>Ga0207886_10009_pt1 | contig 981897 bp, 1073 predicted proteins | sample LinPmetageLP35_FD_184048 | JGI IMG/M metagenome (GOLD analysis project Ga0207886, IMG submission 184048) | Marine viral communities from the Pacific Ocean - LP-35 (SPAdes) | ecosystem: Environmental > Aquatic > Marine > Oceanic | place: Pacific Ocean | collected 2009-08-31
AAGCGCGGCCTTTCGCAAGGACTTGCCATTTGCGATTTCCGTTAAAGCACACTGAACGTCAAACTCAGTGTATTCAAGCTTCATGATAAGAAGAACTCATATTTTGAATTTCAAAAGAATCGATAAAGAATTAAAGGAGTTAATAATTATTTAAGTTGGTAGGTGTAAGTGGCGGTGAGGTTAAGCGAGGTGGCCGGAATGGGGGGGTGGCCGGAATGGTGGGGTGGGACGTTACCAATAGGCGAAGTGCAGTTGTGCGCACGAAATTGGCTTGCCACACTGCTGGAAAACAGTCTGTGATTGCAAGCACCAAGCGTTCCGAATGAAGGATAGAACGGGTGCGTGAGAATATACTTAATGGTCGATTCTAAACGAAAAGGGTTACTACTTACTCATTGCTTCGTTTCCTCGCTCGCTTAACCACCTTCTTCCTCTTCCTCTTCTCCGCCTCCCTATCAAAGGCATCATCATCCATCTCAGAAGGCTGTAACATCAGTCACACATGCCTTACCATCAACGCCGAATGGTTTTTCTTTCTGATCGCCGCCTTCTTCCTCCTCAACGCAATCACAAGCTTCTCATACCTCTTCTCAATAATCTCTCTCTTCCTCCTCAGCACACTTATCCTCTCAGCCTTCTCCTGCGCCTCCCTAACAACCGCCAACTTCACCAACCTCTCCCTATCCCACCTCTCCATCTCCACCCTCCTCTCCTCCCCCTCCCTCACAATATCCTCCGCCCGTCTATAAATCCCTTTCCGTCTATCATATGTCCAGCCTGGCGCCATGAACTCTTCGATCAGTTGATACAGCGCGACACATCTTACTATGGTTGGCTCGTACCATACCGATTGGAAGCGGAAAGGTTCGGGTATTGGTTCTGTCCAAACGGGCGCGATGAAGTGCATGTTTGTGGGACCGTTTTCGGCGAAATGGATTTTGTAGAGGCGGGAACAGGTCAGGCCGAAGCAGGCGTTGGTAACGGGGTTCTGAGTGTATTTAATCATTATGAGGATGATTTCGGTTGGGAAGAAATTGATTGCTGATTCTGGATTCTTGAGCGGGATGGTGGGCTGCCAGAGAGGGCTTGATGGTGGTGGCCAGTGTATAGGATATTTTGGGAGAGGGCCTGTGACTCTTTTGATGGTTGGCTGAGAAGGTGGAGATGGGTTTGATGAAGATGGACAGGCTTGGAGGGGTATACTCAAGACTTCCAGATTCCAGTCGCGGTCTGCCACGGGCAGTGCCCAGATTCGTGGTCTCCTGATGGAGAAGAGTAGTCTGTCAAAAGTATAGTTCTTGCTTGTTGTAGCAACGACGATCAATTGCTCGTGAATTAATGGTGTCCTGGTTTTCTCCCCGTTTTTCGTCGCGTTCTGTGGTGTGCATCACCCACAGCGTCGTTGCAAGGAACTGCATCTTAATAATGACATGTTCGAAACTGCTACGACTCAGACTTTCAGTGATCCAGTCAAAATAATGATATTTCGTGCCGCCTCAATATGACAGAACGCCGATAGTGTTCTGTAGTTGATCTCCATTTACCACCGCTAGTGTTTCGTTCCCAGATTTTGTTGACTTTGGTCGGCTAGAGCTTAGCGAGCACTAAATACACGTGCGAAAAAAAGGTTGGGGCTATGAAGCTGACATGACAGCTTATATTGGACTCTGGCTTTAATAAGGAATCTTTTTGGAATTAGCGCCTGTCACTACTTTTACTCATGGGACTGCACCATATCTACTAAGAAGGCTGGCGGTACAACCGAGGATTTGGCATTAAGGCACACGGAAGATAATGTGGGAGAGAACTACTCGCGTATTCACAGGAACCATAGAGATCAAGGAGTCACATCTGATGCCATATTTGCTGAATCTAATTAATCACACTTGCAATTGCGAATGAGCAGCTCAACAAGTCACGTGAAGCTGCTTGTGGCAACCATATCACTTTCCGCTTATGGTCTGTAAGACAATAATTATACTCATGGAAATCACTTTTCCGTTACCTGAGCATGTCTGGCGGATAGGCCTATAGTACCGAATCCGACGAGTACTTAGCCAACAGATCCAGCTCCTCCTTCAGCTCCCCCAACTGAGGACTGACCGACTCCTTGCTCCTCAACGTCATGACTGCACCCCTCTGCGCAATATTGATCAAAGTCCCATCCAACTTCAGACCCTTCGCAAGTCCAGCGATAAGGACACCAAGGAAAGTATCTCCGACACCATTCACGCTGACAACATCCTCCACTACTTCAATCGCCGGGAACAGCCGCATGTAGACACCACCGATCTCAGTACTGCCATTAGCACAACGAGATAAGATATATGGCGCGGATGCAGAGTCAGTCAGACGAGGATCATTTTGCTTCAGGAGTTCTGTCATCAGAACGCCATCTGCGCCGAGCTTGGTGAGGATCGTGGGGATAAATGGTAACAGCTGGATTGCCTGGATTGGAATTCCTTGGTCGGTAAGCTTGCTATTCGTGATGGACACGAAGCGATCGCGGGCGCCTGAGCTGGGGATACCGAGTGCGTCGATTGCCTGCCACCATTCTTGAGACTCGAAGTATTCGTATTTCTTAGCTGCTACGTGCATGGCTGCCAGTTCGTGCTGATTGGGGGTTGCTAGGTCCAAAGTGTTGTGCGGAAATGGCTTCAGGTTGTCGGCAATGCTGGCTGTATGGGGCTCGAAGATACCAGCTGACTTTGCGACGGAAACTGGCTCAAATGCAACCTTGGCCTTCAGGTTACGGGAAGAGTAGTTTATCAGTCCTCTGATGTGAGTCTTGTTCCAGTTTGCGTCTACAACAACCCATTTGAGGTCTGGCGATCGTTTCATCTGGATCAAGTTGTGAGGACTGACAGTTGCGAAAATACTCATATCTGCCATAGCGAGGAGAAGATCTTTCTTGGTGTCGTTCACGGCCACGTACTGGGCTGTTCGGTACTTGGAAGGGAGAGTCTGGATGCAGGTGGTGTCAAGACCTTCATCTGCTAAGGCAGACATGATGGTGGTTCCAGCGCTAGACGGGATGAGCAAGTTGTATTGTGAAGAAAGCATGTATACTCACAGATCATCTGCGATGAGACTGCGCAGTTGAGCGCAAGCATCGCTGCCAACACGATGCGCAGCTAGAGCAACATTGTGACCAACACCACCGATCGAAGGAACTATTTGTGCGATATTTGAGGTATGGAGTTGAGGCGAAGTGGAAGATACGGGGACTCCAGCCTCTTCAAGTGGGGCGTAATCGCAGGATAAATCGACTGCAACGGATCCGAGAACATACACTGAGTGCTATCGAAAGTCAGTTTGCAATCCGGCGTGAATAAGCTTCGCACAGAACGTAAGACGAGATGGAGAAACACGCACGTTTACATCTTGTACTGACTTCGGAAGAGATGCTCCGACAAATTCATTTTTCTCGGAAAGATTGGTTCTGTTCTGCGGATCATTCCTTAATCTGGCACCATTAGCAAGTTCTGAATCGCATCATATTATAATTTCCAGCTTACCGTGGAAGTTTCCCTGCGGAACTTCTGAAAGCAGCCAGCTCAACGGCAACCCTCGCAGCCATGGCAACATTTGACTCGATCAGAGCTTTATTCGCGGGCAAGCTATTGCCTTTGGTGAGATCCTTGATTCTCGCAAGGATAAATGGAGTGTTTGCATGTCCATGGAATCCTTGTTCGGCTGCTTCTTTGACGGCTTGATCGATGGCAATGTCAATCTCGACTTTAGGAATCGAGAACTCGACCGGGATTGGGTTCGCGAAGAGCAGACCCGAATGCATGCCAGAATGGCCGCTGCGGAAACTGCCTAGGATTTCTTGTGCATCTTACTTCATCAGCTTTCCTTCTGCCGATGAGATTCAAATTCCAAAACTCACATATCATTGAAGCTGCTTCTCTAGGATTCTGGACGATCCCGTGACTTTTGATCCCACTGTCCCGAGTGTAAAAAGCTGGGAAGTCAATGTCTCCTTTCCTCCCGTCTGCAAAAGTACAAACAGTAGCCCCTTGCGTTTCAAGGAACTCAAGGGTTCGAGGAATATCCAAGAAACTCTTGCAACCACTGCTGACAACTGCAATTGGCGTTCTGCCAAGCTCGGTGAGATCAGCAGATATGTCCATGCTGTCTTCACCACCACGATGGACACCTCCAAGGCCACCGGTTCCGAACACCCTGATACCTGCCCTCTGGGCCAAGATCATTGTGCCAGAGACTGTTGTGCCTCCATTTAGCTTTTTGCCAGATAATCCCTATATTTGTCAATATCGTGTTCAAACGAGATTTAAGGAGACTTACCATGCCAAGAATGTAAGGAAGATCTCGTCTAGAGACTTTCATCGTCTCTGGCTTGCCAGCCGATGAAGCGAGCTCAGTGATTTCATCCTTATTAAGACCAATCCTAGCCACTCCGTTTAAGATACCAATCGTCGCTGGTACAGCTCCATTTTGGCGAACGATATCTTCCAATCCCAATGCAAGGGCCACATTGTCTGGGTATGGAAACCCGTGGGTGTAGATGGTCGTCTCTAACGCAACAACTGGACGATTGTGGTTCAACGCGTGCTTGACCTCGTCAGAGACCTTCGAGCAGATACTGCTCGGAAAGTCGAATCCGAGCTTCTTGCTGCCTGATTCATTCTGTTTGTGCGATTTGGCGCTGTTGGCTTTCTGGTCGTTGCCCTGTCCAAACCGTACCTTTCTGACGGGCAACGAGATTGAAGCATCAGCACCACGTAAAGTTGATTCGGACCTGCGAGATACAGCACACGCCGCAAGTCGTGAAGTCGCTCTACATGTCAGCCCGTAGACCGAATGGAGCGCTCTGTGCTGTTGATGCGAGAGCCTGAAGCTTCGTGGAACCTCTTTCGACGAACATGCACGAACCCTCTTGATTCCTGCAACTCCACCACTTGATACAGACAGAGTTCTCATCCTAGCCTTTGCATCACGGTTGGTATGATAGGTCAATGGCAAGTCCAATAGAATCGAGCTCTGTCGTTGGAATTAAGATCTCGTCTCAAAGATGGGAGGACATCACGTGCGAGAGCTCAAGCCGCTCAATCCATCCCAAGCCACATCTCGGCTTTAGCCACAACCCAATTCAGACGTCTCCAATCTATTTGATACACATGCCGTCTCGACCTCACCAGTTCGTGCCTCTGCAGCAATTAATTCTCGGAATACCGGCAACAGTTTTTGACAGGTAGGGCTGTCCGCGCCGACCTTAGAATGCATTGTGGTAAGGATGCAGGGGCATCATACCATTACGATACGGGTGACTTCATTTCCCTGTCCAGTACCTTCATATGATAATGCTGATATTGCTGTTGCCATGTCTGCCAACTTTATCCCCTCTTTCATGACGTCCCGTCTGTTTCCCTCTTTTCCCGTGTCTCTCTCTTGTTAATTGAAGTTTCTCGATGAAATAAATAGGAATGTTGTTTCCATTTACTATCGCTATTGCGCTCCTGGCGAGATGTTTAGCTGCGCAGGAAATTATTAACGGCCAAATATTCACGCCTGGCATCGCGGTGGTGGATGCGCCGCAGCCTAATACTCCGTTGGGAGGAGGTATGGTTCTACCTTCTGTGAACCCGAGATACTTGCTGATGGCTATTAGATACACTACATGTTGCGCTCGATGTCACTTCGAATGGGCAGCTTGAACTCCCACCATACCCCTCCGACCCGGTGTCTGCCATCTACAACATCACGGTCTTTCTCTCGAGCTACACGACCGGAAAGAATTTCACGGTATCAAATGGCACAGCTAGCGCAGGAAATGCAAGTCTTGGAGAGATAATGGCTCAAGAGCCAGGAAGCACAGTGAAACATGTGAACTGGGTGTGGCCGGATTGTTTGGTTGGGGATGGTGCGCCAAATAATAATGACTCTGCTAGGGGTGCTTATAATGTACGTTGTCTACTGGGGAACATAACGAAATGGCTGCTGATCGGAAACAGATATCTATCCGCCAGAACTTCCGGCTGAATGGGACGGATAGTTACACCATATTCGATCTGCCTATCAAGGTGACGAACTCGATACCCGAAGACAGCAACCGGCCATCGTGCGATGTCCTAAACAACCCGCTTTTGGACCAAGCAACATTGAACGCTTCTGCAAATAGCTTTACCCGAATTGCTGGGACTGCGATCGAAGGAAACGACAAGGATGGAGGTAAAGATGGATTAGGAGGCACCAAACCGGATGCGACGGCTGAAGATGGTCTTGGGGGAGCTGGAATGCTGAATTGGAGGACGAGCGTTCATGGGATATGGATTGGAGCTTTTGCCTTGATGGCCGCGTTGTGAAGAAACACGAACCTCTTGCATTTTAAAGAGTCGGGGGTGACGGCGTCGATTCGGGGAATCCGGTACGAGATTTGGAGTCAAAGATTTGTCCTTGGAAATAATACATGCTTGTGTGGTCTCCTTTCAATTTCGTTCTGGCAGCTAGCACATTTGCCGAACATATTTGTTCTGCGTACAATTCTGTTTGAGTACTACTCTTCTCATTGCGCCACTGAATTTCCCCACAAGTGCCGTTGACCCTGTTTTGTTCCTTGAAGTTCAACAATGGCGGAAATGAGCGAAGCGAATTTGCACGCCTAATACAGCATTGTCAACAAACAATCATTGTCCCTCTGGCCACAGTAGCCTTGTACCTCAAATCCAATGACCAGAATCAGTAGGCGAGGGTCAGATCTTGGATCCTGTTCTCAGAATGTTGCATCGTTTGTGCCTGGAAAGAAGCACGAGCTAAGATTCATCAATACTGCTATTCGCAACCCTTTTTCTGCCTGGAACTATGGTTTTAAGCAGAGCACTAATCACAAGCGGTATCAGAGTAAGTTGTCGGCAGCAGCTACAATAGGAACGCTGTCCTGGTCAATTATGGTCCATACACCATGGCCCCTGCTAGCTCTTTGGTATTGTAGCTTGCTTCTAGCGATCTTTGCTCTAATTCCCTCGAATCAACATTGCGCCTTGGTGGACTCTACCAGTGAACCTTGAAATATGAGTAAGATATGCTCAAGATGCTTCTCAGCACTCAATGGCAATGAAATGTTTCAGCTCCCTGGTTCTCGTACACATCAAGTGGGTAACGCTACCTCATTGTCCGAAGCTGAAGACGTCGAGGCTGCTACAGTAATGGACTCACATCGGTGGGCATGTCTCACTGTCGGAGAATACACATGATATACATCTAGCAATGCCCGTTGATGCTTGTGTCTTGGTCCTGGGTAGCATTATTCTTCGCCGGGACAGTTCGTGTTGCCCGGCCTCTCTTTTCATAGACCATTGGAATCGACGATAAGAAGGTAAAAAAGCGTATATTAGCTTAGAGTGCCCGCAGACGAAGTTTCGGGTTGCAATTGTATATTGATCAGTGTGTTGTGTAGTTGTAGTCAACTTCGCATGGTGCTCCTTTTGGTTCTATCAAGCCGCCAGCAGGGCCCACGCTTCAATGACGCTGAGAATGTCGACCCATATGAGCTTGGACAACGAAGAGATTGGATCTGACAAAACTGTAGCATCGGATGCTAAGAATATTGTACAAGAATGCTCGGGGTCCAATCGTCGGCAATCGGATGAGTCTGTCATGCTGAAGGCATGAATCTTTGGAGTTGCGGGGAGTTCCGTCAAACAACTCAGAGATTGGAGAAGGGTCAGAGCCTATGAATGAAACAGCCTCATACTACAAACACACATAGAGAAGAATGAGGCGTGGGTAGTCGAGTACTTAGTCAATGATCCAAAATATAAAGTTTTGGGACGCTGGACTCTCGTGATTGATTGAGCCACACCGGTCATTGATGGCCCTGTCCGGATGGAGCCAGCGGCTTGGCTCCGGCTAGCTACCCCGCGTTTGAGCTAGCACCTCGGCCCAAACCCGACCACATGGGAGAAACGAATGCGGTCCAAATAGAGTTGGCAGGCCAGGAGCAGGGCCGAGACGGCGATGTGATGCGGAGAAGACCTGGGGCTGGGCATGGCCTGCTACATATCAGACCTCTCTCCTCTCTCCCCTTGCTCCCGACTCCATCAAAGCTATTGAGTGTCCCTCATCAGAACATCTTCAACCATCCATATCAGCGACAGTCAACAAACCATAATAGGACAACCCTCCATTATCTGGATATTGAGGACGACAGCACTTCACGATGCCTATGCATAATGGCTGGCTCCCTCGAGAAGGTCCGTACCTAAGCGCCCGTCTCCAGTGCTATCTATGAGGGCGACTTGCTAACTAGTGCAGGTCTGACAAGTGATCCCATCGGTCGCTTCATCAAGAAGACCGCTCTCAACCCAGCCTTCACGATCGCATTCCTCCTCCTCGCACGCTACACAAAGAAAGGTTCCGACCTTGCGATCCTCCACGAAACAGCATATTCTCGGATCCGGAAGCTCTTCTTCCTTGGGCTCGCACGTTGGGCATCCAACTACCTCGACGCGGGCGTCTTGGACAACTGGACCGCAGATACATATGACTGGAACAAGGAGATTGTGTTGATTACTGGTGGTGCGGGAGGTATTGGTGGGAATGTGGTAAAGCTGTTGGCCGAGAGGGGCATCAAGGTTGTGGTTCTAGATGTCATTCCCATGACTTTTGAAGCTCGTAAGTCTGGTTCACGACTTGGGTTCATCTTGCAGAGATTAACGAAACACAGCATCAAACGTTTACTATTACAAGTGCGACATCACATCTCCCGCGACCATTGCCTCTGTGGCAGCCGAAGTCCGGAAGAATGTCGGAGAGCCTACCATTCTCATCAACAATGCTGGCGTAGCTAGAGGAAAGAACATCCTTGACGCCACAGAGAAGGATGTTCGCTTCACATTCGACGTCAACACTCTAGCCCATTACTGGATGGCGAAGGAATTCGTCCCGGCTATGGTCAAGGCGAATCACGGCATGATCGTGACAGTTGCATCTTTCGCAGCTTATGTCACAGTTCCAAACATGACAGATTATGCCGCCTCGAAAGCTGCAGCATTATCCTTCCATGAAGGTCTCACAGCTGAATTGAAGACTCGCTATGGTGCACCGAAGGTCCGCACAGTGGTCATCAACCAAGGCTACACCAAAACTCCTCTCTTCCAAGGCTATAATAACGACTCGAAATTCCTGGTCCCAACTCTCGAGCCCGAGACTGTTGCTGAGGCTATTGTCAAGAAGGTTCTTGCAGGACATAGTGGGCAGGTCATCATTCCTGGCTTTGGCTCGACATTGACTTTCTTGAGAGGCTTGCCGCATTGGTATCAGTTGAGATTGAGATCCAAGGGAGAGAGTATCATGACCAATTGGCATGGAAGACAGGTCATTGATGTTGAGAAGTGGAAGGAGAATGAGAAGGATAATGGCGAGAGCGCGTAAGTTTGATGATGAAATAATTTGACCTGTGCTAATCTCGGGTAGCTCAACGGTACTTGTACCACCTGCCCAGGAATAAGCGTTACTCAAGCTGGTTTTTGTTTAAACTTTCTATCTGATCGTACATATCTATATATCATTTTCTGGCATAGTACTTTCCGGTCCAAGGTGTTGATACTGTGGTGCTCGTTCATTTATGTCTATGCGATTCCGTTACAGTCATGATTTCTGCCAGATGTTCGTATTTTAAGTCGTAGAACAGGCTCGAAGCCGAGTGAACTTCTCACTAAATTATGCCAAGTTCTCTCACATCTCTCACATCTCTCAGCAACACCTGACTCGTTGCATCCACGCTCTCCTCCAGCTTTTCCATCTCCTGCCAGAAAGTACCAATCTCCCGCCCCTAACTCCATCTCCCACACCCACTCCTCTCCACCAAGCCCTTCGGACAACTCACCTCCCTCCACTCCACATTCGGATTATCCGCATTCTGGAACCAATCAAAGCGGAAGAAACACCCATCTCTAAACATGCCCTCAGGCAAGATATAACACTGGTTTCTATCCGTGTACCCACCATACTGATTTCCCATCCACGCATTATCGAACTGTTTCGCGCAGCCTTGTGGGAACCAACCGACGCCGCCGCCAGGCATGGCGAGATCGAAGTGATTTGAGCCGAGATCACCGCCTGTGTTGGTTATTTGTACGACCATTTTCTTGCCGGCTAGGGACGTGGACGTGAAGGTGAGTCTACACATACACTCCGTCAATATATATGTCCTGGATTTCGTGTTTTGCTTTCGATGTTTCGAGGGTCTCAAGACGGGGAAGCGGAACATACTCATAACAAGCACAACACCAATCCCACTCCCCCAACCCCGCCAACCTCGCCGCCGCAAACCCATACGCCAGATCTGGATTTACAGCCCACGGTCCCATATTGCTACATGCATACGCATCGCCTCCGTCGCATGACGAGACGGCGTTCGGATCGACGCCGCTGAGGGGCCATTTGTCATTCTTGTTACAGGTGAGGACGGGGGAGGAGACTTGTGCTTTAGAGGGCCAGGAACAGGAGGGTTTGCAGCAGTCCCAATAGCGGGTTGTTATTGCTGAGGTGGAGAGGGCGGTGGTTATTAGTGATGAGATGAGGAAGAGTTGAGGGAGGGGGAAGAACATTGTGTCGGTGATGGGTGACAAGCGCCTGATTTGGCAGTGGGATAGAACTTATTATCAGGATCATTGAAAAAAGAGGATCTCAAGAGCCTTTATGCTATGGATATATCCCCACATCTTGTCGGTCAGCAATTTATGCTCCGGCGTGTTCATCTCGCGTACGACGCTGCATCTTCAGTTCAGCTGCAATCTTTATGCTTGGCATCTTACCCCTCCAGACAAAACTCACCACATTCTAACTAGGTCCTCGCGATACACAACAAGCTTGAAGTTCTGCCACCATATAAAGTGATCTCGGGCGTACACTAGCACCTGTACCTGCGCCTTGGCCGAACAATATGGCATGGCTTATTGAGCTGTTTTCCCTTCTTCGCGAATCTTACCTGCCTCTTCAGCTCAGCCGAAGTCGCTGCTTACAGTATTTCAGCTGGAACGAAGCCAGCCCATATCATTCTAAGCGGTTTGAAAGTTTGGTAAGGTGGGTGGTATGATTGCGGTTCGAATACTCCAACCTAACCCTACTTCTCAAGCAAAACCTCCAGAACAGCCTCCCAGAAACCACCATGCCTGTTGCAAACTCTCATCTCCCGGATCTGACCGTAGATCTCCTCCACCAACTATACTCGACCTCGATGCCCACCTCGATGTCATACAGATCATCCGTGGCTTCGTCGTACGCCTCTCCCAGCTCCCAATATCTGCCCGTGTAGAGATTCCTGCAGAGTTTGACCGTCCATATCAACTCCTCCTTTCCCCCAACAACGCGACTCGCGAGTCTCTGGCATTCGGAGTTGACGGCGGTGCCGAATTGGCGGCCGGAGGAGGCGGGAGAGGGGGTGGAAGGGTTGTTGATCTAGTGTTGTTTGATGGAGGAGAGGATGGTGTGGCCAAGTTCGATCTCGGCGGGAATTACGTATTTCTGAATTAGATAATGTCCATCAGGTTTGACTGGTCGTAAATGTAGAGGATGTGGAGCGGATGGATATCTATCGTACCTTTTGAAACTTCTTCGGGATGACATGGTGGTTCAGCACAAAGTCTTCAACGGTGGTTCTGTGATGATCTGACCTAGAATTGGCAGACATCTTGCGTAATGTAGTAGCAGATTGAAATGCGATGTGGTATGGTGGTAGAATGCGTCTGTCTTCTTGGGAGATGTTGGGGATCTGAGTTTGTGTCTGAAGTCTGGAGAAATTTCAAAATTCAGAAGCTAAGTGTGGGAATCAGGGCTATCAGAAGACCTCGAAGCCTTCTGTGATGAACCCATTAAATTCACAAGGTAGACATGATTTATGAATTGTCTCTAGATAGTATAAAGATCAAATAACTTCTGAGTCTATGCTTATTCTCGCTATGTGTAGGATCAATTCAAGCTCATGTGGCTTGTGACGACATGTCAAAAGCAAGGGCTGGCTGTATCACGGCCAGACCATCTCGAGCTCTCACCTTCAAGACAAGAACCATGTCTTGTATGGCTGGCTTTCCTCTATTTCAGAGTGGGATGATCGCATCTTGTCTTTTCTTCATCTGGATAATCGTGGTTTGCGATGTTACAGTGCTGACATCGATCACAGTGCTGGTAAATACTGGAGCAGACGTGACCTAAACAGAAGAAAACAATGTCACAGTAGAAGTCGACGAGATTGTGACTGTGGAAGTCGAGGTAGATGTTACGACGACCATGAAGATAGAAGTGGCAGTTGCGGTATTTGATCGAATAGTTGAAGTAGGGTTTCCCGTGCTTGTTGATACAATAATCCGAGTAATCCTGTTCGTTTGTTAGATCCTAGATATGGATTATATCCAGAAGTATTGGAAGGCATACGTGACGACCAGGGTGACAGTTTTCCGGAAGAATGAAGAGCAGTCATTCTTTGCGGAGGATGGAAAAGGGTGTGCTGAGTTCGCGATAACCTGTGCCATGTATTAAATGCCGAAGGGGAATGAGAGAAAGAGTGGCCTTCTTACGGCACGACGACAATTATCTCTGTTGCAAACAGCGCGCCCCAGACGTTCTCCTGGCATCGCCTGCGCAGAAGCAATGTACAAGGCGCCCAGAAGTGCGGCTGTGAGTTGATGAAGCATCATGGAGCGAAACAACAATTCTTCATACAACTTCGAGAAAAGTATGGCAGTGAACGAAAATGCCTGGGAAATCCGAGGATTCTTTAACCTGGGAAAGGGTCATGTAAATATTGAGTGAGAGACACCACCATGCTACCTTATTGATGAGGCTAACCCCAGGATTGCAATGCACCAACTCGCGAAGTGCTTTGCGGCTGAAAGACTGTAGCTGAATGGATCAATTCGTTCCTCAGAGCGAACTTTCGAGCAATAGTGCCCTAACTTTGAATTCCCAAGGGCAGGATACCTATTCGTCGAATCCAGGTCCAGACTTACTGTTGCTGGCCATGAGTGAAGCGAATCTTTCATACCTTCCCAAGCGGGTTGGTACAGCTGGTAGCGTGCATACAAGACCCGCGCCACGCGACCTCTACGCCGCACAGATGTCTCCTAGCTCCCAGTTAGTCCAATTCGCATGCCACTGCTAAGGAGCTGAATGCCATAGAGCCCAGAATCCCATGCCAAAAAGCCATGATTGCCGCAAACAAGGGAGGTATTATTTCCGAACCTTGTCATTTTCGGCAAGATCGCTAGATTTTAATAACGAAGCCTCTAAACGTGGGTTCATTCTACCAAGCACGCTGTAAAATGATTTGTTCGCTAAGATTCAGGGGCTCGGTTCGCTAAATTTTGTTTATTGCCTTTCGCTAACTGTGACGAAGCCGCCCGCCCCGTCACCCCTTCCTCACATTGAAAATTACAAGAACCTTCCAATCCCGCAAACACCGCCGCTGTCCACAAGAATCTTCTAAAGATGACCATCCCTCTTCATCCTCAAGCCCGCTTTATTGAGACCCGGCACTGCCATTACTACTGCTCGCAAGTTCCCACCTCTTCTCCCAGTCTTGAACCATTTCTGCGCCACCTTTTCGTGAATCGTGTGTCGGGATACCTAGCGTAACCCTCTCAAACCTTCGCGGATTCGATAGATAGATTGGGAGGTTCTGGACTGTACCAAGCTGGTGGAGATTCGTGTTCGTGAGTGGTGTGCGTGTGGGTGGTAGATGGGTGTGGTAGAAAAGAGTTTGATGACTGTTCGTGTTAGTTCCAGATGTTATGGGGTTGAGAAGAGTCAGGTATAGGGGTATGGCATTGAAGCCAAGCAACTGACTTGGTTTGGTTGCTGCTTGACATCTTGAATGGTAGGAGCTGAATCTGATGCAGGTCAGATATGAAGATTGCTTCTTCAGCTGTTGATTTGGTTTGTTGTGTGAGTAAGATTCTTGATTGTCTTGGTTCGAAGTGCCCTTATTTATTGATCTTTGAATTTCAGTAAAGGCTATATACCCTCGCCATAAATGAAGAATAGATGCGTCCTGCGACATCATCATCTTGAAGAGCCGTTTACCATCAGTCCTCGTCCTTCTTCCTGTCAGACTTTAGTCGTTGTTGCTTTTCCAATCCGGTTGCCTTCATCATCCTAATCGTTTGGTAAAGACTTCCTTGAACATTTGCTTGTCGTACACATTCGAAACCAGGACGAGCGAGGTACCGGGGGTGTGGAACTCGGTACCCAATCAGCGTCTGCTCATGCGGAGGACGTGGGATGATCCAAAATTAGAATGCTGGAAGAATAAGCTAGGCCGCACTCCACCATCGCGCAACTTTCGAAGCTGATTTTCTGGCCTCAGATTTCCGAAGTATGGACAATGCTTGCTGCACTTGTATTTCAAATTGTTCAAATACGATAGTCAGATGATATGAAGGTAGTATACAGAAGCTGTGAATTTTAAAATTCCTTGTTGCCCCGGGCGTAACTTGAGCCATTACATACACCAAAGAATCATAAAAAAGATCGTAGAAAGAATGTGCCAAGTAATATGTGATTGGAAAAAAGCGAAACAGAAAGCATCGTCCTTCTTAAGTGCTAGCCAATTGATGGCATCGAGTCTCAAGTCGCGCGACTCTACGCAGCAACGAGATCCCTTCTCAGAGTACCCCCACAATCGTCAGCCTTGCTTTGACTCTAGGTTCCATTACCATCAATGTCCATCCAGAAGTCTTCTCCTTGCTGCTCGACCTCACTCCGACCATGTTGCTGTCCCAAGGTCTGCATGGCCATATTCCACATGGGTGATCCGGGTTTGGGTGTCAAGGAGAACTTGAGTTCAACATTTTCGACCGCGATGTGTTCTTTGGCCCGTTGATGTTGAAGGAGGTTGTCTCTCCGATTGAACGTGGACTTACATCCGGGATATTGGCAGGCTATGCGGCGTCTGTCTGTGATACCATGATTCTGTTTGCAAGTTCTCTCATGCCGGCTGCGGTTGGAGCTGTCGCATATTATCTGGCAATGCCTGCAATATGCTTTCCCTGGCATCAGAGGTTGTGGTGATGGAACAAATGATGCTTGTTGAGGCAAGGATAAGATACTGAAAGGGGGTGTCGAAGATGATGAGGGTACCTCAGATATTCGGTCCCTACGTGGTGCTGGAGACTCTGAAGTTCTGAGCATTGAGCTCGACATGGTCGATTCGTGGGTGCTGTGTAGTTGATTCGGCATGTTAATACTAGATTGTGTCAGTATTTGGGCAAAGGTATCTGGAAACGGAAGAGCTCACCTATTCAGATTGAAGTCCGAAAGATAGCAACCGGGCGTGACGTAATTGTCAATGCTTACGCCAGCAGTATCGAAGCGTCTGAGATCTTGACAGACATGATGGTATTCCTGGCCACAATACGTGGATGCTACAGGTTCCTCCATAGATTCAGGCTCTTCAAACATTGTGGAGTCTTCTTCGAAGAACGGAGATTGATCATGAAAGGCCGGAGCAGACTTGTCGCTTCCAGAAGAACTTTGTCTAGTGGACGTCCCCGAGCAACGCGAAAACAGGGAAGCATCAAGGCTCAGATCGGATCCTGTGCTGCTATTTGATGTGGATCGCGGACTGTGTCTTGCAAGTGACATGTCGTCAAGATTGGATGAGTTTGTAGAGTCTTCAACGACCATCTTCTCGCTGAAGTCGGAGTGATATGGATATGGTACGGAGTGCTGCGTGTGGGAATAAACGTCCTGGTCACGGCATGTAGATGATCCCATTCGAAAACAATTATGGACTTGGCTCCCCGGATATGATTGTTGAAAGCCTTCTGAATTGTATGCCGACAACAGTGACCACTTCGAAAGCATCGGGCCAGACTGACAACTTCGAGAGAGGTTTCGATCTGCACATAGCTCTACGGGTCTTGTTTGGCGATAGTCCGTCTCCAAGGACCATGGTCGCGCAGTGGATCCATTTTTGGTGTGGATTGTTGACTGCGATGGCGTGTTCCGACATTTCGGTGCTGTATAATGATGGCTTTCGATGGCACTCTGCGCCTCTGGGGTAGTATATGTGTACGTCTTGTCTTGCCGGGACCAGAGAGGGTCCTGACCGTCGGATGAATGAACTGAAGGGATGGTTTCCTGTGGAAAACTATTCGTCTCATGACGGAAATCTGGTGTAGAGCAGAGCTCGATTGGAACAGGACGGTCATCCATCTCGTATCTCACTTGCGACATATTGCCGACCGGGGTCTCTAGCTCCAGTAGGTGCGCCTGGTTACTCGAGGACATCTCGGATAGTGGCATGGATTCTCCCACAGAAAACTCTGCGGCATTGGTGTTTTCATCGGAGCACGTCTGAGTCGACGGCGGGGTATTTGATTGGCGTCCTGACAGGCGCCGCTTGACCGACTCAATTGAAGAGCTCATCGCACTCACGAGACGACCTTTCAATTCCTGGCATCCAGAGGAGTCGCATTTCCCAACACGCACTTCCTTGCCAATTTCCAAGCAGTGGTAGGTGCTTTTCGAAAGGCATGAAGATGTCTTCAAATGCATATGCATGAACTCAGGCGATGGGAACTGAAGCCCGCAGCCAGACATTGGGCAGGTGCAACGCTGGGCTTTGTTGACCCACGGATGGGCGTTGCGATCGACTGCTACCCAAGCAAGAAGACGACATTGTGAAGATTTATGTGGGTGGAGTCTGCGGCGTCTGAAGAGCTTGGTTAGCATCTGCGAACGAATTCTGGAGGTCCCGGGAAGCAAACCCTGATGTGATCCCACTTTGCTCAGTGCTCCAACTGCTCTGAGACTCTGAAGGGCTATGAGGCTCGAGCTCATAGCGGTCTTCAAACAGTTCAACTCTCGAGGCTTTATCTTCCACACTGAATAGAGCCATTGTGAAATTTCAGGATCGTGGGAGCTTCAATGTCGTGGTATGATTGAATGGTGTTGAAAATGATGAGGACGACTGGGCCTCGATTTGGCCTTATCATCTTTTCAGCTTCTATCGGGTTAACCAAGCTCCATGAGGCTCTTTCAGGATGCGAACCATGGCTGTTACCAGAAGTAGGACGACCGTACCTTGGCTGCTGACGACCTTGGTTGAAATCGCTCCATTGCAGCAAGAAAATCGAACGATAATTCAAGCCTGGTTGGACAATCCGTTACCTATCTTCTGATCCAGCCTATGGCATCCATCGACCGAATGGAGAGTCGTGCGATTTGCCACGTACTTGTTTGCCTTGTTCCCAGATTGCCGCCGAATCCGCCCTTTTCTGATGCCCATAACCGAAACATTTTCATTCGCTTGTCAACCATAGGACGCGCTACAGGGCAATCCATGTCGTCGTCGAGGGCAAGCCGCGAGAGGTGATCCAGTTCCAGACCGGTCACGATAAGGGTACTGCTGCGAAGCAGGGCGTACGTGCGTTCGGACTGTCGGTGTCGCGATCTCCTTCTGACTCGACTAATGACCAGGAGGTTGCGTGAGGATACTAGGGCCGTCATTGACTAGGGTAACTTGGCAAGGACGCAGAAATATCACGCCCATCCAGGCTTCCTTTTGTCGCCTCTGAATGTCCTCGCTGTTGTTGCTGGCTGAAGATAAAAAAAAATTAGAATTGGTAAGAACTAGATTGAAGAGACCCGGGGGAGAAACGAACATACATATACAGCCGCACCAGAAGACTACCAAGGACCTTCGGGTCATAGTAGCATAGCCACTGTACCAGTTGGAGGCAGTCTCATCATTTTCCGGGCGGCTGAGCCCCTCGACTCCAATCACGTTGCACGTGAATCAGGTTGAGTACAGCAACATCATGGCTGTGCGAGTAGATCAGCCGAAAAACGCCGCAGCTGATGTCTCACGATGTCCTAATTAGTAGGGGATGGCGTAGAATCAGGACGGTACATATCCCAGCCTCGTTGATTTCGTGATGGATGGGAAAGAAGGTGGACCATCGAACATTTCATGAGTGACGACTGAGGCCAACTTGAACAGGCTCTGGCAATTGATTCGAGTCTTTACAAGACCGCACCTTGCACGCAATTTCACTTGGGAGAATCGCCGGACAGGTAGAATGGGCAGTAACCTTGCCGAACGTCATATGTAAGGGGTGGTAAAGGGTTCTGCGGGACAGTTGTAAGCGCCGACCAAAAAGATCGATTGCCACATATGAGACAGCTAAAGGCGCCACCAATGCTCTCTCACAAATGATAGTGCTGCAAGCAGCCCAACAAATTTATGAGAGATAGCAGGGGGATAGCTGGGGCAAAATCACAAACTATCGGGAATACAATATGGACCTGGTTATTTTGTGATTCCGCCGTAGTGGTGGCCTCAGCGAAAGCAACAGTTAACAGAAAGCTCCAGAACCAAGCGTGAAAGATCAAAGGCGAGAAGAAAACGGAAGAAGCTTGAGCAAAAGCAGGGGCAACTAGAAGAAAAAAAGAAAAACTTGAGGGTGCCTTTTGGTCGCCCACACGGCTTGTGATGGAGGGTTACACCGCAGCCTGGGCCATGGGCTTGATATGTCGTTCTCAGCTTCAGCTCTCCGCCGCTTTTGAGGCTCTCCAGACTTCAGACGTGACTTTGCTGCAAGTAGTACACAAGTCGAAGCTTTGCGGATGGTTTTGACGATGATTGAAAGCATTCATTGAGAATGATTGTCATCAGAGGAGTTCGCGCTAGCGTCGATCGGACGAGCCGTGTTGGTCACATGATATTACTCAAAACTTACCTCAGAACTGGGCCGAACCTTGGAAGAACTCCTAGGCGACTTTGCTCTCCTTATCTACCCACTTACGATATCTGCATACCAGCAAGGCGCCTGTATTCGCTCCATCGCCAATCCAGTCCGCAGATCTGGCATCATCCTTGATTCTCGTTTAGGTCAGCATTTAAGAAACTCCCCGACGGTCTTTCACGTGCAGAAATTGCTCAAGGTATCATCATCCTTCGCTACCTTAGGTATCCAGAGATTGATATACGAGGGGAGACCGGTCAATTCCCCTCATATGTTCAGGTCAACCAAGTTCCTTTCTATTTCCTGTCTGATGCCGTTTCAAACGTGTGCTATTGCTGCCTGCGATTTACACCGGCTCGGAGTCAATCCTCTGGATATCTGAGCGGACCTGTTGCCCTCGTATTCCGGAGAAATTCCCTACCGTACTCTATTGAACGCTGAAATCCCGAATTGGATCGAATCAGCAAGCATTGGTCAGATAGGAGCTCTGTGTTTCATCAATCCTTCATATATGACATGTGGAGGCTATCGAGTGATCCGAATCAGTCATAGCTGCCAAGCGGCTCACGATTGCATCACGCCCCGAAACACGCACATGTCCAGTGAAATCAACAAGAATTTCGGCTTTGACGGAGCCCAGGAGATCAACAGGCACAACTCCCCATCGATTTAAGACTCGATGTGAGCAAACGTGGCTGATCGGGAAAACGTCGGTACATAATCCATTTTTCGCGATCACGGCCCGTTTGAACCGGATATCAAAATCAACAGTATTCTCTCAACCTCGTCAAGTCATATCACGAAACATTATGGTCACCCGATCACACTGCCGAAATAAAGCCATTTAGGTATACTTTGACTAGCTGCTGTGTTACCGGAACCTTCTCCCATTCAAAGGCATCTCCTTGCAAAAAGGCAGAAGGCAACTCTGAAAACGGGCTCGGAATTCACCTTTGTTTTCTCCAATTCATCAATAGTCGACGTGAAGGTGTTTGAGATATCTTTTGTTGTCTTTTGTTACCAAGTAGTCGATGATGGACTCCTATAGCGAACTTCTCTGGCGAGAGGTATCTCCAGGTCGGTACGAAAGACACATCGATGAGGCCGAGCAATTTTATACTTCAATGGCCAAAACATACGAGGCGACAGGACATACATACTTTGCAATTACAGCATTTAGTGGAATTTCAGTCTCGAGATCGTCTGCATCAGAAGGCATTGATCTCGATGCGCGTGTCGAAAATGCTCTTCGCTGGGCTTGGAAGAAACTCAGGCATTCCCATCCAACCCTTGCAGCACCCGTGGAGTATGATCATCGAACCAAAAGATGCAAGAAAGTGTACAAAACGCTGAGGGATGCGCAAGAAGTGGATGACTGGATGTCTGAGACCTTTCAACTGGTCGAGAATGGCCAGACTGGCAAGGGCTTCGCGAACACTGATCCTCCTGCTGGGCGCTACGCAACTTTATATCTGATTGTTCCGCCAGAAGACTGTTCATCAGAGGAACAAAGCTTCAGAAGAGACATTCTTTTCCGAAGTCATCATGATCTTGTTGATGGCATCGGCACTCTCATGCTACTCAATAGCCTTCTTCATCATGCTGCAGCAGCCTTCGAAGCAGCAACAGAACCTCCAATTGAATTCGGGGATGAGTATCGTAATTTATCACCTCCTCTTCGAACTGCAGCTGGTATTCCACAATCTCCAAGCCTCGACCAAAAGTCGAAGCTCACCAAGGTGCAGTCCATTAACAACTCCGCTAGATCGGGAGCTGAAGTCATCAGCCTACCATTCTCTTCGGACGCTTCGCTACCGGGGAACTCCCAACGTGCCGCGATTCATTTCTCGTCTCGAGAAAGCAAGTGTGTTCTGGCGAAGACGAAAGCTCTCCAAGCAACCGTCACTCAAGTCTTCCACGCAGCTATCGCCCTAGCAGTACGTGACCTGCAGCCAAAAATTAGCCAAGCACGTCAAGGTCGATACTTCAGCTACTCACTCGTCAACCTTCGACACTGCTGTATACCTCCATATCACAAGCCACGCCATGCCGCCTCTGTGTATCACTGTGTATCCGCCAACCATCTGGTCGTTGACCTCACTGTACCGGCTGAGTCGATGACTTCCACGGCACAGACACCAGAAGAGTTCCTCGCTACTCTCGATCAAGTCCGGAACTTCTATCACAACGCCACCATCGATGCTGATTATCTAAGTATCGTCCCATCTTTATTCAATGCCGTCACTCCAGAGTATCCAGTTGATTCTGCCGAAATTCCCGCACCAAATCAGAGCCCTTCGGTGTCGCTTTCGAGTATGGGAATCGTGGATCGTATTGTACAGCCGCAGCAAGGCCCATTCGAGGTAATGGAGCCATGGGTCATGGGTGCTGAGTACTCGACTGGAATCGGAGCGTTCTTAGGATCTTGGAATGGGATGCTCTGCCTTAGTGCTGGCTATAACGAAGCTTTTCACTTGGAAGCGGAAGTGTTAGAGTTCTTGGAACGCGTGAAGGGAGTCGTCATCGAAGGGCTGGAAGTACATGATCTGGCAGATAGTACGGATTTGCCACTCAGAGTAGCATGAAGCGTCCATTTATTCGACTTGATAATCTGACATTTGCTTGTCTGCTCCCACTTTCTCTCCTTCATGTAGCTTTCCTTGCCAGGAACAGGTGACCCCTCGCTAACGCTCACGTGACTGTTCCAATGTCAACAAAAGGGAAGACCAGCTCGACGGAGAGCAACGACTGGAATTCTGCACGTGGCATCGCTCATAATTACATGGAGGATATACAGATTGCACCCAGCACTATAATGGATATTGCTATTCGCACCTTTACGCGCGAAGTAAACTTTCCCACAGTCTCACCCGCATGCCATATTGTGAGGTCTCCAGCAGATTACCCAGAGACATGATAGAGCTTGGGTAAAGGAACTGTATCTATCCAATAAGATCTGTTCTCAAGTCTCTGGCTGCCTATGATTCGTGACGATCAAGTTTGTTTGGATAGTTTTTGATCTATACGGTAGATCCTGATAGATCTCATGTGTATATTCTCCAAAACACTTTCAGCTCAGCCAAAAGACAATTTTTCAAGAATGAGATTCCCATACATTATTATCAACAGCAGAAGTGTATGACAACACCAAGTTTAGCAACATTTGATGCTACTAACTTTATTTGTCTACTAGTTCACATCATGACCTATGTAACGTTCTAAATGTGTTTCCATTCCAAGCCCTCCACTTGCAAAGGTGCCTTCCCCTTCCATCTACCTAATCCTGCACCATTCACCTGCGCGATCGTATGCAAATATTTATCAACTACTTCTAGCCAAATAAGATATTTTGGTCTTCATGTACACGGTAACGTCACGGTGATGCCTCTCCAAAATCATGACAAGCTCATGATTTCTGTCAGATTGATCGCTTCTCGGTCGGATTGATTTCCGCCTCACCGCGATTAATCTGTGAGTTTTGCCATTTAGTTCTCTAGAACAAGAACTTCTCTTTTTCATTTTTGCAGGCTCGTTGAGTGCAAACTATTTTGTTGTTCTGGGAATCTTTCTCTTTCATTGTTCTTCAGCAAGTCTCGCTTGAGCCCCTTTCTTTCCAACAAACAGCAGTTGAGCACGCCTCCAATTCCGGGATCCTACAAATCACACGCACAGAGAGTGCTTCCATACCATTTCCTAAACTCATATATCGACATTGGTGCGACATGAATGTTTAGTGACAGATGTTTAACATGGCAAATCGCCTGCAGTCCATCCGCTTCCTCTGCCATCATCGTTGCCTCCACAACCCTCTCACCTCTTGCTTTATTTATTACCTCCCAACTTGCTTGATCTCTGACAGAATCGAGTCTGCAGCAAGAGATAGCGAGACTGATATAGAGACTTATAGCCGATCTTAATCAACTTGGCGCATGTGGTAACCCTCGCACCGCAAGCTCTTCTCAAAGAGGTACGCTTTGACGATTCAAGCTCAGTCAGCGGACGACCCAAGATCATCCTAGGGATCCACTGGTGTTATAGGTAGGGTCCATGCTGAAGCAGCCTGAAGTGCTTTCTCGGGGAGAACGTGGATGTGCATCATCATATGCGGGGGCTTTGCTGACCCTGGCATAGCCATAAACTCCAATGCATAACATGTCGCAGGGTGAAGGGAACATAAAGACCTGAAGAGCTGCGAAATTCGTATGTTATTGTTGCTTATATATCCTGTTACCTCTGCCCATTCACAAGTCCAAATCCAAGTCTGTCGATATTCCATAAACCGTTCCGTGTATCCAATCTACGCATCCCCCAAATATGTACAAATTTATCACCCGCCCAATCTTCTAATCAAACATGAATCCCTTTCTCTGTCGTATGTACATCACCCAGCTCAGACAATTTTGTACAGCCATTTGGCAGTAAAGAAGCAGCTCATTCCGAAGAGAAGTAGCCCTGCTGTAAGGCACCAGAACCACGTCAAGTCGCCCTCGTACTCCTGACCTGGGACCCAGACGTTCATACCCCAGAGACCTGTGATGATGTTCATGGGCAGGACGATCGTGCCCAGAACGGTTAGTTTTCCGAGGACATCGGCGGTTTGCTCTTGCCTCTCGTTCATGCGGATGTTGATTTGGGCAAGGTAGTTTGCATGGGAGCGAGCCAGGATCCTGTATCTGTTAGCATGTGCAGAGACATTCAGGGCGGCGAGCATACTTTTCGTAGTGGGATAGATTCCCGGTCATAGTAACAATATGATCTTGGATATCGCCCAAATAGAGTCCGATCTCGCTTCGCGGAGCAATCTCCCAATGCTCATTGCATCGTTTTGCAAAACCCTTGATAACGTCTGCTTTATTGCCTAGCAGCCTGTACAACCCCATGACTTTCTTTCTGCAGTCACCAACACGTCGCAGCATATCACCGCCACTCTCACCACTCGTACCGTCTCCTGCTTCTGATTGCTTCTCGTTGTATTGTTTGTCATCCTTCGTGGGTGCGTGAAGCTTCAGAATTGCATCATCAATATCGTCAACCTCGTCCTCAATATTCTGAATCAGAGGGGCGAACACATCAGTGATGTCGTCGATTATGGCGTAGGAGATCCAGTCAGAGGAAAGAATTAAATAGTCGCTCAATTGACGAATACGGCGTCGAACATTTGCAGGATGTGGGGTCAGGGAGAAGTGGAAGGAAATGACTCCCTCGCGAAATACCACAACATACATGTTAACAGGCTCAAGGAAGTCCTCGTTGTTCATGTCCTGTTCGAACGAGCGATAGTTCACGAAGTAGTAGTTTCGGAACAACTCCACTTTCTCCCGAGCTTCTTGCATCATGATATCCTCTGCAGTCAAAGGATGGATTCCAAAGGTCTTAGACAGAACTTTCATTTCAGCATCCGTTGGGGAGAGCACGTCTAGCCACCAAGTCGGGCGTTCTCCGTAACGTTTAGGCTTCTCTTGCTGAGGAGGAGGGATGGCTGGCGGCGACTTGGCTGGCGGAGATTTGAAATGCCCGTTGGGTGTCGCGACTCCAGACGTTTGCCCAGAAGTTTTCTTTGAGTCTCCGGCTACAGATCCACCACGCCTTGAGTCAGGTCGTGGCGGGTCGATCAAAGATCCTTGTCTGGTATGAACCCTCGACTCCCCATTGTTACCGTCGACATGGCGAAGGTAAGTATCGTCCCGCCGTTCCGGCTCATCGTCTTCTGATTCCTCACTGTCACTCAGCTCAGGAGGATCCGGGATAAATAGTTCTCGGAAACTTCCGCCAGGCTGTACCAACTCCGAGATCGTTTGACTATGAATAGTACTCTGAAAGTCTTCGTTGAAGTACGTAAAGCGGTAAGGAGCATCGTCCTCAGCCCGATGCCAACCTTTGTGTATCGGTCGCAGACGACCTCCGATGAGTTGTGGCTCAGTGATCTTCTTTGCCCGGCGCTCTTCGCTCCTCCCTTCTTTCTCGAATCTGCTCCATTCATCGAGCATTGCTAGATCGGGCCACTTGCCCCTTCTTCTTCGGGGTCCACCTCTTCGGTAGACATCATCTTGCCGCTGAGCCATATCTTCTTCTGCCATTTCTGACATTCCCTCAATTGGGAAACACACATCTCCTTCAGCCTCAAGCGCAATAGTATGTCTCCTTCCTTGGAACATTGAGTCCTTGTTGGGTGAACCAGGCATCGAGTTATCATCAATAGCATTATCACTGTCACCGTCCCTATCATCTCGCATAGAGGCTCTGGATGGAGCAAAATCATCTCTCACCATCATATCCCCGAAGCTCATGTCGCGGTTGGAGGCTCCCAGTGTAGGGCTACCTGGCACGGACGGGGGGTAGTTGACATTGTACTCCTCATTGTATAAAGGGAAAGTGGGGCTTTGGCGGTCAAAGATGGTCTTCTTCCTGCTTCTCGACGACGCTTTGCTCGAAGACCTCCTGCCACTAGGACTTGGTCCAATTGATCTCGAAGAATTATTGCCCTGTCCGAGAACTGCCCCGGAGCTTTTAGCTCTCCCGGATGATGAAAGCAGTGGTGCCCGCTCGTCGATTACATTATCCTCGTCATCGCTGTCTTTTTTCGCTGTTCGGGGTCGGCGACTGCTCGTCTCGGATGGCACGAAAGGGTTCTGGTATTGAGGTCGGTAGGAAGATGGACTATCGTACAGTGGCACACCAAATGCACTCTGGCCCATGGTCGATGCTCTTCGAGGTCGCAGACTCTGTTGATCTCTTTTGAGGTATGCGATTAGCTACACTATATCGATCATTGAACTGGGAACATACCGGTGATCCAGCAGTGCTTCGCTCTCAATGCTTGTATTACTCAAATTCCGCCCCTGAAGGCGATAAAAGCTTGCTCTCGCAGCATTGTCGGTATTCATCCGTGACTGTGACGTCTCTGGCATTCCTGACCCATCTTCCGTCGATGCTGCGAACGATTGTCGCCTCCGCTTCTTCTTCCCCCCTCGATGATTTCTTTTCTTCTTCGGTATGGGGGTGTTTGTCTCTGGTCGCAACGTTGCTGTCGAGCTGGTAGCATTCGCGGAAGGAGTCTGTAGAGCAGTCGGCTCTGGTCTCTGAGGTGTCTCCTCTGCGTTCTTCAGAGGAGAACTTCGTCGTGGAGGCGGCGCAGCCATTGTGGTCAGATAAGCTCGTCAAGGATGCCCAGATACGGCCTCAAGCTTGCAGATTCCTCGCAATGGCAGATGCACTCCTGACTGGTTAATTCAGGATCTGCAAGGACACATGGGGCTTTTTCAAGGATATCTCGCTCAATCTCAAGTGGGTGGAGTAGTTTTGCGACGGAGAAGTTGGCGATGCGCTAAAAGGGCTTCGGGCGTATTTGAACCGTGTCATACAAAAGTCCTCGCCGGCAGTTCTGAAAGAATGTATTGCCAACAGCGATTGCGCGGATTGACAGAAGATGAGGAAATTTGCGGCAGAAAAGGGTTGCTATTGATGTCGTCGAGCTGTGAAAAGAAGTCGAGGGGCTCCCAGCAAAACCCCATCCGTTGGCCTCGGACGTCATACCCAAGCTTCTCATTGGCCAAGAATCTCACGTGCTCACCTGCCTCTTTCGTAATTCAACAACACCAAGGAGTATATTGCCAATATTGGACTGAGTTTTAATAGCCCAAAGACCACAGGTATTTCTGTATTAGACTTTTGGAAGGATTCGATTAGCTTAATTGGATTTGTTGGATTTATTGATTTGTGAGGGGGTCTTCTTTTTGTCTTTCCTTCATTTATTCTTCATCACTACTTGCAATTGCTGTTACTGTTGACTAGAATTTGATTCCTCACTTATCTTATTGTGGGGCAAGTTGATGTCATTTGCTTTCTTCGTCAATCCAAGTTTGCAGCTCGGCACACAAGTATGAGCCGCGCCGTAAGGTGGACACTTGATGCGGACCGAGCAACGAGACTCTGGACGGCAACAATCTCAACTGAGAACTTCAAGTGCCGACTTAGTTGCCGGCAGCAAGCCCAGGTTTGGCATTTCTGTGGTGTTCAATGGCTTTGGACATGAAACTGGGGTCGGAGTTTGAGGTGCAGCTGGACCCCAAGCTCGGGTTAGCTTCATATGCAGATTCCCGTCGAGCGCATTTGTGTACACACGCCACCTTGCTCAAGCAGATCTCTTTTTCGGATTGCAGTTGCGATATCAAGAAAAGCACGAGATCATTGGGCGCATTTGGGGGGTCCAAATGATGTGATGAACGTTGAGCTGTCTTATCACCTGAAGGGGCTCAAGTATCTATGAAATGATATGACAATAAATAGGACACGTCGACTAAGTGAGATTGAAGATGCTTTGATCCAGTCTATAGAGTCTTGGATTAACGACATAATCAGTCGCTGCTTGCCTGCGATGCTGGCCAACTCTTGAGCGGTTCGCAAGTCACAGTCATGTGACGGTATTGTCACCCCGGTCACTTCGCTGTCACTTCACTGGCATCGAAAGGGATGACTAGTGAGAGTAATTCAGATGGACGTTGATGCTTATCTGACTTAGAGTTTATTCGGTATGAGTCTATCTCTGTCGTCGCGTACTTGCATAAATTACATACGTCCCTTTTTGACATGTATATATCCGTCTCAACCTCTTCAATTCAATCTCCAGAGAAGCAATTGTCAAGTCCACACAACCACTATAGTGAGAAAGTAGCTTCATTAAACGGGTACCACATCTCTAGATCCATGGCTAAGAACATTTTCTCTGGCATATCTCGATACAGGAAGCTCCGCAAGAGTATATACGCCGAAGCACTGAGATGGTATTGCTAAGAGCACCTGCCTTTTCCACATTCTCATTACAAGTTTTCCGACTTACTGCTGACTTACTGCTCTGTACACAGTTACGGTGTCGATCCGACTTTTGAGACAACAGACGATTACTCCTGCTCATCCTCAGCCAGCTCCGTTAGGTCAATGCTTTCCGAAGCAAGCTCAATCAATTCGAGGGGCGACAGTGAAGTCATGAATGACGACATATATGAGAGTGATGGCTCTGCCAGTTCAACATGGTCTCTCGAAGCCCTTGATGGAACTGACACGGGAGAAGAAAGCATGCGGGGCTGGGTCAAAGACGCAGTCGTCCTTGAAGGTGCCGATATTGCTAGGTTGAGGGGTTACATGAGGCGAGAGGCCATATAACAGAAGAGATACCTGAGCTGGCTGGACCCCAAGAACCTTATAGCTAGCCTTCAGGGACATATCAGAGCGTGAAAGTAATATGAATCGTTGCTTTTCGAAAAATTCTATTTAAAACGTTGTAAAGATCAAATGCTTCAATCTAGCGAACACTTTCGGCGAGATTATGTAAGTGTTGATCACGACTTGTAGATTAAGCTATGTCGCCGTTCCTGGATCGCATTGATTTCAACCTGTGTTCTTCCTGAGCAATGTCCTAATTGTCGGCCGGGGGGGGGGGGGCCATTTGCTGCACGTTCTGTGTTCGGTGTTCCTGATTCGAAATATGTCGTCTTGTCAAGAATGACGAGCATAAGGCCGGACTCTTCAAGCCACAAATCCAGAACGCCGGCCCTGGACTTACTATCTCGACCAGAATTCAAAGTGGACGACCCTCACTTCTGGCATGCAGCTCATCCCTTTGCCTGGCCAATGGGATGTTTTGTTCTGCTCCCGGGGCACATCACTCTGACGACTTCTCGAGCCAACACTTCTTCATCCGCCTTAGGTCACATCGATGTTCTTGGAACACTCGGTATTTAAATTCAGTTGGTTTGATGTTTTTTGGCCGTAGTCGAAATAAACGTCTTGATGTCCAGGGTGGCACGGCTGGGGCAGATCCGGGGCTGAAGCTAGGGGCTCTCGCTTAATACCGACAACCTTGTTCCCAGACAGAAAGTGTTAGAGCTCTTGGTGACCTTTCCGATCTAGACTTTTACGAGGTGTGCCTGATATGAAGTGTTAGATCGGCCGTGGAAAAATGCCATGTAGTCATGGCGTTCATAACAATGCGGGGTGTGGACGCTTTTGGATGAGTCTGCATCATCCAGTGCAGAAGCTCGGTAGAAGTATTGGCTTTTTGCTGAAGTCGATGCTGCTGGGGCGAATGCCTGATATAGAATCATGTCATGCTCAGCCTTCACTGATTCCAATTGCGTCTTATGTCTCTTCGTGCAGAATGGGAACAATTGCCTCGATTACTGAGAGATTTAGCAGGAGCACTGGAAAGAAAGCTACGCGAGACCTCAATGCTGGATCTGGTCGGGCGACACGAGCACGTTCTCTAGTGTTCTTCCCGAAATGTTTCTAGTCGGTTCGCATAAATAAAGTTCGTCCGTTCTCGAATGCTTGAAGATGCAGGAATTATCCGTGTCTCGCCCTTGCAGATATCTCTGAGCGCATGCAGAGAATGCCTAAGCGAGTACTATTACTGGGATCAGACGGGCCATCCAGGAGAGGCGCTCGCCTATGATCTCCTCCAACGCTACCATCTCTGACATTCGACTCTGAGTGGAAACTCTGGGCATGGGACGGGATTACTCCTGTCTCCCAGGTTTATAGACAAAGAACACCCATCGCATAACCAAGAACGATCAACAAAAGACCCGCGCCTAGTGGATATCATATTTCATTTCACTAGTCTTCCCGTCGCCCGCCATATTCTTTGCTCCTGATCTACTTCACACTTTCATTCACCATACATTCTTTTGTGACCATTCAACTCAGCACACTCTTTCTAACATTTCTTGTCTTGATTCATGAAGTTTAAAATACGATTGACTTCGACGGGGACGAATCAGTCAGTATGGCTCTCGAGAGTCTCGATATCGAACGATCCGACCAAGAGATGGTGCGCCGGACACTGGTCTCGAGCATGTCTTTCTGGTTGACCATCACTCGACTTCTGCAAATTGTATGCGACTTGAACCTCCCGTCAGACGTCTGTGGATATGGGATGGGAAGACTAATACCTGCCAGGCTCTTTCCTTCACGGTCCTTTTCTGTACTGGCTACACAGCCAATATATTCCTAGGAGACTGGGTAAGCTTTCATGTCATGAGACTTGCTTTCAACTTGTAATTAACACGTCTGAACAGTTCCACACATTTGGTACTTGCCAATTCCGCACTTCTTTGAGAATGCTGAGATCTAACGAATTCAGGACTGAGCTTCGTGACATTCATTGTGACCATGCTCTTTATGTTCTACGTATGATCACCCCACATCCACAGAGAAACATGTACTCACTCAGCCACAGATTTTCGTCACTCCCCGACGATTTCCCAAAGTCTACCAGTACCGAATTCACATGTCAGCAAACATTCTATCCCAGCAGGGACACTACTAACATCATTTTCAGCGCGATGGAAATATTCGTTACATGTCTGTGGATCGCAACAGTAGCTCTCCTCTCATGGGAATGCCAGACCTGGGATGCAGCCGAGGATGTAGTCAGCGACGTTCTGTCAACCGAGCAGGCCGCGATGTTAAACTCGCTGCCAAACCAGGACTCCGGAATACTGTCACTACGAGCTGCTACGGCACTAGCGAGCATTAACTGTGTCTTCTGGGCAGTCACTCTCTTCATCTGTAAGTTCGAAGCTGTTGGAGGTCTGAAGGCTAAAAGCCTGCCATGCTCACATTTGCTGACCTACAAATTTAAAGTGAGACGTGTGTTGCTCTACTCTGTGGACAGCTGATGATCTGCACGAGTTACGCAGAGCCAGAAGTCGTGCCTTGAGGGCAGACAACTCATTCATTCAAATCTGTCTCTGATTCTCCCACGAGTCTCTTCCCAAAAGAAAACCTGATATTCACTCATCCAACCCGATCACGAATTGTACGAAATACGAAACATTACGGCATGAACATAGATAATATCAACCGATAAAACATAACCTTCAAGCTTCCGAGAAGCTTTGAGCTGCGAACTTTGACTGCATGGCACTTGCGGAGTTACAACCGCTTAATATAGGAAGGATGGATCAAGAGGACGAAGTTCAGTGCAAAATTTATTGGGATCAGGTGGTTTTTGGCGTACCCACATCATGTCACGATCCGAAACCAGATAAGAAAATATAAACAATCAACCAAGTCGCATTCAAACCGATTTCGTAAAAATTTGAAGACTTTGGAAAGGAAAGCCACCAAGCACTGAACCTCTATGCTGGCTTCATAATTCCGCTAGACTTGAAGCAGGAAGCGGAAATAAATACAGTTTCGATTGAATAGGGACTCATATACATCAAAAACCCGGACCCAAGCGAAAATTTCCCCAAAAAAAGCCTACGACCCGCTGATGCTCCCTCAAATATGCATAACGCCTACCAGACATAGCAGTATCCGCTTCCTATTTCCTCCTTCCTAGCCACCCCGCCATTTCTGCCTCTACCCTATTTTAAAACAACCCCACCTCAACCTCCCTTACCTCCCATCACGTCTCCTCCTAACTACCCGCAATACGATGGGCCCGTTCCACAAAAACCCCATTTCGAACAACAAAGGCCCGGCGCACAAGCCGGGCCAGAACCACACCCCTTCGGCTCCGGACAGTACGCCGGTCCCGTACCACAATACCCCCAAACCGAACAGCACAAACCAGGCGGACACAGATTATTCGGCCCGCAGTGCCCAGGATCCGGACCGCAGTATTCAGGACCTGAGCCACAAGTTCTTAATGTTGAGTGGCAGCAGAGCCCGGGCGCGCAGTCGGTGTTCCAGGTGCATTGTGGTGGTGGTGGGTCACACCAGGGAGAGCCGTAGCCGCAGAAGCCCCAGTGGGAACAGCATGCGCCTTTGGGGCAGTCTTTTGCGGTTGTGCAGGAGCCGTCGCCGGCTCGGGAGGTGAGACTTTTCTCGGTGGTGATGGGTGAGGAGAAGGTGGGGGAGGCGAGGAGGGCAAGAGGGATGATGATGTATTTGAGTGGATTGATCATTGATGATTGTGATTGGTTTTGTTTGTCTTTGATTTGATTTGACAATCGATATTCTATGGGGAAGAAAGAAAGGATTGCGCAATTTCCACGCGTCCTTCACAATATATAGACTTAAACCCGGGAAGCTGAGCGGTGACACAGGAGACGACCATGAGGTTGTCACACCAGCACTTTCACTCGAAGCGAGGTCGAAGATCTACAGAGCGTCTTTACCTAAAAGATCAGATGGAAGATGAGACTCAAGATCGAATCCGCTCACGGTGCCCAGCAGTGTCCTGCATATACGATCTCCTTAGGTACAAAATCGATCATGATCACGGGGTTACAAAGAGACAAAGTCACTGATTGAGCATCTCACGCGATAGCCAGCGCAGAGAAATGCAACAGTGACAATGCAGATACCCAAAATCTACATCAAGTTTTATCATTGGCATGACTTCTCTCGACCATCTGCTTATCATCACGCATGGCTCGGTCGTGCAGCAATATTGACTTGTGGTGCTCAAGCGAGGCCCCCTTTTATTCGCTCGCTAAGGGTACCACTTGGTCAGGAGACAATCATAACACCCCTTTCCATGACAGCAACGCCATATCTTGATTGAATAATGGAGCGGCCGTAATACTATTAGTCATGGAACTCATCTTTCGCCTCGGTTCCGCAATTGCTTGTAGGTAGGAAATGCTTAGAAGATGTAATGTATCGCATTTGCGGACTAGCCTCCTACGACAAGTGGTGGTGATCGCGAGTATTGGCCATTCGGTGTTCGAAAGTAGCAAGCCTGTGCGGGAACAAAAGCACCTGTAATGAATATTATATTTCGTATCCGAGTCCATGGAAACATGGTGGAGAGACGGTTCACAGAATCTAGAAACGCTATTTGTGCACCTAGTCTGCCTGAAGCGATAGCTTGTTCAAATACAAAAGCTGACAATACTCGAAACACAAACTCAATGACGAAGCCAACGAGACATCCAAATACGCTTCATCTTTTCAAGTCCGAAATCAGACCATTTCCCTATTCTTGTCTAACTCACATGAACTGATCCCAAACACCGCAGTGCTGGCTCCGCCTCTGATCAAACACCACTCGCCCTCTTAGAGAGGACGCTTTTCTAGCCGGCGGCTGAGGAGTTGCATTATACAGATCGTCTTCTGAGAAGTCAACGTCTTTCTTAACAGCAGGTGCAACTTTACCTCTTCTACCCCAGTCCAAAAAGATAGTGGAGCCGCGCTCGTTGATCTCCACGGAAGGTTGGCCAGTCCCAAAAGCACGTTGACCATCATATGTGCGGAGCGGTCGTGCAGTGAAAGAAGTCGTTTCCGCCGCTTTGAGCTCACGTATAGGATCTCATCAGAATTGCTACCGTTTCCATGATGCCGGTTGGCCCTAGGATCGAGGAGTGGGCGAGTGGATGCCGTGAGTGTGTATCGAGTTGTTGATGGAGCACTCTCGCGCCGATCGTTTGTTTCCCGGGGGTCTTGAGCTTCCTGCTCCTTATATATTGAGAGCATTAGATGCAACGCAAAAAGAACAACATCAGCTTTGTGCAGCTGATTGGCAAACACGTCTCTAGTCAAGTCTGCGACGCGCTGTCTCGCGTCTAGAGTCCTGTCCGCTCGTGATGACTTTGGCTGGAAAACCATGCGGAATCGACGAGCATCGGTGCCAAAGGTACGCACTTCATGAACCAGATTATTGAAGGATCTGCCGAAAAATAAGCATTTGGAAGGGTCGACTTTGCAGATTCTGTACACCTCATCTACTGTTTTCCCGACTATTTTTGGTGGTAATCCGACAGCACTGCAGCCGACGACCGGACGAAGTTTGTGATGAAATGGCGCTTTATCGCCAAAGAATTGCTCTACGGCCTCCTGAAAGGGATCAGACGCGACTTAACCACGCTCCGAGGCAGAGCCACCCTTCTGCTGGAGGCTTTTGGGTTCTGGATGCGCCATCGCTGACTTTAAACTCTCATAATCGTCAGCCCTGAACTCATCGAGACGTAACACGGCCCAAGTCATGCGAAGATTTGGCTCCGATTCTCGATCAAAGAGTTTCGGGATCTCATCTGCTTGTTCTTTCACGTCGACCTGAGCTAGTTCCTCGCGGGTTTTGAGGCATTTGCCATGGAGAAGATCTTGGCCCCAAAATGGTATCGCGAATGTCCCTCACGATGACCAGCTTATCTTCTTCAGGCCATGTTTTCCACTCCCCCAACGAGACTGTCTCTTTAATACTCAGGGTATAATGCCCGATGTACAGAAATCTCTCTTTGTTTTGCCTGAAGACCGTTGGGTAAGTCTTCCCAATCTCCCCACATCCAGGTCGGCCATCAACGAATGTCAAGGCACCATGACGGCCTAATTTGGGAGCGAATGTCTGATGTTCTGGGATAATCCGAATGACTTCGGGCCACGAGACTATTTGCTTTTTCAGCATTGCGGAGCCTACCCTAGAGAAGGCGGACTCCCCGCCTCCAATCTTTTCCCGCAGGAAGGACAGAGAGAAGCGCTGTAGAGAGTCCGGAAATCGAACATTGATTGGTGGCAATTCTTTCATGAAGTTCTCTAGGGTTAAAGCAGGAGTCCTGGGATCATTTTCACATCGGGCGGGAATTACTGACCCGTTCTCTTCAGTACTTCTGGTCATGCTGCGAGAATCTTGCAGAGCTTCTGGCTGCTTGGAGATTCGAGGAGTCTTTGGAGGGCTGCCAACTTCTCCTCGATCTGGTGCCGGTCTCTTCATTCGTTCAGATCTCACTAGTGATGCCGAGACGCGGCTCGACTCTACCACAGATTGTGGAGGCCCGCCTGAGTTCTCCTGGTCAAGGGAGAGTGACCGCTGCGACGGCTCTATAGACCTCTGGTTGGCTAGGGGGCCCTCAAGTGAGCTTGGGTTGATTCGGTCCGGTACATTTCGAATATCAACATTGGCGACAATGTTATTTCTTGGTAAACTTAGATATTGTCTGCATCGCTCAGCGACTTCTTCTGACAGTAGCCGAGAAGCAGTAGCTCTATCGAATTCCTTGCTCAATTTGGCGAGCAAATACAGAGTCTTATCACCAGGAGTATGGCTTTCTGGAAGCATGTGTGGCGGTAGGATTCGCTGCGGAATATCATGCCAATTCTGGAGTATCGTTTTAAGCTCAGGAATCTGGTCAAGTCAGCAGGAAAGCTTGATACGAAATGAGATAGAACGCACCTTTCTACTCGAGCTCAGCTCTACATGGTTGTGCAGTAACGCGTTCGCTTTATAATTTCTGGTGATGGAGTTGTATTCGAAACTGTAGGGAGAGTTCGGTATTACTATGAACCTCCATTTGATGTAGCATGTGACATCTTTGTTATTTCCGATGGCTGTTCACGCGGCGTCAGCACTCGACATTTGGAATTTGGAGGTTTGGAGGTTAAATGATACCTTGGTCTCCTAAGTCCTTCAACATATCCGCGATGACTCGTCGAAGTGTGGCTGTATCCTTCGCAGTGAAGTCCAGCGGCGGAATTATCTTCGTACCGTCCCCTATCTTGTGGTCCTGCCGTGACGCCGCAACGATTGTGTGTTGGTGTTCGGACAGGTTGACCCGAATCTGGTCCAAGGCTCGCGAGACAGTATACACGCAGTCCAAGCGGGTATAGAGAAAGGTATATGTTATCCTGTCTATTTTTCGAAAGCCCAAGATGGTTCGGCAACCTTTATCCTGTTTCCAAGATGGATGGAGAGTGCTGGGCTGTATGTGGTATTGCTGAAGTGGTGCGTTGTGCGAGTTTTCTAAGTTGTTTGCCGTCTCGCAGCTGCCGCGCCCAGCGTGCCCCTGATTTCTTGGGTAAGCACTCACGAGGTGACACAACATACGCCTCCGTGATACTACCAGGCGACAAAACTTCTTGCTCGTCATACACATTTTCAGCTACAGCCTCAATGTCAGAGTTGTGCGTAAAAGGATTCGCGTTTCGCTTATGCGTCGTGATTGAGGATTCGTGACAAATCAAAATGCAGAACGACCAGCTCGCTCCTTGCCTATTTCTCCGCCGGCATTCTGGTGCGAATGGTGTACTGAATGCTTTGTAGGCGTTTTTAGATTCATTTATTAGTATATATTATATAAGACACTCCTCAGTATTTCTACTACCCTTATAGCAGATCGTCAGTGATCTTGGCTCGAGATAGATTAATGCCATCGGCCCTTTGTGAAGCGTTCACTACGCCTATTCACAACACCCAAAGTCTCTCGCCGAAGATGGTACATTACTTTGCGGAGTAAGGACTCGCGTATGGAGCCCCGGGAGGAGGCCTCGATGCCGAAGCTAACATGATATCAGCTATCTGCTTCATTTTCCCAGTTACAGACTGTGAGGTACTGCTTGACATGCCGTTCACAAAAGCATACGGCGACTGCAAAGGAGGCTGTGGGGAGTAGAGTTCCCTGGGTACCTGCTTCTGTAGGCGATACTGGTCTTGTGGTCCATTGAGGTAAGGCGACGAATAGTCCGGCCGATGTTGCAAGAACTGCGAAGCTGCGGCGGTAGCTTGGCGTGCTTTCGCGGCCGCGTCGGGGACCTCCCCAGCGTTCTGGTATATCTGTAGGGTGAACGTGCAGTTTCTACCAGCTTTCTGGCATTTATGACATGGGCCGCCAGGATTCATGCATACTTGTTTCTTTTGTCGACACCGGTCACATTTGACTTTGTAGGAGGCCATCCAGTCAGGCGACAGTGAAGGTTCGGGCTCTGGCTTGGGTGGTGCAGGATAGAGTTGCTTGGTAATTTGATTGTAGGCAGGTGTACCATTAGTTGCTGCAAGCGCAGCGAGGGTGTCGTATGTTGTCAGCCCCGCAAGTTGCTGCTCCAACAATCGGTTTCGTTCTTGCAGATAGACTGCATTCTGAACATCTTCTTCTTGGTTCTTAATGATTTCCTGGAGCTCCTCGTTTTGTTCCTTGAGCTCGGCGATCTCTCTAACATAGGAACTTTCCGTCCCAGGCATGGCACCTTGCAGGCTGACAGGCGGTTGCCAATTGACGGGTGGTTGAATTTTGGTGACCTCGTTAGTACCATTCGACGTGGACCCAAGCTGTTCTATCTCACGGAGAGCTTTCTCTAGTGTCCCGATCCTGGAAGCCTGCTGGGACGTGGTCGCACACAACGTTTGGATGGTGTGCTTGGACTCCTGAAGCTCGTTCCAGTCTGCTCTCCATTGCTGCGACCGGCTGTTAAGTTGAGCAACGAGGTCATCTAAGTGGTGGACAGCGGAGGGTACTATAGAGACGGGCGTTACGCGATTAACGGGTGGTACATTGATGAGAGATGTTCCGCTGTTGACGGGTGGCAGATTGGGTGCGGGATCAGCTGCTGCATTCAATTCGGCAACGAGCTGGTTTTCTGCTGTACCTGATTCGTCACCTAGGGTTAAGTCAGTACGCCAATTTGGTAGCTTAGAAGACTAACTTCAGGTATGGCTGCTAATGATACATATCAGCGTCAGGGATGTGCACTTACTATCAATGTGGATTGGTTGGGCAAAGCTATTTGCTGGTGCTTCTTCAAGCCTTCGGGGCTGGAGTTCCCTATACTGTGCACCTTGCAGTAGACTTTGTTGCAATGTATGGGCTTCATGTTCTTGGATATGTTCTGCAGGGTAGTGTTCCAGTCTCAAAGTCTTCACTAACAAGGCTTGGAGAGCATGTAGAATCTCGTCAGAAGTCCACTGGCGAGATATCAAGTCAGCATTCAGCAATGAAGGGAAAACTTTATCGATGGGACATCATGCTCTTTAAGTAATACTTACGCTCCAAAAGTTGTTCTGATCTGGAAATTTGGTAAGCATGCCGGTCTTAGGAAATATCCACCTCCAGCCTGGCAATCCTGTTGACCCATTCCCAGTAAGAATAAGTCTACTATCGAAAACGGTAATTCCAGTCTGTAATGCTAGTACTGATCAGCCAGTTTCCGCTTTCTCAAAAGACAGACTTACAGATGTAACGAGCGAATGCGTTCTCCGCGATGCCAACCAGTCGTTTTCGGTTCTCAATTCCGTTGGGCGTACCCACAGAACCCGAAACTCCTGCAGCTGCCACCGCTCTTTGATTTGGCGGAGGTCTCGGTCCAGGATTCCTGACGTCGACCAAGTACAGATCACCTTTCTCCAAAGCCATATTGCAGCCCTTCACCTGCGACAGTAACCAGCTTCCAAGAGGTCGTAGTGGGAAGCCTGGGTACTCAGGTGTAAATCGCCACTCGTAGTAGTAAGGCGCAGCGGGGTCCGATTTCAGAGGGTCGAGATAATGACCACCACCACTCCGTAATCTTGGCTCTTTTCCAGTAAGAAGTTCTACAAGGGGTGAGTCGACGAAGGACGGGGACACGTGATGGATTCGAGATTGAAGAAATTCACTCACTGATTCTGTAGATGAGCTTTTGCCTCAACATTTTAGCGAGGACTCTCGCATTGGACTCATGTTCGATTTCTGAAAGCTTTGGGAGGGGATCAGCGTAGAAGAGGTAATCTGTGTCTTCTCCCCATCGAGGCTCTTTGATGCTTCCATTGTCATAGCCCGGACCGGCATTCATCATGTCGTGTCTCGTCCCCAACTCTGTGTTGTTTGAATCTTGGACTGTAGGCGGTTGCAGCAGGGATCTCGAAGGCTGAAGGCTAACAGATTGAAGATGTGATTGTGAAGACGCGGTCGAGACGCGAGTTTGGTGACTGCCTTCTTTTGTGTAGAATTAGGGAAATAATGAATCACACATTGGATCATGAAATGATGTCATTCACGTAATTAAATGGCTAAAATTTCCGCCATCAATCCATAAAATTGAGATACATGTTGCGTTGCTCACGCCCTCAAAAGGGCAAGGCTGAGATCAAACACGAGCCTCGTAGGAGGTTGATCTTCAAACGCGGGAGCTTGACTCGATTTGGCTAGAATCAGCTCCACAGCTGCCTCAATATTATTGCCCCGCGAACCTCCCATCAAAACATCCTCACATCGGCTTTTGACCTACTCAAACCTCATAAGAAAAAGTCTACAAAGAACCTCACAATGGCACCACCAACGCCCCTTGCAATCGCAACCTCTTCTCTTCAACGCCTCGTTAAAGAAGAGCTATCTTACGAGAAAGAGCTGCAAGGACAAGAGGCGCGTCTGGAAAAGATTCTGGCGACAAAAGACGAGGATGAGAATGCAGAGTACAAGTTGAACCAAGAGGTATGCATCCCTTTGCTATATTAAGTATAAGTTCGAGATTGGGGGAAACATAAGCACAAAAAGGCCCGGAAGCTGGGCACTAAGGAGACGATTCTACTCTGGATTACCCCGCTATGCGCCAGCTTTGCGCCTGGAGGTCTACAGCATCAAGTCGCGAAAAAAGACAGCTCTCCAGGCTGGGCACAAATCAACTTTTGCCTCTCCATCACTACATTACCGATGTCACAAAGGCTAATATCCCTCCAGCGTGCCGCTATCCAAGAAACCAAGAACGTCTTTCCACCTCTCCGCGAACGCATCAAGGACGCTCTCCAAAAGCTCGAGGACCAAGTTGAAGAAGGGCAATCGAACCGCGCATCTGAGGAGGAGATTTCTAAGGCGAAGGACATCATCAAGAGTACAAAGGAGGCTGCGTCGCAGTGAAAGAAGGACAGTGGCAGGGTAAAACGGACTTCGGGGAGTGCTTTGAGATTTGCGACAAAATGATACCACGGTTAGGGAATGAAGTTATGGGCATATAGACTACGTTATAGAATTGCCTGAGGGCTGCAAGTTCGGTCTTGAAAGTGACATGGAATGCGTGCTGGCCAGATAGAGGGTATCTCGCTTCTACAGTACACAGATATCGTACACAGGACTTCGTCAGCCTTCTAGGTAGTATCCATCTTATCTTCCGCCTCGCCCTCTCCAGCGCCTTCTTCTAGCTGTTCCACAGCAGGCTCTCCGACAACGACTCGTTGTGTTTCGACCTCCATCTGTGACTCGGTAGCTTCGGCCATTGGCGTATCAGCAACGGCATCACCCTCTTCCAACTTTGGTCCAGCGTCACCCATAGTCGAGTCTTCGGTTTCCCCAGCTTCCCTCCGGCGTTCGGTTCCAGCAGGCGATGCAGCTCGGCTGTTACTTCGGCTTCCCGATCTCGACATGGATCCCGAAGTAACTGGTCTCGGCCTTAGCCCAGACTCAGCACCTTGCGGCTGTCCATCTGGTCTCGGCGTGGCATTACCACTCTGACTGCTATGCTTTGGCGTCTGACCTCCTCTTGATCCTTCACCAACCTCTCCATCCTCCTCTCCACCATCCATACCCTCTCTCCTTTCAACCTCCTCCTTCTCATCTCTAATTAACCGTCTCAATTGCATACCCTCCTCCACAATCCTACCGAACTGCTCTCTCCTCTCCTTCCACGTAACACTATATGCATGACTCTCCCTCTCCAAACCCTTACACTCCTCCTCCAACTTCGCCAGATTGCCTTGTTGTATGTCCCTGGGTTTTAGCAGCTGGTTATTCGTAATCTTCTCTGCCAGCTTATCGAATTTCTTGCGCTGTTCCAATGTCTTCTTTGACTCCTCAAGCTGCAACCGCAATTGCGCCGTGCTATCTCTGACAGCCTGTGCCGTCTCCAAGATCCGTTGTTTGTCTGCCTGGTACCGCGCACGCTCTCGCTCGTTGCTGTTGAGCAGAAATTGGATGCGGGAGATACTGTAATCGAACGCAGCGAAGTCGAACTCCACGTCCTCTCCGAACTGTCGGCGGTCATCCAGCTGCTTTTGAAGTGCAGCATCATAGGATTCGGCATCTTCAGAGCCATTCTCGGGTGGTGGAGTGAGGAGTTTGTTGGGCGTGACAAGCAGCGAGCCTGGTGCTAGGAGACGTTTGGTGACGCGCTTGAAAGGCTTCTCTTCGACATTCAAGAGACGGGACTTGTGAAGCTCATCCTCTTCGCGCGAATCTAGAAATTGGAATGAAGCCATCGCTGAGTTTGCTTGTTGTCGAGAGTTGACTCGATCAGATCTGGGGAAGACGTTGTCGCAAATGAAGCTGGCTGCGGCATCGAAAAGTGGTGCGGCTATAGGACCGCACTTTAGCGCATTCTCCCCGGTGATCCAGACTGCGGCTGTATGTCAACTTCACCTTCAACCCTCTTTGTTCTTCACTATTCTTCCACCAAGCACTTTTCCAAATGTTTTGCTATATCACTCCCATATCCTGAACCAAAGGCGCCAGCTACATTAAAGCACACAATCTACCTCCTGCTGCGAAAATCTTTGAGTCAACAGACAATACATAAGCGCTTGAACGTCGAGCCTCATTATTTACAACAGCTAGCCACGGAGCCTAGCTCGGACTCGAGAAGAAAGGTTCTGAGGAAGAAGACAAGGGCGAACTCGCCAAAATGCCCGTCCCATCTCTGGTCGATTCCTGCACCAAGGCATGCATCAAGAATATCCGCAGTACGTCCCCTCACCCCTCATCCAGAACCTCTAACTGATCCTCTCCAGGCCTCATAGACGTCGGCTCGTTCGAATACTGGCAAATCCGATCCGTTCTTCAGCGCGTCGAGTCTCCCGAACAACTCCACCAAATCGAACTCAACTCCCCACAACTACTAGGTGAAGACGCAGAGCTCTGGCAATCCTTTATCTCTCGGCATATTCCCAACTGGCGCACCAAAAACTACAAGCCCAAGAACCCAAAGAAATGGTACGAGGTGTACTGCAAGTACAAGAAAGAGCAGCAGGAGGAGATTGCCCGCGATGAGGAGATCCTGCGGAATAGCATGATGGGGCTGAAGGCTGCGAGGGAGACGAATGTGTCGAAGATCGTGGATTTGAAGATGTTGCCCAAGCTGCCAAAGGATCCTCGTATGATCGCTAATAATGGCGGTGTACCGATCAAGAAAGGGGTATTCAGGAAGGAGACCCCCGGGACTTTGAATTGGACGTCAGGGAGTAAGACGAAGATGACGGACGGCAAGAGTGTCCTGGTTCGGGCACGCAGGGAAGCGAAGGAAATTAGCCAGATGGGCAGATTGGCCAAGCCTACGCATCGACTATCTGGAGCTTTGGGACAGGTTCGAAGGGCTCCCGAGGGAATGGTGAAGGAGTACAAGACCGCTGCTCAACCAGCGATCAAGATCTTATCAAGGAAAAACCGCACTCCAGCTGTAAGCAACTTCAGCGGAGGGGTCACAGGTCCATCACTAGAGGAGAGAGAAAAGCGACTCAAAGCAGCGATGGCCGGAGGCGCAGGATCGAAACGCGATGCTTCAGGTGATGTAAAGCACACCTACGTTGGCTCCTCCGACGACGACATGGACGATTTCATCGAGAACGATGAAGACATAGACGATCTGTTCGATGAAGCACCAAAACCAAAATCTAGACCCGTATCGTCATCAGCATCCTCTCGACCATACCAACAATCTTCATCCCCTCCAGCACAATCCTCACGACGTAGGCCTAAACCCTCAGATGTTATCAGTTCTATGGTCTCTAAGCCTCGACCTGGAATGGCTTCCTCTCCGCCACCAGCTCGTATGAGAGGCTCCACACCGCCGAAGATGGGCCAGAGACCTATGCCACCGAAGAGGAAGGAGATTGATATCTTCAATCGGGGGCCTAAGAAGCGGAGAGTTGGGTAAAGCGTGTACGCTGCTCGTAAGGAAAGGAACACTGGTCTATCATGAAGCATTTGAATGGAGTTAGTCATTGGGCGATATCAGCAAGGCGTTGGTTGAGATGGATGTGGGAGATTTTGCTATTTGGCAGTGGAGGAGGGCGAGTGTCTCTAGCCGAACATGGCCTTTCCATAGCTAGAGAATTCACATAATGGACCTTTGCTCTTCTTTCCTAACCTATTCTTATTTTCCCTAGACTTTCGATCATATCAAATCTACCCGAAGTTGCCTCACCAAAACAGCATCGAACGTGGAAAATAAGCGTTGCGTTCTTCATTCGTCGTCGAGTCATCTATCATCATGCCACTGCATACCATACCATGCCGCTACGGAAACCCATAATATAGTTTTGGTGTCTTTGTAATGAGTTGATGTGGCCAGAGCAACGACACCCGTATGTCCCGTCGATCATCCCTTCCATGCATCAATATCGAGGGACCAGCATTCCATCTAGACCGAAGCACATCCATCCATCATCATCTCCCTCTCAGGCCATCCCTTCACCCATTCCTCACATATCACCCAGTCCAGGATCAAGAATCACATTCCATCCATCCATCCACCCACCCATACTCAGCATCAGCACCAGAGGAACAAGTCGTATACGTATGTGTGTGCGATCATGTTCCGGCGTAAGGAAAGCGGAAAGAAAACCCCTACAAGCACAAGCCCCCACGCAGCGCAAGCACAAGATGTAGTGTCGCACCGCCCTCAAGCGCGTATTCCGTAGCTGTCTTCTCGTCCGCCCTGTATTCAAATATCCGTTAGCATAGACTCAACACATAGCATCTCCCGTCCTCGAACACCACGCCTGTCCCTCCCCGCATCGTCTTGTTTGCCATTCGGCGTGGCGGGGCGTATATTTACTGGTAAGGACAAGACAGGCGCGTGATGGACGCAGCGGCGAAGGAGTTTCTTAGGCCTGGGCGAGGGATAGACGGGTAAAGAGGTATAGGTATAGCAAAGGAAGAAACGTACATCTGCTTTCCGCCAAATATCAAACGTTGCTGAACCGGTGGGATACCCTCTTTCTCCTCGACCTTCTCCTTGATCTGCGAGACCTGCGCGCAAACATCATCAGCCAAATATCCAGTAAATCCCTTCACCTGGTCGTCTTCCTCAACCTCAATGTCGATTTAAGGCCTAGAGTCGCACTCGGACAGAGTAAACATACCTTGTAATCAGGCTCGATATCAAGCTCGATCTCCTTGCCGGTGAGCGTGCGGACCTTGATCAACATCTTGCTGGTATGTATGGAATGTATTCGACTCTGTGGTGTATTCGACTTGTGAGGACGGGAGGAGGTGTGTTGGTGTTCTGGTCTTTACTTGTGGTGTTGGGGGTGTTCGAGAGGGAAGGCTGATGCTGGAGCCTCAAGGTTTGGTGGATTGGACGCTATTTTGTAGGCGGCGAACCTGGAAGCCAAGGCCTCGGGTGCTTATCGCCGATAAGATGGAGGGGTAGCAAAGGGGGCGGGTTCAACCGAGGATTCACCGCCTTGTGAATGCGAATAATGAGAATATGGGAAGCTGACCTAGACCGGGATAAATGATCTGCCTGTCCAATCGAAGAAGGAATACTGTGATCGACTCGGTTTTCCAGTTTACTAGGGCTTAGCGATGCGTCTTATAGATCCGAACCTGCGTCGCTTGGGCCCTTTGAGCATGTAAACAAACAATAGCGAATAGGCGAATTTCGAGAAATTCACTTAAGAATAGGACAAAACGAACCCTCCTAACAGCAAAGATTTGCAAATAAAGATGCAGTCCTAATTGTTAGCTTGGTTGTTATAATTACATCATACTAGAAAGGAGGTCACGTCGAGGTCTGGTTACCTCCGTACTCACCGGCTCACTACAAGTTTCGTCAGCCATACTTCAGTGGGTTACTGTGGCTCTTAAAAACCCACAATCGGTCCATGGCTCAGAAACATACCGCAACTCCTGTTTTCAAACCCAACTAAATGAAGATCTACCGATTTATCGACCACAATTTCCAATGAACATTCTACGATCCATGAACACGTGGCTGAGCGCACAGAGGTCTCAGCTCGCCAGCACACCTTTACCTCAAGATTCGGACGCCGTGCATCCACCTCCCTACATAGACGTCCCATCCCCGGACACATGTATCAAAGATACCGACACACCGCAATAGCTCTGGTCCACGATCCAGTGCCAAGACTGGCTTACGGTGGTCAGGATTTGGCTGTTCAATTTCGAGCCTTCTGTAGCTGAAGGACTTGCCAGACGTTTTGAGGGTACTGGGACACCGATTTACGACTGGTTAGTTAGCCCGGCCTAACTTCAATGATTACATGTCTTCTAGGTATATCAGTTCTGAGTAACCTTTGACGAAAGATTAGGCAGCCACAGGAGTGGATGGGGATGTACCGAATCTCCCGAGGAGCATCACTCTACAATCTCATGTATAGCGTCCGTCGGAATGAAGGAGCTGTGCCTACTTACTGTAACTTTTGGCACTGTAACAACGGTCATTTACCGAACAATTGGGATTTTGGGGAACCGTACGAGATTTCAGGACGTGGGACAGCATATGAGGTTGTCGAGGATGATAATATAGCTTAAGGGAGTTTTGATGCCTATTTACGTTTCGCTTTTGGTTTGAACGGAATACATGATAGTGATGAGATCTTTTTGGGGTGGGTGAATGTGAATCAAAGTCTTCGAAGTGCTTTTGTATTACATTTGAAACATGTTCAAGGGTCATCATAACATGTCAACCATGACAATGTCTAGATTCCCCAAGTCTTCCCCACAGCTTTAGCACTCATCCTCTTCGCATGCTCCATCCTCTTCTGCTTATTAGCCGCCGTATTCGCCGGCAACAGATCGAATGACCGCGCAAATGTGGCAGTCATATGCGCAATACTCTTCGTCATGACAATCCACGCACCCATATTCAGGTTCTTAACCGTATCCCCAACTTGGTGATAGTTCTTATCATACCATTCCCCAGCAACACCACCAAACATCGCCTGCTCCTCAACTGACTTGATACCCTCAGCACCACATGCGATACCTCCTGTTGCCACACCAGCTTCAAGGAATGGTCCGTAATCAGATCGTCCGTCAAACTCAATCTGCGTGAAGTTCTCGCCCATCTCCTCGACGAAGAAGCGTTCGAATTCATACTCTGCTTCGGCTGAACCAGGGGGGCCGGATTCGCCGTATGCAGATCCGTCGCCGTCATAGACTTGGAAAGCGTAATTGGGCGAAGCCATCATATCGAAGTCGAGCATCAATCTGATCTTGTCGAGCTCCTCTTGTGAAGATTGCGAGACATAGTAGGCTGCTCCAAGGAGACCGGATTCTTCAGCTGTCCACCAGGAGAAGCGAACAGCGTTGTTGACGCTGAAATCGGTAAGGTGGATCGCGACTTCCAGGATGGATATGGTGCCACTACCGTTGTCGTTGATTCCTGGGCCTGGGGAAAGAGTCAGCTAAGAGCTTTGCGTAATTGGACATGCGAGGGTAAGCTTACCAGCTGCAACGGAGTCAGAGTGACCACTAATATGGATCACATTATCATGGTCTCCCTCGATGGTCTCCGCAATGATGTTGTTGGTCACAATGTCGTTGGTCACAGTAGTGAACTCTGCAACAACTTCCTCACCAGCAGCAAGGCGTGCAATGAGATCAAGACCAGCATCTTGCGTGATGCCCGCAGTAGGCACATATGGTCCTCCATCTGATGGAAGGATTTGAAGGGAGTAGCCCTCAAGCGTGCCGACGTCGTTGTTGTACACGATCATACCGATTGCTCCAGCCAATAAGGCGTTGTGGGCTTTAATGCCGGATTGACAGCTTCCTCGGAACACGAGAGCAATTTTCCCAGCTGTGTCGGCGGGGAAATCAGTCTGTAGACGTTAGATGGTTTCAGTCACATTTGAGGAGTAAGTGTAACCATACCAGATCACAAGCCAAATTAGGAACCGAAACCACAGGCGCAGACACGGTTCCCGAAGGTGCCAAATCCACAGCAAAAGTATCAGGGATCACGACACCACCAAGCGTCAAGTTTGCTCCTGCACCAACAGAAAGAGCGAGTGGCTGCAGGTAGTAGGTATAGTAGTCAGGGTACTGATCCAGAATACTGGTGATCCACGCAACAGTGCCTTCATGTCCTGCGGTACCGATGAGACGGTTGCGACCCGGTGATGAGTATGCGATTTCCTGGAGTTTGTTTGCTTTGGCGAGGAGTGCTGAGCGGGTCATTACTCTGCGGAGCTTGTTCTGTAGAATTGTCAGTTTTGAAGTCCAATTATGACATTCGGGTTCGTGAAGGGCAGACTTGCAGACTCAACCAATGGCTTCGCTGCTCGAAGTTCCTTCACATCTGTGGTGGGAACAGACACAGCTGTGGTGACTGCCACGAAGGCAAGCACAGCTGCAGCGATCGATTGAGTGAACCACATGATGGGGATTATGAGGGAGGATTGAGGAGAAAGGGATGGGACAGGATTGAGAATCAATGACCTGGTACCAAAAAGAAAAGAGAAAGCGAAACAAATACATGCAGCAGCTTACCATCTACTTATACCTGCTTGCCCAAAGTGGGATCAACACCATCCCTGCTCTCAATCGATTCTCCCAACCCCGCCACGATTAATTCCATAGCATCCCCGGTAAGCAAGTACATACTCCGTCTGTTTGTACAAGGCAGCAACAGCAGGAATGCGACGAACCCGCATATGCAGGTACTCTTCTTTCCTCGCACCATGGCTTAAAGAAGAAGCTGCTCTCGCGCATCCCTACAGCCAAGACAACGACCCTTGCCGTTACCATCACAAGAGAGCTTGATTAATCTTGACTGGTCTTCCGAGCATGCCGTCGTCCCTTGGCACCTTAACATCACCTTCTAGAAGCTGGAAGTTGGTGATAAAATGGCGCAGATTTTGGTACCTTTCGGGGATGTTGGAGGCAGAGAAGGGGAGGTACAGCTGGAGGAGGAAGGAGATAAGAGTTAAGGCGGGTTCGTGCAGGACACGGTACTTGGCGGTACTTGGCACTCGGCTTATCCTGTGTGGCAATGCTTGTTGATTTGCCAATCTTTGGGGTAACAGAAGCTGATTCGTCGTGATTCGATGTGATATGGATGAACATTTGGTATTGGCTTAGATGAGATGTAAATTCCCGATGGAGTAAGTGAAGAAGAATGCACAGAAGCACGGTTGAAGTTGACACGATCCAGGCACGGCTCGGTACACACATCAGACGGACTTCCGTCAAACTGACCACCATAATCGGGTCCTGTACACGGGGTTGATGCATTAGGAAGTTCTGTAATGGTGGATTTAGAGATTAGTAAACGAGTCGAAAAACCGCAGTTAAACGAATGAAGCCAGGGCAGCAAATGCAGATCTGGATAGCAATGGGGACTACTGCTGAATCCAATGCCAGAAAAGTAGCTCCGGCAGCCCGCATGCTCACCGCAGAGTAACCCTGACCCCGGAATCACGGCCGTAGGTAAATATACCCAATTCACTACTGATACTAAAAAGTCAGATTAAAACGAATTCTCAAGCGTAACACAACACATCGCATTGCAAATATTCCAGTTGGGCATCACTAGCTAATCCGTGCATCGTATCGTTATCTGGTGTTCGATACGTATTTGGCTCATGAATTTTCGTTGCTTGAGGTCCAATCCAGATGAGAAACTCGAGGAGCGAGATCCATCTCCATCCCAATGCCATTGTTATTATGGCTCATGTACCCGGGACCTTCGTCACAAAGCGAATAATCGAGGACGCAAAGTTCCCCGTGTTAGCCCTTTCCGAGGCCGCACTCGCTCCATTCCGATCAACCATCGACACTGCGCCGACAGTGTTGAGGCCATACACGAAAACCGTGCTGCCAGTATAGGTCTGGCCAGTTCCGCCGCCCTGGTCAATGCCGAAAATCTGGTTTTGGCAGTACTCATTATAGACTGTGGCGGTATGGTCGGAGCAGGCTGTTTGTGTTCATTAGTACAGTGGTTGTTTATGGTAGGGAGGTGGCTTTGAGGAAGGGACGAGGCAAGGAAATACGCACTGAGCGAGTAATTGTTGAAGAAAGAGTAGAGACCCGCGCCGTAAACAAGGATATTCTGCGAGTTCAAGACGCGCAATCCCCACGCCAGGTTACAATTATCTGACTTCCCCGCGCAGAAGACAGAGAAGTTGGGATCGTGTCGAGCTGACCAGGCAGGAAATGGCACTGTTGCTTTGGGACTTGGTTGGAAGTATGGAGTTTCTGTCTGGATGAAACCCATGAAGATGTTCTTCGTGTTCATGAATTGATATTGGTAGAGAACGTGATGCTCGACAGCAGTTCCGATCCTACGGTATTGTCAGCGAGGCTCATATTGAAAGATGATCCGACTTACAGCCAAATGTTTCCGACCGTGCTCTCACATGCGAGTCCACGACCAGCATACGCAGTGATGCGAGTGTTGTTATTGGCGACATCATCCAAATCGTGATCGGCAGTCCACAACCAGACGTTCTCCATGTACAAACCATTGGCGATGTTACCAATGATCATTGACTGCCAAGCGGCAATACACTTGTTGTTTGGTTGAGCGGCGTTGGTAGGGCATTCAGCAGTCTGCAAGTTACTTCCCTTGAATCCGGCAATGCGAGTATGAACGTCCCACATGCCGGATGGCGTGGCAGCTGGCGAAGCCAAGTTCCATTGGATCAGGACGGCACCGGCTGCGTTGCCTTGAGTCGAAACAATCATGTCTGACCACTCGACAACACCGGTTTGCCCACTAGCAGCACCCACTCTAACAACTATTGCCGGACTGTTGATGTTGGAGAAGAAAGGGCCGGATCCCATGATAGTGGGGTAATTTTCTCCGACAATCTTGGCTCCAGGAGGAATGGTGATTGAGCTCGTGACCTTGTAGACACCATAGTCGAAGTAAACAATCTTTCCAGCAGCTGTAGCCGAGTTGATGAGCTTTTGAATAACGGCTGTGTCGTCGGTGACCCCATCTCCCTTCGCACCGGCAGCACGAATACTGTAAAAATCGGCTGACAGTGTTGTCTCGTACTGAGGCTTGGAGCGAGTATAGTATCTTGTTCCCTTAAGCATGGATGCTGGGCGGACGAAAGAAGAGACGGGGCTCATCGCCTTATTTGGACCCGTAGGACTATACACATTCCCTTGAACCCAACCAGTGCTGATTGTGATGGTTCCGGTACTACCTGCAAGGGAGGTAGACGTAGGGCCCTTAACGGCAACTGGGACATTAGTGAAAATGACGTTCTCGAGGGCAAGACTGCCGCCAGAATTTGGTTGAGATGTGCTGCTTCGTGCGGATGCGATACCGACTGGAGTGTTACTGAAAGTACTGTCGATCACCACAACTGAGCCAACAAGTTGTGCTGAGGATCCACCATTGGACATATCAATGCCAACCTTGCAGTTGTTGATTGAAAGACCCATGTATGTCCAACTCCAGTCCCAGACTTGGTAGATCGCTGTGGCTGAACTACAATTCGGTTAGGATGATACATATGTTTGGAAATGTGGGGAAACTCGCTTGTAGAAAGTCAAATTGCGCGAGGTGAACTGTTGAGATCCAACATCCATAGCATGGTCTCCCCCGTAGAAAATCAAATCATTCAAGAAGCCTCCGGATCCTACACAGTCTTCGTCAGCATCTCAGTCGTATCATATACAGAGACCTAACTGACCATTTTCGATGAACACCCCCTGATGTTTGTTACCGCTGACCTGGCTCATCTTGAAAACACAATTTTGAATGCTAGTAGCCTGAGCAGTCGGCCAATGAATACCTCGAGCAACGGTTCCTGCAGGCTGATTTGTCGTGTCAAAGACCAAGTTTCGGACTTGTCTATAGAAAACATTGGTAGCTCCGTACGCGGGATCTGCCGACAGGTAAGGGTTCGAGTCGATGAGGGCAATTCCAGAGAAGCCAGCAGTTGCTTTCAAGACAGCCATCTGTCCTGGGTTGGGATTCCCAATCAGATTTGTCATATAGTATTGAACAATTGGTGCGGAAATTAGGTATGTTCCAGCAGGGAAATAGACTGTCGCGGGCGAGATGGTGCTTGACTGGCATCCAACACCTGGAGCTCCGGGTTTGCATCGAGTTCCTGCAGCGATAGCTGCGTTGATGGCCGCTGTATCATCCGTGATTCCGTCACCTAGCAAATATCAGCAATGGCCTATATCAAAGAAAGAATTATATCCATACCTTTTGCACCATAACTCTTGACATTTCTGTATACTGGATACGCGGTGCCTTGAGGATTGTAAGGAGCTACACCCCGCTTCGTGATCCACTCCAACCAGAAAGACTTCCCATCATGGGCGCCAAGAACCTCCGCCACTAGGCCAAAACAAAGAAGTAAAGACAGATAGATCTTCATCTTGAAATAGAAATAATTGAGAATGAAATTTAAAGATAGACTGTTGTAAAACGAGTGTGAAGGAGCCGCTTGTGTATCAGCGTGGCATGCCTCTGAATCAGAAAAGAGAGGGAAAGCACGAAGTGGGAGGACCCTCAAGAAAAGGCAAGTCGTGAACAGTAAGAAGCAATAGCAGAATAAGTCTTAGCGGTACATCATGAAATTGGAACAGGCAAGGCCGAATTGTGGCGGGCTGAAGAGCCAATGCCAGTGCCTATAGACAAAATCAAGCACTGGAACCTAGACCCCTTGGATCGATCCTCCGATCAAACCTTCGAAATCCACCAGTCTCGTGGCTTCACAAGTCTAAATCGACGTCCTATTCGCGCTGGCGGACAGAACATCACCTCATGGTATTGTGGCTTACACAAAGCAGTCTCGTAACTTGCATTCATCCGGAATGAATTTCTCGTGAAATCCTGCAAACATGAGGTTCAGCCACAAGTAAGGGTTGAAGTTGTGCCGTTTGCCAACAGTTCTTACCAAAAGGAAGCTGAAAAGAGGCACAAGCGATGCCCGATTCGGTAGCGCCCAGGGGTAAAGAAATTGGGACAAGACGGGCCGTCAGGGGTCAACAACGGCGCTTTGATGTGATCTGGTTATGGCGTCGCTGAGTAAGGCCGGATAGGCTATGCGGGGTGAAGGGAAAACATGAAGCTATTCCCAATAGGTGTGTGTCGGCCCATGGCTCCGATAAGGGGCCAGCTGAGGCGTCGAGCCATCCACGCGACGCGCCGCCATCGAGCGCCAGAAGGTAAGGGGCAGACAAAGGCTGGCGTATACAAAAACTTTAAGCATGAAGCTCTTCCAGTGTCACATTTATTATATATGCTGGTATTATGGTGTTGTTTCCATAGGAAGAACGAAGTTGGAAAAGAAAGGTTGCGACTGCCATGAGCAACTCGAAAAGCTTCGACCCCTGGGATTTAAAGACAGATCACGTGGCATCCCTATGCCTCCCTGTCCTGATTCGTTCGAGATTCCCCCACAAATGTCCTCATTCTAGTTCGATGATGTTTTATGGAAAGCTGTTCCTCTTGATGATATTTTCTAAATAAGCTGGCAAAGTGCAAGAGAGCTGGCATTGATGCCAGCTCATTTTGAGGCTGAGTGGACGCCACTCGGGCACCAACTCGCCACAAAACTTGAGGTAGAAGCCATAACATTTCAGCTCAGCCTTATGAGGATTTCTTTCCCCTCCATCTACGTCTCCCTTTCTCCACTCCATTCTTACGTTCCATCGTCTGTCAAGAGAAACACCCTGCTTTTGCTTCTCAAAGTCTATTACAACGAGAGATTTGTTCGAAGTTTACGCCCATGGCCGTCGCGGAAGTTATCGTCGGGCTCCTCACACTTCTCCTTGCGCTGGTGGTTGCAACTCTGCCTGTTACTCAGACATGGTTGCAGCGAGTTTTCCAGTGTCTAGTAGGTCTCGTATGTCCTGACCTGGGGTTCTCTCGTCGATTGGTATGGGACGACGTCCCAGCAGGTTTGCTACATCAATGTCATGTCGACTGTCACCATATAATCCGAAGAGATACACCAGGCCACGATGTATTGAAGTGCTTGGACTCCAGTATCGGAGAATCCCTGAACCGGGCCTGGAACTTGATGAATTCAGAACCTATGGATACCAAGTTCCGCACGAGAACGCCATATCGCCTGCTTTTTTCTGGCCGATACGTTCAGACAGATGTCCAGGCTCTGAAGGCGCTCGTAATTCTGACGGCAAAAGTATGCAATGATTGTGACGACAAACCGGACATAGTGAAACAGTTGAGCATCAGGGACATCGGAGGTCTTTCCACTGTCCACTTGACCTCGCCCGAACCATCCACCAGCACCACTCTAACGAAGGAAGAAGTCAACCGTACTATAGAAGGCTATCCGCCATATTATCGCACCACAATTCTGACGACCAGGAGCGTGGTACTAGATTTTCCAATGCCCAACAGCACCTATGCTGGGCGAGGAGCATGGATTCTCGCAGTCGGTATGACCACCAACATTGGCCCAGTCTGCTCAGTATATAACATGCAACGAGTCACGCACGAAAAGACCGAGGCGTTCTGGAAGGGAACCCTCGTTATGAGTGCGTTCAAGATGATCGGTCGTACCCTCTCCCTATTCGACGACTTCGAGAAAGGCCGCTCTGCACATCCTCGTCCAGGACCTGATCAGGGATCCTGGTCAGCAGCTGCACTCATTTGTTTCGATAAGATCATGAGCGCGGAATACTCCTATTGGCCTTGGAGCTTGAAAAAACAATGGATTGAGCAATCAGCTCTATTTGAAGCGGTGGTCGGTGACTGTCCATGTATGAGATCCTGCATTGGTGACTCTCAGCATTCAAAGTAAGCAAATTTGATACCTTACCGAGGTTGAAGCACACAGGCTGACGTGACATTTACCAGCACTTGCCGACGGAACCAGCACACGAAGAAAGACCCTGCAAGCTATCTCAACAAGGAACAGTGCGAGGCTGCCTTCGAGATCTTCAACCACGACCTGCACTTCCCGCCAAATCTTGAAATTGTCTGGCCGGTCTTCCCAGAAATTCTCCAGACCGCAATTTTGGGACTGTCAGAAGTCGAACACTATTTCTCGTACACTGGGCAGAAGCTGGATCTACCGAGAGAACTGGCAAATCAAAAGTATGTTTACCTGAGAGAGTGTGACAAGGAAAGTGAGTAGGTACCGTTCAAGACCAGCCGAGATCCTGGAAAGGTCTTGGTAGACATCCGCTTTGAATCTCGGATTGAAGTCACATCAAATACTGCGCAATCACTTCAAGCGTCTGAGCCAATGCTATGTCAGCTTTTGAAAGGTTGACATTCAACTCTGCTAGAACCCTTTCCGGGGTTTCGGGTACCATTGGTTTTCTCTCCAGCGGTCAACCCTAGATGAACACTCGCAAGAACTCTCCGAGTGCCATGATAGCCATCGCTTGTCCATACGGCATACTAGTCCGATCAATATCCTTATAATGTTGCAACGTATGACCCATGGCCGTCCCAAAACTGACATCCATCAACTCGCCTTGCTCACTCACTTTCGCCAGGACCGCCTTCACTGCTCTCATCGCCGACTGTCGGAACTCATCGCCAGCAATGTACCTCAGTCTCAATGCTTTTAACATCCCAAACGCAAATCCAGCAGCTGCGGAGCTCTCGATGTACGAGCCCTCATTCAGAGGCTGGTCGATCAGAGTACGCCAGAGACCATCGGGTTCTTGATACTGGATCAGAGCGCGGCACTGAGCTTCCAGCGTGTTGATCAGATGGATCCGGAACGCGTCGTTGGGTGGTAGGTCGAGGAGTTCGAGGATCTCGGGGATCACGATGGTCAACCAGGAATTACCCCGCGCCCAGAGAGCCGATGCGAAATTATGGTTTCCATCGAAGGTCCAGCCATGGTAGAAAAGCCCAGTTTTCGTATCAAACAGGTACTTGATATGCAAAAGAAACTGTCGCTTCGCCTCCTCGATATAGTGAGGTCTGTTCAACAGTTTTCCAATCTTGGCAAGCGGAAGGACAGTCATCATGAGAGTATCATCCCACAATTCTTGAGCGTTGAGATTGTCATAAGTCATGTGTGACATCCCGCCGAACTTTGTCCTGGGAAGCTCGTACATGGCCCAATCTGCCCAGCTTTCAAGCCAGGGAAGACATGGTTGGCTTCCTGTCTTCTCGTACAAGTAGGCGAGGGTGAGCATCGATGCCATGGTGTTGATGTTCTTGGTTGTACCGCCTTCGGCGAACCGACTTGCAAACCATGCCTCGATTATTGCGAGGGCTTCTGGAGAGCCAGTCAACTAAGATATTGGTCAGTAAGAATTCTTCGAAATCATATGTTGAACATCGAAGGGCATTGGGATGAAGCAAAAGTGGGGGCACTCTCACTGTGTGGTAATTCCAGAGGCCGTATAAACCGATGCCATGAGTCCATTCCCAACCGTTCCAGCCTTTCGTATCGATTACCCGTCCATCATCTAGTCGCAACAAGAATTCTCCGGTCGTGTCCTGAATATTTACCAGCTGTTCGATCAACAACTTTATGGTGGTATGCACATCTTGTGCTGCAATTCCATTGGCAACTTGAGGCATGTTTGGTGTGTTTCTTGAAGATGATAGCCTTCTGTCTGTTCAGTCCCTGAGATACTCTATACAGCCTTTAGAATTGAGTGTCATGTGCGATTTCTAAAGAGGTGACGTCTCAGCCGTGGCATGATCGTCACGGGCATCACTACCCCGAGCATGCCCTTGGCGGAAGATGCCCAGGTGTCGCTTGCATTGCCAGGACGGGTTAAGACAACAATTCACGTGCATGTATCGTCAAGCAAATCAAGTTCTAAGCTCACTTACACAGTCGTCATTAGCTCGATGTTGAAGTTCTTCAGAGATCGTGAAAGCTAACGAGCTTGGTTGGTGAGTTTATTGTCGCGTGCTGAGTCAACACACGAAGACGCGGACGCGATGGTGCCGGTGAAGCGACCTTTGGACCTCTGACCTCTGCACCGCACCTCAGCTCGGCACGGCTCGTTGCTTTGTTCCGTTCCGACGTTTGGAGCCTGGCCGGGCCTCCCCCTTTCTATCCACAACAACAAGAAAGTCTAAAACCTTATCTCAACTATTTCCTATTTCGTCCAGCGCTCACTCCACTTACCTAATCAGTAGAGGCTCAATTGCTGTCTCATCGACCACATGTTCTCAGACATGGCGACTCAAGCTTCCCGTCGCGTTCTTTCATCGCTTTGGAGAGCATCTAAGAAGGAGAGGTTGTCGACTGCATCATTGCAACTGATACACAATCGAGCTGTAAGATGCTTCGATCCAGGGTCTTATTGTACATCATCAATCACGTTTTTCTCCCGTCAAAGCTACCTCAGAAAGATGACGAAGAAGGCGGAGAGAATGAGGCGTTATTGCTGGAGTGCGAGCAGGCTTGGGAAATGTTCCAGCATCACCTTCTATCGGAGGGGAAGTCGAATTGGGCATCGTGTAGCGGAATGCTGCGAAAGATGAGAGAGATGAGAGACATGTCGGGAGCCATGATCCCACATAAGCTTGAAGAAATGCTCAAATCAATGTCTCGCAATGGTAGGTACCCTCGAGCAAATCTGATTGACATCCATCTTTGGAACTGACGATTCGTTTAGACGTTCTCGCTTTTCACATTCGAGCTCAAAATGCAGCTCTCATAATCAGAAGACGAGAGAAACAGTTTTCATTCGAGGCCTTTGAGCTCTCCCCTACCAACAAGGCAGTCATGTCAACGAAAGGCCGACTGCGTCGTTTCTTCCCGGGACCAGTAATGGCAGTAAGCCAAGACAGAATGGAAGAACCCTCTTTTACTGCGGGTCTCGTCCAAATAATCGGTAATCTGGATGTCCAGACTCCACCAGAAGCGTGTTCAGCATCTTCAAAGAAACAGCCAGATGAAATTGAAGTCCAGGATACGATACACCCGAAGTTTGTTACCGAGATGCTCTTCGGCATGCTTCGTGGTATCGGGCACCCGCTTGATGTTGACAGGATCGAAAAGCAGACTCGTGAGGATGTTCTTTTTGATGGCACATCTAAACCTTGGCGTCGTTCGCCGTTTTGGCTGCTTCTCCGAGTTGCTCTCCAGACCACCCTCGCAACGCCTGATGATCCTGACCACACTCTTTACAAGTCCTTCACGACTTTTTTCATGTCTCGTATCTTAATGCGCGCTTTAGACGCCATTCTTTCCAGCGAATTGTTATTTGCTATGAGTGCCAAAATCAGCCGGCGTCTGTTGAAGATGGGACTCAGGCATAACCCGCCGTGGATCAAATCGATTCAGGCAATTGTTGACGCTGTTCAGCAAGAACTGTCTGCGAGGTGGAGCGCCATTGAACAGAACCCAGACCCTTTCCGGATACAGACAGCTTGGGACCCAACGAGTCTCCTTTTCGAAAAGGACACAAAATTGAGTCTAGAAATCTTGGGCCCATATCTAAGAGCGATTCCATTTCGGCAGGCAGCGGAGAGCGATACACACGAGTTCATCCTACGATGTCAGCAACGGATTGAACAGTCCAGCACACGCTTCCCCTCTCATAACACGTCCGAATCAGACCTTGACATAAGGTTGTGGCTTACAGATGTCGAGCTTTGGATTGAGGATCACCTGGGTGAATGGTTGAAGTTAAGCCGAGATTTACCTAACGCTACCACATTGCTGTCTGGGCTCATCACGGAATATGCGACACTTGCAAGTTCGAAGTATGCTGACAATCCAGCGGCCACGTCATTGCTACTACTCAATGTGATGGACCTGTGGGTCGCACTCGACAGGTGCACGATACATCGGTGCCCCATTCTCAGTCAATACAGCCCGGAATTTCCAGAATCGGTTTTCGATAACCTTGTGCTACCAACTCGAACTCAGATGGAGCGTCTTAGTTCAATAGAGCATTATTTACGACAGCGGCGATATCTCATCACGATGTCTGTCTTTCACAGCGTATCGTTCGCTGCTCAGTACTACGAAAAATCCCCTCGGCATCAACAACTTCGCCGAAAGATTGAGGCCGATGCTCAAGTTGAACGGAACCGTAAGCTGCATGAGCTCAAAGAGAAGCAACAGAAGTACCGAGATATCATGCGCGACTCAGATGCACGGACTTGCGAATACGGAACACACTTAGACCGAGGTCATCTCCAAACTCACCACAGTCCGAATTGCCGGAGGTGTCAGATCAAATGGGAGGCCAATCGAATCGACATCGGAGTACACGAGTGGCCTTTACCGCATGGCGAATATGCAACGAAGGCGGCGGTCTTCGAATTGGCCGTTCCAACCCCTCTTGCCGACTGGCGACATGCGACCTTTGTCATCCTTGTTGATCTTCTCTCACCAACCGACCTTCAATCACAAGTAGCGGACAGTGGGAAGGTCTACTATATGAGAGACTACAGTGGTCTCAGTAGCTATGCCCAAACCAAGCCATCAAGGCTCCAGCCGGCATCTGCCTCTAAGTCGTTTCTCGCGGAACGATATGCTAAAGTACCCATCTATGAGGCAACAGAGCAGAATGTCTGCGTCAGCAATGGCTTAACCTACTCACTGTATGATTCAAACTCAGGGCAGTGGACAAAAGATCTCTTGGGGAACTACAGCATTCAAAAGCTGTGCACGTTCCAGCTCCGAGCTGGTCCATATCAGCCACTTCAACCCACTGTAGCGCTAACGACACTCTCGCCCAATGAAGTTCTCGTAATGCAATCCACATGTCCCGAATCGATCAACTTGCATGAGTTCTACGCGTTTACATCTTTACGAGGCGGGGACAAACTTCAGTGGCGAAACATCGCTCGTGAGCTGGTCTCGCGTGTTCTCGACTTTAGCCGAGAGGAGACGCACCTACTGATAGTTCAAGCAATTTGGGAGGTCGGAAAGTCTACAGATGTGGATATTTGCCGCGACTCTCATCAAGATCTCAAGGAGCAAGATTTTGGACTATCTCTTCTCGAAGTGCTGCATGAAGCTCTTGCAGCTGTCGAGGGTAGCTGGCAAGGCGTGATAGCCACTCGTACCTTTGTCGCGCTGGCACTGAGGGTGCTCTCTCTAAGCCCGCACATGGCAGTCAGAACACGATGCTTTCACTTCCTTGAAATAGCGAGGGTAGTATCATCGCAGTGGATGAGGGAAGTAGCACAGCTTCTTGATCAGAGCCAAAATCTCGACGATGTTTCGGACATGAACGTCCGACTTCTCGAAATGGCATTGACATGCCACGGCACTTTTGAAGTTGAACGATGTGACGCGCCAGAGGTCTTCGGCTCCTATGAGAACCTCGCGATCTATATAGAATGCTCTGTAATGGTTCACGACCATTCACTTGCAGTCGAGGACAAATTACCTGAGCCCATCCAGACTCTTCTGCATCTTTTCGCTAAGCGGGCCCATGTTCTAGAGCGATATGTACGCCATTCTTGTCTGATGAACCAACAATGTTTGCACGATACTGTCCATCGAATATGGTCGGGCTACCGTTCTAATGGTGTCTGGAGTGCCCTACCAGCGCCCGACGAAAGATGGGTGGTCACCACCACGCAGAGCGAAAAAGCTTATTCTCCAATGACTGTACACTACAATATCCTTGACGGGAGCCTCTTGGTAAATGGGCTGTCGCTCACCAGACTTCCGCGAAGCTATCAACTACATGCAACCTACCGACGGCTGTTTGGAGACGTATGTAATCCAGTAATCCTCGTCCTGCGTGGGACCATGCTGATGATTTCTACATAGAAATTGCTGACAGTCGTCCCTTCATCAATGTTCGGGATGGAATTCGAAAGTCGCGGTCAAGTTTTTGGTCAGCAGGTAAAGTCGCAGCTAGAACCGATCCATTTTTCGAATAGCGCTCACCGAGCCTGAATAGGTACACTTCGCGATGATCGACTCGGAGCTTATCATTCGAACTCGAAAGGAAGATGACGTTCATGAATTATTACCCTTGTGGTTTCTAGAGAGTGATTTTCCGAAGACACTTGTCCAAGACTACGCGCACTGGCTGCATCTATCCACGGGAACAGTCGAGTGGCGCCCATTCACTCATATGCTGGAGCCCGCTCAATGTGACTTGCTGATGCAAGGAAGTTCCAACAGAGATTATAGGCTGTCCTATAACGGCAAGCTTCTGGTCGATATTCGCAGTCAAACATTTCAAGAGATTTCACGCATTCTCAGCCCCTTGGAAATTCCAACACACATCCATGTGATGTACGACGAACGAACCAGTCGTTTCAACATCCACTTACCGAGATTCAAGCTTGATTTTCTTGTGAGGCCAGATGGGCAAGTACTTGAATCAGTCCAGTACCGAGGAATGACTGTAGACAAAGTACAGAGCATCGGGACGTTTTCTGGACTGGCTAGTAAGCTTGTTCTGTGCGGCATGAGCGGCGATTCCCGGATCGTTCTTGTGCCGCAAGGCGATGTGTCTTTTGAGCCGGATGGTCACCATTTACGGGTTGCCATAAGTACCGGAGAAGCGTCTTATGTCCATTATCATGCATACACTGTTGACAATCAACTTGGGAGACTCGTCGACAATGGGAGTCTTCAAAGTAGGTTATTTCGAATATATCTGCAGTAAGTCCCTGTTCATCTTCCTCATGGTGATAGAGAGAACATCGTCACTTGTCGCTTGCCTGATAGACATCAGACTGTACTGACACCAACACAGTGCAACGACATCACATTGCCTTGTAGACCACTTAACAGCGAAAACAGGCACTGAACAGGCTTTGGATTGTCTCGCTTCGGCTGCTACCAGGTCTTTCGTACAACTCGAGCCCGCTGAGATAAAACTTCTCGAAAGTATTGCGCAACTCACTCCCCGCCGTCAATTCTCTCCTGAAGACTCACGCGAATGTCAAGAAGTTGACTGGCTAGAGCTTCCGACCTCCTCCCAGCATGGAAGATTCCGGGACCTGGTGCAATCGATTTTTCATCAAGCCAGGCTGTGTCAGATATTCCAAGAGACAGATGTACAAATACCCGATCTGGCATCGCACGGTACACAATATTTGCTCGACCGTGCCGCTATTCGAGACTCGTCATTTCAAGTACATAGCTTTGGCGCAGAGTCCCACACTACCAAATATGATGTTGTTTACGTCTCCCGGGATCAAGCTACTGGAAGCTATCGAGAGCTCCATGCATGCAACACTGCTCGCCTGGTTGATAATTGGTCCCAGAATCTTGAGGTACATCCTCATTTGCTTCTGGAAATCGAGTCCTGGGGAGAGGCTATTCGAGCTTCGGGGGGTGCTGAGCAGTACACCTTCGGCTTCGACATTCGATGGCTCGATTCACCCAATAAGTTCCTTCCCATAAATTTGTTTGCTCTGCAACGCCAACTTTCCCAGACTTCGAGAGAGCAGGATAAGTACAAGGTCATGATGCTGCTGTCTTCCCTATCATACTCGGAGCATGCGAAACAAGAGCTCGTACAGACGCTGTTGGCTTTCGCGACTGTGTCTGAACTTCGCAAGATCCAATTACCAGATGGTCCAACTTTCAAGCTGTCTGATGGATACTTCCCCCAGAAGAAGAAGCTCGCGGCGGTAGTAGAATCATTCGTCCGGCCATTTGACGATTGCCCTGAGTCAAAACTGGTCAAAATGCCAGGGGAGACCAGGAGGATGGTGGAGCGACGCCGGGAAGATGAATATCACCTTGCAAGGGCGCAACATATACAAGAATTTGTGGAGGGGTTTATGTCGAAGTCATCTTCACGAGACTTTCCAGGTGATCTAGTCTCTAGTCAGAGCAGTCATATCGAGGTGAATGAAGCAATGAAGGCCCTTCGGCCATGGATTGAGAGCTGGGAACGGAATGCTCGATTCCAGCAACAGGTCGAGAAAATTCAAGTCATCTTGAATCGGCTCCTACCTCCACAGTATACTCCCGAGGTCTTCGTCATTTCACCACCTGCTAGTAATTATGTCCCCATGCGGACGCATATTCGCTTTCTCGACATGTTGCAAAATCCTGCTCCGGATCTTGTTATTTGGGGAGAGAATGACTTTCATTCTTGGATTATCCATCAAGATAACAAAGCTGCAGATCGAAGGCCACTCAAGGATCTGCTGGATCGTGTTGCTTCTCGGAGCTCTTCCAAGCACGACCAACAATATGCCACCGACTTACTCAGGAGCTATGAAGCCTTAGGTGAAGATGTTTCGTCTCAGCTGGCGGTCCCGGGTCTTTTTGAGTCGCTTCTAGAGAAGCACCTTGAGCAATCCCGACGCAATGAGCGAGATTTGTACACGGATATTTGTATACATCTGGAAATGGGTCCTTGGCATGCTTCACGACGATCGAATATGCTGCCACGCACGTCAAGACTTATGATTCTCTCTCATCTTACCAGCGACAAATTTAAGAATACTCCATTGAAGTGGCGGAAAGTGATCGTACAATACGGAATGTCGATCACTATGCTTCAGCGGGCGGGACGTCTTCTTGCAGCTGCGAAAAGCCCAGGCAATACCGCTGGGCTGCTTGGAGAGTTGAAAAATCCTGGCCACCAGAACTGGAATCCGATGGACCATCCCGAATGGCTGCTCGTGGAAATCGAGAACAATATACTCCTTCGCCAGGAACAGTCTCAGATCGCACGAGAGATGATCACTCCATCATCGGGCTCGAACTCCGTGCTGCAACTGAGCATGGGGCTGGGAAAATCATCTGTGATCGTCCCAATTTCAGCAGCAACACTTGCAGATCGAAGTAAACTCGTCAGAGTCATTGTCCTCAAACCACTGGCGATGCAGATGTTCAATCTTTTGAAACAGAAGTTAGGCGGCTTGCTTAATCGGCGCGTTATCTACATGCCAATCACTAGGTCTCTGAAACTGGATACAACTCGAGTCCTTCAGATTCAGGAACTACTAGAAGACGCGATGCAAAGTGGCGCAGTCCTCGTCATGCAACCCGAGCACATTCTGTCATTTGAGCTCATGGGCTTTGAAAAGCTCCTTTCGGATGATGTCGAAATTGGCAGAGGACTGGTGCGAACACAGAAGTGGCTCGGAATCCGTTCACGCGACATCATTGACGAGAGCGACGAGATCTTGAGCGTCAAGTACGAACTTATCTACACCATGGGGATGCAGCAAGCAACCGAGTTCAGTCCTGATCGATGGACCATTATCCAAGGTGTTTTGGATGTACTAGGGAAGTGTGCATGTCAAGTTGCTCATACATTTCCGGATGGCTTGGAGCTTCTCGCATCACAGGATGGAAATTTTCCCAGGATTCGAATTATCCAGAAAGAAGCTGGAGATGCGTTGTTGCTAGCAGTTGCTCAGCAGGTATGCGAGACCGGCATACCTGGCGTGCCTGTATGGAGACTTCCTCGAAGCACTCGAAAAGCTTTGTTCAAGTTCCTGGTAGACCCGAGCTGGACACCGAGTACCTCAGAATCGTCGCACGACTTTGCTTCTGGATCTCAATCTGTCGAGAAGGCTCTTTTACTTCTGAAAGGTTTGTTTGGCCGGGGTGTGCTCAAGTTTTGCTTGGGGCAGAAACGTTGGCGTGTCCATTATGGTCTTGATCTCTCGCGGACAAAGCTTGCCGTTCCATATTATGCGAAGGATACCCCATCACCACGAACTGAATTCTCTCATCCTGATGCGACGATTGTTCTGACCTGTCTCTCATACTATTATGGCGGCATCTCAATCGAGCAGATGCTTGCAAGCTTCGAAGCACTTCTACAATCTGACCATGCATCCGAAGAGTATACACACTGGGTACAAGACGCCCTACAGCTTCCTCCGGCCTTCAGGCAATTGACAGGCGTCAACCTGGGCAATTTGCAACAGTTCAAACACGACATATATCCTTCGCTGCGCTTCACAAGGAGAATTATCAACTTCTACTTGTCGTCTATCGTCTTTCCAGCGGAGATGAAGGAATTTCCGGAAAAGCTCTCATCTTCTGGTTGGGATATCGCGCGAGAGAAGCACTATCCCACGACTGGCTTCAGCGGCACCAATGACAGTAGATATCATCTGCCATTATCCATCAGCCAGTGCGACCTCCCGCAACAGCTCTCAACAAATGCTGGGGTCCTCGATCGACTTCTTAGACCCGAGAATATTGTCGCAGGCATGTCACACACTGTCAATTCCGGGACAATGGACGCATCTGCATTGATTAAGATGGCTCTTCTACTAGAACCTCCCGCTCGCGTCATCCTGGATGTCGGTGCTCAAGTTCTGGATCTCCAGAATCAGGAGATGGCATCGAAATGGCTCTCGAGTGTCCCGGAGTCTGAGGCACAAGCAGTCATTTTCTTTGATACACGCAATGAGATGTGCGTCTTGAGCAGAGATGGATCGGTAGAGCCTCTGGAAGTTTCCGTGTACTCGAAGCAGATGGACTCATGTTTAGTCTACCTGGACCAAGCTCATACGATTGGAGTTGATCTCAAGATGCCCACCAACTATCGAGCGCTTGTGACTCTAGGCCCTAGTCTCACGAAGGATAGGCTTATGCAGGGTAAGTGATTGAACCACCAAGGGCGATAGAATGCTGATTTTGAATGCAGCGTGCATGCGGATGCGAAAACTTGGAGAAGGACAATCTGTAGCACTGTGCTGCTCGTCCGAGGTTCAAAGCAAAATTCTCACCTATCTTGGAAAATTTGGTGACCACCAAATCGAGGTCTCCGATGTGCTAGAATGGTGCATTTCCAATACCTGCAACGACTATCGGAAGAGCATACCTCTATGGGCTACACAAGGTCTTCGATACCAACGCCGCCACGTCATTTGCTCACTGCCCTTGATTGACTCAAATGGCTTGGTAGTTGATCATCTAGTCAAGCAACTCCCTGAGAAAGAAGCACAAAGTCTCCAAGAACGATACGGAAATGACGGGTCTGAACTTGGAGAGCAATTCTCATCAAGTAGCACAAAAGACGACTTGCTTCGAGGACGTGAAAAGCAGGTCGCGCAAATCAGAGCAAAATGCGAGCAACTAGACCTTTCCGCCTTCGGCATGGCAAATTTGTACGAAGAGCAGGAAAGAGAACTATCCCCTGAAAATGAGCGCGAGAAGCAAGTTCAACGTCCTTTAGCCGCCATACCATTCAAACATGCAATACACCCGGATGTGCAGTATTTGGTTACCCATGGAGTGTTGAAAAGGTCGTCGAGTGCTTTTCGCCCAGCTTTCGACACATTGCGAGACACCACTGCAGCTATGTATTACGAAACTTCATGGCCAAAAGACCTAATCGTCACGGCTGACTTTGCGCAAACGGTACATGGCGTCTCGAAACAATTCCTTGACGCATACTTGCGACCCGTCAACTGGATCATCAGCTGCAAGGAGGAGAACGAGATCAGTCTGGTGGTCGTGAGTCCTTTTGAGGCGCAGGAACTTATCCCTCTCATAAGGAAGCACAAACGTGTCGCTTTGCATGTATACGCACCGCGCTTGAACATGTCGACACGCAAGCTCGACGATCTGTCCTTCTGTGCAATTCCCTGCCTGCCTACTTCTTGGCGAGCCCCTCCTATTGTACGACAGCTCAATATCTTCTCTGGGCAGCTCTACATCAAGGACTTCGAGGAATACATCGCGCTGTGCTGTTTCCTAGGCCTTTCGTATAAAGCTCCGGAGGGACAAATGAACATTGCGGCTGATGGTTTTGTGACTCCGTCGAGTAGAGCACTTTCCAGCGCAGTGATGTTGAGACACAGCCCGTTCATGAGAAGTCCAGTGGAGTTTTTGCGGAGGATCTTGGAGATGAGGAGGAAGGGACATAGTTTCGCAATGTCGCATTTGGGGATGATTCTCAACGGAGAGTTAATCTCGGAGGGAAATTTCTGAGGAGACAAGTCCTCGCCTAATTGCATGGCAAACATCGCCATCCATTCCTCGGTTCTCTCGAATGTTGTCACGATTCAAAGCTTTTTCCCATTCGTCGTTCGAGATTGCGCGTCAAATATAAATCTGCCACTGGATTCGTGGAAAGATTCACGGCCTCCATTGCGCCGAAGTGCCTTAGTTCATCCCCACATCCTCCTTTCCGGGGATGAATTTCCTCTCCACCTTCGTCTAATCCTCTCCAATGAAGCGGGGGTGTCCAAGTCAACACGACGGCACGAGCTCGAATCCGACGCGCCACACCCAAACATTAACTTTCACCAGCCCACTTATCTCGGCAAAGCTTGAGATGCCCTCCCGAGCAGCCTCATTCTCAAATACCCTGCAGACTTTGCAAGCGCACCTGTCAAGTGCTTCACAAAAAAGTGGCGTTCCATGGCATTCAGGACAAGCAAATCCAAGAAGCATGGCATCCAACCTTATCTCGCGGCTCCTCGCCCAGAATGCTTGGCTCCACTTCTGCAGTTCGTGAACAGATAAGATTGACTGCTGGCAGCAACTCTACCCCGAAAAGTCGAGATGGTTGGGACAATTGCGGAGCGAAGCATATCCCCGCTCCCCAGATCCTGGGCTTTGCATCTGGGGCCATATCTCAATAAATTTTCTATATAGCTCCCAGGGAGCCCACGACCATTATTTCCCTCCATCCTTTCCAACTTCTAATTCGAATTGATCCGCGACTCTTGACAAGATGGCAGACAACAAGATCTCAACCACCCCAGAAATCCACCATGGACGCGGCCGTAACGAACAAATTGGTTCCGACCCTGAGAAAATCCTCTCTGCCGTTGAGATGGAGGACGTGAAAGGCGATCACATGGATTACAACCGTGTCGACAAGGAAGTTGCGAAATATGTCAGCGATGTTGCGATTGAGATCTCGCCAGAGGAGAATTCCAGACTCAAGAAACTCATCGACAGACGGGTTCTCCCGATCATGATTTTCACGTACTTTCTCCAGGCGCTCGACAAGGGCACACTCTCGTTTGCGAGTATTATGGGGATTCGAGACGATACGCACCTGGTTGGACAGCAGTTTTCGTGGCTTACGACCTGTATTTATATCGCTATTTTGATTGTTGAGTACCCGACCAACTGGCTCATCCAGAGACTGCCCATCGGAAAGTATTTGGGAATCTCAATTATCGTTGTATGTATCAAACTCCCTTGCTTTCTTCTCCTTATGTTCGTAGAGCAGTATGCTGAATATGTGATTTGCAGTGGGGTACCGTGCTCGCCCTGCACTCCGTCGCCACCAGCTTCACCCACCTCGTCGTCCTCCGAACCCTCCTCGGAATCTTCGAAGCTGTGTGCCAACCCGCCTTCGTATACCTCAGCTCCATGTGGTACAAGCGTGAAGAACAAGCCGCCACAGTCTCCTACTGGTACATGATGAACGGCGCGCAACAGATCGTTGGCGGCCTTCTCGCCTATTGCTTCACACTCATTAAAAGCCCTCCCTCGCCCATCAAGAACTGGCAAGCCATCTTCATCAGCTACGGATCATTCTCGGTTCTCTGGGGTGTCGTCGTTCTGGTCATGATGCCTGACAGCCCTATGCGCGCTAAATGCTACAGCGAAGCCGACAAGAAATTAATGGTTGAGCGTGTGAGAAGCAATCAGACGGGGTGCAGAATCGCCAATTCAGATTGGAACATGTGTTTGAGGCTTTCAAGGATCCTCAGATGTACTGTTACTGCCTCATCGCCATCTGCACTACGCTTCCAACAAGTGGGCTCGGAGCGTTCGCCAATATCATCATCACTGGATTTCACTTCACCGTGCTGCAGACCCAATTACTCGCCATGGTTCTTGGTGTTTATATCATCATTGTTCTGATGAGCAGTATGTGGCTTGTCAACAGATTCAAGCAGAACGTTCTTGTCATGGGCGTTTATGTTATTCCGTGAGTTTTCAACTTTTCCCGATAAGGGGTTGAGCACTCCGCTGACTTCACAGATCCTTCGTCGGCACCATCGTCCTCATGACAGTCAAGAACACCAACAAAGCAACCCAAGTCGGACTCCTACTCTCCTACTACATCGTCCTCAGTTTCTGGGCTGCGCAGTCTCTTTCCATGACACTCATCACCCGAAATGTGGCGGGTCAAACAAAGAAGTCCGTTGTAGTGGCCATGAACTTCATCTGCTGGGCCTCAGGAAATGCCATTGGTACGTACTCCAAGCCCCGCTCCTCCTTATACCCCTTATTTCGTTCACGGCAAACTAACAAACACATCAGGCCCGCAAGTCTTCCTCTCCTGGGACTCACCCCGCTACCTCATCGCATTCGCCACACACATGGGCTGCTATGTCCTTCTCGTCATCGTACTCATCTTCCTACGCTGGTACCTCAGACATGAGAATATGAAGAAGGATCGCGTGCAAGCTGAGTTCTTGGCTGCTGGGACTGGAGTTGTTCCTGATGCAGGATTGGCCCATGCATTTGATGATTTGACGGATAAGGAGAACTTGAACTTCCGCTACGTGTACTAGATACGGGGCATAAATCGTGTTAGTCATCTGCAGTTAGTCCTTGCAATGTACATAAAATATTTTGGGACCATGATGACAATAGACTTGGATTTGCAAAGAATCTGCTTTCGTTTTTGTGCGATTGACTTCATGAACGCTGCAATGTCCCAAGAAATACCACTCTGAATCTGATCCCCTCGAGCGCTCAGTGCGATTCCACTTCGCCTGCTTTATCATTCAAAGGTCTAGTACCAACTGCATGTCTCGCTCATTGTCCCAACGACTCCCAGCTGCTCCTCCAACCAGAATTCAATGTTCGTATGCAGAAAGTCCAACGTTCGATAAAGCCTCCCTCATTGCAGAACCTCCATAACCGTCATTCAGAAGCGCGCCTGCTTATTCACATCCTTTATCAGCTCATACAACCCTCTAATCTCAGCAGCCATATTGCTCCGCCTCATCTCATCCGCAACACCATAGCATTCACCCGGGTAATCCATAACCACCTGATCCGACATCTCTCCCCATATCTCGACCAATCTTCCGCATACCACGACTATTCTGTTGAGCGTATCGACGATTTGGGCTTTACCGCCGACGGTTTCTTGCAAGCTGGGGTATTGGGTGATGGCTCGGCCGAAGGCTTCGCTGGAGGATTTGACGTCAGGGGTGGAGGGGTTGACGATGAAGTTGTCGATGGTTTTGGCAATGATGAAGGCGGAGTCGGGATGTCTGTTCGTGGGTCGCGTTTTGAGTGTTATTGGCTAAGATCGGAGAGTTCGAGATGATGCTAGGGCTGGCTGTGTTGCGAATGTATCTGCTGGGAGGTAGTTTGACTCACTAAGATGTGGTGACTGAGAATGAACTTCTTCACGATCTCTAATTGTGCCTCGTTGTACGTCTCATACATTATGGCTGCTCTTTGTATTTAAGGCGGCTGGATCGCAGTTGTTGTGATGTTGTGTGGTATTGATGATTGTAGCGTGGGGTGATTTGCAGAGACGAGAACGTAGGAGGCATCGTGAAAGAGAAATCTTTATCAGGCCACTAGCAGCAATCGAGCTGTCCATACTTCGAGATTTGAAGTTATTCTCGAGGTCTACTAGAGACTCCATTGTTCTTGATGAGGGGTTTGAAGTTTAGTCTGCTCAATGTGAGTCTATCTTGAAGTGTTCAAGGGGTGTAAACATCTCGTCAAAGCCAACGACTGCTCTCGGTTATCACTTCAATGTGTGGCAGCAAGGAAGATAAGAATATAGATCACACAGATGCACCCGCAAACTCTTCAAAGGACCTGATTTACAAAATTAATATTTAAGGGTATCTTTACATGGCATCGTTCCTTGCATGGGTGCTGCCAAATCTTGTTCCTGCCTCCTGACCACACTCGTGCATATAAGAAGCTACCTGATCTGTTTGGCACTTGCAACATCATCTGTATTTCAACGACTTCTTACTGTATCTATCAGAGATTACTCCATTCGACGATACTAGAAGAACGTAGCATCGAGATCATAGCACATATCATTCGAATTATCACAATAACCTCATTCTTCCATCCGCGATTGCAGAAGTATTTACTGGGAAAGTCTCTTTTCTGACAAGTGCCAACACCAATATGTATGCAGTGTTAAGTCTACCTGTCATTGGGATCATGAGAAGCGACGCATGTCGAATCATTGCATGGTACTCATGCAGCAATATGTCGCCCAGCAATCACAAGTGCACTCATTAAGCTGCATCCATTTCCTCTTGACTTGTGTGCCGCACATCCACATTGGAATCATGCACCAACCCAACGGCGATACCTCTTCTCCTGCAATGTACTCTCGAACCAATTTGTGAATGGCCCCAGTTTCTTCTCTTCCAACCAAGCGAGCTGTCCGTATCCAGACAGACCTTCCGGTACACCCCACTTCTTCGAGATAAAACCAGAACATGTCTTCTACAAGATCATCTTCTTTTGATCTCGGTATCGTTGCCTTCGAAGCTTTGGATTTGGTCGGATTCGGTGAGGATGGTAATTCGTGTGGGTTTGGTGGTCCAGACTTGGCGCGCGAGATCTGTGGGGGTAATGGTGCTGAGCAAGGAGATTTTAGTCTGTCGTTGATAGCTCAGTGTTGAAATTAGACTTGCTCTAGTGTTTTTGATGTCTGCAGTAGCTGAGTTTAGATAGCTTCGAAGATTCAAGATAAATAGAATTCCTCTTAGAAGGTATAGCATAGAAAGACAGAGGCGGTTGTTTCCATATTATTCACGATTATACGAGAGCAGTCATTCACCGCTGTCTTCAAGTCATTAGCAACATAATTGCAAGTTTTCGATAGAAAATTCAAAACAACAAATCACTTAGTCCTTTAGCATCGATCCACCCGCCGCCAACGTATCTATCCCTAGTCACCTGCAGCCTTTCTGTTGAGAGATGTCGAATATCACAAACGACTACTTACTCATGTATCAAACCAAATAGCTATATCTATAGACAATAGAGCTGATTGATTGTTAAGAAGTTATCTGTTCTAGACTGAAGATTCTTTCATCATTTCTTCCTCTCACGATGCCGACTGATGACGCCAACTTCAACAGCCAAGCTCCAATACCAGTTCAACCACCAACCTAACATCTGTCTATAGAAATTCCGATTCTATCAAAGTCTGCGCTTGCCAATGAAATCTCGTCCCTTATTGAGGATCTCCACTTCTCCACTTAGTCTCAAAAGTTCCTCCTCACGCTTCTTGATGCGAGCATCTTGTGCGGCCTTCTCGGCAGCCTTCTTTTCTGCTTCGGCCTTGGTGGGTGCATCTTTATTTGCAGCTTGTGAACGATTACTGTCCATGTTGAAACTTTCGTCAGTGTTCGATCGGTCTGGAAGTCTTGATTTAGGTTCTGGTCATGGGTTGTTGACGCAAGATGCTGGTCAACTGGAATTGGTTTGGTTGTTCTACTTGTAGGCTTGTGCCCTGGAAATACAATCCCATTCTTACTTTGTGTTAGTCGTGAATCGCAAATCCTTTGTGTTGGTGTTTGAATGCGAATGAGCCTGAATTGTCAAAGACCAAGTCACCGAACAATCGCTCCTTTGTCCCAGACTTAGATTCGACAAACAACGTGACATTTTCCCCGTGAATTTCACACGCAACACCCATCCCAGACCGAAACAGCAATGCGTAAATTGCAAATCACGAAACCCGAATCACATATTCGGATCCTCACCACAATACCCACCTTTAAAATTAGGGATGCTTTAGCAAGTGGCCCCCTTGTCCAGTTGTTTATTCGCCTATTGATTTTTCGTTTAAATTCCTCGGGTCTACTAAGCATGCTCATTGCTTCGGGTGATGCTCTATGTTCACTTTTTATTTAAAGACATCATTTGCGAGAAGCAAAGTTGCTGGAGGTTCTAGAATCTTGATCTCCGAGAGGTTGAAAGTACGGTATATTAAAGAGGTAAATCACTTCTGTGCATTTTGACAATACAGAAAGAGCTCGGGTAGAGCTCCACATATCGGCTACATGGTTTGAACAATTCGTAGAACACAGGAGTACTTTCAGGTCATGCCAGCTACAGTATTAAAAATTGCTGTCATACCATCCACAGTCATTATGAAAAGTACCCCTTACTTAAAAACAAAGACAATATTGACGCAGCAGATATGGAAAGTATAAGTATAAATGACTCTAATTCAGCTATAAATCAAGCTCAAAGAACCCCGAGTATAAATAGCTCCGAATCCATCCGCCTCCTTCTTATCTTCACATTTGCAAAATTGGTGTTATCAGAGCCTCAAAGGCATTACCGAGTCTATTCTACCTCTCAAGTAGAAGCTTCCAGGATGCCATCACGAACTCACCATCGTCCTGTCCAATCAACCAACTCTGCAGCCAAGACTGCGGCGCAACAAGCTCAACGGCTTCGACGAGACAGCCCAATCATCGAAATTCTTTTCTCAATCCTATCGCCTGTGTTCGCAAATAACTAGAGATCAAAGTCTCTGCAGCATCTCAAATACATCAAGAAAACGCACGCCTAGAGGTACAACGTCGATTTCTCCATGCGGAACAGCGAAGAGAAATCGACGCGCGGCAAAGTGAACTCAACAGGAGAATCCAGTCTCTGAACACGGATATCGTGGAGATGAAAAAGGACATCAATCTTCTGCTAGCTGCTAAGGACATGTTAGAGACGGAAAAATCAAGCTATGTTGTGCCAATATGCTCCCCAGGCAGATTCTTGGCATTTGGGGTTTACCTTACGCCTCAAATTACGGCGATGTCGATGGCATCCTGTATATAACAGAGGATATTCGCCAAGGGAGACCCATCTGCAGAGATTGGGCCATGGAAGAATTCTCCGTTGGACAGTACACAGATTCTCGAGTGAGAAGCGACCGTTACGAACCTCGACGTTGATCGGGATCAAAGCTTGCTAACTGCTAACATTTAATTTCATGTTCAAATTTGATACAGAAATTATTTTTACCAGTGGGAATCATGGGACAGCATGGTTAAACTTAATTTGTTGCATTTGTAATAGACCGCAATGAACCGGAGACCTTATTCGCTAAAGGTGACAGATCTTGTCGTCAGGATCTAACGCAAGTAACAATAGCCACAATCGTTAAATCCGAACCTCACATATGCGACGCAAAGTATCACTTACGCGGCAGAACTTTGTAAGCCGTTCGACTGTGCCGCATCGCATCGCATCACGCAGCATCGGGTGCCTTGGGGCTTAATAATCGCCAGAACTTGATCAAGAAGGTATAAGTATCAGCATCAGTACATGCGCAATCATGCCGCAAAGCTTTGGTACTGTAATCACAACGACTTCGGCTGTCCTCCCGAAACTCTTTTGAAATACCCGAAAATCAAACAAACACCATCAAATCTCCAAAATGAGCGACCGTAAACCCCGCCCCCGCCCAGCCGTTCAGACTTTAAAAAGCAACTCCCCGCTCTTCTGGTTCACCGCCATAATACCCCTAGCAATAATCCTCATCGGCATAAACTTCATCCTCAACCCCATCGGCGCCTCGACCGGCTTCGGCATCCCAACCAACGACCCCGCCGCCTTCCCATTCATGTGGATCAAAGGCATCCGCGACATTTTCTCAGGTCTCGTCGTGTTATGGGCGCTTTGGAATGGGGATAGGCAGATCGTTGCGACGCTTTTTGCTTTTGCGACGATCATTCCGGTTGGTGATGGGTTTGTTGTTTGGGGACGGTTGGGGTTTAAATCGCCGATTTTTATTCATTGGGGGACGGCGGTGTATATGGGGGTTGTTAGTAGACTTCTGTTTGGAGGTACGTGAGATGGATGGAGTTGATGATGTTGCTGTTGAGAGTTGGGTGTTCTCGCTCGCTAGAGGAATTACCAGTTTGTGAGGAAATGACCGTATCCGATGGGATGTGCACGATGGATTACTGGAACGCAATTGTACATGTTCCCTCAGAGGCTTGGAACTGAACGTGTAACGTGGAGGCCGTAGTTTTTAGGGATGGGAGCGACGGGTTGTAGACTTAAGTAAAGCCGTGACATCGGGCTGATCTCAAAGTCAACTACAATGAATGGACTTTCGAAAAATTAGTTAACGGTGCGCCTTTGGTCTTCGGGACCCCGGGGAGCAATACCCCCCCATAATTTTCTCAACCCTCTCCTAATAAACCCACTCTCCATTCATCAACGTCTTCCTAAACGCCTCATCCCCAGGTTTCGAATACTTCGGCAACCCCACATACCCATTCAACCAATCCATCGCCGTCTTATGCCACACCAAACTATTCTCCTGCTTCAAAACCCAGTGGTTCTCATCGGGAAAAATCAACATCTTACTCGGCACGCCCCTCTCCTGCAATACATTAAAGGTCGCCAGTCCCTCGCTAATCGGTAATCTGTAATCCAATTCATTATGCACTATTAAGTGTGGAGTGGCCCATTGGTCGGTTCTGTTGGCTGGATTCCAACGAGCGTAGTTATCCCAGGCATTGTACAGAGTCCCGTTGAAGTCGTGCTGGGGAAACCAGAGTTCTTCGCTAGCGGGCATGTTCAGTGTGGAGAACGGTCCGTCATGTGTGAACAAAGCTTGGAATTTCCGTCCGAGATCGTTACCCTGAATCCAATTCATCATGTAGCCGCCATAGGAGGCGCCCAGGGCCATGGCGCGGGAGGTATTCACGAAAGGCATGTTCTGCTCGATGCACTCCCAACCGAGAACGAGGTCTTGGTAGGGTCGGCCGCCCCATTGGTTTTGGATGCCGTCGGTGAGGTTCTGCCCGAATCCTGTTGAGCCCGTGGGGTTGAAGGCGACGACGATGTACCCTTGTTCGGCCCAGACGAGCATGTTCCAGCGGTTGGACCAGACGTCGTCGATTGCGCCTTGGGGGCCGCCGTGGACGTAGAACATCAAAGGGTACGTTTTGTTGGCTTCGAAAGTGGAGGGCTTGATGACGAAGGCGTGGACCATGTAGTCGCCATAGCCTTTGTAGTATACATCAGAGATTTGGCTACTGGATAAGCCCCATTTTGATCCATAGTCCAGGTTGGCGGAGAGCAGTGTGATGCCCTGTGTGGCATTGCTGTGTGCTGCTGTAGAAGGGTCGACGGAGGAGAAGATCGAGTTGTCAAGATAGCTGCTGCTGCTCACGAGGAGCTTGTTGCCGTCTAACCACTGCACGTCCGATACTCCACCTTCGCCAAACACTAATGCCGGAACCTCAGCTTTCGAGGGATCAGAGGATAAGCTCCAGAGTCGTACACGCCCAAAATCTTCTGCTACGGCGAGAATGGTGGCACCGTCCTTGCTGTATAGAATTGGGCTGGGACTGCGGTCCCAGGAACCGGTACCGTCCTCTGTGGCGTAGTATTCGGTAGCAGTCAAGTTCTGCGTCACGTCTGGGACAGTGAAGATACGGTTCTTGTCGGCTTCGTAGGCGATATCTTTCATGCGGACGAAAGAAAGGGCGTTGGTGGTAGGCGAGAAAACGAGAGAGGCTGAAGCGCCTTCGAAGCCAGGGGTGAGAACAGCTTGGGGCTTGGATGGTGCAGAAGTGAAGTTTGATAGTGGGATGTACCAAACATCCGATTTCGTGTAGATGGGGTTCAATAAGTTAAGATCTTTAGCGATGAAAGCAAGACCTTTCGAGGAAATGGCATAGCTGATTCTTGTCAGAATTTGCAATTTTTTGAATTTTCTTGGAATTATGACTTACTGATCGGTTCCGCCCGTCACCGGAACAGGAGATTCAAAACCAGTCCCATTCAGAGCACTGATCGGCTCACTTATCGAGAAGCCAGCTGTCCCATTGCTACTCTGAGATGATGACAGAGTACCGTACCAGACACTATTCTTGTTCGGCGTGACATCTGATGTACGTCAGCAAATTCTTGAAAACTCGCGAGAGGCGCTTACAAGCATCCCAATGACGGACGAAAATCTTCGTATACATCATTCCAGATGACAAAGGTGTCTCAGCAAGAGCAGAATTATAAAGTGTTCCATTCGGCGCAGCTGAGCCAGTGAAAGCATAATTCCAAGTACCATTTCCTGTCGAAGCGAGTTTAAGTCCACTGACTGGTCCCGGAATCGACCCAGCTGCAATAGGTCTGTTGATGTCAGCTTGTCTCCCTACATAACAGGTTTCCTGCGAGCGAACTCTCGCCAATTCGCATGACTCCAAGTAAGTAGAATTGTGTAGACTCACTCCATATCCGGCATCGTTGCATCCCCAACAACCACACTCGTCGTCCCATCTTCCTCACCCACAAACCAAACAAACATATTCCCATTCAACCAATTCGGATCACTAACCGCGCTCGAATTCGTATACAGCCAACTCTCTCCATTCGTCAAATTCATCACCCAGAGACCATGGCTGTTCTCATGGGTTTCGAAACTATATTGAGAAGTGGTGTAGAGGGCGAGTGTTCCTGCGGCATTGGGAAGAGCGGTACCGCGCCGGGAAACGCTGAGCATTTCTTCGGGTGTGAATTGTGTTGCGTTGGTTGTGGGGTAGCTTGTTTCTGCTGTGGTGAGGGAGAAGAGTATGCCGAGGAGAAGGAGGGCGAGGGAGAGGCGGGATGAGGTGAGGGGTCTCATGTTGATGGTGTTGATTGTATCGAACGATACAATGTACGATGGGAGAAACAGAAATCCAGCAGAGCAACACATGTCAATGAAAATCGTCCCAAGAGCGAGAAAGTAACAGAAAGCAGTGTAGCACGAGGGGAACAGCTTACTTATACCCCGCCACCCCACCAGTAGCTACGCTACCTACCTTACTTATTTTGCTATATGGACAGAAAGATAGACAGGCGTACATGAAATTTACGTTACCTTCGGGACTTTCTCGCTCAGTACGGGTGCTACAGCATGTCCGCCATGCACAATATAATGCCAAGTAAGTGGCTCGAAGCTTGATGCAGATCGATGTCGTATCTGTTGGTTCCTCTCCAGCCTCCCCCACTCAAGAGCACCTCTTACTTCTTCATTTAGTTGGAGCCAGGAGGAGATCAAGCAATTGGGTGGCTTCGATAGGCACTTTACCCATGCTGGGGAAAAGCTTGCGCTTGAGCAGGGTATGGGATAGACGTGGCATGGGATGGAGGCCCCGCAGATGCCGTCAGGTACCGGTGTATGTCAATATATTGAGTGGGTAGGGTATCTGGATGAATGCCGAACGCTGCTTACGGACGATAAGAATGCCTGGAGGAGAAGGTAACACAGAGATACGATATCATACCCCGCGATACATGCACGCACGTATGTTGGTAAGTGAGTATGAGGCCATCTCCTACCGGTGAACGGCAAACTCAGAATTGCCATCTCAGCAATCTCTCAAGGTTGGAGAAAGCACTTCGAGAGAATACATCATCGTCAGTTTACGGAGCATATGTCAAGCGCAGACCAAACTCCTGCAAACTAAGCTCCCACGGGAAGGTGTCGTCAAATTCGCAAAATCCAAAAGTAATCGCCATGGCGCGATGTGTCCGACGAAGCTTCGACGTGATGCCTGTTGTGGCAGGAGGGTGAGATAGCGATACTTGGCGGGAGGGGAGCGCCACTTCCGTTGATGTGGGCAGAGGCTGGGATGTGATGCGATATGATGGGGTTTGAACTCTGAAGGTGGGATGATATGCTCGAGCTTATTGGGTGGTATTTTACAGAGTTGAGAGCCGATGTCAGCCCAGGGGAGAAGTCTGGCCGATGTGATCTGGTTGGAGTGGGATTATTGGAAACTCGAGGTACGGTTTTCTACTTTTTTTAGAGTGAGGCTCTAGGCTTGGTTCATTTACATTGGAGAAATAGAGGATTAGATAGATACTTAAGTGAAAAGAGCTAAAAAAAAAAACCCCCCCAAATCTTAAGTATTTTTTTTTTCATTAAGATGTGCCATTTCTAAGCCAGCAAACGCCTTTAATAGAATACAAATCTTTTCGAGGTAAGACTGTCCATCCATTCCTTGAACCAAACTTGCAGCCCAGAAAGCAAAAGTCCACAACCATCCATCTAGCCAGAAAATTACTTCATATCCGCATCGTACCCCGTTCACGCCAATCCACCGCGTCCATAGCTCGCCCTCAAAGCCAACAATTGTGCCCTATCTGCTGGCGGCAGACTATCAATCAACTCCTGCGGCATAGCCATAACCTGCGCCATCAACGCGTCCGTCTCAGGATTCGACTGCTGCTGTGGAGGTGGCTGCTGTTGCTGAGGAGGCGCTCTTTGTTGTGGAGGAGGCGGAGGATATGCCTGTCCATGCGTAGGTGGAGTCCCCATCGGCATACCTAGCTGTCCACTCATGTGCGGTGGTGGAGGCGGGAAACCAGGTGGATAACTGCCAGGTGGTGGGGCATATTGCTGTTGCTGAAGTGGTTGCTGCTGTTGTGGGATATGGAGAGGAGGGGCAGCGGAAGCTTGTTCGACGACTGAGGAGAGCGCTTCTGTTGACACGAGACCCATGAGAAGTAGGGCTTGGAAGATGGCGTAGGAGAGCTGGGGTGCTTGGTGGAGAAGCTCAGTGGCGCGCGCGGCGTCTGTAGTGGCGAGTGTTTTCATCTGCGAGAGGACATCGAGGAGTTGTGCTGGCGGAAGTGTATTGAGAGTTCGTGATATAGCATCGGGGCAGTTCAGTCCTGGGGGAAGGTCGACGCCGAGAGGAAGAGGGGGAATTGAGGAGTTTCGGAGAGTTGAGTCTTGAGGGAGAGGAGGTGGGAAGCCATTAGAGGGCGGCATTTGCAATGGCATTGGAGGTGGTGGATGTTGGTATCCTGCTGGTGCGGCCTGGAAATGTTAGCTGGAGAAGTGAGATGGAGGTAGAGTGTAACTCACAGTATCATCGTTGTCTCCGTCGTTGGAGAAGTCGACGCGTAGTTTGCGATTCATGATTTCATGATCGTTAAGATTTCGTACTGCTGAGGCTGCAGAGTCTGTATTGAAGGAGACAGATTAGTTGTGTTGCGCGACAAAGGCGAGCGAGTACAATCAACGAACCTGAATCTGGAAACTCGACAAATCCAAAACCCTTCGGTCGGCCCGTCTCTCTATCATATACCAATCTGAAGTTTAGCACTTTTCCAGCTGTGCTAAATATGCGAATGATCTGCTCTTCTGTAAGGCCTGCCAGCCGTCAGTCCTGTTTAAAGCTGCCTCGAGATGTCACTCACCATAGGGAATATTGCCAACAAAGACCGACTTGGACGGCGGTTTGGACATCTTTAGAGCAAAGACTTGACTGCTAGAGACTGCAAGTAGATGGATGGAAGTACGATCACAAAGTCTGGCGACAGCAAGGTCGTTGGTCTGCCCTTCAGGAATGTGAAGGATCACTTATCACCTTCAAGTATGGAGAATAAGGTAGAGAGAAGAGGAAATGGCACAGAAGTCTTTTGGAAAAAGTGTTTCTGGCTATTCTAAAGCTTTCTTTCCCTCGTCTTCTGCCCGGTGCAGCTCAAAATGTGCCAGGTTAATTTCTTCAGATGCGTTGTTGTGGTGTTTTGATGGAAGATGCCAGGCTGAATGCGGAGGCTTTGAGGTCTGAATTTGATGTGGCGCTAGCAGAGAGGAGTGTGGAGAAATTAGCGCGGCTGAAAATGCACTAGTAAACATTTGGAGCTCTTTGATCCTCGCAGCCATCAACAGCATCACCACTTCATACCACATCATCTCGACATTCTCTTTCGACCCGTCAAGATGTCAAACCCCCAGGATGCATGGAAGAGGCTTCAGCGGATGGCCAATCAAGCTGGCAAAGGTGGTGGTCCTTCACCAAAAGGCATGGCCGGAGGATTCGGAGGTCTGATTCTTCTGGGAGGAGCTTTAATGGTTGGAAACAATGCGCTATTCAACGTCGATGGTGGTCACAGAGCTATCAAATATACGAGAATAGGCGGCGTGAGCAAGGAAATCTACAGTGAAGGTATGCTGGACTGCATTCGAGATGGTGAAGCTTGAGGAGGCGACTAATAGCTTTCTCTAGGAACTCATTTCAAGATCCCATGGTTCGAGACCCCGATAGATTACGATGTGCGAGCGAAGCCACGCAATGTTGCTTCTCTTACCGGAACCAAGGATTTGCAGATGGTCAACATTACATGCCGTGTCCTTTCCAGACCGCGAGTCGATGCTCTTCCACAAATATACCGAACGCTAGGCACAGATTATGACGAGAGAGTTTTGCCCTCGATTGTCAACGAGGTGCTAAAGAGTGTGGTTGCACAATTCAATGCTTCTCAGCTGATCACTCAGCGTGAGAATGTTGCGAGATTGGTTAGAGAGAACCTTTCGAAGCGGGCGGCGAGATTCGATATCATGTTGGATGATGTCTCCTTGACCGTATGTTAAAGCCTTCTAATACTTTCCATGCTTTACTGATGATTCCCAGCACCTCGCATTCTCCCCCGAATTCACAGCCGCCGTCGAAGCCAAGCAAGTAGCCCAACAAGAAGCTCAACGTGCCGCCTTCGTCGTCGACAAGGCCCGACAAGAGAAACAAGCCATGGTCGTCCGCGCCCAGGGAGAAGCCCGCTCTGCCGAGTTGATTGGAGACGCCATCAAGAAGTCTCGTTCATATGTCGACCTCAAGAGAATTGAGAACGCCCGTGCCATTGCACAGATCTTGCAGGATGCTGGTGGTAGAAATAAGGTGTACCTGGATTCCGAGGGCTTGGGATTGAATGTCGTGGAGAGTTATGAGGATAAGAATAAAAAGTAATGGATGGGATAGTAAAATGGGGAGGGGAGGATGGACAGACAAAACTCTCCACTGTATTCGAGCGATAGCCGTGTATTTTATACTGAAAGCAGCTTGCACTGTCTGTGTGGAGCTTGATCTGGATTTTTGACTTACTTAAGTGCATCTCTTGCATCATTTCCAGAGTACCACTACTGCTGAAATTTTTGAACTGGGAATGGACTGACTTGATACAATAATGGCTACCCATCCCAGCTCTCCACTTCTCTAAGCCCCAAACGAAGAACAACCTTGAGACGAAGCGAGTGGACGAAAGCGATGCCATGAGCAACACTTAAGACCGAAAACAAGACGCAAACACTTGTAAAACATCGCAACTCTTCATTCAGTGGTGGCGTTGCGCTCTTGCTTTGTACTTTCTGCAGCCACCTGCCTCGCCGTTCAACATTGACAGACAGCTCAGATGTCAACAGCGGGTATACCCGAGCGCGGTGCGGCCCAGTGTCTGAAGTTGGGCAGCTTAATTGGCGTACCAGAGTTCGCAGTAGATAGACACATAATAACCTAGACAATAGGCACTTGAGATCTATCATGTCTTGACATTTATATTGACCGCATTTGCCTACTAAAGTAGGGAGGTGTCCTTCAGCAAGATCACTTGGGTCGAAATTCAGCTCTCCTCAATCTCGGGTATGTTGCCCACGCGGTGATTGGTGGCACACCTGAAAGTCAACGGGCAGATCTAGATCTCTGCAGATCTGCTGCTACCCGCTTGTTGATATGTGAGTGGCGGTGTAAAATGAGCTACGCGATGGCAATACCCCAAAGAATTTGGATGTGACACGGTGATCGAGGATAAGACTTATTTACTCGAGCTTTATGAGATTTTGCAGAAGCAAAGGCCTCCAGTATCCTCCTTCCTGACGATGTAGAATCAACCGTCTTCTCATCGGCCCGTTGTACCTATTCTTCCTGAAGATATAACATCCATTGATGCCACAAACTGTCATATCCATCGTTCCCTTCATCCCCAGAAACAAGCACAACAAGCAACATTTGGCAACGCTACCGGTTGCCTTGGTTTTCCACACTTTCCCATTTCCCAAGAACTTTAGAGCCATCAAAATGTCACTCCGCATAAACAGCACCAATCGCTACGTTGCACAGCCAGTCAAGCCTTGCTGGTGCTGCTGAAGCCAAGAGATTTGTGACGTGGGACGTCTTGGTATTTGGCTATTCCAGGGCGCGGACTGAACCTTGTCTCGAAACCTGATCTTGGAACAGGAACTTGGGCCAGCAAGACCACGCTTGATCTTGCTTTAATTTCTGCTCTTTGAAAAGGGGAAACGACCAACGGACTTTTCCCATCTTCTAGAAATCTTGACTTTTGATATCTAACGATCTGGTTCACTACCGGGAAAAACGATTGGGCTGTGTCTGAGCCAATTGATTGATTCAACGATTGTGCTCCAGCTCCACAGACTCACTCACCTTTCACTAACGACACGACACGATACGACCGCGACTCAAGCAACACTCAAGTACTGTCAATCCATACCAAGAGTCTCAGCACTCCATCCAAGACTCCCAAGACGCCATCCAAGACATATCGACCATACTAAACAATCACCACATACTTTACACTCTCAATCATGCCCGGTACATTCCAACGCGGTGCTCCCAAAGCCAGCTCCAACGGCCACAGCAGACGAGAATCCCAGCGCAGCGCCCCCTGGGATTACCCCACCGTCAGCAACGACTCAACCTCGCGCGAGAAGCACGCCCAGACACTTCCAACCCACAACAGCACTCGCAATGGCAACGAGAAGAGCAAGATCTTCAATGGCATCCAGCCAGAAGGAGAGAGTGGCCGTCGCGGTTTCCATCCATTCAAATTTCTGAAGATTTGCTGGAAGTCGGCAAGTTGTACGTATCTTTCCCTTCTTGACATATCTCACGGTACCTGCACGAATACCAGGGCTGCGGCGGGGTCAGAACTTCCTCTTTGGGAATCTGTAAGCCAGACTGGATAACAATCAGTTGCTAACTCTCTCTCTCTCTCTCTCTTGCTACACAGATGCATCTAAAGTCGTCAACCTCCTCTGGCCCGTCGTTCCCGCCGCCATCGCCGTCCGATACGCAAAGCCCGACGCGCACCTAACGATCTTCATCCTCAACTACATCGCCATGGTCCCCGCCGCCAACCTGGTCGGTTTCGCCGGTCAAGAACTCGCTCGCAAACTCCCCAAGGTCTTCGGTGTCCTGCTCGAAACTACAATGGGTTCTGTAGTGGAGATTGTGCTGTTCATGGTCCTGCTGAAGACGAATCAGTTCCAGGTTATTAGGGCTGCCATTCTGGGTTCGATCTTGGCGACGTTGTTGTTGTGTTTGGGCATGTGCTTTTTCATTGGGGGCATGAAGCGGGATGAGCAGAAGTTTCATGAGGCGGTCAGTGAGGTTGGGAGTGGATTGCTTTTGACTGCGTGAGTCCCCTTGCCGAATCTATCATTCAGATATCTTGAATGTGCTTTTCGGAAACCTGACATTGGTACAGAGGACTTGGTCTCAGCGTTCCAGTTGCTTTCCATACCGCACTCGTCAATGGCACGCTTACTACCGTCGAAGAGCTCGATCATAAAGTCGTCATGATCTCGCGAATTGCTTCGATTATGCTTATGGTGGCTTACGCTATCTACGTCTGGTTCCAGATGCACACACATCATGGATTGTATGATGGACTTTTCGAGAATGACGAGATGATTGATGAGGATAGACATAAGGATCTCAGGAAAGCCAAGTACGTATTTACCATCTTCAGTCCAGATTCACCTTTCTGTCAGCTCGTAAGACTTCTCGAACCGAGATTTTGCAAATCAGGCCTTCAAAGACAACAGCACTGACTTATCCTAGACTTACATTCACCGAATGCATCATCGCCCTAGCAGTATCCATCGCACTCGTAACCATCATCGCAATCGGTCTAGTCGAGCAAATCCACTACATAGTAAGCCCTCCCCTCACTCACCTTCCCCCACCCTTACCAACCAACCACACTAACCCTGCCCCCAGGTCGAAGAATACTCCGTCTCGGACGCCTTCATGGGCCTCATCCTCGTCCCCATCGTCGAAAAAGCCGCCGAGCACCTAACAGCCATGGACGAAGCCTGGGACAACCAGATGAACTTCGCGCTCTCGCACGTCCTCGGCGCCACCATCCAGACCGCTCTCTTCAACGCCCCCCTCACCATCATCGTCGCTTGGGGCCTGCACAAACCCATGGATCTGAACTTCGAGCTGTTTGATATGGTCATGCTGATCTTGGCGATTCTGGTTGTGGGGAATTTCTTGAGGGATGGGAAGAGTAATTATCTGGAGGGTGCGCTGTGTGTGCTTGTTTATATGATCATTGGTGAGTAGCCTTTTTTCCCCTTCGACTTTAAAGTAGTCTGCCTTCAGATTTCTCTCAAGAGGCTGGAGGGTGTTAGGAGTGCAATGACTGACTTCATTACTAGCGGTTGCCGCGTGGTACTATCCCAACCCAGCAGCAGGCGAGAGTGCCAGTGGGAGTGCGGAGGTGGAGACGGCGCATAAGAGGATGTTGGTTGGGATGCTTGGGGGTTTGAGTTGATAAGCCAATCTTCACGGTCACGAACTGCTGATGGCATGAATAGTGCTGGAGGTATTGTACATTAAAGACGACGGGATGGCTACAAGGCGAAGGCGGCATGCATGAGGGGCGTTTTTACTTTTGAGGGTTTTCAGCCATTTGAAGCAAGCGAGCGAGCGAGCATGCGAGTAATTCTTGCACGATACCATAGCTTCTGTGTCTGTATATTCGAAAATATCATGAAACAATACGAAATCTTATGAAATCAGAGATCTGATATGATTTTATGACGGTGACTTTTCTATAAGATAAAGACACTTTAGCTTTGTCATAATTTCACGGCCTTCATGTTCTCGTCGCTTCTCAAGTCCAGAAGACGATTTCAACTTAGAGAGGAGAATGATGTCCAATCGATCCAACTGCAGGGAGGTAAATTGCGCTAAAGGGTTTTGAGGGTGCACCAGACCAGTCAGCACAGCGCTTACAGGATGGGTCTGCGAGCGATGGCTCGACTTCATGTCGTCTCATTATCAACCTCACGACCCTCAAACGTCCTCTGGATCCATCGCAATGGATAACAGCTTTTTGTTTGAAGTGTTATGCTCCATCCAGCTTTGGATGTGCAAGGCTTCAAATGCTGGAGTGAAGCGCTCTCGAAATGTATCCTACTCGTGCCTTTTGTATAGTTCATGAGGTTCAGGGAGATCGACCGGCACGATACCTCATCTCATGGATTATACTCTACTCGACCAGAATTGCTGGTAGACAGACACACGACCGAAGGCCTTTCTGTGGATTCATTGAGGCCTAGCTCTGATGTCAGGTTGTCAATTATTAACGCTGCCAGCGTCAAGATTGCCAAGATCAGTTGCTGTCTAATCGAGAGCATCATGGGCCTCCAGACTCAAATTCTGGAGATTGGGCTGTTCCACAGCTGTTCCGAATTTCGTGAATTTGAGATGGATCTTGTTAAAGTCCGGCGGCAAGCTTCCGGAACGAACCCAAGTGGAAGGACGACTTGAGAACTTGTGTTTCGAGTCTGGGTAAGTGAAGTGCTGTCAGGTCAACCCCATGATATCCTCATGACATTATTTACTACATCTTGTGATTACCAGTTGCAAGGCCAACTAGAAAGGGGTACTTCTTTGCCTGCGAAGCCATTTCCAACACCTCTTGTCTCCCGGCCAAATGCTGCTTGGAATGGCTAAATTTCAAGCGAAAGCCGAGCCAACATATTTTCCCTTCACTTTTAAGTCGTTCACTACTTCTACTCTGTCTTCCTTGTATTTCCAAAGAGAGAGCATGGAAATCGTTTTCCTCTGTTCCTGGAAGTACTCAAAATGGACATTTTGCCAAGTCTCAAATCTGGCTCCTCGCCAAGAGAGTCCGGAAGCAGTTCCGTGACACTTTTCCTCCCCGACCAGGAACGATCGGAACGTAAAAGTTCTACGGACAAGTCCCCTGGCGTTTCTGATACCATTGCAGAAGATAGCGAATCAAAGGCATCTACCACTACCCCCTAGAGTGTAGGCCAGCCGTCAACCCTCCTCGGCCTCTCGAGAACCCCGCACTATCTACCCCGCGATGCTAATTCCTAGCTCTTCGACCAAGTCCCTGACGGAATATATGATATTTGCGAGATTGGTTATATTCATTTAGTATTCTACCCATCCAGGTACCATACTCATACTCAAACTTATAGTCATCATGGCAGAACAAAATGGCACTCCACACTTCGATATCCCAAAAACATGCAAGGCCGGCGTGTGCGTCAACGAAGGTTCGACTTCCAATCCTCGTCTCGAGCTTTCTCGCTAATCTAATCTCCCATAGGTCCAGACTTCCGAGTTGAAATTCAAGATGTCCCAGTACCTGAGCCAGGTTCGTCGCTCCGTTCTATTTGATGTGAATTCTAGCTCTCTCAGAGCAGGGCTGATAGCCCCAACCAGGTCCCGACGAGGTCCTCCTCAAGCTGAACGCAACCGGTCTCTGCATGTCTGACATCCACTTCATGCTGAACGACTGGGACATCCCTCCAATGTCGACATTCGGCACCAAATGCGCCGGGCACGAGGGCGCCGGCGTCGTCGTCAAAATCGGCTCCAATGTCAAGAACTGGAAAGTCGGTGATCGCGGGGGCATCAAGCCTTTGCTGGATGTCTGTGGTGCTTGTGAGCAGTGCTGGGAGGGTAGGGAGAATTATTGCCAGAAGGCTGTGCATACGGGGCTGGCTGCTACTGGTGAGTTTCTTTGTGGAATTTGTGTGTCGGTTTTTCATTTAGTAGTTTAGCTAACCTGAAAATAGGGAGTTACCAGCAGTATGTCGTCAGTCCGGCCAAGTACACAAGTCCTATTCCAGATGGAGTGAACGACTACGTCGCTGGCCCGATCATGTGCAGTGCTTCAACGATGCATCGAGCACTGATCGACTCCGGCTTAAAAACTGGACAGTGGATTGTCTTCCCTGGCGGTGGCGGCGGCGTTGGAATCCAAGGTGTTCAACTTGCTAAAATCATGGGGATGCGTGCTATTGTGATCGATACCGGCTCCCAGAAGAAGAAGCTCTCTCTCGAAATGGGCGCTGAAGAGTTCGTCGACTTCAAAGAAGTGTCGGATGTTGCGGCTGAAGTCAAGCGACTTGCTGGCGGCGTGGGAGCACATGGTGTGATTGTCACTGCCTACCAAGCGTATGCGAGCTCTATTAGCTACATAGGAGATCGGATCGGAGGAGTAATCGTGTGTGTTGCGTTGCGTAGGTTCTCCCCATACAACCCCCCTCGTACCAGATTGGATTCGACTTACTAACGGACTCGTTTCCAGCACCAAAGGACACCGTTACAGTCGGAGGCGATCCATCACACTTCGCTTTCCGCAATCTCAAAGTCATCGGATCTCTCGTCGGCACGATGCAAGACACAGCCAAAACACTGGAATACGCACAGCGCGGCCTCCTGAAGCAGATCTGTGAGGTTAGAGGGTTGAGTGAGATGCCCGAAAGTGTACAGCAGCTCAGGAGAGGAGAAATCGCTGGGCGGGTTGTTATTGATTTCAACAAACCTTAAATATGGGGATGATGCTGTGATTTGAGGTTGGCTTCAGGAGTTTAGAGCCGTTTGTAAATGTGATATTACTACTTTCCCTCAAGGATAGATACGCGGCAACTTCAAAAGGTGGTTTTGAAGTCATTGTTGCATTTCCTTTGATATACACCATACTATGCTACATTCTTATTGGCCATGTACTCTCCACGTCCAGCCTAAGTAGACCGGTAGAACAAAATACATACCTCAAAACTACACAGCAAAACCACCGAAAAAGGTCTAAAAGAATCGAAAGACCGCGACCTTAGTGTCCATACTTGTCTGCTTGCTGCCTTCTGTACTCTTCTCTCTCCTTCTGCGCTCTCCTATCTCTACAACCAGCGCAGAAATCATACTGTTCATGCACAGTTTCTCGATTTCATGAGCAGCGACGCCTACCTATCCTTGTTGTCGATATATCCTTGACATGGGTCTGTCCGGGACCATACTTTGTCGCCGCAGAGCGTGAAATGGTAGTACTGCGGGTAGCACATCCTTTCGTTTCTTTGGCGGTTTGTTAGTGTTTCTGAGTTCTGGGAGTAGAGCCTTGTTTTGTTTGGGGAGGATGTGATGTCTCCGGTGAGCTTTGGGATTTGTGTTGTGTAATTTGTGTTTGGCTGTGAGTTTTGTTTTGTTTGGGATCGAAGGGCAAGAACGAAGTGAAGAGATAGTGGATTATTTAAAACAGACAACATCTGCTTGCGTACTTGGAAGAAGAATGAGTAATTGTTGTGAACAGGATTCAAAGGTTACTTACCCCGTCCCACTCACCAAGTGGCTCGCAGCGCGAGAAATTCCTACAGTCACAGAGACCGACTAGCACAGTACCGCTCTGTGGGAGTCAATTCAATATTCCAGGAGGACAAGATTGCAATCGAGAAGTCATAGCTACCTCTGAGCACTTGCGCAGCGTTGATCTGTCGTCGGTGACAAGTAGAGCTTCGAATCCAGGACCGAATTCATTCGAGGTTTGCGACGAAAATATGAGCTAAAGCTTGAAAGCATCCGCATTTGCTGCTTGAGGGTATAAACACGGAAGCCGGTTCAGACTCCGTTGATAACGATGATGGTCTCCATGCACTACGGCTTCGCCAGCTCTCTTCCCCTCCTCACCAAATCTGCATTCTCCAACGTCTGCAGCTCTCCACCATGCATAGAAGCATCCAGTAACACAGCAGCCAGAGCATCAATTTTTACCGAGGGAAGAACACCCATCACCACATTTTTCAAGCCTCCATCTTTCGGCAACACGAACGCTGGTCTCGCGATGAAGGATTCGAAGCCCGCGTTCTTCTCCGCAAAATCAATGAGATTGAGTTCTGCTTCACCCTGTTCAATGTAATTGTCAGCGCAGTTCGTAAATGCTTTCCAGTCCTCCTTCCAAAGCCGAAAAGAGCATGTCGAGTGATGCAGAAAGCGAGATGGGAAGTGTGGGAGAACATACAGCCACTTTCCTCGCCTCGCCAAATAACCAGACGGAAGCGTTCTGATCCCTAACCACCACGAATCCACTCAAGAACACAAAATGGAAAGGTCTCCCTTCAGTTCGTGGGAGCTTCGCGAAGGCTTTTGCTGCAGCGAGGGTGAATTCTACAGTCACTTTCCTCGTGACTTCAATATTTGTTGATTTTGCTCCTATCGCCCTGTGCCTTGTATCAGCTGCAGTTCCAGTTCTGTGCATATTCACATGGGTAACGGAATGACTGTAACGAGCCGCGGCATGGGATTAGGTCTTAGAATGACCCGACGGGTTACGCAAAGCTATGAAATGTATGGGAAGACTCACCAAACACAACCATCAGCACCTTCCAACTGCTTCAGAACATCCGGCGTGTAGGAAGTAAAATCCTCAATGATGACGACGTTAACTTTGGAATTTGAGGTGACCTGTTCGGGGAGTGGTTTCCGTGATAAAACGACGATAGATGTGATGTTCGGGTTTGAAATAGCTTGAGTCAGGACTTCAGTCCCGATGAAGCCGCTGCTCCCGGTGAGGATAATCTTCATTGTGATAGAGGTGGTGGATGTTGCTCTCTTTGTCCAGTGTTCGCGAGAGATGATCTGGTATTTGTTCGGGCTATGAGCTTGGGAAAGAGCGATTCAGGTCGGACCCTCAGCTTCTTTATCAACATTTTGCCATGGGTCAACTGAATGCCATGTCCGAGAGAGTATATACGCAATCGATATAAATAATTAGCTCGACTGAATATTGTGGTCTGGATATCACGCCGTGGAAGCGAGGTCGTCCCGAATTGACGTCGGTGGTGTCTTGCTCGGCATGATGTTGGGCCGCTGGTGTGCCCGATCACGTGTACGGATTCGAAGATGAGCCTTTGAAGTGGTCAGAAGCGATGAGATAAAGTAGGGCATCGATTGTAAAATCCTATGTGGATGTGACAAGGGTAATCAGAATGCATCTCGGAATGAGCATCGAAGTCGAATTGTGCCGTGCAGTGCCAGGTCAAGGCGTCTTGGTGCGAAGCCACGAGCACAGCTACTACCTTTCTGGTAGGTCTCTATACCTCGAGGGAACATTAATATGGGAAGTGATACTGTTGATAATCCATACAGGCGAGTAGCACAGTGTACCAACCTCACTACGATACAATGAAGTGGCAAAAGGAATGATGTCAAATCAGTGAGCACCAGCCACTGTTGGGCGTCTCCAACATTCATGTGATGACGCGAATTTGGCTGGCAGGGATTGCAATCGAGGAGAGTGGATGTCGCAGGACTTCAATAGCACAATTTGCTCGCTTGAATCTCATTGTTACAAAATCCATTAAGATGGTCTTCATGCTTTAAGGATCTGCACTTGCAGCTCTTGCAGTAGCATGAGGATGGCCACATCGGCTTTGCTGCAGCTTGGACAAGGCCAGCTGTTCCACTTGACTTCGAGGTGTACATCTGCCTCGGCGCTTTGCTGAGTCAAGAGGGGTGCAGCACTTGCTCCTTGTCCAAATATCCCGTGCAGGGTGTCGGTATGCCACTGTATCAGCGCGTCCAAGCCACGGTCCTGGCCAGCTTCCCAGACACCATTACGGCACGCGCAGTTCCACTCCCCGTTGTCCTGTTCCTACATGGCATCCCATGTTTGTATGTTCCCAATCGTTTTTCGACAATGGAGTAGCGGTTCCGTGTCGTAGTCAAGCCTTTGTGCTGTAGATCGAGTTTAGGTTCCGAGGAGTGGTTTTGTGGTTTTGTGCGGACAACAAACGCGTCTGTGATATCTAGAATTAAGAGAGAGAATCGGCTCGCAGATTCGGAGAGTTCCCGGCTCGAGGTAATTCTTCATTTTCGCAACGAAAGGGGTTTGGATAGCGTTGTGACATTTGGAGTCGTTTTTGTTGTGCCGTCTGATCAGAGACGCGACGAGGAACTTCCGTTCGCGTTTTAGCTCGTCTAGAGCTCCGGATTAGGAAAGAGGGGTAAACACAACAACATATCGACCAAAAACAACCCCCGTCCCAGGGGCGCAAAGTCTCGCAACCACCTAGCTTTGGCTCCTGCTTGTCGGCTGTCAGGAAATAATTGCAAGGTATTGAACCTGAACTTAGTTTCTGAACTATTCTAGAGTGAATTTTATAAGTCTGCTCAGAGAGATCATGGGAATGTCTCAATTATCCCTCGGGTCTTCAAGGTCTGACTGAGCCTTTCGGTATGACACTTATTGATTACAAGGTGTCATCAATGTCACACACGATAGTAGCAAATTGTTCTTTTCTTTTGTGCCCAGCAATTCCTCCACGGCCGACCCCGACAAGCAACAAGACCAGCGCAGAGCACTTTAAAGGCAAAGGCTTCGACAGTTCCAGTCAAAGAAGCTGTTCTCCTTGTTGTCACTTTCTCTTTTCTTTCAGCCATTCACTTAAGTCTCAGTAGATCAAACCCTGTTAAAATTCCTTACCTCGATGCCCTCGATCACTTTACCGGCCCACCCCAATGGCCAACTGAAAGCCTCGCTTGATCCGCCACAGGTCAACAAACAACCTTTCCTCTGGCCCTCAGCCCTTTGCTCCCAGGACTCGCAGAAGAAATATAATTGTACATTCCATCATGAAGCTGAAGTAGCTCGGTACTCATCCGCTTCAGTAACTCCTCACTATATGTTGGCCATAAATCACTGTCTATGGTACCGTTCACCACCTCAATTCACAAAATTACCTGCCCAAATCAGCACATGAACTCGTCATTCTCTATTCAATGACGATTACTGAAAAGGTTTTGAAGACGATTTCTCTTGTGAACATTTAGACCCAAGACCTGGGTCGGTGTAGCAATTGTGATGTACGATCTTCTCAAAGTGGTCGCCTTGTTGAAATTAGACTCATTCACGTAGCATGAACATGCTTCTAGCCTTTTTAAATTCTACTCAGTCAGTCATGTTAAAGTCGATTTTGGTAAAACTACAATGAACAAAACACAATGTTAGAAAAACTGAAAGCAAAAGTTGAAGGATCGAAGTGACAATATAACCAGACTTGACAATGGCGAAAGGCCATTGCCTGATATGAGGTAAGTCCGAGAGTTAAGACTTCTTCTCCGACGGGAGCATGTCTTTGCCGTTCACCCTGGGCAGCCGAGTAGTTACTTGGGCCTGTCAGAGCGTCCTGTTGATTTTGAAGGTGCACCACTATCGACTGACAGAGAATATGTCGGCATTCGTAGGTAAGGTCCTAAATCTATGCACAACCAATGACGTGACTCACAAAGTACGTTTTGTCGGTAGCCAAACGAATCTCGTTTTGGGTCACGACGTACAAGCAGCGCGGGCAAAATTTCCATCTTCACATGTTCATCCTCCTTCTCTCATGTGCTTCAGGTCATTGTAAACCAGCTTGCAGCTAGAGACCGCTCGATGACACTTGTCGCCTATCATATAAAGCCTGCAAGCTCCCCATTTCACCCGCTCCAAGAAGACAAGAAGACAAATCATGATCTCAGTCCAAGTATTGGCACCGTCCCACCTCTGAGAGTTACTTCATGATACTCTACATGCTCGATTTCGGAACTGATATTCTAGGGTGCAGTGTCCGTGCTAGATGCCTAATCCCCAAAAGTACTCCTAAGCTATTGAAGATCCGAATACATATAACAATCACTCATAGAGTGACAACAGCCTGCCCTTTTCACAAATTTTATTTCCCGTAAGCTGTACTTTAAGAACTCCTTCATCAATCAGACGGTGTTGAGTAATGTGCTGAAATCTCATTATTTCACGGTGATTCTGCCTCAAATTTAAACAATATAACCTCAGAAGCAGGGTGAACACAAAACATCCCATGATTCCAGTTCATTTTGCTTGTTTCCTGACTCTGCAGATCCTCTGGCTTGGATGCCACTGCTTTTATCTTCATTCACCAAGATCCCATCCTTCAATTTTCCGACCTTAGGTTCACACGCAAGCAAAGAGCATTCCCCACTCTCCCTTTCCTCTCGTACCCATCCGTCATATACCATCCCCCTAGAACTTCTTACCGCCTTCCATCACCTATCACCAACCCACTCCTCAACCCTCACTTCTCCAATCTAGTAGTATAAATCCCCAACCTCCTCCCTCTCTTCTTCACAGTTTCGAGCCAGAAACGCTACTTACTTGGATAGAGCTCAAGGCCCAGCACACGTTCGCCATCAGTTTACCCCCCATCCTCATCCGCATCATCGCCGAAGCCAGCGGGTCCTCTGAACGCCGGGTTAGATCTGATGCCCATGCTATCAAGAGACCTGTCCCAGCTACGACATGCAGCTGTTTGAACGAACATCTACCAGCGTGAACCTAGAGTTGACGCTGTAAAGAAAATTGACAATTGCATCACTGCCTTGATAGATGACAGCAGTTGTTTTGATAATAACGCCATCTCCAATACTCGCTTCCTCTTTCCTGAGTCCTCTCCTCCCTCTCCTGCCCTCACCTCCTATCCTCCCCTATCCCCCCTGTCCTCCTCCAGTACCTAGCCCAAAATCCATATTCCGTCAAAAGCAATCCCCTATCCCGTCCCAGACCAACCCAGCCACAAGCACCTACCCACCAGCAACCCCATATCCCATATCCCTGCTTGCGCTTTGAACCGTCAACAGATTTCCTCAGCAAGTGTACCTCCTTTCTTCCCACTTCAGTATTTACACTCGTAGGATCTTTATCTATCTTCCTACGGCGAAAAGCAGACATGCACACAGACACACAGATAGTCAGCCTCTAGTCTAGAAGATGAAGGGGAGACGAGAAGGAGCCACCAGGAGGATGAAGAAATAAAGGTCCTAGGAAGGAAGCAGTTCATGACATCTTTCTGGAGATTGTTTGCTTGCTGTAACAAGACCAAGACCAACATTGAGCATTACACTTTGTGATACTTACAGCGCAGGAAGCGACTTCGGAATTGCCGAGGGATCAAGGACACGAACGGAACGAATACACACACAGGGAATAAAAGAATCGATAAAAGTAAGGAAAGTATTTAAAAGATGCGTGTGTTCTGTTTCTTCTTCATTCATTTCTACATCAACAATTCTAGTCTGACTGCCTGGCTTTCTATCTCAGCACAGCACAGTACTGCTCACTCATCCACTACTCATCTTCTCTCTCAATTCTAATACTCTCTCTTCTTCTCTCTTCTCAACATGCCCACCAGCAAGCCGCATTCTCCCATCAGTCAACCAATCAATCCGTCGGACGGAACAAAACATGTATCCGTATCAGAAATAGGAAAACAAAGCCAGCAAAGCAAAGCAATCAAGCGATCAATCAATCAATCAATAATAGCACAGTCCGCGCACGCAATGCATGACACCCATCCATGCATGGTATCCATCTCCGGTATATGTAGTTGGACAAATCGATAAGCAGGCGACCACATGTGATGATGCCATCCTCCACTGTCCATTCTAATTCGCTTCAGTCTGTACTTCACCGTCTCATTCTCCCCTCACTCATCTGCAAGCCAAGCCAAGCCAAGCCAAAATAAAGTCGAATAGCAAGAGTGAGGATGACCAAGACAACGACCATCCTTCCAAGCGCCTGCCATGCCGATGAGAGATGGGATGAGATGAGTAGAGTAGAGCACTAGCGAAACCGCACGCAAAAGCCTGCCAAGAACCTAAGCAAGCAAAAAGTTTTGTAATCCAGGATATTAGAAGGACGTTGTAGGAGGAAGGTATGTAGCGAAGAGGAGACAGAAAGGCACCCATTGTATATTCGATCTGCGGTAGAGGGACAAGCGGAAATGATTCGCGAAAACCAGGAAGAGCGATAGAGCGACAATATGTACCAGTGATTCTGTATTGATAGAGTTTGAGAAGTAGTGTGAGAGTTCGACGTCGAGAGAAGAGGTGCAGGATGACGTGAACCTGGAAAAAGGAAAAAAGGGGGAGTTGTTCTCGGTTGGGGCGGGTGGATCGTGATAATTCTCATATGCGATCGTTCTCGTATGTGTAGTTTTTGTATTCGTGTTTTGTGAAGGGCATTCAGCCGTCAAAAGGAGTGTGGTCCAGGATTCCCGATCCAAGAATTTGGGTAATGAACAATCCGCCGTCAAGGGCAGGGATCGATAATGTGAAAGGCTAACTCAAAAGTATGCCGATGCAATATGCACGCCAATACGCCAGAGCAAATAGGGAAAAAGGTAAAGTGCATACCAATCTTTCGAAGACGGTAGCGAAGACAAGCTCATCGAATTCCAAAAGACGAGTGTCGAAGAAAGGTTGGCAGGTGTTTTCCATGCCGTAGATTGAACCAAACGCCAGAGATGCCAAAACGCCGTATCAATGCAGATATTAGTATGATACCATACGACGTGCATGCCCTCGATCCTGACTGAATCCTGGGGAGGCCATTCCTGTCATCATAAGGTCTCCACCAGTACTGCCACGGGATCGGTTGGGTGCAGTAGGGCTGTCGTCTATTTGTCCTTGTCCAAAGGCAAAAGTCTGTGCACGACCCAACTTGGTTCTGTTCTGACGAAGTCTTCCCATCTCCCTCTCGCAGGTATATGCATGCTCCTTGGCATCCATCTCTACGTAGTTCTGTGGAAAGCATCGACTTCTGTGTTCGGAAAAGAAAGTACTGTATCCCCCATCGAGGATGTAGACTTCTGGGTAGGTGAGCCTTGGGTATTGCTCTGCATTAGTAGAACGATCTTGTTTTCGAATGTGTCGAGCCATGATGGGTGCGCGATGGGCAGAGTATTCGCAGTGGAAGATTAGTAGCGTTTTGCCAGGTAGACTGGTTTCGAAGAGCTGACTGGCCAGGAGCTCCTTGTCATTGTAGTTGACAGCACCATCAATGTGGCCCCCTTCAAACTCGTACTCGAAGCGGCAGTCGATGATCATCCTTTGATCAAAGTTGGGATCAAACTTCCCATCCAGGACTTGAAGCAAAGTATCCCTTGTGATCCTGGGAATACTATCTGGTTGACCCTCCTGGAAGAAATGTGGTAGCACCGGTTGATGAAGTTCGTCAACATCCATGACAGTATGGAGATTGCTTGTCGGAATATCCTCCTTCTTTCCCTTCATTACATCCGCTGGGTTCTCGAACATGCTCAACGAACGACGGAATTGCTTTCTAGGCCGAATTAACGGATTAGAAGGCCTTCTAGTGTGATTGCCGATCGGCGAGCCGTTTCGAAAAGATATCCCATTCATGCTACCAAAAGGTTTGCTCTGACGTGGAGGACCCATGACCGAGACCGAAGGACTGTTGGCAGATTGTGGCCTTCTTTCCTGTGGGGGTGATTCCATGAAGCACTCTCCAAGTGACATCGAAGTCGTCGTCGACAACTTGCTACTTCCAGCACCAAAGCGGAAGGGAGGCAATTGGCTTTCGGGATTCCGAGGCAGCGAGTTCGTCGAGTAACCCTTCGTCCTGGTAAGGGATGGTCGGACCAGGATGGACTTTCTTCGCCTATAATATGATCAGCATATATGTCCTAAACTGGAATGTGTAATTCCCGTACTCGAGCCCATGTGGTCTGGGTGCGTCCAGAAATGCTGGACGAGGCGGAGATGAAGGCATCATATCCTCATTGACATGTCCTGGTGTTGGGGATTGGACTTCAATCTGCGTCGAAAAGTAGGGTTGTTTATGTGGCAGGGGCGAGATGTCCATCCTTTCTTCCAATGGTCCTGGGGAGGATGATGGTATCGGAGGAGTTGTGACACAGTCTAGAAAATGTTAACTCCAGCTCTACGAAGTATCCATCTGCCATCTTACCCCGACCATCAATTGTGCCAAACAAGTTCGAAGTGAAGAGGGACCTGCGGGGGGTAGGCAATTGAGGGCTGTGATCGTTAGCAGAGTCGGGAGAAGCACAACGAAAAGCATACCTCATATCAATGTGGAAATTCTGCGAAAGATCTGCTGCCAGACTTGCTGTAGGAGAGGATCCACGAACTGGCTTGATCTGGAAGTAATCGGGCTTGCTCGAGTAGTAATCCGGCTTGCTCGACCGCTTCATGCTGAGATCACGGAAGTTGAAAGCTCCAGGTCCAAATCCGCTATTAGATATATGTGAGTGAGGATGCGAGGTGTACATGTTATCCATTCCCCAGGATGGCATGAAGGAGGGTTGCTGCATTGCAGCTAATGGTGATGAAGCCTCCATATTGATGTGTGATAAGGTTGGAGTAGGTGCTACTGTTGCGAGTCGTTGTACAATCAATTGCACTTCCAGAGTAGTTCCACTGCAGGGGATTGTTCTCGAGGCAATTGCTGACGACGGATCGAGGTATCTCAATTAGGTCGATTTGGACGATTGGGGAGGAGAATCCAATTGTCGAAATGGTACCAGAAGCGAGCTCAGTAGAGTCCTTCCGTAGAAAGATGCCGATGGAGGAATTACAAGACTGTCTTAGACATCGAGAGACCTAGAGATCGAAAGTCTGAGACACCAATGCTTCGCAGAATTCGGTCTTCGATCGTCTGGGTATGTCGTCGTCGACTTATCGAAGTTGACTCGAGGGGCCGGTGGCGTATCTATCGTTTCCTGTAGTTAGTATGCCCGTGGTCGAGTTGGAGGTGATAGAATTGACATGCGAAAGGCGGGGAGGAGACCTTTCGAATGTGAATACTGCTCCAACTGTCGAGGGATGAGGATGAGAAGTAGAGAAGACGACGGGGAGTGTCGTGAAGATAAAAGCAAAGGTAGGTCGAGGTCAGGTCAGGTCAGGTCGACAGGGCCACGGGCGGGTTGGCTACTGAAGAGGATGCCGGACCTTGCCTTGGTGCTGGTGGAGCGACCGTGGGTTGGGAGGGGAGGGGGGGGGGGGAGGGATGATGTGATGGTGATGGGCGAGCGAGTTGGGTTTTGTGTTTTGTTGCCGGGACGATTTGGCGTGAATAGCGAGCGCGAGTGAACGAAGTGGGCACTGCCAGGGCTCTGGTGCAGCGGGACGAAAGCTCGACTTTGGCGCTGAACTGCCCTGCACTTGCACTTGCACTTGCACTTGCTGCTCTCCCTCTGCTCGGTGTCAGCGCTCCCATCCTAGGCCCTGCTTGCACACTCCGTACTTTTGCCTTCTTTGGTCTGCTATTTGCTGCGCTTACCCTCTCCCTTGCCTCTTGATTCCCTGCCCTGCCCTGTTCACCCTGTCTCTCTCGTCGCCTGGTCGTTTTAGCTCCGTTTCTGCTGCAGCGGGGATGAAGGGGTGCCCTGGAAACCTGTGCATAGCTCCCCCCTGCTTGCTGAGGGCCGATGATGGAGACGAAGAGACGAAGAAAAAACGTCAAGTTTCTTGTCTTCATCCACAATTGCTGCGCACGACGTCGGTTGCTAGAGCAGAGAAAATTTTAGTTTGGGTTGTTGCAGAACGCAGATATGGTTTGAGGTATAAAAATCACAAAAGTATAACTTCAGATGGCAGTATGAGCGTGCAGGATGGGTATTGTCATGGCAATCGCTTAAGGAATAGATACACTTCTGATTCAACAGTCGATACCACGACATAAAACCAGTTTAAGGTTCTGTAATCCAGCTGCACTATTTAATTCATCGTCACATTCTACTCTTATTCCAAGTCACTGTATCAGACAGAACAGGGAATGAGGTTGCCGTCCGCTGCAGCTTCCCCTTCGGTTCCCAACTTCTCACTCATCCTTCAAAAAGCAAAAGACAAACCTCACCTCATGCCAGGGATGGGGGTCCCTACAAACGCACAGATTTCAATCCCTCCTCACATCTCACTGGCCCATCTCCGTTGACATCGGACAATATCGTGGAATATACTCCAGCATCCTCAACTATCATCCGAAAGAACCACCATCGGACGCTCGTCCGCTGTCAAGTATTTCTTCATCCGGCGCAAACAGCGAGCACCCAAACATCATCCACATCAACGCATCTCACGGTCTGCATCCTGCTTCATGCTTGTTCTTTGTTCGCCAGGATGAACGAGCGAACGCATTGATCTTTTCACAACCCCACACTTTATAATTGTCCGATGTGTTCGAGATGGATGGTTCTTGAAACGTGCTCTCCATCTTCTCCTGGCAGCTGGATTAATCGGCTGCTACTGCAACAAAAGAGACGCGTTTGTAAATATTGACATCGCGTCCCACGCTCCAGCTAGCTCATCACAAAACTCGAGCTTGCTTGCATTGCATCATCACACACATGCATGCAACCCTAAATACCTGCTTCTCAAACCCACCAACTGCCTATTGCAGCGCTCCAAGCATGAAGTTCTTCCAGAATAAATCCTGCTTTGTACTCAATTATCCAATAGTCAACGCGATCTGCCCAGTATTTTGTGCAGCGTCTCGCTTGTCTTGAACTCTTGCGTCTTTTGTTATTCCTTCAAGCTGATCTATCCCGATCTGTATCTTATGATCTGATCGTGCCGTTCGCTCGCGACGGGGACTCGGCGATGGAACGCTCTCTTTGCTTTGTTTGGTGAGCTAAGGGCGGGGTTCCTCACATAAGGCGCTATCCATGGCATGCAAGGGCGGGCAGGATTGCCAGACCAGGATCAGATCGGACTGTCGGTTATGAACAGCTCCAACCAAGAGACAAGCAGAGCAAAGAGGAGGGCCCCATGGCCCATGCGATTTGCCCAGCAAGCGCGGAGCATCCTTCACTCAATTTACCAGAAGCGCCGAACCTTGCATCCAGAACCAGAAATCGGCCTGCTGTCTTTTCTGCATGTCTTTCATATCTCTGGCTTCTCCTTCAGAAAAAGATACATCTACCCGCCGTTGCCATCAACAACAACACGGGCAAATCAATAAACTTCACTTTCCCTGGTTGCTGTATCAATCAATCACCTGCAGGAAGACGAGACTAAACTCTACATCCTGCAATGCACGCAGCGGTGAGCGTGTCCAGGTCAACCAGCAAGCAGACGTAGCCCTGTCAAGTGTCAAGCCGTCAGCCTTCCTTCCGATGGCTTATCGGTATTACCGGGGGCATCATCTATCTCACCCAATCACAACCCCAGAGCACCCAGCTTCATACAGTGCAAGTCTCACGATATCGGCTCAGCCTCATACAGATCGCTGCTCTCGTAGTCAGCTAATATCCCGAGCCGCGCCAGTTGAGCGAGTTGGCTGGCGATGGGCGCTGGCTGGGCTAGATTTTGACGTGCCAAGAGCGACGAACGAGACCGTTTCCAGGAACGAGATCTTCCGCCCCCTCCCACATTGAGAGAGGATAAGCGATCAGACACCATACCGAACTCTCCACGAGTCTGGATTATTATTCTGAGATTGTTCCAGAAAGTGTTCCATCAATCAAATCAATCATCTCTCAATCATTCCCTTCAAAACTCCATAAAAAATACGATACGTATGCGGCGTACTAGACCTCGCGAAAAAACTCCTTGTCCAGAACTCCCGACCAGACCAAGCAAGCAACCGCCGCACCACCGACCGCACCACGCTCCCTGCTCTGCTGATCATCCTGCTTGCCCTATCAAACGCTCAAATAGGGTTTATGCAAGTCTCCTAGTGCTTTCCAAAAACATACAATTATCCCCATTTATCCATCCCCCAAACCCAAAGCAGACGAACCCCTCGATCCCCCCTTCAGATCTCGATACAAGCTACTCAATTGACATCATAGCTTCAATAGATTTGCCTCCCAAACTTCCTGACACTTCCGACTAGAAGAACTAGATATCACTAGATGGCTTGGATATCCCCTCGGCAGATGTCAATACGCGTTGGGAGACGCGATCTTTCCTTGTTTACAAACCTCCTTTGCAAGAATACGTGAAAACTGGTTCAAAGGAAATGAACAATCCCATGCGCTGGCAGCTGTAAACAAAAGATCTCGATCTTTCTCCAGCGGGAACGATTTCTTCTCCGTTGCTGGCTAGAACCAATGAATCGGGTCGCGGATTTCAAGCAAGTGCAAAAAAGTCTCCTCGCCGCGCTTGTAAAAATAGTTCCTACCAAAACAGAGTGTTCAGCACGCCTCTCTCCTCAACCTCATCTTACGCCTCGGCAAAGAGCTTCTCATACGCCGACTCAGCACTCACTCAGCAACTCAAAACTCAGCCTTCCTCTGCCCTGCCCAAATAATATCTCTCAAACACCCCACCCTTCCTTTTCCCCTCCACAATCACCAATCCCAAGCTCCAATAACCCCTACCCAAGCTACCCCGCTGACGGTGGCATGACCTGATCTTCAGCTTCAAAGTCACAGCTCACTGCGCGAGTTTGAGGAATCCCGGGTTCTTCATTCGCTGAAAGACGAGCTTTCCCTCCTGCTGTTTTCGTCTTCTGCCGTCAGAACGTTGCAGAAAAGAAGACGTGTCAGCGCCAAGAGATAAACAATGCAGCGGGCCGAGTCGCGCAGTCACGGGGTAAAGTGGGCATTCGGTGTTCCGACCCGACGTGGAGCCGCCCGATCGATGTGCCCTTCCCTTCTTCCCATTCGGCTCCTCACCTCGCTTCCATTCTGGTGTGGCATTTGTTAGCCCGAGGATTGTGGTTACACAAGAAAGATAAATGAAATGTCATTCACGATTCGAGAGCCGCATATCTTCACTCCTTTGAGTTTGATAGCTGGTGAGACTTCACCCGAAAACTTTCACTTCCCGGCAGGTAAAGTCTCAGCTCGAGAACGGGAAGGGTCATTGAGGAATGCATCCATTATGTCTGGATGGCAGGATGACGGCTGTTCAACCAACGGAGAAATCTCCGGTATATACATTCTCGCTCCTGTCGCTTTCCAGGGTCTCGAACAAGTCTCACTGCGTGTGTCGTTTTTACATCATTCAAATACCTGCGGTATTTCGCAGTTAGAGACCGAGAATCGAGCATCACACCACGGATTTCAGGTCGAAAATCACATGTCGTTCCTTCGTCATGCAATGCATTCCCAAGCAAGAAGCAATCAAGTCAATTCGAGTCATCAAAGTCATCATGAACTCCACCTCTATATCCACTCAAGCTCGTTGCTATGGAGAGCTATAGCTACAGTGGATACGCACCTGCATATGCACAATGCATTGTATGCAGTGCAGGTCTCTGTTTCTCGCTTCCATATGCAGCTTGATGCACTGCACAGTCTTTCACTACTCCACCGTTTCGCATCGAACCCTGAGCCTGGCTGGATCGTGAAGAGTCAGTCACTCAGTCACGCCAGTTATGATTTGAGCGCCTTTTCAAGTAAGGATACCCATCCTGCATAACCTTCCAATCCATCCTTCTATCCTTCCACGCACAAGCACAACATCTCATAACGTCCTCGGTTCGGTTCATAACGCTGCACAGCACGGCCCGTACATCTCCACAACTCTGCACAGAACCCGGCTAGAAGACTTTACACATCTCCATTTCCTACCGCAAGTACAGAAGCTCTATGCAAGTACAAATACAAGAACCACCTTTCTCTCCCGCTCTATGCATAGAATCTTCAGCCCAGCGAATGCATTTAATCTATGCAAGCTGCAAGTACGTACCTACCAGCTCAAGCATCGCTTCATCTATCCTGCAATGCAGTGAAAAGGGGATTCTTGACATACAAGAATCCCGCGGCAGCCACTCTCGTTCTCCCATTTTGAAATCTTCTTCGGGCACGGTAAGGACATGCGTTTTTCACACTCCGCAAAATGGGGAGGCGTTCATGATGTCTTCGTTTTTGTTCATGGTGAGCATTATTCGAATGCAGAAGGAGTTCGAGGGCCGTTGGACAGACAATCCTCACCGTCTACCGCCAAGACCTAATTCGTCCCAATTTTTCGGAACCAGCAGGAAGGAAGCTCGAGCTTGAGCAACTCAATCGATCGACTATTCATGACCCTCCCAATAATCCAAATCAGTTCAACCAAAAACAAATATCATAAAAACAGCAAACGACATATCACATTGATAAACGTCTCGGTCCCCACGATCCCAACTTTCAATAACCTCTCTGGCTCCAGCCGTGTGGTTCAGACTCTTCACTTTCGTTTATGACTCCTCATAAATCACAATTGGATCGAGCGATGTCAAGTCAAGTATCGAGACTCCGACTCCACAGCGAAAAACCATCCTCGCTTCTCTTGTAAACCCACCGACGTAGCGACTCATCACACTGTCACAGATGGATCCACATCTTGCAAGCTCCTACCCCGCAAAACAACCTTTCTCTTTTTCACCCCTGGCTTTCGGGGTCTTTTATCATTCTGTCCTCTCTCTACCTTTACCTCTGTCATTTTTGTTTCTCGATTCTCCGCCCCGTTTCATTTCATGTCATGTTATGTTGCATCCGGTAAACAAATCCTGTCAAGCTCAAGCTCGAGCGTACAGTAAAAGACCAAAAGTTCGGAACCCAGCGGAGCCGCAATCGATCAGACCTTCCGAAACGAGAAATAAGCTCCACAGCAAAGCCAATGACCGCCATAATCACCCGATATATACCTCCGACCAGATCCAGGTCAAGGTCAAGGTGATAAAGTTCGGGTATGAAACAGAAACATTTACGAGTACTGTAGCACATGGCAGGTAGGCAGGTAGGCGAGGCAAGGCGGACCATCAAGAGAACCAAGCTTCCGGAGAGGTCAATTCTCACTTTCTCCAATTCTCCTTTCTCCTATTCCCTCTTTGGGGATTTGGAGTCTGGACGGACATTAAAGATTCACGATCCACGAGCTTAAAAGACGGTATTAATTCTCCATTTTCAACCTCAATTTCGTTTCTTTCGTTCCATACTCCGCAGTATTCTAGACTATTGCCATATACGGGACCGGATGGAGAGTGCACAGAGCCGCAAGGGAGAACGAGCAAAAGAATCAGAGAAACAAAGTATACATCGAAGATCTTATATCTAGGTCTCACGTTCAACGGTCCCGAGCGAATGGACGACTCGATGGACAGGGAGTCAGGTATCGGAACCGGAATCCGGGATTTAGGTCCTGGGTCTTGGGTCTTGGATGTAATACCGGTAGGGAAGGATTTTGTTTGGGTCTGTTCGTTGGGAAGGGATGAGATGGATGTGATGGTCTGATTTGAAGGGATGGAACAGGTTGTTTCTATGTATGTGCGCAGGACGGAGAGACTTTCGTAGAAGGAGAGAGATGCAACAGAGCAGAGCCGCTTCCGCGAGACATTTCGTTTGGACTTATGGTTTCAACTATGAGCATGGATTGTTCCCCAAGCGAGCGAGGATTCAAGATGCCGGTACAATATGAGTCTAAGTACTCATCTTTACACAACGAGTTTATATGTATGCATAATATCCTAGATTTGCTCCAGATGCTTGGTTTATTCGTTGTCATGTGCAGAGGATGGATGGACTGGATGGAGTTGAATGAGAAACTCGGTACCCAACTTCCTCTCAGCATTCTCCCGACGAACTTCCACCTGCCGCAACTGCAGCTGCAGCTGCAGCCTCGTCTCCCCTCTCCTACCGTTCTATTTCGCACATGCATATGCATGTGCACCTACCGTACATGCATAACTAGTACCCGTACATCTGCACTACGGCACAACCCATCTTTCGGTACCTACCCATTAACTACATCGTCGGCATCAACCAGGCAGCCTCCTCCGCCTCCTCTCCGCACTTTATTTTATTCAGACCGCCTCCAAGCCACCCCTCTGCGGATACCTTCCAGAATCTGTTCAGAAACTTCTTTCGCCACTTTACATATCTCCGATGAAAATTCTCTGCCTTTTCAGTGGAGGACCCGAGAAGAGGGGTGAATGAGTGCCGAGTTACCCCTCTATTATTGTGGTTTGACGCCGAAGAGTCCGAAAATTTCGGTACGTCAGTCCTCGTTGAAGAAATTATCTAGTATGCTGCGGACTGCGGAGACGGTTGTACAAGCATCTTTAAATCCTATACTAGCTAGGTCCAGCAGTATTTCTACGTGCATTCGATTGCTGTTGCCCTGTGACGACGAACTGAGGATGTGAGAGAAAAAAAAGCTGGGGGAGAGACTTCTTCGGTCGTTTCCCTCCAGCTTAGCATTATGATCCCGAGAATTTTTCTATGTCATAAGTGTTTTATACCGCTTTTATGCATTTCCGGCTGCGTTGGTCCATACCTGCTACTTTCGTCAACTCTCTACTCTCTCACTCCGTTGCCTGGCTTGAACATTCGCTTACGGTCCCATGCCTTCCAACCTTTCCCTCACTTCATCAATTCTTCCTCGCAACACCTTCACACATTAAACATCCTTTCCTTATGACCCTTTCACCAAAATACCCTAGCCTAACCTCCCCTCCCCTCTCCTCACCATACATCACCTCGTCGCATCGCCACTCGCTTACTTCTCACATCTCCGACTGACTCATTCTTGCCCTCCTGCTGCCTAACCGCTCCAACTCCAACCCCATCCCCATTCCCATCCCCAAACCACCCTTTATCAACCAAGTTACTTCTTTTGTGTACGCCGTGAGGCAAATGGTCAAAAATGAAAATATACAGAGAAGATTAGCATGGCCCCTGCACAAGGATGACACGTGTCTAACAAAGAAAGCTACCACTTTTTTTTTTGGTTTGGTGATTTTGGTTTCTGGGAGGAGGCGGGATGGAGGGAAGGTGGATAGGTCGGTAAGCGGGGAGATAGGAGATTGGAGGGGATGGCTGCTGCCTGCTCGAGTGGAAATGTATTGCGGATTGTAGGCGCTGGTGATTTCTTTTTGGGTGTTTTCATGTAGAGAAGAGATGCCGTGAAGCGAGAGAGGTGTGCCTTTTGTTTTGGAGCAAAGATTACTTAAGGTATGCAAATGGAGAAGAGGCGGGAGTATGTGTACTGCTCCTTCTGTGGTAGTCCAGCGAAGTAAGCTACAGTAGCTTAGAACAGAACTCGATGCTCGACTGGGATTCCTTCACTGGTCTAGTGAAATTACGGCTATGCCTGGTTATATCGTCATGGAGTGCTGATATTAAGTGAAGCCAAAGTCCTGAAGGTGGCATAAATCTGATTATATCATACCCACACGCTTAACGATTGAGGAAGAGTGCTGTGGCAAAAGGAGATTCTCGTTACTGGTCTCCCATGGAAGAACTTTTTTGAAGGGTGCCTGAGATATGTCAGTTGCTCCTTGGGTAAAGGAGATGGTGAATATGTAGATTTACTGGTTTGTTACGGGAGAGAAAGGCGGAGGGATTATGTAGCGATGTTTTGATTCTTAACTGGTAAAGATCTAGAGGCTACTGTGTCAACGCTACGATTTTTTCCGCTATCATTTGATCTGCTTGCTTCTTTGACCGGACCGAAATTGGCTACTGCTCCATATCCATGTATGATGCAGGGAGAAGTCACACAGAACCGAGATGGCCCATGAAACAAATCCTCAAGCTGAAAGCAATTAGGCTTCAATTCGATCTGACATCTTCCAATCGCCCATCTGGAGACCTTCATTATCTCTCTGGCTCTCTTAACAGAAATGTTCTATTTGAAGTGGTTTTATACTTTTTCGTCCAGGTCCAGACGGAAGTCTTTGGATAGGAAGTAGTTATGAATCACCACCTCTATTCATAATCAAAACCCGCGCCTCCATTGCGAAAGGTTGTTGATTGGTGGACTTGTATCTTCGTGTCCCAGGCGCGGGTACGGTCCTGGGAGTGTATATACTTGCTAGCTCCGACTGTTTTTTCTTCGAAGAGATGTGCAATGTTCATTACTGCCGCTATATGGTTTCTGAAAGCTGGGTCAAATGGAGAAGGGCTGATTGTCGTTTCGGTCGGCATCTGAGAGACAGAAGTTACTGACAGGAACAGATTCGTAGGGTTGGATCTTGAGCAAGGAGTAAGAGAAATATGGTTGCCATTGCTTGCGTGATTGTCGCCTTGAGAATTTCCATCGCGTCAGTCAAGTTTCTTTACTCTATCTAGAAGCAGACTATTGGACTAGCATCTACTGACTTCTAGATATCTTCATTCGGTGAAACTGATTTGTGACCTGTTCCGCCGTGAAAACAAGAAAAGTCAAGTTCTTCCATTTTGGCCTATGATCTCGCAGTCTTGTCAGGAACTGACTGCTTGCAGGTAAGTATTGATTCTATTGAAACCATATATATGCAAGAGTAGTCAGCTGTCTGCTTCCTCTTTTCGCGATTGTGAGTTCCCGCAAGTTTAAACAAGGACTAGTATAGTTCTTGATGTTGTATGATTGATGGCGGCCCCTCACTGACCCCGGTGATATCCCGTTCGGGACTGAAGAAGTGAACAGCTCTTATGATTCGAGTATCAAGATAAGAAATTGTTTTATTGGAGGAGAAAAAGGGTGCTGCGGGTGCGGGGGTGCGGGGGATCAGGGATCAGCAACGTAAAGAGAAGTGAAATAGTAAAAGTTTCTGTCGAGTTGCAGAAGGCATCATAAATACCGATTCATGGGCCAAACTTAGTTGCAAGTAGGTTGAAATGCCAGAAGAGTTACATGATGCACTTTTGACAAGATTCCAACGAGATCCTGATTGTTCAATTGGCAGATGGTATGAATGCAATGAACTATAGATTTCGGAACCTGTTAGATTGTAAGCCGTGTTAAGGTTTGTTGACTTGCCACGTCGCTAACAGCGATATTTGTCGGCGGCTATGCCGTCACCAGGCTGGCTTCTACTGCCATTGTGTTTTCTCCGATTGGTGTCCCATCGATGGGCAAATTTTGTGAGATGTGCTCTCGTCCATCCAGAATCGCGCGCCGAATCGATAACTCAGCGGTCAGCCGTACACGCCACCAATTCTCGTCCAAATCAGGTTTTACGCCTTTGACTGTGCTCGTTAGTTCTCAATAGAGTGTTCCCGTGCAGCACTTATATATTGTACCTCGGTTTGAACGAGATCATGAGGTCACCTTTGCAGACTTCAACGCTGGGACAGTGGTTAGGCTGCGAAGTTCTGTGAATTGTGATGGGGTGATGCAATTGTGTGATTTATAAGGAGTAACGCTATCCTAAGGAATCAGGTCATGTAAGTCCCACTATCAGATCGACAGCTACAAGATCGAGTCAAGTTGCGAGTGGAGGTTCTGGTGTCATGCAAAACAGGAATGTCGGAGCTGAAATCGGACATGCTGGTAACCCTTCAAAAACGACGAGAGTTACAGTATATGAGATATGAATGTAGGGCAATAAGATGAACCTCTGTCACTCAATTGTTTGCTGTCAAATTCCACCACGCTTTCGCAAATCCAGTATCCCGATGGCGTCCAAAATCTCCTGAGGCAGAAAGTGCAAGTCTCTTGCCGTACATAGTGGCTATGATAGACTCATTGGAACTCTATGAAGTCAGCGCCAGAGTTACAACTATTCTAATGTGAATTCAGGCTGCTCGGATGGATCTCATGTGATTATTCTGAGGTCCCCGGGTACGGGGTAATTCAAATTAAGCGAGGTCGAGTAAACAATACACCTTACGACTAACATCTGTGTATAACGGACTACCTGACAGGAGTCTACAATGAGCATGATGGGGAAATTGTAGCTGTCTTCCGCCTAAGTTTCGTCTTTCTGTTTGGTACGCAGATGTCTCTTCTTCATTCATTTGCATTCCATAAGCGTGAAGGCTCCGTTCTCACTCCGGAAGCCGAGTTAGGTCTGCCGAAACATGCATCGAAGACAGATGGTACATAGAGAGCATCTTTCCCTCGATGTTCCATGCTATATTAGTTGTCAAGCTAGTCTTTGCTGTCAAACTTGTATTCCTGCGGTCTGCAGTACAAACTTGCCATCCGTCTGCCCCGCCAGTAAACGTGAAAATTCCATCTCGAGATAACACATCTCGGCTGTACGTTCCCTGGTGCCCAGAACTTCTCATAATGTTGGTATTTGGATCCCATGAATACGACTGCCAAAATTTACAGCACTAGGTTGGTGGGCAGGGGGGGATTCTACAGCATCCAACTTACAAATTTTGGTTGCCATTGTCAAACGAAGAATGGTGACTTCGACCGGTGTCATTGTCGAAAATGTGGTGTGACTGGAGCAGGGGCCCATAAGTTGATGTTAGCCCTTGTCTGAATCATGGTACAAAGGCGTATGTGCCGACGAAAGAGTTCTCCAATGCGGGGCGGAAGGGCGGCGACTGCATCGGAGTTATACGGCTGTATACACTGCAGACCTTTGAAACTTTTTTACCTTGAGTTGCTATGCGACATATCTATGGACCTACGTGGACGAGATGCACCAACCGCTCAAACTTTCCATCATCAGGTTGAGAAATCTCATTCATTACAGGACTTCTAAAGTTTTATGAAGCTCTGAAGAAGTAACAAATATTGCCCCAACAGGTATCATTCTTCTAACTCAAGTTTTTTCTCGCCTGTTATGCTTCCTCGAGGTGGGATGATGAGGTTTCTCGAAATCAGTGAACAGACCACTACATCGGTTATTGCTTCATCACAATGTTCAACGTACTGGAGATCACATAGACAGAGACAGAAGTATTGATTGTAGATTTATGACGGGCAGGACTAGAAATCAAAAGTATGAATCTCCAATGAGCAGATACTGCATGCTCATCGACATCACGCAAACAAGATGTCTAGACACCAAGCAGAACCCCGCTTCTTCTGCCCACTGATCAAATACCAACATTCTGATTATAGCTAGAAGTCAATGTTCTCCAAGTATCACATCGATGGAAGGAACAACCATGCATCGCAAGCAGGAGAGCTCGAAAAAATCGAATTGCTGCACTCTGGGACAGCAACGGGAAGAAATGGAGATTTGACAACTTCATGGAGCCTAACAGTAGACTGTAAAAGTCACAAGGAAATAGGCGACCTAGGATTAGTCGGTATATTTGAGGAGTGCTTGATGACCATAGTGGTGTCTCCAAGGAATCTGGTGACTTTGGATGTGATCATTGCGAGGTACGAATGGTGGGGTAATGAATCCTTGGGCAACAGTATAAAGAGCGACTTTTTGGTAGCTATCAACTGAAGCAGAAAGCTTGACGGCATCTGAAGTGTGATATTGAATGTCAAGAACAAGAGAACAGGGACACAACTCTCAGATCGATGTCTCAAAAGTTCAAGCAAACCTCGAGAACGCAGGTGGCAAGAAGAGAGTTCGGCGAACGGCGAGAATTCTTGTGCAATCTGAAGTTTGATTTGATCGGAATGTAGCGAGATCTAAAGATGCTATCTCCAGGTCATCCGGTTTATCTGGATTCTTCGCCAGCCGATAAAACATTCCGCGGTCTTGGTAACGCTTTAAAGGGAAACATGGCAGCCCGGAATGTGCACTCGTGACTCTCTTTATAAGTGGCGAGGACATTACAGGACATGGATTAAATCGTAAGCTTTACACTCTGATAAGCTTTTAAAACCAGGAGATCCGTGCTCCAGTCGTATCATTTACCGTATCCTCATGAAGAAGTGCGACACTAGGCCACCGTGATAGAATGAGGATGGCGGCGCATCGCATTCGACGACGAAAAGTTGTGCAGTCATGCGAGGGCATATGAAAGAATCTAGACTTCTGAGATAATGCAGCTTAGGTATGATCACCATGTCTCTCCTCCCTCGAGTCAAGGGAGCGGAAGTAACGATGAAATCAGCGTGCATCAGCGGAAGGCAGTCGCGACTGAAAATACTCGGATTCGCGCCACGGGCTCATTCGCCAGTGACTTCAAAACCTCGACATGGTCCTTTCAATGTGCCATATCATAGCTGTGACATAGTACGCAGGACCTGGACGAGATTTTCTTTACCTACGTGAAATGCGAAGAGGAATGCCCACCCTGCCGGCGTGGCAGCGCGCGCAGAGAGGCTTGCCTCTCTGCCCAGGCAAGCCTCTCTGCCCAGGGAGCTTCTCTTTGATTGAGCGTGTCATCATTAGTGCAGGGGCCATGCTGATCTTCGCTGTGTCGTTCTAATTTGCCATCTGAAGCGCCGTGGTGTTATAATCTGAATCTTGACACTGAGTCGAGATGAAGTGCCTGGATGGACACCTACGGAGAGGCAAACACTTGAAAGCCATGGCGCGGTTTGCGGTCCGTGCATCAAATGAGAATCATCAATGATTTGAACGATGCACTTCATAAACCTCATGTTCAATAATGCAGTAGCTCGTGATGGAATTTAATGAGGCGATATCAGATTGGAGCAGGAGGGGCTGGTGAAGAACTAGAGATCGAGTGCACTTTCTCCCAGAATATTGGGATGGTAAATGACCGCGCGATGATGCACGCGAAGCGCGCAGCTTCGCGTGGTACCATGCTGTACAGAAGCAGATGCATTTCATTACTTTTGTGCAATTGAAAGATGACGTGGAGAGAACAATATCAACGATTAAAGGAGGTTGGGTTGGCGGCCTGGGGCTGTGGCCTCAGGTCCGTCGACGGAGTTTCTGGCGGTATATCTAGCCTAACAAGAAAAACTCTTTCGTGCTTCGGCACATTTGGTCAATGTAAGCTTTCCTTACGCAAACTCGTCGGAATACTACTAACAGCTTTCAGTTGAAACGATACAGAGAAGATTAGCATGGCCCCTGCACTAAGGATGACACGCTCAATCAAAGAGAAGCTACCAATTTTTTTCATTTTTTTATTTGATGGCCTTTTTTTTTTTTTTTTCCGGCCTTCTCTTCGTCTTTCCTGGCCAAAGTTTTGCCGATGGCTAGGAGGTGGCGAGGTTTCAGGTAGCCGGGGCCGGGGCACTTGACATGATCCAGGGAAGATTAGTACAGGCAGTCACTCTACGTACACTTCCACAGCCACTTGTTCACCGCCTTCGAGGGTTCGCTTCATTCAGAAAATTTACCGTAAGCTCACCCGCACTAATTACATTTACCAGATGAAATTACAGCAGAAGGCTCACCAACCCTGCACGAAATTATTCCCCTTCTGGAACATTAGCTACAATACGACCGACTCGGCCTAGGTAGGTAAGTACTAGGATCAATTATCTGCGATCCAGGGCGCCTCACTTCTGTACACGTACGTGATGCTTGTGCAGGGGATTTTGGGAAACCGGCTCCCAGATGCAGCTCACAGGATGCAAGGTGAAGGCCAAGGAATGTGTGCCCAGTACTCTGGCCCTCTAGCAGTGGTAAACTCCTAGGACATCGTTCACATATAAACATACTTCTCAAGCTCGGATCCTCCGCCTTCGCGATTCTTAAAGGAGAGTACTTAGCAAGTCATTGAAACATATCCTAGAGTAAGTCGCTTCTGAAATCTGCTTTCTGTTCAGATTCATTTCCAGTCGGCAGAACGAGCTCCCCTGAAGCAAGACCGTTCAGGCTTGGATACGATTCCATGGAAGGCTCACTTTCTCTCTTGCCGGAAAGCATGTCTACCAATTCCATGCAACTTCTTCTCTCCTTTGGATGTTGTCCGCCAATTAGGCTAGATCTGACATCGTCGGCCACGATCAAGGGTATCTAATAGTCCAGTCAGAATTATCAATGGTACCTAACAGTGCTGTAGTCTCCACCAGCGATAAACTCGCCATTGTCTTTGGCCTCGCGTCGTGCATCCTGACGGCACCGGAAACTCTCATCACACTATACCTTCGCACCAGTGGTAACAATAATCGTAACAGAATCTCCAATTAGACTTTCTGAAAGTAATGAATCCAAATTCTGACATCAGGAAGGAGAATCGCGGATTGAGATGCAACCGATGATAGGTGATACCAACGAACACATAGATACAGACGCACCTGCCAATGAGTATGAAATTATGCTGAGGACATTGGAGATGGTGTTGAGCTTGTTTAGAAGAAGCTTTGATTGTGGGCTGGCTGTATTGCCTCGTCCCAACAGGAATTGCCTGTTGTCATTGTCTGGTGGTAGGCTTCACAAAACATGAATCCGTATGATAACATGAGCAATACCTGTATACGATTCCCTAATATTGCTGAAGGTATTGTACAGAATTGTTCTCGTTCTGCCGGTTAGAGTCCCCTGAACAATTTTTTCTCTCATGTGATTCTTTTGGTGCCACTATGGTAACGGGCAGTATCTCGTGGTTCGAAAGACTCCAAGTCACATCTGCGGGGTTGTCTTCGCTATACTCTCAGGGGGGCTTTCAGTTAAGTGCGGGGTACCCAGTCCCCCTAAGCCTCGTCTAATTACGCTGGAAATCCAAGTTAAGACAGGCTGCGACGAAACTCTCCAGTACAACACGAATAATTTGCTTCGAGGACTGAGGTACGTATCAGAATACAGTAAAAACACACCATTATATAGCAGGGACAGCAACCTGTCGATTGCAGATCCGATTCGATTTACAGATCACGTCAATTCCCCAGCCGGAGACCTTCGACGTGACCCATGGAGCTTTCTGATTGCCTGAGCAGATTGTAGGAGTGATAATACCGCTGATTTGAGGAGGCAATACCGTGATTGTCATACGCAGCAGCTCGTGCTCTCGTGGGGCTAGGAAGTGTGACATGCCTAACGGCAATTCTTTGGTCAGGACAAATGGTGAGGGTGAGACAGCGCTTTTGATCCTTGTGTTTCGCATGGAAGAATGAAGAACAAAAGAATGGCAGAAGTGGCTTGTAAAGACTCTGGGTAGAAACGTAGTTGCCGGAAGCCCGCAAGTCTGCGCCTCGTTTGAGTTCATTCTTGCTGGTAAACGAGATCCATTATTTACATCATTTGAAATCCAAGAGCTGAGGAGAAGTAGGTTCTTATCTTAGTTAACTTGAATGCACAACTATTGATGAGTGCAGCAACTTGAAGTGACATACGGCATGAAGTAAGGAGTGATGATGGTTGGTAACGTAGAAATTGTGGTGAATGCACTGCATTTCTTCTTGCGCCCCAGATATTTTTGAGATCCGAATTCAGATCCCAGCTTTTACTTTTTCCTAGAGCTCTGAATCCTAGTTTTCCGATATGCAAAGGAGGTTCCGTGAAAGAATTTCAGTGTCAGTGCATTCGCTACTCCTATTCGGTGACACCATTCTCTCACCCTTCAACTTAGACTCCTCCCGCAACCTTCGCCCCAACAACTGCAAAGTCCAATACTGCGAACACCGTATCCAACACCGTAATACGATCAAACCCCTTTCCCACAATCCAACGATCGGTATACCTCAACACGAAAAGGTTCCCATAAGCCTGGCTCGCATTCGCGATCCCCAGGACAGTTAGTGCCAGTATATCAAGATCGTTCACTTTGTCTCCCGATCCTATCACGAAAGCCTGGTCTGGGGAAGCCCCGATGTTTGCTAGACACAATGAGTATAGGCGAAGTCCTGCGAGTGCGACGAATCCCAGATTGATGTTGCCGAGGTAGGCGAGGATGTCATGATGCCAGGCGTCACCGGTTGGTGTGGATACGACGTGAGGGTCTTTCGAGTGGGCTCGGAGTGCTATACGGAGCATGGTATGTGCTTGACGGAAGGTGAAATGCACGAAGGCGCTATGTACATCTCGATTCAGTCAAGCCATCGTGCGAAGAAGAGGGGAAGAAGCAGGGCTGTTCACCTCGTATGCCAGAGCTGTTGAGCGTCACTCGTCAGTACTCCGCAAGTATGAATGATTAGAAGACGCTCTCACCATGTTTCCGGTGTAAAGGACTTTCAGAAAGCCGCGACTTAGGAGGATGGAAGTGAGTGAAGACATTTTGTTTTCTTGATAAGCGAGACGATGGCGAGGGACAATTCAGCGTGTCAATCAACTAAGAGTGAGACAGCTCCAGGAATCCCAAACTTGACCTTTTGGGAGTGAAAAGCTTATGACTCTCTTCAAGTACTTATACAGATATTGATGTTCTCGGTTACATATCGCAGCACCTCGGCTTCACATTTACGTAGTCCTGATAGCGTAATCCCACCTCTTCGTAAAAGCTAGCCAATCAGCGGCATCAGTCAGACATAGGACGTGAGGAGCCGAGAAAGCGACAGCACAGCACAGCAGGTCTTTAACATTATTTAAATGACGAAATGTGCTCTTGAGGCTCGAGGTCAAACAAGTTATCGGGATTTTTTGATACAATGGGGACGATGCAGAGATGGCGAAGCACGGGAACATGCAGCTAGGTGAGTAAATGGAGAGGTGATTTGATCATGGTTCGTTTAGCAACTTTAAGTCTCAGGGGTAAGCTTGATCTGATAATTTGGAATTAGATCAACTCACCCGGATATAAAGTGTTCAGGAGGTTCTCAACAAAACAAGGAGAACTGCTAAGCGAATACGAGCACGATCGAGGCGGAACTTCACCGCTAGCTCGACGCGACTGCGCGTCACATTTTCGAGCCCCTCCATCTCCTCACAACTGCGAACTCCCCTTCCACTCTCAGTACGACAAAATGGACATCTCCGACATTCTCCAAGACTTGAACGCCCGTCATCTCGAGCGCGACTCTTTTGCAGAGAACGGCGACTCTTTTGGAGCAGGTGGCAGAGCTTCGGGGCAGGCAGATCTCCAAGGGTTGACCAGAGCCTGGGTCAATGAGCGTGGAGCAACTGAACTCCTACCGTAGGCTACATCGACCTCAAATGATCATATCTAATATTCCCAGTTGGCCGAAACATGGCCTCATCGAACGCGCAACGAATCGCATCAAGCAACAAATCGAGCTCGTAGAACAAATGACCGGCGACATGGACCCAAAAACAAACTTCAGCCTCATCATCATCCAGACCGAAGTCGAGCGTTGGAAATTCCTCATTCGTTCCTACCTACGAGCTCGAATTGCCAAAATCGACAAACATACACTCCACTACCTCTCCCCTGAGCATTCTGGCAGACTCAGCGAGACTGAGATTGCGTACGCGACGAGACATCAGCAGCTACTACATTCGCATTACTTGAGCAGTTTTTTGGGAAGCTTTCCACAGAATCTGCAGAACCTTAATGATACGGCAGGAGGTATAAACATGATTGGGGGACCGGATGAGGAAGAAGGTGTCTTTGTTAGGGGTCTAGGGGCAAGGGATGGAAGTGGGGAGTCTGCGGTCGTTGTGCATGGGAGGGGAAGGGATGGAGATGGTGAAGTGGATGTAGAGAGGGGCGAGGTTGTTATTGCGCGATGGTCCGATGTCAAGAACTTGGTCGACAAGGGCGAAATGGAATTGGTCTGAGAGCAGCTCTGGAATACGATGGAGCACGAATAATTTCCCGTCTTGCCAATCACGAACGTATGCATTCGTCTTCGAGCGGGCCATATCACGGCACCGATGAAGATGGAATTTGACCAGAGAAAGCTCCCTGGACGATATGCTGTGTAGCTTTCCATCGCCATGAGTCTTAAGGGACGACATCGAGATTCATCGCAGCTTTCGCCTTATATCTTGGAAGCCCATCTGGTCTCCAACAACTCTGCACTCTGCGCTATCGAACAGCGCGATTTGTCTGCCACAGCTTCCATCGTTGAACAAAATCTGTGGATTGTTCGACAAGTCATTGGCCTGCTTCTTCACACCTAGACTTCCCGATATTCGATGAGCAACGTACGCTTCCACCACACTGCTGAAGTGAACATCGATCGAGGCATGTCCACTGGTGCATCGCAGAAGATCTTCTCGAAGCGGGTATTGGGTGGCTATCTGGGAATGATACGGGTACAATATCCTGGCCCGAAATTTTTTTTTTGAAGCGTCGAAAAGCGATTCAAAGGTTGATTCGGATGGATGCTCCCCGGAGTTCGCGTCGCTCGGCCATCGGCAGAGTCACCCAATCTTTGCCCGAACATTTCGAGACCCGGCATGCCGAGGCGGAATGTAGGGCGCTGTGCTAGAGCACTCGGTCGTATGATAAGTCAAGCAATGCTATTGCAATTCACCTCGGAACTGTTATGGTAATCTAAAAGTCAGTGACCTCGTTTTGTCCCCAAATTGCCTTCGATAAAGGATGTTGCGGGGTTAAAGTAAGGGACCGGACCAGTATTTCGGACTACCCAAGAATGGAAATGCTTACTGCCAGATGCGTTATCACCTTGAGACACAAGATTTAGGGTTCTGGTCCCCTGTAAAATGCTTACGGGGCCACCTGGCTGTCAAACCCCAGACTTGTCCAGTAATCATGGTGCATCACGCTAGTCTGTCAGCAACATCTGAATGGTTTTCGCTGCTTTACGTTATGGGCTTGTCTGAATGAAGGTAACAACCAGAAATTCTTCTGGTTCACCCTTGTCAGTCGTATACCGCCCATGCGGCGTTACTTCGATTCGGCATAAGTGTCTGGACGTCCGCTCTTTGTTTGAGACCTCCGGCTTAAATACATCTCGACATCCTTTCCTCAGAAGCATTCATTTTGGAGGTAAATAGAGAGTCTCGATCAACATGACACCTTCAATCGCTCCAGATGAGAGGGTTGGCTCGTCTCTCGCACCAACAGAGACCAACAAATCGAAAGCGGACGGATCCAAGGCCAGCAAGATCATAGAGACCTTCACAACATCGAGGCCGCCTGTAGGAATGTTTCACGCGTTTGGCTCAGTAGGATCGAATGTCCCCTCACTCAACGACATCCAAAAAGGAAACTTTGAATCGGACGGCTGGTCTGGTCCAGGTCAAAGGAGGAATAGCAATGCTCATCGTGATTCAGATCACCATGTCCTTCGTTTCCATCGCCACAAAACGCTCAAAAACCTGCCACTGATCACGGAACCCGAGAAGAAGACCACGACTCTGGACGAGAAGAAAGACACGGACACGGTCGGTGTCGAAAACCTTTTGACTCCGACGAATGGAGAGGCGGCAGTTTTTACTCCCCATGATCCTTCTGTGCCATATGAGAATGGATATCAATTCCCTCCAAAACATACCAAGATGCAAGCCATCCGCATTGCTGCCATTGGCTCCTGGAAATTTGTCACAACCCCGTTCGGTTTCCTCCTCACGATTTACGCCCTTAACATTGTCGCCTGGGGTGGGATGCTCTTCTTGATCCTCATTCGAGCCACTCCAGCCATGTCTCACCCAAGTTGGGACTCGTGGGATAGCGGCGCTAAGAAATGGCTCGAGATCGATTCCCAAATCCTCAATGCGCTCTTCAATGTCACTGGCCTCGGACTCATCCCTTGGAGATTCCGTGACTTTTATTACCTCCTTCAATGGCGATACCGAAAGAACAACGACGCATTGAGAAAACTAGCCGGTATACATCGTGGGTGGTTCAGACTTCAGGGTTCTCAAGACCTCCCTATCCACTGGGATCCCAAGACCGATGAACTGCCCGAAGGAATCCCCGAGTCTGCTCTCTGTCTTCCTATCAGTCTCTCCCCGGACCCGCCGCTCACAGGCGAACGCGCACCACCAACAGCCAAGTACTGGAAGCTCGACTTTGTCATTTGGGCTTTCGTGTGGAACACCCTCCTGCAGATTGTCCTCAATGGCCTCATGTGGGGACTCAACAAATACGACCGTCCCTCTTGGAGTGTGGGCTTGTTCATCTCTCTCGCCTGTATCGTCGCCAGCGCCGGAGGATGGGTCATTTTCAAGGAGGGCAAGAAGGTCAAAAGTGTGGAGGGTGTGCCTGTCAGTGAGGAGGACCAGAAGATCCTGGCAGAGATGAGGGAGAAGGAGAGGGGTTCTGGATCCGTATGAATTTTGTTGAGGCAAGTGGTCGTCGGTTCTGGCAAAACAAATGTCTGGCGTTCTGGCAGGAACCTGCTTTGAAGGGGCATTAATTCACTGCATGGCGCCAGGGGACTTAACAAATTGGATTATCTTGGAGCTTGTAGGAGAGGATACAAGCAGCATATCAACTTTGTAATACTTGTTCTTTCCGTTCATGGTTGTTCTAAGGGCACAGATCGCTAAGTATCTGTTCGCTGCAATCTAAGACTTGTCGCGCTTGATGCTCCTGGCCCGCAACATATATATGTCTTTTTGTCTCAATTTCCTAAATTCCTTCCTTGCTACAATAACAATTCGCCCTGCTTCACCACGATCGCGGATGTCCCATTGCTCAAAGCCCGTCTTCAATACCCAATACCCGCACCATCTGCACGTCTTACTTAACCCCCTCGCTTCCTAACGTCGTGCATAAACTCCGTCCAATCAACACCTCCCACCCGAATGAGTCCCCGAAATAGGCAATTAGTTAGCGCGCCCGCTGTCATGTTGTCGACCAGGGGAGGGTAAAAGCTTAATAAGACCCATGCCTTTCTTGGGGAGTCGGCCAATCGAATGCGTGCTCGCCTGCTTCTTCGGAGAGGAATTGGCTGGAAGTCAGCTACTACTGGGAGAATATCTTTCCTTGCTTCTTGATTCGTCGTATTAAAGTAATGTATTGGGTTCATTACTGGACTTTCCATCCCTTCCTAGTTGTAAGCACTGCGTCCACATTGCTTTCAAGATCATCCCATAACAGTTTTGTTGGTTCTGGCTCGCCGCGTTCTCTCTTCTTTATGATTGGCTTCGACGTATCCTCACTTGGTCAATTGGCTTTACGGGTGGCGTTCGGGTCGTGATTAGTTAGCAGCCAAGGCGTTACGAACATGTTGAACAGTCCTGATTTGATCGGTACTCGTGGATTTGGGGTTGACAGCTGCTGGAGCTTGATGATGGTTCCGGAATGAGGCTTACGAATGTCATGATATCGTGATGTATCGCTTGCTCTGACTTATCATCAACATTATTGTGCAATGTGCAGCCTGCAGGCAGAACATTGAAGAAGAGATATGTTTATCTAGGACTGAAGTATATTTGAAAATGTCTCCGCCCTAGAACGGTGTTCCAGGGATTAACCAAACGTAAATTCTATTCCGCTCTTTAATCGCCCCTTGAACAAGAGTCTCCTCGTCATCGGAAGTCTCGCTTTGTGGCGCACTTGAACTTCCTGTCACTACCTAATCCAATGCCAACCCGTCCCGATCTCAATATCCTCTGATATGGTGGTCGACTCATTTCTGTGAACTTCCTCTGCAGAGTCTGACCGCAACCGTTTTGCGATCGAAATCAAACGTCAACATACGTTCGTAGACTTCCCTGTCAAATAATCTACTCTCCGATCTCACTCGTCTCCGTCATAAAATCCAAAGTACACAAACTGCTTGGTCCCTATCCCGAAATCCAAGATACTACCAGAACGAGACTTCACAACTTTCCTCAGATGGATCCTCCTCGTATTGTCAGGGGCGGTTATTTCCGCCGGCACGAAAGCTGGACTGGACACAGATTTCGAAGTTCCCGGCAAGACAAGATATACCCCACCTAATTCGTCCTTGTTGGAACATAGTTTTCCAGAAAGAAAGAAAGAAGACCTACGGATATCGGTGTCTACCTTCGCAGTAGAAATACTCGGAGGGTAAACTTACTAAACTTTCTGCCAAAAGAGAATAGAGTCACTGCATGCAAATTACATTGTAAACTTGAGATCAGTAGAACGTGAAGGCGTGGAATGTTCGACTGGCGAAGCACTGCAGCGAAAGAAGAAAGGAAAGTGTCACAAGCTGTTCCATCGCACATGAATGGCATTGACGGAACGGAAGCACATCTAGGAACAAACGAGAACGCATGGGGGAAATCCCAAGCGCTATTTCAATTTCGAATCAATCTCGGATCCTATCATACGCCTGGTAATTTGGTGATGACATTTTTTTTTTCCATTGTTGCTTCTGAATTACAAGGTTTCTTTCTGCAGAAACGCCATTGCCGTCAGGCCAATCAAGATCGAATACAGCAACTAACTGTTAGTGAGAGTACAAATCATGATGAACTACTTGAACGTCGTCATGATCTTGCGCCAGTGATCCACGATCTTTTTCAGAGGAACATATGCTCCTGGACAATTCGAGGTAATGTTCACATCGAATGGCTCCGCAATGATCGGTACATCAACGTCAGCTAAGAACTGTTGAAACACCTCTGCAGCAATGGACAACATCATTCTCTCATCCCCGGAACAATCCAACAATTCTGACTGAACATTGTTCTGTCTACTTCCAGGTACACGACTCTCGTTGACTTCTCTACAAAAGGCACCGTAGAAGATATCGGTGACCATGACGTTGCTTGATTGTCGCACAAGGTCGCTGATATCAAAATCATCAAACTGATGCTTGATACCCATCTTGGACTTGAATGCCTCGCGAAGCCGCTGCAGTAATGTGTTGCATTGTCTAGTGAGTCACTAGTAGTGACTCGACAAAGTCCATGTCGGTCCTCGGCAGAAAAGCTTCAACACAATATTTGACTGTTTCCAGCATTGAAATATTGACGAGACCGGTATGATAATCCGAAAGATTGATATCGAAATAGCTGACGAGATTGTAGACTAGTTTTTCCGCAGAAGCCTCGCCCTGTAGGTATTCCATGAGATAGATCGATACGGGCGAAAGTGCGAAGGTGTCTTCCGTGCTGTGACTTACAAGCTTTTTGAAGTTAGGCTTCTCACCCCGGTAAGTCTTAGCCAAAGCAGCAGCAGGTACTTTCATACACAGGAACAGCCGATTGACCATCAGTGATGCCGTGACAGGCCGACTTCCCATGAACAGCTTCCCAATATTCTCATCGATGACAGCGTCACAAGCATGCCAGCTTCCTTTGATCATGTCCTTCTGCTGCAACCCATTGTACAGATGCGATACTGATACTGAACAAATGGCGTTGGCAGCTCCAACACCAATCTTCTCCATACCGATCGAGAGTTTCAACGACTCGATGCCGCTATAAATAGGATTATGCGAGTAATAGAAGCTAGCACTCTTGGAAGCAACCAAGGTTGAAGTGCTCAGAAAACCGAGCTTGTATAGCTCCTCGACTTGCGGATAATGGGGCCTGAGGACATTGGGGGCGTGTTCTTGGATAGCCTGCTTTAGACCAATCATTGAGTTCTCCTTTATCACAGCCTTGACGCTGTAAGAGTCGGAGACCGCCTCAATTGCAACAAAGTCGCTAGCCCATTTTCTATCCAGCTCTGGCTTCGTCGGTGCGAGACCATTGCGCTTTTGATATTTCTTTTCCCCGCTCCATTCTATGTCGAGAAAATTTTCTGAGATGGCTCCACGCAAGTGTAACTCTCTGTAGGCGTCTGAGAATTTCCCTTTGAGAATTTTGTGTATGTTAAGGATGATTTCGGCGGCGAATACTGCTGTAATGCAGACCTCTCCTTTTCGAAGGATTTTGTCAAATGCTACCGTAAGCTCATCGTAATGTGGTATGAACATGCCATGTCCTTCTCCAAGCTTCGGTAGGCAACCTAGTACTCTAGCCTTTCTACCTCGGTCAAGACCCACGTCTACACCAAATTTGAACTCCAATTCCAAAAGCATAGAAGTAATCAGAATATTGTCCATCTGCCAGTCCGGTCTCGTGCGCATTAACTCTGGCTGTATGAGAAATTGAAAAATTCTATTGGAGCGACAGCAAATGAATCTTCGACATGACGGAAGTACAGTCGGTACTTCTCGAGGAGTTGAGAAGAAGGTTGGTAAGTGAAATCTTCTACCTTCGAGCTAATCGGAAGCATATCGTGGGTGAAGCTAGGGCCAGGGCTAGGGATCTTGAATTTAGGAACTAAATGAATGATGCCGGTGATGGATCGATGTGAGTTTTGGGAGAAACGAGCTGGAGATAAAGCAATAACATCATCTTCAATATTGCGAACAAGCCTGAGACTAATGTTGGTGATCAGAGCAGCTGTTCTGGGTTCCAAAGATCCTTCTTTCACTTCTGACCAGATCTTAAACAGAAACTTCTCAAGATTGAGTAGATCTTCGTACGCGCAATACACAATGAACTGCAGATCAGACTCGAAAGCAGGTTCAAGCTCATATTCATCATTGGATGTAGTGGATGACTCTTCTTTAGGCCTGTATGCAGGTACCGAGGGGATGGAATCCAGTGTCTCTTGGCTTATGTCCTCAACCTCAAGCTGTTCGAAACGGTTGCTTGACGGAGCAGTAGTAGAAGACGGAGGATGGACAGAATCGATAATCTCAAATCGGGGTTCAAGAACATGGAAGATGATCTCCAAAACCTTGATAAAATGCTCGTGCGCGTCATTGGACTTCTTGACGTCTGCGGAAACGCCCTCGCTGCTCACTCGGTGGATCCACGCTGCGCAGCGCTTACGAGCTTGGATTGCTTGATACAACAGAGATTGGACCGCTGCTGGAACTTCAATCTTGGGATCGAAGTTCAGCAACTGCATGAGCCTGGCTGATGAGTTCATTCGTCGACAGTGTTCGTGGACCAGTCTTGTATTCATCTTTGGCGAAAATAGGAGGAGCATGGCCAGACTCATCTTCGTATTCAACTGTTACACACCGACTGGTAGGAGCCTTGTATCCGCAGGAGATCGCGTTGTTATGAAGCCATGTTACGAAAGATTTGGTGTCCTCCTTGTAGCGCTTATAGCTACCCATAAGAGTTTCGGGCAACATGATTGCAGACGCGAAGCGCGTTCTGTAGATCGAGAAGTCAGCACACAATGCCTCATGGAATTGGATGATCAAGATGCCGCAGACTTGCCTTGCGTGGTAGATCATGCGGCGAAAAGCAGAAAGAAAACCTTCGAGTGGAGGCGTGCTATGAGAAAGGGATGATACTGCTGGAGGAATCAAGGTGCAGCAAAAACGAGGCTTTGAAAGCGATGACTAGATAAGACTGTGCTAGTTTCGTAGACACTAGCATTTTGTAAATGAGAAACACACCAGCATGTTCAAAGATAGGAAGCGGGCACGTGGGCGCGCTCCAAGTACTGCCCCGATATCGCGATAGTGATAACATACCCGGGAAAGCAGTGAATACGAAATAATGGACAAGTAGTAGCTCATTTGGAAGGACCTGCATGAGATTGCAAGTTTATCAAATACCAATTAATGACTCAGACCGATTGTCGAGAGTGCCATACCTGAATTTAGCGAAAGTGTTGTCGCTGGTGACAAATGCTGCCAGTCACACTGTACAAATAGATGAGCTTCAATTGTCTATGTCTCTTTTTTTTCTTTAGCTCTAGATGACGGACTCCTAGCCCAATACTGCATCATGTCTCGTATCTGGAACCGCGCCAAGAATAAAAACAAAGTGAATAGCTCAGCGAGGTGACACCCCCATACAAACCCAAGGGATTGGTTTCCCAAGTTACCATCCCAACATAAAGGGCCTTTAATATCACAGAGTGTTCGACAATACTGCGTCTCAAGCTTTACTTTGTCCCTCTAGATCGAATACATGAGTTGCAGCATACATGATACTATCATTCATTTCACATCAAAACATTGTTCATAGATGTTGGCACTTGGGGAAATATTAAATGTCAGAACACCATAATTCGGGATTTTCATTGATAATAGTGAAAGAAAACGTTTGTGAAGCCGATGATGAAGCTATATGTATGTCATTCGATTAGGTCCACGGTGCCCTGTTTTGGATTTTGACTGCTTGACATGCTAATCCTGCGCCCCTCGGTAGCTCTTGCGCGAAATCCCCCAATTCGAAGTCTCACTTGTTGTTGATGCTAATTTGATTTCTTCACAGGCTGATTGGCTTAATCGTTACGGATGTTTGGTCTTGAATGGAAAAGAATTTGACAGCCGTCAAAAGTCCGAGCTTCTGGCGCTCATTTGAGCCGTTACTTAGTCCATCAGACTCAAATCTCCCTTAAAATTTCCCAATAAACTCTGATTAGACTCCACTCCGATGATTCAATACTAAATAAGAAATCTGAACTTGCAAAGACGAAAATTTTATAGCATAGGTTGTGCGAGCTTTGTTCACTCCTGTTTTCTGCTCCTGCCTCATCTGTATGCCGTCAATGGGTGCAGATCCTGATGAGACAGGAGAACTTACTACGATATGATAAATTCACAGTCCAAATCTTGGAGCACACGGAAGGAACATATGATCACTGGATAGCCACCATTCGTGCTTGATCAATGCCAGACCACTGAATGTATCTCCCTGCCATATGTCCTACTCCGGCTCTTTCATACACTTTCTCTCCTTCGGAGGAAGTAATGGGTCTTATAACGAGGACGTAGTGTACTGCCTCTTCTCTGACCTTTTTGGCTCTAACGGTACCCAGTATCACGCATCTGAGAGTCTTCTCGACCGCAGGAGCTGGGTTGCCCATATCATAAAAGATTTCGAAATCCGTCTCATGATCCGCCCCAACTATGAAGGCCCTTGCGATAGCCTTCAAACTCATTGGTCTGGTATCACGTACTCCCATCGAAATATTCTCTCTTGCCCAAGGGCTGATAATGTCGTCCGTGGTCCAGTCCATGCCTCCAAAAGGCATATCCAGGTAGTCAATGGCATTTTTATAACCCATCCATGACCAGCTAGGGACCGCTTGGGACATTACCAACGAAAAGTCGATCTTTTCCAGGACAGGAATTTCCGGATCTCTTGTCCATAGAAGACTTCTCTGAAGAAAGCTGCGATCATCGTCGAATACTCCAAAACCACCCTTGACATCCAGGTCGCGTAAGAGCCGCTTCTGGAGCCCATCAATAGCGATCGGTCGATCCGACCAGCGAGTAAAGTCAAGTAATGAGTATTGTCGGTAGAAGTATTCATACAGACGAATTCTCTCTCCCCGGTCAACGTTCTCGGTAGCTATCTTGGAAGGGAAGTTGGCATCGCCAAGAAACGATACGAGTTGGCTTCAGAGATGTTAGCATGCGAGGTTTGTTGTAGATCTGGGTGTTCACTTCTCCATCTTGGCCAACGTCTCACATCTCACTCCCTCTCCACACTCAAAGTATGTTTGCCGATCTGTGAAGAAGATAGTACGGCGTGCCAAAGCCCTCTCTTGCATCACCCAACCACGCTTACTCAACGGCCCTTGGAGGACATGTTTTTCGAAATCGTCCATGAATCGGGACACATAAACAGGAAATCCATTCATGTGAAACGTTAGAAACTTGTTATCTTTGCGCGGCACCAGAAAGCCATCGTTTGGGTTCTTTGCGCTACTCGCCGCAAGGGTGCAGTATGCTGAGCTGTAAACATCCTCCATACGTAATGCTTCCTGAGCAAAGTCGCCATCATCGCCTTGAATAATACAAAGGGAGTCGATCCAAAGGTATTGAAGTCCAAGTTTACGAGTTGCTGTGACCGCATTCCGAAATGTCTTCGGAAGCTTCTCAAAAGAAATATTTACCTCGTACTCATTGATGTTCTTCCGATCCGTGCAAAAGTACTCAGGGCCTGGTCCCCAAGGATGCGACAATGCAATATATTGAAGCATGTCAGTGTCTCTTGTTTTGTATATTCGAATCACTGGGCTTTCAGAACTACCCAAGTAGAGGAGTCGGGTTGGTAAAGAAGATGATTTGTGAGTCTGAGAAGGCATACATTTGGGATGCTTTAGGTTGCAGTCTCGGACGAATTGTCGAATAATTTCGAAATGCGTGTCGCTACCAACTGATGCTAGCTTAGGAAACCCAAGCTGGATGACTCTTGCCGTGACATCTTTGGCTTCTACGTGAATTGTCAGGATAGGGTCGAGACAAGGTTGTGTTCTGACGTACCTGGACCTCGGCAAAGTGACATGACAGGAATACGTCCTTCATTAGCCTTCAGCATAGATTCTTCGCGTGTAAATATGACTGTCTCAACATCCTCGACCCGTAGATGCTTGGAAACTTCCCAACGCAGCTTGCAGAAGTCGCATGTATCAAGACTTCGCTCAAGATCAGTCCACGAGTCTTTGATGGTGAATCGTGGCTCAAGGAGATTCATTGTCCGACATCTGTTACAACGCTTTGTAGGCTCGGTGATCTGGGGAAAGAGCTCCTCCGTACTTATGTTGTCGGCTATGACCCCTGCGAACTTGTTGTCCACGGGGAAATTAGTAATGTCTATATTTGCGGCATTGCGATACTCGTTCTTTCTCGCCTGGGTGACCGAAGGTACAACGAAACTTATGTCTTCCGACGGAGTGCTAGTACGCCTTGGCGTATGAGGTGCACCAGTCCCCAAGGCTGACGCAGGAGATAGATAGCTTGAGCTTAATGAACGAAGCCTAGGCAAGACCAGATTGTTTCGGCTCAAGCCCGTATACCAGTACTTCTTATCTTCCTTTCCCTTGTCCACAATCTTTTGTAGCGCTAGGCGAAGCTCCTTAGCGGTAGCTCGAGCAACAGATTCCGAATTCAGATCGACGGCCAGTAATTTACTTCGAACGATGGAAAGGAGGTCTCTGATAGCGGAATCTACACCATGCTTGCACTCTTGATCTTTCGACAAAAGATCCATAGTCTCGTCGACTGCGGGATGCAGCTTCGCTCGTTTATTCTCGCCGACTTTGCCTTCTATCTCGAAATAAGGACAGAGCTGTTCCATGGCATCGACGACATACTTTTTGTTAAAGTCGTTCAAGGATGGGTAGCCGTAAAGAAGCCAGATAATGAATTCCAAGGTGATGCAGCCGAAAGACCAGATGTCTTGACGTCTAGATCTGCCGCCCGACTTTGATGATTTTTCAAGAACAATTTCAGGTGGCTCATATCGATACGTTGAGTACTTCATGCTGGTGGGAGGTCTGAGTTCCGTCAACACGGTGTGGTGTTTAGCTCTGAAGATAGGAACAGGTCAGCAATGGCTCGAAATTGGCTTCGGACAAAACGGCTTATGACAAGAATTCCTGCGTCAAGCATGAACACTATGCTCGAAAAACGGCGACACTAGAGTTTCGAAACACTTACAATCCCATATCAGCTATTTTCATAATCCCCACATCAATATCAGAATTTTGTCCCTCTGCAACAGGTCTGGTTCTCACACGGAGAATGTTTTCCGGCTTCATGTCCCCGTGCCGATATGAACTGTCTCCCCCTCCATAGCCGTGCAATTTCTCTAGAGCGTGAGCCAACCCTCGAAGCTGTTTTATGACATCCTGCACGAGATTACTAGTGAGCTGTGGCTTCGCGTTGTTCTGCCAAAACTCCTGGAGGTTGCCACCATCCGCCCATCGAAATAGAAGATAGCGATTATCTCCTCTTGTTACCGCAGCGATAAACTCAATAATGTTGGGATGAGGTCCTCCTTCATTGCATTTGCTGATGTCGATATGAGCATTTACTTCTTTCTTCCATTCTGCTTTCAATGTTCTGAGTTTCACCTCGTCTGTTGAATTAATTGCCGTTATGTGCTTGACAGCAATGCTTGAACGTTTTTTGTCGAACTTTGTCGTTGTAAGCCATCTTGTGCGTAACAACAGGATTGATCAAAACAGAATTGGAACGTACTGTCAGGATAGGAGTTTTGTGGTGAGCTGGATGAGGATCGACTTGATAGACCTCCCCAAAGCCTCCGACCTTCCGATCGCCGTGGCGTGCAACGAAGGGGAAGATATGTTGAGCATCAAGTTCCATGTCTAGCTTGTCCTTCGAGAAGATAGGAGCGAGGTACTCGAACTGTTTGAAACGGAATTCGCGTTTGAGCCTGGAGTCCCACCGCAATTGGCGGTCAGTTTTCTTTCCGAAGAAAGGGACGTTGTGAACGTTGTCATTCGTAATTGGTAGCGATGCGTCTCCAAATCCAATTTCCATAAATTGCCTAGTTGCAACGGCCAATTTCTCGCCGGTAAGGCCAATATTGATCAGGATAGCGAGAAGTCTTCTCCCACGGGTAAGAACGAAATCAAGAAACTCCTCGGTTGATTTTTCTTGCAGGGTCTCTTTTCTTATGGCAAGTTCGTCTATGACAGATTTCTTGGTTATGAGAGGTTCAATGGATCCCTCAGGGAAGAACTCGCGGTTATCAAAGACAACACTCTTGCAACTCTGTTTCAAGATCAGGTCGCTCAAGCACTCCTCTCCGGAACTGGAACTGGATGTAGATTCTCTTCGAGACTCATTGGAGATATTAGGCATGGCAGATACTTCCATATCTGCTGTTTGTCTAGTCCTAAACGTCGAAGTAGTGTACGGAACAAGTCTTAAAGGATACAGATCCTCGCGAGAATCGACAAGAGAATGATCGCAATTCTCGCAAATCCAAGGCAGGAGATGAAAAGGCTGTGGGGACTCGAAGCCTCCAAAGAATACCTGGTTGATAGACAGCCGCGGAGCTAATGTCGCACATTTTAGTTGGCTCAAACAGCATGCTCCAAGTTGCCGGCTGCATGCGAGATGGTGTGAAGCACCCATGTATTTCATCCACACCACATTGAGCCCCCAAAAAGAATTATGGAAGTGTGGCTTGCGGCTGAGTTGATCTTCCAATAATGTCTCTTGTTGGGGTTGCCTGCATGATGAGCCCCTGTTTTCCATTGGCATCTAATATACTTGTATCCTAAGTCGGGCGTGGTCACTATCGGACAATTGGGGGCGCCTTCCAGGATAATTTGTGGGGGTGGGCGGCATGCTCCAGCGAGCCACGGAAGTCTGAAATTGGGATTCGAACGCGCCTTTGCCTTCGGCAAGCTGAGAAATCACGTTCTGTCGTCGCACGAACCATTATTTGACTTATCATATGTCTTGCTTGCGTTCCTGAATCATCAACAAGGCTTCTCGAAGCAGCTGGGAGATGGAGATTCAACTTAGATGGTCTCGTGACATCCCGCATTGTCTCGTAGCAGTGGCACGAGTATCAGCGAGCTTGATTATAAAATGCTAGCACTATTGATAGTAACGTTTGCTAAGTGATCGCACCCCCGGATGCTGCTTTCAAAAGTGGTTCTCCTGTTCATTACACTGGGACGCTTCGACAACTTGATAGCCGTATCCAGAAACAATCTCGCATTTTTGCAGCATTTTCGACAGCCTCGCCAATACCTCTTGAGAGGTCGCCCGATCACGACAACCATTGCGCTTTTGCCGATCATCGGCTCGAATGACTAGCAAATCATCCCTGACCATCTCTAAAAATTCGCGGAGAAAAGGAGTACATGACCCGTCTTCAAGCAGCTCGCTGATGAACTAGAAGGTAAACAGTGAGACATGGCTATTTTCATAGGCGATAATTTACGTACCTTTGATACTGCGGGTTTGATCTCCGCTGTAGGATTCCATTTGCCCCCTGTGAAGCTGCCGGGTTTCAAAACATAGAATTTCGTGCCATCCTGGCCAAGTACGAAGTCCTCATCCTTCGGTATTCTGAGGAAGGAGAAGTGATTGACTAAATCCCAGCCCCCAATCAGCCAGGTGATGAATTCGAGATACAGACAGCCGAGCGTCCAGATATCGTAAGAGCGTCCAATCGCCCCAGTACCTTCTATCTCAGATTCTGGTGCCTGATATGAGATTGAAGTGGCATAATTCGATTTCGCCTGCATGGACCTCGTCTGGTGTATACTGATTTCAGCAAGGCCAAAGTCCGAGAGCTTCAGCGTCCCTTGATTAGTTTGTGCGTGACCTGGATCCGGAAACCAAAGAACGTTTTCAGGTTTGATGTCACCATGGTGACCAAAAGTCTCGTCTTTGGGTTGGAGACGAAGTCGGGAGCTGCTGTATTGGTGAATGGCGTTCACACCTTCGGCTATGCCTCTGCACTGTCGTGCGACCCATATCACAGTTTCTTGGTTCATAGACGGACATGGGTTCACATCCTTCCAGTATCTTCGTAAATCTGCATCAGCCCAGTGAAATATCAGGTAGTAGGTTCCAAACTGCTGATATGTAGCCAATAGAGATATCAAATGCTTGTGAGCAGGCACAGAGGGGTCGCTAAATCTTTTTAGCATTTCCGCCTCTTTGTCGAACTGTTTCTTATCGCGGGAGTGAAGGCACTTGACTGCGAAACTCTTGTTATTTCCCTGCTAGCTATCGTTAGTCGTGCCGACGTCTGAGATGTTGGGATTAGCTTGCCTTTCCGCCTTCGGTATCAAAATTGTGGTGATCGGGGTGTATGCCAACTTTCACCACTCTTGAGAAGCCACCTTCGTATTCTAGCGTCCTACCAGTGCTCCTTCGCTTGTCCTGCTTGATTGAGATGAAGGGTAGGATAGCCTGGTCCTGGAGTGGATAAAATGAGACTTGCTTGTGGCCTCCTTTAGCGAAAAAAGGAGAAATTGTTGTCCATTGGTAAGTCTCGAAATTTCTGATATGGAGCTGCTTCCATTGCTTACTGAAACACTTCAGGCGCTTTGCTGGATCGCGACTCAGTCTGAGCTCTTTGGAACCTTCCTTTCCCGCTCTTTCGACGTACTGGAGCGGCAGATCTCTGTCACTAAGCCCTATCTCTAAGAATTTCGTGATGGCAGGTGTTTTGTCGATAAGCACGAGTATCACAAAGATTTTGCGGAAACAGGCCGTCTTTCTTACTCCATAGTCATCTTCGTACTCGGTTTTGTTGCAGATTTTGTCGGCATAGCTTTCTATCATTTCCTCGCTATGTGAATCCGCGAGGTACTTCGAGAGCTCTTCGTACACGCACTGTCGATCGACAATTGCAGAAAGAACCTTTCTGGGGAAGAACTCTTTTTTGCCTTCGTGTGTAGGAACCAGAGCGCGAAAAAGACGCTCTTGAAGGGGCCTCTTGTGCCTCCTCGTTCGTTCCCATCCAGCACCTTGAGGTGAAATCGAGGAGGAAGATCTCCAAGAACTTGCCTTCTTAACTCTACCGTACAACGACTCCCCGAAATCGGTAATTTCACTTGGATCTTCAACCTGCTTGCGTGTCTGAGGGATATTGGGCAGACCGTCCCCTCGAATAGGCGCGACAACAGCAGCACTGGGTTTTATTTGACTCAGTGGAGGCTCATTCTATCAAAAGGGTGTTAGACTAGTCGCTTTGAGGATATGGAGATGCCTTCTTCTTACCTCATCTTCGAGACCAGAATCGTCAATTGTATCTGGAAAGGGTTCATCACGGTTCGAAAAACCCTCGCCTGCTAAGCCGACTTGATGATCTTGATCGACGTCGGAGTCGTTGCTGTAAATGGAGGAGCTTGAAGTATAATTAGACTCGGAGTCATCCACAACTTCGTCCTTTTGGGAGCGTGCTTCCCCGCCAGGATCCGAAGAACTGCCACCAACATGGCTTCTGAGGTTACGACAAGCTTCTCTCACGGCTCTGCTGGCCAACAGATCCTGCCTTCTGCTTTCTAAAGGGGAATCGGGGTCTAGTCGCTGGATATCGGAGCTCCTTCTGGGTCTTGCCGGAGTCGAATCAGGTGTTTGCTCGTCTCCGGTCACCGATGACGAAGATTCGTTGTGCGGCTCGCTGCAATCTTGACTTTCCCCAGCTTCAGAGCGAGCTGCAGGCTTTGCGTGGCTGTCATCAGTTCCCCACAAGACGATAGCGGGGGGCGGCATGTTACAGAGTGAGCTGGTTCAGGACTCGCAGGGAAATGCTCAAAGGTAAATTGACTTTCAGAAAAGTTGATGGGTCTCCGTTTTCAATTAAAACCCCAGGTACCCTACACTACAAGCCACACGCAGCATCTTGCTTGATTTATGCCTTGATCATGTCTTTAATTATCGATACAGCATAATTGAATTTGTTGCACGGGTCTCTGGAGCTGGAAGGGCTGCATCAAGGTTTGCTGCGCCGCCCTAGACCCAGGCCTACTGTAGGCGCTGTGGCGTGCACGCCGAGCATGGCCTCAGTTTCATTTGCTTTTTTCCAGCCTTGAGTTTCTAGATCACCTAAAACTCGAAATTATGGAGAGAGGCTCACATTTATTGGTAGGAAGCGATATATGTCCATGTTAAGGCGAAACAAATGACTGTACGCCCAACAATAATGGCAAGGCTCATTTTCGGTGAGAAAAGCTGGCATTGGAGAAGAACAACATGAAAGAGCCTGGCCGACTCTAGCGAGGGCGTGGTGTGGTCGCTTAGTCCATGTCTCAGCCCAGTCAGAAGCAACTGACATCTCGGTGAGCGATATTGACTGGCATGTCGTACTTGCCTCGTGGGGCTGAGCAGCGAGTTGGATGCGAGCAAGGCCATACAAATCCGCGACAGGCGTATACCGGAAATAGCCAATAATCACACGACGCTGACGTGGTCAAGCCTAGCTAATCAAGAGTTATAAAATACGGTGCTGGCAATCGAAGATCCGCGAGCCTCCTCGAACATGATCGAAATAGTACAAATCCAGACTCAACTTACCATTATAAATTATCAAAATGCTGGCAGAATTGGCACGCACCAAAGAGAAATTCTCGATCAATACCGGCACCAACGAGGTGTTGATGAAGGAAAGTCATCTAAACCTAGGCTACGTGAATGCTGCAGACTGTAGCAATCCCCCAGAACAGACACCAGCCGTGGATGGCCTTTTAGATCAGGAGTTGGAGGCCCGAGAAGTAAATCCAATGAAGTTGGTAACTTCCCTACGAGTCAGATTTGGTATTGGACGGTATGAGATACAGGTATGCTTAAAGTCCCGCTACGTGAGAAACAATCTAACACAGAGCAGCGAAAGCGGAATTACTACATCATTCGAATACCAACACTTCTTTCAACGGAGGACATCCAAAAATGCAGTTGGAATTGATGCCGAAGAAAGCAACCGTGGACCTAGAATTATATGGTGGTTCACCAGGAGGAAAGAGAACATGCGTTCTGGCTGGTACAACTGAGCTATTTTCAAACTCATTACAGCTCAGAAGGATAAGGAGTGCCCAGAAGGGGGCGTGGTTGAGTCGTGGCGGATGTAGAGGGAATAGAAATTAAGAAATCAATGCTGGCAGATTGATGCCATATGCTGCTCTACACTCGACGCCGATATCTACAAAATCCTCATAGAAATCTTCATGAAGGCTAACAACGCATATTTCTGAGCTGTAGAAAAATATGGCGATAGAGTCTTGAAGTGAGATTCAGACTGGTGGTGGAAGAACGCGAAAACAATCAAAGGCAATTGGAGGAGTCGATGTCAACACTTTCTACCGATTCAGATCACGCAGACGTGTGGAGTTTTGTGGGCTCTGATGACATAAATTCTCTGTCTCCCTGCGTAGTTCTACAATCTCTTCTCTAGCAGCAATCTATTGGAGACTCACCTATGCGCGAAGATCAACGAGCATCTGTGACATACCCAATGAATTGCTGAATTTCAGCCATAATAAGTTGTAATCGAGCACTCCAGTCCACGTTGTCAAAGAGATGTACCCTCGTTGCTGGAGTTCAATCGATCCAGAAATCGTGTAAACACTCTCGCTGAAGTCTCCATGAGATCTTGTTTTCCCACTTGATAGGCGAGCAGTGTATTCAGGACTGTTTGGAAGTTAAGAACCTTGGTTCCCTCGCCAATATTTTCCACACATGGTAGAGTGATGCCAAGCTCTTCTGTCAATGCGAGCCTTAGATCGACAAGGAGGTGATGGCAGTTCCTAGTAAGCCTAATAATGTCGGTTTTCAGGTCTGGGATAATTTAATTCATAGCCTCCTCAATCAGGAGCAGCTTTTCGCTGACAGCTTTATCTGGATTGCTTCGTCGACCTTTTTGCGTATTGGAATTTCCGAAATCGCATTAAAACTTGGGGGCCGAAAGCTTTTCAGAGAAAAACCTCTCCAACTTTGTGATAAGATCTAAGACTTCTAGAATATTTCCACACTTGTCCCAGATATCGCCGTAGACAATAACAGGTGCTTTACGACGATTTGCGGCAAAGGTTGATATGGGCGCCCCGACACACAGCATAAACCGGTAGCTCATTTGCTTCGGCGTCTGAGGCAATGAGCTTTTGAATATATTGCTTATATGAGCTTGAATCACGGTATCCAGGTCCGTCCAGTATGCGGTGATGAGTTTGGTCTGGTGCAGGGCATTGTAAAGGGGGGCTACTGCCACCAGAGACCCGAAAGTGTTTGCCACGTTGATCCCGAGGGAGTTCAGTGCTAACTGTATTCCTAGTTTCTGTATGCCAAAATACACTGGTTGATGACGATAGTAAAATTTCGGGTCTGGTGAGGCCATAATTGTTTCTGAGCTCGCATGGATTCGAGGCTCGTCTTCGTTTTCTGAGGCGTCGCTCGGATTTTTCGAAGCCACAAGGTATTCTTTCACCATCCGCTCCTTGAACTTGACAGTAGATATGGTCCTGATAAACGCGTTGATTCTGCATGAAGTAAGAATAGCAGTGGATATATTATTAGTAGAAACCCACGCAGTACGCAGTTTATCAGTACTTTGAACGATGTCTTCTAAATGACCCGGTCTTGCAGGGGTGCCCACTGAATGCCATTTGATCCCGAGAGCTTTGGAGGCTGTGTCTCCAAGCATTCAAGGTCAACCCAAAGGCTAGGAGCTTTATCTCCGAGGATGGCCAGGATGTCGAGGATGATGCGGACCCCAAAGACGGACGAAAGCGCTATCCTTGTGCAAAGCTAGCCAGTGCTACTGAGATCCCTCCAACCATCGGACCTTGCTTGATCTCAACGAACCCGTTGCCTAAGATGTTTTCACGAAGCTCAGGAGACACATCATGCTGCTTGATGTATCGAAGGTCAAGTTGTAGTTGAGACAGAATCAAGTCCTCGTCTGCCCAACGAGAATCGATATTTGTTTTTGAATTAAGCAACGGGGTTTTTGACCCCACTTTCCCGAATTTTGGAACAGAAAAGATGCCCTGGTGGCTTTCAACGCAGTACATGTTTGTATCTAGGGATGGGTACGTTGAAAGAAAGATATACTCGTCGGAGACCAAGTCCACAGTGCCCTTTGGAGTCTGAGGGCCGTCCTGATGAGTAACTTCGTTGCTGACGGCGATGGAGAGATGCTCGAAGCCAGGAATAGAGGTGTCGAATTCCGGAGTCTGGAAGATCAAAGAGTTGAATATCCGATAGGATGAGTTAACGAGATGACCAGGAAACTCTTGTCTAATAGCCATCTCCGACATTCTCAACACCCCCAAGACGATTTCAGTGAGAATAGAAGCAGATAGGTGACTGCATTCACCTGCTGCAACATTTTTCCACAATTATTGGATGTAAGAGTGGAGTTTATGAAGCTCTTCATAGTGGAGATAGATACGATGCAGCAGCTCTTCATTGGTATCAACTTCGATTTCGACAATTTGACTTATTAGGTCTTTGTCTGTGGCTTTTGTTTGCGTGCCACTCCCAACATCTGCTACCAGCGGTGGAGCACCGGATGCCAAAGTCTGCACATCTCTGTCATCAAGGTCTTTGAATGTCAAGCACTTGAACTGATTCGAGACTCCCCGATCAGATGTTGATGCAGTAATTTGGTATTCTGCTCCCTTTTCACATCTTGGGGCTTTCTTCTGCTGAGGTCGTTCAAATCTTGGTTCCAGGATCTTGGCAGCTTGCTCCAGCACTTTGATAAAATGCTCATGGGTTGAGTTCTGGGACAGCAGATTTGAGTGATCACTGGAATGCATTCGGAATCAGCTGTTCATGGCTTTTTGAGTGACGATGGCGCGGTGCAAGGCGGTCTGAATGAATATCGGCACCTTCACCAAAGGACCTTTGTATGTGACAACAGTTTCGACCTTGGGGATAATATCGCTGATAGGTAGAATATGCGGCGTCGTCGCTTGTGGCGCGGGTTTAACGGCGGTTTGGAGCAACATCGCTTCTTTTCTGGCTTTCCCCTTCAGTCTCCCTGTACTGCTTCGTGGTTGAGACAAGTCTCCTGGCGGATCGCTTCTTGCATCCTCACGATCTCGTACCTAGGAACAAAGCCAAGTCACGAATACGTTGGTGTCTTCTTTTTATGCGGTATAGCAATCGCTTAATGATTCGGGTAACATTGTAGAGACGAAGCAAGATCGAAGGAGGCTTGTCGGAGGCTTGTCGAAGGCTGGCTTCGCAATTGTGGGTTCTGTCGAATACCATTAGAATCGCTTCTTAGTACTCTCGAGGGGTCAAGACAGGATGGGGAGATATTCATACCAAGACAGATGCTGTATCTCTGGATAAAAAAATTCCTGCGAGTGCGTGTTGAGACTTGTAAACAATTTCGACGATGGGACAAGTTGTCGCTCGAGGGAAGCAATTTTGGGACGAAGCGAAATCGTCTGAGATAGCGTAGAGTGGATCGCATGACAAGCCGATACATCATGTATTTGCTTTCACTTCTCATGTGTGAATCTTCTTCTGTCGCTGTTCTTCTGATTGATATTTTACGGAACTTGAGGTGAAAGTAAACAGTAGCGAGTGGGTACCTAAGCGAGACAGGTACGCCCCACATCTATAGTAGCACGAGGAGATCTGCCTATCTCATTTCTCACGACACAAGTCTTCTTCCAATGATACTATGGTCCTGTACATTTGAAGAATCGGATAGGTTAGGAGATATCGTATTTCTCTTTTTCATCCAAATTTATATACCACCATGCCCTGCTGATACCCATATCACACCAATATTGCGGTGTATTGACGGCTGAGATGGCGAGAACGCCGAGCATAAGGCAGGGAAATGCTAGGCCTTGACTTTGCGCCAATGGGGACTCCTTTAAGGTTGGATTTATCATCATCAGCCGGCCCATACGAGAAACCTTGCCGTAGCTCACTTATACGAATGCTCACGGGAATTTTCCTGCTGCTTCTATCACGCCCCGATGGTGCAGTCCTTCCGGCAGCTAAAGCTCCCTGCTTGGTCTGCTATTACATATGAAGGAAACATCCTCGCTGTGCGACGCAGGAATATAGTCATTTTTCGCATAGCATCGTCAACTGATGTCAAAACTCGAGCGAACAAATTCTCAAGCCAGCAAACCAAGCATGATATGTCTACTAGTTTCTGGAAGTGCGATCGCGGCAGCAGAAAATAACCAAATATAAGGAGCAGATTGATGGCACAAATGGCACGTTGCCACCTGCTTGCCTTATTTGTTGACATTCGACCACACCTAGCATTGTTGCCTCAAAACGCCAAAGCTCAAATTTGGCGAGTGCACCTTCGAAGGCTCCCGACGCGTCTTCTCTGCACAACACAACAGCATTCGAGCCTTGCAATAACATCTCAAACTTCATTGCATTGCAAGATGTTTGACCACCTCAAAGCAAGTGTTCGATCACGTCGCCATACGATGAAGCAGCCACGTCGTCCCGAGTCTGCCATGCCGCGCATGAGGAACGACGAGGAGGCCATGAGTAAACAAGAGAAGCTTGACGCGACAATGAGCGTCTTTACGAAAATCCGTCGTACTGGCTCGTTGAAGGATGTTCTGCACCCACCCATCACTCGAACCAAGCCTCTTACCTTCACCAACCTGTTTGCTACCACCAAGGAAGACACAAAGATGCCATCTGTCACTGAAGGTCAGTCCCCCTTGAGCCTCCCCTTTGACGATCTGAGCTGACTCGAGCGATGTAGAGACAGTGATTGCCGGTGCTGCACCGCCCTCTTCTGGCTCAGCCTTTTCCACCAGCGCCACCGCTGTTGAAATCCCTGCCAATCCTCTTTCTGGTCTTGGTGGACCTTCTGCAGTGAGACGCAAGCCATGCCCAGTCACCATCTCCGACGCACTGAGTGCATTCAACAACGGCGAGCCACCCAAGTTCGATCCCCAGACCCCTCGTTTCGATCCTACCATGCACCGTTTGGCCAAGTCCGTTCTAAAGCACCGCTACACCACGAAGTTCACGCTTGATTTCGAGCCACCAAAAGGTGTCAGCCGTCGTGAGTATGACTTCATCTGGGTCACGCCTGAGGAGTTGGAGCGGAAGGTCCTCGAGGATATCGTTTGGGTTCGAGAGAGGTACGCGCAGGCTGGTAGGGAGGAGCCAGATTGCAACGACGTCATTTTCTGGTACCAGGAGGAGGACATCTTCTGAGTGACTGTGTCTCGCGGGTCACAATGCGGACTGTCAACTACCAGCTGAGGTATAAATATTGGGGGTTGGTTCTGCGTTTGGTTCACGGTGGTGTTCTGACAGTTTGGTGCCCACAGTGTGGCTTCTCCAAATGATGAGAGCTTTGATTTGTTTGAGTTTGAGTGTGAGTTTGGGGCTTGTGAGAATATTACGAATGATTGATGACTGAAGGCATGGTTGATGGCTTGGAAGATAATGGAGTTTGTTTGATACCATGGTATGGCGATCACAGAATGCCTGCCGCTTTGTTTGAGTAGCAGAAAACTGAATGGAAACCTGTTAACAAAGTAACTTGGTGAATGCAGCACAGAGAAATATTTGCGGGCATGCAATTGCTCAACAGGGTTGCTTGGTTCTTAGGATTTTACTACAGTGTCTGATTGAGCGCATAGAACTGGAAATATGAGCGATCTATTCGTTGCTTTGTCGAGCTTTGGGGCTTCCTATGTAAGAGGTGAATGCGATCAAAACAGCAACTTGGCGGATTCTATTTAGTGAGTCCTTGTGCTCAAGATCTCTGCCCAGACACATACGAGGCAGCTTGACCTCTCTGATACAGAGGTCTTTGCCGCTGGCATAGCGATTTCTTTCTAGCCAAGAGACATAGAAAGCAATAGAAAGAGAAACAGAAATGGGCACATCACAACAGTGGCAACAGGAAGTTGCCATTCCGTTTGCCAGGTTTGAAGGCCCCCTGCATATTGCTCGTTTGTATGCGATGCGAGGTATCAACGTCCTTCCAGCACATCAAACACAAAAATGCCCATTTTCCCTTAAAATCTGTTCTTCTGGTGATGACAATCTTTGAAATGGCTGCAAAGAAATCTAGCACTCGTCTCGCCTCTCAAGCCATTCCACCTACCCCCAGCGAAGCACCATTGAAAGCCGCCCAAGCCCCTCCTTCTCGTGCGAACATCAGCGGCGATATTTCCTTACCAATTGTATCCGGCATGGCTACCATGTCACTTGAAAGCGCCCGACCTGTCCCACTGACCAGAAACACCATCGTGACCGAGTTTGCCCGATATTTCGGCAGCGAGGACAAGCTCAAGAATTGGCAGCGTTTGTGCCGCGATGTGGGAATCGAGGATGTGCCGCGAAGCTTGAAGAATTGCAAGCAGGTCTGGAAAATCTTGATTTGCATTGGATTCCAAAGTTCTGACTGGATGCAGGCACTTCGCAATGTTTGGGTCAACATTTACGATTTGATCGTGGCTATCAGACAGAACAAGATTCCCCACCGGTTCCCGAGCAGACACGCCTTGAGTGCTTACACGCTGAGAACTCGCAAGATCTTCCCGAAAGAGAGGGCGAAGGAGGGAGGTCCAGTTAGACAGCTGCTGGCGCACATCTTTTGAGCGCGTGGTGGGATGACTCGGGGATGTTCGAGACAACAACTTGCATGCACATTGCGATTTGGTCCGGGTCTGACGGAGCTGTTGGCACACTGTAACTCTGGATTGCCGGCAGGCATCTGAGTTTGAATATGTATGAAGTGGAAAAATATGCTCTTTGGAGTACTCTACTAAATCCTGTATTTCTCATTCGACCTTGTAATTTAGAGCTTGCGTGGCGCAATGGGCTAGGCATAGAATATCAGCAGTGTTCGATCATGATCGAGACTCAACGAGGCATAACATACCTTTGGCTCTTCAACCCAATCGAAATAACCTGCGATGTCAACCAACCAAGACTCTCCTGCACTAGTACCCGCCATCGTGCCAGGAAATCCAACATCGAACGGTGCCGCGCCCTCGATCTCGTCCATTTCCTCCTTCGTCAATTCCACACTAAGTCCCTCAATGTTGGCCTTCAGCTGTTCAGGTGTCCTTCCTCCAACAATCGGGAAACAATATGGCGTCTTGTGCGTGACGTATGCGAGTGCGATGCTTGTCATGATAGTTCCCTTCTTCTCAGCAAGCTTTTCGAGGACAGCACAGACTTTGAGGATGTCTTCGGATGGCTCCTCGAGCTTCCGGCCTTTGATTGTCTTCCGCTGCTCGGCAGTCTTGAATTGACCACCACCGAGAGCTCCCCACGGTGCGATGGACATCCCTTCGCTGTTTCTAGTGTCAGCGTCACGAAATACCAAGTTGTAAGGGATATAATTTTTTGTTATCAAAGCACTTACTGCATGGCCATTGGAATGATATCCCGTTCGAAGTCCCGTTTGGCTGCTGACCAGTTGCCTTGGTAAACACAAAACTGTTGAAGGCCATGATCACGCGCATATTGATTGGCCTTAGCCACATACCAAGCTGGCGTATCTGATACGCCAATATACAGCACCTTCCCAGCTCTGATCACGTTGTTGAGGGCTTGCATGAGCTCTGGGACTGAGGTGGTGAAGTCCCACCAATGGACGTACAACTAATGATGTAAGCCCGCCGGGATCTATACATCAGAGACAGACTTACCAAATCAATGTATGATGTCTGCAAGTTCTTCAAGCTTGTTTCCAATGAGAAATGGAGGCTTTTCGCTCCGTTCCCACTGGTGTTGGCGATGATTTCCCTATCCCCGTGACCCACGCGTGCGCAAGTCGTGTACTTTGTAGCGATGACCATTTGGTCTCGGACACCACGCTTGGCCATCCACTCGCCAATCGCCCTCTCCGACTCTCCCTTTTGGTAGTTGATGGCTCTAAAAGCTGTCAACAGTGGTCTATCAGGCGATGGTAGGCTACCAACGTATCGATGAAATTCCCTCCGTTCTCGTAGAACGTATCAAGCATAGCATTGGAATCGCATGTTCCTACAATGTCGGCCCTAGAATACTGTCAGCTCCCAGGTCTGTGAGCGGAAGGAAAGTACACACCAAGACTCGCCCAAATTTACTCCTCCGAGACAGAGTGGACTGACTCTGACCGAAGCTGTTGGAGACAGAAGTCGGTAGTAGCCGAGTCCTGTCTTGGGTGGAGGCGGGCGCGCGAAAGCCATTCTGATATTTGTGCCTAGGAGGAAAGTGTGAAATGATTTGTAAAAGTTGAAATCGTTCGTGGACTTCAAGAAACAGAAAAGGGAACCGCTGTACTTATAAATTTCTGGCAGTCCGATGAACTGCAATCGAGTGAGTGGAGTTCTTGAAAGGGTTATGACTAGCCTGCATGGGAGTGATATGCGAAGAGATCATGGCTTTGCACCAGTATTAAATGCTCACAGACGTCTATCATAATGCATAGGTTGACAGGTGAATTTCGCCGTGTGCGATTGTCTAAAGGAGCTTAAAGATGTAAAGTCCGGCAGGCTGCAAGGTTGCCTAAGCCCAAGAATTAAATCCTGTGTCATATTTACCTGCAGGAGGAATGGTGCGGTTCCATTCTGAGCATCTCGAAGACGATCAGGCCAGTAACATGACTAGTGGAAGGGTCAATTTCCTGTGGACGCTTTCACAGATTGCGATCACGATGAATCTTGGTCCACCAGGTCCACGAAAAACATTTCTCGGGCCGAACAGCCAATCAAACATTCTGATATAGCTTTTGAAATTGGCTGTCAAGCCTGGACAAACAGCCAAGCCCTCTTCATCTGTGGATGCAGTACTTCGCTTCTGATAAAAATAGCCAGGATCTCCAGATTTTATCGGACTTACTGTCCAAGACTGCAAGAAGTATCGGCCACAACAGAAGAGAGGAAGTAAAAATTGACTGAGGAAACAGCCAATCAGGAGATGTGGAGTGAGTCTCTTCCAGGAGTTAAGATCTTAATTCCTAACCCCAGTATATCATCGATGTGCCATCTTCCGAACATAATGCAGGGGAAATATGATCTCCCTACTTCGGACAGCTGCCCGACTTACCGCATCATAGCCTTTCCGATAACATGCTTCCCAAAACCAGGACAGCAGACGCGAGAGCAGAGCAACCACGAGCAAAAGCATCAAAGACTGGTCAAGCTCGAGTATCTCGAACCAGATCTGGGATTTCATCCAGAAATTTCTGGACGGTATAACATTTCCCCAGCTTATCGAAGGCATCGTGATGACGCCGTGCCTATACAGGATGTGTGATGCTGCAGATGAATGTGAGGCCACCACCAGCACTTGATTTGCAATCATGCTGCGAAGTCTAAGGGCATAACGCCAGAACGATGACACTTCCAAGAGTATCATGTCCCACCAAAGCATGGTTTAAGCATAACAAAAGCGAGATGTATGAGGTAGTGAAAGAAAAATACGCCGTCAAAAAAGAGGACGACTTCGGCAACGAAGCACATTCTGTACGATGCAACAGGACTTAAAGAGATTCGCTCTTCCGGCTGTTGAAACTATCATATGAGACAATGAATTTTGCAGTATAGTCATCCCAAATTTAAATCTCCGGAAGCGATTCGAAGGGTGATCATGAAACTTCCTTGTCATGGAGCGCATCTTTGCTCATCATGAACACGAGTCGCGCACGTCGACTCGGTACAAGACACTAGAAGCTTATTAGCCTTGTCACTTGGGACCACCAATTTCAAAACAGCTTTGTGGTGGATAATATTACCGATGATACCGCATACAAGCTATACTGAGGAGACTGGATGAATCTCTTCTGGCAGATCAGAAATGGAAAAAGACTTGCGAGTGCTAGGGGTCATCTAGAACTATACCTGTGAATGTCGCCAGCGTAAGTCCCCTAGATGGCTCACATGGCCAGCACTCTGGAAAGATTCTCTCCACAGCTACTGATAGTCGTACTGTACTTGCTTTAAACATCAAGAAGCTGGGGTGAAAATAAGATCACGTGACTAATAGGCAAGTGCAAGGCTGGGGCGAGGCTGGCCAACGCTAAAGAATCCTTGCCGAAAATATTTGGCGACTCTTCAAAAAGTTCCACCAGGTTGCGAACCACCAACAGCCTTCAATACTCACACAATGCCTCGACAACGATCAAAGAAGCTGATTGCGAGTCGCGTAGTCGAGGCGAAGCCTGCTGTGGAAGATGATCCGGCGTCGGACGAAGTCAACAGCGAGAATGAAACTGACGAGAGCGACAATGAGAGCTTAATTTCCGTGGAGAAGGATGAAGAGGAGGAAGAATTGGACAGACTGGTCTTTGGTGATGGCGCCGGATTCAAGGCAATGCTTGGGCAGGGTATGGAGGTGGATTCGGAAGATAAAGAGGGCGATAGTGGAGTAGAAGAAGACGGTTCAGAGGCGGGATTGGAGCACGTTGACGATGCTGATGTACGTTTGCCTCGCGTTGGAGCCCACTTGATGCTAATGGAATGTGCAGCTTTTCTTTCTGGACTCTGGACCATCTGGCGATTCAAATGCTGTCGTGCTCCATGAAACTTCGAGAGATCAGAACGACGATGCGCCGGCATGGGAAGACAGTGACGATGATCGGTTGACGGTATCTCTTGCTGGAAATTCTCGTTTGCGAAAACTTCGAATAAGTGAAGAAGAAGATCTTATAAGTGGTGGAGAGTACTCGAGGCGGTTAAGGATACATTTCGAACGTTTGAATAACGTACCGGAATGGGCACAACCTTCACAAAGACCTGCAAAACGGCGTCGCAGATCATCTGCGGGGTCCGATTCTTCGATATCGTCGAATGGCATGGATATTGATAACGAGGATTTGTCGACCCTCCCGTTGGCACGCCTCCTTCAGGACGCTGGGTCGTTATCAAGAACGCCAATTAGCTCCTCGAAACGAACGAAGCTACGGCCCGAAGTCCTTGATATCCAGCAAACACGATCGATACCCAATGTTCAATCAGCCGCTATATCTTCACTTTCCTTCCACCCTGAATACCCTATTCTTCTATCTTCTGGCGCTGAATCCACTCTGTACCTACACCACATTGACCCAACGGCACATCCGACTCCCAATCCACTACTTACTGCCATCAAAGTTGGGCATACCCCGCTTTACACCTCCGCATTCCTGCATCCTGCAGGAGAGAAGATATTCTTTTCGGGCCGTCGTCGTTATTTTCATGTGTGGGATCTTCCTTCCGGAACGATCGAAGCTGTCACGCAGATATATGGACAGAAGGAGGAACAGAAAACGATGGAGAGGTTCAAGCTCAGTCCTTGCGGGAGATACATGGCTCTCGTGGGCTCGTCAAGAAAAGGAGGTGGAATCATCAATATCCTGGACGCGAGCACGACACAATGGGTGGCTTCAGTACGGATAGAGGGGGCAAATGGGGTTGCCGATTTTGCTTGGTGGAGTAATGGAGAAGGACTGACTGCCATTGGAAAGGGAGGCGAGGTGGCTGAATGGAGTGTGGAATCGCGGTCATACGTGGCACGCTGGATCGACGACGGCCATGCCCCTACAGTCCTGACTCTGGGCGGTTCGAATGGACCCAAGTCGCTTGGTGGCGATCGCTGGGTGGTGATCGGATCACAAAGCGGAATTGTGAACATCTACGATCGAAGAACATTTGTTTCGGACAAGAACGAAGTCTCTGTACCAGAGAGACCACAACCGAAGAAGTCCTTCGATCAGTTCACGACACCGACGAGTAACCTGGAGATTAGCCCAGATGGCCAGCTGTTGGCATTTAGCAGCAATGGCAAGAAAGATGCGCTACGATTAGTGCATCTACCTAGCTGTACCGTGTACAGGAATTGGCCGACGGACAAAACGCCTTTGGGGCGAGTCACTGCTGTAGCGTTTGGAAGGCAGAGTGATATGATAGCTGTGGGGAATAAGTCTGGGAAAGTCCGGATGTGGGAAATTAGGTGTTGATTACAAATGAATGATGTTGTCTCCCCTGTTATGCCATTCCAGTGATGTTTGATGCTTTGATGATGGTAGGCGGGCTGAAAGATATATTTTGGGGGCAATCGGATGCTAATTCAGTAGAAATCATGCCTGACGCATATTTAAAAAGGGAATTTGATATACGATGTGCTACAAGATTCGATACCTGGTTCAGTGAGGCTGACGTCAGGAGCGAGCCTCTGTTGGATGCAGGGTTTGTTAGGACCGCCAATGGTCGGATCGACATGTGAAGTGAGACTTGCTTCTCTCAATTTTACAATTGTACCACTTACATTTTCGCTACATGGATCCGCAGTCGTCACTAAGCAATCTTTCAGTGCCATTTTTCTAAAGGGTGGCAAGGCATCACATAATCGGCTCAGTATGCCCTTTGGAGACATTCAGATCTATCACCTTTTGTGTTAAGGTTCAGGTAAGTACTGTACCTCTGGAGCAGTCCTACTGCGCCACATCAATGTTTCGCTTGGGTAGCTAACGTGTGACAACGTGAAGTACTTGGTTGCTTGAGGCCCACCACCCAAATCGCATCCACCTCTCGAATCTGACACATCCTCACTTTGAACCTGCTGCGATTCAGATGGCTATGTATTCTAGACTCATCATGCCAGATCTTCTTCCATACGAACTTCTCAACGGCACTCACCGAATCAACGGAAGTGTCAAATACGAAGAACGACTTTTACCACAGGTAGTTCATGACTTGGCGGCTGATGATCCAAACCACTTGGCAGGACTTACTGCCAGATACAGCTCAGCCCCGCCGATTTCCTTCATACCTCTAACCATGGCTGATCTTTCCAATGCAGCCAACTTCATGTCTCATTTGCTTGACGATATCTTGGGAAGAGGTACGACTAGCGTCGTCTGCTATATTGGTATTCAAGACTTCCGATACTGGGTTATGGTGCTGGCTGCCATCAAGACCGGCCACCTCTTCTCTTACCCAGCATTCGCAACGCGCTTTCGAACACGTAGAACCTAGTCAAAGTATCGAATTGCTCAATACTGTTCTATTCAGGAATCGGTACTCCTATACAAACCTCGGCTCGGGAGTTGGCAGAATCCTCGCCTGGGCTTGAGGTTCATGCAATCACGAGCTTGAAAGATATGGCTTCTACTCCAGCAACTTGTTACGCCTATACCAAGTCTTGTAGCGACGCCAAGAGTGATATAGTTCTTATACTCCATATATCTGGATCGACCGGTCATCCAAAGCCCATCTTCAACAATCATGCCGCTATAAACAGGGTGGATATGGATCGCTTCATTCCTGAAGTAGAGGGCAGAACCGTGGCTTCCTCTTTTCTATTCGAGGGCCCGCTCTACAATGGCTCGCCTTTCTTCCATCTCAGCGGTGTCATAGTGAGCTGCATATCCATGTTCTTTCGGACCACTCCAGTCATACCTCCTCCAGACGAGCCTGTCACACCCAAGGTCGCGAGAGATATCGCCAGTAGTATCCAATCGAGAAGTATATTTGCTGCGCCAAGTATAGACTCCATCTTCACTGATCACGGGAAAGAACTCAAGCAGCACTTCTCAGAGCTCGGAGGCGTTGTTTGGTTTGGAGTTTAGCCATTTTACCATCCCCTTCCTCGGAAAGTGACAAGCTCAATGCTGACAATCACAGGTCCACTTGCGCCTTCAACGGGAAATTGGATAGCCACCAACCTCCCTGCCACACATCTCTACCAGGTCTACGGTTCCACTGAAGCATACATGATGCCCCTCCTAGTACCACCGAAATCTCACTGGTCATACATAGAGTTCCATCCGCTCCTCATGCCACAGTTCGAGCCCCTCTCTTCTGACAATGCTGTCCACGAACTCATCATTCGGCGACATCCAAACCCCGCTTACGCATGATCAACGCCTGTGTTCCACCTCTTCCCCGAGAAGCAGGAGTGGCAATCCAGAGATCTGTTCTCGCATTGTACGGACTCTGGATCTAGCCATCTATGGAAATTCGAAAGCCGGATGGACGATATACTGATCTTGAACAATGCATTGAAAGTCAATCCACTGCATATAGAGATCCCGCTAGTCGGTCAGCCGCAGCTCAAAGGCGCTATGGTGTTTGGTGCTGGCCACGAGAGGTGTGGAATTCTGCTTGAGTCTAGAGACGGCACACCATTGGCAGGTAGCGAGAAGGAGAGGTTTGTGGATAGTGTTTGGCCCGATGTTCAAAAGGCGAACAGAGGGGTACCAGAGCATGCGAGGGTTCATCGCGACTTGGTGGTTGTTGCAGACCCCAAAAGGCCGCTTCCCAGGTCTGTGAAGATGGGTGTTATAAGGAGTCTGGGGACTAAGCTGTATGGAAAGGAGATTGAAGGGGTTTATTTGAGCCAGTAGGTTAGCACTGCGTATGTCATTAGACCTACACAAGACATAGCTAACTTGTTACAAGGACCCGAATCTAATCACCGTAGATCTTTTACAACCTAAATTTTACCAATGCGAGGCATATGCGTACTTTTCCCCATGGTCCGTCATTCCTTTGTCGTGCTTCAAACAGATCAGGGGTTTGAGGGCATTGGGTAGTAAGCTTTTTCTTTGTCCCAGTATCTCCCACCATTTCCCACGGAACAATAAAGACATTAGCAAAGCTCAAAGGCTGCATCTGTTCTGAAGAATTGCTTTCATGAATTTCTCAACGTTCGCTACTGCTGTAATTTCACACTGAGCTTTGTATCCCTTGGTTAAAATGAGCCATGGCCACGAGAAAACCCCGCCTACCGATCGACAATCAAATCTTCGGTCAACAACTCGGCCCCGACTGGAAAGCAATCAAGATCCTCGGTTCCGGTAGCAACGGTATTCTAACACTCTGGGAATACCACGGCGACCCTCAGAAATCACCACCCATAAATCAGATAGCAAGCAAGCAATAACTCAGCACCGGCCTCCCCCGCCCCTTCGCTGAAAGCGGATTCCTCGATACCCTCGGGAAATGCAAATCATAACACATCCTCCGCCAATATAGACCTCCTGCACAGCTCAGATTGCCAGCCACAGCTGCTGGTGAGGCGACCTATCAGATAGCGATGTACCTGCAGTATTGTCCTGGTGGAGATTTGACCGTGTTGATGGATCCCGTGGCGTCGATACCGGATGTGGAGAGGAAACCATTGATCTTGGAAGAGGATTTGTGGGATATGTTTTATTGTTTGGATTTGGCTGTTTCGGTGATGGCGAGGGGGACAGAAGATGTAAGGTCGCCTGCCGTGTTGCATGGGTTGATTCCGACGCTAGAGCTTGTGCATTATGAATGAGTTCGTTTACCTATTGTCCGTTCTTGGTGGTTTCTCACTCAGTTGATGAAGCATCACAATAGACAGCAGTACGTCCAGGAAAATGTGAAGGGCTTAAACCCACTGCTCACGTACTACAGTTCTCATTGGAAATCGTGACCCGGATCATGAGCGATACCCCGCTCTTGTCGTACGTGAACTGCTTCAGTTTGAATACTTCTCAAATGTAATTAATATTGACCGCTGCTAGATGGCAGATTTTGGCAGCGCAGCAGCTGAGCTCAAGGGTGCAAGCGGAGCGAAACAAGAAGAAGCCCGGCTACGCGGCGCCCCTGGATGGACAGCACCTGCAAGCTACGCCCCCAGTTCTCACTCATACCCCCACTATCATCATATCTTATTAAACTAGGAAAATAAAGAAGGGCCCAACATGCGCGGCCCCCGCAAAGGTGCCTGCTCCAGCATCTTCCAGATCGGTCTCCTCATGCACGCACTCATCCACCGCTCCGTCCGCTACCCTGCCATCCTGCCCAAACAGCCATGGAGGCCGCCTTTCTCTAACCTGAGATACACGGGGAAGTGTACGTATTGAACAGATTTGTTTGATGCGCCACTGAAAGATATGTACTCAACTACTTTGAGGGAATTGGTTATGCATTGCTTGATGCATGAGCCATTGCATCGGGTGGGAGTTCAGGAATTGCAGGCGAGGGTTGCGAGTGGGAGGAGGGCTTGTAAGGAAGCGGGCAGAGATTTGGAGAAGTTTGATGCCGTGCTGGGAGCGCCGGTGGGGTTGTTTGCGGGTGTGCAAGTGGGGAGCGGCGAGTGGATCCTTGAATCGCTTAGGAGATGATCAGGAGGTTGAGTGGAACTTGTTCTTTGGAAGTTGGGGGGTTTTAACCTAAGAAAATGACACGATATCAGATGAGTAAGCTATCTGGTTCTTTACTATCGAAATGACTCAGGGACGTCTGAAAGAGCTCAAGTATATCTGAATACATAGACTTCTAATCATATGCTTGTTTTGCTGTCTACTTTGTTGACTTTCCGCTTCGCTTGTTATCTTGAACTATTAACCCGAGCCAAATTGTTTGAGCCACTTAATATCTATGGGAACTGCAACGTCACGACACATTAATTCCAGATGCTTTCTGGACTGTCTCTCTGGTGTTTTGATTCTATTCGTTCATAAAGATAACCCCAGATCAGATTCATTTTCCAACCTCACGTGTGCTTTAAGCTTTGTATATCTTGTCTCAATGTTCTTCAACCTTTCCCAAATCTAAACCTCGATAACGCAGATTGATAGCACGAGAGAAAGTCGTTTCATTGTCCAAGTATATTGTACTAGCGATCCTAGCATCCCCGGTCGAGGAGATTCGCACGTTGCTTGTCGACAACAGGAGGTCCGAGAAGACTATTTTACTCCAAGAGTGTCTGACCCGACACTTTTGATTTACTTGATTCCTCGTTGGTAGATTTCCACGTAGCTAGCCATCCCCGTATGCGCGGTGAATGAATTGCAGAGTTAGAGTCTGCTTTGTCGCCCATGAGTATGGGCCGCAGTCGCGTAGCCGAAACCAACAAAAAGACATTCTGAACGTCAAGTTATCAAGATCACTTGTCCGTTGCTCACGCCAGACTGATCAGATATCCACTCTTCTTGTGCTTCTTCGGTCCCCCTTCCAAATCCATATCCATCCTAATCCAAGTTTTCTCAACAGCTAGCCTTGCCCTCCTCACACTTCCCAGATTTCGAACTTTCTGCAACGCGGTCAATCGATCATGCACAAATCTCCTCTGCTCCTCATCTAAGCCGAAATTTGTAGTGCCTAGAATGTACAATGGCCAGAGAAGAGTCGGCGAGTCAGGAAGGTGACGAATAAGCACGATGATTGACGTGATCAGCTCGCTTGGGCTGAACGTAGGAGAGTCTTGTGAATTCATGAAATCGGTAACTGGTAGCATGTCGAGACGATCTTTGAGATACAGAAGTGCTGCTAAACGCTTGGTCTCTGCAATCCGAGGGAGATCAGATGCCGGTGCCATGTCGGCTGGTAGGGCCTGTTCGAGTGTCTGGAGAGATTGCTCGACGAAGTCGCGGGATGCTTGAAGCGTGGCAGTATGTTCTTGCGGGGTCTCATCTTGCTCTAAGACCTGTGCATCATTAGCTCATATCTTATGTACGTAAGAATTTCCGTAACATTGGTTAAACTGGTGACTTACTGTTTTCGCAAGTCCGGCAAGTACCGAAATCTCCCTCACCAAATTCATCAGTCTTCTCGAACATCCCATCAATACATCGATCTCGTCAATGTCAGTGTCCTCGGTCCACTGATAAGTATGATTGAGTATGTCCTCATCGCAAGCCGTGCGGCTCATGATGTCGTGAGCTACAAAATACATTCGCAGGAACGACAGGAGGTTCCGATCTCGTGTCTGAGAAGATTCGGCTTCGGAAACGCGGTCGAGAAGAACCATTCCGCCGCGCAGGTGCGTCACCCATGATGGATTGCAACCGTCTGATATCTGTATCCAGTTAGAACTCAAGACTTCAACTTCTCATGCGAGACATCGTTATGGGCACAAACGTCGTAAAAGCATAGCATCAAAATAGTCGCCACGACTCCGACATCCACAACACCGCTGTCAATCGCCTCCTGCACACCACGAATCGCTTTCGCCTTGTGCGACCACGCATCACGTTCGAATCTCCGATCTCCAAGCAGTCGTAATTGGTTTGCGGATGCTGCTAGCAGCGCGCTGCGCAACACAGGGTACTCGAATGACATCGGCGTTAGGTAGAATAGGTAGGGATTTTGGGAGGGGCTAAGTGAACAGCTGGGACAGATGGAGAGAACGAAGTAAGAGAATAAATTGCTGTCGACAGATGACAGTGTTGATGAGATGAAGCTTCCAGGAGGCATGAAGCAGAGCTGCTCTATATCTTCCGAGTCTAAAGCTGTCGACATTGTGCCTGAGGGCACAGGAATGAGACTTCCGCTGTTGACGGGTAGCTCCTCTCTGTCAGCACTTGAGTTGGCATCAACTTCATCTTGGTTATCTATCGATTGATGAAAATCGTCTTCAGTGAAGTTTAAGAAGATCCATTCGCCAATATACGAGCCTAGATCAACAGGCTCGTAAAGCCTCCCCGGATCGGATCTGGACGTCTCGTGTTTCTGGCCGGACTTTCTCCATTTGCCTGTTAGCTTGTCAGCGTCATTTCTTCAAAGTAGAAATTGGCGAGAAAGCTTTGGAATCAGGAGAAAGGGGAGCAGACCTTCACGACCAAGAGAGATGTTCCTTTGTACCGCGTCGTCTTTCCAAAGCAAGCGGAGCCCGTACTCACATTCGAGTCCGAGCTTCACGCAGCGATTACATCGAGGGTGCTCCTCTGTACACTTCGTATGATCTTCTGAGTTGGGTCAGTTCTTCTTCTTTTTCAATGAGACTAGCAAGTATAGATGGGTGATTACTTTTGCAAGTCCAGCACCCTGTTCGCCGTCGATTGGCACTTTGCCGCCGATGCATGGTCGTTCAGGTTGCGTCTGGTGTCATGACTTGACCGTTGGCAGAAAGCTGGCGGGGGATGAATTTACTGTGATAATGGTTGTGAGGGATGTTAGATCTGATGTTAAGATAAGGATGGCCCAGGCACTTTATAATGGGGAAGGGGAGTAAGTCAGCATAAGTGGGGGCGGTGTGGGGGGAGATCTAACCTAGATGGGAGGAAGTCCACGTGACATCTGATTTAAAGATTCAAACTCGGTGTTGCTCTCTGTCCGACGAGGGATCATATTAATGGTCCGAAAATGTAGATAAATCTTTATTTATACCATTGCCTTACAGTGGGAAAGCTATAGCTATGATATTGCGATGACTTTCCGGACTAGTAAGATCTCCATTATGATGCCTCCAAAATTATCTACCCAGTCATCACCACATTTCTCAACTACTCGGCACCATTTTTCAGTAGATTCTCACGTGGTATATCTAAAGCCCTCCTGTTGTTGATCAGTCAGGTCCGTGAAGCCATCCAACAAATCATCGCCACTGTTGAGTTCTGCAGCCCGAGCATCGATTCTCTTGTTCTGTCGCACAGCAAGAGCCCAATACAGCCCCATCAAGCCAATACAGACACAGTAGCAGACAATCATGGCGGTAAAACCACCGATGTACTCTGGTGCTTGTGAAGCTCTAAATGTCTGTGGCCCAATAAGATTACCAACTGCATATCCGATGTAGAGAATCGCGAACACGACAGTCTTTTTGGTGTGACCTGCGGTATTCGCTTGCGCAAGAGAGATACCTGAGCATGTTTGTCAGAAACTGCGCAGCATGGAAGAAGGAGCGGGAGAAAGGATACGTACCGACGACGTAAGGCCCAAAATATGTGTACAGCAGGTACAGACCGACCATCTGACCACCCAGATTGGTGCGGGGAAGCGAGTAAACAACAATAGATCCAATGATGGGAATGCAGCATGCGATGATAGTGACGAGACATCGGCGATTGTGCCATTTCGCAGCGATGAGCGAGAAAATGAATGAGGCGAGAGTTGACATCACACCTGACGGCATGGTGAGGAGCGACGCATCGACACCTGAGAAACCGAGGCCAGAGATGATCAATCCTCCGAAAGTTGTCAAGCCTGTTCAAGAATTAGCTAAGATTGTTTCTTTATGCATGATAAGTAAAGACTTTACCTCCGTTGGGAATGTTGATGGCAATGTTGAAGAAGAATAGGATCCATGTCTTGGGGTCTAGGAAAGCTTCTTTGGCTTGATCCATCTTGAATTTCTTGTTGACGATGCCGGTTTTGTTCTTGGCTAGACGCTGGACGGCGTGATACTTTTGCTCTTTGCTGAGGAAAATCGCGTTCATGGGGTCATTGGGAAGAAAAATGAAAGCAGTGATTGACCATGCCATGGAGATCGAACCTTCGCGGGGTCAGTATTCGACCATTGCGAAATCAGGTAGAGGATCGAGGAATGTTACCAGTCAAGAGAAAAAGATACTGCCAAATATGTAGCGGTGCAGTAGTGGGAATGTGTCCAATAGCCCAGGAGAGAAATCCATTGATGACAGAGCTTGCTGCGGCAAACACGAGCGCATTTCGTGGTGGCTGCTCCTCTTTGGTGTAGAAGCCTGCAATAATGAGACTTATTCCGGGTACGATGATAGCCTCAAATGCTCCTGCAAAGTGTCAGATCATGAGGCAGATTTTGATCGCAACCGAACATAAAGATTAACAGGGCATACCCATCAAGAATCGAAGAGTGGCAAGTCCAGCAAAGTTAGTGCATGCGGGCATCAGCAAAGCCATGGCAGACCAGCCCATCGAACAAGCGGACAAATACTTCGCACTCGGTAGACGCTGGATGAGGTATGAAGAAAGTGGCATCCCAACAATAGCCCCGAGTGACAGTATCGATCCAAGCCAACTATACTGCTGTCCCACAAGATTGTTGTCCGTCCGCAATCCGTAAAGTGCACTCGTGCCCAAGGCAACTTTGTCAACTGCTCCAAGCGTAGCGACAAGGAACAGCTTGAAGTCGTTAGACCGGCAATGTTCAGATGGTGAAGAATCAATCACGTACCATGGGTATCATGAACCAATCTATCTTCCTCTTGAGCCTCTTCTCTGCTTCTGGAGTGAGTTCCGCGTACCCCTCAGTATTGAGAAGGAAACCCGCTGCTTTATCGGCATTCTCGGTCACAACGAGTTTCTCGTCTCCTTTTTGACTTCGAGTGTCGCTGGCTTGCACCTCGGGTGCAGTGACCTTGTCATCTGATGCCGGGTTCGACATATTGAGATTGAGATGAGATCGAGGACTAATGTGGATGGGCAGAACTGAAGCACAGGTAAGGTGTTGTAGAAATCACCAAGCAATGCTCTTAGAAGAGATGAGTTGATGCCAGTGCTAGAAAGCCAGCGATTTAAGGGGATGATAGGTAATATATCCTTTTTGCCGTCTCCAAGATTTGAGAAAGAGATAGGAGATTTCTGGTCAAGGTTGGGGTAGATGAGATAACACGGCTTGGACATTCCATTGTTTCCCAGCTTGGACCAGGACCTTATCATCCCAAACGCTGTGAATCCCCGGACAGACTAGTGATTCCATGTTGTTGCTATGCTTTTCTTGGTGAGTTGCGACAAAGTTACAGCAATCAAGAAGGAAGGTCGATACGGCGAGGAAAATGAGGGGAAGTTCCAACGAGTCAGGTCCCGCACGCCCAGACCCGTTCGCGCTAGCTCATCCCACTCTTCCCCAACCTCGCCGTATCGACCTTCCTTTGTTATCACCACATTAACATCCACACTGAACGCCTCGAAATACGGTCCCGGGTACAGGGTAATATTTCTTGTGTACATAGCTCATATGCAAGATCAATAATGCGTGGTTATCTTGTAAATGGCTACTATCCTGATTGTGCTCATGTGGACACGCACATCGCCGTAACGACCTTCTCCAGCATGCCAATGAGCATTCAGCGTCGTTCCGTCGCCGTAATGGCATCCCACTATAGTAATCCATACATATATTTCTCTGCTGATGGTCAGGTAAGTAGATATTATAGCTTTCAACCTTTCTTCTTTTTCCTCTGTCAGTCTCCAATTCAACTCTCTTTTCATCTTCAAAATGGGCTCCATCACGCCAATTTCTCTGGAAGGCAAAATCAAGATTGCGATAGGTTCATTCCATATCAATCTTACGGTCTATTTTCCAAGACTGACAATCGACTAGATCGAGGAGGAACATTCACAGATGTATGGGCAAGTGCACCAAACCGAGCGGATATTGTTTTAAAATTACTTTCTGTCGATCCAGAAAATTACAATGATGCTCCTACCGAAGGTATGAATCGCCCTTATTATATCAAACATTGTGCTAATGTGACTTCCAAAGGCATTAGGCGCGTGCTCTCAATGTATGGGAAGACAGACATCCCAAGAGGTGTGCCCCTGCCAAAGGAGAACCTCGACATTGTCCGGATGGGAACGACGGTTGCCACGAATGCGCTTTTAGAAAGAAAAGGCCGCAGACATGCTCTCCTTGTCACGAAAGGCTTCCGTGACTTGCTCAGGATAGGCTACCAAACTCGACCCAGACTTTTCGATTTAGATATCGTGAAGCCAGAAGTCCTTTTCTCGGAAGTTCGTGAAATAGATGAACGCGTCACCATCGAGGGGTTTGATGAAGACCTATATGGTACAGTCAAAACCGACGTGGAAGAAATTCCCAGCGTCCTCGTTCGCGGATCAAGCGGGGACTTGATGCGCATCTTGCAGCCACTTGATGAAGCTGCCGTGAGGAATACGCTACAAGAGTTGCGAAGTCAGGGGTTGGACACTGTAGCAGTATGCTTCACTCATTCTCACATTTATGGCGAGCATGAGGAACGGGTTGGTGAGATTGCCCAAGAGGTGGGGTTCAATCACATCTCACTCTCATCTACCGTCGCTGCAAAGATGATCAAAATGGTACCTCGAGGAAGCTCTGCATCAGCAGATGCATACTTGACTCCAGAAATCAAGGACTACCTTCGAGGGTTTGTCAAAGGCTTCAAATGCGGGCATCTTGACGATGTGAAATGCGATTTCATGCAGTCTGATGGCGGTCTTGTCAGCCACAAAGGGTTCAGTGGGCTGAAGGGCATCTTGAGTGGTCCTGCAGGTGAAGCTCCACTCCAATGACTGGGGACCTTGCTAACCTTCTAGGCGGTGTTGTTGGCTGTGCTCGAACTTGCTTCGAGGAGATCACCAAGACGCCGATAGTGTGCTTCGACATGGGTGGGACGTCAACAGATGTGTCGAGGTTTGGTGGTACATTCGAGCACGTTTTCGAAAGTACCACAGCTGGAGTTACTATCCAAAGTCCCCAACTTGACATCAATACTGTTGCAGCTGGAGGAGGATCCATTCTTACATGGCGTAATGGCCTGTTTGCCGTCGGTCCGGAAAGTGCTTCTTCTCATCCCGGTCCGGCTTGTTATCGAAAAGGTGGTCCTTTGGCAGTCACTGATGCTAATCTCTTTCTTGGCCGTTTGATTCCCGACTTCTTCCCCAAAATCTTCGGCAAGACCGAGAAGGAGGCTCTGGACTCGGAAGTTGTCGCCGAGAAGTTTGCAGCGCTGGCAACTTCCATCAATACCGAGACGGGCAAATCAATGTCCCTCCAAGAAATTGCGTATGGATTTCTGGATGTTGCAAACGAAGCTATGTGTCGCCCCATCCGTTCCTTAACAGAAGGTAAAGGTTTCGAGATCAGCAAGCACCGTCTGGGAGTGTTCGGTGGCGCAGGTGGCCAGCACGCATGTGAGATCGCTGTCAAGCTTGGGATCAAGACAGTCATCATTCACAAATACTCCAGTATCCTCTCAGCCTATGGAATGGCGCTCGCGGATGTTGTTCACGAGGAACAAGAGCCTACAAATGAAGTCTATGGAGACGAGTCTGTAGACCGCTTGAATAAGCGTATCGAGTCTCTCAAAGTCAAAGTTCTAGATCATCTATTGGAACAAGGAGTTCGACCAGGGGATGTGGGGTACGAGTGTTACCTCAACATGCGATATCACGGAACGGAAACGCCAATGATGGTTATGAGACCAGCTGATGGCGACTACAAGGCGGAATTCCTTCGCATACACCTACGTGAATTCAGCTTCGTTTTCCCTGCGGATAAAGCAATCTTGGTCGATGATGCGCGAGTCCGTGGTGTAGGCCACAGCGGGACTAACGACGACGATGCAAAGTTATTGGGTACTGAGCTAGAAAACATGAAGTTCAGACCCGTCATGGAGACCCAGGTGGAAAGAGAAGTAAGCTATAAAACAAAGAAGAGACCAATCGCTGACAGAAGCAGACAACGGCGTATTTCAAGTCTGGTGGAGAACAGGTGACCGCCATCTACAAGCTGGAGAACCTCGTTCCAGGCACCTCCATCCTTGGTCCTGCCATCGTCATCGACAATACTCAGACCCTGGTGATCATACCCGAAGCAGAAGCTCGGATCTTGACATCTCACGTTGTCATCAACATCAACCAATTGTCAAAAACTGTCAAAGAAGAAAGTCTAGTCGTTGATCCGATCCAACTTTCTGTGTTCGGCCATCGATTTATGAGCATCGCAGAGCAAATGGGCAGAACCCTTCAGAAGACTGCCGTATCATTGAATATCAAGGAAAGGCTTGATTTCTCCTGCGCCATTTTCGGCCCAGATGCTGGTCTGGTAGCCAATGCACCTCATATTCCTGTCCATCTTGGTTCGATGAGTTATGCAGTTCAGTATCAGCATGAACTCTACAAAGGAAAATTAAAGCGTGGAGACGTTCTGTGTTCGAATCATCCCGAAGCTGGAGGTACCCATCTGCCTGACATCACAGTCATCACGCCTGTCTTCGGCAACGATGATACAGTGGCATTCTACGTCGCAGCACGTGGCCACCACACTGATATCGGAGGCTACAATGGTACATCAATGCCCCCAGACTCGACCGAGCTATGGCAAGAAGGTGCTCAAATGCGATCTTTCAAGCTCATCGAAAACGATCACTTCGATGAAGAGGGTATCATCAAGGTCCTCCTCTCACCGGCCCAGTACCCAGGATGTAATGGAAGTCGTCGCATATCCGACAATATATCCGATCTCAAAGCTCAAGTAGCAGCCAACAACAAGGGAGCAACTCTCATTCAAGCTCTGATGAGCGAATACAGCCAGGAAACCGTCCAGCTGTACATGCGCGGTATCCAGCACAACGCCGAGATAGCCGTACGCGCCTACCTCAAACAAGCCCTCGCATCTCTCGGACCCAGTCTGCAAGCTATCGACTCATTAGACAACGGCTCCCAAATCCACCTCAACATCACACTCTCTCCCACCGGCTCCGCAATCTTTGACTTCACAGGCACCGGCTGCGAAATGCTCTCCAACCTCAATGCCCCACCAGCCATAACCCACTCCGCCATAATCTACACCCTCCGCCTCCTAATCGGCACCGACGTCCCCATGAACCAAGGCTGCCTCGCCCCCATAACCGTCATCCTCCCACCCAACACCTTCCTAAACCCGAGTTCCGGCCCCGCAGTCTGCGCAGGCAACACGCAGACCAGCCAGCGCGTCGTGGACGTCATCTTGAAAGCATTCAAAGCCGCGGCCGCAAGTCAAGGCTGCATGAATTGTCTTGGTTTCTTCGGATCTGGCGGCGTAGACGAGCACGGTAAAGCGTTGCCTGGATCTGCGTATGCGTTTGGCGAGACGATTGCGGGAGGGAGCGGTGCGACGAGCAGGCAGAAGGGGGCGAGTGCTGTGGCGGTTCATATGACGAATACGCGGATTACGGATCCTGAGAGTCTGGAGAAGAGGTATCCGGTCGTGTTGAGGGAGTTTGGGATTAGAGAGCGGAGTGGAGGGAAGGGAAGTCATGATGGTGGGGATGGGGTGGTGAGGGATATTGAGTGTAGGGTTCCGTTGAGGTTTAGTGTCATTACGGAGAGGAGGGTTGTGCCGCCTTATGGGTTGGAGTGAGTTTTCCTTTTTCATTTTGTTTTCTTCTTCCTTACCATCTCCTGTCCTCGATTTGAATACTCTCACACTCTTTGAGGGGCTTAGCTAATACCTTCCAGCGGCGGCCTCCCCGGCTCCCTAGGCGCCAACTACTGGGTCAAGAAGAACCCGGACGGTACTGATCGATGGGTCAGTATGGGTCCCAAGAACATGGTGCAGATGCAGGCTGGGGATCGATGTGTGATTCACACGCCTGGCGGTGGTGGATGGGGAGTTCCTGGTTCTGAGGAGGGAGAGAACCTTAAGGCAGAGGTTGCGGAGATTGAACGAGGTGGGGAAAATATGGCAAGAGCAGAACATGTACCTCGAGCGGTAGGTAGTCTCGGGGCTTTCGAGGAGTTGCAGGGAGGTCAGCATTGAGTGGTAGGAGGTACAGGCGGTTGGGTGGAGGAAGGGCAGATAGAGAGACGATGTGCGAGTTGGTAGACGTTTTGACCATTTTTGACATTCGCGTAATCAAGGGTTTAGAGAATTGAGAAAGCACCACCATGTTATGGAAAATCGACTTCTTATCCTTCTAAATGCTACTTCGAGCTGGAGCAACATCTCCAGCGCATATATGAGATTACCTCCTATCTACATCTCGTGATATCCAGACGGGCTACTATTGACACGGTGTATCTGTCTGGTAGGCAAGAGGAGGAAGCATGAAGACGAATGGAAGTCAGTTGGAATATCTCTAATAAAAATTGTCTGGATGGTGAAATATTACCCGCTACTGAGGGTTTCTGGTGTTTGCCGTGCATGCATGCATGCATGCATGAATATCAGACCCAATGGATGGAGGATGGAGGATGGCTGTGGGGAGGGAGGCGAGAAGTGATGCGTTCACGTACCGACCAGGTTGCGGAATATCTTGGAGCACTGCTCAAGTCTGTGTGTAGATTACTTGAGAGGATCTACAGACAAGGTGGGGGAGCAACCCTGACGCGTTTACCTACCGGGGCCGAGATACGAACAGCTGGATTGGTGAAGAGAAGAGACACGATTTCATTTCTTTATACGTTGTGTCTTGATGCGAATGTGGAGTGAGGGGTTACTTTGATGTCCCACTGAGATGAATGAGATCGGGAGTCCAGCACGCGAAGACGGGATCAGCATGGATCGTTTGGTCCAGACTTTCTTTTATCGATAGTCGATGGACTAAGTACCGGTTTGAAGTCTGGGTAGATTGATTCGATACGGTAGGAAGGGGAGAGCCGACGCGGAGTGGTGATCCGGGGCGGAGAGTTTTGGGTGACAAGTGAGACATTTACAACGGTTGTCAAGGTGGCGGGCGGATGTCAGACGATATTCTCCTCCCGCCTGCTTACTTGTTCTGACTTGGTATTGGAATTTCGACATATGCGTACTTTTGCTCTACTTCGTGCTTGAAGTACCCTATCAATTGGGTTGATTCGATTCAATGTTGCAGCACATATGTACCGTATGATCAAGCACCCCTCAGCTGTCATGTGTATCTACCCGATGGCGGATTTCCCCACGCTGTACGCACATGCAGGTCGTGGGGAGCAGAGTGTGAACACCCACGCCTGAGTGAATTATCTAACTCCTGACTGCATTGCATGTGCATATATTCCCAAGATGCTCTCCCAATCGCAAGGAAAGATTGGGTTGGGAATATACACGCGTTCTTGATGTTACAGCACATGTACATATACCTACCTACATGGACCCCTCTTCCTCTATCCGCTTCTCTTGCCATGTCACTACAGCGAGCCAGCCGGACGAGCGAACAGACACGAGCCTAGCCTGGCTTGCATGAAGTCCCCAAACCCAAGATACGAACGAATTGGTTGACTGGATGACGGTGAAGAGCCGGAAAGCCAATCCAAACCAAAGGAGCGCAAACCATGGGAGCAAACGGTAGGCTTGGAGATCCTTCCTGATGCTACGATGCGAGCATGCAAATGCAAGAGCAAGAAGAGATACGACGCGCACATCCGTTCGCGCCGCGCTCTCTATCTCACGCTCAGACTGAGGCGTCCCTTTTCCCCTCCCCTCTCCAGCCTTGATTCTGCATATTGCACGACTAAACCATGGTTCAAAAATCCAAGGACCGGGAAGACTTGAATTGTAAATCTATAAAAGGATGCTATATCGAAGTGAGATCAGAAATTAGAGGGAGAGATGTTCATGCTATGAGATGGGATTGTGCTTTTATGATCTGGTAAAGGTTGATTGAGTTAGTAACGCGTCTTCGCGTTCAGATGTAAAGGCGTGAAGCCATGGAAAAATTAAGCGGGGGCAAGAATAAGCGAATCTCAATATCATTGGCCATGAACGCGTAAAGTGCCCAGGACGAAAAACACGAACTCAACGCGTCAAGCCACATAAGCGAGACGCGTCGAACTGGAATTGGATCCGGATCCGGACCGATCTGATCGAGAATGTGAACGGGAACGTGGAGGATGAGTTGGGTTGAGTTTGCTGGGTTTAGTTGGCCCCCTCTTTGCCTGTGATACTGCATTACACTGTGGGCCGGACGAATTCGTTCGTTGGGGAGTTTCGACTACGGTACTGCTGCGGAGTTTTGTAGTGTAGCTGCATTTCTGGGCTCTGGTGTGAGGAGCTGTCCTGTCCAGTTCATCAATTCCCCGGTGTCTCACTCAATCCCCACTTGGGCTTCATTCGTCTTGACTACTCTCGAATCTTGGACTCACGATCCTCCTTTGAGGCCAATTGCCGTCGCGAGGATCCACCTGTCTTGCTTTGGCCGAGCGAGTCTGGACTGCACGGGCAAAGAGAAACAGACTCGCAAGGTCCTGAGCTCGACGAGGAGACGAACTGTTGCTTTAAGCTCTACATTCGTGAAGCTTCATCGCCTGCACTGACGGACTGAAAGTGGATTCAATTGAACTGAATCGAATTGCGCAAAGTTTTCTACGAATCCTTGATCCTGATCCTGCCTGCCACGCTGGACGTGCTGGACGTGCTGGACGTGCCCTCAAGGTTCTCCTCTCCTCATCTGATCCCAAGGAAAATCAAAATCGAATCCAAATTCAAATCCAACAGCAAGACCTTGAGAGGCAATCCTGACAAAGTATCAACTCCACTGATCCTTATCCACGGGCATTAATCTGGATCTGTACCTATTTACTTGGGACTGCCTGGCTGAATCTGGTCGATTACTCAATTAAAGACGTTGTGTCACCCAGCACTGAGCACCTAATCTGGATCAGACTGGATTTTGCCTGCTTGTCCGACTTCTTCAGCCGCTGGATGAGTGCCCGAAGAGGTCTTTCTGCTTCCCATCTTGTCTGGCTTAACTTGTCTTCATCTTCTCCCTCCCTCAATCCAACAGTTGTTGAACTTCGAACCAACCGTCCTGCACTCTGCAATCAACCTAGTTGTATCACGCAGCCATCCACCCAGGCACGTTGCATCTGCATCTGCACACCCGCCAGAATAGAAGGAGGAGCCTTGACTTTGACCTGTCCCCTCTCTCTGGTGGTCCGGTATCTATCCCACTGGATGTCTTGATATCCACCTGGAGCATCTATCCACCCATCCAGGTCCATCGACATTCCACAATCCTCTTATCCCACGCGCACACGGAGCAAATCATCAAATCCATCACATCGCCATCCGCCCCAAGGAGAGATACTACGGGCCCTGTTGACACTGAAGAATTGCTATTGGCTAGAATCGCCAAATCCCCCAATTCAGACAGCGTGTTTCGGGATAAAGTTTCTTCTGATTCGCTGGGTTTTCCCTCGCGTGCCCTTGTCCTTGGTCAGATCTTCGCCTTGGGGCCAATCCACTTTCACCGCTGCAACTGCACACCCCACTCTGCTGGACAGTGCGTGCACACACGCCTGGCCTTGCCCTGATTCCTTCCTGCTGCTCCTCTTTCCCCCCAATTATCCACCGCCAGTCCAGTCGCCCACTTCCTCACCTGCACCTGCACCTGCACCTGCATCTCACCCTTCACCTCTCCTCCTCTCACCTTTCTCCCCACGCCAGCAACTGCACTCGACCACACTCGACGTTCGTTCCCTCGACTTCTTCCTCTTCCTCTTCCTCTTGTGGGTTTACCACTTCCTACGCTCTTTATCCATATTCGACTTCACCCAAATAACCTTCGACCTTTACCTTCGCCTCCCCTTCTGCTTTATCCTCGAGCATACGCCATCCGATCATCCATTCCAGAGCACGCAAAGGCCCCCAGATCGGATCTTCAGGCGGGAACTAGTTTGGACTCTTCAACAACCACGAGACGAAACACCTCCCAGATTTCTCCCGGCGCATTCGATCTCACCATTCTCACTCCTCTCCTATAAACCGTCGCGCACGTCTGGACTGTCCTTACACTTCAATCGCATCCTTCGACCGACAATTCGCGCGCGTTAATTGCTCTCGCGAACCGCCGTCGCAATCGTTGCTCAACCTCATCTCAACTCCAGCCACCTCGATTTAATCTTGCTCCCACAATAAATAAACACAATCGCAGATGCAGATGCGGGATCCTTAGAGTACATTCCAGAAACCTTCGCCAACAATTGGTCCCAGGACCTTGGGTCGTCGCAGATTGGCTTTGTGGTTTGCTTTGCGCGCCAACTGCAAGATCGATTGAGCGATTTCTTGCGACAACCAACCTCGCTCACCGTTCAATTCTGTACCTTCTTGATCGCTTTCAATTAAAACAGATCTTGCTGTACCTGATATCCTGTAATCGCATCGCCGTTTGCTCCAGGCTTTCTGTAACAGCCAGTCTCAGTCGGTCCCTTGCATCCGCCACCAACACGACTCACCCTCCTACATTCCTCAGCAAACAACAAGATGTTTTATAATCATTCAAACGGGTCGCGTACCCTTCCTAGGGGATTTAGGTACGAGGAGCCTCGCACACCGGAACCTCCCTCCGAAGAACCTCGTCAACCATCCCCTCCACGACACCGACTGAAGGTACGAAGACGCAATGCGTCAAGCTTGCAAGCTCCTACAAAACAATTCCTGGCATCAGTAGCTGCTGCAGACGTTCCGGTACCTACAATCGAGCTTGCACAAGAACCAGCGGAGGATTTGGATATGCCTGATAGGGAGGACATCAACACTGGACTACTTGCTCCCCTCGCTTTCGATCAACGAGCTATTTCCCCTCCGAAAACACCTATGCCTACCCTTTCTATCGATCTCCCAGTCCAACGACCAGATTGGACCATGGGTTCTCCATCACCAGCTGAGGATTACTTCACCAGACCTGGCTCTTCACTTTCAGACGCGTCCGATTTCTCGGACGACTCTTTCTACAGTGGGAGCCGGATATCCCGCCCTTCGGACGATGGAAGCTGTACTAGCCCGGAATCTGATATCGCGGATCCTTTCCAATTCCCAGTCCTCTCTAAAGGCAAAGGCAAGGCTTTCCTACTTGAAGCAGATGTCTTCCAGCCCTTGAACAGCAAACTTCGGTCCAAGACTCGAAAGGATGCACCATGGACCAAGGCTCAGAGTGCACATCTTTGGTCTACGTACATCATGTACCTTCAAGATCCTACAGTTACTCCATTTCGGATCGGTGCCAGTTCTGTTCCACCTGAAGGAGTATGCTATAGAGTTGCCAGGGAAGCGAAGCGAAGCTGGAAGGGCCAGAAAGTATCACCACCTGTTCGCCGATCGACAAGATTAGGTTCAAATTTGAACTCAACTAGCGTGGCAGAGAAGAGTGGAAGCAACACTCCGACTGCTGAATACCCTATGGTGTCATATGCGAAATGGCAACATAGCGGTGGTGCTACGCGAAATCATCTTCGTGAGATGTGCAGGAAGAAGGACAATACCTCTGTCACTCGACACCGTCACTGGCAATCTCGAAGCCCTACGCCTTTCACTAAGCTTCAATTTCGCTTACGAACCCCTGAGCCCCCTCGGCCGTCTGCTTTCAACACCAAGGATATTGCTCTTTCGCTTACTACTAGCACTGCTGCTTCTATGCAGCCCGATGGACCACTCGCTCAGCTGTCTGCCGATAACCCTGACTTGCCCGGTCCTTCGTCTTTCCCACCTCTAGAAGAATTTAAACCCCTCAGTTTTGGAGATTCACGTGGTATGGGACTCAGCCTTACCGAATCTAAGAATCGCCGACTTGGATCGCCCTTCGTCGCACGAACATACGGTCCGTCTTCATCTAAGGCTCTGGACCCATTTGAACCTCGACCTTCCCCACCTAGAACACAATCAGATAGACAACTCAGGTCACCTGTACGACTTCACAAACCCCACTCGTTGAACGGCACACAGAAACGCCGAGCTCAACATGATCTTGAGGAAGAGTTGAGTCCAAGCGGTGCAATTGTTCGGCCGAGCATTTTGAACGAGCAACTGTTTGGTACGCCATTGAACCAACGACGAGTTCGAAGTCGTGGCTTCTCACTCGGTGATGAGGCCTTGAGACATCGTGTCCCCGGTCTATTCCAATTCTCTCCAGTCGAAGATGGTCCCAAGACAGCAGTGCCACCACAAACTGTCGTCTCTCCGACTGAAACACCAAAACTTCTCCCCTCTGCTACCTTTGAACCTGTTCGCGAACGTCTCGGCTCTCCTTTCTCGGAATCAGGACCAAGCAACACATTCCCGCGACGTTTGTTCCAAGATGGGTCTGCCACAGTCCGCCGATCCGCTTTTGCTACGATGCACCAAACACATCAAACACGTCATTCAATTGAATCCTTCGACTTCGGTGATGGACCCATCAGTCTTCAAAGCCGCCTTCAAAATCTCGACTCGAGGCTGAAGCAGATCCGGGAACGCGAGGCAGCCGCTAAGCAACAATAAATGCATCATACTCAGAAAAATATACACACCAGCAAAAGTGCAGCACAAGCTGTCAAAAGCGAGCATATGACGGAGTTCTTTACGCATATATTCTTGTCCAGATTACGAACAGGAAAATCTTCTTCTCCACTTCTTCTTTAATACTTTACTGCCTCAGCATTTGCATTTTGCATTTCATGGGGGTCTTCTGTTTCTTCCTTCCGTTAGGGCCTTTTCGTTTGGTTGGGCTGGGCTGGAGTGCGTCTGGGTTTGGGCTTGGGATAGTTGTGTGCTCATGATGATTACGATTGCGTTACGAATACATATGATATGACGGATGGACGTTAAAGCTGGGCTGGGCTGGGTTGAACAGAACTGGCTGGGCTGGCTGGCAGGAAAGCTGGATGGAAGGTTGATGGCGTTGGATTGGGACTGGGATTTGCTTTCTTCGATTCTACAAGGGGCGATGCTGCGGTCAACTTGACTTAACGGAAAATCATGCGATGTGTTGAGTTCGGGTAAATCGGCTTGCTTCTGGCTTGTCCCTACCTCTTGCATTTCTCGCTGGGTGGTTGCTTATTCTTTTCCTGCATCGCATGGCATGCGATTTGTTCTGCATGTTTGGATGGATGGACGGATGGAGGGATGCGGCTGTTCTTCTTCTCTTACAAACCGTTTTAATTTTTTGTTTGGTCTTCCTTCGTCGATGGAAGTTTCAGGGCGTCAAAACGATGGATGATGTGGAAGTGAGCTGGAAACATGGAACACCGCATTTTTGGAGAAGCATGGGGCTTGCGGGGTTGGAGTTGGAGTTGAATGGTTGAAGGATGGATAGGTTGATGGCGTTGGTCTGTTGGTTGCCAATGATGGCGCTTTATTGATGAACTGTAACGAAATGACTGCATGCAATGGAATGATGATTATGATGTTTATAGACAATTGGATGGGCATGATATTTCTCTTTTCGACTGTATTCTCGTGAGGTGAAGTGCTCGATAGGTTTGATGAGTGCATATTTTTGCGATGTTGGAGATCTCGTGTTGTTGGAGAGATGTTCTGTTCTGGACTATAGTAAAGTCGATAGGGCGCATGTCGTCTCGAGGATTGCGCAGCTTATCGCACAGTCATAGTGCGAAACACCATTCTGGGGGCCTTGAATCGTGTTATTGTACTAGAGTAGAGCTGAGGATAAGATGGCCATTAGTTTTGTTGACTTTGATTGTGATAGGCGATTGTTTGGCGAGGCGGATCCGAGGGTTGCCCTGCCTTCGGCGTTTCTGACAGAGACTGGATTCTTTAGTATGAATTGTGGCGTACGATTCGGTCAACCTTTGCAAGTAATTTTCATTTGATTGACGGATGGATCAATTATATATTCCGAATTCAGAAATACTGAGAACATGGTGACATATCAGCGCTATCCGTGTGCGGCTTAGTCGGCGGCTGACAAGGCCTAACTCAGGGGTTACATTTCAGCTCCCAATTCGACAAGTTCCACGCCACAACACGACCGCGGCTTTCGATAGTCCGCATGCATCTAGATGCCTTCGAAAAAAGAGAGTTCAGCAGCGACGCAAGGGATGAAACCCCTCCTCGGAATGTAGTCTTCACTCACCATTTCCTAACTTTTAATCATCGACACTGTCCTTAGCAAGCATCAAACGATCAAGATGCCCCTCTCCACCCAGGCCAGCACAGCTATAAAGTTCAGCATTGCGCTCCTTTCCTTAGCGATAACGGCTTTCTACCTCTTCTCTGGAGCCGCAGATATCACGCATCGGGATTATAAGGCTCTGTATCAGACGGCAGTGAAGGGCAAGAAGGCGTGGTACGTGGAGAGTCTCCTCGCAGAAGAGAGTGAAATCGATGGCCCCTTCAACAACAGTACGCTTGTCGAGCTGTGCAGAACTAGGGAATGGACACCAGGATTGATATTCAAATGCGAGGCACCAGAAGGAGGTATTGGAAATGTGCGCAACGTCTTCTTGAATTGTGTACGCTATGCAATTGAAGCGGGAGGTTTGTCTCCTCTCGTTCCCCCCTCAGCCTACCCATTCTAACAGACCACAGCAACGGGCTTTATAGTCCCCGAAATCCTCCTCCGCACCACCTCCTCCCCAGACGGCACAAACGTCCCTTTCACGCATTATTTCGACCTCGACCACTTCTCCACCACCCTCCAAAACACCTGCCCCCAAATCCACCTCATCGCCCACCAAAACGACCTCTTCGACCTTCCCTCGACTGCAACACCCGTCCCCCTCGTCCCAACAAGTATCACCACCTCCCTCCTCGGCGGCTTCATCCTCGGCGAGCCAGGAAACTGGTCTGCAAGCTTCCACTCCTTCCTAAACATAACACACCCCGTCCCTCCCTCCACCGCCAAACCCGTTCTCGTCTCCCTCGCAGCACCACTCCTACAATTCCCGCTCTCATACGACGATCCACACCTCGTCGCGCAGTTCGGCCGGATACTCAGATTCAGACCGGATGTGCGCCGTATCGCGGCGACAGTCATGTATGCTTTGAACACGAATCACAATCTCGGATTAGAGCCAGGGAGGGGTGTTGTGCCGGGGAAGTTCTACGGGGCGCATTTACGGACGGGACAGGATGCAGTTGCGGCGGGGTGGACGCCGTATGAAGTACAGGAACACAATTATATTGCTCATGCGCTGAAAGCGCATCTGGGACTTATATACGTGACGCCTACGACGCCGGCGGATGTTGAAGCGTTCAGGAATACGGCGGCGAATGTGTCGATTTCGGTGGAGACTAAGGAAACGTTACTCGCTTCTGTGTCGCCGCTGGAGAGCGCATCGGTATATACACCGCTGAAGGGGTTCGAGGAGGAATGGGGGATGTTGCAGGGTCTTAGCTGGGATCAGCAACTCCTTGTTGATTTTGAGGTGTTGTTGAGGTGTAGTCTATTTGGGGGCATGTGGGAGAGTAGTTTTAGCTGGAATGTGGCGATGAGGAGACATGTTGTTGCGAGCGGTGCGAAGGGGTGGACTAGTATTGCGCAGAGAGGGAAGGAACTTGATGAGTTGGCACGAGTGAAGAGGGGAATCATGAGCAGAGCGTTCGATGGGATCGAAGGGGGTTCCGTGGTGGTGGCTAGGAAGAGAGAGGACTCGGAGGAAGCGCCTGAACCACAATCAGAACAGCCAGCGGATTCAAAAACTCCCCCTGAAGCTGCTTCTCCGCCGTCTGAGGACTCTTCTCCATCAAGAGACTCACCACCTACAGACCCCGCCTCCGAACCCTCACCAGAGTCAGAATCTCAACCAGAGCCCGAATCACAAACCTCACCCGAACCCGAGCCAGAACCCCCAACCTCCCCCAGCACATCCGCGCCACCAGGCGAACATCCACAATTCTCAGCCGAAAATCCAGCAACCCTCTCCGAGACAGAAACCGACCTTGAAGACCGTCTCGAAGCGGAGAAGAATGCAGCGGGGCCGCCGGCGACGGCGAACGTGGATGTGGGTGGTGAGGGGGTGAGGGAGGGGGAGGCGAGTTTTGAAGATTCGTTGAGTGTGGTTTTTGGGCCTGTAGGTGAGGGGAGGAGGGTGAGGGGGAGTTTGTGGCCTTGAATATGAGCTGGGGTTTTGAGCTGAGATCTGGGAAGGAGTAGGGGGAGGGGGAAGGGGAGGGGGGGTAGGATGCGGAGTGTGTAGGAATACAGAACTATGTACGTCTGGTGGAAAATGGGTACTGGGGACTTGGAGATGGAGGCGTTTTGGGGGTCAACCTTTGGACTTGAGCTTTGCACATTTGTCGGTGGGGTGTATGAAAAGCTCTTCTTTGAATAAGCGAGGTGTTTGGATATTTATTGGTTAAGGACCAACAGAAAGAAGGAGAATGAGAAGGATGCGTGTATAGTATAAATCCCAGCCCCTTGGAATATGGAAGACGTGGCCTGCTAGCTACTTGGAAAAGGAGTGAGGCTAGTATTTTCTTAGCAGAATGTCAATCTAATCATACCAAAAGAACGATAATGCTTTCGTCCTCCATCTCTAATGACCTCTAAGAGGAGGCCCTTTCCGTCAATATGATGTAAGAAGCCACTGCTAGGCGTTCATTGAGCAAAGTCTGTAGGCTGTAGCAGATCACGGAACCTATAAAATACAGTTCTAGCTGCAACACAACCGTCCTCAAGCAAGCACCAAGAACTTTTCGATCAGTGTATGGAGCTGTGCTTTTCGGAGGCCAGTAATGCTCTCCCACCGTGCGAATCATATATGAAATTGCGATCAGGAACAACATCAGCGAGGACTACTCGGTTGTGTGTTGTATTTCTGGGGTATTTCTGGGGCGGGGTCATGTGTAGAAATGGGGTGCTTTGCAGAGGGACTGGGTGGCCCTTTGAGGAGAGGGGAGAAATTGGCAATGAGTTGAAGAACGATAGCGAGGGTTTTGATGGAGATCAATGCTACTCCGTAAGAATGCTACATTACATTCCGCCGTATGCGCCTTTTGTCACATCATTGCCCACATACAAGCAACACCGCTCGATGGCCGGACGACATCAGATATTGAATACTCTACGGTCACGAGCAACATGGAAAACTGGCTGAAGCCCAGGCTCCGCCACTAGGTTTCCGTTACATCAGATTTTGTCGGTGGAGAAGCTGCATGGGAGAAGCGGGTGGATTTATATATAAATACCAATTCTGCGGCTTGGTCCTCGTGGCTGAGCAAGTGAAGAACCTGAGGTTTGTTTCGTTCAGGTGGGGGTGAATCATGGCAAAAACGGCCAGAACGTGAACTTGATGGCAATGTGACAAGTACTGAAGTAAGGAAAGGGACTTGGCTGAAGGTTGCATTGTGAACTATACTGAAGCTCGAAAGTGGAAGCAGATTTATGGTGGTCGATTAGGTGATGGGGAAGGTATATATAAACCTACAGCGATCAAAAGAAGCCCCCCAGAAGACTCACAAGTAAAGATTGAAACGAAGCATGGAGGAATTGCTGGGTTAGTATGAGCGCCATTCTGATTTCTTAATCTTGGTTATGTTGTCAGACTGCTCAGGTAGAACTACTGGGGAGAATTTCTGTGTGAAGTTCAGAGCATCTCTTAGGACACCGGACCGATGCTTGATCGCCAAGAGTGGAGAAAGAGATTGACAGCGGGTACGGAGAAGACAGCAATATCCCTTCCTACTTGTTACCTTCCACTAGCGCTAGAAGGCAATCACATTTACGACGTAAAGACGAATTTGTCGAGAGTTCAATTCAAGCCACCACAAAGCTAATCAATAGCATACAAAACCCTTCCAAATAAAGCTAAGAGGCTCACAGTAGCCATTCAACCACCTTGGTTTTCTTGAGACATGGAAGAAAGCGTTCGAAGCTCGTGTGATATTATTTATGCCTAATCTGCCATGTTCTTGCGCCGTGTAGACTGAAATGCATACCGACGTGGATTGAAGAACGACGGCACAAATGGAAGGCGAATGATACTCCAAAGTGGAAGCTTCAACAGCCGATGTTACCCATTATACCATTGGCATGCAAGAACTTGACAGGTTGATAGACTATATTATCGTCGAGAGCAAAGACGCCCACCTTTCGAGATAAAATAGGAAACCGTGGATGCAGAGTTGGTAATGTGCTTTTAGCTCGAGTCAAAACCTGGACTGCTCTGCCTTTCTTCACAAGGTAACACTTTTACTTTTATTGGCAGAAGTTGAATACAAGTAGATCAGCAGATGCTGTGTACTTTATACAGGCCACCGACTAAAAAAATCGTGAAGTGATGAAAGAATCGCAGTCAATTCGGGCATGACAATAGTTTCGATTCTGGACTTACTGCACCTTGCTTGCTCACTGATCAACCAATGTGCCACTCCAGATCTCAGGTAAGAAGTAGACGACGCTCTTTCTTCAGAGACACCTCTAGTGGATCGTAACTGACTATTGTCATGTCTTCGAAGCTCCTTTAAAGCTGCTTTGAAGTATAGAGATTGTGCAGTCAAGAGGAGGAACGCAAGATGGAGAGCAGGAGAGTTAGGTTTATAGCAATACAACCCATAGCATGGTGAGCGTGAAGCATTCGCCCTAAGATTCGAAGTTGTGAGAGTCCTAGTGAATTTGCCACTGACTTTAGACAATGGAGCAGGTGACGGAGCTCTGTAGGCAAGATCATGAGAACCTGTACAGTTAAAGTGAGCTGCCTCACTTCAAACTTACCTTGACACAGCGTGGGACACGGTGGGTTTTCACGAGAAGAATAAAGCTGTGTATTCTGGCCATCTCATATACCGAATAGTATCGAATATTATGGTTGACTTGCTTCATCCTGTCTAGATGGAGCATTTCATGATGATTAGATACATAGACAAAGCATGGAAACAATGCCGTAATAACAAAGGTGAGCTTGCTCATGACAATTAAAATGATTCTCATTCCAAGCCAATCGGGATCAGTTGGCAAACTGTGAAACGTACTCCGTACAACTTCTACCAAGACAGTCCCGATGAAGAACGCCAATATTATTCTTCAGGTTCCTCCGTGGCCAGTCTCCCCTCTTTCGAATTTAGCCAGTGATTTCTGTTTACGAGTCAGTAGTGAAATAAATGCCATGAAGAAAGATCGAACTTCTTCTCAGCCCAATCCATGAGCAAATACGCCCCCAGAAAAGGAGGAACAACGTATAACATCTGGCCTCTGCACCTTCGGGCGGTGTTGAAAAATGCGTTGTGAAGGACTCCAGCTAATGGTCGCTGTCTGTTGGCGCCAAGTACGAAAGTGATGATGCCTTTTTGCTCTGGTAATTCTACTCGTGCGAAAGGCCGAGAGTCAGCGATTTAAAGAACGCCAGCCAAACGACTATTGAGATCCTGATAGCTTACTTCGATGTCCCCAGGATAAGACGGGAAGGCTACAATGGAGACCAGTCAGTTGGTGATCGTGAAGTATCACGTGATTGGAAGGAGACTTGCATTCCACGAGGTCTGTTTGGATGAGGACTATAGTCCATTTCAAATCAACGCCGAATGGAGACTGAAGTTGAAGAAAGAACTCTTGTTCTACGAGAGTCGTCCTCACTTTATACCTACCAAGACTACCAGCACCCCATGCCTTGCGTCCCACAATCCTAAAATTGGAGCAGAAAGCATGAACCTGTGTGTGACGACAAGTGAGCCATACGAGATGCCTTTTAGTCAAAATTCACGGCAGTTTGAAGAAGCCGGGCAGGGCGACCAACCATTCTGCACCGATGAGATGGTTCCAAGCCGGATCGTTTGTTGTGCCTCTCGCTTATGGTAGTAATCCTGGAAAGGGGGACTTGGAACGCGTTTAGATAAGAGCTGCGCTAAGATAAGGACGTCAAGTCTCCCTCCCCCAACGACACCTCTTCCATTACCTCCCGGGATGTTCCAATCTCATCGAATTGGCTGAGGCTCGTCTTATGGCTCCCATGCTCTCTTCTAGCAGAGCTTGCAGCGCCAATAACCGCGATGAATGATCCCTGTAGCAGCTCCAAGCCCCACCCGGCGACCTCAAACGAGTCAACCAAGCCAGTGCCATACAAGCCCCGAATCAGGCGGAACTTTCCACGTTCTAAACTTGGATGCTTGACCTGTAGATCCAGACGCAAGAAGTGCGATGAGAGGCTACCGACATGTCAAAATTGTGAACGTCGGAAAGTTGAATGTTGTTGGCTGGCCGGCAGGTCAACAACCCCGCCCAAGCCAAGCGAGGGGCCAAAAGAAAGAGAGAATGTTAGTGAATTGGTGAGCAGATGTATGTATACAGACATCAGGACTACTGCTTACGAAATGGGTCCAATCAAAAGGTGACTAGTATATGCTGCAAGTCGTCTCGGAGCGATTCGCATGATATTACGACAGTCTCGAGGGACGTCGTTCGATCGCAACCACCGAATACGACGAATTACAAAGCACCTGCCAACCCTTGGTACATGCAGAGCGACCTCTCAAATAGCTCATATCTCTTGCTCTCCCCCGCCTCACGCATCCTCTTCGATCGATATGTGTCACAGACCTCCAAAGATCTCGGCGCTACTGCCAAAGAAAGCAATCCATTTATCGGATATGTTCTTCCTCTCGCCCTTTCGGATAACCTATACATGAATTGTATCCTTGCTCTTTCGGGGTCAGATCTCAGTGTGGATGACATGATCGACCCGTCTTCGATGTCTGCGACATGGTCACACTACTCACACGCAGTTCGTGGGCTCCACTCCCAGCTGTCCAATCTTGCACCAGGAGACATCCAGCAAGCACTGCACCTACTGTTTCTGACTCTGGGCTTGATGCACGTCGAGGTTAGTCTTGTTCGAACCCTCCCATTCCGCAAGTTTTGACTTGCACACAGCTCTTATCTTGTGCTCCAACGCACTTGATATTTCCGCACCTCGTTGCCAGTCGGCATCTCATTTGCAATATCCTCTCCGCGCCATCACTCCTGACTGAGCCCCGTCATGTTTCTTTGTTTGGGTATCTCTTCGAGCTCTACTCAGTACGAGTTCTCGGCGGCTCAGCTCATCGTCCTGACCATACTGAGACTCGGGTGCCATATGGCATCCTCGGACTAGACTTCTTCCTTGGATCACTTGCGTCGACTACTCAATACCCCTTCTACTCGGCGACCTTTGGCAGTGCTGGGCACCTTCTAGCTGCGTTCGCTCCTCCAGTCGCTTCATTTATCAAGCTTCAGTCTCAGAGCTTTCAGCAGGGTGACCGATCTGACCAGAAGGCTGACGTGCTTCGGACTACATACGAGAGTCTCGCATATCGACTCCGCGAATGGAAATTACCACAAGCAAACCCGGACTTCGACATTTCCCCTGCGAGAGCAACGGCATCGACGATCTATCAGAACGCTCTTCTCATCTTCCTTCATACCGTATATCTTCCAATGAATACGATAAATACTTCCGGAAATGTCTACCCAGGCATCATTGCCGAGATACAAATGCGCGTCGACATATGTCTCCCCCTTTTGGCCTCGCTCTACCCCTCAAGAATGGAAGGCGTGATCCTATGGCCTTGCATGATATTCGGATCTTGCTTGAGGAAACAAGAAGACATCTCGATTCTTAGATCGGGTATGCGTCAGGCAAGGTACAAATTACGAACTGTCAGGTGGGTTGGGGAGATCCTCGAGAGACTCTGGAGTCAAGGGAGCGCCATTGGGCCGGGAAGTGACATGGAGGGAACCCGTCTTTGGGGTCCGAAGGGTCTGGCAAAAATAATAGCCAACGGTGATAATTGAGACCATAGCGACACGTCGGGGTACATCCCATCAGCTCTTCCACCTGCACCTAGGTATGCTGACATTGTCTTCATCACGTGATATTCCCGCCTCCAATGGGACTTCTCCGTTCTTGGCTCCCCAGGTCTTGGCTCTTGGCTCCAGAGAGTAAACAAATAACTCGCATATCAGATATTTGGGTCTTCTAAACACGCCTAAAATCCCCCAAACGAAGAGTTTCTGGCGGTGATCATTGGTTGCAAGCTATATATAGTCCTCTGATTACGTCCGCGCTCGGCGCCGGCGTTTCCGGCTGATAAAACATGAACTCTCCCGTCAAAAAAGTCACTCCGCATCCCCAACATCACCTCACACCTCCACCACAACCTTTCAACATGCGACGGAAAACACGCAAAGCAGTCTTGCACGTCACTCTGTTCTTCGGAGCTCTCCTACTAATCGTATACATCAACCTCCCACAATCAAACAGCAAGTTCTTCGCCTGGGATAAGGTTCGCTACACAACGCCATCTGCATCACTTCCCGAAGCTCGCGGCATTTGTCCCGGATTAGAGAAAACAACAAAGCCAGCACTCGTCGTATCACGGGTCTCTTCTGATGGAGACGTCAAATGGTCGGACATACTGGCTGATAAGTACCATCGATGTGTCTACACCGCTGATGCACCCCTCGACAAATCCTCCGTGCACTTGCAAGTCCCGGCAAATCGCGGTCACGAGGCAATGGGCTACTTGACTTTCCTAATCGATAATTACGAGAACATACCTAAAGCTGGCGTGGTTTTCGTTCATGGTTCTCGATGGGCGTGGCATAATGATGTCCCGGATTACGATAATACGGCTCTCCTTTCGGTCCTGAATATCACTGCTGCATTGGCTCCTTCTGGATATCACAATCTCCGCTGTGATTGGAGTCTTAGTACTTGTCCACTTTCTACTGCTCCTCAGGGAAGTTTGGAGACGTCTTCACAGGCAATACTCGCACCTTGGGATTCTCGCGCGACTTCCGATGCGGCACTTCCGATGGCCTTGGCGTCGTTGTTTGGTGGTGAAGAATTCGCGAAATATGGAGGAGAAGTCTACCTCGGACGTACTGCTACGGTTCGATCACAATGCTGCGCGCAGTTCGTCGTCTCGCAGGAGAGTATTTGGAGGCATTCTCGTGAGGAATATGTTGCTCTCCGGCAGTGGCTTCTCGATGGCCCAGCGAATAAAATTGCCGCGCCTCCTGACGACAAAGTTGCGGGTCGGATATTGTCCTATGTGTGGCATATTCTCTTCATTAAGCAAAAAGGAAGCGATATTTCAGCTGGTGTTGTGGATCTCGATCAGCTCAACGCCAAAGCATGTCCTCGTGCCGATGAATGTTACTGTCGACTTTATGGACGCTGCAATCTTGGTGGGTGCGACAAGCCTGGAAGGTGCAATGGACAGTATCAATTACCTCCGAAATTGAAAGTTCCGAATGGTCTGGATGTGGCCATTCCTGATCCTGATCAAATCAAGTTGGGTGTGTGGGGCAAGGACGGTCTGAAGCACTGAGGGGCCCACGAGCTTGGGGCTGTTCATCCCACATCTGCAATGTCTGAGACTTAAAAGAAATCATATTTGCATAGTGCAACACAGAGCCACGAGCGACAACGGCCAAAAGTTCGATATAAGCTGGAAGTTTCTAAGCGCCTGAAGGGAGGTGCTCTGGCGATGGAAGTCCCAACATTAGAGTAATTTTGGAGCCTCGAAACCAATCCCGCATTCGAGAGCCCCAACATTGTGCCGTGTCACGCCGATCCCATTCACGGATTGAACTCAGGATACCCTGATATCTTCAATAGGGCAACTGCATCACTCACGACTGTCAATTCAGGCGCCAATGTGTCAAGTCGTATCGATCGAGACAAGTTACGACTTATAGGGATTGAGGTTCGATGAGTCGGCTCTCTCAGGAGTTTCTCTTCCTCAGTAGAACGGGCAGAATCTTTTGGGTTGCGCGTGTATGGTATCTCTAATTCACACGAAGAGCTAAATCTGGGCTGTGATTGATGTGTTTGGTGATAAGAAATGTTGGCGAGGATGAAGAAACTTTAGTGTATTGCAGACGCTAGTTGGTGCCAGCGACTCGATGTAGACATTGATCTCATGATACTGTTTCGGTGTGTCTTATCTTCCAAGTTCGGCTTTCCCGTATCAGAATAAATCAAGAACATCCCCTCGAGCATCCTCCTTGCCCAAGACAAGGCGGCTGTACGCCCTTCTCCATTCACAGCCAAACGAAATGCCAAATTCCTCCCGTTAAAACTCACACTACTCATATTCTATGATTTCCACAATCAACATCTTTGGACCTACGCCCATCAACTCGTACTCATGCCTCAAACTTCCACCAATCTATTCTGACTCCTCAACGACCACGCAGAACGAGATTAAAATCAAACTTGACCAAGGAATACACTGTTATCACCGAGCTAAGATTTCTTGGGAATGAAGACAGACTGAGCTGCTACAGCATCGGGAGGTGATTCGCAAATAGAATCCGAGATGAGTACGACATGGATACTGGTAAAGAGGATGGTAGCTGATGAATCTAGAGCTAGATGATTCATTGGTGTGTGTGTGTGTGGGATGTGGGAATATTGCCAAGGTACCAAAGATGGAGCTTCCAAAGTACGCAGAGAATTTGTCGACATTCATTTGAAGGCACATTTGATTCTACTTTACAAGTTCCATTTTATTTTTTGGGCTGCTTTACTCTGTACATGATATGTAAGATTCGCCGAAAGGGTCCAGTCCTCCCGTGCGAACAAGGTGGAGGAACCAAATTGGGCTGAAGAGATCATGGATGCCTGTGCGAGGAAACTTCGAGGGCTTTAGCAGGCAGGAGAGCTTTCGAAAGCTGGAATCATACCCAAGCTCAGGCAAGGAAGTTTTGAAGACTTCTGCTCTTTGAGTGTGTCGGGGCTGTAAGGATGTTGACGGCTCATTTGAGCTTGACTCCCGTGCGAAGAGGATGCCTTGATGCGATCAGGATTTCAACCCTGAAGAACCACGAAACAGTGCTACGTTAGCGCTTTGTGAACACAGAAGCTCCCATACATCTACCAGATAACCAACAGGGCGCTGTGTGAGGAAGCCCAGGTCGTGCCTTCGCCTGGACTGTATCCCAAATTCCGTGGACAGTATGGCCCCCAAGCCTTGGGGCCTTATCTCCTTTCCTTTTCAAATCAAAGGCGTTCAGCACTTTCAATGCACACTTATCTCTTTCCATGCCTTCTTGTCAAGCATTTCAATTTCAAGCATTTCAAGCATTTTCCCTTGCACCTCGGTGCGATCCCCAGATTCGCTCAATCATTGGTAAAGAGACTGTCTTCTCACCCTTTCAATTTCAGCCAACGTGGCAAAGACATGTCACAGCATATGAAAAACGCCCCCTTCCTTATTTGAGCACAAGATGTACCAGGAAAATTAAACAAGGAAAGCTTCAGAGCAGACGAAGAAGACAGATAGATCTTTCGCTCCCTCTGCGGCAAGAGCTCGAGGCTTGACGCGCAGTCCGGGCCAGCCATTGCTTGTGAGACAAAAAAAGACAGACCTCCATTTAAATTGTCATCTTCATTGTTCTGATTGGATGCGTCCATTCAAGTGAGGGAGACTTCCCACAGCTGGGCAGCTGATACTCGAATGGACAAAGATGGTGCTCGAGGACGCGACGTGAAGTGGTTTAAGGTCTTCGAGCGGCCGCTGGCGTCTCCTCGAATTCACCGCCCAGCAGCGCTGACAAACCACGCGATCGCACCTGCCCTCTGAGCGGCAGAATACTTCCTACTGCCTCGGCGTTTGGGAATAAAGTTGATTTGTAAAGTATAAATGTTTAAACCTCGCAGCACGCATATCCGTCCCCGTTTGCAATCTGTCTTTATATCCTGATACCCATCCTGCACAGCATTGATACTTTTATTACTGGCAAAATAGATCTGTTTAATCAATTGGCATTGCAAACATGGCAGCAATCAACAAAGGCGCTCCAGACATCCCATACTTCACTCCTGCGCAGACTCCAGCAGCTGGCACTGCTCTTACGCCCAACCCACCGACACTATTCTCGCCTCTCAAGATCAGAGATGTGACGTTCCAGAACAGGATATGTATGTACTCTCCTTAATCTGCCTCATTCCTATCCTCATCTATTTTCAAAATCCCATCTACCCCGCCCCCACCTTACCCAGTCCAGATGCTCCCTCAATTCTAACAAACCCAGGGGTCGCCCCAATGTGCACCTACTCCGCCTCCAACGGCCACCTCACCGACTTCCACCTCATCCACCTCTCCGCCTTCGCCTACCGCGGCGCCTCCCTCACCATCATCGAAGCCACCTCCGTCCTCCCCAACGGCCGCATCTCCCCTGAAGACGCCGGTCTCTGGACCGATTCGCAGATCGCGCCCATCCGCCGCATAGCCGACTTCCTGCACTCGCAGAATCAGAAACTCGGAATTCAGCTAGCGCATGCTGGGCGCAAAGCTTCTACCCTCGCGCCGTGGGTTGGTGATAAGGGGAGGGGGATTGCGAGTAAGGATGCTGGAGGGTGGGAGGATGATGTGATGGGTCCGAGTGCGATATGTTGGGGACAGGGATTCCCGATGCCGAGGGAGATGAGTGCGCAAGATGTGAGGGATGTGATTGAGGGGTTTAGGGATAGTGCGAGGAGAGCGGTGGAGGCGGGTGTGGATGTCATTGAGATTCATGGTGCTCATGGATACCTGATATCCTCGTTCTTGAGTCCGATCAGTAATCGGAGGACAGATAAATACGGTGGGAGTTTCGAAAATAGGATCAGGTTGTTGGTCGAGGTCATACAAGCTATTAGAGAGGTTGTTCCGAAGGGGATGCCGTTACTGGTACGTGTGAGTGCTACGGAATGGATGGAGAAGAGTGCGCCGGAGAGCTGGGACGTCGAATCTACGATCAAGCTTGCGAAGCTACTTCCTGGCTTGGGAGTCGACTTGCTGGATGTCAGCTCTGGAGGGAACAATGAGGCTCAGACTGTGACACCATTCAACGACTATCAAGTTGGAATCGCCGGACGAATCCGCAAAGCGCTCTTCGAAGCAGGTATCAAAGACCTCTTGATTGGCGCAGTGGGCATGATCACCGAAGCTGAAGCTGCGAAGACAATCGTTCAGTCCAACGATGATACAGTCGAAATCACAGACGAGAATGGCGCGCTGGCAAAAGCGAATATTGTCCTTATCGGTAGACAGTTCTTGAGGGAACCAGAGTGGGTGCTGAGGGTTGCGTATAGACTTGGTTTGAAGGTTCAGTGGCCGGTACAATACCAGAGAGGGCAGTTCGTAAAGGGGAGCAAGATTTAGATCTAGACATAGACATCTTTTTCGCATTCCATAGATAGCATATAGACACAAGACATCATCACGAATCATATATCGATCACTTATAACGTCCCATGAGCTTCAGCAAATTCCATGCATTCATCCCCATGATACACCTATGCTCTCCACTCCTAATCCATGAATCCCCATCTCTCAACACCAAGCAACCACCTAAAGCAAATTCATCCCTCGCAAATCAAACCATACTCATTCCATCTCTACTCCACCCACCTCAACTCCATCCCATCCCACCCCATACGCACACAAATTGCAAACCCATCCGAATCGCTCACTCACTTCCCACCCACAACCCACTTCCAAGCCCCCGCAACCACACCCGCCGGACCGGCCAGTCAGCTCGCACTCGCAGCCTTAGGCGGGTACTGCTTGCCCTCGAATTCGACCTTTGGCTCGCACTATTATCGTATCAAATCAGGTCAGCGCCTCACTTCCCAAATTCCTCTCCCAATCTTCTCTCAACGTGGAGAACTGCCGGGGAGGAGGAGAGAAAGGGAGGGGAGAAAGGGGACAGAGAGTAAAACGTACAGTGCATCGCTCCTCAGCGGGAACGTTGTCCATGACTGATGGGATGTGTTTGCCGCAGCCCCACCAGGTTGCTTTTTCTAAGAAGAGGTGTTAGATGGGGTTTGATTTATTGTGGACGTGTTTGGGGAGATAGAGAGGGAGTGGGAGGGGATAAATAGAGGAAGAGATTGACGTACGGCAGGCTGCGCAGGTGGCTTTCATACACATCTTGATAGTTGTTCGTTGGTTTTTCTGGTGTGGTGATTTGTGGTGAAGCGGGGTCGTTGATATCGAGCTTATCGTCGATTGTGAGATTGATGATCTTCAATTGAAATCTTTGATGCTTGATTTGAGTGTTGGTTGGCTTCTCTAGAGTTGGGTGTTGTACTTGTAAGTAGGGTAATCAGGAGATTTGAACTGAGGTTGCTTTTATATCTATGTCATGGAAGGAAAGTCTGGACTAGAGGTGGGGTGACTGGCTGCGGCTGCTCTTTCCCGCCGATGTGGCGTTGGAAAAGGAGGGGCAGGCGCGATAACGTCGGGATCTTCGCGGGGAGCCAAGATTAGTGAGGTCGACGAGGTCGGCGATTGGGGTTGATTGGCTGAGGTTCGACATGTCAACATCCCCTTGCTGACAAAACGAAGTTTGGCCGTGGCACCTTTTTGCATTATGGAATCTGGATCATGGATGGGTAATCTGGCGTGAGCATCAATATACCCCATTTCAAGACGCCGTCTTGGGATTATGAGCGGATAACTATCTTGGCTGGCTGTTTGGTGGAGTTTGTGAGCCTCATTTGACATTTGGTTGCGCGGAAGTCTGTGATGCGTGGAAGTCTTAAATGATAAAGCGTGTTGTATGAGGGTAGATTGAGGCTTATCTGTGCAGGAGATCCAAGGAGATCTGAATGCAAAAGAAATGAAGACCATTTTTCTGTTCTTGATGAAGAATCAAGATGTCGAATTAGATGTATGGACGTTACGCTGAATTTTGAGGTCAACCAACATGATTTTATGAAGGGCTTTTGGTTGAAGAAGAGAGGCGGTGGAACAAAGCAACGCTTGAAAGTGACCGCTTTTTGGAGGATATTGTACGAGGCTTTGAACTGGCATACAGTATGATCTCTCGCATTGGAGCTGTCGCATATTCAATCAGCAGCCAACTGCAGCAAAGAAACAATATTACCATTCCACCACTTCTCGACCGACAGGGCTGACCGGTTGCGATCTTCTACTCTTTGAAGCTCTGATGGTCCAGTGATGGAAAAGCTCAAGTAGATTGGTGATGATGTCGGACTGAGATTGGGTTCAAGAGTCAATGCGCAGCTTGTCCGTACCTGTCTGCACCGTATCTCTTTTTTTCAAACCTCGCTGGAACCCGACGCAAAGCAAAATGTTCCTGAGGTATAACCTGTCTGTACAGTGAAGCATGAAGCAAGAGACCTAGAGTACCTATGTCCCCGAACTCCGAAGATTGAAGACGGAGGAATTCCACTTTACCGAACTTCTTTGGCGAGACCCATCCGCGTGTCATATCGGATGCGCAGGTACAATTATATAGCTCAATCCAATCAAGTGCTCCCTCAAGGGCGGAAGTGTAAGAGACGTGTACCGAGGTATCGACGGTTGGTCTCAATGATATAAGTAAGAGCTGCGTCGCGGGGCCCCGCTGGTGGGGGATAAACACATTTTCCTTCCCACACAGGTGTTTCGATACCCCTCTCGGAGATTTCATGCAAAACTATGTAAAAAAGGTTAAATTTACTTCATGTTTCAAACCTTTTGAACTATTCCCACTAGTCATACAAGGATTATGAAGGATTATCCTCTCAAAGTGATCTCTTCCCCCTCGGATCCCTTAAAGAGGGCCCGTACCACGGGCCGCGGTGGGGGATTACGAACTTTCGCAATTCGCTGTAGTCCGAAAGCCCATCAGGAACGGTACATCGTGGTGAAATAGATGCCGTTCTCGCTTGCCGAGGACGGTTACCACGCTAGGCCCGGCGCAGGAATATAAGCTCTTGCTTAATTCGATCCGCCCTCAAGGACGCTTAACAGACTCCCAAGAAATATCCAAACGGATCGCTGTACGATATTGCTTCGGAAATTCCGGTCCAATCAAAACGACAACACCTCATGCACAGCCGCCTGGATTACGTTTCTGACTGGAGCCGAGGACCCACAGCGACTAAGCGAAAATGCAAAGTGGATGTAAACAATTGCTACTTAAATGCAACTGATGGTATCGCGTTCGACTCGCTGGACTTTTCTCATCCAAGAGCATTATTCTAGCCCCATCACTCACCTCCTCCGTCTCAGTATATCTAGCCATGTCAGCATCAAGAACATCCAGTGCAGCCTGCGCAGTCCTCGCTGTCCTTTGCGCCTGCAGCTTTCTGATATCGCCTGCTGTTGCAGTTAATATGACCTACTATGCTCCCACAGCGGAAGTTGATGCGAAATTCGCAACCTGGATCACAGCGTAACACAGCCCCCATGCGCCGCCCATCAGGCTCGATAGCGCGGTCCTTATGACAAGCAGGACATAGAGCTTCCTGGGGGCTGACATCAAAGCAGGTTTTACACAGCGGCAGAGGCAACTGATCCTTCTACTGAAGGATACTCCGACTTCTTCAGTGCAAACGCAACCATCGATCTAGGAGGATGGAACCCAGCTCAAGACGTCGCTGATGGACTAACAGTGAGAATTGTAAGTTTCTCATTTCTTTTCTCCTAGGCCCACAACAGCATCTCTGTTGCCCCCAAGTCCGCATAGAGCTATATTCTAGCAAGTTACCGGAGTGTTGATTCATATTCGCTAACAATCTCAGCATTATCCCACAACGACAAGCATCTTAACGGACAACTGCACGGAGAAAACGTTCAACCTTCAGGGCTTGACAAAGGGCTACTACGAGAATAACACCTGTGAAGTCGACAGGTATGATCATCCGATTCCGAACCCTTTCTTTGAAGGAGTTCGCTCGACTGACGTCTTCCTTGATGTAGTTACGGCACGCAATTCACCATCGCGAAAGCCGCAAACGGCAGGGCCGAGCTGACTCCTCGCAGTGGGTCGCTAGTGTTTTTGAATCTCATTGGGCAGAATCGTTCCAGCATGTCTTGCGATTCATTCTAGGTGATCATAACCTGAGGACTGGTTGACTGGATTTGAGAGGTGACGAAACAAAGTCGATGGATATTGTCAATCGGAGCGCCTCCTACCACTTAGCATTTCAGCGCTGTAGGTAGAGAACTCGAAGTTTCTTTACTACATCGATGTATTATATTGTGTCCACTGTGGCAAACCCTTAAGACAAATCAATATCATATTATGTAACTACGAGTCTATATTCATCAAGCTTGCAGTGGTACTGGTACATTTTGGACATCGCAAAGCCAAAGACTCTAATCGAGATCCTACGTCTCTAGTGCATTCCAATTCCTCCTCCTAAGAATATAGTCCCTTTTCTAAATCAAGGCGAATCGATTAGTTGCTGCTTCCTTCTTGTTTTGAAAACCCTTCTGCTAAGAACGTTAGCATAGCCAAGAACCTTTTCTTCCTCCGCAGCAGCATCTGGCTATCTGAAGTAGCGGTTTGTTAATTTGGCCTGGCCGCTGGCGCTCAGCGACACATCGCCAAGCAGACCGTGCAGGTCGTAGAAGCCATGAAAGCCATTGAAGAAGCCAGCCCAACTCTAATAGATCTGGCATCGTTTTCTTTCAAGTCGATTTCCAGAAGAGATGTAAGCAGTACAAGTGAAGCTGAATGACAGAAGAGAGTGTAATGGCCCATGCGTTGCTTGCGTAATCCACTGTATAAATAGGTTCAGTGAGGGGAAGGAAGAACCCTTCCCTCTTCAGCAATTAGCTTCTGTTTCAGTTGAATTACCAGCGAGCCTTCAGCGAGCCTCAAGTTACTCTATCGTGTTCTATTCACCTCACCGTGCTGGTGATTATTACAGAGAGATCTTGAAGTAGCTAGATTGCTGGATTTTGGTTAAGATATTCATTCGATCTAAGTATAATTTGGAGGATAGAACTTGACATCGAACGCTATTGGTGCTGTAATCATTTCAAGCCAGGAGCTATCCCTGCTAACGAGAACAATTCTAGCATTCACTGCGGAAAAACTCAGAGTCATCGATCAAATGTTACGTATGACCAACGCATTTCATGTATGCCAAGCCTTATATCTCGTGTACCGTAAATATACCACGACACACTCTCCCTCTGGAGAAGACAACCGCGAGGAGTACAGGTTAGAAGAGGCACTTCTGGTGGCTTTGAAATAGAGTGATCGCCCATGCCTTGAAGTAGGTGAAGATACTTTTGCAGTAACTCAGGAAGCTTTGATCAAAATTTCTGCTAGATATCCCAGAGGCTCTTCGCAGGAAGATCAAGAAAGCGTCATTTGCAAGCTCATGGCAGATTGGCAGAATTCTTCAAGTCGACAGTAACTCTTGAACGGGGTGACAACTCACCACCATGCAGTCATTGAAAGCAGGTCACCTACTCCAGATCTCTCCTCTCTTTGCAGATACCTTCAAGGTTCCAGATGGGACGACTGAAAGTTTCAAACCGTCCCACTCCCACTTCCTCAGCGCTTTTCTATAACTTGTGGGTGTTACGAATCCAGGTTTGGTGTATTGAAGCCTGCTTTACGGTAGGGTCGATATTTACACATACAGGAAGATCAACACAACTCCTTTGTCTCTGAATGCCATGTTTCACAAGCAGTCCCTTCGTTTAAATCTAGCTACCATAACAATACAAACCACACTTTATCGCCGACTTTCAAACGGCCGGCCGAAGGCCCGAAGCTCAGGTGATCTTTCGATTTCGCCCTACGAAGCAAAAATGGACCAGCAACCACGTTATTTGAACAAGGCGGTAGTCCTAGTCATCTCTGATTGTTGTTTGGGAAACTTTAGAGGGAAGTCGCAAGTTCATGAGGTGAGTTCTGAGACTCTGGGCTTGTCTTCTTCTTGAATGCTTTTCTCCCTGAGAGATCCTTTCTTCGGACTACAGATCGATAGCAGTAATAGCCATGCCAACAGCAAACCACAACAACTGTGCCATCGTTGACAGTGATCTCTTCACAGAAGTGTCATAACCCTGCATTGCAAGACTCACACAGAAGCATTTCAAAAACCCTTCAGCGAGGCTCGTCTACGAAGTTGGTTCCTCAACTCTTCTCCTCTCGCGTCAAATGCCCTCTCTGTGGCGGTTCATAAAGACGAATTCCTAGGGCCTACCCGCATCGTCGACGGCGCAGCACCTATCCTTCAGGTTCATTCCTCCGACATGCTTACTTTACAAATTACAGTTCACCTTACTCAAGTCAAGCAGAACATGTACAGAAGCAACAGAAATTGTGCAGGAATATCTCTTCAATTTAAAAGGGATAGCTGTTCCGCAGCTATAAAAGAAATCAAATCCCTATATATTATAGGTCGTGGTATCTAGTATCTCATCTCCCAATTCATCCCCGTTCCATTTCCGCTGTACCCATGCGAATCATTATGCATGGGTCCTCGTCTCAAATCAAAACATATCAACAAATTCATGCCTTCAACTCCTTAGGAGCCAGGGTTTCCTCATCTCTGTGGCCATGCTTCTCATCAATGCTCTCACCACTGCTAGCAATCTCCCGCGCGGCAGCATCTTCACGTGCGAACTTGGAGTCGTGAGCAGTCTTGTTTTCTGTGAGCGTGTATTCCTCCTTGTCGAGATCCTTGTAGATGAACCAGAAGAGAGGAGCAGCGATGAATCCAACGATGGTAGGGCCGGCGAATACCCAGGTCAAGTATGGATCTTTGATGAGACCAGAGAAGGCAAGACCAAATGCATAGGCAATGGCGCTGGAGAACAAGTTCATTCCGGAAACCAAGCCACGCATGTTCTTTGGTGCCATGGAATAAGCAATGCCGAAAGCGGGGACGTTGACGAAAAGCTCGGAGATTCCACCGATACCGACTGGAAGGGCAGTCCACCAAATGGTGATGTTGGAGACGAGAGCATTGCCATCCGCGTCAACGCAGCTAAGACTGGTTCCATGCTTTCCGCAAGGACCGACTTTGTAAGCATAGTAGTTGAGAACGGTATATCCAATACTGGCCGTTGCCGACATGAACAGACCAAGAGTGATACGTCTGATGGAGCCAAAGTGGATGTTCTTCTTTCTGAGAAGTGGGTAGAGTCCGTAGTTGAGAAGTGGTGCAGTGATGATGATTGCGAAAGGGTTGATGTTATTGATGACATCGTTGGGAACTCCGTTGGTCTTCAACATGGTGGTAAGAGCTGATTGCGATCCACCAAGACCGTTATCAGTAATACTTTGAATCGGGAAGAACATGAACATTCCGGTAGCTTGGAAAGCACGCTTGACGTCGTCAACGAAGACATCGTTCCATGGAACATCGATTGGGCGGCCTGAGGCGGCAATAACAGAGGGTTTGGCAGACTCAAAGAATCCTCCCTTCTTGGAGAATATCTTCTTGAGACCTCCACGTCTGAAGCAGATGCCGAGAATTCTGAACACGTGTGGCAAGTCGCTTCCTCCTGGTGGTAAAATTCTGAGCTTGCTCTTCAGGTACCAAAGCATGGCGGGCAGAGGAAGGTAAAGGATGAGAGGAATGCCGAATGCCAACCACCATCCGACGTATTTCGCAGAGTAGGAAGTTCCGACATTGACGAATCCACCGATGTTGACCATCAAATAGAACCACAGCATGACTCTCTCGGTTGTTGCCTCGGGATCAATGATAACCTTCTCGCCAGTCACGAGGGTCTTGGTGGTGAGCTTGGTCTCCTTCATTTGATCCAGCAGCATAGGTGAGATGCAAGGCTTGAACATGGCTTAGTTCTGTTAGCGATGGCTGTGTGAATGCAACAGAATAACTTACCAGCACCAATAGCTAGAATGTAAAGACTGATGAAGTATGGGATCTTGGCGTTTCCATTGGCCAACAGACTCTTCGCACCAGAGGCAACCATAATAACGTGAGAGATCCCACAAATGAAGACACCCACGAAAACCATCTTGAAACGACCAGTCTTCTGATCTGCAAGCCATCCAAAGAAGACTGGTAGGGCATAGACCAACATGTTGAAGGATTGCGCAACTGCAGATGCCTTGACAGTTCCCATTCCAAGGGCACCAGCGGTAGCCTGGCTACCCTTGGGTGGAGCACCAAAGCCATTACCTCCAGGAGGAAGCTTTCGGTTGACGAAGTTACCAATCAAGGGCTGAACACCATAGTAGGAAGCACGTTCTGCGAACTCGACCAAGCAGAGAGCATAGGCGATCCATGGAATAGATCCTGGTACGCGACGAAGGGTGTGTCTCTCTTCCTCGGTTGGCTCGTTGACGTGCGATCCGATATCAAGGCGGTCGGCATCAGCAACGACCATAGAGTTCTTGCCCTCAAGGGCGAGATGGGCGTCGGCATGAGTGCCCGCGAGAGTGGTCTGCGCATCGTAGACAATGTTGGTCGCTATATAAAGTCAGTCATTATTGCAGCATAGTATTGTCACGCGCATATCACGTACCCATTGTGTCGATCTGAACTCGCTGTTGAGGCGGATGGTTCAAAAGTCAGAAGAGTGGGAAGTCGAGGGTGTTTATGTATGCTGCAGACGGTCGCACGACAGATAGCGCTTGCCTGCAAGGGAGCCCTGTTGATTGTCTGTTCACCTTTACCTTCACCTTCACCTTCACCTTCAATTGATCCGGAGGAAGGTCCAATGTCAAGCTGATCCGCTATCAGTGGATTGAAACGGGGCACTTGCCTTGATCAAGCAGCTGCGACGAACATCTGGCTATATTTCAGGTGTGGGGTACAGGGACCAGGAGCAAGGAAGGCAGGTTCAAGAGAATCTGGACATCAAGTCGGGGTCCACTGCGGCTCACTTCAATCAGGTGGAGGGTGAAGCAGCCAGTAATTCTCATGCGTCGGCTTTGACCAGACTGCAATCATATCCATCAACCGAAATGATAGGCCCGAAACGGTGGCATCCCAATCGGGGACGACGACGATGCATTAAGGCCCATGTCGACCCTCCAAGTAGGACGTCGAAGTAGCTGCTTCAGGAAGGTGTATAGATTGCCAAGATAAGCGCTTGAGACTTCCAGAAGGATGCACACCTCCACACGGCAGAGTCTAACCTGGACATGAGATATTTGGCGATACTGCGAGGTCATTGGGTGCGATGCATGTAAGTAAGCAATATCGGTTACCTGTCACTGCTTGATTTGCATTCCAACATCAAGCAGTGGCCAATGTTGGATGAGTGATAGCGACACGGGAATGCCGAGGACATACATAGGAGCATGTTGATCTCTGCCGACAAGATTTTTCGTCGTCGGGTATGGCCGTCTTCTAGAAGGATTCTCACGTTCTAACTACCGACTCTCTGACCAGGAACAGGCCTAGACACGGAACCACTATTTATTTATCCCGAGGTCCAGCAACCAGACTTCATCCTTTGGTGCAACGGTACACTGCAAGCAGATGGAGAACCGCGGATTCCAAATCACCCACAAAACGAACAGTAAAGAAGCAGAACCAAGCCTGGTGGCGGAATGAAGCTCTCTCCTCCCTGCAGCCAAGGGCTATCAATCATCCATCTCGCAACCACACCCTAAGCGAAGCATATCGCGACCCCTGAATCCAGCCAAACCACAATCAACCAGGGTGAGAAAATATCCACTAATCCACCAACCGCATTTTGCACGCAACCGCCTTCTTTATCCAGACACATCGCCGAGCCCACTGAAAAGCGCCTCTCACGACGCCGAGAGAAAACAAGACAATGTCCGCTGGGGGACGAGAAACTCGGCGGTGCGGTCAAGAACACTGGCAAAGCTTGAATCGACGTGGTTGTTGGTTGTTGGTGCAGTGTCGCATTCAGCTGCGACAGCCAACAACCAACAGCAACGAATGATGATGAACGTCTTGACCAACAGAGGAGGCGTCGCATCAAAACTCTCGGCTCTAGAACAAGAGGCAATCTTTAGCCCATCAATCTTTTTCTCCGAAAAATAGCGTTCGGAAGTAACGTGAGATCTCAATCTCAGATCAGATCATCACTGTATTTTTAGTGGGGAGCTCTGGCCGCGAGAAGCACCGATTTTAATGGAGCAGACGGCACTTGACGAGCCACGCAGCCAGGAAGGCCTGACGCGGCTGGCATACGACATCCATTGATATCGGCGTCAAATGCGCCGTTCTCGGGCTCGACTGAACATGAAAGTCGACACTTGCGTTGGAACGATGAAGAAGGTGAACTCCTAGGATATTCATTAAGCCGAAGAAGGCCTTGTTGAAGCGCCACCTCAAGGATTTCGGATACACCATCAAGGCAGGATTGGGAGAAGTCACGTGTGCCCTTCTCGGGGACACTGTTAGCGGCAGCATGCTTCCTCTTCCACATCCATTCTTCCCAAATCAGCATTCCAAAGGCACCATCACATCCCATCAACCAAACAGCATCCAGCACTTTCCAATCCTTATCTTTACCCCTGGCACCCTAGACTCCTGTCAGACGACTCCTCTCCTGTCAGACCGATCTCCATGCCAAGATAAGGTTGTTGTGCCGTACAGTCGCATACAAAATCGGCTACCTCTCCGCACTCTCTACAGTAGAAGATTCGGAGCCCCACCTGAAAAGCGGGGCTAAGCGAGGCATCATGTGACCAGTGAGCGGCAAGCACATCACAACTTCAACAGAATGAACTTGAACCTCCTGGTGCTCCTAGAATAATAGAGGCGTACTGTACTATTTACAAGTCATCTCCCCCAAGCCCCTCTTCATTAAAGTTATGAAAATATATTAGAGAGGATAGAATAATAGAACAAACATCAAAAGCCGCCAAAAATTCTTCTGCTGCAAATATGCCACATCACATTCAGTGCTATTCACAACTTGCCTGGCACCATTGATGTATTCTCTCTTGTACCCAGGCAAGCGACCCTAGGTAGGAACGCGTTACGTTAGCTGGAAAGACACGCACTCGAGTACCACGTACAGTGGGAGGGAAAACATGGCTCCAGCCCGCTCCAGGGCCTCCATCCGAGTAGCAGGGCGATCCGTAGAGGCATACAGCGCATCGTACCGAGCCCGGTTGAAGAAATTCGATTGATTGATTTAGGTTGGGCATGAACTTTGTAAGTTGGGGTGGGACTGGTTCTTGTCAGAGTATCTCAACGAGACATGTGACATATACCTTGAATCTTGTTCATGGCATTCCATCCAGCAGGTGCTGTCTTCTGAGGGGGTTCTGCCCAGGTATCAAGGCCACCAGAGGCTATGACTTTCAAAACAATCTCTCAAACATTGGCTGGCTGTCTGAAGCTGAAAGCAAAGAAAGATCTGATTGCTCACTTATTGGCACGGGGACGGTGTGCTAGATTCTTGATGTGCTGTTTGAGGGCTGAGACCTCATCGAAAATGATCCTGCTACGAAGCAGACGTCAAGTTTGTAAAAGCGGTGTACCAAAGCCAAATCGTCCTTGATGTCCAATCAGTGACTTCATTGAAATCTGTTTAGTAGCAGATTTTCGGATGAGAGTAATACAGTCCAGTATTTATGATTGCCATAGCTCAAAGTTGAGTCCGTGTCTGGATGCAACCGTCTAGCTTCGATGTATAAGAGAATCTGTGTACAAACCCCTCGCTGCCACAGTATTGATTAGAGCTCTTGTATCAAGCTGATATCAATATTGAGATCTGATATTCCATACTTTGATTCAAGTTTTGAAATTCTGTCAGCTTCAAAGCCAGGAAAATTGTAGAACTTGGCGACCACGAAGATGAGCGAAAATCACTGCATTAGTAGTTTGACAAGGCTCTTGGAGTCGTGATTGAGCTCTTTTTAAAATCCAGTAGGGTCTTCCGCACGTTGCGAATCGGTATCTGAAGCCTGAAACACAGCTATCAGATGAGATTCCGGAGCGTAAGCCAGTTGCAAAGGCTACATCTCTCAGGCAAGCTTGCGGAGGCACGATATCTCACCTCGCACAAAGCAAAATCAAGACATGACTGTCAGTTGAAAAGGCTTGGAATCAGTATGCAAGCTTTCGGAGGTACGATATCTCACCTCGCACAAAATCAAAATCAAAATCAAGACATGACTGTCAGCTGAAAAGGCTTGGAATCAGTATGCAAGCTTTCGGAGGAATGATATCTCACCTCGCACAAAAGCAAAATCAAGACATGATTATCAGCTGAAGCGCCATTGATCTAAATTAGCAATTTCCAGCCCTACAAGTTTGATTGAATATTAGTTCTTCTTAGTCTTGTGCAGCTCGGGCCAAGACTAGAGGGGAAAGTTGTGGCTTGTAGATCTCACGTGCGTGTATACAGATGTGAGACAAAAAATTGATTAGTACCAAATGATGTTGTAGCTAAGGCCATAGTAGTACCTTATCTAACCCTAAACTGTATTTTAGTGGCATATAGCACTATAAGCGAGGCTCTGGTGGTCCCCGTGGAATGTACTAATATAGTCCTTAGGGAGGTTATAGTGATAATTTATATGAGTAAGGACGCGTTTGTATCGGATCTAGTGACGGTCCTTTCTTTTACTCTTCTGAGCTGAGAAGCAGAGCGATTTGTTGGAGGCTATCGAAAGGGAGTGATACATTGGAAGAAAACTGTGGCTGCATGACTGAGACAATGCTGTATGATACTCTAGCGCTGTGTAATGTTGCGTGCCTCAACAAAAGCGGGGTAAAGTAGTATATGGTCTAAGTATAAAGCTCCATACCTTTAGGATTCTCTCGACTGCCGTTAACACATCAAAAATCCGAGTTGAATCCCCGCGGACGCATCACTCCCACTGTTGCACTTCTAAAACTCGTTGAGTGCGGACCAAATCAAACTTCAACATGGCAAACATCTCGCTCTCAAAATCCGAGACCCTATCAGGCATGATCCCAAAGTATGAAGTCAAGCTACTCCTCAAACCCTCAGAGACTCTCGACTCAAACTATCAACTGTCCCGTTCAATCAAAGATACGTTTTCTGTTACGGCAGCCTCACAAAAGATGCACGTTCAATTCCTCGATACCAACGACAAACACATATTCGAACGAGACTGGAGCGCTCGGATCCGCAAAATCGATACCGAGAACGAATTGGAACTCACGTACAAGAAACGATATAAGATAATTGATGGCGAGATTGACGCGGCTTTGATGCTAGCTGCACAGAATGGTTTCGACTCGAACAACAATGTCTTTAAGGCACAGGTCGATTGGGGATTCCAGAATCAAACACTCTCTATTCATCGTGATGAGGCATATGCTCATTCGCAAGGACAAGGTGGAGGTGGAGAACTTCCTCAACAGGACGACGCTCGAGAGATGCTGGTTGAAAAAGCGCCAGAGAGGTTCAATAGTGAGATAGATCCCGCTTTTCTTAAGCAAGCACGGATCTATGGACCAATTGTAGCAGAGCGATTTGCTGGAACTTATGACGGTGATGATCTGGATATTGAGGTGTGGCCAATTCGAACTATTGACGGCACTGGGTTTGATTATTTCGTTGAGGTATCGTTCAAGGTGAGAAAGGATGCCAAAGCAGCGAAGAGACGTACAGAGTTGATGGAATTGCTGGAGAAGAAGGGTTGGTTCCTGGCGAAAGATCTCTTGAAGACAACCTTGATCATGGAGCGATACGCACCTTATTCGTGACGAGGTGGGGGAAACGGCTTTGCACTGGTCCATGGGCTTTGGAGAAAATGAGATGAATTTGCTGCAGGAGAAATTGGGAGTGCCTTGCCTGTCTATGACGTCCAGGTTTTCTGTTAGTCAATCAGTTTGTCATTTGCCAATATTCAATTCGAGAAACGAAATCAGTGACGAGCCGTAGATGATATTCAAAGTTCAACTCAATATGTTACCACCACTGAGTTTTGTCTTCAGTTCTTCAGGGGCCAAAAACATGTTTTCCACTATTGTTCTTGATTACTGAAAGATCGAAACTCATATGCAAGGACGCATGTCCAATACCATACGGTTCAAGCGAGTCGAAGAAATTACACCTGCGTAACATAACACGAACCACCTCACGTTCCACACAACACCCAAAAAGTCCTCCCGCCCCTCACTTCAACCACCTTCAAACCCTCCATCCACGTTCCCAGTTGTTCTCCCACCTCAATCCTACATCTCCATCCCATTTCAGAAAAGAGAAAACAAGCAAGCAAACCCAAAAAATGGCCCTCCCACAAAACACTCACCCGCCTCGGCGCCCTCAGCGGCCCTATCTCACTCTCCCTTTTCTTCACAGCCTGGATCCTCGCCGGTTACTTCCCTCCTCTCGCCCCAACCCTCACTCCCGAACAAGCCGCCTTGTACTATCGCTGGCGCGAAATCCGTATTAAAGCTGCCGTGTTCTTGATTTTGCTGTTCGGGGTATTCTATATCGTATTCAGAGCGACGGTTAGTCCGTAATTGGCGAGGATCGAGGGAGTAGTAAAGGTTTTGGTTTATACGCAGTGAGTGGAATTCGCTTTTATGGATCTTGGGTGGTGCAGGACGGGCGAGTTTTGTCGTTTGGCTAAACGATGTGTTACTGTGTTAGAGATCTGCGGGATTGAGTTATGCTGATGGTAGTGTCCGATTCAGGTTAGTGGGAAGCGTATACACCGGGCTTCTGACCGTTCTATCCGGCTATTTCTTCGCCGCCGCCGTCTTGCGTCTCGATCGGTATCGTACCATCTGATCCTCATCCCAAGTCAATTCCTACGCTCCTCCATATCATCCCGCCCTTGTCTATGGTCTTCCTCGCACATCCCTCCCTGCTCTCTCTTTCTACAAAGCCCAACTCCCAACAACAAAACTTCCACTCACTGACTCCCCCCTCACGAACCCCTAATCACCCCCCCATTACATCCACTTAACTAATCCCCGCTCCTATCTCTCCTCTTCAGCCCCCCAGAACTCACCCAACTCCTCAACGACCTCAGCCAACTAACCGCCATCCTCGACGTCCAAGGCCTCATGGCACAAGACTTAACATGGCGATGTCACATAATATACCAAGCAGAACCAAATAAGAGACAATATCATGCATTACCCATTCCCAAATCCCTATCGAATCTCAATAGCAATCATCAACACCAACTCCGCCTCTCTCTCTCCCTTCCTCCATCTCCTCCATCTCCTCCATCCCCTTATTCACTCTCCCCTCTATCTTCCCCTAATCATTCAACACCTCCTCCCCCCCCCCCCCCCCCCCCCCCCCCCCCCCCCCCCCCGGCCTCCCCGTCCCTCTATCCCTATACTCAACCCACAAATCCTGCAACTCCCTATCAATCAACACATACCCCTGCTCCGAATCCTGGATATAGCCTTCACGTAGCTTCTGCTTCGGTACAGCCGCGCCTCCAGACTATTGCAGCGTTGAAATCGGCGGCTAGGACACCCATTTTGTTGGCTTTGGAATCTTTGTGGGTGACTTGAAAAGAGTTGCGGATGGAGGAGTGTAAGTTTTTAATGTTTAAAGGGATTGGAAGTTGATAGTGCGATGTGTGGAAGGGTGTTGTATGAAGGAATCGGCAGTCCGAGTTTGGGGGGAGGACCTGGGGATTTTTATAGACTGGGTTATCGTGCAGATGAGTCTTGGATTGCGCTGATCGCTTGAGATGGCATGGTCGAGGTGATTCAAAGCTACGTAGAGTCAGACTTGTCACTTGTCGTTTGAGCTGGTCACATGCTTAGTTGAAAGGATTTCCCATGAGCTTAGCTTGAAGCGAATATTGACGTGCACGGCGCTTGGTTTGGTCTGATGCTCGTCACGACCAAAGATCGACCGAATGTGGGCTCCTCGTGAGTTGGACAATTGTTGGCGAGGAGAAGCTCAGGCACAATATATGCATGACACTGAAGCGTTCAGTGCACTTGCGAACTTTTCTTCTGGAGAGACGCCATGTTTTGTTCTCCTAGTATAACGTTTATCCTTCCAACACACACAGACCGAGAGATGGGATTGCATCAAAAATACTCGCCTTATTGCAAACATCGGCCAGACATATTAGTCGCAGCATAAAACCATGCGACTATCTCCAAGCCATGCATACCGCAAAACTACCATAGCCACTCATAATCCAAAGACACTTCCATTCACCCCTCCTCGCCTCCTTTCATCTCCTTGCCCCACTCCCACCTATCTCCTCCCGTCCACACCACACCTCACCACACGATCTCAATTCTAAAAATCCGGATTAGCCTCCCTCCACTCCCCTCCCTCCTCCTTAATCATCTCCACCCCATTCACAGTCTCAAACATCGTCCCACACTCCCAATCCGGCCAGACACACCGTCTTGGATCCTTCCCTTCCGCACAAACATGTTCCGGTATCTCCCTCTCATACTTCTCTACCATCTCCTTCACCTCGGGGTCCTCAACTATGAGAACGTGCGAGTGTGGACAGAATCGGATGGCGCCGGCGACGTAGAGGGTGTTGGCGATGGTGCGGGCTTCTTCGTGAGTGAGTGGAGTGGAAGTTGTGGTGGTGCTTGTGGTGGCGTGAGAGTTGGGCGGGCGGGGATACGAGTGTTGGATTATGCGGAGGAGGAGGTAGTAGGTTACTATTGTTGCGGTGGGAGAGCCTCCTGCTTGGAGGTATTTGGCTTTATTGCGGAGTTCTTCGCGTTTTGGAATCGAGAGGATCTCGGAATCTGGGGGTGGAGTTGGTGGTGATGACATTGTGATTTATGGATACTATGTGGTCTCAAGTCCTTCCTTGTGGTCTGCGAATGGTAAAGGAGAGTGCGAGGAATGTACGAGATTGGAGTTGAGGTTCAGGTTGGAAAATTCAGACGTTACACGATGATGCCTTTGATTAAATAGACTTTCCCTACGTGAGCTGAAGAGGAACGTGTCTGAAGGGAACAGTCATAGACGATTTAAATCTAGTTTCTGTGAATGAGGGAATATGATAGTCATCCGGCTCGAGAAATTTGACTTGTGAGGGTTGCCCATTCTCTTCCGTTCACCTAGGCCTTATACAGTAACCGCAATCAAGTGTTTATCATCTCAAAGAATATTCAACTTTGCCGTTTGGTAGCTGCGAGCCAAATATCGCAGCGCTTCAATTACTCTACGTCAGAAACAGAAGGTTACACTTAGTGTTCTAGAAACCAGGACATCCAGCATTGACGCTTGGAAAGGTACCACCTTGACCAACTTGACCTCCCGAATTACCTTGTGCTGGAGAGTATTCCCGAGCTCCAGAATTGTGGCCAGCATATTGAAATCCTGGAGTAACTGGAGGGTATTGATCATTTCTACCAAAACCTTGGTTTTGGCCTGGAAAGCCGCTCGGGAATACTGCCATTCCTGGAGGTTGTGTCGCCTGCGACATCTGCGCTTGCCCGCTCATCGCCGCTGGGCCGCCTGCGCCGGCCCTCGTCTGCAACTGCTGTTTCACTATATTCATCTGAGCTGCCAAGAGTCGATCAATGACTATAAAACCATTGTTCATTCCCAGATCTCGGATTCTTCCAAGTTGGAGATCAAATTGTAAAGTTTGATTTGCAAGGTTTTCATCTTCAGATCCCAGCATGGCTCGAATGATGGCGAACATTTCGTCGTCGCTGAAATGTCCAGAGCGTTGGGACAGCTGTTGGTCCTGACCAGGGAGCTGAGCTGTATTTTGCGCAAAGAAGCTGGGCATCCGAACAGGACTTTGCATGTTGGGAAGGTTCTGGGCAGGAAAGCGGGGAGGTATCGAAGCCGGGTGTATCATGTGTACTGCAGGTCTTCGGAACCGTGAGTACATTCCTGGTGGTGGCCAGAAAAAGCTCATGATGGAATGATAATGATTATGCTTGAATTTATGTGGTAAAGATACAATGGGGAAGTATCTCTGGTTGATGTCTTGAATGCTTTTGATGCGGAGTGAGGGAGGTTTGATTCTATGAAGAAGCTTCCGTAGGTAGGTATTTATAGACTGCAAACTTGGTGGTTTTGAATCATGATCATCGCCTTCCTTTCTCAACTACCAAGCCTCGGCTACGACGTGATTTGCTGGATGGGAGTTTGACTGGTGTCTTTCCGGTAACAGCTTTATCAGTATTACACACATAGCACAGAAAATAGCCAGTACTTTCAATGCCTCCAACACAGTAACAGTGCCAAGGCGCAGTGCCCAAGCCGTTTACACTTCGCGGGCTTGGCAACAAGATACTTTCAGCGACTTAGTGTATGCTATCGAAGCTTTCTCATTCAGGAAATTATCGCATAATGCAAATGAAGAGGTCCCGTATTGGGTACACGGAAGACTGAAGAAGACTTTTCTGGATTCGGAAGCTGAGCATGTATTGTAGCATGAGTACATGGAGAGTCATTGAATGTAAAATTTGATTTTAGTTTCAGTCTAATGTACCAGGCAAATGCCGATTGATGTACGCATTACGATCCGCGACGCATGGGAAGCTGCTTTGTTTTGACTCCACAATTTAAGCGAGATGGAGATCTTAGTAATGTCATCCTAGCCACCAGCCTCATCCAGTCATCAGACACTTCTTAGGACAAATACATTACATTAAACACCATGCAGTGGCCAACAGTCACTTGAAGGCTAGCAGCTCATCGAGAAAAACACCAAACTTCCCAAAGCAATTCTCCACGTCTACTGCCCACCAGGACCGCCACCGGGCCCATAAGGATACTCCTTCCCCTTTCCTCCGCCTCCACCAGCATGCCACTTCTCCATCTCCTCGCGAAAGGACTGCACATTAAGGTAATACTTCCCATCTGCAAGCGGACTTAGCTGACCAATACGGATACCAAAGGACATTATCAGCGGTGCCTCCCTGATACTCAACCCGCGCGTTTGGCAGAGGCATTGCATGATCTGTTGCTCTGTGACCACCTGACCTAAGGAAGGGATAGGATCTGGTTTCGGCTCGGGTGGTGGAGGTGGGGGATAATAGTAGGGCTGTGGCGGATATCCTTGCGGTGCGGGTGGTGGTGGGTAGTATTGAGGTGGTGGATATTGAGCTCCTGGTGGAGCTACCTGTTGTGGAGGACGCATCTGTTGCTGCGGGGGCCATTGTTGTGGAGGTGGAGGCATACCATTGCCCTTTACACCTGGATTAGGTAACAAGCCCTGCTGCTGCATCGATGGTTGATACGGAGGCTGAGCATAGTTCTGCTGGTAAGCAGGTTGGGCGTATTGTTGTTGAGGTTGTTGTTGATAGTTCATGTTGATTGAATGTAAACGTCGTTTGTGTTCTGCGGTTGTTAAAGTTGTAACTTTGCACAAGGTGATAATGAAGATTGCTTGTGTGTGGTATTTCAGGAAGGAGGTTTGTTCCAGAAACTGAGCCGTGGCTGGATATTTATAGACACCAAATGTTGGAAGACCGTTCCTACCTTTCGGTATCCATTCAATGTTCATTCCATTGCACACTATTCGGTCGATTTGAGCGGACAATGTGATTGTTCAAGACTAGAGACAGGAATTATTGGCTGAGTGGGGCCAAAGACCGCCCGCCAGGGTGGCGAATGCGTTGAACATGTTATGGTTTCGCCTCTAGAGTAGCCAGTAACTTCTACACAGTCCGAAGTAGTTGATCAACATATGTCAGGCATACATTAGGCAAATCCATCAAGGCGAATCAAATACAGAGTCGAAGAAATGACATTAACATTAACGAAGACACGACGCTGGTATCCGGTCAATAAACAACATTGATTCCGAGTGTGTGAAGCATGTCCAAGCAGTCTTTTGCCACACGTCATTCCGTGACATTACGCACAACCAAAGCCTCAGAAATGCATGCGGTTTTTGGAAAATTTCGATTCAAAAGACAGTAGGACAGCTACGTACAATGTGAGAGGAAATGTTACTCAGCAACGCCCACTCCGCTAAAACCCGCACTCTTCTCCTCATCTTTCATAACATCGCTTCTGATGATGTTTGTTTTAGCAACCTCCTCTTCCTGAACTTCTTCCTGAACTTCTTCCTCCTTTCTCTCCTCCTCGGCCCCCAGCATTCTCAAATGCTGTTTCTCATCTCTAACCTCACCAATCATATCCTCCCACCTGCCCATCCGTCCCAGTACAAATGGATTTTCCGCATAAACCCAGTGACCCGAAGGCTTTTTCCAGATCTTATCCTCCTCAGCAAGCTTGTCCAATGCAAGCTATGCTTCGGATTTGCTACACTTGGTCTTCCACATTATGGCTGCCAGGAGGTAAGTGGTGAGGACATTTAGAGGACAGTGGGGATCAGGAATTCTTGGTTCGGGAATGGATGGAGCGAAGTGACTTGGAGGATATCGTCCTGCTTGGGAGGGGTATGGTGGGTAGGGACGGTACCATCCACTCCAAGACATCCTGAATATCTCGATTTCGTTCTGATGGTTTTGGTAATTGTTTTATCCTTGTTCTGTCATTTTGAGATGCTTGTTGGTTGAACCTTGCTCTGTGTTTGTTGAGAAGAAGTGGTGGTGGAACATAGAATAATTTGAAGAAACTGTCGGGGGATTCATAGGCATTTCGAATTGTGCATTCTTACGGAAACTTAGGCTGCTGATTTGGTGGATGCTCTCTTGGACATTCAGGACCACCTGTAGAAATCATATCCCCTTTACTCACCACCCCGATGTGTCTTCCTTCAACGACTCGCATCCCTAACTCCCAAAGCATCATGCGGCTATATATATACCTTCCATCTATTTTCAAATTAGTGAAAGTCATCGTCCTTCTTCAACCAACGATCACAATCGCAAATAGACCCTCAAGTAATCAGACCATGTTCCCAAGGATCCCAAACGCTGACGGCCTCTTCCCACGAAGATCAGTAGTAGGAGGACTTGCAAATCTTCCCACTCCGCAACAAGCTCAACAACCTGTCATCCAGCAGCGTCCTGCTGCGGACTGCCACCTGCAGTCCCTCAGCAATTGCACCCGTATCAGCCACCTCCAGCTCCTGAACAGCTACCTCCAGCGCAACCATACCCTCAGCAACCCGTACTAGTACCGCAAGGAAATGACCCACAACTCGTCCTACCTCCCCCATAAAACGCCCTCTCACCTCTCAATCCGCAATATACGCCTTTCCAGCCACAAGCCCCTCCCCCTACCCAGACTTCCCCATACCAAAATCCCCCACCCATCCAACCAGGCTACATCACCACCACCGACCTCCACCTCGCCATCGAACACCACAAACGCCACCAACCCAGCGCCCGCTATTCCGCTCGAGAAACTTTCAACCCTCATATCAGTCAGCAGAGAGTGTCGTATTTTCGTGAGACTGGATTTTCGTGAGACTGGGCAGTATTATGTTGCGGATCAGGAGGTGTTGGGGATTGTATGGGAGTGGGTGGAGGTGGGGATGCCGGGGAGGAGGGGTGCTGCAGAGGAGATGAGGGGGATAGGGAGGGGTGGGAATGGGGATGAGTGTAGGGAATGTGAGAAGGAGGGGAGAGGGGAGTGTGAGAGGGGAGTGTGAGAGGGAGAGAAGAGGGGAGTGTAGGGAGTGTGAACAGGGTGGGTGTAGGGAATGTGGGAGGGAGAGGGAAAGAGAGAGGAATAAAGAGAGGAGATGGGGGAGAAGACGGCGCTATAGTTAGCTTGACTCCGTGCTCTGGTGTTCGGTGTGGCTTTGTTGTGTAGAATTAGATTTGAGGAGAAACTGAGCAGCTGGCTCCGAGAGACATGAAGAAGTATGCGGAACAAAGAATGTTTTTTACCAGGCACAAGAATCTCACATATGTGCACAAAAGTAGCTATTCCAATACAAATCGAGACCCTTGCATGCCTATGATTGTCCACGCCAGAGCGCCAAACCAGGAATGAAGAACACCGTCCGACCAAAGCCTAACTTCAGCCTGCACCTTAACGATGGAACACCGCACTCCCAGGGATCCATCCTCTCTCCCTAACACAATACCACGTATCTGTCTCACTAGTATCATTTCCACTACTAGTATTCTGATCAATACTCGCATATAAACTCCATCCCAAGCCCTCCAAACACTCCAACATCCTCATCAGCAACATCCTCGTACTCATCGTCTCCTCACCAGTAGCCCACCATGGATACCCATTGATTTTGAATTCCCACGCATTCAGCGTTCGGTCTTTCCATCCACAATCCGTCTGCAGAAGCCTCATACTCGAAAGCAGGTTCTTGAACGCAGTGCGCAATTGCTCATCTGCACCAATCAAGCGCAACCGGTCACTCTTATTGAACGAGATAGCGATCCATTCGCTAGGAGGGGGCGCTTGTTGCTGTTTCCTGAAGAAAAGCGTATCCTTATCCATCTGCTTCTTACTCACATCCGTACTTGCATGCAGTATCCATCCCACGGAAAACAAATACGCAAGCACCTCCCTCATCACCACGCGCGAACATATCGCGTCAGACGATTGTCCGTACCATGGGTTCCCGTAGAGTTTGAATTCGTGCGATCCGCCGTATTTCTGTTCGGATTGGAGACCTTTGGGGTAGGTGCTTTTTACTACGGCGCGCAGACCGTCGATTTCGGATTGTGTGAAGGAGAGGAGGCGGATGCGGTCGCTGCGGTGGAGGGAGAGGGAGGCGAAGGTTGTGCGAAAGGGTGTGTATGCTGGTGCGAGAAGGGTGGATGTAGATTGCTGGGTACTCTTCTCTGGAGGAGCGGACTTCTCGTGGGGGTATTGAGGATTCATTGTGAGGTTGCTGAATGTGAGGTGCGAGGCTTCAGCCTTATGACGTCAATGGGGTTGGGGCTTCGAAATTGTTGTTCGAGCAGCAAGTTTTTGGTTAGATGTATTTAAGCTCTGTCGATTGAAAGTTTTGGTGAGCTTCTTTTCTGCAGAGATCTGAAGACTTTATACGTACCTTTTTGGTGATCAATGAGGGATGTTGGTGACTGCCTGGCGAGGCTGTGAAGTCCCCATTGAGGCTGTGCGGCTAGGGTCTAGCGCTACATCCTACCCGATCCAACGGTCCACCCGCGCCCTGTGATCTGATTCCGGGTATGATCCGGATTGGAGTCGAGTTCAAAAGACTGCAGCCCTTTCAGTGTATTGTGATGGTTCCATGAATGATTGGGCTCGTCGAGCAAAGACTGTATTGCGAGCCTGGGTGGATCTTGGCATAAGACTTTACAATAAATTGAAATTTTTTAAAGTCGTCCTTCTATCGAGCCGGAGTATCCTTGGCCATATGATTCTGCTTCTTTCCTTCTGATTTTGGCCTTTTTTGCAGATGCTGCCACCGGACCCCACTAAAGCCAATGATAGCATTGAAGGCCTTGTCTCGCCCCCTCATATTCTCCAGCAGCAGCACTTCTCCGTCATCCTTATCGCTGATTCTAGCCATCCCAGGACCCTCGGCTTTTCTTCGAAAACATAATTCCAATTTGTCCATCCCAGTCGTGATTTTTGCTAGCGGAGAAAGAATCGAGGAGGGTGACTGCCGCTTGGACATCTCGAGGAGCTCACTATAGGCTCTAGAGAAGGACTTGGAATGCGAAAAGTGGTTTATGCCTGGATCAAACCGGACGCCCGTCGTGGATATTATGAAGTAGCCTGGGACGTGCTGGAATGTGCAGCCGAAACTGAGGACATCTAGATCCTCGTCATCGAGAGATGTAGCTGAAGTGACGAAAGATTCATCATCAGAAACATCCCGACCATTGGACTTGAGTGGGAAGGCCGGTTGTGGAGTGGTCGTCTCAATGACGGCACTTTCATGCTTTTGATTTGTAATCATGGATTCTCTAGCCACTGCTACTCGCTCTCGAAGGAATTGGAAAGAGAGCTCCGAATGTGTTGGCACATCCCATAATATCCACTTGAGAGGTGACACCAGGAGCCGATAGCGAGGGTACAGCGACGATATGGGCCAGCAAATGAAGAAAACCAATCCAATCAAGAACCACAGTACTTTCATAGCATACCTGGAATCCATAAGTGCAGTCAGTAGAAAAAGTACCGCGAAGAAGCATAGGGTTGCGATCGTTGCTGCTGGAGACCGAAAGTGGTAGAAATTGTATGCTGCTTCAAGAAATGATGCTAGATCACCAATCTGGAGTTGGATGTATGGCCCAAGCTCATCCAATAGTGGCTCTAACCAGTTGTCGGATCCATGCTTGTCCATCAGTTCGCCCACTTTGAAGGCTGTTGCTCCACGATCAAAGCTGCGGGTCATTTCCGCTCGAAGATCGGCTACAGATCGAGGATAGAAGTGGTTCATGATGGTTGAGTAAAGAATGTAACCATACTAGTTCATGTCAGCAAAGTCGGGTAGAGATATGAGTTGAGTCTTACCACGAAGGTCATGATATGAGAAAAATGCCACAAGCCAAAATATAACGCCATCCATCTGCCTGTTCGAGCTGGGTCTTGCCACCTGTAAATGCACCGAGTATCCGATATGAATTCCTGTAGTGGCGCGCTGACGATAACGAAACGTTCTACATGCCTGCGAAGGGTATCAAAATCGAAAGGGAGTTCTTCAAAATCATCTATATATTGCGCCGAAAAGGGTTGTGAAATATGCAGTAATTTCTGCTGCATGTTAGCCTACATTCATGCAATATAATTGCTCGAAGACCTTACATGCGCAATCCATTTTCCCCACTGAAATTTTGGGTAACCACAACCATCCTTCCGAAGGAAGAACTCATCGTCTGGAAAAGGAGGCGGGATAGCATCCACAACACGCGCTCTGTGAACATGTCTCGTCGTGACCCACGCAACTCTTATGCTCTGTCTCTTCCGCTCCATCTCCTCAATATGGCCTGTACAGCCATCGATCTTATCATTCCTCACATCTCCATCCTCGGCATTTCCATCATCACCACCAATAGCTTCCTCCAGATCCTCATGCGCCTGCAGGAAATCCAAGTCCGCTTTTCGAGAGAGGTATGGACGGCTCTTTGCGAGACTCCCAGCTGTCTTCCTTGTAGCCCGAGACTGGATTGCAGCTTTGGGGTGGATGACCGCTTCAACTGTACTCTGGAGTCCCTGCAGTAAAGCTGCTGCTTTGGGAGAAGATCCAGATTGGCGTATGCGAGCTTGATTAAGGAATTTGTCCGGGTTGAAGGCCGGGCTCTCATGAAGTTCGTCCTGCGCCGCCTCGTAGGAGGAGCCATCGGACGACGAAGGAGTTTCGATGTGTAAGATCTTCTTGGTCTTTGCTTTTGCCCTTTCTCGTAGCTTTCGCGATTTCGTCTCTCCGGTTGAGGCACTTGGGATTCGGCTTGCAAGCGCTGCATCCTCATGTTCCATCTTTGCCGGGCCACAAGTTTTTGACACAACTCCTTCGGGAAGGCATTGATGTATGTTCTTGGGATAAGAAGAACAACGACCCTTCAAACTTGAAATTCGTTAGTTCTTCCTTTACCTGTGACCGGCCTGGCAAATGTTTGTGATCTGTACGATCTAGCTCCTCTGTCCAAGGGACGGCCTGCAAAAAGTAAGACACCATTGCGTTGTCAATTGTCAATCTCCAGCTAGTAACTAGAGGCCGATTAGTTCGTGCTGCCAAAGTGGAATGTCACTGGTGTCACTTGTAGAGCCAGACTTTATTTGGGATGGTGGAAAGTGCTAATACATGGAAAGTTGGGAGTCGATGATGCAGTGGCGCTGAGCATGCCTTGAAGTGGCTGTGTGGACCCTCCGCGTGTGGCTGAAGCTCTGATTGGAATCGCGCTTCAACATCCTACGATTTCAAAGCCAAACAAGACTTCATTCACGCCCAACAAAACTTCCAGCTTGATGAGGCCATCATGTCTCCTCATCAGGCGCTTCCACCACCCGACGAAAGCATGGCTGCAGCGGCGGACATTGCTTACCCTCGCCATCGAAACCTCATGCGATGATACCTCTGTAGCAGTACTCGAAAAGCACCCTAACAACTCGGCCACTCTCCACTTCGATGAGAAGATCACATCCGACAATCGAGCATACGGCGGAGTGCATCCCATCGAAGCACATGTCTCGCACCAAAAGACACTCTCCGGTCTCGTCAATCGAGCTCTGCAGAGTCTGCCCCTCCAGGAATCAACCGGATCTCCCGAGAAAGCAATATTCGTGAAGGGCGAACATGGCACCCACATTCGAAAGCAACCCGACTTCGTAACGGCCACTCGTGGTCCTGGCATGCGAGCAAGTTTGATAACTGGAGTTGATACTGCGAAGGGCCTGGCTGTGGCATGGCAGGTACCTTTCTTGGGCGTCAACCATATGCAAGGACATGCTCTCACACCAAGACTGGTGTCCGCACTGAATGCTACCAAGGAAGGACTGGAAAAGAAGGAACCAGAGTTCCCATTCTTGACTTTACTTGTATCTGGCGGACACACGATGCTGGTCCACTCCCAGTCCCTGTGCAACCACGAAATCCTCGCAAATACAACGGATCTGGCGATTGGGGATATGATTGATAAATGTGCTCGGGATATTCTGCCTTCATCTTATCTAGAAGGAGCGGCAGATGTCATGTATGGCCGTCTACTCGAAACATTCGCCTTCCCAGATACCCAACCGCATTTCAACTATATTCCTCCAAAGTCCTTCGGCAGCCCTCGACAGGCAGCGGGTCAGATCTACGATTGGAAGCTCTTACCGCCATATTCCACCCCTGGACGTGAAGGAAGAAAGAAGTATGCAGATGCTTTCACTTACTCTGGCATCGGCACATCAATCAAGAAAATCGTCGAGCGAGCTCCTGCAATGGATGACGCGGAGCGGAGAGTATTGGCTAGAGTGACTATGATGGTAGCATTCGAGCATCTCGCGTCTCGGGTCCTGTTCGCCCTCGAGAGGCCTGAAATCAAAGTCGACACTCTCGTTGTATCTGGAGGAGTTGCAAGCAATCAATTCCTGAAGACCATCCTGAGGACTATTCTGGATGCAAATGGGCATGAGAATATCAAGCTTATTTTTCCTCCGCCCAAATTCTGTACTGATAATGCAGCTATGATTGCCTGGACTGGAATGGAGATGTATGAAGCTGGGTGGAGAACTAGTCTGGAGGCTATGGCGATCAGGAAATGGGCGATTGATCCCAAGGCTGATGATGGTGGGATCTTGGGTGTTGATGGTTGGGAGCAGGTTGGCCCGTGAGTTCTGATTAATTGATACCCGTTCAAGTGCCACAACAATGCAGCATGGACGCTTTGCGTTGAAGCAGCGTATTTTTCAACCCTATCTCGTCGGTTCATCTGCTTTTAGTGGTCGACCCATTGATGTGCTGCTTGGCAACTTTTGAGGAAGCTTTCCTTACCAGCTTCACTCGCATACATCTATTCTCATTGGCTTGCTCGTGTAACCAGGGCTGCCAACGATATCATTGCCGCGTTCGCTCATTTCACTCCAAGGAGTTCCGAGTTCCTGTCCACTCCCGGTCCCTTTCCCTTCCCCTTTCCCACATCCGCACCTCGTCTCACCCAGCTGTAGTCATCAGCGGAATTCCGCTCCCGTTTCTACCCGTTCCATGCCACAATCAATTCATTCCCGCTATAAGTAAGATACATGACGAACGAGCTTACAATGACTTCGGCGTCTGCAATGAAAACTTAATGCCTAGACGGACTAAGCTGTCATCGTTGTTTCTTAACCTTGTTTGTTGATGCCCCGGCTCGGGCGTGCGAGTTGCCCGAACATGGAAGCGAGTTAACCGACGCTGCGCATTTGGAATAGACTCTCACTTGCGATTTTTTTCAAGCAGGACTTTCATTGCGTGATGAGATTTGTTTGGATCTTCTTTTGGGAGGTTGGGCCGAAGCTCTAAAAAAGAGCGCGGCGGGAGAATGTCATGGGTGTACTTCGTCCTAACTCTCACCATCTTCTCATCCAGTCAACCATTCGCCTGTATCATTCAACCTAATCTCGACAGCCACCCACTTGAGACCTCATTGTGTTGCGCTCATCCAAATAATTCAATCGCTGGAATTGTAGCGCTGCCACGAAAGAAACTGAAGCCACCAAAGATGTCCATGTCGATTGGATCATCTCCGCTTCTGGTCAAAATCCCTCGCGAAATCCGAAACTGGATTTGGAAATTCTGTGTAGGGCATAAGGATATCCATCTAGGCATCTCGGCAACAACCAAGAGGCTGATATCAACACAAACTCTGTCACACCCTAATGCCATTGCTCTTCTACTGGTGTGTAAACAAATGCGAGTATCTCCCTACCCTCCTTCCATTGTCTATCGTGCACGCACTTTAAAATGAAATGCAATCTAACATCCCAAACAGCTACACCGAGTCCCAACCCATCCTATACAAAACATCAACCTTCCACATCCCCTCCCCACCAACATCCACACTCACTCACTTGCTTAACACCCTCCCTGCATCCACCCTGAACATCATCCGCTCCCTCAACCTCACATATACGCTCCCTACTCTTCCGACAACAGAGTTCTACGCCGTGGCTTTCGCGAGCAGTAGGTATACACCGCTGTGTGAGACTCTGGATTGGAGCACGATGTGGGATATCTTATCCGCTGCAGACGACGAGGCGACATTCAGTGGCTTGAAAGACGTAAGACTCTCGATTAAAGTCTCATCTAGTCAGAGACAAGCTTGGAAGGCAAGAGAGGAACAGATTTTGGGAGGTTTGAGGGAGATGAGGAATAGTGCTGTTGGCAAGTTTGTTCTTGTTTTGCCGTGGGAGGGAGTGGATTGTGAGAGTGCTAGAGCTGCTGGACAGGGGAAGGTGGAAGTGTATAAGGGCTGGGAGATCGAGAGGGTTGTGGATGAGGGGAAAAGTGTATTTACGGGGTTTGGGATGTGGAACATGCAGCGGGAAGTGGAGAGAGTGTGGGAATCGAATAATCAGATGAGTTTGTGAGCGATACGCTCTTCGAGGATCACCCATTTGTCTGCAGGGAACGGGAAATGTAGCTTGTTGGAGTTTCTGGTCGAGGAGAATTTATGGGCTGCTTGCTGGCTCTGCTTGTGCCGTTCATCTATTTGTTGACAATATGGTCCTGATTGTCAACTTTGCAGCGAGACTTTAACTTCAAACCTAATATTAGAAGCTCTCGATATTTGATGAATATGTGTTTCCTCCCCTTCCCTTCCTCGGCAATCGGGACTTTGCAGGTACCGGGCAGACTCAAACATATATGAATTCTCTTAACCCTTCATGAATAGTTGTAATCTATCGGAGAGAATGGGCGGCACAGAGAACCCAAAAATGAAAGATCGTGGCCAAATGTTTACATCATCGCAGTAGTTCTGGTAAGAAGCGATCCGATGTAGGACGAGGTCGGCCCAAAACAGAAACACCCTAGCGCTTCGGATGAAGCACCCACCAGAACTTCAAAGTCAACGTCAAGCTACTTCTTTACAACAGCAAGATCACTTTCTCTTCTTCGACAGACAACCCCTTCTTTGTATCTCATTTCTGAGAAAGTCAAGTTGATGCAGTCTCTTCGAATATGTGAATTCTAGTCCTTCGTTGAGACTCTGTCCTCGAACACGACAAGAGAGGAGACAAAGCCACGAAATGTCCAGCTACCGAGAGCTCACAACTGCGACATCAACACGCTCTCACCGCCAGGAAAGTATTCTACTTAAGACGTGTTATCATGTCACTTCACGGTCAGTACACGAGTACTGGCAAACAGAAGCTGGAAACCCCTGAGTTTTAGTCAGGATCTCACCAAACTTGACGCTACCAGGTCACCAAGGCATTCAGCCCACCCATAATCGACGCTCTCAACAGCCCATCCCAGGGTCAAAAATAGCTTGAGACTCTCAGCATCATCTTCTCGCATCTCTGGAGCGATATACAACAACAGTAGCGTTGAACAAATCCATTCACCACGTTTCTTTCAGCAGTCAAAGAATGGGTGAGGAGTAGGGTAACTGCCGAAATCAATTGTGGCTCCTTCCCCTTTCCACGACGAGCTATATATATATTTCTCCGCTAGCACTCTTTCCTCCTCTAATATTCGACGAACATCTTCTCATTCATACCAGGTTTGGACCGTCAGACGTTCGAGTGGCACAAGGCATGCAACGCGTTTCAAGCATGTCTTTTGGACATGTTCACACCGGAGCACCGACTCTTTATCCGGATCTAAAGCCAGTCCTGGATAGGCCGAATCTCGAGTGTTCACCAGATATCTCTTCCACATCTGAGAAATGCTTTCATCCAACGCAGAGATGCCACTGCATGATTGCAACGTCTGGCACTCGAGCACAGATAAATCCTTCAATCTTCTCTTGGAGCATTCCATGGATATCGCAGAATCTCCCAAACAAGTCACTGCAACGCTGAAGGTCTTCGGATGAAAATGTCTTGACAAAATTCCGGGATGGCAGACAAGACTTGTCGTGTGCCTCAATCGGAGCACAGTTGGCACACGTGTCTCCAGACATCTGTCACTGGAAGAAAAAGAACTGGTTCTCTTGGTATAAGAACGAAGAGAGGTAGAAATCTACTGGCTTCGCTCTTTTTGATACATTTGATATACTAGTAAGTGTTCTTTGCCAGAATATCTTTGAAGTCTAGCTTGACAGAACAAATTTGCCTTGGTGTGCTTGGACTGATAGTGCTGAGTCCTCAATCACGACACATATATATGCAAGAAGCATATCTCAGTCAGGCTCATCTACGACGTCCTTGAAAGCGTTTCTGCCAGACAAATCAAGCAATATTCATTGCCGCGAATGGACGCAGTGTCTCGTCGCGAAGGTTGTGGAAACCTTGAAGTTTTCAGATAGCACAAGCCCACCCGTTCCTGCTTTGTCCATCATACTATGTTTGGACTGTGGTGAGCTTTCTTGCGGAGTAACTCGGAACACGGGGTTCTGCCAGTGTCTATGGACTCCAGTCCTTCGGAGCATGCCAGAGTGCCGCTGCACATAGGACTCGTTCGGACGGAGAAATCTTCCGACAATCAGTGATCACAGCCATTAGTGTCTCATGGTTCTCGTGTCTGCCTTGACTATTAATATTGGTTTGTGGATGGAGACGTCCTTTGTTGGCCTATTGTCTTTGTCATGGTGATTTAGGGAGCAGGCATAGCTGGTAGTTCTTGGACCTTTCAAGGTTAGCGGAAACAAAGAGCATGAGGAGGGATTGGGGTCTTTGCTATACTCTATGCTATTGAGCATCTAAATGTGCTCAGAAAGAGCTCGTCTGAGACTGGCGCTCTGGTGCTTGCACATGAGAGCTGATAGTCATGCTGCCTCAATACATTGGATCTAGGCCGTTGGCTGGAGTGGCCTTGGGAAGCATGAGAAGGAAGAAAGTTTGATGTCTGCTTGAATGGTGCTGCAGTAAGGAACAGGGAACGATATGATGCAACAGTCCAACAATGGCTAATCATGGGACATTCCGACCTTAACTCGCTCTTCAGCGGGCGGACGAGTCATTGTTCACTCTTGTATGTCGCATCACTACGATGTTTACAATACCACTGGAGAAGGAGGATCGACTTCGGGGTGAACAGCTAGCGTGCCGACTTGCGTAGCCAGGTTGGAGACGGGGAGCGCACCAAAAGGCTGTGCTCGCCTCACCTATCTTCCGACGATCAACAACTCTTCCTTCGTCACCCCAACCTCAATCCACCAACAACACAACTCTCTCTTGCACACTTTCTGCACAGACTACGCAGATCTTACTTACTTTGCCATTCTTTCAAACACTCTGCAGTCTTTGCGCTGCCTGCACGACCGACTACTTGTTGCCGCTACTTGGGAACGCTGTGCGCTCTCGGGTTGTGGTCAGACAGGAGCACCAAAACAGATCTCCCTTGGGGTCCATTGAACACACACAACTCCATACAGACTTGATCTGATCTATGTAAGTGACTGAGACCTCAATCGCTACTCCTCCCTGCACTTGTCCCCTAATATCTTCGTTCCACGATCATCTGTACCATCTACTCGAGTTCAGCTTCAACTATGCGAAGGCTCCTCGAGGGCCGATATCTCCACATCACAAACGCTCCCCCGAAAAGCATACGCCATATCTAACTAACATCTTCACTACAGGCCTTACTGCATACCTTCCACCACATTCTGCCTTTACTCAACCTTTGTCATACAATAATACTCGCCCAATGACTGCTTCCCGGCCTACCACGCCAGAGCGCGAAGAGGCTGAGACGCTCAATGCTGCCGAGATCCTCGTCAAGATGGCCAACACTCCAGTTGGCACTTCAGGTTTGCCCATCAACGAGGATGATATCGCTGCGGTGCCAAACCCAGGCACTCTTCCTCCCGTCGAAGCTACATCTACAACCTCAAGTCCTTTGACCGACACCACTACTCCTCCTTCTGTACCAGGTGAGGCTCCGGTTCATCCAATTGCGATCCCGTCTACAAGCTCGACTTTGAGTGGCTCTGATACCTCAACTTCAATTCCTGCGGCCGTAGTTGCACCTACACCTGCAAGAGTCGTTGCTGCCTCCATGGCTGTACAGTCGGTTGCTGCTTCGAACGTGGTATCCGGACCTACTGCAAATCGTGATGGCACATTTCACAACATGATTGTCAATGAAGTCCAGTCTGCGAGACCACTGCCACCCATTTCTTGGGGCCCTACCTCTCAGAAATATGGACATGGAGCTCAACATGATGCATCATTGTCCGCTGGATCTTCCAAGAGCAAGGCAGGCAATGGTCTCATCAGACCTTCTGGTCAGTCAACCAAGTCCGTCATCTACACCACTACCGATGAGCGCCACTTCGCCAATCTCAGTGTCAAGCCTTCTACTGCGGCTAATCCCTCAGCACACTTCGATAAGATTGGCTCTCACTCTCTCAACACTCCCACAGCTCATCAGTCAAACTCTGGTGCAGTTTCTTACTCGGTGATCAACGGTCGTCCCTGCTTGGGCCCTGTAACACAAGTAAAGGACAATGCTGGAAAGTCTCAGGCAACTCCTGGCTCTGTCAACGGCCGCATCAATCCTGGAAAGACTGGGCGTAATGGAGTACCCAGAGTTCAGACACCGTTCAGCAGTCAGCGTCCCGCTACGCAGACTACCTTCAATCCATTCTCTCTGCCGTCTCCTGGTCAGCCAATGCCATTTTGGTATCCTGCTACCCTTACTCAGCGGTCGTCCGCCAGCCCATACGGGTCTCAGATCGCTGCTACTCCTTCTAGATCGTCCCCAATTCAAGGTCAGCAAGACATGGGCAGTTCTCGGACTCTGTTACCATCCACGCCATCCAAGTCTGCATCTGCCACTTCCAATGGTACTAGACCTCGAACTGAACTTCCATCTGCGCCGCTCAAGAACACTTCGATTCCTCCCAGTAATGGTACCCCTCGAACTCTATTGCCTGCCAGAAGCTCTTCTGGATCTGTCACTTCCGATGGATCTCAGCGATCAGAGGTGTTCCGACTTATGGATGAACGAATGAGTGATATTAAGTTCAGTGGATCTGCTGTCACAACCGACGACCTTGTGCGTCTCGAGCACATGGAGCGAGCCTTGCTGTCAGACTTCTATATTCTTCATGGAACTTTTCTTCCCCACCCTCGTTATGATGGTCAACCCAACGAAGCTGCTTTCATTGCAGGCGGTTTCCGTCACCCTCGAAACTTCTACGACTTTGAGGATCGGATGAAGAACTTGAAGAAGAAGGTTGTCAAGCGATTGGAGAAGCAGGCCGCTTCAGAAATTGGTACACAAAAGGACTGGAGCAAACAATTGGCAGAGGAGCACGAAACTTTGAGCATCTTGTACGACGAGTTGGTTCATTGCAAGAAGTGCTTGACCGGACTACGCAAGTATTTGGAACGAGAGAACAAGGTTGGCGAATTCTACGAATACAAACTCAAGGTCCAGTACACTGAAATCGGCAACCAGGACATCCCTCCAGGATACCGCAGATCGACCGCGGCGAAGAAGAAGAAGGCTGCCCCAGCTACAAACACGAAGACCACCAGTGGCAAGAAGCGACAGAATTTCATCTTGATAGACTCCGACAACAGCTCCGAGCAAGGTTCTACGCCAACAGCAAGCAAGCCTCCCCGCAAGAAAGCCAAGACTCAACCTACTCAGAGCGGCCAGATATCTTCCACTACACAATTCCGAGCCACCAGTCAACCCACAAATGGTACGGGTATGCGTCAACAGCCACGAGGTCCCGCACAAGCCATGAACGGTTCCGGTATGCAACAATCCCCACGAGGCCCTCCACCTGCATCCCCCGCAGTCCGACCCCGAACAGTTGCCGACATTGATCGTGACATTGCTGTGAGAGCTGTAGAGGTTGAGAAACTCCAACAAGAAATGACAAGACTCAGATGGGAGAAGTTGATGTTGGAGGATTGTGGCCAGAATGGTGGCGCTTGATTTGGTTTCCTACACATACACTACGCATACATAATTGTCTGATTATTGGTTGTACTTTTGGATCTCGAAGATTGGAGACGCTATTTTTGGATTACCTTGTCATAGAGTACTGTAGCTAGTTGGGTTGAAACTTTTCAACCCGTCCTCTGTCCCGCGAATGCTTGTGATCGTGATCGTGAATGCTTCCGAGTCCGCCACACCTTCTGCCTGTGCCATCCCTCCCTGCCTTCTTCGCGCTCACCAGAACTTAGTGGTTGGAGTGCTGAAAGAATTCCTCCAACCATGATACGTTGTGCTCTCATGTACTGGGTATCGCTGAGCCATGAGCCTTTTGCCACATACTCAATGTCCCGTCACGATGCTCTGTGAACCGGCGATTGATGAGCAGCTCATATCTTCTCTCAACAGGTCTCTGGGATTCGACGTCCTCTCTGAAGACTTAAGAGTGCTTCTGAAAGCTTACAAACATACCGCAGGGGACTGTCCAACCAACTCAGACCAATATTCTTGAAGTTGAGATTCTTGTTTACTTTGCTGATTAAGCGAATCATCTGTGCTTATCGCCGAAATTAGGACAATCTTCCACAAATCGTGGCCTTATTGAGATATTCACAGCATTCTTCATTGGTTTCTAAGATATCAGAGTAAATTGGATCAAAACGAGGTAGGCATAGAAGTTCACGGTAGTCCTATACTTCTGGTAGCGGTTGGCTGCCTGAATCCGATGATATTCACCACCTGGCCCAAAAATGGCAGTCTGTCTCGTTCAAAAAATCCCTTTTAACATCAAGTTTAGTACCTCAGGTTCGATAGATATCCTGCTTTTGCGTTGCTGCAACACAGTATGCAGTCAGTGTTCCGTTGACAGGTCGGATTTCTGCCGTGCAGTTTTCAGTGAGTCACGTGATCGCTCGCTGATATTTCCACATTCACTTCCACGCCCTGAAGTCGTCAAGGTTGAATCAAGCAGCGAGCCATTGGTCTAAATGGCAACAGCCAGATTTCTCTGATTATTTGAACTGGTTACAGACAAGCCTCTAGCCCATCTACATCCAGCCGCTCCTCCGACTCTTTTCGATCTCGATCTCCGGCCTTTGTCGAGACGACTTCTCTCCTCCGAAAAACTTAATCGTGACAAACGTCACCCAAATCCAGCTCTACAGCCATGTCTAGTATTCAGAACTCCGCCGTCGATAATCACATACCTCCTCGACCATTCACCTTGGTGGCTTTAGAGGAGGTAGAAGTCTACGCTGCCGCGTTATCATACTTGATGGCCGACTATAACATCTTAGTCATCGGATTCGACAAAGACAGAGACAACAATATCAGAAACACGTATGCTTCACTGGGCCTAGATTGCATGGTTAGGATCTTCGACGTCGAGGACCACATACAATTGGAAGAATTTATTTATTAAGTAATTAAACCTGGTCCAGTTTATTAAATAAGTACATCTACATTCTATTTACTGAATAAGTAGATTCTATTTACTGAATAAGTAGATTCTATTTACTTAATAAGTAAATGAAAATAAATTCTTATTTACTTAATAAGTAAATGAAAATAAGTTTTACTAAATAGCTAAATCCATATTCACTTATTTAGTAAATTCGTGAGGGCTGAAGAAGGCTGTTGTATGGATGGCAGAACGTGTTGCGAAGGGCAAGAAAGTGAGATCGTCGCATCTCGAGAAAGAACAGGATGTTCTTGTAGTAATTGACGATGAGTTCAACCGTCTCCGAGAGGATATGCAGAGCCTCAGGGGGAATCCTGAAGGTTCGGAAGCCTATGTACACGAGGACCGCGCCGCATTTCAAGATGATCAGAACTCGAGTGGCTAGAAGAGACCTACCACTTGAAAACTTGGTGGCTCGAGACAAAGCTGCGACGAAAGCAATCTATCAGGACACAGCCAATTTCCAGAAGAGCAGCAGCAGCAGCATCTTCCCCGCCAACCTAGCATCTACTGATGAGGATGTCACTGTTCATGAATCGATCGATGATCGCCAGCAAGCTCTCACCAGATGATGGGGTTCCAACACGAAAGGCAAGAGTTTCTCGAACCAAGACGAAGAAGCGCTAGATACGAAGAGGCAGAAGCAGGGAGCTCCTAGCTCATCTCCATCCCAGGCGGCTCAATCGGAGGAGGAGCCTATCAAGAGGAGATCTTCCAAACGAGTAGTGAAGGAAGTTGATCTAACATTCCCACAAAAATCCAGGAAAAATTCCGGAATTCGTCGGAAGATCAAGAATTCACTTGTACAAACGCAAGCAGAGCGACAGATGCTAGAGGAATCTGGCCTGCCTATTGTCGATGAAAGTTTTATCATGGAATTCACGAAGCGCATTCCACAGCAAGTACAGCTTCAGCACACTATGAGGAGATCCGACAACTGAAACTCAGAATCGAGGAACAAGAAGCAAGGATGAAAAAGATGGGACGTTATACGAGAAGATCATAAAGGAAAGAGATGAGCTGAGCAAGGACATGCAGGAGGCATGGGATGCTCTAAAAGATGAGCGGAGAATGTTGAGGGATATGACGGAACGAAAGGAGAGATGCAAGAGAATGGTGACAGACAATCGGAGATCTGGGCATACGGGAGCTGGAGATTGCACGTCGAAGGAGAGTGATAGCGAGGAAGACATCCCCGCACGAATGAACAAGAGGTATCAGATGCCACGGGACCATCTCAGGGCATGCGGAATTCGAGGCCCATGATTGTTGGAAGAAGATGCCTGGACTTTGGGATAGTGTTTTTGGAAGTCTGGTGGCCTAGTTCGGGTGGTTTTCATAGACATCATATTGAGCCTGGTAGGGAAGCCGGTTGCATTAGCCATAGGAGGGGTACATCATATGGCCCAAGAAATGACATTGAGTCAGCCAATATAGTTGTTTGATCTTCATAGCTTCACTATCACGAAACAAACTATACCAACAGTGCCTATCATATTGTGCTGCTAGGAAGATGAAAGAATGGGGCAATTGGCAATGAAGCCTTGACTTGAACGTATGCAACAATGCTGGAGCCATTGGCTAATACGTGTAATCACTAAGGGAGTCGCACCATGTATGACTCTCATTATCAAATTCACAATGTCGTCCTGTTTGTGTCGTCCATCAAGTAGCGATTGATCATGTGCAAGCCATGTCCAATACAGCTCATGGTCTAGGCTCGAAGTAGACTAGGGCGCTCGAGTAATTTTCGCACTGTTTACTTTGTCGTGCCTCATCAGGCCTCGAAGCGTTTTCCCTTTCAACTTCCTGCACTTTCTCAACGTGAGCTGATGAAAAAAACATACCAGAGCATCCTTACTATAATATTATTGAGTCGAGAACGCCTCATCGAGAACACCTCATCGAGAACACCTTAGCCCATCTGCACCGACTTTCGCACATCCGGTATACACTGGCTTTGGTAGTCTGGCTTTTCGTGGTGGATGTGGCCAAGATGGGGGTATCCGTTGAGCTCATTGTGGAGTAGGAGCACTGGGCTCGTTGTCTTGAAAATCAATCATGGAGTCATGGGGCACGATTACAATCATATCTCCTCTACTTGAACCGCAAATGAATAATCTGTCTCGATGGCGTGCTCTCGAGACACAATCCAATGATACTGCACTGGGCATAGAATGCGAGATTATTGATTGACAGCATTTCACAATTGAAGCACAGTACAGCAGAAGAACTACAGTGCCAGTACCATCCGCCGAACGCAAGCTTTAAACTATATTCTAGATAGAAGTACCTTTGACAGTGAATGCTGAGATCGTATGTCGAGGAAGTCGGGTGTGGTTGCTGGCTCAGAATCGCGCTAGCTTCGCTTAAAACCCCGCCATTCGTTGTAAACAGATCCGACGCACCGGAGACCTCTCGAAATCTCGACAAGAGAGTCCCGAATACACCCATGACATTGGTACCTTCAGTATGGCCGACCATGAGAACAACGATGGCAGCATGCCGATACCGATGCTGTGCTCTAATCCTTTCGGGCTTCGGCCCTTGGACAGGCTCGAAAGCATGATCAGCGAAATCGACAATATCCACGCCACGCTCCCAGAGCTTGTGGCACTACGCAAGAGGATGGAACAAATTCACCGTCAAAGTATCAATCTTTGTGTCAAAGTGGCGATGGGAGAGATTGTGGCGAATTCTGGCACCAAGGATCCAGTCACGCAGCAGGAGAGAGCTCAGGATACAAAGGATATCGAAGCACTGGCAGGAGTCGTTGACGTTTTGCAGCTCAGACTTGGAAATTTGTGCAACTCTTCAGCCTATAAAGAACTCTTGGAGCGGAAGGAAGAGCTCGAGTCCGATCTGCGAACGGAAAGAGCGAAGGTACAGGCAAAGGAGGATGCTATTGCTGACTCGATACTGATCAGAGACGGGCTGAATAGAGATGTGGCAAGACTTCGTGAGGAACTGGAGTCTGCAACGAGCATGATGAGTGAGAATAACATTCGAAAGTGGGAAGCTAGATTGAAGGAGGTACAAGGATGCCTTGATCGAGCTGCGGGCAAATACGCAGACCTGGATCGAGACCACCGCAGAGTTTTGGAAGAGCTTCAAGTTCTCAAGAACAACACAGCACAATGGAGTAACGATAAAGCCGCTTTGGATACCCAGGTGGATACACTAAGCAGAGACAAGGCGAAGTTAGAGTGCGATATTGCAACGTTGCGGAGCCAGATCAGGATAATTCAGAGGGAAAAGATTGACATCGAAAGCAGTTCAGCGGCTGAGGAGCTGAGACGAGTACGACTTGCGAATTTCATTATCCAAAGCGAAGTCACGACTCTGAAAACCAGGATCCGAGAGTTAGAAGAAAATGCTAGCATCACGGACAGGCTTGGTAGGTGCTGTTACAATCTCATCTCTGAGCTATTGTCCCTGGAGTCACCTAGGACTTATTTTTTCTGGGACTAATCATAAATCTACCATAGGCACCAACTGTACAGCCACAAGAGATCTTGAACACCAGAAGAGGAAGAAAATCCAATGGAAAGAACATGCGAAAGAACTCAAGAATTCGCTAGAAGAGAAAGAGGTCGAGTTAGAATGTGCTTGCTCAGACAATCGTCAACTCGCGAAGGAACTCAAACGAATCCATGATCGTGCCAAGAACGAAGCGGCACTGCTGGCCCGCCGTTTCCCAAGATTGGGAGGTCGAGATCAAGACTCTACCGAAGAAGACGATGATGGCGAAGATATTGGAGCAGATGAAGGAGGGGATCAAGATGGCAACACTGGCAACGGACCGGTACTACAGGGGTACAAACAACCAGTCTATAACATGTACATGGGATATCGTGACACTGAAGGTTCACAACGTCGAGTTTCGCAGCCGAACACAAGTACTGGTGAAGGGCAGGGCGATTTGGATGTGCCGGACGTGGCTCTGAAACCTAAATCAACGGATCCAGTGCCACAGGGGTGGGCCGTTGTGAAAGAAGTAAATGCCCTCGCCTGTTTCAAGACATTGCTAACGGGAGCTTATGCAGCATCTCAGAAAGGTCCCAGATCGCTCTTCTCGCTCGAGAGTCATATCTTCTGGAAGCACCGGAAATTGATGGATTCTTCATGTTCTACTTGGACTTTGAGTTGGGAACCCACACCGCATTCCTGTTGTTATAGGGATAATTTTCAATGAAGCCTCTGTTCTGATGGCGTTGGAGAAGCGGAAATGCTACATCTGGTGTTCTTATGGTAGCGGTGGGTGGGGCAGCTTATGCAAAAACCCGCATTTGACTGCAATCGAGTTTCTTGTCTTTGTCAGATAGATGTCTCCCGTTAGGTCGATCTGTGCGATGTCGTGCGGTAGAGCCAGTAAATTTGTTTGCAGGCCTGGGACATAAAATTCGATTGCTTGAGGGGGTGCCGTTTCTCTTTGCTGAACATTAACTTGGTCACTATATTCATCCGTGGCAATCAACAATCCATGTTTTCCGACCGACGCGTTTGCACTGGCCATGCTCGACGCTTCAAATCAAACAACGCTTACCAGCCCACCTAGAATCTCCAGCATACCAGGAGTAAGCCCGAAACAAACCCTGATTTTCAACAAGTATCTAGCTTCCACGAAGCCCGAGTCTCATTATATGACACCTACCAGCAGTTAACTTTGCCACCATGAGACGAAGCTCCAGTGAACCTACCCTGCCAGCGCAAACGGACCATCACCTCCAAGCTGCCCAGGTACCAGTACCGTCCCCACAACGACACAGACTCCTGAGGCTACTACTCGACAGAGGGGATGAAGAATATCAAAAGCTTGTGAACCGAAATATCGCACCGAAGTTGAGATGTACGAAAGCCCGAGGACGGAGACCGGAAAGCAACTGTAGAAATCAGCCAGCTCCGTGCCAAGAACGAAAGTCTATCCGCTGCGCAAAAATAACAAAGGGCAGAGGTGGCCAGCGAGAAGAAGAGGACTCGAGAGCAACACGAAGAAAGGATTCGGGCAGTACAAGATGATTTCGGGTCGTACAAAAAACAAGCCGAGTCAAATGACAGGGACTTTAGATCGAAAGTCGATTCGCTGGTCCACAATATTGAAGATCTCAACGGGAGTATTACACAGTCAAATATGTCGAATACGGAATCGAAGAGAGAAAGAGACGAGGCGGTAAAGATGCGACAAGAACTGGAAACAAGGCTTGAGGAGCTGCAACAAAGGCCGCGGGTTACACTCAAAGAGCTTGCGACAGCACGTGCTTCTACTGAGCTAAAAGTCTCCGGGATCGACAGAGCCTCCCGCGAATGGCAAATGAAGGAAAGAGAATACCTGCAAGTTATCGAGGACCTGCAGACGGCATACCAGACCTTCAGGAAACAAAACCTCGAGATGACGAACATGGTCGAGAAACAAGCTGAAATTTGGGGTAAAACGCTGGAGAGACACAGGGGTGAAAGACCTGACAAGCGACAGAAAACATCAGATTCTAGCATAGGACCAGACGTTGAAGGCGGCCCGGTGGGGGTTGATGGTCTTCTTCAAAGAGCACCATTAGTCCAGACCCATCAGCCGCTCCAGTACGATGCCCAACAAGCTCAGCAAGTCCACTATCCTCCATACCAACATCATCGATCTCAATTTCCTACTGCCCAAGCGGGGTCTTCTCGTGAAGGCCGGCGGAATTCGAGATTTTCTTCCCGTGATCGTCGAAGAAGCAGAGAGGCCGATGAGTTACATTCGTACAGTACAGGCTTTGCTCATTTACTTTGGCAGCGGAACGATTGTAGTGATGTATTTGCATCCTTGTATGAATTGATGACTACCCCTGAGTGATTTCTTAAGCTTGGTGATGGCTGAAGATGACTACACTCTACATTGGGAAAGTCAGTAGTAATCTTGGCCGCAGTTGTGTGAGCAATGGAAGTAGTTGCTGACTTTGGGATATTGTCCAGTGACATCGAATTCTCCTTAGGAGAGTATGCACCGCACCCTCTGTGACTGCCTTTTTCCACTTGAATCATGTTCAATTCAATCATTTCTTTCCTTAATCTTGTCCAAACGATATGCAACTGAGACAACATATCACAATTCTCGGGTTTCACTTAACACCGACAAGTGAATTTTCCAGCTGAGCTAAAGTAGGCACACTTGAACCTGCCATCGAGAAGCTCTCGGAAGAGATGTCTCCATCCCGCAAAAGTCTCTCAAACGCTGCCGACGTTATCGATCTCAACAACAAGCCATTTACACCATCGACTGTTCCAGCTTTGGAACCCCATGATACAGTTTCAACCATGACTGACCAAGTTCCCCACCACCATGGGCAATCGATTTTGGCGAATTATGCCTATCCGTCAGTCATCACAGCTCGTCGGCTAGCAGAGAAACATCCATCAGCAAAAGAAGATCTCCTCGAACTCGCTCACGCCCTCGAGAATCTCGAGAGTTCGCACCAAATGTTCCTTCATTCTCGAATCAACATCATCGCCGAGAAAGATCGACTGCTGGCGCAGAAGGAGACAATAATTCAGGACCTTCAACGCCGACTAAAGAATCGCGAGTCTGTCAAGCAAGAAATTATCGAGCAAGTCAAGGCAGAAGCTGCCCGTGACACGGAAGAAGAAGTGCAGGCACGGATTTACGTCAACGAGAATTGCAACAATCTCCATGAAGAAAGCGCTATGCATCTGGCTACTTTAGAAGAGGTGAAGGAGAGATTGAGGTTGGCTTTAGGTGGCTTGAAGAGACCTCACGATCGAATTTCGGAGGGAGATGATGCCGTCGTTGGATCTCTTGATGGCAAAGTCCGACGGCAACAAGTGAAAGACAGAAATTATAGGGCTATATGGGTGGAGCTGATAGAAGGATGTCTTTGAGCGTCGCGAACACTTGCTCGATATCACAGCAGCATGTTCAGGAGAATGTTACACCATTGCACAAGAAGCCCTACCACAGTCCCTATGCTTCCAAGTCACCAGTGGAGAGCAGCCTCCTCACACCAGCCAAGGACAAAGAGAAAAGAGCCTACGGAGACGATGGCGGACTGAACACAGCGCATAGTCAGTCGACAACACCCACCCGGAAGTACACCAGCCCATACGCCAGCAACTCATCCTTCACTCAGACGTCGTTCACAACATCTGATTGCTTCGGAAATCAGACTCCATCCACTATGTCACCATATACCGAGAATATTGCTCCTCTTACTTCATTTCAAGGTCAAGATAAAACACCTCCTACACCGTCGGAAATGGACCTCGGACTGACTCTAGCCGCACTCCGAAACGAGTGCCAGTCACCATACTCAGAGACATCAGATGGGTTTAGATGTGCAAAGTGATCAGCTCGAGACAGACTTAAAAACCTACCGAGAGCTAACTGACACCTAAGTTTACGCGCTGATATCTAGGCAGGATGAAAGCAAAGGATCGGAGGCTCCAGCGAGAGGGGATCTCTACTAATGAAGTGGACCAGAGGTTCTGTGTTCTAAACTCTGAGACTCGACTTCTAGTTGGAATAGTGAGTTCATTAATTAGTACCATCACAGAAAGAAGATATTGACTGACTGAGTTTCAGGTCTGAACTCTCCATGTTTCTCTTTTCTGGTCATGGTCTTGAAGTCATACTTAATTCACAAACCATCGCACATAGAATCTTCTGCTTTCCAACCAGCTGTGTTTTCGACGATCCCTATGCCTTACGATACCATTCTGAGCTACAGAATTATGGACAGGATCCATGTACTGAAACGGGTTTCCAACTCCACAACCCCTCCAAGCCCTGGAAGACAGAATTCTCGTCCTTGTTGGAGGGGCTGGCACCTCAGTTGTTAGAAGGGGTCTGCACCTTTATGCACATTTATAAAATTAAACGTCGCACTTCATTCACAAATGCATAAAATGAAACTTCCAATTCGTGGTTCGTAATCGCGTCTAATCGCGTTTTTGATGGTGATAACAGCCTCGATCTTTGGGTAATTCTATTGTTCACGTGATGATTTCACTGCACTTGAAATATGGGCCCTGCTCGCCAAATATCTTGGCGTAAACAATGTTTTGCGGTAAGTTGCAAACAACCCATACTGGGATCTGAGCTTCAAATTTCAGTTATTACACTGTTGAAAATCCAGGGACTCTTTTATGACACATCTAAAAATGGAGTTTGGACTGATACTTGATATCTTATTATCTGAATATTTTTATGGTGAGGTAGAGACACTTTAAGTAAATCCTTGGCATTGCTTACTTGCCACGCCAAGTCCAAGGACTCTTTTCTACCCCTGAGAGTGAGGTATATCTTGCAAATCACATGGATTGACTGTGCTACACCTTTTATTGAGAGCGACCCACTTGCTCGTCAGGGTGAAGGTATCGTAACTCGAGTGAATAGGTGGGTGACAGGGTGGCCTAACGCGCTACCATATACAGCGCAATTGGTACCCCTTCAAGCCAAATCTGTCCTTCTCCAAGAGCAGATCATAAACAGAAGCTACAATTCTTACATCGATTCATCGCACCTGTTATCATCTATCGACAATTAATTGTCTAGCGTCCGTACACCTCATTTCAGCTTTCCACTCATGAGTACCAAGACTTCTACGCCGCATTTGATCTATGCCTCAACTCCGTCCATGAATGTTTCCTGATCCAATCAAAATGGAACGCTCCATAAATGCCGAACCTGCGGGCCAAACCTCTCATCTAAGCTCTACTACTTCAAACACAATATCCGCCATGCCAAGCTCTCACCCCATCCAGCAACTTGAACATGTCATCATGAAAGCCGAAGCCGCCGACCCTCCTGGCAGAGCCAGAGATCTTCTCCGTCCAATCCAAGGAACCATCAAAGTTCGAGAACAACACTACGAGGATTGCTTGAAGGAGAAAGATGCGCAGGTCCTAGCTTTGAAGCTTGAGCTTTTCAAGGTAAAGATGAGCGCTAAGGAGATGGACGAAAAGTTTCTGGCGGTCAGAGGTGAATTGCGGGATACTAAAGGAGAGTTTCGAAGTCTGAAGAGTCAAGCACGAGAGGGTGAGAAGAGAATTGGAGAGCTGGAAGCCGAGAAGCTTGCTTGGTTGGAGGACAGTTGCAATAAAGTCAAGGAGTTGGAAGCTGCTCGAGCGGATCTACAGCTCGAAGTGGACTCTCTGAGAGACACAGTCAATAGACAGAGCTCGGAGATGTTTGATCTTCGCGTCAAAGGTATTGCACAACGAGGAGAGATCCACTTTCTGATGAAGAATATTGTGTCTCTTCAGGAGGATCTCGAGTTAAAGAGAGCTGCGGCCGACTGGCTGGCTCAGAATGGTCCCAGCTTACAAGACGACTTCCACAGGATGCAGGATGAGATCACGGAGTTGAAGGAAAAGGGAGCTGAGATGGCCAAAATGATGGCAAGAGGTGCGAGAGAGTGGCACATTGATAGAGTAAGCCATGGAGTCGCGGAGCCAGAAGTTATTGGTGCATCCGAGGGAGAGGCTTTAACGAATACTGGGAGATCCAATAGGGGCGATTCCGTCAAACTCAGAAAGGTGGGGCTGGGAAACGAGATGAGGGTGCGCTCTTGGGCTTCGAAGGAACATCGACGGGCCACGAATTCACCTCAAGCTAAGCGCAGCAGGAGTGGTCAAGTCAAGCGGGGATTTGAGATTTCTGATCCATACGTTGGCATGGATACTAGAGAAGAATTTGAGATCGTACAGTATCGAAGAAAGCGCATGTCATTGTTTCAGTCCGTGGCCTAGCTCCAGCACCTTGGGAGGCTTCGCGAAGCTTCGCTGATATGCTTCCAAAATGCATCTCGCAAACGATCCCTCTCTAGCAAAACACATCCCAGCGCAGTATCTTCCATAAAATGCACAACAAAACTTTCAAGGCAACTCAGAAGTTGTTGAGGTGAGGGGCATGGTGGCTTGGTGGTGGACTGAGAAGGTGTCGAGTGTCAAGGCTCTGTATACACATGAACTTACCTCTTCAGAACCAGCGTTAACACAAATATAAAATAACATAACCCCAAGCAAATGCTCTCTGATTCTCGTTTCTCAATACATCATCAGATTTTGTTTCTATCAAAAGAAATTTACATTGAGACAGTCGTCAGTTCCAGACGGCGTGAGTATTTGGTGAATCGATCTGACCTAGTTTTTAACCTGCATAAACCATCTCGCAACGCATGATTCTAGCAGATCGGCGGAACAAAATTCACTTCAAGTAGTCTCTCCATATCCTTATCTAAAGAGCTCTTTCTTCTTGTCAAGCTCTTTCGTCACAACCATTTCTCTACCTCTAGGCTTGAGTCACAGACTCACAGGAGTCACAAACCGTATTCTGCACCTGAAAGATACAAAGATCCATCAAGTCATAAATTCACTGGGCTGGCTTGCTCCATCAAATAATTCTCACGAGACTATCTTCAACTCAACCATGGCTCAGAGTAAGCACTAGATGCTCAATAGTCATTCGTTCTGAAGTCTTGAGTGACGCTAATGGCAGCAGACACAACAAACATTCCTATCAGCCCAGCTAAGACTATCATCTCTATCAGCAGCTCTTCTACTATGCCCGAGAATGGCGAAGGCGATCTACCAGCAGATATAGGGCCTGGACTCGCGCCTCTACATGCAAAGAGTTCTCTCACCCTTGTGGCACCTTCCCCACTCATCAAAGATCTCTTACAAAATCTTAGCAGCGATCTCTCCAAAATTATCCGAACTAAAGATGAAACTATCGAAGCTCTCTTCATTGAGTGCCAAGTCGCCCGACGAAATGCTTTGAAAGCTGAAAACCTTCACCTTCAGGAAAAGGCGAAGATCCTCGAAAGAGCAGGTCATGACAACGCCAACAGTACGGCTCGCATCTTGGAACTGCATCTGCACGTCAAGAACCTTGAAAAGGAGAAGGAGAATCTTGAATCCACCTCACAAGCTGAGAGCTTTCAGTTGAAGAAAGATATCATTGATCTGAGAGGCTGCAAGTCAGAGGCCGAGAGCATTGTGGAAGGATTGCACAAGGAGTTGAGAGAAGCCAAGGTGGACTTCGAGAAGAAGTTGGCGGCCAAAGAGAGTCTGCTGGGGCAGGCTAACTTGAAGGCGGGTGAGGATGAAATGATATCGGAGGCTAAGGACAAGAAGGTCAGAGAGCTGAGCAATGAGGTCACGGAGCTCAATCGGGAAAACAATGAGCTATTGGGTGAACTCCAGGACTTGAAGACCCGAATGGGGGGATACAAGAGGACTTGGGAAGAGTTCAGGGAAAACATGGACGAGAGCCTTTGGTTTGATGAGCATCGTGGGAAGAAGGTCTTGGCTCCTAAACATTGATTACGGTTTCTGACTGGGTGGGACTTATAAATAGGGATGACTGACGGGTGGTCGTTGCTATGGTGTGGCCAGATTTCGCAATCACGGGGGAAAATGAAAGAAACAGATCTTGGGAAGAGGTTCATCTTTTTAGTAGGAGCAATCATCAGAATGTTATTGCCTCAAGAGGATATTTACTCGTGCGAGATGCCAAGACCTTGACGTGCAAAGTAAACAAAGAGTGTGTGTGAGGACCTTTCCCACAAAAGCAACAGTATGTGTATGAACAAGGAGACGAGAATGCTGGCCAAACAGCATTTTATAGATGAAGTTTTTTAATCTTATTGCCCAAGTCTCGCTTTGCCTCTTTACTGCTGTGTCCTGAGAAGCTTCAAGAATTGATGTCAGATGCCTACTTGGAAGCTGCCGTAGAGACGGTGATACTCCAAGAACAACGATGGAACGAAGCTGATCCTATTTGTCAGCTAAATTTTCCAGACAGGCTGAAATCGCTTCATTAGGTTTCGAGTGAATACGATGTCGCATGCTGTCGTCGCTAGCGGCTGGCTGCCTTGGCACTGTGCTCGAGCCAACAAAACCCCACTGCTTTCTACAAACATCTTCTCAAACAGTAACAAATAGAACCAACTTCGATCTACCAAGCTCGACTATCACAGCTTTGAGAAATATTACTATCAAAGATTCTAATCCGTAGTCTCGGAATGTCCTCGAGGTGAAAAGAGCCACCCGGCATTCTAGAGAGAGGATCGATACACGAGAACATAATTCTTAACAGAGTTTCACATGAGTAGTGGCCAACTCAGTAGGGAAGAGCCAAAGAGGACAAAAGCTGGTACGATGATCGGACTTTAGCGTACCATAAATGAACCAGATTGGAACACTGAAAAGAACGCACGATTGAAAATCATAGAATGTGTGCGGCAGAATCGAAAGTCAGCACTCGGGTCGACAGGTCTCAAACTTTAAGTACTTCGACGCCAACAAGAGTACATTCAGCAGCATACCGGATTATTTATCTACTCTGTACACTTCATTAGGAGCTCTCCCATATCACATAGCCATCAAATCAATTAGAGAGTCCACGAAAACGCAATCATGGCCACCTCAATCACGATCAAAGGCCCCCCAGCTGAAGAAGCCAGGGTACTGAAAGTACTCCAACGCTACGGCCCGATCAATCACCACAACGAAATTACGCCTAACCAAGCCGACAATTTTGACACATTCAACACGTGTCAAGAGATGCTCAACACCACACTAGAACGCCACCACCCAGAAAGTCAAGCAGTGATCAAAGAGCTTCAAGGCAGAGTCGGGGTCAAAGCCGAACGATGCAGTGACTTTCAGGCTCGGAATAACACACTTCTTCAGTCAGTCGGAGCGAAAGATCATATAATCAGATATGCCCGAGCCATTGTCGAAGAACGGGAGAGAGAGCTGGATGCCACGGAGATCAGAGCTTCGATACTGGAGGATAAACTTGCTGATGCTAATAAGCAATTAGCCAAGAAGACGGAATAGCTTCAGATGAAGGTGGCGGATGTCACTGTTGTAGTATTATCCAACTTGGATGGGGAGATTCAGAAAGTTGTAGAGGGCAGAAAGGAGTTGGAGGAGAATGTGGAAGAACTGGAAGCTCATCAGCATACTCTGAGTAGCAAGATTTTCAAGCTAAAAGAGGAGAACAAGAAGATGCAACTTGAAAGCGAACATCAGAAAAGGAGAATGGAGTTGCAGGGTTGTCGTTTGGATAAGTTGACTGAAGAGAATCAATCGCTGAAAAGGTTAAGAACTGAGGGTCAAGTGGATGAGTCAGTAGAAGTTGAGGACCCAGATAATGAAGAAGAGATATTTTGCAAGAGAAGAAAGTGAGATGAAGACTCAGAAGGCGAGATACCCTCGCTTCGATCAATATAATAGGATCTTCACGTTTTATTCTTCGGTGATGTCAAGTTCTAGTTGATAGATCGCGACGAATGTCTGTAGAAATCGTTTGTAAGATCTGCATGGCTCTTGTATAACATGGCAACGTTTCCTTGGTCAGCTATCAGAATCAAGAGTGTTAAATGATGTTAGTTGGTGCTTCAATCACCACATCCTCACTGCAAATTCTTTGTAATATATGCCTGATTGATTGTACATCCCAATTCGCACAGAGGTCAAGCTTCAACGGTAACAGACTTGATGGTAACTCCAGAAGTTTTGGGGCGATATAAACTATGAACAGAAACAACAGCTGCTACTATCTAATGAGCTAAGCTGTCCTCCCAGTGTACCTTCGCAAATCTACTTTGCAGAAGTATTACACTCGAACTAGACACGAGATTATCGAATTCCCTGAAAATAGGCAATATCTCTATACACAGCATGGCTAGCCGAATGGCCATACGGCATCGTCTTCCTCCACATTCCATCCCGTTTCATCCCTTTCTATCAACTCGGGAGGAGCCACAGCCTCGAGGCGGGTGACCCAATTCCTGAGTCTTTGAATCAGTCCTCGAAGAGTATTGTTCTTACCAATTTCCTCTCGGTGCCTGGTGCGGAGATCCCGGCTCTCAATGATTTCGTTTTCGTACTTGTTACGATAATCAGAGATTTCGAAGACGGCCTTGGCATACTCTTCTCGGAGGCGGTGATTCTCGGTAAGCGTCTCTTCGTGCTGGCGACGCAGGGTCTGGAACACCCCATTAAGACAGGCGACTTCCTTCTCTAGCTGCATTTCCCGAGCGGATTTCTCTGCTGACTTGCGTTTTGTGTAGGGTGCCGTCGTAGAGCCAGGAAGCTTGGGCGGACGGCCTCTCTTCTTTGGAGGCTCGCCAGTGGTGCGAGGGGGGTTGTGCATAGGCTCTTGAAAGCCACCCATGTTCTGGAGATTGCTTCCAGGTGCTTGGAAGCCGTCCCTATTGTCGACGTTGTTGCCAGGCATTGCTGGGATCCGGGCAGTGTTGTAACCTGGGGTGGTTGCTTGAGAACCGCCAGGCATAGCAATGGCATTTGAGGCGTCCATAGTTGGGCCTGATGAGGAAGTGTTCATGCCGACTGGTGTATTGGTAGCCATCATCGCTGTAGTGCTCAACATTGGAGCAATTCCTTGGCGGTTCGGTTCTGTCATGTTTGCGACCATTATATCCTTCAAGCCTGGAAACGGCAATCTGCCATACTGGAGCGTGGAGATCCTATATTGAATTTCACTAAGTCTCAGTGCCAACTTTCTTCACTATCAATGGAACACTTCACAATGCTCCTCGGGCAGAAAAAAGGGAGGGTTGCAAACCTATGAAAAGTGTCAAGCGTTAGGCACCTTTAAGGGCTGGATTGATGGATCGAGAAAGGAACCAAAATGTTCCCAATTCAATAATGAAAGTTATGTGCGTGTAAAAGACGAAAATTTTGCTGCAATTTCTGCTTCCAAGTCAATGTTTTGATCTTCGAAGGAGCGCCAACTTACTTTTCGGACTGAACTAGTCTCGAAGGACGATAGAACCATCCCTGAACAGATAATTCTCTTGCTAATTCTGGCAGCTTTTGTGGTACGGTTAAATATCCTTCCCCTAGTGAGTGACAAGTAGGCGTGGTGTGGTCTAGGCTTGTGCCTATTGCGCAGCTAGTCATCTCGAACCAGAAAATCAAACATGACCACCCCCTTTTGCAATGGTTTAAAGTAATTTTCACGGCTTTTGCTTTCACTTGATTTCAAATCTCTGACATACGAAACGACTTCAATCCTTCTCAGCCCCAGACAAGTAGAAAAATCAAGATGGAGACCCAGATTTTTAGCTTCGCTACGGCCACTTCAGTCGAGGAAATCCTTACTCTGGAAAATAAACAACTGCAACAAGATCTCCAGGCTCAGAAACTTGAGAACAGCAACCTAAAATCATAACTCGGTAACTACGAAATAAAGTTGCGAGACTTACAGACTTCCCACCACAAGGTCACGACCAGAACGGCCACGAAAGCATCAGAGCTAGAGCAGAAGAACTTTAGAATGGAGCGGTTGCAAAATGATCTCAAATATACACGTGGAAACTACGAGGAGGTTCTCGATGAGATTGAGAGCGCTGGAGTAGGACTCACAACGGCCAGACAAGAGATAAACCGCATGGACACTGACGGCAGGAGGATCGGCTTGAAGAAGAGGAGGAGGAACCCCGGAAACTGCGACTTCAATTGGAACTTGCCAACAAGCAATTTGTGGTGCTTTTCGAGCAGCGGGAAAGAGATGCCACACGTATTGAATCATTGGAACATAAGATCGAGGTGACTGGTCTCAACGACACGGGTAAGAAAGTTGAGGCCGCGATGTTGCAAAGGCATTGTTCTCGATGATTGGGAAGGCACACTCAAGACTGTCTAGGAGAATTACGAGAGAGAGAAGCGGACATCAAACACTTCAGCAGAATTCTGGAAGTCAAACAGGAGCTGGCCGGGTCCGAGCTAGCCTCGAGACCGAGCACGCAAGGGAGAATGTCACACTTCAATCCAACTCGTCCGAACACACAGGGATCCTGTTAGGGATAATACGTAGAAACGTTGCAGATTTCGAGGCAGAGGAGGTTACGCGGGATACAGATGAGGACTAGCATGAAAAGATGAAGAGGAAAGTGGGAGTATTTCTTTGCGGGCACTGATAGCTAGTAGTAACTATACTGGGTTGAAAAGCAACTGTGTACATATCTTTCATTATAAGTTATCTGAACAAGGAGGCTTTGCAGCATTACTGCTTCACCGTCTCTCATATATAATCATAAACTTTGAGATGAAGGAGACTGAGAACGGCCGTGAGACACAAATCACGCGTGGTGCATGTCATCTTCACGCTGCGAACATCCAAATTGGGGGTTACTTCTAAGCCGGCGCGCGCTACGCGCTGCTGACGTCGAGGTGATATCGTTGGATTTCCCACTACGGAAATTATATCGGCACTAGTGTTTAGGTCCCAAAGCAACGGGGAAAACCCACTTCCCAAAGTTACTGATCGTAGCAGGAGTGGAGACCGACCAGACCCTACAGATGCATCTGCGGTAAGCTCCACAAAATCTTCGAGATCAGTATGAGGCTGCATTTCGGACATCATGTGCAACTCCGATGGCCTCTTAGTATCGACAGGATGTGAACCCAAAATGGAACTTGTAGCCACCGGCTAGTACGACAATCTTGCGCGCAGGTCCATGGATAGTGAAGTTCTTCGAAATCTGATGCTTTTCCCATATAAGATTGCACTATCACTGATGAAAGCTGAATATACGAACATACAAGATAAGTCGCGATACAACTACGTGCCAAAGTGCTGCGCCTCTCGAGCGAACAAGTTCAGATTTTCGGCCATGGGGGCGAGTCTACTCCACTAGCGCACCCACACGTATACAGACTCTGTGATGGACAGTGTAAAGTGACTCAATACTACATATTGTCATTTAGACGAGATATACAGTGAAGGTACGCGTAGAACCGTCGGGACATGTCATCATGCTAGAACACTGGCCTTACCAGGAACCAGAATATGGAAACGATGACTTCCAGGTATAGCCTGAGTGACGAAGAGTTGAGAGGCGTCTGAATCTAGCATCAATTGAAAGTTGAGGTACCCAATGAGCGTTAGTGAATGTATAATTAGAATAAATCGAAAGAATTACACCGGACAACCGTAACCACAGCGTTTCGGTCCCAAAAACTAGCAACTCTGTATCTTCGTGACTCTGCCACCAGACCCAATCCGTCACTACTAAATGGGCAGTGAAGACCTCCCATTGGCTGTATCAACAAGTCTGGAGAGCCGGTATCCACCTCTCTACCCACGAAACAGCATACCATCAGGAAGGAGCGTCTTAGAACTTGCTTCTCCAACCTCACACTGCAATAAACCCAGAATCCAAGACTTGCAACAGAAGACAAACATCGTTACAACAAGAAGGTACAGCACCAAGAATTGCAAATATGGGTGTCCAAACTCGCAAACGGTCCTACGAGGATACTAAGAGGGATATGTCCATTGTACGTTGCACATACAGCGAATGACGAGAAGATTGAGGAGAATGATCGCTGACAGAACGAAACAGGGAAACATCATCGACGGCGAGGCCAAATCCGGAGCAGCTTGTCCAAATCCAATGTCCCTGGTACGTTTATCTCTCCCTCCATCTGTCTTTCCTCGACAATACAAGGCAAGGTAATCCGCGAACGAAGACCTAACGAACAATCAGGACTACATCACCAGCAGCAGTGACTCCTCCCCGACCGGACAAGCCACCACGCTCTACAAGTCCAGAAGACAGGCACCCAAGGAGGAGGAGGAAGCAGCTTCACTCCCAGACAATAACAACTTGTCCGCCACGCAACCCACCATGAATCAGCTGGACGACGCGGTCGGCCGCTTGAAACTACTCGTCAAGAGACAGGAGTTGGACAAGTACTCCCACGCACTTTACGAGTGCCGTAGGGACTTGGAATTGGAGGAGAGGGGAAAGAGGTATGACGAGCTACTTGCTGCGGTCTGCAAGGTAGCCGGCAGGAATGAAGAGATAAAGAGGATGTTTGAGGAGATTGGTTTCGTTTTTGCTTGAGATGGTTCTGTGTCGTCGATGAAGAGTAGAACAACAAGGGGCTTGTCAGAAGTCAACATTGTTCTGCTTTCTTCGCTGTACAGTTTTGTACGGGCTGGTGGTTAGGAAATTGTATTTGGGATATAGAAATTATCGTCCATTCTCGCACTTGCCAAGAGTTAGCTCGCACATAGGCGTACCCAGCGTCATGTGTAGGGCATCCCGCAAACAATTTTATCCATTCCAAGGTTCTCATTGGTAATACCACTCGTGAAGTGAAGCAGTAATATACACGGCCTCAGCCTTTATGCCTTCCCATCCATCGCGCAGCCATGCTTGCTATTGAGACATTCAAAGAAATCTCCCCGTCCCCCCGTCTATCCTGCCTTGTCTTACACCAACTCGCTCGTAACATTCGAGAACTCGCCCTTCTCCAACTTCGTCTTCCAGAAGATGGGGTTCGTATCGCTGAATCCGTGCTTGACCCAGCCGTCCTCTTTGACGTGGTACAAGTTGATGAAACCACCGGAGAAAGCATCTCTGTGCGTAGCAGCCAGAATACTTCTGCTTCCCAACGCCAACGCCTCCTCCTCGGTCAAATCGTATCGGTATTCAGCGTCCAGCACACCGTATGCGAATGTCTGACCCGATCCAACACAGAAGAGATTGCCGCTGAGACGGGTTCCATCCGAGTCGATGTAGTAGAGAGCTGGACCTTCCTCCTTTGTGACACCAGCGCACATCGTACCCATCGACAGACCCATTCCCTTGTATGAGTAGACCAAGTTTGCAAGGATCTTTGAGGCGGCTGCGACGGAGATTCGGCGCTTGTGACGGAGCTCGTGTAGTCGACATTGCATTCCGAGGTATGCGAGCCAGTATTGACAGTCCTAAATCCAGCAATTAGCTCTTACGTTTCCTTCATCTCCTGTTTGTCCTGTCTATCTGCTCGCAAGTCTGGTGTGTGGAATATGCTTGGGATGAACGTACAGCAGCTCCACCAGCCATTGTGCCTAGTAAACAACTGTTAATCTCAATAACCTTCTTGACTGTCTGACTCGCAATCCAGTTGCCGGCCGTCGCTCTCGAATCGGTCGCTACGATAATACCACCTTGGAATCTGAATGCTAATGTTGTGGTACCGTGGGCGATCTTGATGGGGCAGTTGGGGTTGGCATTGTCGTCGGTTGCAGCGCGGAGCCAGGCTGAAGGCTGCAAGAGGACAAGTCGTCAGCAGATATTCATGGCAGATGCTTCAAAGCTCGAGGAGCTCTAGAGAGGTCCAGAAAGGAAGATGGGAGACCTACTTGTGCAATAGGAGGCATGGCAAACTTGAGGGACAAGCTTGGTGTTGGCTGGTAGAGCTCCATCTGGTCTTCTTCCGCATAGTTCTCCTTCTCGAACATCGGTCTGCTGTATTGGGCGACGAGAGTATCCATCTTGAATTGCAGCAAAGGAGTGATTTGAAGGTTGGGAGAGGTGTTGTTGAGGTTATGGGGATAGATTCAGGCGTGGGAGGTTGATGGGTGATGGAGCTTCAGGCGACGATGGCTGACGCGACAGAGCTCAGTGGCACGTGATCAGGATGATCTCGAGGTCTCCACCTTTTTGGCAGCCTTGCATGAGGACGTCAACTTCGACCTCATTCGTCCAGCCTGAAGAAGCATCTCTCACAATTCACATGCTTATAACATGTTACTCTTTGGACTACAATAACAAAATTACCTCTGTTCGACCGGATCAGGCACAATCTTCACAATCTCAGTGGGCCCTCAGTGATGGATCTCCTTGGCATGACAAGTGTGTGGAGCACGCCTTTCCAACGACTTAATCTCTATCTGCCCAAATGCATCACATATAAGAATGAAGAAGAGCTTCCATTGATCCATCATCTTCCCTAGTCATCAGAGTATATTTCAATATTCACTCGTTTTGATTTCAGTTTTGAATTATCAACATGTCAGCCCCTGAGATCTTCAACCATCTGCAGCAGCAGTCACCCATAGACAGGACAATCATCGTTGGAGGAGGTATCGTAGGATCTGCTCTGGCATACTATCTCAGCCAAAGTTCAGAGCCATCTCAGATTGTCCTCATCGATGCTTCTCAGTCGAATCCCCAAGGTTCGACCGCATTTGCGCCTGGATTTGTTGGACAACTGAATTCCATCGACCACCTCACTCAAGTAGCGAAGGAGAGCGTGAAAGCATACCAGAAGATCCCAGGTATATTTACTGTTCAAAGTTTTCTTCTCGGCTGACGACTTAAGGTGGATTCGATCCCGTTGGTGGTCTTGAGATTGCGAGCACTGAAGCTGGCATCGCTCAGCTTCATCATCGAAGACAGCTTGCACATGCTGCTGGACTGCCCGCAGAGGTCATATCGTCCGAGGAAGCGACAAAGATTGCACCGTGTTTCCACGCCCAAGACAGTCATTCTCGGGCTCTTTTCTTCGGCTCCGATGGCACAGCCAATGCACCTAAGATTACCCAGTACTATCAAGCTGAGGCCAGAGCGAAAGGTGCCATGGTTCTGGAGGCAAACGTTTCCTCCATCGACTCGAACTCCGCAAGCAGCGATAGTTCCAAGTTCTCCATCACGACCGATTTAGGGACTTTGCAGGCCAAGACCGTGGTTGTTGCAACTGGTATTTGGACTCAAGAACTTCTCAAATCCCTGGACATTGCCCTTCCGATCATTCCTGTTGCTCACCCGTATGCATATGGGCCCTCAAGGCCAGTCCGAGAAATCAAGCAACCGTTTGTGCGATGGCCAGAAAGGCATATCTATGCTCGCGACCATGGTGAAGTTGATGGATTCGGATCGTACGACCATGAGCCGGTGATAGGCAACCCTAAACATAGTGCCCTCTGCGATAGAGTGACAGAAAGGTACGGAGATACCCAACGAACAGCAGAAAATGATTGACAAGAGACAGTGCGATCCTTGATGCTGCCCTCACCGTTTTCTCCGAACCAGCACAATGCGAATCCAAGGCTCCTTACCAGGGCTTTAACTCCATGTTCTCAATCACTCCTGATAGTTTGCCATTTGCTGGCGCAGTGCCAAAGGTTCCGGGATTGTTCATCGCAGCTGCAGTATGGATAACACATGGAGCTGGTGTAGCGCGACTGGTCGCAGACCTTATCTCGGGCAAGTCTCAGGGAGTGGATGACCAGGCGATCCTGGAGGCATTCGATGTGATGCGATTTGCTGGACAGGACTCAAAGGTACTTGAGGCGAGGGCATTGCGGACATACAATGATATCTACAACAGGGAGGACCATCGTTGATTCTTGTCGAGGTCGATTGAATAAATACAAAGGTCGGATCATCGACATGGCTGTTCAAGTGCCCATTGTATCCATGGTTTCCAGTCTGTGTCCAATTCTTCCTCGATCGCAACCAACATTTTTACTCCAACTCCCCTCAGAAACCAGACCCAGTCAGCTTGTTTCAGCAGTACGCAATACATTGCCAAAACGACGAGAGCTTCTGGCCGTCTTTCGTAGACCAACTTCATATACTCAGACGAGACCATGCCCGGCCAGAAATACACCGAACTCATGATAGTCAGATTTTGGTACGGAGCATACTGTAGACAGCAGACCCTCCTCAACTGGTCCATCGTGTTGATGCACTCATCTAGCCCCTTATCAACCACTTCATTCGCAGAGCTTTCCTTCCCCCACTTCGTTTGAATCTCCGCCAGATGCGCATCATCCGGATTCCAGCTCTTTTCTATAGGCAGCGAAGTTGATATCAACACTGACGCAAACGGTCCCTGCTCCAGCGCAGACCAATTCTCCCTCAGCAAATCAATCAATCCCCTCGCCATCATGAACCAATGCGGCTTCTCCAAACATGGAATTCCCATCGTTGCTATCTCCAATACCCCCGACACAGCAAGCATGTACGGAATCACAAATCCAGCAAAGGCAAACACCGCGCTGATATCCTCAGTATCTTTCCGCTTGATCAACTCTCGAAACGTCGGCAACGCAAGACTTTCCGATCTAGACGCGAAAGTCACCAATTCCTCTTTCCTCGCAGGTTGCACGGTTGAAAGATGCAAAGCCGACACGGCAAGCAGGCCATGCATGAGGAATTCATGCGACAGAGCAATACGTGGTATAATGATAAGCCAGAGGTCCATCTTCCCCGCTCTTCCAAGCGTCGTACTGGTCCTCTGATTGTAGTGATGGAGAAGCTCAAGTGTTTTGGCATTTGATGACGGGAGAGGGTTGGCCCTCAGGCAAATATCACGCGTTGGCCAAGACCCAGATGCTTCATGCCGGGTTCTGGGCACGCTTGGAGTCAGGAACTCGAAGCTGCATTTTAGGTCCTGTCGCTGACAGCCAGAACAGGTGGGCTTTCGCTCGTCGCACTGATGCAGGTCAGATATCGTGCAGCAGGTCGGGATCATTTGGGACGAACCTTCACTCTCCGACTCTTGCATTGCTGACAACCCACTCTGGTCTTCTTATGGAAACGACGCATGCTGACGAGCTTGAACCTCAAACTTATCCCCAGGATCCCTATGTCTGCAGCTTCGTCAAGGTGGGATTACGTTATGGTCAGGGATGACTTCGCGTGCATTCGAGTTTCAAAATCGTGCCCAAAATGGATGTAGAAAAGCTTGTCTCGACGTCCGATGTTGAGCAGATGGCCAATGTTATGACCTCGCCTGAAGAGCTTCGTACAGAGAGAAGAATGATTTGTGTTCTCTGAAGACGATGAAGTTCGCATCAACTTCGAAGCTGTGCCACATCTTGAGATGGGATCCACTCTGGACAACGTCGCGTCGTTCCGGTGGGCTTGTGATTGGTCGGATTCTTGTTCCCTTACCGCTGTGGGGTATCGCCCCTGACATGCGGAACCGACATTGAGGGGTGTTTCCCTAAGGTTCTCGATATAGACTTTGATCAGTATTGAGCCTACGATTATGCTTTGAAGATGTTCTGGATGCAGAACGGTACTTTGTGAGAGTCTGACCAGAGCAAAGCTAGGCGGGTACACCACACTCCATGTACAAGCACTCTTATTCATAGTAACAGGTACTAACTCAGACAAATAAAGTAATCTGATCTGACAACTTTGAAAATATGACCTTCGCAAAGTTCCATCTCTTGTTTATATGATCCTATGCCAAGCTCAATCTGTATTCTGGGAGCCATTTCTCAGCTGCCATATCAATCCTACCACTTCTTCACGTGGCGTCATATCTCGCATTTCATAGGTTGTGATAGCTACAAAAGTCATGTGCCTTAAAAGATATCAAACTGTATCCTCTTAGTCCGAGCTGATATTTCGCTGAAATATCGTTTCACGCGTCTCGCTAGGTGTCTGAGGTATTGCTTTAGACTCTCTGTCCTTGTAAATAAGACGCCAGTGTGGTATATATACCTTATTTCAGGTGGAAGCGATAGAGGAACATGTCCCACGAGTTCCATCAGCAGCTTGAAGAGCAACTATCTACGGCGCCAGCCCTTGCTACCAGTGCTGAGCAATTGAACTATCTACTCTTACGGCTCTCTCGAAGGATTTTCAGTGGTCGAAAACTTGATGTATCTCACTCCTGGCTGTCAGAATAGCAGTTGCATGAAGTTTTTGAATTGAGGCTTTGGAAGAATATTTGACAAGACAGTCCAATTTTCAGGCCGATGTTGACAGTCAAGAAGTAGAGTATAAGACATGGACACGTCATGACCTCGGGAGCAGTGAGACGACCCAAAGGTTGTCTTTTCTAAGTCCTGATTCTGCGTTACAAAGCCATTACTCTTGTACCTCGAGACACCGTAGTTCTTCGAAGGTGACATGGCCACCTCCACCATGGAGAGCGTTTCCACTACTGTTGGCTGCGAGCGTGTTGAGTGTTGCATCGCCCGAATTGATATGCTGCACAAGTCTCCCATACATGCTATCATGGTACAGTCCAGGTTGTGCAGCCATTAGCCAGTAGAAAATTTCTTGAAGACTTGTATCCAATCCATGCGCACTCGAAAAAATACCACTGCCCATCCTTCGATATGTGAATCACGCGATCCATGCCAGAAGACCGTCATAGGTCACCACAAGCGAGAATTGGAGGCTCCAATGAAAGTTCCTCGCGCACGAAATATACAGGTATCGGAATTCTAATCTGCATGGCTTCCTAGTTCCCGTTCTAAGAACGACGCGTCTAAGTTCGTAGCAGATATTACGGGATGAGTTTCTCCGTGGGCATAGTTTCGAGGAGAGATTTTCCGTGGTACAATCTTGGATACCGAGCTTCCGGATTTCTCTTCCCTGCTGTGCCATGTCAGATTGGCAGTTAAATGTAATCGTAAGCTACACTGCTGAGTGATACGACTGTTCTGCGCTAGGCATTTATCCGGCTAGTCGAAGCTTACCCCAAAGCTTGTCTAGAGACCACAAAACTTGGCCCCAAAGCTTATCTCCAAGCTGCGCCGTCTCATATTTTCATACTGTCCTGAGAGGGATGCCTGGTGAGATACGCTCGGGTTTGCCGGGAGCGATATATGGGTCAATTTGTCTAGTACATGATTATTCTTCACATTATCTACTGGACATCAATCATCCTGCCACCTGTATGAGAGCAACAAGTGGTTAGGTAAGTCTATCATCGCCAAGTTGAAGTGGGTATTCAAATCTCGTGGGGACATCCTTACGTGCGGATACTCCCAGAACGTTTCTAGGCTAAGTGGGAATTGAGGGGAAACTGAGGGGGAGGGGCGGCTGGGGAACTTAGATTGAGGGAAAGCCCCTGGAATTCAAAATTAGCCATTGGTGGAAGGACCATACCCAGCAGCTCCGCTACGCTAGAATCCCAGGCCTCCATCTCAGCTTACATTCCAGTACCCGGAGTACTCGGAGTACCAACGCTGTGGCAAGACCCCGGCACAGTCTTAGTGTCGCTGTCGTTGATGCGACAGGGGGAGAGGAAAAGATTTAGCACATATGAGCCTGTCTCTCCTTCGAAAACAAAAACTAAAGACCTCTTTCTTCTCCAAGATCTTGCCTCATTGCCACTTCTTTTGCGCAAATAACACTCTCTTGCAGTATGGCCTCGACAGAGAAGACCGACGCCATCCACAACGAAAACATACCCAGTAGCAATGCCAGCGATCTCGATAACAATGGGAGATTAGCGGTTGCTTTTGAAGAAGGCAAGGATCCTGGCTTGAGCAATGCTCACCTGTGCACCGCCGAGGACAACAAACGAATCCTTCGCAGAACCGACATCTACATGCTCTCACTTCTCTGCATGGTCTACTTTCTCCAGTCAGCAGATAAAGGGATAATTGGCTTGACAGCTGTCTACGGATTGAAGAAGGACGCACATCTAGTGGGAAACGACTATGCTAATATTGGTAACATTGGGTACTATGCACAGCTTGGTGTTCAGCCCTTGGCTGCATGGATTCTTGTCAAGGCACGATATCGCCAAGTACTTCCCGTCATAATTACTTGCTGGGGGATCGCAGTCGCTGGTGGTCTTGGCGGGTCTCGAAGCTACGCAGGTCTCATGGCTTCCAGATTCTTCCTTGGTGCCTTCGAGGCTGCTGTAATTCCTCTCTTCTCCATCATCACTATCGCCTTCTACAGGCGATCGGAGCAGCCGCTCCGGGTTGCCTGTTGGTACAGTTGTTATGGTCTCAGCACGTTATTCAGCTCACCGATTGTCTACGGCTTTGGACGTATCCATTCTCACACGCTCTATCGATACCAGGTGGTCTATCTCTTCTTTGGACTCTTGACTATTGTCGTTGGAATTGTTACATACTGGTGGGCACACGACAGTCCTGGAGAGGCTCGCTTCCTGACAGCCGAGGATCGTCTGAAGGCCGTTGACCGCTTGAAGGCCAATCAGCAGGGTATCGTTGCCCATAACTTCAACTGGAAGCACGTCTGGGAGGCTTTTACTGAGCCTAAATACTGGCTTTATATGAGTATGTGCTGTCAGTCTACATCGTGTCACTGGATGCTGATAATGGGTGCCTTAGTTATGGTTATCGCCGTCAATGCTGGTGCATCGGTCTCTTCGGTTTTTGGTTCTATTATCCTTCAGAGCTTAGCTGGCTTCACACCCGATCAGGCTGTGCTTTTGAACATGCCATTCGGAGCCCTTCAATTCTTGTCTATCCTCCTCGCATCATGGCTGGCATACCGTTTCAAGCGCAAATCACCGTTCGTGCTTGCACTCGTCACCATTGTCATCGTCGGAGTCGCTCTAATGGTTGCTCTGCCCAAGACCAAAGCGAATAAGGGTGGTCTTCTCGTTGGCTACTACCTGATCGCTTTTGTTTTTGCTATCAACCCTTTGCTCATCTCCTGGATGGGTAGTAATTGCGCCGGTCAGACCAAAAAGGCGATATACTACACATCTTTCAATGCTGGAAATTCTATCGGCAACATCATCACACCCTACATCTTCAATTCCAAGTTCGCCCCGCAATATGTAAGACATCTTCTTAATCCATATTAGCCATACCTGCGATCACTTGAACTAATGAACTATCAGGTTAATGCTCTCAAAGGCATCTTGAGTATCTGGTGTATCTTATGGGGTGTTGTTGTTGCGCAGGCCTTCCTGATCAGATGGATGCAAAAGAAGAAGGGAGATCAGCGGGAAGCAGCCGGTCTTCCCAGAGAAATTGCCGATCACTCAATGAGCGACAAATATCACGAGGCTGGGTCCGAGATTCACAGCGAAAATGGTCTCCAGGACATGACGGACAAGGAGAACCTTTACTTTCAGTACTTGTTGTAATTAAGTTCCTGAGCTAAAGAAATTTATGTCCGATTTTCAATTTTGCTCAGCTTCCGGTATCACTTTCAGCTGTTCAATATCACAACGTCCCTACACTTTCACATAGCTTGACTTTGGAGCCTAAAAATCGGGCCCGAATAGGGAACTGCCCGTAGTGGCTACTGGGTCGGCCCGCGACTGTACCTAGCTAGGCACAAGCTAAACATATCGTTGCGCACTTGAGCATTAAGTCGCTACTAGTACTCTACTACGAAAGTATTCTCTAAGACGCACACTTGGATCACTTCCCCCACAGATCCTTTCCCAGTTCGAGTCAACATTTCCCAAGAACAAGATAAACAGACATACACCACGTCAAATTGTCACATTCACATCCACACTCACCCCCAAGTATGCTCCCCATCTCCGCGAATTCCTCACTCATGTAGCTGACAACTACCAGATATGACCTCATCACACCCACAATATACAGAAGAGCAGCGAAACCTCGATTTCATCGTGCTCATCTGCTCTGTCTCCAGCATCGTTCTCATCTCCATCGCACGATTCCAATATGACATAAGCGGACTTCTCACGTCGCTGTTGCTCCTTTGTGCGATTATTACGGCCTGGTGTATATTGTCTAGTTATGGTTCTGCTCGTGAGGGGAATGGGCAAGGTGTTGTTTGTAGATAGATGAAGGAAGGTGCGTGTCATGAGGGAGGTTAGGGAGACGAGATTTGTCTTGGAAGCTGAAGAGGGAATATGGGAGGAAAATTGAATGGAAGATCCAAAGCCTTGAGGAAGAACTGGTTGGGAACGCATGGACACATAACGCTGTCGCCTGAATAATAATCCACTTTCCCGGCAACAGATTTTCCTTCACATAAACGTCAGTCAAACCACACTCGCCAATGATTAACCAAGAAGACCCATCTCAATAGCTTCCTCACAAGTCACCCGGATTTCTTCGCCAAGAGCAACATCTTCAATCGCAAATTCAGGAGCGACAACAATGAGTGCATCGGCTAGATCACCCAGGAACTCACACACAAACTCTCCACCTGGCCCCACAGTGAACTGCCAGTTGGCATATATGAAATTTGTTGGCCCAGGCTCAGGTGATGTTCTCCAATACTGGTTGTAACTTCAAAATATGTCAGTCAAGGTAATCGACTTCATCGGCAGGGGCTTGATAATTGGTGACTTACTACTGTACGGCTGCGAATGATACCGAGCTGCAGAAAGTTATTTTCCTCTCCTCAGTATATGGATGCTCCCGACCAAGAAGATTGAAGCAGGACGGAGTTATATCTCGCTTTGCCTATCCAAAGATGTAGTTCTGACTATAGCAATTCTTTTCTAACATGCTGGCTTGCTAGGCTGTCAATGCTGCCAAGTGGATCATAGCATCCCGCAACGATGTCTCGTTGTAAAAACTTGCCTCAGCACGAACTGTAAGCTCGCCATCGGTTTCCAGAAAGTCTTCGGTGACGTATGAGATCTTGCCAATGACTCGTCCTGTGCTTTCGCAAACTGTGGAAGTTGTTGTTTAGGTGACGGGCAGGCAGAGTGTATCAAGTGCAGAAGAAATCGATGTGTATACAGCAGTGCCGGTAAGTGTCCCAACATGGACTGGGAACCGAGCTGCTTGAACCTGGGCGACAGCTTTGCTAGTTGAACATACCTTTTTTTTTTCCTTTGTCCCAAGGTCAGTTAGTACGATAGCCGCTTCTACTCAGGCGCTGATCACCCTTTGTTTGCCCTCTCCTCATCCTGCTCATCTGGGCTGCCTAAGTAGTTCCTTAGTGGTCCTAATCAGTATCCACTCTCATCTCATGCAATTGATCTCTATTCAGGCTAGAGACCTTGTCGTCTCATTTTGTCAAGTTTGGATAATGATTCCTGGAAAGCCTAAACAGGCTCTCACGGATCCCTAACAGATCCCTCCTATAAATAGATCCGCGTTAGATCTACAGGTTATCGCCTCATGAAAGCGGAACATAGCGGTCTTGTTGAAGGAGAAGGACAGCTAGCGATTCGGGGGGCAGAGCACGTGCGGGGTCTTGCTGGCGGGGTAGGGAAGGTCGCGGTCTCCTGATTCAGGCTTGCCGTCTGGTATATTACTTTGTTTTTAACAGGATCCGAAAAAGGGAATACCACTTTATTTAAGCTCTAGCAGAATGTCTTGCGAAGTGGCGATCCGGACTGCGAGGATTTCGTTGCGGCCGTAGAGTCCTCGCCCGAATCATCCTTTGAACAACATACGGCCGATATAACCTGGCAGAAAGAATGTGAACGCAAACCACTCTTGACCCTCTCAGCTGCTTACAAACTCCTCCCTGAAGGGACTCTTCATGTAGTGGCATTAGGAGAGCCGAGTATGTTAAGATTGAACGTACGTTCAGAGTTTCGGACCAAAGGTCTGCCAAGCATAAGAACTGTCGGCACGTGATGATGAACAGCTCAGTGCCGAGGCACTAAAACCTCCACCTCCTGACTCATATTGATGTCAGTTCTGATTTCCCAGCGATTAGTTTACATGGATAGGCGAGTAGCACCCTTTTCACGTTCGCAGTCTAGTGCACTCCGTGTCTTCTCTATGGACGCCAAACATCAAACCGGGCTTTGTTCAATTTGCCGCAGTGTGGTGTGCCCAAAGGAGTTTGCACTGTCAAAAGGTTGGATTAAAGCGGCTGGACAGACCTTCAACACCTTCCGTGAAGCCGTCAGGAAAATGTGCATTATTTGCTCTGTTGTATGGGATCTGAGCTACCAGTATCGACATATTTGGTCTAAATCGCCCGAGTTGTGGGAGCAGATGAGTTTTAGACCATACAAAGACTTTGATGGTGACAACATTGTGAAGCTCCATGTGTTGTACAAAAACCCGCTCAAAGACCATCAAGTGGCTCAGGGTACCGAAGCAAAATTTCGTCTTATCCCCGTTGATGGTAAGTTCTAGGTTGCAGCACTTCACAGCCTATATTTGAGCTTTGAGGTCCTGAAGAGTGCTTAATAATATCTGTTATTATTTAGATACCGAATTCCAGGAACAGCTGACGTTCCCCACAATTCAGCGCAATGTTCAGTCCGACGTCCTTCTTGCGATCGGGCGAAGATGGCTCTCTCAGTGCCAATCGTCTCACCCACAATGTAAACAGTCGCCTTCGTCGAAATACAACTGGTATCCTACCCGGCTCCTTGATGTCGGCGAGGAAGGCAGTACTAGCTGGAAGCTACGTGTTGTTTCCGAAGACGGCAATCCATCGCCACCAGCTGCGTATCTAACCCTCAGTTACCGCTGGGGCCACAAGCCAAACGCAATTCTTCTGTCGTCAAATATTGCGAGTTTTCGTCGTGGAAGTCCTGTAAGCTGTCTTCCTATGCTGTTTCGGGAATTTATTTCAATTGCATGGCACTTTTCAATTCGGTATATTTGGATCGACGCCTTGTGTATCATTCAGGATTCTGAAGAGGATTGGGATACTGAGGCCGCAACCATGCATCTTGTCTATTCAAACTCGACGTGTAATATTGCTGCTTCTGATTCTGCAAATCCAGAAGAAAGCCTGTTCCGTACTAAAGATCTGGGATTGATTCTACCCGGCCTGATCGAAAGCTCACTGTTCTCCACTGAGCCACGTCCCTGTTACATTTTTGACAAAAGCTATTGGGATCGCCAGATTTGTAACGGTCCGTTGCACAATAGAGGCTGGGTCTTTCAGGAACGCTTCCTGGCACCGCGAGTTCTCTACTTTGGGAAGAACCAGCTCCTGTGGGAATGTCGTATTCAACACAGATGCGAAGTGTTCCCTAACGGCATTCCAATTCATTGGTCTGACAAGGCGATGGATGCTCTGCTCGAGACATCGCCAGCGGATGATCCCATAAAGTCCGGGAGATTTCCTATGGATACGTTCAGTCTTTGGAATGATCTCGTTCAAAAATACTCTCGATGCGATCTAACATATCCTTCCGATAAGCTTTTAGCCATGGCGGGCGTCGCGAAGCTCTTCCAGGGCGCCATTAATGAAAAGTACCTTGCCGGACTTTGGAGTTCGCACGTACTCACTATGATGGACTGGAGAGTTTACGATCCTAGACCACGACAATCCACCCAATACCGAGCTCCTTCATGGTCATGGGCATCCGTCGATGGGCCAATCAGGATGTGTGGGCTCTCTGCTGGTGCTGAGTTTCTCGTGGAGCTTTTGAGCGCTGAAGTCACCACTAAGTTGCCAGATGAAATGTCTACGGTTCTTGAGGGCTTTGTTATGCTCAAGGGCCGACTCATAGCAGCTGTCCTTCAGCATGTTAATCCGCCGTTCGCTACCTTTCTTACAGAATTTAGCCAATTTTCAGTACAGATCCATCCAGACACAACGGATATCAAATTAGCAGAGAACGGCTACATTAGATACGTGCCATTCAAGCTGTCATATCAATATGGTGAGAATAGAGAGAGGACCCCCTGTGTCATTTGTCTCATGTTGGAGGAGGCAAATCGCGCACCAGACAGTCAAATCCAATACCGGCGGATTGGTTGTTTCAACTTTTACGGACAAGATAAGATTGATTCTTTCTGTTTCGAGGCTGAGATTCAAGTTTTCAAAGTCCTGTAGATCTCAAGGATCAGATTTTTGTTTTTAATTGGATCGATTCCGAGCCATAAGTTAGTCCGTAGCATGCATCAAAGAGAACAGCAGGTTCTAGCCCAGATAATTATATCAAATACAATGCTATGCTTTTATAAAGACGCAGGGTTAGCCAGCCGCTGGAGCAGACTCCCAGGATTACAAGTAATGCACTTGTACCTTGCTATATTGGATATTCACAATAACCTAGCAATTGACAAACGGGCCGCCAGGTTGATAGACGAGGTGGAAGAACAGTGTCAGATGGAGTACTAGACAAGGGATTGTATGATAAGTGCGCTAGAGTTTAAGATGACTTATGGACGCGCCCCGTTGCCGCGCCTTCACTCCATAGTCCCCTTTTGAGTACTCCTCACATGGAGAATACTTTGATATATACGAACATGCTGTGGTCAAACAGCCAACGAGGCTGAGCTACTTATTACGTGTACGCAAGCGAATATGGATGCTGTTGGAAGTCACGTCTCCTGCTCAACGATACAATGTAACTAGAATGGTACGCAGGACTCAATTGGGGCGAATCAACAATATTTTCAACTGTACAGAACAAGCTACGGAAGGCATCTAGCCACATATAAGGACTACAAATGAGACGTCTATGAAACAAGTGCTACACGGACTCAGGTTGGCCGGCACACTTCGATAGATGTAGAAGAGTTCAAGGGAGCCAAAATAGGATCTGCGCCTGGCGACCCAACAAGGGAAGTGTGACCTAGCATAAGGGGAGTGCATGCTCAGGCTGACTCTGCGTGTTCCCAGGTTGCTCAGGCCGTGCTCAGCATACCCAGGAAATGCTCACCCTCGACTCAGATTAAAGCAGCAGCAGCTCAATTCCAGACACTAAAGCGGAACCAGCGGCAAAAAGATTTGAGTATGACTTATGTGGTAACATTACATCCGGACACCGAAGTGCAGGTGGGTGCGTCAGCAAAGCCACCGATCAGCGTGCACGCTTGGCAGCTTTTTGTATATGTTTCTACGAGAGTGGCAATCGTGTGCACTACTCAAGTACCAGGAATGGCGGTATAAGCGCAGCTATCGGATTGGTGTCCTGTTGCAGGAACAGAGAGTGGTGTCAGAGTGACAGAATTGTCACACAAACAGAATGGTTTCAGTATTCCTTGGTCTGAATCTTGCTCGTGTAGATCACAAGAGATTGTTGGCGCAGGTGTAATAATATTATCACTTGCCGAGGAAGTCACAGCAGGTCCAGTTCCGAGGTCGCATGCTCCAGTAGTGTTTATAGTATCGTCTCGTTTCAATATCCCTGCTCTTGCTTGTAGTGCAGGAGGACCACTCATGACCGGCAGCGGTAGTACGGAGTTACTATCTCCTCGGACCCAATCGGTGGTTTAGGCGTAGTTGTTGCTAATATCTACGCTTGTCACTTTCTTGACATCTTCGTTTGCCTGCAGAGTTGGAAATTCGAAGTCTCTCCAGATGTTGGGCGACTTGACTGGGTTCTGGTAAGCACCAGGTAGACCCGGAGGGACAGCTTCGCTTGTTCGGCTCTTGACCAGGATGAACACTTCTCCAATGGACGCCTTTGCCATGGCGACAGCGAAAGTATTCCTGAAATAGTCGGCTCGGGCACCACTGCCGCTGATTCCAAACTCTGGTCGACCAGATATAACTTCATCCCACCATTCTAGTCCAAGGGCGTCGTTGAACATGACGCCCGGAGGAGTCAGCTTATCGCGGAACCTTGTTCGTACTTCGACAGTTGTGGTCCAATGAGTAAAATACTGTTGGGCCCGCTACCGATATTACCACATGTCCTTATATCAGAAAGAATGCAATCCACGGTGGGGAAAGTGAGGGTTTTGTCACCACAAGCCCAGCCAGCAGCTGGTTGAGGGTTCTTGCAGCTTGCCCAAGGTGACGTGATGGGTGTAATACCGGTGTCATCTTCATTATCTGGATCTCGAATTGATGAGAAGCAAGGTCCGGCGTAGGAGGTACCGAGATAGTGGCAAAACATTGTGGCCAAGATATGTTTCGTGAGCATTGTGAGTGTCGCGGTGCTTGGCCGTCGAGTGAAGATAATTTGAGATTCCGGCGAAAGTATTCAACGATCTGAAGAGTTCTCGAGAATTGAAGTCATATTGATCAGGCAATCAGCCTAGAAACTACAGCTGCTTATATAGCTTTTCAAGGTAGAGCATTGGTAGTTGATCGGGCCTGACAGGGTCGATGAGCTGCAACTATTGCTTCGCAGAAGCTTCAAATAGCTTCGAGCCCATCGGATCCACTGTAGCGTGCAGGTGGTCGTATGTTTGCCAGCCCATCTATCATATCAATAACAACAAGGCACAGTATATGTTGGTTGAATATATCATGTCCGGGTCAACAGGCACACGCGGCCAATAGTTTCCCAGGTTACGTTGCGTTGTTGGACAGCAAAACTCCCAATTTAACAAATATTGAGGCTGTATAAGATCTATTTGAGGTACATGTGGGCATTTCAGTGTCGGTGGCAGTCACAAGATATGGATGGTCTCGAAATCGGTAGCCATAAAGCAGCTGTTTGCGTGAATGTCGGTGAGCCAACAACGTCTCGGTCCAAGGGTTTTTATGGGATGGACTGATCAGCCTGTTGGGAAGGCCACTTTTCAATATAAAGTTGCTTGTTCTTTCGGCTGACCGTTCCACGTTCAGCAGAACAGATTTGCCTTGTCTTTGCCCCCAAATGTTTTCGTTCTTGGTATTGGACACGCCTCGCTTGCAATGTTTAGCGCCAAGGTATTTTGAAGGTGGCCAGCCAAGCCATATTTAGCAACCAACACCAACAGACCAAGACATCCCCGCACCTTTCGTTTCATCCTACAGTCAGCCATGATACCCAACACCAACATACTAGCAGTGGGAAACCATGTGGATCCCCGTGGTTAAGTACACCCATTTCATTATAATTGAATTATCACAATACATTATGGCCGATCCCATCTGGTACTTGCATGCGCGCGCCAAGCAGTTTCAATTAGGCTTCGATTTGATCGGCGGATCGATTCCTACATGTGCCAGGCTGACTTCGCATTTTCAAATGCCAGAAATATAACCCCTCGATCCATCATCGAAGAACATCAAGCCATCTTTATCCTCATTTCGCCAGAGAATCTTTTATTTCCAACAAGACAGGCCACCACAGTCCCCAATCACGCACGCAACAATCCTTCTCTCCCACGGGCATCCATCATGGTTGACGAGCCCTATGACGACGACGCACCGCTCGCCGACGATTCTAAGTTGGATATGCAACAAGCCTGCGAGCAGGGGGATCTGCCCATACTTCAACGACTCATGCAGAAGAACGGCAGGAATTTGAAAGCATCTGGAATAGTCTCTGCTTTGCTCAAAACAGCCGTCGAGTGCCAGCATCCTCATCTTGTCGACTATCTGCTCTCGACATGCCCCGATCTATCATTGTCCCAGAGGACTGATATCGTTGCTTCCCTCCTCAAAACATCCAACACCCGCATCCTGAACTTACTCCTGTCTCACGACCCAGGCTTTGCGAGCATTTCGATCGACTATGGTATGCGCACATTTCTAACGGACGCCTGCTCCCAGCCTCCGTCGAAGATCAATCCTCTCATCCATATCCTTCTCGATGCAGGGGCTGATGTCAATGATGGTATGGGACCTGGAGGTGGAGCGTTGCTCGCTGCATTACTTGGAGAACAAGCAAAAGACGTCATTATCAAGATCTTGAGGAGAGGTGCTTTTGTGGGCAATTCTGTGCTGGATACTGCGATACGGAAAGAGAGGGCAGATATTCTGAAAATGCTGTGGAAAAGGGGAGGTAGTAATGTTGATATGGAGAGAGCTGTGCGGACAGCACGAGAAGGTGGAAACAAGAGGGTTATTGAGATTCTGGAGGATTTTGGGGGAGAGAAGATGGAAGTAACAGTTATAGATAAGTCTGAAAGGGTTGGTGAAGAAAGGCGTTGGTGGAAGTTCCTGGGACGCTGAATTGCCCGGCGGGCTTGCCAGATCTGATGTTATTGAAGCACCCAAAAATCCACGTTGAGATTATTTTCAAGAGAGTTATGGCAGAGTCCTACAATAGAAGGACATCTCTCGCGTGCACTCCACGTGATACCAATCATGAGATCCTTTTGTGATGCCATTCTGGGTAGGTCGTGCTGTTACCTCGGCTTCGTGGTTCGTCAGAATACATCTGAGCATACTGTTGAGTATCACATCTAGATTTAAATATGTCTGAAGTCTTTCGTCTCATGTTGCCAGCATGTCAGGTGCCAAGTATTCTCCCTGGCCAAAGCCGGCTTAGCGCGGACTTTTCCGAAGATGTCCGGAAACATTCATCCAGATCATGCTCTCAACCATCATCAGAAGCAGAAGCATCCGCATTCTGCTTCGAAGCTAGCTTGAGGCTGTCGTTTCGGTGGACGAAGGTGACAGACTACGTGTATTCAGGTTGTTTCTGAGTTTGAGTTCATCTTTCACGTGTCCCACCATGTTCGAGGCGCGCGCGCGTGCATTGATCCTCCAGCCTTGTCGTCTTCGACACTCTCACCTTCGTCGCTGTCTCGCATAATTCTCCCAAGTACATGCAAGAGTCTCTCGGTCTGGGGAGTCTTTCAAGTCGCTTTTCAACAACTCTTTGAGAACAACAGCAAGTTGCCACGACCGCCGCTATGGACGTCTATGTGCGAAATGTTCCTCAGCAAAGTACAGAGAACAGCTTGAAGAACTTTCTCAAGCCCTTTTTCCTGAATCTCTCCATTCGATCTGTACATTGTACAAAACCAAATGATAAGACGATTGCATTCCTCACATTCCTCCATCTCAGCGATGCCGAGACCTTTCTCCAGCATTACGGCCAGACCAAGAACCTGACCCCATATATCGGCAGTCAACGGAGCCAACCTCGTCCCAAAATCAACTCAGTCAACCTCAGGTTCCTCGGACAACCAATTTACTGCCAGAAGAGTACCAACGATGCCAATCCTTACCTGCTTCGAGTTCTTGCCAAGGAGGAAAAAGATCGTCAGACGAAGGTCACGACACTGACAACAATAGATCACTACAAGCCTCAAATCCTTCCCATTCTCTTTGATTGTGCATCAATATCCTGTGGAGTATGGAGCTATTCCAGATCCAACCTATATTACGAGCCTCAGCAGTCATGGGAGTCGCCAGGTACATTGAAGTTTGGTGAGCACAGCACGATCTTGAATCTGGACTCCGGCATCAGAGTTGACTTTCTACACTTCGCTACACTATCAATCGCAGCCGAGGAGGGGTCAACACCATCTTTCATCTTCTCTATGCGTGAAGCTCCTCGCTTCTTCGAAAAGATCCTGTCAGATCCTCTGGCAGACCTGATGGCACAGCTTGGAATACGATCACCAGCTACTCCAACGCAAAACCGTCGAGGTGGCCCAGAGCGACATAGACTTCCCTACCTGGATGAAACACATCAGAAAGCTGCCGGAAGCTGCTTCGTCTATCGTGTTGCACTGCAACCAGTGCCCTTCGGACGTGACAATGTGGCCGAGCGTATGCAGTCTCTACGAGTTGCCCATGGACTACCCCGCATACTCCACCGGAGGACTGATGTTATTCGGCCACGGCAAACATTTGAGCATGGAATGCAAGTGCTGCAAGCCATCCTCGCCTCAAGCACTACCACCATTCCTTTCCCATTGGCCTTCCAGATCCTGAAGCTTGCTCTAGATGGCTACCTTCCTCCTCTGACTGTTGTCAAGATGGTGCCATCGATCCAGGACATGGCAAGCCGAACATCTATTCCAATTTGTGTGAAGTCCATTCGGAAAATATTCAATCAGCTCGACTGGCCGGGACCCGACTCTGAGGCAAGCGAATTCGAATTGGAAGGACTATTGAAATGCTTGAAGGACAACGAGGAACAGTGCAAGAGGGAGAACCTTGCTGCCGATGAGGACCCTCAGAGATCCAATAACATCGCCATTATACACCGGGTAAAGATCACCCCATCAGGAATGCGACTCTGTGGTCCGGAGATCGAGTCCAACAATCGAGTCCTGCGTAAGTACCCTAACCACCATGAGTACTTCATCCGCGTGCAATTCTCCGACGAAGATGGGCAACCAGTGCGCTTCAATTCCCGGGTTTCGAATCAGAAGATCTTTCACGACCGCTTCAAGAATGTGTTGCGCAATGGCATATCTATCGCGGGTAGAGAATTTGCGTATCTTGGTTGTTCTCATTCTTCTCTTCGCGCGCAGTCATGTTGGTTCATGGCGCCCTTTGTTTGCGAGGCAGGTTTGATGTGGGCTGAAATTCTGATCCAAGAGCTTGGGAACTTTACGGCCATTCAATCTCCTGCAAAGTGTGCTGCCAGAATCGGTCAGGTGTTCTCTGATACAAGAACTGCAGTGGCGATCGACCCAGCTCTTGTTCGCTCGGAGGCTGATGTTGAACGAAATGGTCGTACTTTCAGCGATGGTGTAGGAACCATGTCACTTTCCATGATGGAAAGAATCTGGGACGCTCTTCCGAAAGCCAAACGAGTAAAACCAGCTCTCTTTCAGATCAGATATCAAGGTACGGATGCTGATGAGGGGCTCATAAACATTGCTGATGGTTTGCTTAGGTGCCAAAGGTATGATCTCCCTCGACACGCGACTGAAGGGTGACTGCCTTGTGCTCCGTCCATCGATGATCAAATTCGATGGTTCAACATGGCCAGACATTGAGATCTGTGAAGCAGCATACCAACCGCTGACAATGTACCTGAATCGCCAATTCATCAAGATTCTCGAGGATTTGGGGGTTGAAGACAAGTTCTTTCTAGATCTCCAAGCCCAAGAAGTCCATCGTCTTCGATCCATTACCGAGAGTCCACTGAATGCATCAACTTTCTTGAAACGCCAGTCAATTGGTACTGCTCTCCATCTGCCTTGGTTTATCAATGAGCTTGCCTTCCTGGGCCTCGATTTCAGAAGAGATGGCTTCCTTCGGGATGTGCTGGAAATGTCTCTTCTTGTTGAACTTCGCTTGTTAAAGCACAAGACACGAATTCCTGTAGAGAAGGGCTGGCATCTACATGGCATTATGGATGAGACGGGCTTCCTTGAGGAAGGTCAAGTGTACTGCTCTGCATTGCTCGATGGCGTTCCCATGGCTCTTACCAAGAAGCAGCTGGTCATATCGCGAGTACGTGATCCAGTGCACATATTGGTTCGAGAGTAGATCCATAGCGGTACTGACTTCTTCTAGGCCCCGGCTCTGCATCCAGGCGATGTGCAGTTAGCAGATGCAGTCATCCCACCACCAGGATCGCCACTTTTGGAGCTTACTAACTGCATTTGTTTCAGCAGTAAGGGTCACCGAGACTTGCCAAGTCAACTCTCTGGGGGTGATTTAGATGGAGATCGCTATTATGTGATGTGGGACGAACATTGTAAGCCAAAGCGAACTTTCATGCCAGCCGATTACGCCCGTCAGACTCCGATCGATATTCAAAGAGCTGTGACGAAGGAGGACATGACCGACTTCTTCATTCAATTCATGGAAACGGATCAACTTGGCCGAATTGCTGTTCTTCATCGTGTTCTTGCCGATCAGGAACCGGCAGGTACTTTGCATATGGATTGTATTACTTTGGCGGAGATGCATTCAACAGCTGTTGACTTTTCCAAGACAGGCATTCCGGTAAGTAGCCTTTCCACCGCCACAATTTTTGGTGTCGTCAGAGAAATTACTGACTTCATGTTTTGCAGGTTGACATGTCCAAGCTCCCCAGATACAACAAATGGCGACCCGATTTCGAAGCTCCTGGTCCACACGTGAAGATCGAAAAGCAAGGTGGACTTTCGCTAGAGGAGATCGACGATCGAGACCCAGACGACCAAGTCGACCAAGACGATGACTTCTCCACATATCGGTACTATGAGAGCGAGAAGGTTCTTGGTAAGTTATATCGCGCCATTGATGAGCGAGAAGTCTTCGAGCATATTAAACATCGTTCCCTGAACCCGGACATCAGCAGCGAGTCAACGGTCATTGACTCCGTTTGGGATTCTGTACGGGCCAAATGCGCTCTGTTCCAGTACAGTCACCACCTCGTGTGGGCTAGAGATATTCGCGCCATGTAAGTGCACCCACCAGCTGCCCTTCAACTGTTATTGACCTGACGAATCCAGGTATGAAGAATCGATGTTAGACATCATGATCAACCACAGCGAACATACGCTCCACTCCGTGTCTGAACTGGAAGCATTCATCGGAAATATCTTAGGGCGCACCGGTGCGCAGAGCAAGAACCAGCGCGAGCTCTCCACGACCATGAAGGATCGGTTCGAAGAGCACTCTGCCTTCATCGTCAACTGCATCGTCAAAGATGGAAGCGAGTGGTCTGAAGAGTCTTTGGAGCGCAGTATGGCTTGCTTGGCTGTTAGCCTGGAGAAGAAGGATGTTTACAGGCGCCATGAGAATTTACTGAGTTTCAAGTATCTGGCCGCAGCTGTTTGCTTGAGAGAGGTAGAGCGAGTCCCTGGTCTGTAAGGTGGAGGCTGATATCTGCTGGTAACGATGCACTGGCTTCGAGCTGATTGGTCCCTCAGATTGAGTGTCAGACTACAGGAGGAGTTTGGGTCGGGTTTTTTGCTTTTTAAACGTGCTTACATTTGTTGCAGCACATCCAGGGGTTGCTGCGGATTCGAAAGATACCCTTTGTAGCAGCGGACCAACATAGCTTCTGACGAATTAATGAGTTATGACAAGCCCGGGCATATGAGTGTAGACATTATCGGCGAGCTCCTTGAATGCCGTGCATTTTGACAGCGGACAACCAGTTATCAGAACTTTTACAACTGCAGCCAGAATTCACTTCTCACTCATTCCTTACGTTCCAGTCCCGAAATCTGCGTTCAAGGAAGGGCAAGTTTGAGCTGATGTGGACTATCGCTGACGGACCTCCCAGGTTGGCTCGGGTTCTTGGTTCAGCTATCTGATGGAAACACGACCGGACACATCCGTGACAGTATACATTCGAGACACTACCCCGGATGCGCTGCTGGCGTTGCATGCAGAATGATTTGTATACTCGGTCTCATATGTCCCGATCGCAGATTGGTGTGATCTTTATATACCGCCGCTGGATCAACAGGTATTGTATTTGATTGGCCGCTTTCAAACCTGCAAGGCTTAGCATCAATTTCTGAAATTCTGGACTAAAAACCCAGCAGACAGGAAGATTCTCTATCTGCACTATGTTCCAGGTCGACGAACTCTTCTGTCGAGTACCCCATTGTTATTCTCGTTCACGAGGGCAACACAGTCACGGCATTGAAGATCTATTGATCGGCGGCCGACAACGAGCTCGCAGCATGCCCAGAGAGAGCAGGATCAGCAGCAACTCTATTGTAAGACAAGACAAGGACGTCAATGTGGAGCGTCCATCGTTCGGAATCAAGGAAACAAAGCATTTGAGAGTACTTATTTGGAAGGGCTGAGCCAAGAAACGGGTGGAATCTCACCATAAGCGACAAGCACAGTAATATTGACCCCTGTCAAAACGAATCCTACGAATTTCCTGTTTAGGGAATTCTGAGCGCTGTCGCTATATCTGACCATTTCCCATTCTCACTCTGTTTCAAAAGCTTGTATCAATCCAGGGCAGCATATGATGTCACATCTGCATCACTTGTTTGTATGTGTTGCTTAAATTTGAGAATCTCCTCGCTACTTCAGCTTATCAACACACATCAAGACTCGATCTTTCATCATGACGGCTTTCAAGACATTAAAATTACCAGTTCTCGTCTCAGTACTGTATATATCGAACCGAATCGTCATTTGGCTCGATCTTCTGTACCGAATAATCCTCGCAGAACGAAACCGGATCGCCAATTCCAAGAAACTGTCAACTGAACCCAGGCTCAATTACAGCGAGAAGGCTACCCCATCATCGATCGCATGCTTAGTCGGCTATCGTGAAGAAGAGAGGCTATTCCAGGATGCTCTGATAAGCTACAATTCTGCCGGTACCAAAACTCTCGTTGTTGGCATCGACGGCAATTCTGCCGAGGATGAGGAAATGGTCAAAATATTTCAGAGGGTAAGACAGCCCTGAATCTTGTCAACACTTCACTTCAGTACTCACTATTCAATTAAAGGTCATGAATACCAAGCGCAAAACCATTGTACTACGACTCAACGCGTGCGTCGGTCAAGTGTTCATGGAGAACCAATGGTTCGGCAAAATCGATTTCGAGCCGAAACCACCACGTCAGAAACTACCCGAGGACGATCTAGAATTTCAACAAGCATACGAGTACATGCTCAACGAAGTCAAAAACTCAGGTTTCTTGAACGTGATCAGAGACACAACGGAAGATCTGGGAATCTGCTTCACACAGCCCCATCGCGATCTCAAGGAAGTCCGCCTCGCCGGTTGGATCCTCTCAATTGTTCTCGCAGACCTGAAAGGCGTCGAATACCTCTGGTCAAGCGATTCGGATACCATTGTTCTCCCAGACACGATCTCCAGTCTCACGAAAATTGTTGATGCAGAACCGACTGCCGCAGGTGGTTCGGCTCTTGTTCAGCTTAATACCTCACATCTCTCATTCATTGCCCAGATGGCACAGACTGCTTACAATTGTGATGCATATCTCAATCGCTCAGCACTTGGCGCCATAGGTCGGTCGGAATGCTTGAATGGGCCGGGGTCGTTGTTCAGGATTGCTGCTTTGAGGACAGTTGCTGCGTCTTGGTATCATTGTCAATACCCTGCTTCGCAATCACGCACAGTAAGACGCCCCCACTGGGATTTTTTCCACATAGGCAAGACTGATATTTCGGATAGGTTTTGAATGAAGACATGCAAGTCACAATGTTGCTCGGAAAAGGAGGATGGCGTCGCTTGTACTCAGCAGAATCCATCATCCAAACAGCAGGACCAGTGACATTAGATGGCTGGGTCGGACAACGTGTAAGTAATCCCGATCACTATTTCTCTTCCGTGGCCTAACTTTGTTACAGATTCGATGGAGCCGTGGTATTCATCTCCACAGAGTCCACGACTACCAATACATCCTCTCCCAAGGCTATCTCTACACCGCATACATGCTCCGCTCAGGACTTTACGATCCCTTGCTCTTCCTCTGGATTGCATACTACGCTATCATGGGTCAACAACTAGTTATCATCTCACTACTCGACCTCTTCTGCCTCGAAGTCATTCCCCCAGTCTACAATTACTTTCGTTCTACAAAGCCAAGAGCAGGCCTTAGCATGACAGTAGCACATTATCTATCGTATCGAGCAATCAGTCCCGCATATCGAATGTACACGTTCCTGACTCCGCAAAAGGACTCTTGGGCACTGCCACCAAGTCAAGCAGCTGAAGCTGTGTCGAAGTGGTTTCCGTGGGAGGCGGAGATGGCGTTTCTGTACTTCTGGTTCGGCATCATGGCTTGTGCTGGTGTCAGAATGGCGTTCCACATTCTGATTTAGACGAGGGCGGGAAGATTTGCAGGGGGACAGAAAGGTTGGATTGCAGAGGAGATATACTTTTCCGTACTTACTTATCGCCTTCAGAATATGTGTACTATATTGTCTTACATATCATAGACTCTGAGGGGTTTGTTTGAACACTCTCAGGTGCTCTACTCTGCCTGAAACTCCTAGATCATGGTTGCAGTTAAGTGTGAAGACAAGGTGACGTCATGCGACCTCGGCTATGGGCTCTTTCCAAACAAACAACTGTGTGTGAAGTCGTTGGAAATCTTATATGACCCATTCTTTTCGTATCTCAAATCTACCCAAGGTATGCGAATGGATGAGCTGATACAGATGATTCAAGTATGACAATCCCTTTATTTTGTCCCACAGCTCTGCTCGTCAGAACCTCAACCCTCGAACTCGAGCGCCTTCGTCAGATATACGAGCGTAACCCTTCCCACAACGCCATGCTCTACTTCCCCAGCTCCTGGAAGTCTACTGACAACATGAACTGAATTTCTCAACTTCAGCCCCACTTTCACCTCACCGTCTTCACTCGTCTCCCATTCAATATCCGCCATATTATCCCTGCCTACACAAACCCGCGCTTTCAAGCCTTTACTGAGGCCCAGTCTCGGCGTAAAAAGTATTTTCGTCCCTCCAGGCTCTAGAATCCTCACGCCAGCGAGCACAGTACAGAATTCATAGATCGGTACACTACCCCACGCGTGACAATCCGACCGCTGCCTCACATCATCTTCCTCCCACGTCGTCAGATTCATCCCTAGCATCTTCCTGTAAGGTTCCAGCATGCTTCTCCACATGGACTCGTAGACATCATCGCTGGCGATGGTGAATGCCCGGAAAGCATAAAACTTCATCATATATGAACATTTCGAGAAATTGGGGTTGGCGAATGCAGATGTCAAGAGTCGTGCCTGGTCAGATGGCGGAGAGGCACCACACAGAACAGCAAATACTTGGCAATGTTGCGAGTAAGCCCCCTCATCAGCGATAGAAGCTAGTGAATCTGTGAAGAAAGTCCCATCAAAGCAGTGTGTGCGAATAGCAATCAGCAAAGTTTCAGCTCTTGCTTCGTACTCCGCTGCATGTGCTGGACGATTGACCTGTCGAACTAGCATTGCGGCTTGCTTCAACACATACGCGTACAGCATACTAAAATATGTATGTCGATTACTCTTCCTCCCCGACGTAGGCACGCCTTTATCAGGATGTTCATCCGTCGCTCCCCACGATGTGACCCAATCTACATACTGCCAGCAGTCATACGGCAGACCGCTCACAAGTCCCAATTCATCCACATGCGAGTCAAAGAACTCTAACACGCCGTCGATGCGAGGCAGGAATGAGCGGGAGAACTTTTCGTCACCGAAGAAGAGGTGGTGGTCACAGACTTGCAGAATCCAGTAGAGGGAGAAGCCAGCGATGATTTGTGGGAGGTGGGAGGGGAAGCGCGATTGTGTGAGGCCTTCGGGAGTGAGTGACGAGGCGAAGGTGATGATTGATTGACGCATGAGACGGTCGTCGCCGCTGAGCAGGTAGTGGAAGAGACCGACTGTGCGGGTGTCACCCGAATACCTGGAGAGAGGGTCAGTGAACTGGCTGGGAGGCATTGGAGGAGTATACGCACTGAAGCTGTTCATAGAAAGGACAATCCGAATAACCATCAAACATACAATTCCGCATTGTTCTGATCGATACGTCCCATATGTTCTCATTGTGCTCATCTCCAGGCTCGGACCATCTCGCTTTCACAGCCATGGGATAATTGACTTGCGTCGCTTCGAGAGAAATTAGGTCAACTGGTGCTGAAAGTGCTGTGATCTCAACCTGCATGATGCGGAAAGTACGAAACCAAAACGGCTCATATGTGACGGTGCCACCGTCTGCAATGTCCAGCGTCACCTCATCAAATGGACCCAGGATATGCCCATTATTTGCATCTAAGCGGTCTTTCTTGGTTCGAAAGAATGGATACGATCGTGGCTCTAGCTCGTAGCCTTCAGAGTACGTGACTTTGAGTCGAATTTGTGACTTCTCCGATGCTTTGAACTTCCACCGCACGAAAGCTGTTGAATGTACATCTGCTACGAGCTCAATTATCTGGGTTGAGTGTTCGGGTAAAGATAGTGGTTGAGCCCCGCAGAAGAAGACTTTCCAAGATGCGGCATGGACACTACTGTCACATATTCGCTTGAGATTGATAGCGACCGAGCTAACCTCAGGCATTGGAATGGGACGTGGTTTTAGGCGCCATGGTAGAAGATCGCCGTTCAGAGTTCTCATATTGTACGGCTTGGGAGTCACCGGTAAGCTTGAAGGGACTGGAGATATGCGCTCACTGATCTGAATAGCACTTAGTAAATTTTGCCAAGCGAAAGCGAAAGAAGGATATGGATACTCACATGCAGGAACACATCATCCAAAAGACCTGTAGGAAACAACACACTCTCGTCCACCTGAGCTAACCAGCCCTGTCTTGAACAAAGATCCACAGAACCCTCTCCAGAACCGGTGCTCCCGACGACCGTCATTCCAGGGAACGAAGTCCGCTCAAATGGCATAGCTGCACGCGTTGCGGCAAAGTACCTTAAGACGATGATCCTGATTTCATTCTTGCTTTTTTTGAGGTATGGTGCAATGTCAATAGTATCATAATACCAAATAATGAGACTGCTTCGACTCGGACCAACCGCGACTCGATGCCCATTGATGTAGATCTTGTATCTGGTATCTGCTGAAACGTGTAGTATTGCTCTGCTTGGAGTTGCATCAAGATCAAATTCTCGTGTGAAGCTCACGAGTCGTCCGGCTGTATTTATGGGAGTGGGAGAGCTGTCAACCCAATCTGGTACCCATACCCAATTGTCGTTGAGCTGGCATATGACCTGCGAGACGTTAGTCTATTACGTCCATTAGATGTGAGCTTGATACTAACAGCTTGCTCTTCAGATAGAGCCATTTCACTTGAAGAGGGAGGGGATTGAACGGGCAGCTTGACTTGTATCCAAAGGTAGGTCCAACAGGTATATTTCTCAGAGGAATTAAATCTGCGGTACTTTGCTTATTGACGTGTTTTCAAGTCAACGTGAGCTGGAACCTGGAAATTGTACAGTCAGACAAACTGCAACCAGTCAAGTTTCTCGTACGGTTATGCCAGGCCAAACATCAACCAACATCTCTCGGCAGAAGATTCCCAGCAGGGCCTCCCATTCACGTGCGTTTCGGCCTCCGGCATAAACAGCTGCGAGCACATGTCCCAAAGCATCCCAGTCTCTATCGAACATCCAGGACTAAAAACAGATCAAGCGATTATTGACACTTTATCCGCACCAATGAAAAACCCCAACAATGATCGAAACTAGCCACACCACCCAATCACGCCCAGAAAGAGCCACAAAAGCTTACCTTCCACTCTTCAAGCCTTTCCCCGCGCTTCCCCGCCCGGCTGTAACAAGCCGAAAGCTTATGGGTTGCCCGAACTGCACTCCATAAACAGACAAGCACTTCGAGGCTTACCAGCTCTTGGCCTCTTACTCGTGGATTAAAGTTGCCGAGCAAAACAAGCCCTCGTTACATCTCGTCCAGAGAATACGACTGTTTCTAGCCGTTCCTGCATTGGACCATGATTTATCGGTCCCGACAGGCCGTTGACCAGGGCTTTGAAGATATCTGGGGACCCCACTACACCCCTTTCTGATGCGGGGATCGGGGCATCTGCCATCATGAGATCCAGCGACCGACCGGTTAAGTTGGTGCAGCTCGCTGCAGAGCAGGGTAGCTTTAAGATGTTTATCATAAGATAAAGCTCCCTAGGACCCTGAATATCTCGCGCCGTCCGTTCATCGATTCTCCAAAAGTCTACCCCACGATTTACTACTTCTCCTCATCGACTACACGACCCAGCTTCTATCTTTTGGACTTGGCCCGCCCAAGGTCCATCCACAATCATGGTTTCAATACACGAACAATCTCCGGAAATCGTCTCATCCGAGCCAAATGAAAAGGAGATCCAAGAAACAAAAGACAATGTTGCAACCGAACACGATGAAATCATGAAGCCTGGGGCGCCACAGATGCGCTCGAAAGACGATGATCTCGGTGTTTGGGAAACAGTCAAGCAGTATAAGCTCATTACCACTGTAGCCATGGCGGCAGCATTTGCGGCGAGTTTGGATGGATATCGTGAGTCTTTTTCTCTTCTCCATTCTGTTTGTGACTTTTCTGCGCGAACGTCTCTTCATGAGCCAAAACACAGAATGTTAACCAAACACTTGCACAGAAATAAGTCTCAACGGCGGAATCGTCTCGAACAAGGGATTCATTCGACAATTCGCAAAGCCAGGTACCAAGATCATTGCAGGAAAATACGTTTCTGCATGGGGAGGAATTCAATCCGCTGGTCAAACCATCGGACAAATCGTAAGTTTACTCTGATCTCACTCATGAGCTTACAGCCTCAGGAGAGATTTGACTGACAAAAATCAGTTCCTACAATTCGCAACCGATAAACTCGGTCGTAAACCCGCTCTCCTCATTCTCTGGATCTTCCTCGTCGCGGTTCGTGCTCCACTTTCCATTGGCCCCTCCTCTTTCCTCATTCCCATCTTCTTTCCGTCTCCCGCGTGTTTGTTGACTAAAGCATACATTACCGCAACTAACACCCATATTTCTCTTAGAGCATCTTCGCCGAATCTTTCGCAACACACTGGTCTCACTGGCTCGTCGCCAAACTCTTCTCGGGTGCTGGTGTGGGGATGCTTCAAGCCACAATGCCCGTCTACCTCTCTGAAATCGCACCGACTCAACTGAAAGGGTTCTTGATTAATGCCTACTCATTGTGAGCCACACTACCCCCAACCACCCCTTATCAGTATTGTGGAGTTCGTCAAAGAGAAGAAAGCAGATGCTGACATTGGAAACGTAGCTGGTTCGTCATCGGCCAACTCCTTGGCTCGGTTGCGCTCAACAGACTTAACGCGAATAACCCATACGATTTCCGTGATGCGATTTATACACAGGTACATACAAACACCTTCCATTTATCGGGTTCTGGAGTCAAGAAGCTCATAAATATCCCAGTGGGCGATGATCGGCATGATGCTCGCCATCTTCCTCCTCATCCCCGAAACACCTTGGTGGTTAGCCGGTAAAGGCAAGCTCGAGAAAGCTGAGAAGATCCTCCTGAGATACAACGGCCATATCAAAGGCTACAATGTCAAAGAGCATATCGTGAGTCCCCCTCCAAGATCCTCCTCCCACGTTTAGCACTCGAAACACTAACTGACACGGCATACCTTCAAAACAGAACGTCATGACAGCCACAATCGCGGAAGAACGCTACACCGCCGAACGCAATTCTGAAGAAGGCATCTGGGCTATCTTCCGTGGCCGAAACCTAATCCGCTTCTTCATCGCCGGATGGCCAAAGATCGTCCAGCAGTTTGTTGGACTAAGCGTATTCAATACTTATGCTACGTATTTCTGTACGTTTCTCCTTCTCCTGCTTTCCCCTGGTTCCCTACCTCATTTATCATTTCTTGATATTTGCATGTGCTCTTCTCTTTCCCAATTTCCCAACTCAAATTCATATGGTAAGGATCGCTGACCGACGTTCAAACAAACAGTCCAAGCAGCAGGTAACAAAGATCCCTTCCTCGTAACCGTCATCCTCGGCTGCGTCCAAATCATGTCTATGCTCGTCACCTCCACCCTAACCGACTCCGTCGGTCGTCGTCCACTCACCGTCTACCCCTATGCCGTAACAGTCGCATCCGTCCTCTCGCTTGGTATCGTTGGCTGTTTTGATTATACGAAACAGGCTACGAGTTCGCTTCTGGTACGTATACAGCCCTTCCTCTCCACTTCTCGATCTCTCACCCCACAAAACCTTGCAATCCAAAGCTAACCTCCTCTCCACAGGTTTTCTTCGCCTGCCTCGCCACCTTCTCCACCACCGGCGCCAGCGCCATAGGTTACGCCTACGCCGCCGAGATCCCGACCCAACGCCTGCGTGCTCAAACTGCTGGATGGGCACTCGCTTCCTCGAATATGATTGCTATCATGTTTAGTTTCTGCACGCCGCTTATGATCAATGGGACGGCGCATTGGGGGGTCAAGACGGGGTTTTTGTGAGTAGTTTTCCCCTTTTTTGTCTTTCTGTTTGTTTGGGTGGTGGTAGTCGGAGCTTGGGTAGGATAAGCGAGCATGTATTCAGAAATGGGAGGTTGAGAGGTGAAAGATCGATTTGGGAGAGCTTTGGAGGGATGTTTTGCTAACCACCCCTCTAAATATCAGCTTCGCAGCAACAGGTCTCGTCGCCGTAATAATCGCCTGGTTCCTCCTCCCGGAAGTAGCACGCCGTACACCAGCCGAGATCGACGAGATGTAAGCTCATCCTCCCCTCTCTCCCACTGTTTGTCCAGGTGAAGGTGACTTACATATGCTGATATCTAATGTCAACGAAATAGGTTCGAGAAGAAAATCAACCTTCGAAAATTCAAAGGCTACGTCACAGATGTACAAACACACATGGCAGACTCCAACGCATGAAGCGATCTCCGATACCTCAACTCTTATAGTATCTGGGGGTCACGTTGCACACCAAATATACAGCAAAGTCAGCATGGTAGCCAAGGCGGAATTGTGATCTAGCGTCATGCGCAGGGGAAAAAAAGGGAATGAGAGTAAAAAAGTAGCGAGAAAACTTATCTCACTCAATTCCAACCAATTCAACCCAATCCAATCAAAATTCCATACAAAGAGTAAAGAGAAAAAACCCAAGCGAGGCCCGCCGGCGTCTGCCCGTGTATAATTGACGGACACTTCCGCTTTCGGACGATAAGTCACCCCATCCATTTACCCAACCACCGATTCATTCTCCCTTCTTTTTCTCCATACAGTATCTCCTCCCTTCCACCCTTCTCTCTCCTCTCTCCCCTCTTTCCTCTCACCCATCTATTCCCCTCCGCACCTCCCTTACACCGCAAGCACGCACGCACGTACCACGCACTCGCTCGCTCAAAGTACTGTAAAGCAAGGAAGCAAGTCTATCTGCATGCATTTGCATTCGCACCGTACTTACAAAACCGTCCACCTTACAACTCCACCCTCTCTCTAGCCCCCTCAGCATCGACAGGTCATATTTCACATTTCATATCTCCAGCTCATTGCGTTTCTGTTTTTTGATTTTTATTCTGTTTTCGATTTTTGATTTTCGAATCGCCTTCTACTACCTGATTGACTGTATGGCCGCTTATGTGGGTATGCTATGGTATGCTTATGGTATGGTGTAGGTATAGGAAAAGAGAAGAGAAGTATGGTGGAGTGGAGTGCGGTAGATAGGGAATGTAAGTAAGCATGCGTACCCGGGCTAGAAAAAAAGAAAGAAGAGAGAAGAAATGGCAGGAGGGAAGAATAGAAGGAAAGAGATAAGGAGAGATATGACGTGAAGTAGAGGGAACGGAAGGAACGGAAAGGAAAGGAAAGTTCGGGGATAATTTACTTACATACCGTTCATAGATACGGGCAGGCAAACCAGTTCTTTCAAGACATTTAATCGAGATGTAGAGAAGAGAAGAGAGGATAAGCAAGGAAACATAGTATTGCATAGTCTAACTAGTATACATCTTACAGATCAACAGATCAACACACTCTTCTTTCCCAATCCATTCTGACCCTCAAGCAATGTTCTCCTCTTTGGCCCAATTCCGAGCCGCAGTATTAAGTCGCATTGTAAATCACAAACCATCACCCAATCCACCATCCCCACCATCCTCGCCCTGCCCATCACCCCTCGGCTCAACCCCATGAAACGCATCCCCAAACGCCGAATCATCCATTCCCATCCCTCCATCCACATCAACATCAACATCCATATCCAAGCCCAAATCTCCCAAACCCTCTCCATCACCACCGAGATCACCACCATAATTAGCCAGCTCTCCCGCACCTTCGAGATCGCCTAGGTCTGCGAAATCGTTGGGCGAGGTATGGAAGTCGGGCAGTGCGTTGGTGGTATCGGGTGTGTTGACTGTAGATGTGGGTGCTGTGCCGGTTGCTATGCCGGCGCCAGTGGGATGGGGTGAGGGATTACTAGGCGGTGCGGAGGGGTTGGGATTGGCGTCTGTGAGTGTTGGGTTGGGGATGGGCGGCGTGGGAGAGGTCGACTTGGGCTGTTGTGGTTCTGCTGGGGCTTGTGCTAGCCCGGTGCCTGAGCCTGAACCTGAGTTGGCAGGCGAGATGCCTCCGGAAGGAACGACGACCCAGTCACCTCCTGGTGTCTCGGATGGGATTTGCTCGTTTAAGGTATTGGACATGGAAACATCTGGAGTTGACTGCTCTTGTGCCTGAGGTGTTGGCTGGGGAGAAGCGATGTGCACATTGCTTGGAGTACCGGCCGAAGAATGTGCTTGCAAGTGAGGCTGTGGAGTCGGGAAGTTACTACCAGTTCCAGGAGTAGCGTTGGAGGAGAGGCCGGTGTGATATTGATCGAGTAGACCAGCTGCAGAGTTGCTCATATCCATATCTGCATCGCCGACAAGAACTCCGCTGTGTTGTGACCCATTCGAACCATTGTTTGAGCCGTTCTGTGAGAGGTGCACAGATCCATTGAGAGAAGCTGGTGTAGCAACGTGTGGCGTTGGCACAGCAGGAGGAGGCGAAGGAACGGCAGCAGGCTCTTCATAACCGCCATCTTGGATTCGGATGAGGTCCTTGACAGCAGCTGCATGACGACCAACCGAGGCTTCGACTTGAGCGACAATATCGGAAACTCGTGATGTAGCCTTATTGATGACCTTGCCCTCCTCGTCCTCCTCAATCTTGCCTTCAAGACGCCAGACCTCATGGCCCATATCATCTGGGTTCTCTACAGCCGTGCGCAATTGCTTCTCCGCTTGAGTGATGACAGACCCACGCTTGAATTTCGCAAGTCGCTTCGCATGCTTGGCCTTCATTCTCTCCATCTCAGCGTTGGTCTCATCAATATGTTCTTTAGCCCTTTGACGGAACAGTTCTGCCTTTGCAGGATCCAATCGTCCAACATAGCTATTCTTGACAACATCCGTTGAAGGATCTACAGGTGCATCAAAAATGCCGTCTGTGAGACCTTGAAGCTCTCCACGGCGACCCAATCCGAGATCCGAAGGGATGATCTGATGGATAGCGTATGGCGAAGATAGAATTTCCTCCATCCACTCATGGTTCTGCTTGTATCTTGCGATGCTGATATCCCGAGGAGTGAAAAGATCAAAGTAATCACCTCGAGAAAAGTCCTCTTCATCATCTGCATCGAGACCAGGAGCAGCACTCGCAGCGGCGGCGGCGGCTGCAGCAGCAGCTTGACTGGCACTTGCTTGAGTTTTAGCACGCTTGGATGGTGGTAAGCCAGCTGGAGGATGAGGTTGTGTAGGATATGCCATCGTTTGTGGAACTCTTGGGGCTGGTGTTCCCTGTCCGTAGATTGGTTGTCCTCTTGGCTGACCTCGTGGAAAGGCAATTGAGGGCCAGTTCTGACGATCGTGAAGCATAAATTCCTTCTGCACAATCTGCCCATGAGAGTGTAGATAGGCCCTGGTGTTCATAATCTCGCGGACGCGCATATCGACCGGAATGACATTCGAAGGGACTCGATCATGGGGTTCGCATTGTGTATAGTGAATGATCCATAAAGAAGGATCGGGTGCAGGACCACCTGGGTTGGTCCTTGAATGCATCAAGCGGTATCGACGACGGGAATGTGTTGCGACAGGCTCGTTTGCGGCGTATCCAGTCTTCTGCTGGTACATTTCCAGCGTCTGCCACAATTCATCAGCAAAGACCCCCCCTCTCATATCTCAGTCATCGAACTCACATATCCCCCTGCGACTTCAATCGCAAAGGAGCTCTCCCCAGGAGTCCAAATATATCCATCGCTAGGAAATTCCGTCCCAAGCTGCGCAGATTGCCAGACCAGCAACACCGTTCCATCGGCAGGTCGATCGAGATAAGTCCAGTAGAAGGTAGCCTGATCGCGCGCAATCTTTGGCGCACCAAGTAGATATTCAGCTACCTTGTCGGGATGAAGCTGTGCGAGTTGAGGGAAGCGGTAGCTGGAGACCAGATGGACATGTCCTTGCTGCGATCGAAGTCAGTGCCAGGCTTTGCGCATGCGCATTGAGGAGGGTAGAAGCTTACCAGTTCCCGTTGGATGCCCTGGATGGGCTCTGACATTTGCATTTTGGGTGGTAGGCGCACTTATGCGATGCGGGTTTGGTAAGGCTGGATGGGTTGCGAACTGAAGAAAGGACGCGATGTTCTCAGAATTCAACGCGACGAAGTTCAGCCACGTGACCTTGAAATATTTCAGGGGTCTGGTTAAGATGTCAACCCGCCCTCCTTAAAGCGCATTCATCGCAATATCTTAATGAGACTGAGCCCACTCAAGAGGTGCGGAGCTGGATTCCTTATCTTCGATTCCTCCCCAATTGGTACATATCTGATGCCTTGAAGCTACTGCGAGTTACAGTCTTCACCCGGTTCGCATTTTACAAGAGCCTCCACATCCATCACACTGAACTTATCAATTCAAATTCTTTGAAGAACACGATGGGTAATCAACGAAGTTTTCATTGCCTATGTGAATTCTAAATACAGGCTTTGCAGTCATCCATTCCAACACACGTCAAACCCTCCATCTTCCACCCAGAAACTTATGCCTGGTATGTAGAAGCAGAAACATTACCACCACGACCAGTCCAGTTAACGTGGATGTTCTCTCCGACCTTGTACTTAGCGTTGGCGAACTCTGGCTTGATCTTGAAGGTGTGGGCACCGAAGTAATCACGTTGGGCCTGGAGGAGGTTGGCAGGGAGGTCCTTGGTGCGGTAACCGTCGAACCATGAAAGGGCAGTGGAGAAAGCTGGAGTTGGGATACCAAGGAGAGCGGCCTTGGCGACGACGTCTCTCCAGCCAGGTTGAGCCTTGTGGATGGCCTTGTTGAAGAAGTCGTTGAAGAGCAAGTTCTCGAGGTTGTCATCGGCGTTGTAGGCAGCGGTGATATCCTTGAGGAAGACAGAGCGAATGATACATCCTCCGCGCCACATGAGAGCGATGGATGGCTTGTTGAGCTTCCACTTGTATTCGCGGGCGGCCTAAAATTATTAGCCTTCGAAAGTTAGCAGAGAGTGGTGTACATACCTCTTGCATCAACATGAAGCCCTGGGAGTATGAGATGATCTTGGAGGCGTAAAGAGCTTGCTCGAGGTCATCAAGGAATTGCTCCTTGTTACCCTCGAACTTGCTTTGTCTGCCAACGAATTGAAGAACCTCAGAGGCCTTGGTACGTTGCTCCTTGACGGAAGAAAGACAACGGGCAAGGACTGCCTCAGCGATCAAGGTAACTGGCATGCCGAGATCAAGAGCGTTGATGGCGGTCCACTTTCCGGTACCCTTTTGTCCAGCAGAATCCATAATCTTCTCGAGGAGAGGAGTTCCGTCATCGTCGTTGAAGTACATGATATCGCGGGTAATTTCGATCAAGAAAGAGTCGAGAACACCCTTGTTCCATCTCGTGAAAACATCGCCAATCTCCTTGTTTGGCATTCCGAGTCCACGCTTCATGATATCGTAGGCCTAGGAATGTTAGTAAAGCCAAGTGAAAGTAGTTGGAATACATACTTCGCAAATCAGTTGCATGTCACCGTACTCAATACCGTTGTGCACCATCTTGACGTAGTGACCAGCACCTTCATCACCAACCCACTCACAGCATGGGTCACCGTGATCACCATCACTCTTGGCAGCGATGCTTTGGAAAACATCCTTAATGTATGGCCAAGCCTCCTCGTTTCCACCGGGCATCAAAGAGGGACCGTATCTGGCACCCTCCTCACCACCGGAGACACCGGTACCGACAAATCGGATACCCTTGGAAGCCAAGTATTTTGTGCGGCGGTTGGTATCGGGGAAATGGGAGTTACCGCCATCGATGATGATATCGCCCTTCTCGCAGTGTGGAAGGAGGGTCTCGATGAAGTCGTCGACTGGCTTTCCGGCCATAACCAAAAGCATCATACGGCGGGGTTTCTTGAGCTTGCTAACGAAATCTTCGATCGAGTGTGCACCTTGGATAGACTTGCCTGGAATCTTATAGTTAGCGTAGATGGATATTAGAAAGAATCACAAGAGACTCACCCTTGGCCTCGTTGGCAAGGAAAGCATCAACCTTGGAGACGGTACGGTTGAAAGCAACGACATTGAAGCCGTGATCAGCAGCGTTCAAGATCAGGTTCTGGCCCATGACAGCCAGGCCGATGAGGCCGAAATCTCCTCTGGGTTCATTGTCAGTATTTGCGGGTGCAGACGACACAGATGCAGATGTAGATGCAGCTGTTGATGTTGAGTGATCCGGGAATCCGCGCGCGGACCCGCCAATGTTGATGCTGGCCAGGCGCGCACTGGATTGTGCAGGACAATGGTCAGAGGAGGTCTTGGGAAGAAGAAAAGCTCAGAGAATAGGTAGCTAGATACAGCTCTCTGCGCAGTAAACTGTTGCAGTTGTTTGCTTCGAGGGTGGTTGAGGCAGACCGCAGACAGTGACGATAGCGATGGTGGGGTAATTTTTTCATGAACATGAGGTAAATGAGATGAGGGGTACTTACGTTGGTCCGCTCATCTTGATGGAGGGGCAGATTCAATTGTGTGAAGATGGTCGGTGGGAAGAAAGTCCAGATAGTCCGTTGGAGCTGGCCAAACGGAAAGAGTAGTGTTGAGAGGAGAGGAGTATTTTGTTGTTGAAGGAGGAAGAAAAGAACTAGCAGGTGACGAAGTTAAGACGGAGACTCTTGGGTTGGGTTTGGCTAGGAAGGCAGGCGGCGGGTTGGGATCTCTCGGGGCTTTGGTTGGCGAGGATTGAGTGGTGGAAGCAGGTGGGAGGGGTGGATGTGGGCCCTGGATGAATCGGGATGGAGGGGCAGAGGCACCTCAGTGGTAGGCAGGTAGGTAGGATGCACTGGCTGTTGCTTGCTAAGGAAAGAATTGTACGGCTCTTCACACTGTTGGTCTGGTCCTCTTTGCTTAGTGAGGCAGATAAAAGATGTCCTCGTACGGTATTTGCTGTCAAAACGCGGACAGGAGGCCGGGTCTAATGCAATAATCGAGGTCCAAGACGAAAGGAGTATCACCGCGGAGAGGAGACGCTGCGCTGCGTGTGGTGTCTGAGCGGGAACGGAGGAGATGTAGCGATTATATTTGCTTTTATGTTATTGAGATGGGATGAACAGTGCCAGGCTTCAAGAAGCTTAAGGACACTGAAATACCATTTCGAGATCTCCGTGACCTATTGTATGCAGATTATTATTTGTCCGGACTCTTCCCCTTCTGGACTTTGAGCAGGAGAAGCACTTCATGATGTTTGGTTTGTATTTCATCATAGCCGACGCTGGCTGATTACAAAGAGTCTGAATCAGAAACGGCTGAGTGGGGGGCAGACAGGGCATGGCGGCGCATCAGGGAGCATGTTGTGTTTGCGCTTCCGATTCATCCATCACATCCCATCAAATCAGCAGAAGAGAAGACAAGGCTGAGGCCGGACAGCGGCATTGAACGACGAACCATCCAGTAAGAGACATTGAGTCTAGCATATTGTAAGACGCATGCAACTCCTATTGGTATCATTGACTTCCCATTTAGGGAAATAGAATCATAGCTGTATTCCTCATTGATCTCGAGAAGACAACTGGCATCCTGACTCGGGATGGAGAAATGATGAGAAATTCCAGCCGCCACCTCTGAATTGACCCCGCCAATTCAGGCGATAAGGCCCAAATGACGGAGGGGAATCGGAGCTTGAGTGGAGATGATCTTGAACCTGGACCTGGATGGACCCCTCCATATGTCAGCCAGCTGTTTGAAAGCATGAAGCTTGACTGAGGGATTTAGATGTCCGATGTGAGGTTCTGCGAGGAGTTGAGCGTTTCAATCTTTCAATTGGGATGTGTCATGTCTCGGAGGGAAAAGATCGCAATTTAATAAGTTTGTTGAAGAATTAGACAGCTTCTCCGCCTTTTCATCGCGCAAGTTTGTTATGCGATTATCCGACATGTCATCGGAGGCCAGGAGATTGCCTAACAAGGTTGGCGATGTCCTCGATGCAACAACGACTGCAAACAAAAGACCAAACTTCAATCAAAGTATCTTTCACGTGACTGCCACAACGACATACAATTTTGACGCCATCGTTCAAGCAAGTTCTGAGAGGCCAGGCAAGGGAATTCAAGATGAATCTGAGCTGTGAAGTGGAGTGATCAGAATATCCCGTAGGAATAGGTATGCCCTTCCCACCTTGAGAATCTACTCGAGTCACGTTCAATGATACCCGGAATAAGTTTCTCCGACGCCGGCGATGGACCGCTGAATCGTTTCGAATCCCAATCCTTTCCATCTGCTCGCTTGGTCCGACAGCTTCAGTCAAAACAACCTTCATATGATGTCTTCTTCCAACACTCATAAGGCTCAGCAAGGCAGTCCAGAAATGCACCCAGTCGCCCCATTCTCTTCCAGACCAATGATTCAGCCGTTACACTGCAGACGTTCGGTGCGCCAGTTAAGGGCACCAATATTGGTCGCGGGAGCGAAAAAGAAAAATCTCTTTTTCAGGGTCTTATCATGTATCCCACGTGAACAGCTTTTGCCCTCTCTTACTTCTACAAGAGGCCAATGCCAGTTCTTGGTAATTTACACTGGTCATCCCTGAATCAGATGGTGTCCATTGTCACGATTGAAATGCGGGGTGAAGCAGATTGAGTTCCAATTGCAAGGGCAGCTGAGCTGAGTCCGAGACATCCGCCCCTCGCCCCTTCCTTATCGTTCGTTACCTTATCGGGCTGCAGCTGCCGTCCTGCATTTACGTAGTAGACATCGTGAGACGCATTCCAATGCCCTCACTTCTACTTCAATAACCCTAGGTAGGAGCTTTTCACACCGTTCATTTCTGAAGCTAATGCCACTGCACCTTCCCCCTTTATCTCCTTCCTCTCCAGCCAATGCGAGGTCCAATTGAATGCCATGCCTTGCTTTCCCACGCCCGAGCTTACAAAGGATCCCTCCCACCATGTCACACTCACACAGCTGTCCCCAATCAGCCAATCCCACACCGACTCGGGGTCCAGCTGCAGGTCGAGTCTCAGACGAGAACGAGAGCTAGGACGAAGTCCAAGCTAAAGCGAGAACGAGGATCATGAGGCGTAATAATTGTCCAAATCTTCCTCCTGGATCCCTTCCTCTCAGATCGTCACAACCACCTCCCGGACTTCCACAACCACAACAAGGACCCAACACGCTTCCACCCCAAAACTCAACTCAGGCCAGCAGCTACCATAACACAAAAAGCTGCATTTGACCATCATCGTCGTCAAGCAAGAACAATTGCCTACGAAGTCTGGTTGCCAGGAATTCTGCACCTGAAGCGGCGGATATCCCACGTCCTTCCCCACCTGGTCCTCTGCCTTTAGCATCAAATAACAGGCTCCCACCCCCAGGTACTGGTCTCAACGGCGTTGCCTCCGGAGGTCTGTCCAATTCTCGAAGTCGAAACTGTACTGTTTTCAATGCCATTTTGTAATTTTGGAACAATGCACTGACTCAATGCCTGTGTTAGTAAATAGTCCCAGTACACCAGCTCCAAACCTTCCGCCATCAACTCAGGACCCACCTTCTCCAACGTTCAGTGACAGCTCGGCTTCCTCTCCATTATCCCTGCCTCGATCTTCACCATTTCCGTTCTCCTCGACCATCCCTCGAGCCACAATTGCTTCGACTGGCATTCCCCAAGCAGACGGCACCCATTCGGCAGATCCCAGCCCATCAGCTGTGAATCCGACAACAGCTGTTCTCCAACCTGTCCATCAACGATACAGCTTCTACGAACCCCGCACCAGGAAGCAACAATACTTCTCAATAGCTGAAGATGGGTGCTCCCGCTGCTGTCCAGACTTCCAGGCGGAATCAGACGGGATATCTGCCAATTGAGAATTATGGCTTGATTGGGAATATGCGAACTTGTGCTCTTGTTGGTATTGATGGCAGCGTTGATTTCATGTGTTGGTAAGTCAGGTCCGAGTCTTCCCATAATATGTCACTTCTAGTGCAATTTGTGTCTGTCGTACCCTCATTACCAATTGCTAGTAAATCTGCTAACAATCCAATCTCCAGGCCCGATTTCGACTCTCCTTCCATCTTCTGCAGACTACTCGATAAAGATAAGGGTGGCTACTTTACCATTTCTCCGCCTTCCGACAAACAATATACTACGAAACAGCAATATCTACCCTCATCCAACATCCTACAAACACGGTATATTCATGAAGAAGGTGTGGTGGATTTGGTTGATTTCTTCCCACGTCCGAGGAATAGCCTTGTCGTGACAAAGACTTCGAAGCAGATGCCTTTCCGAGAGGGCATTAGTGTCCAAGATGAGTTGAAGAAGTGGTTGGTCAGACGTGTGGAGTGCATTCGCGGAAAGGTTGATTTGGGTAAGTTCATTTAGGGCCAACTCGAGATCCCCATCACTCCCAAAAGTCGGCCTTGGGGGCGAATGCCTCTAAGACGGGCACATTTTGAATGCTTGGCTAAGAAGTTCGTAGATGTCGAGATCTTCCCAGCTTTCAATTATGCAATGGACGAACATACCACCGAGATTCTTCTGCCTGATCACCCCCCGGGCTGTCTCGAGAGCAAGACTGTGACCTTTTCCAGCAAGAACCTTAAACTTCAAGTCGATGTTACAATTGATCATGGTGAAGAGAATGCTGAGTCCTGCCCAACGGTGACATTTCGGAAAGAAACTCGGCCAGGAATGCTTGGAGCAGGTAAATATGTCCTTGCCCTTCCTTGAGCATTATTGGTACTCACTCACTGCTCTCAGGCATTGTCGCACATATCCATCTGGAAGAAGGTCAAGCTATTTCATTTGTTCTACGCGATGATATCCCTAATCACGTTACTCGGGATGTGACTACCGAGGTCCTTGATCGTCAACAGCACGATACCCAGACTTTTTGGTTCAACTGGATCTCCAAGAGCACTTATAAAGGACGATGGAGGGAGGTAGTGTCACGGAGCTTGCTAATCCTGAAGCTACTTACATACGAACCCACTGGTGCCATTATTGCTGCTCCCACATTCTCAATCCCGGAGGATATTGGAGGTGTTAGGTAAGCCAATTATTGCTTCGGGCGAACAGAAGCTCATTCTGGCAGGAACTGGGATTATCGATTTTGCTGGGTTCGAGATTCAAGTTTCACGATCTATATCCTTCTTCGCATGGGCTTTACGGCAGAGGCGGACGCTTACATGGAATTCATCAGCGAAAGATTTCGAAAATCAAGATCTGCTGAGGGAGCTTTGCCAATCATGTTTACCATTCGTGGTGAGACAGAGATCCCAGAAATCGAGCTTGAGTAGGTCTGCCTGTCTGAGTCAACGGATAGCGCTCACACAACCAGTCATCTTTCGGGCTACAGAGACAGCGAACCTGTCCGTATTGGCAACGGAGCTGCATTCCATCTGCAGTTTGATATTTACGGTGAACTCATGGACGGAATATATCTCTACAATAAGTACGGCAAGCCTATCACTTGGGAACAATGGGTTGCCATTCGCGAGATACTGGGTCAGTACATTCTCCTTTTTGACACCCACATCTTGCTGACTTGCGCAGACTACGTTTTGACTATCTGGAAGGATCCCGACATGTCCATCTGGGAAGTCCGAAGCCGAAAACAGAATTACACTTACTCGAAAGTCATGCTTTGGGTTGCATTTGATCGTGGTCTTCGTCTGGCTGAGAAGAGATGCCTTCCATGCCCGAATAGAAATGCCTGGATGGCTGCTCGTGATGAGATCTATGAGGAGATTATGACCAAGGGTAGGCTTCCTTGCCCAACTTTTCCCTTCCATCTAACACTATGTGCAGGATACAGCCCGAACATTCGATGCTTTGTACAAAGTTACGAAAGTGGTGATTACCTTGACTCTTCTATCCTCATTGCACCTCTAGTTTTCTTCATCACACCCAACGATCCTCGATTTCTCCGAACTATGGATAGAATTCTTCTGTCTCCCGAGAAGGGTGGACTTACGTCGACAGGATTGGTATATCGATATGATACGGAGCGTGTTGAAGATGGTTAGCCTGTTCCACCTAATTCATGGTACGCAACTAACAGTCCCAGGCGTCGGTGGTCGTGAGGGTGCTTTCAGCATGTGTACATTCTGGCTCGTTGAAGCAATGACTCGTGCTGGTGTTTATGAACCAAAGTACCTCCCACGTGCAGTCAACATTTTCGAGAACATGCTTAGCTTCAGCAATCACCTCGGCATGTTCTCAGAAGAGATCTCCCGGTCCGGCGAACAGTTGGGCAACACCCCGCAGGCATTCAGTCATCTCGCCCTTATCAGCGCCGCTTTCAACCTTGATCGTGCGACAGAGTTCAAGCGGGGATCGGCAATGGAGTAAGGTGATGAGATGTGTTTCTGCGTCCGTGGAGTATGGATATGAATGGTATGAGTTATGATACGATGGCATTGATAGGGTTGGTCGGGTAAAACTTGTGGGTGGTAAGATTAATAGTGCTTTCACGCTGTAGAGGTAGCTAAAATACAAGACTGAATCCGGTCACGAAAACAACAGAGCTTATTTCCACTCTACTCCCATGCCTAATAAGGCTCTTCATCGTGACAGGCCTCGAGACTACATAGAATCGCATCTCGCTTGATATCGTTTGATTATAAGTAACCCTCCAGCCCCTCTTTGATTCATCCGATTGCCTTCCTCTTCGTCCTTTGTCGTAGCTAGTCCGTCTCAATGTAAGCTGAGCTACTGTACTGTACACATCAAATGGGAATAGATGCTCGTGCGTGTGTGTCTAGAGATCAAATCCGGCCCCATCTCCATCCCATTTTTGGGTGGAGGGTTTCGCTTTGAGTATCGAAATTCGAGAATGTCGAGGACGGTGAGGCTGAGGATAGTGGCGTGGATATGAGTGATGATATGTTTGTGCATGTGGATGTGGATAGTGGAATGTATAGGACCGACTGACTGTATGTTGCATTTGAATTCTGGGGGATGATGATGATGATGATGACGATGGAAGAGGGATGCAGTATAGAAGTAGGAGATGAGGAGGGTTGTCGAAGGGTGCTGGTGTTGGTTGGATTTTGGATATTGGTTTTGTGAAGTGTAAGATGTGGGGGGGCGAAGTGTGATGTGTGCGATGTAATAATAGTGTATGTTGGGATATTGAGGATCATTTGGTTATTTTTTTAGTTTAGTGTATGAGTGTAGGTGTGAGTATGAGTGTGCAGATGATTGTGACAGGAATGGGTAATGAGAAGGAGTTTTTATATGGTTTGATGATGAGGCTACGAGAGAACTGGTTAGTGATGCTGACCGGATTGTGCAAGTATCAAAGCGAACAAGCAGGGTAGAGTAGAGAATGTTAGTTGTTCAACCGGGAATGGAGAATAGAGGATAGACAAATGAGAAAACGGAGGATCTCTCTTTAGTGCATGATGTGATATCTTCGGATTGAGGGTCTTGGCTACATCTCTGCGTAGCGCACTGAGGGTTTGAGGTTGAGGATACTTTCGAGAGAAGAGGTTGGCTAGCTCTGAAAGTCTGGTGTCGTGGTTGTTTCTCCTCTGCCGCATGGTGCTCTGGCTTATGTCTGGATCAAGTTACTTCGCATCTGCAAAGAGTTCAACAAAAATGATGCCATTCTATCATGTCTGATATGTCACATGGTGGAGTTACTAAAGGTTGGTAAGGGGACCGTAACAGTGGTAGGTTGCAAGTCACAGCAGCTTTTTGTGTGAGATGATGTTCTGTGACAAGATGATACCTGGTTTCCATCTGGATGAAGATGATCTGACATGGGGGGACTGATATCTCATGTTGATCTACTTATGTCAGGATATTTCAACCAAGGCAAACATCTTTGCACCGTTTGACCACACTTGTTGAAGCAGCAGCGTCTACCCTCAGATCTGCTAGCTGATGGCTTCCATGTTGGAATTGGTAGCCAGACACTTGGACTTTTTGTTGCAATGAGACTATCTTGCATATCTATCTGCATTGCTACGTAGTCGAATATACCTGAAGCCCAGTGCAAGGGTATTTGTTGTTGTGTAAACTTTCGATGAGGTCGTCGCCGCTGTTGCGAATAGCATCATTCCAAGTCTTGGCGGCTCAAAATGCTCCCGCCAGGCAACGCAAGCGAGGCGGGCGCACACCCGCACCCTCCAGCGCCAATTATAAGAATTTTCATCGCGGTCGACCTTGTTGGCCTTTTCCCCTTTCCTCTCCAGTACTACAACGCTTCATCATCCACGCAGATTCTTCTCCTGGACGATCACTAGTTGTGTACTTTGCTTCGGTCGAACAGAGCTTCATCCCTCTTTCGACTTTGCACCCCATTCTCACGCTATTAAACTCTCTCCACCTTGTTGGGCATCTGCCACCCTACAACCTCTTTACCTACAATACCGCCGCGATGATATCATACATTTTCTACGCGATCGCTCTCACGGTCGTCCTCGCATTTGTTGTCTCGGCTTCTCGTGCTGCGAAGACTTGCTCCCCTCTTGAGGTTGATGCATCGAATCCAGCACCCGCCAGCAACGTCGTTGAGCTTACCTCCCCAGCTCTTCGATCATGCTGTGAGTCTCCTTCTCCGTCCCTGACCCTTTGTTTACATTGTCCCTGATGACTCGCTAACCTCCAAAGTCCGCAACACCTCCTCCCCGAAGTCAAAGTCCGTTCGCTTCGTCACCCTCGACAGCGACCCCGACAGCGACCTCGTCTCCGTCCTCCACTACACCGTCCACCATGACAAGGAGCTCCGCGACGTCCCCGACCACTGCAACACCCCTCACATCCCCGGCGCGAAGTGCGGTCTCGTCTACCCCGACGGCTCCATCAAGATGGTCAAACATCTCGGAACCTTCCATCCACCCACTTGCGTCGCCCCGATTCGCCCTCGCTGCAAGAACCTCATCCACTTCAAAGAATGCTTTGATTGCCGCCGAGCACCTGTCGAGCGCAATACCTGGCTTCATGGTGAGATTCTCCCTGATTCGGCTGTCGCTATCGCGAAGAGTACTCCTATATTTCAGGTCCCTATGGCTTCGGCCTCTAGACCTCGGAAGAAGGCGGAGACTCCTCCGCGACACAGTCCGATACAGAGGACGCGTTTCTTTACTTGAAGGGTTGGAGTGTGTTGGACTTCTACTTCTTCTCTTGACCGCTGACTGTTGACATTGATGACTGGCTTGGCTCTGGCTCGGACATTCGACTTCGACTCTCTTCGACTATCCTGAATCGAGGTACGTATCACCCATATTGTTTCCTGCTAACCCATAGGCCCGCACTGCGCTTCATCCGAACACCAGGCGTCTAGTACACGGTAACCAAATTCGAATATCATAATTAAGCTAGACGACATCAAAGCTATCGTAAGTCATCTCGTCTTTTCTCCTCATTTCTCTTTCCTTCTTCTGAACTACAGTACTTATCAACAACAAGACTAATACATCCCAAAGCACCAGCAATAGTCCCGCGCTTGCCATCCACTCGAATTCGCCATTACCAATACCCCAACCGTCCCAAGAGGAGTCAGAGTCAAACTAGCTAGTTACAGTCAAGTCACATACCTCTCTGGACCCCGGACGACGATGATATCAACGTACCCCTCCAAGGCAAAGACAGCGACAGCTCCCGAGAAGGCAAGGCCCGTCTTCCCGTCCGATCCACACTTACACCTACCTACCCTTCCATCCCCTTGCTCTCTTCGACAACTGACCCCATCTCACATACCACATACTTGGACTCCCCTGCTACTCCCGAGAAGGCTCAGGTCTCCATTTTACCTCTTACATCACACACACCACACACCCATGGAATCGCTACTACCAATCGCATCAACTATGCAAAGAATCTGCGCTCCCGAGAACGCCCCAGATATTGCTTCGGCAACTCACTCCCAATTCGGTTTCGATTTCGATTGCTTGTGTGTTCCGTGTGGTATCTTTGTCAATTCAAGTTCTATGCCTTCCCTGTCAGGTGCACGTCAAACAGGGGCTCCCTTCGCTCTGTGTACTTGCTCAGTGGATATACCGGCTGAGGGAGCGCCTACCTTGGTCCTGAGCGTTCTCGTCGCGGTGGGTGTTAGTAAACTTGTCTCCTGTGTGGAGATGGGTTGAAGCTGATACGGGACCAAATCTGCTTTAGGAGAGGGATTTCATGGTATGTATATTTTGTAGTCGTGCGTTACTTGCTGACTAATGCTGACTCTCGTGTATTATCTCTCTTCAAATATAGCTTGTCGGAATCAGATAGTTGACGTGGCTAGATACGTCTTGGAGAGTTGTGTTCGTGCTCTCTAGCGTAGATTAGAAGGTCAAGGGAGGACGAGATAATAGCAGCAAGAGAATAAGATGTTATTTGCACTGTCTGCGACGTGAAATACTCGCCAACTCATAAAGTATGTATGAATGAATACCATTGACCGCCCTCTTTTGTCAAATTTGTCAAATATAACACGTCTAGATAGCCTCCAGCACCACAAACTCGATTATGGTTCATGAAGCGTTCAAAGCCTTGAACGAAGCTATAGTCTGCGCAACGCTCACTGCCAAGGAGAAGAATGCCAGGAAGATGCTGAGGGAACCGAAGATTATGACGCCCCAGAATGTATAGTAGTTCAGCGTATCTCTCTTGTCCTTCCAAAGCTGGAGAATTCCACGAGGCTTCTGTGAATCCATGTAATGCCGAAGCTGGCGGAGGCGGATTTCAAAAGTTGGAAAGCTCGCATAAGAGATCGTCTCCTTGTTGAGGGCAGAGTCAAGAGTCCGCCGATAATTCCGATTTGAGAAATGTCTCTCGGTAGCGGCATCGAGGTGATGGTCACGCATGTCTTTGAACACTCTCATCTCGTCAAATTCAAAGGTGCGAAGGAATTTCTCACCACTAACTAGCTTGTAGTATTGCTTCCTCTTCTTTGCCGTTCGATCTGCTGCAAAGAGCATGGCCCAAGTTTTACGTACTTCGTAGTTGATAGCCATAAAGTCAATGCATTCGCTATCGAATAAGCTTCGATCATTGTAAGTTCCTTCCCTGAATGCCCGATAGCTCCTGCAGAGAGTCAGTTGTCTTTCAAATCTTTCCGAGCAATCGATATCGTCTATCAACTTACAAAATATCCCATCTTCCCATGGCGGAGTTTTTGGACACTATGGGTAATTGCCAAAGCACATATAGTATCATGTTCTTCATGTCGAGCAGCAGGTGTTCTTCCATTATCAGAGTCCACACGATCCGAAGGCCTCCCAGAGTGTGAATTGACCTAACGTTAAGGTCATCCACTCGCAGCCCAGCCCCTTCTGCGCAATTTGCGGCATCAAAAGCAACACTTCTGTCAAAATAGTGTAGCATGCAGAAAACTTGGTCGAGAGTTAACCCAAGAGCATGACTCAACGATCTGCCTTGTAATAACAATCCGAGCAAGTGTCCCAAAGATGGCGGGTCCTTGTCGTGCCAATTCAAGGCCGCATAGCCAACGTTGCCGGGGACATTTCGATATGACGACATGCGGTTGAACAGCAATGAGTACTGTACCACCTGCAGTATCTGTTCGGCATGTCCACGTGAGTCAGTCGGCTGAGGTCGCTCCAAAACACCACACGCATAGCATCCTGCTAGGATACCACCGAGACAATATTTCTGTGCCCCATAGACGCAAACGAGAGCAAGCAGCCGAGTATCAAACTCAAAGATTGCGCGACTAGCATTAGAGCTCATGATGTGGATAAAGACTGTCCCTAGAGGAGCATGTGCATCATCTACAAACTTGTGGTCGTCGTCAAAAAGACGAGCTAGATCCGATATCGAATGATGATCTTGCTGAGCCCATTCGACCAGATCACTTTGTTCCGTACCTAATGAATCCTCTGTTTTATACGCTTTTACACCACTCCAGAGCTGCTTGATCTTAAAGCTGACTTCAGGTGATATCGTGGCACGGAACTTTGAGTAACGGCCGTATACCTCAAAACCTTCCGAAAGAGATATATCATCAGCCATCTTCATGGTGAGACTTATCGAGTGGTTGGCAAGAGCGCTTGTTCGGGTTCCTTTCTCAAGGTCTATAGAAGGTAGCTCGCGGGATTTGCTTTCTTGGAGCACCTGGGCGCAGAACTCGACGAGTTGTTGAAGTTTCGTAAGGGGAATGGTTACTAGCTCCTCGCTAGTTGCTGTTTGTCTAATTTGTGTTGTTTTGACTTGTTCGGCATTGGTCTGGTCTCCGCTGACTGATACTGGTTCGTCAATTGCTCTCGTCTGTCCAGCTTGAGTATTCAGTTCTTCCTTGTCGGCATTTTGGTCTCCATGAATTGCGACAGATTCCTCGCTTGGTGTTGCTGGTTCAGCTGGTGCGGGGTTGGCTCCTCCAGAGTCGGCCAGGTCTACACTGACTCGTGCCCCATCACTGTTCGATGTAAGTGGGTAGAATTGCTCGATGTTCACTTCTTCATTCCCGGCCTGGTCTCCACCGACGGCGACCTGCTCCTCGCTTGTGGCTGATGATTCAGCTCCCGAGATGGCTTCTCCCTGAAAACCAATCTGGCCTCTGTTCGCGTCTGTCGGAAGGTCCTCAACATCTAGAGGAATTTGAGCTCAGAAATCTAATCCACGAGATTTGAGTTCTTTCCAAGTACACATACCTGTGTTTGTGGACTGTGCTCCACCACGCTCGGCTGTACTTGGCTCCGCTTCCTCGTCCATGGCGCTTCCCGCAAAGTCAACAATGTGCTCGAACGGTTATCAAGGGGGAAAATAGGAGATTGATGAGACAGCCTGCCACAGCCCTGCGAGCTATAGGTGGATTGATTCTCGATTCACGAAGCCACAGCCTGGTCGAAATAAGTGTGTCGATTACGTCAAACTCAAGACTGCCAATACTCCTGTGCCTCTTCTACAGATCTGGGCATGGAACAATAGATATTTACGTGAGAAAGTGCTTTATCAGGAAGGGTGAAGTCCAGAAATAACTGTAGAGGTGAGAGCTGAACATGTGCTGCGCTTGCGCCTGATCTCGTCGTCTACAGGCCAATCATTCCCCTGTTTTTGCGCCACGCAGCAGGATTGGGCTTTCCCGTCAGCCCAACTTCATCTCTCGTCCTCATCACTTTCTTTACCTTCAATGTTTCTCTTCCCTTTGATGGCACTCATGTATATAAAATTCTCGAATCTGTTATATTTGTTCGTCACGTTTACATCTTTGCGATCGATTTGTAATGCCTTGGCTTTGTCCCACCAGTTCGGAGCTCCTGGCCCTTAACGACGATGATTTGGTGTTTCTTCACCGGAATGATATTAGGAGACCCTTATTACGAGATATCAACATCAATTTGAAGTACAAGGGTCATTTTGAGATCGCTCATGAAGATAGCACTGGAAATCTGGTGGTTCCAAAGTGGCAGACGGATTCGACCCCGCTATGCGGTTCATGCTCGTTCTGTCTGCTTTTGAACCAAGGAGTGCAGAGATCTCTTAAATCTCGCTTCTGGACCTGGAAGTATATCGCAGAGTGGAGTCAAGGTGGGAAGCAGATACCTGTCGAGATAGATATCCATCTCGATAATTTCGCTTTCGTCAAAGACACTTCTCCGTGGGCCGACGGACAGGAGAGTTTGAAGACTTGGAATGTACACTCTGTTTTCTTAAGTGGCCAATACTCACTTCAGTTCCCTCTGGAGTGGGTTGTCTTTGCAGTGTACTTGGAGAAGGCGCTGGCTCACACATTGGTGGAGCTTGAGTTCGAGATCTTTGCGGATCAGGACAACTCGCTTGCACAATTTCTCAATATCCATCGAAAGCCACTCGATGCTTCGCCTCTTTCGGAAGAGAATGTTAGCAATGTCAAGAGATGGATAGATGACTGCGACAGCAATCATGAGTGGTGCTCGGCAAGTTCGTGGACAGCTACAGCGAAAACGCCACGCTTCCTCCCAACAAGACTTGTCGAGGTGGGAAATTCGGAGACCGACCTTGAACCACGTCTCATCTTGACCGAAGATCTGTCCGAATCGCATACCGACCATACGAGTACCTCGAAATATATTGCGCTTAGCTATTGCTGGGGCCCTCCCGAAGAGTCGAGCAGGCTCTTGAAGACGACCCATGCAACAATGCATGAGAGACGGAGCAGTATAAAGTTCGACACACTGCCACTTGCACTGAAAGATGCCGTTACGGTGGCACGGACACTCGGAGTTCAGTACATCTGGATCGACAGCTTATGCATCATACAAGACGACTCGGAAGACTGGCAAATCGAGTCTAGCCGAATGGCAGACATATTCAGTAACGCTTACCTCACCATAGTCGCAGCTGCTGGCGCCTCATGTCATGATAGCTTTCTCTACCGAGAACCCAATCAGCTCACCTGCGACGTCAAGGTCCGTTCCGAGACTTTCGGTCTAGAAGATGGAAAGTTCAGCCTCCGTCCCAGGCGACCTAGAGGAACAGAAAAAATGTCCGAGATTTTCGATAGTCGATGGATCACTCGAGGATGGACATTCCAGGAAGAGCGCTTGGCAAGACGAGTTCTCATGTTTGGCAAGAACAAGTTCTTCCTCGATTGCCGGACCATCGAGAGGGCGGAAGACACAGAGTATTATAGACTGCGTCCGGACTGGGTAGGGAGTGTATGCAATATTCCTTCAGAAGAGAACGGCGCTATTCGAGCATCGAAATATTCCCAGATGAGATCCTCCAGTGATCACTGGCAGACACTATGCAGCCATTACTCCTACCGAGAACTTACGTTCCCCGCAGATAAGTTGCCCGCAATATCGGGCATTGCGAACAAATTCTCAGAGAAGCTCGGAGGTGGCTATCTCGCTGGACTCTGGAGGGATTACTTGATGCATGATTTATTCTGGTATTGTGTTTATCCTGCTACAAGGCCGGAAACATACCGAGCACCGTCCTGGTCGTGGGCATCTGTTGATTTGAAGATATCATATCCTTTCTGGAAATCGTGCGAGTCGAACCAGTGCGAGATGTACTGCACTATTCTAGACGCTCAAGTCACCACTCATGGACTCGATCCCTTTGGAGCTGTTGACGACGGATTTTTGAAGATCAAGGGCAGGCTGCTCGAGATGGAAGCCCGCCAGATACTGGACAGAAAGGCATCTCTGCCACAGTGGAGTCTACACTATCAGGATGTCGAGGTTGCGCAAGCCACTTCTGATACAGAGAAGCTGGAAGTCGGACAGTTGAGAAATTACTGGGCTCTGCTGTTTGCGAAATGTAAGGGGAGTGAGAAGAGCAAGGCTCGGAAGTCACAACCGCGAGGAATCTTGCTTCAAAGATGTGAAGAGGACCGCGAAGGACTCGGCGTCTTTCAGAGGGTAGGGGTGTTTTACATTTCCCAGACCCATCCCGAAAGGAATGCTTCAGCTGTCAAGTTGTGGAGAAATTCAGCTGAAGAGAGCACGATACTCATCATCTAACACTTTCACGCAATGAGATTTCTCCCGGTCATTTGCGATGGGAAAGATGATTGCGATAAAAATAAGTATACATTAATTGTTATATATGCAGAGAAAGTAATTATCTAGTGGAACAGCCATATTATGGCAAATCCTCTCGCCTGTTTCCTAATCTGGTGCGATATCATTCCAGAATTCGCACTCTTTTCCGTCAATGGATCAATGCTCATGGAGCATGATATCCTTCTAGACCCAAGTTCCTTACAAAAGGAAGACAAGAGCAAGAACACCGGACAGGCCAGCGGAGCCAACCTTCAAAGATGAAGCGGCACCGGTGTACTGGACACTGGATGTAGTAGCAGATGGTGCACCCACAGTGGTAGGTGTGTAAGTAGCCAAAGTGCTAGCAGGGTAAGTCTGAGCTGGGTGGGTCTCAACTCCCTCAGTCTTGTAAGCAGAGGTGGCAGGAGGGTGAGTCTCGACAGTGCTTCCTGATCCACCCTTGCATGCAGCAAACTCCGATGCGCATCTGGACTGGTTGCGATCTCCACCATCCTCTCCATTGCGGCACTTGTTGAGCTTGTCCTGGCACGCATCGATTGGGGTGGTAGCGCTGGAAGTTGGAGCAGCGGTCTTCTCGGTGGCAGTTGGTCCCTGGCATGCGGCGAACTCAGCGGCACATCTGGACTGGTTGCGGTCACCTCCATCCTCTCCGTTGCGGCACTTGTTGAACTTAACTTGGCAGGTATCGACTGGAGTAGTGCTGGTGGTGGGAGCTGGAGCGTATGTCTTCTCGGTGGCAGTCGGTCCCTGGCATGCGGCGAACTCAGCGGCACATCTAGACTGGTTGCGGTCGCCTCCATCCTCTCCGTTGCGGCACTTGTTGAACTTAACTTGGCAGGTATCGACTGGAGTAGTGCTGGTGGTGGGAGCTGGAGCGTATGTCTTCTGGGTAGATGTGGACGACTGGCAAGCAGCGAACTCAGCGGCACATCTGGACTGGTTGCGGTCACCTCCGTCCTCGCCGTTGCGGCACATGTTGAACTTGTTCTGGCAAGCGTCGATCGGGGTGCTGGTTGGAGCAGGGGCAGATGTCTTGGTGGATGACTGGCAAGCAGCGAACTCAGCGGCACATCTTGCTTGGTTGCGATCTCCTCCGTCCTCTCCGTTGCGGCACTTGTTGAATTTGTCCTGGCAAACATCAACTGGAGAAGTGGTTGGGTGGGAGACGTAGGTAGTTGGGCAACCACCCTTGCAGGTTGTGATGGTAGAGGTGGTGGTGTAAACAGAAGTCTTCGTTTCGGTGCCAGAGGTGATGTAAGTTGTGGCTGGGCAGACAGTTGTGTATACTGTCGTCTCAACGGGTGGCTTGTTCAATCCACTAGTAGTTCCGGCGCATTGCACATACAGAGAAGCGCAGTATGACTGGTTGGCATCGGGCTTGGACTGGCAGTCGGAACGGACCTTCTCGCAATCCTTGGTGGCGGGAGTGGAAGCAGTTGGGTACGCAGGAGGCTTGTTCAATCCACTGGTAGTTCCGGCACACTGCACATAGAGGGAAGCGCAGTATGACTGGTTGGCATCGGGCTTGGACTGGCAGTCCGAACGAACCTTCTCGCAATCCTTAGTCGCCGGTGCGGAAGAAGTTGGATGAGCGGGTGGCTTGTTGAGACCGCTGGTCGTACCGCCGCATTGAACGTAAAGCGAGGCACAATAGGACTGATTGGCATCAGGCTTCGACTGGCAGTCGGATCTGACCTTCTCGCAATCTGGGTTGGGGACATAGGTTGGGCAGCCTCCCTTGCATGACGTGATAGTCGATGTAGTCGTGTAGACTGAAGTATATGTCTTGGTACCGGAAGTGGAGTAAGACGTGGCTGGGCAGACTGTAGTGTAAACAGTGGTTTCAACAGATGTCGTTGGGTACTCTACAGGAGTAGAGAGAGTCGAAGTCTCGTAGGCAGGCTTGGATGTTGAAGTGGTGGTGTTTTGGTACTCGTAGCCGTAGGCTGAAGCAGTTGCAGCAAGTGCTGCCAAGAGGCTGAGTGAGCGGGCGACCATTTTGAAAGCGAATGTGGTATTGTTTGAAACGAATGATTCCGAAGTGCTCGGTGGCTTGGTTGCTGAATGAATGAAGGCGAGGCGACCGATTGATACTTATACGTAGGTTCGATAAGTAATCCAAAAATTGCCACAGATCAACACCCGACGTGGAGAGCCGCAACACGACCGATACGAGGGATTGCTGCCCAAAAATAAACAATACCAATAGACGACAACGCTAACCAAAGAAGCTTAAAATGCTAAAGTGTTTCCATCAAGGAAACAGGTTTTCATACGCAGACACTAGATGTCACGGATGGGGAGCACGAGGTATTAGCCGCAGACTAGCTGATATCGCGCCGATCTAATCTACAAGCTAGAAAGCACCAGCGAGCAAAGTTCTGATCCGCTTCACGACTACAAAATGCCATTGTTCCGCTGAGTTCCGCTGAAGAACCACTGTAAATGCTCATTGGAGCGCAATTCTGTTCGCCCTTGACCATGTGGATGCATGACCTCATGGCATCCATTGAAGAAGACCCAGTTGTTCGGTCTTTCAATTGCCATCCCCACTTCCCCTGGAAATAGAATCCATAGAATATTCCTTGACAGCAACTTTGACTTGGTTCGAACTCATAAGTATTCGGATGGGAAAGTAACGGTTCTCAGTTTCCGATGCATTGTCTCGCTTGCTGTTGACCATTGGCGAATTTGGGCAGAACTCTGTCTGGACGAAGTCTGCGATGATCAAAGACTTCAGAACTTTGTTTCGAATACGAGATTTTGCATGGCATCGAAATTGAATGACGTTACCTGAGAGTCCAGATTAGCGAACCCCACCACTAAGGCCACTGTTTTGAGGCGGACGCGCTTGCTGGTCTTGCCAAGAATCTTTATCGCAAATCGAACTTTGATCATGATCGTCAGTTCCCTGACTCCCCCCTAGCGATTATCCGGTCTTCCAGATGCAGCGAGGAGACTTTTTGAACTTGCAATTTCCCTTGCTGTCACATTGCTTGTGTTCATGTTAAATTTTTGGAGGCGTCATTACGCATTGCCAAGATTCCCAAAGATTCTTTGGCTATCTTTGGTCGAACTGCCCAACAGTCAACATCTTTGACACATGTGACATGTCAGACACCCCAGAACAATTAGAGGCTATCAGATTGCTTAGTTCCAAAGTATTAAGTATTACAAGATCATTGTACTACGAAATGAAATTGTTTCCGTCCACTCCCTCAGAACACGTGGACGCATTTACCGCGGGTTTTGTGGTCTCCCCGACTGAGACTTGCACAAGTCATTTCGATTCGATACGAACCTATGACGAACCTCTCACATCCTGACATTCATACCCCACAAATGGCGCACAGTGCCGTATCTGACCGGGTGCTCGCACTACCCACGGGAGTCAGAATTCTAAAAAGACTTCCTTTCAAGCGAAAGTCGGGAATGAGCAGGAACATTAGCCGAGCCGAGTACGAGTGAGTGTTCAGCTAGATCTAGCTACTTCTCGTGCCAATTTCCTGATGATATAATACGATGGGTAGATTCCAGAAACCGGTAATGTGCTCGTATCCAACAGGGAACTAATATCAACCTCCTGAAGTACTGGCGGAATATTGGCCGGCTTTTGACTAAGGTCATTGAATTTCCCGCGTAGAACTCGCGTATTCGAAAAGAGGCCAATCACTTGATGCTCCTATCTCCTAATCCAACTACCGGTAGGACTGACTGGATGCAGTTGGGAATAGCGTGCTATCATCAAGAATAAAGAGAGAGAAATGTGGCCGTAGGGCACTACGTACCGCTTACGGCTGTCAGGTCTTCACACATTCAGTCACAACATGGAAGCTCCGAGGCTCTTGACGACACCGCATACCAGAAAAAACACCATTAAATGATTTGTGTGTTGTGTCTGAAACATGTTGAATAGGTGTATGAGTTGTACAAGATCAAAACAAATGCACGCTCGCTAAAGTGCTCGACCTGTAAGATTATATTTTGCAAGCACTGATTCATTGAAATTGATCACACCGCATCACCCTCAATCACGATGTCGTCCGAGTCTACTCGACTGGAAGCCATCGAGTTATGCGTATGTCTCCTCTCGTACGGGATTCGCCGGTTCTTCTTTCTTAGTTTTCCCTTTGGTTCCAGCTGGCTGGACAGAGACCAAGAGTCTGGGGTCATTCGAGGACTTTGTAGCGGCGGCGTAATCAAATTAACACCGAAAGTCGATTTCTCCACCGCGAGGTACGCACTTGATTGTACCACTGACGTCGGCTTGCTTGTCCTGGCATGATAGGTACGACTGCGATGCTTGCCTATCCAAAGCATCTGTTCATGCTCTCGCAAGTAACGATCTGATGAGAAGTTCTTGAGTACATTCTCGCGACCAAGCATTCCAAGGCGACGACGTTGCACAGTCTTATCGTACATACGCTGTGTGATCTGTTTCACTTCTTCTGGGCTTGGATTGGGATAAGCCAGGACTTGAGGTGGGGATCCTGGAGCATCTTCGGCGTACACACTCCATCGTCCAAGCAGACCTAGGATACTGATCTGGGCTCGTGCAAGGGACTCGGAGTCGTTTGGTGGTACGACTTCACTGAATCGATTGCCTGTCTCGCCATCCGTCACGACGCAGAATGAAGCACCAACATCTGTACATACGACAGGTGTTCCTGTGAGGGCAGCTTCGCCCATAGCCAGTGGCAGCCCCTCTGAAAGTGATGAGTTAAGGAATAGCCATGCATCTTGAAGAACAAGAGAAGGGTTTCCAAGCCCCTTGAGGACACAATGATCCCTCAGACCTTTGGAAGCGATGAGTTCCTGACATTCCGTTGAATAGCTTGCCGCTCGTTCCATGTCACCATAGATGTGAAGACTGTAATCAGTGAAACCCCATTTGTTTACGATGAAATCTGCAGCCAAAATTGCGTTTTTGATGTCTTTGATATACTGGACGTGTGACAACATGACTGCTGTAGGCTTGTCCGTCTTGACCTTCTCGATCGGCTCGAATCTCTCCATATTGCAGATCCCGTTGACCACGGGGTCGATCTTGCGCGCAAATGTTTTCCGATGTTCTAAGACCCCTTCGGCGGTACCTAATTCTATTTCCCATCCAGGATTGAAGTATGCAGCGCATGGCAGGACAACATCAGCGTGATGCTCGAGTAAGATACACCCCATCAAGCCGAGTGAGATGAGAGAACTGTTGACGAAAGGAGTGTCGAAGGATACAGCGGAAGACATGAAGTTTGTCAATTCTCTGAAGCTAATGCAGTGGTCCCATATGTGGAGCGTACACTGTCTCTTCACCTTGCAGAGAATACCATACGTAGCTCCGGTGAAATGGTGAGAAGCTTGGAAGACATCTGGAATCTTCTCCGGAACTGGAATGGAGAAGATAAAGAGATACCGATGCCACAAATTCAAAGCTTGGTCCATTTGAAACATTGTTGGTTTTTCGAAGTCCCACCACTTCGAAATAGGAAAAGTGTCGTCCATGTCCTCATCTAGCCAGAGCTCTCGCCATTTTTGCTTGACAATATCGCTGTCCCAAACGTCATTCCAATTTCGTGATGACTCAAAGTACGTGTTCAAGTCGCACAAAGCCTTTGTAGCCTCTTCAACGTGATATCGAGTCATGTGAAGTGTTCTTGAGCATCGAACAAGACTGGCGAGGATTGGCAAGAAGTTCTTCTCTATGTCCGCAGCGCTGGTGTCAAATGACCTTTGTACTACGGCGGAATCGATAATGTTTTCAAGAATGCCATGAGTAGGGTTGAGAAAATCTAGGCCCCATTGTGGTATTACTGTCAACGACTGAACGTTTCTCTCGATCTGGAATTTCGGTACTCCATAGTCATTGGCGGATTCGGCGACAACATGCCCTGTGACGATCAGAGATTAGTATTCTCCTCTTTCAGTTGATGTGCAAGGTAGTAATGCATTACTCATGAGATTATCGATCAGGTGGGGCAAACACAAAACTTACACTTGATTGTCTTCAGGTCATTGACCATATCACGACGGCAAGCAGAGACTCCACCAGGTTCATTCGGCCATGTTGAGGTGTCCATAGCGAGAATGTGGAGTTCATCGTCGCTGTCTCGAAGTTGGGTAGAGAGGGTTCTCGTGTTGATCCTGGAGTCCCCTCCCTGCCCGAAGCTGTAAAAGTCACTGATCTTGAATGCGATATGCACCCAGGAGCTGATCTCCGGATCAACATCGACACGAGCCATGATTGTGTCAGCCTGCGCATCAAGATACTCCTTTGCAGCGTTGAGTCGACCACGATCGCGATTCTTCCAGTATGATTTCAGGACACGATCTGATCGTAGCAGTCCTTCGTCGAGCCATCGTGCAGTTACAGCATCGAGTTCTTTGCCACCTTTCCACGTTTTCCAAAGCCGAGTCCTTGCCTGTGACGTTGATATTGGATACCTCTTCACATTGAAGCCGAGCATGCGTGACAGGAAGCTTGACTTTCCCGAAGAGAAAGACAGTAGGGGATTGTCGTTGAGAAATCCGCACTTCGAAGGTTTCTTGAGGACATGGAACCAGTCATCACGGATCATTTCCGGCGTCGCGATCAGCTCGCCATTGAGCGTGGTAGAGATTTCGGGGTGCGATTTGTGCTCATATGTCCATGAGGCGTGATGAATTTCAGAACCCTGCACAAACGTGGCCTCGGTGACCTTAGTGAAAGGGATCCACTCGTCGAGTCTTCGTGGATCCTTGCGACCTGGCATGCTCCAGGAGACTCTGATAGTGATGTGTGGAAAGATATACTCTCCTCGGAGTAGCTCATCTTCGAATTTGGCACTGCTGCGATACCAGTAAGTGAATTTGACGGGATTGACGCCTCTTAACGTAGATCCAGTCGAGATGTATCCTCTTTCATCGTATTGGACAATCTCTCCTGTGAGATCCCCTTTCAGGCACTGTCGCTGTATGGGGAACTTTTGGCTTAATTTCTTGCCGTCTTGATTGTACTCATATGTAAACATGTTCACAACCTGTTGGTCCCGAAACTCTTCTCGCTGACGCAGGGTCAACTTGTCAGTGTAAGTGTTGATCGCCATGAGCTGTTTACAGTCGCTTGGCTCGTGGTCATGGCGCCCGCTGTATTGTGAAAGTCTACTAGCTCCTCCCGGTTGTGCAGCCAAGAAACAGGTCGAGGGACCATTGAGGCTTTCGATGACAATACGGCTTTTATGGATCACAGTCTTCATACCTCTCATGTCGTTATGAAGTCTCGCGACTTTTTCCCGACCGTGGAACAAAACCAGCGGAATTATATAGCCTTGTAACACTTTGCAAAATGACCAGATACCATCCAGAAAGAATGTAACGGGCCACTTGATGAGGATGGGCTTGCCATGAATCATGTAGTGCAGCTCTCTCTGATGTTCTGGATCTGCAGTGAGTGATATGCACAGAAATTTGATGCAAATTTTGATGCTCTGGATGAAAGCAGAACCGCGGCGCTGGACTTGCTCGTGCATAGACCGTGGTCCTGCAACAGCTGGCAGAGATGCTGACCCAAGAAGCCTCTCGTAGCTTGGATCTGATATTGGTGAATCGTCTTCGTCCCAGAGCCCATGTCCATTAACGGACGAAGCAAACGCGTACAGAGAGAGCATCGAAGTGGCGCCAAGATTGCAGCGTGCAACAAATTCTAATGGGTCGATGGAATCGGTAGGGCAGATTCTAGAACGTATCCACCCTTCAACGACAGGGGACATCGATTCTGACTGCCCACAGCATCTCTTCAACAGAAATGACCTGACTTGTTGCGGTAGATGATCCCAATCGCGTTCGCAGTCAATCCCTAAGAGAAGATATCGGAGCAGCGACCTGTCCCAATTGCCAATGACTCGAGTGCGTTCCCTTGTAGAGGTTTCGAGTTGCTGTTTGATACCTTCTGGCAGCACGAGCTTCTCCCCACCGCGGTCACTTACAACTAAGAGCTCTGCCAGCATCGCATGGTCGTGTGACAAGCCAAGTTGAGCCTCAAATGTGGCCTGGACAACTAATTCAGCAACGATTTTCCGATTCCTGTGAATGTTTATCGTCCATTCGTTGCCATCAAGATCTAAGCCGAGGAAGACAAAGATGTGGAGCCCGTCGCCATTCTTGCGGCTAATACTCCTGAGCTTCTGTTCATTGTGGGGCAAATATCTGGTCGAGACGAGTTCAACGATCGTTCGACCGGCAGTCCAATGTCCAGCAATTTCTTGAAGCATGAACCTCGAGGACGGGAAAGCGCGAGTCAAAATATCCGATTTGCTCGAGATGCTTTGGTCTAGCAGAGTTTCTAGCACTCTCGCTCCTGGGTGCTCGGATGGCTGTAGGTTGTACCGCTTTTCGGCCTTCAGGTCGCAGATGGAATCGAATGTTTGGCACAGAGTCGCCTGCGAGATCTCACTATAAGGTTCAAGAGAGCTCGCGAAATAGAACGGAGGCAATGATTTGGTCTCCACATCACCGATGGATGATTGCGTTGCAGAGCTCGACCAAAATATGCTTGGCCAACCAATCTTTGAAAGACGCATTGAGTAGATCGCAGCAATCCATGTTCCAATTGCCAAAGATATAGCACCACTGAAGGCAAAGTACGGCAAGTAAACGTGCAAAACGATGCCGATTGGGAGACCAATGGTGCAGGCTACGGTGAGACATTTCGCGGAGTCATTGCCACAGTAGATCTTATTGTACTGGTACCATAAAAGGCCGGTGTAGGCACCGAGATAACCCAAGTACATGATTGTTGCATTCCGAGAACCTTCAAAAGTCCACATCAGCGCGGATGTAATGGAGATTCCCCAGATATGCATGAAGAAGAACTTCGTGAGAGATTTCCAGTAAAGTGCTTGTCTCGCCCTCACATCGTTTTTGGTGGCTTGGCGAAGGAACCTGAGAGATGTGATAGGCTGATCGGTGTTTTCATTTGCAGCTGTCCATAGAGGTTGAGAAACCGTGTCCAAAGAGACTGCGCCAATGAGATAATAGCACAAACCAAATCCCACGGCAAGTCGATACTCTGCACTGCTGGCGGCAGATAGTCCAACCATAGCACCCCCAGATACGAGCGCCGCCCACTTATCCAAGAGGGCAACAACGAAGTACAACAAACCAGACATGATATCGGAACCGGTATGGCGCCAGTGGAGAAAAGCACCATGAAGCTTGAGGCCCTTCTGCATGTTCGTCATATTCTCGAGAGCAGCTTTGAGTGTAAGATTCCAAGTCGCACTGTATGGCAGTGGCATTCTGGTCCTCTTGAATCTGCAGTACCACGACATGAGGAACGTAGTGGAGGAATAACCCTTTGCAAGCTTCAAAACCAATGGATTTGTTGCAGCTTTTGTCCAGAAATGGCGACTACATTCCTTGAGGACAGCGGCATGAAGAGCTTTTCTTGGGTGCGGACCCATAGCAACATCCTCCAAGTTTTCAGATGAGCAGTCGGATTCCACCCTTTTGTCGACATACCAACTACAGACTTCGACGTCCGTCACATGGGGGATATTGAGATACCAGGTACTCCACTGCGACATCGTTTTCCGGGCTCCATAGAGAAGTGACAACAGGAAGATACTTAAGACGCAGAAGTATACTGCTATGTCATGCTCAGTCCACAAACTGACGATTGGTGAAATGAATAGAATGGGAATACAGAGCATGATGACAGTTCTGCCAGACTGGAAACTAGATCCTGGGACTTGGTAGATTGATAGAGCCGCTAGCGTGAGCAGGTACGTGGTGAGCATGGCAAAGTAGAAGAAGAAGACCAGGGCGGCGGTTATACCCTTCAACACAGAGATGACGATGAAGCCTACTGATCCGCCGATCAGAACAATTGCAATACCAGCAACAAACCGAGTAAGACAGAACATGTTCATCGCTGGGAAGGCATTGGCATAGAGATAATAGCAACCACCAGATGTTATCCAAGAACCAACAGCACCACACACGAGAAGCGCAAGCATCAGAGCTGTTGTTGCCATTGTTTTCTCTGTTGAGGTCATGAAGGTTGTAAGGTAAAGACCACGTCCGATGGTTGTGAGCAGCATGATATCAATGAGAGCAGGAACAGCAAAAATCCCTAGAAATGTGATTTGATAGTAGGCCGGGACAACTTCTTTGCCATCTTGCGGATCTAGATCAATTTGCATCGGTGCGTAAGCCGATGGTAGATCAGTAAACCCCTCTTCTCGTCGAGGTGGTTGATGCAGCATGTAATAGCTTCGGTATCTGTCCGAAATGACCCTTCCCAGGGACCTGGCAGTCGTGTCAAAGAATGACTCGCATCGAGACCCCAGCGCAAAGTTCTCTGAAAAGCAAGCAGCCTGATCCGCAGCATGATTTGGCAAAGGATTACGGTCCAGGACTTCCAAGTATATCTCGTCAACAGCGAGTTTGCGAAATGCGCAGAATACTGACAGGGCGAATATATCTGCTCTACCGTCAATCTGATCCTTCCGAAGAATGGCTTGGATAACGACCCCGAGCTGTGCAAGAAGCTCCGTTTCGCCATTCATCAGGACTTTGTGAACGCGGGTCTCAACATCTTCAAAAATAGAGACTGCCATAGCAGGATCAGGGTGCCAACAGCCCTTGTCACGCAGCCAATCGAGGCGCGCGACTACTAAATCGCGAGGTGAGATATGCCCACCGAGATACACAGTAGAGCTCAACTTGCGGAGCTGGGCAAGTGTAGGAACCTCCATGAGTTGATATTCGCAGCATTCTCGCAGTCTCGCTAGAAAGAGCGAGTCATCCGGACATCTTGTCAGGATGAGGCGACGGAGGAAGAGAATTGTCTCTTCGGGAGAGAGCTGCTCTAGGTCGTTGACAAGACGCGCAGGCAATCGCCAGATACGAGAGAGGGATCCTTGCTGATCAGCCATGGCAAATTCGGCTGCGAAGCATTGCGCTCGGCTAAGACCTCGACTCGAGAGAAATGTATGGAGTAAGGTGCCGGCACGATCCGGTGTTTTACTCGACAAATAAATGTCCAAGACCCCAGTCTTTGGTTCGATGTCATAGAGACCCCAGAATTGAACCTTGGAGCTTGTCGAGAACCCGGAATGCAAGCCCGCATAAACTCGGATGCAAGGAATTCGATCATGGTCATTATTGTTGACATTCAAGAGATCCAGCAAGTCCTTGACGGAGGCGCAAAACGCAGGTGCCTCGGGGTCTGAACTCCATTTGTTATGTAGACCCCTGATATGTTCGCCAATAACCTGTAGCTCTTCTTTCTCGATTCGTTGTAGCAGATTTAGGTCTCTGAGATGGCGTTGCGCCAGCAGAAGGTCCGCGAAGTCTTTGGGGCGAGCTGCGAGTCCTAGGAAAGGGAGATATGTTAGCCAATAGTCCTGTATGCCTCCGAGGACCTTGATTGCAGCAATTAATTACCTAGGTGAAAGCATCCAAGCCCCGTAAAGTCATCTCCGCCTGCAGATACTGATAGCGGGTGTAGTTGAGTCTCACTATCATCGTGACGCGTTTGTGTAGGTTCTAGTATACGGCCAGGGTGAGATCGGAGAAGCGGGGTTCGAGCTTCTCTGTCCCTGGGTTCATGACGGTTCGAGGGAGGATATTGTTGCAGTTTTTCTCTCAGTCCCGGCAGAAAAGAATTTAACGAATTGTATAATTCCTCGTCAATGTCCGGACACGTAGTTTGGGATATCTGAAGATCATCGCGTCTATTAGCGTGTATTTTGGCGCGAAGCGATCGCCAAACTTCAACGAGCTGAATACGGCAGATTTTCAAACCTCATCAATGCGAAGAAGCACTTACCTGATCATTGGCTCTCCAAGTATCATGCGCCTTCATAATGTCTTCGCCTTTCAACCACATGAGTGCGCCTAAAGGTTTCTCTTCTACTGTTTGTTGAGCGGCGGCGGCGGCATCTGTGAGTGCGGCTTCAGAGCCAATCCAGCACAGGAAATTGCTGAATCTGCACCAGTTGAATGTTCGCTGGACGACGGCATATTGCTGATCATTTCCGGTCTGAATGGTTTCCCAAATTGCCATGACTGTGCGAGTTCGTTGAGCTGCGACTGCTCTCATCACCTGTCTCATCTCGGCCATTTGGAAGTAGTTCTGTCGGTCACCATCAGGTCGAATAGTTCCGTTCCGATATACGATTCCTTTCACAAGACTCATATCTGTTTCTCGGCATTCTCGCTCGGTAGGACAATGCGTTGGAGATGGTTCGATTTCAAGCCAGAGTTCAAGACCCAATTCATGGATGTATCTAGCCGCCTGGTTCAATACGACGGGCTGAAGGTATGTCCTGTAGCCAGCCAGTAGGACGCCCGTGAGAATCTTCTGCGGCCCTTTTCCGACGAGTGCCGCGAGTGTTCGATCAATTGTGTCTAGTACTTCTATTATATTGTCGTCGCTTGACCCAGTGTCAGATTTGACAAGCGTTCGAACATCAAGACGACCCAATATGTGTGATGAAGCAACCCCTGCTGTCGACAGTGCATCCAGCACGCCATCTTGTGTGGGATCGAGGACTAGAATATCCCATTTCGATAGTAGTCGTAGCTGGGAAGCTGTTGGTGGACTGGCGATCTCTCCTAGGAATACTCCAAAGGACTTTGGCTCTTCGCTACACCCTGGTCTCCTAGGCGTAGGCTTGGACTTCTTTCTGAGGGCCTTGAGGTGTCGGGCCACAGCGGCGGGTACTGTTATCTGCTGGTGCCGTGCCTACATGAAGCAATAATGTGGTTAGCATACAGTGATTGTGCCGTGCGCCTGGACAAGAAGCAGAGTTACTAACCCTCCAAAACCTGACAACTTTGCAAAAGATTCGGTACAGCACGTAACATGACCCAAGTACGACAGTGGCCAGGAGGAACCCCGCCAGAAGCTTCGCTATGGTTAGTGTACGTCTGAAGACTCAATTGAGGACTCCTTCTATCCTACCTTATCCCACCAGCTACTTATCATTACGTTCCAGCCAATGGCTGACAAGCCCAAGAATATAGGTCTCATGGTTGACGGGCGCTCTGGGAGCGAGTGACGGAAAATCGAAATAGAATTACGCAGGTTCTCAAAGAAAGACTCGTGTTCCCATGGGAGAATGCATGTCTGTATTCATGGACTTGTTACTTCCGGAATTACGCAGCGTCAGCTGTATTTGCAAAATCACGGTCGGATGAGCCTTTTTCGTCCCAGCTGTACTCACATAGAAAGTTCCCCTTCAGAACGCCATCAGCCAGCCACATGTTGACTTCAGCAGTACGTGTCTCTCGAATTTTTCAGTAGACGCAAACATTTGCCTCTTTCCCAACCTGTCCCTTCGCAACGGGACGCAGAGAATACTTGCTGTAGGACGTATACCTGCAGGTGGAGGGCTCTGATCTGGCCAGACCCTGAGCCGAAGGTCCTGGCCCAGCTTCCCACGCATATGCTATTCCTGGGTAACGCCATGCTGCCGGAGGGTCAGCCAGCGATTCGGTGAAGAAACCCAGATCAAGCACTTTGAGAAACTTGACAATATTGCCAAGTGGTGTATCGTTAAGTCTCCAATAGTACGTCTCCACAGCCACAGGCCACGGTTTCTCCTACTAGGACCCCGGTCTCTTTTCAAGCTGTAAGCAGAACGAGGGACTCCTGCAAGTCTAGGATATCCTCGATATTGGCTGCATGCATGACCAGGGTAGCATGCCTGCCAAAGTGGGACATCGATCTGAAGTCATCACCAAGTCGTTCGGCCAGTTCCCAGATACAGACAGACATTTGGGTGCCGCCCAGGGCTTTGAAAGGGGGTTCCAGCAGTCGCTCTCTGGCCAAGTTCGGGAAGATCTTAGACATCCAACCTGTCGGTTTCTATCTTTGCTACAATAAAATTTGGATTTCACTTCTCTCTGCATTTTGCGAGTTTCGATTCAGCACAGAGACTCATTCTGCTCGCCTTTCTTTCTTGAAGATGGCTCTCATTCCAACTTCTCCTCGCAAGAGGACCTGGTGTGTTGCTCTCGTCGCTGCCGTAGTACTTGCCATGATAATCGCCATTATTGTTCCGTTGGCTGTCACACTCCCCCCAAAAAAGAAACAGAATCAGAGTTCCACTGTCCTACTACCTCTCTACATCTATCCAGAGACTGATTCTACATGGATGCCGTTGTACAACGCGTAAGTTCTGTACCGCAAGCTGAAGCCTGGCTACTTGAAAGTTTGAGGCAGTAACATATGTTCTTGCCTAGGATCGAAAGTCGTCCCCAATTAAAGTTTATCGTGATTGTGAACCCAAGCAGTGGTCCTGGCTCAACACCTTTTCCGAATGACCAATACAGTACCGCTTTGACGAAGCTCAATTCGTATCAGAACGTGCAGACCATTGGTTACGTTCGAACCAACTACGCGAACAGAGATATCGCCACTGTCCTCGCCGAAGTATCGACTTATGCCAACTGGGCCACAAATTCCAGCGGCCTGGCCATGCACGGCATTTTTTTCGACGAAGCGCCTTATCAATATGCACAAGCAGCAGTGGATTACATGCGCATTGCGAATAAGGCTGTGAAGGATGCCAAGACCCTACAGGGTGATAAGATTGTGAGTCGGAACAAATTTATTTCGCGGAATTTACCCCGACCAAGATCCAGATTCGGAACTTCCGGCTGACAATCCGCAGATCGTTCACAACCCTGGTGTCGTGCCGGACGCACGCTATAACGATACCAACACCGACATCACCGTTGTCTTCGAGCAGTCCTACCCAGTCTATACTAGTCTGGTAGGTAGCCTCATCGCTCTTCCCGGCGACCGCTCACAATACAGCTACATGATAAATTCCATCCCAGCTTCTATCAAACAGAGCATGAAAAGGTTCTTGGGTGAGATAAGCGAATTCGCCGAGTTTCTGTTTGTGACGGATAACACCGAAGACTTCTATGAGAACTTTGGTTCTGGGTGGGATGATTTTGTGAAGTCAGTTCCAGCTTGACCTAGCAGATGCAGGCAAGAGACGAGGATGATCGACAGGGGCAAAGTTTTGGCATGGGGAAATCAGGGTTCGTCAGCTTTTAGCGCGGGGGTAGCCAACAATTCACTCCTTTGTAATGCAAACATGGTCCCCTCCCCGATTTAATTGTCTAGCGGATTTCGAGGACATTACTGTTTTTGTTCTTGGAACCCTGTTCTTTACGACTATGTGTCCAGTGAAGATATCAGACTTATAGAACTTCATCTTGTGATTGGGTCTATAACTCATAAGTCTTGGAGACCAGTAAAAGCCGCAATTGTATCCTCGACAGCTTTAGTCGATAAAATCAGGGAGGGGACTACATTTGGCCCAAGCCTGGAACAAGCTTGCCAATATCTGCACTCCCTGCCACTGTTTCCATCTCCAACCTTGCATGCGGACCGATCTGAATGACATTTCCACGTTGTTCGCCACCAGCCAAGGGGCGAGAGCGAGTCCTCGATTGATTCATGCACGACCAGCTGTACAGAGTGTCGGCATGCGAAGAGATTCCCGTGTTACGAGGAAGTCAACATGCGGTCGTCAATATCTGGGCGCATGCCAAGCAAAAGAATACGTACCGCTTCGCCCAAAGCGCCTCCGGAAGTAGATGCCTGCCTCCATGGTGTGATTATCAGCCCAAAAAAGCCTTCGGACGATGGTAGTCTTCCCCGTCCCCGCCCCCATAAATTTCTCCGGTGTGGTGCTGGTGCATTGGTTATTCTGTGATTGCTGTTGGTAGCATTTTCAGGGACAAGGGGTTCCCACCATTCAGAAGCTTGATGCTGAAGCTTGGACCCACAGATCAGGATGTCAACCTCGATGTGGATTCTCTCCCGCGTGTGTCAGCGCTTGAAGATATGATAACAGGTTTAAACGGCTGGGCGTCACGATCGGTGGAGCGAAAACGAGCAAGTTCGGCCTGGCTATCCGACTTTCCACCCCAAGTCATCCCGCGACGTTCCCTATATTCGGCGTGCATCAAATTCTGTATGAAAGACCCATGCTTTTTCTGCTGACCGTGGCCGAGCTGAGCATTGCAATTGGGTGTATTTCTATTATTATATGCTGCCAAGAATACGTTTGTCCAGTCGTCATGCCATGCCACGATTCAACCTCACCAAAAGTTGATATTTCTGTCAATGTCCTGCTAGGTCTTAATCGTGGCGAATTTCATCCCAGGCCATTCAGGCTGAGACACTTTGTGTAAGCGAGATGCATTTGCATTATCACCTTGAGCTTCTTTTGGCGATGACTTGTTGTGGTCGTCTCGTTCTAGGGCATTCTGCATGCGACCCTGTTCCCAAGATCTCGGCACGGCACGTACGGCCTACCAATACGAAAGGGGAAAAGACGGAACTTGGGATAAGGATCCTGTATGCAGGCCCTTGAGAGGGTGTCCAGCTCGCTTGGCTATTATTGTGTGGCAACATGGTGACTGGCAAGTTCCTGCACATCTCGACGGGCGTATCAAGAAAGATTTACTGTGATTACATTCGACAACAATTTTTTGGTTGGTCACTGGTAAATACAGAGCCGTCAGGTAAAATCCTTCAAATTCCTCGTTGTCTTAAACTTTTCTATAGTGATTAGTATCATACACTCAACTCAATGTGTAGACTTGTTGAATGTATCAGCAATTCGTTGTAACTTAGAAAGGGCTTGTATATAAAGTGTAGGCCTTTCACAAGTTAGAAGCCTTCATTTCATAAGTTGTTTCACGAAACGCTGGGTGAAGGTTCGCTAGTTCGATTTTATTGGCAGATGCCATATTATTGCTCAATGTCCAGATTGATCGTGTTCGAAGAAAGTCCTAAGCCCAGATTGACAACAAACAATCTTGATTGAGGGTCTATAATAATGCCGTGAGCCAGTGAAAGCACTTACCACAAGTTAAATACAGTTCAGAAGACGCAGCTTATAATTGTTGAAACTTAGTATCTCGCTCAACGGTAAACAATGTATTAACATTGAACTGTTTTATCATCTAAGATGAGAATACAGTTATTGTGATCGGAACACGCCTGTAGCCCTAGATTAAATCTTGCCATACCCTCAGTAGTACTGGACTCAAATGTATTCAATTACATATGGCACTTCCCAGACATCCGCATTAGACGACTTTCCCAGCACACTATTCAGATGGCATGTACTCCATTGACCACGAGAGAATTCCACACGTCACGACATGCCTGCTCGAGCGACTCCTTTGTCTCCCACCCTAGCTCGCATTTCGCCCGGATAGCTGAAGCTATAGATGACTGGACATCACCTTCTCTCTTGGCAACTATCCTTCTCGGAATATCACGTTGTATGACAGCCTCCATCGCAGCAACCACATTCAGTACAGAGTACCCGGCACCTGCACCAAGATTATATGTACGGTAGCCTCCAGGAATACGACCATCTCCAGCAGCTGCCAGAGCAGCTAGATGACCTCTTGCGAGATCCGTGACGTGGATGAAGTCGCGAATTGCTGTTCCATCTGGGGTATTCCAATCTCCTCCATAAATTGCTAGCTCATCGTATTGACCCGTGATCACTTTCACAATGACCGGTAACAAATTGGAAGGGGTACCTCTGGGATCCTCTCCGATTAGACCTGAACGATCACATCCAATTGGGTTGAAGTATCGTAGGCCAACAATGTTCCAAGAAGGATCCGACTTCGCCAGATCGGCAAGAATAGCTTCACCAAAGAATTTCGTACGTCCATATGGATTCGTTATTCCTTTACAACCAGGCTTTGAATGTCGTATTTTCCCGTCCATATCTTGAAATACCTCGTCCTGATGGACAACATGCTCCTCTATGAGGTGCTCATCCTTTTCAGCAAGGCTTCCGTATACCACAGCTGAAGAGGAGAAGATGAAAGACTTGATGTCGTACTCGTCCAACAGTGTCAAGAGTTTAATCAAGCCACCAACGTTGTTCTGATAGTATTTCAGTGGCTCTCTGATGCTCTCTTTCACGGCCTTGAAAGCTGCAAAATGAATCACTCCAGTGATGTCAGATTTCTTCTCCTGGCCCCGAAACCTCGGTGCTCTGTGCGCCTCGAACAAAGTCCTCATGAAAAGCTCATCCTGGTAATTTGCATTGTGGAACTCAAGCTTTGGACAGTTACCATCATGCTCGTCGAAATGGCGGTTTGCTAGCGTACGGATTTTGCTCAACACATCGTCAAAGCTGTTGCTGAAATCGTCAACGATAATGATATTATAACTGCTTTTGAGAAGTTCGAGTGATGTATGACTTCCGATAAACCCCAACCCACCAGTCACAAGGATGTATTCATCAGAATTCGGTTGATATTGTCCATCGTCGAAAAAGGTGCCTAGGTCGGTCCCTGGAGTGGAAGGAATGGAGTGATGTGTCGAGGATCCCGATGAGCTCGGTGCTGGAGAATACATGGTGGGGTTCATGATCGACAAGCATATGTGGGGAAGAATCCTTGAAATGCATACATTGGAACCTCGAAGCTCGAGGTAATATCATTTCCGTCTTGCACGTGCTGAAACTCAAACAATATTTACAATGGCTAACTGGAGGCAAAATATGTCATCAACAGGGTTGTCTACCGAGCCTCCATGCATTCGACTATTGAGTATCCGCGTTGAAGGCGAATCAAGTTCATAGCCAGCTGCTGGTGTTCTATGTGGTACAGTCTCTGCAAGACGATTAATTGAGTTGATAGAATGTGGAAGTAAGACTCCTCTCTAAAATTGTTGAATATCGTTGACAAACTTCAGATGCAGTAGACTGTTCCGTAAAGAGACACCTTCCACATGGCACCAAATTCTAGATCTTGACTTTTCAGCTCTTGGCTTCCAAACTAAGTTGCATCACTCCATTAAAAAGGGCGTCGTCCCAATGCCAACTCCCTGATTGATGTGCGTCCCAGCTACGGTCATTTGCATAGCCTTGCCTGCATAAGAAAAGTCCTAGAGCTGAATAGCCATACCAAGGCCCAGTTCTGGGGCTACTTCTTTATTGAAAGCTGCAGACGTTCATTGGATAAAACTTTCAAGGCGTCGATATGAGCTTTGACTTGGCCTTGGAAAGTGCAATTAAGTCTTAGTATCGACACTGTTGAGAGTATCCTGTCGGAAGTCACGTCAAGTACTTCGGGCCAAGTAGAGTCCGGTGGCGGAACCGCACATCATAGCCACGACTTTGAACTTTGAAGATCCATTGGTTGGACATAAAATTTCGAATCCATCATTCGTCTGGCATGCCTGCTTTCGGATACTCAGTGATGTTGCACAGCATGAGACGTCAAAGAAAGGCAGTCCATACAGAGGTTCCTTCAGTTTGTCTCGAAGGCTTAGACACACCATCGGCTACCGAGAGCAGTATGAGATTCCTGGCAGACTAGCTGCAGTAGCGGCTTAAAGAAAGCATCCCTGCTGTTCGGGCATAGCACCCTTTAAGGTTTTGGTATTCCTGACGAGAAACGACAGCAGATGCGGTTGAAATGTATCATCTAGTGGCGTCCTTGGTCGCCACTGATAGACGTGCTCCATTTTAATCACATGGGCAATGGTTGGGACGGGATAAGAATGACCGTGAAAGCTACAGAAAGGTCATGCACAACACGAAGCAGGATATGCACCGACCGTGATATCAAAGTTTTGAAGGTTAGAGCAATTACAAAGTAACTCATGTTATATTCATTCATGTCTAAACTTAGTTTGACAACGCGTTGAGAGAACTTAAATCTGAGACTAATGTTGTTCTTTTGGGAAATTGCATTCGAGGGCGAAAAAATTTCTTAGAAATCAGGTAAATCAGTCCAGACAAGACTCTAATTCAAGAGCACGGGCGCTTGGGCCTAACTAAATTTTTATGTACATAAAAATGCTGGCTATTTCTTTCGAAGCTCAATACTGTGAGTGATTATTTACGGCTGCAAGAGATGCTTCTCCGCGTAATCGGCCTACAAAGTGTTGGGATCTGACAAGCCCCCTCCTGCGGACAAAAGCCTCTGTGGGATGCGGAGAGGAGGCGCCAAAATGCAAGGTACTTCGGGACCGATGTGACAGCGAAGCAATCTGACATGATGTGCAGGGGTGTTCAAAAATTAATCAGCCCCCCATGCGCTTCACCACTCCGAGCTGCATACAGCCAAGAATACTATCGCGATTTTTTCGGTTGCTTATTGATCGTGAATGGTCTCAACTCCAGACCGGGGACGGTCATGAGTCCTCTTCAGGTCTGTGTAGCATCCTGGTACGCATTTGCAGCATTTGAGGCCCATGATAGTGGCTGACATGCTTGGCTTGGTGGAATATCAGACGCCGTCTGCATCCTCGGTCTCCTTCTGCAAGCATGGCTGACCAATATTGAAAGATAAGATCAGTAAGGCTGACAAGTACCGCTGTTCAATTCGATTGCATCCTTTCGGGAGAACTATTTGCTTGGCGATATTAAGTTTTCTTTTGGGAGGTCATTCGTGCCGTGTACTGAGTTATCCTACACTGGAAAACGTCGTACTTCAGCTAGGGTACCAACTACTGTTCTCCATCATGTCAGGCTAAGTTCGCCTGTGGTAGATGAGTATGTATAAAGTGCCTTCTATTTGTAGACTTGTCCGATGATGCGTTGATCTCCATCACACTTACTTCTCTTCCGGGTATTATCGTACACGTTCGTTTACTGCTCGAGCAAGCACTTTCTCCGAAAGTCAAAATGCAACTTACATCTTGGACTTTCAGGCCCGTTTTGATAGCATGCACATTACTGGCTACCGTGTTCGCCCTGGCTTCCGCCAAGACAGTGTCATCCACCATCCTTGTCTTTGCTAGAAACTCTGCTGAAGCAACTTCTGGGACCTCTGGACTGAAGGCATATGGCATTCCCTACCAGCTTGTTCTTGTTCCGCAAAATGGCATCACACTGCCCACGCTCAGCTCCTCAACAGTTGGTAATTATGGCGGTATCGTTATTCTAAGCGAGGTGTCCTATGAGTATTCTACTGGCTGGGCAAGTGGTATCACCGCGGCACAGTGGCAAACCATATACAACTACCAGGTCTCCTTCGGCGTCCGAATCGCCAGATTGGATGTCTATCCAGGCTCAGACTTCGGTACATTTTGCTTTCATAAAATCTTACTATAGTCTTATTAACGTTCGGATGCAGGTGTGACAACCACCATCGATGAGCAAGGCTGTTGTGACTCTGGTGTTGAACAGCTGGTGAGCTTCACCGATACCAGTGACTTTCCCACTGCAAATCTCAAGGTGTAGGTGCCAGGACACACATGTATTAAGTAGTTCCAAGCTAAAACGTCGTAGAGGAGCTGGCATGACCACTAAAAGCCAATGGCATTATCCTGCGACCATCACCAATTCTACTCTCGCCAAGCAAATCGCTCAGTTCGCTGCCGGAGGATCATTCGACAGCCCAACTACAGCAGCTGTTATCAATAACTTTGGTAACAGGCAACAGATGGTATGGTTCACTAGCTGGGGAACTGACTGTAAGTACTGGGAACGCATTTTTATGTTTGTTCACCGTTTTGGGAATGGATCTTTTCCAGAAACACGTCTTACCATTTTCCTAAAACGTTCTTGATATGCGACGACTGACTTACCATTGTATTAGGGTCTGTTACTTCGAACTTTCTCCAACATGCCCACATACACTGGATCACTCGAGGACTCTGTGAGAACCTACCTAAAAGAACCAGCACCTGCAAACACTGATGATGCATCCAGTCCTTGGTCAGCGCCGCATCCTTTTCGGAGCTCAAGTTGACGATGTCCACCTGACCACTGAGATATACCAGTCCACTTCAATCTTTCGTATCCGGACCAGCGATCTCAATGCTCATGTTACTTGGCAAGAAAATCTTAATACTCGTCTGCCAGCTGGTTCTTCCTTCGCAATCGAGCTTGCTCACAACGGCAACGGTAATATTGAAGCAGCAGTCGCTGCAGACACAGCAGGGATCTGTATCCCAGATAGTTCCATCAATCTCCTCGACTATCCTCCAAGCACACCATTGGAGTTTGTGAAGCCAATTGGCACAGGCATTAATCTCTGGCCTAGTACACCGTTGACCTATGGCTGGAGTCTTGCTTGCACCAAGCTCGATCCTATTGGAAATTGGTTCCAGGTCGCGACAAATCGTGATAAGTTCTTCCATTTATCTCACACATTTACTCACGAAGCATTGAATAATGCCACAGACTCAGATGCTAGACAGGAGATTCGATTCAATCAGGTCTGGCTGGCTCAGGTGGGAATTTCTGCTGGCAAGTTCAGTCCGCAAGGACTTGTTCCGCCAGCGATCACGGGACTCCATAACGGAGATGTGATCCGAGAATGGATGGCCAATGGAATTACGAGGGTTGTTGGTGATAATACACGACCCCCATTATTGAACACGGTAAGTCATACTTGTATTTTTCGCCTATGATGTCCTAAAAGACTGAAGGTGATTCTAACAATTTGGCTTCTAGGAGAACGAGTATTGGCCGTTGATCACCACTGTTGCTGCTAATGGATGGGACGGTTTGACAATTATTCCGCGGTGGTGTAAGTTCTTCTCTCATCCCGCCCCGATATATCACAGTAGCATCATCTGTTTAATCATTGGTTCAACTTTCAAGGCCAATACTAATTATTCGATTAAAACAGCTACCCCCATCTACTATAATTGCTATTCGGCAGCTTGCACACTTGCGGAGTGGATTAATACCTCCGGAGGCTCGGGAGACTTCAACTCATTGCTCGACTACTCTCGTTCTACTTATGTACACCACTTGCTGGGCCTGCGCCATGACCCGTACGTTCCTAGACTCCCCTCCACGAACTTACTGAACAGGGAAATATGACGGCGACAACCAGTAGCTAACCACTTTTCACAGGATGATGTTTCATCAGGCCAATCTCAGGCAAGGCGATACCGGAAGCTTCACGGTCGGACCTGTCACAGGGCAGCTGTCCCTGTATCAAATCTTTGTCGAGGTTGTTCTGCAAGAAATGATGAGGCTGTGAGTTTCGCATCTTTTTCCACATGCGCCCAGATTCGAAGACTTCTTCGGCTTCATGCTTCCAAAAAGCTTTTGCTGATACGTATAATTGTAGAACAACCTGGCCGATCATCACCAAAAAACACGACGACATAGGTCAAGCCTTCCTCGATCGCATGGCTGTTGAGTAAGTGCCATCCAATAATCACACCTGCAATCGCTGACTTCCACCTTAGCCAATGCGCTCCAAAGCTCACATATATCTACTCGGGAGATAATACGCACATTAATGGAGTTACAGTTGGTGCCACAGGTAACACGTGCTCAAAGCCGATACCAGTGCAGTTCCCTGGTCCAGCAACGACAAATGCAAGTGGAGTTCTGAATGAGCAGCTTGGAGCCGACCCCCTGACTAAATGGACGACGTTGAGTGGAAGTGCTGTGACGTTTACTCTCACCACGCCTATTCCGGTGTGAATGTTACTGGCCTGGCCTCTGCAGATAGAACAACGGCCGTCTCGTAGCGCAGAAAGACTGGGTTGTGTTTGCGCTGAATGGCAGGAAAATCACGATCAAATTCAAAACCTTCACCTCCCACATCCAATATCTGATGAACAATCATTCCAAAGTCTATAAAAGGCTTCAGTATTCCTAAAAGTGTACGTCCTGTATTACTATCTCAGTTTGCAGGCGGTCCGACACGCATCCCGTACCGTGTTTCTGAGACTAAACGTATTAGTAGGGGTAATCATATCATTGTATTGTACGAGGATATACTACATACGAGGGAAATACTACGTTTAGCTTGATTAGGTTCAAAAACCAGGATAAACAGGTACTCGAATAAGCAAGAGTCATGTTATGACCCCACTTTTACCTTTACCTCAGAGGCAAACAGTGTAGTAAAAGTATTGTCCGTAGATAGTCAGTATATAATTTTACTGTAAAATAGTCTTCGATTCTTAGTATGATGCTGATACTACTAATGGACAGTAAGCTTCATGGGACGGTATCAACTGATATTCTTAGAATAAAGAGTCCCCTCTTGATTCCCGAAAGTAGTAACTTAAGTCGAGATGCTTTTATTCTACTTGGACACTCGGTACCTTTGCTATAAGCTTAATCTTTATGTTAATATTAAATTAATAACAAGATCTTTCGATTCAGCGAAACTTCGACCTAGGCCGGTAACGTGTGAGACCTAGTGAAGGGTGGTTAAACGAGAGTATTCAAAAGTTCGAACTTGAACTTCTAGGTACTATCAAGCACTCAAGCTGCAACTTACTTGTCATCCTTTCTTCATCCCTAAAATAGAACTATCCCTTGGTAGTCCCAAATTCATACTTTTATAAGATAACTGTTCTGCAAAGGAATCATCGATAGACCGCCTCAAGACCGTATAAGCACTCCTTGCCTTGCCTCTAAGGTAATTTACTCCGCTTCAGTATTTTAATATATTACTCAGTGATATTCAGTATCCGATATCTGGGTTAGATATCACTCGGTAGTTTTAAGAACAGTCCCATATCACTGAAGTGGGGGGTGTGGCCTACACTGCATGTACTATTGGGAACACTGAAAGGCTTCGCAAGTAGCCCGCTTCACCTCCCCAGAGCAACCAAGTGAGCCCTCGGCCAGAACAATAAACTAAACCAAGACACCTACCAGAAATCTCAAAATGGCTTACTGCCACAACTGCGGCTTCACCGACAGCTTCCCGTACTCAGCATGTCCATGCTGCAATACAGACTTAGCCACGGGCTCAGCTATGAGTGTTTACGACCATAAACCGAGTACTAGTACGTACAGCAATAATGCAGCTATGTAGTGGTGGTTGAAGGGCGTTCAGCCTGGCCCTCAAGCCCGTCCGAGATATTATCCGCCGAGCGCGTTTTCGTGGCAGAAATCTCCGCATGGATGGACGTAACGTGCCACATGTGAAGGAGCTCGCCGGCATTCGAAAAATATTTGGAAAAAAGATTTGGAATTTTGCGTCTTTTTACATTCATAACCAGATTTTGCGACTATGGGTCTTGAGGATCCAAGATTGGTATTGAGGAGACGATTAAACCATTTTCTGACTCCTAGCAGTCTGATTTCAGTTTCCTCGTGTGCTAAAAACGTGCAAAGTGTGTATCCTCTTCAGCTCTTTATCTTCTTCCACGCCTCAACTTCCTTTTCTACCTCAGCCGTGACGTCCCGCCATCCCTCACCGGCTTTAACATCATGTACCTTCTCCGTCACAATATCGAAACAGTGTCCAGCCCAATTACTAGGATGGCACTCAGTGTCATCATCAAGAGCATATTGTGGATGCGTCGTCCAAAAAGTCTTCATCAGCAACACATCCTCGAACGTCGTACCCGTAGAAGTCTTTCCCCTTCTCGTGGTTCTCTCTTGTGAAGACACGACTTCTTTCGTCGTCAAATTTCTCAACACCCACGTTTGATCTTTGGTTAAGAGGTACGAGCTACCAAGTTGTGTTTCAATCTGGCTCCATCGGTCCTTCGGAATGCGACTACTCTCCCTGTGCAAGTCCGCCGCGTTGCGCCACTCGTCTTCTATCTCAGCCACTGTCTTCGGCCTGTCGAAACTCCAGCCTGCCCAGAAAAGCTTTCGCGCAACTGAAATACGCATACTACTACCTTCTGCCGCTTTGGTGACAGCTGGAGACATTAGCATAGACTCTGGAAGCTCAGTAGCGTATGAGCCTTGGAGAATAATCGGTGTGTTTGCCCAGGGCGCTGCGGATTTGAGGAACGTGCGGTGAATGTGCTGAGACACCAACTCCCAGAAACCTTCGCAAGTAAGACCAAGTGCCATCATGTCCACTGAGTCTTCGCTGATGTGTTTGAGAACCATATCAATAAGCTCGTTGGACAGAAGATCGAACCAGCCGCGGCGACAGTCGTTATTGGCGTTGTTTACTTGCATGGCTGAGTCAGCTGCTGGCCGGGCCAACAGCTCCCATGCATCGAACGATCCATTACCGGAAATTATCTGGGTGAACTTTGTTCCCCAGCCGTCGTCTGCCTTGGTAAATGAGTGTCGCTGTTCCAATTCCGGAGCGTATAAAAGCCATTGTTGGGCCGAGCGCATTGTCTGGTCGACTCCCGGGGGACACATGGTGATGGAAGTACAAGTGGTCGATGGATGGTTGACGAACAGGTGAGGTGGTCTGTGAGGTGTGGGAGAAGAAGTGAGGGAGTAGGAGCGAGGGCCCTCTATATACATGCTCGCTAAGCCCCCCTGAAAATTAGCCGAGTGATACCTAAGCAAAACACGTGAGCAAACACTTGAAGTTCCGCACAGATCAACGAGCATTGACGAAGTAGCAAGTCCATTTAAGATTATGATAGGTGCTCTTCTTACTATTTGACTATTTCAGAGGCTCTCCATAGAAAGACGTATCATACCCCTTTTCCTCCAAGTACAAACGAAATCTCGCATCCTCGCTCTCCAAATCCCTCTCCTTATCCGGAATCAAAAACCAAGCAATCAAACCCCCAACAACAGCAAACGCCGATCCAATCAGAAAGACTCCCTGCTGACCCTTCTCAACACTATCAAATGAATCCTGAATCGGAGTGAAGACCTGCGTCCCAATCGCTGCCCCCGCTTTCCCAACAGCAGCAGCAAATCCCATATAGTGTCCACGAAGCGGTGTAGGGAAAGACTCAGCCGCACACAAGAAAGTTGCAACGCCAGGTCCCATCTCACCCAGCGCGTTGAAAATGCCATAGAGGACGACGAACAGTGGGAACACGGTTTGGATTGGACCAATAGCTCCGCCGAGAATGAAGCCGAGTAGAGCCCAGAGCATGAAACCAAGAGTCATGGTTTGCTTTCGTCCAATCTTGTCCATGAGGAAACCACCTACGATGCAACCGGGGAGGTAGAAGCAATTTACTACCGTGCCATAGCCGATGTTTTGGACGACAGTGTTATTGGGGTTGAATTGCCCAATGATAGTTGATGAGAAGAGACCGAAGGGGTACGTGACGAAGTCGTAGCAGAACCATGCAAGGGCTGGGTAGTTATCAGCGATTATTGAAACACGACGGACGAGCGCATGAACTCACAAACTCCTAGCATCGGCTTCCAGTACAATCTCAGCGCATGAATGTATGGAACTTTAGACTTGATCGCGTGTTTCCTATACTGGGTCGAGTTGACCATCCGGATTCTGAAAACAAACACAGATAGGGGAAGCTATTGATGGTAAGCAACCGACTTGACGCACAACTTAGGAGCACTCACCACGATGCCCAGCCCAAAACAAATCCTCCAAACCCCTTCAGTGGACTTATTATGATAACAAGCCAACACAATTAACGCCACAATTCCCGCCCCCACGAACCCCAAATCAATCGAAAAGTCCGTCGCCATCGCCACCAGTATCCCTCGCTTCCTCCTCACGCCCACCGTCTCATCCGACGCTTCCGCGGCGCTCGTTCCACATACGGGATACTCACCTCCAGCCCCGAAACCAGCCACACCTCTCGCAACGATCATCATCCAGAACATACCTAGGTGGTTGGATCCGTGAGATGCCGTCGCAAGGATGATGCCGAGGATGAGGAAGAGTGTTGCGAAAACTATTCCCGTGCGTCGCCCGAATCGGTCGATGGTCACGCCGAAAAAGAGCATGCCGAAGATTTCACCGATGAGGTAGGAATTGGAGAGGCGGGTTTTTATGGTGGAAGAGATGCCGTCAGGATACCTGGAGCATACGTCAGGGCACGTGGAAAGAGAGAGGTGATGGCAGAGGGAGAGACGAACAGATCTTTGAAGAGAGGCTGCATGTAGCCTATAATTTGGGCGTTGTAGCCGTCACTGAAGAGAGCGATTCCAGCTACCAGGATAGAAAGAATGCTGGAAGTCTTTGTTCTCTTTCGGACAGCTGCATCGACCAATGGGTATTCACCGTGGACCTGGTTGGAACCTTGCTCGCTCTCAATGTAACCCGATTTCTCGGTGACATATTTCTGGTCATTAGAAAAGGTCGTTGGATTTTCCGTGTGGATAATCATGGTGGTAATCGAAATGAAGTTTCCTCACAGTTGTGTCGTTCCAAAAATCTTCGGTTGCCAGTCATTCTCTTCTGGGGGGAGTGTGAGCAACTATTTATCGTGCTTTCTTTTTACTATCCAACTCTGAAATGAAAGGCACACGCGTAGCGGCGTAGCGTGAAGAACCATGTGCATGCAAATGGTCCCAAGCCCTGCATATTGCTACAGATTGAAACCTGCCCCAATAATGCTGTTAGACGACATGTCTCGAAAACGTGTTCTGACATTGTAAGGTTACTGGCAGGATGAAAAAATGATATCGGATGGTGCTCCGAGATGTAAATCATAGGGAAGAACTCTGGACCGAAATCGACGCGTAGACCTGAGGTGGATGTGTTGAAAGCTGTCTAGTAAAAGTACCGTTGGGATAGCAAACATCCTCGGATCAGTACCTCCCACGTGTAAACCCTTCAAGCCCCAAGATCCAGCCCGCCTTACAGGTCGTCGGCATAGTCAGCGATCCCCACCTCGCCTCTTAGCTTGCATCGGGTCGAAGCCCGAGGAAAGCTTGTCCTGAGCGGATCAGCCAAAAGCTTTTTGTAATTGCTACCGGACTTTCGGGTTTATTCTTGAGGGAGAGATGTTACATACCAAGCAATCAATTCTGCACGTGGGTATGGCGAAGTGGTACAGAGTGGTTGCGGGATGATGTTGATCTTTGCTTTGCTTGGCATGGTGAGCTCGCTTGGGAAAGGAGGGTCTCCGGGTAGGGTGAGCTTGAAGTTAGCATGCGTTCTGAAGTTCACGACAGGCAACTCGCACCATAACAAAGTCCCAGGAAGATAGAGCTAGCTCATCGCTGAAATTATTCGTCTGTGAGACCGTCGATTAACATCACTAAATGATCATTGCCGTGCTTTGAGGTCTGAAATATTCACCAAAAGGGAAGGGAGTGCCATGAGAAGGCAACAAGATGGAGACTGATAAGAGTTGAGCATTTGAGATCGAAAGCAAAATGCAGTAAATTATGTTCTGTTCCTGCATAGTGACCTCGCAGCAGTATTTACCTCCTCATGCACTTCCTCCCCACCCACTTGAATCCCCATCGCCATGCCACTAGCCTGATGAAACAATACATGACAGTGCAACATCCAAATCCCCACATTATCTGCCTTGAACCTGATGATAGCATAACCTCTTCGCGGTACACTCACAGTGTCCTTCTTCACCGGATTCTCGAGATTCAATTCCGGCCGTGGTTGCCCCGCAGTGTTGGAATAGGGATTATAACTCCCCCATCCATGCTCCGACCGATGCGTTGCCAGGACATAGAAGGAGTGGCCATGCAAATGAAAAGGGTGCGCTCCATCATCGAGATTGTTGATTATGATATCGACCCATGTCTCATTACCTGGTGTGGTTGGAACGTAAGGGACCAGCTGGTTCTTATCCCAGTCTGAGCGAGGGAGGGATATGAGTGGTAGCTCTGGACTGGATTGAGGGGACCAGGTTGTACGGTTCATGAAGCCGGTAGGGTGATTGCTAGATATTGATAGCTTTTGGGTTTTGGCGTAGAGCAGGATGGTTTGCGGAGCTGTGGGTGGGAGTTTCTCTGCGCTTGGAGCACCTCGAGCAGTTGCGAGGTCGAAATGATTGGAAGTTGGTTCTATGAAGATGGCTTTGTCGGATACAGGACCAGAGTCAAAAAGAGGGAACGTTTGATTTTGCCGTAGAGCCTGGTTAGGATATTTGAAGTTCCTGAACGGAAGCATTAGCACAGCAGCGGGTGGCGATACCGAGCATGCTTACTCTGGATCAAGGAATATTCTCAGTTCAGGAGACTTTACTGTAGAGTCTGTCTCCCATTGTACAAGTAAGTCAACGCGTTCGCCAGGATAGAGGATGCCAACAGAGCTTGAAGCGTCACCCGATACAGAATAGCCACCATCCACAGTGTGAGGGGTAAGGTCGGCCGAAGACAATTGGACAGTGAAGCCGGCGAGAGAGCTTTGGATCAGAGTTAGCCAGAGCAACAATACTTGCTATTAATCTCATAGAATCCATACCCAACGTTCACCAGTCGTAGCCGGATTGGAGCTCGTTCAAATCGTGACCCAAGTAAACTTGGCATCTCTCCATTCAAGTTGTCGACACATTCGACAGGTCTTGCGGGCACAGCCATGGAGCAGATGAACTTGCCGAATCCATTGACAAGAAGCGAATCAGGTACGGGCTAGGATGAGAGTGGTCAGCCGATAAAAATCGAAGAAATCAAGAAACCAGATCCAAGGGCGCTTACCTCGTTCCCAAACCCTCTTGCACTCGTGTACCAAGCGAGGACTTCCTCGGCACCTCTATGATACCAATCTCCGACCATAACAAGAATGTCTCTCTTGTATTTATGTTCTTTCATGTCACCGCCCCCCTCAGCAGGCTTATGAACAACGAGCCCGCCATACATTCCATCACCTCTTTGGACCTGAGAATGCGCATGCCACCAAAAGGTGCCAACGTTCTCATTCCCAACCACGGAGTCATAAATGAAAGTCTCGCCTGGTGATATAGGACATTGAGTGATTCCAACAGCACCGTCCATCTGATTTGCACCTCGCATTTCCAGGCCATGCCAATGTATTGAGACACCCTCCGATGCCAGGGTGTTTGTCACGTGGAATACCAGTCGGTCCCCTGGCCGGCATTCGATCGTCGGACCTGGGAATAGCTCATTAACGAGATAAACAGCTTTCTTCACTCCGTCTGGATAACGGATCCCAGATGTGATGTTCCAGTGGTGCGTAATTGTGGTTGGTTGCCGTGACATGTGATCTTCTGGATGAAGTTCGATCCCAAGAATTGCCTCCTGAGACTCTATCGAACCTGAAGTCTTTGAGGAAGTCAAAAAAGACGTCTTGACTGGCACCCATGACAGCTTTGTGGCCGAGTTGAAGAAAACCGTGGCAATAAAAATGATCCCGAAGATCAAGCCAAGCGGTCGAAGCCATCTGCTGCCATCTCCATGGTGGCGAAGCTCATTTGCGCTGCTGTGAAAGACGCTATCGCCATTTTCTTCACTGCTCATCAATCTCGGAAAAATATCAACGTTGTGCTCGGCCGATGTTGTTGTGGAAGAGAAGCTGCTCAACCGCCGTCGTCGCGTGTTTAGGTTGGGCTCCATAACCCCTGTCGCGTCTTTCATCCTCGGCTGAACTTTTCTCTCCTTCTCACTTCTCAACTCTCGTCAACAAGTCACGGATTTTTGAACATCACACATCTTTGTTCGCACAAACGCGGAAACTCGTCGCTCCTCCACTGAGGTCAAGTGACTCCGGATAGGCATTCGATCCCACTCTATTCTCTCCTCTCCCTTCTGCCAACCTTCCATTTGATCTCCGGCACGTGGGCGACATACAAACGACCAAGCTAGATAAAGAAGGTCGATTTCGCATTTGGCGAAAGGGAAGGCAAAGAGTTCTGCTTACCTATCGAGTGCGTCGGAGTGTACCCCGATGATGGATCGTTGCATTCAAGCTGCATGTCGTCGAACCAGAGTTTGGTTCCTGCATGCCACGGGTAGAAATGCTTGGCGCTGATTGGCCTTCTCCCGCAAGGTATTTTGCTAGGAGACAGCGCTCCCGCCAACAACCCGTGTAGGATCGTCGTCTGAATTCTCATCATGAAGGCACGTTTTGAAGTTGAGAGCGAGGTTCTATTTGAGCCAGTCTAAAATGGTGCCCTACCGAATTTCCATCACTCCATGTGGAGTATGTCTTGGGCTGGGAATCCACGAAAGCTTACCTCAACACCATACTTCCTCAATAGTGGACCCTGCAGATCGCTGTCGCTCTTCTCAATAGTTCCATGCAGGGCCAGGAACCCCTCTCGGCTGGTTCTGTCAGCCGATGGCGAGAGGCCGGTCGAAATCCCAAGTTTGGGAAGATATAAATAATATGGTAGATACCTGGGGAAGAGTTCTGCGAGACGCCGACAGATACGCCGACAGAATATCAACTGGACAGAAGACATCACAATGGCGGTCACATCACACTTTTTCTCCGCTGCTGCGGTTATGTTGCCGCTCCTCGCTGGATCAGCCACAGCAGGGTCAATCGCGGATATCGAACATGTCGTTCTGTTCATGCAAGGTTCGTCTAGCAATAAGCTCTTCACTTCCCCGCTGACAAGAATCAGAAAATCGTGCTTTCGACCATTACTTTGGTACCATGGCGGGAGTCCGAGGATTTTCCGATCCCAATGTACAAGTCAACTCTGGCAAGCCAGTCTGGGAACAGGATGTAAACTCTGCATTGACGAGCAGCGCATCATATCTACTCCCATGGTATCTTAACTACCAAAGCGGAGACTTTCTGGAAGCCACCCAGTGTATGGTTGCAGGTGATAACGGATGGGCCAGCAATCATGCTGCGTTGAACGGTGGTTTGAATGATCATTGGGCTACGAACAATACTCCTTGGAGTTGGGGTCATTACAGGAGAAGCGATATCCCGGTCCAGTTCTCAATCGCTGACGGTTGGACTGTCGGGGATATGTACCAAGTAAGTGCTGTCAATTCCACCTTTCAACAATACACAATGGACTTGAGAATGAGACTGACGAAGCCAGGAATCCGTCATTGCCTCCACCAACCCCAATCGTGTAACGTGGGCTTCAGGGTCTATCAATGTCCCTGGATCTCCACAAACCAAGTCTCAAGGTGGCTACCCATATATTGACAATAACGAGACTCCAGGCTGTGAGAAGGGCGGCTTCAACTGCTACCCCCTTACCTGGAAAACCACTGCCGAGATCTACCAAGATGCAAATGTCTCGTGGTCAGTCTTCCAGGATAAGGATAACTTCGACGACAATCCTCTTGCCTGGTTTGGTCAGTTCCAAGACGCCTCAGAATCCTCCAATCTATACAAACAAGGGATCGTTGGACAAAGTCTGGACGACTTCTACGCCAGAGCAAAGAACGGCACTCTGCCCGCCATCTCATACATCATTGGTCCATCTGAACTCTCTGAGCATCCTCCGTATTCCCCTAGGGACGGTGCATGGCTACAAAGGCAAGTTGTTGATGCCGTCACGCAAGGTGCTGCATATGCCAAAACCGCTCTCATCATCTCCTACGACGAGACCGGAGGATGGGGAGACCACGTCACACCTTACCATTCCCCATCTGGCACACCAGGCGAATGGCTCGAAGATCCCTATGGTGTAGTCGGGTACACATATTCAGGCCCAGGTTTCCGCCTTCCGTTTTACATCGTCTCACCCTGGACACGAGGCGGTCGTGTCTTCACGGAGCACAGCGACCACAATTCACAAATCAAGTTCATCGAAGAATGGCTGGCAGCAAAAGGCAAGAACGTCGATACACCAGAGATGGTGCCTTGGAGACGAGCACATATGTCCGACCTAGTCAACGCTTTTGACTTTGACAATCCAGACTACTCTGTTCCTACCCTTCCTAATGCACCGGCTCCCCATAAGGATGCCAGTGGGAACTATGATGGTGCTGCGTACTGCGAGGGGTTGTATGCTGTCACCAGACCTACAGTTCCGTATAACAACCAGATCTCACCAGAGAAGGTGTCTAGTCTGTCTGAGCAGGGTTTCAAAGCCATGCGTGGTGCACTGACAGAAGGCCGCTACATCGTCTTCGAGCTCAACGGCTGGGCACTCACCAACGCAGGGAAGCCAGCCACGGACTTCACAGCAAGCAAAGCCACGAGCGGACATGAGGATATCAGCCAGCGGTGGGTCGTGCATCAGCAAGACGACGATGAGGCCCAGTTCATTATCAGCAGTGCGAAGGATGGGAGGTATATCGGGAGTCACACTGGCTTGATTGATAGCTCTAGCGGTGCACAGAAGTACACAATTTCGTTCCAGGCTGGCAAGGGGTATGCTCTGCAGAAGGAGAATGGAAAGTTCGTTACGGTTGATGCGAAGGGTGGTGTTCAGATCGCAGGGACGGCGAGCTATTTCCAGGCTTTCAGTGTTACATATTCGAATTGAGGAGACATTGAAGTTGATCGGACTGCTTGAATAAAATGGGCGCTATTTTGGTGGACACTGAGGTCAAAGGCGGGACAGCGAAAATACCGAAGTAACGTAGGTTGACAGAGCATAATGTCATTAAAATTCCTCAGCAGTACCGCAATATACTTATAATTATGAAATTTTTACTTCGGAAGTGACCAATCGGCGTCTGGGGTGAAATATCTGAGGCTGAGGCTGAGTCCGTCTTGTTGGTTCGGCGCGTTTATACATTGTGGCGTTGGGGCTGATCGATTCAACAAACAAATTCGCATCGCACCTCATCTTCCTTTCACATAACTCCTTTATCACCGATTTCGTACTTGTCTGCTTGCACTTTTATCCCAGTTGAGCCCCAAACAAAGCCTGAATAGACCTTGGACGTCGCTTTCACTGAGTTGGCCTAACGTCCCATCAGGTGCACTCTCACTTTACTTCACCACATTCCTCGCTCATCTCTCAGCTGCCTTAACTTCAAGTTCAATTTCAATACTTCGTATAGAAAAAATCCGCACTATCAACAATCGCACTCCAAATCATGGCACCCTTCAACATCGCCATCATCGGCGCTGGCCCCTCAGGTTGCATGCTCGCGCGTCTCCTCCTCCAATCCCAATCTACAGCCTCATCACCATCCCTCAACATCACGATATTCGAATCCGAACCAGCTCCTAACTTCCGTGCCCAAGGCGGCACTCTCGACCTCCACCCATCCACCGGTCTCGCCGCCCTAAAAGCCGCCGGCTTATACACCGAGTTCCTGAAATACGCGCGCTTCGATGGCTCAGCAATGCGCATCACGGATAAAAGTCTCAAGACGTATTTCGCACTTTCAGCTTCGTCGGATGGAAACCCCGAGATCGATAGATTCCAGCTGCGGACGCTGTTGCTGAGTGCGTTACCTGAGGGGATCGTCACGTGGGGGATGAAACTTGATGCCGTTGAGCAAGGTGCGAAGGGGAAGATGAAATTACGATTCGCGAATGGGCAGATTAGAGAAGGCTTCGATCTAATAGTTGGTGCAGACGGAGGATGGAGTCGTACGAGGAGGTATTTAGATCCACTACAGAAACCCGTCTTCTCAGGGATATCCAAATACGCACTCACCATCCCGGATGCCGCAACTACCGCACTACAAGCCTCCAAAGTCGTGAACAGAGGTTCTGTCTTTGCATTTGGTGACGGGAAATCCATTTCTGGACAGCAGCTTGGGGACGGTGGGATAGATGTTGGGCTTTACCTGCAGTTTCCTGATGGTGTGGTACCGAAAGAACCGTTGGGGAAGGTAGAAGTGGAAAGAATGTTTGAGGACTGGAGTCCGGTGTTGCAGGATATGATTGAGAAGGCGGAATTGCAGATGAAGGTTTACAATCTGCATTATTTGCCCCAAGGGTACAGGTGGGATCATATGAAGGGCGTTACGGTTCTTGGGGATGCGGCGCATCTCATGACGCCATTTGCGGGTGAAGGTGTTAATCTAGCTTTTCATGATGCGATGAAGCTCTCAAAGGCTATTGTTGAGGGCATTGAGAGAGGTGGTGAGGAGTTAGATGTGAATATCAGGGCCTTTGAGGAGGATTTGTTTGTCAGAGCTGGACATGCTCAGCGTATGACTCATGGGATGATGGGGGATATGTTTTTCACGGAGGGAGCGCCACGAAGCAGTATGCAGAGTTGGTTGGTCAGGAGGGTGAGTTTCGACATGAAAGAGAACTGGTGGGCACCAATCGTGTATCCATTCGTGTGGGCTGCTTTCTATGGTGGGTATGCGGTTTTGAGGTTGTTTTACTAGGGAAGTATGGCTTTGTTAGGCGTACACGAAGGAGAAATGATACCCTTTTCCGATGATTTCAATCAATTCTTTTCCTGTGCTCTAGCATCGAGAAAAAACATGTGACTGGACCAGTCGACGTGAAAACAGAAAGGCTTACAGCGCGGAAAGAAGTCGTCAGGGTTCAACGTGAGTAAGATCTGCAGGTTCTGGTGTATTCAACTTCTCGCTTCAGGGTATTTCTGAACTTGCCAACATTGAGATGGCTGGATTATACGGTTGTGATCTGAAGTGGAAAAGAATTCCTTACGGGCAGATATGATGCTGTGATCTTTACCAGCATCTCAGCGATGTTTTAGATTAACACATTATCGAAACCGAAATCGAAAAGGAGGAAAGGAAACAAAGACAGGATTGCCACTTCAACCGGAGGGCAGGATTTGAGGTTTACATCAGGGGTTCTTTTCACCCCACCTGTTTGCTCTGTTTGATCGAGGGGCAGATCTTGGCACAACTTCCAACATTCTTATCGCGAACATCTCTTCAACTTCCATCCACGACATCACCTCGCTCAAATGTCCGAAATGGCTTCCAACAATGGTGGAACCGTCATCACAATCGACAATTTTGCTACATCAATGTCCCAATTCTCGACCAGTGCACCAAACCAGCTCTATGGACTCGTAGATATGGGCAGGTCAACAATCCCCTCCTGCAACTCCTGCAACCCAAGTTAAAGATACATAGTAATGGCATCCGCTTCTCCATATCAGACCTCACCATCCCCCGCCTCCTCCACTGCATCTACCGCGAACGCGCCCCAATCTCCCTCTACGACGCCCTCCACGAATCCTCCCCAACCGCCAAACCCTTCAACTTCTCCCCCACGATAATCACCCGCGTAGCAGACACCCTTTCCCGCTTCTCCTCCATCTGCGACTCCTACTTCGTCCCTCGAGACCATATCAGCGTCTTTGCTACCGAGGCAATGCGGACGGCGCATAATCGCGACGAGATGCTTGCTGCGATTAAGGAGGCTACTGGGTTGAATGTCGATATTTTGAGTCCGGGGATGGAGAGTCTGTTTGGGGCGATGGGCGCGAGGAGTGGGTATACAGGTGTGGATGGGCTGTTTATGGATTTGGGGGGTGGGAGTGTGCAGATGACTTATGTTAATTCGGGGACTGGGGAGGGTGAGGGAATGGAGGAGGGATATGATATTTTGGCCGCGGGGGCTGCCAGGAGTCTGCCGTTTGGTGCGGCGAAGATGACGCTGGCGTTGAGTGCAGAGAGTGAGTTTGATGCTCCAAGTTTTGTTCACAATACTGGGAAAGAAAGACTTCATGATATGACTCGAGGTTCGGTTGAGATTCACGGCCTTAAACCGCTTCTTGGTCTACTTTTCACGTCCTCATGACCTCTCGGGACGCCCAGGCTGATGGTTTACAAATTTAGGCACTGCCCATTCGACGAAGACCGAGCTGCGGACTCGGATGAAGGAGACGTATGAGGAGTTGATAACAAAGTTCCCAAAGCTAAGACAACAATCAGAAAGTAAGGAAGGCATCACCATATACTTCTGTGGTGGTGGGTTCCGTGGATATGGAAGCATGCTTGTAAGGCCATCCCATAGTCCTGAAGTTGTTCAGTGACATGAATTTCCTGACTGTAGTCCAGATGCATACCGATCCGATACAGCCTTATCCCATCCCTGCCATCGGTGGCTACACTGTTCCTGGAAACCGATTTATCAAATGGCAGGAAATGCTGCACGTCAATAATTACGAAGAGGGTAAGATATTCGGGATGTCCAAGCGACGAAGAGAGCAGTTTCCGGCTATCGTGTCAGTTGTACAGTCACTCGTCGAAGGTTAGTTGTTCCTTTTCGCCAGTCAGTGGACACCAATCGTCAAGCCCTTTGATATTGAAATCATCTCGATGGATTGAGTAGAATACTAAGTGCATGTCTAGCGATTCCAAAGATCAAGCAAGTAATCTTCTGTAGCGGAGGAAACAGGGAGGGGGTGCTTTACATGAAGCTTGCGCCAGCGATTAGAGAGTTAAATCCACTCGCTTTGCTGCCAGGCGGAGCTCCAAACCAGGATCCAAAAGTTCTTGATCATATTGTTCAAATACTGGTCACTGCCATGCCTGAAGGATACCCTGCTATTCTATCGCACGAATTGCTACATTTTGTCGCGAGGAATACATGGCAATCAATGGGCGACCCGGACGGAGCTAACTCAGCCAAAGCACTGCACAATCCCATCACAGGCATGCTGGCCGGGTTACCTGGAATGACACACGAGATTCGAGCAGTAATCGCTCTCACGATGTCTGCTCGCTGGGGGAACGATCTCGGCCGTGTCGATCGAGGAGTTCACGATAATCTTCGAGCACTGGTTGGCCATGAAACTGCATGGTGGTGCGATTACATTGGCATTCTCGTAAGCTTCTTGGCTACTATCATGCCTGCCTTACCAGTCAGCGAGACAGTGTTGCCGAATACCGTCCGAATGCAGGCGTCAACTGCCAATGGACTTGGCAAGAAAGGCCATCACGTCGGAATCCGATTGAAGCTATTTGTTGCGCCGAAGGTTCAACTGGGTGTCCAGATTGGAGACCTAGAAGGAATGTTCAGGAAGGTGGGCAAAGGTATGCCGTTGAAATGGAAGGTGGAAGCTGAACTTGAGGATCTTTAGATTTTTGTTGTCGTTGAGATACCCTTTTGCTAATTGATTATATGACATGACATGATACCAAAATGGAACAATCTGCCGCCGCCGGCTTGTGATTAGTTTCCGAGATCCCGGTACTAGCTAGTAACTCCATGGGATCTGCAGTATGGGGTTTGTCCTCCAGCACTTTTGCCTGAAACTGGGTTAGTGTCTGGATAAGCTGACAGCTACGCCGCTTGCCAAGTACCGGTCGTCTATATCCATCTTGAACATCCCTAGATTTAATTCTGTACAACCATCGATTTCCTGTAGCACTAACAACCACAATGAACTCTCCAGCAGGCTCAATCCTCATCACCGGCCCAAACGGAGGCATCGGTATCGGCTTCGTCTCCCAATTCCTCAAAAGCCCCTACGCACTCACCCACTCCGCAATATACGCCGTTCGGGACCCCGCCAAAGCAACGGATCTCAAAGCGGCTCTGACCAAAGCTCCAGAAGGACATAAATACGTACTTCTTCCAATCGACCTCACCTCCCAATCCAGTATCCGCTCTTTCGCAACAGACGTCAACACCCGCGTTAGTTCGGGGTCGGTCCTACCTATTTCAGCCCTCATCCTCAACGCTGGCGTCCAAGACACAGCAAGAGAATATTTCACCGACGATGGCTTCGAACGGACGTTTTTCGTCAACTACCTAGCCAACTTCCTTCTCACGCTCTTACTTCTCCAAAGCATGGATAAGCAACATGGACGCGTGATATACACGAGCAGCACGGCTACTGATATCTGGTGGTCGGTCAATAATGCGTATTTTAGCAATGAGGAGCAGAAGAAGAGTATTGTGACGGATTGCGAGAAGATAGCGAAGGGGATTGAGGAGTATCCGGATGGGAATGCGGTTAAGACGGGGCAGAGACGATATGCGTTGAGTAAGATTTTGATGGAGGCTTGGATGTGAGGATCCGATTTCTTCCTTTACTACTCCTTTCTCTGCAGAAGCTCATATCTAGTGTTTAATCTTATCATGAATGAAAGCGGACTTGTTAATGACATAGAACAGGCACGAACTCCAACGCCGCATCAATACCGACCCCGCCCTCTCCAACATCTCCATCCTCGGCCACGACCCTGGCTGGATAGGCGCCACAGACTTAACGCGCAACGGCGACACAACCGTCAAGATTGCATTCGCATGTATCAGATTCTTTGCGCTCTTCACGTGGATTTTCTCCTCTAACCCGATGATGCGCACGCCTGAGCGGAATGGTGGATATCTCATGACATTGTGCTTTGATCGAGAGAAGTTTGGGGAGTATCCGAAGGCATTATATGTGGATGGTGGAGTGCTTTATAAGACCGTACCGGAGGCCAATGATGAGGGGTTGCAGAGGAGGCTTTGGAAGGAGAGTTTGGGGTTTGCGGGGGTGAAGGAGGGGGAAACGGTATTGAAGGATTGGAAGTGATGGACAGCCTAACACCAACGCTCTGCAACAAAGTTATTGAGATGGCGTAGATTGTAATCGACTACTGCTCTTTGCCTTTGGATCTGTATGTACGAGTCAAGATAATATCTTCAAAGGAGGAGCTATGTCGAAAATTGGAGAAGTCGTCACGTGATCATTCATCCTCACCACTTTCTACTATCCATGGCTCATGCTTCAGTGAGTCAAAATATGATGTCATCCGACTCTCTGGGCTCGATTTTTTCTCATCGAGTCTAGCTTTGTGGTCTGGAATGATACATGGACTGTTGCAACCGCACTGTGCAGCATGAGTCATTATGAGCCTCGAAGCTACCCGCGATTAAGCGAGAATGAAGGGTCTTGGTGGTGTAGCAACAACCGAGAGTTGAGAAGTACAAATACGCTTGCTCAGATCCTCAAAATTGAGGAATCATACCAAACAACAAATATTACAATCAAGCAGCAACACTAGACCAGCTTCAGAACTCTAAGGAGATCGACTCAACCAATCAATTGACATTAGCATGGTGGGCGCAACAGCGACAGCAACATCAACAACCACAACCACAACCACAACCAATACAAACATGGAGGCACTTGAGATTGGCTGCCAGACCTGTGGCATCCGATTCGACAGTAGAGAAGCTCAACGAAACCATATGCGAGGAGATTGGCAGTTTGTTCACCCCACCCCTAAATTCTCCAAATTGAATTCTAATTCTCACAGCGTCTATAACTTGAAGCGGAAGATGACTGCACTCTCTCCGATTCCTCACTCTGTCTTTGAATCGCAAATTATCAACATCAGCAAAGAAACCTCAGAATCGTCTTCTTCACAGCACGACGACGAATCCGAGTCCGATGATGAGGACTTCACCCCAACGAGATGTCTTTTCTGCCCCACGATCTCAACATCAACATCAACCAATCTCACGCACATGTCCCAGGCTCACAGTTTCAACATACCTGATATGTCACATCTCTTAGATATCGACTCTTTCCTGGGCTATCTCTACACCATCATCAGCTCATTCCACGAATGCATTTCCTGCGGAAGTGTAAAGAGCAGTAAATCCGCAGTACAGGATCACATGCGTGGGAAGGGGCATTGCAGATTAAACCTGGAGGAGGATCCGTTAGAGCTAGGTGATTTCTGGGAAGTGAGTGAGGACGAGAGCGAGAGTGGCAATATGGGCGAGGGGAATGACGGAAAAGGTGATGAAAAAGAGGGCATTCCTGTCCTGGTAGAAGGCGAGCTCCGTCTCCCATCCGGCAAGATCCTCGGTCGACGCAGCAAGAACCGAAATCCTCGACTCACAATCGCCTCTCTATCGCGATCACGCTCCTCCTCCCCCCCGCAGAACACCAAAGAACCACAACCACAACCGCAATCACAATCACAACCACCATCAAATCCACAACAAGCCACATCCTCAGCAATATCCACAGTCCGAACAATCAGACCAACAGTCCGAACTGAACATCGCATCGTACCTAAGCCAGGTACACAGACAAGTTTAATCGGTCTTTCAGATGTCCAGCAGAGGGCGCTCAGAGCGACGGAGATGAAGATCGAGAAGGTGGAGACGAAAGCGAAGAAGATGTATGAGGCGAAGGTCGATAGGAAGGGGAATAAACAGAAGACTTTTAGGGTGTTGAGTATTGGGAAGAAAGCTGCTGGGTTGGAGAAGAGGAATGGTTGATATGTGGTGGAGAATCTCGCAAGGAGAATGTCATTACGAAGGTCTCTTCAGAGACGAGGGTGTGGATTTTGGAACATGGGAACCCCATGATGGTCTCCTGATGTTGACAGTAGCCTCCTCTGGCCTGCTGTGGAGGAATATCAGTGAAGAGATTCACGTTGAACGAAGCTACTGTAGCGCAGCGGGGGTACAGGGAGGTTCAAAACTAGGTTTATCTTCAGAGAGAAATACCGAGGAGTGGGGCAATACACTTTTGAACATGTACATGGAACACGTTCCCTCACACTACACACACCGAAGCATCATACCAATAGAAAAACATCGTTCGGCTCTTCGTAATCGACATCTGACCCCCGCAGTGTATCACACCTACTTCATCTCCCTTCCTTTCCCACAATCATCGAGACCTTGACCTCTTCCGTCCAAATGAATGGAAGCTGATCTTGGAACTCTTGATGACCAGCCGAGGCATACCGTTTATGATTTTTTCAACCAGGGATTCCTCGTGCCTTGAAGAAATGCCGGAATTTGAATCACTGTCCTGGCGACGAGTTCTCGACGGCTCATTTGCATATCTAACTTGCGACCTTTGGGAAGTTCCTTGGCGGTTGGAACTTGCTCCTGGGGGAAGTTGAGTTGCGGATCTCCATGGTCTTGATCTTCTAATTTGTATCTTATCATACCGTGCAACGATGTAGGTGTTGCTTCCTTTTGTGACTCTTGCCATCCCGACATTAGTCACAGGGTGATTGATAATCTACCTCCAGATTAGCGACCATCCCTATCGAGTTCCTTGCTTTCAGCGGTCAAGGATATGGAAGTTTTGCGGACTGAGAGACTTCTTACCTGCGTATAATGCCCAACTTTCTTCCCCCGAGCTTCCTTTCCAACCGGCTCTCCACGATATTGCCACTTCTCATCTATCCAGCCCCTCACCGCCGACGCAAAGCTCTGAACATTATATTTCGACCATGCCAAGTTCTCGCCCATATCATCCTGGTCTTCATGATCATACCCTCGACCACAATTTTGTCGAGCGAGCTCCTCGGCCCATTTCTTTGCTGCTGTGGCGAGTGTTTCGCTCCAGATAAGATCCGGTCGAGGTCCTCCTGGGGCTTCGCGACGAGCTGGAAGACACGAGTTAGAACTTCGTTTAGGCACAGTCAACGAGTTTGAATACCTTCGTTATGAAGATCTAAAATCTTTTGAATCTCGTGATCGGGTAGAGACCTGATCGATCTCGAATTTGCGGATGGGCCAGCAGCTGGAGTCTTGACAGGTCCTTGAGGGAGGCTTTCGCTTCGACGTAGAGCGAAGTCTCTCGGATGTCCCCATGGCAAGCTCCCAATCACCTGAGGACCATCGTATCGAGCAACAATATACAGCCAATCTCCGGAATGTATTTTCACCATTCCTACCTTTGTTGTCCCAGGGCATATGATCTGCATTCCACCATTAGCAGCCTTCAGGTTTTGGTGGTGAGAATCATCAAAATTCCGGTTCTTTACTTGTGTATAATGTCCCACCATCACGCCGTTTCTATTTCTTCCGTTGGCAGTCACTGGGGCTCCTTTATAATCTGACCTTTCTCTGATCCAGCCCCTCGTTGTTGTTGTCAAAGTCATCTTCCCACCTTCTCCACCAAACAGGTTCTCCCCCATGGTATACGGCTTCTGTAGAAGCTTGGGATCGTGTTGTAATTGTCCCTGTCGCCTCATGTTCCGTACCATCTTCTTTCCCCATTCTTTGGCTGCTGCAGTGAGGGTATTGGACCATACGAGGTCGGGACGAGGAGGGCCAGGAGCTTCGCGGCGGGCTGTGTTCATACTATTTATTATTCTTTCTGGTCATGGTGTCGCTTGTAGTTAATACGAACCTTCATTATGTAGTTCAAGAGCCTTTTGTATTTCTTCTGCAGACACGGACAGTACAGACATCTTTAATGTTGGTTCGTAAATTGTCAAACTGGTCTGTTCCTTTCAATTGCGATCTCGAAAGAAGAAGCGCAGGCTCTCAGCTGTCTGGTTGAATGACTGTCCTACATGAGACATGACTGTAATGTTAAAGATAAGTTAGACTCGCCACTCACTCATAGTTTGGAAATCAATCAAGTATTCGACTGAGTCTGGAAGTTATCTTCACAAGCTCATACCGTCAGAGTTGAAATAACTTTCAGTCAACAGTTACAAGCACCTTTCGACTCACGATTTGAATTGGAGACTTTTAAGGATACCCTCAATATGCCATGCTTGACGATGGGACTATATATACAGGATGACCGATCGAGCCACAATTGCCACTACTCTACTCCCATACCCTAGACTCATCGAGAGTTCCCTTGTGACGAAGAACTCCCACCCATGATACTTCCAAACAAGCTCCCAAGGAATGAATTTTTCTCTTTCTTTCTCTTTTCAGAAAAAGTAGATGAATCACCGACCCAACGAGAAACTCGCTGGACAATATGTGGCTGTGACGGTATCACCATCTGTAGTTGTGGCTTCCATGGTGTATCCCCCAACACCTGGGGGCCTCGGTACCTAGCAACTACGAACTGTACGTTTGGACCACAAGCGTATGCTGTGCCGACTTTCGTGCTTCGTGTGGAAATCACCTACATTCCTTCAGTGTCGGAACTCTCTTTCTGGCAGTGCAGCGTATACACAGCGAAAGCATATACCTGTGTATAATGACCCCAGAGGTTCCCCCTCTTGTCTTTAATGCTCTGGTCGACAGGCTGTCCCCTATACCACTTCTTTTCTTCAACCCATCCTTGTGCAGATCTTGCCAGTGTCAAAAGCAATTCTATAGGACTGTATGAGCCCACCATCAAGTTATCTCCCATACCGATCCTGCCCGCTTTAAGATTATGTACTCCTCCTCGGTTCATGCGAACGAGCTTCTTGGCCTATTCGAGAGCGGCGGCTTCGAGTGTCTTCGACCAGACGAGGTGCGGACGACTACCTCCTGGAGCCTCTCGGCGAGCTTCAACAAGAGCCTTTTAGCGTTAGCTTTAGATATTGACAGTATTATTTCCGTTGTTGCGTAAGTCCAACGCTTCTCGTGCGTCTCTTGATGGTGCGCTCATGTTCTCTTGTGTCGCCTTGTGATATCCTTACTTGTCGAGATGTAAACATTTCTTAGGTCCAGACTTCTGGAAGTAGAAGGAGAAAAGGGTTCTCTAAGCGATATCTCCAAGATTGCTATAAATAGTTCCTGACTTAGTACAGTCTGTCGCGCCTGAGTGAGTGCATTCATCGATTCCCAACTTGGTTTGTTTCAACAGAGTTATTCTTAGATCAAGTGACTGTAACATTGCACTGTGACAGAATTGACATGAAAGAGCAAAACAAAAGTAAAATTCCCCTGATTCATCATAAAATTCCAAAGTTTGTAAATAGTTTCCGACAATGAACTCGCGATTCTTTTCTCGCTTAGCAATGGCCCTGCCCGGCGCCAGTTTCCCCTCACCGCTCCACTTCTGCGGCTGCTCATCTTTCAACCACCAGCATTGGCTACTTACAAAATGACCGTTTCCAACAGCATTTTTCAATTAGCATCTGGGTCCATCAGCCATACCTTCGAGCACCAAGGGCTCATGCGAGAACTGCGGTAAATAACAAAACGAGCTTATTGATCCACTCTGCACACGATGCTACGCCGCCAGTTACTGCTCCAAATAATGCCAAAGAGAAGACTTTGTAATGCATAAGCGCAATTGTGGACCATTTATCCGGTATATGAACGTCGAAGAGTTCGAATGCTTGTCATCACGGGTTCCAGCCAACTACGCACGCATCATCAATACCAATAGCTTCAACGAGGACACGCTGAAGGATAAGTTGACCGTTATCGATGCCGCTGTGACTGTGCTGTATAAGTATAAGCCCTTAGCCTTATGAGCGTTTTTTGATTCGAATGTGGAGAAGTTCGTCTTTATTCGGAGGGAGAAAGGGATGTTTCTGTTCAAGATCTACAAACTCATGGATACCGTTCGCGTGAGCAGTTTATGGTCTGGAGAACATCACAAGCCATTGCCGATGCTAGTGATTAGTTGGATAGTCGGAACACAACGAGAATGACTGGGGCGAATCGTATGTTCTATATGGCGCCTGTCAAGCTGGTCCATATGAGCCGCACAGTGGTGACCAGACTTTGGTTCAGGCAAGTTCCATTTCCCATCAATGCTTTCACTTGTTTTGGCTTGATGGATCACGGCTTGTCCTAGATTTCGGGACTTCAGAACAGATATTGAAGCAAGACTGATAGCCTCCTACTTCGCATTGATGAAAGCAGAGGGCCAGATCCTAGGTAATTCTCAGCGACTGCATGGGGTATCCAGCTAGAGCTAGCGAAGAGTATTCTCTATAATACACTCTGGACAGAAGCCACAAAAAACCTCGGTCCCAGACATTGCTATGACCGCAATTAGACTCATACATAGACCATGTGATTACATTGAAGGTGAGGCTGGGGCTTCAACAAGGTATAGGAGACCGATTACCAATTGAGTTGGAAGGGGACATAGATCAAAATGAATTCTAACGTCCATCCGAGATCTCGTATAATTTGATGTGCAGACCCGGGGAAGCGGGCCGCAACCGTGAACGAATTTCGAGTCAACTGCAGAGGCAAGACGGTAAGACAAGGTAGTTTGATCAACTGTCAATCGAATTTTGACCTCAAGTGAGGAAGTGTATGGTATATACAAGAAAATATGGATATGTACAAGAAAGCTTCCGGAGCAAATGATGGAGCCGAACACTGAACCGAGCGACGCTCAAGGCCCTGAAAAGGAAGAGAATCTCATTGTCTAGCAATCATCAGCAGCAGCCTCTGGGGCAGCTGAAGCTACAGGCGCGGCGGATGAAGTTTGAACGAGGGTTTGGAGCGTAGTTGGGGCGACGCTGGCGATTGGGGCTGCGGTCTCGATCACTGCAGCTGAGGTGGTTATAGCTGGGATAGTTGAGTTTGATGCAACTGAAGTAGCAACAGGAGCTGAAGCTGAACTGCTTACACTTGATGCCGCACTGCCGGCAGAGCCACCACATGTGAAGAGTGCTGGTCCTGGGATGGTATACGCAGAGGCTTTGTAGGCATCATAGGTGATTCCTGGGTCAGTGGCCTTGTAGGCTCCTGGGAAGGAAACAAGCGAGGATGGAGTGGTGGTTCCGCTGCCGGTAACCTTGATCTGGTGGCAGGATGGGTAGAATTGAGCTCCCGGGTAGGCATACGCAGCGTGCAATGCGATGACCTCGTGGCGGACCAGGTATGAGCCTGGGGTCAAGCAAGATGGGATGGTGTAGCTAAGGAAGCCCCCAGCCTTCTCGATAGCATCACTTGCCCAGACATCGGAGGTACCTGTACGGCCAGCTTCTTGGACCTTGAACCAAACGGCACTGTCTTCATTAGTCGATACTCGCCTTCTCTCCAACGTGATAGCTTACTCTGATTCGGGCTCGAAAGTGGTGCAGTCTCCTCCAGGGCAAAGGGCCATGTAGGTAATGACGGGTCCCATGTGAGACTCTGGCCACAGGGTCCAGTACAAGTCCACCTTGCTACCTGCTGCAACAGGGCCAGCAGTCAACTTCGCAGGGGAAGATCCAACAATCCCACCAGCGGTGTATCCTCCACATTGGATGTCGATGGAAGTCAGGTCCTCTACAGGTCCATTGCCTTGAATGGCTCTGAAGATCCGGTCTGGGAGCGGGGAGGTATAAGGATCTTGGTACGGTTGGTAGCCCTGAAAAGAGGAATTAGTCGACGTCGATTTCCCAATCGTGAACATCGGGAGAAATCTTACAGTGTATGAAACTCCACCAATGGAAGCATTGTTGACATATCCATGGGCAGAAACTGTGGCTGCCAGAGCCGCGAGAATGGAGAAGGTAGCGAAAGACATAATGAGTGTATTTGAGAAGGTTTAAAGACTTGCTTGCTCTTCCTCTTTGGCGCCTCTTCAATCTTTATATAAGCCTCTTTCCCTCATAGTGGAAACCCAATTTCCTCCTCATCTGATGTCCAAACTGCCAAGAAACACAGTGCATTGCTTGGCCTTGCTGTCAGGTGGGCGTTGCGCTGTGAATAGGGGCATGTTGACTTGTTTCCTCAATTCTGTACAGGGGAGGGACATTGCATCAATATAAACGGAACAAATGTTTCCCAACTTGTCGTCCGAACTCCGCTTGTCGACTTTATCTGCGCCACTGATGCTGTTTCAAGTGGTGGTGGGCGCCAGGGCGGCTCGCCAGAACGGGCTTGGGGTCCCGGCGCGAGCCCAGGAACCGGGACAGGTGGGGTGTCTGGATCCACCACTAGGAGAAAACATCGTGGCGCTTTGTTACAGACCATCCGAGAATATATTATCCTCCCCTTGGCCCAGAGGCACGAGGACTGTTGTGCTTTCTTGCAATTTTGCCAAAATGATCAAGCTTTTGTTGACAACTTCCTCCAGTTACTTTCGCTCTTTAAGGCAAAAGGTTCAGGTCGGGATCAACATGATGTTTGCGGCACAGTCTGCTAGCGCATGACATGTAACAAACGTTATCGCGACAACAACAATTGATATGGAAGTCCATCATCGCCACAGTAAGTCTGCGCATCTTCTTGTGTTACGTATATGAAAAGGTTCCGCTCAACTTGCTTCTCTGGGCTCTCAAGAATGGCTTCAGGTAGCATCAACACACCAAAACGAGTTGTGGTCATTGGCGCAGGATGGGCAGGTCTTGTTGCTGCAAAGACGTCAGTATCCCCGCGTTCCTAGGAGTGGCAGATGACTGATTTAGATGCAGATATCTGCAAGTTGATCCCAGTATAAACCTTACAATATTCGAAAGCGAGCGAACTCTTGGTGGGGTCTGGAATGCGGACCGATGTTTCCCTGGCTTCCTTGCGGATAGTCCATCCGGACTCTTCGACTTCTCTGATCTCCCCATGAGGGACGCGATTGGACTGAAGGACTGGTCGGATCTGCCTGGGGAGCAGGTATATCAATACTTGAAGGCATACGCGGAGAAGTTCTCATTGGTGGAAAAGATGCGTCTTGGCACGAAGGTATCGCGTGTGACTCGTCATGTTGATCAGAAAGCTTGGGATGTCGAGATAGAAGGTTCGGGGGAGGTAGTCACCTGCGATAAATTATTGGTTGCAATTGGACTAAACTCGAAGCCTAAATGGCCCGACATACCGTTGAAAGACTTTACGGGACTGGCAATTCATTCCAAGGACATCGGCACCCGGCATGCAGATCTGTTGTCAGAGAAGGTACAACGAGTTACTGTCTACGGAGGTTGCAAATCTGCCATTGATGCTATCATTCTCTGTGTCAACGCTGGCAAGCATGTCGACTGGATTATTCGCGAGACAGGAAATGGTCCAGGAATGATGGTCCAGATACGCAAGAGGGGCGTTCATGGCGCTCGGCTTGCTGGGCGATTTAAAAACATCCTAACACCTTCAATCTTCTCCATGGACTCTTTCTGGTATCGCTTCCTGCACAGTGGGAAGAGCCGACTTGGCAACTGGATATGTAGGAAGGTTTGGGCCAAGGCAAGCTCGGTCCCGCTGACGATGAATCCATATGACAAGGAATGCCCCAACATGGAGAAGCTTAAGCCAGAGACAGGCGAGTAAGTAGCATCAACAAACCCACTTGTGCCCACTGACATCTTCGTAGCGCGTTGTTCTTCACGGCTAGCCTTGCCGCCCTTCATGGCCAGGAGAAATTCGTAGATGAGCTGCACTCGGGGAACATGATCCAAGTTCATCGTGCAACCATTACATCCATGTCGAGATCGAACGTGGTTTTGAACAACGGGGATACTCTGCCGTGCGATGCGGCAATATTTGCCACCGGCTGGGACTACATGTCAACTTTGTTCACCCCGACAGATTCTCTCGCGCTGGGGACAACAGCACTATTGAAGGATGAAGATCCGAAAACAGCTTCTTATTGGGAAAGCCTTCATGTGGAAGCTGAAAAGGATGTGCTCGACAAGTTTCCGATTCTCAAGAACCCTCCATCCCACCATCCCCGACGAGTCATCCACACCCCATATCGACTGTACCGACATATCCTCCCATCGTCCTTGGCAGCACAAGATGACAGATCTCTCGTCTTCCTTGGTCTAGTAACCAGTGTGCAGACTTCTATCTACGCCGAAGTCTCTGCACTTTGGGCTATTTCCTGGATGGAAGGGATGCTGGATATCTCCAAGTCGAAGGAAAAAATGGACTACGAGATTGCGAGAATCAACGCTTGGTGTGAACGAAGGTACTTGGCGCGAGGTCAGACGAGACAGATAGCTTCGGCAGAAATTCAGGATGTCACTGATGTCTTGATGCGAGATATGGGGCTGAAGGTGTATCGCAAGTCAAACATCTTCTCGGAGATTTTCCTTCCTGGTTTCGCACAAGATTACAAGGGGATTGTGCAGGACATGCTGGAGAAATCGAAGGAGGAAAGAGAGAAGCAGAGGTGAGTATTACTAATCTATATACCGTCTAACGAATAAATTACAGGAACAAATGGAATTGAGGGGTATCTCCTTTTTCTCGCCTGGATGCTGCGTCGTCCTCTTCAGACCGTCGATTTGAAAACAACATTGTATGCTCCAACTCGCCCCATCACATTCTTCTGCCTCATGCCTTGCTCACAATCCCCTTGGGATTGAAGAACTTCACCACCAGGACCCCAAACCCCCCAGCAAGAACCACAACTCCACTAAAAATGGCGACTTCGTCAAACCCACCGTATTCTTTGACGAGTGCTCCATCAATAGGCGGACCAATGAGAGCTGCGATTGAGATGACAGCCATACCCATTCCCATGTATGTTCCAATTTCTCTTGCATCCGGTGTAATTTGAGCGAGACAAACGGCCATTCCAGAAATGATGGCTCCAGAGCAGAATCCATAGAACCCAGCAAACACGATGATACCCGCATTGTTTTCCAACTTCTGCATGCAGAGTATTAAAATTCCTGTACTCAGTCCGGCGAGACAGAGGGCATTCAGTCGACCAAGCTTGTCGCCCAGCACTCCTGGAATTACTCTGCCGAAGAACGACGCACCGTTCAGGATCGAGAGCAGATAGCCGGCCAGCTGCGTTCCCATGCCTTTCTGGACGGCAAAACTTGGGAGGTAGAAGAATGGCATGAACATTCCCATTAACATCAGGAAAACAGCAGCCAGCAAACTGGTGTACTGTGGGTTCTTGAACGCCTCCGGGAGGAAGAAGCTATTTTTTCTTGGTGGAAGGCGGGGTCGAATCGCTGCGGCTGCTGGAAGCATCAATGCAAGCATGATGAAGCCGATAATGCGCACCGTCCATCCGAAAGTCAACGAGCTGTTGTTCAACATCTTGCTAAGCATTATTGGGAACAGCACACCGCCGATCGACGAGCCTCCAATGGTAAGTCCCATTGCTGCACCGCGTTTCTTATTGAAGTATTGGCCCGTCGCAGCCATGGCGGGAGCCATGCTCATTCCCATGGAGACTCCTATCTCGGTGTCAGCTCGACACTCGAATGCTTTTGGATTACCTCACATACCACCAAGAACACCTTGCGCCAGGAGAAACTGGTAGAAGGAGGTGCAGAGACTTGTCATCATGACCGAGATTAGATATCCTAGGATAGCCGGCCATATGATCTGTTGGGCGAAAGAGTTAGCTCTGGATCAAGTCTCAGCTCCGGATGGGAAGTACCTTGGATCCGTATCTATCGAACATCGGCCCGCCGACCAGATTCCCAGAAAACACGAAAAAGATTTGTAGCGATCCGATCCATGATATCGTCGACGGAGATTCGTTTCGAAGTTGATGTGTTTGGTAATACTCTTGGTAAACACTGTCCTAGTTAGTATTTATGTCACACAAAGTAAGATTGCCATACCCGAATGCATTTGCGTAACCAAATCCGCAGAACAAAACCCCGGATGCACCAGCCACAACCATCCAAGCCCTCAACCCGCCCTCAGGGAAGTCGTCCCCAGGCTTCCCACCCGCGTTTACTACAGAAGCTTTCTCGGATGGCGACTCTATGCTTGGCTCCACATCCTGAACCTTAAGCTCCTTCTCCACGCCAAATGCGGGGTCAGCATTGTTGACATCCATCTCGATCGATCTGTAGTAAATGAATTGGCAAATTTAGCGAGTTGTACAGAATCCAATAAGCACAAGAATCAAACTGGTCACGTCCACCGAAAGAATGACCTTAACTTTAAATGCAGCATCTTGAACTTATAACGAACAGATTTGACGGCCCATTGAAGTGGTGTGAAGTTGCCAGGCGGCTGAACGGAGATAGCGCTGAATTCCTCATGCTTCTTTTCAAGCCATACTGCAAGGCTTGACACAGTTTCCCATGATCTTCCGCCATATTAGGCCGTGCGGTAATGGGTGATTGGTTGTTACAATGGACCCCTTGTTCTGGGATGATTCCGCTCATTGGGCGCCTCTTTTGCGCCTGCACTCCAGATCTTTGATGTTTGTTTGGCGGTCCAAAATCCGAAGCGCGAAGGCCGAGCTCGCTACCAGCCCCTGTCTAAACTTGTTAGTCAGCAGCCTTTTTGATGAAGTAGCAGCTGTGCCGCAGGCACATGACCTTATCTCCGTTCGCTCTTTTCTCGGTCTTTTCATCATCAATACAACAATAAGCCGCATCACGAAGGGAAAATATTATCCCTTTCTTACGGTCCAACACTATCCATATGAGTCAAATCTTACTATTGCTGCTGTCAAAAGGCCAATGAGAACCTCCTGACGCGTGTGCAGAATTTCGAACTGTTACTACTTGTAGGGCGGAAACCTCCCCCGTGGACTCCCCGCGGACTAGATATTCATGAAAGCTTGTGGGCGGCTGCCTGGTCGATCTGACCAAGTCTTAAACGCTGCTCCGTATACTTAAATTGCCGAAAGTCAATTCCTTTCATATCTCCATCGTCAAGATGTCCGAGCCCGGTGATGTCCCTCCACCAGCCTCAGTAACTCCAGTTACTGCTCCACGAAAACGCCGCCGGCCAGCCCTGTCCTGCGAGCAATGTCGACGCCGGAAGATCAAATGCGACCGAACTTATCCTTGTGGCCAATGTATACAGTCGAAGACTGCATCATGCACGTACAGCCCAGATAGTGTTCCCGGAGTGGGCCACGTGAATAGAGCGGGCATTCATAAGCCCAGACAGGCAGTCCAAGAGCCGAGGGGACAAGCACCTCTTGGCTCGTGGTCAAGAGAGGACAGTATTGCTATTCCAAGTCGTCCTCGCGGTCCGGAATTTGCTCCTACGTCGAACGACCAGTCATCGGACAGCGCCTCGCAAAAAGGACTAGCTTCATCCGATACATCTCGTACGGCTTGGTCTTCACCTGGTGCTGAAGAGGTTCAGGAGCTCCAAGAACTTGCAAGTAATCCCAAAGGCAAGCAGCTTCTTGGCCGCCTGCTGGAGAAGCTTAATGAGCCAAAAGCCAAAGATACTGGCTCAACAGTAGAGGTCAGTATTCTTGCTTTTCTTTCCCCCGTTTCCTCCGCAGCTCTTTCAAGTCTTCTCAATTACCCTTGTAAGCGCTTGGAATGGCATAGGGCCCTCTCCTCGTCTCTTTGAAAGACGATAAACAATTACTAATGCTTGGCAACAGAGGGAAGAATTTCAATTCAGACTTGAACAAAAGGATCAAGTACGTGGAACAGTGTCAAAGACTAGGTTCTTTGGCCAGAGCCACTGGATGTACTCATTCGGTGCATTTGACCACATCTCCTGTATGACCATCAATCCTGCGAATGGTACGCCGGATCTCCACGAAACATTGAAACAATCCGATGTTTATCGCAAGCTCGAAGAATGCAAGGCCATATCGAGGGCTGCGAAGGCAACACCTCACAACCTGTACCTCTTGAACCCTCACTTCCGTGAGTCCGTTCCACCTCGAGATGTGTGCGACAAGCTGGTGGCCCTCTATCTACGAACATCAGAGTCGACATATCGCATCTTACATGTCCCTTCGTTCCAACGAGAGTACAATCAGTACTGGGTTGATCCAGTTGGTACTGGATCGCCTTTTATCATTAAGCTACTACTCGTGATGTCCATTGGGGCGATCTATTACCAAGAGCCCGACTCGGCACATTGGCGAGGCCAAGCACTTCAGTGGGTATTCGCTGCCCAGTCTTGGCTTGCTACACCGTTCGAAAAGAAAAGACTTCACATATCTGGCCTGCAGATACACTGTCTTATTTTGATTGCCCGTCTCGATAATGGTGTTGCTGGCGACCTTATTTGGAACTCTGCTGGAGCGTTGATCCGAACAGCATTTCAGATGGGATATCACAGGGACCCGAAGTTTCTCCCTCATATGTCAACACTCCACGCCGAACTCCGTCGAAGACTCTGGGCAACTGTTCTTGAACTCAACATTCAAGCGTCTCTGGACTCTGGAATGCCGGGCCTCATTTCTATAGCTGACTACGACACGGAACCACCCGCCAACCTCGACGACGATGATATCGACGAGCATGTAACGATCCCACCGACCTCCAAGCCTACCAGTGTCTTCACCCAAGCTTCACTCCAGATACGTTTACTGAGTAGTATGAAGCTCCGCCTTCTGATCGTCGCGCACTCCAATAACATTCGCATGGAGCCATCGTATGAAGAAGTGCTCCGCATCAGTTCAGAATTGTCGCAATTCCTCAAAGAAAACAACGCTTTCATCACGAGAATCTGCCAATCCACATCGCCTCCGAAGATATCCCAGATGGAACGGAACATATTCGACATTGCGGTTCGGAGGTTCCTGCTAACTCTCCACCGACCATATTCAGCTCGAGCAACTAGAGACCCTCGCTTCTACTTCTCCCGCAAGATATGTCTCGACCTCGCCACAACCTTCCTCACATACCCTTCAACCAACCCTGCAGAGCCCCAACTCCCAGAAGGATATCACGATGACTACACACGTATGACCATCATGCGCGGCGGCTTCTGCAAGGGTCTCCTCGTACACGCATGTATCGTAATCTTCTCGGAGATTCTCGCCCAGCTCGACGAAGAAACATCCTTCACCAATCAAAGCAGACTCGCACGCGAGCCAATGAAACAAGTCCTGCGAGATGCCGTCGATCTCCTAGCCAAGAGGATCGAGCTAGCAGAAAACAACGTCAAGGGCCATCTCTTCATCTCCGTCGTTTTGGCACAGATTGAGGCATTGGAAGAAGGCCTCTGTCCGCAAGAAAAGGTCATGGAGGCAGGGCTGAAGAGCGTGGAGCTGTGTCTTGAATTGTTGAAGAGGAGAATTCCGCAGAGGCTCAGCGCAGGCGACTATGATCGGCATGTTGAAGATGGGACATCGCCGGATGGGATTGGAGTTACAGAGGTTCCTCCCGTACATGATCCACGGATGGACTTTACGATGGACGATTGGAATATGGATTTCAATTTGCCGGAGTCGTGGCTGCTTTCTGGGTGGGAAGACAATCAGCCTTGGGGATTGCAGATATAGATACCAGGAAAAAGGGGGCGCATGGCGTTTTTGATTTATAGAGGGGAGTATGGATGTAACACCACTTTGTAACAATGCCACTCGCCCAGATAGACTTTTGCGGAGGCTCGAATAATCACAACTCAATCTTGAAAAGCTTTGGTACATGTTCAAATCCACCCTAGCACATAATTCCCCACAAAGATTCTCAGAATCGGATCAAGTGTTCCAAAAGTTACAGATCTGAGGCCGGCCCAGGTAAGTACTTGACGTTCCGCTGTCTTGTTTCCATTCGTCCTCTCTGAAAATGTCCACTGCCATGCTCCTCCACATGCCTCAAGATTCGATAGTCAGCCATATGCCATCACATGATTCACTCATCCTCTTCCTCCGACTTCCCTTTCCACCTCCCTCGCAAAGACACCTTTGTTGCACATCGCACAATCCAGATATATAAATAACCATAAAAAGGCTGCATCTCATTGCGGCCTATGAAGTCCATTCCCTGAAAAGCCTTCACAATGGCGTCAAATCCCCCTTGGCACCGGTGCGATGAAACACCCCGACTGCAGGACAACCGCGCTTAGAACACGTGATGGAAGCCATGAGCTTCTGCGCCGCTTTTCTGCGTGAATCATTGAGCTGAGCGGGCATCTTTGCTGCATGTCGCAGATACATATAACGTGACGAGATGTGTCCCTTAAAGTAGCCACTGACGTACACTTTTCAGTCTCAAAATCCCCTTATATCAGTCGTCGAGTGAAAATTGGCACGTGACCACCCCCTTGATCATATACTTCCTCTCCAGCTGGCTTCTGTTGCATGTCGTATCATCCTGACTATAAAAATTTTTGAGGCGTATTTCACTAGAAGGAGTTCGAATCCTCGAAGACAATGGGTTTTGCTGTGTATGGGATCCTAAGTAAATGCGGCGTCGGAAGGATTCTGGGGCAGAGTATGAGCCACGAAATCCTTCGGCTCAGAGCACTTTCTTCCGAGATTGATAAAATCGCCGATCGAAGCTCGAAGGAACTCGGAAAACAATGTCATGCTATATGAAAATGTCCCTCTACTATCAGTGAACTTGTGTCGGTGCTGATTACGCTTGGCTCTTGATCAAGCCAGCCACGAGCATGAAGAAAGTAAGGTTCTCGAATCCACGTATCTTGTTTTAAAAACTTAGAGATCAGCCATCTTACCTCAGTAACTATGCTGATTGCGACCTAATAATTTGAGCCAGTAGACCAGTTGTAAAGACAAGAAATCTGGGCCATGCGCGTGCGCGGAGAAGAGGTATTACGAATTCATATCACTCGCCCTTCACATGTTGTTTTGCTACTGCCAGGCCCCTTCCAACACCAGTTATAACCTGGACGCTATAACCACATAATTCCGTTGTGTGAACTGTCACCTTGGTTCCCAGCACAGCCATGAAAGCCGCATTGTCGACTCCGAGAATCTCTTTCGAGATGCATCTGTGGCATTCCAACCTGCCCAGGGCTCTAGTACTTTTAACCTAAAATCAATCAGTTCTATTCATACTCGACTCTTACTCAATCTGCCTGATATCTCGTCACTTCCACCTACGGCTAAACGCCGCCCGCCACATTGGACGGTCTGGGGTGACCGGGCAATTTCACACAGCCGATCTGAGCCGTGAAAGATTGTAGGATCGTCTCAAAAGGGCGTCCTGCTGATTTTCTTGGCTGCCATTCTTGGGTGAGAAGATCGAGTGGGGCCATGTGGGGTTCACTGTGTTTCCGGGTATGCGGAGGAAAACAGTATATTCGCCGAATTGAGAGGGTTCGTTCAAGATACAGGACTTGCGAATACGACGAATTCGGGGCCTTTCAGTATGCTGCGCATCGCCTAGCATGCTGCTTGATAGCTCGTGAGGTACTGATTGCTGGCAGTGGGAAAGTGTATCATGTTAAGCGAGTGGGGTGTTTACACCGGAAGGTGGGGTCATCACATAGCCGAGCAGTAGAATAAACCTCCTCTCAACGAGGCATTGTGGGTCGGCAGATGTGTTTAGCGATGGACTAACTAAGTACAAAGAATATCTGTAGAATGATTGATGACAACAATAAAAGGAAGAAACAGCGCCGCCATCTGCATCGTCGTCGTCGTCCACTACCAAAGTACAGTTGTTTGGCAGACCGTTGAAGTTTGTTCAAAACGCAAGGTTCGATCGTCGAGAAATCTTCTTGCCACCTTGATCTCAATCATGATCATTGGCCCAATCTCCATTATATATCCCAGTCTAAGCGCGAGTGCAATACACGTAAGCCAGCAAGCAAAACCGATTGAACAAACATAGAACCCCAAGAAGGGATGATCTATGCCTTGATAGCAGCACCTCCCATGGGCAGAGCCTTGAGCCATCCATCGACGGGCTCCGGTGCAGCTTGTGGGATATTGCATGCGTTGTATTTGTCGGCTGATTGCTTCGTGATACCGGCGGCGGGGCAGTCTCTGTCCAGATTGCAGTTCTTGTCCATGGCCAACTGAAGGGTCTGGTCCTTCCATCCGAAGACGTAATCACCATGAGCTGCGGAACCTCTGCAGGATGTGTCAGTTTTCTGCTCTCAAGTAACACCGGACGCGTGATAAGACAAAAGGAATGGAAAGGCTTACCCCAAGTTCATGCTGTACATGAATGGATTGGATCCATCAGATGGGAACTGGCTCTTGTCTGCCATGAAGTCGGTAACGTTCCACATCAGTTCGTACATGATTTGTGGGAGCTTGACTGGGTGAGTTGATGGGCATGCTCCGCCTCCAGTGGCACCAGATCCTTGGCCATAGGCAACGTGGGATTGATGATCTGGACTGTCGAGGTTCTTGCCATCCCAGCATCTAATCTTGTCAGACTCTTCTCGATAAATTTTCACTTCGAGGGTGGTAAGTCACATACGTTGGGAAGATGATGGTCTGTCGGATCATCTTGCACTTGGTGTCCATGGGGATACCGACGGTGTCAGTACCGCTGCATGGTGCACCTCCGACAAAGGTATCCTCGTTGGACGAGGTCCAGCAGCGATGGCAGATATTTGACTTGGCAACCTTCTTCTCATCTGTCTCTGTTGCCTTCCCTGCAATCATACGGAAACCCTGATATCGATTAGTATCTTGCCCAAAACCTTTCATCGGAGCATACTCACGGGCTTGAAAGCAGTCGTCTTTCCACTTGGGATGTAATAGATATCCATACCTCCCTTGTTGATCAACTTCCCCTGAGGCCCACCATTGCCGACTTGCGGCACACGCTTGTACGTGCCATTCTTAGCCTTGAAGAACATCACGGCGGTCCAGTAGTTGGAGAGATCCTCTTTGAACGAGCACGACGTGCAGGTAGACTGCGAGACGAGATTATGTGAGACGGGATCCATGGTGATATTGAAAGAGTTGCCTCCAATGATCTGATGCAAGTGAGGCGTGTACGCCTGTCCCGGATTGACGATCGGGTCGACTCGGTCGACGACCAGCTGGGAGCATGCGAAACGCAGCATGTTTTGAGCAGAGCCCTGCTGGGCGAGGAGCGCCACGAAAGCAAGAGTAGACCACTGCATCTTGGCTTAAAACTTGCCAAAGAATGTCGTCTGTTGACCTTGAGATTTCTGGAAAACCAGTAAATTTGAGTTGGATTGAGAAGTGAAAAAAACGGGCGTAGAAGAACTCTCGAGAACAGAGATGGGAATGTATCGTACCATCCTTATACCTTCTCTTCCTTCTCTCATTTTCCCCAGTTCCTGCCACCATCACACCCCGCAAAGCCCATAACTGCCGAAATGTGGAGAACTTGTTTACTCATTTTTCGCGTCATGTGGTAGCAATATACAATGGCCGTGAAAACATATAATAATTGGGTAGGAAGGTCCGATGTTTTGATTAACCTCATATATCCAGGCAAAGGGTAGTTTAAAAGCCGGTGTGACAGATGCTTGGGAGTTGTGATTGTGTTTGGCTGTTGTGGTGGTTGAGTTTATACGGCTATTAAGCCTCCCGGTAAAATCGCGCTTCACGATGTCACGGTGTAGCGGTACGACCGTATCATCGACCTTAACAAATTGTCTGCTGAGAGTTCGAAGTTTCTGGACATATTATTGGGTTGGCAAAGGGCGGAAGGAGCTGGTCCTCGTGCACCCCACAATGCCCTTTGAAATGGGTAGGTAGTATTGGGCTTTTCTTTTGGGGCATGATCGCTGGAATTCGGGGTGTTGGCTGACTCTCAGGCGTTGATGCACTATAAGTCGGGCTTGGGTCGCTAATTCTTCAAAGCCTGTCTCCATGCAGCGATTGGACCAAAGGGCGAGGATGAAATTGTCTCGTTTCGGAAATGTTCTAGAAGTAAACACCGAGAAAAGCTTACGATGGAGAACTGCTCCGTTTCGATCATTGCACCTTTCTAGATCGAATTGATCATTGTACAATCCGGAAATGCAGCAGTGTTCCAGAGCTGGTCCTTGACTGCTTCAGATGTACCTACTGCTGTGCATCTGAGGAAATGGAGCCCGCAGCGTCGTCCTCGGGCGTCTGTAATATAACCAAGAAAAGAGGTTACTGAAGCAAAAAGCAAAGCCCGAAGGAAGCATCATGTACACGCCACACTTGACGCCACTCTCACCGCTGAAAAGGTCCGTTTGAAATTAAGACTCATTCACAGTTCAGACGAATTCCAGTCATCTCATCCTACGTCTCACCCAAACGCCTCCACCCTTCCATCCCATCCCATTCCCTTCCATCCCCATTCTTCACATTAAGCCTACCGGCAAAACTCACCACCACTAAGCCATTCCACAACTCAAACAAAAACAAAAGAAATAAACTGTACGGCTAAGCGCTTGCTTGGCAGACGCCTGTCATCCGCTCTCCAGCCTGTGTTTCAATATCTTCGTCTGCTATACGGTGTACCATCACCACGACGCGGGTGCTGGGACACGTCCTGACTATCAATCGCTTCAGCCACTTTGAAAGTCTGGCTTGGATGACTGCCGAGACTTGACATATCCTTCCATATCGCCTGCCACGAGGGAGCAGGCACAAACGACAACAGCCAGAAGTCGATATGACGAATGATACTGACCGACCATGACAGCGGCCCAGATCCTCACATGCTCAAACTTCAAAGTTCAAAGTCAAATTTCCCGAAAGAATAAAAGCAGAAACGAAATGATTTGAAAGCATTTATTTTCAAAGGTACATGCAAGAATAGAATCGAACGCGTTTCTGCTGAGGCAAAGGGACCTATCTATCTACACGCAGTACGCATTCACCCATGAGCGAGCGAGCGGCACGTCAGAATACTATATTATACAACTCCACCAATCCCAAGATGTGCCTCACCAATCCCATTTGCTTGTGCCAAGGATGTATACTACGGCTGCATGGTAAGACCTGGTTGGAGTGGAAGACCTCTCTGCCTCGTCTGATTCCTCCCCGATGCCATCGATCGCCTTTTGCTGAGATCTCTGTGTAGCAGGAGGAACTTCCCATCTGTCGTCATTTGTACTGGTATGAAAAAGAAATTGTAATCGAAGAGGAAAACGCCTCGCTATGCCTTAGAACTCGAAACATGGTATCTCCACAATTACAACATTCCTCGTCGCTCTTCGTTAGATGCAATTTTCTTCTTCGCTGTCGTTAAATCTGTTTAAAAAAATCCCTTCTTCGTCTTCTTCTTCTCAACTTTCTCCTGTCCCTTGTTGATGCTGCCCAAGATGTCATCGAAGGTGCTGCCGGTGCCCCCACTGACACTGCCACCGCGTGCTTGTCCTTGTCCTCCCATCCCCATCATCATCTCGCCACTTCGGCTAGCTGTTCGTCGTCCCGCCGGTGCCATCGGGGAAGTGCCGCGGCTCATTCCTGGAGATATCCCAGAAATGGAGCCTCGACTCATTGGTCTACTGCGAGAGCCATCTGGATCGAATCCCTCGTCACCCGGGAAAGCTGGCAAGCGCTCAAGCCCCAAGACGATGCTGCGGCGCTGAGATTGGCGACTTTGATTGCGGTCAAGATCATGTGGGTTAAGCCCGGTACTGGAGCTGCGCTGGCGTCCTCGGGATCTTGGTCGAAGCTCTCCATCTCCAAATCCTGGTGGTGGTTGAAGAGGGGACATTAAGCCATCTTCGAGAGATTCGCTGTGCAGAGTTTCGGTTGCATCACCACCGACAAGCTGCTCGGCTACTTTCCAGCAATGACTACGACTGTATGTTGCCTCAACGCTGAATTCTACCATGTGACTCGGTAAGCTGACGACGCCTGTCCCACCTGCGACATTGTACCAAGATCTGTTGGCTCGAGCACCATCTTCTAGCCAGGGTCTTGGGTTCGCGGGCATCTGACAGAGGAAGTACTCAACATTCTCAGTGAATCTCAGTGTCGGTGCGTCAGTAACCAGTAGAGGGAGCGACTGAATCACAGCATAGAGGAAGATCCAGTGGCCGTATCGCTGCTCGGACAATTCAAGAGCATTTTTTCCGCGTGCCTCCTTCTCCTCGAAAGCCTGGTACATCTCCAGGAACGGGTTTCCAGGTTCTACCCCGACGTTGTGCGATTTTGAGAGAAGTAAGAGCATCTCATATTCCTTCAATTTGCGGGTCTGGAGCTTATGTTGATCCTTGGGCGAGAGAGATGGGTATGTCGGTTCGACGGTCTGGATGGTGGGTATGAGGGGTGTGTCGAAGGGAATGGGAGGCTGTACTGGTGGTGAGGAGCGATCAAACTCGGCCAACAGCTTTCGCAAGGCAGCTGCAGATGGTGTGACATCGAGTCCGCTATCTTTGTCTTCTGATGCTTGCATACCTCTTGTGGTGAAGGCACTGCGATCGACCAATAAATCGTAAAGTGCGCAAAGATCCGCGTAGAGAAGCTTCAAGACCAGTCGATTAAGACCACCCTCGTTGAATGTATTCTTCTTACTGCTTGCCTTTGGTGGCCATTGACCATATCGATCCTTGTAGAAGGAAAGAACTTGCTTTCGCATGGAGATGTAATTAGCCTTCCAGTTTTTAAAGCGGATGATCTTGGACTCGGAACTGGATGTAGATGATGCAATGCCGGAGAACATTGAAGGGAAGTCGAAGTCAGTCAATCTGAAACCGGCAGCTTGCTGTAGCTTAACCAGATCTCGACGCGACTGCTCCAATTGAAGCTGCGTAGTGGCTGAGAGTTCTTTGAATACTGGCGAATCCATGCTAATAATCGCGTCCAACTTGCCCACGGCGTGTGCAAAAGCCTCATTGTATAGTGCCGAGCATCTCATTCGCTCTGCCAGAAGGAGATTTTCAACTGTCTTCTCTCTGCTGTTTCGAACATCTGCAAGTGTCGTTGCTGCCAAGTAGAATCCAAAGCTCGAATCTGCAGCCTCTCCGAAAGTTGTTCCATCAATGCCGCAAAATTCGAACTTCTTCAAGGCCGCAGCGATGCTCATGAAGATATGGAAGACTGATGGACAGGCTGGGGTTGAAACAAGTGGTTGGCCATTGAAGAAAGCGAACACGTTGCGGGCGTCAATAAGCTTCTGGACGTCTTGATCGGGGAATTGGGGACCGCTTGAATGCAGGTCGACCGGGTAATATAGATGCAGATCGCGGGGTACGTCTGCAAATGAAGGGATATCTTCTCCAGAATCATCGGATCCCGAATAATTGTCAGGGGTGACTTTTGGAGTATATGGCGGAGTTCCTGGTCCGCGAATTGCCAGGTTACGCGTAGCATCCTCAATGCTCAGGCTTTCTCTTCCATCAAAGCTCCGTCCACGAGATCTGCCACTGCCTGTTGCACTATTGACTGCATCGTCGTATATAATATCCAGGAGAATCTGCGAGCATTGGACCACGAGAGAGTGACACTTGATCTGAGGGCCGCGTCCAGTGGATCGTGGGTGTAAATATACAAACATGTTCGCCTCCTTGCTGTCATCCCACAGTTCTGGTATCTAAACAGACGTCAATCCTCAGCCCCACACCCCTTGCATTGCACTACTCACCTTGTCGCCACCTAGCAAGAAATTCAAGCTGTAGTCGGCCTGTTCCCCCTTTGCAATAACCCAAGCACGAGAAGGGCCTGCATCAAGATCCTGTGAGGGGTTTCTCGATCTGGACTTGGAGCTGCTGCCGCCAGGTAGCCAGCTTCTTCTTTTCTTCAGCTTTCCGTCTGACTCCCCATCCGACATGTTCGTTGACAAAGGTCTGCTCGCAATTGGGCTTGAGAACGACCGTGCTTGTGCTGTATCTGGTTGTGGTGGGAGTAATGAATTCGCCCGTGGTCTTCTACCCTCCAAGCTGTGTGGACTCGGCGAGGCGTCTCTCGGGGAGGCAACTTGTACTGGGGGTGTGCCCTGTTTCTGCAATTTGTTCGGATTCGGGGAAGGAGGGGGAGGCATGGCCGTGTTCGAGTTCGAGATTTGGGAAGGAGCCGCGGGGGGAGCTCGAGTCGGTGGAAGCTGTGCAGCTGCGGTGCTCTCTGCGGGAATTGGCTTCCGCAGCACTTGTTGGTGGTCTTTGAGAAGCTTAGCATCGGTAGTCAAGATTGCTGGAAGGTATTGAGAAAGTCTGTTCAGCCGCGAGGGTGGCTTGGAGAGGGTTGCCATCTCTGCTGTACTGTGAGGAGCTACTGGCTCTTCTTCCTCGCTGACACGATCCAAGGGGACAGAACGAGAAGATCTAGAAGAGTGGTAAGAGGGTAGACGATCGTGTGTGGACTTACGGCGAGTCATGATGGCGAAGTTGTGGACTTGTAGTCTTCCATCAATCAGGTCAGTGGGTCTTTGCAGGATTCTCGCAGGGAGGAGGATGCAATGTTGGTGTTTGAGGAAAGCTCGGCTTGAGCAAATTGTGGATTTGATGCTATTACGCGTTTTGAGTGGAACTCAAGTGCGGGTGCGTGCTGTTGTGGGTTCGTCCGGTTTGCGTGGCCGATGATGAAGTATAAAGGCTTGCGTTTCCCAGAAATAGCCAACGCGAGGTGCGTGGTCTTGCGACTGAGGACTTCGAAGTGTTGTACCAGGAAAGGGAATTGGCAGGGCGACTGTCTTTTCGAAGTGGAAGAACAAAGGTTATGCAGAAGTTTCTGTCCAGTTTTCGATCAAAGTAGGAGGTTTAGTGGTATATCTCGACAAGAGAATGTCCCGTACGGAAGCGGTTGTCCAAGTCCCAGATGAGTATTATGGAAGGATGTGGCGTATGGATCTGTCTGAGTCTTGCAGATGAGTAAGATTCTACGACGCCTCATGCACGTAGTAAAGATGATGTAGGTTCAGTTGTTCAAAGGGTCAACAGACGAGACGAGACCAGAGTTGACAATGAACTGCAGTGCAGGGTCGTCTTGGTCCAGTGTTTGAGAATGGAAGTTGTTGTTTCCGACTGGGCAGCATCAGTACCGAGGGGAAACAAACTAAACCAAACCAAACCAAGGAGCTGGGATGATGTTTAATTAACTCCCGCCTGCTGTAGCTTGTGCAACTTGTGCAATTGAGTGTGTTGGCCATCGGCCAGCGAGGCTGAGCCAGTTATTGTATCTGATTGGAGCAGGAGGACCCTTCGAATGATGTGATTTGGCGCTGGAAGTGATGTTTCGGGGCTGAGATCAAGTGAGGCTAGTAGTGACCCAACCCACTTCGCCGGCTCGGGACCTGGCAGGATGACACTGACAGAAAGCTGCGCGGGAGGCGGAGAATAATGACTGTGTTGTGCTCTGCCGTGACTGTACCGGATGTTTATTTCTGGTGTCCTTGCATCAATTCAGGAAATGGTCCCTATGCGGATATGTTTGGATGACCTGGACAACGACCTTTGAACTCTAAAGAATCCCGTTGAACAGTGGGGTTGCAGATTGATTTTTCCTCGCAGGATCAACGTCATCTGTGGTCCGCAATCTATTTTTGCTGCATGGATGCCGTCGCCGTCCCGTCTTTGCACATCTCTGCACTAACAAGCATCCCCAGTGTGGCAGGGTAGTATCGCCAAGCCGTCAGTGGCGGGCAGTGCGGAGATCAAATCGGTTTGATCGCCAATCACGAGGGCGGCGTCGACCGTCCTTAGGTTGGCGTTGATTTTGCTGGAGTCGTTGGAGTCTTGTCAATTGTTGTCCTCAAACAGAGACACACATATGGAAACCAAGTGGTTGTGATTATCTTTAAAGTCTTTGAGGTCTCAGAAGAAGCAGCTATCCGTTCTCGGACACCTGTGAATCAGAGCTGTGACTAAGTGTTTTCTTAGCGAGGTTCACATTGGTAATTGCCTGCGAGAGCTGGTGAATGTTTGTTGGGCACCTAAAACACTTTCTCGCAAGGAAGGAAGGACATCTAGATTTCAAATGCCATTCCGGGAATGCCTACACTTCTCCTGAAAGTATCTTTCTTTTCACGTCACGATTGTTGCTATGCCCAGTCTTTGTCGCGTCGGCAGCCCCTATCCCTTGTTCGTTACCAGTCTTCTCTCCTACTTGCCACATTCAAAGCAACAGACATACTATGTAGGACTCGTCGCTCTTTAGCCTTGTCCTTCGATCGCTCATATTCTCAAGCTACTGCTTCCCAGCGCCCATTCGGGCTCTCAATAGCCCCGCGCATCATATAATCACGTGGTATCAGAGTCAAGTCAGTGTGTCAAGGTCAGCCAGGTGAACAAAACCCATGGGTTCTGGACATGCAGTCAATTGGAAAGCGTATTTCGGTCCCTTAATATCTTCAGCGTCATTTTCTATGTCCTGTACGATCGCGGAAATGGGGAGTTTTCAGCTGTCGGGAGCTATCCTCCGCGCCCAACCACCGACACTCGTACCCTCAACCCCAATCACACCTCAGAAACTTACAGAACAGACATATGTTCACATCTCCAACGGCTACCTTCCTTCTGAGCTCGTAAAATTACGTTTTCACTGAGCAAAACTTGCTGATCACACTCATTCTGGCAGCCGAATGTGGCTAAGATCTCGAGCGCGCTCACGCCACAGTGTGGCGGTGCCTGTTTACCTCTCCTCGCTCTGTAGTCCAGTTACTGGCCTCCCTTTGACATTCCTTTGGTCATGCTTGATTAATTTTTAGATCTTCTACTCGGTGATTGAACGATTCCAAACTTCACTTCTGCTGCTCGTTCCGTCTTTCGTTCATTCCTGTTGATCAAGACTATTCTCAAACTGTCTAGCTCCAAAGATGCACAGTTGCTCTTGAAAATGGTCCCATATGCTCTTAGCGAAATCACAATGGTATTGTTCTAATTTACCAGGTTATTATTCTGCTTAATACTAGTCTTTCGTCATTGTATCCCGTGGCACTTGGAGCACGAAGGTGCCTGTTTTCAACCAACTCGGCAAGCCGGTCCACCAGTGTGTGGCACTGCTTGCTAGCACAAGACTCTCATCTCGAAATCACACTGAGTTGTTCACTCAAAAGGTCGGCAGTTCCGGCATGACCTCTCTCAGCCACGTCGATCATGTCAGATGCTTGTTCTCCTACTTTGTCTGACACCTGAAATCTTGTAAAGTTCTGCGACATGGATTCAGGTGTTAAAATCCATGCTGACTTGTACACACTGCTCCGTCCATTGGACCACATTTAGCGAAGAAGTTTGAGCTTGTGATAAAAGTCTCAGCAGAAAAACAGAACTCTTGACTCTGCCAATCAACGATATGCCATGCTTTTTTCAAAGTCATTCTAACAGGACCTTCCGCGCGACCTTTACTTCTGTGCAGGTATGTTCTTGTAGTGGCGCCTCCGAAGTACGGAAGAGAACACGAAGAAGAGTATGGCAATCACCGCGATGGGAATCACAACGCTGATGGTGATAATAGCTGATCGAGAAAGCCCGCCGTTTGAGCTAGGAGATGGAGTTTGTGGGGATGTCGAAGACGCAGATGTTGTAAGAATTGATGTCGCTGAGAAGTTTGATTTTGCTGAAGATGTCGCACTTGCTGTGACAGAGCCCGATACGGTCGTCATCAACGAGACTATCGAAGCTGATATGGGAGGTGTTGTATTAAAAGGTTGCGTCCCAGTCTCTGATCTTTCTGAAGTCAGATTACCACTGATGAACACTACCAGAACAGCAGCATAGGCGGCCGTCGCGGCGAATACATCTTGCCTCCTAGCATTTGTAAACAATGCCAGCGTCCCCGCAAATGCAACTGTCAGCCCACTTAGAAGACCTAATTTTGTTCTGGGGCTTTCGACCCAGTAAAGGCCGACCATGGCGCCGATCAGAAAAACCGTTGCCATCAAGCCACTAAGAATGGTCACAGCCAGTGCAACTTTGGAATGTGATACGAAGTCAGACAGACCATCTGCGGTTCGTGCCTACGAATCCAGTCAGCTTGTTTGTAGTATATATGCAACGGAAGCTGGAAGGACTACCCACTCGAAAGAAATAAGAAAGCCGACCCTCGAAGAGGCGAGTCTGTCTATCTTTCTGGACAGTCGGTGCAAGCACGCAGAGGTCTTGTTCGTTGTTCGGATCAAGATGCGCACTGATCTTGCCAGCAATCATCCCTGCTCCTGACCCTGAAAATTGTGATTTTTCGCGAGCCTTGGATTTCTTCTTGGGCCCAGGAGTGTTATGTGAGGTATAAAAGATTCGACGAACGCCCTTCAAAGGCCGGCGCTCTGGCGGCTTGAGAGCCAGGATATCGTTCTCGAGCTTTAACGCAGTGTCTATGACTTGACTTAGTTGAGAATGGAAGACGGCAGGAGCTTCACCCACGATATTCTGTGAGAACACGTCGTATTCTCAAAGCGACTTCAAGTCTCTCTTGAGCAGCTTCTTGTAGCCTTGAATTCCTCTCCCTTTTCTCGATATCTTCCTGGGTCTCTCCATCGCATTGCATGTCACAGCCGCCACTGGCTTGCAAACGCAGCAATTCCCAACTCTGAGCACTGAGTTCAAGATCCTCATCTCGTTTTGCTTCCGCGTCAAGCTTATCTTGGATGGCCTCAAGCTCAGAGAGCTCGCTCTCTAAGTATAGTAGGTTCCTCGTAGACAGTCTCTGGAATCTCCTGAAAATGGTCGTCGATTTGTCTTCATCGGAGGCGATGAAAGCCGAGTATCGCGGATATCCAGGAAGGAACTTGTTCCACGGTCGCGTTTTGCTAGAGACTGCTTCAGCTGGCCCTGGATTGATAGGCGTGTCATCAGGGCGCGGCTGTAGCCCACCCCGAGGTTCATTAACAGACTCTATGTCTGGGGGCGCAAATAAGGTCATCGCCGGTCTGATATTCTCCTCCGCGTTCACCGTTGGGAGACACGGAATCTGGCCTTGGACGAGTGGGACTGTATGTGACGTGAAGGAGATGGACTGTCAAGAGCCCGCCCATCGCAGACTCCTATTGCGATGCGTGAAACTGAGCAAGGCTGCGGCTGTGTCTGCCACACAGTTCGCCCACGAACTGGTGACCTATCATTTTGATGTTCTAGTCCTGCGAGCTGCGGTGATCACAATCGCGGCAGCTTTGTGCAGTAAATCACATCGATACAACAGATCCACTACTATCTCTTTAGGTCTTTTGCATACTGCACTACAGCTTGATCTCAGCTCCTAGATTAATGGTGTTCTCCCAGCCTCGCACTTCCCCAACTTCTCATTCCGACAAAGTCCATCGTCCCATTTTTTTCCCCGCATCCATGAGAATACAAGGGTCGATTCCTCGGATCTTTATCCTTGGGTCGTTAATCTTCCCTTGAGGATCCCGGGAATGCACACTGACACATCCGTTGACTTCCTTTCCGGTGGTCAGTAGCGGGGGCCGACCCCAACATAATTTGTATGCTCGACGTTTCGCACAGGAAAGCCGATAGGGTGCATCGGGCAATAAGGAGTATCAAGCGCGTGTTCAAGAGCAGGCAGAGAGCGAAAGGTTCGTCCATTGCATCAATTTGCATGTTATCTCCAGCTCACCGCTATCGCGCTCCAGAGGACAACCTCCCACGGCAACGTAGCTTAGAGGATGCGATCATCTATTGCGACAATGCTGCAAAGATCGCTGCGAAACTGAATGGTAGAGTTGTTCAGATGACTTTGAACGGTGAAAGGGACGAAAATGGCGGTGAAAATGTCGAGTTACTTGCAACTGTCAAAGGCAAGGGAAAACAGCGGGCGCCACTTCAGGACGACATCGCGTTCAACATTCAGACGACAGGTTCCGCACCAGGCCCCAGCAGGAGCAGGAGCATAAATTCACAACCATTGCGCAGGGGACCAATAAGGCCAGGTCCACTGTTTTCTGGTTACCCTCCAACGCCAGATGATTCTCTGGTCCCGACACCAACTACTTCGCATGACAACGTACGCGTAGGAGAGTCAAGTAGCAGTGCCACAAACAACGCCCCTCCCCCGAGCTGGAACACCTACTCGGACGAGAGCTATCCCAAATTTGCTGTCATTCCCATGGGTGCATCAGTATGAGCATAACGTCTTACCTAGAGAGACCGAGCCAGTGCTTCACTGGGTTCTACAGAGCTGGTTCAGTGACCAACAGTATTGGCTCGTGTCTCCACGACTTTCCGACTGAAAACCTGCAATACTGCTCCAAGTAACGTTGAAAAGCCTGTAATATATCACGACCACGGCATACCGAGCGAATCGACCACTCCATTGACTGTTGAAGCATACTAGACAGTCCGGTCTGCCCGGTCCACGATACCAGGCACCTTTCGGCAGAAGAAACATGCTGGTCTGCTATAACGGGCACCTCACGAGACTGTGAGAGACCGAGTGAAAATCTGGAGTCAAAGACCCCTCGTAACGATCCAGTAATCTGCATGCATTATTGGGAGATCTCATGTTCCTTGCTCGCCAGACGAAGCCCCGTCGAGATAGTAAACAACCCAGACCACTGGCAGGCTTGCGGAATTTACTGGAAGCGATCACCACAGGCCAGTCTGATATAATCTTACAAGAGCACGTAGGCTGGAGCAATGCTCATGCCTAAGTAAATCGAAGAAGGTTGAGGAGGCAGAGCCAGAAAGCAGAACAGACCTCGGTCGCTGGCGAGAGAAAGAGGAAGCGTAATGATACCACTCGGCACGTCTCGCGACGACAGCAAGCAAGCATCGAATGTAGCCCATTATGGATGTTTCTATCTCCATATTATATATGTGTATGAACGGATGACGCAGCTTGCTGGTCGGTCTCGTTGCATGTTCTTAGCGACGGTAGGTCATGTAAATAAACACTCGGCAACCTAAGTGAACCAAGCACAATTGCAATTGGCGGAAAGAGAAAAATCACGAAATCTGGAGAGAATGATGCAACTAACAATAAACATTACGCACTAAAGTAGAGACCGATAACCATAACATCATCAAGCCGGCATCCACGACACCGCAAGGACCAGGAAATCCATGTTGAACCGAACCTCCATGCCAAGCTCCATGCTGAAGTGAAGGGAAGTGGAAACAATCGTGGCAAACCCCCAACCATCCATCACTAAACATCATACAATCATTCGATCGAAATCAAAACACCTCCCTCGCTTACGCGACCTGCGAAGTCTCCGCCTCACTAGGTTCATACGCACGTCCAGCCGGTCCAGTAGCAACAGACGTTCCCGTTCCACTGCTAACCCTGCTTCCATCAACACCAGCCGTGGTATCCCGATCATGATGAACAACACTATCATCACCAGTAACACTGTCCGCAACAGTCGTACCAGTACCACGCTGGCTCGCAGATCTCGGCATCAGATTCCCTTCGAGGTTTCCAGCCTGGGATGGAACATCCTCCAACTCTGGCTGCCAGTCCTTGAGATCATCCTCTGCATCGTTCAAGATCTGGCGGGCTTGACCGGCATGCTCGTAGGCTGGACGGACATCACCAGGGATGACGGGAGTGTCGTCGAGGAGGTTGAGGAGACGGCGACCGTGGCGGGCGAGGATGATTTGCTTCTCTGCGCGCTCGATGGTAGCTGCGAACTCGGCAGCATATGCCTCCTTCATCTTTTGTCTGGTCTAGTACGGTCAGCACTGCTCTCCTCTACTACTCAGAATTGGGAAGCAAGACATACAACGTTGGTCAACTGAGCCTCAGCAACCAAATTCTCCGCCTCAGCACGAACAAGCTCCTGCTCCAGCGTAACCAGCTTGGCGCTCTCAGGCTCCTTAATTTTCAACTTCGCAATCTCATCCGCAATCTTCGCTTTGTGGTCACGACTTGGCTGCACGCTCTTCTCCGTGTTCCTAATCGCCTTCAAGATCGCCCTGCTATCATCGAGGTTATGCGCATACAAGTCCTCCTGCTCGCCCAACTCTGACAACAGAACGCCAATCTTGTCGGAAATATCGCTGACGGAATCGTCGGCGGTGGCCTCGCCCCAGTCGGAGAGCTGTCCTGCGATGGAGAGTCGCTCCTTGCCGGCTGCTTCGTAGCTTTGGATCAGGTGGTTCTCGGATTTGATCAGCTTGTAGAGCTTCTTGCTGAGTTCGGGTTGCACGGTGCCGCGGAGGGAGCTGAAGCTGAAGCCATGGCGGGGGCTGGTTGCGGAGGAGGAACCGTTCTTGTTCGAACGAATGGAGAGTGCTCGATTCCTGGGAGATGGCAGATTAGCAGGAGCTCGCAGATATTCTTGCAGACCAGGAATTGCTCTGACAGGTGTCGCAAAGGGGTGTACCCTTTGTTATCTTTCACGAAGGAGTTCTCCCTTCGCAGAGAGAACGGATGGGGCATGTTGACGGACGGCGTAGGGAGTTAATCTTACATTTTGTGTTTGTTTTGGAGATGCGGTCTACGATTACTTTCTAGAGAGAGAGACCGTCAGCTCTTTCCATATGGATATCCCACGAGGTAGGTAACACCGCGACTTCCTTCAGCTTCATGTACGTCATCCGTACGAACGTGGAGGAGAAAGAACGAACAGGACCAACCTTGCAAATAGCGGGGTAGTAAATACCAAGCCTGATATATTACAAACCGGGATTGTGAAGATAAACTTTCTGTTTCTGTGCGTATTCAGGGTTCTTGCTTGAATTGTTTCGATTTGTGGACTTTCTGTTTTGAAGTTGGAAGAGATGCAGGGCAGCACCAGCTTAGAAGCTCCTGTCCCGCTGACCTTGCTTAGACCGTAAACGCGGAGCATGCGGGAGTGAAGTACAATGACGTCGTTCGCTAAATCATCTGCCGGGGGGGGGGGGGGGGGGGGGGGGGGGGGCTTACAAGATGGGGAGACCGTATCCAGTGAAGTTCTTCACCTTCTGGTCCCAGCCGGAAGTGGTGAAGGAAGATGGGTCGCACCAAGAGTAGTCGTTGAAGGCGAAGAAATCACTGCGCTCATCATCGGTACCACAGTTCATGTACTCGGCCATCTCCTTGCGGTTAGAGTTGACATCAGCAGCAGAGTATCCGACAGGAATGGCACGGTATCCACGGCTTCGGATGTATTGTCTCATATCACGAGTGACGGCCTTGACATAGGGCGCAGCTGGGGTGGTAAGATCATCGTTGATAACCTCGTTACCAGAGAAGAAGGCCAAGGTGTTGGTGTAGTTCGCAAACGCATCAATCGTGGCGAAGATGTTTTGGAGGTAAACAGAGTTGTAGGATGGGTGGGGATCGGCTCTGTTCAGGGAGTAGAGGGGAGTGTTGACATCGAGGACCAAGTAGATACCTGCAGCTGCCAATTGGGACATGCAGTCATCGTGGTTGGCTGTGTTGTCGACAGTGTAGATACGGATGGTGTTGATGCCCAACTTCTGGAACTGTGCGATATCACGCTTGCAAGTGGTTGCATCTGCGATTGGGTCGACCAAATCAGAGGATCCTCCAGGTTGATAGTCTACACCTCGCATGTAGAATCTGCTGGTTCCACTGAAGAAAGCTAGACGATGTTAGTCGAATCCCGTAGTGTAATATTGAAGGTATATTGAAGGTCGTACCATTTCCCTTGACGGTAATTGCTGTGAGACTGGAAGAAGCGCGTGCAACCAACTCCTCAGTAGGAGAAGGAAGGGCAGACACGATAGAAGCAGCAGCCAATGCTGCGGCAACGGAGAAAGTCTTCATAATGTTGTTTGGTGATGTGGTTAGAAGGTGGATTTGAGTTTGTCTAGAAAGGGTTTCGATGACGCGAGATTGGGCGAAACTGGATGTATGGAACGAGTGTTGAACGGCTCAAGAGAGTGAGAGACCGATCAGAGAAGATGCGTTGGAATTAAAGTCGGTAAAAAGGGCGTACAACGAACGATGCCCAGGAAAGGTCGAAGAAGAAGCTGTTGATGAAGTCGAGTGGTTGTTGAAAGATTGGAATGAAGAGGAGGAGAAAACAGGAACTCAAATCAAGGAGGCCAGTCCGGGCTGGGTAGGGGTGGTAGGGGTGGTCGAGAATGTGTGGAGGCTAGAGGAGGTGGGCTTGCAGGTGCGAGTGGTGGGTTGGTGGTGGTGCAGGTGCAGGTGGGTGCAGGTGGGTTCTCCTTCTGGAACGCTGGGCAGGGGACTGGTTGTATGGGCGGGCAAATAGTGGATAGTGGATCAACAATAGAGCATCATCGCTGATTTTCAGGGGAATTCACCAGGGGTCTCTCCCTAAGCGCAGCCTCTACAGCCATTCATTCGCCCTTCCAGCCCCGCCACGGGGATTTGGCGTCTCCTATCGGACGCACTTGCAGGCATGTCCGGGTCACCAAGACACCCAAGTCCTGCCTCCAAGCCAAAAAAGTCGCCATCCTTTCGTATCGTCGATCTCTTGTCACAAGTCAAGACCAGACAAGCAGTCTTGAGTGTCTTGTGCTTTTCTTAGGATCACTTGGAAGCACTTGGACAGAGAGCTTGTTTGAGATGAGGCACAGCCTACCTCGTGTAAACCTGTCGAGAGGTCGATACGGTACGGATGAATTGGGAGACATCACCAACTTGCATGCTCACCCTCACGCTCACACTCATCTCGAGGAGCAGCATTCGTTCGTTGAAGCGAGATGAGCCCTTCTCCACCACCGTATCCAATAAACTTCACGAGGCATATATTTAACCTTGATCCCTTGGCAGCCGCATGCACACGACATCCACAGCGCAGCGCACCCGCAGAGCACCACTTTCAGGTCTTCAACACGGTGGGCTCGTGAAATCCGGCATTCAGTTCGGTCGGTTTCAGCATGGATGAAGCACCGCGAATCAGCCCTCCATACGAACAGTATGACTTCATCGTGGAGAACACCCAGATAGAGATCTTCGTATCATCAAAGAAATCGTGTGAGCGGGAAGTTGATCTGTGGAGAATTGAAGCTGCAGGACATGATCGGTTATTTTTGGAATTATTTCGATAGGCAAGATGTTCAGGGCGCGATTTGTTGATGCATTCGCCACGTTGGGAAAAAGCCGGATGGGTTCCTGCAGGTGGAAACTCTGCGTGGTGTGCCTGAGGCTGGAATGTTTTTGTTTCGGCTCGACCGGGTTAAGCTGCATGCCGAAACCACGGCCGGGCGGAATGGTTTCGGTTCTTCAATATTTCAACCTGCGGATGACATGGGAACAGTCTCTGATCAAATACAAGGAGAGCTCTTTTGCTCCAGCGCTTGAGAAACAAGCAGCGGCGAATCAGCCCTCTCTTTAGCGAGCCCCTTTGCCTGGCCTTCTTGGAGGCTCCCTTCCGCTGATAATCGTCTTCAAGAATGCAGCAACAAAAAGAAGAAGTGTGGTCACTCCATGCTTAACATCGAGGTTTTGTTTAGATTTGTACAAGAGGATTGTCATGACAGATTCGAGAAAAGGTCACTACCAGACCAGCCTATGATGCCCCTTGGTGAGGCGAGGGATGTGGAAGTTGTTTCTCATTGCACGAAAAGCACTCAGAGTTCGTGACGTACCTAGTATCCACGACTATCTCTCGTAGACCAATTGGGGTTGAGATAGCCCATGTGGTGAGAACATCTACGATCTTTGCGGGTCTCAGACCTGAAGGAACACACGGTGCACAACAGGCGCAGGCTAAGAAGGGGACGTTACAAGAAGTGGATTCATGTGAAAGCGAAGCTTTTGGCGAATTTCAGGTGGGTTGATCTTTTGTGTTTACTTAGCCGCTTCGTCTTCGTTCTGGGCATCTCAAATATCGAAATAGTGATAGAGAGGCCAAGTCGTTGCGTGGATTGAGAACTCCTCCACCACTGTTCTCATCACCACAATCATCATCATCACTCATTTCAACTCTGTCTCAACTTCCGTATCGAAACCCTTCTCCCCTTTTCACACCCCTTCTCCTCCCAATGCTCATCAATCAGACTGTCAATCAATCAATTCCCCCATCATCCGTCCCTCTATGTCCCTGCGCCCAACCCTTCAAACCCTCCCAATCCCTACAAACATGTTCCGTCCCCCACCCATCCACCCTCCCAATGACCTCTCCCCTCTCATTCATCTCCAACTCCTCCAGCGTAGTATCAGCTGTACACATCAGTGCTTGGCGGAGGTAGTCGAAGCAGTGGTCCCAGTGGCGGGTGAGTTGGGCAATCAGGTAGTAGAAGATGTGGGGGTCGGAGATGGAGACGGAGAAGGAGCGGCGGATGAGATTCTGTATGGGGAGGTTCAGCTGGGCTGGAATTGGAAGGGTAGGGAGGGTAGGACGGGAGGTAGAAATGGCAAAGTACCAAACAATGCATCTGATGAAACGCAGAAACAACTTTCGTCTGCGTGAGGTTCGCTGGTGAGCCGTCGTATATAACAGGTTCGTCTTTCCAATTTAGTTCTACGAATCCTCTTCCCACTACCACATTCCATTTCATCAGTATCCAATTCCTTTAAAGTTGAACTTCCGAGTATAGAGGGGAGACTTACTCGGCATAAGTTCCTCCCAAACAGCATCCGTCTCGTTCGCCAACTCTTTCTTGTATTTAGGATCAGGTTGAAAAGTCTTCCGTTCCGTCCAAGCTATATAGAAATCAGTCAACTAATTCTTGCTCCCCCTTTTCATTCATATGAGTCACAAAAAGCCAAGAGCACGTACGGAATTTCTTTGATAGATCCAACACCTTCTCCTTTCCATCTGCCACCTCCTCAGTATGCGCATGTCCACCGACGCCAGTACTGGCACCAGCACCGCTCGATATCGCTACTGCATCACTGTGGAACAGCGCTCCCATTCCAAAGCCGATGACGAGGCATATCGTTGGTATGACCCATGATTTCCACGGCTTTGCATCTGGGGTCTTGACCTTGCGTTCTTCGTTCAAGAGACCGATGGCGTCTTCGTCGTCTTCCGTGTGGTGACTGCTCATTGTGGAATATATGTTAAGTGCTGTGGGACTTTGACCAGTGGCTGGGGTGACAATAGAGTCTGATGCGAGATGTGAATGTGAGAGTACATAAATGGTGAGGTTGAGGTGGAAAGAGGTGGATGAAGTCGGGTAAAGTCACATGTGCTGTCAGGCGACGATTAATATATGTATATTGATTCCAAGAGAAGCGAGAAACTCCACACGCCAGCCAACCCGTGTATGGATAAATAGCTAGGAAGGGAAGTAACTACATAATTCTAAGCGAAGCATGTAATCGGAACTCTGACCTCTCTCGGCACTGAATACTATGCCTGTGACCATTTTGCATTTGAGCGCCGATGCCAATCGAGCACGCACCAATCTCAGTATTGCGAGCGCCACGCCAATCTCTGAAAGATGTGTCTATATACAATAAGCAGCTCTTTCAAGATTTCTGCCATATTCCGTATTGCATCTTCCATTTCAGACTTGCCTCAAGGTGCTTGAGGACTGACTCGAAACCGACACTGCCTCCACGACACCGAAGCTCTTGAGTCTCAATCTCACTGTCATCATCATCATCCTCTACACTTTCCATCTCCCCCTCCATTTCCCCCTCCATCTCATCGTCAGAGTCCTCTTCCTCTCCCACCTCGTCCTCCAATCCCGATTCTGAACTCCCATCCGACTTATCCACCACAATCGGATTCCCCACCGTCCCCCCTCCACACCTCCCATCTCACAATCCACCTCCTCCCCTCCCCTCCCATTCCCATCCACACTCCCCCTCCTAAACCTAGGAAATCTAATCGTATCCTCCAAATCCCTCCTCTTCCTCTCCCGTCTCTTCAACCATTTCGTCATCCTCCTTGCTCTCCTCTCAGAAAGGAGACTCGCAGTATCTTCACCGTCTGATAGTTCTTCTTCGTGAATCGGGGGTTCGAAGATGATGGAGGAGGATGGTGACTTTGAGGTTGGGGTTGAGGTTGAGGTTGGAGTGGGGGCTGAGGAGGAGGAGGAGGATGGTGATGGTGATCGGGAGGGGGCGGTGGGGTAGCGCGGATTGAAGAAGTGCATGGGAGTGGAGATAGGTTCGATTGCTGGGAGTAAGGACTTTGGTGAGCGGCTGGGTATGGGCGTAAGTTTGAGTGCGATTCTTGGTGTGTATTGCTTCTGTGCTGAAGGTGGTATGGGTGTGTATGTGGGTATCAGTCGTTCCTCTGTTCGTGGAGGTGTGGGCATGGTCGTAAGCCTAGGGGTTGACGTCGACTTTGGAGTTGAGGGACGATCGCCTGTTGAATGGATTGTTAGTAGTTGTTGACACTGATTGAGAAGAGTCACAAGCGAGATCTGTGACATGTCTCGACCGTTGTCGAGGGCGCTTGATGCAAGCTTCGAGCAGGCTGTCGTGAAATAGGTGACACCTACGTCTGACAGCGTTGCCGGTGTGCTAGCCACTGTAGTTCTGGCTTGAATACATTCCATTGTTTGGATGAACTCATCCAGGTATGGCCTAGACATTGGGTCAGGGAAAGTTCATTGCTTGGCACCTGGAATGAGAGGTTGGAAGAGGAAAATACCCAATATTCGCCTCGATGTCATCAGACATGACTCCCTCGATTTCAGATACCAATCGTGCATAATCCCAACTACACGCACTTTTGGAAGACCGCAGCTCTTCTGTTCGAGCATTTGGCTGAGTCTGTCCCACATAGCGCTGAGGCTGCCAAGGTCCTTGCTTTCCTGGACATGTTCGTCGTTGATTGGAACTCTTCCCGGAATTGCGACGTGGTTGAGAAACTCTATTCGCATTTTTTCTCGCTCTCATTGTCTCACGATGAGTCAAAGGGATGTTATTTGGAGCCGAAAATTTGTTTGGTTGCTTATGATGTCGGCATCTGACGATGGTCATATGCCCTAAGAGTGTAAGCAAGAGGTTCTTGAGGAGGGGAACGAAGGCTGGGATGAAAAGGATACGCACAAACTTCTCTAGAGTGTCGATGAGCAGGGCAGTTGCAATTCCGTGAATTCGTACGTCTACAGCCACGATTCCGAGTTCTGTTCTGACGGACCCCTGCTCTGAGTGCGGCGGGTTCCTTTCGAGCTTCTGGCGGTGCTGTTGCCGCCATTCTGAACTTCACCTTGCTTTCTTGAAGTAACAAACTGTTTGGAAAAACTGAAGATGGATGAACAGGAAAGCTAGATAAACCCAAAATATAAGAATAAAGGCATAAGGCGTGCTCGACGCGTTTAAAAGAGGCGTGATAGACGTTTGATTGCTCGCTTGCCTCCTCCCGATAGGGGCATCTCTCAGGCTCGTTTCAGCGGGGATAAAGCTCGCGAATTCCTACAGCTTCAGGGGGCTGGGAGATGATTGTCAGATTAGAGGGTAAGTGCTATGTGATCGCAATTTGACAGGAGACCGGGGCTGCTGTCAGTCTAGGGCCCTCTGCAGAGAATACCAGACGAAACCGAAATGCGCATTTGATTCTCTAATGCTCGTCGAAGAATGGCCAACGATCTGCCTATGGAAATTTTCAACTGAGCCACTTGGCGACTGATTTGAATCGTCCTCGTCACAAAAAGATTACGGTTGAGCTTTGCATCACAATCGGCATCGGGTACCTGCGTTGGATCCTTGAACAATGCACGGAGATCCCGCATATACGGACAATGACTTTGTATGTACAAACGAATCAATGGTTAGTGACCGCAGGGCCTCTGACTCCATTCCTCTCACCCACTGCTCCGAAGTCAGCAATTGCACACGTCACGAGGAGCAGATCAAGACTTACCATCCAATGCAACCAAGAATCTACTAACGCAATTATAACACGCAACCTCCACAGCCATTCGTTAGTTCCGGAATCCAAGATTTGAAAGGCTATAAAGAGGACTCGAAAATCTCACGGTAGCCGTAATCTCCACAACCTCCTGCTCACTAAACAACCTCTTCAACTCCCCAAAGACCTCCTCCCCGACGCTCACATCCCTCGTCATCGCATCCGTATACCTCACAACCGCCCACTGCTTCTCCGTCAACAGCCCCTTCTCACCCTCCCCCTTCAACTCCTTGCTCCCCAAGACCTCCAAACCGGCATCACTCACCCCGCCGGCTTTAGCAAGCGGAGCGTGATGCGACCATTCGTACCACGCCTCGTTGATGACTGCGACGCGACAGATGGCTATCTCGCGGATGTCGTCGGGCAAGGAGGTTTGCGTGCGGATGGCGCCCAGGAAGGAGTTCCAGCCGTCGGCGATGGGTGGTGAGTGCAGGAGGGTGAGGTCGAGGGGTTGGAGGGGGCGAGGGGCACGGCGGGCTTCGACGCGGGAGACGATGGCTTTGTCCGCTGGCGAGGTGATGTTGCTGGGGTCGACGTATGGGAGACGCATTTTTCTTATTGCTGTTGTTGTTATTGACTTGATATGAATCGAGGTTTGAGAATATCGGGGGATGCTGTACAGTGGCGTTCGTCTGAAGATTCTCAACATAAACTCGGGGTCTATTTTGAGGTATGGTTTTGTACAAAAAGTCAAGAATTTGGAGTTTTGAATGAGAATAGCAGTCTAATAAGAGATCCTTCTCGGCAAAAGTACTTTTATATACGGTTGTCGCAGTGTACGCAAGCATTCCGATATGACATCTAGAAGGAGGAATTGCGGGGTTCCTCGCGCTAATCGAGGGGTAGAGGGGTAAAGTTATTGCCGGACTGGCCGAGTGTCGGGACTTGGATACCATTGATGAGAGCAGAATATGTAGTAATCAATTTACACGATATGGTCCAACATTGCTACATGTGTCATTTTTCGAGAATTGCTGTTGAGAAATGAATTGCGTCGCAATATATGAAGTTCATTCTCTGGTCGAAGCAATGAGGTAAGGTTTCAGTCTCATCAAGTATTCATTTCGTCGTTGGTGATGCAGACATTTTATCTGCGTTCAATACAATTTCCTGCCAAGTCTTCTCTAATCGTAGGCTTGCGTCCCTCCTAATTATCATTAAGGAACACTAGGTTCTCTCAACCACCCCAGCCACGTCTTCAAGCCTACCAGTAATCAATTTTTCCATTGTACGCGATTCCGCTGGACAATTGGATCTTCCGTAAGAAGCAAGTAGTCGATGGCATTTGGGACAATCCCTTTGGCTTGCTTTGAGTGAAGTGAGCAGACCAAAATCGCACTCGCATCTCGAACTTTCACAGTCCACTTGCCAACAATATTTCAAAAGTTGTCAGGAACAGTCACATGGGTGAGACTGACTGACAGGTGTTGGTGCTTGCGCCTGTCGAGAATCGAGCGTTGTCTTCGTCAGGACAAAATGTAGGGTACGGCCTTACGCACGCTCTGGAATGATATCCTAGAGAAGGTATCGTAAAATCCGCTCATAGCGTAGGGAGTCTCAATACCAATCATGTCCTTCCTCGCCAAGTTTCTCTCCTTTCGGATTCAAACTCATCAATCTCTGCCCCGGCATCGTGACACCATTTTGAGCCTCAAAGGTCCCCGAAATAGCTCTTCGACCCATCAGGGCAAAGCTGTCGTATGGTTCTCTCCCTTCAATTTCCAGCCCGTTGATGGCAACCCACTCAAGACCATCTGGCGACCTCCCATCTCCAAAATCACACCATCGTGTAACAACGATTGCTTGCTTGAATCTGACCAGTGGATCCTCCTTATCCTCCGCCAATTTTAACTCTACCAAGTACTCCGACGGACATTCTGGACACCTTCTCATAGGCCTGCATCTCGAACATAGACTGACTATTGGATTTGGCCTGAGTAGATTCCGGTGTATCGTCGGCCCTTGCTTGAGCTGCTGTGCTGCCGTCTGTCGATTCTCAGGGATATGCGAGAGTGCGCATTTGCACACATCCATCAATTCTCCGTCTCTCCAATGCGCACAAGCACTGAAATATGGCGTGTAGTCCTCTCTGCTATACAGTAGATGGCGTTGTCCACTCGGTGGTAGCTTGGCCCCAGCAAAACTCTTACTCGTGACTCGCATCAACAAATGACCCTTGTAAACGTAGAACCGGCTCTGATGAGTCCACTCGCTGTACGGATCTTTCCATCTTCTCCCTAACTCGTTTACCGGAATTCCGTGCGTGGGAACTCCATATCGCGCCCCTCGCATGACTAGTTGCACGAACGTGAATGGTAAATTCCAGCCAGGAGTGATTCGCGCCCGAGGCGCTACATGACCGGGCTTTCCGACCATTGGGCAGTTATAAATCAGATTCAAGACATTTGCCCTTTTCAGTGACTCTTCCCCTCTCTGTATTCTCTTGTGATATTTTGCGCAGGAGAAGCACAATAAGTGGCCTGGTAATTGCTTATCCAGTGTCATAAGAAAACGTAACTTCTCGCTCCTGTTCCCTTCTTTCTCTAGCTCCCACCACGACTCCGCTCCAACTCTCATCAGCAACGTTCTGCTGGACAATGCCAGAGCAGCTTGATCTCCGATTGCCAGAAAGGAAGCAATTTTGCCCCAGAGCTTAACGGACAGTGATGCGATATCATTTTCACCAGGTGGTCGCCATTCTTCTTGAATCTTCAGAGCAGCGAGCGAATCCAAAGAGTCATGAGATTCATGATGAGCAAGGCCGTGTAGCAAGTCCGTATCGTCTCTTCTTTCTCCTGTTTGCTCATCTCGGTTGTCATCTGTAGGCCGGTAGATTGCGCCATGAGCCAGCGGTTTGTCCTTAGGAGGTGGTAATGGTGGAGGAGAGAATGGTGATGATGGCTGGGAAGAAGAGTTGGTGCTAACACGAGATAGAGCTGCCTTTGAAGGGGCTTTTGTAAGCTTTCCTTTGGTCTTGGAAGTTTTTGGACGGAACATCCGGGATATGAAGCCTTGTTTCTGTGGTTCAGCCATTATTACTGGAGGTTAGGAGGAAAAGTGGTGATGAAAGGTAATAAAGATTATGTAAGTTGGTGTTCAGGCTCATAAGATAGACAGTCCCCCGAGAATAGAAAGGAAAGATCGATCAATTGCCTCTCGCAGCACAGAGAGCAATTATATCGGACTGTTCTGAGAAGAAGGAAGATGGGGTGACAAGAAAATGAAAGATTGAGTGAAACAGAGATAGGACGCGATCGAAATATGCAAAACGAACAGTAATCGCGTTCGGATGACGATGTTTCGTCCGGCTCCTCCGCTAGAAATTTGTTTGGAGGCCTAAGCGAGAGTCCGAGACCCGTTGTTACAGGCACAACCTTCTCCTAACGGGTCAAGTAAGAATATTGATAGGGCCACTGCCCAGGTGCTCAGGCGAGGCAGAGGCCCAAAAAACTCCTACAGCCTCGCGTCTCCCAACCGTCGACGTGAACATCACAAGATTCGCTCTGATAATATTGAACACGATGCCCCATCGATAGCAACATCATAGCCGATACCATGGCACAATTCATCCCTCGTGCAGCTTTTCCGGCACAGCTGAACCTTCCGCGCTCCTATTTCCTCGGTCATCATGCATCAGGCTTATCGAAGATGAAGACGATGCTGTCGTCGATCGACTTAATTATCGAGTGTCGCGACTACCGTGTACCGCTTACATCGCGCAATCCGCTATTCGAGCAGTCTCTTGCGGGAAGGGAACGACTGGTCATATATACAAAGAAAGATCTGGGGAGCAAGGACAGGCCATCGGATCGAAGGGTGAGGCTTGCCTTTCTATTCAACTCCGTTAAGGATAGAGGGTGAATTCGAAGACTAATTGAATTCAATGTAGAAAGAAGACATCATCAGACAATGGCACGCTCCACATCCTACCCTCTTCACAGACCACAAATCAAAGAAAGACATGAAGACCGTCCTAAATTTCGCCAAAGAACACGCCTGGCACCGACAATCTCTCCTTGGTTCCCGAATCCTCGTTGTGGGAATGCCAAACGTAGGCAAATCCTCGCTACTAAATGCACTACGGATGGCGGGTGTACACAAGGCGAAAGCGGCGTTCACGGGGGCACAACCTGGTGTTACAAGGAAGATTGCGAGCGGTGTCAAGATTGTGGAGAGAGACGAGGAGAAGGGTACTGAAGGGGTCTATTTGGTAGATACGCCTGGTGTATTTGTGCCTTTCGTGCCGGATGCCGAGGCTATGATGAAATTGGCGCTGGTGGGGAGTGTGAAGGATACGATTATTGCGCCAGTCACTTTGTGTGATTACTTGCTCTACCATATCAACAAGCAACAAGGAGGAGAGACTTGGTATGCGGAGTACAACCCGCCTACAAACGATATTGCAGAGTTTCTGGAGGGGGTGTGTAAGAAGACTGGTAGACTGGGGAAGGGAGGAGTTCCGGATCTGGATGCGGCGGCTTTGTGGATTATACAGAGATGGAGGCAGGGAAACCTAGGGGCTTTCACGTTGGATGAGGTTGTGGAAGATGGATTGATGAATAAGATCAATGAGGAGGTTGGGCTAAGTGTCAGCCAGGCAAGAAAGCAGGCCAAAGATGCACAGAGGGCGAGAGGAAAGGCGAGGCATGCTGCTGAGACTGTCTGAGCTCGGTGATTCGGCAACACGTATTTATGCCTGATCTCCGTTGCTGGTCGAAGCTTCTGGGATTCTGTGAAGAGAAACAAGCCGAAGCGGTTTCTCTGAGAGTTTAACCAGGCGGCAGATTCCCAATTCCGAAACAGTCTATGCGGAAAGCGGCTATGCTTTTCCCATGGACTTGGACACGCATAGCACCCTTGTCAGCAGACGCTCCACTCAACCTTAGGCGCGAGACAAGGAGGCCAGAGGGACACAACATTCGAGCAGTGTAGGAGACATGCTGCAGTAATTGTATTCGAGACTCGGCCATCATTTGGTTCTATACACAGTTCGGGAGGGCGCGATACCCATTCGTCGCCTCTTGCAACTACATGTTTCTTGGAAGGAAGGAAGATGAAGCAGGTGGCAGGATTGTATCTGAAGCTATTCTCCTGCAAGCGCTTTCACCCAGAGACATATAGCTGCGATTACGTTGTCCAAACTATTTTTCCACTCTCCTCCGTACATCTTCGTTGTTCGATTTCATGAACGAAGACACTTCCACGGGATCCCTGCACAGATGTTCCACCTCCCAACCTACGCCCGTATTCTCCAGCGTAAGATCCGCCGACCAAAGAATGCTTTGGCGCAGGTAATCGAAGCAGTGCCCAACGTGTCCGCCGTATGCATCCTCCTCAGCTATATTCAGGGTGTAGGAAAAGCGGCGAATCGTTCCCTATCCGACCTCACGTCAGAATACCCAGAAGGTGCACCACGGTTGATACCAAGTACAGACACGGGTGACTTACCAGACAATGCAGCTGGTGATACATCGCTACTGGATAGAGATTGTACCCTGGGATATCACTTTGGATCTCTGACGGAAAGAGATCATGGCGCTCAGGATTGGCTATGTACACTTTCCCTATGCCCATGTTGTTTGTCAAATCCTGCCATGAGCCAGACGCATTTGGTGCGCGAGCAGCAAATGTCGGGTCCTCGACAAAGATTGTGGTTTTTGTTGTTTCCACTTTCTCCCATCAGTTGTTCAGCACCTTGAAGCTTTACAGAAGACATTTCACTTACACAGAGGTGGAATGCTAGCTTGACGAATGATCGTGATGTTGATGAAGCCGAAAGATACCAAGACCAGCACTGCGAAATCGCACAGAACGACAACTATGCACAAGAGAATCTCCACTCCTTGAAGAACTTCCACCATGACACTGTTCAATATGGCTTTTCGCTTGTTGTTTTCGTGCTCAACTTGGTTTACATTAGTTACCTACTATTACCATCGCATTGGATTACTTCTATTCTCTTCATTCTCAAAACCAACCGACGATTACTACACGTAATAATTGTTACAACAAGCCGTAGAAACCTCTTTAATAAAGGTATTGCATTTGCTCAATACATGACGTCCCTTTGACCTCGCAAGTATACCAAAGTACCAGCTGCGAGCAAGCCAGATACAACGATTTAGCTAACCTAGTCCCTCATGAAAAGTGTGAAATGTTGAATTCTGGTGGCACATTTCAAGTTGGACTAACTATAAAGATATCTCGGGCCATGAAAGTCAACTCCCGGTTCATATACATAGACCAAGGATCCAGATACATCGTAAAGCCTGGAGCAGTATCTTTTTCGAGATTATAGACGCGTACCACAATATACACATTCATGGGAGCCACTTCACTACCCCATGAAATAGTGTAATTCCGCGCCTGAATTATGTTCTTAGTTTATATTTCATCACAAAAAGAGAACTTCGAGAGACGCACCTTTTCCACCTGATTATTACTCATATATAACGGTTCATTACAAGCCTCAGGCGTTGACTTCACTTCAAGATGGTACGTTGGTGGGTTCCCTGACCAATTCTCGACCCCGCGGAGAAATCCGTGTAATCTTAAGAGGTCAGTTAGTTTCCCACCAATGTCTTCATACGTGAAATCAGCAAAATCTCTTTCGTGTCCTTCAAAAGGATGATCAGGGTATATTGTGTTGCGATTTCGACTCGTCCAATGACGTGTGGCATCCCATTCTGGCTGCAGGTTTTGCGAGAGCCACTCGTTGATCTGTTGTTCATTAGATCATTCGAGCCTCTAGAAGAACTACATAAAACTCACAAAAACTTCACCCTGTAGCCCAATGTACTGTCTGTGGATTCCTTCCATAGCGTTACTTGAATCTGGTTCCGTTCTTGAAACGAAAGGACTCCGGCTGAACCTCGAACTCGAATGTCGTGTCCTTGAGGGGCTGTAACTTGGCCGAGTTGGCGTTGCAAAGATATCCGGTAGCGCGGAACTCATGTCATCGAAGTTAAAAGCATTAGAATCATTTCGATTTTCATTTATACTTTCAGCAGTTGTCGAGGAACTAGCGAAATCAGTCTGGGAGGTAAGAATGCCGCTTCTCGATGCCGGAGAAGGTGGTTTTTGAGTTGAATTGTGGACAGCTCCAGGCATGAGTGCAGTAGCGATGCTTGTCATTGATGGGCTCCTGACTAGGGTCGGTCTCATACTCGCTTGAGCAGCGGCTGCTCTGATAGAAGAGATCCTTCCATCTAGTTGCGGAATTCTGTCTCTCAAAAAAGAAGATCGTGATGAAGTTAGAGGGACCGCTGGCGTCCGTGGAGTAATCGAACGTGGACTGGGTGTCCTTGGTGATGTGGCTGCATGGGATCCAAGCTCGGCAACAGCTGCATTGTTGTCCTCGTCCGGTATACTGTCGACATCTGAAGCGTCGTGGGAATCGGCTCGATGATAGTTTGGCAGATCTGTTCCATATCTCTCTAAAACATCATCGATATCTTCTAGCCGGCATGTCAAGATGAGAAACACCATTCTTTCAAACTTTGGTTCGATATTGCAGAAATCAATGAATGCTGCGCTTAGCTCGAAGTTGACAACCGCTTCATCCGTATTGAGGGCAAATGTGATTTCGAGTTTATCTTCGTGACTGTCATCAAAAAGTATACTGCCTGTATCATCTGCTCCAATTACGCCGTCGACTTGGTGTGTTACCTTGATGGTAGGCACAACCCAAACTTGCAGCGTTTCCAAGACCCCAGCAAGTTTTTTCATTTCCGGTACACTTTTGTCTGTGATGAGCCTAGCACAAGTTTCGTTAAAACCAGTTCAATTCTCCATTCGGCACTGCTTACCTCTGCAAGTACAGTGATCTCGTCCTCAGATCCAATCTCCGTTCTTCGTCGTACATCTTATCACCAACTGTTTCAGAAGTACACGAGTCTATTTTGGACAGCACGTACTCCGACAAATCCATAGCCTTTATGAGAGGCTGTAATTTCTTCACTATTGTTGCATCAAAGTTGATGACTGGTAGCTTTCCATCAAAAATTTGCTGCAGCTTCTTCCTGTCTGCAAAATACCAAAAGTCCGTGTCGTAGGTCATGCGGCAGAGCGTTCCATCAGGCTGCCTTACCGGGATGATCTTCTTGCCTTTCAGCTTTGACAAGCAGTCTTGTGGCGACTTCCTTTTCAGAAATTTATTCAGATGCAAAAGCAACTCTCCAAGCCTGCCGAAGGATGTATCTTCCCGGACAACGCTCAGCTCCTGGATCACATGGTCAAGAGTAACATTTCCCAATTTCAAATGCTCTCGGAATAATTTCTTTGAAGCAGGATATTCAGTATTGAGGTAATGCACTGAGGTCAAGGGAAAGGTCAGAGCAGGCCCGGTCCAAACGCACTCGTGCAAAAACACCCATTTTTTTAGTCCTTCGATGAAGACAAGGGGTCGATTCTTGAATTCAACCCTGAAATTCATTAGCAATCTCAAAGCTCAGTTGAACTTGTGGCATTCCGTACTTACTGCGTCGGCTCCGTCAATAACATCTGTGATTCAAGCCTGGTGTACACCGACTGAACAGAAGACTTCGAGGCGCCATTGGAATCTGGTCGAGAAGCGAGCGCTATGAGCTGGCGAAGGTAGAACTTGGAATTTAGAGAAGTAAGAACACCAAAGCTTGAAAATTGTATCCAACGGCTGTCATCAGGCTCAGGAACCGCTACCTGGGGTAAATCGGGTCCTTCGGGTTGCAAATCACGACGAGGGAGGATGGTCTCTCGCAAAGGCCGAGCAATCTTATCAGTACAACTGACCGACATCTTCGATATTTCAGTAACCAAGTTGTCATGCTTGAGTTGATCTTTATACGCAGACCAGTTATTCCGTAAGAGAAGCATCAGGTCCATACTTGCATTTTCCCCTAGGAATTTCAGTTCTGGGGTCAGCTTTCCAGCCTCATCAACAAGGTGGGGTCGAGTGGACATTTTTAAGCAAGAGCAAGCCCACTCAAGAAATTGCGATTCTTTTCCCAAACCACGGATTGCATCGAGATATAGCGGATGCAGAAGGGGAATTTTGCTTGCTGGATCCTGGGCATATTGACTTATGATTGGGCAAATGTTCTTCTCATCCTGTATATAGAATCGCTTAGCGTATCTGAAGCCTTCAAGCGGTGGAGCAGGAAGAAGTTGCAGTCTCTCAAAAGGTCCATTGTAAACGCTTTGGGGTGTCCGAAACAGATAGATCAAATCGTCAATAGACTGGCTCAACGATATCCGGTCGAAGGGTCTGTATCGTTGCATGATCAACCGGCAGATTGCAGCTTGATCGCAATTCCTTATGCCAATCTCTCGGAAGAAAGCTCTACGATTGCCATCTCGACATGCCTCGAGGTCAACCAAATTGAAATTTAGGCCCCTCGGGATCGTAGCACGAGAAATATCTTCTTCGAGAAAGATATTATCTTCAGATGCATCAACCCATCTACCATCGTGTAAAGGGATGAGACGGATAGCTCTCTGCTGGTGCCATGTTCCTTTTCGAATCAGAAGTTGTGCCACTTTTGAATGCCACTCATTGGACTGTTCTTCCAGAAATCCAACGCCGTGGTAAAAGATACAATCACGCAACTCTTTGTAGAACTTCTTGAATGACATGGTCTCCACACCAATCTTGCTCAGCTCTGGAAGGATTTGACTAATTTCCGAATCGTAGGAAAAGGAGAGATGATGTTTCTCAGTGCTTTTATCTTCGATCAAGGGCTTGCCGTTGAGTCGAAATTCCGGTGGTATATAAAGCAGGTCTTCGGGTCTAGAAAGCTCCTTCTTGCGTCGGCATTCGAGAACCGCCGATGTTGTTTTGAGTCGACTGAGTATCCATCGCTTTAATCGTGACCAGAATTTGCTAGTTCCCTCTCTATCTTTTAGGAAGAGAGGCCAAGTATAGCGAAGGGTCGGAGAACTTGGGTGGATCTCATTGAATCTTGGAACGGCTTTGTGTATAAATGTTGACAAAACACCCTTTAATACGCTGTCGTTCCATTTTGAAGAGTCAACGCTCTCCCTGTTGGCGATCAGGAGGAAGTCGCCCTGAATGAGGTACTATGCACATTATAAGACTCCAGCGAAGAAAGGCATGAGTCTTGAGATGGACTTACATTGAATCCATAGTCGTCTATCGGAAGGTATGCATATGTGTTCTGACTGCGGAGTACCGGCCTCATCTTGTCATCTATTGGGAACGCCAACACAGTCTCCGTTTTCGTGATACCCTCCCTTCGTTCATCGCTCTCGAGGTCTTTCTCTATGCGTCGGACCACGATGTATCTATGCTTTCTGATTTTGTTTTTTTTCGAGGTCGTCAAAATCGCCGTCTCCTTCCCATCAAAATCGACATCGTTATCGAGCCTTCGAATACGAAACTCACACTCCAGGTCAGGAGTAGAAATTGACAACCTGCATATCTTTCGCAAAAAGATGAGAATCTCTGGCTCCAAGTTCTCAAGCTCACTCTTGATCACTAAGTAGTTTCGTATGCCTTTGATCTCGAGATATGTTTGTGTTTGGCCAACTTTCCTCTCCTCGGGCGGAAAGGGTTCGATGATGGGTACTATCATGCCAAGTATGCTTCGTCGATCAAACTTAAATTCATATCCCAACGAAGAGATACGGACTGTGTCTGCAATTTTGAAGACAGACTTGAAACCAATACCCTTCTCTCCAATGTAACCTTGCTTTCTTTCTTTGCTTTTCTTCGTACTAGCTCCGATACGGCAAAGAGCCTCTACGTTCGATTTATCAAAGCCAACCTCATTGCAGTCAACACGTAGAGAGAATTTCGATGAGCCACACAAATCTATGTGGAGTGTTGGAGTGATAGTCTCAAAGGTGTTGTCATCAGCATTTTGGATTAGCTCTAGCAAGAAATGGGTCGGCTTTTTGTATAATTGGTCGGACAGTCTATGCTTCATGTCAAAACTCTGACACCCGACGATAACTCGAATCTTACATGTTCAAGGCACGATGCAAGTCCCCCACGTTGTCAGATTGCTGTTCATCGGCAACATCAACACCCTTCCGCCGACGAATATCTCTTAGGTGGTTATCGGCTTCTTGTTTCTGGACGTTTCTAGCACGTGTTGCCATTTTTGGTGGTAACGAGGATGAAAATCCGGTAGCAAAAGCAGATTATGAAAATGAATGATGTTCAAAGTGAGCTTCACAGAATTGAAAGTTGGAACTGTGCGGGGTTCCAGCTGGGTTCAATGCAGGCAGAATCGAGAGTGTGGCACAGATAATGCTCATTGCTGTGGTTGGACAATCAAGAGAGCAGAAGAACCCGACAGTTTGGAACAAATCGGACTTGTTTCCTAATGAGTTAATGAGCGCAGCACAACCTGCGGAGCAGTGCCGCCTTTCAAACCATTCTACTTCCTCCAAGGATAGATAAACGCACGCCTGGGGCTTGAGGAGCCACACCCCTCATCTAATACCGCTTTATGCCTGTTTGTGACGGCATATAAAAGGAATTGATCACGGATAAGTTAGATATGACAATATTGTCCGAACCTCTTAGATATTGCCTTTAACGGAGGATCTAAAGCTAAGGAGAAAATCTAAGGAGAAAGGCAAAGAAGAAGAGAGAAGAAACAACGATACTAATGTATATACAGGGGCTGCTCTTAAGCTTGGCTCAGGACGCTCTAGGCTGGTAAGGTAGCAGTCACGTGATGGTTTGTCACAAACATTAGATTTATTCTTGAAGAGCTCTTTTCTAAGAGCTGCCTTTATCTGTTCCTTTTTGAACTCAGTCCCTTTAAATTGTACACATATTTATATCTATGTAGATGCAGATATTTGAAGTAGAAATAAAGGGATTTGATAGATCAGAGATACGTGTTACAACACGAACACAGTAGAAGCGTGCATCATGGCACAATTACGAGACTAGTGGACCGTAGGCTTAGAATTGCAAAAGCACCACAGGACACCATAAATCACGTGATTACAAAGGGGGGTCCCCGCGTGCCCCTAAATGGCAGTCCCCGAGGGATTCCCTGTAATACAAGAGATTCTATATACGACAGGTACGTCTGCCATTAGATAGGAGTATTGTGCTCAACTCAAATACAATATGGAACATACTTAATAACGAAGTCTTATACCTTATTACCTCTCTCTTGATCGTGACGACGTCCCTGCCCGCCGACCAACCAATCAGAAATAAGTGCCCTTCGCACCCCCGCACGACTGTTATTACAAGGGGCTGAAAAAGGCCCCTCGATAAAAGTTAATGGTTTTTACTGAGAATATTCTTAGCTGTGCTGCGTTGCGTAATAGGGGGTGAACAGACCTGAGCCGAGGGTGAGCAAGGGCGGAGCGAGCTGCTCAACGTGAGACATACTTAGTACCATGGGTAAATAATGTACATTCGCCGCCTGTGAAATTTGTTACAGCCTTACTTGTTTGGATACTAATGTACTGTGAAATTGGATGATGATTCGCCAGAGTGCCCTGTTTTTGCGGAATTATCTAGAAGTCGCACAAACAGTGAATGTACATTATTTACGGCATGTACCAAGTAGGATTAGGAAGAGCAAACATTCCGGTGGTGTAACATACAGGACATTTGATTCATCTAATTGCAGAAGTAAGTGAACTCCACTATGGATTTTTTTTTCTGGAAACCCCAACCCTGATGCATCTTTGTGGATGCAAAGAAGAAGCGTACATCACACCGCGCGGTAAGACTCACTGGCAAGCCTGGAAGGAAGCATTATCAGTTACAGGGATGTTCGTCCTCGACCACATCATTTATCAAGGGGCTTAGCATCCCGCATGCCTGACCTCGTTAAATGGCTCTTGTCCGACCAAAGGCGGCATCTAGAGCGGAATAGGCTAAGAGTACTCACTCCTGAGATAGAAAAATCTGGTTCCCGCTCCACTGGTTAACTCAGCAGACTAAGTATTCCAATATCCAAGTCTATACCGCGCGCTAGTATCGTGTTCTTCAGCGAGACCCTGTTCTGGAGAACGCAAAAACACCCGAGATGCAAATCTATTATCAGACTTGTGGTTTGGCTGTCACTAATGGACCCAAGCGAAATCCGAGTCACCTTTGTTGATTCTCTACGCGCCGACACACTTCTGTCGCCCATCTACTGAGATGTCAGCTCGAAACCACAACCGCTTCATTTCAAGTACCGCTCTCCTACTTGCAGCAGCCTCGATAGCCTTTCTGCTTCTACGATTGCTATCCATCTCTTTTTTTACAAAAACTTAGCTCAGACAGCGTGCAAAGCACCATCAGTGAGGAGAGAATGGCGAAGTCTTCAGCAGACCGAGCAACTAGCATATATTGATGCCGCTCTCTGCTTAACCAGGTCTGAATCTACCCTGAGGGAAGTTGGGACACTATTTGATGACTTTGCCTTGGTTCATATGCAAGTTGGCGCCCACTGTATGTTTACATCGTATCTATATGGCATACAATTTGAGCTCAAGGTAGATAGCACATTTTTCTGCTCCGTTATTTCCATGGCATCGAATGTTTCTTCATGTTTTTGAGTATAATTTGAGACATGCTTGTTGAACTTTCTACCATGGTCATTTGACCTATACTTGTCCTAGACTCTGCGAACTTCGATTCGACAAAAAGAAAGCCATCATTTTCTTCAGCAACTTGATCCGATAATACAGTTCTTTTGCTTTTGAATCAACACAGTTCATATAATACATCTCTGAATCTCTCACAACACATCCCTCATATCACCAAATGCTCCTCCTCAAAACACTTGCAGTCGTTGCTATGGCAGTCGGCCTAGCAATTTCAGGACCTGCACCAGGACCTGCACCAGCACCAGTCCCCGAAGCTGCACCAGCACCTGCTCCAGACGCCTCGCCTGTTGGTACCGCAGAACCAGACCCTCGTGCGGAGCCGATCTCGAACGAGAATCTTGTGTATGTGCTGGTGCCCGTTTCTCGGGATGGAGACACCGTCGTTATGCTAGGGAAGTCAGAAAACGCGAGGTGGTTGCAGATGATTCGCACTACGTGATAAGGAAGCAATTGCCTTTAACCCGGCATATAGTTACACATGTGTCTTGGTGTATACCTATGTCGTGGTTTACGTCTAGAGCGGGCTCTGAGCTGGAACATCTTGTAGCAAGGTGGGGATGTATGTGCCTTTCGGTTGATGATTTTCTCTGCCATTTTTCAGTAATATACAGAGATATCGGTCCGAAGTTAGGAAACAATTCGAGTGGAATGGGTGAAAGGATTTTTTCCTCGCAATCTTTCTCCTCTTTTGATCTCCCACGCTCCTTAAAGCTCAACAGAGCCAGCATGTATCCAGCACTTATATCAGTTGAACAGGTCTATCTTCTGGTATTTTCTTGTTAATAGTCTAATTACCATTGCATGAAGCACTGGGTGCAACCAGATGTGGCATATACGTAGATGTTAAACAACCATTAAACAACAATCAAGGTCTTGAGGCTTTAGCTTACGATCAGCTTCTTAGCTCACTGACGGAAGAATGCAAGTCCAAGATTCAAATTCTAAATATTGTTTTTTGATGTTGTTTTGACCTAGACAACTCCTGCAATTCGAATCTCTGCGAAATATTGAAAGGAGCAATTCTATAGAAAAGTGCTTTATTTCAATCGGCCCATTTCTTGGCGAATATGTTCAGAGCATATGTGTAACCGTCCACAATCGGAAGACCGCCATGTGCCACGTATTCCGAGTTCCGTTCGGGTGGAAGTTACCCCAGAAAGCGCCACTGCCTTCGAGTGGCCGCGTTGCCATTCCATAACCGCAGGAAGATTCGGAAATAGCGTTTTCCCTCCTAGACAGTCATTCTCTAGGTAGAAGAATAAAATTGCCCATCTATGGAACTTGCGTCCATTCTCACCCACCATAGGCTCATCTATTGGTGAGGGGTCATGGTGTATTCTCAGCATCTGGGATGGCCCATACTTGACCAGCCAAGGAGGTTCATAGTCCTCGAGGCCCGTGAATCCAAGAAAATTTAATGCCCGTTGACCGACGCAGGAAACCACTGGATCTGTTTTGGGTAGGTCTGCTGATGGAGGGGTAATATCATCTTTCACATCTCTTTCGCCAGTGACACGAAAACCGTTGTAGTGGTCGAATCTATTTCTCGTCAGAAGTGTACGCATAATTCATTTAGGCATCGAAATTTACCCCACCCCTATATTTTCCTCCCACTAATCAAGGTCTACGCAATTGGTTCAGGAAAGACAATCATATGGTAAGTTCAAGACGTTGCTCAAAGATCCAGTCACTCTAATAATTCTGTGCCAGCTCAAGTATTGTCCAGGAACTTCGAAGCCGCTTTTCAAGTGCCGCAGATGTCGCTGTGATACACGTCTACTGTCAGTATGATGAGCCTGGAACATGCACCACTCCTCAAATCATCAGCAGTCTAATCAAACAGCTCATTCTCCCGTTCGGAGCCATTGGTAAACATACTTAGTCTACAATTCAGGATAAGTGAAACAAGCCCGTCGACAAGGCAGAGCCCGACTCGATGCGGAAGAGGGCTTTGAAATCCTTCTTGGCTTGACACGAAAGTTCTCTCAAGTCTCCATTATCCTGGATGGGCTTGACGAGCAAAAAAATGACAAACAGCGTGTTAGCGGAGCCTCAGATGAGGCTACTGCATTACTGATATTGGTCAAGAAACTACTCACGCATAGATCTCGCACTATGTTGAAGTTATTTCTGTCGAGTCGCTTCGAAGTCGACGTGCGAAGGTCCATACCGTCCTCATTGGAAATTTGAATATTGGATGGCAATGGAAACAGGGACATCAAAATCTTCGTCGAAGAAGAAGTCGAAGATAAAATATGGGCCACCGGTCGGACAGATGTTCGAGATCTCGCCGATGAAATTAAGCTCAAGCTGGTCTCCGGGGCTCAGGGAATGTACGAATTTTTATCTACCAAGCTAATACTTCGTGCTAAAGGCAGGTTCCTGTGCCTCAAGTACAAGCATTGTGTGCAGATTGCAATTCCGATACAATGTTTCGCAAAGCTTTAGATGACCTGCCAGTTTCGATCCATGAGATCTATCACCGCTGTTTCCTGAGAATAATTACACGAAAGGGAAACCTGGCCTGCGCGCCACAAGTCTTGCAATGGGTTGCGTGTGCAAGACCGCCCTTGCTTGCAAGCGAGCTGAAAGAGGCGATCCACATTAAGCCTGGAGATATTCAGTGGGAAGAATCCAAAGGACGAATGGCGACCTCACTACTCATCAAGTCCTATTAGGGTCTAGTCTACCACGACGAGTTTGAAGGCACGATCCGACTTGTTCATCCATCAGCGCAGAAGTATACGTTCGCGGAGAAATCAGAGACGAATCTAGGAGCTTTCAACTTAAATGCTCACTCGGCCGATCTGGATCTTAGTCACGCTTGCCTGATATATCTTGTATTTTCAGACTTCTGCACGCAGGTCCCATTACGTTCAAATACATTTTCATCGCAAGAGATCGTTCTTCCCAATCCGCACGGTGTTATCAAAACGGCGGCGCCGTGGGCTGCAGGGTTGGTGTCGGAAGTTATGGCCAATTCCAAGAACTTATCTCCCAAGAAGCTGAAAAGCGAAATACTGCGGCGCTCCGTAGTACCTGACCATATGGTCAGCATGTACAGATTACTGGACTATGCTCGAGCGTACTGGACACATCATACGAAGCACATCGGTCATAGTTCAGCTCTCTTCTCCGAGTTTCGACGCTTGGCGGTCGAGCCAAATAGAGTTTGGATGCTACAGCCATAGCTAAGAGAAGACAACTCACGCTTCTGTGTAGAGGATCTTTTCGAGTGGGCTCTTAACAATCAGCACATACCGCTTCTGCGCATTTTGGTGGATATCGACAAGAAGGGGCTGATCGAATCACTGCCGAAACGAACGCTTAGGAATGGCAGGATAGCTATTCACCATGGTGCAGCTTAAGGACTCGTCGATGTCATCGGATTCTTTCTTTCCCTAGATTCCGCCTTAGAAGCTTTGACAAAGACCGACCCCCACGGCTGCACACCACTTCAACAAGCGGCTGGTCATTCCCATGCTGGCGCCGTAGACTTGCTTCAGTATCCTGGCACAGGTGGGTACTTGACGAAGGTCTCTTTTCCGTTTGGATCTCCTGAGTGTTTATGGATAGATCTTCTAGCAGGAGATGGTGAAAGTGCGTCGTACAAAGCCGTGGCTTCTGGCAGCTCTGTCATCGTTCGGCTACTCCGGGAGCATTCGCCAAGCTCCACAAGTCTCTATCGAGTCAAGACAAAGGCGCGGTCTCAGTCCTCGCCTAGCTTGCTATATCTAGCAGCATGGGAGGATTTTCCATTAGTGATCCAAGAGCTACTATATTTTGGAATCTCTTCCATAGAGATTCGGGAAGTTTAAAGAGACGCGGCCGTCAAAAGGAACCATCCTCCATGGGTCGAGGTACTTATGAGATGGTCAAGCAGTCGAGGCGAAGATACTGACCCTTCTGACAGCGCTTTCAATTTCGCCATTGAACATGATATCTTAGACGTTCTTACACCACTTCTACACTTCATAGACAATGCTCGTCTCAGCGGCATGATCAATGAAGAATACCTATTGTGCCTCATCAAACTTGAGAGAATAGCAACCCTTGAAGTTCTCCTTCGTTTCAAGGAAAGAGTGTCTATCACTGTGGATACTTTTCAGTCGCTGCTTCATCGCTGTATAAAGTATCCAAAGCTAGCTTCGGAAGCTTATATTGCAGTTCTGCTTCTTCATGGAGTAGACATCAACGGCAAAGTTGACGAGGAGACCCGTCTCTTTGCAGCAGTGTCTGCAAACAACGTAGGTGCCTTGTCATCTCTGCTGAACTTCGGAGCGGGTCGCACTCCGCATCCTGACGGAACAACACTTGCTGGCCAGACAATCCAGAAACAGGGCTCTATCAGCGACGAGAGAGACCATAGAGGATCTTATCTTAATATGCTGCGTGCGTTACTCAAGTTCGGATAGGATGCGAATGAAACCAGCCTGTTCTGGGAGGCACAGCCCTATGAAAGCGAGAATCTCCCAGTGAAAATGCCACTTCTAGAAGGCGCTGTTCTTGCGCAGAATTTTGCGATGGTCAAAACTTTGTTGGACTTTGGAGCCCATCCGACATCCAAGGATGGCATATCGAAGCCCCTTCTAAGAGCCATAAAGACTGGACAGGCAGATAGCGCAACTCTTCTTCTGGAATCTGGAGCAAACATAAATTCAAAGTACAATTTGGACGCTCTGTATCGCGATATTGCCCTTACGCATCTTGATAGCAATAAATGGCCGATAATGCTACCGATACTGGTGAAATCGGGTTCAACATCAACCAGCAGTTGGCACCACGTCGACGAACACTTCTCATGCTTGTCTTCGTGGATGGACCCGGGAGATCACAAGAAGACTGGGCTATTATCATAAAAGCATTCATGGATAACTGTGCAGACCTTGATATCGTTGATTCTACCCACCAGACGGTCTCAGATCTAGCAGAAGGGCTGGAAGCCGAGGCCGCGTTACGAGAAGCAGGTGGAAGATATGGCATCTATATCGTTTGGGGAAATCGTGTCCTCAACTCCTTGCTGTTGTGGCTTCTCTTGCTGTGTCTCGTCGCTGAATTTGCCTCTTGGAACTCGAGTTGGAAGGTTTGGGCAGGCGTCGTAGCTATGGGGACCTCTTTGCTATTTTTGCCACCGAAGATACACATGCACCCTGGTTATCTGTTGTTTCTCATATTTAAAGGCTATGTTGTGGCAATCCTTTGCTCAGTCATTCTCCGCATGTGGTGACTGCAGCTGGTGGTGCGCTTCAGAATTTCGTTGTGTACTTCAATGCTGCTTTCGTGGAAGACCGAACAGGCCATGGAAAATCTAACTATTCTGCCTCGAAATCAAAGCAGACGTCCATAATTTCTGTTCTTGAAACCATTATCTGTAACCATTTTGAGAACTCCAGCTCTCCCTTGCATGTTGACTCGATGCACACCCATTTGCTCGCTTCTTCATCAACCCTCTGCTTTCTCAATTCCCATTGCATCCAAGTCCAGCTCCTTCTCGCCGAACTCTTTGCTTTGAGGCAATTCGAGTCGGAAGTTACCAGACACACTTCCCTCGAACTTCACCTCCGTACCATCCGCTGCCTCGATCTCAAGGACTGGAATCCTCGTCGTCAGCGTTGCACTCGAATACAGTAAAAATTTCAGTCGTAACAGAGATTAAGTCTTGCAACATCACCTCGAGGATTGGAAAGGAGTGAAACATGAATCAAAACCACTTACTATGCCCTCCAATCTTCCTCTCCTCATCCACAAAATGTGCATGCACACCCACGACACTGATCCCCACACTCCATCCAGGACTCCTGACACCCACCACCGTTCCCCTCACATCCTCAAAGCTACTAACAGCCTGTCCCTCCGCCAGCTCCGCCAACTTCTGCCCTGAGTACGCCTGCCGATGAACAGCTCTAATTTTCACTCTCTTAAACAAACCCTCAACCTTGAAAAGCACAAACGCATTCTTCGCCTCTGGGAACGTGCTTTCGATCTCCTCTAGTAAGGCCTTCTTATCTCGCAAGGCGATAGATTTGGTGAGTTGTGGGACAAAAGGCGTGATGATTGCGAAGGGGACGAGTTGCTCAGGCGTGCAGACCAGGATACTGCCATCGGCGTGGAATTGGTAGGCTGTTGAGTCTAGGATCAGCATTTCGCCGTCCATGGATTCGAAGGTACCCATGCCGAAGGTGCCGTGGGTGAGCAGCTTGGAGATTGGGATGGAGGAGGAGGCGGAGGCGAGGCCGGACATGAGAGCTGAGACGATGGAGAATTGGTAGATTTCGTTTGGTGTGGACGCCATTGTGAGCGACTTAAGATGCGTCTCGGCCGTGATTGACGCCTGTTGGTTGTTTGTTGCGTTGGAGGTGAGGATTTGGATTTGTTGGTGGTTTTGTGAGAGTCTGAGATGAAGGGGGACGAGATGTAATGTTGATGATGCTTTCAGCTACGTTGCTTGCCGACTAATCCGGGTGCTGCTGCTGCTCTCATTGGAGCTTGAATGTATCATCTCAGAGGTTCGGAGCACTATTCTAGAAACTTTGCGGTGGAAAATAAGTAGAGTCGTTCAAACACATTATTTTCATCAGACCAATTATGGAATATGACAGAAACATCCTCACGACTGGGACGGTTGAAAGTGCCTTTATCATGATTGAGAACAGGAATCCAGCCTTTCCAAATAAACGACCTTCTTGCAAAAGGTTCTATCCTTATTACTACTGCCTATTGCTGGCTATCCCCTTGCGGATCTCTATTGTCGTCCATCACGGGTATCTTTACACTCATAATCGCCTATCATACAGTCCGTCAATCCACCCCCTGATCCTTGCCCTTTGCCTCCATATCCATAAGGATCTTTAAAACCCTCTCATAAGTCCACATCGTAACCGCACTCGCCGGCGCCGACTTGAAGAGACTCACAGTCAGCCCTCGATATAAGCCTCTTCTTCCCTCCTTCCTCACAATCTCACTCAGCGTCCTGAAAACACCCTTGTACTCAGGAATGTTCCTATGCACATATCTCGATCTTGTTGGTCCTTGAACTTGTAACCGCTTCCTAATCAAATCCAGAGGGAAGACCGCCGTTTTGGCCAATACCGATGCTAGAATGCCGGCTGTCGCGTCACCAGAGCCATATGGGAAGGACATATGGGAGAGGGGCAGTCGCAGGGTCTCGTACGTCGAGAAGAAGATTCCCATGTAAGGGATGATTTGTCCAACACCAGCGCCGAGACCTTGGAAGAAACCTCGCGGTCCTTCTTGGCGGGCAATATCACGTATGGATGCCGTGAGCGAGGAATAGATCTTCTCTGTGCCCTGAGCAGCAAATCTCGTTCGTAGCAAGTCCAAGGGATATGTAGCAGTCGTAGCAACCGCGCCGGCACTCGCACCAGCTATAAAACTCTCTGCTGCGTTCGGGAGTCTGTGTTCGCCGAATGCTTGTTGGAGGCCAAGAGTGATTGTGCGGTAGGTTGTAAACTGGATCGCGCTGTACGAGACGTACATCAGCTCTGCGGGGATATTGCCTTTCCATAGTCCGGTAATGCCTTCTTCTCGGAGAATGTGCTTGATTGTTGGGAGAGTCCCTTTGTAGATGGGAGAGCCGCGCAAGTCGCGGTGGGAGAGGGGGTCGGAGAGGGAGTGGGTTTGGAGTTGGAGGCGAATTTTGACGACATCAAGAGGCGCTATGATGAATCTGCTTGAGGATTAGAAATGCCATTGCAATTACACGGTGTCATTGGAAGCTATACCTTGCGATCAAGCCTGCTGTAGCTCCAGCTATCACCACCTGGGTTTTAGAACCCTTGAAAGATCAGTAATGTATTTTGTGTAGGGAAGCACTTGAATTTACCTCATCCTTGAGGTGCTCTCCGTTCGCAGACATACATCGGTTGGCCTTCCTTCTGACTTCCTGGAGAGCTGGTCAATTGAGAAGTGTTGGTTGTCTTGAGTTGGAGTGGGCGAGTTTTCCAGGAAATAATTCTTCGGCGATAAGATAAGATATTGGAATGCTTGGCGCTCAACTCCAATGACAACAAAACATCGTCCTAACGTTAGAAGTCCACAATGACATTGTCCCCCAGAACGTTTTTGAGAAATAATTCCTAAAACTCTAAGTACAAAGCTTTGAAGTCGTTCCTCGCATTTCTTGCTAAGGCCGGGCGCCCCATCCTATTTACGTGCAGCTTGAAACGATGTCGAGAATCTCAGTCGAATTAAAATCTAATATGCGAACAGCTTCGATTTCACGGGAACATAGCAGGAAGGTAATTGGACTGCAGCTATATCTAGTTGAAAAGCAAACCCGCAAGGTATCTTCGACCAAGAGTTTCCTCGATATGGCCATATTATGAACCCATATAACGACATTCGCCGAGAGTAAGTTTATCGCATTTCTGCGATCGACCGCGAATGTTTTGACGACTGAATTGTATGTTGGACGATGAAGAGCTATACCTCTGTCAATTTTGACAAGCTCGATTCGGGCAGCTCTTGTGTGAAGAGAAGCCGAGTCTGATGCTGCACCTTGCGGGTCACGGCGGCCTGACCAACTCTTGGAGATCCATGCCAAATGGCCTGTATGCTCAACTTGTAAGTACGGAAATCCAGATTTATCATTGCGGACCGATATGGCGAATTTCTCTCTTGCTCTGCTTAGTTCAGTATCTAGATGGTACAAGTCCAGAGGCATGAAGACAGAACAAAAAGTAGTTCTTGCCAGTCGACACCTCTTTTCCAACCAGAAGACCTGCGATAATGGGTCAACCAGAGAAGCCAGCCAAGGTAATAATTACCGCTCAGACGGAAAGACCGGTCAGGACCCTGCAGGAGGAGTATGCAGATGTTACATTGCGACTCATCGAAGAACATGGAGATAGCTTCGAGCCCATGAGTGAAGATGCCGCGAAGAAAGTCCAGAGAAAGCTTCACTTTCATATCATGTTCCTATTTTGCTGTGTTAGCTTGTTGCTATTTGTGAGTGTTTGTGAGTATGGGCTGTGGACAGGTCCCCATTTGAGGGACGGTATTGACTTCGCTTAGATTGATAAAGCAACACTTGGAGCATCGTTATTCTTGGCTTATTCGAAGAAATCGGCATCAGTCTCCAACAGTAAAGTAACTTGGACATGTTCTCCTATGTGGGTTAATACAGGCAGATCGAAAAGATAGTATTGATCCTGACTGAAATACGGTACATCGTAACATTATGGTCAGGACATTATCTCTTGCAACGACTACCATTCGGAAAGACAGTCAGCAAAATCATCTTCACCTGGGCTGCAGTGATCTTCCTAAACGTGTAGCAACAAGCTACGGCCCTCTCATTGTCGTCGGCATGGCTCTTGGTGCCGTGGAAGCAATTATCATCGCAGACATCGAGATGACCATTGGTATGTTCTCAATCGCGGAGAATAGGCATTCCTCCAGCCTTTATTATGGATAAGAACCAGCGTGACTCCTGTGTCAACGGCTTCATATCCTACGTACTCCTATTCAGTTCAGAACGGTCCGCAAGGACGCTTTTCATGATCACCACGGGATCACTTACGTATGATTTGTCCATTTGGCCGTGGTTCTTCTATCCCAACAATCCTGCTCAGGCTTCACTTAACTTTGAAGGAGAAGATTCACGGCATCAAGAGAGTTCAGAAATCGAGTCAGAGCTCAATAGAGCAAAAGCAGTTTAAAAAGGCACAGGTTGTCGAAACCCTGAAAGATCTCGTCTCCTGGTACGTGTTTCCCATGGGATTTCTCTTAATTTCTCCTTCAATTTCTTCACAAGCATTCGTGTATTTTGATCGAGCTTTTATTTTGCCCAGGCACATTCTGAATAATATTCAGCTGGTCTGGACATCACAGATTTCGTTCTTCTCTTCTTACTCGCTTAAGAACTGGCCCCGTTTTTCGAGTCGGCTGTGAATAACAAAGCTATGTATGTGAGTCTTTGTCTAGGCTCTATAATTTGATTCCCAAATTGACCGATTGCGGTAGGATTCTTTGGCAAGTTATCTTGTAGTCCTTTCCTTCCCTTTGTTCAAAGAATCTGAGGCAATGAGCAACGAATCTGTACTCTATCTCGCTGTGAGCAATGCAGCCTTCTAGAAACTCGTTATAACTTACTTCGACATTGAGCTTATCTTATATCGTCTATAATGGGGCTACCAGTCAACAATATTCCACTACCAATTGAGTAAGTCAATGTAAGCTTTCCTTACGTACCGCTGAGCAGAACTGACGACCAAAACAGACTCCGGCGAATCATTTTCGCCTACACCGTTGGTCGAGATCCGGAAAACCCATCTAAGCCCGAAACAATTACCATATTCGTTGATCAGCGGGCTTACTTTGACCGGCAAACTGAAGGCGGAGCAATCCGTTACAACTTCTCCTGCATCCGGATCGGACGTCCATCCCAAGAGATCTTCACCAACAGTGACAGCTTTGCCTTCCATCGCCATCGCCAACGGTATCCTCATATTCTCCAGCTGAGACAACCTGCAGGCAGTACTCGGCCAGGCCAAGTGATTCGATTCAATGCAGCAATCGATACTATCCGTATAAGTTCGTCTTCACTCTTCATGCTCCGCGATTTCTGCTCTCCGCGGATCGACGGATATCGGACCATGATCAACACATCAGAGCTAAGTCTTTACAATGAAGGACCATCAGTCACAGAGCGAAGAGCCCGTCTCATCGGGTTTGATCTCATTCAAAGCCTCGACGTTTTTAATATCGCGAGATTCACCACGCGTGGAATTGCTTATCTACGAAATAACATCTTGACTGGTTTGGTCCAGCTGAATGTTGTAAATCCACGCTTGCGGCGCGGGATGAGAAACAATGCTCCAGCCTTGACGAGAAATCGTATGAATGCTGAACTTGACGCGTTGCGTCAATTGGCAATGGGAGGCGGTCCGGTTGCGGATGTTGTGGGTGTGTTGTTACCTTTGATTGATGACATGCGGAGTAAGAGGCGGGATGCTATAGGAATGTTCTTTTCATGAGCTTAGTTGAGTATGTACGCTCCCGAAGAATAGTCATGTCAGTGTTTGTGGACTTCAAAGGATGAGTCGAATTGTCGAAGCGGTCCAGTTTTTGAGGAGATTTCGGTTGATATCGGAGTGAAAATTATGCTCGGCTTGTAGTTGCCAGGAATTTCAAACTCATATGAATTGCAGAATGCTTATGCAAGGCTGATGTTCTGCTGTTCAGCATCCTGGAGGTCATGTCGACATCTCAGCATCACCCTCATCATTCACAGTCGCACATATATGAAGCCTGCAAGCTTTTGCAGACTATCTTCTAAAAAGCTTCATTGCTGTACTTCATTGAGCAAGGCAATTTGAACATATGTGTTTTTGATTCTGTGGTCCTAATTAGAAAATCTCGTCATGTTTTCGTCGCGAGATCGAGGTTACGACTTACCGAGCCCCTTTTCAGCCCTGTATCAATCCCTACAGTCTCCAACGCCACATCCAGCGCCTCCGCAAATCCAAACGCCAAGAATCATCCCAAACCCCGGTTCCGCAGGTCCAGGTTCCAGCACCCGATCTCCGGCGCTCAGAGCATCGCATCGTCCCTGTCTATCCTTCTGAAACGCGCCCTCCTCACCAATCCAAGGCTCTCTGAAACGTCCTCTGCTACAACATAGACGCCCGTTCCCGGTTCATCCATGGCTGTGAGATGGGCGATTGCTCCATTTGCTCCCCCGTACCTTTGATTACAGTTGCATTGGGCTTGTTTCGTTCGTAGTGTTCTGTTCTGTTCTGTTCTTGCTTTCTCTCGTCTCCCGTTCGTCATCGTGAAGTAACGTTCGGATTTATCCTTTCTTATCTCTATCTTTATCTGTATCTGTATTCTTAATTTCGAGTAAATCTAGTGAAGTTTGAGATTTGTGTCGATTTATTCTCGTGGCAGGAAGCATGAGGTTGACCACAATATCGGCATTTGGTTTGGGTGTGGGAGTCGTGATGGCTGGCGCAGATATGCAGATTGAATTCCCTGGCTTTCTGCGAGCGCCTCGTGCGGAACAGAATCTTCAGGTTAGTAGTACTACCGGAGTTATTCTTCTTTCAAGACTCACACATTCTTTCCAGACATTCAAAGGCGCTCTAGGCGGCGTTGAAGCAGAAGCCATCACCAGCAATTCGGACCCGAAACGACCTTTCGCCGTAGGATCAGATACTTTTACGACATACGAAGATGCGGCGGTACGGACGTGCAATAATCAAAAGAATGCGTGTGCGAAAGTTGCAAATGGGAAGAACAATCCGGATGATATAACGGTTGCGCAGTGTGATGACCAAGAAAGTAAGTCTTCCATCTTCCATCTGAAGTCTCTTAGGCTTGATATCCAGCATCTAGACAACGAACTCTAGCGCCCTTTTCTATGGCGAATAAGTGATCTTGTATACCTATGTAAGAAATCTAGCTAACACTCGTTCCTCCAGCGGACTGCTCCAATAACGCCTCACAAGTCAACCCATCCACAATTGCAGCCGCCGCAGAATCAGCGCCCAAAACTTCGACTTCAGCCGCAGCTGCTGCTCCCAAAGCGCCAACACCACCACCGGCTGCTGTAGCTCCACCGCCCATTCAGCTAACGTCTGCTCCTCAAGAAGCAGCTCCAGCTACGACTGCTGCGCCGGTAGTTGTAGCGCAGCCGACTCTGCACAGTTCGGATGAGCAGTTCTTCTATTTCTGTGATCCGTGAAGGAGGCAGGAAGTGAATTCTCTCGTCTCTGATGGCTATGGGATGGGAGATGGGTTGGTGATAGTTCGTAGATAGGTATTCGTTTGAATAGCGGTTTTCATTTTTGAGCTTTGGTTGGAGCAGGATGGGAAGAGGTGCATTGGGAAAGCGGCGTCTGACTGAAAATTACTGTACGCTCAACATACCCTGGAGTCCTTGAATGTAATCAAATAGAACCATGATTGAACTTAGTCACTTCCTCGAGACAGAACTTTAGGCATATATATGAAGTAATTGTCTTGGTCTAAGTCTGATTGAAGTGATGTTGATGGAGCAATGGTTGCGCGAGAACTATCAGAGATTGATTTGAAAAGACCCAATTGACTCAATGATCTCTGTGACCTGAAGGTTACAATGCAGCTGATTGAGATGTCACTTTTCCCCAAGGTTTGCATTCAATTATGGGTGTCACTTCGCCAGAGCACACATCGACATCTCCCAGCACCTACCTGTAACCATATTCGACTATCCTCAATTGATCACACCAGAGTAAGGTGCGAGGCTGTGCGTACTCGAGTATAGGCCTTCATGATAGTACTGTTGCCATGCCTATCTTTTCCAATAGTCAGCACAAGCAACACAATTGCATTCGCAGACAGGGTAGTGGCAGAATCTCGAGTGACCGAGAGGGTAGTTTTTCAGAAGGAGACCTTAGTCATAGCATTTTCCTCAAGAACTGAGTACAAAATCGTTCAATAGGACTGGTGCCAGCTTGTATATCATCATAAAAACAGGGATTATGCAGGGTAGAATGAAGAGAACAGAGACGTACCTTTGTGTTTGGGAGCATGGTTAAAGGCTGTGTCCCCCAGCTCTACCTTCCTCTTACATTTTATTTGTTCTTGTATGAAGCTTTCGTCGAACGACACGAGGCCGCCGGAATCGAGCCATGACGAACAGCTGCAAATGCCGAGCTTCGCTGAACTTCAGGATTTGAGGTTGTTGAAAGCTCGAAGCTTGGAGCTCGAAAATCGAAATTTATTCGAAAAATTCCGGAGCTTGCATGCGCCAGCCGGCATTCACCCGAGGTAGCTCCAGCTTCCCCCATAACTTTTCTGTCAACCTCAACACCAGCTCACTCCAACCACCATAATCCACCTCTCTTCCAAAATGTCAACCCAAGTCAAACTCCGCTCTCTCTACCGATCCTTTCTTCGCGAATTGCCCTCCCGACCCCTCACACAAAAGCCCTCACCACTCAAAACCCGCATCCGCAGCACGATCGCCGCCTCCGAGTCCAGGATACCAATTGAGCAGGCGGAGCAGTATCTGCAATATGTCAAGGCGCAGAGGATGTACGCTACGTTGCTGGAAAGGTATAATCCTGGTGTGAATATGGAGGATGAGGAGAGGGTGAGGTTGACGGCTAGGAGAGTGGGCATGGATTTACCGGAGGAGTTTGCGTATGGTGCGCAGGAGGGGGAGGGCAATGGGCAGGGAAAGAAGGAATGAGTGATGGATTGATAGCAGTTGGAGGAGATCTAAGGCTACGGATTCTGGTTATTTGGAGAGAGGAGAGAGACGTCGAAGCCGGGATCAAGGACCGGCTTTGATGAGCGAGGGACTCATGCAAGGCGGACACAAAGTAAATGACGCCTTCTTCTTCAACAACCGATCAGATGCCAGACGGAGTCCGGAAGGCTCGAATACAATATGACTCATGAGAGCGAGTTGCTGATACTTGTGGATGGTCAGGTTGGCAGTTTTGCCCGAGAGTGTACGATATATTAACGGCTCGCTAACGAGGAGAGTCTTATTAATGTTGTATCATATGTATCAACAATCCGATTCAACTACAGTAGTTTTTCAATACAGAATACTACACCGACAGTCGTATCAGAGTCGATGCTTTCCTATTCCTTCATTCGACTGCTTCGTTTCGTATACGTCTTGTCTAGTCTTGCGTCTGATTTTCTTGATTCTTGGTCTCCATCTTTCGTTCCGTTTGGCCAAACATTCTGTCTTGTTTATACAGGATCTTCTCAAAGATCCGGGAAGGTTGAGAGTTGCTTCTAGGGAACAGCCAGATCTCTTGTCCTTCCAGGATTTGGTTGCTCTGCCGGCCACTTCATGTATAGCTCCAGCAACGTTATCTAGTACATACGATGCTGTATGGAGATAGTCAACTTCTTTTGGGACTACATCATTCAAGGAAGAGATCTATCCAAGTCTCACATCAAATTGCGTTACACATGGGCGTACCTCTACCATATTCCTCTTTGTCGCACGGTCTTGTTTTAGCGTGCTGACTAAACGGGCACAACCAACATCCTCCTGCACATGTCACCTGCACACAACCTTGAGGGGTACGCGAAAGACGTTATTCATTCATTCTTCTCTATTCATCACATGCATCCTCGACTCATCTTCAAATTCCCCAACTCGACCCCCCTCAAAGGTCACACCACTCTTCCTTTACTTATCACTTCTCTATTTACATCTCATCCTTATCCACCTCCTCACTCTCGATCATCTTACTGAGAGGACCCTTCTTCACCATCAAGCTCATAACCTCATACAACGCATCCGCAGCAGCCATGGTAGTGTGCTCAGCGTTGGTATCATATGCAGGCGCAACCTCGACGATATCAGCAGCGATGATGTTGATGCCCTCCAGTCCACGGAGGATAGTGCGGAGCTCGCGAGTCGACCATCCACCTGTCTCGGGGGTACCGGTAGCTGGGGCGACTGTTCTTCGTTAGCATTATGAAAAGCAAAGTCAACCGATTCTCGATGAATATATGTCGGAACGGATGAGAAGAGCGAGGTCAAAAAGGGGCAACTCACAAGCTGGATCCAACGTATCAATATCAATCGACAGATACACAGGCTTATCATGCCCAACCCGCTCATGGATCTTCTTAATGATGCCGTCCATTCCAATAGTATCAATCTCTCTCGCCTCGACAATCTCAAAGCCACAATACCCATCATTCTCATAATCACTCGGTCCACTCAACGTCGTGCGGATACCAGCATGGATATTCGTATCATTGGCCAGCAGTCCCTCCTGCGCCGCATGGTAGAAGTACGTGCCGTGGTTGATGCTAGCTACCTTGCTGGGCGAGCCGCCAAAGACCTTTGGCTTCCAGGTATCGAGATGAGAGTCGAAGTGGATGACTGAGACGGGGCCGTAGGCGCGGTTGATGGAGCGGAGGAGGGGGAGTGTGATGGTGTGGTCGCCGCCGAGGGTGATGACGCGGGGGAGGGTCTTGCCGTTCTTTGCTGGGCCTTTCTTGTGGGCGTCGGTGGCGGGGGCGCGCGTGAGGATGGAGTTGTGGCCTTCTTCGATTTGGGTGAGTGCCCAGGTGTTGTCGTATCTGGCGAATTACACATCGTCAGTCCAAGGCTCCCAAGGTGATCTTCCACGCAAGCCAGCACTGCATTCATGACAGACTGGTTACGGGAAGGAGAAGTCCACTTACGAAGTTACAGGGATATCTCCACAGTCCAGCACGGTTGCCCAACTGTTGAATGGGTTCATAGCCAATGGCACGTTATATCCACCGCTGAATCCGAGTTTACGTGAGCCTGTATCCTCGCACCAAGAACGTATCAGCCTGTGCTGTTGGGAGCGGTACTGACTAGAGATTGAGACGGCGGGAACCTTGTCTAATGCCTGATGGCCCGAAGCGAGCACCGGGTCTGTAAGAAGTTCCTGTATCAAAGGGAGCGCCTGTGGAGAAGGAAGCATGGTTAGTCAGGGTTGTATGCAGAGGGGACACCTTGATGGCTGGGGAGGGTATAAAGGTAGGGAGGGAGCCTAACGTACCGATGAAGGCAATGTCGTACTTCACATCGTCGGAGGCGAGACATGGGTAGTATGGCAGACGACCGAATGTCGAGATGCCTGAGAATACTGAGTCGGCCTTCACATATTCTCCGTCAGCAACACTTCAACACGCAAAACAACCCACCCGCCAGTTTGGCATCCAATTGATTCGAGTAAGGGCAGGCAAGGTCAATTGACATACCTGAGTTCCTCCATCGCCGGGCAGAGTGTTGTACCAGAGTGCCTATGCTTCAGTCAGTTGCTTGATTTGTATTCAATTGCTTGTCTTGTCCTGCACTGCTTTGCTTTTCTATCCCTTCCTCTCCTTCTTTGCATTTGCTCTGCTTGTGCTTTCATCGGAAGAAAGATTTAAGAATATCAGGACATACCTTATGCGGGCCAGCAATAGGAACCTGATGTTCATGATCACCATGTGCCAGTGCACTGGTAGCCAGAGCGGCGACGCTGAGGAGTGTTGTTCTCATACTTGCTTCTTGCTTCCTCGAGATTGAGTAGAGAGAGAATGGAAACGAATGAGCGAAAAGAGAAAAGAGAGGGCATACTACCTTATAAGAGAAGCCACTTGCTTAACTTACTTTCCCTTTCCTTGTCTTTTGTCTGTGCTGGCACTGCCGACTGGTGCATGTCCCATCTGCGCGTATCATAGGCAGAGCAGACTGCGGGATTGATACCACAGCTACCTTACCTCACCTAACCTAGCCGTTGGTCAGATCAGGTCGGATCAGATCAAATCGATACCGTCAATCCAATCGAGGATTTGATCTGATCCCAGCTTCTGCAGTGAGGAAGTGAGTAGTGGGGAGCTATCTGTCTCGGCCGATGACATCTTGACATGCATCTCCTGTAGGACGAGAGACGGATTACATGAGAGCTTTAGAGATGTCGGTCATAGTGAAGAGAGGCGGTGATATTGCTGTTAGGTAATGCCGTCGAGATAGGTAGGAATGGGAAATATGTTCCTGGATCCAAGAGTATTGGCTGAGGTGATGCTAATCAAGCCCACCCACCAGTAGGAAATACATGGCGGGGTCGAGGCTGTTTGCACCGATTGACCAATCGAGATATCAATGTTCAGTAGTAGGTAAGAAGTACTTCAGTCGCTCCATAATCTCAATTGAACACCATAGCTACAAAGCTCCAGCAAGCTCGGGATCCACGGTCAATTCTTGACCCCGAAGTCCCAGCCTTGCCTACTTAGCCTCACTAGCCAGAGGGAAAGCAAGAACCATTTATCAATACAATCTGCAGAAACATATGTAATTATGACATGGAGTGAGACCGTTGAGTAATGAAGAGGTAATGCTGAAAGTCATGGTTAGGAATTGATGTTTAGGGAAGCGGTGAGGTAATGTTATTATCTGGGTCTTTGATAAGAGATTGAGTGGTGTGGAGGGGAAGCTTACAGTGAGCTTTATCGGGCGAGAGCGGGGTAGTGAGTTGGCCAATGGGAGGTCTGGCGGGCAGGAGCTTCAGGAGCGGAAGAACGGTGTTTTCAAGGACAAGATAACTGGCAAGTAAGTCCTTGAATGATTGCTGATATGTGAAAGTATGTAAATAGAGTATAGGTATGCTAAATATGTAAATAGATTGTTCGCTGAAAATTCTTGAACTTGACCAAGTAAACCGCTTGCTCGCTTCCAACTACCTACACCAACTCCAACAAACAATTCAGATTCAACACTAGGAAACCGCCCTGCCATTCTCTCCTAGTTCTCGAAAAGACTATTTACCGCAACCAAAGTGCGAGAACGTACTTCTCTATCCAATCTTCTTCTCGATCTTCTTAAACATACTTCCCAGTCCCTTCTCCAATTGCCCCGCCCTCTTCTCCAGATTGCCCCTGGGAGGCTTCGCCTCTTTCTTTGGCTTATACGCCTCGTTCTCCGTAGGTCTGTATACCTGCTGATGGATACCATAATCCGTCATCAGAGGCTTCGTGTTGCTCGTGCTGGTATATTGGTGCTGCGAGAATCCGCCTGGAGGCGCGACATGTGGTTGTGGTGGAGGAGGACCGGTCATGCCTGGTGAGAGAGGACCGGGACCGGGAGAGTAGATGCTGGGAGTTGACATGCCTGGTGATTGGCCGGGTGAGAGTGGGTAGTTTGCATATTGGGTTACGGGAATGTTTGTCTGTTGTTGTTGCGGCTGCTGGTGTTGATATGCGGGTGGAGGGGGCGCAGAAGCTGGTGGAGAAATAGTTTTTGCTTGTGGTGGTTGCGCATATGGACTTGATCCTGTAGGAGCAGTTGGAGGCGGCGCAAACGAGTTCTGGAAGTGTTGAGCGTAAGGCGACTGTACATTCTGAGGCGACTGATTCGGATACTGAGCTGGCGCAGGAGCTGGAGCTGGTGGAGCACTGGCAGGTGGGGGAGGATTGGAGAAATAGCTTTGTTGTTGCTGTTGTTGCTGTTGGAGATGTTGCTGAGGCCCCCCAGAGAAGCCGTGTTGTCCAAATGGCGGCGCACCAAATATCTGGCCTTGGTCTGAAGCTGCAGCTGCGACGAGCGGATTCGCAGCTCCGTCTTCAGGCGGTGGCGTCTTCTCCCTATGTCTGATAGCCTCTGGCGCAGCCGGAGCAGCGGGATTGTAAGCCATTGGCGCGAAGTTTACGGCTTCTTGACTTTGAGGCGTAGCAGATATTGGGGGGCCTGGGAAGGACGGAGCAGCACTTGCACCGGATGTTGTAGTCCTCGAATCCCGAGTCTGGCCGTGCTGGTACGACGGGTCTGTAATGGCTACATTCTCGAGTTTCTGAACCACAGGACTCATATCCTCAGGGTGAGGAGGCGGTGCAATTGGTTCATCCTGCACGGTAATCTGATGTTGTGGTAAGACCCTCCTGATCCCGTTGACGAACAGCACGGCATCTTCTTTCAACCAGAAATATATGTCCAGAGTGTGAAGCTTGTACATGTACTTATTCTCGTTGCGGGGATCAAAAGTCGGGAGATGCCAATCTTGGCCATCAATAGGTGAGTTACGCTGGCTGTTCGTTCCGTCGACTGTCAATGTGACGAGTGTGGAGTGCTTGTACGAGTATTGCACATGAGCAGCATCGAGATCTGTATCATATATCAGTGTCTGCACATATCTCGAATCGCAATCTAAGATGCCATGGATGGTTACGTACGACCAGTAAAAGCATCCTGATCCGCCGTTCCAGCATTATTCGCAATCTCTATGCGCGCTCTCCTCTGGGACGCATTCTCGAACAGGTAAACATACGAACCCTTGTCGAAGCGATGATGCGGCGGTTTAGCACTCGGCGGTCCATAGTAGTAATGTATATCTGCGAATCTGATGCTAATCAGACAATGTCTTTGACCGAGGAATGAGGGGACTTACAACGTCGCAGCCAGGTCTTCTCCTGGGCGGGCTGCCATGGCGATGTCGAATGCGCCTTGCGCAAACACTGAACAGCGTCGCAGATGATTCAAGAGATTTGGCGCAAGCAAGAAATATTGAAGAAAAGAGAGAAACAGAACAGTAGAGTAGAGAAAGAAAGCGACAAAGAGACGCGACGTACTTACGCTGGCTGGCTGGCTGATTACCTGACCTGACTGGCGGGGTTGAGTGAGATGCAGCTTGCCTTGCAGTGCTCGTGCTTGTGCCCGGCGGCAAGAAAGCCAATCACGTTGCTATAAATAGCTCCTACCTCTGGGTGAAGCCGCCATGACTTTTGGGCAGCTAACTTGGCATGTACAATTCAGAATTTGATGATGAGATGTACTGAGATGCCGTGGAATTGACTTTGAGTACGATATTGTCTTTGTCTTTTGGTCTCCTGGGTCAAGATCTTGTTGATATTGCCTCTCGGGCCTTTCAGGATTGCGACAAAGGGAATATGAGGACAATGTATCCGACAATCAAGCAATCTGTGAAGACTCAGTCGTAGTTTGAAGTCTATGAATCAAAGAAGCATCCGATTTGCATTGGGAATTCGTTGTGACCTTGAGTCCCTAGAACGTCCTGGTGGATCTTGGGCAATGAGATCTTATGGAAGTCTCGAGGAGAGATCCTCGTTAGCACTTGGATCATTGCACAGAAGCATGTGCTCAAAAGATCAATTTCCCAACTTCCAGAGACAATATGTCATCTGTGGGATATCATTATCCGAAGCATACAGGCCTGAGCCTCTCATGCCTCTCATATCTTATGTCTATGCAAGTCCGTCTCCCATGAAAAGTCGTCATCGATCTCTTGAAATGCAAAAAACTCGCCACCAACCCAAACCCATGCTGAGACCAACCCAGGAAAAGGAAAACCCAATGCAAATGTCTCTGTCTCGGAGATACAGTATATTCAAAGGAGATCATGGCCGAGTCCTGCCCTCGACGCTGGTTGACTGGCTAGCAGTCCTTGACATTGGGATGTCATTCGTCGAATTTGGTACCGAAGAAAGGCTACCGACGCGTGGATATTTGGCCCTGCTCACTGCATAGTATGTCTGGGTTGTATGTACCCTGTTGTACAGTATTGTAAAAGTTCTGTCCGATCCTCGGAGGTCTGGTCATCTAGCTCTTGGAGGAGCTAGCGGCTTCAGATGTTTGTTCCTTTGCCTTCGACTTGGCATCGACGTTCTCTTCTTCGTACAAATTATTTTCCTCGATGTACTCAATGACACGAGCAGGGATCAAGTACTGAACGCTCATCTCTCTTCGGAGAAAAAGCCGGATTTTGGTACTCGAGATGTCATTTTGGATGAGTTGCTGTTATCGAATTAGTATCCTGAAAATGTCAAACGTCGTTATGAACTTACTGCAATAACGTGAAGATTCTCCTTCCATGGCTGGAGATTCTGAAGAGCCTCATCAATATCTGTTCCGGTTCTCTCTACCACGAACGCGCCGTAACGTCCCAAAATATGGTCAAGATCGTTGTCGGACCAGACACCAGGAGTTGCTATGAGTTGTCAGTTATCATTTCTTGTAAAACTTGAAACGGGTCAAGCCCAAGAAGATCCTCAGTTGCGTCTGTGAGGAGGTTGCTCGGACATGAAGCCGATCAGAATATTGGGGCAGATCATGCTTACACATAGTTTGTATGAGATCCGCGCCTGCCAGGAGGAGGATCCTACACTTCACTCTTGTTCCATCCGGCTTCTCCGCTCCTCCCAGTACCTCATTGATTTCATGTTCGAAGTGATCCAGCACTTGAGCAGTGGGTACATATTCGGCCTGTCTGGCTTCCCAAGGGTCCACCATAAGCCAAGGTGACTCTGCCGCTCCCAATTCACACATTCTGAGTCTACAAGGAATGTTAGCAGTGACAAATGTAGAGTAAATATACAGTTGTACGTACCTGTGCTCCGCGCTTGCTAAGCCAGCCTTCTTGTATGCATCCGAGACGGGCGAGAAGTATCCTCCCATAACCTCGAAATCGGTGTTGAATTTGGCGAAGTCGGCACCCAGCTCGAACATTCGCAAGTGCAGGTAGGTGATGGGAGAGAAGGAGCCGCAAGCAATGAGTACAAGAGGCGTCTTGTCGGCGTTCGTCTGGCGGAGTCGGAGGCGATCGTGCGGAAATGTGTAGTTCTGTAGTGACTGCGCAGGGGCAGGTTGTGTCTGAGGACCTGATGCCATTTCGATGTGCTTTGTCGAATGCGATTGTGGTTTCTTGCAAGGTGGGAGAACAGGCGTGCTCTGCCTCGAGGAGGTTGGAATAGGTAACTAGCGTAGCCTACTCGGAGGAAGGCCGATGGTTGCGGATGGAATGACGGATTGGAGGAATTGATGCTAGTTATGAGTATCCGCATGCGAAAAGCTCGTTGGTTCTTATGATGCGACGACGATACGATTGACTTCTCTGCTGCGCTCTTGGTTTTTTGTTGTTAAGTCGCGCAGAAAGAAAGCAGAAGTCTCTCGAAGAGTGGTGCAGGTGGGCGAACGGCGCGCGGGGGCCACCTCTGAGCACGCTATGGTACTTTTAGGTGAGGGGTCACTATGCGATTGATGCAGAATAATCAGCAGTCCGGAAAGATGGAGCAACTTCTAATCAGGGTATCAATCAAAGTTTATTGTACTGTAGTGAGTTTGAACATGTTTACCCTTGTGTGTCTGCCTTTGAAAGTCGCGAGATGTTTCGAGAGCTGCTTTCACTTCGTCGATATGAGGTCACTGACTGCCTTGAGTTGCACTGCTGCCCTGCTGGGCACAGTACAGAACAGGGATCCTGAGTCACAGGGCTTGCAGGAGAAGCAGATCAAATTCTGTAGCACTAAACCCGAGATTTCAGCGATACCGGTATTGCGCGATTGTGATTATCTAAACATTCAATTCCGCATATACGGAGTATGGATGGGATGGCTAGCTGCCCTGCTGCAGGCGTCCAAGCAATATTTACTCTCCTCCCCTCGACGACTGGAGAGGTGGCTGGGCTGGATCTATCAAGGTGGAGTGAGTTTTTGAAGCGGTGAGGACATGCAGCATTCTGCCAACAGGGTTGCAGAAATCATTACCCCTCCCCTCCACACCGCGCACAATCACTTTGTCTGCAGCGCACAAGCAATAGTCAGTGATTGATTTTTGCAGTCAACGGATCGTTTGGAGTGTTTTTGATTTCTGTTACAGAAGCAAGATTGACAAGATGGCTGACACCGGCAACCCTAAACCTGCCCGCACACGAACGCGAAAGAAGAAATCAGCCAAGAAACCAGTTGCTCCCGCAAAACCTACGATTGTCCACACAAAGAGGAAAGAAATCGTTGGAGAAGATGGCTGGATACACGTCGTTGACAAGCCGCGAACAAATCAACCAGATATCAAAGCCAAAAAGCAGTCTCTGCAAGGGGGGGATTTCGAGCTCAAGGGAGTCAGTTATGTCAACCGCACGCTGGTGGAGATGAAGGAAGAGTTCGAGCACTGGAAAAGATCTTGGGCAGAGCGACCGACCTGCCAGGCATTAAAAGATAAAATGAAGGATGTGGAGACTGCACGAAAGATTGAGAATGTGGTAGTCCTTGGTCTAGGTAGTCTACAAAGCGCGAGGAGAGAGGGAAGAAGATCCAGCGCAACACAATTGGCGGCTCTACAGACAATTGTCGATGGCCTTGAAAGCGGTACTGAGCGCCAGATTGTTTTCCAAGATCCTCAATTCACAAGGATGGACAAAGAGTTTCTCACAACCCTCGGATACAAGATTAAGGAGGATCCAGAAGCTTTCGCTGAGGTTGGAGAAGGAAGTTTGGTTTATGCCATTCATTGCTATGCACAAGTCTACAAATCCATTGCAGAGCGGCCGAGACCTGCTATTCTTATTGGAACAGATGTTGGGAACTTTGCTAGATTTGATGCGTATGCACCATTTCTAGAGACTCGGGACGCTGCTAACAGTTTGCAGGTCAGAAGATACCACTGCGAAGGAACTGGAAAAGATGGTTGAAGAATTTGAGGTGATTGAGTTCCCTCAGCTTCGCCATGATTTTTCGGACACGAAGATATATCTGCGACCCACTGCCAAAACACAGCCTTCAGAAGTCAACACTAGTCAAGGGGAGGTTGCCGCAGCAAAGGAAGTTGAAGCAGAGTCGACCATGACAGAGAGTACACAAACTGAGACCTCTCAAGCGGAGGCAATACAAACACAAACCACTGATAGCGAGTCTACGGAAGCCAAGACGGCTGAATTAAAGTCTTTCCCCGAAAATACTACACAAACAGAGATCGTTAAAGCAGAAAATATCCTCACCGGGCCTGCTTCGATACCCGTAGCAGAGAACGCCCAGGAAAACACTCCGGCGGCAGAAGTCAAAACAGAAGAAACTCAGACTTCTCTACCAAACACAGGAACATCTTGATTACTTTCCCTAGTTAATACTAGAAGACTTCACCACAGTCCCAAAAGCATCCGCCAACTCCGCCAACGCAACCCTCACCAGATCCTCCGCCTGCACACCGGGGATATTCCTATCCCCAACGGCATCCTCCGCAACAAGGACATCATAGCCTCTCTCGGCAGCCTGTCTCGCCGTAGTACTCACACAGACATGCGCCATATACCCCGTCAACACCAACTTGTTCTTCCCGGTACTCTTCAGGTACTCCTCCAAATCAGTGCCGGTGAACGAGCCAGGCTGTTGCTTGCCAATGACCTTCTCGCCGCTCTTGGGCTCAAGCTCAGCGAACTCCTTGGCCAGATCGGTGTCTGGCGTGAAGACAGGGGCGCCGCTGGGAGTTTGGTGAACAATGTGGACGAGGGGTGCGTTGGCAGCGCGGTATTTCTCTAGGAGGGAGGAGATGGCTTTGCGTGTTGAAGCTACATTTTCGGTTTTGAGTTGTCCGTTTGCGTATCTATGATGGTTGTCAGTTGAGTTGAGTTGTTGAGTAGTTGAGTACAATGATGGGGCAAATCGAGAAGAGACAACATACTCATTCTGCGCATCGATAATGACGAGCACACTATCCTTTGTGGAAGCCGTCGATGGGCCAACACCAATCAATTCTCTGAATGCCTTTGCCATTATGTCTTTTTGATCCGGTATAAAATGCAAATCTCGAATGTGTAGAACTGACAACAGAAAAATAAAGAGAGGAAGTGAGTTAAAATAGAGTATGAGGTATTAGCTCTTTACTCCTAGGTAGAGCGGGGTGAAGAGCTAAGAGCTCTATTTATTCCCCTTCGAGGCCACCCCTTCCCCACAATGTCGCCATTCCGTCACCATTCCGGGGTCTTTCAGGTCCGGGCCAAGGGGTTCTTGACAAATAACTTGGATTATCATTGGCGCACCAATGCTGTAATGCGTGTATCTCCACGGCAGTAAGGACAGGTACGACGATGTGCAGGTACATTTTCGTACCTGTGACTTCTTTTGGACGAGAATTACATTTCTGGGTATGCAACCCAGGTGGCGAGGTTTGGTAAGCAGACGCTTTTCCTCAGTGGTAACTGCTGTTTTATTTGAAAGTGCCCTTTTTGATTAGTGATACTTGTTTAGAAAGAGATATTGGACTTCATTTTCATTTAGATCTGCTTCTGTGAGCTCGGGATTTGAGACGCCGAAGGCGAAATGCACTCGTCGTGTATTGTGTTGAAAGGGAGGTACAGCCGAGGCTGCTGCCCCTCCTTTATGTTTCCTACCCCTCTATTTATGGCTGGCTCGCTAAAGGGACTCGGTGACTTGCAATTTCTCTGAACATACCTGTCACTTTCGCCTATTTTTATGACCAGCGAAAGAGTAGGGAAATACTGAGGTCCAATGCACGAGTAAGATTTCTTATGTCCATCGCTGAATCAAATTCGATGGCATCAGATCCAAGCAGTTCGCCTTTGATGGAAGGCGAGTGATAGACCAACGAAACAATTGTTTGTAGGTACTCACAATAACAAGCTCGCTTCCTGGCTGGGTAAAATTTTATCGGCTTGAACTTTGATGCAAGCTTTCTGTAGTAAGCACAGTTTTTGTGATCGTTGATCAGTAGTGCTTCTATGATGGGCGAAGCTCCGTCAATAGACAGAGAGTGGCTCTCAGTCAAACCGTAGCCCTTGACCTGACATGTTTGGTGCTTGCTCAGAAGCCTCTAAAATGATGTCTCCGCGAAATAGAAACCAAGAATCTGAATGACATTTGTGATTTCGATAATCGAGAGATGTAAACAAAGGATCGTTTGACTTCAGCTTTGGGCGGCTGCGAGTACAGCTTAGAGACTTCAGAACCAAAGCAGCCCAGTAAATTCTAGTGAAGCAAAGCTAAGATTATAAAAATTACAGCTCATAATAAAGACTGAGAATATGCAAGAAAGAAAAGAAAAAGCAGAAATCTTGCATCTCAAACATCCACGTCAATGTGTTCCAACAAAACACATGATCTGCCCGGCCGAGCCCCACTCTTCTCCTCGCCCGAGAGAGATCCTTGGCCCGGCAGCCACCGCAGATAACGAGACCCTCAAAAATCAACAACCAATAACAACCCCCGGAGTGAGCCGCCTGCAGGTAAGATACGACTATCACGAAGGTGGGGTAGTAGAGGCAAATGGACAATCCGATCTGTATCTGAGTAGACAATAGGGCAAAGTGAGTTTCTGGTAGGAAGGAATTCGGAGAGAGATGCCGAACGAAAAAAGAAGGTAGGAAGTGGAAGATATATATACAGAAGAGCTTCCCCAAGATCAGAGGTATTGGAACCACTTCATCAGCGTCGACTTCACCTACTTGATACGAGAGCATTGAGGTCGTACTTACCTACTTGAGCTCACTCACTACTTTCTCGCACCCAAGACCTTTCATTTACCTCCCACTTTCCATCACTTCATTCTTCCCCCCGAACAACAACACCACCAACTGTCAAGATGGCATCAACCAAATACGCCGATCGTTCCATCCCCAAGATCTCCCTCCATGATTTCTCCGCCCGCATCGATGAGATAACTGCCCAGCTCATCCATGCCGCCGAAACCGACGGTTTCTTCGGCCTCGTCAACCACGGGATCTCCCTCCCAGAAATCGAAAACATGTTCGCAACCTCAGAATCCTTTTTCTCCCTCCCAGACGAGACCAAAGCCACCGTCCCTTTCACACACCTCAACTCCGGCTGGGAAAAGAATGCTCAGATCAGGCCATCGACCGGACAGCCCGATCGCAAGGAGAGCTACCAGATGCAATTCGGCTCGAACATGGACGGATGCTGGCTTCCTGAATCAACGATCCCAGGTTTCAAAGACACAAGTCTGGAATTCATGAGGAAGGCACAAGCTGTGAGTGAGAAGCTCATGGTGTGTTTTGCTCGGGGTTTGGGCTTTGAAGATGATTATTTCATCAAGGCGCATGATATCTCGAGGAAAGAAAGCCAGACTGTGTTACGTCTCCTGCATTACTTCGAAGTTGACAAGACGGTTCCTGTGCCTGAAGGGTATTACCGCGCGGGTGCACATGTCGATTGGGATTTCGTCACGCTGCTTTTCCAGCGAGCAGGTCAATCAGGTCTGGAGATCTGTCCGGGACGAGAAGTCTCCACTGGATTCGGAATTGGCGATTTATGGACTAAGGTTGAGCCTGCGCCGGGAGAAATCGTCTGCAATATTGGGGATTTGCTGATGAGTTGGAGTGATGATCGGTTCAAGAGTACGTTCCATCGTGTCAAGACGCCCATGGATGTTGAGAAGGACTATTTTGGTCCGAGGTATAGCATGGCGTTCTTCAATCAGCCGTGTACAGATGCTGTGATTCAGGGACCGGGGAAGAAGTATCCTGCTGTTACTGGGAAAGAGTTCACTCAGGCGGCGATGAACAGGAACTTTGCGGCGTTGAAGGAGAAGAAGGCGCAGTTGGAGGAGGTGAAGAGTAGTGCTGAGGCAGCAATTGCTGCTTGAAATGGTTTCAGCGTTGTTTTCGAGAATGTACATAGGAAAATTGTTTGATATTGCAGAACAGAGTACTATACTCGATTGATCATATCTTTTAACATTGTCGAATCGTAAATACGTACTTGGTTTGGCCCTAAGTTGGCCGAAATAAACAAAACAGACGGATTATCCAACGATTACTTCGTGCTTCAACAGCATCACACCATGACCGAAAAAGCAATACTTCCACACATTTCTTCAGCAAATACATCCCGAGCCAAGCACTTCATACATCTCCTCCTGCAAGCCTCTTATAGGTCCTTCCTCCATCTGGCCATAACACTCACCTGCCTTCCCGGCCCCTTGGCTTCCACCTCCCAAAGATGCCGAGAGCATACAACGTCACACGACCAATAAATCCGCAATCGGGGTCCTGTATTTACCCCGCTTGGTGAGACTCCTAGTGATTCGGGGTCGCCCGACGCACAAAACGCGCAAGAGGCGCAAAACCGCACAAAGCACGCAGGTGGACCACGCACAAAATGCGCATGTCGCCAGCCAGTGATTGGCTGGATCACAGTGAAGTGGGGCGGTTGAATAGATGCATGAATGCTGCGAGGGGACATAAAAGGCTGGCCTTGTCCCACCTCGAAACTCCTTGAAAACCATCAACAGACATTTCAAGACTTCCAAACAAGCTCTCAACATACAAACACAAACACCTTCAAACCCAAACCAAACCACACTTCAGAAATCTATCATCATGAAGGGAGAATGCGGATGCTCTGGCACTTCAAGCTGTATGTTTCTCCCCTCTGTTCTTATCTTGAGCTTGGCGCTGGACCCCTCCGTGCCCCTCCACATCACCCCACTCTCAACATCAATACGAAAACCCAAGTCCAGAACAAGAAGATATACTAATATTCTCTGTGAATAGGCAACTGCGGCTCTAGCTGTTCCTGCTCCAGCTGCGGAAAATAAATTTCCATCACCTACATACCTCTTTCGCATGCACCTTCGATTCTTCTTCTCTCCTGCGGCAGATCTCACGACTCGACGCGGAATTTGATATCGCTACCTTCGCTTGGCTTTTCTGACTTGGGATGGAGGGATATTGTTTTGGGGATGGATTGATTGATGGGGCTTTCTTCGATTTGTGATACCAGGGATGATGTTTACGATGGGCGGCGGGCTCTGACAGCGTTGCATTGATGAGAAAATACGATACCTACTCGGTTCTGAACGTCATCACCTATATTCTTTCTGCTGTGATCCGAGCTGTGGAGTGAATTCTGAACCGTGATAGTGAGGAATATCATGCAACGATCGGGCCTGCCTGATCAAGTGATACAAGATATCCAGTCCAGCCAACACGACCCTAAGGCAAGAGCAGATCTCGATCCAGCTCGTCGGAGTATCTTTCCGTGTTCATGTTGCTTCTGTACCACATAACATCATATCGCAGCATACCATTGACTAATCCTTTAGACGATGCAGCCACTGTTGCACAGACCACGAACCTCGTTTCCTTTTCCTATGCCGAGTACTTCCACTGTACGACAAATCCCGTGGTCTTGAGAGCTCCTCTGCTTGGATTCTTTTTTTGTACGACGAGAGCTTCATTGGTCTGTAAGGTGAAGCATGCACTCATCGAGTGGCGTGCGTCTGCACCCCACGCTCACAGCTGCGATGCCACGTACGTTGTCATTCCAGCGTGTCAGAAACGATACGTGTGGTAGGAAGGATTTGTATATCCGCACCAGTGCCGTTGCCTGATGTTTTGCTTTGCTTTGCTTATTGTCGGCGTGTGGTGCGCTTTCATTGCTTCTTCCTATTGAAGGTCTGCTTTGGTATGTCGAGAGGGCGGAGAGACTGGTGGGTTAGCGCAGTGGCTGTTTACTTGGTGTTGAGGTTTTGAGACATTCAGTGGCTGTTACTGCTATTTCTGTCAATGACATGTTGTTTGGTATGTCACTTATCTAATCCGAGCTCATGGAACTGAGGAGCTTGTTCATTTCCTCGGAGCTCTCATGGTACTCTAACGCCTAGATCTGCATTCGTTTCCGACTAACACACTCTTTCCTTACCTTCACCTTCGCACCCATCTACATCCTAACGGTCCCTATTGGCAGTTCCCATAGCTCTGTTACCCCGGGAGTCGGTGCCATATCTCTATTGCTTGGTAGTGGAGAAGGCCTCCAATGCATGTACCTTCATCCTGCAGTGCACTCCCAAGCTCCAATCTCCTTTCCCCGCAATGCTCCTGATCAGCGCCCTTACTTAAATCTGAGCGTGATTTGTGCTTGAGATTCTTGGGTGCGTGAAGGTGGGTCGTACCGATGGTGTGGGCGGTCGTCACATGCATGCCTCCACCTTTCAATCTCAATGGTCAATATCTGGAGGTTTCCTTGGGGGGGAGGAGAAGAAGCGGGGAAGATGGAGAGGGGAAATATAATTATAGTGATTCTCTCCCCGGTGTCTATTTCCTTCTCTTCTTCTCTTCTTTAGCCGTGAGCTTCAACGCACCACGAAGAATTAGCTTCCAAGTCTAAGCGAAACAAACACAAACTTCTTCAAGACAGATACTAAAGAACAACATCATCCGCCATCATGGGAGATAGCTGTTCTTGCGACAAGTGCCAGGGCTGCACTACGTGTGAGAGCTGCTCTTGCTGCACTGTAGGTCTCCCACTTCCCTCCGCTGCCTTTATACACGTGTCCTCGCTTAGGTGAAGTGATTGTTGACACAGCTCTGCAGCACTAAACCCCGACCATACTGCCTCCTCGACTTCACTCCTCACCGCTTCAACATATGTCTAGCTTGATGGAATTCATATCAAGTCATTCCTTGAGGTTGGATGTTGAGTTGCAATGCAATGGGGCATAATAGGCTGCATTGATGGTGTTCACTGTTGTATTTTTTCTTTCTTTTACTGGCCGAGGAGGCTTTGGGGGATGGGGATCAGGGCATACAAAAGGGTTGTTGTATGAGCTTTTCCTGGAAATGCGGTTGTTCAATAGCTGAGAGGTTTCTACTGAACTTCAATGGAATATCGCTGCACATTACTTACCTCCCGTCTCAAAGCGAAAGTTTCGAACTCCATATATTCTCAAGAGCTGCTCCGTGGGCTGCTTATCCTGCCAGTTGTCTCACGACTCAACCCAAACATGAGGTGGTTTCCCAAATTCCGTCCACCACAAGTGACCCCCCAGCAACGCCATATAGACGCCAGGGATCAGTCCCCAAACCCCAACTCTCTGCCAGTCCTGAGCCTCTTCCAATTCATCGTTAGTCAATAATATTCCCATCAAGATCTATTTCCTTCTCTCCCGTAAGGATAGGCGCCCACTGCGCATTCACGATATTGACATATCCAACCGCTTCCGGATCGTCAGCCGGAGGCTGCGGCGCTCTCCTCACAACACTATCCAACGCATCCCCATCCACGTGCAAGAAAAACGTATATCGCGGCTGTCCATCAAAGCCTGTCGGAATAAGCAGCGCATCAGGCTGTTCACTGTTGCGACCTTCCGACGAGCCAACCCATGCCTCAAAATGATCGCAGCACGTTTCAATACTAACTCCGTCGAAAACGGATTTGTCGTCACGGATCGTGAATTCCAATGATTCTAGTAGGTCCGATCCATCGTAGGTTTCGAGATGCTCTCGCGCACGTGCATTAAGGTTTTGCATCAATCGCGCCCACTCCTCGTCGGAATCGTATGTGCAGCGATAGATCACGAAACCCCATTTTTTTAAAGCTCTCTCCTTAAGATTCTCGCGGAGTCGATTGGCGAGGTTGGAGGAAGACATCTCCCTCTCTACGAGCGGATAAGAGGACTGGGATAGGATGAAATGTGGCGAAAGTAAAAAGCGACTCCACTACACTCTCAGGCACTTGGCATTAACCTACTTTAGATGTTCTCCGCAAAATAAAGAATTTCGCTTGCAATTGACCCGAATTACAGGAACATAATCGTTGGGGCTCAAGAAGTCTCCGGAATGTGGAGGGACGGAGTGGATTTGATATTCTTTTGTCCGATCCATTGGCAACTGAAACCGTGTGATAGATCAAGGATGAAGAGAGATGTTCTGATAAAGGTTCATCTCTCTAGGTACAGCCATGATTGAAGCTAAGCTGTTGTATCGTTGATTGTTCTAGTCTATCCCTCACTTTATCGGCCTTCTATACCCGAATGGTAAATAAACCAGGACCCCTCTTTGGACCAGAAGGGACTTCGTAAGGCTTGACAAAAAAGGAGTACTGAATCCCAGTTTACATTCCGGGCCATCTATTTACAGCATAAAGAGCCATTCCGAGGTATGGTTTCGTCAGACAATTTTTGCGTTTATAAAGGAGATTAAACGTTTCTTGAGACTGGTTTCTGCCTTCATTTTTTGAACGGCTCCTCGACCCATTCGCGGACGTTGTCTCTCACAGACGTCGAGCCTTGGGAGAGATCAATATAGATGAGTCAACACTCTTCGTTGTTTCGGGTTATCTAGCTATTGCGAGGGAATCAAGCATGGTTAGATGCAGGTGTTGATAAACTGTAATGCTCAGGGAGTGCCATACGCACCGGCCCCACCTCTCCACACTATCCTGGGGAGTTACGGAGAGATGCCAGAATATTATCGTGCTTTTCAATGTCTTGTACAGAACAGAACTGGTAAAAACCTGCCTACACGTGAAGCCAAGTGCGACACCAGTTTCGAACTAACTTGCTTTGCATCTTGCATTCCACTGTTGGCTTTCCCTTTACATCTTCTTTACTAAACGAGGATCAAAGAAATTCATCATCCATACCTTTTCCTAAAGTATAGCATACAAGACGCCAGTTGGACCCAGATAGATTGATCCAATGCCTACTCCCATTAAAGTCGGTATTATTGGATATGGGAGCTCGGTCAGATATTTCCACATGCCCTATCTCCTACCTAACCCGGATCTTGAAATTTACGCATTCCTACAACGAGCAGAAGCTCCCAAAGACCCAGCTACAGCCGAGCCGTGGACGCATTGTACTGTTGACTTCCCTAAAGCTAAGCATCACCGTATGTCAGAGACTTTCTTTTCAGACCCAGAGATTGAGCTCGTGATTGTTTGTACGCAACAAGCAAGTCATGCGGAATTTGCCGAAAAAGCATTGCGTGCTGAGAAGCATGGTGAGTATCCCCCAAAGAGCAAGTCGGGAATAATCATTAATATGGAACAAGTCATCGTCGAGAAACCATTCACGACAACTACTGAGGAAGCGGATCGAGTGATTGCCGTTGCGAAGGAAACCGGGAAGATATTGACGACGTTTCAAAGTGAGGAAGGAGATCAAGACCCTGAAATCCTGTCTATCAAAAACTGATTTGATTGGTGATAGATCGACGGTACGATGGGGATTTCCTGACGTTGAGAGACTTGGTTACGAGAAATGTACTCGGGAAAGTCTTGGAAGCTGAGATCCATTTTGATGTTGAGGACCCGCCATGGTTGCATACGATGACAGCTAAGAAGTACTCACCTGGAGATGGGCATATGTTCCTAGTTGGTAAGTCAGATGAAATCTCTGTATTTCCTTCCCACAATTCGGAAGACAGTAAACTAAATAACCGATTTGACAATGCATTCTCTGATATTCTTTCTCTTATAAGTGAAATCCGGATGACTGAAATGCTGATCTACGAACAGGTTCCCACTCTATTGACCAAGCACTCGTCCTATTCGGCAAGCCAAAATCGGTGATTGCGTTCCTTCGAGATCTACGAGAAGCAGATAGTGAGATCGAAGATACATTCACGATCATCCTGCAATACGAGAGTAAGTTATTAGTAACCATCAAGACAACAGTCAAGACCTGCATGGAAGAGCAACTCCATTACTTCTTCCGTGGTACAGAAGGAACGTATATCAAGGTATGACATGCAGGTTCTTTTTCCTGAACCCTGGTTTTTTTTGGGTTTTTTTTGGATGGTCTGGTACTGACAGAACATAGTATGGCACCGACGCCCAAGAGAGACATGTTTTCAGTGGCATGTCTGCCACGGACCCATCTTTCGGTCTCGAGGAGGAGAGTCTGTATGGTGTGCTCACGACTTATGAGAACCAGGTTGATGTAGGGAGGAAAGTGGCGTGGCAGAGAGGGAAATGGGTGGGAAACTACCCGACGATCAGGGGTTGGATCAGAGGATATTATGAGGATGTAGTTAAAGCGATTCGTGGTGGTGACGTTGTTGTTGATCCGCAGATTTCAAGAGATGGGATTCGTGTGATAGAGCTTGCGAGGATGTCGCATGAGAAAGGGATGACGGTTGATTGGTCTTGAACATGTAAGGAAATATTCAAGAAAGGCAGCGGAATGAAAGATCGATTGAGATGTGCTTTTGACGTCTTCCTTGACCTTCGCCCAGTTTCGAGATTCGAGATTCGAAAATGAGACAGGAATCACGTATTCCATATTTCGTTCTTGGGAATTGAGAATGAGCATACCCGGGCCCCTGCTGCGTCTCCCTTTCGCACCTTCTGCTACTAGATCGGAGGAGAGATAAATACAAGGAAAGAAAATTTTTCAGAAGGCAAAACCCTTGATAAGAACGCTTGTCAAATCCTCCGTTGTTTCCTGTTTATGGAATAGATACATTACATACAGTGAGATATTCATACTCGAAGGCTTCATTTACATATCAAGTACCCAATTACCTTTCACACCGCATTAAAATCAGTATCATCATCTCTACTAATTTCACCTTCAAGCTTTTTTAAATCTCGATCCTCCGATAAAGGATGAACACATGTCAATTCTTTTCTATCAACCGGAAAGCAAGAGAGCTAAACAGCTGGCTGTCAACAAAGAAGTACACAGGCAAAAAAGCTTGGGGTATAAGTATATCAACAATGTACAAAGCAGGGCCGGCCGAAGAGGAATACACTGGACATGGACTTGCTCCTAGACTGCCACAGACGCCTATTCATGGCCTTCCGTATCCATATCTCTATCTATGTCCATGCGTGCTCGGTCATATCCTGGCAAGAATTGTTGAGTGACCGACGCTATTGCATATTCTCCAGCCAGCCAAGCTTCCCTCACCTCTCGCTCTATTCGGAGATGTGTGTCGTGAGGGGTTGAATGTCATCCAATCCTGCCATACGACGGAAGGACAAACGTAGATAAGTAATGCACCGCACCTATACCCTTTCCAGAGGAATGGTATCAATGCGTGTGTGAAAAGGAGAATCCTTATATCGGATTCACCATACTCGGCTCAGGAACCGCATACTCCTGCACATTGACCCGCGTCTGTCTCGGCGGCGTCGTTCTATTACCCGAACTTCCAGCTCCAGGCGTACTTCCCGACCCACCCGTGCCTAGTCCTCTCCTCATCATCTTCCCCAAGATACCGACCAGCTGCGCCGCTTCTTCGAACATCTGATCGTCCATGCCCTCCTTCGCGTTATACACCTCGGAGATAGTCTGTTTAGCTAATTGCCGCGACCGCTCGCGCTCATGCAGACAATCGTATAGGAAAGCGGTGTATTCGACTTTGACTGACAGGCGGAGAGGATGTGAGCCCCAGAGTAGGGTGTCGGCGAGTGCGGTCGCTTCTTGGAAATATTGGTGAGCGATTGGGCGGAAGTCTTCGGCTGGGACGAGGAAATTGGGCGCGAATTCGAGTGGCGGTGGAGTGCTACTTGGGACGCCGCTGCCGCCGACGGGACCACCTTCTAATGGATGTGTAGGCTGGACGGAGCTGGGACGGAATGGGTCGCTTGGTGATCCTGAGCCGCGGTCGATACCTTTGCCTTTGTCGGCCTTGGTGACGCGAGGGGATTTGAGGCCGGGTGGGGTATGCACTACGGCTTTCAACGTGATGGGTGGGTGGTTGTGGAAGAGGACGAAGAGGTGGAAGAAGCTTGCTCGGAGCTTGTGCGCGAGGACTTTGAGCTCGACAGTCTTGACTACCATGGGTATAACGTACTCCTCTAAGATCTTGAGACATTCTCGGGTGTACCATATAATGCGGCAGTAGAGATCGACGGATTTGGTGTCTCGGGTCGTGTCCAGCCTCCGCAATTTGCGGGCTCGGATGACTTTTTCTGAAAACATGGTGATGTTTCCTAGGATCTGGAAGAGACTCTGAGACAGCAACGGTTGGTCGAACTGGATGTTGCGAGCAAAGTTACCCAAGAACTTCATATCTACCTCGGAAGAAGCCATTGCTACCAAATCGTTGATGGTGAACTGGAAGGCGACCGAGCCAAGGATAGCCTGTACCTTCCTATAAGAAGACTGCGCCCAGATTGAGACCAAGAACTGCTTCCGTCCACAGATGCCTGCCTGTCTTAGATTGAGGTCTGCTCCCAGCCAAGATGACAAGTTCCACGGTCGGATGTTTGCTTGACTTGGTGCTTTTGGTAGATGGCGTCCTTCTAGCTTTAGCTAAGCAGAGATTAGAGTAATGGTCAAGTCTGCTGAGGGGTCGATGGTGATCTGTAAATTGACGAGATTGTTAGGATATTGAGGCGGAGGCCGTCAAAGGAATCGAGATCGAGGATTGTAGTCTACCCTGCAATTAGCCATGATGGTTCACACATATGCTTTTGCGTGTCAAAGAAAGAGAAAACAGAACATAAAGGCGATTGCTTCCGAGGGTCGATCTGTATAGGAGTCAAGGTTGTGAACTTACCAGGAAATCAATTGCAAGAAGCTCTAGGTCGATCCCTGAAAATCCTAGCAATTATGCAAAGCCCAATTCAGATAGATGTCGTCAAAAAGCTGTTGCGAGAGATTGAATACTGGAGCTCGGAATTGTGGCGAGGAAGGTTGTTGAAGTGAAGATATAAAAATTATTATTGCCGAGTTTTGATGCCTCACCAATGCTGTCTCGCTTTTGCTGCTTGCCAGTCCAAACGATTGAAACACAACCCAAAATTGCCGTATTATTAGTGTATTAGATCCTCCCAATGCAACCAGATATGCGACGAAAGATGCTGAAAGTCGAATGAAGTAATTAAAGCCCTAGTACGAGGCTTGAGGTCGGGCACTGGAGGCCGACACAACCCAACACACACCACCAATCTGGAAGCACAGTCAGACTCAAATACAGGAATACACGTGGAATAGACGTTGGAGACTGCCAGCAGACAGCTGTCATCCAATTGAGCTTGACTGACCCTATAATTACAGGGCCGGTCCTCAGGCGTGACTGGCAAATGCTCGAGGGCCAATGAATGGCAGATGATGGCCACAGCCACCTGAATTCTCAACACGACAATCGCCGCGAACCCTTTCCCTTTAATCCTTCGAGCAATGGATTGGAACGCGCACAAAGCATTTCGAATTATGAAGAGGGCGCAATTGCACCTTGGGGAGCAGCAAAAGCGGTGGAGGCGGTCTGGTTTGATCGGATCTGCTGGGTTGACGCTGGTGGGAAGTTGGAATGCAGCGGGCCGACCCTCCTCAATTCAACGACGCGATGATGCGCTGCAATTGACAACAGAGCAAGATGAACAGAACAGTGCAAAGACGAATTGAGGATTTGCTGATCCCACGGACAACGAGCGTTTGGTTCTGACGGCGACGCGTCGGAGTTCTTCTCTGATATCGCGTCTCAAACCACAACAATAAAACAGAGGCAAAAGCAAAAGCAAAGCAGGAAAAGACAGTCACAGCACGACGATGGACTCAGTCTTAGGTATATCGCTGGACCCGCCTCTCCTTTCTCTCTCCCTCTTTTCTTCTCACTTGATTTGATTTGATCTGCCCCCTCGCCTTGCAGCACGCTGATGCACAAGCACTCTGATCTAGATGTACGACCGCTGTAGCTGCAGATTCTGGCGTAGATGCTTCCTGCACGATACGTGGCAGCGCAGCGAGCGAGGACTTTGGGTCTGGGGGCGACGGGGGACTTGACTTGACTGGCGAGACTGGCCTGCCACGAAGAGACGGTGAGCGACTCTCGAACGGCCTGGCTGGCTGCTGGGTACAGTGCAGGTGCCTCAAACAAAGCCCGAGCCGGAACTATGCTGCATTGGGCCTACGCGTGGAGGGCAACTATTGGATAGGGCGGCTATTTTGGCCTTCAATGCCCTCACGTAAAGTCCCATCACGACGTGCATCTTGACGGAGTTCTTACAACACGCTCCAACGGTACCGATATACTTCTGATGCCGTTTTGATACGATACGTATCTTTGGGATGGAAAATCGCCGAGCGTCATGCACCTGTTCATGCGGGCGCTGGGTGCTGAGTAGGGCTAAGTGCTGCCTCTGTCACCTCACTGGACAGCGACCATGTCCGCCCGCAAGGCCTCGATGATCGGGCTGTCCAATGGCATGCGCAAAGCAGGCTGAAGACTCTGGTGGCAGAACTGCAGCGAAGTGCAGGACTATGGTTATTTGAACGTCTGCTCGTCGCAGTGGCCCAACCTCCTCTATTTCTACAGCTGCCAGCTCATCAATGACCTCAGTTTCCATCCCACTTGGCCTCTATATATGCGGCCTTCCCTCTCTTCGGCCTGTCCCATTCGTGTGGAAAAGAATGGAGACTTTCGTACATGACATGTCCGCCCCAGAGGACCAGCCAGGACCAGCCTTCGCATTTCCCAACACCGAGGACCAAGGACCGAAGAGAAGGAAAGGAAAACAGGGCACCTCTTTTCTACTTCGGGGCCCAGCGAACGTTCTTGAATTGTCAGAAGAAACTCTGTTGAAGTCCCCTTGACCTTTGTCAGACCGCTTGTTTCTTGATATGCTCGCTTCCAGACCCGAGGTTCAAAATCAGGAGGGGTTCAAAGACACTGCATATGCAGTTTGAAGCGAGAAATTAAGGGGTGCATTTAATCTATTACTTGGAAACACCCGAGGAGTTGGTGAACGTTGTACTCAACGGCTTTGCTCTTTTGGACTTGTTTCGCATTTCTTGTCGGAAGCCAAGTACGTACCTCAAATGGCGTGGTCGATTCTCGTCAAGTCACGTGTTGTACGAACAGCAGACATGGCAGATGGATTCGCACTGCTGCCTCAAATGTTTCCTTACTCCATTTGTTTGAATTTCGTATCAATTTCATTCTGTTTCGTCTTCATTCTGCTTCCGCATTCCCCAGAACCCATCTTGTTCGTCTTATCACGTGGGTTTATGTCACGACAGAAAGTCGCGAGCATCTTTCCTTCCCTTGGCCAGATCTTTCAAGATCTCAAAAAAAAAAATTCTCACTGGCGAATATAGGGCCTATCTTCCGCAAACCAGCAAATCTCAATATGTTGCTAGCATAAACATCACTCATCCTTCATTCGCTCAGATATGTTTGCTTGGTCCCTCCCAAATATTTAAAATAATCATCGGCAACATTGAGCTATTAGCAGATAGAGCAATATGAAGGCTATCCTATCCTTTGCTCAGGGCGTAGATACCATATCCAGGCAGTCGTCGTACCCATGTTCAACATGCCTCCCTTCGTTCCACTATGCTTCACGGAATCCACCGTCGAAGCTCCACCCTCAGGCTCGAAACACTTTTTCTGTGTGCTGGAGGCTCAACACACTGGCACCAGGCATTCATAGACATGTCTGCGGCTGTGCAACACCAGAAGGCAGAAGTACTCTGACCGAGTGAAAATATAATCAGGCTGGCCAATGGCGCTCACCGAAGCTCAGCCTCACACATGCCACTTAGTAACATGTCTTTCAACAGATGTTTCACTCATCTGAAGCCTGAGTACACAACTAAGCTATGCAAGCATCTGTCCATCAGGCCTGAAAAGCAATGCCATCGATATCAGTCCCGTTGTATGACCATTCCACGCCATCAACATCCCACATCCACTCGGTACATAAAGCTCACCAACTCAAAGTTGGAGATCCTTGACAACAAGTCAATCACACAACACATACACATCCCTTCTCGCAAACGCAAACAATCTCGCTTCGACAACTCATGGCTATAAAATACACATTCACAGAACGAAACACCGAATGTCTCCTCGACATCGCAACAGAAATCATCCAGCTACTCACTGACGCCGGCCAGACCATCGGCGTAGCAGAATCCCTTACAGGAGGCGGCCTTATGGCGGCTCTCACCTCCGTCCCAGGAGCCAGCGCCACATTCCGCGGCGGAGTCGTCTCCTACGCAACACCACTCAAAGAACACCTCTTGAAAGTCGACGGAGACTTGATCAAGAGAGAAGGTGTCATCCACGGCGATGTGGCATCGCAAATGGCAGAAGGCGCTCGCCAGATCTCGATGGTCGACGGGTCTGCTACGACTTGGGGTCTTGGGACGACGGGCGTTGCGGGCCCGGCAACACAGGATGGAAAACCGGTTGGGATGGTGTACATTGGCCTTGCTTCCCCTGAGATGAGTCGGGCTATAGGCCCGTTTCACTTCTCGGGCACGAGGGATAGGATTCGCGAGGCTACCGTGGTGGAGGCTTTGTGGCAGCTTCGCGAGGCTCTGAGGCTGGGCCTGGGTGGGAATGGACGTGTAGCACGGCCAGTGAAGGGTCCTACTGTGGTAGTAAATGAAGTATAAGGATGAATGTTGAAAATGATAAGCGAGCCGTTCTTCATTAGCCTGCGCTTACATTTTTTGCTATCATCTGTCGCACACAACCTTCATTCTAGCAAGACTTGTACGCGCCTGCTCGTTACCGTTTCTAGTAGACGTCGTTGAGAGCATTAGACTGATCACGACTTACCTTATCATGCTTAAGGTCAAACGTTAACGATACCATTGACTGAGCGATATTCTTCACGACAATGGTTTTCTTCCCAAACGATGGGCATAGTAAGTCTTTACCACAGGCCAAGACTATGACTTACCAAGGTGGAATTGGTGATAACAGGTCCAGCATGAGGCTCAAATTTGAGTGATCACCCACACGCTTGAGGCGTCCTAGGAATGGTGTCGATGAAGAATATCAAGTAGCTTAGGGATATTCTGGATTCTGGATTCTATATCATGAGATCGCCAAGTCTCCTTTGCCTATAGAAGCGAGCTCGGCTGGGCCAGCCTGCGATTTTGCATTTCGACAGTTACACCCCTTGATGAGTCCAACAGAGACTGGTTCGTACATACTTGGCAGTGGAGGCCGAACCCCCCGTGATCCGTGGAAACCGAACAGGACTTGAGCCGGCACCCGAGAAATAAATCGCCCCCTGCCGAATTATGGAGCTTCGGGAACCGACTGTAAGCATGAGAAGATTGAGGCATTTGAAATAGGAATAGAAACGAATCAGGAAGCTGAACGCAGTTGCACCTTGCTATGATTTGCTGCTCAATACAAGCCCGAACTTACGTAATTTTGTAATCCTGTGTTTCTGATCACGTGGACCTCGCTTCCGACTATTACTAAATCGTGAAAGATAACGAATTGTCATCGACCTTCTTTCCATCAGCATCAAGATAAGGCTCGCAGCAAATATTCTGCCAACGCCGCCGTGGCACTTACCATAAGATCTTGCAGTAGTTCTCACAAGCATTGCCCTATCCCATCGATACCTCAAGCCCCGTTCGGCAAGAAGCTGTCCAATCCAATTGATAAATTGCCAGTTCTCTGGACTTTCGACTTGACCGAAAGTCCTACAGGTCGGGACCGGCAATGATGTAGATCCTCATTGGCCTGCACGGTATTTGTATTCGTTGTTCATGCTTTTACGTCCGTCTTTGTCACTGCTACTTTCCCTAGCCGATGTGCTGTCATAGATAGTATCAGAGATATCAATGCTGCAGCGATGTACCCGTGAGGATCCAATTGGCGGCGAACCTGATATCTCTTCACCTCTGCAAGTCGAAGTTTTCATTCCTATCTTTTCAGCATCACATTTCTTGCTATATACCTTTCAATGCCTCGGTAGCATTCAATTGCACCTAAATTCGGTAATCTCATCATGGACGAACAAAACGATTCCAAGTCATGGCTTCCCAAATTCCTTCGTCCGAAATCGACGTCAACAACGCCATCTTCGACCCATCCTACCCCGCCAAACGAGCGAACTTCCCTCCTCTACAAACCAACCGATCCCAATGTCAATCCCGCATCCTCATCTCAATCTCCAGAAGGCTCAACGTACGAGGTCGATGAAACTGAATCAGCTTTCAAACAATGGCTCGCCGAATTTCTTCTCCTGTTGCGCGCATCCGTGCCGGTTATCCTAGCATATACATTACAGAACTCGCTGCAAACGTTCTCGGTATTGATCGTTGGACGATTGAGCCCTGAGGCTCTGGCTACGGCTGCATTCAGTTACATGTTTGCCATGAGCACGGCGTGGTTGATTGCGTTGGGGGGATCGACTGCATTGGACACATTGGCCTCGTCGACGTTCACAGGAAGCAAAAATCCCCACGACTTGGGTATCCTACTTCAGAGGTCTTTCATTGTCTTGACCGCTTTCTATGTTCCTGTCGCGATACTATGGGCTTGCTCTGCACCTATCTTCAGAGCATTGGGTCAGGAGGAGTATATCTGCGTTGATAGCGCCAAGTTTCTTACTGCTCTGATTCCTGGAGGGTTGGGATATGTATACTTCGAGTCGATGAAGAAGTACCTGCAAGCGCAAGGTAAGAGAATTTCCAATCCCCATTGCATACAAGTAGATGGCCACTGACACTTCCAGAAATCATGCGTCCAGGAACCTACGTCCTCCTCTTCACCTCCCCCCTCAACGCCGGCCTCAACTACCTCTTCGTCTACACCTTCAAAATGGGCCTCCTCGGCGCCCCTTTCGCAACAGGGATCTCCTACTGGCTCTCCTTCCTCCTCCTCGTCCTCTACGCACGCTTCATCGCCGGGTCCCGCTGCTGGGGCGGCTGGTCCCGCGCCTGTCTCGCCAACATGTCGACCTTCGCACGTCTCGCAATTCTAGGCGTCGTCCACGTCGGAACTGAATGGTGGGCTTTCGAAATCGTCGCTTTGGCTGCTGGTCGTCTGGGAACGATCCCCTTGGCTGCACAGAGCGTGATCATGACGACTGATCAAGTGATGAACACTATTCCCTTCGGTATCGGCGTCGCTGCTTCGGCGCGAGTTGGCAATCTGCTTGGTGCAAGGAACGCAAAGGGTGCAGCTCGTGCTGCTAATGTTGCTGCGTGGTTGAGCATGTTCATGGGTGTACTGGTTTTAATTGTGTTGATGTCAGTGAAGGATTTCTACGCTAAGATCTTCAACGACGATGTTGCAGTCATCAAGCTCACCGCCGATGTGATGCCCTACGTTGCGCTCTTCCAGATCGCTGACGGTCTCAACGGTAGCTGTGGAGGCAGTTTGAGGGGAATGGGGAGACAACATATTGGTGCTGCGGTGAATATGGTGAGTTACTATATGGGTGCGCTGCCTCTAGGGATTTGGCTTGCATTCCATGGATGGGGATTGGCCGGACTGTGGGTCGGACAGTGTATTGCGTTGTATCTGGTCGGAGCGATTGAGTGGATTATTGTGGCGTGGAGTGACTGGGAGAAGCAGGTTGAGAATGCGTTCGACAGGATGGATAGCGGAGAGAGGTTGGAAGCTGGAGAGGGAGGACTGGTTGTGGAGAGTTGATGGTGGAGATTCAATGGTGGGACTTTAATAAATTTCAAGCGATTACGGGTTAAACATAGACGCGAGCAGAGGCGTTCAGCAAGGATTGCGAATCAAAGGATCTCATTACGTTGAGGGCATTCTCTACAACGAATTCACGAAATGAAAACAAACTTTAGAAGCTCTATACTGGTTATTCATCACTTTTGCGTGAGCTTTTTGTCCCTAAAGACGTATTGACGTCGTTCGGCTTCTAAGCACCCCTCTCGTATAGACTTCAATGTCAACAAGCGATCAACCGACTTCAAATGTGACATGGCTTGAGAAATGATAGATCGAATTACGTTCAGTGAATTATGTTAATATAATAGTCACCAGACGTGTCTCTTGAGACTCTACGTCTTAACGACACTCTAAAAGCAAGTTTCTGAGAATATAGTATCTCAAGCAATGCGTTCAACTTTAAGGATGAGCTGGTCAGCCTCATCATGGCACAGAGGTTTAAGAGCATTCAATCTTGTAAGTACTCTCAGACAACTAAATTACATTCGCTTCTATTCGCCGTGACTTCATACCTAGTCTTGGCAGATTGTCTCGTCTCTACTAACCCCGATAGAAGTAAACAAAGGCATTCATCCCCGTTTGTCGAAGCCATTCACTGACCACGACATCATCATCAGCCTCAATCTTCCTAAACAGTACACGCTAATATCCGACCTCGCATCAGGCATCTTTTCCATCGTCATTAAACACGCATTAAAAGAGACCTTCCTGCTCCTAGAGACCTTCCTTAACACAAAACACAAAACACATCTTCGATTTTGTCTTCACCACTTGAGATAAATCTACAACATACAATCTCAAACAACACACTCAAAACGATCCAAATCAACCACAAAAGCAATCATGCAATCCCTCACCACCGTCCTCGCAGTCATCTGCCTCACCCTCTCCGCCGTCACCATGGCCAATCCCACTCCTCAAGGATTCATCAGCCAGGAGAAGTGTGCCAACACTGGCTCTTATGGCTGTGGTACTAGCAACAACATCGTATGTTTCTCCTTCATATTCTGTGTTAGACTTTTACTGATGGAGGCGCAATAGGTTGTCTGCAATGGTGCCGGCAAGTGGGTTACTGCTGCTTACTGCGGTAGCAACCAGCGCTGTGCTATTGTTGGTGGTCAGCCACACTGTGTTTAGGTAAGTGTCGACGCCGTTCGCTCTTTGACGATCCGTCGCTCTCTTCTCTCTTCTCTATTGCTTTAGTTTGGTCCTTTTCTCAGATGAGAGGATGTAGACTTACACGGCTCTAGATCTCCACTTTCCAAGCAACATCTAGACCCTCGATCTGATTCAACGGCGTTTAGGGTTGAGATCTGATAATGGCGCGGGGAACGGAGTCTGCTTTGGGACTCTCTTTCATTTGAGGCGTAGTTGAGGTTGGACTGATAGTTTGCCAAGGGGCTAAGATTGGGAACGAGACTTTGGTACTCTTCAGAATCGAAATTCATCGGCTCTTTCCTCACGTACATGCTTCAACTTGACTTGATGAGAAGTGACGTGATAAAGATATACCTTGATTACCAGAGCAGCTTTAATGCTAGCTGGTGTATCCAGAAGAAGGCAATTGGGAAGGGGTAAAGTTACTTACAAGGCAACCTGATCATTCCTTTAAAGCCTGTCTTATAAGACGTGAGTCAAGACTAAGCCTTTTCATAAGAAGGTACATAATACAACAAAACAAAGCATCCTAAACATGAAATCGCAAAACTAAATCCCAGAAATACCCCCTCCATTGATGTCCAGAGCACGTCAAGCGATACTCAAGACTTCAGTTCAGAGCCTAGCCAGCGAACAGCAGTCCCTCTTGGTTAGGCGTCCCGTCCATCTTCCTGAAAACGAAGGACCACTGACTGTACTTTTGCGTAGCGGGTTGTGATAAGACAGATAACTTACCAGGCACATGACACACGCTGCATTATTGACCCAAGTTTCTCCTTGGCATTGGGTACTCCACTTGTACTTGCAGTGATAGTGTTTGTATTCGTCCAAGCGGTGTCTGCCTCTGTCGTCGTCTTCCTTCTTGTCTTTGCCCTGGTTATCCTTGCTATCCTTGTTGTCTTTGGTGCTTTCTTTGGTGCTGTCTTTCGAATTGTCCTTGGAGGTTGATGATGATGCCATTGTTGATATGACTTGATGGGTATTTTGCCTGTAATTTTTGATCAAGAAGAAGAGGAAGGAAGAAAAGAGGAGACTGCTGGCAGAAGATGAGATATTTATACTTGAGGGAAGAAATTGTGGTGATATAAGACAAAGCCGAGTTCAAGTTCCCAAAATAGGAGGACTTGATTTATATCGTGTGCCGCTCTTTTTCTATTCTAGAAAGCTCAAAGAATGGTGATTACGGAGTTCTGATATTCGTTTGCAACATTGCAAAGGTTCTATTTCTGGGTCTGGCTAGCTTGCAAGGGACGGGATATGCTTGAGCATAGAGAATGGTTCCAGAGCCTAGCGTTCGGCTCTCACTTCATAACGTTGCATATCGTAACCAGCTGGTGCGCATACTGAAATTTGTACGGCCCATCCAGCTCCCTTCAGTCCGGATCATGTCGGATTGCAATGTGCTAACGCCCTGTTGATACTTTGGTACAAGATTTCGTCGGGAAAACTTGCACAGCCTGACCCTTCTCGGAGGCTGTATCGGCGGAACTTCTCGGTACGCTAACTTTGCTGGAGTTTCTCGTTGTAACGTTTCATAGAAGCATATGGTTCTACTCCGTGGAGACTGTCCAAGACCGATTTACATGCCCCCATGTCATACACCACGGTACTGTATTGGGAACCTGGGGGCTGTAAAAGCCAGCGTCCCCATCGCAGTTCAAGGATACCAGCTATCATAAGGGCTTGGCCAAATGTGCTATTGTGGCACATTTTCGCGTTATGGCCATTGACTTCATCGTGAGCTCAAGGAGGGCCGAAGACCGTAACGATGCCATCAGTCCCAGCACAGCACCATTGATCACCTCTCCCATTCTCCTTCCACGCAAGACAACTGATCACGTTCCTCCTTTGCTTCTCCTTTCCGTCCATCCCGATTTTCTTCTTCGACTCGACTTTCGACCCTTCGACCTTGATCCTCTCTACCACTTCTCCACTCATCGTATCCCAAACCACCACTTCTCCGTCTGGCCCTTGGATATCCTCGTTGCCACATAGCACCCATCTGTCTCTATTCCCAAAGCCACTTCTGAGTCTGAACTCTTCATTCTTCCACCCCTTGCTTTTATAACTCTTCAACAACCCTCCACTATCCCGATCCATCAGCCGTATCGAACTATCCAACCCACCAACCAAGACCCCCTTCCCATCCCTCGTCCTCTCCAAACTCGTCACACTCGTCCCAATAACATTCGTCTCCACCCTCCCAACCCTCAAATCATAGCACCTCACCCTCCCATCCACACTCCCCGTCAAAATCTCATACTCCGCTCCGCCAGCCCCGGCACCCCTTCCAGCAAGCACACAACTAATCGAATCCCTTGCATCTTCAAGAACCATAATCGGCTTGTAGCTCTGGCTCCTCAAATCCCATATCCTCACACTCGCATCAAAGCTCCCACTAACCAACACACTATCTCCCTGCCCAGCGAACGTAACGGTATTGATTCGGGCCGTATGTCCCTGGTTCCCGCCTAAGCGGCGGATCGTCTGCGCGGTAGTGACATCCCAGAGGAAGACGGAGCGGTCGCCGCCTGCGGAGGCAAATGTTGCATTGTCCGTTGCAACGGTGATGGAGAGGACTTCATAGCCGTGAGCGGAGTAGGTTTGGATTAATTGTGTAGGTTTTGGGGGTGCGAGGGGGTCGACTGGACCGGATGACGGGCGCGAGGGGTTGTAGAGGCGGATGGAGCGGTCGGAGGAGCCGGTGAGGATGTAGGTTGAGGGGGAGGAGGAGTAGGTTAGAGCGTGGACTGGGCCTGGTGGGGTGTCAGCCTTGTCTGTAGAAGAGGATTGAGAGAGTAAAGATGGAGGTTGACGTACCATTGGAACCCAGGAGTTGGGTTAGAGGTCTTGACGGGAAGGCCATGAGTATACAGCTTCCTCGAATCGAGACTGTGTGTTGACTTACCCAGCTAGTATTAAACTGTGAATCTGGAAGCTTGATTCCAAAAGATATCCCAGCCAGCCGGTGACGGGCGGCAGAATCGCTGGACATGCCTTAGCGCCCCAGGCTATCGATCACTAAATTCTATCCCATGCAAGCCTAAGCGAAGTTCTGTCAACATCAACACCCAAATCCTCATCCCCTTGACATCTGTTCATCCTTATTGTGGTTTGCTACTGTCGGCATTTCCTTAATTAATAGCACTGCCTCTCACTCGTATCTTGATGCAATCAGGCGCAATATGCCTCTAAAGTACTAGTGATCTTACAGAACTGTTGTTGTTGCTCAAACGGCGACCTTCACTACTCCTGATGGTTACTGATTATATCGCTTCTTGGGAACCAGATACCTAAACCTTTCCTTATTTTTACAAGATGATATTTAGAATCTTTATCTAGTACACTGGCTAGTTGAATTCCATAGCGATAAATATTGAGTGCGAGTGAATTTGGTCCCTCACCTTAAGAGGTCACGAAAACAGTTCTCTCCGAATCAGTAAGCGCGTGTTCATTCTCCTTTGTCTAGGCAATGAGTTCCACCTCTCCTTCCCCTCATCGTCAAGTCGCACTTCAACTTCCATCTCGTGGAGTCAAAACTCTCAACAGAAAATACTGCCGCATTGATATCTCAACGCGTCTTCAAGGCGAGGTTGCGCGTGTCTCGCTGTTGTACATCATCAAATCCAGCTCGAGGCACTTCCCCCAGCTCCACGCACGCAGGACGGTCAATTATCGAGACTACAGCGACACTCCACACTATCACTTTCTCCGCCTCGTATGAAGCCTCGCTCGGGTCTTGAACTCCCTCGTGCTTCCCTCAAGGTCACGAATTCACTCGACTAGACAAGCACGTCTTTACCACTACTCTCACAATCACCGACTTCTCCCACACTACCGCCATGGCTTGTCAGTCAAGGAGAGCCTGCAGCTCATAGTACGTTCCTTTTTTGAACGTCTTGATAAAATCAAGAACATGTTCAAGCTAACTCTGCTCAGTATCTGGTATCAACGCCAACGCGCTGCCCTCAGCTGTCTATGCCCAGACAGAGTCGAATATCAAGCTCCCGAAACCAATGGCTGTCTACACATTTACGACGAACTCAATCCAGAGTGACACAGACGCGAGCGACGACAAACGGAATTCTGAAGAGCCATTCTCTACGTTTGCCAAATCTCCAAAGCTGGCTACTGAATTGCGCCTCAAGGTGTGGAAATATGCATGCTGCGTCACTCGAAACTTGGTCCTACAGGTCAAGGACTTGAGACAAAACGATGGTGCTACAAATCACACTCTTTACTACGTCTACTCTCCATGCCCAGTACCAGCAGTTCTAGGAGTCTGCCAGAAATCAAGGGTGGAAGCACTTCGGCATTACAGTCTCGAATTTGAAGTGAATGAGACGTGGGAACTGGAAAGGGAAAAAACAACATGCGAGATACCAGCCACCATCTACGTCAATTGGATTTTTGATCGGATTTGCATATTCAACCTCGCACAATTCGAGGCATATACGCATCGTTTTGTCCTAATCACTGAAAGGCTGGGAAAGCTACGACAAAAATTTCATGATAGAAAACTGCGATATCTCGCCTGCTAACTCGATTCGTACGATGACCTGATGTACGCCCATACGTCCCATCATCGCCGGTTGATGCCTTTGTCTAAAGACCAAAATCACTTGGAGGAGCTCATTATGTTCTATAACGACGAAGACGTAGATTACTGTTACAGCACACATGGGAAGGTGGATTTTGGCCCCGTCTCGGAACATGAGAAGGAGAATTTCGACTTCCCTGTTGACGATGTCTGCGAATCAATTCATTGGTTTCACGGCGTCGAGGAACACAAGACCCTCCCACCGATGCCATTCGACATCCGCTGCGCAAAGATTCATTTCGCGAAGGGCCAGGGTAAAGGTACTAAGGGACAGGAAGCCAGGGCTGGAAAGATATCCCCAGGTGACCAAGGAAATGGTACCTCGATTGTGCTGAAAGGAGAGACCTGGACATACAGACACCCTTGATTGTTAGCATGCTATACGATAGAGTGTTTCTGGAGTAAAGGGTTTCCTGTTTCCCGCCTCTTATTGCACATGTGTAATGGCTTGCGGGCAGCGACTGAAATGCTTTTGCATGGAGTGGACTCGGCACCGTCAGTAACCACTAATGGAAGGGAGCTACGCCGAGCCATGCTCAAAGACATGGGGATGGCAGCTAACGCACTGGCTGGATGTGTAGCAAACAAAAGCCTGGCTCGAGCCTTGCATCATGATATTTCTCAAACTATATGTACTCTTGATTTCCTGCCTGAATTAATACTTGGTTTTCTTACATCCTGGAGGTAAGCTACTCCTTCAAGCTCTTCCCCATACTCATTATGCCGAACAAACTCCAAAATGCCGACTCATTATTGAAGACCTCGAAGACGCCGCTCCGTACGTTCATTCGTAAATCTGCCCAGCTCCCCGAATAGAATATCCATCCCCACCCCGTACGCCTCGCCCCACCACACTCCCTCCTTCTCTTTCACTCAACCATACTGCATATTCTGCTGCGGCTTAGGAGCGCCCTGTCCTCCCCCAGGTGGCCCACCTCCCCAACCAGCCGGGGGCCCTCCTCCCTGCTGCTGATGCTGCAACGGCACGCCACCCCCTCCTCCACCATCCTTCATCGCAATAACATCCTGTCTATTGGGCAGCGGCTGTGCGAAATTGCAAATCGAGCAGACGACGTCTTCGTAGCCGTGAACGCTGAGAGGGATCACGGGGATGAAGCAGAAGGTGAACCAGGGGTTGCGCTTGATGACTCGGGCGGAGTAGTTGCCCTGGAGGGGAAGGGGAATGTTAGTTATTGCGGTTGGTAGAGATAGGAGAGGGGAGGAAGGGGATGGGGAGACATACGCAGTTATGACATTGGCAGAGGACGCCTTCGTAGCCTTGTAATTGTTTGGAGAACTCTGTGGAGAGGAACAAGTGTTAGCAGAGAAGCCGTGAAGAAGTCGTGATCTGATCCGGAACAGACAGACAGACAGACAGACAGGGAGGGCTGAGGTTACAGAAGACAAGGGGCGCAAGGACTGTGGGGTTTGAGTTGGGTTGGGTTCACGAACCGTGTTCTCCGCATGTGAAGATGAAACACATTGTATCTGTATATTGAACTGTCCGATGCGACTGTGAAGAAATCTGGTCTTCAGTTCGTGATGTAGTAGCGTAGGTAGTAGGAGGAGGTTGTACAAAGTTGGATTGCGCGTCAGCTCATGAAAGAAGTTGAAGTTGAAGGTTTCCCGGCGGTGGCTGTGCTCCACGTTCGTCCCAGCCAAGAAAGTCCATCCTGAACCGGCCTTCCGGTGTCGATCGGCGGCGATTCCCCATGTCGCGTCATGTTAGAAGGAGCTATGACCACCCTTTAACGCTAAAATTAAGCGACCCGCCACTAAAATTCTGTTGCGTCAAGCTACAGAAATCTTTCGGGAGAGCTTTCTTCTTCTTTTCCCTCTCCAAGCGTCGTCCCCTTCAACGCTGCGTTTCTATGCCACAAACAGATATGTGTTGGTCTACCCACACATATCAGATCTGTTTTCAGATCGTACCTTTGCATATGAGAAATTCGGAGTACTCTTCACCATCACCTTCCCTCCGTTCCTGCCTTCTCGAAGGTGGTGCGCGGAGACAGGTCTGCCCGCGAGGGTTCGGCGCGATTTTCGCGTCTGCAATTGGCATCAGAAAAGCAGGGCTTGGTCTCACCTCATATACTGCCTCTTTACTGGGGCGGGAAAGGGGAGAGTGCTAAGTACCCTATGGGAGAGCCGTTGCGAAGATTGTGTGTGCTGAGGCATGACACTTAAGTGCAATACGCAGCGTGCCTCTACTCTTCGTTGCCTTGTGTGGCGGAGGGTGGGGTACAATTCGATTCCGATTACTCTGTTGGGGACGGCGCTTCTTATTTTTTTTCATTCAGGTCAGTGTCTTGGGGAGGGTAGGAAAATGTATGGAATACTACTAATTATTTGGATTGACGTAGTATTCAAGTCCCTTGCATCGTTCGCCATCTCGACGCACAATTGTGTTCAGAACGCACTTTTCGAATATACGAGTTTATTATGGAACCTGATCAATGCCCCTTGCCCACGAATCTGAATCTCTCGCCCGGCTCCGAATCATGGGATTGCGATTTGCAGACAGGATTGAGAAATACGGCGAAGAGAGAAAAAGGCCCAATTATTCTGCGTCCGAGGTAACATCCAGTAAATGGTTGACGATACTGGGAGACTTGAAGTGTAGGCATTAATGAAGCCAGCACATGCTTCTCCTGACTTGAAGGTTCTCCGTCTGCTTAGGGCAGGCATATCTGGGAGATCTGAGAAGTTGCCAAACAAGGCTAGGACTTGGTCGATATCATAGCCAAGCAGGAGCCTCTGGTTAGTTTTTGCTCAAGTCAGGCATCCAATCACCATTAAGATGGATACCATGGGAGTTGAATATATTCTCGATCCACGATGAAGTGCAAAGAGCTATGTAAGTATACATGATGCATGGGATAGTCTTGATCAGTCTGTAGCATTTAAATATATCAGTATTACAATATTTTTCCATTGTTTCTAGTACAAATTTGTGGAAGGTGATGCGCCTACCAAAAAATCTACTTCATTGCTGGACATGTGTTGAAACTCAATCAAGCACCCATTCCAAAAAGCGTGCTGCAGAGTCCAGAGGCTTTACTTGGCCTACCCCTACATTTGCTAGATTGCACCTGAGACCGATATCTCTCCGCAGATCCGCGATAACGATAAGCCGCCCCAGATCCAAATCTAAGAAGTCGTTTCAACAATCCCATCATCAACATCTATACCTCCACAAATGCCACCCAAACGTCGCCGCTCAATCGCGAGCCCCGATGCTTCTCCCCCAGTTCCCAAGCGGGCTCGCCGTCCATCTCAAACCCCAGCATCACCACTCCCCCTCAATCGTAACCACATCGCCAAACTCTCCGACGAGCTCCTAATCCGCATCCTCCACCTCCTCCCCCTCCCGACCCTCCTCCGCAGCCACCTTATCTCGCACCGCTTCTACCGTCTTTCCTCCGACTCTCAAATCTGGAAAAACCTCTACTACTCGCGCTTCGTCCTGCCTCGCGCGCTCCGTATCCCCGGCATCAGAAACGCGCCGCTGCGCGATGAAGCGCTTGTTTTCAGTTCGAGGAGGAGTAGGTGGTTGGGTGAGGAGGGGCTCATTAATCGTGGGGATGGGAAGAGTACGGATTGGAAGGGGAGGTATAAGTTGAGGCATAATTGGAGTAGGGGCGTTTGTGAGGTGAGGGAGATTAGGTTGAAGGAGGAGAGGCTGAGGGGTGGGAGGGTGCTGGTTAGGATGGCGGAGGGGGTTGTGTTGACTGTTGATGTGGGGAATGGGTTGAGGGGGTGGGATTTGAAAGGTAGGGGGTTGATTTCTGGGTTTGAGCTTGGGGAGGGGGAGGTGCCGACTTGTTTGGCTGTTGATGAGCAGGATGGGGGTGCTGGGGGACTTGGTGTGGCGGTGGGGTTTGAGAATGGTGGGTGGAGGACTTGGAGATTGGATCTAACGGAGCAGAAGTTTGTGGAGGGCCATCGTCATCCGGCTTCGAGTAATGGGACGTTGAGTGCGGTTGCGTATTCGTATCCGTACTTGCTCACAATCACGGAGGAGCAGCTGCTCTCCTTGTACTCGTTTACTCCCATTGTTCCAGAGGCGGAGACGGAACCTCTATCTCCAAGCAAACATAATGAAGAGGCTGAAGAGATCGAGAGGGCGCTCAGTCTCGATCGAGAGCCATCACCAATACCTCCAACTCACCAGGAAGACCAAGTGCCGCCACCATCAGATCAACCAGACACACCACGCCTCCTCGCATCGCTCAAATCCCACACCTCCTGGCCACCACTTTCCCTCTCAATACGCACAACGCCAACAACACTCATCGCAAGCATCGCCTATACCCTTCGCACATACACCTCAGGCTACACCGTCGGTCTCCAAGAACTCCACCTCTCCCTCACAACCGGAAGCGTGAAATTCTCACGCCTCACATCAGCCCTCCCGCAAGGTTTCACTTCCATCCTAGCACCATCATCCTCGCCATCCTCTGCTTCAAATTCCGAAAATTCTACTTCCCCAGCAGGCACTTCAAGAAGCGAGACCAGCTGTCCAACCTCCCTCTCCTATTCTCACCCATACATCTTAGCAACACATCCAGATAACACGTTGACGCTCTACCTCTGCACGTCTACTGCCTCGACGCTAAGCATAACATCTGGTACAAAGCTTTGGGGCCATACCTCGTCCGTATCATCAGCTGAGATTACTCCGCGGGGTAAAGCAGTTAGTGTCTCGACGCGAGGCAATGAGTTGAGAGTGTGGGAATTGGAGGGCGGGCTGGGAGGCAGCTCTACTTCGTCGAGTGGGCTTAGTTCGAGTCTGAGGAAGAGGGGAAGGGCGGGGGTGGAGAAGAGTGTTGTCGTCAGGCCAGCTGCGAATAGAGACGAAAAGTACTTCTCGGATTTTAAGAATGAGAAGAAGAGTCTCGATTTCGTGATAGGGGAGGATGATGATGATATGGAGGGGTGTAGGAGGTGGGTGGGCTTTGATGATGAGGTTGTTATCGTGTTGAAGGAGAGTGGTGGGGGAGCTGGGAGACAGGCTCTCATGGTTTATGATTTTACGTGATAGATGCACTATTTGCAGCTGAAGACATTAGAAGTGTAGACGTTTTGGTTTCGATTCTTGGATCTCTATTTGTATTTGTTGTAAGCGAGCCTCCTTTGCTGACCTTATTTTCCATGAAATGGGTCGAGTAGAAAATATGACTTGTATGCGAACTTCCTGACACCGTCCTTTTTTCGGCAAAAGAAGAACCATGGATGGCAATATTGGCTGATCAACTAGGTCGACAATTAGTTGTGTATGACTGTAGCATACTTATCCTAGACTTTCCATTCTACTGGAAGGTGTTGTACAAAGCAGCCTACGAAGTTAAAATAATGGCTGATTAGGAAGCAAAGACTCAGAAAGAAATTATAGCAGGCTGATGACCAAAAACAAAGACTTCCCGACTTCAAGAACCTGGCAAAGATTGCCTAGCTAAGTCATAGGACATGAAGAGACCGCGAACCACCCAGGTTTGGAAGTACAATACTAAAGCATTCTGGGATGTCGGCTATAGAAAAACCTTACTGATACTATTGCAGAGTAGATCGACTAATGTGTGAGTGAAGTAGTCAGCATAACAGTATCGTGCTGAAGGTACTCGGAAATTCGAGGTCCTTTGTCCAGATATTGTCCTTGGTCTTGGCGCCCCAAACGCGATTGACGCGTTCCGGCAATCTCACTGCCGACAGATTGCGGCTATTTACAGGGACAGATGTCATGTCCTGAAGTCAGAACAATTGTACGAGATATATTGGTCATGATTCTGCGGAAATCTCACTCTTGAGACTCTAGGCATTTGCCTATCACGACACACAAAATGGAGTTGCCCTTACAGCGATTGCTGTTCCTGCTCTGTGCCTTGCTCGGCGTCACAGCATACACTCCTTTATCAGACGACACCCTTCGAGACCTCCCAGCAGCAGGCGCAGACTTCGATATCAAGACGGGCTCGATATTGGCGCCGATTCTGGTCCCTAGAGTACCAGGAACGCCGGGGTCAACAGCTGTCCAGCAGCATTTCGTGAACTGGTTCAAGACGAACCTACCAAACTGGACTATCGAGTTCCAGAATTCCACTTCGACGACTCCTGCTACGGGGAACAAGCAAGTTCCATTTACGAACATTGTGATTACGCGGGATCCGCCATGGACAAAGGTTGGAGATGTGGGAAGACTGGCACTGGTTGCGCATTTCGATTCTAAGTTGTCTCCACCTGGCTTTATTGGCGCAACGGACAGTGCTGCTCCTTGCGCGATGATTATGCATGCTGCGCGCAGTGTGGATGAGGCGTTGACTCGAAAATGGGATGCTATGAAAGCGGAAGGTTCAAATGGCTTGGAAGAAGAGAAAGGCGTACAGATTTTGTTGCTTGATGGAGAGGAAGCTTTCGTCAGTTGGACGGACTCGGATTCTCTTTATGGAGCTAGGTGTGTTCGCATTTTCTGCGTACTGAAAATATACGCTGACTTGCTAGATCTTTGGCAGAGGAGTGGGAGGCCACTCCGCACGCTGCGATGTCCACATATCACTCTAGCTTGAGTTCCATAACGCTTTTCCTCCTCCTGGACTTACTAGGAGCGCCGAACCCGCATGTTCCTTCATATTTCAAAACAACACATTGGGCATATCAGAACCTGGCGAAAATTGAGTCTAGACTTCGTGGATTGAATGTTCAGCAATCATCTGCAGGAAAGCCCTTCCTGCCCGAACCCGAAAAAGGACCCGACCAATTCAACGCTGCTTGGGGAGTGCAAGACGATCACATCCCATTCATGGCTCGCGGCGTTGAGGTTCTTCATATTATACCAACGCCATTCCCAAGCGTATGGCATACGATGGCAGACGATGCAGAGCATCTGGACATGCCTACTGTAGAAGATTGGGCGAGGATAGTCACTGCGTTTGTAGGCGAGTGGATGGATCTGGAAGGCCATTTCCCGCCAACTAAAGCGCAGGCTCAGAACATCAAGGATAAGAGGAAAACAGAGCTGTGAGTGGCTGGACAACAGTGCAATTTTGGTCTCCAGCTGATTGTAGATATAGAGAAAGCATATAGAGGCGTCTTGCGTTGAAATGAATAATCTTTTGCCGATTCTGTTCTCTGCATTCTCCCACTGATATGCCATCTAATGGCATAGTACAAAATCACATTTGGCATGTGACAGTGGATGGACGTTGTACATTCTGAGAAAGCAGCTCTTTCTTCGCTGAGCCTGCCGATTCAAAGCCATATGCCAACTGCGATATCCTTGCGACCCGGTATCATTGTCTAGAGTGCTTTTGTAGCATTCGCTGTTTTATATTTCTTCCCTGTTTCATAAAATCCTACATCCAAACTGAGTCATCGCTTCCTCGAAACAATGTTTTACGACTGGGTCTAATTATTCCAGTAGACGAAAGCAGAAAATGTCACAAGACCAAGCTAAACATTCACATCGGGGATACACTGTCCTTCGGTTCTCATAGCTCGATCTGCGCGCGTATTGAGGTTGATTCTTGGTCCAAAGTATAGCCAAACAAAGTGTTGCCCTTTTGACTATTTTTGTCATAAAACAATAGTGACACGTAATTGGTTGCCAGGGTTGCGCAAACAATAATTATACTTCCGCGTCACCTAAACGGTCTCGAAAGCCTGAAGCTGATTAGTTTGAGATCAGAAAACTCGAGAATGGACCGGATCGCTCTCATTGAGGCTGAAGATTCTTCATTCCTTGCTTCGAGGGGAGAAAAGAAAGCAGACTCGCAGCCACTGTTCCTGAGCAGCATGCATCTCGTGTCTCGTGAGATCCTTCCTGCTTACTTACATTCCATACCAGATGTATAGAGCATTGAGTGGCTAGGGCTTGGGAATGTGAATAATGTGGCTTATGTTGGCTTGGAAGGGGCTCGAGTAATTGCGCCTACACAGCGCAACTCTCACATTCATCAATTAAACGCTAATAGCAAGCCCAGAACAATTATTTGGCGCTCGATCAGAACTTCGGATTCAAAGTCAACTCATTCTTCACGTTTCCAGTCAAGCACTTGGCCTTTCACGTGTCTACATTATCACAGAAATGTATCGTTGCAATTGTGGCGTTTGTTCGCTTGCCTCGGTGACTCGGTCAGTCGAACCTCTCTTCGTCCCGTCTCTCCTCGTCCTCAGCCATAGACTTTTCCAAGACACTTGGAACTTCCAGAGCTGAACAAAGACCCGGCCACCACCTGTGCCAACACCTGCATTGGGCCAACCACATGTGTAACCATTGGCCACAGCACCCACAAAATAACCAACATGTCGCCAAGTCCCTCAAAACGCGGGGTGCTGTGCGACTCCGCCATCTTGGCAGAGACGGACAATAGCAACCGTATTGGGGAGATGCAAAATTGATCACGATACCCAATCCCGAGACACCTGGATGACACCCTCCAATCCAGCCTCGTCCTTCAACTCTCCTTGCAGCCATCCCTGTCAGAAGACCGCGTTCTTTTGTGCAAGTGTTACACATGGATTCGGGGAAGTCCCAGATTCTTGTTAGTCTGCCGCTTTCGATGTCTGCCATGAGGCTTAGGTATTGGCTCTTCTGGGTCTTGGATGCTTAGCCATTTCTCGCCAAGGGGCAATAATGAGTCTTCTCCTTGTGATAATCCGGGGCGCCGCGGGACCTGGAGTATGTGAAGGTCGCGAGGCCCAGAGTTGAAATATGTGAAATATGAGGGCCCTGCTCTTTGTTGGTCTCTGCTTTTCCGTTGCTCTTCAAGTCCTGCTATAGCACTTTCATTTCTGGCCAGATCAACTTCAACAAAATGACGAAGCAGGAGGATACTGTGGGCGAGACCATCGCACCAAACACTACTCGTGGTTCAGACGATGTCGCTTATGAAAAGGGGAATCATGCGGGTAGCGGTGACATTGCTGCACAGCTTGTCGACACCGCTATCGCGGCGGATATCTCTCCAGAGGAAGAGAAGGCTGTTCTCCGCCGCGTGGACATGTTCCTGGTCCCAGTCATGTTTTTGTCTTTCGCATTTCAGTACTTAGACAAGGCGTGCTTGACTGGTGCAGCTCTTTTTGGCATCTTGACTGATTTAGATTTACTTCAAATGTATGTGGCCAAGCTAGCGTATGTTAGAGGAGGACTGACACCTGCGCAGTGACTTTGATGGCAGAATTCCTGTCATCAACACTTCAAGATACTCTTATGCTTCCCTGATTTTCTACTGGGGCTATCTTCTAGGTCGTGAGTACACATTGCCCTCTGCATCTAAAGTTCTTAGACTAACAATATGAAGTGCTACCAGGTGTATATTTCTCCCAGCGCTTCCCCCTCGGCAAATACGTCTCCATCACGATGTTCATCTGGGGAGGTGTCACGGTCTCCACCGTAGCAGTAAACAGCTACGCTGGTCTCATGGTCCAGCGATTTTTCCTGGGCTTCACCGAAGCCGGCATCGCGCCCGCCTTCTCCCTCATCACTGCCATGTGGTACAAGCGCCAAGAGCAGCCGCTCCGATACGCAATCTGGTACTCTTCTGTCGGTATCGGCACGCTGATCGGCACGCTGATTCTGTACGGCATCGGACAGATCAATGGTCCTATGGCTGCTTGGCGCTACCAGTTCATGATCATCGGGAGTATCACTTCCGTCTGGGGAGTTGCACTTTGGTTTCTCCTGCCTGATAGTCCGCTTACGGCATACTTCTTGACGAAGGAGCAAAAGGTTGTTGCTGTTGAGCGCATGAGATGGGAACAGATTGGACTGGAGAACAAGACCGTCAAAATGGAACAGATCAAGGAGGCTCTCACAGATCCGAAGACATGGTTTTACGTCTCTATCACATTCTTGTGCAACTTCACTAATGGGGCTGTCACCGGATTTGGTTCAATCATCGTCAAGTCTTTCGGCGTAGGTAACTTCCAGCCTGGCGTTCGGCCTCAATGCTAATAGAGTTATAGTTCTCAACCCTCCGCACGATTCTCCTCCTTGGCGGTGCGGGAGTTTGGGCTTTCGTGTTCCTCCTCGTCGGTGGTCTTATATCCTGCTACGTTCGCAACACACGTACCATAATCGCCATGTTTTGTTGTCTACCTGTCATAGCCGGCAGCACCATGGTCTGGCAATCTGACAGCTGGACGTCGAAGACCTCCAACCGTGGCGTCCCTCTCTGGGGTTTCTACATGATGGCAGTCTTCTCCACAACCTACGTCATGATCCTCGCGCTCATGGCCGCCAATACTGCAGGTCACACGAAGAAAGCTTTCACTGCTGGGCTGGTCTGGGCAAGTTACTGTATTAGCAATGGTATCGCGCCAATCACAGTACTGACGCAGGAGGAGAAGCAGCATTATCCGACGGCTTTCATTATCATTCTCGTTTTCATGAGCTTGACTTTCTTGCTTTTGTTGGCTTTCAAATTCTACCTGCACTCGTTGAACAGGAAGAGAGATGCGGATGGGGTGGCGAGTCGCGATGCTGCTGCTATGACTGGATTCAATGATACGACGGATTTGAAGAATGAAAATTTCAGGTTCCAGACTTAAGGGAGGAGCGAGAGGATTTGTGAGGGCTGGGATGTCTAATAATAGCGTTTCGGTGTATGTAATACTGTGCGGATTATAATCAGCTTCACCAAGAAATGGATTCAATCAAGTCTGTCACGAGCGTTGTGCTGTCTCTCAGAACCTTGCCTTCATGTAACATCATCATTTTGTTTCGTGATGCGAATAATGTCCTTCGATCGATCGGAAGGGATGTAGGAGAGAACGAGTTGAATGCCGACACTTGTAACTTGTCCTTTTGTGGCTACAAATCGATCGGATACAACCTGGCGAGAGATCGAGGAAGGTAGAGATGAATGAGAATGACCTAGTGGTAGCTCCCACGGTTCGCTTAATGAAGTATCGTCACGCGTGGGGGAGATTGGCGTAAGCACAAGTGCCAACGGATCGTGAGACACAGATCCCATCTTGTAATAGATGCTTCGAAAATATATTTCAGACACGACAGTTCAAAAATGGCCGAGCAGCTCCAAACCTGCGGATAACAACGTCCATCCCTTCCTATAACTTCCGCGGGGCTCGCTTACAGAGGTAAGTCAACATTACCCTGCATCTGAAGTCGTTGTAGATAACTTTTTGATGATAACGTGCTTCGGACAATCAGATACGGTTGAGCTCACTCACAAAGATTGAGATCAATAATTATATCCTCGGTACCTACAAGCGTAATGCTACACGGCGACGTATTCTGCCTGGCTACTGTAATAAAATAGAGCAGTCATTTGTGGTGCTAACGGGAATTCCTGGGAGACTTTGTCTCACACTGAGATCTGCTTTTGCGATGCAATCCCTCGCAATTGAACATGCTTTGACAGTCATACAACCGACCACGGAGAAGAAGGAGGGCCAGTCCGATGCGCGAAATTCTTTCAGCCCCGGTCAAGACATTAGGCCACGAAGCTGTTCGTAAAGGTCAGGAAGGCACCGGGATTGCTTTCTTTTGGTGAAAAGTCTCGCCAAATATCCAAATGTTCCGAAAATTACCCAACAAATAGCAGTTTCTAGTCAATACCCTCTAGAGTCACCAACTGATGTGACTATGTGAGCTTAGTAGGGTTTATGCAACCATATGAGGACGCTGAACTTGCATTACCACCCTGATAAACCGATATTGAGGGATAAGCGCAAAGATTTCTCTCAAGCAGTGTCCCATTGACCGGCCGCGTGCCTTTAGCAGGGACAGTCTGTGGTGAAGTACCATTCTCAACCCACGCAACAAGCTGGTCTAAGATGGCAATGGGTGCAGCTCCTACACCTCCTCCGCAATGCGCCACACCAGGCGCCACGAAAAGTTTGAAGTATTCATGAACGCCAGCATCGAGGGCAGAGACTCGGTCATAATACTGAGTCGAGCCGCCAACGGGGATATAATTATCAGCACTTCCATGCCAGCTGAGTAGTTTTGTGCCGCTGTTCTTCAGATTCGTAAGATCGGGATCGTTCGTACCAATGATCGAGTCATATTCTTGGTAGCCAGCGTGTACCAGCTGACTGATGTTTGCAGCAGTGATTGTGCGAAGGTCAAATGATGCGTTCTTCGCTATAAAGTACTGGAACCAGTCTGCGCCGATATCCCAGGCAGTTGAGGAACAGTTGCCTGCCGCAGCGCAGTCTGTGTCTGTCACCGAGGTGATTTCACTGTCGTAAGTGAATCCAGGATAGAGCGGTCGTCCTTGGGGGGTCAGTAGGCTGGACCAGGTCTCATTGGCGACTATTGCTGCCGTCTGAGAGATTGTGGCATTTGTCCTGTTTCCACAAGCGATGGGTTCACCGACGACGGTGAAGGGGTCAAATCGGCAAACAGCTGGTTGATCAATAATCCCGTCGTATACACCATCTAAGCCATCACATGCCGCAATTGCTCTTGAGGTGATCGCTTCAAATTCGCAATTTGGAGGAAACTCTCCCAAGCCATTCATCACAGCTTGTGGTTGGTATAGAGAGGTCATGACAGGTACCCAATTCAGAGCAGGTGCGGCAGCGAGGATCCCATCAAAAGCGTCGGGATATCGCTGGGCAAGCATCATTCCTTGGCGACCACCTTGGGAGCAACCATTCCAACTAGACGTCCTTCTGTCAGCTGTGTCATGGATCGTAGACACAAATCTCTGTTCAACTCACTAGGAATAGTTGGCTTCCCTTCCATAGGACTGGCTTATCAAAGCTTTCCCAAATACTGACAGCTCATATAAGGCAACAGAACTGAAGTCTTGCAATGTAGCCCAGTTGACATTTCCTGGGGAGGACAAGCCCCAAGTCGAAGGACTGCCTGGTTGCAATGGCTTCTGCGCGGTCCCCGCATCGGTAGATGCAGCAGCATACCCAGTCAGGATAGAAGGAAGTAGTCGCGGGTCGAACGTACCCCCAAGCCAACCACCGCCGCCTGTTCCCTGGAAGCGGCCGTTCCAATCATCCGGTAGCCAGACTTGAAGCGTGACTGCGTCATTCTGATTTGTATGTGTGTAGGTCATTGTCACATTGCAAAAGCTGACATTGACGACGGGTGCATACCCAAGCACGCCGGTCATATATGGTGCAATGACTGGGGCAGGAACATACTGAGCGTTCGGCTCAGCGCTGAAGGCAAGGATTTCGGTTCCGTTCAGGAATGGCTGCTGGAGGGTAGAGCACACCAGGGCGCGAGTTGCTATAGTGAAGTCAGCAATCTACCGAGAAACCGTAGAATTGAGACGCTTACCAATATGGTTCAAAGTGTTGTGCGAAGGGAGTAACATGATGGAGTTTGGAAATATCAGGAGAGAAAGCTGGTAGCAGGCAATAACCACTTTGGACGTGGTCGATATAAATAAAGGCAACGCGGGACCGTCATTTCGTTGTCATCTAGTGTTAGCATTGCGGGATAAATAGCCAGTGACCCTGACTCCAGGTAATGCTGCTGGGAGCCATCGAAAAAGGGGACCTACCGAGGGGAACTGCGGACCGTTACGGACCGTGACGAAGGGTGAACCACCAAGACGGTCCGGATCCGGGCTCGAAGACGCATGAGATGGAAGATATTCATAGCTCGTGGACATGAACCCACCTTTGATCCGCCTAGACTGCCTCGATACTGAGTAGTGGGTGCCGCTAGCTAGCTGTGCAGTGCGGGGTTCTGATGCTGATTACTGATCAGCATTCATGCAATAAAGAACAACAAGAAATTAGGCATTTGAACAGGTATGAGCTATTGATGGGTGAGGAGAAAGAGGATCGGTACGCTCCTCAACTGCCTTTGACTTAGGGCCTAGATGTGATCGGAGGAGATCCGAATAACGGACCTCTTGAATGCAGTCAAGCAGCGTGTGTAGAACATTGAAATATACAATCTTCTCGACTCGGGTTGACCATGTCACACCACCCCTTGAACCTCCTACTCAGCGTCCGAATCTGCACAATGCGTGGTAAACATGGAAAGTTTGTAAATACTCCAAGCGAGATGTCCTAGTTCTAGAGATCTGCTAAGAGGGATATCTTATCGATTTGCTTGGAACTTCGAAAATAGACGCTAAAATGAGGAAGTAAATACTCTTGGATGAATCTCGGTTGATTTTTGCAAAATAATATACGTGCTCAGATCGGAGAGAACCTCGCCAAATAAGGTCAAGGCGCCCTCGAGGGGAGGAGATGGGGGCTTCGACGCCAAGACACGTGATATCGGTCCGAAAGTCCCACACATAATTTTTCGAAATGCTAGTACCTGTATATATTGAAATAAGAACAAATTTTCTTCAACATACGATGGCCGAATTGGTTATTCAACCAGTTTCCATCGATATTATTGGACAGATGGCCGAGCTGGTTATGGCGCCAGGTTAAGGTCTCCTTAGCACAATCTCCTGGTCACGAAAGTGGCGTGGGTTCGGTACGTTTCTTCACTGAAGAGAAATATCAACTGCGCAAATACTGATTTCGTAAATAGAGTCCCACTCTGTTCAAAGAGATATCTTTTTGCATATTTTTTGGTACAATTTCGAGGGGGGTTCAGGCCCCTTATGAATACAAATGAAATGCGAAATTATTCTAGGATGAATCCTTCGACTTTTAAGCGCACATACGGGATAGTTGACAATGTTACTTTTACTAGTCTTTTGCTTCATCTTAGGGGAAGTTGCAAATTGATGTTAGATCTTTTTTCTGCTGTGTCGCTTCCTTAGACCTTCCGGCCATGCTATCCATATGGACAGTGGGGGCGTGTAAGTTGCTAAGGTCATGGATGTTCTCGCTTAGATAGGAGAAGCTTGTTTACTTAAATATACCTCTTCTAAGTATGACGCGGACAAGGTGCATTTCATCTAAGGCTAAACCTCAGTACCTCGTACGGAAACTTTGGTTGCCGGGTTGTGCAAACACTGCATGTACATTTACAATAGGTCATTTTAAGATTGAGTCTGGCATCCCGGCGAGTCATGCGTCCCGATTTGCAATCTGTAACTGTTGTGGTAGATCCATCTACACTCTCGCTGTCCTGCTCTAGAAGCGTACGGGATGCTGCTGCTTTTGTTGGCTTCAGTGCTTCGAGAACCATCTAAATTATATCAGACGCACTCCGCTGCTTGAAAGGGCCCTTCGCATAATACCCCGCTCTAAGCTCTCGTTGTACAGCACACTCTCAGCCGTAGCTACGACAATACTTCTTGAAACACGAAACATCGTAGTTAAAGCTTGAGGTAGACTTTGGGAACACTTCTGCTGTCCCCATACCCTGAAGTCCGGACTTTTCTGATGTTATACAGACCTGGAGTAACATAAGAGACAGAAGATTTCGGAAATCGAAAGCATGTTCAATTTTTCGGACGTCTTGACAGAAAAATAGGAGGTGCAATGTTGAATTGTGAGATGTTACATTCACAAGGTGTGAAAGTCGCAGAGACTGGATCCCGTTGTTTCCCTCGTAACCTCCCATTGCTTGCCTCAGCATCAACCAGCTCCACACCTTTTAACCCCAACAGACCATCTACCCAAACAGAGCTGCCCAGCTGCAACATCTAGATACAAATCTCATCCCCAATCCTAGCTTTCCCAACAATCTCCACCGATCCCGACCACTTAAACCAGCTCGCTTCATACCGAGGACAATGCGCATCCATCTGACCCAGCGCATACCTCACATCATTGGTGTCAAGATTACCACACCTTCTGGGGGCGTCGATACAGTAGTATACTATTGTGTTTCGTCTATTGACAAAATAGGTGTAAGTCCCGTCGTCACTGGAACAGAGGTTGTGGCCGCCATTGGTCGCCCTACAGGTTGATAGTCAGATGTATGGACGGGTAAATAATACTTTGTGATACGTGAACGTGCACAGGGTAGGGGGCACGAACCAGTCCGCGAGACCGTTGGCCGCTTGATCGACACCTACGTGATCGAGTTGGTACCCCCAACAGTCACCATCTGGCCAGGCAAATCTTGGACCGTGGATGTTCCGCGATACCCGAGGTTTGGTAGTCGCTACATTATGGGAGATGATGGGTGCAGTGTCAGGGTTGGAGATAGAGGTTGTGATGGTGGTGCCATCAGCTAGTTCTTGGACGGTCCCTGAGAAAGAAGTGAGGCAATTAGATATTTGGCTGGACGATGTGTGTGACTTAAGGGGCAGGCTAGAATCGTATATGGTGGAGTGTACTTACAGACACCATCGAATGGGCCTTCTGGAATGATGATGGCGGAGACAAGATTTGCTGCTAAGATAGCAACGGAAGCGATATCTCGGAAATGCATTGCTGAGAACTTGTCTGCGGCTTTGACTGTCTGAAAGCGAGATAGGAAATGGTGTGATTCTTTTGTTGAAACAAAAAGCGATGTTCTCAGCAGGATACAGGACACCCAGGCCACTACATGATGCTCCCATCACTGCATGAGGACCTATATACTTCATCTAAAACCACGATCACAACAAACTTTTCTTACGAGAAGCAACGTTCCATTCGATTATGCCTCCTAATGGCTTGTTACGACAAGACATTAACCGTAAGGTAGAATCCATAGGAGAACATGACAACTCTGGCGACACCGGAAGGAAATGTGCCTGTCATGTCCCACTGTGGGGAAGTTCCCCTCAAGTCGATCACGCAATAACGTGCTCACTGTCACTGGACCAAGCTCCTGTTGCGGACGAAACTTCTATTGTCACGTCCCTGTGAGCCTTGACAGCTGAGAATACAAGGACCCAAAAAAGCTGCACGAGATAAAACAATGACTATCCGCTTTGCTTTACGATTTATGCACCTTCCGCGCTTGTTAAACAGAAATAAGGCGCACCCAAAATGGAATTGTCAGAATCGCTTGATTAAAAAAACAGGAAGACGTCAGATAGCAAGCATCAGCAGTCAAGAGTCCCATCGTTGTTAAAAGTGTTTGGTATTTACTTTGGGCTGACCCCCTGACCCCCACGCCCCAGGAAAATAAGCGAGTGACAAGCAGACACGTGCCGTGGACCTCGGCAGCACGTCCAGCGCATCGCGATGATGCGTATTCACTTCCAACCTCCTCTATATCCATTCCATTCCCAACCATCAACCACACCCTCAACTCCCACCGTCCAACTCCCTACACTCCTTACCACCTGTCCTTACCTAGCTGGTCTTCACCAGACCAGCACCCACCAAACCACCAAAATGGAAACCCTCAAGACCGCCGCTCACAACCACATGCCACCTCTCCGCGCCCCTCCCTCCCCAAAACACATCCTCTCCCTCTACAGCACATTCATAACAAAAAACCAATCCTCCGTAACACAAATCGAATCCGCGCTACGCTCCCTAACCTACATCATCCCGGGCCGTTTCCGCGACGCCGAACTCGCATCCGAGTCCCTCCACTCCTCGATCCAACTCCTCTCCTTATACCACGATGCTTTACTAGCGCGAGCTGTTGGCGCGAAGTCTCCCGGCTCAGGATCGCCGCGGCCACAGCAGCAGAGCGGGCATAATCGGTATACGAAGTTCTGGGTTGGGCATTCGAGGTTTTACAGGAGGGTTGCGACGGCGCTGGCAGTCGTGCAGTATACGCAGCTGTTATGGGAGATGATGGCGAAGCGGAAGGGGGAACGTGTGCGTTGGCGGGTGGTTGTTATATTAGAGGTTATCAAAGCGGTGTGTAGGTTATGTCTGCTCAGGATTACGAATTCGAGGCCGCTTGTTACGCCGCCGTTGCCGGAGAGGGAGGTTATTCCTGATAGTGAGACGGAGATTGAGGAGGGCGATGGTGTTGGAGAGGGGGGTGCGTTTGAGGATGAGGGGTTTAGTGAGATGAGGGAGAGGGAGGCGAGGCCGAGGGGACCCGAGAAGGAGTATAGGATGAAGAGGACGGGGTTGAGTTTGCCGTCGCTGCCGAATCCGAGCGATATCTCGAGTTATCTGCTATCGAAAGTCCTTACAGCGGACGACATCAAGGCGCCCAATGCGCTACTGAATAAGACAGTTGGATCAGCACAATTAGCGGAGCTGCTGCATATCTTACAGCCGGTTGTGTATGCGATCGCGATGTCACGGAGTAGGGATAAGAAGAATTGGCAGCCGTGGCTGCTGGGCTTGAGTATTGAGTATGCGGCTAGGCAGCTGAGGAAGGATGGATTGAGGACGACGGCGTTGGAGAGGGAGCAGTGGGGGAAGAGGGGCTGGGCTATGGGTTGGTGGGCGATGCGAGGTGCGTTCTATGAGAACGTTACGAAAGGGTTCTTGCATGGTGCTAGTGAGAAGCTACCTAGTCTCGTGAGTGGCGTATTGGATGACTATTTGTATTTGTGGGATGGATATTACTTCAGTACGAGCTCAGAATGATGTAGAATAGAAGAATGTACTTAATGCGATGGTCAAATGCATTCCGAAGACTGAACTGCAGACTAGATATTCCTGATTTTGCTACGGCTGGAAAAATAAATGGTACACCAAAACTTATCTTCTTTCTCCATGGACATGATAGACTCAGCACGTTGAAGATGTGCTTAGTAGATATTAGTGTCATTGTCATATTGTTTTCTTGCATGGGCCCGTTTCCTCACAATATCCACTGTCCATCAACAAACATTCCCCAAGGTCTCAAAGAGCCTTTCAAGCGCCTGGTATAATACACCAATAATGCCACCATAGCCATATCCTAACAAACCTAGCAGCAGCTCCTCTTTTCCCCAACTCCGATTGTTCATTTCCAAGATCCGAGGTTTTTCTATATCAGTTGACATATCCCGCGCCGCATACCATACCCCTCTTCAGCCCTACCGATTCTGACCTTGCTGTTGCTGGCTCATATTCTGCATGTTTTGCGCCATCTGTTGTTGTGCATTCTGCTGAGCTTGCTGTTGCATCATCATCTTTTGCCGAAGAAGATCATTCTGGAGCTTTTGCTGAGAATTTGGATCTTGTGCCTGGCCTTGGTTTTGTCCTTGCCCCTGCCCCTGCCCTTGACCCTGCTGCTGTTGCTGTTGCTGTTGTTTTTGCAATTGTGCTGCAGCGTGTTGTTGCGCCTGCGCCCTTAGCGCTGGATTGTTACCTGGTATTTGAGCCTCTTTCTTAGGATCTACCCCTGGAAATAATGCCTGCAATCTCTTGTACTGCTCTTTCAAAATCTCGGCTCTGTTCTCCTCCTCCTCTGGCTTCTTCAACCCTGATTTCTTGTCGTCTGACTCTTCTTTCTTTGAGTCTTGTTTTGGCGAGCCTGCCAATCCTCCTTTGGATGTGAGAGGCGGCGCAGTCATAGTTGCAGGATGGCGAGGAATCTGAGAGTCTGGTTTGTGTGATCGATCGGCTATAGCAGCGAGATATGCCAGGTTGGCTTGAAGTCGGCGCATGCACCTAGGTATTGTTAGCTTTCTCATCACTCAACAGATACAAGAGGACATACTCGAAGTAGTCCCTCGAGGTCGGCTTGGACTTCTCAGCCTTCTCTTTATCAGCCTTTTCCTTCTCGGCCTTCTCTTGCTCAGTCTTCTCCTTATCTCCTCCTTCTGGTGAAGTAGCTGCCAGTCCTGATTCTTCCTTCTTGGCCTCGACCTGGGCAGCTTGCGCCGCTTGTATCTTCATAACCTCCAACAACAGTTCTTTATTGATTTCCAACAGAAGTGTCACTCTTTCCTTCTCTCGCGACTCTGAATTAGGACTCAAAGGTGTAGCCATAGCTTGGCCAGTATTTGCGCCTTGCGCTCCAGGCGGAAAGTTTGGTGTTTGTGGAGTGAGGATAGTCCCAGCCTGAGCTTGTTGCTGGTTATTATTTGGTGTTTGTAGGTGCGCCTGGTTTGATTGCTGAGGAGGTGAGAACTGCGATTGTGGACCAGCGTTTGGAGGAGTATTATGAGGCACGCCCGCGAATGGCGAAGCTCTTGGACCAGGCTGTGTCGGGGTTGAAGAGGGAGGAGGTGGCTGCATACGCTGAACCTGATGCTGAGGATTCATGTTCATCGAGTTCATTGGGAAGGAAGGTGCACCCGATGTCGGGGGCATGAAATTCGGTGGAAGGTTGGCGGCGGTTGATGTAGGTACATTACCCCCGTATGGGGAGCTCGAATATGGGGTCTGATATGGAGGTACTGTTTATAAGAGACTTGTCAGATAGGTTTGCTCCAACCTAGGCAACACAGGCACGGGATGATGAACATGATTGGAAGCTAGACATTGCGCCTCGAGCTCAACTTGATAGGCAGGCTGCACAGCACTGATGTATGCGGCAGGAGCAAACTGTATGCTCTCAAGCATGAATACGACAGCGTAGGCAGGTCGTCGGAGGAAAGATGATGAGGAAGTGTTCGGGGTCCGCTCTGTGTGCAACATAAACATACCGTGTCCACCAGCCATCTGCGCCATACCGTTATTCTGCATCATCCCCATTGCACCCGGATTCCCACCCATGCTTGGTCCCGGGGCGCCAGGGAATTGCGACTGAGGATGTCCCTGCCCAGGACCAGCGCCATACTGCTGTGGATTATACATCATGTGCTGCTGAGGCTGGCCCAACTGTTGTTGCTGGTGTTGCTGCTGCTGTTGTTGGTGGGGGTGATGGGGCGGTGGAGGGGCGCCATTGGGGTTGAAGGGCGAAGGACTGTTGCTGTTTCCCGGGCCATATCCATAAGTAGGCGCATACATGGTCGGATCAAAGCAGGCGAGACAGGCAAGAGGGAGACGGAAGATATGAGAGATGAGATGGCGGGATGGATCGATGTCTGATCGAGCCTATAGGACGCCCGCTGGCATAATGGATTTGCTTGTGCGCCGCAAATGGGGAACAGGGAATGCGATGGCAGAGAGCTGTATCGAGTAGAGCTGCGGCTGCGAGGGAGCGAGGAAGATGGCTCGGGACAGGCAAGACAAGGCAGCTGGCAGGTGTCCAAGTGTGGTGTCTGGGTGTGTCGTGTCGTGTCGTTCAAGGAAGGGCAAATGCAAGGCCAAGGGTGCAAGCAGGTGGCTTCGGTTATGGTTCCTGCGGTTGGGATTTCATGCGGGTTTAGCACCAACGAGGCGAGCCGGCAGGGGGTGGATAGACGACATTGCAACGCTAGGCGTCTTGAGTGGGTGGGCTAAGACCTCGATTATTGCACTAGGGATGCATGACATGGCTGTCAAGTCACTATTTTAATGACAGTATTATTGATAATTACATGATTGCAATTATTGGTTCTGTGGAGGATTCTTGTTAACACGATAGGATGAGAAGAGGCCAACAAGATGGGTCATAATCCTGAAGAATTGGTATCAGACCATATCGAACTTTCAAAAGCAATGTTGGAGGATATTAAAGGTCTGACTCGGAAAGAAAACTTGGATAGTAATCATAAACCAGGCTGTACTTCATTCAAGTGATGCATGCTTGCATACCCCGCTTCGTCGAAGGCGCAGTCACATCGAAACGAGAGTGTAAACAATGAACTTATCACCTCAAGACATTTTACCAAGCAGTGACCCCCGTCCAGTGTCTCTCCGTGAACTCAAAATCATCAGTCAATCTATACTTCACATATATATACAATGCACCTACCTTATCCCCTCCCTCTCTACCGCCTTTCAATCTCCTCCTTCATCTCCCTTTTAATCCTCGTAATCGTCCCACTACCCCCATAGGTGAGCGCAGTGTAAACTTGCGCAACACTCGCACCCGCATTCAGAATCTCTAACGCCTGCTTCCCATTCGTGATACCGCCCGTAGCAAATATGACTTTCTGTTCGTGGGGTTTACCACTGATGGTATCCTTGACACCAGAAACCGCCGCAGATACAGCACTAGAGACGACTTCCTTAGTCGATTCTAGCTTTTCAGCGATATTCGAGCCTGGTTCATCGCCGGTTGATATACCGCCAACAGGTTTGGCTGGTGTCTTCTCTTCAGGCTTGGGTTCTGGTGGTGGGCCTTGGTCAAGGAGTTGTCGGTATCGCTTGACCAGTCCGAGAGTTCTTTCGAACATGTGTGGACCCGACAAACCTCCTTTCTCGCTGAGAATTGCCTTCTCATTTGCTGTGAGAGGAAGGTCCTTGGGTAGAATGTTATCCCTTCGGTTTGTAGTGTTTCCAACTATAACCCCATCAACACCACTCTTCCAGATTGCTTCTACGATCCCTTCAATCTGCTCATCTTGGTCCTCGTCTGGTGAGACTTTGACCATGACTTTAGGCGGTGACTTCCTCCTTGCCGATTTTGCGGCTCCGACTACACCTTCTAGAATCCTAGTCAAAGGTTCTACCCTCTGCAGCGTCCGTAGACCTGGGGTATTCGGACTGCTGACGTTGACGACCATAATGTCCGCATAAGGTGCCAGCCTCTCAACGCAGTAGACATAGTCTCTCTTCACAGCCTCAATATCATCATCCCTCGTCTCCTTATTCTTAGCAACTTGCACCAAGAGCATCTTCCCCTCAGTCAAACTTCCAGGCGGCACACCCGCGCCACCATTCAGCACGAACTCCTCAGCATCATCTCCAATCCCATACCCACTGTGAAATGCAAATGCGCGTACTCGTTCCCGTAGCGTCCTAGCCATATCATCTGCCCCCTTCGAGTTCAGTCCATACCTATTGATCATGGAATTCCGACTCGGCAATCTAAACACCCTCGGCTTCGGGTTCCCATCCTGCGGCAACGGCGTTGTTCCCCCAACCTCCACAATCGCCGGACCAAGCGCAAAAAGCGCATCCGGAATCTCAGCCAATTTATCGATCCCCGCCGACGTCCCAATTGGATTCTGCAGCTTCTGTCCATACACAACAACACTCAAATCCGCCGCGTCTTTCTTCGAGGGCCGTTCCCTAGGGTGCAAATTGAAGGAATATAAGGCTTTCAGAGCTTTGGTGCCGGCGTGATGAGCGTCTTCCGCGTCGGGATAAACCCATCGCAGAGTGGGAACCACGAGCCATTGGTGGACACTCGCTCGCGTGTCGGTGATGTATAGGTAGCTGAAGACGGCGAAGAGGGAGAGCGATGTGCCGTACAGCAGGTTCTTGAGTCTAGTGACGAGAGAGCTGGCATCTGCTGCTGCAGTTGACGCGGGGCGTGAAAATTGGATGGCGGTGCGCGGGAGGAGAGTCGGGCGGGATTGAGCGAGGATGAGACGCCGTGCTGGAGCTTGTGAGAAGCGTAGGAGCCGCAGTGATGTGGGCGCCATGTTTGAGAGCGCAATTGAAAGGTTGGTGCTCTTCAATTGCACCTTGCTTGCGGGAATGTCGAAACCAGGCACAGCTGTTGCTGCTGTACCTCGAAATCCGGGTGTAGAGCTAGCCAATAGCGGGGCGCTAAACCGATTACATAACTTTCCATCTCTGTTCCGGAACCCCTCCATACCCCTCCATCTCTCCACTAAATTCGATTCACAACATTCAACCTCCTGAAAGATGGCATCTCAATACGGGAACCCCGCAGATCTCCTGCCAGTGCACTGGAAATCCCAGATTACAGCTTGGTTCGCTGAAGATACTCCCTCCTTCGACTATGGCGGTTTCGTCGTCGGCGACAGTGAACGAACAGCCACCCTGTATGGAAAATCTGTAGGAGTCCTCGCAGGCGTACCATTTTTCGACGAGGTCTTCGCCCAAGCTGGATGTACAGTGAAATGGCATCTCGCAGAAGGATCTATAGTCAATCCTGGCTCTGCTGGTAAAATCGCAGTAGCTACCGTCACAGGTCCAGTCCGCAAACTGCTACTGGGCGAGCGCGTTGCGCTGAATACATTGAGTCGGTGTTCTGGTGTTGCCAGCAAGTCAAGGGCAGTAGACGAATTGGTTAGAAAAGCGGGATATAAGGGGATATTAGCTGGGACAAGGAAGACGACTCCTGGGTTCCGGCTGGTGGAGAAGTATGGGATGCTGGTTGGTGGCGTGGATGGACATCGGCATGATTTGTCGAGTATGATTATGCTGAAGGATAATCATATTTGGGCGAAGGGGAGTATCACCGAGGCTGTCAAGGCGGCGAAGTCGGTGGGCGGCTTTGCGTTGAAGATCGAGGTTGAGGTGGATAGTGAGAAGGATGCTGATGAAGCGATTGCCGCTGGGGCGGATATTATTATGCTGGATAATTTTGATGGGGAGGGACTAAAGGTTGCGGCACAGAGTATAAAACAGAGATGGGCTGGAAAGAGAGAGTTCTTGCTTGAATGTAGTGGTGGTTTAACTGCTGAGAATGTTGGAACCTATATTAACAATGGTAAGTCCAAAAGCGATGTTTATCCTTCTTTGCTAACTGGCCGTCAGACATCGATATCATCTCGACGAGTTCGATACACCAAGGCGTACCGCATGTAGACTTCTCACTCAAGATAGATCATGCGCCATAGATGCAGGAATGTCATACGAAACGATATTCACGTATATCATTGCAGAAGTGGTCTGATTCAAAGAACGCTTTTGCAGTGTGTTTGCCAGCCCATCAAGTCTATGCAAGATTGAAGTATCTCCGGTCAAGAAAGTACCGCAAATGAAACTTTTGTATCATCAACCATCCACACCCAGCATTCATCACCATCATGGTATCATAGCAATCATCCGTCCAATGATTTCCTCGTCCCCATTTCCTCCGCGACCCTCAGAAAAGTCATCCACCCTATCTCAAAGCCATGCGAGCAAAGGTTGGGAGAACGAAGCTGGCCTTGTGGATATCAGAGCTGTAGTATCTGCAAAGCTTCTCCTCCTCCTCGACGGTCCAGCTACGGACTGGATTCTTGAGGTCACGCTCGGCGTCCTTGCAGCAAACCATGAAGCCAATCTGGCCAGATGGGTAGGTTGGGATGGTGGTGTAGGCGTATTCGACGTTGGGGAAAACCTCTTTGCAGTCTTTCTTGAGCTTGGTGATCATAGCAAGGTGGAGCCATTGGTTCTCAGCTATTCTTCTGTGTTAGTAAATCCTTTTTTATGGGAGTACTGTAAACAATAGAAGCTTGAAAGCAAATGCTACTGCGTAAATTTGACAGCCAAAAACATGCAAACTGACGCGAGCATACTTGCAGACCATAGAAAAGAAACTGTGGCATATGAAATTGCAGTCCCCAAGCCAGATGGAGAACAGAAATAAATTCGAAAGTAAAAGAACCACTTGGCTCCGCAGACGAAGGAGAACGTACAACCTTGAGTGGTAATGACACCTCCTTCCTTGAGAGCACCGAAGAGCAGCTCGAAGTATGGCTTCTGGAATAAGCTCTCAGCTGGTCCCTCTGGGTCGGAGGAGTCGGTGATGATAACATCGAACTCGTTCTTGTAGTCATCCAAGAACTTGAATCCATCTCCAACGTGAACCTTAACCTTTGGGTGTTGGTAGCTGATGGCCATGCCTGGGAGGTACTTCTTGGACAGACGGATGACAGCCTGGAGGTGTTTAGCTAGTATTCTTCCTTATCCCGCACGCCAAATTTGTAGCCTTAACCCACCTCATCAATGTCGCAAAGGATAGCCTCCTCAACACAGTCGTGCTTGATGACCTCACGGAGCACACCTCCATCACCACCGCCAATGACCAAAACCTTCTTTGGGTTTGGGTGAGAGTTCATGGCCAAGTGGGTGATCATCTCCTGGTATGCGAACTCATCACGCTCGGTGCACTGAATAACATTATCGAGGACGAGGACGGTTCCGTAATCGGTGGATTCGAAGATGAGGACGTCCTGGTACTTGCTCTTCTCGTGGTGGATAACATTCTTGACCTTCAAAGTCATGGCTTGGCCTGGCCACATGTCGGAGATCTCGCGGAACCAGCCATCTGGAAGGAAGTGTAAAGTTAGCAATGGCGGTCAAAGAGCAAACGAGCAGCCCTTCTTTGAATATGCTAAGGAGGTGTCTCAACCACAAGTCGTTTGATTGAAGGGGGATTTCTGGATTATTTGCCCCATTCACACTCTTCTACTACTTCGAGAACATCCAACATCCTTCTTTCTGGCAAAGGAAAGAGACACTACGCAGAAGGGGGTGGAGTGACGTAGGGGAAAAACTTACCCTTGATGGTGGGGTGGGTGATTTCAGACATCTTGGAAGTAAAAGTTGAGAAAGACTGTTTTTGGAAGGTATCTGGTGTATTAGAATAGAAGCTGGGAGATCTGAGAATGTACTGAGGAAATTGAGGAAGAGTTGTACGGTATGAAGAATTTATGGAGTAGAAGAATCGAGAGGACGAGATGGAGGGGTAGACAAGGCGATTCACGGGATGCATAAAAAGTGAATTTTTCGGACTGACGATTGCGCTGTAGTGCAGCATGATTGCAGCCCGACGTCGCAGCCGGGCAAATCAGAAGACGTCCCTACAGCGGAAGGATCCGCTCTCAGATTCAGGGCGTGCTCGGATCTGCTCAAATCGTGCGCGAAAAGTGGGACATATTTTGTTTGTACTTTACCCCTCCATTGTAGGTAGGACAGCGATAGTGAGTATTGAATATTCCATCTGATCATATTGTAAGGACTGTACCTTATGCAGCCTGGTATGCGATGAAGCGAGATGGTCCTTCAAATGAGTGATTGAGAGCTTCTCCTGGCTCAAACAACAAAAAAACTACTGTGTGAATAACTGGCATATTTTCGTGACTTCTTGACGATTTCCAAGACCGTTTTCAAGTTATGGCTAACAAGTAGGTACTAGACTTACCTGGTCTGGTAGCCTTGCCTGGGGTCCTCATTTGTTTGACCCAAAGAGGGAAAGTCTCGAATCTTTAATTCATATCTCCCTCCCGCCATCTCGAGCTGGAGCCTCGTCAGCTACCCCACCCAACCTGCCCAGCGCACTTCATATCATCATCAGGATCTGCCTACAGAGCTGCCTTTCGAACGCCCAAAAGTCGCACACGCGGTCTTAAGTACTACATATGCTTCTGCCGTGCTACATCTACCATGGATTTCAATAGCTCGTCTCCCTTCCCGGAGGGAGTCATATCCTTTTTGGATACCGACCTGTACAAGCTCACGATGCAATGCGCCGTCTTGAGATATTTCCCTAAAGTCGAAGTTACCTACGCCTTCAAGAACAGGACTCCAGAGAAGAAGCTATCACGAGAAGCTTTCCTCTGGTTGCAGACTCAAATTAACAGTTTGTTGCCCTCTGCCTGACCCGCTCCGGCACCGGATTACTAACTGCGCAAACAGAGCTCGGAAATATTGCCCTCTCCAACGATGAACTGCGCTTCCTGCAATCGACGTGCAAATACCTGAACAAGCCATACCTCGACTTCCTCAAAGACTTTCGACTAAATCCTCGCGAACAGGTCGTAGCCTCGTTCACTGCCGACAACGACACTGGGAGTGGTAGTGATATTGGAGAAGTGGACTTGAAGATCAAGGGACTATGGGTGGACACGATTCTTTACGAGATCCCTCTTCTTGCTTTGACAAGTGAGGCCTACTTCAAATTCATGGACACGGATTGGACATACGATGGTCAAGAAGAGAAAGCTTTAGGCAAAGGGATGCGCCTATTGGAGGCAGGCTGCGTCGTCTCGGAGTTTGGTACACGGCGGAGGAGAGATTATCATACGCAGGCACTGGTTTTCCGTGGTCTTGTCAAAGCAAAGAAGGAGGGTGAGGCTAAGGGCTTGACTGGCCAAATATCTGGAACAAGTAACGTTCATCTGGCTATGCGGTTTGGAATACCTCCAATCGGTACTGTTGCACATGAGTGGTTCATGGGAGTTGCGGCCATCACTGGAAATTACGAGTCAGCCACAAAGGCTGCACTGAGTTACTGGGTTGGCTGCTTTGGAGAAGGAGTTCTGGGAATTGCTCTCACAGACACGTTCGGCACCCCGATATTCCTGAGAGCTTTCAACGAGCCTATTGGTGAACTTCCTAAGCCAGCACTATCGGATACGACGAACGCTCCACCAAAGGCTTCTACCAAGACTTTCGCAGAGGTATTTACTGGCGTGCGGCAGGACTCTGGAGACCCAGCCAACTTCGTCAAGGTGATGCGAGAGTTCTACGACAAAGCTGGCATCACATCGAAGAAGACTATTGTGTTCTCAGACTCCTTGAATATTGATTTGTGTCTTGAGTATAAGAAGATCTCAGAAGAAGCTGGCTTCAACTGTTCATTTGGTGTTGGGACATTCTTCACAAACGACTTCCTCCACCTCAAAACTGGAAAGAAGTCAACCCCACTCAACATTGTCATCAAATTGAGCTCGGCTGCTGGAAATCAGGCGATCAAGATTAGTGACAATATCGGTAAGAATACTGGCGATCAGGAGACGGTCAACAAGGTGAAGAAGGAGCTTGGATATGAAGAAAAGGACTGGAGTTTGGGCGACGAGGCGCACCGATGGGAGAAATGAAGTAGGATATTGAGGAAGTGATGGGCTTGCATTTTTCGGCGTACTTGAATTTAGAAGGTCTACAGCTGTAGCTCGAGGCTACCCTACTCCGGTGGCATTTTACAATACCCAAGAGAGTTACTATTCTAACTGTCAAAGTGCTATAACAACGATCGGATGCATTTCCAACGTCGGTGATAAACCTTGATGGGGACTGCAAGGCTGACAGAATCCCGAGGTCCATATGCAAGGCTGTGAAACTGCTGCTTGGCGCTGTCATTTCGCGACCCCTGGATTCAAAGCCTTTTCATAACAACCACTAAACGCTCATGCGATTGAAGCTTCAGTTCTCCAATATCGCAAACGCAATGCTCGAATTACACGTCTGGGGTCCGGCATTTGGCCTACCTTCAATTGATGCCCACTGTCTTGCAGCTATAGCATATTTACAACAAGCAGTGCCGCGTGGAAAATGGCAACTCATAGCAAGCAGTGATCCAGGCGTAAGCCCCTCAAGTATGTACCCGTCAACCTCTCTGGATGTATAAATCTGGTCTGATCATTCTTCAGAGAGTCTACCTGCGCTGCGCAATGGTGATATATGGATTGGTGGCTTCCGCAATATTTTCCACTATGTCGCGCAATTCTCTGCGGGGGAATGGATACTTGATGCCGGATTACCAGAGCAGGAGAGTGCGGATTGTATAGCGTATGTTCTGCGACACCTCTTCTCAAACATCCAGATGGGACATTTAGCTAACAAAGTACTCCCCAGGTTCTCCTCATTCGTAGAATCCCACGGCCAACCTCTCCTCGACCTCTCCCTCTACGTCTCCTCCCAAAACTACACATCCACCACCCGCCCCCTCTATAACACAATCCAGTCCTTCCCTCTCCCCTATCTGACCCCTCCCTCCGTCCGTGCCGCCGCGAAAGCCCGCACCTCTCATCTTGGCCTCTCCTCCCTCGACATCGACACCGACGCCAACGACACAACCGAACCATCCATCATCCCCGCCAGCCTTCGCCGCCCCAAGAACACAGTCTCAAGCCTCCTCGCCAAATCCCCAGAGACAAGCGCACAAATACGTCTCACTGCTCTCGCAATCGATTTCTTCGAACCGCTACAACATCTCCGTGGAAAGAAAGCATACTTCGTTTCAGATTCCCAGTTCTCGAGTTTAGATTGCTTGGCTCTTGGATATCTGGCGTTGATGCTCGTCCCGGAACTCCCACAGCCATGGCTATCTCGTACGATGAAAGAGAAATTCCCAAGTTTGTGTACGTGGACGGAGGAATTGCGTGAGACGGTGTTTGGGAAGGAGAAGGTCACGCTTGAAGACGCGTTTCTGATCTCGAGCAATGATTCGGAATTGGATGTGCGGTTGAAAAGGTTGAGGGGACGAAGTCACTTGCCGTGGAAACCGCCGTATAATCGAGGCGCTTTGGATGTTGGCGGTGTGTTCTTGTCGGGGCTGGCGGAGTCTATACCGATTGTTGGGACGTTGAGTAAGAGTACGAGGATGAAACCGCATGGGAAGGGGAAGGAGGATGAGATGCCTGCTTCATCATGGAGGTATCTGGGACTATTTGGGAGTGTGATTGCGGGATTGGGAATGGGTCTTGGGTATATGCTGCATCAGGGCATCTTATCAATTCCGGGTGAAGAATCGGAGAGGGAGAGACAGCGGCCGAGTGACCTGGGACATCTTGGCGAGGCGTTGGGGTTCTATGGCAATCAGACGGAAATCATGGCTCAGAGACAGAGGGCGATGGAGAGTCAGCCGCATGGAGAGCCGGTTGTGGAGGTTGAGGTTGGAAGTGGTATGGTCAGGAGTACGGAGACAGTATCATGAGCTGCCGAATGAAGTAATGAAAGTACGCCTCTCACATTGCGATGTCTTCTCCTCGTCTTCTTCTTCTTCTTTGGAAATCCTTCCGATCAAAAAGCTGGTTTGCTTCCCATTAGGGCTGAGATGAGGAGCTGGGGTGACAGTGCACAAGGGAGTTGAAAACTGGCCTTGGGTCAAGAAAAACGGCATACAATGTTTGAGGAACACTGCTATAGTTCGAACGGAATACAACGACCGTTACGAAGTGAGCGCGTTGCTACTCCCAACACCAAACTCCCCCACTGTATTGGCATTTGCAACCCCTCAACCGCCGAATTGTACCCCCTCAGGGCCCCTCTACAGGCATGGTGCAGGACAGATCAGCACTAACTTTCAGCATCTTCCCAGGGTCCAGTCACCCCATCATCCAAGCTTATTTATTTCCAACACACAGCACGAGCACTGCGCGGAGGATTTGAACGTCCTCCACAGCTTGAAGTTCTTACTATTTTTATCACGGATCGGTCGATATTGAAGCCTGAAGATTGTACTTACTTACAAGAGTAACTGCATTTCTCCTCTTAATATGGCATTCTTCGACAAGAGATTCACCACGTCTGACGGTGATACCTACGCATATGATTATGTTCCGCCCAAGGAAAACAAAGCGATCTTCCTGCTCATCCACGGCTACCCATCGTCGCGCTACGACTGGAGATACCAAGTCACCGACTTGACCGAAGCCGGTTATGGAGTCATAGCACCTGACTGCCTCGGGTATGGCGACAGCGACAAACGTGTCGATATCGAGGCATACCGCTTAAAACGCCTTAGTGGCCACTTTGCTGAGCTACTGGATCATGACAATATTGAACAGGTGATCGGCGTTGGACATGATTGGGGATCCATGGTACTCTCTCGTTTTGTGGTCTGGCATCCAGAGAGAGTCCAAAAGCTTGTCTTCCTATCGGCGGGATACTGCGCACCTGGGATATTCTTCGATGTCGATGGATTGAACGTACTGAGTCAGAAGCAGCTTGGGTATATGCAGCTGGGGTATTGGTATTTCTTCAATTCTTATGATGCGGAAGAAATTATGAGCAGAAATGTATGTGTTTCTCGTCTTGAGCTTCTAGATCTAAAAGTGTGGTTATTGACATACATGAAAGCTCGAATCGTTCTTCCATCTAGCATATCCGGACAATAACGAGATATGGATCAGCAGCCTTGCTGCAATCAACGGTACACGGTCTTGGTTAATAGCCAGTACGAAAGCTCCTCTCCCGACATATCTCACCGAAGAGGATAAAGTCCGCTGGCTTCGCATCAACAGCCAGAAAAATACGATCGCAGCATCTCTCAACTACTACCGATCACTCATGCGTGGAACGCAAGCACCAGATGAGGATCCGTTGACGGATGCTGACCGGACTCTCAAAGTGCCTGTGCTTGGAATTTGTGGCGGTGGAGATATGGTTACGAGGGCAGATCAGATTGGATTGGGGACTAGGCCGTTTGCGAGTCAAGGTTACGAGGAGATAGTACTTGAGGGTGCTGGGCATTGGATTATGTTGGAGAGGAGGAAGGAGGTCAGCAAGGCTTTGCTTGACTTTATGGCGAGTTGAGTTATTGTGGCATTTGATCTACGAGTTATATATCGAATGGTATGAAAAGAACGAGACTTCAAGCGGTGATACAAAGAGCGTACGATCCATAAGTCAAGCTGATTTCGTTGTTGTTTGTTAAATCTGAGTTGAGCCTGTCTGCTTGACTTCTCTTTTCTTCAGGATGATGAGGAAACGTCCGCACTGCAAGAAAGTTAGCTCCTGGTGATTATATGCTTCTGAAAACAGCATAGAGACAGGGAGTAGTCTAGACATACCGGCTCATCCAGCGTAACTTTGCGAACATTCTTCGGCCGTTCAGGAAACCTCACAAAATCATAATCCAACAGCAACCGCGTCAACACCAGCTTCAGCAAATTACTCGTAAACCACCGCCCAGGGCACGCCGCTCTACCAAGCCCGAAGTTCAGGAAGGCAGGTGAGATATCAGTGACCTTGGGATGCTCAGCATCCTCCATCGATCGACGCGGATTGAATCCTCCAGGGTAAGCATTCTCATCGCGCTGATACGCCTTGATCGGAGCAGCAAGTAAAGCTCCCTGAGGAACATGCGTACCATCAGAGAACGTAAACCCGCCTTTCTTACCTACAATTCTCTCAAGTCCCGTCTCGCCTATAGGGTTAAATCGGATGCTCTCGCGAATCAATGAGTCCATCAGATCAAGTCTCTGGAAGAAATTATGCGAAAAGCCGTCGCCTTTGCTCATTTCCGTGTCGATTTCTGTGCGCAGGTCGGTGATCATGGTCTCGAATTCGCCTTTCGGGAGAGAGATTAGGTCGTAGATTAGGTTGGTCATGGTTACTAGGTTTGTGTAGGACTGGACGAAGTTGAGGACCATCATTCTGGCTACGATGACGAGGGGGTCGTATTCGGTTGAGGCGTTGCTGTCGCGTTTTGCGGCGACGATGATTGCGCTGAGCATGTCGTTCTTTGATCGAATGTCAACTTCCACTATTTCATGTTGGAATGTTTTTGGACTCACTGGTAGGTTTGGCTCGATGCCCTTCTCTTCAGCAGCGTCAACGACGACCATTCGCTCCTTGATAACTGGTACCGCATGCTTTGCCGCAGTCTTGATATGTCTCATCAGAGGCCGGCATACGAGAGGTAATAATATTCTGCAAATAGTCTTAGCGAAAGACGACCCATGGCCAGCGATGAAGATTGTATGCACTTACGGACGGAGAATCTTGGGAATGAATCGAGCATACAGGGCCGACGCAAAAAACGTAGCTGCATATGCTGCCGTCGCATCCTGATACTCCTTATTTCTACATAGAGGATAACCAGAAATGACACGATTCGCAGACCGACTCAGAAGTTGGTTGTTAGTATCCCACATATTGATTCTAGCTTCGCCATTCGGACCAACTTGTGATTCAATAACCTCTTTGATCGAAGTAGCCATTTCCTCGTTCACCAACTCCATCTTATCTGCAAGCTTTTGGTAGAGTTCTTTATGCACGACATTCCTGTACACAGAATGTATCACGATGTGTGCGCCTAAAGTCGTGTAGTCTGGTACGAGAGCTTGTAAAGTGTATCTCTTGAGAGAGATGTCGTTTTCGGGCTGGCGAACATATTCATTAAGCGCAGCTTTGGGGACCATGAGCATGAAGCCCGTGCTGCAGTGTGGAATTGGGACCAAGTTGATTTTGCCATGGGTGGCTGTGCGGATCTACAAGATTTTTTTTATTATCAGATGCATTGATCTCATAAGTTTTGAAACATGATGATATTTCACCTTGCGATGGATATCCGCGAACAATTCCTCGGACTTGAAAGCGACATTCCAGGTTGATCTGAGGAACGAGCCGATTCCTCTCTTCCCATCCACCCAGTTAAAATCGCGATACTCTGGCGACAGGGCGGCTACAAGAGCCGGTTTTATGAGATGGTAGATCCATATGATCAATATTCCAATTGTCAGATATAATAGCAGACGAAGCAATAGTGCTTGCGGCCCATCAGAGAGTACATTTTCTAACATGATGCCGAATTGGTGGTGACGGTATTGGCACGAAACAAAGCTTCAGAATTGTCGAGAAAAGTGTGACCTGTAACAGGGCACACGATGTCAGCAACTGGCAAGGAACAGAAGCAAGGTTGGGTTTGCGTTCAAATGCTGCATCCTGATCGTCAACTTGGCTAACCAGGTTTGGCTTGCTACATTAGGTGCCACACACCTGCTGTCAGCTTGTGGGGCGCTAAGAAAACATGAAATGGATCTCGTAAAACACATCAGAGCGCTGATCAAGAAAGTCTTCGGGCCTTCGCGACCTCTCTTTCATGTTTCACTTCTGTCCTCGAAAAGGATATTGGCCTCCAGAGTGTTTCTTTTGCCCAAAAGTTCTGCCTTCGCTTAGTTTGTTGACATTCGCTTAGATTTCCCCCGAATTAGGTTGCTAGAAATAAAGCTCAAGCCATCCCTTTGAGATTCTTCACGGCACTATCGATACACCAGCGCTCCCTGATCTGTCAAGTTTTGGCTGATGTGAGAGACGCATCCGAGAATCTGCTCTTGTCGTATGTCGTGATTAGACCTAAGAAAGATACCCCATAAATGTTGCAACGTAGTCTGCATCTCGCATGCACGACTGAGCCAATCGTGGGGCACCGCACCATACCCCAAATCTCGAAATAGCGTCAAGTTGAGAAGCGGGAGACATCCTTACACTGAGCTTACTGTAATCCAGAAGTGGGAATGCCGTGCGCTTGTCATGCACACATTCCTGTATATGTGCTTCGGTAGGTACCTCCGTGGGGACCATTCACTGGTCAAATTCTCGTGGGTGATTATCTCACATTGCACCAAAGCCTTGAATTTACTCATCTTCTGGCATGTGATAATAGGCTTGTCCATCCTGGGTATGGCATCCGATCCCATCCATGCTATTCAGTACTTGAAAGCTGTTCCCCTCCCCCATTTCAAGTTGTCAACGAACTGCCGTGAGTGGGGAAAGGACTCTGGATAAACCTCGACGACGCTCCACAAAAGTCGCTCAGCGTCATTGACGCCGCACATGCATGAGCTAAAAAAAAACTGCCAGGGAAGGAAGCCCGAAGTAGTTTTGATGGCTGCCTGATCGTATCACCCGTTTTATTAGTACTGAAGGTTGTGAAGCAGGCAGGAGAATGGTTGACGTGGTAAGTTGCGCACGTCATGTCCCGTACCAATTTGTTTGCAAGTCTTGGTCTCATGCCCGCGTTGATGGGTTTGGGGCACCTCGTACCGGCGATAGGAGCTATTCATACTGCCACAGGCTCATACCAATTCCCAGGGAGAGTTCTTGGACTCATTGGTACTATCTCGGCTCTTGTTGACTGTAAGCATTCGCTCGACACAGTCGAGATTTCGTTCGTTAATTGTGTATAGCCATCGACAAGTACAAAGATACACCATTGTCAAGAAGACCTAGGAAGTGGGTTTGGAAGACATGGACGTATTCACTTTCGGCTATTTGTCTCGTCTGCGCCTTCATGTCGGGTTTGCAGACGGTGCTTTTGGTCCTTCGTGCCCTACCTCTAGGTCTTCTATGGAGTGCTCGATGCGTCCCATTGTTCTCGAAATCTGGAGGTGTACTTTTGATAAAGCCTAAAAACTTTGTATGTCTCTTTTGATTGCGAAATACACATCGAGTGGTCACTAAACAGCATGTAGCTCGGCGAAGCAAAATCACTTGTTGTTGCAGTTTGCATGGCCAGTGTTTGCGCCCAGGCAAGCATGGCACATTATTGTCACAGAGAAGGCTTCCATTGTAGCGATGAAAGTGTCCGCTGGAAAAGCGTTCAGCTTGCCTGCTTGTATCAATTTCTACGAGAAACAGCCTGCGATGTAAGGGATATCGAAGAAGACACCAGAGAAGGTCTGCGCACCTTACCTGTAAAGCTCGGGAAGGAGAAGACCATTCTGCTCATGGGACTGGTGGGATTGCTTGTGGACTTGATCATCACTGAAAGTGTGCTGTTGATAGGAACAGGAGGTATTGTGGTGAGGTCCCCGCACGCCACTCATTCTTGCTTGCGGATTGGGTCAACAATTGCAGCATACTCTCTGATCTTGCAGTACCCGAGAGCAAATGTCTGGGCTTGGGGGATCATGTCGCTATTAGGGTTGACCCCTGTGATATTTGCACAGGCAGCTTTATCTCATTGATAAGGATCATGGAGCAACGAGACAGTCAACATACTGCGCAAAGTTGGTGATGTGGACTGGCCATGATGGTTCTCAAGACGGTGGTGGTAGACATTAGATTCCTAAGTATAGATGATTATCATTCTATTTCCAGACAATAATGCACTCTATCAATTCGCGACTTGATTGAGATAGCCCCGTCTTTGATTTACAAGTCCCCTTTCTCAACTTTCTCGGGCACAGATCAGGTGAACTTGTCGAAAAACTCCATCAAATCAGACCACATCTTTCCCGGTATAGAAATTGAAAACCATATGTTTCCCTCATAATCCTTCCCTACGACAACAAAGACACTAGAAATGACCGAGACCGTATTGTGAGACGGGTCAGAAGCTTGATAGTATATCGGGTGTCCAGGCTTGGGTGCAAGTCCTGCCGTGGCATCTTTCACCACTGCCGGACCAAAGTTCATCTTGTCCAAAAGGTGTCCCTTCGTCCAGTTGGACATGAACTGTGTTGCCATATCCTTGTCACCAAAGATGACTGGCATTTTACTGGCTTTGATGGACTCCGCGGACAAATATGCCGCTGCCTTCAGCTGTTCCTCTGTAGTCTGACTGGCTATTGCGTTCCGCACGGACAGTGCTAGCTGTCCAATAGACATTTCAAGTGCGTTGTTGGCGTGGCAAAAGAAGTAGATGTTCGTCGGCGAGTTTTGGACATATGCTGTATCTTGCCGGAACACTGACTTGACACGACCTCGAGGGTCGAGAGCCATGATAGTTGCCATTTCACGTGTTGATCCAGGACCTTGGTATTGAGCCAGTATCCGGCAAGCCACAGCTGTCAAGACATCCCCTTCGCTGATGAAATGCTTGGATACCGAAGGTGAAGCAGCATTATCCCCAGTGATGTGACTCCTCGCTTCTTCCATCAGCGCCGTCATGACGTATTTGGGGAGGCACAAAGTTCTCGATTCTATATCAGGGCAGCGCCATGCTTCAAACAAGCTTCTCACTCCCCAGTATTTGAAGCGCCATCCATTCAATATCCTGCTCTGCAATACGTGTCGTTCTTTCGGTGCTGGATTCACCATCCCGTCAAATGGGTCCTCGCGATATCCTACCATTGGAGGCACAGCTTCTGCCTTCCCGGCTAGGACAAGACTCCACGCTTCTATTATGCATGCCAATCCCACGAGATCGGTTGATATATGAGTGAGTGTAAGAGAGACAAGAGTGCCGTCTGTGAATGTCTGCACATGCAAGCAAAATTGCGGTGTACCAGAGTAGACATAATCGTCTAGATTCCGAGGAGAGTTGGGGCCCTGTCCAAGAGAGCAGAAATCCTTGGGTCCTGGATACGTGGTAATTCTGCCTGTTGGCTCCGGTATCTTAGAAGCCAGAGGATGTTGCGACATAGGGAAATCGTGATCTTCTCTGCTAAATTGGACCGCGGGACGCTCTTTCGTAGGTGGCCTTGGAACATGTATCTCCAAACCGCCATCATCCTGCGATAGTGATTAGCAATCATTGGACTCTGCTAGTAGGAGTGACGAGATCGGGATCCAGACTGATCATTCACGTACTCGATACCTGAATCTTCCACTCAGCTTTCTCCATCCCTCCATGTGAAAAAGCTGTGATAGAGCATCATTCAGCTTGGCAGGATCCAAGACTTCGGAGAATTTGAACGTCGCTGACAGAACATGTAGCAATTAGCTATGAATAATAAAGAGTCAGGAAATAAAGTGAGCGTATGTAAGTGAGACCCATGTGTGCCTAATCAAAATATAGTAATCGCCAAATACTTACCGACAAGAATTATCCCTCTCGTCGCGGCAGAATCATCAAACAGATGGACGGGAATAACTTCATCGGTTGGAACAATGGGCGGGAGTTGTCGCTGCTCCCTCTTGAAAAATGGTAGGCTATCAAACATGCTGAGAAGCTACCTACGAAGGCGAGCGTATAATTGAACAGCCGAACGAAGTGTCAGATAAGTGAAGACTGTGTGCGATCAGTGTGAAAGCCGTATCCGTAGGAATTTCTAGGCACTGTAAGCTACATGGCCTAGGTATGTACAGCACAATAAGCGAGAGCGCTCCATCTTCCCCCCCAGAACCCCGGATGTCATTAACCCGTAGTGCTTATCATTACGAAGTTAGTGGACTGCAGCACCCACAGATTTTACCCCTCCCACCCCTCCTCTTCCCGGCCCGCATCCTTGATTGTTCATTGCTTGGTGGCATTCTCACTGATCAGCGTCCATATGTCAGTCACAAGAGCCATTAGAGACCTGATATCCCTAGAGTTGTGCTTATGCGATCCAAATAAGAGAGGGTGTTTCGGAGCACTCTTACTGAGTTCGACGACATTCACATGCCCAAAATCATGGGTACCTGGAGGCTGATAGACTGCTCTCGAATGGGTCTGTCAAGGTCGCTATGATCGATTTCAAACCCTGCAAAGCTGTTGCCTGGCGCTGCAAGTTCGTGGCGATGCTGTGAACCATGTCGTACTGCCATGTACTGTAGTATAACCTTCGCTAGGCCCTTGTCATGCCATAGCACATGCTTGACATCCTCGAGGATCCAAGGGCCCTTTCTGAAGAAAATTTGATCAACTGAATTGCTCTAGCATTCTACTTCGCTCGTTTTCTCGTCATGGGAAGGTACGTCATCGCGGAACGTTCGTTTCCATGGATCTGTCCAGACTTATACTAACAACACACTGGAAAGTATGTCTGATGTCTCTGTTTTGAAGGCAAACGAAGATGGGATTGCTTTCTGGACGAAGCATACCAAGCCTGTTCTCAGCTCGCTGCTCCAAGCAGTCGGAAGCTATACACCCGAGCAGCAGAGATCTCACCTCAAATTTCTTGAGGAATACATCATTCCGAGTATGGGTCGAGCACCTAAGAATGCACAAGAAACATCCCTCCTCACACCGAATGGTTCGCCCTTCGAGACCAGTCTCAACCATAGCGACAAGGGAAAGTCGTATGTGCGTTTTTGTTTTGAGCCGGTGTTTCCAGGATATGATGGCGTCACCAAGAGTCCCATACCGGCTATAGCAAAGAGAGTCGGCGCAGATTTGACTTGGTTCAATCAGTTCGCTGCTGAGTTCTACCCATCAGAAGCAGATGCAGCCAGCCTGGTGGAGAAAGTGCCGAAGACAACAATGCACATGCCCAAAGTCTTTCTTGCTTTTGATCTTGGTGAAGACAAGATCACAATGAAGGCGTACTTTTACCCCATCATCAAGTACATGACTTCAGGGATCAACTCCGACCGAGCTGGCTTCGACCTCATCCGCCGTCTTGAGCCACTTGGTCCCTCATTTGGACCTGCGCTGGATGCCATCGAGGACTACCAGAAGTTGTTGTATCAAGACCCACCAATAACAGCGGTCATTGGCATCGACTGCGTTGCTCCTGAAGCTGGGGCACGTATCAAGATATATATTGACCCCAGATCCAATTCATGGGAAACAGTGCAGAAACACGTCACTCTCGGCGGCAAGTTGACAGACAAGACAACACTTGATGGCCTGACGATCCTTCGTGACTCCTGGAATCTTCTTATTAACGAGCCCAAGGACATAAAGATCGATGAGAATTTCCAAAAGGAATTTCGAGGAACACAGCCTTGTAGCAGCGGCGCATGTTTCAGCTGGGAATTGAAGCCCGGTCAAGACCATCCCGACGTCAAGATCTATGTTCCGCTGTGCCAGTACTTCAAGAACGACAAAGCCATTGCAGAGGCCATGGAGAAAGTGTTTCAGAAACGAAAGTGGGCTTGGGGTGCCGAAGGAGCCTATAATCAGATCATATCCGACGCATAGTAAGTCATATGCCCATGTTCGTTGCAATGGCGATATGCTGACGCCGTTGTAGCGGAAGCGACGTTATTGATGATGAGATTGAGACGAAGTTTGTGCACACTTTCGTCTCGTTCAACTACTCGAAAAAGAAAGGAGCATATATGACAACGTATTTGGCACCATTCATCAGGTTCCCGTGATATCGTCCGCAAGCTCAAATGCTCGGCAGAGTCGTGGAAGGCCTTGTTATGTTGGTAGTAAGTTGGAATGTTCCGGTGTTGTTGGAAAACCTCCCTTCATAAGCGAGCCTCTGATTAGACGTCGAAGACGTCACCAATTTACTTCTGAACAACGTCCTGTCAACATGATCTGTTGGTCGAGACATAGATAAGAGATTGTCCCGTGTCTGTAGGCCCTTCAATTGGAAAGCGATAGGTAGTGGTTTTGAGCAGCACTGTTCGGCTCCTATTCGATTGCTTTGCTCCACTGTTTTTCTACCAGACTCATGATAATTTTGCTGCGAAACTAAGTAAGATATATACTCATCCGTTCCGGTAGATTCTGGAACTCGAGCCCAAGGGAATTTGAAGGGAGAGCCAATAATATTGAACTAAACCTAGGATGCTCTGGTTATCGTATTGTTTCATCCTTTGGAGGTGGTAGCATGCGGTACCAAAAGGAGTGAAACATCTTCCAATTTACGGGATGATAGTCTTCAACATGTCAGAGAAGGTTTGTTTGCTTGGAAGGAGATTCTGCGAAATGTGACGGAGTTTGATATTGTGCTCCAAGCGGTCTGAACGCCCCTGATCAGCAGCCAAAGCGCCTCTCTGCGGCCCGGAGCTCACCCCTGTAGGAGCTTGCGCAGGGGCAAGCCAATGCCCACAACGCTGTTTCAGCGCCTCGGCAAACGTCACACCCACATCTTCTCCAGATTCCCATATCAGAGTTCATCTCAACTCAATTGTCTCAACACAATATCGCGACAATTGACTTGTGCGCCTGCGTCTCTCTCAGTCTACAACATTTACGCCGGTACACAGAACGAGTAAGGAATAATGGCAGAAATTCTGGGACCGTGGGTGCGATTGGAGGGCATATCGATATCACAATTGCCATTGGGAGGCAAAGGCGTCGCGCCCAGCAATAGAAATCCGACGGAGAAGTACAATGACGGATCTGCAGCTACCGGAACGCCGCCGACTCTACAGACCTTTGTTCAGAAGACGCTTGAGGAGTCAATACCGTTCATCGACGGCGTTGCACCAAAGTCTGGAGCACAATCAACCTGGAAGGTCAAGGGAACGCCGAAGAAATACACTGCATCTGAAGCGCCGGTACATCTCTCTGAACGGGTCGTGGCGGGGAAGGATTTGGATAAAATTGAAGGGATGAGCCAATTCAGTGCAGATCGCAAGGACGAGACCTGGTATTGCAGAAGGAGCTGCCACCGGAATGCGCAACAGCAAGGGACGGCCAGCTGGGAGGAGTTCGTGCATTGCTTCAAGGAGCATCACGCAGAATCGGAAGATGCATTTACACCAACTGTTATCGGCCAGAGACAAGCGATGACTTGGGATACAAGCGGAATTGAGGTCAATGTGCGTGGGGAACGTTGGACGAATATCAACGTTGTGGTAGAGGAGATGAAGCATAAAATAGATCCGAAACCTCTCAAGAACCGCTCTTTTCCTGTTATCCAGGTCACCGCTGCCCTCTCTGGAGCGTCTGAATTTCTCGTTATCTCAATACCCATCAACGATTTCGACAAATCACCATATGCGGAGTTCGCAAAAGACAAAAATTTGGTTATGGCGGCGTACGCATCGGTTGAGCGCATCCGGGTTTTGCCAAGTAATGGAGACGTCGAGTGGATCATGGCTACAGCTTCTAATGCTGGTGGAGTTTTGCCCCAATGGATGCAGAACATGGCTGTTCCAGCCGCGATTGCCAAAGATGTCGAGATGTTTCTTTCTTGGATTCCAAGCCAGAGGTCAGACGGTGGTGCCGAACCAGCCCCCATTTCGAAGTCAAATCCGAATGATAAAGGGCTCCCAGCGGCTCCATACAATGGCAACGAAGCTCCTTCTCCGATCTCGAAGACTGAAGATGGGGTTGCCGCAAATGGGAATTGAGTGTGCAGCCTCAGCTGCTCTTGTGCGCTAAAAGTCGACAAGACTGATCATGAACGTATGAATATGAAACGATAGTGTAACGAACAGGTTTATGAAATGGGAAATAATGTAGCGGCTTGCCACATCTGAAATTTAGGTGGCTACTTCTCATACAAAGAAGCCTGCCGTTTTGTCTCCGTGGACATATTCGTGAAATCAAGCTGACAGACGGGATCAAAGTGTCCAACTCGTCGAGTGAAGTATGGAAGAACTGTCTTTCAAATCTTGCTAACAATCAGGCCGCTTTCTATTGGCTTGCCAGTCTTTGCTTTCGAGCTGGCTACCTCGAATGAGGTTGGGGTAAGACTTTGAACACGTAGTGGATCCTGAATGATCTCACGACCAAGTATCTCCATCCTCTGCAAACCTGGACCCAATGGGGTGAACGTGAGGTTGATGGGGTTGTGAATGGAACTAGAGGAGGTTGGATATTGGTTTGCACTGTATTAGCGTGGCCTTATTCACCAAAAATGACACAATTGACTCATCGAGATGATACGTAAGGCTAGGAAGGTACAGTGTTCACTGGTTTTTGGTAGCGAGAGCTTCGCACAGTCTGTATATAAATCAGCTACCCTATCTCTTACTTTTTGCAACAAGTCATCTACACAAGCTTTGCACAATACATCTCCAGCATCGACTCACCCTCCAAATCAAATGTCTGCACCCCATAGACTAAACAATATCGACTACACCTCGTTCAGCATCTCATCTTCATCTTCACATCTTGCTCTGCCAAGATGTTGGACAATATGCAGCCACTCGCAGGCGACAATGCAACAACTCGAAACCCCCCAACGTTACGTCCAAGACACACATTGTCGCTGTGTGTGGAACCTCAGATATACGAGATGGAGCTAGTCCAACAAGAGATGGCTGGTTTGTCTCTGACATGTACCTGTGGAAGCATCTACTCAAGGGTATGGGGGCCTCCCAAGTTTGGCTGACATGCCTTGATCCCGAGAAGCTTGTCGACAAATACGAGAAATATTTTCCAAATGGTCTTTATGTCCAGGGGGACCCATATGACGACAACAGAGCGATTGTGCTCAGCCGCGATCAATTGTCCCAGGCATTTGAGAACCTCGAGCTCGTAGACGACACAGGAAAGACAGATCTGCGAGATCGACTCATCATCCGGCTGAGAGATGTCTGCCAAAAAGCTGCAGCAAAAAATGAACCGATGATGCTCCTTGCTACGTGTCACGGGGACATTGAAGTCAGTGACGGAAGTTTTGTCATTGGGCTACCAGAACCAGTGAACATAAGAGAAACCTACCCAGCTGAAATGCTCCTCAGCTCCGAAATGCTCGGTAATGCCATTAAAGACATCCCAGGCCTACACTTATCGACTTACACCACTTCTTGCTTCTCTGAACACTGGGTCATTACACCAAATTGGAGACCCCTGTCACATATGGTTATGGGAGCTGCCCTTTTCAAGCCCGAAACAGAAGAAGAAGAGTCACACTCGTGGCCGAGGTCAACAGCAGGACGATATGGTGGTGGATTCTTCTCGACACATACCTTGGAAGAACTTTTGATAGAAGCCAAGGTTATCACCGCACCGGAGGAGCTAGGAACCATCGAAGGGAATCTTCCTGACGGGAGATCATTTGCGCAGTGGTCTGATACCATAAAAGCACATATGGCACGCCATCAGATCAGAGGCTTTTGGTATGGATCCACAACAGCTTTCACCGCTGAAGGCGGCCACGATAAATTCTGGAGTCGTAGCGGCTATCCTTTGAGCAACTACCTAGCAAACTGGGAAGCCCTACCTAAAATTTCCAAGTCAAAGCATGCAAGTCCAGATTTCAATCGTCAAAGACGGTTATCAGATATCACTGTGGCTGAAACTGAAGAATACGAAAAATTCATGGCGAGTTCCGATTCGTGGAGGAGCGATGCACACCAACCAGCAACGATGACTGCGTCCTGGAGTGGTGCTACCGCCCATCGACTCATTTCTAAAGTCAACGATCTCGCACGAATGTATCTGGCTTCAAATCCTGGGCTCGATACTCGATCAGAAAATAGATGGATCCATACTTCTTGCATTGAGGCTTTGGAAGGAAGACTAAAAGCATCGGAAGTGTTGAATCTGGAGAACGCGCTGTCCTACCGTCTATATAAGATGTTTGAGGCAGAGAATGTTGTGCGAGACCTTGGGATAAGTTCTCTGCCCCCAATCAGAGAGTGGAACTGGGAAGATTGGTCCTCGAAGCACCTTGAAGGAGGAAACAATGTTGATCTCAACGCATCATTTCAGGCTCATCTGAAAAAGGTCATGAAGTGGACATTATGCATCCCAGTTGAAGGCACGAATTGTGGCCGAACATACTTAAAGCCTGAGAGATACATAGCTGCAGAGTTATGCTTGGGACAAAAAGATTCAGACGAGGAGTATGAAAGGCTGGCCATGAAGCAGCGCTCAAGAGCCAGGCATGTTGCACAGAGAAGTTTGACGTCTTCAGAATTCATCCGACGCGAGTGTGACACTGCTCGTCGAACATGGAGGATCGAGAAGAAAGGGTCACCGAGAAAACAAAGAGCATCTGTACAAGGGGTTTTCCAGCAGCAATCTGGTCAAGCTGGCGAGGGATCGTCACGAGCAAAGAAAAGCGATCATGACCCATACTAAGTGAGATGTATGTGGAGATGTCGCCAACGTAACATAGCAGACTGCACAAAAAACAATACCGGTCGACAACTTACTTGAAGATGAAGTAAAACCGTCGGCAGCATCGACGTCGTAGGTTCCAGCGCTGGTTCTAAATGTTGCTGGATAGGTGCAGCTGAGGTAGCATTATTGGGCAGAACACCTTTCTTCACAGCCCCGGGGACATTCCGATTCACAATATCGACAGCTTCCTCCCACCTCGTGCCTCTCTCTCCTTCAGAAACAGCCAAGAAGTTTTGATTTCCAGGAATTCTAGGATCCAGAGCCTCAACATGCAGTCGCGCAACATCTGCGACGTGGACGCTGGTGCTGGGAACTGCTCCCCATCCGCTGTCTCCACCGAGGACCTGAGCCATAGCAGCAGCTACAGTGCCGTCTGAGATCAGTTTTGGGTCTGTAATCATCTCGTTATCGCCGATGACGAATGAAGGCATGATATTGATGACGTCCCAACTTGGGTTCTGCTCATTGACGAAATCATTGGTAGCAAGTAGTGCCCGGACTTTGCTCGCAGCGTAAGCTTCGAAAGGATTACTATAGGGACCAGCAGGGAATGGGATCTTATATGTGTCGTCGAAGATCGTTTCGACTTCCTTGGAGATGAATTCTTCCCAGGGGATGATGGCCACTTCGAATGAAGTGATGACGATGCGCTGGATACCTGGTGTTTTGGAGGCTGCTGTCAGGATGGATATGGTTCCTTTGAGAGCTGGAGCAACGAGATGGGTTTCGTATTGGTCGGGGTTGAAGCCCTCGCCTTTTATGACGGGAGATGCGCAGTGGATGATGAATTTGACGCCCCGGACTGCTTCGTCGTAGGCGTTGTCAACGAGGATGTCGGGAACGATGGTGAAGGTCAAGCGGGAGCTGGGTTTGATGGCTTGGATGGTTGGCGTGGCAAGCACTGCGTCTGCTTTGGCTTGGGAGCGCACAGCTGCGCGGACTGAGTAGCCGGCTTGGAGGGCTGTGTGAATGGTTTTGATGCCAATTAGGCCTGTTCCGCCGGTGACGAGGACTAAGTCTCCTGACATTTTGATTTGTTGTTTGGAATTCTGGACTGAAAAGTATAGAATGACGAATATCAAGGATACTTACACTCCTTGATGGATAATTAATTATCTTGAGCGAGTAAAGTTGATAATTGAAGTAGTTTAAGCTTCTGTAGATGTCTATCTTAGAGGTTCGATGGCATCTTTATATACAGCCCTTTCGATGACGAATACTGTCCGATATCTCAATAAGTCCGCAATGCTTTCCAATGTCCAACGTGACAAAGAGTGAACATGATGCAACAGATAGAGGAAAATTACCACTTTAGGACAATAGAGCTAATATCACAGCCATGAGATTTTTGCTGAGAAGCACTGTGCTTTGGTAATTGGCTTCTGTGATGTTTGTGGATTACCAACCGTCAGATCGAGTGTGGTTAGTCATAAGATCAGATTTGGTGTGTATGTATGCAGCGGCTCCAATGTTTACTGATCTCTTCGCTTACCTATTTGTTTAATCCTTTGGCCATTCCTGTGCCGCTTTCGAGCACTACAATTATTTCGCTTCCTTGTCATAGCACATGTATGCGGAACGGAACATAAACACTTATGAATCTGTTTCAGTATTGAAAGTCGAGAAGAAACGAGATGCCGTGAGAGCATAGTATGCCTGAGTTCTCCCTCGGCGAAGACTCAACCTAGCACCCCTTATGTTGATTTGTCGCCCACCAATCCAGCAGAACAAACTGGCTACATGTGAAGGGAGTTGGATGTTGGAACTCTCTCGAAGCTTATTTGATTTGACTCAATGAACAGTTATGCTTGTTCCAAACGCAAACAGAAGCTATCTGGACTTGACAAGATTACTTTGCCTTATCTTATCGTCACGTTTCTTAAGTTTCAAGTTTGTCTTATCGAAGCCGGTCAGCAAAACCATTGAAGATGCACTGAGAGCACGTTCAAGTTTCGATCAATCTAAGGCTTCAAGCCTTGCTTAGAAAGCTATTGAGCATCGCGGACTGTTGTAAACCGGCCACAGACAAGTATCCCAGAAAATGGAGGTTCAAATACCTTGCCAGCTGAGTCGAGATGGCTGACTAGCCACTTCACCATGAAGGCAATCGAGTAAGTTTAGAAATGAGTAGAAGTGATCTAAGATAGAGAAAACAAGCCATCTTGTGGCTTGGCACGAATAGGTTCAGCTTCGTGAGGCGAGCGAAAGTAAACAGAGGGTTCGCATCTATGTGGAGCAGAAATTTGATTGCTGGAACACAAACTCCAGCAAGACCAGCAAAGCAAAACATGGGCATGTCCAGAAGCTTCGGAACATGCGGCATGGATTAGCTTTGATGGTGCTTTGGCATTCAGCAGGCCAGGCAAGTTCAAGGAATCATGCGGAGTCTGCTTCGAGCTCGAGACCTCTCCAGAAAGTAGCTCCAGCTCATGCTTGTCCTCCACCAAGCTTCCTCAATTACCTCATAACCCAGATATTAACTCGTCCTATTCATGCGAACCTGTGAAGCTTCAAAGAATCCCTCGGTCGTCGCCACATCGAGGGGTTGAATGTCTTGGTTCAGCATCTCCTTCGGGCCTAGCTGATGAGCGTACCGTGCCGAGTTGGTTTCAGGGTGCTGCAGGGAAGCCTAAATGCGGCCAATCTGCGGCACCCTTGCGCCATCTCTCACTGCTGACAAGTCGAGAACCAACCGAGAACCCCGCTACGAACAGGCTGCATGAGCTTCTGCTTCCTTCAGCTTCACTTCACTTCATCCTGCGTTGTTCCTTCTTCCTTTTTCCCTTCTTTCCCAGCAATCGGGTTATACTCGAACAATTCCATCCCGTCGCACATCACACGATCTGATCAGTCTTGCTAGACTATCTTATCTTACCTCGAGAATCAGAACAAAGCCAGCCTGTCTCTCCCCACCACTCAGTACCCCGCCTTCCTCTCTCAGACCATTAACCAACACTCCACCACCGCACAACCACAAACCAACAACCGCCAACACCACACCCTCAATCACGATGGTCGACCGCCCAAAGAAACCCACTGCTCTCGCGACCACTCCAGGTCTGCCACCGCAAGCACAGGTCAATATCACGCATTCGCACTCGCGCGTTTCGGCCGTTCTGCCAACAGGCGAGAGCGTCGAGATCTTGCTCTACGGAGCAACAATTATCAGCTGGAAAGATGGCTCTGGCGAGGAGAGATTGTGGCTGAGTGAAGCTGCGAAGTTAGATGGGAGTAAGGCCGTGAGAGGTGGTGTGCCGTTGGTATTTCCGGTACGTTTCCTCTTCTCAAGAGCGGTGTTGGTTTCTTGTGGGAGAATCAGGAGAGACTCTTTAGTCAAGCTCCTACATTTCGAACGTGAGGATTCGAGGGACAAGCTCTACAAGATTGGCAGGAATACATTTCAAAGCATATAGTGCTCTTGCTCGAAGTGAAACTGACACCACATATAGGTCTTCGGAACAGCTCCCGACCATGCCGCAACCGCCTCCCTCCCACAACACGGCTTCGCACGAACCTCACGATGGGAATTTCTTGGAAAGAGTACTTCTGAATCAGCCAGCTTGTCCTCCTCTTCCGCAGGCGACGACAGCGTAAAGCTCGATTTCGGACTCAGCGCTAGCATTCTCAGCGAGGAGAGCAAGAAGGCATGGCCGTACGCATTTGGGCTGATCTACAGCGTCACGCTAAGTCGGGAGGGTTTGACAACGAGTCTGGTAGTCCGCAATGAGGGCGAGACGGCTTGGGATTTTCAGACTCTGATGCATACCTATTTCAGAGTCAAGGTATGTGAACTGATGCCATTGAAGTATTCCACAAGCTGATTCCATATTTAGGACATCTCCACCGTCTCCGTAACAGGTCTCGAATCCTCTCCCTACAGCGACAAAGTGACACCCCGCGCCGAGCCCTACATATCCCCCTCGTCCGCCATCACTGTCTCCTCCAAGATCGATCGGGTGTACACCCCAGCGAAGGGTCCCTCATCCGCAGTCGTCGTCTCCGAGGCCGGCAAGAAGAAGTACAGTATCGTGCGGGACAATCTGAACGAGGTTGTGGTCTGGAACCCGTGGAAGGAAGACGCGGCGACTATTGGGGACTTTGCGCCGAAGGATGGGTTTAAGGAGATGATTTGCGTGGAGGCAGGTGCGGTTAAGGGCTGGTTGACCTTGGAGCAGGGTGAGACGTGGGAGGGTGGGCAGGTTATTTTGGCTGCCAATTAAGTGTCGATGTAAGGATGGCTGTAAGAACCAGAGGAGAATCGATAGTCACGGTCAAGGTGGTAGGATGCAGCCTGGCGTGTTGTGGAGTCACTTGCGAGATCTGAGACGGAAATAAAGGGCTTTTGGTACAGCGAATGAGGCATGATGGGACGATGGGTTGGATTGGGCATGGGATATATGACAGATGAACAGTTCCCTGGATATGGGTTAGACATTTCAATATAAATGTAGAAGATTCCCCTTCGTCCTTTCAATCCCGCCTTGTAGTGCGGCAGGCCACTCAGCTCTCAAGGCTCCTATTCCCAGGAACCAGAGCACACAGCTACCCACGTATTGGCTCAGAAATGGCCTCGTACTATTCACAACCAGGTTTCTTTGCGTTCGCTAGCATGTTCTTGGAATGGATAAGTGCTAGCGAAAGAACCAAGTGGTATATTAAGTATTCTTGAGATCTACTTCTGCTTCTATCCTCGCTTGGATGTCACTGAAAACCAACGCCGATCCAAGACGAATCACTTGCCTGCTTCAATCCAGGTGTTATCGAACCATGGCAAGACCGCACAAGGTACCAACGTTCCATTCGTACACCCAAGCAGTTGATGGAGCAAGCAATGTGTCCGTAAAGTCCTTAACGCCAGATCTGCAATCCTGTCCCTGCTTATGGCGCTGTATGTTGCCTCGTCGTAACCCAGTCATTGGCATCATCCATGATGCGTAGTGGTTATTTGCAAGCATCCCATGCATAACTTGTCTGTCCCCTCAACGATATATCCATTCCCATGCCTCCCGGCATCACAACCCCAACATCCTCCTACACCCCTCCCTCACCCTCTTCTCATACTCCGGTCTCTGCTCCCTCCACATCTTCGCCGCCTCTACATTCGCAGGACTCTCGTCATTTGGCTCTGCTAGCATACTCATTACTGAGATGAGGATCTTCTCGACGCTTTGGATAGGCGACCATCGCTCGGAGGCGTGCTCGTAGTGGTTTGGGTCGTCTCCCGGTGGATGGAGGATGCTGATACAGACAAGGCCGCTGGGGTATACTAGGTGTTGAAGGTTTAGTATACGACTTTACTATTTCCTAATCCAGCAAGTAAAAGGAACAGGGAGATATGGGAAAGCCAACTCACCATTTGGATGCCACACCTCCCCCAGAAACCGCATGCTCGGCGGCGCAAGCGGATAGTCTTTCGGGAACTTCAGCTCAGCAGGAAAGACTCCTCCCTCAAATGGTGTGCCCTCTGGACCTTGGATCAGTGCTTCCCAGTACAGCAAGTCGTCTTCTGAGACTGGGCCGGCTGTGATGCCTTCTGGTGGATTGTTGGTGAGGGCGCGGTATTCTTGGAGGAGTCTGCGCTGCGCTGTGGTTGACGCCATAGCTGATAGTTTAAAAACGAAGGATAGGACGGTGGTAGAAGAATCTTATGATATGTCGCGGTCAGTGACACTGGTGCTGGCACTGGTATTTCAATGTTGTTTCTCGAAGACTGGACGATGTTGAGCGAGGCTCGGTCAGTCAGCTTTTGATGGGTCGACTCCAGTCTTGGCTCGGGCCGCACCTTCCCCCGCGTTTTCTTGGCTCGAGTTTGAAATGACCCCTCCTTCCGTTTTGGACTCAAGCTTGCCATTCCAGAAGTCCCAGATCAATAAACGACATTCACGACTGTCAAAGTCCACGACAGTTGGTTCACATTCGCCCTCCTTCGAAGCTATCAAACGAACCTACAACATAGGCATCGAGATCTGCGAAAAGCTTTGGAATATGGCATCAAGACCATCGCTCCGGATTGGCTTCGTACCCGAACACTTCTCTACGCCTCTACATTATGCGAAGAAATACTTTGGACTCAATGCGGAACTCATCCCTTTCCCGTCCGGTACGGGACACATGATTACATCGTTGAGAAGCGGAGAGATAGATGTCGGGATTGGACTCACGGAAGGATGGGTTGCGGGACTTGGAAAGGAGGACGTTGAGGGTGATGGAGGATATAGGATCGTAGGGACATATGTCGAGACACCACTATGTACGCCCGCTTCTACTATACATTCCATACCAGATGTGTGACGCCAATGCTAATAAAATAATCATAGGCTGGGCTATCTCGACAGGCGCAAAATGCGACATTAACTCTGTCGCAGACCTCAAAAACGGCAAAATAGGAGTTTCGCGCATAGGCAGTGGCTCGTACGTAATGGGCTTCGTGCTTGCCGACCAAAACAACTGGCTCTCCCCCTCCTCACCAAATCCCTTTGAAGTCATTCCTCTCCAGACCTTTGAGAAACTCCGAAACGGCGTGAATGACTCCACAGCCGACTTCTTCATGTGGGAACACTTCACTTCAAAACGATACTACGATAACGGCGAGATCAAACGTATCGGTGAGATCTATACTCCGTGGTCGAGTTGGAAGATCGTTGCGTCGACGAGCATCGAGAAGGGAGATTCGAGGTTGGAGGCGCTGTTTGAGAAGTTGGATCAGGGAGTTAAGCATTTTCAGGAAAACCAGGAAGAAAGTGTAAAGTACATTAGCACAGAGTTGGATTATAGTGAGGAGGATGCGAGGGAGTGGCTGACAACTGTGGAGTTTACGAAGAGGACGAAGGGTGTGGATCTGGGGGTGATTAAGAAGACGGTGGATATTCTGAAGAAGGCGGGTGTGCTGAATGAGAAGGGGATGACTGCTGAGACTATGGTCACTCATCACAGATGAGCAAATATGAGATGAGTTGAGGAAGTGTCTTGGCCGGGATAATTGACTCTCAAGCGTACCGTTTATGCTGATGAAGAGAATCTCGCTTATATCCATATTAATAACATCCTCAACTGAATAGGTATACCTTGTGAGTATTCGTCAATATTTGATCCATTGTATAACAATAAGGATAGATAGAGGCGACAAAAGCCGTTACATCAATACTAAAGAGGAGAATTATGATGATACGATTAGTAGGAGCCACGGAGAATGTACTGTAGCAAAACAATCTGTTATAGAGTAACATAGAAGATTTCGATTAACCATCTGTGGCACTTTCTTCGTGACTCAAATTTAATTGGCCTGCTTGTCACGAAGGAAGAGATCATCAAAGGATCATTGTTGACTTAGCCGCCTAATATTTAGCGACCTTCCACTGCAAATCGGTGGACCTACCCCTGTAACGCGCTAACAAATCCCCGAGCTCCAGATCATTTTCGCGACGTTCAAGTCCGCTGGCTATTCGCAACCACTCCACATTCAACATACAACCACAGCAATCGCAACAATGGGCTGGTTCTGGGGTTCCTCCGCGTCAGATGGCGACGACAAATCAAACGATCCGCTCCGCAACCTCGATCCCAGTCTCCGAGAGTTTCTGAAGAAAGAATCGCCTGTGAAATACGATGCATCAAACCCCCCAGCTCCAACACAAACACCAGCACCCGTCACAACAACACCACAACCCACCGAACGTCTCCTCTCCAAACCTCCAACCACCTCATCATCCTCTCCAGAAACCTCAAGCGAAGATACAAGCTCCGAACCCAAAGTCCCTCCACAAAGCCTCTACAAAGACGGCCGGTACGCACACCTATGGAAGACCTACCAATCGCAACACGACGTCGAATCCTCTAGTAAATCCGACCAGGAGAAGATAGACGACGTTTTGGAAGGTTATAAATATAGGAAAGCGGAGATTGGGCGGGCGGCGCTGGAGAATTGCGCGCTGGAGCAGTGGGAGGTCAATGATTGTTTTCGGAATGGTGGGTGGGCGAGTCGGTTGACGATGTGTAGGAAGGAGAATAGGGAGTTGGAGAGGTGTTATACTATGCAAGGGGTATGTTGAACCCCTCCGCTTTCTCTCTCTTCCTGGGAGATGCTTTGAATCTGGCTGTAGCCGTGGACTGGCTGGGCGTTGGATGTTGTGTTATGGTCGAAGAGGAGACTGACATGCCTCTGCAGAAATTCCTCAAAGCATTAGGCTACCTCTCAACCTTCGACCGGCCCCCAGAAGTAGACGAACAAATCCAAATGCACGCCGACACGCTCTACCACCGCATGCTCGACCAAGAAGCCGCTATCGAAGCGGCCAAAACCTCCGGGAAGCCCATCCCTGAGTTCCCGCCTCTCTTGTCCTCATCCACTCCCTCTACCTCCCCATCGACCACCAAAAAGAAATCGTCCACCCCACCCGGCGCCGCGCACGCCAACCTCGACGAGAACAAGCTCAAGCCTTCAGATCTACCTCCGAAGGTCCAAGCGGCGTTCAAGAAACGGCTGGATGGACTGAGTGATGAGGAGAGGGAGGTGGAGGAAAGGGCTATCAAGGCGGAGATTCAGGCTGGTGAGCAGGTTGCACAGAGCTTGGGGAATATCTATGAGAGGCAGGCGGAAGAGAAGAGATTGAGGAAGGAGCAGGGGAAGGAGACTATTGGGGATAGGGTATCATCGATTTTTGGATTCCGGTGACACAAAGTGGAGAGAAAGCGAGGGATGTATCGATATTGTAAGGAGATAGGAAGGTCGGTATATTGAGCATAAATAGGAGTGTACGAGGAGCACAAGGAAAGCTAGCGAGGGATATCTCAAAGATCTTGTATTGCCCAAGAGTATGTGCCTCGATACATGGCTATGTTGTATGTACAAGTAATTTTTGGGCATGTAGTTTGAGATGCATACATATGCATCCACTGTGGTATGCTGAAATGCAAAGTCTCTTCTCCCAGTGCATTTTCCAGCCTCTGAAGTAGCTTCCATACTCAGTCATAAGCGAATGAACCCCTATTTCTCTCGCTTCGTATAAACAACATCTAGGTCAACAGGCCCAGCCCATCATGACGATCTCGCCTTAACCTTTTTGATATGACTCGAATGCAACGCTTCCACCGCAGGAATAATCAGACTCTCAATCTCCATTTCTGGCTCTCCCTCCGGTAAATCCCTCGGATCCAACGGTCGATCCACAACCTCTCCTCCACTCGCCGCGACACCAACCATATTCTCAACTCCCGAAATAGTCTTCTTCCTCCTGTGTCTCGGCACACGAATCCACTGATCTTTCTGCCCCGGTGCCACAAACACCACCTCCCACTTCCGCGTCGACAGCAAATTACCTATCACCAAGTGATGCTGATACCTATCAAGCGAATATTGCGCTTTATGCACCAGTATTTCCGGATCTGTCTCCAACTTGAACGAAACAATCATCCCCTCAGGTGCCCACCCATCAACCAGATTCTTCAGAAACTTAGGCACAGGGTCTAAGTCCACAACCAAACGTTTACTCCTCGGCACCTTCGGCGACGAATCGAAATTATCAAACGTCTCCTCCTCTTCCACGTCTTTAATAGCCTGTTCCTTCTGCGCCTGTGCGTCCGTCGCATTCGTAGACTGTATCTTGTGCTCAACCATCCGTTCCGGCGGGACGAAGAAATCAGACACCGCCGCCGCGAGATACAGCAAACCATTCGGTCCAAGCGGACGCATCAATTGCGCAATAGCGCGCAGAACAAACAGGTAGTCATTGATCGTCGTAAACGGCAGCGTAAGCAGTAAATTCTTCTCCTTCGCAGAATTATACTTCCTCAACACACCCAGCATCTTCTCGCGATACTCCTCGTTGGCAACGACATTCCCGTCCGGTCCCTCATGTAGGAAGTCTAGGAAACAGTCTGTGGCGTGGCTGTAGTGCCGTGAGTACGGCAGCAGCGAGAATTGTCTGTGCAGGAAGATCACGGCGTAGCCGCTTTCCAGGAAGTACTCTGCGGAGGTGGCGCCCCGCGTGCCGGCGCTGAAGTTGTCGATGAAGCGGACTGTTTGACGCTCGAGCGGGACGGTTGTTCCGCCGGAGGTAACGAGGACGACGCGTCGGCCGGCGAGGGCGTGTATGTTTATGAAGGATTCGGCAAGGGATGTGTGTAATTCGAGGGCTTTTGGAGGAGGGTTCTCGCCGAAGTAGTCGCGTTCTGCTATGTCTGCTGTGGTTTCGCGCGCGAGATCTGGTCGTAGGGAATTGGAATTGAAGTTCGACATGCTGCTGTGCGAGGAGTGGGTGGAGGAGCAGCTGGAGAATACGGAGGAGGTCGGTGAGGGAGGTCGTGAGGAGGGGAGGTTGAAGGAGAGGGTGAATGTTGAGCTGGAATGCGATTGCGATGTTGAAGGTGAGGGCGGAGTTGAAGTTGCAGTTGAAAGTGAAGGCGGGGTTGTTGAAGTGGGGTGATGCTGTGCTCGCATCAGGCCAGGGGCTTCGCAGGCCGTGCCTGGGCATGCGACAGGGCTCTTGTAAGGACTCGTGTATGGCATTGTGACTCAGAATCAAAACAGTTGTTACTTGTTTCTGACAGAATTACAACTTACGAGGTTTCGGGACTTTGGAACGGGAGGAGTCATATCTTATGGTTTATGTGATCACCTCGGTGCATTCAGTCGGGCATCTCCTCCCTCGGGCAACGGGGTCGGTTTTCGTGATGACCTCGGGCGATCGGTAATATGACAAGACTGGGCTTCAAACCTTCGCGCCTGAATGTCATTCATATTCTGTATGACTCGGCGCATGGTTTGTGTGGATGAGTGGTCAGCAGGGCGGCATCAATCTGTTGACGCTGCAGCTCGCTCTATCGCTTTGGTGGTGATGATCGGAGTAAGAAGTGCTGTTGAAAGAGGGGAAATTCAGATCTTAGCGATAGTGATGAACCTTGAGACTGGAGAAAAGGGAGCTTAAGCGAGCTGGATGTTTTGATAGTGTTCTTCGCCCTGTCAAGGGAGTGGTATTGCAATTTTTGCTCTCCTATATACGTCAATTGGACGTCCGAGAGACGAAAGACTGGTTCAGATGTGATCCATTCGTGTTGACATGGTCGTATTTTTTGTCAACACCAACCTCAGGTAAGCAGTAAATTATAGCAATATGAAAACTCTAAATCATCTCCGCCATCTCTCTAACAAATGTTCATCCCCAAGAATAGAAGTTCTGCTTTACGCAATGTGATCGCCTGAAGCAACAAGACCCTCACGTCTAGCCTGCTTAATGGCCTTGCGCTTCGCCGTTCCAACGCCAGCAACGCCCTGCTCCTGGTTCTTGCCCAACCAAGGCTTCTTGCTGTCACCCAAAATACTTCCAGCCAAGAAATAAGTAACGAGACCCAAAATGATAAGGACGAAAGCGATCGGGTAGAGGTAATGAATAGCGTAGTGGAAAACCTTGATACCAATGATGACACCCCAGAAGTTACCAGTAAGAAGTGAAATGTCGAAGAATGCCGCAGATGCCATTCGCAGAATGATCGGGGCGAGAGAATAGAATAGTGCAAGAATGAGAGTATAGCCGACGAGATAGCCTCCGACTTGGCCGTCCCAGGTCGCAGAAGCGAATTGGCCTCGGTCGAAAATGGCGGCGGTGATACCGTTGATTATGATGCCGAAGAGACCAAGCATGCCGAGGACTTCGTACATAGGACGCTTGGAAACGAACCATTCTTCGTAGACGTTGGAGATGCCGTAAAAGGTAGCGCCTGCGAGTCCGAAAAGATCGCCCTTGAGCATGGTTGGAGGGCTCCCGCCATTTGCGCCAGTGATATGGTCAGATGCGAGGAGCAAGCCCATTCCACCGCAGCAGACGAGGATGCCGATGATCTGAGCCCACTTGTAGCGCACGCGGAGAATGAAGAACGAGATCAGAACGACGCAGACGATGGACCAGAAGTTGAGAAGTTGAGCCTGTACTCGTTAGCTGTTGATGTTCACAGCAACATCAATCGAGGATTCTTACCGATAGAAGGTTGGTGTATCGATATGCCAACACAGTAAAGTAATTTCCCTCCACATCCAAGAAACTCAGAATAACATATCGCCACCCATCGACCCACAGGAGCTTGAAGTACTTCTTAGGTCCATATTTGTAGATCGTGTATGTGGTGTAGATGAGCGTGAGCAAGATGTAGTTGAAAAGTGTTTGGAAGGCGGGAATGGAAGTGCCCTTCATCACGAGCAAGGTCGAGAAGGTATTGGTGCCAGTAATGCAAAGGGCAAGGACTTGACTGTATGCAGTGTCAGTCAAAGCCAAAGGTAAAGTTGAGATTTATGAACATACCCGATGAGCAAAACGATCCAGAAGTCTCTGGTGAGCAAGTACGAATACCAAGCCTTCTTCTTCCCCTCCAGCGACTCAAGCGCATGTTCCAAAACCTCTGGATTCACATCGTTGTCGTCAACTCTCCTCTCTCCACTCATCTCCAAGCTGCTGACAGGCTGGGCATTGGTCTCCAGTCCATCGCTAGACTTGCGATAGGTTTCTCCCATAGGCCCTCTCTCGTTCGTCTCGACGAAAGCCGATTTGGATGCCATTGCGCCGGAGCTGCTATTCTCTCCTCCCAAATTAGAATTAGAAATTCTCTGAGCAGAATGAGGACGCTCGTCGTCCGAAGTATATACAAGAAGTGGTTGAAACTCGTCCGAAGCCGTGTTGTCTGCGTGCGTAGGTATTGTAGATAGGTCGTAACCAAAAAAAGAGTCGAAAAATTGTAGTGTAGTGTCGAGCTTATCGCGGGCCAAACGTCACGGTGAAGTCTTTCTCCCCAAAGACAGTAAGCGCAAAGACTTCAAGTCGCTTACTGGTAGAGTTATGATTCTCTGCTGCACATTGACGATTCGTCAATGTTTGTGTGACAAGAGATTGAGGGATGGGTTATGTAGGAAAAAGAGGAAGGGAAGAAGAAGAAGATCGTAGTGGTGGGGTGGGATTTTGCTTTTTCTGCCACTACCCTAGTTCCTCGGTGTAGCTCCCAGTTAGCTGCTTTATAGCGGGGCAACCCGCATGCCCAGAGCTAGGCCTCGCCGGTAAGACCCTGGGATTGGATGAACGCTCCCCGCCGGACGGGTTACAGTGGAACAGACCGGGGCCTGGCCTCTCAAGGATGATCATCTGCACTCGGAGAAGACAAAAGGAAAGTCAAAACTTTAAACAATCGCGAAGATCGCTTGTGAAAAATACCATTCGCTATGAAATCGAATCAGCTCTTGAGCCTTTTTTCGTTACTGCATCTTCTTTACTTCAAATACATGTCAACTCGATGGCCCAAATAATCTTGAGATGGGCTATCTCTCGAACCGAGGTTTGTTGTCCATCAAGAACTGTTGTAGCAGAGACTGAGCTGCAAATTTTGGTTGACCTGCAAGTATTCAGCCATGGCGGATCTATCTGGCCTTTCGAAGCCCATACAAAGGTTTTTCTGGCCTCCGTGTCCATAGTGTAATCGGCAAGAGAGAAACTGACCGTTCCCACGCCAAGATCGGCTATCAGCCTCGAATCAAAACAAAATCCTGCGATACGGCTACCCATAGGCTGAACAAGGGGAGCGCCCAGCTCTTCTTCGTATCATAGCTTCAAAATGGTTCGATCTCGTGATGAAAAGTAGCACTTCATCTCTGAACTGCTTTCAGCTGTACCCACAAGTCCGGCTTCGTCATGCTATGAAACACCTTCATAGTCTTCATCTTCCCATCCAAGCCCCAAACCTCATTCTTCTCCTTGAAGTCACCTATATCAAGCTCCAAATCAAAATTCCATAGTATATGGGCAGTTATGAGTCTCATCTCCATATAAGCCAGGTTTCTCCCAATACACACTCTAGGTCCCGTTCCAAACGGCAGAGAAGCATCCAAGTGGTCGTGTTTGAACCTCGGATCTTCGCCTAGCCATCGCTCGGGATGAAATGAATCTGGTAAGTAGAAATTTAGGGACGAGCGTGTGGATGCCCAGGGTGAGACTGCGACGGTCTTGCCACCTGGTATTAAGATGCCATCGATTGTGGCGCCTCCGGTGGGGACGATACGTTGTTGACTCGCTGCCGACTATGAAAGTGTAAGTGCTGTGCGTTGCTCGGTGACTCAAGACAATAAGCTTACGGGTGGAAATAATCTCAGCGCCTCATAAATAGTCGCTTCCAGGTACCTCAACTTCCTCACATTCTCCCACTTGATATCCTCACCTCCCTTGAATGCCCCTCTAACCTCCCCAACAACCCTCTCATAGACCTGCGGATGCGTACAAACAAAATACGTCCATCCCGTCAGCGTAGTAGCCGTCGTATCAGTCCCGGCACTAATGAAGAGCGCCATATTCAGCTCGATCTCCGTCTCCGTCAAGGCCTTCTTCGAATCACTGTTCTTCAGAATCTGAGAGATGAAATCTGGATGATCACGCGCTCCATCTTTCAGACGCTTTATTGTCTTGTCGCGGGAATTACAGAGGTGGACGTTTCGCCATTCGGCTGCTTTGGGAGGGACGAGGAGCTTCATCATGATGGATTCGAGAAGGGTGCCGACGCCGCTGAGGCGTCGGATGCCTTGGATCCAGGTTGCGGCAATGAAGACGTTGATGACAGAAGTTGACCATTCTGTTGATGATGCTTGGTCGAGACAGCCAAAGGGTTCGGAGAAGCAGAGGTCACCCATGATGTCGAAGGCGAGATAAGTATCTGTGATTAAACCTGTCAATGTGTCCGAGTAATACACGGAACGAGTACGCACACCAGCTCGAAAAGTCAACAGCCTTCTTCTCAGCAGCCATCGTCTTTAAAACTCCAATCAACTTCTCTACGTGGACTTGTAAGATATCCTGTTCCTGTAACAGTGCCGTATTCGTAAAGAGATGACCCAGCGCTCTTCTCTGCCGCGAATGTTCCGCATCAAGAGCAAGACTGACGCCGGTCTGCCCATTGACACCACCCACAGCACCGAGGAAAATCGGGCTCTTCTCCATGAGAAGCCCACCTTTCTACAGAACATGTCAACACCAAGTCGAAATATCTGAAGACAACAAGAAAGATCTCGCAGCGCGGTGGTTTCCCGCATCGAGACACTTACCCGAAACCCATAGATTTCCTCTCTCGCAGTCACACTCACAAAACTCAACTCGTCTGGCGAGACTCGCACCACGGGACCATACTTCTCGTGCAAGGAACGATAATAAGTATGCTGGTTTCCAGATACAAGAGCTACTGTTGCTGGTAGTTCAGAGATGCGGTTACTCAGCGGTCCGGGAATGGATCGGAAGGGGTGGAAGAAGCGGCGAGTGATGGCTTGGATGATAAGATGAGTGAATAGCTATGATAAGGGCTGTGAGTTGGGGGTTTGGATGATCGAGGTAAAGGGAGGTGGTGACTTACGAGGAGGATAAGGGTTGTGGCGATTGACGAAGGGGAGAGTTGGGAGAGCAGACTCATTGCGAAATCAGGAAAGTTTCATTGGTAGATGAGTGGTACAATGAATTGTTGATCAGAATAATCTGTGTTCGGATGTAATTGAAGCTTTTTCCAAGCCAGAGAGGTTATAGGTGGTGTTAGCAGAAAGCTGAGGCAATGACCCCCTGCAAATATCAGCTTTTCTAAAAGTGGTCATGAGCGCATTACGAGCACTTTTCTCCATCTAGGTCTAAGCACGGCTAGGAAACAGATTGCAAAAATTGGCTTAAGAGCTGTTTTTGACAGCGTGTAGTGAAGGAAAGGACGGTATTTACCCCACGGCAAGAGGCTTCTAGCCGAAAGCTTGGCATGCATTGCATCAATAATGTGCTCAAAACGGCTCACCGGTCTCATCAACGAAAATGTCTAAGAGCATGCTTTTTAGTCATCTCATTGTTTTATTACGGCTTTTCGATGAGATGAACTTAGTCCGTCAACCTCACCTCGTTAGATCCCTTATATTCTGGTCTGTAGCACGATCGTGGCACATTGGACAGAATAGAAGCATGTCGCTTTTCATCGCATGGACTCATGACAATCTTAAAGTCCTCGAAACAATCAAACTTGAAATTCGACAGCAAAGGTATCTAGTTTTACATGAAATGCTACCAAAGGACCGGAACAAGAATTCGAAACCGTCGCTCTCAACCTCTAGTTGTCGTCTCGCTTCACGATGCTTTCATGACTTCAGATGACAAGAGATGACCTTGGACAAACAAATAATACCCACATCAGAAAAATGGTGTAACATCGATGACCCATGCTTCGATCAACAGAATATGTGTTTTACCTCGAATGGACCGACACTTGCCATTTCGAATAGGCAAAAATGCTTACCTTACAATGTTCGCCATCCATAGACAGCCGTCTTCTGAACACTCTTTCTCAATCTCCACCCTCTCAACTCCTCAGCATCAGGAAGCTGTCCCGCAGTAATAACCCAATCCTCGTCATTGCGACCAATCTCGTTCCGATCACAGAATTTGATCTGCACCTTTGCTGTATGACCATGATTCCTCGGACGAGAGTCATTCTCGATCTCACGAACGATGACCAGCTCTCTCAAGCTCTTCATAGCTTTCAGCGCCTTCCGTAGACCTGCCGTCGTTGAGTTGGGATCGATGACTAAATCAGGATCCTGGCCGTCGAGGTACGCTTCATCGATTGCGACATACTCCAGGCTAGAAAGTTCGTCCTGTTTCAAGACGCCGAAGAGACGGTGGAGGCAATCTTCTTCTAAAGTAATATTAAGGTATAGTGTGTCAACGTTGTGGTTGAACAGGATTCGTTCGGGCTGGAGGAAGGAGCCGAAGCAAGTCGAGTAGCACCTTTTGACTTCAACCCGTGATTCCTTGCAGACGTGGAAGGCAACTGGAAGCTCTGCCTGCGAGTAGAAGCCATCGGTACAGATTTCCGATGCGAGGATCTCTACGACGCGAGGGACGAATGTGGCCCGCTAGATCAAGCGTCTGAACTCTATGGGGAGAGTGCTGAATTGTGGGAAGTAATCATGCCTGGCGAGCGAGACGATGGGGGCGGTTGAATCCATGATTTACGGTACTTGTAAATGGCTCAGTATGGTTAGAGAAAATAGTTCGAGGGAGGATGAAACGCAAGTTTATATATTGGAGATTCACTCTCCTGCCTACAAGAATCTGGACAGCGCTTCGTCAGCCAATGGGTGCCGACCACTCACCTGTGCAGCATAACCGCTGGTATTCATGAACATCTATTTTCAACGCGGGTTCTCTCCAAACAGATGGAGAAGATTCTTCTTGACATTTTTCGTTTCCCGACACTGATTCGCCAGACTACGAGAAAAACGCGGCGGCGCTGTGAACTTGGTTTTACGAGAGTCGGATATCAGGGAATCGATGAGGGCGCCTTGAGCTGCTGTAAGCGAGGACAAAGTGATGTGCTCATTCAAAAATCAACATTCGACCGAGGTTGTGGAGTGCCCGTCGAACGTGACTTTTGGACGATAAATTCTACCAAAAGCGTAGCCGTTTGGCTCATGCAGTACTGTAGACGGACTGCATCAGGATTTTCAATATTAAGGGTTGCGATTTAGAGCAAGTGAGATTTGACATCAACATTGTATTCCTCGTCTTGAAATCCTGTACTTTCATCAATCATCTTTCACAAATCTCCACCCCTCACCTGTTTTACTCAACCGAACCTGCATCCTCCTCGCCTCTTTCTTCATCTCATCCATCCCAAATCGTTCTTCCCTTGTCCCGCGTGCGCCATCGTCCGTCTCTAACCCAGAAAATACGAGCGGCAGCGCGAAAGACTTGAAATCATGGCTGCCACTGGCCAATGCATACTTTGAGCTCGTCTTTACCACTGTGGCTACGAAGAAAAGCATCGTAAACAAGAATAGCGCAACTGGAAACGTGAACCATTCCCATCTCACATGCACGCAAGTTTCTGATAGCAGAACGTCTCCGACAATTCCTTCCTGTGCACTGGGATTGGAGGATATTAAGCCACCGTTCTGCCTGATGAAGTTCGTCATAGCAATGGAGACATTTCGGAAGTTGGAGTCGAGAGTGGTAGTGCTGACATTGCCGGAATGGAAGAGCGCCGCTGAGATATCATCGGAACCTGAGTCGTATTCAGGTGCTGTGCCAGCATAGCCATCGAAATGAGATGCGAGGTAAAATCCAACGCTATTGATCGAGCCTGACATGGTCTGGTAGACGCAGGTGGCGTTGATAGTTGGTACATCAGATTCCGAGACGTTTTGAAACCCCATCTCAGTCAGCTGGGCTGCGTCTGCACCCACAGGGTAGATCGTGGAGTAGCCAAGCCATTTCGTTGTATCATTCCATGTGTACCCGGCATCTTCTAGCATCTTCTCCTCTTTCTTGTTTATGCAGGACATATCAATTGTGGATAGATAAAAGCTAGATATACCCGTTTCTGGATCGGTGGAGTTCCAGTCTGGAAATTCAGAAGCCACTTCTTTTTCTGTCAGGTTGCCGTCTTGAATGCTGGCGTTGTAAGTCTTGATACACATTTCCAAGGAGCACTGCGCAGCGCCGTATCCTCGGCAGCCCCATTCCAGACCAGGGCCGCAGTCATAGTTCGTGCGACTGACGTTGCCGCCACCAACGAAGTACGGTCCATTGCTGTCGCCCAGGATTGCTTCGAACTTGCCTTCCGATGGACCAATCGCAAATTGATGAGCTATCATCTGTGTACCGAATATTCCAGATGGCAGTGTGAAGTTCAGAGGACCCTCAATGGTAGTTGTAGAGTTGTCGGACCATATCTTCGTTTCGTTCGATTGTGATATTGTCACGTTTGAGGAGATATCTATACAGCTGCCACAGTACGCAATGCTGCGGTACTGTGGAAAAGTGCAATTCCCAGTACTGCAGGTAAAGGGCGTTTGAATAGTGGACGGACTAAAGATGCCGACATTAACAGCAGATTGCATGCCGAGATCGACTGAGTTCAGATTGGCACCAATATGGATACCCCTATTGTTGAAGGAATTGGTGCGGGGAACAAATGCCTGGGAGAGGGTGGATACCTGCTCGCACGAGGTATACTTGACAATCTGCTGTGCGAATGGATCAATGGCAATTGCAATCACAGTGATGAGAGCTCCCAGTGTCACAAGCAGGTTCCTACAAGGTAATCAGTGATGAACTTCCGATAATCGAGAAATTCATACCTTCCACGCAGCGAGAATATGAGTTTCGCTGCACCCCATGCACCCCTAGACGCCTCATCGAATCTCTCGAGATCCTGAAGTGGCCGTGTCCTGGAAAACCAAGTCCACTTCAATTGTCCGAGACCTGGAATACGTCAGATTGAATCTGAAGTACAGTCTATAGGAATAAATACCTGAACATAGAATGACAAACATGGCTGTCTTCAGCATGATGACATATAGAGATATCAACGAGTTCAGAGATATCTCATATGGCAACTGAGGTAGTGGTCGATTCTGAAATGGTGCCAGAGTCGCCGCAATAGCGCCCAAGGACACAAGTCCAAAGATGCAACAGAAACTTTCCACTTTCCAGTCCTTGACAGCTCCCAGAAGCCTAGATTGCGACTGCTGCTCCACTCGGAATGATTGTGACTTCGTAGATCCCTCATTGCCAGACACAGAATAATACTCGGTCTCTCTGATCAAAGGATCTGTGCTTGAATGGAGATAATGTTTTCGAGAATTGTCTCCAATGTCCTGTGAGGAAGTGAGAGGTTGATTTGAAAGTTGCGGAGGAATATTGGAAAGTTGAAATGCCTCGTTGCTCGACGCAACAGGTTTTCTTGGGATACCTCCAGGACGTGGTGAGTTCTCCATCATGCTTGACGCGAAGTCTGCAGTCGAATTGGAAGACTTCGACATCTAAACATTGAAGACAATGGAGATCCAAAGCCTTTAGAGGCTGTGCTTGGTAGGACTGTAACATCTTCTCGCTTGAGCTAGCACGACAGGGTGCCACAGTGAGATTTTAGTTGTTGATCGACAAGGTTTGTCCCCATCATCGCTGATTGAAGGCGGTAAAGGTGTCGAAGGATTAGGTTTCATTTCACAGACCGTGGGTGCGGCTGAAGCTTATGCATCTCCAGATCAAAAGCAGGAATGATGTCGCGGAAAACTGCGCCGCAGGATGGCACGGCGTGTGAGTCGCAAATAGCCTCCAATGACAGCGCTTTCATGGTCCCATGGTCCGGGCCGAGGCACCTTAGCACTCGCTAAGTGTGCCAAAGGATTCAAGCCATAAAGCCTGGAAGCTTATTTTCCCCAGCTTAATACTCCAGCATTTCTCCTTACAGCTCTTTATATTCAACAGTCAGTCTCTCGCGACGGAATTTATTTACTTCAGACGTTATCAGGCATCAGTTCTTCATCCTGTCTCTCCTGGCACAAACTTAATTACAGGTAAATTTGAGGGAATGACCCAGACAGTTGATACGGAAGAACATCAAATGAACCAGAAAGCCCCGTGAGATTCACAACAAGGCATCAATCACCTGCCTACATCCTTTCCAAGAATTCCCATCACAATTCACCATGGTCTCTCACTTCATCTTCATCGCAGCCACTACCTTCGCAATCGCAGCATCAGGCACGATACTCGATGCTCAGATTCTCCCTCGCCAGGACACAGATTCCATCGACAGCGCATCCGCTTCTTCAGTGACCAAAAAGTCCACACGTACAGTTTCATCGTCGTCGAAGACGAAGTCAAAGTCAACATATCCAACAGTGGTTGCTACGAGTATGACTTCGTGGACAGTGGAACCTTACACGTTTACATCGACTTTCCCTAGCTCTACTGCAGCACCAGCGAAAACAGCAGCGACGGCAACCCCTACGAGCGGCGGGTCGAGGGCAAATTTTGATGGCATGGTGCTGGGCTGTGCAGTTGTAGGAGGTCTAGTTTTGGTCGCATGAAGGATTTGTTGCACTTTCTTTCCCTCTTCTCAAATGTTAAGACGGCAATGGTTCCTGAAATTTCTGAGATATACATCACCGTCCACGAGACGATGAAATTGGAAATTCGAGAAGCTCCCCGCCGTGTCTGGCAATGGGTGAGGTGTCATTTCGAAGACAAGTGATGTCGTTCGGAAACCACCCAGTTGTTTCAGATCTTGTCAATACAGACATCGGTCGGTTCTTGCTTGAAAGATACTAGGATGGGGATTTGGCATCGCCAATGTACGAATTGATGTGAAAGCTCTCTTCTAAGAAGTGCTATTCTTAATTCTATCGGCACCTGGATATAAGTTGGAGCACACAACTCGACAAGTAGGTGTGGTGGGAAATTTTGTTAAGGCTGGCAACCGAGAGTTGACGACGGGACGTAAAACTAGGCATTAACGGGTAAAGAGATCGAGGATAGGCTTGGGAGGAGTTTTGGATGATGTGGTAATGAGAGGAATACTCAGGTGACCAATGAATGTGTCAGGCGTAGTCAGACAACAATTCTTTACTATCCCTACCCCCTGATGATAGATGATTATCACACGTTCGTGAACAGTAAGACGTCCTCTCTGTTACTCAACGCTCTGACCATATGCCACTGCTAAGAGAGAAGTAACATGGTTTATCTTTAACTACACGTGAACGCATGATTTTTATTGGGCTTGTGTTTCTTGGAATGGAAATTCGACTAAGTGGACGCCGAGAGTCATGGAAGGAAGAAATAAGTCACTGAATAAAGAGACAGTGAATGGAATGTGACGACACCAATGTCGCCGCACGGAGGATGAGACTTGCGAGATGATTTGTGATTTTTTGTTCATTGCGTTCCGTGTATTCTAGTTTACAAAACTCCGCAATATTGATACATTTTGGTAAGGGCGGAAAGGGTACATGAAAGATGTGTTGCTAAAACAACGGTACAAGTACAACAGTCCCAAATATCTGTCAAATCTAAGTAAGAATGGTCATGAGCCATTTACACTGGCTCGCTGCAGAGGATACCCTGCTCCAACTAAAAAGATGCGTTAGTGGTCTTGGTCGGCAAGAGCGGAATGCTAGGGAGCTTACGATTGGGAGGATGCAGCACATGTCAATCTTGCCAATGTCAGCGCAGATGGCGTTGAAGTCGGTGACGTTGGTTGGGGATGCAGGTGCTAAAAGAATTGTCAGAGTTATGCTCGGAGGGGAAGCTGATTGCTAGCCAGTGTCATGGTGGGAACTTACGGGTAATGCAATCAAGGTCCGCAACACCAAGAACATCGACGTCGCAGCATAGCGGGGAGCCGGAAGAGCAGACTGGCAATTGGCGCTCAGCGAGGAAAGCTGGGTGAGCAATGACGCTGGCGACGAGGCCGCTGAGGGCAAAGATGGTGCTGAATGAAGTTCTCATGTTGGCGGTTGAAGGACTTGAAAGTGTTTGAAGTTTGGATGATTGTGTTGGTTGTATGTGAAGGGTATTTGTTTGATTGTTGATGAAGATGAAGATGAGGTGATTTCTGGAGGGAATTCGTGCTCACTTTATACAATTCCATCCCTCTCCTGTTGATTTTGACCTCGCTTCTCCGGAGAAGATCGTCATCAGCTATACCAGCATGATGATGTTGATCGAGTTCATCTGGACGAATCTGTCAAGGGGAGGTGAACCTGCTTGCTTGACAGTCGTCATTATGGTAGGGGTTCCACGGGGCATAAGAATCATTTTTTGGCGAAATTCAGTGTAGATCCAAGATAGAGGCTTCTTCATGCGTCGTTTCTGAGCAACGCTCGGCTGCTTGCCGTGATATGAGCTCGTCTCCTTCAAATCAGACGGTTCCTGGCATGATCGATCGTCACTGACGTTGCCACTCAAATGCAGGGCTCAGCTATTCTAGGATGGAGAACAAACAACGGGACGAGATCGACATTATCCAAAGTATCGCTTAAATGCCCCTTGATTTGGGGACCATGAGATGATGGAAAGCCACACACAAGGATCGGACGAAACGCCTCAACGGTCTTTACCGGGACCATAGAAGGCTATCATATTCGATGGGCCCCTGGTTTCTGATACGCTGGTATCTCCAGCAGCCTTGGTCTTCTCCATCATGACCTATCCTTGACATATGCGACGTAGTATATCAAGCGTTCGCTTAAGGAGCTGTTCCTGAGTAGGTGTCTCAAACAACCTGCTTGTTGCCGCAGTGAGACTCCCGCCATCCAGCCTTACACATATAAATCTCCGACAGGCGAAAGTATATTTGATAGAGCAAGATTCCTCTACTATACAAACATAAAGTTGAAAAGCAACTTCTCAGTCAGTCCAATGACTCGCAGATGCTCCAACCGGACTGCTGATCTTTCAGCTATGGAAGGTGGAATTTCCAAGAAAACATGTGCCCTAAAGTAGGGCCCAAAGTCTTCAGAGCGCGCCACACACGCAGATGTCAGGCTGTAGCAAATGGAATGTAGGACTTCAAACAAGGCTGGTATGCAGGACTATTAGAGGACCAATCATGCATGACTTGATCATCTCGAAATCCACAAACTATTCCATGTGGCGACCGTTTCCCGTGGCAGTGACCATCCGGCTCGGTTCGAGAATACTTCCACGTTGCAGAGCAGCGGCTCGAGAATGTTGGACGTTGAAAAGACCCTTGCAGTTGAGCCGTCTTTTAAGCGGGGTAGCAAGTCGGAGGACCAGGTTCGAGGGTTGTTGACACGCATGCCAGGATCAAGAAGAGCGCCGATCCTGCTTTTGAGCATGGGCGCTGGCTCATCTCAACCAAACTGGGCGACAGCCCCTTGAAATATTTGCTTCTGGAGCCGAAGTGGGTATAACACCCGCCATTAAGTCTCCGTCATCGTTCTAAAAAGGACGTCTCCATCTGCTCTGGCCTGCACTTGGCCCGGCAGTGAACTCGTGCCTTGCTCGAGCAAGCGAGTTGTCCTGCTGAGACAAAGATGCTGGTAGCCACGGAGCAGATTCTTGACTTGGTCGTGGACTTCTGATTGATTCCCATCCGTTTGCTACCGAGATTAATCTATGCAGATTGAAACATACTGATTGTGATGCAATGCTCATTCTTGGACTATTGCATTTGTTGGTAAAGATTGGGACTATATTGGTATGACGATATCAACCTTGGAACAAATCTTGGAAGGGAATGTTGTCAATGCCAGTTCACTGCTGAGGTAAGCCAATCCGCCAAGCTTTGGCGGTGGCTGGTGTTTTTCCCTGATAGTCGGAGAGTTTCTGATAGCAAGATCATCCAAAACTGACGACGTTCATTTGACAGTCTAGTTACTACATAGATATTTGCCACACTCATTCATCGAATCACAGTACTGTAATTATGCAATGCTCCCAACCCAAAAATAGATTCAACGCCAAACGAGCAGAACAGCAAAAGGACAACAAAATGACAACAATCTTCAGGGACTTTTCTCTCCCACCACTCAAACCCAGCCCAGGCTCAGAATTGCATCGGATTTTCCTCTCGGGAATGGCTATTACTGGCAATGTGTTTAGATGTGCTTGCATGGCACACACCTCTGTATACCGAACTGGCGGTCCAAGAATTCGAATTGGCGTTGATTCATTATGCTCAGCGACCCAATTTTCGCCTGCAACCCACCTTTCGCAGGAGCTTCACCGACCCAGAGCTGTTTATCGGCTTCGTCCAAGTGTCCTAGGTTATCCATGATGCGTTCAGCATTCATTCTAGGCTCGAAATATATGGCCTGTTCCGCACCAGTCACCAGAACCGGGCATCGAACTCTGTCAAGATACTCGGTACCTTCTGGGGACTGCAAAGTCATGGTTTGCATGAAGCGCATCATCTCGGCTGGGCTCTGGACGCCATAACACCATTCGTTCTGAGCGAACTCCCAAGCAAGCTGGAAATTGAACTTGCTCATGAATCTGCTGACTGAGTTGAAGAGATTGTCGCTGATGGTACCGCTGAGCCAGCCGTTGATGAAGAATCCTGGCATTCGACTCTTGACGATATCAAACATGTTGTAGAAGCCGTCACAGGATATACATGCTTTGATTCTGGAGTCGGAAGCTGCGCGGAGAGCAAAGTAGCCTCCCATAGTTGCTCCGAGGACTGCGATACGATCCAAGTCGAGTTCAAGTCTCTCGTTCTCAGGCTCAAGGACGTCGAAAAGGTAGTCAAGAACCTTTCCTGTCACATATTCCCAGTCTGGACGGAGAGTTGTTCCATCACGTCTGATTGAGAGACCTTGTCCCGGTCCATCGAAAGACAGAACGGCATATCCGCGAGGAATTGCTCCAGCTGCACCATAGAAATACAACTCCTCTCCCGTCGAGTCCAATCCACCAGTCTGCAAAATCACAGGGACACGACCAGGAACACGGCTCTCAGCTGTCGGCATATACAGACGAGCTGGAAGCTCGAGGCCTTTATCGTATGGTATACTGAACGAGATAACTTCCGAGTCGAGAAGAGCTACACCACGGTCGTGGGCATAAGCACTTTTCTGTATAGATGCAAGAAGACGCGGATCTTGAGGGTTGAGATGCAAGAAGAACTCGCTGGATCGATAGTAGTTGGATGCGCGGAGGAACGCCCATCTTCCCGCGACCTTGTCCCCAGAGGCAAGTGCCTCCTCTCCAAGCTTTGATGCCTCGTCACCCCAAGCGTTCCACGTCTCGTACCAAAGCTCAGGGTCGTCATCCTTCAGCTTCGATCGAGCATCAAGACACTCTCCGATCTCAGCTCCTTGGAAAGGAGCAGAGCCGAGAACACGGAGGAATTCGAAGTCGAAGAATCCGGATTTGAAAAACTTGAACATGTTGCTCTGTTGTCGTTGTTGTGTTACAATGAAGTTTTGGACGCTTGGCTCAACAGAAGGAAGAATTAAAAGAGGCTGATATACTTTAGATCTTCTTCGGCTCCAAAATTATCACAGAAATGTCCAGCTTTAAAGTCTTGAGGAGGTTTCGGCGCTGGTTCGAAGTTCGGAGTGGGTCACGTGTCGTCGGCGTGTTTTGTTCAGGAGCGAGTTGTTGACCCATCATAGAACAAGCTTTCGCTCCCAAGAATATAATCTGCATGAGAAAATGTTTCACTGCCATCCTGTGTTCCAAGAAAAGATGCCGACTTTTGGTATTTCATGCTGCCTTGTCGTCATAAGGGTCCGAAATACACCGACCGCTTCTCCAGATCTCCTGGTGACCCTTTTCCCATTCAAATTACCTCATTCTCGTTGCTGGAATCTTCTTAAATATTTCCACTCATCTCGGAGTATCCTTAGATGGTATATATGCTTCTGCAGCGAAGAAGTTGGAATCTGGCAGAAGGCTCAACTCGCTTAGAGTAGGACGTCTCCCGAGTCAACACTCAACTACAAGCCGCCGAATATTGATGGAACCAGCCAATAAATGAATGATGTAACTCAACAGCATATATTACTTATTGTCAGTAAGTGCTTCTATTCTTTGGGCCACCTTCGGTCTGTCACAAGAGACAAGCTGTCTGTCCATTTACATGACCAAAATCACGTTGAGGACGACTCTTTCCTGACAGGCCAATAAGACGAAGTACTGAAGATCTTCCCGGAAAGAATGATCAAATATTACCACATACTTACCGGGCACGCTCTGTATCCCAAGCCCATTCTTGAAGGCTGGCACAACGTTATTCACCCATGCCCTTGATGCTCGGGATTGGCGTTAGCTACAAGTAAGTGCCATCCCCAAATATAATCCCTCCAAACTGTCCTTCGAACACCAATTCGTGTACAGTCCCGTCCTTCTCGACAGCCACCCCAACCATGCCTCCCGGTACATGGGTCCAGTGAATGCGTGACAATAGGATCATCGGTCTTTATGAGATTGTTCTGAGAATGTAAGCCTCACCGTTCCCGAGACACCTGAAAATGTCACAACGAGTTGATCTCCTCTTCGAATAGAAATTCGATTAACCACGTACCTGTTCCTTTCTGTTTATCAAGGGTGCTTTGAGAGAGGAAGGTAAATAGTGAGAGAGCTCAGACTGGTGTTCATGAGACGTTGCGTATCCTGTTACAGCTTGGGCTGGAGATGCTGGGTGGTGGTTGTTTGGACGGGAGTTTTAAAACTCTTATCGAAATTAAGCAGGAGCTCGGCTTAGAAGAGAATTGGGTAGGCTGGGCTCGCTTCTACTTTAATGAAGTTGTTGTTTGTAGACTTCTGGAGATCAGTCTGGGTAAACACATGTACAGTACGGGTAGCATTTCTCGTATCTTGATTATTTATCAAATTTGCCGATTGTATATAAGTTCGCACTACCTCGACATCGCTTCGGTCAGAAGCTTCTACTGGTTCGCATCGTGAGAGTCGCCAAATCTGGAAGTGAACTATCAATTTTCCGTATCAACATCAAAGATTGTCGTCTCGCTTGAATGGTGCAATAATAAGGAGGCCACTAACCTTAAGAGCCGCGGTAATGTTTACATCTTCTTCGTTTGCAACACAAACCTCAATGCAGATGCCATCGGCTAGATTTTGTCCAGACCGCAACTCCTTTGTATCCTTGAGAAGGACCTTCTTCTTCTTGTTTTTTTGTGATTGTGTCCGGTTCTGTGTCGCTAGTTACCTAAAGGTGTGCGGTATCAAGGTCGACCTCAACTCTTGAGCCTGTGTTACTTTATTTGGTTTTATTATTTGTCTCTTCCGAACATTCAAAACTATCGAATTTCGAAGTCATCATCCCAGCGATAGATACGTGACTTGACTACTACAAAAATGACATTGCCCAGCTGAAAGATTAATGATGCCCGTGAAATCGCCTGTCCACCTGTAGTTCCTGGTGTGTCTGCCCCTCATTTTTACCCCACCAATCGAGCGACGTCATCAGCAACTTTGTGCAACCCCCTGTTCTGTCCTTCCGGTGGAGCTCCAGGAACCGAATGTATGCTGGACACATTATTAACCCCCCATTTCTGAAGCCCTTGATATTAACCACCCAAATCAATCCGTCCTCGTCAAATGTCCCATACCATCCTCCGAACCCTCAAACCCCGATACTTCACAACCAACACCACAGGAAAAATGTCGCTCACCAGCCCCATCAAACTCAACAATGGCGTCCTCATGCCCCGAATCCACCTCGGCGTCTACATGACTTCGGGGCGCGAAACCTCCAATGCCGTAACGCACGCCCTCACAGCCGGATACCGCGCCATCGACTCGGCAGAATGGTACGCCAATGAAGCCGAAGTCGGTTCCTCGATCCTCAAATACCTCGAACAGAACCCCTCCGTCAAGAGAGAAGATATCTGGTTCACTACCAAGCTGAAGGAGAATAGGGGGTATGATGAGACGCGGAAGAAGATTAAGGAGAGTGTGAAGAAGAGTGGGTTGGGGTATTTGGATTTGTATCTTTTGCATAGTCCGTATGGGGGAAAGGGGAGGAGGCTGGAGTGTTGGAGGGCGGTAGAGGATGCGGTTGAGGAGGGGGAGGTGAGGGCTGGTGGGGTGAGTAATTATGGTGTTAAGCATGTAGGTATTCCTCTGCCTGTCTCTTTCATTCTCGCGTTGAGGATCAGAGGATCGTGTGCTGATCAAGTTTTGTTTGATCGCAGCTCCAAGAACTCATCGATTCGAAACCGAAGACTATCCCTGCTGTCAACCAGATCGAAGTCCACCCTTTCAACACCCGAACAGATATCACATCCTTCTGCCAGAAACATGGTATAGTAGTCGAAGCATATGCGCCTCTCGCGCGAGCTATGCGAATGAAAAATCCGAAGGTTGTGCAGTTGAGTAAGAAGTATGGTTGCACGCCTGCGCAATTGCTGGTGAGATGGAGCTTACAGCATGGGTATGTGCCGCTGCCGAAGAGTGTGACGAAGGAGAGGATCGTGGCGAATAAGGAGGTAGATGGTTTTGAGATCGATGAGGAGGGCATGAAGATTTTAGATGGGTGTGATGAGTATCTGGTGACGGATTGGGATCCTACTGATTGCGATTAATGCTTGATGGGGAAGAATGATTCCAAAAAATTCGAGTTCTTTAAGAACCAATTTACTCTTCAACCTTTGAACTCTACTACCTTGAAATAGCGTCCTGAGTTCTGCAACTCCTGTCTCTGTTGTCTTGACAAGGCAGAGTCGATATTCCGCAGATACACCATCAGAACATCGATGTGATCTGGTCAATCCCACGAGCAATATCCGAGTCTTTCTGAACGGATCCATCGAGGCATCCAGTACTAGCGAAATCCTCTCCATCAGGGTCCATCTATGACCGATCTCACAGTAGGAAGTGGTGTTTCTTACGTTGCTGAGGATATACTTGCTCTTTCAAGCCTCTGAAGGTCGCGCGGACAAGATGACAAAATGAAAGCCACCGAACTCTTAAAATCTCCGAGCTCGCACATCTATGGTCTTTCGGCGGATCTAACGATACTTATACATCGGCGCCGACCTAGGGATACTGTGGATCGAGAAAGAAGTGTAATTGATGGAGTTTGAACGAGAAGTCATGGACCCTAAACAATGTTTGACAGACGAGGCTGACATATACAAATCATCCTCTCCGCCTTGTGCGACATCGCAGCCTTGCTCAATGCATTACCAAATAGAAACCCTTCTCGAGAAAGAACCGGAAGTGAAAGCAATACGAAACACCATCAACCAAAGTGCAATATACGTGTCTTGTGGAGTTGTCACCAAGACAAGGCTGAACCTCGCTGTTGAAAAAGTTTCTCCGCCTCGTCTGTCAGTCCGAGATCGGATCTGATAAATGTCCTCTGTGTAAAAAAAAAATTATGGGCAAGTGACACCTGACAGGCGATCCCAGAATTGCTTCTTCGAAACCTTCCCACGCTCGACTCCCCACTCGGCTGCAGTCTCGCTACTCCGTACCGTGAGCGATTTACAGCTGATCCTAGAAAATATTTTCAATGGGAATTCGATGGTGTGTGGAGAGGCTGGAGTGGAGGCTGGCTTGCAAAGGTGCAAAAATGTGTCGTGTGCTGTTATGGTGTGTCTGGGGAAAAGATTTTCTCCTTCCGCCTTTGAAGATGCTCCGGCTCCTTTACAGCATCTAAGCGAGAAGAGGCCCCTGAGATCAACAGAAATGCATGTTTTCCAGATCAAAATTCTTCAACTTGCAGGTCGCATATCTTCTGTAATTGGAGCATCTCAAACCCCCTCGCAGTTGCCGATGTCTCCCTCCGCGGGGTCCTCAAAGGGCCATGCATCTCATACTTCGATAGTGGACTTCATAGGCGGATCAGGGACCGATGAGCTAAAATTTTAGCATCGCCTTCGCGCCCCAAGCTTCTGCACAAGTCTGCAAGCGAGCCCCTGAGCCTATGGCAAGCTCGCGATAAGAATCGGTGACACCGGGGTTTTATCAACGAGGCTTGCAGGAACAGATGAACAACCAAACTTTCAACTCTTCTCTGCTTTCCCATGTGAGCCCCTGTTGAGAAACCCGACAGCTCCTTGCTGCTTCTGGTATGAAGCTGTAGATGAAGGTTGCACTTCCGTCAGGATTCCCCACGGAGCCATCTGGCATGATTCGATGGGGCGACATGGACTTATGGACAGACACCCCGATCACGGCGGTCTGGTCTTCGCGTCATGCCGGGAAAGAGCTTGAACGTCTCTCCCAAGATATGCTACTCTATATGCGTGTATCGAACATATCCGAGTCTAGTTCCAGGGCCCGCGGTACGTGAGTGGCTGAAAGTGCAGATTTACTCAATCTGCATAGTTATTGATACCAGCCTGCCCTCCTCTGACTGGCTCACCCATCCTAATCTGCTGGCGGCGGGAGAGAGCCCTCCATCCATAGCTTGACCCCCAAGCCACCAGATGTTATTTTTTCCTTTCCTTTCCCTCCCGATACCTAGACCCAATGGTCCTCGAGCTATCCAACTGGTTGATTCACCCTAGTCCGAGGTCGAGCTCAAGCTCCCCCACCAGCAGATAAAAAGCATCGACTCCCCAAGCTACCCTTCTTCCTCAACAACATCCAAAGTTTTTCGCTCCTCGACTTACCACTCACGAAACGAAGATACCCCCAATTGAAATTCAAAGATACCCAGCAGTTTGCAAATATGTCCAACCTTCCATCTGAGCCTGAGTTCGAGCAGGCCTACAAAGGTATGTTACTGCCCCTCCACTATGATCTCACCGCGCCTTATCACCCCGCCATGTCAACACAAAATCGAAGATAACCATAATGCAAGTGATTGTGGTTCAATTCAGATAGACGATTCATTTCTATCATCTGAGAGTATTATCAGTCCGATTGTCTTGCGTAGTGCGCAATTGTCACATCTCGATGGGGGCGGTGAAATACGGGGCGGGAATGGCTTCTCAACAGCATTTAGACCTCATTCTAACTTATCTCCACAGAGCTGGCCTCAACCCTCGAAAACAGCACTCTCTTCCAACAGAAGCCCGAATACAAGACCGCATTGAAGGTCGTCTCCGTTCCCGAACGCGTCATCCAATTCCGTGTCGTCTGGGAAGATGACAAGGGACAACTCCAACTGAACCGCGGATACCGAGTCCAATTCAACTCTGCTTTGGGTCCATACAAGGGTGGTCTCCGCCTCCACCCAACAGTCAACTTGAGCATCCTCAAGTTCTTGGGTTTCGAGCAGATCTTCAAGAATGCTCTGACTGGACGTAAGTACCACCGCCTTCACGTGATTATCTATTCATCCAGTTGAGCATGAGCTGATGAGTTTGTCATACAGTGAACATTGGTGGTGGCAAGGGAGGAGCCGACTTCGACCCCAAGGGCAAGTCCGACAACGAGATCCGACGATTCTGCGTATCCTTCATGCGCGAGCTGAGCAAGCACATCGGTGCCGACACCGACGTACCAGCAGGAGACATCGGAGTCGGAGGACGCGAGATCGGATACCTGTTCGGCGCATACAAGGCTGAGAAGAACAAGTGGGAAGGAATCCTCACTGGAAAGGGTGGAAGCTGGGGAGGATCTCTGATCAGACCTGAGGCTACTGGATTTGGTCTCGTATACGTGAGTCTCACTTCCACAATGAAATCGAAAGGCAAACACTAATGAGTCTACAGTACGTCGGCCACATGATCGCCTACGCAGGACAGGGCTCTTTCAAGGGTAAAACCGTCGCCATCTCCGGCTCCGGAAACGTTGCTCAATACGCCGCACTCAAAGCCATCGAGCTCGGCGCCACCGTCGTCTCCCTCTCCGACTCCAAGGGCTCCCTCATCGCCGCCGAGGGCGAATCCTTCGCTCCAGAAGACATCTCCAAGATCGCCGAGTTGAAGCTCAAGCGCCAATCGCTGACCGAGTTCAGCACCAGCAAGTACAAGTACATTGACGGCGCCCGACCATGGACACACGTCAAGGTCGACGTCGCTCTTCCCTGCGCTACTCAGAACGAGGTATCTAAGGAGGAGGCTGAGGCTCTTGTCGCTAGCGGCGCGCGCTTCATCGCTGAGGGTTCCAACATGGGATGCACACAAGACGCCATCGACGTCTTCGAGGCCGAGCGCAAGTCCAAGGGCGACAAGGCCATCTGGTACGCACCTGGCAAGGCTGCCAACGCTGGAGGAGTAGCCGTCTCCGGTCTCGAGATGGCGCAGAACTCGGCTAGAATCAGCTGGACGAGCGAGGAGGTTGATGAGAAGCTCAAGGGCATTATGGAGGCTGCTTTCAAGAACGGATTGGAGACGGCGAAGAAGTATGTTGAGGCGAAGGATGGTGAGTTCCCATCGCTGGTCGCGGGAAGCAATATTGCTGGGTTCGTTAAGGTCGCTGCTGCTATGCACGATCAGGGTGATTGGTGGTAGATGCTGTGCGTCTACTTGATTGGTGTTTCCTGTATTTGGTAGATAGGTTGGGTTGTTTTGGGTTGGGTTAGCCTTGCTTGATTTTGATGATAATTTATGAATAAATAAATGAATGAACTTGAACATATCGCAAGATTGTGTCAGATCGTGACCCTCTAGCTACCATAATCGGCCGTTGGCGTCCTTTCCCCTTCGGCTATTTGGATGTTTATAGGTGAGAATTGCAATGTATCTGTCATTTATGACCGGCTCAAGTTCTGCAATTGTTTCATAGATTTTTAGAAGCAGCTACACTTAGCTATGTAATGTTCCGTAAATGGAGATGACGACTCTAGCGAGACTTGAAATAGGAAATCGTCAGCATATATTCCCACCATCTCGTCACCTACCCAGCGCCGGAGTGGGACTGCTCTTCGTCTGTAATTCAATAGCCCTTGAAGCTCATGAGCCTTGTCGCTGGGCGGTTTTTGTATTTTTTGCATCCGCTTAGAAATGTCCTCGTCGTTATCGTATTGAATCATTGTGATGAGAACCTGGGTTCAAAACACAGCAAACAGAACGGACATCTGGAGATCATGTTATATTTTTTCTGGCAATTTGGGGATGAGGATGCCGCGCTAAGTTGGCATTCGGACGCATTCTACATTCGAGTGGCTGAAGAGCTGAGACTGGGCACACAATGAACTCCTGTCATTGGCGATCGGGTGCAGCTCGAGTCGCACGCCCATGCCTATTGTGAGGTCTGAAATCCATGTCCTCTATGAAAGGAGTAGCCGTAACGAAGACCAAGTAAATGTCCAATTCGTGACGGGCACAAACGAAGACTCCGTCAAGATGCGACAACCTCCCTTTGTAAAGCAAAGCACGAAAATTCCAGTGAGAGCCATCATGAATTTGTAGAGCCGACAGCCCAATCGGGTTGTCAAGAGGAAATGAAATGTAGCTGCATACAACTGGAATTCGATGCTTCCATGAAGTATTCGTTCCTACGTGGTGGGAATTATGCTCCGGCTGGAAGGAGGAGCGGGGCGGGACAGTCGAAGTTCTCCCTTGAGCGACGCTAAAAGCACACCACCCTCCTTCATATTTAGACTCCCTACGTCGAAAACATCACTCGCACTAGTGTTCATGCGTAGAGCTATCAACTTCGCGAGGCTCTCTAAATCTTCCAACTCTTCACCGAAGGAGGTCCTAATTAAGTCTAGCCTTAGCGGAAGTACGTAACCTTCCGGGAAGAGATCTTCCGCGCGGAATCTGCATCGAACCATCATTCCCCAAACCTGAGCGCGACGACGTGGGATGGTGAAGTGCTGACGCGGGAGCGATTAAACAATTGCGGCTACTCTTGAGAGACCTGATTGAGAGAGAAGGACGATAGATTGATAGGAGCCGGCAACGACTCAAATCAGGTCGGTGCTGCGGCGAGAGAGGTTCGGAATTGAACCCCGCTCCGCGCCGCCATTGTTCCTGTGACAATGGAAAGCTGACCAGCGACAGGTACATTCGAGGTATCAATTGAAGCATGGCGTACCCTGAAGGATCCGGTATGGAGATTTCAAATTCGAACTCGAATGCAGAGTTCTCCGCCAGCGGACAGAAGCGCAAAAGGACTCCCATTGATGAGGGACGACAGTCCGCTCCTCCTCCCGCTCCCCATTCCGGCGGTGTCACTCAGATCAATTATTTGATGAGGGCGAAGGCTGAGAGGCTGAAGCTTATCGAAGGGGATAGCGAGACTTTCAGTGATGTCTTGGGCATGATCGATGATTACGAAGGTCAGTTTTTCGCATGGGTGTACTGGTCTGATCGCGAGATGTGATTCGGTTTTTCTGTTTGTCATTACGCTGGCATCTAGAATGGATCCATCAGGAGACAACAATGGTCTTTTGCAGTGGAGGAATTTTCCCGGGCATACAGAGGAACGTGACTGATCGATTTATTATAGGTGTACTTCAACGTCACGAGTCACTCGCCGCCAACCTCGGAGCAAAGCTGGTTGGACCTCTACTCCTGAAGTCCTTCGAGGTAAGCGAATTGCTTTTACGAGTCCCTCCTTGCAAGACAATGTCGCTTTCGCGATGTCGATTTTCGTGGAAGCAGAATGTCATTTCACCACTTCGCGCTCCTGGACAACACAAGTCTAGTAGACTAAAGCCCAACAATCGCCATTGTTGACAGAGACTAGTCCCACAAGCTCGCGCACTCTCCTGCATCTTACCATAGTTTTCCGAGACATTTTTAGAGCCAAAGCACTGACAACTGGACTAGAAACTATTCGATGGTCCCATAAGAATCGTCACAGCATCATTTGCTCTAGAACAGTCGCCTGTGTCGTGGCTCGATGTTGTCACATTCGCTCGAACCAATCCGTTGGAGTTTGTCCTTTCCGATAATAGCTCTGGCATCAAGGTCTGCCGATTTTGGATCAAGGGAGGCCAAGTTGAGATATCAGAAGATGACTATCGACTTGTAATGTCTGGCGGTCCCGAGAGGATGATTCCAACCCAAGCCCTTCCGGAAGACGAGACTTCTGAACTGGAAACCTTGAACATTTTGGAGACCCGACTCACAATGCTCATCAAGAAAGCGGATGCTGTCGCAAGTAAGGCAAGACAACTGAACTATCATCTCAAAGGCCGCAAAACCGCAGTATTGAGCAAGAAAGCAACGGAGCAGCCAGGAAGCCTAGATCCTGAGAACAGAAACTTTTCGCCTCAGCCATATGCTCACGCAGGTGCACGATCAAATGGTGAGAGCTTGAAAATTCAGCAACATCTCCTTGATCAATTCACAGCTGCTCGTCGACAGTCCATACCACATGGCCGGCCCAAGGGAGGTAGTCGTGCACCTACAATCGAAACTCCTGGCTTCCACACCTTCAATGGACAGGATCCAGACAACCGACGGCTCTCTCAGCCTCTGACGGCATCAGAAGACGGCAGCGAAGGCCAGTATCGCGTCCTCATGGCATCCAAGATCGAAAAGCTCAGCCGCGGCGACCCCATCTACCCACCCTGTGACCGATGTCGTCGTCTGAGATTCGACTGTACGAAACACCTCACTGCTTGCCAGGCATGCACGAAAAAGCACGCCAAGTGCTCCTGGAAAGATATCAAGGAAGGGGAGCTCGATCACATGCCCCAGCTACCCATGGTGTCTCACCATCAAGGATCGGAAAGTAGGCAGGCTAGTGCGCCCTACGAAGGGAATCTGGACCCAGGCTTGAGAACGGGAGCGGCTGCGGGGGCGGGAACGGGAGCAGGCGGCCATCCGATGATGGCGCAGGGTTCGGATCAAGGGAGCGAGAGAGGGAGTGAGCATGCAATGTTGACGCAGATAGCTGCGGCGGCGGCGGGTCGATAGATGATTTCACGGCTCAGAGCGAAGAAGGAAACGTGTCAGATTTTCTTGTTATTGGGAAAAGGGCAGAGAAACAAGGGAGAAGGGTGTTATGTGCTGGATTTTTCTCAAGATTGTGAATTAGTAGTGTTTTGAATATTGAGGCTACGAGCAGTCGTATACGTATACCATTTCGCCAGGAGCTTAAGCTCTGTAGCTCCTTTCTTCATGATTCATCTATCCGCTATCAGAATCAATACTCCTTCCTTGTTATGTGAAAGGTGTACCCGCCCAGACCCAATGGGAATCGTTACCCGTGCCGCGAAAATGAAAAGAAACCATAGCAAAGCCAACGATTCATGTACTCCCTTCGAACGCCCTGCTGCCGTGTCCCAGTAGCACAATCTAGTTCCTATCCAAGCTGTTGGGATTTCGGGCTTTCCAGCACAGGCAGGGCCTCACAAATCAGAATCCTCCACACCGCCACAAGCGATGTCAATATCCCTGCTGTGCTTCTTCCGAGATCGAGGCTCGCTGAACGGTAAATCCTGCTATTCTGAAGCACAAGGCTCTCGACTGTGCATGTTGGGTATGACAATATCCGCCTCAGGAACTCAAGCATGAGTCTCGAACATACACACAATGTAATTGTGACCTGTAATTTTGCTAGCACTCCCGTCGTACATTTACATCCTGGTTGACAGGTAGTGTTGCCGGTGCCGGTCTTTAGCTTGTCTAGGTAGGAACAAAGGAGACGTATAGTTAGTAGCACGGTAAAGTTCCGAGCCGGAGAAACAATCAAGAAGGCAAAAGCAATTTGATTGTTGGTGGAAGAAAAATGTGGAGGTTTCAAAAGAAACATTGAAGGTAGGAAAGGTTCTTTTGTTTTTGTTCGGCAGGCCGTACGTGATTAGTGATCGGCGTTTACGCCTAGAAGGGGGGGAGTTGTTTGTATTTCGAACAATTCCAGATCATTGTTGGGGGGCGAGACAGTAATGTGATTGAAAGAACTTAATTTTGTGGTTGAACGGTTTGATTCAGATGTTTCCAATATTTCAGTGCACTGTACGAATATCTCCGCGCTTTGACTCTGCAAGCGACGGGAGATCTGAGACTTTCCAGATGCCCGAAAATGGGGACCAGAATGAAACTTATCGGTCTAGCCAGCCAATAGACCCAATGACCTCGGGCAAGCCGATGTTAGAAAAAGAAACAGAGAATGAGATACAGAGGGGTATTTATCTGTGACTCGTCGGAATAATTCTTCATAGTAAAGAAAAGGGAGATGGAATGGATTGTAAAAAGGATAGGGCCGTTTCTCAGATCTGTTGTGAAATCTTAAGGAATTCATTGGAAACGACAGGTCGATGTCGGCAATCAGAGCCGCTCGCAGATCGTGTTTGAGCCTTTCGAAGCATCCGATAGGTTGGCTCTTCAGCCATAAACTTCATCCTTCAGCTCGGAAGGGATGAGGCGTTGGCTTGAACACACGAAACCCCTTCGCTCAACGTCAGAGTATGCGGAACGATGCCAAGGGTGCTACGCTAATAGAAGACCTCAACATGCACGACATATGTGGGCTGTCCCAGCGATGGGGGTCCTAGGTCGATATCCCTGTTACACTGCGCTGGTGCTGGGAAGGAGGGCTTGACTTGCTAGCGCTTGCTCATTCATGACTTCAGGATGGAGCGATCAGTCAGAGAGAAGGGCAATTCACACAGAAAGCCGTCCAGCCTTGCTTTTGTCTCTCCTTTCAGGTTATCTTGCGAAGGCCCAGACGGAGGACTGTTGTATGAAAGGTCGTCTCCAAGTCGACGGGCCGAATGTGACAGGCTGACAGCTCTGGCAATGACGGAAAGATGCAGATGGGGCTTGCTGTAATAGTGGTTCATCGGCTTGAGGGTCTATGAGCCAGATGGAATATGCAACTAGCTGTCCCCAGGACCTGGAAGAGAAGCGGATGACCAGCGTCAACAGGCGTCGCAATGCAGTGCATGTCGGGATGTGTCCCGAGAAAGTGGGGAGATTTATCTTGCAGATCATCAGATAGATCAGAATCGGACGAGGCTATCGACAGTTGAGGCTGCTGAACGAATACGTGAGAAGTGGATGTGGTGTCTCTGGTTCGTGAGATATCTGAAGTTACAGAAGTGCAGTTTGAGCTGGAGGAATGACAATCTTAGTAGCCGAGCATGGATAGGGGGAAGCTTTGCCACCTTCCGAGGGTCTGCAACAGTGAGAAAAGTGCAAAGAGAAAGGATGGAATGAGAACACACCTCGGAATGTTTTGAAGCGCTAAACGACGGGTATGCGTGCTTAATTCGCTAACAGTCATGTATGGCTACAGCTAATATGGCAAATGCAGATTGAGGGGTCAAGCAAATAGCTTCGGTACTCAGCTGGTGTGTCATGTTTTGCAGAAGACGGGTAACAATAATGTTTTATGACACGCCGACGAGCATCGTAAAATCAGCTATCGTGCTTCTGAAGGCAAATTATTATACGTAAGCACCAGCTGGGCATCTCCAACTTGTGTTCATCTTGCCTGAAGCAGTTGTGAAATTCGTGATTGACTTTCGTAGGGCGGAGTTGACCCCACTAACTATTGGTCAATGGGGAGTTCGTTGACTCATTGATCTACTGCTCAAGTCACTGAGTGGTTGTGCCACAGTTCCTGGCTTCAGCAGTGCAGGGGCAGGGCCAGGGCCAGGCCCAGTGTTGTGTCTCTCAGCTGCAGGGTCTACCGTTCCCCTCTAGCTCGCAGTTCGGAGGAAAAGCATCCCCAAATTCCCCCTCCGTGTCGTTATTTGAGTTAAGTGGCCATCACGGCGGCCTGCTTTCTGAACCAACGCCAACACCCCACGCCTCGACTCTCCACTTCACTGCAGTGTGTAAATGCTTCTTACGGATCCCTGGACTCCTGGCTGCTATCTGGACCGGACTCGGGATATGACAGGGGAGGGCATCACCAGCCTCAGCCTGTCCTCCACTCACTGTCCACGGTCCGGTGCCCTAGTCTCCCTTGCTGCGATATCCATCTGCCATCTCGGACATCGTTCGTCCCAGTCTGGATGCAACCATGGAATGCCATGCATTGTGTTCGCATGCTAATCTGAGCAGATTTGACGTCCTCCTTTCCTCCACCACTCTCTCATCCAGTCCGCCCTGATGCCACATCGCTCTTGACTACTCACTCAATCGCAATCGCACCTTCCACACTATATAAAGGACCCGCCCTGTCAAGGAGACGCTGCGTTGCAATGGCTGAAAGACTTCCAGCCTCCACAAGCAGCTGCAAATCTATCTCTATGTCTCCTAGTTGTTGTCGCAAGCAACTACTCCAACGACTGTGGCCACCATCGTTCCTTCAACAGTCAACATCAAGTGCATGAATCGCATTGTCGGAGACTTGGTCAAAGAGTCTCGTCTCCACTCCTTACAACCAACATCTCCTCTTTAAGAAGGGCAGTGCAGCGCGCCTACTGAGGGGTAACTAGTCCCGCCATCCAGACATACGGTACTGTAATCAACTCTTAGTTCCTCTTTCCCTGCCCCTGTCCTCTTTTGCCTTGTCGATTCGACCTCCTCTGACTGCTTGATGTCCTACATACAGAAGGATGGCGTTCAATAGCCAAGCCGGGTCTTCCTCCCAAGCATTTCAGACCCCACCTTTCGCACAATACGGCAGTCCATCTCGATCACAGCAGCAGAGCAGTATTCCTCCTTTCGATGTGCTGGAATGGTATCCAAAATTCCAGAGCTGCCTGCGATTCTTCCTCGACCATGCGCAGCACGAGGGGACCGTGCAGGCCCTGGCAGCTTTCCTCAATATACAACTTCCGTTCCAGAAACAACCGTTCCCCGTCATAAACTCCAACGCATCTTCACCGCGCGGTGCCGGACAAGACATGCCCCATATTCGACAACATAATCTATTCCCTCTCAACCAGCAACAAACGCAGGCGGTTTCGCTGCTTCCATATATTCGACGGCTGATAGTGACTGGACACGATACGCCGGGCATATTGCATGGATTCTTTGGGGATGACTGGCAAGTGGGTGTTGGATCTCTACACGAGATCGAACGTAGGAACTACATGTTTGCTGCAAAGAGCACGAATTGGTTGAAAGTGAAGCAGGCATATGATATGGGTCCGGATGAGACAGTACCATTTCTCAGTCCGTTAAAGGATGCTGGTGAGAAGGAGATCCAACAAGCAGAGAGTACTTGGAGTGAGTGGCTGGCAATGCAAGACTGGATGTTAGGACCAAGATCGCCAGAGATGAGGGGTTCCCCGAGAGTGAAGAGAGAAGCACATGATTGAGAGAATATCTGAACAAACTGGTTGGATACTGATAATATACTCTGGTCTGGTTGGGTCGATAATTACTGTGGGTTGGATATCTCATGGAAGCATACTTGACCGGATTTCATGAGCAACTACTGTATATCTATGAAATATGTCTACACGTCGTATGGAGTAAACACTTCACATGTCAGCACCACGGACCACTTGGTCGCTTCATGCAGAAAAGTCAACAAAAAAGTTTCGCCTCTGGGTAACATTCCTCCTCAAATCAAGCTGCCGCCCGTCGCAGGGCTGAAACGCGGAAACGCAAGGCTGCCAAAAAGACCCAATTCTCGGATCACCCGCCAAGATCAGCACATTGACCATTCGCGAAGATCCACGCTGCCACGCCCACAACAAAGTGGAGTGATATCCAGATCTGCCTCTCTCGTCTTCGCTTGGCATCTCACCCGCAGCGTACGGACCCCTCTTCAGCCTCTAGGCGCCTCGTATTGAAACGCAGTCCCATGCCGTGTTTACGTGATCGTTCGATCTGCTGGTTCTATTTAAAAACCTGAAGAAGAAAGGAAAATGTACCTTTCTGTTCCGTTTCGATCATATTTGCTCTCTGTATATTCAAACAATTCGTGAAATCGTGAATACATCTTTCGTTACTTACTCAATTGCTGTATCAACAAAACACTGGCTGCTGGATAATTTCTTCATCGACTTTTCGTGTGACCAACGCTGTCATTCGTTCCACCGCTTTCTCTGCCAGCGAATCTCCTCCCTCACGGCAAAAAAGGAAAATCAATATTTCGAGAAATTCCTCGATTCAGCTCAGCTCGTCAGCCCTCATCCACCCACCATTCCCATTCCATTCCACCCCGCTCGAACGACTCAGCCGCTCCCCTCGCTTCCCCACCACGAACAACTCACTCAACCCAATCCCTCAAAAAGCCATCCCGTCAACCTTTCAAGTAAATAATTTTCAATCTCACTCAATGAAATCCTCTCCAGATCTCCATTCTTCGGAATATGAGAACTCGAAGCGGCCGCAGCGCAGGAATTGCAAGTCGAAATTTTGTGGTGTGCCTCTGTGGATCATCTCGATTCTGTTGCTGGTTGTTGTAATTGTTATTGTCGTGCCGATTGCGGTCATGTTTGGGAAGAAGAAGAATGGTGCACCGAGATCTGATGTCCTGGTTCCGCTTTATGTGTATCCCAGTCCAGGAGCGTGGGATCCTCTGTTTGAGGCGTGAGTATTTTCCTCATCTCACTTCCAGGTGGTTACATTTTGTTGTCATTGTCTGTGAGCTTGAGCTGATTAGATGCAGAGCTGAGAAGCACCCCAATCTGAATTTCACGGCGGTGGTGAATCCGGCTAGTGGACCTGGAGATACTCCAGAGCCGGATGGAAATTATACGAGAGATATTCCTAGACTCAACTCGTATCCGAATATCAGGACTGTGGGGTACGTTTCCACGGTCTGGACCAACAGAAATATCTCGCTTGCCTTGGCGGATATTTCGACTTATTCGAAATGGGCCACCAATGCCACCATTCCGAATCTTGGCATGAGGGGAATCTTCCTCGATGAGACGCCTGCGACCTGGACTGCTGAGAGCCAGGAGTATCTGGAGAACATTGCTTCAGCCATCAGGTCCGATGCTGGGCTTGGAAGTGATCCTCTGGTAAGTGATGTCTGATCCAGATCTAGATTCAAGCAGCTTGAATCTGCCTGGCACGTCCCCAGACCAGAATATAGACTGACTACCCCAGATCATACAAAATCCAGGAACCATTCCGGACCAACGTTTCATGCCTTCCTGCAACCTCTCTGTTGTCTTCGAGGGAACATACGACACCTACCAAATCTATGATTTCCACAAGACCATTTCAGCTTTCCAGTCTTCATCCAACAATGAACGGTCGTCCATGGCAGCTGTTGTACACAACTTCCCCGCTACGCTCTCTAGCAAGAAGGAGAATTCTCTGGTCAAGGATCTCAGGCATGTGGCTGGGAGCATCTTCCTGACTGGCTTGACAGTAGATTACTACTCCAGCTTCTGGGATGGCTGGGCGGGCTTTGCAGATGATATGGCTGCGAAGTAAAGCGCACCTTGCAGCTGGCAATCCCCTCGCAGGACGCGGATCGTCGCTATTTGGAAAATCATGAACCGCTACACTCTCTTGTTTTGACGCGAAAAGGTGCATTTTGAGCATTGCTTTTGGGTTGCATGATGAAAAGAATGACTAAATGAATTTGAGGGAAAAGGGACGGACCAAAAATGGGAAATGTATCAAGAACAGAATAATATAAGACATAATACCAGCAATTTTCCCTGCAGGGTGGTAGCTATATTCTCCACTTGGACGAAATGTGTATGAACAGAAATGAAAGGTCAGAAACTTCAAACTCAACAACAATGGCAACTATCTCACAAGAGAAGCTGCCCATCGTCAGAGTGGCACTTGCTAGAAGGCTGCTCAGAGCCAGCCTGTGAAGCTCTCGACGTCATAGTCCTGACATGCCATCTCCAAGGCACAAAGCTACCATGCGTCTTGCAAGTCGACCAAGCCGATTCAAATGTTCCAGAGTGGAGTCATGTATGGTATCATTCAATATCACCTCCTCGTCGCGACATTCCCCGTCCACGCTTGAGGCTGCCACTCTTCACTCGGCCCACCTCTCGCATTCTTCCACGGATCCTCTTTCTTCTTGTTCTCGTCCCTCGGCCTCTTCTCCTCCTGTTCTGACCGCTCGTTAAATCGATGCCTTATCCCATCTGGAGTCTGCATCTTCTCTGCACTGTCCCCTTGCCCTTCCATGATATTCGCCGTGGTCTGCTCTCGCGCCCCCAAAGCCCCATCCAGATCTCCAGCGCCCCCCGAATCCTTACTTTCCAGTGCAGGCACTGGCTGGCTCCTCTCCGGCGCATCCAGGAAACTCGGTTTCGCAGCCCATCTCGCATCAGCCTGCGCTGCCAGTATTTTCAGGTTCCGCTGCCGTACGAGGTCCTGCGATTGTTCTACTAGGGAAGGAGGTTCGCGTCGGGTGTGCCGTAGCCATTGGTGCCATTGTGGCGAGATTTTGATTTCGCTGTATTGCGTTGAAGGTGGATACTGTACAATTCGGCGCATGCGGTGTTTATCTGTCGAGAGCGCGTCGTGAAATTCCCAGAAGGAGTTGCCTTGAAGGTCGAGGCCTGGGGTATATATAGTTAGCAGGCGATTGGAAAATGGAGCTTCTTTTGCAGGAAACAGGTGTTTTGGAAATGCATACCGACGAGATACTTCTTCCGCCATGGTAGTTTTAGGGACTTCCATCTAAACCATGCTTTTGTGAGTGTACTGGGTGCTTTGGAAGACATTGTAGAAAATTGTCAGGTTGATGACAATTTATTGACATGGAATTGGTTCAAGTCTTGATGTCAAGCACACGCCTCTCAATGAACCGAGCTCTCCCATGACTTCGCGTGCTCTTGGCGAAACTCGGGGGATGTTTGACGTCATGGTTTTCGACGCGTTTTGATCGTGTAAAATATATTGAAAAACTTAGGGAATTTTAATTATAGCTATGTCTTTTCCATTCCTTCAATATATCAGCCCTCCATAAATTGGAACGTGGTTCTGGGGAAAGCTGTAGAATCTCTATCTATTATGCCAAAGCAAACTTCCCCAAGTTCTGAGGCACGCTCTGAGCTTCACTCGACCGTAGCCCGCACCAGAAGATGCATCTGTTCTTCAGCCGCCGTAATGGTCTTCTCCCATCTCCAAGCTGGCATTTTGCGTTCATACAGCTCATTGGTTTCAGCTACGGAACGGCTGTACAAAACACATCAAGTCAGCAATCCAATCCCGCACCATACCGGCTTAAAATGTTGGATGTGTTTTGTTTACTCGGAGCTTGTCTCGGCTAGAGTGGATGAAGTTGACTTACCCTCTGATTTCAGGCAGGTATAGCCACATGATGATTCAAAGCGGTACGGACAAACGCAAATGTGATCATTCCACATCAGATCTTGTTTGGGCATATCTCCATGATGTAGACTTGGCATGTTATCCTGCGAGGTCAACAAAAGCATGAGAGACGTTCGGGTGTGGTGAAAGCATATTGGAGTACACCAATACCTGCACCATTGCAAAGCTTTGCGAGAGCCTGTATAATGCGTCAGTAAGGGTAAGTGTAAAAGGAAAGAGGCAAAAGAATATCTTACCCAGACAGATGGACTTTTAGCAGTGTTGGAAAATATACACCCTTGGTTATGTTGGCGACCTTTGTGCTTCACTTTGCGCATCCTATCCATTCTTACAATGACAAGCCAAGTCCGAGCGAGGTAGAACGAGGCCTTACGTCCAAAATGGTCGGTCAACCTATCATATATCAGTTACTGGTCTACAATATCTATATAGATATAAACGTACCAAGAGATGTGGGTAAAAAGTGATGAACTGGCCGACATTCTCAACTTCTTAGTAGTGATATCATATTTCGGAATGGTCACATTACCAAAAGGGCACTCCATGTAGACACTGAGGAGAATTAGCATCTAGTGTAATTGTGGGATAGAAGCTAATTACACCAAGGAGGGTCGAGAGCTCTGACTCCAGCTTCATCGGTAGTACCAAACTCCTCTGCTCATAGAGTCAGTATACTTGAATGAAAAATTCTCTAGATCTATGAACAGGAGTATATGACAAGTTCGTAGAATTCGAAGTGGATGTGATGATGAGGGTGAGGAGAATCCTACTTATAAATCCATTGTTCACAATGACACTTCCTCCGGCTCCTAGCTATTCCACACGAGAGACAGATCAGAATACCGGTGCATACAGCGAACTGACGCTTTTCCATTGCCCACAGCGATTGCTTACTTACCTCAAAACCTTCGCACACATAACCAGTGAAGACAGCGAGTGCACTAGGACGACACACCTAAAGATCTAGACAGTTCGAGGGACAGACAGTTCGTCGAACCTAGACTTGACGAGACCAAAGGTGTCATGATCGTCCGTTTTGGAGTGAGCATCCTTCTGACACTCTTTCGGAATGTCTTCGTGGTGAGCCTGTGTGGACTTCTCGGACTGGCTGGACATTGCTTGGCTCATGATGAGGTTGCTACATGTATCGATGTTGACACATGGACTTTGGTTGTCTCCCAATATGTGTTAGTAGCTGCATTATAAAAGATCACGAACTTTAGAATGAATCGAGCCTAAGTAGGGGTTGGACTGTCTGTAGAGCACAGTTCCCGTTTCACAAACATAATGGCCATACCTAATTGATTATCCCCCCATCGCTCGGGGTCACGCTTAGCCCGACAATTTTTGGACACAAGTCACACAGCATTGAGGGAAGTACAATACTAGTGGGATTGAGGGGACCTTGACAGTTGTAGCAGCAGATGTCAAGTGTGACCTGAGATGTGCTTGTGGACGGTGACATGGTAGGCAACTAACCAATCACTCACTTTGCACGGTATCTTTCTGTGTTGGAGGGGTCGAATGAATACGTAAATCTATTACACTTGGCGAAAGGCGACTTGGTGTCTCCAAGTCTGTGACTGACTGCAATGCGTGGTTTTCACCGTGCCCTACTCGTACTCTGCTTGTGTGCCACCACCAGTGCTAAGCAACTCGCAGTCCATCGAAGGCGCATTCCTGTGATTCCTTTGGGTATGTTGAACCGCATCTGAAAGATCTCGTGCCCCGGGGTGTATAAGCACTGAGATAGATCCACGGCTTAAGGGTGCTCTTGTTGGCCTTAAAGGGGCTTAGTAGTGATTGGTACTTTTATGATCATAGCTATGATAATCCAGCGACGAGGTTTGATTATTTCAAGTAGGTAGGTGCTGGTCAGTCTGTCTGTTGACGGCTTTGCTTGATATCGATTATGTCTGGGCGTTCATGTCGTTGATGGAGCTCCACCAATACCTCCTCCGGAGTACTGATGACGTCGTTCGACTCGCGGGGTGAAAATGAGGGGCAGATTGAGAGCTTCCAGCTTCAGTTTTTCTCCTTGGCAATCACATCGTCTCCTAATCATGTCATACTGCAAGATAAAAATCAAAATCACTTCACAAATCGATTGCCAAGCAATATTCCATCGATCTTACCATGCCTGAACCAGCACAAATCAACCGGTCTCTCTCCACCATCCGAACTGAACTTGAGTTCCTGCAAGCCTCACATGTGCTTTCAGGACCACAGTTCCAGTCTATTATGGCACAATTGCCGGTAATATTCTCAATCTGCTTTCTTTCTTATCGTGTCATCATCACACAATTTTTAAGATGCATCTGGTGTTTCCTGTTAACGTTCAGTCTTAGCAAAATGGCCAACCTTCGGGTTACATCGATCCGCGATACAACCCCAACCCAAACCAGCAATTCAATCCTAGTCAGGTAGCACAGCAGGCTCAGGATCCGAGTCATCCTGCTTATCCTAGCAACCCAAAGGTATGGATTCCTCTTATCTTGATCTCCTCTCCTCATGTTGGTCTTTACCTCTACACTAGCACTATGTATGTTTCGAGCCTCTGAGTAGCTAGAGCGAAATATGAACGATCTGTGGAGTATAAGAAATGGAGGATATTAGCTGACAACAAGTAGCACCACGAGTGGGCCAAGATTATGGCGAGTAGATTCGGGAACGCGGCAATGTTTGGTGCGGGTGCGACTTTTGGTGGAGATTTGGTGAACGACGTTATGAGGAAGTTCTAAATCCCGTATTGTGCTTGACTGGGCTATCCAATCGTATAATCAAGGCTTCGAGTTAGTGTTTGATTACAAACTAAAGTTATTGTTCTATCGCGCTGGCATGGTTCTTGGCTTCCTCGGTGTTTTGGACTATCCCACATGCCGAGTGTAAAGTATTAAGCGAATGACAACAATGCAGTTTCATGCCAAGCAGTCTTATAAGAAGTAAGCATGAAGCACTTGCGTCCTTTTTGTATCATGCAGATGGTCTCGGATGCCCGTTATCGCCCTGGCGAATGACGCTTCTTTGCTAAAGTGCAGCTGACAGCTAACAGTAACGAAATCAAGGAAGCTTGGCGAGAAAGATGCAAATCAGCATGTCGATGTAAGAGGCTCGTTTCAAGCATCCAATTACTGTACGAAATTGCTTACATGGACTTCACGGTGATACAAATGACAACCTATAAAGGATTGAAAGTCGTATCGCTCTTGTACCTACCTACCTGTTCCTCTGATGTCGATCGTCGACTAAGACGCTAATTTCTCCATCACACTCAAGAGTACAACAATATAAAAGATCTCTAACGCCACGTCTTCCTTTATTCATGCATCTCTTCTAAGATGCAAATCAACATGGCAGAGCTGTCGACAGCTCTACTAGCTGTCTTGACACCTCAGATCCGCCTCGAGCAAAGTCCTGCCGTTTCCACATACCAGGAAGCGATCACCAGCAACGCGGCAACGCGAAACAGCATCGCCCAACAAACAGTACCCATCACACAGACGTAGCGCACATGCTTGGTGTGAAAAGCCAGCGAGATCATCCTAGGCCGGGAGACTGTAATATCGAAAAATTGACGCTGCGTATCAGGAGGAGAAAAGTCGGCCTTGGTACGGTATCAAGACACACCACTTTTTCCTAGTCCACAGTAGAGTAGTGACCTGACAAAAATAGGTCCACAACATGTTGGCTCCCAGCCATATGCTTCATCAAGCCGAAAGCCGAAAAGTGCATTGGAAGTCCAGATAGCAACCAAGATCATCACGACCCTTTAATCTAGATTCGCGGTCCGTACCTTCGGACATATTCCCAACCCTGGGTTTAGCAGCGTCGGCGAGACCGATCTGGTGATAGATCTCCAGGAGTTGAGAAGTGTGGTGCTGGCGCCTGGACAAGACTTTGTATCGGTTGGACCTGGTGCCACGTGGGGAGAGGTGTATGAAGTACTTGAGAAAGATGAGTTGACTGTGGTTGGCGGTCGGGTATCGCAAGTGGGCGTTGGAGGATTGCTGCTAGGTGGTGGGATGTCGCAATTTTCGAGTCGGTGGGGGATGACCTGTGATAATGTGAAGAATTTCGAGGTGAGTAGTGCAATTCGCATCATGTTGGGAAGTAATCGATGAAAATGTGCAGGTAGTACTCGCGAAATTGGAGATCGTCAATGCAAACGAGCATGAGAACTAGGATCTCTTCCGGTCTTTGAAAGGAGGCGGATCAAACTTTGGCATTGTAACAAGATTCGACTTGTACACATATCCTGACTACAAAGTCTTATGTACTTGCAAGATGTACAGCGCCAATGATACTGAGCGTGTCATGAAAGCTGCTGTTGAAGTACGAAAAGCTATGGAGACCGATGATCGAATTGGCTTCTTTCTGACTTGCACCGGGGACTTGTTTGTGGCAGGAATGCTGCACCTCGGATGGACGTATTCGCCCGTATCCGCTTTCAAGGCTTCTAATGAGATTACGCTGCTGATGGTAACAGTTCCGGAAATGGATGGGACGACATCTTCTGTCGCAGCAGCTGTGAGCATGAACGAGCCTGCAAAGTACGTACATCTCCCTCCGAGTTGAACAAGCCGACCATGGGCGTAGACGCGAAAGTAGTACATTGACCTTGCTTCCCGATATCGACCTGTACGTTGGGCTTCAGGATGTTTTGCAGACAATCAAAAGCAAAAGTGCCGCAACAACTTCCGAGTCTTACTCCCTCATTTTCACTTACCAGCCAGTTGCAAAAGCTTCTGCCAAGGAAGGCAACTCTTTGAATGTCTCTCCAGTAAGTCAAGCATGTAAGTTTAACCAATTCTCCTGTTATGTGAAACGTGGGTAGAAACCTCCGAAGATGAGTTGGCACGAAAACAGATAAGGGCATTGAGCTCTAGGATTGAAACTGCAGCACAAGCTCGTGGGCTACTTTTGGACTTCAAGTTCATGAACGATGCTTTCTTATATCTAATCTCCACTGTAAAGTTATGGTAATGAGAGTTTGGCGCTGCTTGATGCAGCTAGGCAGAGATGGGACGCAGACGGTGTCTTGGAAAGACTTCAAAATGGAGGTTTCTTGCTCTCAAGGGCATGACTTCGTTGCCCTCCTCGCCAAGAATTGAAAGTTGGGTCATTCTACTCGCAGCTGATAGACTTCAGTAGACGTGACACACCTGCAACTTCCCATATCTACAATGTAGGACGACATTCTGTGATAGCAAAGTTGAACAGTGATGATACATTGAGCAAGTGACTCAGCCGAAGCAAGTTGCTATCACTCATCCAGAGCTGGGAGACAATGCATAATGTCCTCATCGGTGTGAGAGCATAGGAAATAACTGTTTGAAAAGAGCATATACAAAGAATGGTGCGCAAAGGTCACGGTTTACCTTCGAGCTCGTACCTCATCAGTGCGGACCTGACTAAAAAGACCTAAGATTGGAGGCTGGAGCCACGATATCGTGCTAAGAAGATACAAGTGAAGAGCACTGGCTGCCCAGGATCCCAAGAAAGTGAGACATAAAGATAGAACAATGGATACGTGTTCCTATCGTGAATGCAGAAGATGCTGAACACCTTTCGTGGGATGCCCAAGATGTTCAGGAACAATCTCATGAACCCCAGCCTCCCGACTGGGCAACCGGCGGTGACCCATGGGCGGTGAGGCCGGCAGAATGTTCTTAGCGAAGATCGCCAAACCTTCACGGGCGCATTGTTGACCTTCCGAAAAACAAACAATACCCAGCACTCTTCAACAAATTGATGACGCCGCAATCCAAGTGGAACTCAAACTTGTAAGTTACGAGACACATCCAATTTCCAAGGTCTCCGCTGTCCTTGGAATCTGCCAGCGCGACCTTGGAAGCTGGGTGGTGTCGTGTTGGTCCCACCCCAGCCACCCCGCTTGATTTCTTCCCAACCTCCTGCACCTCATCTGCGGGAGGTACTTCTAGTCCTGCGGGCAGATGCATCTGCAAAACTCTAGACCATATTCAAACGCCTCTTTTGTACATTACTCACTACTCTCCATTTCCGCATCCCTCGACCCTTATCGCATTGTTCCTTTACTCACTCCCGGACAATTGAATCACTCACCAAGGACTGGGGAGACTACAGTCCACCGCCTTCCTGTACATTTGAGCGATTTCCTTTCTTCTCTGTACAATACCCTTCTTCATTTACATAATGTTTTCGAAATCGATCTTTGTTCTTGCAGCAACAATCTGTGAGCTAGCTGCAGCGCAAACATACTCTTCTTGCAATCCTCTCTACACAAGTAAGTCGTTCTTTCAAGACCGCGCCCACCGAGTTCTACACTAACTACTCAACAGCTGGATGTCCTGCAAATACAGCACTTGGAAAAGCGATCAGTGTCGACTTCACGAAAGGCGAGGTCAACTCTTTCACAGCCAGCGGCAATCCCACCTACGATTCGAGCGGCGTCCACTTCACGGTCTCAGGCAGCGGAGATGCACCTCAACTCGCCAGCGTGTTCTACATAATGTTTGGGAAGGTTCAGATCACAATGAAGTCTGCCCCTGGGGCAGGTATCGTTAGCACGCTGGTGCTGCAATCGGATACCCTCGACGAAATCGATATGGAATGGCTGGGAGCAGACGACTCGGAGGTCCAAACGAACTACTTCGGGAAGGGAGATGTCACGACTTACAATCGAGGAGCTTTCAATCCTGCACCAAACAATCAAGGAGAGTTCATCACATACACGATCGATTGGACAGAGGAACAAATCAAATGGTCTGTTGGTGATACAGTCGTTCGAGTCCTTACCCCAGCCACGGCAGACACAAACCAATACCCACAATCACCCATGCAGATCAAGTTTGGATCATGGTCAGGAGGAGATTCATCGAACCCATCTGGAACCATTTCTTGGGCTCGTGGACCGACGGACTATTCCAAGGGGCCATTCACAATGACTGTCCAGTCCATCGCGGTGACCGACTACTCGACAGGAACACAATATAAGTATGGTGACACCAGCGGCAACTGGGAGTCCATCGAGGCTGTTGGTGGCAAGGTCAACGGCAATGCTGGCGCGGCAGGATCTCCAGTAGCCACAGCAGATGTCCCAGCTGTCACATCAGCATCACCATCCATTCCAGCCGGACTTGGAGACAATCACGGCTCAACAGCCCACCAAACCGGCTGGCCTTGGGTCGCAACTACAACACTCTCGACCGTAACATCCGTGCCCACCGTGGCCGGAATACCAGATGGATGGATCATCACCTCATCCGGAAAAATACAGCCTGCAAGTTCTGCGGCAGTACGTATGTCCTAGCCCCTCCCCTTGTCTCGCGTATTCGAGCGCTCTATAATGACATACTAACAATTTGCAGATATTACCACTATCAACCCCTTTCTCTTCAGCGGGCCTCTCGCCCTCGCCATTATATCCGCCTATTGGAGGTGGCCTTGATGTATCCACGGGTTTCGATGATCGTGGATTTCCTACTACATACACTCGAGAGTATGGCTGGCAGACGATGCCGAAAAGCTACGACGAGCAGGGCTTTTTGATCACGGGCGCTCCGACGGCAACGGCTGTAGGCCAGGGAGAGGAGACGCCTTGTTTTGGGCCAAATTGTGGAAATGCCGGAAAGGTCGTGGGCACGAGCAGTTCAAAGGCGTTTGGTGCACAGCAAAGCCCAGCGTGGGAAAACGCTGCTCTCTTAGGAGCGGCGGCTGCGCTGTTTGAGAGACTGCTGCTTTGAACGGACTTCATTGTCATGTGCTCATGACTTTGCTATGGGGCTGGAGTATGGATGGGCATTGGAAAAAAGGGTATAGGAAATGGGTCTGGACATTGGGAATTGGAGATTGGGACTTGGACCTTTGAATTGGTCAAAGATGATGAAAATGATGATACATGATGGACATGACCAATCAGAACATCCTGGGAATAGCTTACGCGATCCTTAATTTGAGCAACGTTTTACGATCCTTGAAACTTCGAAAATTGGTTCAACTCGCCCGTGACAAGACTATTTACAGTACTGGCAGGTATACTAAGAAATAGAAATCAAACAGGATGAGAAAGCATCGGCTGTTTTTATAGAAAAAGAAGAGAATGCAAACGAATGAAAGGCATTGTAAGACAGCAGCCATACCCTTTCATAATTAACAATTTACTGCTACGATTAAAAAATGAGACAAGTTTACTAGCCGGTGGAAACGCACAAGCTATCAGAAACCACCTGGGGAGATGATATATTTCTGCTTAGATGATTACAAACGCAACCGAGAAAGTCCACAAGCTATATCGATAAGGCAGAAGAGCGCAAATACTGTTTTCAGGCCCACATTGTGTTTGTTTATAGCTCCCAACTCTCATTCTCGCTAAAATAAAAGGTCGAGATATACACGAGACCACGCACTTTCCCAACTTCCCCGACATCCAACATAGTACTGCCTCTCCTTTCGAAGTCGAGCCAGTATCCAAGACCAAGTCCGGAGGCGATTAGACGGATCCATAAGCCTCGCCTGCTCATCGCCTTTGCTTCGTTCGCATCGTAGATCCTCCACACTCTCAATCTCATCACGAATAGAAGCCAGCTCTGATTGAACGGGTAATCGATCTTCAATTTCTTCCTTGTAAATACCTCTCATCCCAGCGAAAATTTCATGATTAGTGTACTTAATTGACAACCGACTCCACCATTTCGGATCCAGCACAGTCCGTCCTTCCCCAAGATCCAACCATTTAGTCGTCACAAGCGCAACTCCCAGGTCCGCACAGTCCTGAAGCTCGATCTGGAACTCGGTCGGGCAGTATACACACTGCCTCATCCCAGAACTTCGAATGCATTGCTGGGCTTCATGGTCGTGGTCGAGTGTGCACTGTGCATGTTCTGGAAGACGAGACTCGAAGGTGAAGCCAGGGATGCCAACGTGGTGGCATATGCCTACACGGGCTGTAATCGGTATTTGTGGCTGATGGCCTTTTGGAAATAAGAAAGACTCTTGGACTCGGAGGAGTAGAGATCCGTTGATGATCTTCGCTCGTGACAAGAATTGATAGGGGATACTTTCTCGGGTGCCCGTGAACCTGCATGTGAAATACCGCAAAAATTGACTGTAGTCGAGTCCTTGGCGGTAGAGTTTCATCATAGCTGCGATGGAAAGGAATGTGATGTCTTTGTGGATGTAGATGTACACACCGCCGAAAAGTTCTGATGGGTAGCATTCTTTGCTTCTGTGTGTGGAGCTATCGATTTCATGGAGTATCGAGCAGTGAGAACAGAGTACATGGTTCGAAAGGTCAATCTCCAGGAGGCGCAAGAATTGCCTAAGGCCTTGTTTCTGACTCGAGTCTATGAGTGCCTACCAGTATTTCGTTCCGATTATCTTGAGCACCGCACGACAACAGTGTGTGAATGAGGCTGCAGAAGCAGGCGATAGAAAATGTGTGATGTGGAGAATCATCTCACGTGGCAGGTCCAACAGGACGGTCATGGCTTCGTAGAGAAATGACGCTGCTGTAGGAGGTGGACCAAGTATGTAGTCGTTCACCTGAGGAAATATTGTCGCAAAGTATTCGGTCATTGTGGTGACATTGACGGTAAGTCTGCACTAGCAGTTGTTGGCGGCGGGAACTTTGTGGGTAATGCTACACTTGCTACCTTAATCTAGCGGATGGGTCTTTCGTCTTCATTACGATAATGTAGACCGAAGAAGTACTGCTTTAGAACATTTCTATGTCGTGGAAAGTTATGGCACAATCAAAGACTCTGACTTGATCAACGATACCCATCATACCGCACTTTCAAGTGTCTCCTCTTGCTCCTTCTTAGGGGCCGCAGCGAAGATACCTCGTCCGCCTGTGGGGTCATGACCATCTTTTTTGGCAGCCGCAGCAGCTGAAACAGCAGCATCAACCTCTTCTCGATGTTAGCAATTTAATCTAGGACATATCGAAAGCAAGCGAAATTTTACCCACCTTCATACTCCTCATTCGTACTCGCCCATCTCCACAACTTCTCTCTCCTAAACTCCTCATAATCCCACTCCGTCTTCTCCAGTCGCGCCTCAGGAGCCGTGAAGATGTACGTCTCCGACTGCCTCTCCTCGCCCTCTACCTCCTTCTCACCATCTTGCACTAGCAGCTTCACCTTGACCTTTTCTCTCGTGTACTCGTCTCCCTCGAAGATGTCCAAGCGGAACATGTCTGCATCCGATAGGCCGGTCACGTAAACGCCGCGGACGGAGTGGCCTACTTCGGGCACGACGCCAGGGTAGTCATCGCCGAGGACTTTGTGACGGCAGTGGTTGTGGAGGATGGCTGGTGTGCGAGTGAGATTGCCGGCGAGGATGGTGGTTACAGGCGTGAGACTTTCGTCGCCGTAGATGACACGATAAAGGACTTCGCGGGCCATCTACACATTGTTTACTTAGCGATTTCCATTTGAAAATCATGCATACGCCAAAGATATGTGGTCACATACCAAGGTGCCATAGAAGAAGGCTGAGTTGTCCCCCATTTTTAACGTCAATGCACGAGTTGCAAGAGAAACTAAAGTTGTTGATCAGTAGAAGAGAGCAATTCGCTTCTGCTGAGATCACATTCCGACATGGGTGAAATATAATCTATATCATGATGAGGGTCTTTGTCGTGGTATCAAAGAGGCGTGTTTCTTCCCAAAGCAAGCCGACGCGAAGATAAAGTCGGCCATCAATTCCGATAGCCTTTCGGCCAATCAGCTTTCAAGGACATGCACGCAGCCGTCAGCATGCAGAACCTACAATAATTTGTGAAGACATCCTTTCAGATTTCGGTTCCATTTTTCAAACAATCCAGAAATCCAGGAAGAGGTCGTACAAAATCTTGTGACGTTCTCATATGGCGGGGACTACCAGAAAACATGGAAGCTGGGGAATAGAAAAATAGCTTATCTGATCGGGACCGAGGTCAACAAATACTGTATCCGAACCCCTGAAAATGCCATCAAAGGCTGAGACCTCGCCTACCAGACCACTTGGCAAAAGCTTCTCTCCTTCCCAATCAATAACCCACGATATCCCACAATATGCACCGTTAGATCTTCGTATCTTGACCGAACTCTCCACGCGTCGAATCCCAGGCCCAGGAAGCAGGTTTGCGGTACCTGACAGATCGCGCTCATCTCAATGGGGAAGGTCAGGTACGGCTTGGCGCTACACGTGCAGGCATCATGGCCATCAAATGGTGATAACGGATCAACGGTTCTGCGGAGGTCGCCACTAATGTATCCTTGAAGGCGGCTGGTTCCTGGAAAAGAGCTGTGAAGTGAATCCCCTGCCCAGCATTGCTTATGCTTAAAAGAACTCTTGGAACCCCTTGGCTCTTGCTTTCAATGGTTCCCCATCAAGGTCCTTTGCTTGACCAAGAATCGCCCAGTCTTTGTCTTTAGACTTATCTTCGGAAGAAGCATTGGCCAAGATGAGATCTTCGAACCTTCTTATCTTAGTTGCAGCTGTCGGCTCTGCTGTGGCGTGCGATTCGTGTTATGGCCCCTCTTCTGAGGTCGTCCATGAACGACTCGTCCCTAGAATTCAGCCCGAGTCACAGGACAGCACAGTCAATCCTAAAGCACCTCTGGAATGGGGCCAATTGAACTTCTTGCACACTGTATGTCCATTTTAAAGCCAAAGCGTTTGCCCTCAACTTTGTGTATGATTTGAAAGCTGACTTCTGCCGCTAGACTGATACCCATGGTTGGCTTGAAGGTCATCTCAAGGAACAAAACTATGGTGCTGATGTAAGTTGAACAATTATATTCTCGGGGTGCTTTAGAAATCCCGAATAAAGCCACAAGTCTCCCGGTATACAAAGTCCTGTACTAACTTCATGTTTACAGTGGGGAGATTTTGTCTCTTTCCAGAGACACATGAAGCAGAAGGCTGGGAACCTTGCCGTTGATCTGTTGGTCGTTGACACAGGTAGGAGCTACGGCTGTGATATCATTGACCTTGACTGACTTCCGGCCAAAGGTGACCTTCACGATGGTGCTGGGTTGAGCGATGCCGTATTGCCCAATGGCGTTCTTTCGAATCCCATCTTCGACGAGATTGACTATGACGTTCTTACCATTGGTAGGCCAGATTTGACCCATCTTGAATGCCTCTAACATGATCCCCAGGAAATCACGAGTTGTATGTCTCTGAGATTGCATATGAACAGTAAGTCCTTTAAGCGATCTATGAGGATTCAGGCTAATTGTCAATGCCAGCTTCTACAATTTCAGCAAGGTCTGGGGAGAGAAATATGTGACTAGTAATGTCCAAATCCTCAATCCAGCAACTGGAGCCTTCGACTATATCGGAGCCAAGTATCGGTACTTCTCGACTGCTCATGGTAAGCACAGTCCATTCAGAAGCCCACGGATTCGAGGCAGCATCTGACATACCATTTAGGTCTCCGCATCATGACTTTCGGGGTTCTGTTTGATTTTACCGGAAACTCAAATGTTTCCAAGGTGATCAAAGCTGCGGACATGGTGAAGCAGCAATGGTTCCTCGACGCTGTCAACTACGACCAGCCGATCGATCTGTTCCTCCTCGTTGGCCACAACCCAGTTGACAGATCCGACTATGCAAACACTCTAGGACTCGTTCATTCGACTATCCGAGCTCTACGCCCAGATACACCAGTTCAAGCATTCGGAGGACATTCTCACATTCGAGACTTCAAGGTGTATGATGATAAGAGCACAGCACTCGAATCTGGTATGTGACCTTCTCAGCAGATATGAACTTTGACTAACGGCTTTTAGGACGCTACTGTGAGACTCTTGGCTGGCTTTCAATCAGCGGTATCAAGTCCTCCAGCTACACTGGTTTGATGCAACCACGTGGTGTCGCCAACCCTTCGAGACCAGCCACCAATACATCAACTTCTGGCCTCGTCTACTCCCGCAGATACCTCGACTGGAATCGAAGAACCTTCGAATACCACGCCACCAATTCCCAAGCAAGCACTTTTGACTACCACAGTGGCTTGAGAGTGTCAGGAGATATCACCGATGTCCGCAAGAAGCTCAATCTCACATCTCTTTACGGCTGTGCCCCAGCAACTTACTGCCAATCGTGCAAGCCCTTCGGCGCAGAAGGAAACATCTTCTCACTGATCCCCATTGCACTCGGGGCGACCGTAATCAACGCCTCTCGATCTGACATCGCACGCTACATCATCGTCAACTCGGGCAGCATCAGATTCGACCTCGTCAAAGGGCCCTTCACTTACGACGACTCTTTCATCGTCAGTCCCTTCAACGACGCCTTTCAATACATCCCCAATGTCCCCTACGAGATGGCTCACAAAGTCCTCGCTGGACTCAACGGCGCGGTCTTGCCAGATAAGCGAGGCGAAGGTCTCGTTTATGGATCCATGCCACAAGTCAAAGACTCTTGCGTCGATCCAATAATAAGTCTCATCACCGGAACCGGCAGCGAGCTCAAGACACGCGGAATACATCGCCGCCAAACTGTCGCTTCAACACCCGGCTACGTAACAACCGATGACTTCGGCACCGACGGCGACGATACACCACATACCAAGATCCCATCTTACACACAGCCAAACTACATCCAAGGCAACGCATCGTTCCCAGCTGATGGTTCCAACCCTGATGTCGTGGACGTCGTCTTCTTTGACTACTTCGCGAGCGTGGTGGTGAATGTTCTTAATGGGTTTGGGGGCGCTTACTCTATGGCTGATGTGGCGTATTATGTGGACAAGAGCTATACGGCGCAGAATTATCTGCCGGATTATGCGAAGCTGGAGTGGCAGGCGAATGTGCTGAATTGTCCTGTTGGCGAGGGAGTTGGTTATGATGAGTAGATTGGAAAACGGCGCGAGATGAATGGTAGATAGGATGGCGGTTGTGAGCCGGGGGAAATCTTCGTGATTGGTATAAACGGCTATACCTGCCCATCTACCTTCGCGTATAATAATAATGCGATCATTTGATCCTACACTCGATCTACGCCGAGGTGATGATATGTCATGGGGTGTAAGAAAATCATCATCCAGTGAAAGTTCGCTTACATTTCCAGATATCAACATCTTTGATGATTTTAGTGAAGCTTTGTTTATATATCGATTGAAGGGACACCTCATCAATTACATTCCCAAATATAGGTTATATTATTTCATCTCAATGCAAAAGTCTTTATATTCTCCCTAACTGCACGTCTACCCATTACCTCCTTTTGGTGTGTTGAACATAACCACTATCCAAAACGCCAGCAATAGTCCGAGCCGCATTCATAATACATGTGTACATTATCACTCTCTGCTTTAAACAGACATCTTCATAGCAATAGCCTTGTGAGGCTCATACCCCTTCACAACAAAGTCTTCGAGCTTCCAGCCGTCGATGCTGCCGCCCTTCTCCCTCGTAATCTCCAGTGCAGGGAACGCCCTCGGCTCCCTCGTCAACTGGGTCTTAAGCGCATCCACATGATCAGCATAGACATGTGCATCTCCCAGCACATGCGTGAACGTCCCAGGCATCAAATCGCAGACGTGTGCAAGCATATGCGTCAGCAGCGCATAGCTAGCGATATTAAACGGCTCTCCAAGACCCAAATCCGAACTCCTCTGATAGACCTGGCAGTCCAATTTCCCCTTTCCCTTCTCACCATTCTCGCCTTTAGGATATGAAACGTAGAACTGTGCAAACATGTGACATGGAGGCAGAGCCATGAGTTTCATGTCCTTCGGGTTCCAAGCACTGAAGATAATCCTTCTGTCATACGGATTATTCTTCAATTTGTGGATTACCTCAGCCAATTGGTCGACTCCTTGTCCAGTATAATCCGTCTCTGCATCAACATATTCCGCGCCAAAGTGTCGCCATTGAAAGCCATAGACGGGTCCTAAATCGCCAACTGCGCGGTGTGAAAGGCCGACTGAGTCGAGGTATTCGCGCGATCCGTTGCCGTCCCAGATCTTGATTCCGGCTGCTGCGAGGGGCAGAGAGGATGTCGAGCCTGAGATGAACCAGAGGAGCTCGCCGATGACGGCGCGGAGGAAGACGCGTTTTGTGGTGAGGAGTGGGAGGATGGGCTTGCCTTCTGGGGAGGTGAGGGAGAATTTCATGGGGCGAGGGGCGAAGATGGAGTAGGTTCCTGTGCCAGTTCTGGGAGGTGATGTCAGTGAATATAGCAGAATATCCGGGACAGTGAGAATACCTATCTGGACGATGTTCCCCCTTCTCAAGACAGTCCCGGACCAGGTCGAGGTATTGATATTCTTCGTGTCTTGGGAGATTAGAAGTGCCATTTTGTTCTGCAATCTTCACGGAGGATCGGGAAATAGTCTCTGGTTCCATGATTGATGGTGACATTTTCGTCGTGTGGAGTGTTGGTGTTGTATTGTGAAGTGAAGAATTGGAAAGGAGGGGCCAGCTTTTGGGCAGACGCGTATAGTGCATTTGCGACGCGACTTGCCAAGGCTGGAAGCAACCTTAATCACGAGCTAGCCATAAGCAGACTAGCGAGGACAGAATCACCACCCTTTGGCTTTACTCGAGGCCGTCCTTTCACATGATGGTTCTCTTTGAAGCAGTGTCTTTTCGTTGTTGTATAAAATAAATACACCGGACTAACTAACATTCATGATTTCGCTTAATGCTCACATATGCTGACCGAAGAGGCCTTGATTTCTTACCAGGCTGATTGTTTGTTCGAGACATATCCGATTCCCTATCCGTCGAAAAGGAAGTTGCTGATGCTTTGTAGGCCGTCGTTACGTGGATTGCCTGTGCCTTTCATGATAGCATCCCGGGAGAAGAAAAACACGGACATCGCACTGGCACGCCATATCTGCTTAGGACACGGCTTGCCTTGCCACAACAGCGACGGGCTGAACAGAAACATGATCAGGATAAAATTTATAGGCCTCAAAGGACTACTTCTTCATTCAGCTCATAGGAAGCTTCCTAAGAACTCCAAGATTGTCTGGTACCCCTTTCGGTAGTCCTCCAGCACGGCGCTGTTCTCTAGATCGCCGCGGGCGGCCATGAACGCGTGGATCTGTTTGTCGAATGTCGTGACAACCTTGGGCCCTTCAGGGTTCTCGCCGAAGTTCTGGACGTCGGCAGCCACTTCGTCCTTGGTGGTCATTATGGCAAGAGGGATCGAAAACCCTATTGCATCCGATGGATCGAGCATTGCTATTTGCAGCTACGAACTGCCACTTGTCCTGGAACCCTCTCGTAGCTTCTGCACGGCCTCCGGAGTAGCACCTTGTGCGGTCTTGACCACTTCCGCCCTCGCTAAAGCAGGATTTGCGGTTAAAATAGTGACTTAGGTGCTTTTCAGAAGACGATACGTCAGTGAACGCAACGCCGTAGGGAAATCTGAAGAAGTCCCCAGCCATAAGCTCGATGACTACAATACACGTCAAAAGAGATCTAGACTGTGACTTCGCATGTCATGATATAGATCTCAAGATTCAGTAACTCGCTTAAGCCTCGGCTAACATGGTTTGTTTACATTCGCGAGAAGTGATGTCTTTTTGCTGGAATATTCTTCCCTTTGGAAGCCCCTGGATGATTAAAGCAATTCAAACATTCAATTCGGAATCGCCCTTATTGTCTGTTATGCCCTGCCAACAGGCCGGATTTGCGTGCATTCGAACACGCTCGCCGACCTGGAAGCCACCTACATTGTCACCCACTGCGGAGGTGGTACTTGCTACTTCGTGGCCGAGAGTGGTTGGGAGGTGACGGAGAAGTCCTTGCTTAAGTATGGTGAAGACGCCCGGGGCCAGCCCAGCGGATGCGACTTTGCCAAGAACTTCTTGATTCGAAGGAGTCGGGATGGGTGTCTCTTCTAGGTGAAGGTTGTGAGAGTCTTTGTGCAGGCGCACTGCTAACATGGTGTTGTCGTTCATTTCGGGTGAGAGAGAAGAAGGGTCACTGATCAGAGAGGTACGTGCGAAAGTGTGTTTCTGAATGTGTTTGTATGTGTAAGGAGAAGATGAACCTTATGCGGAGCTGCAGTGCTGCAGTTTTCGATGTTTCCCTTTGGAATTACAGCAAATTATCGGGTGGAATCGAGATGAGCGAAAAGAGATCGAGGATGGATCTAAGAATCAGGTTTAGAACACCGCCCAGAACAGTTGAAAATCCGGCCCCCATACCTTGTACCTAAACCACGGACAGAGGCGGAGTGCCGAACTTGGGCTTCCGAGAAATGGACTTTGTAAATCATCCATGGGACTCTGCTTCATTTCCGCCTGGGCAGTGGGATAGGCGGGGTATTGTGCGGCTACGTGAACCCTGTTCCTAACTTCCTGAAGCCATCTCCCCGTTGGAAGTATTGTTGATTTGTGCCGACCACCGTGACAAGTATGTAAATAAATCAGAAGGACATAGTGTAAATACTGTGTTTTGCGTTGCTGATTTGGCGAGCCGACTGAATGTCTGAAGCAGCAAAATGAGACTTGCCCATCTAGTTTGCAAATTAGACGAGAGAACAGCATTACAAGGTAAAATCCTCTCTTTGTAATCTGAAACTGACCATGAAGCTATCGTTTTCCACTTGTATCATTGTAGATATGGGATTGACTGTAGGGTTTACGTAATTGGACCAGACGTCTCTGGCACTATCGCGAAAAGAATGTCCAAACCCACTCTGCTCAGCAAGCTGGGCCCCATCCTCATGACAGGGTTGAGTTGGCTTCTTATCCATTTTGCGTCGCCCTTGTCGCTGTGCCCGTGCTAACAAGTTGATTCAAAAATTCGAGGTCACCTTCAAACATGAACTCCCCGAGATCTATCCCCAGTGGTGAGGTATTTGAATTGAGGTTTGGAGGAAAATCGAGGAACATATCACCGCTCATTGCATAACCTTCGTCATAGCCAAAACCTGGTGGTACATTGGCCATTGAGGCCATATTAGCGTGTGAAATGAGAGGCATGGAGGAAGGAGTTCCAGCTGTCAAGAGAGTTAGTACACCACCGCCACTGCTCACACGGTATCGAGAGCTTACATGACATGTCCAAAACCTCTATGATCTTCTCGACATACTCGGCGCACCTGTCAATCATTCTGTTTCCGGTGTCAAGCTTTCTTAAGGAACTCGCCGCCGAGACCAAGGATTTCTGTAGATCATCTGTAGAGATTGAAGATCGGAGAACACTCGGTCCACTCCCATTTTGCGATCGGACAACCAAAATGGTAGCAAATAGTACAAGAGCAGCATTAAAAGTGTAGTAGAGACTGAACCACCAGGCGCCTAGCCATCTTCGTCGCTTATCCGTGGAGTTGACGATAGTGCTGATTACAGATATTATTTCCGTTGAGGAGTGCGTACAGACCCTGAAAACCACGCCAATGTCAGCTTCTTAAATTACCACCAAAGGAGAACGTCTCCGAATATCAATGTTCTTTGAGCCTGCACTTTGCCATGGTCGCCTCATAATTGAAAATCTGTCACGGAAATGTGCCTCGGGCGGGGTAAAGGAAAATCGGTGCTTACAAAATACTGTTGCTACCTATCTGCTGTAAAAGACTCGAGTTTTGGGGACCTTCGTTTAACGAGTCGCTTCCTTTGATGTCCAAGAAACTCTCCAAGATTGGTCGGTGCAGCAGGATACGGAGATTATGATGTCGCAAGGTTAAAATAATTCGAAACTTTTCTAAGGTTGGCACGGTATGATCCCCTAAAGCTGGGGATGGGGGGATCTCGGCTGCAGGCCTCAGGATCAGCGCCGGGGGTAGACCACGTTCCCAGCTGACGAGGTCCTGTTCCAATTGCAGGATGCGAGATATGTTGTCCATAACGCTCACATGCCTGTCGGATCCAAGATTGCTATCGTAAGACGTCTTTATGATATTCCACATAATCTTGTAGAGAGTTCTGGAGCGACGATTATCAGTGTGGGCATTACAATGCACTCGAGTTAACAAAGCTCACATGGTTGCGTTAAAAAATTCCAGGCTGACTTCGTGGTGTGGCATTATTGGTGCGGGCGAGTCCCGAGTCCTAACATGACATGGAAGATCAATCATCAGGTAATCCTCCGGAATTGCTGCCGGTCTGCCAAATGTCATACTGAGTGTTCGATCAAGGATCACACAGCCGTACCACGTTCGTTTCCTATACTCTTGAATCAACGGAGAGAGATGTTTTGACGCTTTACTTGAATGCAGTCCAAGTTGTAAGGCGGCTTTGACAGCAAGCCCATGGATGGTCCATGTCTCTACCGATCTTTGCGTACCTTGAAGATACTGTCCCATAAGGAGGAGGAATTGGACTAATTTAGTAAGTAAGACTTCACCGCGGACGAAATAGTGGCAATACTGACCAATCTCAAGACTTGTGCCCCGCATGACTTGCTTTTCACATATGGCCATCGCACGTTGGTAGTATACGTTGGATTCCTGGGCACGTTTTTCTGCGCTAACCTCAACATTGATAGCCGTGCTTGTCGCCATTGCCATGACCATATTGAGCAGTCCGAGCCAGGACCTCCTCATTCGCGTGAAATTGCTGCTTCTCATTGCCTCGTAAGACTCCCAAAAGGACTCTTCGTGGATGTATGGAAATAACAAGCCAGTGTCCCGAAAGTACTGCGAGATCAATTGGCAAGTCCGTTCTTCGGAAGGTAATGCGTATGTGTCCATCGCCTGCTCATTGGCCGGTGCAATACTTTTCCTCATCTCTTGGTGGCCAAAAGGCGATGAAGGTCTCGACGCGTGCATCACACCGATTTCTGACTGCAGCATCTGGTTTCCATTCACATTAGTATTGGTCTGGGCTGGAACGGCGCAAGAAAGTTGAGCCGCAGCACGACATATATGGCGATTAAGGGCGATATTCGACGAGGGGCCTGTAGACAATTAGCGAGTGCTTAGGTCAACTTTGCATCGATTCATGGTCACCAAAAAAGCCACAATCCTGTTCGACACTGAATATAACGCCACCCACACCATCCGTCTCGTCCTCCAGAGTGACCGTTTGCTGCACGTTTGGTCCAGATACATTCGCGGGAGTTTCCTGCCTGGCTGAGGTCGTACCGTCTATGCCCTCGGGATAACTTCCGTCGTTTTCGGTTTCATCTGCAAAATCCATACGCCGCGGCGATTGTACTGCTTGAGAAGCTTGAAGCGCAGATATATTTTGTTCTACAAGCTTGAGCCTCTCCTCGATAGAGTAGAGATAGTCCTTCCCAACGATAGCATTGACGGTCGATGCTGGCTGAACATACACACAATTGAAGTTCAGGTCATTACAGGCCGAACACTTTGGCCTCATGCCATCGCACTACCGATAATTCGTGTTTCAGCAAGCTGTTCATCTGTGACAGGCTAGAATCAAGTCAAAAGCAGAGAGACCTCAATCGCGATGACAAGTAACACTGAGCAACTGACGCAAGCCGTACAAGACTGAAAAGCATATGAACAGTGGGAGAGGTTCCTGAGCCTATGACCTAAAGCCTGAGACCTACGATCTCAAGCCCTTGGAGCCAGTGAGTGGCGGCGAGGAGGAGACGGAACTAGATAACAGGAAGACAATATTGACCTACACGTGACTTTCTGGTTCTGCATGCACTACATGCAAGTGAAATTCGTCGGCGTTTGGCGCCAGCTGTCTCCATTATCGAATTAAAGTGAGCGGAGTGCTGTATTAGTATGGAGGGCCCCAGGGAGGAAGAGGATAGAGCGAATATTGCACACGAATCCTTCGGGTGCCAGGCCAATGCAACTCGAAGTCTCCTCGTTATGTGGGGGGCGATAGTCGGAATGGTAAGTAGGTGGTGGGTATTCGTGGGGGCGAGGGAGATAGCAAGAGATGTTATCAATTGCAGGCAATTTCGAGGGGATTGTGAGGAGACAAATAACGGTCGTGGACTCCAGCCAGCATGAAAGTTCGTCGATGTTGCGGGGAAGGTTTGGGGCTTTTGGGGTGGGGGCTTACTTTTTCAGGGGAAGCGAACGGGCCTGAGGAAACTAATAGCCTGACTGGCAGCTGACTTATGTTACAAGCACTGTACCTTTCTCTACCCCATAAAATGACTTACTGGCATTGGCACCGGCATTCTCGAAAGTCCGCAGTCCGCTTGCGTTACGCCCACCCAAGGATACCTAAGGTAGGTAAGGAGAAAGTACATAGGTAGGCAGGTAATTAAGTCGTGAATGGGATGAGACACGAACTGCTTGTTGTGCTCAATTTTGGATGACACAGCCATGAAAATGCAACAGCCATACCGTTATACAGCCAAGAACATACTCTACGGGTAAGCTTTACCCACGCAACTCTACAAGCAATAGTTTCCAATGCTTAAAATATCGTAATCTTTTTTCCCATCCATCATTGAGAACTTTAAACTTGCGAAGAGTCAATTGAGATTCATCATTTGTTGATTATGATAGTCTTGCTCCGCACATGTTCAGAAAATCCACGCCCAACCCCGAACCTTCTCCAGCCACGCTCTCCGTACCCGCCATGTGGCAGAGTACTCTCACCGTGGACCGTGGAACCATTGATATGAATTGCTCCGACCTTCAGCTTCTGAGCCAGTCGAAGAGCCCGAAAATGTTGCTGGGGATAGATTGCAGCTGGGAGACCACAACGACACTCGTTGACGATGTCGACTGCTTCATCATCGCCCTCGACTGCCATGATCGACACTAGTGGCCCGAAAGATTCCTCGCTGAACTTGAGTCTGGATCCTGAGATGCTTGGAGGCTCCCAGAGACATGGGCGAGGTACTAAGAGCTGCCGCTTCTTCAATCACGAGCACGCTGTCCTCGACATTTATCGTTGTTCAAAGCACGGTGGCATGAATCTCTTCTCGCATGATGACCTTGTTCTCGTCCTCTCTCGAACTCAGGAGCTGTGCAAGACCGAGCAGCAGGCGTCGTCGATATGTTGCAGAGGTTTGACTCCATGTTTTGATGATTTGGCGCTGGAAATCACGGCGGCATGACAATACTCGATATCCGTACCTTGTGCTGTCACGCTCTGGTATTCAACTCCATTCTCTACTGCCGCACGTTGTGGTCGGATGGTCTTTACGTCGCCTGGCAAGATCACATACTGCCCATAGACTATGAGTGGTACGAAGGTTTTTATTCGGGACGCCATAACCAAGGTAGTCAGCGAATTGGGGCTGTGAAAAGGTCAAAATTATGCCTGAGAAGTCATACTCCTGTTGATCGAACATCTTATTGCGGGCACGTATCTACAATGTGGAGAAAGGCCCTGTACCTCATCCCGCTAGGTTACCGACACAAGTACTGGAAAAAAAGTATAGAAAGAAAGCCGGAATTCGATTTTTTTTTTCGGTGTTGGATCAGCTCCGTCGGGTTCTGGCAGAATGATTCTCCAGTCCCTTACGATGTTTACAGTTGTTCTGGGGCCCCTATTCTGGGGAAGAAGGTTCATTCCCTACACCTCCCTACAGTACTGCCCATAGCGGGGCCCTGGTGGGCCTGCTCCATCTCCACATGCCGTTCTATCCCCGCTCGACCCAGTACCGTTATCAATCAAGTCGAAAAGGTTAGATTCAGGCACAAAGTTTTCCCAATGCTTTCCTTTTTGTCCTCTTGCTCCACTGGTCTTTACACCAGGGTCTCACGAGGCCGCACTTCACTTGTTCAATTGGGAGGTCCGTTCAAACGGGCGCCTGGGTGGAAGCCCCTGGTCCCGGAGCTCGCATTGTGATACAGGAAGATCTTCCCATTCCATCGCTATCCAGTGAAGAGGTTTTCATCAATCTGTACCGGCGTATGTTAAGACTACTGACTGTGTTTCTCAGAGCTTTCCTATTCACTTTCACTAGCTGACTGGTTTCTGTTCCTTGAAAGCCACTCAGATGTCCATAGTACTTCGGACCACATCTCATGGAAGTACATATCGCGGGCCACGAAAGATTTAAAAAGTCGGCCTCGTGTAAGTAAATGCTGATAATGCGGCAGACCTGTCTTGTTCATGCATCTCATATAATCCTTCGACCAAAGGTGGTGTAGGTGTTGCCCTCGATGCCCTTCACAAGCGAGTGAAAGTCCAGCAAGTGCAATCTCATCGCTACTGAATGTCCGTATGGTGTTGATCAGAGTAGCGATATCCAGTAAACGTCCTGCAGTCCAGAAGTACTGCATTATAAGTCTTGTTTAAACGTGGTGTATTGACCTTGATACTCCACAACTCGATCTTCGACCAAGCGCCTGTGCCAAGGATCTGGTATTGTGTTACTGACCCGATCACTCCCCGACCAATCACAGAAGCGAGATGTCGATTCGAACCTTTCACACCCAGGCTATGGCGACTTCCCAGAGTTCACTTGACAATTAAAAATCTTCGCTGTGATCATTTACCTTCAAGAGAACTCATTTACTTTCAAACCATTCTTTGCCTCTTTAGATCTCCCAAAATGGTTGTTTGGCAACGCTTGATCCGGTTCGTAGCTACTGACGGTCGCACCTTGCGAGGAGAGCCTGTCCTCCCATTACCTGATTTCGATCTTGGTACCACCACAGCGGAAACGAAGCTTCAGGCGAAGGTCATTACCGGAGATGACTTGTATGATACATCTGGAGCTACCAAGGTCACTGAAGAGGTCGTCACGGTGAGGGAATTGCTGGGTCCGTTGACAAAATCAGACGTTCCCATCCTCAGATGTGTTGGCTTAAATTACGCAAAGCACAGTGAGTCTCCCGTTTTCTGGTTTGACCTTGTGTCTTGTTCAAGTTGCTCATGGCAATTCCAGTCAAGGAAGCGGGCCGCTCGCCTCCTCCATTCCCCTTCATCTTCTTTAAGCCCACGCCGTGCATCACGGACCACGGCGCAGATGTGATCATCCCAAAGATTTGCCAGGATGACCAGGCTGATTATGAGGGCGAGCTGGTCTGTCACCTCTCCAAATTTAATAACCCTAAGTCTGTTTCTAACTCGCCTATAGTGCATCGTGATTGCCCGTGACTGCAAAGACGTCTCAGAGGCCGATGCGTTATCCTACGTTGCTGCATACACCTGCGGCAATGACATCTCCTCTCGAAAATTACAAAGAGATCCAGCCTTTGCAGGAAGGATTCCCCAATGGGGTTTCAGCAAGGGATTTGACACATTTGCACCATTAGGTCCAGTCTTGGTCAACGCCAGCTTGATCGAGGACCCCTCCAAGCTGCACCTGAAAACCATCGTGGATGGGAATGTGAGGCAGGACGAGAGTGTTGCAGATTTACTCTTCGACTGTGCGTATTTAATCTCATATTTGAGTAGTGGAACCACGCTGGAGAAGGGATCCATCATCATGACGGGCACACCTGGAGGCGTTGGGGCGGGTTTGAACCCTCCGAAGTATCTGGTTCCTGGAACGGTGATGGAGGTGAACATTTCAAAGATCGGAACCTTGAGGAATGGGGTCAAGTTTGCTTGATGTACATAGCATTGGCCTGAGTATGTTGCAAAATGATGTAGTGTGCTGGCTTTAGAGTTGAATATTTTACACAAGATTTAGCACACAAACACGTAATGTGGCCGTGAGCTGTAATGTTTGAAAAGGGAGTAAAGTGAAGCCATGACGTTTATTAGATTACCGACCTTCCACTGAGTCGATTAGGACTCACCTGCTATAATCCAATGCAGAAGTGAGTTCCTCGACCACCTTAAGCCCCTAGCGGCAGTATCTTCTGAAAATTGCACAGACTACTGTTCGAGTGCTCAACCAGTAAGTAGTGTGGGACACTTCAGTCCTCAAATCGCCTCAATCTTGCACATCAAAACTGCCTACCTCTAACGATAAATGGATGTACATTGAAGCCATATTACGACCATCAAATACCTAACCCATTGCCTGCCGTAGATGTTGATTTCCCTAGACCGTACAAGCCAGCCCACGATTTTTCTACCTCTTTCTCTGCATCATAGCCATATGCCCACCACTGAGTCACAGGGTCACTCCACTGATTTGCACTCCAGCTAAAACTCCTGCCTTCTACCTCTGGCCTCATCGATTCATCCCTCAGCCTCTGCTCTTCTCCATCTGGGAAATGCCACAGTTTACCGTTGAGCAGACTTGCCTGCTGCATTTGGCCGGACCGCTTCATCCTCTCCATCTCATAGACTTTCAGTGCCGAAGGAACATGTTCTGGTGTATCGATGAGGGAGAGAACGGCAGCAAGTGCGGCGCCATCCTCCACAGCCATTGCTGCACCTTGAGACATATACGGTACCATGGCATGTGCAGCATCACCCATAATGACGACTTTATTGCTCGGCGCGATCCAGGTCTTGAGAGGGCTAGCACTCAAGAGGGGCCATTTGAGAGTGCTATCAATCATGCCAATGACTTTCGTCAGCTTTGGATCCCAGCCTACAAACTCTCGTCTCATCTCGTCAATGGCACCGGCTGCTTTCCAAGTGGTGAAATCCGAGGTGTCCACATGCGAGAGAACCATGTTGAAAGATTTCCCGGCCGCAATAGTGTATGACATGACGTGCCTGTCCTCTCCAATCCAGATGTTTAGCGAGGGTTTCTCGAGCAGCCAAGCAGTATCCGGATCTGCCTTCATCTTTTCCACGTCGACCGTTGCCCGATAGGCAGCGAAGCCTGTCGGCTTGACCACATTATCGACACCTCCTAGCAGGAGTTTTCTAGCATTAGACTTGATCCCTAGTTGCAGATTAGCGATTGACACTCGAAATTCCGGTGCATTGATAGCTCACCATCTGCTGCCACAATCAAATCAGCGGAGAATACTTCCCCAGACTGAAGCTCAACACTTGGAGCGTCCAAGTCGTACTGTTCGACACGGCTGGCGACCTTCACATCGACACCCAGCTCCAGAGCCCGCTTATACAGTGCCATATGGAAATGAGCCCGATGTACGACATAGTATGGAGCCCCAAAGTTCTGTCTGAAGTCTGGAACTAGTTTTGTGTAACCAATGGGGTTTCCATCTTCCCACCGCCGAAAGGTCATTCCGTTAGGCTCCACCACATAAGGATCGAGGAATGGTCCCAGACCCCAGGACTGAAGAAGCCGTGCCGAGTTGGATGGAATTTGTATGCCGGCTCCGACCTGTAACAACGTCAGGCATATTTAGAATACTATCAGTCAGCGGACTTCACATACTTCTCCTAATTCTGTAGCCTGCTCCAGGACAACAACCTCATGTCCGCGTCGAGCAAGAGCAATTGCACAAGCCAGTCCGCCTAGACCAGCCCCTACGACTATAATACGAAGTTTAACTTGAGCTGGACGTGGAGGAACAGCTTTGCTCTCCTTCTTCCCCTTGAGATTGTTCAAGAATTGTAAAGATCGGGTTGGGTGTGTTGGAGTATCGGTGATGACATGCCGTCCTGCTCGAGTATCGCTGTCATTTCGGTCTTTTTTGTCAGCGTCAGCGTCAAAGACGGATGCTTCTAGACTTGGTGCCATTTGGTGCAGGGGGACCTTGGAGCAGGAGTGCTAGAAATATCAACAAATGATCAGCAACTAGGTAGCAGCGAGAGGAGCTGGTACTGCGAATGGTGAAGCGCACTCATGGCCAACTATATTTTATTCACACCAAAAAGCTCGTTGCATGACATTCCCCGTCGTCACTAACATGTTCAGTGCACCTCGGGTGTTCACAGGATGCTAGTCCCCACTACCAGGCAAGCGAGGTCGCACATGACTAGGCTTTCCGATGTATCCCCTAGGCTCCCGCTCCGCATTCTTCCTGTCTGGGAGTAGGCAGGCAGTTATGGAAACATATGAAGTTCCACAAAAGTGAAGCTTTCTATCGTTATTATGGACAATAACGCTCTATATAGCTCCTATCCGCCCTTGTCCAGCGATTTTGTCAGAGTTCAATTGGTACATTAGCACAATTCCACAACGCCAGCAAGTTACCGAACTCTTCCAAGATCATATCCATAAGTCGTATTGAATACCATGGCGTCGCAGACCTTGACGGCTGCTGTTTCCAGCAATGTTCCTAATGGAACTGAGAACAGCCACAAGCTCTCCACCCCCACCGAGACTCTTCTCGCCGACCTTGAGGCCCAGAACACTAAGCCACTTTGGGCACAAATGAACAGACTCAACCCACCTTTACCCAATCCTACTGCAGTCCCTCATCTATGGCAGTACGAGAGCATCAGGCCACATCTGTTGCGTGCTGGCGAATTAATCAGTGAAAAGCAAGCTGAGAGACGAGTTGCTATGCTGGTGAATCCGGCTCGAGGTAGGTCCCTCCCCGTTCGGAACCCCTCTGCTTCGTCAAAACGCTGCAGAAAAAATACATTTTACTGACAGTTGATGACTAGAGGCTCCCTACACGACCGATACTCTCTATGCTGGTCTCCAATTGGTCATGCCTAACGAGACGGCACCAGCACATCGTCACACTGCCTTCGCCATGCGTTTCATTATCGAAGGCACTGGTGGGTTCACTGCGGTCCATGGCCGCCGCATAGCCATGACACGAGGCGATGTCATTCTCACGCCAACCTGGAATTGGCACGATCACGGCAAAGATGGATCCGGACCCATGATTTGGCTTGATGGCCTCGATCTTCCAAGTTTTGTCCACTTCCCTGTCCACTTTGTCGAACACTACAAGGAAGCTAGATACCCAGCAAAAGATGTAGACACAAGTTCGAGCCAGATCGTGTTCCCATGGTCTAGGATGAAGAAGTCGCTCGATGAGGAAGCAGGCGACTGGGTGGCGAAGAGATACCTTCGAGCAGGTGGGCATGAGGTCTCTAAGTCGTTGGGCGGCGGTGCAGAGCGCCTGGATGCAGGCAAATACTCACCAGCAACACAAGAGACCTCTTCGTCTGTCTACCATGTAATTGAAGGAAGCGGCTACAGCACCATCGATGGTGAGACCATCCAATGGAAGAAGTCGGACACATTCTGCATTCCTGCGTGGAAGGAGTATCAGCACTTCGCCAACGATGGGGAGACTGTTTACCTGTACCACTTTGATGACAAGCCTATGCTAAACGCTTTGGGCTTTTACCGAACCAAGGATACTGATATCGAATCTTTGGCCACACCTCACTGAGGGGGTTCTGATGGTGCACTGGCATTGGTGTGGTTCGCGTGGCCAAGTATATAGAGTGAAAAATCAAATGTACTTCCTCCTTCTCGCGACAAGAAGTTTTTTCGTTCTCCTCCTTGACCCGCATAACGAATTGTCTGGAATCAAATGTCTACTATCTTTGTAAATCTACCGATGAGTAAGGCAGTGCTTTTACAGCTTCCCCATCACAGGATGAAAGAGATCTGAGTAGCTGTTTTAGACGCGGAGGACTAGTAAGTGAAGTCAATGATGTGTCCATCAGGGATGGAGTGAGAACGGCTCCTCGTCCGAACGACTTTCTTGTTTCGTCCCCCGTGATCTCACGTCTCCATGCTACCTCGACTGTGACGAGGGAGAGTTGAAATATCAAAAGTCGGTGCCGATGCGTTCAATGCAATGAGCTTTGTGATGTGACAAGTCACGGCGCTGTGGCTGGTGGCTCTCTGGTGGACCAAAGAATAACCTTAAATTTAACACCAACCTTAAATCTGCCTAGCTCGATTGCTTTTTTCGATAAGAATTGGATTAAGCGAAAGGCCCCTTCTCGACCGCAGACGCCATGTTTTAAAGCCCCTGAATTCGCCTGGGCGCTTCCTTATCAAGATTTGCTTACCACAAAAAGATAGCAGAAGTCAGCCACATCACTTTAATGCAGGAACCAGATCGCGGACGATGCAGGCCCGTTTTAAAAATTGTTGGCTGGCAGCCAAAGGGGCGTTGACTGTGCCTGCTTGGCTACCTTGGCTCCTGCCCCTTAAGGCCGATAATATGCAAGTCGTCTCTCAATCCTTGAGAAAAAATGAGATGATTCCATGGTTTGCGCTTCAGCCTTATATGCACGTCTGCCGTCCTACCCTTTCTGTAATTGTGGACCCCTATTCTCTCATACTAAAGAAAACGATATCTCGCATTTTGTAGTCAGCCAAGTTCTTATTCGCAATGGAGAGTTTCGGACGATAGCCTTGGTGAATCACCACCACAATGTTTGCACCACGCCGTGTCGGGATTGCCTTTGTGGGCGCTGTGGTGTTTATCTTATACGGACTCTGGTTCACTTCGACAGGAGACCTTTTCGGTACTCCAGCACCTATCGATCCGAAACAGACAAGCCCCGCAGCTCCGATTCCCGATCAGCACTCTTCATCGAATATTACAAATGCGCTCCCATTGGAAGAATGGGACATAGAGGGACATAATGGTCTGTCGCCTCTATGTCGGCAAACCAAATGGACCGAAGGACTTTGGCTCCATTGTCATAATTACTGCGGACCGAACAAAACATCTGTATGTGGAGGGTTGAACAATGCCCGCAATCGGATTCAAACCTGCATACGACTGGCAATAGACGCAGGCGCTGGACTTATTCTTCCCTCTGCGACCGAGAGAGACGAGGATCACTTGGTAAAGACAAATGGTGCTGTGCACGTCTGTCCCGAAGTTTTCTTCAACACGGAATACCTCCAAACTTCCATGCGCGAGCAGTGCCCTCAGTTCAAGTTGCGAATGTGCGACGATCGGTCAGGCATCAAGCACGTCCTTGAGACGCCCAAACGACATTATCTAGATGCAGCACATAGCAACGGAACATTCCGCCAATATGTCGAGGAAGTATTCCAGAGAAGCCCTCTCAACTTAACGGATGTGAGCGCCAAAAATCCTGCGGTGGTGAATTTTGGCGATTCGTTTATTGGGTGGAATTACAGAAAATCTGGCGAGGTTAGTGATCAATTCTGTCCCTTTTCTTTCTAAGACATTCAAGCATTCCAAGACTTGGTATCCTGAGATTTTCCGTGGGATATAAACACGACCCAATGTTCTTGGAAGAGATGAACTAACTCTAAAGCTTTGTACAGCTGATGACTCTCCGGAAAGCATTATTCAAGGTGATCAAGTTCAACCAAGACTTGTTGAATCTGAGCGCAAGGATAGGCCAGCATCCCAAGTTAAACAATGGTGCATACATTGGGGTTCATCTCCGAGGAGAGAAAGACTGGCCCAATGAGTTTGGGGTCGTTGCGGATCAAATGAGATTTTATGTGGCGGAAATTCAACGCATCCAGAAAACAGTGTCATACAATCTCAAGACCATCTATGTCAGCGTAAGTTCTTCGACCTCGTCAACCGGGCTTCCCTTGCTCACACCTCAAATAGTGCGGCGACGAAGGTGCAATCCAGCGGTTCAGGGATATCCTCAAGCCACTGGGATTTACAGTAGAATCAAAGTCCACCTTGCTAGCTTCCTCAAACAGCACACTCGCACAGGTGGAAGCACTAGCATTCGACCAGAAAGCCATAGTCGAGTACCAGACTCTTGTCGATGCTCGATTTTGGATGGGAGTTGTTATGTCTTCGATGTCGTCTTTGGTCGCCTATACCAGGTCAATTGACAACGAAGAAGACTACTTTTCGCAGTATATCTTCCCAGGTAGTACTCGGAATGGTGCTGAGAGAGCATATCCGGTAGCTCCTGATATGAAGGGAAATAGCAACACGAAGTTGATGGTTGTGAATGGTGTTGATATCATGGATTCGTTTCCGTGATATGTAGCGTTTAAATTTTCTTGAACATTGGGAAGTCATAGGATATAAGGTCATCATGTAGCGCGGTGTTTGGCGTTTGGATCATGCCACTGCAGAAGCATTAGACAGAGCATTTAGATGTGTAGAATGAAGCTATATTGTAGGTACAGAAACGTTCTCGTGGAGCGCGGCAATAGAATCTATGATTCGCAAAACCACGCTTCTCTCAACTTCTAATCAATTGTGAGATATTGATCTGATCGTATTCTCCACAACGGCTCCCTGATGTAAACAAACCTAACTCTATTAAACGATGCAGATCACCCTTCTGCAGGTCAAGCAGGCATCAAGCATCCTGGGTTCGGTGTCGGTCCGGACATAACCAAAATACGGAGTTCGCTTCCACCTGTTCCATTCCGCTGTGCTGAAGACCCCTGCCAATGACGCGGACCGAGATCAGATAAGAATTTAAAGATCCCAGAAACATCCCCGACATACAACACAATGGACAACGTTTCGATTCCTCTTCAGCGCCCATGTTCCTTCGACCCATAGCCCGGTCACCATGGCGAGTCCGTCGCATTTGTCTCCAGCCCTTAACAGAGGCGCAAAGTCAAAATCACAAACCCAGAAGCATACACAATGACACCCCGCCCTTCCCGACAATCCCAACATGTCCCTCGCCATCATGCAACTGCGCGGCCATGCCTGCGATGCCGGAAGGTCTTCCGATCGATCACACGAAGTCACTGAATGGGACAATGGCGCCGTATGCAGAACAAGTACTGATTTGTACCGGCAAGGACGATTGGCTGTCAAAGATTGAAGATGAGAATTCAGGGGACAATCTGGCGGCGGATATCAAGGAGTTAATGGGGAGAGGCGGGATGTTTTCTGATGTATGTTTTCCCTCCCAAATACATATCTCCAAGAACTCTTCTTCGACCGGGGTTTCACTTGTCCGTATACTGACTGACATTGACCACAGCCCTACCACAACGTCTCCATCCTCAACTCCTCCTTCCCCTCCACCATCCCCGCCCGCTCCGAAATCCAAAGCACATCCGCCTACCTCGTTCCCAGCTTCAAATACATCCCCTTCCTCCCCCGCGTCTCCTTCGACTCCGTACAAGCCCTCGTGAAAGGCTACCTCCTCCCCACCAAACTGCACCCCGCGCACGACAACCTCTCACCCATCCATAAAGACCGGCTGTTGCGCAGTGAAGACCAGGGGAGGATGTTGTACGGCGTGCAAGATGTGAAGGATGTGTTGGTGCTGGTTTGTGGGCATGGAGGTCGGGATATGAGGTGTGGGGTGCTGGGACCGGTGTTGAGGGAGGAGTTTGAGAGGGAGCTTGCGAGCAGGGATTTTACGGTTTTGAAAGACCCTGTTGAGATTCATCATGAGACGCTAGATCAGCCTCATGAGATCGGAACCCGAAATGAGGGCGGGGAAGCGAAGTCTTCGGCGAGAGTTGGTCTGATCAGCCATATTGGAGGACACAAGTTCGCTGGAAATGTGATCTTGTATATACCACCTGGAGCGAAGACTGCGGATGGGAAAGCGCATGAGCTGGCGGGATGTGGCATTTGGTATGGGAGGGTGGAGCCGAGGCATGTGGATGGTATTATTAGGGAGACTGTGCTTGGTGGGCGGGTTATTGAGGATCTGTTCCGCGGTGGCATCAGACAAGGAGGGGAAATTCTGAGGCTGTGAGACACGAGAAGACAGGATACACTTAGGGCTATGTGATGGAGATCTTGAAAGACCAGAGACGATTGTTTAGAGCGCAAGTCTAAGGCTTTGTACATATTGCATGTAAGAGTAGGAGATTAGACTCGCCTCTTATGTATCAATGAGTCAATTATCTTTTTTGGTACGAGGAACAGATAAGAACTCTCCTATTCATGTTCAAGCACAAAACAAGATTCAGTCTGGAGGATGATACCCAATAGACATATAACAAATGCAGCCATAGGTTCTCGGTGTCATCTTCAGGCATTACTTCTGACTGTATTGAGTTCAGATCACACAACGCTATTAGTGGTGAAGAAGTGAAGAAGTGAAGAAGTGAATGGCCTTTTCTTCTTATAACAAGGGCAACAGGAAATTGCGACATAGAATGTTATTTGGACATCCTGACCAGAAGGGACCTTTTGCAATCGAAGTCTCTTTCCGAAGTCCACGGTTGCAAATGGGACAGCTTCTTACACCCAGTCCAAATACCTGATATCTGCTGAAGGATGTGGTTCACTATTGACCAAATGTGTTAAACCAGTACGAGGATATTAATAATTGAATTTCTTACTAGATCGGCGAAAAGGAAACTGTTATCAAATTGGGAGGTTAAATTTCCTCAATGATCCGGCTTTCCGAAGCCCGTAGATAGAGGCCCGTGACTGTAAGCAATTTACCATCAGCAGTCCATAGCTAGGAACTAATAATTGCCTATGAATGATCAAAAAGAGGCTGGCAATGAATTAAAGTCGAAGGAGAACGTAGTTCATTTTGTTGACAAACAAGACAGGGGCTTGCCAAGACATCAAACATTCAAGCGAGACGCCCCGCAAAGTCTTCGAACATCACTTCATCTCCGTTTTGCCTTGTCTACGAATGTTGGACGGCTGTCTGGGCCATGAGATGCGCAGACTCTAATTGAATTGTGGGGTATAGACCTAGAAGTAGCATCTCGTCGGCGAAGTGCTCCCTCATGGCTGGACACCCTGTACAACTGAGGAATGCTCACGGCAAGGCTGGGTGAAATTTACAGGTGAGCCTTCAAATGCCCGTGTATACATTTGACAAGGAATGGCTGACATTTGAGATTCTCTCATCTGTAGATAAGAGCTGTCCAATACACTTGAAGGCCCGTCGCAACTGCTCGCGGTCAGGAGAGACAGGAGCAGCCAAACTATCGTGGTTAATTCATCCGAGCTCAAATCTTACCGACTACATATAGCTACTTCCCGAGTTTCAGGCGTTGTAATGTAAGTGAGCTTATTGTGTCATGATGAAGCCTTCCTGGCCAATGTCTCCTTCACCCTTTAAAGTCATCGACGATGTATCTTTTCTCGATTTTCCGCGCCTTTGCTGCTAAAACCTTCGTACTTACTACTTATACTTTCATAAGGAATATTCCATGAGTCCAAGAGTTACCTCTTCATGTTCCTGAGTGGCTCATACTGTAAATCTTAGATGGCAAGGCAAGTTCCGTTAGTCACCCTGGCGCGGACCCATTTTCTGGAAAATAACGAGCTCCAGCGCGGAAAGAAGTCCTCATCTCTAGAACACCAACACATGTAACTACGATCTCACGGTACATAACACATCCAATGGGACTATAAATCACCAGAGCTTTGCAGCGCCTTAGCAGCGCAAATACTCGAGAGCCTGATTTCCTTCAGCGAGCAACGTCACAGTCCAGGAATCTCGAGCACGACGTGACGCTCTGACGAGCACGAAGCCTCACGACATTGCGAGTAGGAGGACGAGCACATCGGCAACTCTCCGTATACTCCAGGACAAATCTGTCTTTGTCATTTAACCACATTGTAAGTGCAACTCCATTGTTCTCTGCGTGAAATCGTCGTCGGGGACTCGCTTAGAGCACCATATTCAGTCTCTGGATGTGTTTCTTTGTTCCATTGTCACGACGAGTTCACCTTCAAGATATTCACCACTTCAACCTCAAAATATGATGAGTCAAGAGCCCCGCTTCAAAACCAAAATGCTATCATCGGTCACGCACAATAGCAATGGCTTTGCGAAGCCCCGCGAGCCTTGCTCACATTCATTTCGTCCGCGATTGCAATCTCTCCCTGTTTCTCTGTTCACACACAGCGTCAAATCTGACCCCTATTTCCGCAGACCATCGCACGACTTTGCCTCATTGTTACACACGCAATTCTGGCAAGATCATAACGAAATGGCTACTGTAACTAGCAATACAATGAAGACACAAGGTCTCACTCCTCCAGATACGCCTCCTGCTCTCAGCATGAAGGCAAAGAAGCAAATTCCCGCGACTCCTCCCAGCGAGCGTCGCTCTGCTCGCACCCCTAAGCCTACCGGTAAGTAATTTCGCTCAATATGCGCGTTCTTGATACATCTATGGTGCTACAAGAACTCAGCTAATTGGCCACCTCAGAAACGGTCCCCGGGTTCAGTACACCCACGAAGTCTCAGAAGGCACTGATCACCCCTTCTCCAAGTCCTCCACAGGTCTTGGCTGTCAAGAAGCTGGTCGCAAATGATTCTAGCGAGAGTGCCGAACACGGCAAGAGCGACGAAGCCGGAAAGGCAGCTACTCCTGCACCCAAGCTGAAGCTCCGATTTGCACGGAATATCGTTCAAAACTGGCAGTCCACCAGAAGCGACAGCACAGTCTCCCCCTCTCCACCTCTTTCAATTGAAGGTACGATCGTCACTTCGGCTTCAGCAGCAAAGACAGGCAGCAGTGCGAAACCAGCCGCTGGGCTCAACATCGTAAAGACTTCGCAATCGAAGCTAGTCACAACAGCTGCTCCCATGAGCTCTTCCGATTCAGGTTCCACCGCCATTTCCGACAATATCCTTCCAAGTATTGAGAATGCACCAGAACATGGAGTTGAAGAGTTGGAGGTCCCAGTTGCTACTAGGAAGAAGAACCCAGCAAAATCTGCGAAGAAACCTGCCACTAAGCCCGCAACAAAGAAGAACTCACCCAAGAAATCCGTTAAGAAGCCCGAGCTGAAGACTGACATGCCATTTCGAAAGAGCTCCCAGAGTTCGGACACCCCTCCTAACAACGAGACTGCCAAGGAGGTCGCAAAGGCTGCTCCAGTATCAAAGAAGCGCGGATTTGGTGCTACGGAATCGACCAATGAAAAGTATACTGCGAATGGCCGCCCTGCGAAGTTTCAGAAGGTCTCTCCGCCAGGTCGCAGACAGAACGTGGTCGCTCCCGAGCCGGTCGTTGAGGTTGCTCCTCCCGGACCGGAGGAAACAGTGTTGTCCGCCTGGCTCTTCGCGTACGGCAAGGAAGGCAGTGAGAAGTACCTGAAGGAGAAATTCCCCGGATGCAACATTGCGGCATAGTAAGTATCCAATCTGCTTCTAAAACATATTTATCCTCGGTACTGACTCTTCTGAAGCGGTTATGGAAAGCTCAAGAACCACAAGTTCGTCCTCCATTCGGACGGCTATGCTAAGGCTATCGAAGAAGATGGCAGCGAACTCTACGGTGCTATCTGGAAGATCCCTGAGAAGATCCGCGCAACTTTAGAGGAGAAGGCTGGCAAGCATGGCATGAAGTTCACCCACGTCCACCATATTCAGCCAATGCGCAGACATCCTGACTTCGAGGTAAATTGCTGGTCTGCTCCTTGGGTATCTCACGCCGAGCCGCTCAAGTGCTGGATGGGAGTCTGCGAGAAGTTGGACGGCAAGGAGGAGAAGGGCAAGGCAATTGTTGAGGATGACTTTTTCAAGCGTCGTGGCATCAGTAGGGTGGTCATGGAGATGGAGATGGCTGGAGTTCCCGGGGAGTACTTGCGGAAGTATATTCGTCCCTGGATCCCTGCTCCCAGAGATGCGTTCGATACTGGGTACTTCATCGACTCGAAGAGGGTCAAGCCACCGAAGACGAAGTAGATAGCTTTATGCTATATTCTTGGCCGTCAGTTATCACAGTTGTAGCGTGAAGGACACAATTGGAACTGTATAGGAAGAACAGTGGTGAATTGTATCACTCTTTGGCATGGGTTACGGATGGATATTCGAAGCACGCTACCTTACAGCTTGCAGATAGACTTGGAGTCTTGGGAGCATTGGCGCAAGCTTGTACCAAATATATAATTGGAATCAAACTTGTAACATCTGGCTCCCCCGTTGGCTATACAAATGTGAGCCTCGTTTCTCAACACCGGACTCTCTTTTTTCACAATATCCAAATCGTCCACTTTCCACCCAGATACTCCCACGCAGCCAAAGCATGCGTCTCAGCACATCCAGAAACTCCTCCACATCAACCGACTCATGCTTCGCCGCCATCCCCTCCGGTAAAACCCCAAACACATACGCTGGAATCCCCCTATACCGATAAAACTTACAATCCGTGGCACCCAACGACGGAATAGCCACCGGCTTCTTCACATCCCCATCCCTACTCTCACCCATCACAACCTTCGCATTCCTCGCCAAATTTCCAACAATAGGATGATCATGCGCACACCGTGCGGCAGGATTACTAGCCGCCTCCTGCACTTCCATCTTCACATCCACATCGTGAAACTCCTTCTCCAATATTTCCTCAATCACGGGTAAGACGTCCTCGCGGGTTAGGCCAATTGGACAACGGACATTGGCTTCGAAGACGCAGTAGGAGGGGATCATGTTTACTTTTAGACCGCCGTGGAGGGTTCGATGTTGAGGGTTGGGGTGAGGGCGATGAGAGAGGCGCCGGGGCCCATGGCGGTGTCGATTGCGCTGAGCACGTCTGCTCGTTGCATGTAGGTAGCGAGGTATGGTGGGATGTTTGAGACGAGGGAGGAGATGGTGGATTGGAGGGCGAGAATCAGGTTGGCGGCGATCATAGTTGCGCTTGAGCCTAGGGACTTCAAATTTTCGTGAGCAAACGGCTCATTCAATAAAAAGATTCCAGGAGAGTGGGTCGAGAATAGCAGTAGAGTGATGAACTAGGATCAACTCACTCCTATGCGTATAAGCCCCATGCGCGCCCCCTGTCCTCACCTCAAACGTCAATCTCAACGTCCACTTCTCTGCAAACCTGATTGTGTCTGTTCCGCCCGGCTCAGCATTGATCATGCAGTCGCCGCGCCAGCGTGGGTCTCCGGGTAGGTATTTGGTGCCATATTTTCCGCCGGTTTCTCGTTGGATACGGCGCAGAGAGCGATGCTGCCGGATAGGTGAGAGCGGTAGCGGTGCAGGTAGGTTTAGGCGATTATGGAGGCGGTGAGACCGGCTTTCATGTCGACTGTTCCGCGCCCATGAAGGCGACCGTTGGAGATGGTGTGGGAGTAGGGTGGGCTGAGGAGGGGTGTGTTAGGATGGTGGTGAGGTTGGCAATTTGAGGATTGGGTGTGGGGATTGAAGCAGGCAGGAAGGAAGGATGGGGTACCAGGACTGGGATGGATAAGTACGAACGCGAGATAAAATTTACTGCTCCCAGTCGGAGGTGTCGTCAATAACGGGAAAGTGATCAACTATCAGAGAATGATCACATATCAGCATAGTGATCGTCTTAAAAAGAAAGATATCATCCAAGTCCGTCGTCTCATCTCTCCTTCCTCATATCCATTTCAGAGTTCATACACAACGTAGGCACTCACTATGAACGTTCAACACCAACCTCTTTCCCTCCCCACCACACTGCGCATCACACACTACATTCGGTGCTGTAGGACACGGTGCAATGATCTCAGGCGTGATATCGTGTGCTTCAAGGATTGGTGTGATGACAGAAGCGGCTTGGACGGTATCACCTGGCGGGTTTGAGGAGGGTGTCTGTGTAAGTAATTGGAGAAATTTGACTATCAAGAAATTGTAAGTGACTACCAAAAAGTTCTCATTTGAGATGTGTTCTGAAGATCGAATCGAGGGGCAAGCGAGATACCGAGGAGACTTACTGTGCGATTCCGCATCTGCAGCGATGATCTTGAGGAGCGCTTGGGAATCCATGATTCCTGTAAGAGGTCAAGTTAATGAGGTTATGGGTGATGTTAGACAATTGACAGAGCTGTTGTCTTGCATTTATAAACATGGAGACTCGCTTATTTGGCTCGCTTCTTGACTTAACGTTGAAGAGTGGGATGTCGATCTTCTCGGCGAGATATATTGAGCTTCGGTAAAGAAATTAAATCGACTGCAGCATTGACGTAAAACTCCGAGCTCGCATCGACAGAGGCATTTAGGCCACTCATGCTGCTCGAATCGTCATGATATGATCCATACTGAACAGTCTTTCAAAGGAGAGGCGAATTCAAATTCTATTGCCTAAGGCGCATGCATCGCACTGTGGGTATCTAAGAAGCGGCAGACCATAATGTACAAGATCTAGATGAGAACATATAATGAACAGATCATGCTCAGCCCCAGGATCATCGAACACCAGAAACAAACATTGTTGAGGACTTGCTTTCCCTTCACCCATCTCGTGCGCTGGAGCATAACGATTGGAAGTTGGCTCATCTGAGCGATGAATCCATATCCGCGAATCTTTTTGGTGATACAGGCTAGGACGATCTCATGACCGATGGCGCTGATGAGGAAAGTGATGAGCGTTGCTAGTGGTCGTCCGATGTGAGGACGTGAAGCGCTGTAGACGTGTCGTCGGAAGAAGTGGTGGACGGGGATGTTCCACTCGCGGGAGAACTCCAGCCAGTCTGTGCTGTTCCACCAGTCTGAGTAGAAGTGTCTGTCTGCGAAGCCTAGGTACGGTTGTTAGCGTTAGTATGCCCAGGCTCGATGAAAGTACTTACAGGTAATTTCTGCACATGCTCCGAGAACATACTCGAAGATAACAAGGAATACCAGTAGGAATGTGATCATGAACGGGAACAGAAGCATCGAAATGGATTCCGCAAGAATCAGAGCAGTTTCCGAGAAAGAGTTGACAGTTTCGAGACGGACAGCTGATTCGGTCATCACGGGAAGGATAAACTCTTCCGATGTGATAGTGAGCAAGAAGATAACTCCAAAAACGGCAAGGACCTTGTATCCAAGTTGTGACCAAACGATGCCGTCTGTTCGTGGATACTCTAGCTCGTAGCAAAGTGTGGGACAACAGATGTAGTCGACATAGTTTCCCCAGGTCAAGTTCTTCGGGTATGTGACCGAGCCCATAGGAGACGTGAGTTCTATGGCCAGGTCCTCTCGAAGGCGGGCGAGATCTGATTTCTCATCGGCATCTTTCTGCAATTTCTCTTCGGAACTCGGCATATGACCAGCACTTGGATACTGGTATGCCGGTGCTTTCGAGGCTGTAGATGGCTCATCGAGAGCTTGCAGTCGTCTTTCTGTTTCGCTCAGGTGACCATTGTAGAATGCGTAAGAATGCATTTTCATGAGAAGCACGAATGTATGCAAGATCAAGAAAACCTGCGCCGTCCAAGTCCATTCGCGAAGAAACGGTATCCTGGCAGCTGTTAGATATAATCTGGTGCAGAATAACGAGCACCTACGCCACCCAGACAGAAAACCAAGCAGCTTGATAAACACTTTGAACAGCCATTCCACCTCCCACCCATCCCAGTCCAAGGGTCTTTCCAGTCTTACTTCTAAAAAGCCTATGTAGCGGCAAGCTCAGCGCTGTGGTGAGCACCATCAATCCATCTGCCAAAGCCAGTTCCCAGACCTTGACTGTGAATAGCCCCCATATCTGTACTCTCATAGGATATCCGGTATCTTTTATGTTGCGCAACATCGTCGTAGTAGCCATGATTGTAAGTGCAATCCAGAACAGGATGTAGAAGCCTTGGAAGTCTCGATAATCGCTATTAGGATCGAAATGGGAAACTCGCGATGCATATTCGATTGTAGGGAATAGTCTGCGCCTTTGCTGGGCTCTGACTTGCTTGCGCGCGGAAGAAATCGACTGTACTGAAGGAGGAGCATCTGCCGGTACGGGTGTTGACCGCCCACTAGTGATGTTAGAAGAAGCAGGAGAACGGAGAGAGCTTGTTTACCTTGTCTGACCGGATGCGTTTTCGTTCTGTACAACATCCTTTGGTTTCGAAACAGTGAGGAGGCGCTCTTCACTGAGAGTTCTCAGAACAGCTGGGTGTCCTGGTTTCGTAGCCCGAGGTCGAAGTATATGATCATGGTGGCCATTGCCATTGCCCATGAAATCCGAGGAAGTGGACATCTCGGTCGCAACTGTTGATATGCGGCAAGTTCGGAAGTCTGCGACTGATGGACTTGCTGTCTAATAGTCGTGCCGAATTAAAATACTTCAAGTAAAGCCCGCGATTCCTAGCAAACAAAATGGGCTTGACGAGTTGTTTGGTCCTTACGTGAAAGAAGAGGGCATCTATCGTGAGGAACAAGAAGACTGATCATGAATATATAGGTAGTTCGTGACAGGTGTTGACTTTGTAAAGAGGCCGATCAAATAGAGAAAAGACGATATGAAAATGCCGAAACCGATGCCAATGTGATCAACGCCATGCGTGCATGTTGCTTTCGGTGGTGGATGGAGTTCAATACTAATGATGCGAGGCTGTCCAGGTATTTACTTGGAGCAAAAGGAGAGGCGCGGCTCGCAAGCCACTACATCATCGGCGACTTTCATTGGTTGCAGGCCAAGACCTCTGGGAGACATCGAAACCCTGTTTGGCCAAGTCGGGCAGGATGCGAGCCCCCCACTAAATGTGTCTTAATATTGCTGCAACTCATACAAAGTAGGGAGAATTATAGGATTCTAACGAATCCGGACGGATTGGTGATAATTTATATGGGATATATTGAATGTTCTTGGAACGTTTTGTGACGATAAAAGACATGGATTTGTTTCCACCTGGGCAGGTCCAAAGCACCTTCTGCCTCGTTATCGAGGCGCTAAGTCATTCTAAGCTAGGCCCTTAGGACGGGGAAAGACCTCCTGGGCCAGATGCTTAACGATTGCTGTCAACAGACCAGAACAGAAGTCGCAACATCCAGATCCACGGAAAAGTAGCATAAATTCCTCCGCACTTTCGTTCTGTAATCCAGCTCCACGACTTGGTAGACCCCGATCATCTGCCCCATCGCGGGCTTTAGACCGCCAATATGAGCTCCTGTGAGGCTTGAGCACCCCTCCAAAGTACTCAAAACTGACCACGACATAGTAAAGCAATTCATCCGTAATGTGCGGGCATCCAAGACCATTGCAGACGAACGAGCGGTTGTACAGAAGGAGAGCGCCGCAATTCGAGCCAGCTTCAGGGAAGAGAGTGGAGATTCCAATGTCAGGTAGGAGGACAGTTGCTATGGACGATGAAAGCAGCCGCTGATGTACACAGGCGGAACAATGTCGCAAAGCTGCTATATCTGTTCACCCTCGGAGAGCGGACGCACTTTGGCCAGATAGAGTGTCTCAAGCTCCTGGCTTCACCTCGATTTGCCGACAAGCGGTTAGGATATTTGGGAACAATGTTGTTGTTAGACGAGAATCAGGAGGTCCTCACGCTGGTCACAAATTCCTTGAAGAAGTACATCTCACTCCCTTAATCCATTGAAGGGCCCACTGACGGAAGTACAGTGATTTGAACCATTCTAACCAATACATTGTTGGGCTTGCTCTCTGCACTCTTGGAAACATTGCTTCAGTAGAAATGTCAAGAGATCTCTTCCCCGAAATCGAAACCCTCCTCTCTACTGCGAACCCATATATTCGAAGAAAAGCTGCCCTTTGCGCCATGCGGATATGTAGGAAGGTGCCAGATCTACAAGAGCATTTCCTGGATAAGGCAGCAACCCTACTCTCCGATCGAAACCATGGTGTTCTGTTGTGCGGTTTGACATTGGTCACAAGTCTATGCGAGGCGGATGAAGCTGAAGGTGGAGAAGAAGGCATCGTGGAGAAATTCAGGCCATTTGTTGGAGGCCTGGTTCGGACTTTGAAGGCGCTTTCCAGCTCAGGATATGCCCCCGAACACGATGTGACTGGTATTACCGATCCTTTCCTCCAAGTCAGAATCTTGCAGTTGCTACGGGTCTTGGGCCGCGGAGACGCACATACCAGCGAACAGATCAACGATATTTTGGCCCAGGTTGCGACAAATACTGACTCGTCAAAGAATGTGGGAAATTCCATTCTCTACGAAGCTGTTCTTACTATTCTGGATATTGAGGCGGACTCAGGGCTCAGAGTCCTCGGGGTTAACATCCTGGGCAAGTTCCTCTCGAACCGGGATAACAACATTCGATATGTTGCCCTGAACACCCTCATCAAAGTTGTAGCGGTTGAGCCGAATGCAGTTCAAAGACACCGAAATACCATTCTCGAATGTCTACGTGATCCTGATATTAGTATCAGGCGGCGAGCTCTCGATTTGAGCTTCACACTCATCAACGAAAGCAACGTTCGATTACTGATTCGAGAACTACTTGCCTTCCTGGAAGTCGCAGACAACGAGTTTAAGCCAATCATGACGAGTCAGATCGGTATTGCCGCGGACAGGTTCTCCCCAAACAAGCGATGGCACGTTGACACCATGTTGAGAGTCCTTTCTCTTGCAGGAAACTACGTAAAAGAGCAAATTTTGTCCTCGTTCATCAGACTCATTGCGACGACTCCAGAACTGCAGACGTATGCCGTGCAAAAGCTGTACGCCGGGCTGAAGAAAGACATCACTCAGGAGAGTTTGACACTGGCTGGTGCCTGGTGTATCGGAGAGTATGGCGATGCTCTTTTGCGAGGAGGGCAGTATGAGGAAGAAGAGCTGGTGCAGGAGGTCAAGCAAAATGAGGTTGTGGATTTGTTCTCAACGATCTTGAACAGCAGCTATGCCACCCAGATCGCCACGGAATATATTGTTACATCCTTGATGAAGCTGACAACCCGTTTCACGGATCCCGCACAGATCGACAGAATCAGGCGGATTCTGCAAAGCAATTCCGCAAGCCTAGATGTCGAAGTTCAACAGCGAGCTGTGGAGTATGGAAACCTGTTCGGCTACGATGCAATCAGGAAAGGTGTTCTAGAGAAAATGCCGCCACCTCAAATCAAGGAAGAATCAAGAGTCTTGGGTGAGGCTACGAAGAAGCCAAGCAAAGCCACCAATAGGAAGTCCAAGGCAGTCAAACCTGCAGAGCAAGATCTACTTTTTGACCTGATGGGAGATGGGAGCCAACCTACCGATCTGGGGGCGAATGGCTCTCAAAATAATGCTGACCTCCTCGCCGATATCCTTGGCGGAAGCAATTCACCCCCCTCCAATTCACCAGCACCCCAACAATCAAACATGAGCTCCATCATGGATCTCTTCGACAGCTCTGGCCCGTCAAATCCCCAAGCCGCTGCTGCGCCTGCATCTAACGATCTCTTTTCCGGCATGTCATCACCTCCTCCACAAGCAGCGCCAGCGAGCATTCCCGCACACCCATGTTACGACAAGAATGATTTGAACATCACTTTGCAGCTGCAACGTAATGCGGAGGGCACGATACAAGTGATGGCACGGTTCAGGAACATATCCATGCATCAATCTGTCTCGAGTGTTGCTCTGCAAGCCGCAGTGCCAAAGACGCAAAAATTGCAGCTAAATGCGATGTCAAATGCAGAGTTAGCGCCGGGATCAGAAGCGACGCAGACCATGAGGATAACCGGCAGTAAAGGAGTAAGTAAACTACGGCACGGCCTGTATGTCTACGTGCTAACCATTCCTAGCCTCCACTGCGTTTGCGACTAAAAATTGCGTACTTGCATCCGTCTTCGGGACAAGTAACAGATCAGGTGGATTGGTCGGAACCAAGATAATGACAATCAAATAGCATAGTCTCGAAGAATTACAAAATCGAAGAATTTGCAATTCAGTCAGGTCGATGTAGTTATCCTCGCATGACCCTAGTTTGTCCCAACTCGTGGTAAGCTAACCGGATTGCTACCAGCGTACTAGCATTTGATGGTTCAAACAGACGCCAGCGATAAATACTATACATCTTATCAGATCAATGCCAGTAAGTTGTGCTCCCTTAGCTTCTAGGCCGATGTGCGACCGTCTTGTGATTTAGACTAGGTTCTGGTAATATTTCATGCCCTCATTTCCTCCTCACACTTTTCCAACTATCTTTTCACCCACAACCAGACTTAGACCCCAATTCCTTCAATGCTGCATCTTACTCCTATCAATTCGAGCCCATCTCAAACATATCTTCAAGATGCGTATATACATGACCGCCGTCCTGTCACAGCTCATTCTAGCTTTGAGCGTAACAGCAGCGCCTTCTGAATTTCCAGACACGGATGGCACAATCTTCTCTAGTACAAGCATCACCGGAGACACAACCACCACAGTTCCTTATGCGAACAATACTAGCGTCTTTTGCAAACGAGATGGCACGTCTTGCGATCTTGAAACGCAGAGACCTCAAGTCAACGCCACAGGAAACTGGAACGACCTCGACCAGCCCGAAATCGAGGACATTGATTATTTCCGCTTCTCATCCAAGAACATCATCCGCTCGAGAGCTGATGATTGGTACGTGCAACAACTCCCCAGCGCATCAGCTCGATCGTCACAAAATGATCTCCTGACATACAATTCCCAACGAACTCTTACATGTCCAAACTAACTCTCGCATAGGTACGCAGCATGGACAGTCGCCCGACAAAACGACTCCCAATGGGCCGGACTCGGCGAGTGGAAACTCTTTGCCAAAGACTTTGCGCAGACTTATAATTTTGAGTGCGATCTGACGTTTGGAGCTTGCGTCAATTATCCTTCTCTGGGGGATCTCCAGAGGATGTGGCCGGGTGCCGAAAACAGGCCGCTGGTGCGCAGGATCTTCTTTACGTTTCATAGGTATGCCATTGCGCATGATTATGTGAAGGCTATTGATGTAAGTGATTTTTTTCTTTGCTTGGAAATAGGGGGTTCGTGTGGGATATGGGAATTTGTGGCTGATGAATATGTAGGAGGCCTATGACCGCACGCATACGTACTTGATTGGTATGGTTCCTGAGATTATTTCGACCTTTACTTTGCAGGTTGATGCTGCGAAGAAATTGAAGTGCGATCAATTGCATACGGTTGTCAATATTGTAGTTCAGATCGGAATTCAGCTGGCAACGATGGCATTCGCAGGACTGCTCGGTCCCGAGCTAGCGATGCTAGGTCCTGCGGCTGAAGCACTCGTGAAGAAGTCCAAAGGTTTAGAAGAAACTCTCGCAAATACAGTCGATGACGCAGCTCGCCAGGCTGTGTTGCAACAAATAGCTTTGGTGAAAGAAGAGCTCCAGAAGTCCTCCGCGAAGGGAAAGCTTCGCTGGCTATCCACTACACTTCCGGCGGACGCACGTTCAAAAGAGATGGGTGCAGGACGGACCATCGCTTGGAGCAACGTGGCTCTCTATAATTTTGGATATCTGGAAGGCCAGGCTTATGCAGACCTGAAGAAGGTATACCAGTCCAGGACCGAATTCATTGGTCCTGGCATAGGTCATGGCACCATGTGCTCCGAGTTCGAAGGAGACTTTGTCGACAACAACGCCGGGAACAGAGACCTGTTGGCTGCCAGGCTCAGTAGCATCTTTGAATCGTCTCGAAAGCAAAGACAGAACATGTTCAAGACTTTCTATCAAGGCTACATTTCGGAGCCGGGGCAAGCATCTGGCACAGCCATGTGGCTTAAAAGTCGTGATTGGACCGGGCCAGGTTCTGTATTGGACGACATGAAAGACATCTCAAACATGGAGGAGTAAGTGTTGTTGAATTGATCTCATCTATTTCAGGCTAATCAATACATAGGGAAGTGAAGACCGCTGTAATCAAAGGCCTGATCACAGACACGCTCACGTCAGACTTTAACTACATCAAATGCGGCTACAAGGACGATGCAGCGAAGCACTGCGAGAAGGCCAAAACCGCTACCAAAGGGCAAGACTTATCAGTCTTCTGTCCACATGCCGACACGGATCCACAATTTATGTGCGACTCTAGAAGATGGTACTTCTCCGACCTCCATCAGCACGACATCCCGATGGTGGCAGCGAAAAGGTTTGAAACCTTCGCCGGCAACCGATTCAATTTCACGCGACAGAAGTTCCTCATGGAGTCTTTCCGCAATTACGAGCTCTACGCTCATGCAAACCCTACGGACTATGGCGGCTGGGGCTATGGGAACTCAACTAGCAAAGGGATTGGATTCAACCTTCCTGTGTGTGTCAGCGCCAAGCCGAGGTTCTTCGAAAGGAAGGGCTATCCTTCGATCTGTGGAGATTGGCATGCTAGCGAGACGGAAAGCTTTATCAACTCTATGAACGCCGGTGTCAACTCCACCATCTATAAGTACAGGAAGGATAGCTTGCCGATGTATCTTTACACCGAGATCATTCCCCAGGTAGGAAAGACATTTACACCAGTATTTATGACGACCTACTGACAAACCACCGCAGGCTCTTGATAGCTTTCAACCATTGAACCGCTACCTAGGCCTTTGCGCCAATTCCTTGCGATTCCCCAACAGGGGTGAGACACCTGGAGTGGCAGTCAACTGGCTCAAGATTCAACTCAGTAAAGATAAGGATTGCGAGCTCGTTCAGAATGGTACCAAAGATATGACAGATGAAGAGGAGGCAAATCGCTGGTTCTGTGCTAATGCTGGAGGTCATACAATTTTCAAGCGGGAGAAGCCTTATGTCGACTCGCCGAATGCCAAGTATATGAAGAGCCACAAGAGGAGGTGCAAGAGCTGGTTGAAGAGTCACGGAACTTCTACCAAGAATACTACCATATCCGTGGCCAATACCACGGGCGGGACTTGATTCATATTCGAAGACTGAGGCCACCTTAGGTTCCGTTGTGGTTGGGTTTGGTTGCTGAAAGGAGTTGCTTGGTAAGGTGCGGGACTTTGTTTATCTTTCGTACTACCTGTTTTCTAGCCTTCGATATAAAAGATAATTTCGGGACTAGTACAATGTGTCAAATTTTTCTTGCACTTTTCTCTTGGCTACACAGCATGCTTCCACTGCATTGACGTTATACCGACGACATTCGGCGCCGAGGCGTGGTGTTCGCATGCCCGCACCACCAACACCCTTTCGCTTCGACCCGCAGCCGAAGGATCACAACATCACCTCACCTCGCCTCACCAACCCCCAAGCACACACACAAGGCGCTAACAGCCTTGGACATAATGTAAGCTTACCCCTTGCCACTCTGCCACTAATTCATATCTCCATGAGGATAAGCTCTTCATATTACTAACCCCGATTTCCTGAATGGGTCACTTGTCGCGCGATGTTTAAAAACTCGTGGCGTACATCTCGCAAACTCACGTTCCTGTATGGCGGGGATTATTTTTTGGGGAGAAAGATCTGACAGCTGCGGCTACTTGCAGCATGTCGGCATGCGCTGCTATGACGGATGTGTATTCTTGGCGGTGAGGTTTACGTAGGTGAGAAGGTGAATTTGGTATGCATGAAAATGAATTTGGATTTTTGAGAGAGTACAAATATGAAGCTTCCGCTGCTGATTTTCGAAAGTCAGGAACTACGCGTCAGCTCGAACACAGCAAACAAGGAAGATAGTAAAGAACGAAGGAGATCTGAACAGCCATGGGTTTTGCATTTGCCTGCGCTCTTGCCGCTTTGGTATTGACTACGATTGCAACCCCTTCTGCAAACCCGAATTGGCAGGTCGGCCAGAAAGTGCAGACTTCGAGTGGAATTGTTGAGGGACATGCTGCAGATATAGTGCCTTCTGTTTCAGAGTACTTAGGAATTCCATACGTTCGTGGATTTACAACAATTCTGTTCCGAAGCTGACAATCTATTAGGCAAAGCCTCCCATTGGAGAACTGAGATTCGCAGCGCCGGAATCACTTGACAGTCCTGAAACGAGCATTAATGCCAGCAACTTCGTAAGAGCTCTGCTTATTTGGATTGGTTCTCAACGCTGATGAAATAGGGCTATTCGTGTCCCTCGAATGGTGGAGCGTCGTATGCAGCTGTCGTTGCCAATGCTTCGAACCTCAATCTCGCTCCGTCTGCTCTTCAGGTTCTGGATGAAATGATAGGACAAACTGGTGACATCTTCGACGAAGACTGTCTCACCCTCAATATCTGGACGAAACCGCAGACTGGAGAGAAGAAGAAAGCTGTACTTCTGTGGATCCACGGAGGAGAATACGTTTCGGGCTCGTCAAATATTCGTGCTCATAATGGGAAGTATCTTGCAGACTCGCAAGATATTATCGTGGTATCAATAAAGTGAGAACCTTTCGTAGTACTGGATGTCGAGTTTGACTGACAGCAATGAACAGCTACCGCCTCAATATTTTCGGCTTCCCAGGAAACCCAGCCAGTACCAACAACCTCGGGCTTCTCGATCAGCGACTAGCAATCGAATGGACCAGAGACAATATTCAAGCCTTCGGAGGTGATCCGAAACGAATAACCCTTGTTGGAGAATCATCGGGCGCAGGATCAGTAGACTTCTATTCATTTGCATGGACAAAAGACCCGATAGTTAATGGCTTCATCGCACAATCCGGCATCGCCAATCCAGCAACCCCCAGCGTCTCAGCAGCGAACTGGGTAGCAGCAACCACGCTTCTAGGTTGCGCATCCTCAAACTCTACCGACACCACTGTCCTCTCCTGCATGCGATCGCAGAATCAAACCGCGATACTCAGGGCCGTTTCTGCTATACCCACTACCTTTGGACCAACGGTCGATAATATCGTCGCCTTCTCCGACAATCTCGAACGCGCAGCAGCGGGAAAAGTGATACGTAAACCATATCTAATCGGCAACAACGACAACGAAGCCGGTCTCTTCGAGGTCACATACGGTGCTCGCGGAATAACCTACCCTCCCAGCTTCTGGAAACTCCAAAATCTATTCATATTCAACTGCGGGATTTCGCTCCGCGCAAAAGCTGCAGCTATCAAAGTCCCGACTTGGAGATACCACTATTTTGGCGACTTTCCAAACCTGGCGCTGTCGACGTCGCCACCTTCAGGAGCATGGCATGGTTCAGAAATACCGATGGTTTTCGGCGCTGATCTCGATGTACAGAATATTACTGGGAGGACGACAGAGCAGCAGAGGATAGGAGATTATATGGAAGGTGCTTGGGCTGCGTTCGTGAAGGATCCTGCGAGAGGTCTGAAGAAGTAAGTATTGTTCTCCACGATATTGTTCTGACCATGAGGACCAAATGCTGACTCAGGCTCTTTCAGATACGGATGGCCCAAATATAACCCCGACTCGAAAACGCTTGTGAGATTGGCATACGAGAATCGAACGGGCCCGAATATAGGATCGCCTGCAGACTATGATTTCAGCTGTCCCTGGGTGTTCCCGCTGGGAAATGCGTTGTTGTATGCGAATACCACGCAGACGGCTATTGATGTTATAGCGGGCCTGACGAGACCGGCAGCTGAGCAGGTGTTGAATTTATTTGATGTTTAGACGGGAGGCCTTGGTTCCTTTTGTCCCCTTGGAGTCCAGCATATCCTGCATATAGGGGAAAAAATGATTATTGAGGTTCAGTTTTCACCATGTACTTGCGAGCTCCACATTCTTTAAGGCTTACTCCATAACCGTGATACACCTATTTCCATATCGCTTTGCAGAAAAGAGCAAAAAGGCCTGACCCAGGTGATGTCAACCTCCACTCACTCATTGCGAGAGAGTCATGATCGTTAACCGGCAATATTTGGAAGATAAAGTCATTGGACAGACAGTCGAATGTGAACTCGGCTGTACACCTCAGAGCGATTGTCAGGTAGATATACCGACCGTTAGACAATTAGCGAATTATATTGCTTGCAGTTCCGAGCTGCCTACAGTAAACATCAGGCTTCAAACTCTCTCTGTTGAGACGACAACAACAATGAACCAACATCGCCAATGTCGGATAATCACAAATAAGCTCTCTTCGCGTTTCTCCAGAAGTCCACTGTCGACCTCAGAAAGTGCTTTGGAGTCTGGCCCCGGCTGCAAGCTTCCACCTCGAATTATCTTAGGTACACAATGGATGTAAGAGCTTCTACATTCAGAGGTTCAGCAGAGAGGATAGAGATCCCCTCCAGGACCAGTACAGCAGGAGAAATTCGCAGAACAGAACTGCCAGCATTCTGAAAGGCCTCCGCCACGCATACTCATCTCCTGGTCGGAATGGGGAACCGAGTTGCTGTTCATGGCTTCAGTGGGCTTCTATGACAGGGACCACTGTTAGTAGCAGCTCTCCTAGTTTTCAAGGTTCAAGGAAGAAGGAATTCTCGGGAGTGAAAGAGGAAACTTACGGGCGGGGAGGTCATCATTGCAGCGTTTGAAGCGGCGGTAGACATCGGTGCTTGAGCCGGAGCCTGTTTCGATACCATAGGAGGCATTTAGACGAGAATGATTCTTTGGTATAACCGAAAAAGATATTTTGGTTCGTGGCTTGAAGGGTCGGGGGGTCGTGCCGATGAGATGTGGATTCTTGATATGATGTTGAAAGTCAAGGGAGGACAAAGGACTTTATTATAATTTGATATTTCTTGAGGTTGATCTTCATCCTTACTCATCAAGTTTTGCTCATTGTACGTTGTAACGTTGGCAATCTGTCCAAGTGTTTGCGTGAGACTTTCTGGAAAGACTGGACTAAAGTAGCAGCAAATATGGTGTTCAGAAGCAAGCAATTTGTTCAATAATGATTTAAGATGATCCTCAAGAACAGGTGTGTTTGTGTTCACTTTAGCGGTCAGATGCACTGGATGGGTCGTAGCACGAGTTCGAGCTTCGAATCTAGCAATTGATGTTGGCATGTTTACAATTAAGCGAGCTCGTTTCAAGCGGCAGTTTGATCCAAATCTGAGAAATGTTTCGTTTTCTATTCAGGCTTTCTAGTTAGTCCTCATGCGATGCCTTTGGTAGTTACGCTTCAACAACACAATGTTATCGTTTCTATCGAGATGGTTAACATACTCGATTTCGCGGCAAGGCTTCAACTCGCTTCACATACAAGCTTACCCACAGGGTTTAATCTAAGTGTTGCTTCGACCTGAACTACTTCATTAGGGTATTTCAAGGTTGCAACTAGAACGGCGGAAATATTATTCCGTGGGGTCCCACATCAGAGCTTCGAATACGACTTTCATCCATCGAACATCAGTAGCCTCATCCTCATAGGCTCAGTACATGCTTAATAAAAGGTTATACGATGAAGAAGAAAGATCTAGTATATAACGAGCAGTCTCGTCACAGCCTCGCAGGCCGGGGAACTTCGAGAAGAAGAGTACTAAGTCGGTGAGCTCCGATCTGTGGCATTGAGCTCGTATCAACCTGGCATGATGCTTTAAAGGACGAAGAGTCAAGAAGGGGGCGGGAAGATGAGAACAGACAAATGCGAAATTCAAGGAGTAAGGGTAGTGAGTTCATTTTGCATGCCGAGGAAGGAGTGGGGAGTAGCGGGGTAGACTGTACTCCGGCCAAAAGAGGCACACCACGGCAGGCGCAAAGATAGCTATCTTTGGCCTGGATTAGAGCCCACCATCTGAATTTTGCGATGATCTCGCTAGACTTGTGCAACATCAGGAACAACAAACCCATTGCAAAAGGGCCATCGTCACGTGATGCACATGCACCAACCTCAAAGTTCTCTGAAGCTGCTCTTACCTATGAAAGTTAGAATCGATTCTCACCGTCCGAGATCCGAACTTCCCTCCTGAAATTGATGGCCTCCCTGGACCAGAATGCTAGTGTTGTCATCAAGACAGAGTTTAGCCTCCCAAGCACTCTCGCTTAGAATCATCTCCACCAGTGCTCCTCGCCTCCTTGACTTTCATCCATCATCAACCAGCACTCATGATTCGATCAGCGAGACCTCGTATTTCAAGTCACCGCTCCTTATATCGATGCTTCACCCGAGCCATGGCCGCTCAAGAGAAGGGATCAGTACCACACATTGAGCGAACTGCAGCCGAACCACGGGATAACGTAAGCGACTTCATGATCCTCTTCGACTGGTCTCAAGCTAACATCAATGCAGGATCTCCACCCCGTGATGTTATCGCAGATCACCCAAATAAATTCCACGATCCGGCTTTTGCGCTTGACTCCCGTTGAGAAAGAGCCTGTTCAGGTACGTACTTCTTTCCTCACCCACTGCTCGCCTCCCTGAGTTCGAAGGGCGTCGTTTCTCGATCTTTCAAGTCTGGAAAGAGATATAAAGCAGAAGCAGACCGACGTAGAGAATTCTCAAATCGATAATTGAGTATTTACATGTTTCATAACTAGTTCCAACCAGGCCAATGGGTTGACCTCCACATCCCTTCCCTCCCCTCTCCAGGAGGTTTCACTTTAACCTCCACACCATCACTCTCAAGCACCTACCTCGAACTCGCCATCCAGCGTCCTCCTTTCCCATCTCCCTCATACAAAACCTCGTATTTGCCAACACCAGCACATTGGCTCTGGCAACCTACCTCCCAGATCCTCAATAGCCAACTCGGGATCCGGATTGGCGGGTCTTTCACATGGCCGCCTCCTCTTCTGGCCTCGAACTTGAAAAGAGTGGTGTTCATAGCTGGTGGCGTGGGCATCAATCCGTTGATCAGTATGCTTAGCGTTATTGCTGAGCAGAAAAAGACAGGCGGTGTTGAGGGAGGAAACTTAGGCTTTGACGTTATTTTTCTGTATTCGGTTCGTAGTTCGTCTGACAGCGAGGGTCGGAATGAGGAGATTCTGTTCCTTTCTCGATTACGAGACATCTTCAAGCTGCTAGACAAAGAAGGAGAATTGAAATTATTCGTGACGGGGAAAAGGGGAGGAGAGGTACAGGGGTCAGAGGGAGTGAAGTTGGAGAGGAGAAGGATCGACGAACGGGATTTAGAGGATGCATTGGGTGATTTAGGGGATAGAGATGGCACGGTGGTCTATGTTTGTGGAGTCCCGGGAATGACAGATCGGTTTGTGGAGTCGGCTGTGAAGGCGGAGGGGATGGACGGGAAGAGGGTATTGAGTGAGAAGTGGTGGTGAGAGACATATTGAAAGTAAAGCAGGTTTCTTGAGACATGAGCCGATGACTGATACAAGTTCTCTCCATATGTACGTTGATGTAGCGGCCTACTATTGCGTTCCACGCATGGTCTGCTTTTCGCATCTCTATACCCTCCAAACTCCAGTGCAGATCCTCAAATTAACACTCAATGCAATTCCATCCAATCTATGAAACTCAGACCTCACTTCTCCTCCTCCTCAACGGCACTGGACTCCCGGTCCTACTCTTCGCTCTACTCAACCTCAACCTCTCAAACTCCGCTTCTCTGGCCAACTCCCTCTCCCTTTCCAAATCCCACTCATCAGGGCCCCTATCAATACCATAATCTGCAACCTCTCTCCTCGCAACCACCATTCCCATTCCATCCCCTCTCCCACGCATACCCACACTACTGAAACTATTACTCCTCCCATGCCCACCCCCACGAAGACTGACACCCGGCGGTACAGGCGCAGTGAAACTCTCCCTCCTAGCAATGACCTGTCCTTTCATCCCTGTAGCTGCAACCTGTCCAAAACTGTCTTTCCTCCCATGTCCATAGACTGGCCGCCTGAGTTCCGGCAACGCTGCAGCTGACGCTGTGGCCGCTCTCCCCCTTCTTTCATACTCCGCGACTAGGACCTCTTCGTCATCTTCATCGGCATCCCATTCTATCACATTCCTCTTCCCGCCTGTAGTGCCATACTCCAGACTCTGTGGTGGAGGTGGACCGCTAGCGGCACCTAGACGTTTCCCACCTCGAGTGTACCAGCAACTGAGTGGTAGCAGTACGAAGGCGAAGAATGCACCTTCCTTGATTGATTTGCCTCGTGAGCGTCGCTTAGTGGCATTTTGTGATGATTTGAGTTGGGACTTGGGTTTCGAAGTGTAATTTAAGGAGCTGGATGATGTCGATGAGGTTGTGGGTGAGTAGGCTGGTGGTCTGTTGGCTGGGTGGATGTCGCCTGGTTTGAGGATGGAGCGGGGTGTGGTGGGTGTGATTTGTGTCTGGGTTGATGTCGGGGTCTTGAGACTTGGGAGTCTGGTCGGCAGCGATGTAGGAGTCGGTGTAGATCTTGGTATGGTTGCGACAGCCGTTGATGTCGATGATGGCGTTAGAGCGGCCGAGGCTGGAGGTGTAGGCAGAGCCATTGGATGAGAGAAGTTTTGAGTGCTTGTTTTATCTTTGAGTGTCGGAGTTGGCTTCCAGAGTCCAGATGGCGAGAGCTGGACGGGCCGGGGAGCGAGGGCGGTGGAGGATGCTGAGGATGCTGGTGAGGGTGGTGCAGTGTTGACTGTTGCTGGTTGGAAAGGGACTACTGCCACGTCCGCCATGGTTGTGTGTATCTGGTGAGATATTTTTGTAGGATATTTGTTGAGGCCTGCGTCTTTTCAGATCTTGGAGAAGAGAAGTAGAGTCGAAACGGCGAAGCCCTTGTTCACTTCGTTGTGGTACGAGTGTTGCTCCAGTAACTCTTGCTAGTCCTTCCTTTCCAGATACTAGCACTCGTTGATATATCGTTGGTATATCGTTGGTATATGTCGATTCTGTTTGTTTTCTGTCCTCGAAGTCTGAGATTCTCGGGAGAAAGTCGTCTGATCAAACATTTAGTATCGAACATATCAAAATCGGAGAATTGCCCACGAACGACTGACACGAACCTCTTATACCTCCCTCCAACACTCTTCCTCTCACCGACCCCTCCTCGTAACCTCACCAGCATCTACCCCTCCAGCGATGTCATACGCATCTCCTCATCCCTCCACGACCCACCACAGCCACCTCCCTCTTCTCTCCAACAACAAGGAGGACCCCTCAATAAGCGAGCCCGCCAACAACCCCATTTATCATTCATTCCAAGCCGAAGTGGAAAAGCTTCAGACCCCTTCATCCCTTCTCCACCTTCAAACCTCAACACAGCCTTCATCAAAAAAGATGAAGATGAGCGAGGACCAGAAAGAAAGAATGACATCATCCACCTCTTAACTTTGTTTCATGCGTAGATCCGGGGTCCTGTCCAGCCTGTCGCACCATGCCACTCCCTGTCTCGCGACGGACAATACCCACAATACAAACTTTGGACCCTCATTTCTGTCACCCCTCATCCCTTCTCTTCCATCTCTTTTCTGTTGTTCTTCCATGCAGCATCGTTGTAATCGAGTTGCGAAGGTGTGGAGCGATGATGATACACCGCTTGATTACTTGCAGATCGCGTGAGTCGCCTTCTATGATATTACAGTACTGTAATCTGTACTTTCACGGAGTATACAACTCTAGCCAGGTCACAAAGCGCTCTCCTCGGCTATCATTTACCTTCTCAGGCATGGATATGATGGTGTTACGATATGTTGGCCAGGTGAGGAAAACGACCGGTCCGATGAGAGCAGAGCGGAGCGGAGCCCCGACTCAAGAATCAAACTCACCGCGATCTCAAGTAACAGGAAGGTCCTGGTTGAGGCTCTGCCACTCTGCATGACATCGCTTACTCAAAGAAGATCAGATGGCTGGCTGCATGCATTGGAAACTCAAAGCTTGCACGTTCATACAGTACAGGACACGGCAGTGGCGGTTGACGGATATCGGATTGCTTGAGTGGCCGGTGGTGTGTGGCGTGATCATTCATTCATTATTCGTACTCTCAAACTCTCGACCGAAGAGGAAGCGATAATTTGAGACCGGCTTGTCGGTCTTCGTGTTCGTTGCATATTTTTATCGGCTGTCGCTGTCGCTCTTGATGCCAGCCTCCATCCGAAAAACGTCGTCACTTCCAGCCCCGACCCCATCAACAAACAAATCAAGACCCATCTCAACTGAACCCCATCTGAGCGCTGTAGAATAAAGCGATCGATGGCGCAATTCGGTTCAACCTCTCTCAGTCATCCGATCTCCCTCCGAAAGTTTGGCTTCTCTCGGAGAAAACTTGACGTGTTCGTTCCCCATCTATAATATCACCATTAAGCCTCCCTCCACAATTCATCACCAACCTCCTACACCCATACTCTCCAAGGAAGAATACTGCCGCCAGAAAGTGCGGTGAAGAAACAAACTCATGCTGAAACAAAAGATCTATTCCAAGAACACATTGCAATACAAGAAACGTTGGGCAGCAATCACCTCTCCGCAACTCCCACATATTTTCCACAAGAATACTTGAAAGTCGAAACATTTCCACATGCAGTACATAATCAGCCACTCTCGCTTCGCTTCTGCTTATTTATGGAAGATTCATGCAAAACATTGTCTTTCAGTTCACCCGATCACGCCATACTGCGACCGCCGACCGCTATAACCAAGCTGGAAAGCGATGCACACACACTGAACAAAATGGAAATCGGACACTACCGCGCTTCTAAGCAGGCATGAAGCTGTTCCGTTGCGTCCGACTTCGCTTACCACCCACCATTGTTTGGAGGAGGATACACCTTGCACCTGTTACAACGTATGACTTGGCAACGGCGTCTACGTCGGCGGACAGTAGCGACCAGGAATAGCGCTATAACGGAACGCAGATATAGTTGAGAGAGTCCTATACTGTAGGTGAAGAGGTGACAGGAAGATAGTTAGTACAGTGCACGTATAGGTGGGTAGGAGTGGGAAATATGCGCGACTAGCGAGCGCTCGAAGCGTTCAGTTGTTGGCTAGCAGAGAAGTTCGAAATTGAAAAAACAAACGATAGTGGATGAGGGAGGGAGGAGACGGTCGTCATGTCACGCTGGATGGAGGGTTGGGCAAATCGAAATCTCTTTTCTTTTCTCCCCTTTCCTATGGAGCTGAGCCTATGGAAGAGTTTGTGCAAAGTGGAGGAGAGAGATGGGATGGGATAGATGGGATGGGATTGGATGGGATAGTCTCGCTCGGGAGTGACTATGAGAAGACAGACCTTTCATTTTGTCTGTAGAAAGGAAACTTCCTTCCTTAATTCCCGTGCAGCACAGGTGAAGAGGTTGGGAGGTGTGGAGATGTGGAGATGCTGGATGTACGTTGAGTTGGCTGGTCAGCTGAGAAGTGAAAAGCGAGGAGAAGAGTGGGATAGGAGGTACTGTATGATCATTGAATGAGAGATGAACCCGTGACGCACAAAGTGGAGAGGTATATACTGTTCGTGGAAAATGCAAGAGAGGAGGCTGGAGAAATCCAGACAAGAGTCCGCTTGACTAGAAGCTGTTGGACGACATTACATGAGCCCACGAACCATCTATTCACCAGGTAGGAAAGTAGGGAAAGCCGAGGCAAGATGAGTAGGCTAATATGATTCATTCCAACATATATACGTCCGTACTTCCCGTTCCTTTATCTGTCAACATGCAAGCTAACAAGATGCACCGCAGCGAAGATGACCGATCACATCGAAAAGATGACAGCGATATCAATCATATGCTACTGGATACCCCGAACGCCGATTAGATTCTTTCCCAATCCTTTCCATTTCATTTCCCTCCGATCCGTGTCCTTGGATGCCCGAATTATACGCCGAAAGTAGTACGCTGAAACGTGATACTGTTTTGTTGTTCCCGTTACCCAGGAATTTGTGTCTGTCGTGTGACTAGACACATGTTTTGTAGGCGTTCTAGAAGGTAGCATTCGTTCCATGGTTTGGGAGCTGTCGATTGCGGGCAGCCGGAAGTGGTGTTTACCGAGGGAGTGCCCTCGAGACATCTGAACTCGACGTGCCTTCAGCTACGGCTGGTAACAATTCCGACTCAGCGATTTCATCGAAAGGGCATTTCACCACCACCTCCAACCATATCTACACTTCCGCCACTATTCGCCCTCTGTAAATGCCGAAACTGGTCCGGCACACTCCTCGGTATCTGCATGCCGAAATTGCTGCCGCTATTTTGTCGTAACGGCGGTCGTCTGACTGCTTCCATACCATTTGCCATCATCGGTTGTCGATGTTGGCTTAGCAATCCCATCGTCCCCTCGAACTCCCTTTTGAAGTCCAGAGGTCTTCCACCGCCACCAACGCCTTCTCCGAAATTGCCTGTGTGATTGTGGACGCCCACGTTGTTGTTGATCCTGTTGGCGTTCATATCTGGGAATCCGCCGTAGTCTCCCAACCCAGCGTATTCCATTGGACTTTGCATAACAGATGGACTTGTGAAGGAAGTGCTGTTATCGCTGTTATCGTTGATAGGCGAACCTAGCTCTTCGATTCTCCTGTCATATTGTGGCATGCCGGAGATTGCATTTCCGTTGAAATCGGTGTCAGGCTCCATCTTGAACTCGCCTCCGCTGGTACCATTTCCATTGTATCCTGGGAAGTTGGATGCAACTCCAATGCCAGCGTTACCAAAGCCATCGAAGATGTCGACATCAGCACACATATTAGCCGGGGTATCTGGTACAGTCTGAAGCATTGGGTTGACAAGCTTTGGTAAAACGTCGTTGACCTTGGCCAAGAGAAGAGGTAAGAAACGGTGGTCGCCATTGCGAAGAACGGAAAGAAGGGTCATGAAATCATGAAGATAGTCCCGGGGCCCAAGTTGGAATGGGTCGGGGTTTGGTGGAAGAAGTGAAAGGACGTCGGTAAGAGAGCAAGCGACATCGAAAAGCTTTTCAATCTATATTTGTTAGTAGATATACAAGGATTTACTTGCTGCAGCTTACAAGTCCGATGCCGTGAACCTCCATGCTTTGTTGTGAGAATTGAGATGTCATCCCAATAAGATCCCGAGAAATATCAACAGGATATTGGAAGGTCATGCTTGGATCACCATTGCCAGAGCTCAAACACCCGTTTTGGATGCTCAATTGCCATACCATGGTGCGTAACCATTGCTGACTGGTTCTCAGATCGGCCGTCTGGTTCTCGGTAGAATTGAGGTACGTAGGTAACGCATCGTTCAGTTGCTTCTGAAGGGCGGAAAGGTAGGCTGGAGAGCAATCGGTTCGGGTTTTGTTCCAGAGAGCAACAAAGCCTTCGTCGAATGGTCGGAAAAGGTTGACGAGATGTATGAACCCATTCAAATGATGTGCCTGTGCATCGGTTGGATCATCGGTCTGTGTTGGAAGAGTGATGGTTGCCTGTAATGAGAGAGGACGATGTCGTTGGAGTGCATATGCTCTGTTCAATGTTAGCAAGCTATTAAGTCTCCCGACCAGTGTTCCTACCTCTCCGTGACGAAGAGAAGCCAATAAAGTCTTCGTCTTCTTGACGACTCGACAACATCAAATTGAACGTATGTATCTTCCTTCTGCATGTTCAAGATATGAGCCAAGGTCGTCGCCTCTCTCAGATGGAACCAAGCCTTATTGTGCAAGTCTAGACCAAAATAGCATCCGAACAGGAAGAAACTGGTGACCAGACTATTTAAAGTCGGGGTCTCGAGATGATCGTAAGATTTCCTGACTCTCAATGTCTCCTCCATCAACAAGTTCCCGGACACGAGGTTTGCGCCAGGTAGGCTGTCAAGTCCGAGAGGATCGCCTGGTATTCCCATTCCTGGTTGAATCATCATGAAGGCGCAAAGCGATGTCAAAAGACAGTATGTGTCGACGTTCTGATCTGCGTACATCGCTTGTTGTTCTAATCGACCGCGGTGTAGAATGGGTAGGGTGGGATACATATTCGCGAAGAAAAATTCGATGCATTCCTTGATCATGTCGTTCGTAAGGAGACCTGGGGTAGGGGTGAGTGTCGGGCTACATGGTGGACTATTGATTCCGTTCAATCGATTCGCTACTTTCGAGGAGAGGGTGCTCTGCCGTTGTGTTTCTCGCAGTTCGCTGATGACCTTCGCTCTCGACCCCTTGGGCCCCTTCTTCTGCGGGATGGCGTGGTAGGTACACGATAATTGGGCTGAGGAACAATTGCGACACGGATTGATGCCATCACATTTGACTTTTCGACGATGACATGCGTCGCACGCCCGCTTGACCGAGGTAGACATGGCGGGCGATGGATATGACGGGTGAAGAATCGTCGCGGTTGACCCCTTCGGCCTGATCGATCGACTCGACTCGACTCGACTCAACGACTCGACTCAACGACTCGACTCAACGCGACGGACGAAACGTTGTATGGCAGTAGGGCAAGGCGATACCGACGAGGGACCAGCGATACTCGATTGATTAAAGGTTGATCTGCTTCGACGTACAGTACTGAGTATGGGGTAGTAGTGGAGTGGGCGAAGGTTGTTCTGCGTGGAGTCTGGAGTTATTCGGTCCGTATATGAAGGAAGGGCGGAGACGGGACGCTCATTTCCAGAAGTGCGGGGGTTGAGAAATAGGAGTGAGCAGGCCTGTGTTATTGGGCCAGCAGTACCAGGGACGGGCGCAGAGATGTTTCGGGGCAAGCAGTGATGCGAGCAGATTGAGAAACAGAGGATATATTTTTGGATGATTAGTAGGTAGTGGTTTAGGAGGTGAGGAGATTTGAGTGGAGGGAAGGGAAGAGATGGAGGGAAGAGGTTTGAAGACAAAATGTGGATCGACTGTCGATGGGACTGGGACCCGGGACGATGGGAGGAGAGAAGGGGAAGGGATGGGTGGGTTGAAGGGCAGCGACGGACTTTGAAGGGAATCGCCAAGACTACTGAGTACTGGCACCGCACCGGCACCACCAGAGGCACGAGTGCCTGACCAGGCGAGTGAGGCCACCGGACGAGGCGATTTCGAGGTTAGAGCATTTTGCACTTGCACTTGCACTGGCTGCCGCCTGAGCTGACCACTGACAGTGAGCGTTGAGCCAGCCACTGGGTCACTACAGCCATCAATAGTAATTAATCATGCCAATACCAGCAAATCAAACTGAGGATATGCCCGAAGAGTACTTTGATACATCACATATACATCACATACTCTTCATTTTGAGATCCATCCAGACTATCCTCTCGAGCCTCCCTCACCCGATAGACATGTACTGTTTTGTACAAGTATTATATCTATCCTTATTCCCTAGGGCACCGAGACTGTGGTTGGACGGTGACTGGCGGGAGCACCATCGGGTGTCGAACCATGGAACCAGTCGATCACAGAACAATCGAAGAACACTAACGATTCATCTGGTCGCAATACAGCCGACACACTGATTCAAACACCACCAAGACATCGAATACAGTGCATTCAGAGAGCCGATGCCCTAGAAACATGCCTGAAAAATGGAAGAACACGCTGGAAAATACTGTCATTTGCCCCCAGAAAATAAGCAACCGGCCCCTCTGTAATTGCCACGGTATTAAAGGTCGGCATTCAAATTTCGTACGTATGGTACGTACCTTATTAATCTTGTAGAAGTGGAATGCAATAATTTGGCATGATCTGTGGCCAACAACACCACGTCCACCTCACACGACACGCTGCGATACACTGTCTGATCTGGGAAATCGAGTCGCCCTGTAACGTAACGTAGCAGACGAACCGCAGCATACCTTGCCTGCTTCGCCTTGTCTGGCCTCGTTTTGTCAGCAGCCTCATCGAATTGATCTGGCTGAAAGCTGCTGTTGTACCTCACTGGCCTTCCCATTCCAGCTTCATCTTGTTACTTTGCATTGATGATGCATTTCAGCCATCAGGTCGTTCCTTGTCCATAAGTGAAGGAATGCCCGCCCCTTGAAATCCTCAAGACACTGGTGAGGACTTTTGTGATGCACTTTTGAAGGAGGTATGTTTCCTTCGCCAGGATATCCCGAAACTTCGATCCCTTCACACGGCACTTGCATTTGCCTGTCAACAAATCAATCACTCGATCAATTTCATCCTCACTCGGAATACGCAAGCAGTCCAAGTCGAGATGCTGATGCCGGTACTGTAAGCGTCACAGAACGCGCCACCAATCCCTCTCCACTCCGCTCTTCTGCTCCCCCCTTGTACAACAGCTCACGATACTTGGCCTGCAGCGCACCACAGCGCACCACAACACAAACTCGCTGTGGAAACAACTGCCTCTTCCTACCCTCGGCACTTGCAAGGCAAAGCAGGACGACAAGAAATGGCTTGACCTCTGTCATCATCGCATCACTTCAAGATGCCGCTCTCCTCACCACGATTCGTGAGGTTTCCACTCCACCTCCTGCTTCTCCCTCCTTCAGCCAACCGGAGACGCCTATGGATTTTTGCGCTAAGTCCAACTCAGCCTTAGCGCATCTTCAAGAGCTGACGCCCCGCAAGGACTTGCCCTGTTTCTCCAAGCAAATCCTTCTTCGAGTCTTCCATTTGGCTTCTGGTGCCGTCTCTCTTCCAGGTTCCGTCCATCATCCACGAGGAACGATGACAAGATGACAGGAACTATGGATACTACGGCATTTTGACTTTTTTCTGCTTTTGCGTGGAAGATCCCGTCTTTTCAGATCGCAGTGCATCTGATCTCATCTCATCTTGGTCCTCCTGTCAGCAGCGGCAGATCAACATCGAAGAGGTGCAAACAAGCAGATACCACCTCTGCTTCACGACTTGAATCATTCCATCATCCGTTTGAGCTGCAGCCGTACGTACAGTTGGGTACTTGGTGCGACGGTACTTTCTTCCTCACCGACCAGCCAAACTATGGTGTGATGGTCTGTACGAGGTACATACGAAAATGTACCTATCACCAGCGCCGGATCGAGCCTTTCCCGCTATGATGCATCGCATGATTTGGCCATTCCTTTACCTGAGTCGGATCCGTCTGGCTACCTAGTCCAGTGGCCACAGGTATCCGAATAACCGGCGAACCGAGCTTGAAGTTGAACAACAGACAAATCGTAACTGGAATTGCCAAGTCGTTCTCGTTAGCGCTCCTGCTTATACATCAACAAGCACACCACCTTCTTCTTGTCAGTTGCATCGAATACGTCAGGCCATTACCTCTCTCGTTTCGGTCAAGCAATATCGAGCACCTCCAACACAAGGCATCTTCTTGTCCGCTCAATGTCACGCCATGGTCATGTGATCAAACACATGCAAAGCCTGTCCCATTACGGGTAAGTGTCTAGGTACATTTGGCGACAGGGGCAGAGAAGGACCGAAGTCACCAGCATGAAATGCGGAGATGATACTGAAAGTGTGGAGGTGCACGGTGACGAGGCTTGATTTGGCTTTGCGCTTGTCTTGAACTTGATAAGTCTGGGGAAAGAGCATGCAGGTTGGCCGCTATCTGTTGACGATGGCTTGGTTGGTTGGAGGCTTTCATGTGCGTCTCAAGCGAGCTGCTGGAAAGTTGAAGTGAAATAAAAAAGTAGAGGGGAAGTATTTCATCTCTTTCCAAATCTCACGCTTTTTGGGGGTTCATATGTGTCTCCGTCTACAAGCACATGCGATAAGTCTCAAGGGAAAAAGCAGGATCATCAGAAGACAGCACTGGAAGTACACCTTCTGACTTGTCTCCACGACCACTCCACTAACGACCTTGGTATCAAACAAATATTTCGGTGTTTTCGGCCTCCGGAAGAACCTCTCCCAGACCTGGATCTTCTCCGCTGTCAAAAGTGCCAAAAGTACCTGCAGCTTCCCCTGTCGAGAATCCTTCCAGTACCGGCTTCACATGCACAATACAACCGAGAACCAGCAATATCTGTTGCAGCCCTAAGCTCTCTCGGCCACTCTTCCGACCTGCTCACACCTACTTCTCACAAGCGAGGCAATATCAGAAACCTTATCATTACTACAGATGACCACTGAGTGAGAGAGGAGAAGATACCTCGTGGGGTACCCCGCCTCCAGTGCTGTCCACATCTCCATATTTTCCTTAAATCGCGCAAACATCAGATGTCAATTCCAACTCTAACTTCGACAGTTGCCATAGACTACTGCAGCAACTCCCAAACGGACCGATATCCAGACGCCATTCGTGCCTGATCGACGACGGTTCCTCCCACGGCGCTCATAACTCGCTTGCTTCCCGCTGTCTAGACCTTCTATCACTTGATTTGCCCTCAAGGTTCCTGCATACTTTGGGCTTGGCTAGTGGACAGTATTTCAATGGAAATGATATGGAGTTCGCTCTGTGATCTTCATACTGAAAGCCGCGACATGCAGATGATATTACCAGTACCTTCTTGGTATCTATAACTGCATGGCAGGAAACAAGGAAGAGTGAAAGGAGACGGGCCTTCTATTTCGCCGTATGCAGGTACCAGCCTGCATCAATGGACTTGCTGATAGCTTCAACATAGGAATAATCTTGCCTCGCTTGCTCGTGCCAACTTCTTGCTAGATACGCTACAAACAGGAGAGCTGGTTGGTGAGAACGTTGGTACATATTTCCTGCACGCACCGACTCAGTCGATGACGGCGACGAGTAGTTGCTAAGAGCATTTCCGCGGCTCATCTCACATCATGTACGGCAATCTCGAGCGAGCAATGATCGATGATGTTTGCTTCAACCATCTTGAGGTGACACGGCGGCACAGCACATTGGAACCGTGTTGTTAGGCTAGACCGTCGACCATACTATACTTAACTATTTAGTCGAGATTTCTTCTTCAATAGGACTTCTTTCTACTACAAAAAGCAATAAATTTCTAAAGGTCATGTCTTCCTAGGCTTGAGAACGTTCTGGGTCTGAGGCGTGATGCTGCCTTTCCGCCCGTTCTGTGCAATTTAGGACAACTGTGCCAATCTCATGATGAAGTGGTAGGTACCCTCTGGTGTCTTTCCTGATCTCGCTTCCTCCTGCTTTGAATGGCCGCTTGCATGTGTTTCCGTTCGGCAACCGCGACCGCTATGAAGAAGCTCAGCGTGAGTTTGGACTTGTTCTCGTCAGCTTCAGCATGCGCTCCTTCCAATTTCGCAGCAAAGACAGATACTTTTATCTTCTACTTTCTTCTCTTACCAATCCCATCTCCCTCTCCTTCCCAATTCGGTATGACAGCATCTTTTCAAGCTCTTTTTGATCCATTCTCTCCATCGCGAGCACTTTCTTCTGCTTCAACACCGCGATATGCGTCCGCTTCCAGCCTTCCCTCTTTTTTCTTCGTCATGTTGCTCAACGCAGAGAGTCTTCTTGAAGCCATCCTATATGTTCCTGCTCAAATCATTACTTTCGCTTTCACAGATCATGTATGGTGAAGGGCGTCTCGCATGGACCTGGACACTGGGGGGATGATGCTACTTCGTTTTAGGGAGCAACGAACCCAACGAGCAATTTGAGGACTTGAAAACTCTCAAAGAAATCAAGCTGTTGTTCGATCATCTCTCCCGCATGGAGCGCGACGGCACAATTCAGAAGCCTGCTACATTCTGAGAGGCACGCAGACCGAAGCCACTAACATGGTGATCTCCAAGTTTCATCGGATTTTATGGTCGGCAAGCCGATCTTGCTTGCTCGTATCGTTCCTGACTTTTCGTCCCTCGAGGAAGCTGGACAGGAGACTCGTCGAAACAATTGATGGTCTGTCGAGGCTCTGAGAGGCTGTAGGGCGCTCTTCTTGGTGTTGCTATAGCGAAAGCCCCTGTGGGGCTCAAATTCTTTTGATTCATCGTTCCGTTCGAAGCTTTTCCGTGTCGCTTGGTCCAGAATCGACAACTCACAAACAAAACATACACCTACACCAGCTTCCGCTCTTTCGCAAACCCCGAGAGAGTCTCTCTGCTTATCAATGTCGATAGCAAGAGCAGGGAAACTTATCTTTTGAGCTTCATCCAGCAAGTCAACACCTCGGACTCGCACGATCGGATCCGAGTTCGAACAATGCGAATACGAAGAAACATACTTTCTGTTTATTTTGACGACGTTCCTAACGGATAGGAACTTCCAGGCAAGAAGTTTCTTCAAAGTGCATTCACATATCCGATCTTCCGACGTTGAAGTACTTCATGTTCTAGACGATACGACTCCTGCGTTATGTTGACTTGTGAAGTTGTCTCGTGGTACTGTGCCTCAGAACTTCGCAGACATAGCCCCTTCTGAGCCTCAATGCTGCACTGTGCTGTATAGCAAACGCCAAGCACTGAGTCTTTTATAGAGCATACGTGCCGAATCTCCATATGCATGACACTGGTCGAAATTGTCAGACTTCTCACACACTTCCCGTAATATCGACAACCACATTTCGGAAAGAAAGATGCAGAAATCAACCCAGCAATCTGCTATCTGCTATCTCGCTTATCTGAATCAAGCTCTGAGGCACTTCAGAACGAACTGAACGACGATCCGATATCCTAAAAATACTGAAAGAGCATATCCACTTTTCGTACAACGCCCGCTCTCATTGGCCATCAGCCCCATTAAAACTCCATATCCGAGCCCCTAACCATCAAATTGCGGCACAACATGCTCGCTTCGTACACAGCCATCTCTGATTTACCAACTACGCGAGAATACATTCCCCTTCACGCTATTTGTCTCTAAGCAACACTGAATTGGGGAGTGGGTGGGGATCTCGCGCAGTTCGTATGGTCTTATATGTACCATAAGTGCGGAGTTTACATTCAACCGACCAGTCTCGAGGCCAAGATGGAGAGGTTCGTAATTTCCCAGAGGGGGGTTAGTTGCGGTTTTGATGCAGGCTGTGCGAGGCTCTTTGGTAGGCGGCTTTCTTAAAGATGCAGCTTGGCCCCGAGGAGGTGAGGGAGGAGAGGGATCTAAGCCTTCTTGCAAATTGGGAGATACAGAGATAAAAGTCACTCGTTTGCAAACTTTGAATACAGTCTTTTCATTCCTTCCGATATCTGGTTCTCTTCATACCTGCATTCATCTTCTTCAGTTCACTTCCACTTTGCATACGAGTCACAACCTCCATACTACTTCTCCAGACACAATTACACCAAAATAACTTCACAATGCCAGCCCTCAACCTTGACTCCCTCAACCTCAACCCACGAGACCTCCTCCACCATACCTCACACATCCAAAAACGCTCCGCCATCGGCGATTTCTTCACTCTCCCCATGGTACTAGGCATGATCTGCCTGCTGTTCGTGGGAATTGGCATCGCGGCTTTTGTGAAGATCTGGAGGGGTGATACGACGGGGAGGACGATGCCTGGTCGGTAGATCTGGGGAGGGTTTGAGATGATGAGAGATGAGAGATGGGAGGGGTCAGTGAATGAGGAAGGAAGGGAGGTGGTGTTTTGGGAGTTCGCTTGCGAGGGGATTCTCTCCGGATTGTGATGTTGACGGTCGGACCGACATGCTGCGACGAAGGCATTTCGATCTCGGCATCTCCAGACCCTCATCATGCCAGCGCGATCAACAGCTTTCTCTGAGTTGTGGAGCGACGAATGGGGCATGCTTGTCAAGTGTCTGGAGGCTGGGCACCAGCCTCGCAATCAAGTCTTTCCTCCGAGTTGCGACAGCTTGACTACCCAACACACGCCTACTTACTCCATGGACACGTAACTCGCTATGCCGCTGCTTTTCTGGGTGAGAACTACGACCAGAGTTTTGGTTAGACTATCTCCATGGTCTGAATTCTTCACGACTTCGCACTTTCATTACATGTGTATGTTTCCTTATGTTGGATTTGAACTTGCATTTGAATTGGATTGGATCTGGGCGGCGTTGGAAGAATGGGTACTATGGTTATAAGTCTCTACGACTTGACAGGGCAGATGCATGGGGATCTAGATGGTGGATAACATATGTATATTATTCAATGTATGTGATTGATTATTGATGGATGGATGGTGGGCGGGATAGGTATCTTTGCCTTGGTGTAGCTTGGATGCTTTGACGTTGGTCATAGAAAGGAATGAAATAAAAGATATATACCCAATACTCATTGTTCTTCCACCGGGCATTGAAGTTGAATACTGTCAGCCGTCGAGACTCAAGTGGGAAGGGGTTTCGTGGAAGAGGAGGCGTGCACGCCGCCAATCACTGCGATCTAGCTGTGACTGTTTTGTTATGCCTCTGGAAATTCAGCATAGGTATCTCAATTTCATGGCAGGGGAATTGGTCAAGGCGATCGTGACTTCGGCTGGCTCTAGAGATTGAGGATTTGAGAAGTCTTGAACTGGACTCATTGATGGAGCCGAAGACAAATGTAGCTGATGCGTTGCGCTCCTGGTTTGATCTTTCGAAAAATCTCCTGCCCTTACCAAATTTCTCTGCTAAGAGCTTCCTATTTCTTTCGGACGCCAAGCGAAAGATCAACCAGACAGACACTTGTAACGAACACGGTTTTCGCTGGCATCGGCAGCAAGACGGGAGCAAAAAGAGAAAAAAAACATACAACAGTGGGTATTCGCTGGTGGTCACCCACCCAACTACTAATCCACCGATCTGAGGCTTATGTATGGCAGAGCGGACGGGATGCCCAGTGTCTCCTCAGTCTATGGTCGTATGTATCAGCTTTGTGCATAGCTCACTTTCTATACCGACATAAAACTTTCCATTCTTGCCGCTCACCTACCCTTGTCAAATCCCAGTGAGAGACCCACAAACATCTGCAACTTTCAACTACTCCCTGAGTGTACCTACGCAATTGGCGTAACACCCTTCTTCAGAATCACATTCCCATACTTCCTCGTCTCGCCTGTAACTACCACCGCAAAAGCTTTCTGCTTGACTCGCTCGTAGAAAGCGAAACGCTCGATTTTGAGAATCTCGCCTGTATAGCCGGCTGCCAGGGAAGCTTTGAAGGAAGTCTCTACTTCGGGGTCGGACGTGTCACCTGGTACGACTTTTGGCTTGTCAGTCAATGAGAATTGTGACTCAAGGGGGCGTCCAATGGCTTGAGGCAGGATAAGTACCTTCCATCATCATGACTGGAGTCTCGCCATACGTGTCGAGTTCAAACAGTGGAATGATTGCTGCGAGGAGAGCGGATGCTGAGATACCTACATCATTGTCAGTACCTTTGTCATTAACAGTCAATTTACCCTAGATCCTCCGTATGACTCATTACCGTCCTATGTAAACAAGAAGAATCCAGACTTACCATCGGCTCTTACAACAGGTACATTTGGCCCACAAATTGAATGGCTTGGAAAGTGAGCATCAGCGAGCACAATCTCATCGCCATGTCCCATTTCCGCTAATATCTTGAGAAGAGACGGGGAGATGAGAGGTGAGATGCCTTTGAGTACCATGTTGATGTTGTCGCTGCGTGAATGATGGTTGTCAGGAGTGCGGGGTAGATTTTGTGATGAGCTCAAAGGTAGGTTTAGACGTCGGAAACTGTGGATGTATGGTGAATTAAAAGTCCTATGGAGAGTGTTTCTGAAGAAGAGGTGAATGAGAAATTTGCGGTTGAGAAATTGGAAGGGCGTTTCAACGTCGTGGAGTCGTCTGTCGGCGTGTGTCTGTTGTAAGGAAGGGCAGAAGTCAAAACGTGCCGAAGACTTGCCGACGAATCAAGTGGATCTCAAAATCGACCATACTTACGAAATCACTAACTGATGGCCGTTTCAGAGCTCTAAAATTATTACAGAGGTCTCACACATCGAAAATGGGCTGATTCCTTATTTTAATCTATGACTTAGATCAAGAACATTTATCTGAAAGCCATCCTTCAATTTACTTGGACTCGCTTATTACCGTCGTGAAGATCAACATCACGGAATACTGGTTCTCTTTGGGAAGTTACTGGTTGATTCTACGTAATTCAATACGAGCAAAAGTATGTATGAGGATGAGACTACCATGTCACCGAGTGGATAGTATAAGTAGTTGCTTCATTCGTATCTTGGAAAATATGGTGAGTCCGAGTGATTAGGCACAAACAAATTATACACAAGCGCCAACGCACAATGAGCAAGAATGAATGAGTCAAGGGGTGTACCTATACCTAACCATTGATAACTTATAATGATATCAAATAGTATCTTACTTCTGGATACCATTTGATCGTTCACGACCACTTCTCTCAGCCGCCCTACCTGCCAAGCACCATAACTGTGATTCTGTTTCCAACACGTTTATCAACATGGAGACCAGCATATCCAGAGAATCTCCAGCACCAAAGTTCATGCCATCATCTGCAAACAATCCAAGCATCACAATCACGACCTCTCAACCAGTGAGTTCAGCTTTCTGTTCTTCATATTTTCATTCTTCGATTCCGTGTATTGTGGCAAAACAAGAGACGCAACACGATATACAAAATCTCCGAGTTGCATGCCTGCTCAATTGATACTCGTATCTTGTGTGATAATCAATTTCAACTGCAGAAGCCCATCGAAAGCATGAACATTAGTGCCAGCTCAGAGATTCACATGCGAGGTGGTAGCCAAGGATACTCCCTGTGTGATGGGGTTGAGTGTCCTTGCGGCTGGCGTTGTAGTCTTTGGTGATACTGATACTGGTCTACTATTTGATGCTTCTCCTGCTTTTATGTGAAGGCGTCGAGATGAGATCATGTGCGGCGGCTAGAGGGATTTGAACATTCTCGGAGAAGGTTGTGGCGAGGACTGCTGGAATGGCTTCGTTCTTACTGTAGTTGGAAGTAGTAGTTTTGAAGATTTACTTCACGCTGGTACGAGCTGTGGAGAGCCTTGTGAAGTCTGCATCTACTGATGCCTTGAATGCGGTCGGAAGTTAGCCATGCGGCTGCTTCCGTAAGCTCTGTTGAATACATGAGGACCTTTCAATGTGAGACTGAGCAACAGTAGCTAGCCTGCTACGAAATTGAGCACCTTTAAGTCAAAGTTTATTTGTGACGAGCTGTGCTTCTCCTTCATCAAAAGGTATCCATGTTTTCAGTGCTTCGCTCCTCGGATCTTTTACATATCTCGCTCCAAGCGAGCCGACTTTGACTAAAAGCAGTTGAACAAACCATTGTTAGCGACTTTGACTGGAATAAAGAATGATTGAGTAGAGTTATTTCATTATGTCCGGGACTTCACTACCTCAAGGACTCAGCCTATCAATCTTCCAACCACCCTCCTCCAGCTTAGTATACTGAAACCTATCATGCAACCTACTCTCCCTCCCCTGCCAGAACTCGACCATCTCCGGCTTAATCCTTAACCCACCCCAAAACTCCGGCACAGGGATCTTCTCCTCGCCCTCAAACTTCTGCTCAGTCTCCTTGACCCAGCCCTCCAATTGCTCTCTCCCATCCAAAACCTGGCTCTGCCGACTGGCCCACGCACCAACCCTACTCCCTCGAATTCTTGTATCGAAATACACCTGACTTTCTTCGCTCGTCATCCTCTCTACCTGGCCCTCCACACGAACTTGTCTCTCCAATTCTCTCCACCAGAATGTCAAGCTGGCCCATTTATTGCCCTCAATATCCTTTGCTTTCTTACTCGTGCCGAAATTCGAATAGATGACAAAACCAGCTGTATCCAATTCTTTCAGGTATACCATACGGGAGCTCACTCGGCCGGAGGGGAGCGAGGCTGTGGATAGGCAGACCGTCTCGGGTTGGTGTACGCCATTGGCCTGCGCGTGCGTGAACCAAGTGTGGAATTGTGTGAACGGGGAGTTTGGGTCTAATTGATCTCTCTCGAGGGCACCTTTGGTGTATTGTTCGGCTTGAGAATTGGTTTTGTCGTTTGCTGGTGCGACTATAATGTACAATGTAAGTCATTGACTCACTTGAGAACGAGGGGCATAATGACTCCTTATATGGAAGGGGGAAAGTACATATCAGCTTAGATGTGTTCTGTGGCGGATGGAGAGCCATTCTTAAGAGGCTTGGGCGGTATAATAGACTTGGTGTCAGACGCATAGGTGAGTGTTGTGCTGGTAAGAATGCGAATGTCAGGTCACCTTTGTTTGGTGACGATGTAGATTTGGCGCTAGTTTAGTGGGGTGTTCAGCCTTGCTCTCAGCCTTGTGAGTGGAGATGATGTTTATACCTATGGCGTGGTAAATGTATCCCATCGTCCAAAAATAGCTGGAACTTTAATTAGAATATACTCGTCTTCCATCTACTTTAAAAGTAAAGGAACAGTCTGCCAATACCGATATTTTGCCCAGCATTCCCTGCCAATGTACAGCTTAATCTGCCATGCTCCCAAAACGCCACTTTATGCATCCATTCCTGCCCAGATGACTTTAGTCCAGGCTAGGCGCCAAAGAAATCAAGCTGAATCTTAACTCTCCACCCTCAGCCTCTGCCTCTCTCTTCAAGAACTGTCTAGGACCCAAGTCCAAAGCCTTCTCGCTCAAGACATCATCCCCTTCACCAAGAACTCCTCTATCCAGCGGGCCCTTTCTCCGTCCATCCATCTCCCACAGGTGATTTTTGTCATCCTTGATGAAACATACGTAATGCAAGTCGACATTAGCCTCTGCATCTGGGGTAGCGCTCTGTCCTTGACTACCAGCACTTTGGTGGGCGCTCTCCAAGGCGTGGGAATTGTATAGCAGATCTGCCCGCTCAATAGGTCCTAGTGGCGTAGCGTCTTTAACAAGCTTCTCGAGGTCCGAACCAGGTTCTATACATCCCAAACCATCAGCATAAGTCCAATAGAGCTCACAGGTTTTGCTTACGAATAAACTCCTTGGAGCTACCATTGCTCACAGCATGCAAGATCCCAATCAATCCACACGCATTCCGGATCGTTTGCTTATACCATATGACCGGCTCTCCATCTCCCTTTCCCTCATATTCAGCCTTACTAGCATCTTCCTGTCTACGGAAGTTCTCATAGGTTTTGCTGACTGGGAAAACGAGGAGAAGGGCGTTGGCTGGGCGAGGAATGAAGGAGAGGAGGTCTGGGTCGTCGATGCTGAAAACGTCGTGGAAGGAGAGGGTAGGTGAGAGACCAAGCTTATGGACTAAGGCGGACATGACTTCGGGATTGTTCTCTGCGAATGTGTTAGTTAGCAAATCCTTACATGGTAGAACCTAACCTGTGCATGTGCAGAGCTATAGATCCCAGCTTCGAGCTTGCTACTTACCAAGTGGGACAAAAGCCTTGCGGCCTTTGGCTACATCTGGGTCATCGTGAACCTGAACTGCTGCCATGTTGCGATGTAATGATTCCCGAAAATGTTCAAAGTGAAGCTTGAGCTTTGTTTTGGTTCCCAGAGCTGTAAAGAGGGCAGGGACATCATTGCGCTGTTGACCCCGCCGGCTGACATGTTCCGCCGATCCGTGGCACGCTATGCCCTCCTTAAGAGTTACTGAAGCGAAGTCAACAAAGAGGGAGTCGAAGCCAATTTCGTCTGCAGATGAGTACCGAGCCTACATGACTTCGGTTCTGGCAGTAGGGAAACACTGTGTTTTCCTGATATAGAATTTTATGCTGCTCAAGTTTCTTGCACAGTAAGTTTTGAAACCCATCGAAAGACATGTTACATCTTAAATGCCTCTATTTTTGTACGAGTCTATGGCCGATTGACTCATTATGAATCGACCTCGTATACTCTTGAAAGCTTTGCTGGGCTGGTAAATTTGATTGAAATGATTCTGAAGCATTCCGGAAAGAACGACATCTGCGACCAAATATTTCAAATCGTACCTCCCAGTATGACATCCTGACCCAGAACTGCAAGTCGTCCATTTAACGCTGATCAGTGAACTAAAACTCCCCAGGCACTAGGAAATTCGCCGAAAAACCCCAAGGTCTTCCAATTCAACAGCCGGGCACATTACTAATCAAGCTCCTCTTCTACTTTCTTCTGCTTCTTTTCCCTCATTGGGGCTTCACGTTTTCCAGAATTCTGTTCAGCCTATAGATAGTCAGCACGAATCCCAAGCAGAAGTAGTGGCAGGAGCAACAAACCTCGATTTCCTCGATGAGCTGCAAGATTTCATCTGCTACTTCAGGAAGACGCTCTATGATAATACCTCCGATCCTTGCTCTCTCTCTGAAAGCATCTTCGGTCACTGCTTTCAGACAATGCCTCGCTTCGAACGGAAGATTTCTTCTGCCATCAAAACTCCGTCGCTCGCTTCGGCAAAAGTAGAAATTATTGTCAGGACTCTTCCAAGATTATTCTGAGTGTCCCATCAACTGAGGCACGGTTACCGAAGTAGGAAAGGACTGACAAAACCTGTCAGATTCCTGTTTTTGCTCCTGTAGATGTTCACAAAACAAATCATGCCATGCCTTGCTGCCTTCTATACACGTGGCTCTCAGATCAGCACTGCTTCAAGCATATAAATAGTGATTCTTTGCAGGCTTTTATAGTCGTCGACCATAATTTCGCCGTGTCGCGCTGCATGAACAATAGTGAGCCAATATTGCCAAACTGAATGACCGAAAAAGCACTCGTTGGGATCCGCCGACACAGATAAAATGACTTGAATAGTCTTGATAGTTCCCTCGGTAGGTCTTGTCACATAATTCAGGTCCTGGTTGGCCCAAATGGGATAAGCAAGCAATGGAGGTTCCGATTCCTGCCTGAGACCTAAAGAAGGCTCGCTCTCTAATTGACGCTGGACGTAGAACCAGAGTCCATGTTGCGCTGCGAAAGTTAAGAATCTTTGGTGAGAAAGCACTGGTGCCCAGGGCTCATTCTTGCTGAATTCCAGGAATTGTATGGCCGCTGCTACAACGCCCAAGGCCGCAACGGCTTCCATTATCGCTGAATGAGGACTGAGCCTTGGGTCCGCGCTGATTACTCTACTAAACGACGAGTCTGCGAGGGTTTGAGATCAGATTGGATGACAGGTTGAGCTCTGGGGACAGTGTTGTCGTCAGTGAAGTTGGGTTTTTGGGAATCTAGGTGTCTACCGTGAGTTGGGCGGACCGCGAGGCTGAATATGCAAGCGCCCTCATGCAGACAACAGGTGCGCTGGGCCAATGGGAGGGTCGCACCTGCCATTTCCCTAGGTTTCACCAGATTTTAATCGCTGAGTTCAACAAGCAGCGGCGTAAGGTCAATGATATCTGCAGTCCAAAGCTACGGATTGTCATGGAAGTGTAAGACAGTTGAAATCTCTGGAGAGCTGACAAGGCCTCGCTTAGCCTTGAAACAAAATGTCAATAGGGAAGTGGTATCGTCATTGCAACTCACTGTACAGATAACTCAAGTAACATAAAGCTTACAAGAACGTCAAAGAAAGGCCGTCCATCGTACCTATGCTATTCCAAGCCCACTCCAAACGCCTGCCAGTACCGCCTTAGCTTTCCATTCCCCCACCTAAATATGCAGGCATTTTACTCAGCCCAACTATCCGTTCGTACCATCTCTTCTAATGCAATATCTCTAGAGACCTTTATGCATCAAGCGCTCTAGCACGACCTCCCTCAACGATGATCTGCTCATCGATCCTTTTCCCAATATCTCCATACTCCACACGCTTCCAGGTGCGGATTCGAGCCTCGTTCAGATCGATATCAAACAATCTGACCCGGCGGTGATATCCACCGTAGCCACCATAACCACCAAATCCAGCTCCTCCCGCATAGCACATCCACATGGCTGGGCTCTTTGCTTCGTTACTCGTCAATGCGCAGTACTCATTTGCATGGTCGTGACCACATGATACCATCACAACACCTTCTTCAACCAGAGCATCTCTGAAGCCAGAGTTGAACCCTGGCGCGGTGACACCTTCTCTCCATTCTCCTTTGCGGGGAAGTGAGTCATCTCGATACTCGGGAAGTGGGATATGGATAAATGCCAAGTCCATGTGGATATGTGTATAGCCAGCATGCTCCTTCTTCAGCCCCTGCGCGGTGGCTTTGAACCAGTCTATTTGGTTCTTCTTGAGCCAGTCGTATCCTTTGAAATTATGCTCATCGGGTGAATAGGCGTGTGTGTCCAACAAGTAAATCGTCAGTGCAGAGTGCTTGGAGCTCCCTCGTGCAAGGACCTCGACGTAGTAGTTCCCAACGCCATCAATGTCTTCAGGGCCAGCGGCCGAGAGAGAATATGGTAAAGTCTCGATCAAGGACATCTGGCCAGCACGAGGAAGTGAGCCTTCATCGTCATGATTGCCAAAAATTGTAGCATAAGGTATCTTGCGCTTGATGAAAAGCTCGGCATATTTGAATATGGCCTGGGACAGTCAGTATGCTTGAGACAATTATATGCACGTATAGTACTTACGCTTTGAGCATCTGGAGCTGTCTCTCCGTTGATTTGGTCTCCACTCAGCACTACCAAATCGGGCTTCTCTTCATCCAAAAGTCTTCCCACGAACTCCAAGGTCCTGGGATCCGCCTCGCATTTCCCACCATTGTGACCAACCGGCATCTCGTCTCTGCAAGCCCCCGTACCAGTACTCAAATGCAGATCCGCAACCTGCATGATCTTGAACTTTCCATTTTCATTGATCCTCGGGACAGGCCTGGAGTGAGGAGCCTCCTTCCCTCTCCTCACACTCAATCGAGCCTCATGACCCTCTCCACTTGTATCCAGCAGCATAGGCGTGCCTACCATCTGCCATCCGTCTCTTGGATCCACCGCATCTGCACCGAACAAAACGTCCACAGACGTGATGGCTTGATGCGAATCGCTTGCATGGCGCTTTGCTGACCGTTTCAACCATAAACCTGCCGGCCTTGACTCCCACCTCTCGTCCCCTTCTCCTTTATCTGTGGTACTAGGATCCAACCTCCCAACTTTCACATCCACAATCACCTTGTCATCTGCCAAAAGTTCCTCCTCCTTCTTTCGCTTGATATGCACAAATGCGCTGCTAACCCAGCCCTTCCCCAAGTATAGATCCTTCTCTATGCGATGCCATACCTCCGCGTCGAGTTTACAGGATGTGAAAAGGTTTATGCGCGAGCAAGAGGTCACCGTTATGTCGGTGATCACCAGGCCAGGATGGTGCGCAGGAAGTGCATTGTGGATCGCAGAGGGCAGGACTCGGAATTTGTTGTCCAGGAAGAAGATGACTACGATCGTCAGGACAGCCAGAGCCCCAAGTTGGCTTGCTGTGCGAACCTATTACGAGCGAAAGTCAGTATTGCTGATTCACAATTCATCCCAAGGAGGTTCCTACAATCCGTCTCGTCATGTTGCAGTAGCTGTTGAGGAGCTAGCTGCCGCCACAATCAATAGCTGAGCTGAAAGGTATCCGAGGGCGAGGGCGATCTTTTCCATCCGTATTTGTGTCAAGCGCACATTACGACTATTCCATTGTTGAAAGCGAGTATTCACATTCGAGACTGGCTGGTCAGAGAAAGGGGAAGCTCGAGATCGTGTCCATAATTTCAGGCTCTTTGAGACGAAATCTGGGGTCGCTAGTCGGGAAAGCTAATAATCCCTGTCAATAGACCCTCTTCTTTGTTTGGAGTCTTGTGACACGATGGGGATGTGAAAACGCTAATTTCTTGACAGTTCAGAGGGAATAAGTAAGTATAATACATTAGTCTTACATATTCTAAATCTAAAGTCCAGTCTATTCTGAGAAGGGAGTAATCCTACGCCACAAACCTACAAAGCCTCCTCCTGAGACTCTTCCCCCAACCTTCGGCCTACAAACCATCTCTCCCCCAAAGTTGAATGTCTCTGGCACCTTGGGGTCTTCCACTTCGCCCTCAGCAGTCTCCACTGTACTCTGCTTCTCTCCTGGACTGGTCTTCAATGCCCTTGGCGTCACTAGCCGGACGTCCCATTCTCTTCCACCCACAGCACCACCTATCTCAATGACTTTCTCCAGAAAGAATGGTAAGTTCTTTTGCTTCGTAAGCAAGACACAAGCATTGATTTGCGTGATACTCGGGCAAAAGCCAACCAAAGTCCCATTTGTCTTCATAGCTTTGCTCACAATCTCAAAGTACTCGTGTGTGGCCGGAAGATCAAGGATTGCATGGTCCAGAAATGGATCGTCAGATTTCGCCATTCTTCCGGAAAGATATTCTTGAATTGTGCCAGTATGGAAATCGACATTTGGGAAGTATAGTCCCTTTCGGAAGTTCTTCACCAGTTGCACAGCATGCTTTGAATGGGTAGCATTGATATCGAGAGTATGCACGACTGCTCTCCGAGCATCCCGCCATACCTTCTCAGCCTTCAACTTGTCCTCAAGCTGAGCACTGTCTTCTTCACTTATGTCGATGATTTTTGGTATTGGAGCTGGAGGATTCGCAGCATGGATCGCTCTCGCAAGATGCAGAGTCAAGGCTCCATGGCCCGTCCCGGCTTCAAATATTTCCAACCTTTCTCCATTTGTATCATTTGGCCGTGGTGGAGTGGGATGTAAATCGAGGAGGGAGACAATCAGACTCGCATCTTGGGAGTAGATCTACTATCATGCGGTTAGAAACTGCATATCCAACAAACCAGTCTAATGGAAGTCCTACCGGCGTCACTATTCGCGGTGAACAGTCTGTGTATTCTGCGAGAGTCGGTTCAAGAATTCGATAATGCACCCCCTTCCTGGATGTGACTACCTCTCGCAGCTCTTTCCCTATGATGTGATCATTCTCGATAGCGTCCCGCCAGTTTGATGTGGCAGATAAAGTAGTCTTTCGTCCTGATCGCAGTTTGCCAGTGACGATCGGCGCACTCGGGTTGTTTCGGTGCTTCAGCAGGACAATATCATGTTCTACGGAAAGTCAGTGTACTGAAGCAAGAGAATGATTGGAGAGCTTGTTACCTTTTACAACATTCTGTGAATATGATCGACAGTTGCTCGAGAGCCGCGAGAGACCTCCTGCCCTAGACAAGATGCGACCCGTACTTTGGACTATGCGCGGCAGAGTTGTCATCTGGATGTTGGGAGATGCTGAACATCAAGCTCTTGTCAAAATAAGTCAAGCTCACATGCAAGCGGCCGCCTCGGCACGAGACCCCTGTCGACGATCAGGAACCTCAGCTCTAGACCTTATCCCGAGCTCTCTTTCATGATCAAGAAAGAAATTGGGGCTTGATTCAAGCATCCGATCATTCCACCAGGAACGACTGTTTCGACCCGTTGTTACAATTCCTGATCCTCCGGCTACACCGCTGTTCCTAGCTTTCTATACATTTTCCAAGCTATTACTCCCCTCGATTCAGCCAATATGCCTACTGAAGTTGAAGGAACTCATCAAGTCGGCAATGTTTCGCTCTATACTAAGACTTGGAAGGTATGTGGCATACAGTTCCAAGGTTCAAAATATGATATTGTAGAGCTGTGGCATTCTTTCGACTGACTTCAGTCTGTAGCCAGACGGAGCTCCAGTAGCCAAGCTCATCTTCATCCATGGCTTCGACGACCATTGTGACCGGTACTATGAACTGTTCCCAACTCTCGCTTCCAAAGGAATCGAGACAGCTGCCTTTGATCAACGTGGCTGGGGCCGATCAGTAAAGAAGCCAGCCGAGCAAGGTCTGACTGGACCTACAGCTCAGGTCATCTCTGATATTGTGTCATTCATCAAGTCGCAAATGCCTTGCTCTGTACCCTTATTTGTTATGGGTCATTCAATGGGTGGTGGCGAGGCCCTTATCTTGGCTTCTGATCCTGAGTATGCAGATCTCACCAAGGACATTCGGGGTTGGTTATTGGAAAGCCCTTTCATCGGCTTTCCTAAAGGGTTCGAACCTATGTGGATCACAGTCGCTGCTGGAAGACTGGCTGGAAAGCTACTCCCGCACAAGCAACGATTTTCGGCCATTCCCCCAGTCAACTTGACCCGAGATCCCGACGTGGTGAAGTCTCTTTCCGAGGACAAGCTTTTGTATGGTAATGGCACCTTGGAAGGATTGGCTGGCATGCTTGACAGAACTTCGTTGCTGAACCAGGCCAAAGTCAGATTGAACCCAAATGTGAAGAGCGTCTGGCTCGCACATGGTACTGAGGACAAGGGAACTAGCTATGAGGAAAGTAAGAAGTGGTTTGAGAGACAGACTGGGCTGGAGGACAAGGAGTTCAAAACCTACGAGGGTTGGTCCCATCAATTGCATGCAGACTTGCCAGACAACAGAAAAGTCTTTGCGAATGATGTTGCCAATTGGATCCTTGCCAGAGTTGGCGGTGACGGAAGGGACTCGAAGCTTTGAAGGCATAATTTGGTGTTGGATTTGGCAGCCATGCCTCGGCGCAGGCAAGCATTAACGGCCGCAATAGCATGTATGACAGGAATGAATTTGCTCAAGCATGCATTGATTCTATGTGTCATTCTCTCCTTCTTTCTTCTTCTCTTCGCCCTCAACCCTCCTTTGTAGGATCTCGTCTACGATACCCATCTCCAGAGCTTCTTCAGCACTCAAGAACCGGTCTCTCTCCATCAATCGCTCGACATCCTCCAAAGTATGCGGCTTCGTCAAATGCTTGATGAATATCTCATTCAGCTTCCTCCGCACCCTCAATATCTCCTGTGCATGGATCGCAATATCACTTGCTTGCCCAAAATATCCTCCACTCGGTTGATGTACCATAACACTGCTATGTGGCAGACAGAACCGCTTGCCCTTCTCGCCACCACACAGTAATAAGCTTCCCATTGAAGCGGCTTGTCCTACGCAGACTGTCGAGACTGGAGATCGAATGTATGACATAGTATCGTAGATTGCTAGACCAGCAGTAACGGATCCACCTGGGGAGTTTATGTAGAGAGTGATCGCCTTCTCTGGCGCATCGGACTCGAGGTATAGAAGTTGGGCGACTACCGCTGCGGAAAGGACATCGTTCACTTCGCCGTTGAGACAAATGATTCGTTCTTGTAGTAGTTTAGAAAAGATATCTGATTGTCGATAGCCGCCTCCCTATACTGTCAGCTCAATTCTCAAGATTGGAAGCAATTGACATACAATTGTCTCTGTAATCAACGGCATGGGAGTCCATGATTTTGGAGGCTCTGTTCGGGACGGTATGGAGGAAAAGCTTCGCAGACTCTGTTGGAAGACATTGCGAGCTGGCTTCCGCAGTAATCTAGTTGCGAACATTGTGGATGAGGTGGAATGAGTCGAGTACTGGCAGCTTCTCGAGGGAGTCTTGCGACTGAAGTTGGGAGACGCGATGAGGCGATGGGTGCGGAATCAAGCGCGATCGCTTGGCAGGGATCCTGAGCTTCACTTCAATTTATTTCCAGACTTGACATCATAGGCGTCAACATCAATCGCAACATTGAGCAGCAGAGAATGTGGCATGAACAGATGTACGAATTCCCCCGGTAGCAGCACTGCAAAGTTGCTTGCGACAGTCAATCGAACACATACGACACGAGCACCATGCTCCTCTGAGCTTCGAAGGACACAATGGAAGCTCTTCAGAGCTTGCCAAAGCCGGAACCTTTCAAGCACGAGAGGCGAGACTTCACGAAACCGGCCTCTGAAAGTCAATGATGGAGCAGATTCCGAGTCTGCCACCGGATTGGTAGATCTTAGCGGAAATGCAGCTTCAGCACGGAATGGCGCATCTGTGCTAGAGACGTCTGAGGTCGACATCGACCCAAGGTCAAGTCCCAAGGACTCTGCATCAGTGACAGCAATCGACCTTCCCGAGGAGAAATCTAGACCAGCCTTCATAAGGCGCCCTCTTCCTCTCTCGCCGCTCATGGATCCATCATTTCTCGAAGCCAGAGGGAGACACCACGCTCCAAAAGGCCGGCCGAGGAAGAATCTTACGCCATTCCAGCAGCAACTGGCAAAGAATCCATATGCCCTTGCACTCGCATCGCCTGTCCGTAGATGTGCTATTAGTGGCACGAAGTTACCCTCTTTCTTCCTTCAAGGGTTCAGAGTGATGTCGGATCCGACGACTGGAGAGCCGTGGTATGTGCCAGCAGATCTGGCAAACAAACATCTTCCAGCCAAAAAAAGAGATGCTTTAGATGAGGTGGAAGAAGTACAAGAATCGGAAGAGCTGAATTGCTCGGAGAGTAACATGGGAAAAGGTCACTTAGCAGGATCGAAGGGGTTGGAAAGCGGCATGGAAGTGGATGAGAAGCCCAGACCTTCTAAGATGGGATACCAAGCATACACCCTCAACAGCAAGTTCCTTCTTAGTGGCATGGTCGATACAACATCTGGCTCCAAACGTACCAACAAAGGAAAAGCAGGGCAAACTAAGTTCATTCCTGGTGGATGGCGATCCGTAAGATCCGCCATGCAGACTTATGGAAAAGCTAGTTGGAGACCAGATATGGACGATTTTGTCACGATGCTGATGGGGCGACGTATCTCGGAAGCTCTTCTCTATCTTGCAAAGCAAAAGCGAGGATATATTGTCGGTTGTAAAGACTGGGAAGACGCCTTGAAGAAGCCTCAAGTCGCTGCATTTCTCTGGACAGGGAGTGCGAGTGGAGATATATTGACAGGACCACCAGAATTTGCAACTCTCGATGTTGGAAGTCAAGACTTTGGTGATGTTGGGCCACAACTGGCAAAGAAGAAAAGAAAGGTACCGATATACAATCTTGCGGCGCTTCTGGGTAAAGAGAATATGGATGAGCTGCGAAAGTCGGTACCGAACAGCGTCTTTGAAAAGGAAGTCTTGGTGCTGAAGCACAAGAATGCTACAATTGAACTAGAGTCCCGACTTTGGAAACTGCAGGGTTATGTGGCAGAGTATCACGACGACCAAGTAGCCCCCGCAGGAAGCTCTCCGAAAGGAACCCAGGCGGACGAGATCGCAGATCTTTCCAAGGACCTACCGTTGGTCGGTTTCCATAGAACTTCGAGTTGAACCCAATTCCGAACAGTGTAATGGAGTTTGGCTCTATGTCATGCGCATACTTGTCCACTTCACCCAGTATTGGCACCGGCATCAAAATAAACATGAATTCAAGGAAAGGGTGTGCTCAGTATTGAGTACAATGTATTGTCACGAGCAGAATCAGTTGGTGTCAGATCAGTCCTGCAATCACTCGGCTTTCATCAAATCTCCAAGCGAGTCATTCCCGATTCCGATCCAAATCATCTCGTGTCATGTTTCTGAGCTTCGCCAGTCAACTTTTGAGACTATCCCACTTTACAGCAAGTCACAGGCTGGACAGCGGCTTATTTCCAGCTTGAAAGTCTTCATGCAGTACAAATGTAATGCGATTCCATCCCTTTACCATGAGAAAGCATGCTATTGATGGTGCGATCCAGTATCTTGCAGTAGCATATCTTGACTTGCACTGGCTCGGTGGTTCGGGGAAGTCGGGGGTACAGAGTCTCCAATTAACGATCAGCACGAACCGACCCAAAAAGATATTTCCTAAATCTGAATCCCACCAGTCAGATTCCTGCTGGGCCAGATCGCTTGCTTCGCATGTGCGCGGGGTTGGAGGCCAAGCTGGGGAACTCGGGGAAATGCTCTTGCACTAGCGGCTCGCAGTGCCTCTGCCAAGAATATATCCCCTCGCTTGGACGCGCACCAATCAAATCATTGGATCTCACCTATGTCGTGGATCAGATAGAGTTAGGCGGGGTCTGGGGAAGGGGGAGGCGATAGCCTCAGTTGAGAAGTGGGGGATGTTGGTGCAGAGGGATACGACGCTCGAGCAAGTTCTGGGAATAAGGCACGGTGGCGGGGAATATGTTGTGGGTATATAAATCATGTTAGTCCCGGGTTTGACTCGTCCCCAGACAGATCATCTTTGTCCTCTCTTCCATCAGTAAGCCAAAGACATGGCCGACAACAAGGCTACAGTCCCTGCAGTGGACGAGAAGGAGAACGTCATGTCGAGCGACCTCAAGACAGACCTAAATCCTGTCGCTGTTGCCATTGAAATTGCGGAAGAAGTCGACAGCAGCAAGTACTCGCCATGGACGTGGTCGATGTTGCGACTTTATGGTGTCCTTTTTGTGGCATACTGTTGTGGATGCTTGAATGGGTATGATGGCTCGCTCATGGGCGGTCTCAATGGAATGACCTCTTACCAACAGACTTTTGACATGTAAGTTGCCTTGACAACTGTACAAGAAGTTTGAGAACGGGGCTGATCTGAGCAGGAAAACATCCGGTTCATCTACGGGTATCGTCTTCATGATTTACAACGTCGGCAGTCTTGCTGCTGCTCCACTTGTGCCATTTGCAACGGACAGACTTGGTCGTCGTGTTGGAATGTTTATTGGTGCCGTGGTCATCATCATCGGAACCTGTGTGCAGTGAGTATTCCAAGCTCCCTGAAGTGCTGGAACCCTCTAACCAAGAAACCAGAGCAACAAGCCACGCTATCCCACAATTCTTAGGCGGACGCTTTTTGCTCGGATTTGGTGTCTCGTACTGCTGTATTGCTGCACCAACGTATGTCAGTGAAATGGCTCATCCAAAGGTATGCCGTGGAGCGACACTCAATTTCTCAATCAGCACAGAGATTCACCAATTTTGATAAGACATGACTGACGTTGACAGTGGCGAGGAACTCTTACTGGCTTTTACAACTGCATGTGGCCCCTTGGAGCTATCATTGCAGGATGGGTCGTCTATGGAAGCGCATATATTGAAGGAAACAGCGGCTGGAGGCTTCCTGTATGGATGCAATTGGGCACGTCCGGCATCGTCGCAATATTTGTCTTCTTCCTCCCGGAATCTGTACGTGAACGCTTTCCATGTCCTTGAGCATTCCACTAATGTGATTCATAGCCTCGCTGGCTCATGCAGCACGACAGGCACGACGAAGCAGCTGCAATCCTTGCTCAGCTTCACGGCGAGGGCTCGGTTAATCATCCCATCGTCCAGCTCCAACTGAAGGAAATGATGGCTCAACTCTCGACTGAGCCGGCTGACAAGAGATGGTGGGATTACCGTCAACTGTGGAACACGCACAGTGATCGCCGCAGACTTATTTGCGTTCTTGGTATGGCTTTCATGGGACAGGTAGGGACCAATTCTCTAAGATACTAAGAAGCTTACTGACATGTATTAGGCCTCTGGTAACTCTCTTTCAAGTTACTATTTGGTCACCATGATGAATACCGCCGGCATCGTCGAGCAGAAGAAGGTCTTGGCATTGAACGCAGTCAACTCTATGCTTGGATTCCTTGGTTCACTCCTTGGCGCTCGTCTCACCGATCGTGTCGGCCGTCGCCCGCTCCTGATTTACAGCATTCTCTGCTGTTCAGTGATCTTCGCTGTCATCACGGGCACGTCCAAAATGGCAGTCGATGATCCATCCAACCATAACGCGGCAAACACAACCATCGCATTTGTGTTTCTCTTTGGCGTCGTCTTCTCCATCGGATGGACAGCCCAACAATCGATGTACATCGCCGAGACACTCACGACATATAATCGCGCGAAGGGTACGGCGCTCGGAAACTTCATGTCCAGCGGTATCTCTATTGTTCTAGCATACTCCTCCGGACCTGCCTTCGAAAAGATCGGCTACTACTTCTACCTTGTGTTCGTGTTCTGGGATATCATCGAGGCGATCTTCATCTGGAAGTTCTTCCCTGAGACGAAGGATCGCACTCTTGAAGAACTTGCGGAGGTGTTTGAGGCGCCAAACCCCGTCAAAAAGTCTCTCGAACCACGGAATGCGGAGACTGTCATGGCTACGATGCAAGTGCCTGTTGAGAAGTTGGCTGCCGTGTAGAGTGTATTGGGTCAAGAAGTTGACTGAGCACGTGGTACTGTAAAGTCGTTACGGTCGATTCAAAGAAACACATACACCAAAACTAATTAACACGCGTTCCTGAATATCAGGCAAGCAAGCGCTCGCGAAATTTTGCCTTTTCCACATTAATGCTCGTAGCTCTGCGTGAAAACTGTTTAGAATCTACTACAGGCAAGTGTCAGACAGGTATTGACGTAAGTTACTTGTTATCGACCTACTCAAAGTAGTCTTCCGATGCCTCTACAAGTTGCCGAGGCCATTCTCCTGCTTAACTAGCCAGGTAGACGTACGTTCTAAACTCAATATAGCTTAATATCGGGCAGTCCTAACTTCAGATGGCAGGCGCCGCGAGCTAGTGAGATCATCCCGCAACCCCGCGTTTTCGTATCCATGTTGGAAGAGCTTGATTTCTACCTAGTTACGAGTCCCTAGACTACTTTACAGTTTTTACAGTTCAGAACCTGGGATTTCTTTAGCAATAGCTTTGCCGAGCAGCCGCTTTGTCATGTGAAAACAATAGCATCATGGATCTAGAGAGTGTGATAGTCATAGGTGCAGCAGGTGTTGCTAGTCGCCGCGATGGTACTTGACGTAGTTGTCACCACACACCTACTCCCATGTTTTCTCATCTTCAACTTCTTTCAGCTTCTCAGTTCTGCTGGTGATCTGATAGCAACGATGAAGGTTACACCTAATATGTTGTTGGGAGTTTCCACAGCAGCCTTCTGTACTCTCTCCTCCGCTCAAGCAGCTCTTCCTGTTGTGGATCTCGGGTATGCTGTGCATCGAGCAACTTTGAATGTTAGTCAGAAAATTTATCTATGTCCATGAGATACTTACAGATACTCAGGCATCTGGCGCAGGATATTTCAATTTCTCTAACATTCGCTTCGGTCAAGCCCCCGTCGGCCCTCTTCGATTCTCGGCACCACTTGCGCCTACTGGTCGAAACACGACTGTGAACGATGGCCAAAATAGTGTTATGTGCCCTCAAGCAGGTCCAGGTATAAATTCTATGTTCAAGCTCAATGGCGTGAGAATCTTTTGACACTTTGCTAGCATGGATCTCTGAAGCTACAGAATTTATTACCGACCTCTTGACTGGCCAAAACATCAGCAATTACACGCATCCATCCATGATGCAAATGCCGACCGCCACCAATCTTTCTTCTCTGCTGACACCTAGTCCTGGAGTTTCTGAGGACTGCCTCTTCCTTGATGTTATTGTACCAGAGAAGGTTTTCAACATCACAAAAGCTAACGACACAAGTGGATATCACGAGGTACAATGCGAATCTGGTCAGCCATGCAAAGTTCCATCTGGAGCCCCCGTACTTGTTTGGATTTACGGAGGTGGGTATACAGGTGGTAGTAAGACGTCCTATGGAAATCCCGCGAGCTTGATATCTCGTAGTCTGGAAAATGATGGTGAGGGCATTGTATACGTCGCTATGAATTACCGCCTCGGTCTTTTTGTAAGTTGTGTTGCCAACTCACGATAATCATCAGCTTATCATATACACAGGGCTGGTTATCCGGGTCTGGGAATATCACTTCAAACGTTGGTCTGCTTGACCAAAGACTAGCGCTAGATTGGATTCAACAAAACATCCACCTCTTTGGCGGTGATCCCTCTCGCGTGACCGTAATGGGCGAGTCGGCTGGTGGTGGATCAATCATGCACCACATCACATCCTATGGTGGCCTAGGATCTGTTCCATTCCAGCAGGCGATACCACAGAGCCCAGCTTTTCAGATATTTGTCCCAACTCAATCAGAGCAAATTTTCGACAACGCTCTCAAGAATGCTTCGGCTATCACGAATATGACCATCAACTCAGCCGATGATCTTCGTTCCCTTCCATTCGAGGCTTTGTATGCAGTCAATACAATCATGACGGGTCTATCTACCTATGGATCCTTCACCTTTGGCCCGGTCGTCGACCCTTCGCCAAACTCCTATGTTCCAGACCTTCCACTACGACTTGTCGCAAATGGATCTTACCACAACGTCAGCGTGCTGGTAAGCCATACATCGGACGAAGGACTCCTTTTCACCCCGCCCTTCGTTCAAACACAAGACGATTATGAGGCGGCCATCGCTCAACTCTTCCCAACAGCAAATGAAACTACTGTAAACACCATCACCACCGAACTCTACCCACCGGTTTTCAACGGAACATATGGCTACAAAACGTCCATTCAACGGACCGCTCTATCCATCTCGAACTTCCTCGTGACCTGCAACGCAAAATACCTCGCCACAAAGCTCGAAGGTTATGCCTACGTCTTCTGGGTTCCTCCAGGACTTCATGGCCAAGACAACGCTTACACGTTCTTCAACGGCGAGACATCTTCGCTTAATCAAGGGGCTCGTGTCAACGCCACCGTCGCAGCGACACTTCAGAGATATTTGACGTCCTTCGCTATGACGGGAAAGCCGACAGCACAAGGTGTCCAGGATATGGTTCTTTATGGTGACGCTTTCACTGTCTCAAGCATCAGTTCGAAGGGTTTATTCCAGCCTGCCCTGGGGATGCTGCTGCCGGATCCTGGAGCTGTGAAGCAGTGCGATTTCTGGGCGGAGGCTCCGTACTACACCCCAGGTTAAGTCCACGAATATCGTGAAAAGCTTTGTATATATGTCTTAAGGTCATCTGTAGTATGGTTATGAGGGCTAAAAATATTCTTGACCAAGTACTTCGAGACGCTACGACAATGACAGCACACAACTTCACAAGATTTCAAGTTCAATTTTCACATAGTCCTCCACCATAGCCCGATCATCTTTTGTGGATATATCAAATGCTTATTCAACAAGTTGGAACGAGCTCAATCAACATGTCAATATCGGTTCAGGCAAAACCAAGTCGACTGATAAATCGGGCTTGTTGTCTTACAGGATGTTTATTCTCGGCTAACTGAGCTGAGTGGCTAAGGGGGGCAGCTCAATCAACATCTCCCTCCTAAAAAAATTCGTGACTTCTCGCTCTGCATTACCGCTAACTAGTTGATCCCATATACAAGAGTTCCATGACATCAAGGAACCAGCTGTTTCCAAAATTGAGCTATCAGACTATACCAATGCATTTGATCTCCACGTCCGTGTTATCTGGCAAAATCCTCACAGCCATACACCTTCGAAGTTCAGCTTAGCAAAAGCTCGACTTGAGACATGACAACCATTAAAGCTTCAGGACATTCAACATCAAGACATTCACTCACGTTCTTGCAGGCTTCACATCACCCCAATACTGCTCATAAATCTCATTCATCTTGGCGAAGTCTGCCATATCAGACAAGAACACATTAACCTCGACTACTTTCTCCAGACTTGAGCCCGCGGCTTCCAAAACTGCGCATAGGTTGGCTATACATTGATGCTAGATATCACTTCAGCAGATTTTCTTATTTGGTCTCAAAGCAAGACAGTCGTTCAGACAACGCTTGTTATTTATGAAAGAGCGGGTATGCAACATTGAGCTTACAGTCCTATCTTGAACAGTTCCTTCAACTATCTTGCCTTCGAGATCCTTCGGGAACTGGCCAGAGCAGAATACCAAGCCATTTGCTACGATGGCTTGATTGTAGACTGGGCGAGGCTTTGGTGCTTTGTCGGTGTAAATGGCGACTTTCGACATCTTGGTGGGTATTTCGGCTTCCCTTTAGGTGACTTTGTAGAACGCGAGATCCTGTCACAGCAAGTTGATTAAATTGAAGGCAAAACTGAAGCAAGTCTCTTGTCCACTGAGATCAGGAGACTCGTATGTCCCAAGGATGGAGTGTGACATCTGTTGGTCGTGGTGACACTGGTGGGGTTGGACAGATATCAGGTCGCGGGCCATGGAAGTCCGTCTCCGTCTTTACTGCTTGGAATTCATGAATCTCGGCCATCTTATTCAATGTGGATCAGTTGATACAGTTGCTAACAATGACCTTCACATAATCTGGATCAAGTAGAGATTTTGGTAACTTGTATCACATACACTCTCCTGCATCAAAATATGGCCGACCTTTCGACCTGTCCTCCGTTGACCGCTGCATCAATCACGCAAGCAAATAATAGAATTAAGCCATATATCACTCGAACAGATCTCATCACTTCAGAATCTCTCGATCGAATTGCATCATCACCAAAACCCAGATCATTCTTTGGTACTTCGAAAAACAGCAACTTGCCTCCATCAAACCCAGATTCTGATGCCTTTTCACCACCAGAATTCAACCTCTACTTCAAATGCGAGAACTTTCAACGAACAGGAGCTTTCAAAGCTCGTGGTGCATTCCACGCCTTGTCTCGCCTGATCGAAGATCAAGGGCTCGACCAAATTCGTCAACGGGGCGTGACCACCGCATCATCCGGAAATCATGCTCAAGGTCTCGCGCTTGCAGCAGCTACTTTCGACGTCCCTGCTTTCATAGTCATGCCAAAAATCAGCACGAGGAGTAAGGTTGAAGGTGTTGCCAAGCTTCTTGATATTGAAGAGCTCACTGACTTCGGAGGGAAAGGGAGTAAAGGCGAGATTATCTTCTGTGGAAGTTCGAATGAAGAGAAGAAGGCGGCTGTTGAGACGACGATACGGCAGGAGAATTGTCTGTCTGTACCGCCGTACAATCACCCGGACATCATCTTGGGGCAGGGAACTTGTGCTTTGGAGCTGGAAGAGCAGTTCTTGGAAGTGAGACATGAGCCAAGCCGGAATCTGGATGCTGTGATCGCACCGATTGGAGGTGGAGGGCTTCTTGGTGGAATAGCAACGTGGTTTGGGGAAAAGCCTGGTACCAAAGTATTCGGAGCCGAACCATCCTTTCAGGGAGCCGATGATGCAAGACGAGGGTTGCTAAAGGACACGAGGATTGAACATGTGGCTTCTTCAACAATTGCCGATGGGCTGCGGACTCCAGTCGGAGAGATCAATTGGAAGATGGTTAGCGATAAGACGAAAGTCGAAGGCGTCTTTGTTGTCGGAGAGGATGAGATCAAGATGGCAATGCGGGTCATCTATGAAGAAATGGGGATTCTAGTCGAACCCAGTGGATGCGTGCCATTAGCCGTGGTCCTATTCGATGATGACTTCAGAGCGATGGTTGGCCAGGAAGTCAAGGATAGAGGAGGTGATGCCTGGAATTTGGCAATTGTGCTCAGTGGAGGTAACACCACGATGGATGTCATGGAGGAAGTCATGAAAGAAGTGACTTTGACAAAACTTTGAGCATTCATGCCCTTGCTCTAGGCAACGAATCCGTTCAGAAAATCATCAGTTACCAAGAAGCACAGATCTCCTGGGTTATTCTCTATCCCTGTAAACCAAGGGTTGGGGAGAGACCCTGGCCCGTACTCTAACATGCCCATCAGGTTATAATCGGGCTCATAGTCTTGCTGTGTGTCACTGCCACCTGCGGGGCTTATGGTCTCCAGGATTCCCTCTTTGATCTCGGTGATGCACGGCCAAACAGTCTCAACAACACTCATGGCATCTAAGATTTGTCCGAGAGGTTTTGATATATCCTTGTCTGACCAAGACGACTTTTCCAAGTATCTCTTCATCAATAGGACGCCAGCTGCTGCTGATAGCGTGTGTACAAAATCCAGAGGCAATGCTTCGAAGCGGTAGTGTTTACTGTAAACTCGCATGAGACGCAAAACAGCTCCCAGAGATTCGTAGCAGACTTCAACGTCATCTCCTTTCGTCACTGCCTCGTCATCAAGATGCTGACGGGAAGGTCTATGTAGTATGATCATGCCAGTGTGGAAGACCATGTGAAGGTGTAGGACGTAAGGAGGAACCTGTTCGACTGTCCATTGGTTCCAGTGCAGTTTCTGTGGCAACATGGCAAGCCACTTGGCGAGAGAACTGTGAATCCTCTATATTATTGATTAGCAATGCTCTCAAGCTCTGACAAAATATCACACTTCTAACCCAGATATTTCCCACCCAAGATGGTATTGGCCAAACAGAAGGAACATGTGCTCACCTGTGCCGTTGCCGCAGCAATTGTGATATCGATCTTGCGGTGCCGGTTTTCAAAGATATCGACAATCATGGTGTGGAAAATCTTGGAAAGCTCCACTCGATGGGTAAATCCTGCCACGATTGACAAGCCGTCCTCGAAGTTATCTGCAGAGTTTCCTTGAGAAACGTAAGTATTCAGGAGGCTTTCCCACTCGGGTGGATATGGGATCCTGATTGTGTTGCGAACGTCGGCTCCGTGGGGATAGAGAGCTGGAGGCCGGCCAAAGTAGAGGCTTAGCTGCTTATCCACTATGAATGCAGCCCAATATACTCGACGTAAGACCTCTCGATCTATGGACGAGTCTGCTGCAACATTCCAATTATTAGGGTCGAGGTGTAATCCCATCTCGTGTGTTAACCGGCATGCCATACCACAAAAGAGCCAGCCTTTGGACCCTCTCCCCTGACCGATTTCCAGCTGGCCTAGCACAAGAAGTGATTGGAGAGTAGTCAGTTCTGGGAGCTCCAACGAGTCGTAGAGTAATGTTGTAGCTCGCTTTGCGAACATAGGAGATAATGCCTTGAGCGAAGCATCAGGTGAGACGAGTGCTGCTGTTGCGCAGATAGAATACAGCAGCATATCGGAGTAATAAGGTCCCTCGCCAGCCGCATAGTCTCTCAAGAAGTACTCACGATAGATACACATATTATATTGGTAGACATTTAGGAAGAATACCGACAGCAATTGCCGACATACATGACCATGAGGCTCGAACATGTGGCTATCATGTTCAAAAGGAGTGGAAGTATTATGAGCAGCCTGACCAGAAGCACTCGGCGGAGCGGTATTGTTGCGCGAGAAAGCTTTGTTGGAAGATCCTGAAAGCTGGATCTCGAACAGGCTTGTCCCCCCAAAGAATTGTGTGGCTTTCCTGGAGCTGAGTTTCCTCATCCTCCCTTCACGAGCGCGGCCAAGGAAAAGTTCTCCAGTCGAAGTCACCGATGGGGAAGATGACACCAGATTTGAGCCAGCATTGACAGATTCTTCCTGGTTTTCGGAAGAGACTGCCGTGGCTAGTATCTCATTCCGTGAGGACTCATCTGCAGCAGCAAGCTTCTGGACTAAAGATTCCAAAGATGCTATCTGACTCTGAAGAGCTTGAACATGCTTCTTCGAAGCTGGTCTGCAGTACCATCAGATTGGTCGAGCAAAGACCTAGTGAGACCACAGTGAGTAGCGTACCTTTGTCTTTCCCCACCACCCGGGAAGGAGCAATCCACTTCAGCTTTCGTGCATTTCGAACATGGTATGCGCTTATCACACTTGATCTAAGGTTTTCGTAAGTGACCTGCGCAGTACACATCCGACTAAGCATCACTGACCTTGCGCCTGCGGCATCTCTCACACCTGAGAGCAGTAAGCAAAGTATATGGAAGTGCTATTCCGCGTCCGGGTATCTTACGATATGCTGCAGCTGGTAGAGGGACCCGGTATGTCAGACCCACGCTGCATAGTGAGGTACTATTCTGACAACGAGAAAGGTGCGGGGTTTCTTCGACAACAGGTTCCGAACTCTCGGATCCCTCAAACAATATTGGTTGGCTTTCGATACTCGGGATCGCGCGTCAGAGTAGAGTCCTGACTGCCTTCCAGGGATTGCTTTGCACTTCCAAGCGAGTCTTCCCTTTTGGAGCCTTCTGGTCAAGTTAGATGGAATCCACTGCTTTTGTCAGCTCTTGCTCTTGCTCTCAGAGAACGGCTCTTCTCAACAATCAGATCGTAATGTTGGCAGGGCGAAAGCAATATCGAATGAAGCAGAGTAACATCACAACCTTTCGATAACGATCCGTCTTCCTAATTCGGCACCACTAAATTACATGCACAGGTCTTGCGATGAGAATTGGGCGGAGATGAAACTGCGTTCAGGAGTGGGATGCCAATACTTTCAGACGAGGCCGGGGTTCAAAGCCCATTCTTTATCGTGAGAGCGGCCTCTGGGCTTCAAATCAACTTCAGTGGCACGGCAAGATGCCCCGATTTCTCCTCAACGATGCCTATCAACTGTGACGATGTCTTGAATCCTGTATCTCGGCGGCGGACTTCCACCTCCGTTTTCCAACGCTAGCCACCGCGACAGGGGGCATGACTCGCTAATCACTGGCTCGCTTGAAAAGGGTCTGCCAAGCTGGATTCTCTGGGATGGTTTTTGATGATATCTGATAATCACCCCAGATTGTCTGTATCTACACTAGACGGATCCGAATGTCCGTTTCTGTGTCTCCGTGTGTTCCAAGGAACGTATCAACATCCAGCTCAGATACCACCAGTACTCTGTCCCCATTTATGACCCCATCCTTCTATAAAGATGGCATTGAGGACAGCAGCCGATAGGTAGGCACGTTTCTTCTGCCACATACGATCACCAGCCGTAATAACAACAATGTTGTCAAACGCCGCAGATACATACTTGAATCCTGTCGAGTCGTCAAAGATCGAGCCGAGCGAAAAGATCTCTGGCAACGATCGCGACGATGAGACAAGCGAAGAAGTGTCGGAGGTCTACATCGACCCTGTTCTCCAGAAGAGGATTCTACGAAAACTTGATACACGTCTAGCACCGCTTTTCTGTGCACTCTACTTCCTTTCCTACTTGGATCGCAGCAACATCGGCAATGCTGCAATTGCTGGATTGAACGAGCAGTGAGCACAATCCTCTCCCATATCTAACCTGCTCCCCGTACACCGCGTGATCCAGAGCTAATAGACGCTATCTCTCCAGACTCAATCTGAGTGGTGCTCAATATAGTACAGCTGTCAGCGTGTTCTTCGCTACATATGTCTCCGCCATCTTCCCGCTGGTTCTCGCCCTTAGAAAAATCAAGACTCATCGCGGTATCACTTTCATGGCAGCTGCTTGGGCCATTGTCACAATTGGCACAGCGTTCGTCAAGTCTTATGGAGCTCTCATCGCTTGCCGACTGATTCTCGGACTGTGTGAAGCTGGATTCTTCCCCTGCATCAGTCTGTACATCACCATGGTCTACAATCGCAAAGAACAAGGCCTTCGTTTTGCATACCTGTTCGCCGCCACCTCCTTCTCTGGCATGTTTGGTGGCCTGATTGCGACTGGTATCACCAAGATTGGTGAAGCTGGAGGTCTTCGGTCTTGGAGTTGGCTTTATATTGTAGAAGGACTGATTTCTCTCCTGATCGTGCCTTTTGTTTGGTATGGACTACCAGAGAAACCAGCGGATGCCAAGTGGTGGACACCAGAGGAGCGTGAGGCGATGTTGATTCGAGAGCAACAACGTCTTGAGTACATGGGACGTGAGAAATTTGACTGGACGCAAGTCAGGTCGGCGCTCAAGGAGTGGAGAGTCTACACTGGGTACGTATCATGTACCCTTCCCACGCGGAATAAACCCGTACTGACAATTGATCCAGTGCCTTGATTCAATTTTTCCAAGACATCATTCTATATGGTTTCAGCACTTTCCTCCCCTCAATCCTTCGCAACGGTCTTGGATACAGCAGAATGGAAGCGCAATACCTGAGCGTACCTGTTTACTTACTCGGCGGAATCTCCTTCTTCACAGCTGCCACCATTGGCGACAAGTACGGACTCAGAGGCTCAGTCCTCCTCTTCCTTGATATTTTCGCTGTCATCGGATATGCGCTTTTGGTAGCATCAGACAGCAACGCAGTCAAGTATGCCGCCTGCTATCTCATTGCTTTGCCGCTCTACTGTGGCCCGGGACTGAACGAAACTTGGATTGTAAACAATACTGCACCCCACTACCGGCGTGCGACAGCGCTTGGTCTTTCCCAAGCAATTGGCAACATTGCCGGAGTTGTTGCGCCCCAAGTTTATCGCAAGTCGCCATATATGCTTGGACACTGGAGCTCTCTCGGGTCGGCACTTATTTCTATGGCCCTGATCTTAGTCTAGCTTGTTTATTACAAGATTCAGAACACGAAGAAAGACAAGATCTCAAGGGGTGAGAGAGAGGATGATAGAAAAGGTACCACTGGTGAAGAGAACCTGGACTTCAGATATGTGTACTGAATATTATCCATGGTTGTGTAAAATGGACCTCGTTGAGGGTGGGGGATTCCTTCGGAAAGATTACTTATTTCAATCGAGGCAGATGTGATGAGCTTTCAGACACAGAGCAAGATTTGAGTTCTTGAAAATTACATGTTTATTCACCTGGATAGTTAGAATGATTCTCGTTCATGAACCTTTTTAAACAAACAATTTTATAATGATGCAAATGCCCAAAGCAAGATCGACCATGAGCGCTTGCCCTCGCTTAGACGCTGTCGCATTTCCTCTCAACATCAAGAAGTCTCGACTGAAATGTACAGTAGAACATAGGGCCATAAGTACGAATCAATCATTCATTACCATAGAATCCTCTACCATGCAATCTACATAAGTGACACTTTCTTAGGTGCGATATTCCACTACCCACAAGTCAACAGACTGAGCACTCCCTCTTGGATAAGTTCTGGAAGTTGATAATATAAATTTCGTAATCAACTATGTATCCACGGCTTGTAAAGTATCAATCACTTCAGGACCTCTTCTTCCAAGCAGTCCAATACAAGCATATGTCCCGGCGCATGCGCCATCACGACGCCCTCCAACTCAGCCCTCATCACCGCCTCCTGAGGTGTGACACCACATCCCCAGAACAGCGGCACATTCTCCTCATCTCCAAGCATCTCACCCAAAGGTCTTCCATCTATCGTCAAAGGTGCATCGCCCCACTGCGGCAAATCAATGTTCTTGATCCCCAGCTTCTCAACCGCCTCCCATCCCCAAGCCACACATTCACCATGAGTAGGAAGGTAGCGTCTCGTAATGGCTCGGATGGCCTCGATGTCCTTCTTCTTGTACGGTCGCATCGACACCACGTATGTGCCACCTATGAACGCACCAGCTGGGTTCAAAGGGATATTCGTGCGGTACATAGGCACGTTTCTGTCTAGCAACGCATGTCTAGGTGGGAAACCAGCTCGCACGAGTGCCGACTCGAAACTGTAGCTGCATCCGATGAGGAAAGCGACATGATCAGACGTCCATTGCGAGACTATGTCTGGTATACCCTCTTTTGCCAGCTTCGAGTCTTGATAGACGTTGAAACGGGGACAATCTGTACGAAGATCAAGCGAGGATGCGATCTTGCAATCAGGTACACTGGGTAGGTAGGACTTGAGTATCGAGAAGTCTCCTGGGACGCTTGACTCTGCGATTAGAGGACATGGCACTGGATTTCGTGCGCAGAGATCTCGGAAGTCGGCTGCATATTTGGAGGGGAGGATGATGAGGTTGGCTTGGAGATATGAGGGCGCGAGTCCAGAGGTGGACTTTGTGTACCGGTTGCTTCTGGAAGCGAGACGTGCTGCAATGCCAGTTGAGAGGGTTGACAAGGTCAAGACCTCATTGGTCTGAGTGATGGTCGTGGTTGTAGACATGATCTGAGTGCAAGGTAGGGCAGTGAAATTATGACAGTGAATCTTCACAGCCTCATGATACAAGGTAACCTCGTAACTTTGAACCGCTTAAAACTTGATCCTTCCGACATCTTATCTATTCAATTTGGTCAGAAAGTGGTTGATGTTGGCCGAGATTTACTGTTGGATAAGTGTCGTCGATCTTGTGGATCGACGTGAGGAGGTGGACTTCCATCACCGCCCGTTAATGTGGGCTTCTCACGTAGATTGCTTTTACGACGGACAAGCGCCCCCATCTCTCCGTCTCGCTGCCACCAAAACACAACACCATTGACGCTTACGGATTATACATAAAATAGACGGAGCGCATGTGCCTCAATATGACATGACATACCTGGGGATCTCACAAGATCTACAACATGGGAGACTGCCACATTGAAAATTCGCGGTCCGATGCATCCGGCATCAAGATATCGATAGATCGCGGTGGAACATTCACTGATGTGCACGCTTCGGTGCCAGGCCAAGACGACATTATTCTCAAGGTCCTTTCTGTTGACCCTGCAAACTACAACGATGCACCAACAGAGGGTGTACGACGAATTCTGGAGTTGGTCACGGGGAAGGCGCACCCACGTGGCGAACCTCTTGATACCAAGCTGATCGAAAGGATCCGCATGGGAACTACAGTGGGAACGAATGCTTTACTCGAGAGAAAGGGGGCTCGCTCAGCTTTGATGATTACCAAGGGATTCAAGTAAGTTCTTATTTCTGAGCCGAGTCAGAACCTTCACAGATACCCCCATACTGACTTTTTGTACTAGGGATCTTCTGAAAATCAGCAATCAATCTCGGCCAAACATCTTTGATTTGACCGTGGCCCGACCAGAGCTTCTCTACCAGTCCGTCATAGAAGTAGACGAGCGAGTCACTCTAGAGGGCTATGCTGAAGACCCTTCGCCAGTGGAAATCGACACGTCCAGTGATGAGACTCTTCACGTTGGTCTGACTGGCGAAGTGATTCGAGTGCTAAAAACACCTGACTTGGGTGTCGTCAAAGAGTCGCTGAAGAAGCTCTGGGACGATGGTTACAGGTCTTTATCAGTGGTACTAATACACTCATACGTCTATCCTGAGCATGAACGTCAAATCGGGGCACTCGCCAGAGAAATGGGATTCTCTGTGGTCGAGTCTGCCTCTCTACAGCCCATGATTAAGGCTGTCCCTCGAGGAATGTCCGCAACAGCAGATGCTTATCTTACGCCTATCATCAAATCATATATACAATCGATATCAGACAGCTTCAAAGGCGGCCTCGCTTCTTCAGATCTCCGTTGCGAGTTCATGCAGTCTGACGGAGGACTGGTGGACTTTCGAGGATTTGGCGGCTTGAGGAGTATCTTATCTGGACCTGCAGGAGGTGTGGTTGGGTATGCTCAGACATCATGGGACGACGAGCAGCGGAAACCAGTGATTGGATTTGATATGGGCGGAACATCAACAGATTGTTCGCGATATGCTGGCACTTATGAGCATGTTTTTGAGACTGTCACAGCTGGTATCACCATCCAGTCGCCGCAACTGGATATCATAACGTAAGTCCTATATCGCTAACAAGACATTGCCAGCTTTCTAACGACTTTCACAGTGTTGCTGCTGGTGGTGGCTCGATGCTCTTTTGGCGCAATGGACTCTTCGCAGTCGGCCCTGAGTCAGCTGGTGCTCATCCAGGACCAGCATGCTACCGGAAAGGTGGTCCCTTGACCATCACAGATGCAAATCTGTTCCTTGGAAGAATCGTGCCAGAATATTTCCCCAAGATCTTCGGACCGAATGAAGATCAGCCACTGGGAACAGAGATTGTGGTGGAGCTCTTTACTAAGTTGACCGAAGATATCAACAAGGACAACCGAGTAGCAGGGCGAGCCGAGTTCTCTCCTGAGGAGGTCGCCCTAGGCTTCCTGCGTGTTGCATCTGAAGTTATGGCTCGGCCTATACGTGCTTTGACTGAAGCTCGCGGCCACGATACTTCCGATCATATGTTATCTTGTTTCGGAGGTGCTGGAGGACAACATGCTTGCGATGTTGCTGCCGCCTTGTCCATTTCGCAAGTCGTGATTCACAAATACTCATCAATCCTGAGTGCATATGGCCTCTCATTAGCGGATGTTGTGCATGAGGTACAAAGACCAGCTGCAATGGCATTCGGGCCATCGAAATACCCCGAAATTACTGCAACGCTTGACGAATTGTCTGCGACGGCTACAGATCATCTGAGAAACCAGAAGCTCGGTGACGATCTTATTCGGCTAGAATTATACCTCAACATGCGCTACGAGGGATCCAATTCTTCCTTCATGATCATGCAGGAGCCACACCAGAATGTCCAAAACTTTCAGACGACATTTGAAGAGAGGCATTCCCGGGAGTTTGGGTTTGTGTTTCCCGAGAAGAAGATCCTCATCGACGATTTCCGCGTCCGCGCCGTCGGATCATCGGCCAAGATTACAGGAGAGAGCCCATATCAACAATTGAAGAAGGTTTCAGGCAAGATTGTAGCTATCCCTGAGCCAGAAATCAAGACGCTTATATGTTTTGACGCTAAATCAGGACATATCAGTACTGGTGTCCATCTGCTTGGGAACCTAGAGCCAGGGACAAGACTTCCAGGTCCGGCGTTGATACTTGACAAGACTCAGACAATATTGGTGTCTCCGGGATGCGTTGCAACCGTGCTGGATAGTACAGTCATGATCGACTTAGCTGGACCAGGAAACAAAACTACAAATGTGTCTGCCGTCGCTACTGGGGAGGAGGTCAATCCCATTAAGTTGTCCATCTTCGGCCATAGGTAAGTACTTACCAATGTCATGAAAACTATATACTACTTTCAACTAACACGATACAGGTTCATGTCGATTGCCGAGCAGATGGGCCGCACTCTCCAGAAAACTTCTGTGTCAACAAATATTAAAGAAAGATTGGATTTCTCGTGTGCCCTGTTTTCGCCCGATGGCGGTCTGGTAGCCAATGCCCCCCATGTCCCAGTACATCTTGGTAGCATGCAATTTTGCGTCAGGCATCTACACCACATGTGGATGGGTAAACTTGAAGAGGGCGACGTACTGCTCTCGAACCATCCTTCGAGTGGCGGTACCCATCTTCCAGATCTGACTGTCGTCACCCCAGTATTCGACAAAGGCGAAATCGTCTTCTACGTCGCTTCGCGCGGCCACCATGCCGACATTGGGGGAAGCCGGCCAGGATCCATGCCACCAGATTCTAAGTGGCTATACGAGGAAGGAGCAGCCATCTTTGGCGAGAAGATCGTCAGTCATGGTCGATTCAACGAGGACAGGGTCGTTGAGATGCTGCTACACGAGCCTGCAAAGTACTCGGGGATTTCCGGGACACGAGCACTGAGCGACAACCTCTCCGATCTCAAAGCCCAGGTAGCAGCCAACAAACAGGGTATCAACCTTATCCAGGCTTTGATCGAGGAGCACTCTTTGAGTCAGGTCCATAAATACATGTTTGCTATCCAGGATAATGCCGAGGAAGCAGTGCGGAGTCTTCTCAAGAAGATGAACACCTCTGGAGCGGCATTACAGGCGGTTGATTACATGGACGACGGGACCCCAATCGTTCTCAAAATAACCATTGATGGAAATACCGGATCGGCAGTGTTCGACTTTACTGGTACGGGTCCGCAGGTCTATGGCAATACGAATGCCCCGATTGCCATTACTCACTCCGCAATCATATACTGTCTCCGGGCACTCATCGCTTCAGACATCCCTCTCAACCAAGGTTGTCTGAAGCCAATTGATATCCGCGTGCCAGAGCAATCCATCCTGTCGCCCGCAGCAGGTGCTTCAGTCGTCGGTGGAAATGTCCTCACATCACAACGCATCACGGATGTGATTCTGACAGCATTCAGCGCATGTGCTGACAGTCAGGGTTGCATGAATAATTTGACCTTCGGAATTGGAGGCAAAGCCATCAACGCTGACGGCGAGGAGATCGTAGAGAAGGGATTCGGCTACTACGAGACAATTGGTGGAGGAGCTGGAGCTGGCCCAACCTGGGACGGGACGAGTGGTGTCCACACTCATATGACCAACACGCGCATAACGGATCCGGAGGTATTCGAGAAGCGATATCCGGTTCTGCTGCGCGAGTTCAGCATACGCGAGGGCTCTGGTGGTAAGGGGTTGCACCCTGGTGGAGATGGTATCGTTAGGGATATAGAGTTCTTGGTACCCAAGGTTCAGGTATCAATTCTGTCGGAGCGGAGGACGAGAGCGCCGAAGGGAAGTAATGGTGGAGGTGACGGCTCGATGGGAAGGAATCTCTGGGTCAGAAAGGAGGATGGTCTGGTCATAAACCTTGGTGGTAAAGCCACGGCGAGCTTTGACAAAGGAGATAGGATCATCATCAACTCTCCAGGGGGTGGTGGGTGGGGTCGGAAGGAAGTTTTTAGCGTTTGATAGACAATTGACATGATATCCACTTGTGCTATTGAATCTTTGTGTTCTGCAGTGTACCTCGGTCTCAGGACGTAAAATTTGCCTGATCATAGAAGAGGCAGTTCAGGCAAATCGACCTGTGAGAATGACCACGTCTCATCGTCAAAAATGAATGGAACCTCTTGACTACGAATATCATACTCCACTACCCCTGAAATTGGTGTCAACACCCGGCTCGGATCTCGCTTGATGGGGTTATTTCCCTTTCTGCAGATATACGCCTGCATTCTCCATTTTAAAGTGCCCTCGATCAACGTTTCCGCGACTCTCCAAGCTTCGTATCTGCCGTTGAATAGTAGGCCTGAAAATTCCACGCTGGTTAAGAGCATGTTATGCCGCAGAAATTCGATCATATCCAGCCATGATGCGGTGTGTTCTTGGCCTTCGACGTCAACTTCTGGGTCTAACTTAATAGAATGGAGCTCGAGAGAGCGCAAAGAAGATGCGTGTCTTGACAATAGACCCCGCAATTCTGGACCTGTCATCCTCAGATGCTCTAGAGATAGATTTCGGAGTCCTGCCCATTGCTGTGAACCAGAGAGAATACACGAAAGTTGAAGATCCCGTCGATCAGGTTGTAGAAATAGATGACCACGATACACCAGTTTGAGTTCTTGCAAACCTTGACAACTGGAGAATAGACGAGTGAAAGTTGAAGCTCGACATCTGTCTTTGTGGACGATAATAATCCCAAGCTTTCTCAGAGCTGGGAGGTCCCACGGAAGTGGACCTTCAGGCTCGCTGTTGTAGAGATGCAAATCAACGCCATCAAAAGCAGAAATTGAGTTCAGTCTATCTGCAAGGTGCAGAGCTTGCAAGATGTCCCATGGCTTCGGTTGTGTGATAGAATTGAACAGAATTTCCTTTCCTGACAAGGTCTCCTGGGCGAACTTGAAGTCAACTAAGAAGGAGCTAAAATCCGTATAGTCGGCACCTTGACTCAACGTATGTTTCGTGCGAAACATAGCTGATTGAAGTAAACAGGTGAGATTGGGGCATCTGCTGATCAAGTCTGGGAGGATGGTCTGAGGATAGGTTGTCAAAGTGTACCATTTTTCGTCGTCAAGACATTTAAGCCATCTCGTATAGTAACCTTTCAAAACTCGCTCAGGATAGGCGGCGAGCAAGTTCATACGATTCGTTTTGTCGATGGGCTCGAAATTCCCGGCATGGTCTTCCTCCCAATCTTCGAATGAGTCGGTTGTAGGGGGCTCGAATTCGCAACTGCAGATTGTTCGAGGATCATATTTGAGCGATCGCACGTATGTTCTGATTATAGGGCTGTCAGAAATATTTTGAAAGTTTCGTAGGCTTCTGTGACTGGTGGCGAGATAGACGGTGGAGTAGAGTTGTTGGGTCGCGATGGATGAAAAGACGGAACAAGAGAGGCGGAGGCTCTTGAGGTCAGGGCGTGTAACTTCCTGAAATATCTTCATCAAGAGCTCTGAAGGTAGGTTAGTGATCTTGTTTGAAGAGAGTGGTGACATTCTGCCAAAGTTGACCAAGACACGATCCAGACGCTTGTTAAGATGAGCTTGCTCAGGTCGTTGGCATATGGAAGAGAGGTCTTCGAGAACTCGATTTGGCCAGAGTTTGCCAGATGTGTACCGCGAAGAGGCCGAGGAGTGACCTCGACTGAGATGTGCTTTTCAACAAAATTTCAAACACAACGAGGCAACAGATGTGGTGCCGATTCGGATATGCACGTGATCCTGGAAACTCCTCTCGTCCTACATCCTCCTTTCAAACACCGAAATAAATGCCTCAATACCTGCACTACAAGATACAAATCAGCGTTATCAGTGCGATAATACCCAACGAGAACCCGAGAACCCGAGAACGAAGAAGCACTGATTGATACTAGTCACGTGTATATTTCTCTGCTGAGCAAGGGCTCCTCGTCCCCACTTCTCTCTGTAACATCGCGACGAAGACAACAACAACATCCTATTCCAACTTCACTTCTGAATTGCCTCTCCTAAATGCTACCGAAAGGTACATAGCGATTGTGGGATCCCACATTATTTCTTTTGACAATCCTGCTGTCACTCGCGAGTCACGCACCTTCTTTGGCTATCAACGCGAACCATGATTGGGATTTGGGTTGTAAGAGAAACAATGTCCTCGCGATGATTTAGCCACGAGATACATCGTCGGCATGAATCGGCTTGATGGCATGAATCTTTTACAAATTCGGTCCTGATTGTGGAGGGTCTTATCCGTTGCCCTTGTCGTCGTGGATGTCCTTCTCGTCAAATCCTGTACTTAGGGGACATCGCTGGAATTACCTGCACTTAGGAGTAAGGCGCGTCGCGTATATTATCACTTAGGAGTCAAGTTGAGAAGAACAAATCTCGACTTACCTAAGAGCCCACAGACGCCCAGCGGCGGTGCTTTTTTCGCACTTTTCAACATAAAAAGAGTACCACCCTCTTTGCAAAGAAACCCTTTTCTCACTTTCCATTCTTCATTACAAGCTAAATTCCTCAAACTTCACCCCACCAAACTGCCCCGCCATTCACTTATCCCTTTCTCATTGTCTTCATACAAAGCATAGTACTTGCCTTTCTTACCTCTTTGGCTTGCGCCAACAATTCTTCCACAATGACGACCACTTCAATGATCCAACCAAAATTCCTTTCGAAAGGCGACCAGTTGGGTGTGGTCGCTGTTGGGTTCTCGGGCGGGCAGGTAAGCAGCTTCAAATCCTCGACCCAGTCGCATCTAACAGAAGGTAGTGCAAACCCGGAGTCGATGCGGCTCCTTCTGCTTTGATCGAAAGCGGCCTCCTGACCCAGTTGAAGGAGGACTTGGGCTACAAGCTATTCCACGATGACACCGTCCATTCCTACAAAGAACTCCTCCCTGCCTCGGATCCAGACTATCGCGGAATGAAGAACCCTCTCGCAGTATCTGCCGTAACGCGCAAGCTTTCGGAACAAGTCTACTCGCATGCGAAAGAGGGCCGAATGGTCTTGACACTTGGTGGCGATCACAGTATTGCGATAGGAACGATTGCAGGAACTGCGAAGGCCATTAGGGAGCGGTTGGATCGCGAGATGGCTGTTATTTGGGTAGACGCGCATACGGATATCAATACACCAGAGACAAGCGACAGTGGAAATGTACACGGAATGCCCGTTGCTTTCTTGACTGGTCTGGCTAAAGATGACCGGGAAGATATCTTTGGCTGGTTGAAGAAAGAGAATTTGATCAGCTTGAAGAAGTTGGTATACATCGGTCTCCGGGACGTCGATCGTGGTGAGAAGCTCATTCTCAGAGAGAATGGTGTTAAGGCTTTCAGCATGCACGATATTGACAGGTATGTTGCGCCAGATTTACGAAAGAAGCATCACTAATCAGCTATAGACACGGTATCGGTAGAGTTATGGAAATGGCATTGGGACACATTGGCACAGACACACCTATCCACTTGTCTTTCGATGTTGATGCATTAGATCCCATGTGGGCTCCCAGTACCGGAACTCCCGTTCGAGGAGGTCTCACATTGAGAGAGGGCGACTTCATTGCTGAGTGTGTTCATGAAACTGGCAACCTTGTTGCAATGGATTTGGTCGAGGTCAACCCTACACTGGAGCCAGGAGTCGACGATATTGGAGCTCATATGACTGTTAGATCTGGCTGTTCGTTGGTCAGATGTGCTTTGGGAGAGTCTTTGCTTTAGACGCTGGACAGGACAAAATGGATCGCAACAGTTTGGGACTGGGAAGGCGGAGGAGTAAAGGCTCTGATACATTTGATACTCCGGATAGATCAACATTGATTTTCTACTGTCGTGTTTAAGCCCACTGTTGACATTGCACATGTGTAACCTGACGTAAAAGCGAAAAATGTACAAATGCTCATTTATATCGTACTCACGTAAGGGAAAGATAAAAGCAGAAAGTTTCAGATGATTGAATTCTAGAACAGCACCACCGAAAATGATAATATGAGCAAAAAGACAAGTACAAGTAGATGAATAAAAGTATCCAGACCGGCAATGGCCAATTCAGGTAGGCCTGCAGCCAGGCCGGGTATCAACCGAACTACTAGCCAAGGCTGAGTTTCCAGAAGCCTCGAATAGCGATCTGTCAGCCAAAACTGAACAACATTCTCAGCCTCGCCATCATTACGACTTCGCCGCTACCTACAACAACACCCAGCATATAAATTCGATACTCCGGTACCCCATAAACATGGCTTCCTCATCACGCTCAGAATCAGAAGAAGCCAGCTTCACAACCATGGACGAAAAAGACCCCACCCTCATTGGCGCCCATTGTCAATACACCTATTGCAACCAACTCGATTTCCTACCCTTCCGCTGCGAATCATGCCGCGGCACATTCTGCCTCGATCACCGGTCAGAAAGCGGACATCACTGTCCAAAAGCAGGAGAATGGGCAGCAAAACGGAGGAGAGCGAACCTATCTACACCCTCCCTCGGCGCAGGCAGATCCATGGCCGAAGTTGAGAAGCCTTGTGCCTCACCAACCTGCAAAACAATAATCGGCACAAGTCTCTCGACCTCAGTACATTGCTCTACATGTAATCGCGACTACTGCCTCAAGCACCGACTGAAAGAGGACCACGACTGCAAGAATCTCATCCCAATCGGTGCGCGAGTAGGCAGATTTGATGCCCAAGCCGATACAGCGAAGAATGCTCTTGGGAGATTGAAAGCCTGGGGCTCAGCGCAGAAAGCCAAAGCTACCAGTGGAGCTACACGAGTCCTGCCAAAGCCGAAACCTACCTCTGCAGCTGCGCGAGTGATTGCTGTCAACAATTTGAAGAAGACCGCGAAAGGGGACGACAAGCTCCCACCAGAGAAGAGGATATACCTATACGTTGAAGCGGAAGCTGCTACGATCACATCCAAGTTCCCAAGTGGTGCTTTCTACTACTCGAAAGATTGGGTGATGGGCAGAGTTCTGGATGCGGCAGCCAAGAGTTTGCAGGTCCAGAATGTCAATAACCAGGGGACGGATGAGAAGGATAAGCTGAGGATCTTTCATGTAGAGGGTGGAAGGTTGCTGGAGTTTAATGAGAAGGTTGGGTCGGCGCTGGTCAGTGGAAATAAGATTGTTCTGCTGAGGGGCGTTGGACCAGCGGTTCCGGATTTGATTGATTTGACGAATGCTTGAGCGGTACTGTACTGTTGCATTTGCTGGGCGTTGGACATTGGGAGCGTAGCATGGGAGTTATATCTGGCGTTGGTATGATACCTAGAATTGGAAATAGGCAGATTTTGCGGAATCCAATGTCTATCCTTTCGCGCTTCCGAGTTGTCTCCTTAATGGCTCGGAAATGCTCTGGAGGTTTACTAGGCAGGCGGTTTATTGACTTCAGCTCTTGTGCTGCCAGCCTAACTCAGTGGCCGAAGTACTCGTAAGTCCTTTGCCACTTCCGACAGTTTATTGGGTTATAGACAGTTCGTCTCATTCCATGAATGTTACTGATCTTGAAGCCAGTACTTTGCATGCGAGCTTTGTCAACAACCTCAAACAAATGACCTGCACCATTCTCAGATTAGATTCTCATCTCATTCCCAAAGGAGTGATATCCCGCTTATCCCGCTACACAAATAAGCATGGTACCAAATGCGTACATGTGAGCATTCAAATATGCATGCATCGCGTGTGCTGCTTGGCGCCATACGCTTGAATAAGGTTAAAAAAGACGATCCCCAACACATCTCCCACCTCTCACACCCTCATCACACAAGCGCTCGTCGTCTGATTCGTCTTCTATTCCTATCGACCTTGGCATGCTCTGATACTGCACAGCCACGGCGTAGCTACACGCCTGCTGGCAGCTGCCAACCCCACGTCATTGGCCTGAGTTAGGTGCTCCAGCAGCAGGATAACCGCCGAGGTGGGAAAGTGGGAGTACCCCGTGTGAGTGTGCCAGGGCGGCCAGTGCCAGTGCCACCCCTCATTCCAGACGTAACAAAAGTCCCACACGCCTGTTGGGAACTTGTTTGAAGTTGGCCTTGTCCTGGTCTTTATTTCTCTCAAGACTCGATTTCTCAATCCCTCTTCCATCAATATCACACTTCACTCCTTAATTGTGGTGGTCCTTTCTATTCCTCTTCTGCCATCCCTCTTCTTTAACCCCGCACTTACCATTGGGCAAGACTTCTGCCAACCAAGATTTGATCGCAACAATGTCGTCAGGGCATAATGTATATACCCAGCGCCTCTAGGATAGTATTGTTTTACTAATTATTAACAGGATCCAAAGCTTCTCTATGCCATCAACGGCATCAAGGCATACCATCTTGAGAATGGCAATGAGGAGTGCCTTACGCCCGCTGGCGGCCAAACATTGTCTCTCCTGATGGTGCCGACATCATCACCATTCTCAGGCCTTTCCTCCGCAGACCCTCAATCTGCCGCTCCAGAAGAAGACTTCTATCTACACCTCCACCTTCCTCCCGAGCTCGACCTGCCCCTCCCTGCGACCACACAAATATACCACCAACCGCCCAACAGCTACCTGATCCCGCGATGGGACTTAGGACCAGATAGCGGCGCATTCACAAGAATAGAATTCCCAGGTGTTGGAAAGGGCAAGGGGAGCCAGGAGGATGTTGATACCTTTGAGACGATTCTGGCGCAATGTACAGCCTTTCTAGAGCGAGCCTCGCCACCCAAGTCTGCACGGCCAAAGGTCTCGAGAAGCAAGAGTGGTAAGGAGCTACCAATTCCTGCTTATGATCCTTCGGCTTTCAAGCCAGGAGAGGCATATGTTCCAGGAAGCTCTAGCTCTCACACTGGTGGCCAAATCGTTCTCATTGACGAGGAGAATGGAAGTGTGGTAGGTGAATTGGGAGAGGGGTTTCAGGTGGTAGAGGATAGTAAGATGAAGCCTGGGTCTAAAGGTATGTGCATTTACTCAAGTGCTAGAAGCGTTACTGACAGGTCGTAGATCCGGTCGTGATATCACTGCCTCAAGATGGATCCCAGAACATTGGCGTCGAACCTGCATCCCAAGAATATCTTGAGATGGCTATGCATCCTGCATACAAGAACTCCACACTGGTTTCAAAGGCAGCTATGGCCTCTCGCCTGATTGTTACAACATCCACCTATGTTTCCAAGACCCTGCAAAGCCAAGCCGATAACTTCACGCAAAAGACTAAGCCGAACGCGAAGCCCATGACCTTTGATGCAACGACCCAGACGCGCGTTCGCAAAGTACATACTTTCACTGAGGGAGCAGCGGGCTTGAGCGCTAAGACCGTAGGACAAGTTAGCAAGTATGCGCAGAACATTGGCGCCACTCTTGCGAAGCGTGGTGAGAAAAGCCATAGCAGAGGTATTGGTCCTGATGGCCAGCCAGTCAGCGATTACAAGCCGGGACTCTTGAATAAGAGCTTGATGGCATTCTCTACAATTGCAGACGGAATTGACCAAGCTGGCCGGACTTTATTGGCTTCTACATCTAGCGCAGCAACTACTGTGGTCACTCACAAGTATGGTGCCGAAGCAGGCGAGCTTTCCAAGAGCATTGGTGGAGGTGTCAAGAATGTTGGTCTGGTCTACATCGATGCTACGGGCGTGTCACGGAGAGCAATTGTCAAATCTGTAGCCAAAGGCATGGTAGTTGGCAAGATGAAGGGAGGCGGAGATTTGGTCGTCGGTGGAGGTGACGGCGGCGTGATGACAGCACCACAAAACTCAGCTACCAATTGGAAGGAGAAAGAGGCTGCACAAGGCCGTTACACAGACGATGCGAGTATGAGCGGTGGAAGAAGCACGCCTGATTTAGTGGGATATGGAAGAGCCGCTCCTCCAGCTTATGCTACAGGACCTGGCGAAACATTGGAGGGACAGAAGGCTTACCTGCCTGATCAGAAGCGATGAGATTTTGAGGGTTTGGGTACAGAACATGCAAGGATTTATTACAGGAAATGATGCTATGAGTGATGATGGGAGGATGAGAGACGGCCTTTAATAATGGTAGAAAAGCAGTTAGATTTCTGCGTGACTTTAGGTCTGCCAATTACAGATGTTCTTCGATTGCTCATACTGCATTGTGTCTGTCTTTTTTTCTCCAACTCTCGGCTTCTCCAACCACTGTTATTTCGCTCCGAACCGAGTTGTCGGAGCGAACGCCAAGATATCGATAGGCATTCAACTCCACAACTCAATCCGGCGCTCGAAATCAACTCCGGTACAAGGTTCCATGGCAAGGACTTTCTTCTTCTGTAGTGTTCCGGAATCGACAATCTGATTCTCGAGCGAAGCGTTCGGCATGTAAAAGTTTCACAGTTAAGTAGGATTGGATTTTCTTTGTCTACAGGGGTAGCTGTAAGTACAAGAACCCAATGACGTCCCCCAGCTCCGGGAGCTTCGAGCTTCGTCACCCCACTTTCTCCAACCACCGACAGCATAAGCACCCCTCTCTCCAAAATTTGGAATTCTTCCTCCTCCCCCATCCCAACATTCGAACCAATTGAACTCCTCCCCCCATCATCGATGTCATTACCGACCGTAGCGACCTTAACGACCTTAACGACCTAATATCCAACCAGAGAGGTGCTACCTCGGCAACTCCTTCCGATCCCATCCCCATTCCATCCCATTATTCCCGTACCACCAAAGCTCTCCCCTCCTTCTCGAAATGAATGCCCTCATCCGCAAAACATATACAGCTTCGGCACCAGCAACAGCAACACGCACATTCCTCACCAGATCACAATTTCAGAACTCGAGTCTACCGATTGTTTGTAGGAGGAACGCATCTTCAGCCATGTCGCATAATGTACCGAAGCTCAGTGATCCGTCGCTATTGAAGACGGATGTGGCGTATGTCAATGGGGAGTGGGTGAAGGCGAAGTCGGGGAAGACGTTTGAGGTTTTTGGTGAGTTTGAAATATCGTTACTAAATGAAATACAGAACTATAGCTCGAGAGTTTCGTTGGGAATTGTAGCTAATTGTATGTTTGTGCAATAGACCCCTCGTCTGGCAAGCTCATCGGCACAGCCCCCGAATTCGATGCCGCAGATACACAGAAAGCTATCGATGCTGCTGCGGCTGCATTTCCATCCTTTAAGACAAAGACTGGAAGAGAAAGATCGAAAATGTTAAGGAAATGGTATGATTTGATGGTATGTTATCATTGAGCTTTCCGGGGTAGTTGAATAAGAGCGGAATATTGATTCGGGAACAGGTTGAGAACTCAGAAGACATTGCGAAACTTATAACCTGGGAAAACGGCAAGCCATTGGCGGATGCAAAGGGAGAGGCTACATATGCAGCCAACTTTTTCGAGTGGTTCAGTGAGGAGGCTCCAAGAGCGTATGGTGATACTATCCCAGCTTCGGTAGCAGGGAACAGAGTGGTTACGATCAAGGAGCCAGTCGGTGTCTGTGGACTGATCACGCCATGGAACTTCCCCGCTGCTATGATCACACGGAAGATCGGTCCAGCTCTAGCTGCTGGATGTACAGTCGTTGCAAAGTCTCCTGGCGAGACACCGTTCACTGCACTAGCTCTTGCTGAGCTTGCCCACCGGGCAGGTATTCCCAAGGGAGTAGTCAATATCATCAGCGCGCTGAATAATACTGCTGAAGTTGGTGAACTGCTCACCACATCTCCAACGATTAAGAAAGTCTCCTTCACTGGATCTACAGGTGTTGGAAAGCTGCTTATGAAGCAGTCTTCTTCAACACTTAAGAAACTGTCTTTCGAGCTCGGAGGCAACGCACCATTCATCGTCTTCGATGATGCGGATCTTGACGTAGCGGTCGCTGGAGCAATCGCATCCAAGTTCCGCTCATCAGGACAAACTTGTGTCTGCGCCAACAGGATCTTCGTCCAATCCAAGATCTACGACTCCTTCGCCCAGGCCTTCGCCGCAAAGGTCAAGGACTTCAAGGTCGGCGGTGGATACACCGAGGGCGTCACACACGGCCCTCTCATCCACGACAGAGCCATTAGCAAAGTCGACGCACATGTCCGAGACGCGGAAAAGAAAGGCGGGAAGGTCATCCAAGGTGGACAGAAGATGCCTGAACTCGGGCCCAATTTCTTCCAGCCTACTATCATCACGGGCATGACTACGGACATGGCACTCGCATCCGAAGAGACCTTCGGACCTGTGGCAGGTCTCTTCAAATTCGAGACTGAGGAGGAAGTTGTCAAGATCGCTAATTCGGCGGAGGTTGGTTTGGCGGGGTATTTCTTCTCGAAAGACATTCATCGTGTCACGAGAGTGGCGGAGGCGTTAGAGGTGGGTATGGTGGGTGTTAATACGGGATTGATCAGTGATCCTGCTGCGCCGTTTGGTGGTGTTAAGGAGAGTGGTTTCGGAAGGGAGGGCAGCAAGTATGGGATTGGGGAATACCAGATTACGAAGATGATTACGTATGGTGGAATGGGGCAGCCACTGCAGAAGTAATTGGCGTATGACAATATTTAATGGGAGGCATAGGTGCATCTTCACACGAAGGAAAATAAAACAATGAGTAAAAGTGTACAATTAATTCAACGACTTTGGCTCCCGATCTGATATAGAGCAGGGTTTGGCAGTCATGCCTGGCTGGCCCGACTGTTCAAATTAAGCGATGCCCCACTTCCACTCGGCAAAATGTCAATAACAACAAAAACACCAAAAACAAAATAGAAAGCGTCGCAGCGACAGTAATACTTGATCATAGATCAGGATACAAATATAATGAGAGAGTTTTAGACAATTGGAGTCGAACCAACTTCTCGCAACCCCTGATTCCCTCCACCCGCCGGATTTCTCCAGAGCTCTTTCTGCCTGAGCGGCGACGAGAGCGGCGAAGCAGGGAGGCAGCGCGCTCGCCCAGCGGAGCTATGTCTTGGGAGTAGAAAGTCTTATTTTGATTTATACAGGAGGCAAGAATGAGACATGTCAAGAAAGAGGACCCCAGAAGAAATGATTTGGGACAGTTGGATTCGAAACAAACTACTCGCCACCCGAATTTTCTACAACCAATCGAACTCCTTTGATAGAATCCCCCTCAGCAGAAGTTGGTACTGTAGAAAGGAAGCGCGCTCGCCTAACGGAGGCCATGCCTGGGCGTCAAAAGTGTTAACTTAGCCGATATACAATTGGAGCCTTATGAACAGGGAGAAGGAAAGTTTACCTGTGAAAAAGGGAAAAGGAAAAACGAGAAGAATGATTTGGGACAGTTGGAGTCGAACCAACATCTCGCAACCCCTGGTTCCGATATAGTCACTGCCTTTTGTAACGGCGACGAATATGTTTCGGGAGGAAGCTCGCTCGCCCGGTGGAGCTGTGTCTGAGTACAAACGATGCTAATTCGATTGATATGTAAGACACCGGGCTTCAAGAAATGGCCAAAAGTTGGACAGCTGGATTCGAACCAACTTTCTCGCAACCACTGAGTTCCGGAAACATCCTCTACCACCTTTGGCGATGGATGTGTATCAGCATGGAAGCGCGCTCGCCCGACGGAGCTTCGTCCGAGCGTAAAAAGTGCTTATTTGGTTGATATGAGAGATGAAGAGGCTCTTTCCGAGTTTCGATTGGTGAATTTCCCAATGGTGAACTCATCGTCAACGAATAGAAGTCGAGACGGAATAGATAAGCGAACTTTTATTCGTCAACAAATAAATAAAAAATAATCAAAGAATTCAGAAGCAGAGAAGTTATTAAGTAAAAGAGAGGTTTGGACGAAAAGAAAAGACTATTTAATATCAGATATAGTAGAGAGTTGGATTCGAACCAACTTCTCGCAACCACTAATTCCGGAACACCTTCTACTCCAGGCCTTCCCTGAAGGCGAGGAGTGGAAGGCGAGGCAGGAGGAAGCGCACTCGACCAGCTGAGAACTGTCTGAGAGAAGTTCTTGTCACTTTGATTTATGTAGTGAATTGTCAAAGAAAGCCCGGGCCGTGTGAGAAGATGCCGAAGATGAAGCGACAAGTTGCCAGAGCTGGGCGAATCTCGCTTCGGGAGGAAATCAACAAAAAGGTCGAACCTCGAATCTCACAAAACAATATGTGAAGGGTTTCCCTGAAAAACATGGAAACAAGAGGCAGAAGAAAAGTTTTGGGACAACTGGATTCGAACCAATTACTCGTTACCTCTGAATCGAGCACAAGTAACGAGCGTCCTGCTGTGCACGGCGTCTTTGTAACTCGGAAGGAAACGATCTTGACTAGCCGAAAGCTGCCCGGCCAGGAAAGCATTAATTCTCTTTCAGAAACTGCCGACCAGTCTCAATTCATACAACAATTCTGCCAGCTACATCTACTACCTCGCCTACCATTGCTTACCTCCCTTTCGCCTTCACAATAATAGCCTCGGAAGCAAACATCCTCACAACACCACTCTGACTTTCCTCCCAAACCTCCTCCCCGACCAACTTGCCCGCACTATTAACACTCTGTCCTCCCCACGTAGTACCATTCTTCGCAATCGTGTTCGCACTGGTGAGACGCTTGACTTGAATATTCCTGCCAAGGACCGGCGACAGGTCTACATATTTCGCTGGACGGGTCTCTGTCGTACCGTTATGATAATGCGTGTTGAGGATGACCATCTTCTGGATCTTGGAAACACTGTAGATGGCGTAGTGTGCAAGGTCGTATGTGTCTAGCTCGGCAATACGGTGGATGCTGGGGGTTTTAATGTCGGAGACAACGTCGGCTGCGAAGAGCATGCTGTAATATCTGGCGAAGGTCGTCAGCTGGGTACACAAAATACCACCTCAACAAGACGAAAGCTATGATTATGCTTACTGTGGATTTATATGGGCAGCATATGACTCGTTCAGTGCAACGGGCTCCCACATCGAGTAGAAAAAGTCGCCTTTGCCGTTGTGGAAGAACAATCTATCGGCTCCGAGAGTGGCCATGTAGAAAGCGTAGTCGATCATCCAGAGAAGGGCACCCATTGTGTTGGAAAGGCCGTCTTTGCCATGGCAGGCTACCGTGTTTGTCTCGCCCATGTGGTAGGTTGCACCGATGGATTTTGCTGCTGCAATTTCGCCGAGGTAAGATGAATAGTACTGGACGGTATTCATGTGATTCACATAAGTTTCGAGACTCAGAAGTGCTTCGTTTGCGGCTATTGAGGCGGTCAGAATACTTCTGGGAACGTGAGCTAAGTCCAAGAGTACGTACGTGTGCACCGATCTCCCATGTAGGAATGCGAAGATATAATTTTGATCTGCTTTATCTTCGAGATTCCCCACTTGACGGCTTGTACCATCGTAAATTCTGAGACAGTAGCCGGATTTGCCGCGCTGGAACCATACTGAAATCTCTTCCCAGATGCAAGTTGTGGTAGCCAATCTAACGTTTGCTTGACGTATGCTGCCATGGTCCACGTTGCTGGGGATCGATAATTGACTTGCGGCCAGATGTAATGATCTGGTTCATTACCGAGCTCGTAAGCAATCAACTTGGATTGATCGAGATACTTAAGTGCTCCGGCAAGTTCTGCTTTGGGTATCTCGACATCATCTACAGTGAAATTATTGGTTAAAAATATAAAATGTCACAGTGGATTGTGCGTACCTTGTCCAAGATTCAGACCGAAAATGTAATTCTGATTTGAAGGTCCATTCTCGTTCATGGCCTTGAAAAGTCCTTTACTGAATGTAACATTGACTGCTTCCGTACTTCCAGCCTTGTATGTGCTGTTCATAGCTACTGGACAGTTCTCACAGAATTTGGCAATATCTTGTGTATTCCCACCAATGCGGAGGATTGGAGGGAGACCAGATTTGTCTTGAACATTCTGAAGCAATTGCTTGGAGAACGTGTTTGGTGAGCCTGGTGTTCCTATGAAGTCGGTTGCGTAGCAGAACCTGGTTGGTCAGGGAAAGAATTGAATGCATCTGGTGGGCTTGTGCCTTACTCGATTGACATGGATATCAATTGCCGGTCCAGTGGCATTGCCAGTTTTGCTCCAGCCGGGACATCGAATGACACCGAAATATTTGAAGTGCTTAGCACAACTTGATCAGAGCGCCGTGAAAGTTCGGAGGAAGTTGCTGAAACAAATAATTGCAAGGATGCTATAGCGAAAGCTACAGAAGTAGCAAAATTAAGTCGTGACATTGTGATTAGCTCGAGAGCAAAGATGACAGAACCTCAAGCTTCGCGAGAGAGGTCTTTAAAAACATTAAACAATCATGGTAATCCCAATCATACTTGATCCGGGAACGGTCATACTTATAGGGCCTTGTTAGCACTCCACTTAAGAAGACCTTGCCGTCGACAACTGCCAGCACGGAGTTCACAAAAGTTCATTTCCTGATCTCCAGCAAAAAGACGGAACGGAAATCTTTTCTCCGCCGCCAGTGTTGATGATCGTGATTCCGATGCCCCAGTACACAAAGGCTAGAGATGGATATAATAGGCTCAAAACTTGCTGCACCCCAGGAACCAAAGACAACCTGGCCCCCACACCCCGCTTCCCCCAACTTCCCCCGCCTTGACCACCGTCCACCGTCCACCTTCCACTTTTCGCACTCGCACATTCTACGAGCTATTCGGACCTGAAGAAAGCCAGGGAATAATAACAAGGTTGGGAAGATAGCTTGCTCGTTGTTGAATGAATTCTCTATATGAGCAGTCCAGCCACGTTGTCATGATGGCAGATAGCTGGGAAGACTGGCCCGAATGAGATTTAAGCCACCATTATGAAACAACGCAACTAGACTTCCAATGTCTCGTGAAAAAAAATTTCCCACCATAATTCATTGGGAATGTATAATTATGTTGTTCAGTGACTATAACCCTGAGAGTGGAACCGAAAGGAAGTAGTTTGACGATACCTTCATTCCGATTGTGGAAGCAACCACAACATCACCACCCGTCGCCCTCGTATTGTCCGAGCTGCTGCTTTTGACACCCTTTGAAAGCACCCACCACATGTTCTCGACTTGTATGTACACTTGCTCTATCAGTTCTAATTGCCTATACTACCTCAACGGGAAGCAATTCGGAATGCTGTGGATCCGCTGAGAAGCCCAGAAAGTCCCCCTCGCTTACCGGCATAATCAACAAAAACATCAACAAAAATAAATATTGCCTCAAGATTTTCAACAAGCAGAGCAAGAAAAATGCAAAACTCAATTGGAAGCTCAACACTCGGATGCGTGTGAGGTTCCAATTTACAAACCTAATTGAATAGGTTGTTCCGATTCGATCCGCCGATTTTGGTGTTCGTATGCGATCGAAGGGAGGGGGGGGGAGGAAGAGAGCTGGAGCTGGGGCGCAAGCCCCAGAGACCACCAGCCGGCCACCACTGCCGGCTACGATGAAATTTGCTTATTTGGGTAGATGTTGTGGGTAATATATGAGGGGATGCGAGAATATCACCGAGATTTCGGGTTTGGTGTTGAAGCCAGGGAGCGCGATCAAACGCTTGAATGGTGAATGCTGCATACACCCTCGGAAGAGATTTTGTTTAATTTGGTGTATGATTTGACAAGAGTGAAAGTAGCTGATAAAGTTTGTTCCGAATTATGAGACTTTGAAAACCCATAAATAATTTACACGGTATGGCATGTTATTTCAACGACGGCCCGCAGCCGTGAGCACGTCAGCTTATCTTCAGTCATCTTGAGTCGTCATGAACACAACGAAATACTACACGAACTTTTTTTCTTGAATCTAGATTTGGAATGGTACCTTCATCTCTTACAAGGAATGGCTGAAAGCTGTCACATATCTGGCCTGACGTTGGGTTTAGTCTCTACCATCTATTGTAGCGAGACCCATAGCTTGATGATCCAGCACGGTGCTTCGGCAGACTATGAACACCCGATAAAGCATATTTGCAACCTCGATCGAAATGATAATACTCGATCAGGTCTTACGACATTACCAGGAGAGAAAATATAAGAGCCGCCGTAAGCGAGCAAGGGGAAGAAAAAAACAAATCTCACAATGCCACGTTCCTGAAGCGGAAGCACACAGTTTCGCACAAGACCATCAGATCCAATGCTGATGACCTCATCTTCCCTTAATTAACAGTACCTAGCTATATAATATGCACTACCTACCGAATACCCAAACTTCCGCCCTACTTTCGATCGCAAGAAAGCTCGACCCGAACCTCAACCCCTTGAGCTCCACTTCACAACAAGCTCGCTCCATATCTTCAGACAAAAGCAAAGAAACAGTAAACAAGAAATGATCGACACCAGGATTCCCCGCTCTAACTCAGTGACGCAAGAATCTTTGGAGATAAATAACCCGAAAACAAAAGGAAAAATTCGAGTGAAAAATGCCGAAGATAGTGGGGTAAGTAGGGTAGGGAATATGTGTTGTACAATGAGCTCCGCTCTGCTCCACTGTCGGTCTCGACTTAAGAGGAATGAAAGGGAGGGAGGAAGGAGAAAGGAGGAAAGGAATGAATGGAAGGTAAAGCCGAGTGCTACCAAGAGCCACCCGCGGGGGAGAAAAGGATCGAGCTTTCTGTAGTGAGGAGATACCAGATCGAGGAAGTACCAGTCATCAAGCGAGTCTGTCTAGCTTGACTGTGCTCACCGTCAAGCTTCATCGTCATCGGCTACTATGTCCGAGTAGCCAGCTTTCACCCGAACTGCAACCTGCTACACCGTCACTTGAAACTCTCATGTTAGATCAGCTGTCATGTATCAACCCAGCAGACCGGTCAACTGCTCTGGTTCAACGCCGCTCGATCGTTGACAGCTGCAGTCAACCCCTCCAGTTTGGTCCTTCACCATCCTTCCTTTCTACGTGTAAAGCAAGAGTCAGGACAAGCCTTCTTTGGAAGTCTAGACCAGCTCACCGTCTCGACCCACAAGACCCCGACACAAGCAATAGCAAAGGCTGAGTCCACACAAAAGTTGCTTGCTTTGCAGGATGAACCCAGCATTCTCTCCATAGTATGACACCCACTAAGTGCCTGCCTTCTACAGTATTCTTCAGATGTCTCGCAAGAACAAATGGCTGAACAATCTGCGGATTTGGAGCCTAGAGTGAGTGCGAACCAAAATACCAACGCCAGATCCGAAACCAGAACACAAAATACAATACAAGGAAAAGTGATACTGACACCGACACTGGCAACTACCTACCAGTGAGGCTATTCCTCTTTAAAATTACCCCTCCGTGCCCCTCTAGAGGCGAACAACGACCTTCCCTGCTCCAAGCGGTGAAGCTTCATCCCACCAACCATCAAATTCCCAAGCTCTCCGCTAAGCGAGTCGAGCTAAACGACTCATGAAGTCAATTCCTCTCCTCTTCTCCACCTTACCTTATACCGTATAAAGTGCCGGCACGGCACTGGAAAAAGGAAATATATAGTGGAGGTATTGGGAAAAATACCTCACTGGAACCTGGGTAGGTCTGATCTTCGGATCGACAGGTCAGAGGAGTGGCAGGGCAGAGTGGAAAGGTGGAGGATCGACGTCGATCTCCCGGGAGGAGGAAAGAGAGAAGGAAGGACGGGAGGAGAAAACGGAATGAAGGAGGGTGGAAGAGGTGAGGTGAGGTGAGGTGCTTGTAGCTACTTGAAAGCTCTTGTTGGCCGGCCGTGATCGTGATTGTGATAGTGGTTGAGCTGGCGAGTTGCTTGCAGCGACTGTAGTCACCGCTGCTTCTTTTGCTGCTGTGAGTACACGAATGCCTACTTGCTTATGGCTGTCAATAGATAGACAAGTCAGTCGGATCAGTAGTCAGCCCTGTGCTCACCAACACCAGTCACGAATCAGCAAATTCGACTTTTCAAGCAATCAGCAAGTCACCTCTCACACTTCTCATGCTCTCGGTCTCGATTGGCCCGTGTAATTCGGAGAAATAGAACTCCATTGAAAATGCTCAAGTTTGACTCGCTCGCTCATGCATAGCTTGGCTTAGCTTGTGCTAGCTGGCTCAGCAATGAGCTTATAGACAGGCAAGAAGCAAGTAAATAGACGGGGCTCATCATGATCAATCATTCATCTCGTCGTCACATCATATCAATCCACTCTGCAACTTCATCCGCCATTTCTCTCCCCCTTTGACAGCTTCCGCCTCTCCTGTAGTCTCCTTCCCCGCACCCCCTTGATCTGAGTCCCGAGACCTCACATCTCGAGCTCTCCCCATCCACCCGTAGAAAAAGACAAACTCCATGTATCCAACCAATCCCAACCCATCCATTCACCTCACCTCAGGACTGGCTCCTCGCTCCTTCTCACTCGTTCGCAAACGACGAACGAGAAAGGCGCGTATGTGTGTGTGTGTGTTTGTAAGAGTAAAATACAACAGCGAACGAATCGATCGATCAAAAACCATAACGCGGAAAACACTTCAAATAAAAACGACTGTGACCGACCCACGCAATCCAGTATGCATGCAAAGTATGATGTAGTATATCTCCCGCGCACTGCCGTAGCAAGAAATTCAACGAGTGTGTGCCGAAAAGGAAATAATGAATCAAAAGGGGGGTAATGTCCCCAAGCTATGCTGTGCTGCGTCTGTCGTGTTCGTCGTGTCGTATATGCATTTGTGGTTTTCTTTCGTTCAGTTGGTCGTTCGTTCGTTCATGAAAATGTGGGGAAAATGCCTTCTCAATTGAGAAAGGAGAGTGGAAAAGCGCGTCGTTACTGTGTCATGGTTTTCGTGTTGTAAGCGTGTACAAGAATGGAACATCTCGTCGAAGGAGGGTTTTCCTCCTCCAGGAGAATCTCAATTAAAATTGAGGGGTGTAATATGTGCGCTCCAAAAATGGGAGAAGATGGAGAAGAGAGCATGTTTACAGCTTGACGAGGTGCTTTCAAGCGTAAAGAGGTGCCCGATAGTACTCTCTGCTGTCCCGTCCGTCGCTACCTCGGCGTGCATAGTCTTGAAGACCTGCAGCATGTTTCGAGTAGATGACATGCTCGGGTTGATAAGCTGGTCCATAAGAGACATTATCAAAATACGCTCCACCGCCAGTTGGACCTCTCGAACTTTGTCTTTGGCTACTTCCTTCTCGATTTAATTTGGGCCGTGCAGTAAGCACAATCGGTTCAGGTTCGGGCTGGTAGTAGGTTGTTGATTGCGTGCGATTCGCACGAGGTCGCTCACTGCTGGGTGGGTTCCGAGAAATGGAAGGTCTTCCAGGTGTACCACGTGGAGATTCGCTACGGTCTTGAGGATAATCATCCCGCATCTCAGATCGGTGTGGGCGAGTCGTCCCGACAGGTTTTGTCTTTCCGTTCTCGACGATGTAGCGAGTTGGTTCGCTTCGACGAGGCGGTGGAGGGCTGCGAGGGCGTGGAGATTGTTGGTATACAGGAGAATCAGACTCAGAGTCCGAGGTATATTGTTGTCTTAGCTTGCTGCTACCGCTGGCTCTAGGACGATCCCCAGACTGGAAAGTTGCTGCTCGTGGAAGAGAGGGCATTGCGGCTTCTTTCCTGGGATAATCTTGAGTCTTTGATCTACTGGGCTGTTCTCGCGTCAGATTGGGAGGTGCAGAGGTATAAGTCTGAAGCGGTGGCATTGCTCTCGGAGCAGTTGTCGGCGATGGTGGCTCAACAATATAAGGATCATTAGCTGGTGCTGGCGGTGACCTTCTTCTTGATGACTTCTCCGTTCGTACAGCTGGTGTTTCCGAGGATCTTCTACTCGACTCCTTTCGTCCCGCGGATGATCTTTTAGGCATATCCTCATCGCTGTATTGTGCCTGCGGAGCTGTAGTATATCGAACATAGGCAGGGGTCGAAGAAGCGGAGAACGTCTCAGCTCTGCGCGGCATGCCTGGGTGTGGAAGGTCGGTATCAACTGGTGCTGCCTTTCGGCGGGCAGCCAACATATATGTGCTTGCAAACTCTTTGTGTTCATTCCACTTCTCGTTCATGGGAGCCTCTTTGGGACGTTGATGTTCTTGCGCATGGCGAGCGGCGGCTGCTTCGGCAGCCCGAGCACGAGCAGCATTCTCACGTTGCCTGATCTCGTCTTCCATCATCCTCTGCCTTTGCTTCCTCTCCCGCTCTGCGAGTCTGACACGACGAGTTTCTTCGTCTGAGGAATCGTCCTCGACATAGGTGGCATGTCGAGACCGCACCTTCTCCTCTGTACCTTTCCTTCTATCCTTGTCACTGGACTTCTTCTTCTCCCTATGAGCCCTCTTCGTCGATTCTCGTTCTCTCTCCTTCTGCTTCATTCTCTCATTCTCCATCTTCCGTGCAGCGGCCTCCCGGTATCGCATTTCCCGCAGTTCCTCCTCCTTCATTGCAGCACGTTTCCGATCCGACGCAGACTCATTGCTTGCAGATTTTCTAGGCACATGTCTGTCCTCGTACATGTCCTCGTTCGATCTCGGTACTGAAGTAGGATACGAATACACCTTGGGGCGTCCGTAGGAATTGGCTCGAGGCTCGGCAGTCTTGACTTCGAACTCGAATGGATTGCTCCTAGGCGTCGGGTTGCCACGTCCCATCTCCTTCCGAAGCTCAAACAGCTTGACCTGTTCATCGTATTGTAACCTCTTCGCATCGTCGCTGAGTAGCTCATATGCTTGTTGCACCTTCTGGAACTCATCTTGCTTGATAGCCTTCAGAGCGGCGTCCTGCACCTTGTCTGGATGGCATTTGAGGACCAGTTTCCGGTGAGCGCTCCGGATCTCTGGTAGTTTGGCGTCCTTCGTCACTCCTAGCAGCTTGTACGGATCCGGGGGAAGTGTCGAATTCATGATTATAAAGAGGATCTGACCTCAGCGTTCGAGTGGCAACGAATGGTGATGGTGGAAGGAGTCCGTATGAGGGTGTTGAAGGTGTAGTGGTTGCTCGAAGGGGCGAGCAGAAGAGTCTATTGCATGGTAACTGGTGGTGTCGTAGGCGGTGGAATGATCGGTGTATGGGGGTATGTAAAGCAGTCAACAACAAAACAAGCGGTGTTGTATTAAAGGAAAGAGTGGAAGTAGTTGTCGGATGATTAGGAAGCGGACAAGACCTCGGAGTCGGTTGGAATGGAATCGAGGATAGTTGGTTGTAGAATCGATATCTGGCTGTGCAGTGCAGTGCAGTGCAAGATCAGAGGACGTAGAGCAGACTGGCAGAAGCAAGTAGGCAATGGGCGGGAGCGGGATGGAGCGAGCGATGATGGCGAGGGTTCCTGGCTGGTCTGGCTGGGGAGATGGTCAGGCTCAGGCCTCTTCCAATCGCCAGCCACGACAGAGTTGGTCTTTAAAGCGTCCGTAGCTGTCAAAAAGACGGGATGGAGCAGACGGAAGAGGCGTACTGTATGAGGTCACGGGCGGCGCTCGGGTAGGACTTGAACTTGAATTACGGTTGCCGCCTAAGACCGACGAGTCTAATGGCGAAAAGGCTTGCGAGTCAGTTGAGTCAGCACAACCGCAGCAGAACTCTTCGTCAGCAATGCGAGGATGGTAACCTTCCTAGGTCCAGAATGGAAGTAGAATAGGTACAGTGGAATGTTCGGTGGCAATGACAAATTCGCCTTCAAATATATATTGTAAGACATGAGCAAGCAAAGCAAAGCAAAGCAAAACAAACCAAGCAATGCGCAGTCTTGCTGTATGGCAAGGACTCGTCGAAGGAAAGGGGCTGCCGAAGAAGACAGAAGACTGGCACCACTGATGGGCTACAGTACGCTCCGCAGCACTGTTGACTTGACATCAACTGGTCAAGATGGGGCCAGGGCCAGCAGGTGGTCTGCGAATAGTGACCAGACAACCAGAACAGGCGGTGTATGGCCTGGCAGACAGGCCTGCGTCGGAGGTGAAGGTGAAGGTGCTGCAGCTCACTGCCAGGGCTTGTTGTTGACATGCAAGACCTGCAGCCTCGAGCAGGGCGACAATGAAGCAGCCCGAGTATCAAAAGTATTAATTAGACATCTCCCCGCCTCAAAGTACCGGGCAAAGATGAGCACTTCACAAGCAATTGGGTATCGAGCCTCATGAGTCGGGCCATGGCAGTGCCATGCGTGGAAGTTCGATCAACAAAGACCATAGCTACCATGGATAAGATACAACACTGACGTCCTCTTTCACGGTCAAGATACGTAGGAGGCCTCTATTATGGTGGCAGCCTGGTCTGACCTGACCAGACCTGACCGGTGGTCCGAATATTGATTGCCCTGACGTGAACTGAAGCTGTACAGACCTGCAGCTCAGCGGAGTAGGATCTTCTTCAGCGACGCCCGTCTCACTCATTACTGTCGATGGAATCAAAGGAAGCGAACAGGGGAATATCATGGCACAGCTGGGAAGGGAAGAGACGCAACCTGGACATCTAATATGGAAAGTGGGTTAGTCCAGCTCCACGAGGTTCTGATCTAAACCACCGGTAGGCAAGACGTCGGATATTCAGTCTCAGCAGTGGTGTATGATGCCAGTTATGGAATTGTGGAGAGTTCAGTATCAGCTAAACGAAGTCTGAGCCTCGGAGTTCAGCTGGGGAGTGCATTGTGATTTGAGATGTACAGCTGACTGAGGCAGACTGGAACTGCTGAGAGATATCCTGGATCAGAATTGGATACTTGTAGACTCGAATCAGTGTAGTCGGAACATCGGAACATCAAGTACCAAATCGCATCACTGGAGCACTCTCTCCTCTCCAAGAACCTGGTACAATACTACCAAGACAAGTGTACTCAAAATCGCTGTGCTGTTCAATAACTACTGAACCACAATCCACTTTTACAATACCACCAACCAAGGAAACTTTACCAGCAAATCACATCACACTACAATCAACAACATGGCACGAGTAATAAGTTAGATCAACAAACCTTCCATTCTATTGGCGATGCTTGACCAGTAGGAAGAGAAACGGGCCAAGAAGAAGGTCCTGAGGTGCATGAGACCTCCACGTATGAAGGTCGTGCTGCTGCAGGCTTTCCATAGGCTACAGCAAAGGTCAAGAAAGGCCTCACCCACCTCCCCTTTTCCAACCAAGCTTCATAACCAAACGAAATGGTCAAAGGTAAAGGGGACATCTGGATCGGATCCAGATCCAGATCTACCGGCCGTTATCATTCGTACATTGCTTTACCTGACCTACGGTAAAGTTTCCATTTCTGCACTGCCATCAAAGGTCTTACTAGCCACCGTATTCTTCCATCTCAGCTCTAACCTCGTCCTTACTTACGCTCTCACTCACATCCCATCCCCTCACCGTCATCATCCCTCATCCCTAAAAATACCCCTCTCATCTTCTTGGCTCTCTAGCCGCCCGTGAAACAGCCCCTCGTTAAACATCGCAGCCTCATCGATCATTGCCTATACAGTGTACAGTCAGTGAAGACAAATGTGATAAGGCTATCAGTCTGTGATATCAATGTGAAGCGATGTGATGGGGGCTCTTTCTCTCCTCATCACCACATCAGCACACCCTCTTCTTCCCCTCTAAAGCAGGCCCGCGGGATCTGGCCACGCAAATCACCATTCACAGCGCCAGAATGCCAAAAAGAGGCTTTTCAGGCCCGAATGCATGGTCTCCTCATCCTATCCTATCCTGTCTGCCTGTTCCCTCGCCAGCCATCGCATGTCCTGTCCCATCATGTCCTGTTCCTGAACCAATCGGCACGGCTGATCTGCACGTTGCAATGTTTCAGCGGTGAACCCGCTGTCTTGCGCTGTGCTTCCCCGACTCGCCTGACATCTCTGAACTCTGAAGCCACTGAAGCCAGGGCTGGTCAGTGGGCAGCGTCTCAAGGCTCATCCCATCCTCAGACTTGCATCTTGCATATAGACTTCACCATACAGATTTCGGAGGTCCAAAACCCATCATTCCAATCACCAACCCTACATATCTACAATCAACTCCACACCTCTTGACCAATAGACAACCTCAACTCCAAGAATCCACAATCCAGAATCCACGATCCAATCCAATCGACATTTACCTGCCTCTGCGTACAGTATCTGCGGTGCTACGGCGGGAATCTCTTCTGTAAGCTTCTCCCTCCAATTTAGCCTCTTCCACAGAATGTGCACACCAACCGTAGATACATCAAACCTTCTGTTTAGGATCACTTGCATGGCACTACGTTTCGTTTCGTGGGTACTGCCGAATATCGCTCTTCCAATGATATCCATGCCACACCTACACTATTTAAGTCGAATCAAGTCAAGTCGGGATATGTAACTCCTACGGCTTATTTGCACTACGGCGAGGCTCTCTACTTCTTGGTGAGGATGTATACCGTGTACGAGTCTTACAGTAAGAATAAAGGGAATGCATAATGGAAGGTTGGCGTGAGATGTAAGAAAGCTGATGAATGCGTCGATATCACTCACTCACTCATGTATCCTCCTCTCCTTCTCTTCCTGCCTCTCACATCCACTTCATGAAGAACATCGTCATGATCCATCGCAACACACCCACATCACACTCAACCACCCAGTCTAGAACCCAACATACCGTATTCCGCACCCCGGCCCAACTTTATCTGTCGCCATACGCGGGAGAGTAGAGATCTTTGCGCTACATCCTTTACATCCTTCACATCCTCCCACTCTCTCTCGTCTAAAAACGCCAATAATTGGATCCCACAATACCCCGCTAACCCCTCCCCTCCACCGATACAGCTACCACCACGCTCACGCTGACACCACGAGCGGTATCATCATCGTGTCTACAAGTGGATCATCCAGTTTCATATCCGATTACTCATTCCTTCAAGTAAAGCTTTATTAAAGGGAGTATATCGTCATATACGTGGATACCTACCGCGTGGGTAGAAGCTGGACTTAGACTTGGAAGTGGGGGTGCAGAAGGCGGGGTAGGTAGGTACTGCGCTGGCAGCCAGCTCGAGGCCAAAGTGACGGCCTCCCCTCCCTCTTCTCTTCTCAATCCAGGCAGTCATTCGTTTCATACTCTCGGGATTCTAGAACTTCAACAAAGTGCAAGATCTAAACTGAATCACAAACCTCAAGACTACATCCACTTCGAAAATTAACCACCTTGGAGAATGTATAGTTCTACTCAGAGATGCAAAGAACATGGATCAGATTGTCGAAGTATTGGATGGGAAGCCGGCGCTTGCTTGCATTTCCCCCCTTCCCTACCTGCTGTAGGTGAACCCTTGTATGCACGCACGAGGACGCACATGCATACATATACATAGCACCAGATAGCACATACCTATTTAGCACATGCAGCTTTACGGTACGGTACGGTGCGATGCGATGCGGTTCGCTGTTGTGCGGGGTACTTGTGCTTGTGCTTTGAATTGAGGTGGCTCCGTTCGATGATGGAGGAATAGCCAAAGAGCTGTGGCTTAAGAGAGCTGAGTTCATGTGCTTTTGCTTTACAGTAGCTGAGAGCATGCGAGCGAGGCTCTCTGTACTCTCTGCTTTTCTGTTTTGAAAGTAAATTGGACTAAAGCACACTGGAGAATTCTGGAGTGAATAAGTAGCTTGGGAGGGCAGGATCGAGTGGAATCGATTGGCATACCGGTGGCCAGCATAACTAGGTGAATTCGATAAAGCTTACTGTCTTGATACAAAGTAGAAGACTCTCTGAGGTTAGGTAAGCTACTCGTTGATGTGAGATATGCCACATGCTGTAGAAATTATAATATAATCACTATGCGAGAGGACATACAAAGAACGCATGAGGCTGAGGATGCTCTGCTACGTCTTCATCTTATTCGCTTTTAAAGTGTTTTTTATTACATTGTGATTATTGTATGGCTATTCTACATAAAAAACTTGCAGAATGCGTATATCTATCCACCGGTACTTTTGTGTTCCAAAATTCGAAGGTAACGGGGGTGACAACGGCGCAAAATCTGAATGAGGCACCAAGTCGAGATTCTTCCATCCCACACGAGTAGACACATTACCGAAAGAGCAATTCCGCGATCAAAGACAAAGTAAGGAAAGGTGACATCCATGATTCAGAAGAATCAAGTCCAGCAAGCAAAAACAACGATCAACTCCAATGGCCCAGCAACGACATGCAGAACACACCACCAGCAAGCACCCAGCCAACAACAACAACAACAACAACAACAACAACAACAACAACAAACTATCGCACCCCCTCCTTCCCCTCCCCTCCCATATCTCTCTAACCCCTATTATTTTTCAACCACTGCCTACACCCCTCCTTATAACTAACCACAAAGCTCCCCCTCGAATTCTCCGCATGCGCCCTCGCCTGCTCCACCACCTCCGCCATCTCGGGCGTGACTTTCTTACAGAACGCCATATTGCCTGCCTTCTCATCCATCTCCTTCACCTGCTCACGGATGGTGTTGCAGTGACGGTGGCCGCCGCGCCCAGTGTGGATCTGGTGCATGTTGTGAACCCAGTGGTCGGGGTGGTCTTTGGGGTACGAGGCGGGTCCTTTGCCGGTGGATTTGTCCGGGAATTGGATCCCGAGGCTGCAGTAGGCGAGGTAGCGGGAGAGGGGTGGGAGGTGTTTGAGGTTCTGATGGGGAGGTAAGGGTTAGTATAGTTTGCTTTGATAGGGTTTATGGGTGAGAAGGTTGACTTACGTGTGGGCAGATTTGAGTGAATAGCTCTTTGGCAGCACCGGTTTGGAAGTCAGACTGGTTGGAAGCTAATCCCAATCTTGCCATGAAGTCTGGTGTTTCGCTTGATCGCCAGTCACCACATGTACATGGGAATTGTTGGTTCTGGTTGTACTTCAGTCCGAAGTGGACTTTGTCGTCGAATTCGGTGAGCTTGACACTGGTTGAGTGGCAGACGGGTAATGCGAGACCGCTGACTTCAGTGTTGAGAGTCCGTTCCAGAGTCAGAATATCGCTGGATCCGTTTCCTGCCAGTTGTCCGAGGGCGGGTTGTACATTGCCAGTCTCGTGGTAGTGGTGCAATGAGTCCTTGAGCAGTTGCTTTACGGAGAGCGCATATTGTGGCAGAGCCATCTTTCCGATGAGGGTTCGCTCGCGATTGCCGACGGTCTGTGTAGTGAAGCATTGGACTTGGCAAGCGGTGAACTCGTCCTCCTCTGGGCAGTATCGACTATCGACGTTGGCCCATTTAGATTTGCAAGCATCCTGGGCTTTCATATCCCCGGGTCTGTTGGCACACTTCTGGTAGCATTTGCTGTTGGCTAGGGCGGCGGTGATGAGCGATTCCTTGAAGCGCTGGGTCATGGTGCTGGAAGCAGTTAGCAAGAAATTTTACTGGTAGAATATGTATGAAATACTTCTCATAGACGGAGTTACCCTGTTTGAGACGCTGAACGGCGTTGAACATCTCATCGTGCTCCAGATACAAGGAGAAGTACGATACACCTTTCTGCAGCGCGTTGCCGTTGGTGACGGCCTTCATCAGTCTCTCCAAGACGGCTCTCATATCCATGAAAGCTTTGGACACATACGATGCCATCTTTGTCGCTCGCTCCCAGTTCTGATTCGGCATATTGCCTCCTACTTCAGCGCACAGTCCAGCAACATAAGCCTGGCCCATTACGAGCTGATAGTTCCTCTGCTCCATCTCAGAGTTTGCGCCGTACCACTCATCAGTCCATTTCATCCCGTCAATCTCCATTTCCATTCTCGCAACCCTGTGGATGAGTTCGATGCCGGTCCAGATCCAGTGACTGTTGGCATGGAAGTCCTTTTGCTTTTTGTTCTCTCCTACCCTAACGATCTTTTCAGCTTCGATTGCCAATTCTCCAGCTCCGCCGGGAACTGCACCGATACCGAACGAAAGAGCGGTTTGGACGACCTGGAAAGCCATCTCATAAACGAAGTTGATAAGCATGCAAGCGATTTCACTCTCTGTGCTTGCCTGTGTGGTGAAATCGGAAATGATGGACATGATAACTCCGTCAATATTAGACTGCACGGTGCTGAGGAGATCCTGTCTCAAATCAGTCCAGTGTATTCGAGCAGGTCTTAAGCGATACTAACATGCATATTCGAAATGTACTTAGCAAGCGCGTCCATTTGCTTGAATGTCAAATAGATCCTTCTCGCTTGATCCAAAAGCTCTGCAGTGGAGAGGCCCGAATTTCTCCTCTCGAGGTGATTGGTGACGTCTTTGCAAGAAGGAATGCGATTGCAGCCCTTGGACTGAAGGTTGCATTCGAAGTCCGATGTTTGCATGATCTCTCGAGCGAAGTGAGCAAACTCACCGAATCGCTGGTATGCCTCGGTATCTGCCATTGCTTTTGAGACAACGAAGTCATTATACCAGAGCGAGACGTTTGCTTGACGGAGGTTCTCCCCAGTAACATCGAAGAAAGCAGGGAGGCAGTCACCGTGTTTCGCATAGGCATCGATGGCTTCCTGGGTGACATAGGTTATGGAGTCGCGCATTGGTTCCCCGTCGGGAACAAAGTCCAATTTCACGTGGTTGGGCTCATCGTTGTTGGCAATGGGTGAGCAGAATACCATCTGAACGCATAACAGGGCGATCAGGCATAGCAGCTCATAGGGAGCTGGCTTTGCCATATTGGATAGCGTGGTTGGTCTGGCCTGTTTGAAAAGGATGGGTGTTGGGGTAGATACAGGTCGAAGCAGCAAACATTACTTACGAGGGCTGTAATTGCTTGAAAGAGGGATGAGTCTGAGATGGAAGTAGCAGACAGGAAAGAAAGAAAGGAAGGTTGGGGGGATGGAAGATATGTGCGACCTTCAACAGAGCGACCTATTTTAGTCATGAGGAGCTTGATTGCATCTATGCCGATTGCATCCAAGGTCAAATTTGACCTCACCCATGATCAGGATGTGTGAAGCCAGCAGTGGAGTTAGTAGAAAACTCCAATACGTGGCGTGGATGTCTTAAGACTGACACATAGGTCCAGCTTCAAGTACATGACCTGGACTCTGACAACATAACCATGGTGCGCAACAAGACTTGGTCAAATATTGAGATGGTTGGCACGCTACTAGGAAAGCTTCTCATGCTTGGAGCCGGTTGTTGCAGCACAACTACGCTTGTCGCCCAAATCAGATGGATAATAACCTCATCCCCACACCGATAGCTTCTAGTTCACCTTGATATTGAAAGCTTGGCAGATATTGAGGTCGGCTTGCAGGCTAGAAGCAAAGTTTTCCACTGTCATCTCAGAGGCGACGCACTAGCTCCATGAACTTCTGGAGGCGAGACATTAGTGCCGAGCCAGAGGTCAAGACAAGGATAGCTCCCACCAACCAACATGATGAAGATCTGATAACGCATCGTAGGGCTGAAAGAAAGTGACGACGAAATTGCTCGTCCAAGATGAAATTTTGCGACACTGCAGCAGCGACAGAAGAGGACACCCATCGAAGTGTGGGGACCTCTTTGCGGTGACATGTCTTTAAAGGCGAACTTTCGGAGAAAGCGGGGAGTATAATGCTAGTGAAAGCGATCTGAGGGCAGAGCTCGAACAGAGCGCGAGAAGTCTAGTTCTCCCAGACTGGCAAGTCAACATCGACCACTATTGGTTTGTTGAATTTCTTTCCGCCTGTGTGAGGGTAGCTCGAAGCTACAATAGCCGCATTAACAATGCACGTTTCTCTTCGTTCCAGGTTCCCATCGTTATCAAGTGGATGTGGCCCTTTAGCTGTGAGATCGACCAAGGAAATCTTCTTGTTGCCCCGACCCGGATCTTCCCAATGCTCGACCATGGTTCCGTGCTCAACATCTTCAAGGTTCCACAGGACACGCTCAGTACCTCTATTCTCGTGTACATGGCCACATATCGCCAGCCTCGGTCGTATTCTCCACAAGGCTTTGCGTAGGTCTTCACATCCTCTCTCAGATGTCGTCAGATCGCCGTGGTACTTCAAAGGAGTATGTGTAAGAACGATATCCGCATTTAGAGGTATGGGACCCCAAATGTGTTTTGCTTCATCTGCATTATATGCAAATGCCCACATGCCGTCGGCAGGAGAGTACGGAGAGCCAAATATCTTGAATGTCGTCCGTGGACCAGTAGGGCATGTGAGGCTGATCACGGCTGCTTCGTGCTTGAGCCATGTTACTGAAGGTGACCTCTCCAAAAGCTCTTGACATTTTCTTGGATCCTGGGACCTTTGATTGTGAAAGTTATGGCCATACTTGGTATAGAATTCGGAGTCTAGAGTTATATCGTGATTGCCTGTGTCGGTTAGTGGGTTGTATCTATCTATGAATGAAATGCATGGCAAATTTTATGCTTCAAAACCTATAGCGAATTTGAGATATAACCGGCAACGTGCTGGAAAGGGCTTGAGCAACCAGGCCGGGTAGGGACTGAAAAATCCACTATCCAGGCAAGATGTGAAGCATGGGTATGCATACCAGCAACAATGATTTTCTTCTCAAAGTCTGCTTCCTCCAGCCAGTCAACAGTCCTTTTCAGTTCCGAGAAGGTACCCTGGTTGGTCAAATCCCCAGCATGTATAAGAACATCTCCCTTAGGCAGCCTAAATGCTCCACCAGGGCAGGCATTGTGAGTATCCGAGATGCAAACAAATCGGGTTCTGCGTGTTATTGGCTGCGTGTCGGGCATGATGGAATTGGTAGAGATGGGAAGCTGGTGTATATCGAAGAAGGCTTAAAATATGTGCTGTGCTGGGTCCCGAAGCTTTGGTAAGCCTGGATGAGAATGCTTGAACTAGCAAGCGAACTAGCAAGCACTCGAGAAGTTGTGTTCCAGCTGTGATGCTTTAAGCCTGCTAGGCATCTACTCGCATCTTATGTCCAGACAGCCCATCCTTAGAGCATTTGGCAAATCGAGAGGTTCGCAGACAGCTTCGCAGCTTGTGTTCGCAAATCGAAAATTGGAGGATCCACCGGGCGGAGTATAAAGGACTGGCTGTATGTGTTTGAGGTGCCCTGGCTGGGACTACAGAGCGACCTGTGAGGATATATCAAATCTCGCATATGGTATCCGATTGACTGTCGGGCTTCATTGGACAGGATCCCCTGGATGCAATCTTGTGGGCACGGTAAAACAATGTCGCTGGCAAGCTTTGTTATTATGTATAATAAGAGTCGTTATTGTATCGCTCAATAGCATGGATGTTGTGCTTGTTTCTCCTTTCTTTTGTTGTTGATGTTCAATCGCCAGCGAGCCAGCCTCGGCCCTTGACCCCCCATTCTCATTAGCCCCCGTCGCTAAATGCCTCCAATGCGGCAAGACAACATTTGAGCTTCCATCCCCTTGGCTGTCCCCTTTCGCAAGCAGCAGCTGTAAGGAAATATAAACGAAACCTCACTTCCCGCCAACATCCCCCGCGCCTCGCCCTCTGCAAACCTTGCGAATCCCCTCAGAAGTCACTCCCTTGCGCAATCACGTCTTCGAGTTCACTATTCCTGGGCAATTGTTCCTATTCGCGCCACCGCCGGGAGTTCGACGCACGTCCTCCGCCCTAGGAGACCAGACCCTTTCTCCTATCAATTGTCCGGCTTGCATCTTTAAGGACTGTCCTGTGCTTTGCCTGGATCCTTCAGAGACCACCTCTACTGGCGATTTCCTTCCGTCACTCGTTCGAGTCTTATTCTGTATCTTCAGAGACATTCTCCTACCCTTACTTCGCCTAGTCAAAGCCACGCCGATCCTGGCTTGTAGACGACATTCCTCCTACACCACAGAATACCACCGTCAAGATTGATACCTTCAACTTTGGGTTAGAGAAGCCTGAAGTCAAGATGGCTGCGGTCTCCGCGCCGCAAGCCCCCAGTTCTCTCACACCCCCAAGCAGCTCTCATGGAGGCCAGCAATCGTGGAACTACGCTCCATCACAATCAGAAGTTAGTATTGGAAAACCTAGCGCCGCTCAATTCCGTGCTTTGAGCATATGCTGACTTAGCTTCTCTCTAGAATCCCCAAAAGCTAGCAGAATACAGCAAACCACCTCTGTCTCACACGAATGGTCACGCTCTGGGCCACCAAACATCCCGTACAGATCTGACACAGCGAAGACCCGAATACAGCTCGACGCGTTCTGCAGAAAGTGGATATCTGGCACCCGCACGAGTGAATGCGTTGAATCGGAAAGATAGCAGTATCAGCGAAACTGGAAGTGCACCGGATAGTTTACTCGACCTCTACGGTCCGAACAGAAGCGGAATAAACAGCATCGACTACAGTGATGCGAAGCAGGCCGGTGCAGAACCATTTGAGGATGATGACCCGGAACGCTCGCGTTGGATACATAGAGACAAACTTGCGCGTATTGAGAGCCAGGAACTCCAAGCTGCAGGCATAATTCTTCCGAGGGCTCGGGCACCTAGTAAATCAAGTCGACGAGAGCACAGTCGAGATCAGCAAGGGAATGGATTGAGGAGTGAGCAGGCACAGAAACGGCAACGCGTTGGCTCGTTTCCCACGGAAGAAGAAGAGGCACCGGAAAATAATGTGTGGGATTTACGTCTACCAGAAGAAGCTGCTGAAGATCAAGGGGATGTGTATCAGGATATTAGCGGGGGAGTGAAGGGTGTTTCAAGGATACCGGTCCTGAAGACCAGTCCACTTCCTATACCCATCCAGCATCTGGAGCGTGATACCCCGATCCGCAGATCAGGTCTGGTGGAGGAGGATTCGATAGCATATTCCAAATCTCGCGGGCGGAGCCAAAGCATTAAGGGGATTGAAGATCCAACAGCGACACCAACTCCTGCCAAACGACTACTGTCCGAAACCTCTCCAACCAAGAAGACTCCCTTAAGAAAAGGTTCCGTACCTGCAAACCGCGCTGCCTCTGCCACCCAACGGCCCAAAACGAGATCTGGTTCAAATCAAGTCAATGCAGCTGGTCAAAGACCGCCAACTCGATCTGGTGAGCTTGGCCCAAGCAATAGCACCAGTAAGCGTCCTGAAGGAGATCCTCCGTGGCTAGCAACAATGTTCAAACCTGATCCTCGATTACCACCCGATCAGCAGCTACTCCCGACTGTTGCCAGACGGTTACAGCAGGAACAGTGGGAGAAGGAGGGCAAATTTGGAAATACCTACGACACTGATTTCAGGCCCTTAAACGACGAGAACCCTCGTACACCAGAGCCCCCCGCGGCTCCAGCGGCGGCGGCAGAAGCAGAGAAGAAACCCGAACAGTCTCTAGATCCAGAGTGGCCATTACGAGGGCCAAAAAGTCCTGCTCTGAGCACGGGACGGCCAGGCACAGCAGGAACCGGGAGCTATTCAACAATGCCTAAAATCCATACAGGTACACCTATGGGTGTAGGTCCCCTACCAAGTCCGAAGCCACCTGTCCGAGTACAAGATCCCCCCGAAGATTCGAAAAAGGGAGGCTGCGGATGTTGTGTTGTGATGTGATCCAACATGCTTTTTTGAGCGAGCGAGCTCATTCATTTCTTTTGTGTACATTGGCGTAGCGGGTGGCCTAGCGATGTGTATTTTTGTTCTCCGCGCCTTGACGGTGGTGCCAGCATTCTGGATGAGCGGGTTGCTGGGCAAAGCACATGCATACACATACAATTCGTCCGACATGGACCTAAACATTTCGCTTTTCCTTCTTTCTAACTTGTCATGATATTACGACTTTCCTTGGTCAGACTGTTTCATTGCTGTTTTAACTGTGTGCGGATTGAGTTGCTTGATTAGTTGAGTGATTCCCCGGTTGCTGAGGATGCTACCAAATTTCCTTTTACCTGACTTCAAGAGACAGACAATATGAGACTGGTGGTTGTGGTCGTCGAAGGGGCATTTGATACAAGAGGAGCGAGAAGAGAGATGTTGGGAGCAAGAGAGGAGGGACTGCATGAATGGATTGGATGAACATTGCTTGCTGCTTGCTTCTTTGATACCACTTTCCCACTTCTGGGACGTGCCCGCAGCGACTCCCTTCCTCGTACTCTAAAGAGAAGCCGAGGAAGGAGAAAAGCAAATAAGAGTCATTGTATAGATAATAGTCCTTTGTTTTGGTTTGGTTGATTTCCCTGGCGCTTTTATCCAAGATGCGTAGATTCCGCACTGGAGCCAGATAGCGAGCGAGTGAGCAAGAGAGGTGCGAGTGAAGTTGTGACGGTGTAGTACATATGGCAGAGGAAGATGGCTTTGCGCAATCAGACGCATCGCATTTTGAGGAGAGAGAAATCCAAACTTTTTGAAAACCAAGTGCCGTCCCTTTCTCGTCCTCGTCCTAACTCATCGTCAATCCTTGCCCGATATGCCTTGCACATGTTGCATCTTCAATCAGCTCCGATGCATGCACAGAAGAATCAGATCAAGAATCAAAACTCTTTCTGTTCCAGTCCTCATGCAATTTACACCCAGAGCAACATATCGAACCGAAAACTCCAAGTTTAAAGGGTTGACACTCATGTAACATTCATTCGTCCTCAAACCCCCTTCCATTTCTCTTTTCCATCCCATCCTATCGTCGCCAGTTCCGCTTACCTCTCAAGCCTCGCTTAATACAACACAATGGGACACGAAGTCAACCACTTCTCCGCTCTTTAATAAGCACATTGCATACCACCTAGAACGAAATTCCAAAGAAGGCCTTGACATCCAGCATGCACTCATCCATGCACTTACCCACTATACACCATCAAAAGCTGATATCCAGAACAAGATCGGACTCTCCGGTCAGCCCGCCGTTCCCCTTCTGTACCGACAACCAACCAATCAAACTTATCCCGTCTGCAAAGGAATCCACCCTGTACAGCGGCCAACAGAGAATCATCCTTATCTGTCTTTTTTACCGCTCTTCTCCCGTCCTTCCATGCATGTTCTCTGCATCTTCTCACCTTCTAGCGTCGAATGCTTTCTGCCGTGGCGTGGCGTGGCGTGGAATACAGTCAGTGCCTTGCATGCTTTATGTCCCTGACTGGTTCCTTCTTCGCATACATCCAAGACGGGAAGAGACCTTCTTTGGCCTTTCTAGAACGCCTAGAAGGAGAAAAGGTAGTTGATTTGCTGGTATGCCTGCCACGTGGAGTTGGCTTGGATAGAGTTGAGAAGTGAAGTGACGGTACCTGTCCTGTCAGCCATGCAGGAAGGCGAACAGGGGAGATGGAGGTGCTGCTACCGTTCTCTTTTGGTTCTTGCTACAGAGTTTTTTGTGGTCTCCCCTTATGAATTCGGGATTCCCGTTTTGTTTTTGTGGACATGCTCAGTTCCGTGTATACAGTACACGGCAGTGTTCTTCCTCTTGGCTTCATGCAGGGCTCGGAATGATGACACCTAAATACCCCAGTTATATGGTGCCGTCTACTCTTCCTGATAGAGAACCTGCATAGAGAGATGCAGCATGTGTTTTACTTTGTATGCTTTCTGAGAGTGTCGCACGCGGATTGAAGTGACGATGAGTTGCTGAATCGGGACATTCCCCTGTTCGTTTAGTAGAAAACATCTCATGACGTGGTGTGTTTTAGCCCATGAAGGTGTTTCATGCAGACTGGGCGACGGATCCGCTGAGCTTGAGGTTGTCGACCTGTGAGGTGCATGGGGATTATGATGCGCGGCGCTGCTTTATCTGATGCTGAGTTTGCTCAAGTCCGCATTGCAGATGAATGGCTTGCATAATTTTTGTATGCTTCTGGTGGAAGTAACCAAGTTCAATGATCGATTCCATCTGGTTTCGGAGATCGCCTGATCCAAAGGTATAAATAAATTCGAGCAGTTAGTCTTGAAGTGCTGTGTTGTTGAATTTGAGTGGCAGTGCAGTGCACTGATACAGGATCGAGGGAGGAGTCTCTGATCCAACGCATGAATGGCGAATTTATTGCTCAACCTTCCACTTTGCGAGCAGCATATTGACAGAGCAACACTCCAAGGTCAACAAGATTTTATGTTGTGTTTACCGAGACTCGAATCGGACTCGCTTAATGAGATCATGACTTTGACAGCTTGTCTTCAGCCTCGCGAGAAGTATCGATGATAACATTAGGGCGATTTCCCTTGAGGAAACTTGTTCTCTCAATATTCCACTCTCTATGCTATCGTACTCTGTGTGAATACTGTTTGGGCACACAGTATCGATGATCCTCATGGAAGAGCCAAAATCATGTGTCTTTTTTCAAACACTTTTACCCGAAAACGATGGTCTTAATTGCCCAAAATGACAAGTCAACTCCAGTCAATAAGAAATATCCTTAACATTAACATCGCTTAGGAGCGAACTTTGTGACGCTCTGCCATGACTTCAAAGTCTTCACCATTCTTCATCCGACTAAGGCGGCAAAGATATCTTCCGCGCTGTCCATCCATGAATCCCATGTTCAGAAGACCACAAGACCTCTTTCCAAGAACAGCTCTCACAGCCAGAATAGTCACGGAGAGGTGGTAGTGCAGCTCGGGGAGAGTCCGCACAGAAGCATGGCGATGGTATCCATAGAGATTCTAGGCATCTAGACATATGCATTATGGCATCAGTCTGCAGACAAAGCGTAATCCAACGAAGTATCTTGCTCACTGCAAATCAGAAACCTCTTGACTGGCCGCTCCCACTAAATACAAGCAAGGTCAAAGCAATGAGTTCCACATCAGAACATTTCCGGAAAGTTCTCGAGATTTGAGACTTGAGAGACTAAAGCAGAAAAGACGAGGATACGACAGCGCTAGTAGTTTCTAATTTACTAGAGAAGAAGGGAAGGGAAGGGAAGATTAGGACGAGATACCGGTAGGTAGACCCAACAATATGATCACTCCAAGATCAGATCCAAGATCAGCACAAGCCACAAAGGCTCGACCCGTCTGTAACCCCAAAGCCAAGACTAAAACACAGTCGTCCCACGCACACACAAGCTCATCCAGACCTTTCCAGAACCCAAAGAAATTAGAAGTCAAGGATTCAAGGATTCAAGAGCCTCAAAAAAGTGGAGAAATTGACCACAACAATGACGCTTCAGATCTGCCAGCCGAGAAAGTATCTCCTGGAGTTGTCGACAGGGGACGATCAAAGTACCTAGCGTACCGAGCGGCTGGATCGGATGGATACCAAGAGTGGGTTTGAAAGCATTGGATTGGATAATGGATTATCAGGTAGAGCTACTGTAGCCAAGCTTTGAAGCCGCTTGACTTTTCTTTTTATCCTTCTCCTTCTTCTTTCCGAATCCGTTTCTTTTCCCCATTTTCTCCTCTGCGTGAACGTTTGTTCAGAAGAGGAAGCTTTTACCGAGCTTTACGGAATAGGTTTCTCGATCGTGTCTATCGGGGAGGAAATGGGAAAGAAAGGGGAAATCTAGAACTTCGCTTTATTGGCGAAGTGAAAGAAACCCACACAAACGAGGTCTGGCTTATTCCTCGAGGAGGGGGCCGTGGGTCTTGAATAGATGAAAAGTCCAGAACTGATCGTCGACTTACTCGGTGGTTGAGGAAGATGTATTCAAGTAATAAGTTGTTGTATCTTGACTAGGAGACATTTGTTCTCGGGGAGAATATAGTTCTCGATAGGCGTTTCTACCCGGCGCTGGCCCAAGCAGTTTTCAGCCTCCTCGTCAGAGCCATGCATTTGAAGATTCATGGGCTGGGCTTTGGTGCGAACCTTTAACATCTCCAGTATTCCCAGTACTGCCATCTTTGACCTTTCATCTGAGGTCTATTGCTCACATCGAGTCAGATCCACTTCAGGGTCCAGACTATCTTGACTCTACGAACTGCAAAGAATATTCTGGTGTTCTCAAGTGCGAGTTTTTGATTAATAGATTGGAAGATTTTGTTGTTGTGGCTTGATTCAATTGTTGACGATGCAAAAGGGCTTGCAGTAGCGAGGCTTGCTGCCTGGTGGAGGCTGCGGAGCGGAGGAGCGGGTGGCTGCTGCGTGGAAGGACGAGATGAGATGAGATGAGATGAGATGGAAGAGAGGATGGAGGGTTTCGTACTCGTATGCTTACCTCGAGACGCGGCTCGGCCTGCATGCCCGTATTTGCATGCGTTGCGTCGTTTGCGGCCTTGTCTTGGATATCCTGTGACTCCCAGCTGCATGGGAAAGTAGGTAGGTTTCTATGAGTGTAGCCCGGATGCGATGGGAGGGAGGGCACGGAAAGGGAAATAACTCAGTCGTGTGCACATGCAGATGACTTGAAAGAAAGACAGACAGAATGCATGCAGGAAATGACTACGCGGCATTCGGCTGAGTGAGGGTTTTGAATTTGACGCATTTCTTACTTCTGGAAATCCGAGGCCGGCCGAGCATTGATTCTCTCGCTTGCGTCCGCGTCCGGATTTGCTTCTCCTAGGTTTTCGTCGATTTTAAACCTCTCAGGTAAGTAAATTTGAGCCTGACAGCTTATATTACCTGACTGAGAGCGGGCACCGGATCCTTTCGCTCTCGGGCACGGAGCAGAGACAGAAACCCGGCGTCAGCAGTACACAGCCCAGAAGCCTTAAAATAACCTTTCCGATGTAGAGTCAGTAAATACATAAGCATACAGGTCGGCGTGGTCTGACCTCGCGTCCGACTTAGCGATATCCGAGCCGGCGACAGCGATGTGCAATACAGTCTCGCACTGATCAATACGACTGCTACTGTGCAGGGCTGCCATCTGAGGAGAAAGTGTAAAGCGGCTTTCGCTATCAAGATCATGAAGTCGGTGCGAAAGTCAATTGTACAATGAGCATGGACAGATCAAAAGGTAGTTTCTCTTCGCTTCCCGGCCGGATCCGTGATTTTGACAGTCTTTCGTCTGTCAATGCCTAATCCGGGGAAGGAGGAAAGAGGCTTTGTTGACGATTTTATTCTATGATGGGGCGAGCAGATTCTCCACAGCTGTTGCTGCTTAGCTGAGACAATGTTTTTGCGCAGCACGACAGCTGAGGCAGCAGTTATGATACGATTCTCCTTCTCGTTGCTGCGGGAATCATACGAGCAAGCAACATGCTGTACAAGCACGGTACGATAGTTTCAAGAATGTTTATTTGCAGAGTGCGGGGTGGGAAAAGTAGGGACCAAGACGTGGCTTTTGGCTTTTCTTGTCGGATGTTGATGGTTTGTTTCGTTTCGGCATGGTGGGGACTGGGTAGGTGGTTTGGCATGTTGCAGGTGAGGGGTTCACGATCGCGGATTTAGCGAGGAATGGGAGTTTGGCGTTTTCCCCTGCAATTTTCCCCCTCTTCTTTTCCACGTGCCGGTCTGTCCTCGATCCAAGCTCTTGATTTGACGCCGCGATCTTGAAACTTGACGCCCGTAAAATCCGATATTGCCATGCCACCAACCAGACCTCAGGACTCAGGCAACAGATCGCGAGGAGGACATTCTCCGCGTGGGCCATCGATTTTAGTCTGGTGGTGCCTGTGAATCGGCGCTTGAGGGGCCTTCAACTTCGAATAGGGTTCTTTGGGTGACCGGCACACCACTGAGCATGTGCCACTCATAGGGTTCTCAGCAGTCGCACTACGGAAGACAGTAGTGGCCATTAGGCCCATCATAGGGCATAAGGCCAGACTCCACGCAGACTACGTACAGGAGTGACTGTGGCCGAGGATCGAGACTTCGCAGCATCATCGGTCCAGACTGTGGCTGGGGAGCTGGGTCTTGGGCTCTTGACTTCTTGACTTTTCTATCTAGGTACTTCTGGGCTTGGGGTTGTCTGGATGTTTTGCAACTGTTGATAATAATTACTTGATACCCAGGTGGGGAGGACAGGCACTTCATGACTAGGGCCCCCTTCGAAGATACCTGCCAAGAGGGGGGGAAGAAGTGAGGTTGAAGTGGGTAGCAAGAAAGAAAATATCTCCAAGATGCGCCAAGAGCCACGCAGGAGCATCAGGCTGTCTTTTGCTGTGCTTGAGCCTTGAGTAGGGGTTCCATTGGGCAGGACTGCTCAATTGAAGCCTGATTAATGTGGTCCAATCTTCACTATTACCTTTACTTTTTCCACTCCGAGTATGCACGCCGCTCGTCTCTGCTGAGAATTTGCTCAGGGCGGCGTGGCTGCTGGGTTATTCGTAAGTCTACCGGGCGAGGTGCAGGAAGGGTGCAGCAGATGCAAGAAGGGAAGCACGGAAGCAGGCAGCGAAAGGAAACCCAGGGACTGGGCTGGGACAGTCACTACGGGTTACGGGGCATCAAACTTACGAAATGGAAGTTAGTGACCGCTAGGACTAGGGTCGATTCATGGATGCTCGGCATGGCCTGAGTAATCCTTACTGTGTATGTATGCGACGACGAGGACGAGCTATGTATGCCCGACTTCTGACTAGAGTTCATACGGACCTTTTTGAATTAGACCTCACCGGGTGCCGAGTTCAGTAGTTCATATAGCTCGTGCTTCCCTCTCCATGTTTCTTGCTTGTTCTTCCGTTTCGTAGATCAAATATCAAAAGGTTCCTGGAGATCGCAGCTAACACTTCACCACCACTTCGCTTATCCCCTCGATCTGCATAATAAAGACAAGAATCCTCCCAGTCTCAACTCTCACAGTTTACTTGACCTCCAGCATACCTCGGAATCTTTCCAAGGATTCTCCAGTTCTCGTCTAAAGTCACTCAAACGACATCATTCCTCCTCGAGCGAAATAGAAGCCTCCAATCACACAATATCATCACCTGTACCCCTCCTGTACACTCTTCGACCCTCTCGAGTCTCCATCGGCACCAAATATTTGCCTCATTCGTCCAATAAGGAACCTTGGGCGATATCAACTTCAAAGGCCCGCTCCTGTCTCGACCGTTCCACGACCCAGAATCAAGGCTCGAATCATCCGAAGCGTCTCCTGTCAATCTTATCATCCAGTCACATCCCACCATTGACATCCTCACGGGTGCCCCTCACTACCTCATACTACATAGCCGAATCCTGTCACTGGAAAGAGATCTTCTCTTGGACCTCCCCCTCCGGACCGTCGAAGACGTAAGATCGAATTTCAGAAAGCGCATCGGACTCCAGCTCTTGTGTGTGGGTCTATCGAAACCCTTGCTTACGACTTTTGACACTTCTGCATGCCAGCCTTGGATCTGCAGACCAAGTGCATTCGCATCCACTGCTGAAACATTACGCAGCGCAGCGCAGCAAATACCCCCCACCGAGGGATTATTTCAGGACAGGGAGGCTTACGACACCAGACCCCAGATTGATCCTGGAGATATAATCTAAGGTCTTTCCAGTCCCGAACCCATCCTCTTCCCTTCCAAAAAAAAAAAATTCAGGGTCCAGATATTCGCACCATACTACCGATCAACACCGCCATCATGAGCTCCAGATACTATGAACTTCAGAACGAGGCAAACAACTCCCGAACCGCCTCACCACACCGACCCTCGAACCGAAAATCTACTTCGTCTGACTCCTCGTCCTCGTCCTCATCCTCAGGATCTTCATCCTACTCTTCCTCGTACGCCGACTCGGCAGCTACCCGCTATTCAATGGACGCCTCGCAACCACGCGTCGAGGTCATGCGCTGCTCACGATGCGCGAAGTGCGTTGAGACAGTCATCAGTGCCAGGGCAGGAGGAGAATTAAGGAGAGTCAGTACAGACGACGCCCAAGCATCAGGCATGGTTCGCTTCGGTCACAATCTCTACTACTGTGATCGTTGCGCCAGAATGGTTGGCTACAAATGAAAGAAGAGCAGAGAGACAAGCCAGGATCAACAATACTGGACTGTAAAGACCAACCACAGAAGGAAAGGAAAGGAGGACCAAGAACGCGTCAAAACTGAACCCAAAGCTCCAAGCTTCAGGCTTCACAATACCCGGATTTCGATACGATACCACATTTCTCGACTTTCGTCACACCCACACACCCAACTTTACCATTCGATAAATCCCATCTCGACTCCCCAAACCAGCATGCACGCGTCCAGAATCGCATGACCGTTTCCCCAGCAGCTGTGCCAGCCCAGCCTAGGCAAGGCAAGGCAAGCCATTCATCCATTCAACCACACGGCCATGATCACCGACAGTTCTCCGCAAGCACGACAGCTGCCCAGTCATGCAGAATCTCAGCGCAAGCCAAACGGCGTAGCTGCAGCTGTCACAATTTCAGTGCACCCTTCCCACATTTCGCTCGCCTATTTCCGAAAACCCTTATGCACGCATGCAAGCCACCTTGCCTCCAACCAGTCATGAGGCGCCACACCTCCACTCTGCCAACTCCATTGGAGGGAACAGAGTGAAATTCCAAGCCTACGATGCAGGACTGGGCTGCAATGATGTAATGTCATTTTGAGCATGTATTCCGCATTCAGGTTTGCATCTGTCTTGAGACTTGCAAAAGTGGGAAGGACGAGCCCGAAAGCTTGGAGAGAGTGGATGTGGTTTCAAATGCATGGCTGGCTGCATTGCAGTTTGCAGATACGGAGTTGGACAAGGTTCTATTTATTGAACGGAGAATTTCAGTGTGTGTTTCTTGTTCATTCTTCTCTTCGCTTGGGGGAGGCTGTGCTTGCAGCACACCACAACACCACAGCTTCGCAAGGACATCCCTCTTTCAACGATGCCTTCAGCTGCGGAGGACTTCTATTTCTATCCCCGCCTCACTTTTTGTATAACGAGTGTCATGTTGCAGCCGTGTGGCTTTCTTTTGGATGATTGTTCTTTACTTAGCAAGCGTTGCATAGCATTACGTCTGCAGCATTTCAGCGAATTCCTTGATTATGGGAAGAAGGAAAAACTGTTGGCAGGAGTACAGTGTTGTTCTATCATGTTAAGATACCTTTTAAGCTTTATGACATGGTGGCTTGGAGATACTGAAGAATAGGGAATGGGGGATTCAGCTGGCTGCAATCTAGATTTTTCAGATTCTTGAATGTCTAATGAGAGATACCAAATCAAATCAAATCAGAATAAATCAAGGAATATTCTAATTATCTACAATTACTACTTTCTCCCTGTAAAGTCCTCTATACCACAATAACATTCCCCTCCGGTAATTCATCTGCTGCCAAGACCTCAAGAGAAGGCGCACCAAACATATCCCATCACCTGAAAATCCTCGATCCCAGCTCCTTCTCTCCTCCCCCAGAATCAACCCCAACTATCGCCAGCGGGCATCTCACCGTTACTGGGAAGTATTCCCGAGCAGAAGCTAAGTAGCTAGCAGTCTACCCGTCATGGCATCCCACGGAGGTACTTCCGCACCACCGCCACAAAAAAACGAAATGCAAATAGTCCCAGATTCCACTAACAAATCCACTACCCTACCCGGACCTCATCCACCCATCCCGAATTATTTGTTGCCTGAGCAAAATCTGATGACCGCTTGACATCGTGCGTAAACGGTAACTTCGTAAGGTACCTAGGTACCGGGCATTCGGCATATAGATGTATGTAAATTTATAAAGTGTTCATGATACTGGCATGCTGCTCTATCGATTTGAAAATATTGCCCTCTTCACATGTCAATAAAAGTAAATTCTTGGATTTTGAGTGGATTGTCGGTAGGATTGAAGGTAGTGAGTGGCTTGAGGTCTGAAGAAACAGACAGCGCCTACTTAGTGCACCTGAGTATAGTTCTGACTTGACTAAACGACTGCGAAAGTATCCAGCTGTTTGCAGTAGGATGGGGTTTGGGCTGTCTAGGAGTAGTATGAAGTCTTTGTCTCAAACAGTCGGACGCGGTACATGGCATTTGAATGTATGGCATTTGTTGAGTACAAGTGAAAAGAGCAACGATTTATTATCACATCTCAAAATCATCATTGGGAGCCATCCACTCTACGAAACAACTGCTTCTCCCAGGCGTTACATCGATACAAATTACAACTGATCATTATTCCCAAGACATGCAGGCGGCTTCCCTCCTACCGGTGGCAATCTCCGTTCTCATCACCACTATGTGGCTTACTGAATGATAAAAATTACAACATCGTACCATATCCCCGGACTCCCAAGAATTCCCACAAACACCATCTTCCAACAGATTTTACTCAGAATGTCACTTCACTTCACTTCCTGTCTATTCCCTTCTCTCGTCCAGCTAGCTGCTAGTTGCTAGCCCCTCGCTTATCTTGCTTGTCTCATCTCATCTCATTCCTGATCACTAATTGGTATCTCTTCTTGTTACTGCATTCGATTACAGTACCTACTCGTTCAGCTAGCAGCGCAGCCACCCTAGCTCATCAGCCACCGTCCACTTCCACATCCTCGAAATGAATCAAGTATCAGTCTATCACATCCAACCAATGTCCACAAACTTGACAATAGTATGGCATTGGCAGATTCCCATGTAACCTTGCGAAGTGCAACAAAGCCATTTTTTCTGGTACATGAAGAAACACAAGCTTTTCTCGAGCACGTCGTTCGGTCGGCTCTTTGTGATGCCAGGCGAGAAAATGCTGGGCGCTGTTGGGTTGGAATGTCCTGATTACTAGCAGCTGGTGATAGAATGCCGGATCGGTCTGGTCTGGATTCATCCCTTTCGACTCTATACATTTCAAAGTGGTATTACTTTGTAAGATATCTGAGTCATCCTGAAATTTCCTATCATGCTGCAGAATGAAGCTTAGTACACTGTATCTTCAAGGGGAAAAGAAAATCAAATATCCAGTACAGTATGCGTATGCCCAAGAAGACTTGTAAATGATGACGAAATCATAACGCCTGTAATGTATCTCGTCACGGTAGGCGAGCCGACTCACCATCTCGAAAACCACGAATAACAGCGATGAGATTCTAGCTACTTGACACTCACTTTTTACTCTGCTCAATCTATTCTCACATCAAAGAGTACTCTTGGGGTCGGAGTACTGCAGAATCTGGTTCCGATTGTATTTCCTACATGATGCCAGATTGTTGATGCTGGCATCATGTAGGAAATACAACAACCTACATCTTTCAAATTTCTCCCCCGTTACGAGCAGCTGTCAATCCCCCTCCAGCCCAGCTAGATACAGGATACGTACGCGTGCAAATAAAAGCACAAAATACAACCCCCTCCACTAATCAACCCCAGGCCACCCACCAACACCAACACCAACACCATAAAGTCCTTGATAGAAAGCTTATCGGTATAGTATGGCAATGACAAAATGCCATGTAACCTTGCGATGAGCAACAAACCAAACTGTTAATTTCTTCTTCCTTCCCTTGTCACTACGTCAAGATCCGGCAGTTTCTGCTAGTACTGGAGTTGGCCTGGACTGGAGTGGAATGTACCGGGTGCCGGTTACCGGTAGTTGACTGGTTTTGCTTTGTTTTATTTAAAGTAGTTTGGCTCGGCCATGTAGCTTGTTTGTCGGTACCGTGGTTTTGTCTCTCCCTGTAGGGTTGGGGATGTGGAAGTCTAGACTCTCTGATGGAGGTCAAGTCTGGTTCTTTGTGTCTTTGGTCAGGATATAGAACGTGACTGGGTGAGGGGCCGGTGGGCAATGCTATACACTGAGGGGCGAGTGAACTTCAGTAACTTTTCCTTGTGGAGTTCTTGGATGTATTGGGTGTGGAGGGACAGGAGAAGTGAGGGGAAGGTGATGTATGATGTGCTACAGATGTATTTTGTACATGTGTTATAAGAACGGCCGAGGTGGTGATATGGAGACATGGAAGGAAGAAGTGACAATGGTAAGCGAGGGGCAATGAGGGAGAAAGTTATGCTACATGGAACAGAAATGCACCTTTTATATGTCGTGGGGATAGAATAGTGGAGAGATTTGGAACGCGGATGGAGATAGTGGAGAGGATAGTAAGTGAGGGGAAATGAGGGGGCAAGAATGTAGATGTGCAACAGAAAGGTATTTTGCCGACGAAATAGGGAAGAGTGTGGTGGAGATATTGTAGTGGTGAGAATAGTAAGTGAGGGGAACGAGGGGAAAGGAATGCAGGCGAGCAAATTTCTTCTTTTCTATTGTGTAGGTGACGCGCGGTCTGAATGAAAGGTAACTAGACAGTACTCCGGAAGAGAAGTTATTTGATGCTGAGAGGATGGAATAATGGTGCAAATAATGGGGATCTACCCAGGGTACATACAATGTTCGGACAATTTGATTCACGACCTACGAAGCATGAAGCACACCTTGGCATGGTGCTCCCTTCTTCAACTCCCGCTGACTGCCATGATCTAGCCCCTATCTACCCGCAAGTCTCAGTGTCGTCATCAAACTTCACTTTAGTTTAATCGGTACTCCTTACACGCATTCATCCACGTTTAAATTCGCATCCACACCACAAGTCTACACACGTCTCCCTGCTCCAGCCAACCAACAGCAGCTTCTTTAAGTGTAAATGTCTTCGAGAATATCGGTTAATGCTCCAACGCTTAGCTGACTGCTAGCAGCAAGTTAGACCTCAAAGGCTCGGTAATGAAGAAACAGCCACAGGTGCAATTGCAAGTCCCGGCGCGAGGTCTAGAACAAGCTTCCTTTCTGTCTTCATGTAAGATTTTACCTAATAGCCACCTACCCTCTCTTTCGGGCAGGTTCCGAGTACCGGTAGTAGCGCCAGACGTATTTGTGTGTATTAGAGATTTCGGCTGTTATGGATCTCAGGTAGCAGCACTTGCGTAAAAAGGATGACGAGGGGAATTTCTGTCAATCTAGCTTGACGAGATAGTTGCGGGGCCAGGAATACCGATGACGCTTGTCCATGTTGTAGCCTAAAATGGAAACATTACGAACATCGAGACCGAAGTCAGGACCAGGAGTTTGAAAATTATCTAGGGAGAAGAAGTAGAAACACGGAAGAGGTGCAACGTGTCGGCTGATTGTCTCGTGCTCGTACCATAGACATTGTGGATCAGAGGCAGACGAACGAGACCTTTAGACATTCGTCTCACCGAGCATGTAGGTTCAGAGTAACATAGACGGCTTGTTGCATAGCTCGCATGGATCGCTTGATCAAATTAAAAAGTAATAGTGGTAATGCCACCAAATGAAGGTCTCACAAGCAGGAAGTGCAGGACTCAAGTTGTCGAGAAATTATTCATTCTATCAGTCGAACGAATCTTCTCGTAAATGCAAGACCAACCACCTCGCAATCGCAATAGAAAGTAGACTGAAAACGCCGCCTATCAAAACACCGCACCACACTACACTTGGCCACACATACAACCTTGCTAATACTTCAGGTCCCCGATCCACCCGTACGACTGCACTCTCCACTCTACTAGAACCCAAATCGGAGAGACAGACGGAAGGCAGCAGCAGTAGGCAGAAGTACGCGAGCAACAGACTCAAAAACAAGAACGCTTCGCATTCAACCCAAAGGAGTTTCCTAGTGAAACCCTTCTCGCCTTCCCAATGCATGTTGCCATCCATCCATCCATCTCGCCTCGCCTGCCTTCCCGAGGAGACAGAGACACAAACCAAACACCATCCTTCCGACCGCCGATGATACAACGAGAGCAAAAAGAGAGATCATTCACAATGCAGACCAGATTTCCACCACTCCGTTTCCCATCCAGCATCCATTTGTGCATTTCCAAGCAGAGCCCTTAATGAACCGTGAAAAACTCCTTTTCTGTCAATTGATTATGGCCTAGTTCCGCCTACGATCATTATTCCGACTCGAGGGACCAAAGTCCGGTTCTGTGAGCAGCTTCTGCTTTGGTTTACTTCCCTTGACAGCGAACTCTGCCATGAGCGACAAGTGATCACTGGGGTGATGGTAGTTGGGGAAACCAGGAACCGTCTTCATGTATTCTGGATCCACTTGTCCGAGAAGGGAGATGTTTTCCAGAGCATTGGTAGAATACCAAATATGATCAATGATACCCTTGAAGGTAGGCACATAGTTGGTGAACGGCACAGCCTCAGGAGTCTTGTCGAGGTTGGTGTATGCTGATCTCAATGAGAATGGATGCTCGATACCACCGCCCTCTTTGGTGAAGTTTCCGTAAGATCGCCCTCCAAGTTCGGGATGATTGGGCCTGACAGCTCCCTTGGACAGCAATTCGAATACGCTGGAGTCCGGTGTTGAGTTCTGATCAGCGCATATCACAAGCGGTATAGCACTCTTGTTCGCATATTCCTTCGATGGCTGTGGTGTAGGCTCTGGAATTGCCTCTTGATCTGCGTTCTCATCTGCTAACACATATGCCTTCTTGTCTTTGCAGGCAGGCCAGGTCGCATATTTCTCAGCCAGTCTGCTGACCTCGCTAATCAGGACGGCCGTTTGCACCAACTTCACATCCGCATAGGCAGGATCCCAGAACAAGTGGGTATTGACCAGGATCAATCTTGACCCTGTTTGCCTGTTCTCAAAGAACGTCACAACGCCAATGTGATCTCTTGGCATAACTCTGTTGAAGATGTCATGTTGATTCTTCATGTCCGGCCGATTGATCGCAACGCTTTTGAAATCGATGAGCTGCTTGTCTAGAAGGATGTACTTATTGGACTTGAAGAAGGTAGCACAACCATCGACCATCTTAGCGTCTTTCTCCGACATGGTTTTCGCACGAGTTCTAGGCCAGTGGATACCCTTGTATTCATCGTACGCAAGTTTCATGCTGAAAAACTCCCTGAAAGTTTCGGTGTCCACTTCTTGCAAACACACGAAATCCGCATCGTTTCGGCGAATGTCTGCGAGGATTTGTTCCTTTCGATAATCCCAGTCCAAGGCTTGTATCGCGCTGTATCCATACATCTTTCGAGTGCATGCTTGATCGGAGAGGATGTTGAAAGAATAGACTTTGAATCGTTCTTGGTTGGGATTGGTCTCGCCTTCTTGTAGTTCAACAACTTCACGGGCGTTCGGTGGCATAGGAACTATTTGCAATTAGCATTTACTCGGTCTTCTAGACTGGATCGTCTTACTCGGTGTCTGGTTTTGGAGTAGCTCTATGAGTGATTGTGTGCCTTTCTCCATGATTTCTTGCTTCAGGTCTGTTGCCAGCGGGTTTCCCTCGATACCCAACATTTCCAAGTGGAATAAGGACCCCAATTCGTTCGGGAGTGTTTGTATAGCATTGTCAAATACCAGCAGATTCTTCAGAAACACGCACATTCCCAACTCCGGAGGCAGTTCAGTTAACTGATTGTTTGAGGCATCGAGATGTTGAAGTGACCGTAGGTGACGGATCGAAGGGGGTAATCTTGTGAGCTTATTGGATGCCACATATAGCTGCTTTAAGAAGTCGTATCTAAAAACAGGTTCTGCTAACACCTTGATTCCCTGACCACTGAGATCCAGGTTGAACCATTCTTGTCGCTGCTTTGTAGGCTGGTTGGACATGCGGCCAAGATTACTTTCAGCGCTTTCTTGCGCATCTGGATCTGGCGCAGCCGCTGGTGCTATACCTTTATTCTCCCCAGCCTTGAGTCTTGCAAAATGATTAGGAGCTCCATCTTGCATATGTGCATGTGCCTTTTCGGATTCTTTGTGTAGTTCCAATTGCTTCGCCCAATGTTCGTTGATCTGTACTGCCTGGCCTCCACGTGTCGTTGCCGAGTGCCCATTCTGTAGAGAGTTTGGTGTAAAACTTGGTGTAGCGGAGGATATTACACCGGAAAAGTTACTGTGATGACCGCCCAGAATCGCACCATTGGTCGTGTGTGTGTTATGGTCTGCCTGAAGATTGCCATGCTGCTGATAATGATGCTGGTTATTCTGATGTTGGTGGTTATACATCATTGGCATCCCCCGCCCTGGTCCTCCGTTGACTCGGCCATGCTGCCCTTGTTGATGGCCTTGATTGAACATCCCGTATAGGTTTGGCGCAGGGGAGTGAGAGTCTGGGGACCTTGAAGGAGAAGGAGTGTCGGCGTTGAAGACCGATCTGACGTTATTGGGTGGGGTGTTGTTGCGAATGATCTGCTGTCTTGGATGATGCTGTTGCGCGTGTTGTGGGTAATAGAAACTCCCAGCACTCTGCTGTGGGAATCTGTAAGCATCTGCCATCTAAATCCACCGCGGACAGAGAGGGCAGCGGCGTTGGCTCCGAATCTCGAGCGCAGGCCGTGGAAGAGTGTAGAAACCTAGGGCGGTCTATGTAGGGGTTTTCGAGAGCGGGGAGCGGATCTTTCTTCGTTGGCACATAGGGCTGCTGAAGGGGACGTTCGAGCATCTACCAAGATTGAGGCCCAAGGGAGGAGACCGCAGCCAGGTCTATGGCGCTTTCAGGAGTAATGTATCGGGTGTGGATGGTGTTCACGAGCCACGGGTAGCTGTCAGATCGCGGTCGGAGGCAAGTGTCGGCGGGAAAATATGCTTTGGCGGCAGATAGGCACTCGAGATGGGAGAGTTTAGGTAGTGAATATCGACAATCGAAGTGGTAGCTAACTGTAGGTTGAGCAAGTAAGCAGATGTCGAAGCGCGATGGCGATTTGGTCGATTGAAAGCGGGTCTTGCTATGTCATCGAATAGTCCGTACCTTGAGAAGCGCGAGTTTGTCAATACAGTCCCGGATCTGGTTGATTGCAGAGCAGATGGCTTGTCGTGATGCTGCTTCCTCTTGACTCTTCACTAGACGTTGACAGCAATAGCTTCAAGGGCAAGGTTCCAAATCCGACCACGCTCGAGCCATGCATAATCACGTGAGAATACTGCTAGTCCGCTTCGAGTAGTTGTGGCTGGGAACGAAAGACTCGAACTCTTTTTTCTTGATTTAGTCAAGATATGTTCATGGATTTTGAGTACTTGTCTTCGTATTACTAGTCATTGGTAGCTACTTTAATAGCTGAGATATTATTGTTCAAAGATCAGAACGGCAACGTGAGACTTTTTGAAGTACCGAAGCGAGGTAGATAGTGAAGCTTCTCTAAGTCTGGAGTCTCAGATGTGCAAGCCGTCCACAGCAGCAACAAGGAATCATCTAGCTGCGTTTCGAGATGAACCAGTGGCGCAGTTATAGTGCACTTTTGACTCCTTGCGGTCGCTTGGTATCGCTGACCTCTCAAACGCTCCCCTCAATCCTCCCTCATCGTAGAAACTCCATCTGACACCTGCAGGAGTCATTGCTGGCTTTAACAGTTCATCTTACATTACCATCTGGAAGTCCCCTCTAGATGCCATATGAAGTTGGATTGAGCAAAAGTGGCCTCAAAGAAACTCTGAACCACTGCCGACAGTTCGTGTGCATCTTAACATGGCCAAGATTTGGTTGAAGACTTGAGCTGATAGCTGAGACGCTTCCTTGGATAACGAAACTTCTTAAACCAGAGTACGCAATGTTGCAATTCCTCCCTCTCCATCACATCTCCTCCTTGGAACTAAACTCAATCCCAAGAGCCGGCTCGTGAGTTGGACCGGGATGTGATAATCACCAGTGCATTGTAGACAGTAGCACTGGACCATGGCTCACTGCTCGCTCCGAGGCGAGGAGAATCTCAGAACGAATAAGGCCATCGAGTCGTTCAGAGCTTCACGGAGCAACCATCTTCGATTGTAGGCGTGTTAGGTTGTTGCTTGCCCCTTAGATGTACCCAGCGCGTGCACTGATCTCTCGACTTTCCGAGTCATCGTCATGTATTATTATACCGTTGACGTAGCGCACGATACCTCTTCAAATAATATCTGATATGATAAGTCAGTCATTGAACAGTCTGGTGTGAATAATCTTTTGAGCCACAATCGACACTTGAGCTTTCAACTTACAATGTCTCGATTTCTGTGAACGGTCAGTCCTTGATCATGTTTCAAAACTTCTCATGATCCACTGTACGTACCTTTCTTCACGAACTCTGCTCTTTTGATACCCTGCCGAATCTCCTCCTCATTGGTCAAAGATGCCTTACTGATGAACGCCTTGTGTAATCTGGGGCGGAAGTAATCAAATCCCAGAGGGTACTCCCGACCGAGATTCAAAAGCTCTAGTAAAAATTAGCATTGTAGTGAAACATGTGAGTAGGATATGGATAAATCTAGTGGTTTTTGCTCAATAGAGTTCTGTTTTCAAATACCTTTGTAGATTGAGATGACCTCTCTCCTCAAAGCCGGGTTCTGGGAAACCATAGGGACAGGTAGTCGTCTGACACGCTTCCAATTCTGTACGTTATTCCAATACACAGCCAAGTAGCCTATTGTTGTTGTAGACGAAAGAAGAGCACTTTATTTTCCATGGGAGTTTGCAGAGAAGAAATCATGACGTGCAAATCCTCGAACCCAGCATTTTCCCCACGTTTACCCCTGCATCTCCGCGAGCAGTTCCATGCGGCCGCTTCGGCCCGGGATAGCAGCTTTGCCGAACAGCTCCAGCTCCCCTCCAAACAACGACCCTTGACTCTCCTCTTCTATTCTTCAAAACAGAGCATTGATGTAATGTCTTTCTCAAATTCGACAATGAAAATCAGACTCCCACAGCGGCTGCAAGCCCAGCATTCCCTCCCAATGTTCAGCAAACAGCACGTCCGCGCACTTTCACTATCCGCCCCACGATCCTCGAATCAGTCCTCCACACCCACTGCGCCCGCGCCAACTACCAACAACGCACGATGGCTATCCGATATCAAAGCTCGAATAGGGAAATGTATCATGTTTGGCATGTCAAAGGAACAAACAAAAGAAGCAGCAACAGTCATGAAAGCCATAGGGGCAGAATGGCGTGCTTTGGTGGCCGGGCGAGAGGGTTTCCTAGTAGGACGGAAAAGGGCAGGATTATTAAGACAAGCCGTCGTGTGGGGAGAAATGGACAGGATGGTTTGTTCATCTCTTCTTTGGGAGACCCATATGCGCAGACAATGGCTGATCAATGAGGGTCTAGGAACATGTTAATAATGTAATGTACATACGGTATGCCGAATCTGCGCGAGTCAACTGGGCATACAACTATGCGGTACATCTCGATCCAGAACATGGGAAAGAGTGGATGGAGACAGTGACGCCCAATGGATTTGGCATGATTCTGAAGTCCATGAGAACGGATTACAAATTCGTACGGTCCCCCAAGCCCTCTTCACCATACACAGCTTAACAGAAAGCAGCCCATGACTTGGCCTGACCATATCTCCGTCTTCCATAAATTATCATATCTACCTTCGGCCTCGGAGTCATCTTTCATTTTGGATGTCATGATACTATCCGAGCTACATCAGAGGCCAGCTGCCAGATGCGTTGAAGATATTGCTGTTTATGATTACCTCAAAAAGAGGAAAGCAACCGTCAGACCATTTATGCTGAAGGCGTTTGAGCAAACTTGGGCGGAGCAGGAGGTAAGTCTACAGCTACAATAGATCCGTTTCAGATGGCATATTCAATGTCATGGCGTAAGGTGTAGGCGAAAGCTGACTTAGAACAGGCCGAAAAGGCGAGAGTTGAGGAGCGAATACGAGAAATAGAAAGCACGGTAAGGAATATTGAGCGGTCAACTTGGGATCGAAAAGATGCCATCGAGGACATGGGTGGGAATAGGTAGGGTATCCTATCCTACCATGAGAATAAAATCACCATCGAATGATGTGAAATCATGTTTCAAGGTAGGTTCCGTTGTCATTGGGTCTCGTTATCCGATATTGGCCGCTCGTTTTCGTCTGAGGTTGCCATGCCCTACGGCCCTTTCTGGCTACCAGTCGAAGGGAGAAAATACCTCAAAGATGGCCCCAGGTATCGCAAATTGACCGCGCTAGCTGAGCGCATTAATGCCAAATGCGAAGTCCTCCTTGTAAAGATTTCCTCGGCAAAAATATGACTGAAGTGAGTTCCATATCTTGATCAAGATTCCCTCATATCAGTCGGGCGTGCTGCGCGTCCTTTCACACACCGCTCTTGGTGCATAATCAATGCATACAGCAATTACCTATCTAGAAGGCACTATTTGCTATACGCTGCTGTTGTTGGGTCCCAGTGGGCAGCAAGTGTGTTGCAGAAGTCTGTCTAATTGCTTGAAGGCTTTTCATCAGGCAGATCTCAAGATTGTGAGTTGGAGGGTTTCGTCCGTACACACTACATATACAGCCCTGTCTGGCGTTCACTCTTGGGCATGATTCTCAAGTCGTCAAATTCAATTACCTTTTCGCAAGTCGTTGCATCCAATGGCTTTTCAAGAGTCCTCGTCCCAGGCATTCGCAGCTCGTTGCGATACAACTGGAAAATTGCTGCCATCTGATCCGCAACCTGCGATATGCCTAATCAACGACCTCCGCAGCGATGGAAGTGCACAGTTCCTGAGTCGTCCGCCACCTGAGAGTGTGAACTCTCCGGTGAGGCCAGTAGCTGCCAAGCTCCCAGCAAATGATCGTGGTATAGATGTTGGGATTGCTGAGGAGTCCGCTACCTCGACGCGTCTTTGGGACAAACATACGACCCGAGATCAACCCCAGGGTGGAGAGATCTGGCTAGTTGCGACCGGCCCTTCACGACGTCTGCATGCTTCATATGCGCATAAGTTTAAAAGGAGGCAGCACAAGAAATCTCAGCAGCCAACGAGCTCGTCTCAACGGAGCCCTCTACGATTCAATAATGGTAAGTCAACAAAACCATCATCCCTGAGAACAATCTCATCGTGACAATCAAAATTCAGTTAATACTGCGCGGAGAAGACCTGACGGCTATCCGCAGATGGCGGCGCTCCTAGACGCTTGTGATGAGAACGTTATGTTTAGAAGGTTTGGAAGAGAGCGAACACGCGTGCTATTGAATCTACAAGCAGAGATATCCTATATCACGCGTGATCTTGATAAACTGGACGAGGAAGACGACGGCTCGGAGACGGCATATCGTCTGCGAACGAGCAGACATAAGCCGGAATGGGATGGTCAACAGAAGTGCCTATACAGAGAGCTGGAATCAAAACTGTCTGAATTCGGTAAACATCTAAACTTGATGACGAGCACCAATGAAGACTGAATAGCACTGAGATAAGCAACTACGGGGCATCCGCGAGTGGAGTAAACTCGGCCAAGTACGGCATGAAAATCACATCAGTCTCTTCAACTTTCTGTGGTTGAACAGACCATTTGACCGAGAAGATGGTGATTGGATATCTCACTACAATGATCTATTCCCCTTGATAGACATTGATTATAGCAATCGCGCTGTTACTTGGATCGTGGATATTCTGAAGGTCCGACCACGTCTTTACATCCCCTGGCTCTGATGAACCTCAGCTGACCAGGACTCGTCAGGGAATATTTTGCAAGAGGTCGACCCAGGGCCTACCCTCTCACATTCAAGACATAGCTGATGGAAATCCTTCTAAATCCATACCCAAGGACAGGGCAGCAACTGCGATAACCAAAATCATCACAGTCACCATGGCAGTGAGTGTTTTGGTAGTCCCATGCTTCATGCTACTGTGGATGCACATGACTCGTGTTTGGAAGGCAGTCATCTTCTCCGGTTCTATGCTTGCATTCGCCACTCTTATGAGCTGTGTGATGAAATCCACGACCAATGCTGTGTTCGTTGGCACTGCTACGTGTGTACTCCCTTGACTTTTATATGTACCTTTGCTGACTACAAGCAGGTATTGTGCTGTGTTGACAACTTGCTTGGGGGCCGGCTCTTGACACTCTGACGAACATGCCGGGAACCGACGTAGATCACAAAAGATGTCTTGCCTCCCATACATCTCCTAGCATCTTTACTTCACATCCAGGGTGAACAAGAGGTTCAGGTAAGTTCCACCTGACATGAATTATTCGAACTATCAAGTCTGACCAAGTACCTAGATCTCTTGTCAGACACCAGCAATTACAGCAGATAGAAACAAACCAATCCCAGGAGCCAAGGCCGCCTAGGAAATAGCAACAAAGAACCCCATCGGACACTTCTTATCACTCTGCGAGAAAATAAATGTAGTATCAGTGCTACACAACAGTCCGCTGACCTCCAACCCCGCCATACCCATCTCGATCGCACAACCCCCAACATTAATAGTATACGCATTCCCCGGCTTCAAAATCGCCGGCGGCTGTGACGGACTCGGCCCAGGAGGCGGCTGCTTGTTATATGTAGTCTGCTTCGTGGCCCCCGTCCCAAATGCATATCCAGTGAAGGTAAAGTGTCCACCACCAGAGTACACATACGGCAAAGCACTCTGACCGAAACCTGGGAAGAGGAACTCAAGTGTGCAGGTTTTGTCGACAGCGGTCGGTGGGATCACGAGGTTGAAGATGGTGCAGAAGTCGTTGGGGGTGATGAGGGGTGTTTTGGTGGGCCCGAAGGCGACGTTAGGAGCGCGCTTGGAGACTGGGACCATGAGTGTTGGGTTGAGATAGCTGCCTGACAGGGTGCCGTTTGCTGGGCACTTGGGGGCGCCGAAGTTGAGGGTGCGGGATGAGAGAACTTCGAGGGCGGCGGCGGAGGTGGAGGTTATGAGGAGAGTGAGTGTGAGTGTGGAGGTGAGTAGCTTCATGGTGAGCAGCAGCTTGATATCTCACAAAAGAGTGTTCTAAGGTAGTGAGAGGATTTTATGAGCCTAGCAAGTTTGGACAACGAGTGACTGGAGCAGACAATTCATCAGAAGCAAGGCGGCTATGCCTTTATTTATACACAGAAATGAGCACTATCACAAGATTCAACTAGATGAAATCAGGTATATCGTGCCCCTCGCAAAATCCAGACTGTTCAACTTTTCAAGCCTCAGTTGCAGGTGCGAAATCTTAGTTGCAGAAATAGATATGTCACTGTCAGTGCAAAAGAGCTAGAACGACTAATAGTGCCAACGCTTCGGACGAGTGACTGATCAAAGTCCAAGCCACTGTTCGGACCTGCCTCTCGGGCCTTAAATTGGGACGATATGCGGCTCGCTTTTATTGATTATCAAAGACGAGGCTCAAGCTTTGCTTCTCGTCCCATTCGCGGTCTTGTAGTAGTTAACTCAAATCACTGTCTACTTTCATCATGAGTTTCGCCAATGCTGGATCGACTGCTCAACCTACTCTTCAGTCTAGAAAAAGCACAAGAAAAGCGAAGTGAAGTGAAGGATATTACGGAAACCTTCATATTTCTTTGTCTTTCCTTACTTTGTTTTTATGCTTCTTGAGTACACTGAACCTGATGATACCCGTGTATAGTGCCATCTCGGTCAGACCTCTTGCCGCCATGTCTCTTTCCCCGGATTCCATTAGCAGATCCAACCGGTCTGCTATTATAGCCTTCTGGAGGTTCAGGTCACAATTATTGTTTGAGATTCGTCAACAAATACGTGGAAAAAGCTCCATGGAAAGCTATAGGCACATTGGATGAACAGACGCAACTTGCCACCAACGCTGTAAAAGTAAGCGACCCCCATCGATCGTGAAATCATACTTTCAGAATTGAGGCAACATGAACTCAATATTGCCAGGCAAACAATTGATCTGAACATTCGTGCACTGGAATACTGCAGGACGATACTTTCAGTCCCTCTAAAAAACATTCTATGTAGCACGCTGCACGGAACACGAGTTCCTGGACCCCGCAAGCTGTACCTGATGGCTTGCAAGCTAATGCAAGCAGATTTGAACCATTCAAGCCACGAACATCAGCACCAAAAAGCCCTAGAACACGGGATTTTGAGCTGTGATCTGTGTGATGATCTGTGTGATCTTGTATGATCAAATTGATGCACAAGATGTTGTCCGTGCACGGATGAGATATTGACATTGACGAGGTTTTGGACAATGGTTGAACAAGCCATTCATAACAAAGACAATGTTGAGACGCTTGAAATGCTAAAGGAGAGGTCTGGAGCATTGAGAAAAGGAAAAGTTTAAATCAGCCAAAAGCTTGAGCCTATTGAGCTAGCACGGAGGTCTTTGGAGATGTCCGTGTGGCTTTAGCTAGCACAACATTAACAACCTCGACTTCCTCCTCAGAGCGCGAAATCTTTGAACCATGATCGTGTTCTCGAAGCCTGGATCGAGGGGAAATGGGCCCAAACTGCGCATGCCACTAGGCTGCGTTGAATGGTCGCGAGTTCATTTCTATTTGTCCAGACCTCTCAGGTCCCGGCTAGCACCTAAACTCCTTGGACACGAATACTCAGTATCTAGGTTTGTCACTACGAAGGCTGCGCAGCAGATCCACAGGCTGGTCTTTCCGTCTGTTAGTGCCATGGGTTTGCGCTTTTTGCATCGGCAAGGATCAAGAAGAAGTCCAGTCCAATATCCGATCCTGGGCTTTGTTGACTTCAGCACCCCCGAAGAACAAGCGAGGTGCTGCAATGCTGCCTTGCTTGACACTCCAGCAGTAGCACTGCAGTCAAGATAACACAAAAGACCGAGTGTTTGATGATAGGTGATCTTAAATACCCATTACCATACCTGTTCATGAGCTCAACTTGCGCAGCTTGGTCTCAGCTCGAGGTTCATACCCTGTTGGAAGCCCGATCAGGCGAGCGGATGTAAGCATTTCCATATACAATTATGAGAAGAACCTGTTCACATGAAGACAATTTCGAGCAAGCCATGAATATAAACTCTCCATTGGTATTCTTTGATAAATAAGCCCACAATCCAGAAGTACTATATTACTCCAATGACATTAACCCATGCTCATAAGACCCGTAGTCATCCCACCGTTCCAACACCGAACGCCAGTATCATGCCATTCCAATCCATCCTACCCTAAGTTAACAATACCAATGCCAACCCATCCCAACTATCCTCGAACTACCCTTCCATCTGTACATCTGGCTTCTCTTCCTCAGTTGGGTTCTTGCCCATATTTTTCAGGAGGTAACTCCTCTTAAAGTATTCGTTTGGATGGACCAGCGTCTCCAGCTGATTCGCAGTCCATGTTCCGTCGTCTTTGACTTTCTTAATTTCCTGCTTGTGGACGTAGGCGAAGACCCTATTCATTGTCAAAATTGTTCTTCCCGACCGCTGGAATACTAGAGAGTGTAATGGAACTTACCGGTTACAAGCCAAGTGGTACTTCATCTTCTCCTTATCCTCCTTTACGCCTCTCAACACTTCATTATCCTTCACACCAACAGCTTGCAGCAAGGACGTCAAATTATCCACGCTGAAATGTCTATAGGGACAACCATGTGCTTCACCCGGTCCAGGTGGATGTTCCGTGAGGATTTTCTGACACGAAAATGGACTGTAACCGCCACCCCTTCGGTTCGAATCACCACCGACATCACCGTATGTATGGCGGACGTTGTACCTGTATTCCTTGTTGAAAACATCATCTGTGATCTTGCTGAACGAGGACCGCCAGAATATCAAACATTCTTCTAGATTGAGACCAATGCCTTTCAGGAAAAGGGTGTATTGCAAACGGCCGAAGTGCTTGAGATGTGCGTCACGGCGGAGTGATCTGTGGAGGTTTTGCATACAGAGTGGGAAGGAGGATGATAGCGTGTCCACATTTCGGGCTGATATATCGGCCCCTGGGAGGGACGTTGCAGAGCTGGAGTAGTGCGCGTCTGGGGTCGTAAAGTTCTGGGAGAGATGAGTGAGGATGGGTGTTAGTCTGTCGTCTTCATCGAGACGAGGCAAGGCGCGTGAAGTCATCTTCACCAATTAGTACACAGCCAGTGCTAGTAAGGAAGGAAAACATACCTCGAGAGCCTTGTCCAGTCGAGAAGTAAATTCCGCCACAACCATGGACAACTGTTCCCGTCCAGGGACATATGCTTTACCGGCCTTCAAGAATACTCTTCGATTCTCCACCAATTCCGGAACGCGCTCCCAGTCAACCTTGAAATAATTCTCTTCCTCGATCCTGAGAGGATATCCGCCTCCTGCTGCCCTCAACTCTTCAGAGTACTCTCTTCTCTCGTCATCACTCACAGTCTCCCAGTCTAAGTTCAAACCTTCCACGAATTGCTGTCTCTCTTTCAAATTATCAGCCTGAAAGCGTATCCTGAAGAGCGTCGACTCGACGCGCGAGAATCGTCTTCGCAGATCTTCTGTCGATGCGAACGCAAGTCGGAGGATGAAGTGGCTGTAATGGTCTTTCTGCCTCTCGGCTTGCAGGGTCGTAGATCCGGATGTAGATGAGCCAAGTGGGAGGTATTTATCGAGGAGGGGCTTCATGTGCGCTGCTGTTTCAGCGATTGTCTTGTTCCTGAACGAACATGCTTCAATCTCCGCCAGAACTACAGCAGTCAGCTCCATTCTCGAGTCCATTTCGCAGATCTCCTACCTCGCAAACGATCGATAGCCCATTGTTCGAATTGCTCGAGCGTGATGTCCGCCGTAGGAGGTGTGACATAGAAGTTTAATCTGTGCTGGTAATCGAGGTTCTGGTATGTTGGTGTTGCGAACTGCTTCTTCCTGTGATCTAAACCTGTCCTCCTTTTTGAGTCAATTCGATTGAGGTCTTGTCGGATCATGATTGCGGTTTGTGGAAATACTGTATGGTCTACTTTCAGGGCATCCAAGAAAGGATAGAAAGTGGTGTTGGGTGTTCGAAGGAGACGCGATTTGACGCGGTCTCGCGACGCGCCCACGATCCCCACTCAGTCAGCACTTTCAGGGGTCGGATTGACTTTTAGCGAGACGCATGCTGGCATGGTCTGAGCTAGGCTGGCCACGAGAAGAGCGTTTTCTTGTCCACCTGCAGTCTTTCACGATTATCCCAAGCCATCTCGTTCTCACAAACAGTGGTTTGAAGAACCATTACTACCGAAGAAGCACACAACGAACATCGGAGAGGTATTTCGAAGAGTAGCGTAAGCTCGTAAGTATTGGAAAACGCAAGTATCTGAACACCACCGAAGACTTTAGGACCAGGCACACAAACCATACTCAAGGACCAACATAAAGCATATTGCAAAACCTTGCTTCGCCCATCTTCCAGAATAGATTCATCTCTCCTGACTTGTGTCAAATTGCGTTTGAGCCCTTCAACTCAGCGCTGCTTCCTTCACATTCGTCTTCATCTTTCTCCTCGCCTGTGCCGAACAATTGACCGCTGCCCATCGAGAAGAAATCCTCGGTCTCGGGATAGAGAGGATCATTGCATGACATGCCGTTCGAGCACTCTGCTATTTCCTCCAAGGTCGAATCGTCTACTGTCTCGGGCCTGTGCGTCCTTCTCATACATACTCTCCAGATGACGAGAACAGTCAAAGTCAGGGGCACAGTGACGGCCCAGAAGATCCAGAAATTTGATGATACAACACCACTGTGGGGTCTCGGAGGCACTGAAGGAGATTCAGACATCGAGAAGTCGAACATTGACATACTGAACATGGACTACGTCTCGTCAGTTCTTGCCAACAGCTACAAATGGAGGCTTTTGCTTGGGTCGGTACGAACAGCTACAAGTGTAGCAGGCAGGAAGATGATTCCCAGAACTGCAATTGTGGCCATAGACGAGCTGTCTAATTTCGCTGCTCTGGCGATTCCGACATTCATCCTGCTATCCTTCTGCGCGACAACCGAGTACATCTGTCTAGACTTAGCAAATTTTGCGTTCCATGCTTGCGCAAACGCTTACCACAGAGACAAGTGCCTGTGCTCTCTTCTGCAGACAGAGAACTTGGTGGCGTTGACAGCTCGCGAAATTCTGGTCATTGGTCACGCTTTCCTCCAGTTCCTTGGATATCCTCTCGAGACACGTTGTTCGCGCTGTTGGGAAAACGTTCTCATCTCGACAATACTTTATGCAATGCAGAATGAAATTACCTAGACCGGAAGCGAAGTCCAGTTGTCGCTCCAGATATACCAAGCTAGTGGATATCTTGTGGAATCGCTTGGTAGCATCGCGTTGGCGCTCGTAATCCCAGTCCCAAGCATCTGTCTTCTTGACTCCGCGAGTAATGCCGACTCGTGATTCCTCTACAAACAGAAGATGTTCCTATGCGTCAAGAAAACTCAGCTGCTAATGCAAGACAAGGCCTGAGAAGTCATCCCAGGAGTGATGAAAAACAAAGAAGATTTGTAGAGTCAAAATCCGACGCCGGACGAGCAAATGTTTAGTGTGGAAAGACGTGCTTACCAGTCTCCTTCTATGCTCCACATAGAAGGTAATCAAGAAGTCAAGCAGCATTGTCGGGATGAACAGAGGATGTTGTCTTTGCTGCGCCCTTCCCGAGACGTACTTCTCTATCTCTTGCACATCTTCATCCGACAGACTTTCGAACAAGCCGTTTGTGCGCCCAGTCCTTGCGCTCCAAGAAACAGCAAGTGACCAGACGGCTTTTGCATTTGCGCGTGGCGAGTGAGGGACTCGGATCACAAAACCTATCATGCCATCAACCATCCTTCCAGATTGCCAAACCTCAAAGCTTACTTACTCAATTGAGATATCGACCCATCGTCGTTGAAGGTGGAGAATTTATTAAAGTTGCCAGACGCGCCAGCATTGACCCTCATGAAGGGGTATGCCGAAGACAGACCCATAAACTCCAATACCTTCTTGAATGTGTCTTGACTAAAGGCCAGATAACAAGGCTTGATCTCCCGAACTCGGTGTTGGTGATGGCGAGTAAATCTGGTTTCTCATGTCATCCTTCCAACCTTTCTACTTAAACTCTTAGGGTATTCTCACATCAAAGACAATACAACTGTGGATTCTCTTTTGTCTTGATTCGCGACTGAGGTACTCGACCCTGATTCTAGCCAAGCAATCACATCTTCTGCTTTAAGCCTTGTCAACACCCCCGATATGTCGGCCGTGGAATGGGCTCTTAAGCCAAATATGTCCCATTGCGTATTGAGTGAATCATTATACTGGTGATACTGCTGCGTATACCAAGCCTCGTACATTATTGTATCCTAAAAGATACCACTGGCTCGATGAAGCAGGCGAGTAAACAATGTGCGACCCGCAACCTCTACAGATTTCAAGCCTGGTTCAGAAGTTGTGTTAGGTTTGACAGGAAAACTAGGGACGGGATTTCTCTTTTACAGCAAACTAGAAAATCTCACTGCCTCAAGTGGTCGGGCGCGTCCCAGCCTGATGTAAAGCAAACATTTGGGTGGTGAGAAAAGCTGCCTTTCCTGCACAGCTTACCGACTTCTTCACCACGCTCGGGCGAGGGAAAATGCATACCATCTTCCACGTCACACCATAATGCGCGAGATCTTCCACTGAAATCAGCTCATACCGTGTCTCAAAGACAGGTAATCTCAGTTTGTAGCCTTTTCAACAAACCGGATTACGATACATGGCTGGACAGAGCTTAAAATCCTCCCATATACGTACGGCAGAACTTTAACACCAGTTTTTTTTATCAGAAGTTCCTCCAGCGTCAACCATCCCCAGTCACTCACCAAGCACTAAGCCCATCTCTCAGAATTTCGTCAATGTTCCTCTGCTCCTAGTTTCGTACCTCACCAATATACCCCTGGACCTCGCTTAACTTGCCCTCCCCCCTGACCACGGCCTCGCTCACTATGCCGTCCCACTGTACCTACTGTGCCATCCTCATCTCACCCTCTTTCCTTGGGGGCTGAAAGCCTTCGACATGCAACAAACCCCTCCAATACCCCATCCAATCTCCCCAATTAATCTAGATCCCAGACGTAGATCTCACTCATTCTTATCTATCGATACCACCTCTCAAGCATGCATTGCAGCTACAGTACGGTATTTGGCTTTTCCCAGAACCTGCGTTGCGTGCGTTGGTGTGCTTGTGTGTACATCTGCACTGCTGAGGGTCTCGTCTATGAGGATAAGCGTCGGTAGGCAGGTAGGTACCTAGGCAATATGGATAATGAGAATATGCGTCGGAGCAGGAGCCGAGGGAGGCTGTTCGTGATTGTAATTTACTGTATGTACATTGCAGATGTACCTGCAGGTATGCAGGTGGGTATTGAGTGGTATTGAGCCGGGTTTGGGGCAGCCAGGTAGGATGTAAACAAATTGTCGGTCTACCATGGCTGTCTGTGTTACTGTAAAAGGGGGTGCATGGCGGCATCTGGTTGGTGGATAAATGTATGTCTCTCATGCTCTGTATTTTTGGGTTGGGATTCTAAGATTCTTGCTCAATCGCATCATCAGTCCGAGTAATCAAAGACTCCGGAGATATGGGTTAGTTTCAATCTTCCAATGTGCTGTTCTATGAATCAATATTCAGCACGTCACAAAGTCAAGTCAAGTCACACAGTGCGAACAAAGTAGAAACAAAACAGCATTTCGTCATTTTTGGTACGCGAAACAAAGTCAACAAACGCAGGCAGGTTACAGACGCTACCGCTTCGACACTCTGAGCGTGCTCACAGTCGGGCTCTTCGGATCAGACAGACTGCCAGATCCGCTTCCACTACCGCTGGCGCTACTACCTTTCCGCTCCTCCCTCGCATCCGACCACATCGTGTGCTTGCCCGTTCCATGATAGAAGGCGCTGGATCCTCCCGGACCTTCGCTGCTTGACTGGGTGAAGCCGGACACGTTGCTTAGCATACTGGAGCTACGGCCTCGGGTCCTATTCCCGTGCGGAGAATAGGATGGTCCTGATGTGGCTGGCACATTGGCGTGGATGGCAGAAGAGTAGAGACCAGAAGAGGTTGGCGGGTTCCAAGGATAGGCATTAGCATTCATGCCGCCGTTCTCAGGCAAGACGTCAGGAGAAAACCCGGTATTGAGCAAATTCTGAGTGCTGCCATCGGGACTCTGATTTGGCTGATACATAGCCTGATGCTGTGCTTGCGTGAGAGTCTCAATAGCGCCTCCAACTGCGTGGAGAGCAGCAGTTCCGTCTTGAATCTGGAGGTTGAGATCTTGATCACGGCTGGTGTAGAACTCGTGGATCTTTTGGCGATTAAGCCTCTTAGCTTCACGTTCGCGTTCCTTCCTCTGAGCCTCGTCCAGACCCTTTGCGTTGGCGTCTGTCAGATTTTCATGTCTGCCATTGAGAAATGTGAGCCGAAGCTGCTTGGTCTCGCTCTTGTGCTGGAGAGTGCTCAAGTCATTCTTGCGCTCTTCGATCTCACGCTCCGCGGCTTGCTTAGCAGCATTGAAATCAGAACGAGCCAGCTTGTGCTTGTCACGCTGGGACTGGATCTCAGCCTTTGCAGAAGAGTAGCGAGCGGTATCGTCGGTCGGAACTGCTTGGAAGCTTTCAATCTCTTGCTCGAGCTCTTGGGTCCTTTCCTCTGCTTGTGTCCGATTCACAGTGCTCTGTTGGATCTTTTGTCTCTGCTTATCCTCGTTTGGCGTAGACAGAACGCTAGCACTGAGCTTCTCGATTTCTCGGCGTAATAGAGCAATGTTCTTCCTCTGAACCGCGCGATTTGCCTTCAAAGTTCTCTTTTCCTCGGCCAGCTTGTGCTCCTGTGTTATCACGGAGGCCTTGAGTGTTGACGTAGGCGAGCCAGGACGACCAGTAATATGAGGTCCAGGTGAGAGGTTCACCGAAAGATCGGGTGTGGAGGACTGCAAGGTCCGCACGCTGGTAGAAAAAATGAGCGAGTTATCGAGGGTGCTATAGAAGTCACATTGGTAGCGGGAAGTGGGCGCGAGTCCCACTATCACTCCGGACCATCGGGTTTGCTGTCCTGGTGTCTGCTCAGTCTCGGCCGTGGAGTTGATGCGAGTTGGCTGCCATGTGGCGTGGTTGATCTTGACGTAGAACGGTTTAGACGTGTCTATGCCGGAAGAATTCAAGCCCTTGTCCTCTCTACCGCTCTGTGTCTTGTGAACTGGAAAGAAGCTGGTGCTGAAAGAAACCTCATCAGACCCTATGGAAGTTATCCATATCCGATCCGCTTCGGAACTGAAGGGCGCATTTCCTAGATCATTCGCTCCAGTTGTGTTTGCGCCTGCGGACTCAGATGCTGTGTGCGACGTTTCGTACTCTTTCACCATAACGATTTTGGTGCTTGCCAAAGCCGCCCATAAAGGTTGTCGAATGCGTACCTGTGCGCTTTGCTTCTTCTTTTTCTTGAATGTAGCGGCTGGGATGCCAACCGCTAAAGAAGCCGAAGAATCGTTCTCCTGTGTCTGCGTTGTTGTTGTTGAATCGCTACCGGCGTCCAGGACTTTCCCAGCCTCTGGATCGCCTATTGATGCTGAATTGTCTCGTTTTTCCCTCCTCACATACCAATCTCGTATGTATCTCACCACCCCCTGCGTAAGTATATGTATCGCTAAAATGCTTCGAATCAAACCATGCCTCTTACTACGAGTGCCCGAACGCGGCTCTAACGGATCGTCAGGATCTGGCGATGCTAGAAACCCGCTCGAACCAATAATAGCTCGTAGGCCGGAGTGTTGAATCGTAGTCCCGCGAAAATAATGCGATATCCCGATAACACTAAAACACCATAATACATTCTTCATCCCCGCTCCTTTCCCACTCGTACCACCACCGAGCGTTAAAGCAATGACAGTTTGCGCCAGATCCAACGCAATATCCTGAAGTGGACTCCATAAAAACAACCATACCATCAAAACAATCACATCTATCAGGAATATCGTCCCCACAGATGGCGTACCCAAAGTTCCATGGAGGATATCCGTGAAGCTCAATCCGGAAGTGGCTGCGGTCGAGGGAGGGACGAATGTCAATGTAGCGAAAAGGAGGTGGATGATTGAGAGGAAGGTGGGTGGAATTTGGAGGAGGACGATGAGAATGGCGAGGGTATCCCAAAGTGGGCAGGACCACAAAACAGTGAGGGCGAACGACAAAGTATCGTGGTGAACGGCAGGATTTTTGGCAGCATTGACATTGATCTGGCGGTGGTGTTCGAGAGAGGCGGGGGTCCCGGATGCATTTTGGAAGACATCAGAGTCAGAGGAGCCATCAACAGACGGCCTCCTCGAGATCTCCGCTACCATCTTGTTCTCTGCCATGTTTTCACCAGGTACTGGGCGGCGCGCATGTCCATTCGACGGAGGAGGGGTTCCAGGCAAGGGCGGTGTTGAGGAGTTGCTCTCAATAGACTTCGCATGGCCATTAAGTTGACCATTGCTCTTCCGCTTCTGCACTCTCTTCCCGGGCCCTACAAGACCATTCTCATGCCGTGTATCACGTTGGTTCGCAGCACCTGGCTGTCGCTTGCTTGTGGCCGCTCCACGAGGCATGCGACTATGCTGACCCAGAGGGACGTCCGAGTCAGCGGAAGGATGCTGCTGATGGGGACCTCAGCGTTTGGACCTGTTGACGCTCCCCCTATTATTCGTGACTCCGATTGGGGACAATATTTCGAATCGTAACGGTGGTCGTGGAGAGTCGTAACGGCCTCATTCGAGTAATTGCTGTCGAGCCGTGGAGGGGGATGCTGTTGTGGGCGGAGGTGTATGGAGTTGGAAGGTTGGAAGAAGAGGCTTGGAAGTTGAGGTCGAAAGACTCGCACTGCTCGCTGTGAAGTTGCAGTGCTTGTTTTGGCGACTAGCCGTAGTTAAACCGCAGATATTACGGGAGCCGCGGCTGACTTAACACTGAAGGGCTACAGGCACCGCACCAGCTTCAGGGCCGAACGAAGGATGGCCAACACCAACACCAGTACCTAGGTTCGGGGATGGGGAAGAACCACTTTTGCTGCTTGACTTTTACTTTCTTGGGCAAAAGCAGGACAGGCAATTCAGCGGAACCAGGAAAAACTGCGAAGCAAAGCAAAGCGCAGAGGCAAATCCGATCTCTTGTTTTTTATTCCCACTTTTTCCCGGCATGCGAAAATATCGGATTGGCTGACACGGCCATATCGCCCCATCTTTGCTCCACGCCGACTGAGGTATCCTGCCCTGCCCTGCCCTGCCCTACCGGCCTGCTTCTCCACCCCAAGCCTCCCGCCCCGATCAAGGCTTTTCTTCTAAGATTGCAGAGATTGGATGCGACGATACCATGCCCATGCCATGCGCATGTTCACCGTACAACGCACGTCCTATCCTGTGCAGCTGAGGAGAGCAGAATCATGCACGGCAGACCAGTACCGCAGCCCTGCCCTGTGCCCAGCGAGTAAGAACCCTGACTTGAGCAAGATCATACGACCAAGCGGTCATATCAGAGCTTTCGCTTTCTCTGCCTCTCGAAGAGAAAAATCCTCAGTAAGCAGAGCAAATCGAAGCTGTATGCCCTAGTACGCAGTAGAGTATCTCTGTGTCACAAGTAGTGGGTTTCGATGATTCGTCGGCTCTTTTCCGCCAGCGATTTTCATAACAAACGGTTTCTTGACCGGCTTTTCCAAGTGGGAACTACTCTACTCTTACTCATACTGTGGCTGCAAGCCGAGCCGTTTGAGACTAAACTTTCCTAAACAAGACACACCAGTTTCTGCAAACACGCTGCACGGTTGACAGATTTTCACCTTCTTCGGGCCACTCAGAAGCCGAGTTGTACGAGTCAGTATGTAAAATCTTACGAGAAGAGCATGGTGCACAAGAGCTTGACCTTGACAAGGCTTCAAAATCCACTAGAGACTAGGATCTTTTCAAGTGCAGAGTCATCTGCACATGAAAATCCTTACAGAGGCAAGTGAAAGTCGAAAATTAAACTACGGGCTTTGGCGGGGAACTCTTCTTATGCTCATCATCTCCGTTATCAAACCTTATATCAATCAAGGCTGGTAGTTCCCAGCCTCAAGTCAGGTCAGTCGGCTTCCATTTCTGGCTAAATATCCGTTCTCGAGATCATGAGCTTATCGTACGGCATATAGACCGCCTATCTGTTGGACAATCATAACAAAGACATGAATGCTTCATTTCCATCAGCACAAGAGAAGGGGAATTACTCGTCGAAATCACACAATTCTAGCGTCCCCTTGCCCCTCCACATGATCAATTCCTTTATCTCCTCCCAGTAGCACGCAATGACCTCAAAGGATGCGTCGTCGATCCTCAACCTCATCCATCAAAGATAAGCACTGTGATTGCTGCAGTAAGAGCTGCATCTGCATTCGCATCCGCGCATTTCCCACTCTTGCACCTCCTCATCCAACAGCAACAAATTGCGGAGGCTGGCAGGCTGGCTACTTCGGAAAATGACCGGCCCATGTAAGCGATAGCTTGACCGGCACTTGAAAAGCCTTCATGAAAACTCCCGGCCTGAGGGGTGTGTGGGCAGCATTCTCAGTGGACAGACACTAATTCTGACTTTGACGATGGTCGCCAGGGTATGGAATGTTTACTTTCCCTTTTGCGTCACTTGCACACATCGGTGACAGCTGTCGATGATGAAAGCAGAAAGATGTCTCGAGGAGAGGGGATGAGGCGACGATCCTTGCCATCCAATGTTTGATAACGAGTCTGATAACGAAATTAAAGCGCACCGGAGCCTTCTCCTCTCCCCGCATCTGGCCATCAGCAAAAGCCGAATATACCGGTGCATTTGACTCTCAACCCTTAGGAAATGGCATCCTGTCCTATCACATCAACAAAAAGTAGCATACACGACGAAAGCAGCTGAAAGAAATGGCTATAAACAGCTGAATCATCATCTCACCGCAATAGTCTACCAAGTCAAGCAATTAGCGGTGACGAGCGGAGGGGAAAATTCGCGGCTAGGTCTGGCGATCCTCCTCATTTGCTAGATGCACATGCTCGATTTAAGTTTCTGACGTGTTGCTTAAGCCTGTCAGTCAGCGTGCACTTGCCTTGTCCCGGTTGAATGGGAAGTTCCTATGGAGTACTTTCCTCGGCTCTGCAAGATGTCAGCATGGCTTGAACTTGTCGAACTTCAATTTCAAACGCCGTCACGTGCCACAGATGTTCTTTTGATATCATCTGGCAGGCAGCGTGACGGTTTCATACGTCTCAAGGCGATGCGTACGTCCTGAAATGCCAGTTATATCCGCATAGCCAAATGCTGGCTACTGGCTAAGAGTGCTACCGAGGAAGCCAGCTTGTGATAGGCTTCAATTTCGATTTTCGTCCTTCTGCCTGAGGCATTTTGTAAATCGAGATTTGGCTCCATTATCAAGACTTTGGTAACTTACAAGGTCAATCCTGTAAATATATACCTACTATCAAGCAATCTTCGATTATGATATCAGTGAGAGGAAGTCCATTTGTGGAAGATGGAAAAGCATGGCATGATATCAGGCCATGTTACACAAACAAGTTGCCTTTTTGAGATAGACACGATCATTGATCCAGTCCAGTGGGCGCTGGTCTTCTACATTCTAGTTCCACTGATTCAATGCCAGTGGCTGTGCGTCTCTCGCATCCGATGTAGTGGCTTCTCTTGCTTCGCAGCTGATCAGACGCAAGGAGAGCAACTCATTGGGCTTACAACCTGGCTCATTTGAATTGAAAACTTCAGTCTTCTGGTCCCAGGACAAACTTGCTAGCTTCCAGCTTTCTGTGCAACATGCGTTACTGTATCGGTGTTGATTTAGTCTGACTTGGCAGTTGCTACGAGCTCTGGGGGTTCTGAAGGAAGTGGGCAACGGTGATGTATATGGAAAATATATTAGGTCAACCTAGGTATTCGGTCGGAATTCTGCCTTTATTATGCTGACCTGTGAAGCTGTCTCTGGCCTTGAAATATGTGCAATGCCTTGCCCCCTTAATCCAGCCTTCAGATTCCTGGTTCCGATCACAGTGCAGTCACAAGGACGAAAGCCAGATATCCTTCCCAGCAGGGCAGGCGACGTATTGCTGGATCGGACACGCAGCGCGAGAAGCCTGGAATTGAACGGTGCTATGTACACACGCCATATGATCTCTATTGTCGCCCCGAAGGAGTTCAGTCAATGACAAAGAGGATCAACACCAGCATACCGGCCCTGAGACCGGCACTTTCTTACCGTCCCATCCCCTCCGCTTCCCCACACTTCTGATGAAGGTTCTATCCATCCTTTTGCTACTTTCCGTAGACTTGATGAGTCCGTCCTTTCTTTCAATAGCTCCACAGCATACATTCCGTCTTCAGGATAAACGAAGCGGTTGGATAGGCGAGTTTCCGAAGGATATTGAGGTTGATGAGGTAAACGGGGGTGTACAGATAGGTGCAATGGCAATGATCTTACTTGAGTAGCCTAGATTGTTGTAAGAATCTAGAAATGCTTGAAGCAATATTTTGAAGATTGAAAATGCTTCTGATCAGGTTGTTCTAAGATGATGAAAGCAGTAGTTCTTGTTCAACTTTCTTTTGGATTCAAAGACAAAGACAGGAATGCTGTGCATAAGGATTCGAGGGATAAAGGAGCTCCGGACAAAGAATGCGTCAACATATTAAGGACCAAGCGATGCATGTGTATACGATAGAATATTATATTACCCAAGAAGTCCACGGAGGCAACAGATGGAAAGGATGTTCGGCCTACAACTTTCGGTTCTCAAAGCCAGATCTTGCTTGGCCAATCATCATCATTCTCCCCATCAACTAAGCCCTGAAGCCTTAACTCAGATCGGAACCTCCGCAAATCGTCTTGTTGCATATCTCAAGATGGGAAAATAGAATGCGGTATTATGACAGTCAAATGGAATATTTGATGTTACCATGGTTCAAGTTTGGAGTTGATGGGCGTTGGAGAACGGTTTTAGGACGGTTTGCGCGGAGTAAGCTGAGTTCGGCTAAGGTCGTTGTTTGTTCATTTAGTAAGCGAGAGCCTGTCTCTATTGATTTTGCTCCTCAATAATCAATGACCGCTCGATTTCCTCCCAGTGAAAACTCCATAAATATAAACTAATTACATAAAACTAGTAATCCATGGTACTCTGATTCTTGCACATTGCAAATGGAGTGCTTGATTGTAGGAAGCACGGGAAGTGGCATCGCCGCTCGGTAGTAAGTAAGAGTTTTAGTGAAACATCGGAACTTTGCGTGGCGAATTTTTTGAGCACATAGTTAGTTAAATAAGCACTTCTGCGGCATCATTCAAGAACAATTACAGTTGTTTCTAGCAACTGTTCAGGTTGTATAGTGTAGCGGTTAGCACGTGGGATTTTGACTACATATCAGAATCATGTTCTATAAAGAACTTTCCCGAATCCCCGGTTCGAGCCCGGGTACGACCTAAATGCATCGTTCCTAATTTATTTTTTTGTATTTTTTTGCGCTGCCTAGCTGTGTCCTGCTGGGGCGACTGAAGTACCTCTTCTTTTTTACAAATTCCAGCTGGTGTGGATGTCCAGCAACTTATGCCCTAACCGAGGTTATTCCCCACATGTTTTTAAGCTGTCCTGCTGGTGCTGGTCGGATCGCTACTACACCACCCTCGAGACGGCGCCCTCAGAGCTACTTTCACCTGCGGTACTAAGCATCATGACGAGACTGGGAGATTTCACCTTGTTCCGGCATTGGGTCGCTCAATGCATTTGTGAGGTAATCATCTACTGGGAAAAGAAATCCTTCACTTCAATAAACTTCTATCTCCTAGGTAATGAGCTCTTTTGCAAAGGTTGCGAATCTAAATCCTTTAGAATCACATAAAAACGCCGATATGTGTGTAAATATGAAGCCTTATTTCCCATCCGTTGATTTCAATTTGTTGAGAGGATTCATGGTTTCAATTTTTTTTTTTTTTTTTTTTGGTGTTCCGCTGCTTCTCTGCGCATCATTCTTCTTCATCCTTCACATCGTCTTCGTCATCATCATCCTCATTCTCTTCGTAATCGTAATTTTCATACCCATCCTCATCCTCATTTTCATCGTCATCTTCAAGCTCTATTGAAAGCTCAGCAGAGTCTCCCTCCTTCATCACAATGTTCCGACAGCGGGAGATCATGCCATTGATGCTAGCTATCGTCCGAACTGGGGCAACTCTCTGGTGTTCGAGAACCGTTCCAACAATGGTCTTCTCTCCACGATGTTGAACAACACCTTCCAACTTCTTGTTGAAAGCCCTAGCAATCTTCGCGCCAGATAGAACCCGTCCTTTAGAGCGTCTTTTCTCCTTGTCTATCAGTCTGATGAGAAGTCTCTGCTCTGATACCAGCCATCGCTCTTGGTTGGGTTTCCTCCAAGTGACATAACCCCACGCGGGCTTTGCTGGAGTCTCTGCCTCCTACTCCGCGGCTTGTCTTGGCTTATATGTTGGTCTTGCACTCTCACCTGCTAGAATTGCTGTCGTTCGTCGAGTAATTCGACGAGCGGTATTTTGTGACTGGGCTGGAGTGGATTCGCGAGCTTGCTGTGGCAGCGAAGTTGGCAGTGAAATTGTGATATCTTGTGGGCTTTTAACAACAATTGTATCATCGCTGGCTTGTGTACCAGCAGATGATTCAAATCTGAGCTTCTTTATATATCGCTCACGGATGGACTCTATATCGACTGCGGTGCCTCGGCGCTTTCTCATGTCTGAACTCGCAGGCGATTCTATTGTTGCTCGCTTCCGGCACAACTCCATCTGGGGACTCTCCAACGGAGCATTCGGCTTCAGTGCTGAAGCCGAGCTTGCGGAGCATTCTTTTCTTGTTTGCGTGGGGTACCGCTGCTGGTTACATGCTAAGCCTTCGGTCTGGTTACGGGGAATCTCTCCATGGCCTCGGATCTCAGGTATCGTATTCTCTGATCCTTTGTCATGACGATTGGCAATAGACGAGAAAGCCTCGACTTGATAGTTGAGAAGCGTTGCTCCCCGCATGGTAGCCGCGAACTCTGTTGCTGCTTCTTCTGGGTCCTGGTCATGGCCGTGTTGTGAACCTTCGACCTCGGTGTTGGAGAATTTTCCTAGCTCTGTTATGAGGATTCCAGCTACAGCTTCCTCCGAGTGTGACTTGTATCGATGTGGTGGACTTTTGACTTCGTTGTTTGATCGATTTCCCTCGTCACTGAGCCTGTTTGCAACCACTTGCAGTAAGTTCTTGATGATCTCCGAGTCCTCTTGACGTTTTTCTTACATGTTCTTGATGGCCTCCGAATTTTCCTCTACCTTCTTTGCCATCATCTGGACCTCGTTCTTCAGAGATGTAAGCTCGTTGTTTGTGCCTGCGAAGCTGAATAGTCGAACAAGACCTCCTGGCGTTGGTGGAGACGCCGCTGCCGATAACACCCTCAGTCTCCTGCTTTCAGCCATTCTCTCACTTAATAGAGAGGTAAAGTCCATAATGCCAATCCCAATCTGTGCAGGAATACCATCGGACTGTTGTTCGGCCATTGTGACCAATGGCTGCACTGAATTAGGTGCGTGAACCATGAAGGACAGCCGCTGAGCAGCAGCAGTAACTTACTTGAAGTGACTGGGGATCGTATGTTGCGATTGAAATTGATGTTGGCTGAAGATTGGTGTTGAAAGGAGGAGGCGGAGATTAACGTCAAATATTGATGCTTGGAATGGTCAGGCTCGCGTGAGATACAGGTGCCAAGCAGATGGAAGGTGAATGGAGACCACGCTGAGGAGGTTGAAAGAGAAGGCAGCCGGTATGTAAGATAAATGATCTCCTCAGGTATTCAAGTCCTTGGAGCCGAGCGAGAAATCCGTGAGATACAGTCTGGTTGATCGGAGTCCGTATGTTTGATGTGGTGACCGGCTTCTCGATCAAGTTGACAATGTCTCTGCCTTCAAGTATCTGAATGTGTGTTAAATGACACAGCCATGGAACCAGTTTCGGAGGAGGTTGACCATCGAGGAAGTTGCTACCCATCTAATGGGGAGCTTGGAATGAGAATTTGGTCTGCGATCTCATTGTTTAGCCACAGACGATCTCAGGACTTCAGTATCAACTTGACCTCGAGTTATTCTTACCTGGAAAAAAAAATTCGCCTGACCGCCCATCAATTTAAGTGCCTTATAATAGCTTTAATTTCTCGTTCTCCAGAGAGAGACAGCAATAGGAAGTGAGAGTGAGAGTGATCGGCCGTGGCCATACTCCTACCAGGTAGAGAAGGAGGGAAGGAATGAACGGTGTCTGCGATTGAAGGTGCAGATATTCTTCCTCCGAAGTTGTGAAAAATACACGTCGCCTGCCTCGCGATTTAACACATTTACTGGATTGGAATGCCCATCTTTCAGATGTCTCGACGACTAGTAACAATGGCCAACATCCTCAAGGCAACGTGAAATGGATTTCGAAGTCTCTAGCACTCTTCTGACCTCGGTCGCCAAAATCCCAAATGATGCCTCGCGATTCTGAGAAGTACTCCCGCGCGGCTTGATACATCCATGAATACTTCAAAAGTACCTGTTCTTCCGGCCCCAGTTGCGAAGATTGTTGACCGTGACACTGAAGCGAGATGTGGCTGGGTAAGCCCTGCAGCGACATTTGAGCACCTAGCTTCCCAAAACCCGATCACGGAAAGAAGATATATCCTTGTCTACCTGAAATTTTCAACACTGATAAGGGCTCAGAATAATTCTAGAAAAGCCAAACTACATATATGACGCCAGAAAGGATTTTTCTTAGAGACGCCCCTGCCAGATTCGAACTGGCGACTTCAGAAGACTTAGTGGACGGGCATCAAAGTGTGACGTGCTGACCGCTACACCAATGGGCGGATGCCTGTTTTTCGTCATATAAGTCTTATTGAGACTTTTGGATATGAAAGTACTTTGCCAGTTACTGTCTTTGAGTGAGTCAAGACTTTTGCTAAGTGTGATTCATTCGTTGATGCCGCGTTGCTCGCAATCAAGTCGGGCGAGTTTATACATTTATCCTCTACGGTCTAGCGATGCGAGTCATCTCTCTTGAAATGATTATCGGAAGAAACATGGACGTCAATTTATTGCAAATAGGCGTCTACTTTAATTCCTTCTCTACTGTATTGTAAGACTTAGAGAAGGAGAAGCATGTTTACTTGGATTCGCTTAATATTGGTCGCTGTCGATCGAGTGAGTAAAGAACATGTTCAAGCATTTCTCTGCGACCATCCAACATTGCCATTCGACTTAATCCTGTCGCCTAGCAGCTGTATACCCATGAGAAAGAGGAAAATAGTAATTGTATATCTGAGCCAGGCCCGAAGATGGAATTCATACTGCTCTGCCGTTGCGACATCTCGAATGTACCTAGCCTAGACTACTACAGAAAGACTGGCAAAAATGAGGATAAGAATCGAATGAATGCCAAACATTGTACCTTCAACCCTTCAAGTCAAGTTGAGCGCATTTTCCAGGTCGTATTCATGTAATGGAGTAGGCAAATTTCAGGCAAAGCAAGTCAACGCGGGGTAATTTTGAAGACAGCTCGGACCTGCCAGAGCATAACAGCAGGCAGCCAAGACAGAGTCTCAAGAAAAGCCAACACAAAAGCTCAGGAAATCGAACATACCAATTCAAGGTCTGTGGGACGTTTGGTAATAACAAAACCTTTGTCTTGATTATTAGGTACCAACACCATCCCACTTTCGAGAGTCATGTATTCTTGGAGAACAGTGGGGATGGCCTACACTAAAAGTCTGGGGCTGAGGGGTCTAGCGGGGAAGTTTCCCTCATTCAGGATGCCCCTGACAGAAACCTCGCTGCTTTCTGCCCGAACAGCGAGGTTGCGAACTTGCAATGATTTATCGTCTGTATCCTTGCAACAGACAAACAAGTACATACAATCACCCTGGCCTTCAGATCAAAAGGGATGCAGTCTCCCAGCCGAAGAATCCGACTTAAGATCGTCAGCCGGCTAGCTTCCAGTCTGTGAAGAATGATCTGGATTTGAACATAACTTCATAATGTTCGACGAGAAATTCGTTACGTTTACAGAGGGAAATGGACTGCTCAATCTTGTCAACAGCCCCATCATAGTCCACCACGCCGACTTCCCAGGGATCCACATCGCCGCCCGCAACCTCTCCGAAGACTTCTCTCGCGTCACGAAAGGTTCTGCATCACCTCTCAAAATCTGGACAGATCAAAACAAAACAGAAATCTTCGATGGAAAATGTCAGACAGCTATCATTGTAGGCAGCGTGACTCAAAGCCCTTTGATCCAAAGTCTTGAGCGCGATGGGAAAGTGGATTTAAGTGGAATTAGAGGGAAGTGGGAGAGTTATGTTACGGCTGTGGTTGAGGAGCCGTTTGAAGGGTGTAAGAGAGCGCTGGCGATTGCGGGGAGTGATAAGAGGGGTGCGATATTTGGAGTTTATGGGTTGAGTGAGCAGATTGGTGTTTCGCCGTATGTGTTGTTTCCTATTCTTCTCCTCGATTCTCAACAATGAGCGTCTTGAAGAGATGAATGCGGATGACTGACTTGCAGGTAGGTGGTATTGGTGGGCTGATGTGGTTCCTAAGTTCCATCCCGAGATTTACGCCTTGCCTGTTACTACGAGACAAGGCGAGCCGAGTGTAAGGTTTAGAGGGATTTTCATCAATGATGAGGCGCCTGCTCTTACGGGGTGGGTGAGGGAGAATTTTGGAAAGTATGGGGTTGTCTTTTATAAGAAAGTGTTTGAGCTGTTGCTGCGTTTGAAAGTAAGTGCCAATCGACATACCACAATTCTCCTGAATTCATAAAATGTTGATAATATTCTCAGGCCAACTTCCTCTGGCCAGCAATGTGGCCTGGATATCCTAATCCAGGTGCCTCATTCTTTACCGACGATCCAGACAATCAGAAAACTGCCGAAGACTACGGAATCTGTATTTCGACATCTCATCACGAGCCTATGCAACGCATGTCTAACGAGTGGTTCGCCGATAACCCAGATGGTAGCTGGAACTGGCTTACTAACAAGGAGAAGATAACGGAATTTTTTGACGAGGGGATAAGGAGGGCGAAGGGCTGTGAGTCTTATGTTACATTGGGGATGAGGGGTGAATATGACAAGAAGATGGTGACAGACGACCCGGCGGCAGTGGTGAGGGATGTTATTCGGACGCAGAGAGGGATCATAAAGGATGTTCATGGGAGGGAAGATGGTGTTACGCGTGAGTTTTATAGCGGTGTGAAGATAGGATACTTGACAGCTGATCTTGGGTTTAGAACTTCTCGCGCTGTACAAAGAAGTGCAAGACCAGTATGATACTGGAAGGCTCGAAGTACCCGACGATGTCACACTTTTATTCGCGGACGACAATTTCGGAACTATCCGTCGTCTTCCTCAAGGGAAGGAGGCTGAGAGAAAAGGTGGAGCTGGTGTATGTTGTGTCCATGGCCCCCATCTGTTGATACTGACATTTGGTAGGTATACTACCATTTTGAATATGTCGGACATCCGAGAAGCTATAAGTGGACTAACAGCAACTCACTCGTGAGTGAATCCGGCAGTATGTGACGTTTTGAATTTTAACTGTGATAGGGCAAAACGTGGCATCAACTTCAAGAAGCCCACAGACGCAACGCAAAACAAATCTGGATTTTCAATGTCGGCGATATCAAGGCCGTGGAGATCCCGTTAACATTCGCCATGTCTCTAGCCTGGGACATCAACTCCATCAAACCAGACAACTTCTCACATTTCTTCAACACCATGGCCGAGCGAGACTTTGGCCCTAGCTTGAGTGAAGTGGTCGGCGCAGCATCACTTGAATATGACCGCCTAGTATCAATGAGAAAACACGAGCACATCGAACCAGACACCTTCTCCCTCCTTCACTACAACGAAGCTGAGCATGTCATCAGCCGCTGGAAAGCGCTCGTCGAGACAGCAGAAGCAATACACAACCAGTGCCCAGAAGACCAGCGAGCCAGCATCTTTCAGCTCGTCTTCTTTCCTATAAAAGCTTCGTACATTTTCATAGCGCTGCAAATAGCACTCGGTAGAAACCGAATGTATGCCCGACAGCGCCGCAACTATGCGAACACCTTGGCGAAAGAAGTACTCGAACTGTTCGATGCGGATTATAGTCTTACCGAAGAGTACCACTCTTTGCTAAACGGCAAGTGGAACCACATCATGATGCAAACACATTATGGATTCGGAGACACATGGCATGCTCCCTCGCGCGACATGATCAGTGGTCTCTGCTATGTGCAAAGCCGACAGAACTCCAATCCCATTGCTGGACAGATGGGTGTTGCCGTGGAAGGACACGAGGGTGTGCGACCGGGCAGATGTAATGAAGAGTCTGATAGGACACATCCGAGTAGGCGAGATCTGGTGCCTGGGCTCACGCTCGGTGCGATGACCCGGTACGGGCCGGAGACTAGGTGGTTCGATGTGTTTTCGAGGGGGAATATGGCCATTCATTGGACTGCAAGTGCGCCATTCAGCTGGATCACGCTTTCTGCGACGGAGGGTACGCTGGATCCGGGGAAGGAGGACGCACGTGTCAGGATCACAGTTGATTGGGAGCAAGTTCCGGCAGACTTTGATGAGGAGGTGCTGGTTGATATTCATTCGGCAGAGGGCGACTTCGAACAAGTCCACCTTCCTGTGCTGGGACGGAAATGCCCACAGAAATTTTCTGGGTTCGTTGAAGGGGGTGGCTACATCTCGATACCAGCTTCGGCTTGTCTTGTCGAGACTCCATATCGAACACTGGTTGAGGTGGGATTGAGTGCAGACGGATCCGTGGCGCTTAACCCGGCTGCAGACCAAAGGGAATCGTATGTCACCTATGATACCTATGTCTTCACCGACTCTGCCGATGCCGAACTACTGCTTTACTTCAATATGACACTCGATATCGACCCGAGCGATCCCATGAAGTATGATATTGTCACTGATGGCCATTCGCAGTCTCACAGACTGGTAGACGAAGCGAAGAACTCTGGAGAGCTTCCGGAAGGCTGGGCTAAAGCCGTGCAGGACTGTGTGTGGATTAAGAAGCACAGGTTAGGCGAGACTTTTGGGCGGGGAGAGCATACGATACAGATACGATTGCACCACTCGAACCTGTTGCTTGAGAAATTGGTCGTTGACCTGGGTGGATTGAAGCAGAGTTACTTGGGACCACCACCGAGCTTCCACTCTATTTGAAGCAGGATAGCAATATTATTCAAGCAAGGCCATGCAAGTGAGAGTCGACATCTTGAAGTACTCGAATATCAGCATAGAATAGCATGATCGATCTCGACTGGCTGTGTAATGCTTTGACAGCTTTGTAAGGTCCTCGGAACTTTCCTGTCTCAGCCCAATAAACTTATGGTACATCGGGTACAATTTCGCAACACCCACTCATCTCGTCTCACCACCTGTATACTTATGTGAAGTCGAATGGGGCTGAAACCTTTCGCAGATGTAGAAGTTCACTTGCTTACGAGGTAGACGAGAAGCATTCGGATGTACCTTTTGAGCTTCATTCCCGGTCTTTCTCGGGGATGATTTCCGAAAGGGGCTCGTCTGATAGCGGGCTGAACACGTGACACTGGAATACGTCTGGCTCAACACCGGGTAAATGCAACCTTCTAGTCTGGAACAGGAACAGGACCAGGAACAGGCTGATCTCGTCTCGTTCTCGCCTTCTCTCCTCCATATCCACATCCACATCCGCCCTCTTCCTCACCAATCGCTATATTACGATTTCCCCACGGGCACATACCAGGGCAGCAAGGGCAGCACACAGCCTTGATCCATCTCCATACCCCCCTCTCATCCCCATCGTATCCCCCACCTCCCACTCCCAATCCCCCGGACCTTTTCCTAGTCAACTTTGCTGTAGTAAGCAAAGAGACCACCAGGCCCAAGTCCTCCATGCGATAACACTCGCGGCTGGAAGGCCGAGGCCACTTGTCATGCACGTCGTCTGCAATTCGAACGAGCCCGACAAGGGCCCCATTCTACATTCGACCTCTCACGGCTTGATCGGCCCTTTCCCTTCGTAAAGAAACTTCATCTCTTACCCCGGGGCCAAGGGAAGCTTTTCCGCCATCCGAGCACCAACGGGTGTACGTACCTTGACAAATTGACTCTATTCATGCTTCTCATTTCCTACTTCCTTCTTTCTACCTCTTTTCCCACTCTTCCTACAAGTCCTGTACTGCTCTCAGTACATACAACTTTCTTTTTAGAAGGGCAACGTCATAGTCGAAAAAAAGCAATCGACTAACGTTGCATATCGGATACCTCAACTGTTCGAGAATCATGTCTGACCGACTTTCTTATTCATCCGACGCCCAGTTATAGTTCGGCCACGTTGGCAATGGCTGTGGAAGTAAGAACTGGCAGTCATGGAGCTGCCGTCGATGAGAACGCCAGGACTGCAAATGTTCCGAACGCCGCTCCTGTTGCCCCGAGTTCAAATCGACATTCGATGGACGAGTACTACGAGCAAGAGGAGGAAGAAGGAGGGCCATCCGACGATCCCCCCGCATATGACAACCTACTTGATTCCCCATCTCTCCGCCGGAAATTCAATATTCAACCGCGTGAAGATGAAGGCCGCGAGATCCTCCCGCCTTACTCGAGTGCGATCAGTATACAGAATGTATTCTTGAAGAAGATGGAGTTGGAAGGCGCTGTACATAGAGCCGTTGATCGGAACTGGTACCGGGTCGTTGTTACGCTGCAAGGAACGGCATTGAAATTCCACAAGTTCAAGGGTTCGGCGCTGTTTGGTGGTAAGGATGATGGCGGGAAGCCTGATGATTCCATGGCATCGAAGAAAGGGGTGTTTTTGAGGAGCTATAATCTTCAGCATGCAGATGTGGGCATCGCTGCTGATTATCTGAAGTAAGTGATCATCCTAGCATATTTCCCATCATATCCGGATACTCGCGGAAATGCTCTGTGGCTCAATATATACCCCATTTGTAGTCAAAACTCTTGCTAACCATGAATAGAAAACGTTTTGTTATTCGCGTCCGCGCTGAGGCAGACCAGTTTCTCCTCTCCTGTAACAAAATCGAGACCTTCGTCCTCTGGCTTCAATCACTCTTCGCAGCCATCGACCTCGCACCACCCCTTGATGACCGGGAAATTCCAAGGGATCTCAGCATCCCAAGACGAACACGGAGACGTGCCAGAGCAGGATTCACCAATGTCCAGCTAAATGCAAATTTAGTCCGGGAACAGGAGGAGATCATCTCTACCCAGTTCCCGCAATTAGCTGGTCCTGATCCAACAGAAGATCCTGGAGACGCAGCTGTTTCCACGACTCAGGGAGACAACGAGACAGTTGCCGAAGAGACTGAATCAAGCTCCACGCCTCCATCAGTGGACTCTCCATCTCCATCCCAATCGACAGCTAGTCTCTCCCTCCCAGAACCGGAACCATCTTCCACCACCACTGTAGCAGCATCTGTGTCCCGATCAAACCTACTTTCCCGCGCCCGTCACGCGATTCAATCAACCACGCACCTGAACCTCACATCAAATGCTCCGAACCCATCCATAACACCCGAGGGCAAATGGCGACCTCAGCATCAGTGGACACACTTCTACGACATGCTGTACGCCAAACGCTGTATGGCTATCCTTACTCATCGCAGTCCCAGGAAGAGTAATCTAGTGATCATGATGGGCAAGCAGTGGGTTGTCGACTGGGCTACTGGAAAGTTGGAGAGATGCCAACCTCCTGATTACGGGGAACTGGATGGGAAGGACGCGACGAGTGAATTTAGAGTTGGCCAGTCCGGGAACCTCATTAGAGTTTGAGATGCTCAGCTCATTTGTTTTTGTGCTACGGCATTTTATTTGCGTTTTAGAAAGAGCGGTGGTGCATTGGGTGTTGGAGTTTGGAGATGGGCATTGTTTTGATTTGTTTGACATGGTTGGATTGGATTGGATGGCATGGAAAGGAAGGGAAAGGCATCAACGAAGGAAAATGATTGTATTGATTGTACTTGTATCCTACCTGCATACGGAGGAGAATGAGCATTGCATTTTGGAATATTCGCATGACCTTTCCGTACACCAACCATTTCGTACAGCATTTGCACTTGACATCGGAGTGCAAACACTCAGGTTCGTGACTCTCATTCGGCTCGGATACATCCAAATTCCGTCTTCAAGCTGTACATACCCAGAAAACAATGAACCCACGCCATTGGCTGCTGGAACGAGCCTCTTTGGGTCACATCTGTTGTTTTCAGTGTTACACTGGAACAGTGGTACGATACAGTACCAAGTTCCCGAGTCCACGGCTCCCGAAAGCGCCACGATCACTCGTCTCACTCATTCATACGGTATCACTCACCCTAGTAGATGTTGGCTTACGTGATACCGTCGAGCGTACTCTGTATGCGGACGTGCATAGGGAGTTGTATACCGGTTTGGACAACCAGAACGACTTGGACAGAATTGACGCTTTTTAATGTAGGATAGTGGCTTCAATTGTTCCCAGGCTACTATCGTGTATAGATATATACGGCTGGAGAAGAGAAGAGCAGAGCAGAGGCAGAGCGCTTGTGGAATTGGGGTTGCGGAGGATGAGCGATATGAGGACTTCTCCTTTGAAGGCACTGGTGGAGGAAATTCAAGGGAAGAACCTGTTTGCCAGCACGACTTCACACTAGATTTTGCAAGGCCTTCCATTCCTTGAAATTCAGACTGTTCGAGCAGTCTTGAATAATTTTGAACTCGCAAATCGTGAAGAATCAAATGAACCCATGTCCGTCCTGCTTGGTCCTGGTATATCCCACCTAAGCCTCCCTCCTAAACGCCGTTTTCCAAATCTCCATCCAGACCAAGTCAAAGCACACACTCCCCCAGTCGTCATGTACAAGTGTTGTATCCCACAAAACCGGCATGCAGAGTGGTAACACCCAGATAGCCCTCCCATCCATCACCACAAGCACCTGCCAGTGAAACTCAAAGCTCTTCCGCCAGCACCCCCTCCGCCTCCCTTCCTTTACTCGCCAACTCCTCCCCTCTCTCGCCCAACTTCCTTCCCGCACCCTCCAGATCCTTAACCAGCATCTCTCCTAGCCCAAGCAGCTCTTCAATCTCCTTTCTCTGTCTCCTGATTTCCTCGATGAGCGTTGCGTTTTGTGATTCTGTCGTTTGCAGTTTGGCGTTGAGGTGCGATTGCTGCGATTGATGGAGAGGCGTGGTATGTGAGCGCAGAAGGGACGGAGCTGAGAGTGTATGTGGTCTATACAGTGTATTAGTCAGTAAACTCCAAACAAAAGTTGCAGTCCCAATCGCACAACCACCTCCCATCCAGAGCAACCGTTAAGACGCAAATCTCACAGGAACAAAACAGAACAGGAGTCAATTACTACTCACGGCACGACTTTCCCCTCCCCTTCTCCCTCCCCCGTACTCCTCGCCCTCCTCCTCCTCGCATCCGCAATCAAATCCTCCAACCTATTCAAATTCTCCACGACATTCCTCTCCTTTAGAATCGTCTCAAACTCCGCCTTCGCAAACCCCTCTAATCGCCCCACCATATTGCCATGAAGTATCTTGAGTGCGGAAGGAGCATGTTCGGCGATGGAAGGGAAGCAGGTTGCGAAGCTGGGGTAGGAGACGGATTTTAGGGTGTTGGCCAGGGCGTCCGAGTAGAGCTTTTGGAAGGCGGCGGCGCGGGGGCCGGGGGTTAGGGCCACTGGGGCGGTGGGGGGTGGGGAGGGGGAGGGTGGTGTTGTTGAGGGCATTTGGGGTGCGGTTTGGTGTGGAGTGGTAGATGGGGATTATGATTCGAAGTGATGTAAAGACGCTGTGGTGGTGAAGAAGGGGAAGTTTGTTTACGCGATGGACGCGATGAGTCGCGAGGCTGAAGTGTGGGGCAGCCTTGTCGAAAGGCTGCGAGTTTCATGTGAGAGAATTCTTGGATGTCACAATTGCATTTCAACAATGAAAGACAATATTGATCTATCTATATTCCAGGATTTAAGATATAATATTACGGAGTTACACGTGCGAATGATTGATGTCCAGGCTTTAGTGTGAACTTCTACTGAGTCGAATGGAATATTTCCCATCACACTCGTACCTATAGCGAAAGGAAAGCTACTACATAGGTATGTAGTTAGTTTTGTAGAACTCAATTAAAGGATTGAAGACGAAGATATCTAGTTAGATTGAGTTCCATTCTTTCATTATAGGCATTATCGATCATCATCTTGACATCTAGCCTACTGCCTACCAAATTATGTCCAAGTCAAAGACATCCAAGTAATTTTTACAAATGCGACCCAAACTCCGCTCAATGAGATAGCCATCCCACATCCAAAACCTTACCGCTAGTATCCTCAAGTAAAGTCCACCGTCCCCGTCTGATTCCTCTGATTCCGCTCTAACCTCCTTCTCCGCCTCCTCTCAGCAGCTGCCTCCGCCCCATCACCACCCTCTACACTCGGGCTCATAGCACTCCATGTACCGTGGCTTTCCGGACTCCCTATACTCCCAGCTGGCAACCCAGCGGGACTTCCACCAGGCTCACTCGGTCTACCACTGTAATATGCCGAATCTTTAGGTTTCCTACCGCCTGCGAACGGCGGAGCAGGAGGATTTAGAGGCGCCATTGCTGGCGGAGGCGTATTGTCTCTCCTAACACTCCCTTCTCGCCTATACCTCCGCCTCGAAGGTCCAGTATCAGTTCCACTCAAACTAGATAATGAGTCTGCACGCCTCCGTCGTCGATCCGACCTCCTCGCTTCTCTCTCCGCCGCAGCTTCTTGCTCTGTGAGACGCCGTAACGTGACATTCCGGTCTTTGTCTCCGTGAACCTTCACTTTCACGCTCACAGGTGGACTGACGACATCCGCACTAGTGTGTCCACCTCTGCTTCTTGACCGTCTTCTACGGGCTTCTTCTTTTGCTGCGAGGCTTGCGGCTTCGGCTACTGCTGCCGCTGCTGCTATCTCTCCTTCTCTTCTTCTTCGTGAGGAGTGTCGGCGGTGGGGGTGACCGCCTGCTGACATGTAGGCTTCGCTTCCTGATTCTTCTTGATGCAAGATCCCTTGTGGGTCGTGTGGAAGTGGTGGCATCGCTACGGGTTGTGTGACGTCGTATCGTGACCTTCTCGCTTCCATGTCTGTAGCTATTGGTCCTGGTTGGAAAGGTGGCGGTACAATAGGTGGCGGTATGGCTCCCGGGCGTATGGTATGTGGGTCATCAATTATAGATGAGAGTTCTGATGAGTGGGCTATAGAAGGTCGGCGCTGGTGCCTTCGGCCGGAGTTGGGGAATCCGTCTCCTGTAAGTCGAGATGGTGTGGCCCCATGTCTGGCTAGGCGTTCGTCTTCGATGCGCTGTGCTTCCAGCCGATCGAGACGATCCATTTCTTTCCTATCTCGCCTATCCTTCATCTTCTTTGCGAACCAGCCAAGTCCAAGGCCGGCTAGAACACCGTTGCGAGCTTTGTGGGTGGATTGGGGGCGTCTTGACGGAGAGAGCGTAGAGTCATAATAGTAGGAACTGGAATCAAATGAACTTTGTCGACGGACTGGTCTTGGTGTCGTGGGTCTTGGAGCAGCAGCACTGATAGCCGCTGCTGCTAGAACAGGGTCTCCGGGTCCAGGTAAGACACCTGAGTGCCCGGGTCTTCCTTCTTCCATTCTGTGCACAACAATACTCTCGCTTAGGTCGCTATCACTGTGGCGCCGGGCAGCATGTCGTCGAGACGGTGTATCGTGAGCAACAGAAGAATAGTCGTCGTCATCTCTTCTACCCTTCTTTCGACCGAAGAAGCTTTTAGCTAAGCCAACTGCACCAAAGACTGCTCCTGCTTTCAACAGTTTGTCCATCATCCCACCACTTTTCTTCGGCCGCTCTGAGTACTTCTCTTCCTCGATGTAACTTCCACTTCCTCTTCTGCTGGGAATGACTTCAGTTCTCCTGCTGCGACTATGGCTTCGACTCCGGCTCCTGCTCCTATTGCGTCTGCCCAATAATGCAGCAGCTCCAGCACCCAATGCCAACGGACCCAATAGTCCTCCAAATCTGCTAGGCTTCTTGTCTGAGATGACTGTTCCACCATGACTGCGACTTCGCCTGCTTCCACCCACGTATCCGTCAAGTGGTGGGATTGCCCGATAGCACAAGACAAAGAATAAGACGAGCAGGAAGAACATCCAGACGGCGTAAAGGATGAACATCCACTTCGGACTTCCGTAGAGAGTCAGTCCCAAGGGGACCTGAGCAAATCCTAGCAGCGCAATAGTTCTTCCGAGCCACTGGTGCAGAACCAACTTGACTGGCAATTTGACCGGAATCCGCTTCTTCTCTCTTTTGTGTATCCACCATCCTCCTATCGCCTGTACCAAAATCAAAGTGTAAATAGCAACTCCGATTCCGTGATGTGGGTTCGTAAGACTACGATTGAGTCCAACGGCGTTGAATCCGGTAATAAACACGACTGTAGAAAGTCCAACGACTAGTATCTGAAGGTATATATGCATGCGTAATGCCCAAAAAGGGTTTCGAGAGTAGAATTGGGCCATAAGGATGGCAGCTGGGAGGAGGATGAGGAAAGCTATTACAGCAATGATACCGTGTGCTCGGATCAAACTATGGTAGCCAGGCATCGTTTTGAATCGATTGCCCATTCCTAAAAAAAAGATCAGCATATCTTTTCTCACATACAGAAGAGGGTATATACCATTATATTGCATCGTCTCGAAGTTTAACCCCACCAAGTTCGGCAATAAGAAGTTGTTCCTGGTAGAGTCCCATGTGCCATCTCCTACATACATCGTATTCGAGGAATAGGAGCTGCTCCCAGGAGGAGAGAGCCCATCGGTAGCCATCACGACGGCTCAGGGCCGCCGAACGGCAGCTCGGAAACAACTCTGTTATCCTCTCGTTCAAAATCTTTGAGTATATTCGTTGGTCCGTTCAATTCTCCTTATCGATAGAGTCGAAGAATGCGGATAGATTGTAGATCCTCTCTTGTGTATCTCTGGAATGCAGTGCTGGCTCTTCAGCTGTCGTGGAGCACGCAGTGGTGGGAATCTTCCGTTCGGTCGAGCTTATCGGGCCAAGTAAACACTGTTATCGGTTGCTAGGCGATGCGTAGTCTGCCGCCAAATAATCCGCAGGTAATCACACGAGAGTGACCGTATCGCAAAAAGATGAAGCTATTGATGGATTCTTGCAATAACCTTGCGGTCAGGTCAGAACAGCTAAAGATGGGTCGCAGCAAGGATTTGGTTGCACACCCAACTGCTTCTGGTTCGCGGGGTGACGAGTCGACTCTCGATGCTGCAGAATTAGTGTTGATGGCCCGACCCCATGTCAGCAAATCATGGTGCGTGGGCCAGACAACCACCGTATGCAAGAGGCTTTTCGTGCATTTTGCACGGACGCCACGAATGAACACGAAAATTGGATCATTGCCGATGAGTGGTTTTGAGCTCCTCTTGAGGGTTTTGATACTTGTCAGCTGCCTTCTGAATGTCGGTGAGAGGAGACTTCGAATGTGATGGTTTCGGGTCCTGAACGGGGATTCTGTTGTCCTCTGCGCTGGCTGAATGGTGGAGCAGCGATCAGGTAAGCACATGGACATCATGTCTATTTGTCCTCATGTCGCCATATACTTTTAATTCTCTTGTCTCCTCAAGAGGCAAAATATGTATAAGAAGATCATGATGTGAAATCTCGCTCAGCCGATTGGTCAAGTCCTTTCTCGCGATTCTGATTCTTGAATAGCCTGAATCGGGCTGTTCGGCTGTAAGAAGAGCTGATTGGTCAAATATCTTCTACATGTTTTCTTTTAGGATACGCGAGGTTGAAGGGCAGGACTCGATTCTGCCCTGTCACCGTCGGATTTGCAATCTCTGGAGGGGTCGTGAAAGGAAGAGAATGGAAGGCAAGTCGGCCATTCCAGCCTCTGGATCTGCCCTCCTGCTTGAGGGTCTCGTCATTGCTTCACGCGAAGGAAAACACAGGACCGAGGATTTGTTCAGGCTAGTAAAGCAGGAATTCATTCCTATCATAGGTGATAATGACGTACTCTGCTTTTTGAAGATATTTACAAGAAGAAAGCCTGAATGAAAGTATGTACAGAGGCCAGCAATGCGAAGAGAATGGAAGGAAGAGAAGCAGTCCGAACTTTTGAGCAGCACAATGCACACAGCAATTACAAGCACTGAGAGTACCATTGGCTCTGGACCTTGCAAGTCCCAGATGAACAGCAAGTAGCACCAGCCCATCCGGAACCACCGCATTGAGCATACATGGCACCACACTACAGACGAATCAGTACACGCGCACATCACAAAGGTACGAGGAGACTTACGCTTCCACCGGTTCCAGAGGTAGGAGTCGCTGCCTTGCTGGTCGTGACAACTGGGGTAGTTCCACCGCCACCGGAAGAAGAGCCTTCGGAGACAGTGATGGTCGAGGAACCGCTGCTGAAGTATCCCTCTGTGGCAACAATCTGGTAGTTGTGTGTTCCGAGTCTCATACCCGCGGCGGCCCAGGCATCGAAATGTGCCTTGGTATTGACGCTTCCGCTCGAACGCTTTGAGGTGCGGACAGACCAGTATTGCTGGAATGTTGCGGTGCCATCGATGGAGGGTTGGTTGGTGCGAGTGGTCTGGTAGAGGTCGTATGTTGAGCCGTCGCTAGTGATGGATCCCTTCTTGGTGGCTCCAGTGGATGGGTTGTATGTGCCGAAGTTCTCAACAATATAATATTCAATCAATGGGGAACGAGTCCAGCCATACACAGCGAGGTAGCTGTTACCGTTCGGGCTGTATTGTCCGGTGTAAGAGATCGTTCTGGAGTTGGTTAGTGCTGGGATCCGGCTTGACCTCGTTATGATTTGCCTTACCTGGCAGTTCCAGGGTTCCAACCTTTGCCTCCTACGAGATTGCCTCCAGTACCCCATGTAATGGAATACTGTCCTGCAGGACCGTTGGTATAAGTGGCCTGAGCACCGTTGTCTGTCCACCATGAATAGTAAAAGCCATTGTGGGTTCCCGTTGCACTGCCAAAGTTATTAGCATTGTTGTCTTTTGCATTTCTGATAGCATGAAACTCTTGCAAAGGCACAACATCACAAAGTGTGAGGTATAAAATTTAGGATATGCTTACCTTGGAGTTCCACCACGGATCATGAGCTCACTCCGGTCAGTAACATTGGCAGGGTAAGCAAGAACTGTAGAAGTGAAAGCGAAAGAAGTAGCAAGGAAGGTAATGAATGAAACCATGATGGGCGAGTGTGAAAGTTAATGGTGATGTTACCCTCTCCACAACTCGAGAAAAGCTTCTGGTTATATAGAAGTACCAAGCCAGCGAACCAAAGATGAGCATGGATCGTGTGATATCCGCAACTGGCTCAATAATCCACTCCTTCCGATCTGATATCGGAACGCTAAAATTTCCCTGCATGTGGAGACTGTATGTTCTGCACGCTCAAGACTGTTAGAACAATCTAGTTTCTCTACCCCATCTTTTACTGCCTGTATTCAGGCTGAAGGGACATCTTGGAGGGAGGAGATACCAATAACTAGGTCTTAGTCACAGTCCTGCAATTTCGAAAAAGAGAGAGTAATTTTTAGCCGATGTTAAGCTTCAGATAAGTATATCAACCAGATCTAGGACGATGATCTCGGTTGAGCCGGCTCCGATAAACAATTTAACCGGGACCTGGTCAGGGGTGTTTCGGAAGGCTAAGCGAGGCTTTTTCTGGAAACGAATCTCGCCCCTTTCACTTCGTTTCTCACACAGCCACAAAAGCAAATGTTGATAGCAATGCAAGAGACGGTTGATATATTAATCTAGTTGTAATTATGTGCAAGCCTACGTTTCGCGATGCTTAGCTTACCAGAAAACTAAGTATCTCGACTGCTCGCAAGTAAAAGGCATGAGGAAGTCTAGATGAGAAGTATGAGCCGAGGCCCGCCAGTCTGGCACCCACTCCACAAGCTTTGGTATAAAGTTACATTTTCAAGGCCTAAGTCCTCCTTTCATTTCTCCACAAATTCAAAAGACAATCAACTTCACGCACCGTGGCGCTCGATCGGGTATCCTCCAGACCTAATCAAGATTCAGCCTGCCTATACCGAACCCGACTCTTCCGCTTAACGAGGGGTACTTACAACCTTAATACCACGTGGAGCGGAGCCGTGGCCTGAAAAGGGGTTCAGGGTAAACAGCTCGCATGCAAGTCCAGATCATGAGATCGGAGATCTACGACACCTTTTCAAGACTTTACTTGGTGTGTTACGCCTCGCTGATGAGCTGTCCCCGGATTCGGATCATCTGATAGACGTCCTCCGGCTGGGACTGCTGTTTTGCCTAATATGTTTATGCTTGTATGGCGGGGAAGGCAATAGCATTAGCGCTAGTTCTGTCATATTTTTAGTTCCGTTTCGAACGGGCGACTAGAGCAGCAAGTACTTGGGTTTTGATAGAGCAAATCTTAGAAAGTCAAGAGATCTCATGGTGTGTTATGTGCCTAGGTCAAGAAAAGGCAATCATGGAAATGCCTTCCTACGGCTAAATCCGCTCGGAAAGATGGAGATGTTTGTCTCCACTGTTCGCCCCTGATCGAAAGCTTGAACCTTTTTTGTTCATGCGGAACTGGATCGTGCGAAGATGGGACGACTGCCAACCTAGTTTTGCTGAGCCTACATCCCCGTAGGTATCTAGTCGTGTCTCGTTATATATCCCTCTTGCCTCTGGCCTTATCTTTCGCTTCTGCACCGCTTCTGTTTACTTCCATTCTCGTTGATAAAATCTCCATTCATTCTTTCAACATGCATTTGACTGCTGCTGCTACACTTCTCCTCCTGGGAAAGGCTCTTGCTTCCCCAATTGAGGTCGAAGAACGTCAAACTAGCTGCCCGAATATCCATGTTTTCGGAGCTCGCGAAACTACAGCACCTGCTGGATATGGAACTGCAGGCGGTAAGTTGCTCTGAAGCTACTTACAAATGATGGCACTGACATTTTACCAGTGGTCGTCAATTTGATCCTCAACGCCCACCCAGGAGCTACCTCAGAGGCTATCGTCTACCCAGCATGCGGCGGACAAGCATCCTGCGGAGGCGCCAGTTACGCCAATTCCGCTGTGGCCGGTGTCAAAGCCGTGGCCAGTGCCGTCAATTCTTTCAACACCAGATGTCCGAACACCCTTCTTGTCATCGTTGGATATTCTCAGGTGCGTGACTTCATTTCCATCAAATAAGCGATCTTAGACTGACAATTTCAGGGCGGCCAAATCTTCGATAACGGCTTCTGCGGTGGCGGTGATACCAATATAGGATTGACAGATACTTCAGTCCCCATCCAAGCCTCAGCAATAAACATGATCAAAGCAGCCATCTTCATGGGTGACCCAAGATACATTTCCGGCCTTCCATACAATGTCGGCACTTGCAGAGCCCAAGGCGTAAGTTCTCTTCCCTCCTATCATACTTTCCCATTATGTATACTGACAAACACCCAGTTCGCACCTCGCCCAGCTGGCTTCGTGTGCCCATCTGCTTCTAAGATCCAGTCGTACTGCGACGCAGCCGATCCGTACTGCTGCACAGGTAGCGACCAAGCCACTCACCAGGGCTATGGTACCAAGTACGGACAGGCGGCTTTGACTTTCGTCAATGGAAAGCTTGCTGCGGCTGGCACTGGGGGTGGTACTTCGCCAACCACCACTGCAGGCTCTACGCCGACTGCCACCACAGCTCCAGGAACTGGCTCTGGCGCTGTTGCTCAGAAGTATGCTCAGTGTGGTGGTAATGGATGGACCGGTGCAACCACTTGCGTGAGTGGGTCTACTTGCAAGGTGCAATCTCAATGGTACTCTCAATGCTTGTAAGTAGGGGGATGAAGAGATGAAGTTCAAATGTGTGCATCGTGGTTTGTAGATATTTTTATGGTTCGCTGTATATAGTTGAGCTGGGTAGTGAAAAGTTGTAAATTGATTGGTATCTGAAGAAAGGTGCGCAAAGCAGACTTGCCAATTGAATATCCGCCGATTTCCTTGCCCCGCTTCAAGATAAATCCGAATGCTCACAATAAACACATCGAATGCCGTAGCTCTCACTGCTTTGTGGTTCCCTCCAAAGCAACCAATGCAGCAGCAACAAGATGAGTAGATCTGAATGCAGGATAGACCTGAGTTGAGCCGTTCGTCCAGTCGCCTTCACAATTCCAGCTCGCATCACAGGTAGCCAGTGCTGCTTCCGCGGACTTTTGCAGTACGGTCGAGATGTTGGATTTGAGCTCTTGATCGTGCGTGGTGAGATACAGGTAAGAAAGTTGGCGAAGAAAGATAGCCTGTTGAGCGTGAGTGCAATGTACCGGATGAATGGGGACGGAGCACCGGGTGAGTCACCTTGAAGCCTTGCTGGTCCTGGTTACAACTTCCCGTTACTTCGCAGAGCTCTTCTGCGACTCCGTCCGGTGCGAATATGTTGATTGCTGTAGTGGCAATCTTACTTGCATATGTGAGGTAGGATGAATTACCTGTAGCTCGGTAAAGGTATGAAAGACCCCCTACGAGGTGCTGAATTTCGCTGTAAGCATAATCGATGCCATATACGTAGATGACTCGACTTACACCGTATGAATACGACCATTGCGCCTTAGAGACAGTGCAACCAACAGTATCAACTCCGTCAAATACGGTTCCAGTTGCTAGATCTACCATACCCGAGTCTACAATCCAAGTGAACAGTCTCTCTGTAATTTGCAACAGCGTTCCATTCTTGGTCAGGAGGTAAGCGCGTGTGGCGAGAGAGATAAATTCAAGTTGCGTGATGCCGGATTTGTACGTTGCATACTGCGCAGGATCGGTCGACTGATGGATGTATTGGTGAGTTGACGATACGTGCGAGAGGAGTTGAGTACATACCCAGTAGATACCTCCACCACAATCTGGAGTCCAATAGTCATAAACTTCGTCGATCGTTCTTTGAGCAAGAGATATCCACGTTCCGTTCCCTCGGAGACCAGGCATGTAGGTATGAGGACCATAGAGCTCTGCCCCAGCAACGACTGTTTTCATCTGCTCAGTTTTCTACTCTTCAGCTAGCCAAGATGGCCACTTACCTGCTTGCGCATACCTGTTGTACTCTGAGTCCATGTAACAAAACTCGGTGTTGGCTAAGGATTTTGTTCTCACCATTCAACGTCATCGTTCCATCGTCCAACCACAATCGATACAAATTCATGGTCAGTACCAAAGAAATCATGAGCCTTGCCATAAGAGTTCAAGACGAGTGCCTCGCCGACGAGCGCTTTGTACTTCGTAGACCCTGTGTATTTCGCAAAGTCCATATAGGTCTGATCAGATATTAGTTCAGTAAGCTAGCACTGGGACGAAAGAGACTTGCATTGAAGATGCTTCCGCTCTCCCACCAGGGTGAGATGCTTTGGTCGAACAGCCCTTCGGTAACATTGGGAGATGAATGATAGTATTCGGTCAATCTTGAGAGAACCGAAGTGATTGCATGTGATTGACTGGTTGGCAATGGCTTTGATTTAACCCCTGCGAATACCCATCCGACTGCAACAAAGATTGTGGAAAGATACATCTTGGCTTGGTCCCGTCGAGTCTCTTTGCAAATTGAAAGAAACAGAGCGCGAGAGAAAGAGAAAGGAGGAAGCACAATAGTTGAAGAGCTCGCTTTGTCTTATTCAACATGCAGGTACAAGCGTCTGGGTGTATCAAAGTACCTCGATTGCTACCTTCCTTATTGGTATGGTCTTAAGTTTGGCCAGCGTGGCTATCATTGAAGTTGCCCATTGCCGCAACGTTGCGATTCACTGCTTATCGCATACGGTATATGGAGTTTCTCGGTCGAAAGTGGACGAAGTGAGGGGTCCGGCCAAAGGTGGGATCGGCGAACCTGGGTATCTGAGATCTTGAGGACGAGACTGCCGAAATGCTGTGAACTCAAAATGCTTGCAAGGCTTTACCCTTGAAGTTAAACTATATTGGCCACTTGACTCGCAAAGCAGAGCACCTTGGAAGTGGGCTTGCAGGTTTTCAAGAATTCTGGTTGGTGCTTGGTCGGTGCGAACTTCTGTTGAAGTCTAGAGATCATGGTCAATAACCACTCGCAACTTAGTAAACCACAAAAGTTGGGGCTGGAGATACAAGATGCTTATCTGTCTATTCAGGCCTCTAGGAGTTGAAACTATGGGCTGAGGACAAACACATCTCTCAAAAAATTGACATAAAGATGTCTGCGGGCACGACTACGGCCCAGCAACAGAAAGCAGACAGTGAAACAGATGGACATGATGAAATAAACCATAAAACAAGCAAACCAAGCGTAAGGAAAAAGAGTAGCTAGCAGAACGGAGTCTGAAATGAATGCCAAGTGAAATATAATTCTCTTCGAAGCCTGGTGTGCTGAGACTAGATATCGTTCTCTACATGAATTCTTTTCGGCGTCAGCCGTACAACGCATAGCCATTCCGTCAAATTACTCACGGCCCTGAAAGGAAGCTCCGCCGTGAGGCGTCGGTGAAGATGACCGTGGGCTATCTGACATCGAGGTGCATCTCAGCTCAGCCACGACCTCGGCGTTCTGCGAGTGCCCGCAATGAAGAAGTCTTGGGCAATGCTTCGCGAATTGGAATTCAGGTCGATGAATGATAGAACCTTTCCGAGTGCAATGAAGTTTCTGATGATGTTACGAGAAGTTGACGCTGAGGAAGAAGTTTAGAAGGTGAGCATCGTTAGGCTGGGTCTAGGCGGGTTCGAGGCCTACGAACTACCCTGCTGACAAACCACTAATTCCTCTCCCATCTCGTTCTGTCGGTCTGTTCTTCTCTCCATCGACCGTTTCTCAAAATCATCAACAAATGCACTCAAAACCCGAGGCTCGCACATCTCCGTAAAACACTACAGTGCATATGATTTGTGGATCGTCTTTTTTGCGCTGCGCACCCTTTTCCGTCTGATCAATCTTACACTTGCATTTCGAGGCTGCAAGGATCGAATGATGCTTGATTGCTGCTTACCTGTGGGTCTTGAGCCTCGAAGGAAAAGGACTCGATTTGATCGTTTGAAACAATCAAACTGCTTGATTGCAGGGCGCCAGATATTGTTTTATTTTTATGCCTGCTGCCGAGCGTTGGGTCTTCTCAATGTCTTGTATTCGCGTTGTCCTTGCTATCACTGGATGAACCGGTGCCTATCCAGTCCTCAAGTGCGAGTACCGAGAAACAGGAAGCAGCCGCTTCTGGAAACTCGTAAACGATCATCGCAAGCTCAGCCTTACGGCCGATCAAAGGAACAAAGCAAATTCTGATGTCTGCAGCCTGTAGAAAGTGGAGTGTGGTTATGGGTGGTCAGCTATCTACAAGTGACCACCCGCTTACCATCCACAAAATGAAATAAGCGGCATACAGTACAGTATAACCTCATATCCCCTGCCCTTTGAGCCCCATCAAAGCCCTCGGAAAGCATTCTGCCTATCACAGCCATCTTACCACGTTCACAACGAAGCTTTCTCCAGCCAAAGCTGACCTATGGTTGCTGAACAGTAAACGAGGTTACACGACTGCGGTTGCAAGTGTGGAGTTCGCTTTCGTTCCGTGCAAGGCTACCATCTATGTTGACATTTGGAAAGCCTATCCTGTCTTGTCTTGTCTCACGTACCGTGTACTTACATTGGTCCACTTCGGTCTGACAAGAGATATGCCCCAGTCCGAGCTTACCATAGCCATTGTTGTCGCCCGGACTTTGTCCAATTGACCATCACGCTGCACTTATATACCTCTCTGTCCTCATGTTAACAATAATCGAAGTATCTCTCATAATTTCTGGTTCTTGGTTGTCAAGACTATCATACCCCAAGTTTTTGTTTCCTCAAATACCTCCTTGCAAAGTATTTCCTATTTTGACTATCTGCCTTCGCCAAATTCTCCTCAGTCACCATGGCAAATAAGCTCGATGTCGAAGAGGCCGTCTACGCCAGCTCATCTAGAGATGGCGACTCCAAGCGCTTTTCTTCATTCAGCGAGCGACCACCTAGTGTTTCTCGACTCTCACCCACAGACCATTCCATAATTTGTCAATCCATTGGAGCCTTGTCCAACGATGAGAATCATAAAGTCTGCCAACCGAACTCATACATCTATCCACCCAAAGGCCTTCCAAATGGGCTCTACAAAGATGTCGTCCGGTCTAGGACTTTGGCGCAATATGAGTATTGTAAGTACTTCTGCTTTCGCCGTCACTTGACTTGTCAATACTTCTAGCTGAGCACTTATTGACACCTGCCCCAGACTTCACATCCCTCCTCTTTACCGCAGCCCTAATCCTCCAACTTCTTCTCGGCGCTGCCCTGACAGCCCTTGGCTCAACCGACGCCGGTACGAACGTACGGATTACTCTCCTCGCTGCCGCCAACACCGTTCTCGCTGGCCTGCTCGCCCTAATGCACAACTCAGGCCTACCAGAGCGGTACAAGAATGACTGGACTGAGTTCGATGAGGTAGAGATGTTTCTGAGAGAGCTGATTGAGACTGGTATTGTGCAGACGGGATGGAGTAGAGATCAGACTATTGAGCAGTGTTATGCGTTGTATAGGAGGGCGAAGGGGACGGTCACGAAGAATAAGCCTACTGCTTACACGGCGAGTTCCGCGGCGGGGATTTCGGTTGTGAAGAGTGAGAGGTCGGTTCATAGGTCTTAGGGTGGTTGGTGGAGTTGAGTTCGACTCTGGAGTTTGGAGCACCAGGTTTTCTGTGGTACTTTGGCGTCGGTGGATGTTGGCTGTGTGCCATCCTAATGTTCATATTCAAATTTAACTTTCAACTTCGATATTGAAATCGAATACATACAAACAAATCGCTCAGATCCAAACACCCATCCCTGACTCTGTTCACAAACTAGCAATTCCACCCCCCATCCCCAGCATACGCCGCCCCAGTAACATACGTACTATCCGGCCCCAGCAAGAAATAGATAATCCCCGCCATCTCCTCTGCAGTCCCAACTCGCTTAATAGCATTCGGCATACCCACTCCTTCTTCTGGATTCATTTCTTGAGCTTTCTGAAGTAAAGGCGTCATGATGGAACCGGGTGTCACAGCGTTGACCCTGATCTCTCGGTCGCCGACTTCTTTTGCTGCGGCGCGGGTGAGACCAATTACGCCGTGTTTGCTTGCTACGTAGGCGGCGCTACCTGGGAAGCCTGTAAATTTGTCAATTTGACTATCCTTGTTTTATGTATTGCAAATCTCGATTCGAATGGATGAAACGTACCCATCACGCCCTGAATACTCGATACATTGACAATACTGCCGCCGCTTGCCACAGCTCTCAACTCAGCTCTCAGGCAATACATGAGGCCGGTCAGATTAACGCCGATGATCCTCTCCCACTGTATCAGTCAGCCTTAAATTCTCGTCTTTACCAAGAGCAAGAAACCGAGGTCTTAATTTCAAATCGCTTCATAACCATAAATTTAAGACAAATACTCAGATCTCCAACAAAAGCACAACAAGCGTAGCTCAAAGCTCAAAATGCAGTGGACACCAAGGTAAACATACCTCCTCATCCTCCAACTCCACCAATTTCGTAATCCCATGCTTCTTCCCAATCACCCCGGCACAATTCGCCGCTCCATCCAGCCTCCCATGTTCTTTCACAATCCCCGCGATCCAAGCATCGACTTCTTGGACTTTCGAGACGTCGAGCTGGCTGAGGTGGAAAGTACCTTTAGCTTGGGAAGAAGAGGAGTTTGAGTCTGATAGGAGGGCCGAAAGTGTGGTTTTGGCGGTTTCGAGAGTTGAGGGGATGATATCGCCTATACAAACTGTGGCACCACGGGTGAGGAGCATAGAAGCCGTGGCGAGGCCGATGCCACTTGCCCCGCCAGTTATGGCGATTACTTTGGAATTCATCGACATTTCGGGAGGTTTTGACAAGTGGTTGAGGGGTGAGAGTGGATGGTAGATTTCGGAGCAGAATTGAGCTGGGAAAGGAGAAGCAGAAGGAGAAGGTGGGGTAATTGTGAGGGCGTAAGAACGGATTTATATCTTCAGATGGAAGAAGCTTGATCTGCTCTCGTATCGGTGTGAACTTTCATGAGATGAATACAAGGAAGACAAGTTGTGTAAGACTATTTCCGAAGCATCAAGTCTCGTACCTCCTCTCAGACTCTTATTTACACATCTCGCATCAGACCGTCGGGCTTTGCCCATGTGTGGCAGGTGTTACCATTACTGGACATACCCCGCGTTTAGTGGCAGATTGTTGTTCCACCTCTCGAGACTCGCCTCGAACTCGTGGAGAAAATACACCGAAATTGTGCTACAGTGCATAAATCTGGCACAATCCCTGCATAAGTTTCTTGGGCCGAGCTTCAGCCTTCCCCACGTTTCAGTAATGCGGGTCTCATGACCGCATGTTTGGAGGGGAAGCTTCATGAGCTGCTTCTTTGTCTCTTTCAACTTTACCATTTTACGAACTATTCTGCTTCTTTCTTTATCAAGACTTTGTTTGGAATGACCGCAGAATTTTAAACGTGCTGAATGAGCTTGTAAAAGTCACGGAACTTTCAGTTTGTTCTTCTCAAGTCCCAATCCGCTGGAGCCGGAAACGACACAGCTTTGAGAGCTTCGAGCTACCAAACCACCTTTCGAAATCCAAAATCGGGCTTCATGATGCGCTGGACGACTTATGTTTTAGCTGCGGCAGTAGCCGTAGGTATACATGCCTCGACTTTAACACCGCCGGTCATCCCATTGATGGTACGGAATCCATATTTGAGTACATGGCTGGGACATGCCAGAGAAGATCCGTGGGAACACTGGCCAATATTCTGGACGGGACAGGAGGTGGGATTGTCTGTTCTTGTGGCTGTTGCGAAGTCTGATACTGTGTATCCGCTGTTGGGCAGACCGCAGGATTCGTTGCCGAAATCTGGCGAAAGGTTGGTCGGAGCTTGTTCTTGAGCTTGAAGCTGTGCTGATGGATTGTAGCTTCACAGTCGCGTACCCAAATTTTTTAGGAGCGACATTCGATGCTTCTACTACGAACCTTACATACCATATTCCAGCCCCGAACACTTCCCATGATCCTGCCGAGATCATCCTCTCCTTCCTTTCCCCAATCACGCCGACGTCGACTTTACGACAATCAATTCCGGCTTCGTACTTGACGGTACATGTCAGTGGGAACTTCGAGATTGATCTCTACATAGACTTGAATGGGCTATGGGTCAGTGCGAACAGGGGCAACGAGATTGAATGGGAATTGAGCCAGAATCAAGGGTCTGCTAAGACAGGAAAGGAAGGTCTCAAGACGTGGAAGATCAAGAGGAGGATTGAGCAGTTGTTGACTGAAGATGCGGATCGAGGAGAATGGGGAACATTGCACTTTACTGGGCCTGCAGATGTGAGGCACGAAGCTGGAACTTCTGCTCTCCTGCGACAGAGATTCTCCCGGACTGGCACTCTCCAGAACATTGTCGATGATAAGTTTCGCTCAATCATGGACGAGGAGCCGGTCTTTGCCTTTGCGAAGTCGTTCAAGCTTAATGGCACCTCTGCTGCAGTCGGTAAAGCTCATGACAGTATTCTCTTCACACTGGCCCATGTCCAAGATCCGGTCATCCAGTTTGCGTCCGCACGCGGCATCACTTTGATGCGTCCATTATGGGCAAGCTACTATCTCACCGCGGATGAGCTCTTGGAGTATCACTATCACGATTTCAACAAGGCATTTGCGCTTGCCAGCAACTACTCTGGTCAGCTTGAAATCGACGCTCTGAAATCCGGTTCAGAAGATTATAAAGATATTCTTGCGTTGAGCGCTAGACAGGTATTGGGTGCTTGCAGCTTTGCTGGGACGCCTGATGATCCGATCATCTTCTTCAAGGAGATTTCCTCGGATGGGAACATGAACACGGTAGATGTTATCTACCCTGCTTTCCCGTTCTTCTTGTACACCAACCCAAAATGGCTTGCCTACCTTATGGAACCGTTGATCGAGCATCAGATGAGTGGACAATACCCGTAGGTTGCGCGCAATTGTATTATTAAATTTCTTGCTGACAATATGGAAGGAATGATTACAGTATGCATGATCTAGGAGCGCATTTCCCAAACGCAACGGGCCACCCGGAAGGCAGAGACGAGTATATGCCTGTTGAAGAGTGTGGAAACATGCTTATTATGGGCCTGGCCCTGGTAAACTCACTGAAGTATGACACTGAGCCTGCCAGTATTTGGTCTGCTGCCGGAGATGATACGCCTTTAGAATCCAGCCATGGCTCATTCCCACTTCACGTCAACGCCGAGGGCATGGATGACACGTTCGGAGGACCCATTCAAGCCAAAGGCGAGAAACAAGCCCGGCAATGGATTCAGAAGTCCTACAAACTATGGAAGCAATGGACCGGCTACCTCGTCCGGGAAGCTTTGATTCCAGCAAACCAACTGTCAACAGATGATTTCGCCGGCTGGCTAGCAAACCAGACAAACCTTGCCTTGAAGGGTATTATTGGGATCAGAGCAATGTCTGAGATCTCAGAACTGGTAGGAGAGACCAAGGATGCAAAGTTCTACCGAAACATATCCGAGGTTTTCATCAAGAGATGGGAAGAAGAATTTGCTATTTCGAGAGATGGTACCCATGCCAAACTTGCATACACCTGGTATGGCAGCTGGACAACGCTTTACAACTTGTTTGCGGACTCGCTCTTGTGCTTCCACTTGCCCTCGAGCTCGAAAGTGGAGATCGCCAAAGGACAGAAGCCGCTGAGTGTACCAAGGACGTCAAAGACAGCTTTTGTAACGGAGAAGATATATAAAATCCAGAGCGACTGGTACCACAACGTCCGTCAGAAGTATGGACTGCCGCTAGACAGTAGACGTCTTGCAGCCAAAAGTGACTGGGAGTTTTTCGCAGTTGCTGTAGCTAGCAAACAGGTCCGGGAGGAGGTAGTCCAGTCCATTGCCTTATGGGTGAACGAGACATCAACCGGTATGTATCCCTAAATCTGTTTGTACAAGCACTAACTGGAGTAGATTTGCCGTTGACGGATCTGTACGAGACTGAAGGTACTGGAGGATTTGCTATCCACTCATTTAAGGCAAGGCCTGTTGTCGGCGGTCACTTTGCTTTCCTAGCCCTGGAGAGGGCGTGTGGTGGGAAAGCGGTTGCTGGCTTGAGCTTCTTGGATGATGTGCCGGCAAGAGAACTCGATATTCCCACTGGGGATGGGAGACTCGATGGGGAGCTGTAAAGTTGTGGCCGTTGCATTCATTGGAGGCGCATTTGCGAGCATGTGCATGGAGCTTGACGTAGTGCGAATCAAAGTATTCATTGTATTACAAGAAAGAAGAGGCCTGAATTTTGCTCTCCACTTCTGCAACGCAGACTTGGATTAGAATTCACCGCGTCGCCACGTGACGGTACGAGATGAGCATGTCGTATGAAGTAGGTCACCGCATCAAAATTTGGTAATAATGACGGTGAAACGTTCACAAGCTTTGAACAGATCTCATAACTTTCAGCCGCTTGCATTAATAGAATTGGCACTTCTCGCCCAGCCTCCCTTGGTGAAAGACAGGAGTGCTCGGTCGCCGCTTCTTTCAGCTGGGACTGTGCGCTAGCCCACTCCTGGAACTAGCGCAAACTCACTAGCGCGATTTTCCATTCTGAGCCGACATATTTTGTTCCAGCTAGATCTCTGCAACCTCGAGACTCCAACACCTTCATCACCACCTCTCCATCCTCGATCTTTATCGAGACCATCCTTTCACACACATCCAATTCAAGAGCTGATACCTGCTCCTGTATTGAACGACAGCCCAGATACCTTTCCCAAATACCCAGTTCAGCCCTTCGCTTTACCCCTTCGTTGATCTGACAGCCTGCTCATCATGGCTTCCATGGATTACGAGAACGAGAACGGAACCCGCTATGAAGGTATGTTACGAGATCTCTTTTCTTTCTAATCTTCTTCGCAGCTCTGCCAGCTCGAAAGATTCAATGCTGACTCGAATCTGAACGCGTAGATGAGGCTCCAAGATACGAGCAGCGTGATCGCTCTGCATCACCTCGCCCGACCCGTCGCGAGTCTCCTCGAGGAGGCCCTCGTCGCTCCGCATCTCCCAACGGTAACGGTCATGCCGACAGCCGGTCAGTACAACATCTGTCTATGTGCTTTACATCAACTAACGCATACTAGTGGTCCTCCCGCTAAGAACGAGCGCGGCCCTCCCCAAGATGATGGCGCCATCAACCCTGGTTCCAACCTCTTCGTCACCGGTATTCATCCTCGCCTCTCTGAGGCTGAGGTGACCCGTCTCTTCGAGAAGTATGGTGATGTCGAGAAGTGCCAGATCATGTTGGATCCTCATACAAAGGAGTCGCGTGGCTTCGGTTTCGTCAAGATGGTTACTGCTGATCAGGCTGATGCCGCCAAGGAGGGCCTTCAGGGTGAGGTTATTGAAGGCCGTACCTTGAGCATTGAGAAGGCCCGTCGCTCCCGCCCTCGTACACCAACCCCTGGCAAGTACTTTGGTCCACCAAAGCGAGGCAAGTATCTCCTACTCCCCCTATCTTACACAATTAACTAAAACAACAGAAGACGATGGCAGAGGACCCCCACCAGGACGTTATGGCGAGCGTTACGATGACCGTCGTCGTGGAGGTGGAGGATACGGTGGACGTGATTACGACCGTGGCTATGGCGGACGTCGTGATGAGCGTGATCGTGGATATGGCAGAGACCGTGACGACTACGCCCCTCGCGGAGTCGACCGTTACTCACGCGATGACCGTTACAGCCGTGGCGGTGACGACCGTCGTGGAGGAGGCGGTGGATACGGCGGAGGACGTGACTATGAGAGAGGCGACCGTGGCTCTGCTAGAGAAGCTCCTCCACCAGCTGCTGCTTATGGTGACCCAGCACCTCGCTCAGAGGGACGCGAACCATACGGAGGTAGAGGCTACGATGACGAGAAATTCTCCCGTCGCGAATATTGATTGCTGACCAACATAGGTGGTGAGCGCCCTGCTCGTTAAATTCGTACGATCTCGACGAGCACGACAAGAGCTTTGGATCTGCGACTTTCATTGATGCAGGTGCACCTCCACTTGTGCATTCTCTCTCATTTGTCTTCACATCATGGTCCAAAGCTTCGAGCGGCGGAAAATGCAAAAAGCAGGTGTCTACTACAGTTTCGGCGGATACAAGCGAATTTCGAGTCTATGGATGCCTTTCTACGGATTGCTAGGGTTTTCTTTTTGCTTTGTAATCGGTTCTATTCGGCACGAAAATTCGGTCAGTCAGTCGGGCACAGAATCAATCTCATCTAGGGGATTGCGGTGTCATTCCTGGAAAAGACATCTGGTTCTTTCACGTCTCGGTCAGCCCTGGCCTTCAGTCAGCACATCATGTCCCCTTGTACCAATATTGCAGCTTGCGCTGAGCTCTTATCACGTTTCGGCTTTCGCTATGCCTTTCGAAGCTGTTCGACTTCGTCGTCTTTAGTCGCCAGAGCAAATTCGAAAAGCACACAAAACTTTCAACCGCAAATTCCGTGATCAACAGTCTATATCGCTTCCGAACAAACACTAATCAACAGCCAATTTTTCCAACGTGCTCGCTCATTCACTCAATACAAGAGACTCGAAGCCTGTCTCTTTCGATATATAATTGCCAATGCCAACCTCACTCATTCACTTCCGCCTTCTTGCGCCATAATCCTGTCTAGGCAACTCATCGTAAACACTTCTTCAATCATCCTCGGCCAAGCACATCATCTATCAAATCACTAAAGAATCGCAGTCAGAGCCAAGCGTATTCGTGCTTCGTGCCCTCTGGCGTGCAATTCAGCGCAATGCAAGGTAACGCCCCAAGTATGCCTGATATGATGGCTGATAAGATGCCTTTCTTTGCAGGTATGAATTGTGTTGGGTTTCTGGCTGCGGCAAGGGACTGTGCCGCCCCATCTGTTTTTGGAACCGACTTGACATGGGACGAATAACCCGCCTTTGTGCTATACAAATTTGTGCTCAATATAATTAATATCTAGCCTGCTTGTAGTCGCGTGGCATTTGTGCATGTGCCTGCATGCGAATCAAGGAATGCAGAACGTGTGTGCAACGCATGCATGGCAGGAATGCAGGACATTATTTGCATGGCCAATTTATTGATTGAGGCGGCTGTGGCGTCCGCCTCTCGCAAGGTCTGTGTGGTGAGACAAAGGTAGGGAGGGTCACGGTGTTGGATGTTCGGTCACCCGATGCGATGGCTGGTGGCTTGAGCTTCATCCTCATCTCAGAAGAGGAAAATTCTTCTTGCTCTTGGAGAGGATGGTCGTTGTTATGTCGAGTTGTCGGCTGATAGATATGTTAGCTGGTCTGTAGTACTAATAGATATTGACTTTAACCACAACGTCTCTTATCTCAAGAGGTTGACATGACTTCCCGTCCATACAGACCGCCGAGCCCAAATCTTGAATAAACATTGTGCCATGTCATGTGGAGAATCGAGTATTAATTGTCTTGGATGGTATTCGGTCCTTGTCATAGTCAAAATACACCACCACCTCGACTCCTTGTTCAGGTATGCTCGTAGTGGTATCTAGTCACGGCCTCGAAGTCACCCACAACAAGACCTCACCAGTAGATTAAGCAACATGTGAATCCTTCTGCTTCGTTTTATGTCTGAGAATTACCATTCGTTCATTCATTCGGGGCTCATTGGCTTCTAATCTACAGGAAGTATCTGTCGTCGATGGTACAGATGGAATCGGAAGTGCGACTGGATATGGAAATGCAAAGTGATGCGAAACGAAGCAGATCAGCGCCGCAGGCTGTATGTGTGCAAGGGCATCTTAACACAACAACAAAAATCAAAGCGAGACAACACTCCTTCCCTCCTGACTCATGTCCCTCCTTCCATGCCATCCCCATCGCTGTTGCGTATCACTCCGTGGCTTGACCTCGTTGGGAATGCATTTGATAGCAAGAGACGCCACGGTGATAAGCCAGTATCATCCGTTCATCGCAGAACAGGAACATCTCAAACCATAATGAAGAGAGACGTGAATGCAACTGCAAATATGTGGAGGCCCAGGAAAGTTCGATCTTTCAGATCCAATTTCCTGATAGTGGTCTGGATGCTCTCTCGATGGCATCGCCATAACCTTCTCCAGGAAGATCACCTCCAGCCGTTGGTGTCTTTGCTTTCTCAAACCAGTGAGCTGGTGTTGGCGGGCGCTTGTTCTTGAATGCCGTAGTACCATTCCCACTTCTTTTACGCCTAGAGCTGCCGTGATAGTTCTCATCCTCGTTGTCATGTTCGTTTTCAAAGACGTTGCCTTTCTCCTTCGCTGCATCCATACCAGAGCCCATGCTCGTATCTCTCGACGCGCGCTTCTCTAGTCCGGGACTCCAGAGTTTTTGTACGCTGCCAAAGCGGGGGAGCGTTTTGACGGGTGATGGGGTACGACACATCCATTCCGACTCCGAGATTGTCATGGATAGGGTGTTCTGGCTTGTATTGAATGTAGGTTGGTCATTCTCGTCGACTAGAGCTTGGTCTTCGTCGTCAAGAGTCTGAGCTGGTGTGCGTGACGGAGCTGGACAGGGCGAGTAGGATGGGGAGTGAGAGTCGTAGTCTGGTGCTGATTTTGAAAGGCGTTTGGCTGGTGACCGGCGTGTTTTTCGAATAGTAATATTGGCCATTGAGAAGAGAGTTTTAAGTGGTGGTGAGGCGATGCCTTGGCGCTTCGATTTGGCCGGGTTAAGTGGTGGGATTGGGGAGGTGATGGCATCGTTGAGGCTTGGTGAGGCGGGAAGAGGGGACGGTGATGGCGTTGGAGTGGGAATGATGGGTGAGGTTGTGACTTCGACTTTGGCGACTCTTAAGACTGGCTGTGGAAAGAGTTAGCTGAAATCCGGGAATGGTACTGCGGAAATGAAAGTAGACGGTACCTCTGGTGATGCAGTATCTCTTTCAACATACGGAATAAGAGAGGCAGCTATTGAGGGAGAATGAGAGATTCCAGACGAGCTTCTCGAATGGCTGTCATTATCATCTCTCTGGCGTCTCAAAGAGCTATCTCTTGTCGGGATCTCTGGCAATGGACGGTTCAGAGGACCCTTGAATCCGTTGTGTGGCGATGTCGGCATGTCAATTACAGCAGCGGAGAACCTTGAAGTAGGGACTTTGGGAAGAGGTCGACCAGAAAAGAGAGGGGCTGTTTCAGGTGGTATGGTGAAGCTTGATCTACTGCCGTGATCGCTTGGAAGACGCTCTGGACTGTCGTCAAACACGGATGTCAACCATGGATCATTAGAGATGATGGAAGACATAGAGCGCTTGAGCTGTTCGATAGCCTCCCTCTCTTCTTCGTCCGTGTCTTCTTCCAATTTGGAATGTAGATCTTGCGAGGCACCGTTGAGGGAGAGGATGCTTGGAGATGCTGGCAGAAGGGTTCTTGGGTGGTTGTCCGGAATGAGTTGGAGGTTGATCAAGTTATCCCAAGTGCGATAGTGGAATTTGAATGTTGCGAAGGGACTGTCTTTGGGATCTTTGAGGTGCCAGTCGTAGAACTTTGCTTCTTGAGGCTTGTCGAGGAGTCCACCGCTAGGCATACTGGATTGTAAGTTAGCACAGGCTTCCAGATCTTGTTGTAGTCTTCTCTGCAGTCGGCAACCTTAATCTTCTGAAGAACAGCATGACAAGATATCGACAGTAAAAGCTTCGCAGCTAAAGACTAGTCCCTAGGAGTATGCTTACATGATTCCATAATCTTCCTGGTTCTTGAAGTCCGTCGGCTTGGGAAGTTTTTTCTTTCGTCCTCTGGATCTGAACACCATGACCTCAATCAATCCTCCATCCTTAGCAGCTGATCTCTCTTTGTCCTCGTATCCAAATATGAACGGACGCGCCTCAGCCCCCATATTGCGAAATACGGTTCCCTCGTACTTGTAATTCCATCTATCGCTAGGTTCGAAGAGCCCTCTCATGACCTGACCGCTTGGCTTCGCCTTCGCATTCGTTCCCCAGGACGTAATATGTCTGCCATTCATGAAGAGCTTGAAGTAGAACCATTCTGAGTGGGTCGCAGCTTCAGCGATATTGTATCGCATCCAGAAACGAGTAGCTGAAAATGAATCAGCAACAGCGCAACGCAGGACATGTATTGGACATACCTGGCGTTGATGGAATGTACACCGAGACCACTGACTGTCTTCCAAGCAGACGGTCAGCCTTGCTGTCGGAGGAGGCAGAAGGTGGTGTCCAATCTGCATAGGCTGTGGTGCCTTTGCGCACATCGGGACTGCGATACGTGAATTGCGAGCTTTCGGGGTGCGGGAACTCTGGGTGCAGCTTCAATTCCAATTGCGAGACCACCGAGATCTTGATACCTCTATGGATAGGCATGTTTGCGGTAGATCGAAAGCTGCCTCTGTGGTGTTGTCAGATCGCGTCTTTATTTCGAAATGTTGTGCGGGCTCGAATGTCAACATGCGTAGTAAATAGATGTGCTGCCTCGCTAAGGAAATTGGGTAGCCAGAACAGCAACAGACAAAACCGAACAACCCTGGCTTTTGAGCGTAGACCTTTACTAGTTAGCTGGCTAGTAAATGTTCTTTCCTGACATCATCTCTGGACTTCTTACAGGCATACCTTCGTAATGCGGCGCGGCCTTCCGTAGCCGCTACGTTCAAAAACCAGAACTCTCAAGGATGAAGCAAATTATCACCGCGACTTACGTGAATACTGGCATGGATATACTAGCCGATCTGTTTCTAAGTAGCTGCAGATAGGCCGAGAATAACATTCTTATGCTGCTATTTTTTTTTGCAAGACCGGCACGATAGGCTGTTGTGAATTTCCGTCTTGAACTGTGATGAGGACCTAGAGGGTGTACTTCAGCCAATATTGTTTTATCATTCTGGAAGGAGATCCCAAAGAAGCTTGACTAGCAATCTAGGTTTGAGGCAAAGAGAAATTGGAAGGAGAAGCCCAAAAGTTGCCGGAAGACGTCCTGATCTATCTAATTCCCCAGCGTAGGGAATACCGAACCTTTAGTTTCATCCATTCTTTTGCTGATTACAGGGGAAATTTATGCGGTGGACTGCCTACTACGACCCTTGAGGAAGCTCCAGTGTGCCTCCATGCCCTCATTGCTCAAGACAAGGCCTGGCTTGACCTGTTCGCATCGCAATAGCACCAATCACAAGTCAAACAACACACCGGCTTCTTTCCATGGTGTCACATTTGTCCTTATGTACAATCCAGCCCATAAACCATTGCTATCACCACGCTTATTTGCCCAAGACAGCTTTGGTATCCTCGTCCTTGTCTATCAAACCTAGATTTCTTATCGATCCGGCCTTTGGCGCATCGTCTGGATTTGCAGCAGCTGCTTTCCGGTATGCTTGTTGTAACGCTCGTACTCTCGTAGCCTGATATTCTGGTCAGCGTATATCCTTCGCTGCATTTGAGCTCAATCATTCCAAGCTCCACACACCTCTTTCTTGTGGTGTAAACACTCATAGTAATCCTCCAATACTGGCACACATTTCTTCTTTCCTGAGTCGTCGTCGGACGTGGTATTGACGACGTAGCAGGCTAGGACCTCTTGCCAGAAGGGGAAGCACCTCGAAGTTCCTGCGAACATTATTAGCAATTGACATCCATGAGGGGTTCCGTGCTGTTGACAGTAGCTAGAGGGGGGGGAGGCATCGGTGATTGAACAAGTGGTGCTGATGAGGGAATTGAAATCCTCCTGAGCTTCTGTAAAGCGCTTGGAGCTTCGCAGAGCTTTAGTGACATACCTCCGTTGAGACCGAAGCCGGAAGACATCTTGTTTGTTCAATTCGACGTGTTTGGCGTTGATTCGGAGTGATGTGAGGTTCAACTGCTACGGGAACATTGGCGCTAGTAAATGGCTATTGCTTACATAAGCCAATCCCGAAAGTTGGACAGCTATGACAGCTCTCTCAAGAAATCCATGTTCTCTGTTCCTTTGCGCCCATGAGCATATGTAAGATATGGCAGAGGCGGATATTTCTCCAGCAAAAGCTGTACTTCTCGCAGTTCAGCTAGCCACCAAAGGACAGATTCCAGCACTTCGACAGCTCATTTCCCTCCATCGCAAGACCCTACATACCGAACTCGTGCTTCGTATACTTCTCACCTACCTGCCAGAAAGTCTTGATTCCTCCGATTATGTTCCCTTTCTCAAAGATATTGAAGCTGGAAATGGGTCTGGGGATTCAGAGGAACCGCTCGATACCGCTTCCGTGAGCGAAATCAGTGAAGGAGATGCGAAGAAGAAAGTCAGGAAATTACGACTCGTCCCTCTACTATGGCCAAATGCACCGGAAGATGCGCCGACAGACCCTTTCGTCCTCTTCTTGATACACCGATCGTTACGGATCGATCAAAGCACTGGCCTGATCACTCAACTACCAGAGCTCCTTGTTCCTTTCCTGCACCGTTCCGGTTATCTGCGAACATGGATGATATCAACGATCCTTCCCTTGATACGGCTCAATTACGAATATCATTCCGACGAAGGTACAGTCCTGACAATACCAAAGTTTGAAAGTCTTGACGATCATTCTGGAGTTACACTATTGCTTTCACAGACGGGTAAAGACCAGACCAGCTACGATAAAACAGTTGGACGAGATCTGAAGGGTTTAACCGGACCATGGATGTACGGAAATTCGAGAACGAAGCGGAGGAAACTCCAGAAAAGCTCGACACTAAGTCTACAAGCCGTTGAGTCTCTGGAAGAACCCTCGGCAGCGGATCACAAATATTTGGGGTGGGAAGAGGTCTTCAAATGGATGATTGATCAAGCTGGGACTACGTGGCGAATAGTCGTTGAAGGTATCGAGCAGTGGGATGGGCCTGGCGATGTTGATCTTGGAGGATATGAAGATGGGACCATGTGGTTGGACGAAGACGATCAAGAACATCTGGAGGCAAGGTTTGCCCGGACAGTACTTGCCACAGCGTATCTTATCTCTGAGGAGTCACAGGACGCTTTGGATGGTGTCCAACGTATCCTCATGCGAATCATCGAGCTGCTGGACCAAGACAGGATACCGACATTGCAAGCAGCTTGTGCCCTACTTACCCCGGTTCCAGACCTCGACGGCAGTGGTTTGCTCTCAGCTAAAAATGCTCCATACTTGCGAAATGACCTCCTAGATGATCATAATCCGTTGACCTCCCCAAAGGAAGATTCGATCAAACTGCTCCATGCATTATTGATCAGCGCATTCTTGTGCACCAGAGCAAATTGCCCGCTGAATATCAGACGGGCGGGTGAATTGACAATCCTTCAGGACGAGCATGAACAAAAGCTTGCCTTCACCAAGTTGATGCATCATCTTGCCAATGGTCCCAAAGGAGACGACAAATACTGGATTAGAACCAGGAATGAGATTTTGTGGTTACGAGGTTGGGGCGCAGAAGAACTTACGGAAAACTCCGATGCCGTAAAGGGAAGGGGCATTTTTGGACAGCTTGCCAAAGAGTTTGTTGAGGTCGAAGTGCTCAAGTCGCTCCTTACCAACACCCGTGAGTCCCTCCTTAGCATCCTCCAACTCGACACTGACATCAAGTCAAAGGTTATACACTTGCGCGGTCCATCTATGAGGTTGCAATGGATCCTCCTTTGTCTAAGGAGGTGCTTCACGATGCTGTAGTCTCCGCCGCTAAGAACGCATATGACAACGCGACCAACGCAAATAAGACACGCGGCGGACTTAAGAAATGCGACGATATGTGAGTACCATGCTGGTCAAATATCAGGTCAATACTGACACCGCGATTAGACTGCAAACATTCCCAGGCACTCTGAAGGGCTCAGCTGAGTATGAGGAAATGGAGTACTTGGTCCGAGTCACGCACGAAGTAGGAAAATACCGATTGGTCTTCAAGCAAGGAGAACCATTTAGGCCAGTAAATCTCCGCGTACATAGCGATCCAATTTCCATCATTGGCAAGATCCTCGACCAGAACCCGAAGAGCTATACGCAAATCGGGGACTTTCTTGATATGGGAAGGAACATGGTGTTGGCTGGCTTGACGAAAGAGAAGGTTGAAAGCGGGCAACCGGCATTGTCTCAAGCAGAACAGAAAGCAATTGCCGAGAAGCGCATTGTCAGCATGTGTATTGATGCCGCTCTTGCTGAGGACGACTTCGAGACCGCATACTCATATGTCGTCACACGTCTCAAAGACATCGGGGGTCCAGCACATGCCAGGTCACCCGATTTGGAGCGCAGAAAGTCGGGGCTGTTTGCAGAGGCACCACCAAAAGTGCTTGATGATTGGTCTTGGCGAGCTTCACTTCAAGCTGGGAAGTATGAAAGGACAAGCAACACCGTCAAACCAACCCACCTGGGCAACACAAGCGGAAATGTCGAAATTCGTCACCTTGAGCAGCGTATGGATTGTCTATCACAGGCATTGCGACTAGCTCCAAAAGCGACCTTGCAGGAGATTCTCAATGTATATCGCCGCTGTGAAGAGAAACTAGAGCAATTTGTGAAAGAAGAGGCCAAGATAGAGGCGGCTTGGGATGAGCAAGGAGATGAGAACTTGATGCCAGGTGGGTTTGCAGGAACGCCGATGAAAAACAACGCCACAACCAGCACATCTCGCGCTGTGGAAGAAGCACCGATGTCACTTTTCGACTTATCTCGTGCCTCTATGGCTAGAGCTCAAAGTGGATTCTCCGCTCTTTCAATGGTCAGAGGCAGCAACAGCACCAGACAGGAGAAGCCGAGACCAGAATCAAGAGGAAGTGCTGAGCTGTCAAGAGTTTCCACTCCAGACTCCGCGAGTCTCAAAGCTCCTATGCGGAAGAGAGATCAGCTGAAGAATGTGGCGGTTGGTGGTCTTGCTAGCGGAGTGGGATGGCTTCTTGGTGCACCACCTGTTAATCACAGCGAGGATGAGGGCAGAGAGTGAGGGCTGGGTATGATGCGCTAAGAAGTCGCTGATCACATATATTGGGTGTTGAGCGGGAGTTCTGGGGATATCTGATTGGAGCATAGCAGCATACAAGACGGCGTTCTAGGATTATGATACCATGAGTGCTTGTACAATACAGCTGCGCGCACTCGATTTTGCTGTGGATATATGGCAATCCATTTATTCGTCGAAATGAATAACACCAGTCATCAAAGAATTCTCGTTTCCCGTCTTGCGCTATGCTGAAGCAGCTTCCATTTTTAGTGCTCTCAGAGAACCACTCACTTCTTCTCAGCATCAGCCTTCATTCCCTGCTGAATCCACGCTTTGGACTCCTCAGCCTTCTTCTTCATCAGCTCGGGATTGTTCTTCAACTCATTCGTCGTATCCGGACCCGGAACCTGCCTTCCCTTATCAAAGCCCGGTCTAGCAAGCAACTTCTCCTCCCACTTCTTCAGCGCTGGAAACTCATCAATCTCAACCCCAGCCCAGAACGCAGAGCGCACCCATCCCCAATGGGCAATATCCGCAATAGTCAATCTGTCACCTACCAGAAATCCCGATTCAGACTTCGCGAGATGGGCATCCAGAACTCCGTAGAGGCGGCGGGTTTCGTTGGTGTACCGCTTTGCGCCGTACTCGATGTACTCTGGTGCGTAGCGATTGAAGTGGTTGGCTTGTCCTTGCATGGGCCCGACGCCTGCGTTTAGGAAGAAGAGCCAGCTGTTGACTTCGTAGTACTCGCGTGTGCCTTTTGGGTAGGAGATCTTGTGGTCTTTGTCGTATTCGTCGACGAGGTATTGTTGTATGCTGCCGGATTCGAAGAGGTTGATTGTCTTGCCGTCGCTGAATGTGTCGGTTAAGGCGGGGATTCGGCCGTTGGGGTTGATGGCTAGGAACCAGGGTTCTTTCTATGGGAATTATTAATGTGGATTTGGTGGGAAAGTCTTGGGATTTGGGGATGCTTTGAGACTCTGGTGTTGAGAAGCAGGTCTTGAGTCGAGAACATGAGGATGAGGCTCAGTGACTGTACTGACCTGTGTATTCTTCGTGATATCAATCTTTGTAAACTCATACGGAAGACCAAGCTCCTCTAGAGTAATGGAGATCTTGATCCCATTGGGAGTCTGGGTAGTGTACAGGTGAATGTTAGGACGAGAAGCCATTGTGATCTGATTGGATATCTGTGAAATGCGTCTGGACATTGATTTTGGGGCTTTTCAAGGGAAAATGAATGGGACGCTGTCTCTATATACTTCGAGTGGACCCTGTGGTTGCAGATGCATGAGATGTTGTAGCTACCCCACCTCTCCCGCCAGTGACTTCATGGCCGCGGGGTTGTCGTGGAAAGCACGAATAAGAGCGGGAGGATTGAGCCATACATTGCCGAAGCTTGGTAATCCAGGTCCAGGACTTTCGCTAGTACGGCATGATTACAAAATGATATGTTGTACTGAGATGCCCAAAACAAGCAATTTTACCACCTTCAATTAAAAAGTTGTTGAACGACTCTGCGAATCGTTCTGAGATCTCGCCTCAAAAGCTCACAGTTCTCTACTGATCGATTACAGTGATCACTTCGCACTTGGCGCTGATTGGTCAAGTTGAAAAGGCATGGTGTGATGCTTCTTTTGCGAATTTTCGAGTGAGATTATCACTTTTCTATATATACGATGAGAGTATATAGGAATCAACTGGGAATCAGGTGTTAGGACAATGTTGAAATGCTAGATTCTTCGCAAGGTAACTACAGAAATAAAGATCTAAACGGTGGCCCGAAGTCGAGATCCTGGGAAACCTAGCAGGTATTGAATGTCGAGAATTGAAAAACGAGAGCCTGGAAGAGACACCGCGATCCCCGTCTGCCATCTCAATATTGCCCTAAGGATGTAGGGGTGCTGAGATACATCGCCTGCCAGTGGCTAAACATTAGCATGAATACATGGAAGGAGGACTTGGTGCTGCCGAAATTGCCGGTTCTTTGACCTACCCGATGCTGATCTCAAATCTTGACACAGAATTTCGTCCCAAATGCGAACCACTGGCAGTGGGGACGATCTTTCGGGCAGTCTGCATTGCTGTTACAAGTGACTGTAGGAATGTTAGCGCAATGGGGTCATGCTTAGACGTGAGAATCAACATCATGTTGCGTTGCATACATCATACATAGGGTGTCTTACTTGGTTCGGTATAGAGAGCTTCAGCATCGGTGATTTTGATGTCTTCAGCAGGTAGTTGTTAGCTGACTACTTGCTCTCGATTGTATGTCTCGGCAATTTGCAGGGTAAAGGAGGTGTGAGAGGGAAGGAGGAGGGCTTGCGTACTGATGTTCATACCGGGATCCCTGGATTGAAGTTGAGCATTTTGGGATTCAGAGACAGGAAGTGCGAGCGCGAAGCCGAGCAGAAGGGAGATAGTGGCGGCGGAGATTGATAAATGCATTCTGGCAGGATCTGTCTCTATGTCTGAGAAGAGGTGGTTGCAAGTGTTGGTTCTGTGAATGGAGAAAGGATAAGCTCTGGATGTGAGAAGTTCGTTGAAAAAAAAAGTCTTCGATGGGAGAGCTTCGAGATCATGTTATATATCTTTTCAAGGTACGCAGAGTGAAGCGAATCCATCACTGTATGACCAGCATGAAGATTCCAGGATCTTGGTCACCGGAAGGGAGGCTGCTCTGTACTCACTTGGCAGAGATCTGTAGAACATCGCTTTGTCGATCCTGCTCTGCGCGAGATATGCTTGGGATTTCGGGAAAAATCATAGAAGCATTATCTGAGCGATTGCTGCGATCTTTAGTCTAATCTCATAGGAGGAAAGGGTGTAAATTGTCCCTTGATTGTAGGTTTCTCGAGTTTCCGACGGTTGCGAGTGAAATACAAAGTGGGTTGAGAGAACGTATCTGCGATTGTGTAGCAATAATCTGGGAACTAGTGAAGTAGCACTGTATCATTTCATGACGTAGAACACTCATCTTAAAGGTTGGGGTCTGAGTTGCATACGATAAGAAGAAGTGTCTTGCCACAACGTACCACAACGGAGCTGGGTTCAGGTAGCTTACCTCGCGTGATAGAACAACCAGTATTTAGATTTCTCGCTTGTCACGCCCAGAGGCGTCAATGAGGTTTTGGCTGAAAAAATGCTGTGTTATTGGCCCGCCCCCTCATCCCAGTATTCAGCTCTCAGCTTCATATCTCTTGAAATTCGTACAGCAGAAGACTGACGCCTTCTCAGCAGCAAACCAAAGAGCTGCCATATTCCCATATCAAAGTTTTGTTTGCTGGCTGCAGAAGCATGTTGACACGAGGGAAAGATGCCGGACCTTAGGATCATATTTAGTATTAAGATCCCGAGAAAGAGGAGGCGCCCTCAGGTATCGTGTACCGAGTGTCGTCGACGAAAGCAGAAGGTGGGGAGATCTCAACCCTTTCGAGCCTATCGAGACACGACATAACGCTGTGTCACAGTGCAAGCCGAGATCCAATGGCCCTTGTGAGAATTGCTTGCGGCGATATCCTCCCGTGCAGTGCTACGTGGATGAGAATGCTCACCGGAGAGAGGAAACCAGGACCCAAGGGTCGATCAGTGTGGCTCTGGAACAAAGTGTTGGGTTGTTGACATCTGGTCCTACCACCCCGGTTTGGCCAGAACGACGTAGAGATAACCAGAGAGAACATCAGCTAACCACCGATGCGGCATCCACACACTGCTCACAATTCATCACACCATATTCCAATACTCCATACATCGCAAGTTTATACACAGAAGAGGAACATGACAACTATATTGACAGACCTGCACCGCAGAAGCCATCTAGCCCGTCGCAGTTGAATGGCGGGATAATTGCTCCAGTCAATAGCAGTCTCACTCATCTGCCCATCGATACGAATCTTCGCAATACCGAGTTGTTCCACTACTGTACGTTAGACCGAGCTCTGATTTCCCGAAGAACTAACATTTTGCAGTCCACCAAAGAGTGATTTCAAGTATGACATCCATTGATGGTGCCTCTACCCCACAGGTATTTCTACAAGAGATCCTCCCTTGGATGTTGCAATCCATATCATGCCGCACCTCGCCATATCAATGGCTTCCGCCGAACAGTCGGCAGAGAATGCTGATGATGGCAAGAGAAAGTCTGAGATGATAGTGGTCAAGTCCAAGGTCCTGGGCCTGTTCAACGAGTTTCTCGATAATGATTTTTCACTTGTGGGTAATGCTGCCATCAGGGCTATATTTCCATTGGTGACGACAGAGGTCAATTGTCTCCTTGCAAACTATGTGTACTGAATACTAACGGTCGAAAGCTCCTGTGGGGAAATATCGACAACTTGTGGGCCCGCATGAAAGGATTGAAGCAGATGGTCAATCTGAAAGGAGGACTTGATGCCCTCACAGATCCAGTTCTGCAGCAAGCCCTTATCGTGTAGGTTGATTGAATAATCCGTGTGGCGTAGATGAAAAGTGCTGATCAGAAAATGGCCATCAGCACGGATTATCAACTAGCTTGCTATTTGGAGCAGGATGTGTTTCTCCAAAGCACCCAAGGGGCCGCCTATCGGACCGTGAGAAAATTTCCTTCCTATAGTCTGAGTTTATGCTCCCCACTGGTAGAAAACTCGAAATCCTTTTCAGACTTTGGGTCAGAGTTGGGGCTGGATGATTTGACTGCCAATATTTTGGATGATGTTAGACTCCTGACACTCTCGCTGTTCAATGCCGATAAGAGTGCAGAACAGCTTGTCAAATTTCGCGCAACTACTGATTGTAAGTGGAGACTACCTTCACTGCAGTTTGAATGGCTAAGACAGCTCACATCTTTAGGGCTCCACGAGCGCTTAGAGTAATTAACATTACCACCTCTTACGACAACAACTGAGGTATCAAATGCTGTCACGCATCTGATACACATTACATCGAAAGTGTACACCGGCTCCCTCCAGAACATGAAACCATTGTCGAAATCATTTACATCTTCGATGCACGAAGACTTTCATTCCGTCCTCGCCTTGATCCCAAACACGATTTGCCAAGACCTACCGGGAATATGGTACTGGATTTTGCTCGTTGCCTGCCCTTCCGGGGAGAAGATGAGACATGCATCGCCTTTGGCAGCCAGGAGAGCTAGATAGCTTCAACATAAAATGGCTGTTGCTGGAATGACAATCGCCTTGGAAGACTTCAGTCTTAGAACGCTCATAATCCAGAGATTTTGGCTTGTGCAACGATGGATTGAGAATGAAAGCCAGAAGAAGGCCAGAGGCACAAGCCTTACTAAAGAGCTGTACAGTTCATAATAATAAAGGAGACATCTTGTTGGAATTGAATGGCAAAATCCCCGTACGAGCTCGAGTCAGGTAAAGTACCTAGCTCCCAGGTAGGTATCGAAGAGACCTGTCTCGTCACATGACCTGACATGGTCCAAGCTGTTAGCCATGCGCCAAGAAGTCCCTTAGCTAGCTCTAAGCCAAATCAAGATAATTGTCGACGAGGCAGCTTTCCCTCCCTCCTTCATCTTCATCTTCGTCTTCTATCCCTCCACAAACCACTTTGAACACCACAAACATCGCACAAGATGGCTTGGAGACAGCAAGGAAGCACCGGCTCGAACAACATCCCTTTGGGAAACAAGCGCCGATTCGTAGCCGGAGACAGCGCATCTCCCCCTCACAACGACAATGGGTACCATCCCTCCGCGCCCTCGAACGGCAACTCTGATGGAGGATTCAAGCGTGGCCGCAGCCCAGTTAGAGGTAAGTCGCTGAGCTTTTGCATGCGCACAAATATACTGACAATATCTTTAGAAGAGCCTAATGCCGATGGCACTCGTCGTCGCAAGAAGAGAAATCGTTGGGGTGACGCCACTGAGAACAAGGCTGCCGGCCTCATGGGACTTCCGACTGCCATCATGGCCAACATGACCAGTGAACAATTGGAGGCATATACTCTGCACTTGCGTATCGAAGAGATCAGCCAGAAGCTTAGGATTGATGATGTCGTCCCAGCAGATGGTGACAGGTATGTTGCCCAGACTCCTGCTTCAAGGATGACCGAGGCTGACCATGGCACAGATCTCCTTCTCCTCCCCCACAATACGACAACTTCGGTCGCCGTGTCAATACTCGAGAATACCGATACAGAAAGCGCCTCGAAGACGAGCGCCACAAGTTGATTGAAAAGGCTATGAAAGTCATTCCTAACTACCATCCGCCACAGGATTATCGTCGTCCTACTAAGACACAGGAGAAAGTCTACGTCCCGGTCAATGACTACCCAGAGATTAACTTCAGTATGATTGCTAACCCTCTAACCTTTCTAACTTCTTCTCTATCCCCACTTACTACTCCCTTCCCTTTCATTACTGTGTGACCGTGCGTGGCATTTGAGAATGCAACGCATTGTCATCACTAACCCGTCACTCACTACATGTTGCTCTTAGCTTTTGACCATACACTAACACTTAGCTTGCGCTTCACTAAAGTTGGCTTACTTATCGGACCTCGTGGCAACACATTGAAGAAAATGGAAACAGAATCCCAGGCCAAAATTGCCATCCGTGGAAAAGGATCCGTCAAGGAAGGAAAGGGTCGTTCCGACGCCGCTCACACCAGCAACCAGGAGGAAGATCTTCATTGCTTGATCATGGCAGACACCGAGGAGAAGGTCAACAAGGCAAAGAAGCTGATTCACAACATCATTGAAACTGTAAGTCCGTCCCCTCGCACATTGTTATATGTGTACTAACACATTTAGGCTGCTTCTATTCCTGAAGGCCAGAACGAGCTCAAGCGCAATCAACTTCGTGAGCTTGCAGCACTCAACGGTACTCTTCGTGACGATGAGAACCAAGCATGCCAGAATTGTGGACAAATTGGTCACCGAAAATACGATTGCCCAGAACAACGCAACTTCACCGCCAACATCATCTGCCGTGTCTGTGGTAACGCAGGCCACATGGCTAGAGATTGCCCTGACCGGTATGCTCATAATCGATACACTAGAGCGAGGAAAATGCTGACTGTATATAGACAACGTGGTGCTAATTGGCGCAATGATGGTCCTGGTGGTCCTCCAGCAGCTGGCGTTGGTCGTATTGGTGCAGGAGATGCCGTCGATCGGGAGTACGAGGTAAGTAGTCTCATTCCTAAACCGAAGGCAAAGCTAACATATTGTAGTCACTTATGAACGAACTTTCTGGTGGTCCTGCCCCAGATGGTCCCCGACAAATCGAAGCAGGTCCAGGCGGAAACTTCGACCAACCTCCCCAGGACGATGTCAAGCCTTGGCAGCGCGGTCCCACTGGTGCTGCTGCTCCATGGCAGAAACGAGGGGATGACCGAGGATTCGACTCCCGCGATTCTGCACCATCTGGAGGCGCTGCACCATGGGCAAGAGATCGTCCACGTGGAAACGAGAGCCGTGGTGGTGATTCTTACTATGGTGGTGGCCAGCAGGGCTATAATGCTCCTCCCCCAGCTGGTAGCAATCCTGCACCTTGGGCACAAGCAGCTCCTGCTTACCCTCCTCCTGCCGCCGGTTATGGTGGCTACACAGCTCCAGGCTATTCCGGTGGCTATCCTCCTCAGCAATCTATGGGTGCGCCACCTGGGCTCGCTGCTCCCCCTGGATTGAGCGGTGCTGGTTTGAGTGCTCTTCTTCAACAATTCGCAGGAAGCCCTCCACCACCACCTCCGACGTCCAGCATCCCACCTCCTCCTCCAGGCGGTGCACCACCTCCACCTCCTCCAAGCGATGCTCCTCCACCACCACCAGGAAATTAGGCCTGGGATTCTGGTCACCTCTACGATGCTAACATAAATTTTCGGATTTCCTACACTTGGTGTATGAAAGTCATCAGGCTTGGCCGCTTTTGCTTCGCCTTTTCGTGCACTAGTTACTTACTTTCCATGGTTTAGTTGTTCCCGGCACATTAACTGTAGTAATAGAACAACTTTCTCTGTATCATTCTTCTTGGTGCGTTGTGAAGTAGTGCTATGTCTTCTGATTAAGTGAACGAATGTGAAATGTGGCTTCACTAATGCTGCTACGGTGTCGACTGGTTGGACAAAGTTGTTTGGTTGGCTTCTTATGATTGACAAGCGAAACTACGAGATGTCTCATCTAAGTCGTACAACAGGCGAACTCAGCGGTCATCCAGTCACTTCAGCAAGGTAGGGATGACTAGGCAATCAAGCAGACTCTGTGCATGTTTGACAGGCAGCCGATATATTGGCAACGGGGTATAGAATGCGGCTGTTATTCCACACGCGGTCTATGTTCAGCCATGTTACTGAACTCTCACTCGATTTTCGGGGTATATAAGCAACTTTTTCTTCCGCTGACCCTTTCTTTCCCTCCTTATAAATCCACCTCGATTTTCTCGCAAGCAGCAACGGATACTCGGTACATATCTACAGGCACGTCCGCACAAAGTATATCAGCAAACGAAGCAAATTGAGAGAAGGGAGATCAAGATGTGGGGTTGCTGCAAGATAGGGAGTCGCGGAGAAGTGTAAGGAATGAAGGCTGATTGTGAGCAGTGCCGAAATGGTAACTACCTGAGCCGCTGTAATGTATGTGGACACAGAGTCTGTGTTGCTTGTCAGAATGGTATTGTGTATGGTGCTTATCAGTAGGACGTTGGGGGAAGACATGTGCCTGGCTGGGTGGGAAGGTTGGGTACGAGGGTCGAGGATGGTGGAACGATTGTCGAGTTGTGAGAGTACAAAATACCGGAGGATCCTAGAGATGGGACCGGGGGCTGAATGCGTGACGTCCTAGCAAGGTATGGCATGAAACTGTTCGACTTGGAAAATTGTTACAGTATTGTCAAGGTGACAACACCTTTAGTCAATCGACAAATGCCTCGTTCATGATTCAAACCACAAAATTTATATTAGGCAGGTGCCAATAGACTGTCAGGTATACGTATTCAGTTATTCTGTCACTTCGACTTGCATCTTCAGAAACAGAAAAAACTTTCTCATCTGCCTTTGCATTATTGCACAAGCCAACAAGCCTAACCATTGGCGCAAACATCAGAACTCCTAACTCCTAGTATACAACATACATGACTTCTCCACACCGAGTCCATTTCCGATGCTTGCCAGAATCCGGAAGGTGTGGCACACTTCACCACCTCCACAATACAGTCGAGCTATAGGGCTATAGGAGAGAACCTGCTTGTCAGCTCATTTGAGCTTTCGCTTCTTCGCAGGAGTCTTTGTCTGCTTTGCACTTGTCTCAGTTGCGGCAGTCTTGCGCTTCGATGATCTAGTCGCCCGCGTCTCGGGTTCTACAGACTCCGTTGGCTCCTCTGGGATAGTCTTTACTGTCCTTCTACTGCGCCTAGTGGCTGGCTCTGGTTCTGGCTCTATCGTTACAGTGCGCCTTGTAGCTCTCTTGCTTCTTGTTACAAGAGGTTCCTCAACTGCGATTCACGTTAGCTTAACATACCGCGGATTGGCCTTTGGAGTAAACTCACCCTGTCGACTTGACCTTCGGATACTACTGGCAGTCATCCGTCGTCCGAAATCCCGCGACTGACGACGCTCCGCTGCTGGAGTGGTAGCATCTCTACGACCGCCCAGAAGTTCGGTAATGATCTCGGTGCTTGCTTCGGATGCATTGTCGTATGGTTTATCTGGATCCACTTCTTCCTCTTCGATTGCTTGAACCTCTTCTTTGAAGTTGTCCACTGTATTCAATACTTTGTCGAGGAAGTCTCTCTTGGTCTTAAGCTCTTCGGCAAGTCTAGCATTCTCTTCCTGCAAAGACGCCACCTCCTCTTTCAGCTCCTCGATCTCTTCTTCTAGTTCGCGGACTCGCTGTTGCCATGTCTCGATATCTACGATGTAACCATTTCTCTCTTCTGTTGACATTTGCGAAGAATCAATTTGCCCGCTCACAGTATTCTGGGTCCCGCCTGTGGCGACAAGCTTATAATGAAATTCTTCAATCTCTCTTTCGAGCTTCGTTATCTGCTGTTGGCGGTCCTTCAAAATGTCATTTGTTTTCCAACTATCCAATTCTTTCTGAAGTCTCTTCTTGTGCCCTTTCAGCGTGGCGATTAACCTTCTCTGCGCAGCATCGTTACCTAGATCAGGTTCATTCTGGAGGTCCCCGTCGACGAACCCGTCCATTTCGGCATACTTCGTGTTCGCTAATTTGAGCTGTTCGCGTAGTTTCCTGTTCTGGGTCACAAGTGCCTTTCGCTCCTTTTCTCGGCGGCTTCGCAGTCGCTCGTTCTCCAGCATTGTTTCTTCAAGTTCGTCGTCATCGCCATCGTCGGTGAACTTCGCTCGAGGCTCGCGCGTGGCTCTTTTCTTGCTTTTGAGCTCTGCCTCCTTTCTTGCAAGTTTCGCCTTAAGTTCTTGGATCTCCTCATCTTTCTCAGACTCTGTCATGGCTGTGAATGACGATTGAGTAGCTCGTCCATTCTTGTTATGTAAGCGATCGCTGAGTTGATCCTCCAAGTCTGTGTTTGCCTTCTCCAAGCAGGAAATCTCGTCATGCAATGTGGAGACTTCGGTCTGGGCATTTTCTACCTTCAGTTGCAGGTCCGTAATATCGTCTCGCTGCTCTTGGATTAGCTTCTCCTTAGAGTCCAACTCTCTGTTGCAATCATTTATCTTCTGCCATAGATGAGCATCCGTCTCGGGAGAAATGTTCTCGAGTTGGGTGGTTAGGCTTGCGAGCTGTGCTCGAGCAGCTGCCAAGTTCGTCAAGTTCTCTGAAGTCTGGCGTTCACTGTCGCGAGTGTTCCGTTCTAGTGTAATGGACAAGTTTGCGATAATCCGGTTACTCTTTTTTAGGTCGTCCTCGAGCGCTGAGATGGTCTCCAGTCTACATCCTCTCTCCGACTCGATATACTCATCTGCAGCATTGCCTGCAACCTCCCACCCAGAAGCCTCTCTGGCCTTCTCGCAGCATCGACCTTCCTTGATCTTGAGTAAGAGATCGCGGGCCGAGCTCCTCAAGCGCTCTGTTTCAGCCTGCTCATTCGAAAGGCGTCTCCTAGCATCTTTGACATCTTGCAACTTGTCGTTCAGCTCGCTGTTCTCTTCTCTCAAGCGTGTGAGTTCTTCTTGTTCAGGTGTCGGATCTACGTTCAAGCGGAAAATCTCAGCTTGGGCAACTGCCAGTTGTCTCCTGAGCTCCGCCGCTTCTACATTCTTCGATGCGGCAGCAGAACTAAGTCGGGTGTTCATATCATTGATCAGCTGTTCGCGGGCAAGGAGTCTGCTCCCTGCAAAATTCAAATGCCTCACCAATGCGGCGTTCCTATCCGACTCGGAAACGTCGCCATCAGCCTGAGCCTTAGTCAACTCGTCCTGCAACCGCTGAGTGCTGTCTCTCTCATCTTGCAGTTGCAATTTGAGCTGCTCAAGCTGTCTAATACTTCCGTCCTCGGCGTCTCTGCTCGTCAGTCTGCTTGCGTCCAACAACTTCTGAGTGTTTGCCAGAGATAGTTCCAGGTCCCGGATCTTGTTGCGCAGAATGCTCTTCTCCTCAGCAAATTGATCCTCGGCTTCTTGCTGAGATTCAGTGGAATGTTCTAGATCTTTCTCCAATTCTGCTATTCTGCTCGTCAACTTCTGAGTAGCGGTAGGAGATCCACTTCTGCCCTCGTCTCTTTCCCTGCGAGCTGCATCTCTCTCGGCAAGAGCTTTGTCTCTCTCGTTCCGTAGCTTTTCCTTGGCGATCTTAGAGGCTCCACATGCTCTATCTGATGCTGATGCCGCGCTCTTGTGCTTTTTGAGTTCAGCTCGAAGCGCTTCCAAGTCTGTATGAGTGCCAACACCTGTCTCACAAGCTTCTAGTCGCTTCCTCGCGTCGTCTCTTTGCTTTCGTGCTTGCGTTCTTTCACTTCGGATACGCTCCGCTGTTTCCTCTGCTTTGTCTAGAGCAGTCTGAAGCCTCGTCGCTGCAGCTTGAGCTTTGGTAGCTGCGGCATCTCGTTCCTTGAACTCGCGCTTGGCGTTTTCAAGCTCCTCTTTCAGATCCGCTTTTTTGCCTCGTAACCACTTTACCGTTGTGATCTGTTCTGGATCTTGACCGACGGTATTGAGTTCTTCTAACAAGTCGTCTCTTTCAGTGGTTAGGTCTTTGATTTGCTTCTTTAGGCGAGCGGATCCTGTATCTGTGGCTGGCTTCTTGCTTTCCGCATTGCATTGGTCGAGCTTTTCCTGAAGTTCGTTGATTCTGGCTTCCATCTCTGCAATGCTGTTTCCGCCGTCCTGGATTTCCTTCTCGAGATCCGCCTCTGCCCGACCACGTTGTGCCTCGACGTGTGCTTTTGCCAAAGCAAGAATTTCGAGAGATGCTGTTTGCTCTGCATGTTCTGCTTGCAGCTCTGCGAGCTCCTGCTCCCTCTCATCAAGGAAGTCGGAGAATTCTTTTATGCGCTCGTTTAGTTGGTCGACCTCGGCTTGATGTCCTGCATTTCGATCGCCTGCGATACGAGCCTGCAATAATACAATTGTCTTCTCAGCTTCTTTGAGCTTGTCTTCGAGACCCTGGACTTTGTTTGCTCTTGCTGCGATCGCTGCGATATTGATATCGGTAGAACTTGGCGCTGATCTATTTGTCTCACAATCATTCAGTCGTTCTTGAATCGCAAGCATCTCTCTCTTAGCATTGACAATGTTGGATGGTGCTTCTGTTGATTTTTTGTTAAGCCTGGTGACTTCAGCGTCTGAATAGGAAGCATCTGGTGGGGCATCGCCTGAATCTGGCTGTAGATCTTGCTGCTCGTCCGTGGACTCTATAAGCAGTTCATCCAACTGGACTATCTCAATGGCATCCTTGCTTCTCTGGCGTTCACATTCAGCCAAAGCGGTCGTCAGTCTCGCGATCTCGTCAACGTCAACAGAGGCACCCGATTTTTGTCGAAGCCCTTTGATGACTTCCTGTAGGCGAGCGACTTCTGCTTGGGCTGCGTCATAGTCACCCTGAAGATGTTGATGAGAATGCTGCACTAGTATGGATTCCGTGGTTGCCTTCTCCATTTGTTTCTCACACTCGGCAAGCTCTTTGTCAAGCTGTTGAATTATTTCTTCTCGGCTTCCACGTCTCAAAGAAGCAATCTGATCTCTCAATGAATCAATCTCTTCATGAAGGTCCCCAACCTCCTCGTTCTCGGCCAAAACATCTCCATTTTCCATGTTGGAGATCTTGTTGACTGCATCTTCAAGCTCTTCCCCTAGAGCTGTGTTCTCTGCTTCAAGCTCTGAGATCCGTGATAAGAGACGCGTGAAATCAGTGTTGCTTCCTCCAAGGACCAACTGGTGGCCAGCAGGACCTTCTTCGCGAATAGCGTTGAAATATGAAAGCTCAGAGTTTGCTTCGTCCAGTTGTCGCTGGAGCCTATTGATCTCTTCGGTGAGTTGGATGAAGTTATCTAGCCGGTCTGGTGGGATGTTGCTTCCGTCTCGAATGATTGATTCGAGAGTGGCGATTCGATGCTGGAGACAGCTTGCATTATCGATACTCTCATCAAACAGCCTGATGTATTCTCTGAAGTCGATCTCGCAATCTCTGCAGCAAATACCATCTACACTGCAACATTGCGCACCATTTGAGCCCCCATGTTGGCCTTGTCCCGATGAGTTGATTAGCTGCCTAAGGTACTCGAGTACCGGCACTGTGCTAGCATATTTGTTGGCGAAATCGAGAAGCTCTTTCAGGTGGTGATCGCTGATGCCGTGGTTGTTCCTATTATGGCCAGACCTGACTTCAGAGGATTCGCCGTTGCTGTTGCCACTTTTGAGTTTATCCACCTCAGCTCGCAATTTCGCGTTCTCAATGCTCATGACTCCCGCACTCTTTACGGCTGCAACAGCTGTATCCCCAGCTGCTTTCTCGGCTGTTGTGGAGCGCTCGTTGGTTGCTTTGATCTGACTACTGAGTCTCGCGATGGTTTTGGTAGACTCGGTCTGTGCGTTTTGCAAGACGGTGATGATCGTATCAACGCTAGACTCGTAATTTGAGTGCGCTGCTTCCAGGTTTTCGATATCCTCGAGGAGGGCATCGGCATCAAACTGATCGTAGTCATCATCTGCTGACATGCGATTCTCGATTTGCTGCTTCATAGTGACGAATTTCCCAACCACATCTGACAGTTTCCTGCTATCAACTGTGCGGTTTTCCATTAGATTGGCAGGTATCTGCGCCTGGTTCGTAGCCGATATACCAGCTGACTTGAGTCGAGTGATCTCAGCCTGCAATGCTTTCACCTCATTCTGCCGTTGATCGATGATCTGAAATGCATGTTGTGTTTCTTGGAGCAGATACTCCATCGTCGATACAGGATCTTTGTTGTTCAATGCTTCCACTTCTATCTTTTGCATCTCATCTTCGGTATCGAGGAAGTCCATGGCTATCGGTGGGATTGGCGTCGCCATTTTGACGCAAGGCTATCCTCCGTCGCAATGGACCGAGATTCTAGTTGTGACTTTGGCCGTGGTTTGAGGAATCTGTTGCCGAATTGGACAAACCTGAAAGTAAAAAGACACAATCAGGGGCTATACTTACTTATGACACCTAGGTGTCTTTGTTGATACACCGGCCTCCATTTATGTATATGCATTGACTTGTGCAATCGTTTGCGGCAGGTTCTGATCGCTTAGCGGGATGCGTCTTTGTTCTTTGTTCTCAGCTTCCGTAGGATTTCCCAATCCGGAGCAGAAGAACTCTCAAAGAACCCTCGATCGGCATTCTTCCAAGTCAGATAAAATCCACAAGCGACACAAAGCCTCTGTAAGGCCGAACAGATTGTCAATGGATGATCAGTGTGTTTGTTGATGTTCGCTTGCTATGGCTTCAGGGGCTCGCTTAGTCCGTGCCAACAGGCTTCCATCCAACTGAACTGATCAGACCAACTCGCACAACCTACTCCGCCTTGCTCGACCTCTGGTTGCAGAGAATACATCATCGATGTATAGTCTCCTGTGCAACAGATATTTTTCATGTCAAGTCGATTGCCGTTTGTTGCTGATATTCAGTGTAAGGAATCTCCTCCACAGCCGCTCGTTCTCATTGAGTCTTCTTCCTCATGATAGCGCTTGATGGTCAGCAGTTCTATTTGCGCCAGGCGGATATACAACAGCCAACCGATGGCACCTTTTGGAGGAAGCTACCATTCTAATGGACCCCTCCATACGACATGTTGTCTCTCATGATGAGAGGCACGTGACTGGTAATGGTTTGGCTTGAAGCAAGAGCCAGGCTTGCTGGGACACTTGATCCGATTCAGAGTCTGAGTTTACTCGATGGGCGGACTTTGCGTTTTCGATTCAATTTCGTATCGAAGTTCTCGGATCCTTTTCCTCAAGTCCAGAGAATCGTGACTGCCTCGGCTCGGTAGAAAAGGGGCCCGTTCCCGTTCGCGGTGAGACAGAACAAACGAATACGGACAGAACTCACTTGAATCCTCAAAACTCACAAGAAAAGCATGGCGTGGCATATGCTCAGAGCACTTCACGCCTCGGCACTTGGCAAGTATATCAACGACAAGACTCCGTTCCCGCTCAGATGAGGCATGGTAAGGTCGTCGCCAGCAGGCTCCCATCGCTGGATGGAGGGCCAAACAAGAGTCCAGTAGACATATAAATGTAGGTGCAATCTCTCTGATTGTCCTTCTCTCACTCGAAATACCCGGAGGAATAATCGAGATGTCGCTCAACGCCGCCGCAAAAGCTTCCGTGGCATTGGAGCACTTCATTCGTCTGAATCAATCAGTCTTCTACCACGAACCTACCACATCGAAATCGAAGTCCTCCACCACACCAGATCCAGATGTTATCTTCCTCGCAGGCTGGATGGATGCTTCTCCAAGGAATCTCGCGAAATACACCGCGGAATACGAAAGGCTCTATCCATCTGCACGCATCATAGCCATCACGACGACCTCAATCGACGCCGCTTTCCTCCCTCACTCCTCGAACCTCAAGCGCATCCAACCTGCCCTTGAAATTCTCTGCACACTACCGCCCGAGTCCAAAGTCATCGTACATTTCTTCTCAGTCGGCGGAGCATGGACAACTTGCCTTGTAGCAAAGGAATACCACGCGAAGACAGGACGGCCATTACCCGTCACGGGCATGATATTAGACAGCACACCAGGGCGCGTCAAATACGCATACACAATCCGCGCCTTTGCCGTGGCATTACCCAAACATCCGATTCTGAACGCGCTCACGAATATTGGGATACGTATCATGTTCTTCCTATACGTTTTTGCGTACTGGGTGAGCGGGAAACCGGATCTGATCGCGCGGACGAGAGCGGATCTGAATAACAAGGCGTATTTTGCGACGGACGTGAAGAGGTTGTATGTTTACAGTGAGGCGGACGATAAGGTTGCTTGGGAATTTGTGGAGGAACATATTGAGGAGGCGAGGGGTTTGGGATATACGGTTCAAGGAGATAGATGGGTTGATAGTACGCATTGTGGACATTTGCTTGTCGATGCTGAGAGGTATTGGAGATGTGTTACGAGTTTGTGGACAAGCGTTTCTTGATGGTATTTATTGCTGCGTTGTTGCATTGTCAAATACCCATGTTCAGGGTGTCTCGTTGGTCCTAAAAGTCCAAAATCTAGATGAGGCCTTATCTCCTGGAGAGATCGAGATGCCGTCGTCTTCGATTGCAGCTAGTGCTGCAACCAACCTTCCCGCGCATCGTTTGGCGCCAGTCTAAACTCCATACTGTCTAAGCGGATAGCTTATCATGAATTATTTACATGCCTATCATGACGTTTTTGAGACGCGAGTAGCTATCCCGCATGAGGTCCTCGGGAGAAAGGAAGGTGCAACCTTTTTGGGGACCCCAGCTGCCCAGCAACATTTGTCATCCTTTTGCGTTCTGATGTGGTGGGCGGGGTAGCTTTTACGACCAAGCACCATGGCTGGCGACAGAGAGAGCTCTACCTTCGTATATAGTCTGGACTCTTGCTCTCATCTTCCCTTTTAATACCAAAATAATCTCATTACTGTTGACAAGCTACCATCGACTTCTTGAATCTATCTCGCGTTACGTTTGAGCCTAGAAATATAACTATTTCTTAGCAGAAGTATTGGCAAACGAGGCAACTCCCATTGACTTCATAATGACTACAGTCGGAATTCCCGTCCCAAAGCTGCTGCGTAAGTTTTCTCGCTTTGATCGATTGTATTATGTATCGAACGATTACGAGCTTTTACTACGCTTCGCCCTCTCTTCTTTCTTCGCGACTTCTTGAAATTTTCACTGTTCTCAGGCTCTTCTACGCTTTGAAGCTCAATGCCCCTCTCACTGCCCAACGACCTGACAACTAACTATCACAGCTATTGCTGGCACGTGGGCAGCCCCATTCGCACTCTACAACATCTTCCTCTCTAGCCGAGTCTTCAACCAGCGCGTCAAAACACACATCTACTTCGGCGACAAGGACACTTCAGTACGAAATTCTCCCCATACGCATGTCCAACTAACCAACCTCTCCCTCTCTAGTCGTCCACCGATCCCTCCACCCCAAAAGCCACATCAAAATACTCCCCCCTAACACTCTCCTCCCACTCACACTCCAACTTCCTCGAAAACGTGCCCCTCGCCTTCATCCTCCTCATCATCGCAGAGCTCAACGGCGGGAACCGTAAAGCGCTGCATTACACGATGGCGACGCTGCTGGCGTTGCGTGTCGCGCACGCGGAGGCGGGGTTGATGATCAGTGGGAATTTTGGGGATGGTGGGGTGGGGAGACCGGTTGGGTATGTTGGGAGTCTGGGGGTACTTGGTGGGCTGGGGACGTATGCTGCGTGGTTGGTTAAGGGGCATTGGGGGTTGTAGAGGAGGGAAGAGAGGGATGGGTTCGTGGGAAGGAAGGGAGGGAGAGAGTTGGAAGGTGAAGTGGACGGGATGTGAATAAGATTATTGTTTTAATTTCTCAGGTATGGGAGTGGAGTAGAGGGCCATGTTTGTGAAATAATGAATCCGAATACTGTAGTTGGTGACATCTATTTTGTCATCGGAGATCGCTTCTGTAATTGTCTCGATGATGGAAAACTTCCATGACACTGCGGTGCTTAATATAGCTTAGACAAAGTGTCAATTAAGTCTCACATCACAAGCTTAGATAATTGGAACATGAACTTTTATTTGAAATCAACGAATGAAGGTATGTATTAAAACTATTGTAGCTGGTAAAAGATAAAGTGTTATGCATGGTCGAAATTAATTCCCGTGAGCAATGCTAGCTCGGGTACCTCCCACGACGCCATTCCCAAATGCCTCAACTATGTCGAACTAACAGAGCGAAAGGAAGAGACCGACAACGATACCGAAGACGGCACCCTTGGCGCTGATGGAAGAAGCTGCACCAGTGTAGGTAACTGGGGATGTTGGGTTGCCGGCGACAGCGGTTGCAGTGACGACTGGGGTCTGCTGGCCTGGGGTACCGGCGGCGGTGGTGGCTGGTACAAGAACAGTGTATGCGGATGGCTTGCCTCCACCAGTCTGGGTGACAGTACCAGGGACAAGAGCTGCGCAGGTGGCACATGGAATAACGGTCGCAGTGACTGGGGTAACTGTGGAAGCGACGCAGACTGGGCAAACGCTCTTGGTCTGGATGTTGGGTCAGTTGGCAGTCTTGGAGGTAAAGTCAAGGTTAACTTACTGCGATAACGGTGAGCTGGCCTGGAACGTAACCTGGGCACTGGCATTGTACGCAAGCAACGGTGGTGGTGTAGTAGACTATGTGAGGTTAGCATGATGGTAAGGTTATCTCGAGATTTGTAGCTTACCGGTTCCGTTGCTGCCGACGGAGGATGTCACGACTGGTCCTGAGGTACGAGTCATTGGGTGTCTGACAGTCTTGGTCTCGGTGGAGGTAGCGGTGACTGTAATTCATCAGTAAGGAGTCCGTCTGTCGTCTGTAAATGATTATAACATACCAGTGGCGCCGTTGATGACATTGACAACGTTGATGATGGTGATTTCAATGCTGATCTCAACACCGATGATGATGTTGGTAACGGGAGTTTCGCATACTGGAACGATGTTAGTTGCATTATCATATGGTCGGGGAGAGAGTGTACTAACCTTCCTGGCTGCTGACCAAGTTGACGGGGACACAATCGGCGATCGAGGCAATGGGGACGGTGTAGGCAGCCTGGACAACATTGTTCAACAAGCAGAAGTCAGCAGCGCCATTGAGGAAAACAGCGTTGGTCCAGGACAGGCCTGCGACAGCGTCGACGGCAAAGACGGTCTGGACATCGCCAGCAGCTGCGACAGCAGCAAACTCAACAGCGGAGTATCCGGGGGCAGCGATCTCTGCGGCGGTGGCAGTAGCGAAAGAATCGCCGGCTCTCAAACGATCAGCGTCAATTGTGAATGCAGTTGGTGGGATCACATTGCATGCATCGGTTGCAATCAATTGACCATTGACCACAGCCAAATAAGAGCCGGATGCGAGTTGACGTCTCTTCGAGGCTGCGGTCTGGATAGTCAAGAAGAATGGAGCAGATTGGGAACCGGTTGGGGTTGCGGACGAAGATGTTGAGCTCGAGGTCGATGAGGTGGTCACATTAACGGTGGTTGAGGATGATGCCACTGATGAGAATGATGACAATGATGAGAATGATGACAATGATGACAATGAGGACTCCGAGGTCGACGAGGATGGGACGAAGGAGGTGGACAGCGACGATGAAGGGGTCGTGAACGACGAAACCTCAGAAGAGGTTTGGGTCGATGACACCTCAGATGAGGACGACGCACCAGTGGTGGACGACAGCTCAGTGGTGGAAACGATCTCAGAGGAGGACTGGGAGCTGGGCAGAATGGTTGACGAGCTCTCGAAGGACGACTCGATGGACGACTCGATGCTGCTGCTGCTTTGTGCACTTGCCGGAGCGAGGAGTGCAAGGAAGCCGAGGCCGCTGAGAAGCTGAGTTGAGGTACGCATATTGAAAAGTGCTGGTGTTTGTGCTGTTGTTTGCTTGTCGGGGAACTATCTAAACGAGTGGCAGTTGATGAGTTGCTGATTGTAAAAGCTGGTGGCTTGCCCAGTACCTTTATATTACTCGATCGAGCACATTGACTCGAGTAAAGCAGCTAAAGGTAGCTAATAAAAGATTACATGCCATTGCCCAGCAAAGTTTCATTCCTCGGCTACATTATCCTGCGATTGAAACGAATTAATCACTGAGTCTATACTATGTGCATTGTAGTGCTTGACGGAATCAAGAAATGTGGGTATCAACTTGTTGCTACGGAATGCTGAAGTGTGACGTTTGCGCGATCGTGAAATCTCAACGCGCTCTAGTTTGACACTACTGCTCAGGAATGTAGTGTTGAGACACCGGCATACTTGGACAAGGCTGTATTTTCTAGTAGCGGAAAGTCAGTTCCTTCTCACATGGGAATGTAGAAGTGAGACACCCACATATTTGAGCAAGGCTGCGAACGTTCGCGACTCGGACGAAGTCGATGTGGAGGGAAGATGATTGGTTTTCTCGCAAGCGAAGCCGACGATCACAGTTGATATTGGTTAAGGGCAATTGGAAAGTGGAGGTGTGGGAAGATCCCCATGGCTATTTATGTGGGATGTTTGGGTGTTTGGGTGTGCTTGGCAATTTGGTTGCTCAGGTACGCTGAATGGTTGGTAAGGAAGCCTCGTGCTGGATGTCCACTGATGATGCTATTGATAGTATTAGTGTTTATGGTGGGTAGAGTATGTCGACGCGATGATTGTTTTCGTCCGAGAACGAAGTAGTTGGTTGGGCGAAGACTTTGGGAGCGCACAATGAGAGGACCTAGGACACATGAAGGTGAAAATTGGAGAATGGGAATAATCTCTCTGTGGGCAACCATTCCTAAGACCATCAATCGAGTCATGATTGTTAAAAATGCTCATTATTCAAGTAACTTAAGGGGTATAAACTTATCAACCAATCACACATCCAAGATTGCATCCAATATCCCACACCTCTATCATGAACCTTCATCGTGGAAGAACCTCCCATGCCTCAACATAGCATCAGCCTCCTGGTTCCGCACCTTGACCTCGAAGTGGCTTCCACAGAAACCCTTCCTCTTCGCAGCATAATCAGCATACAGCTGCATCCACATCATCCTATCTTTACAGTTCGTTGCTCCAAACCACTCGCTCTTCAGACACTTCGGCATATGCTTATTCAGCATCACCTGTGAAGCACTGTCCCATGGTCGAGGAACGGGCCAGTCTGAAAAATGTAGCATCTTGGAGCTGTGTAGGGCCTCTTCTGGATCCCATTTCTTACTCGAGCCGAGGTACTTCGAGTGATCTTGTCGGCGGAACTCGCCCGTCATTAAATGATATGGCCGTTGTGGAATCTTCAGTGTCTTGCTTTTATATAGTTTCTCGACGATCGTGAGATCGTATTGATCAGGATCTGCCTTCTCAATTTCGGCTTGTATCTTTGCGAATTCCGTCGCGGAAGGTGTTATAAGCATCATTTGATTAGAGAATGCCCACCCTGTTGGCTCGCCCCAGTATACCCAAGGCATAGCCAACTTGGACTTTGGGAGGAGGAATACAGCATCGAGGTTCCCTCTTGGTTGGGAGGCAGAGTCAAGGACTAGTACCCGCGAGAACTGAGTTAAGTTGAATGCTATCAGCTTGATATACTGATCCGTCCATATTCCTCGCTCGGCAACGTTCTCTTTCAGAGAGTCAATGGGATGTAGTCGCACAAAATATTTATCGCGAGCTTCGCGCAGAAGATGCGCCTTTCGAGTTAAGGTATTGTTGAGCGCGGGGTCGGTTTCGACTTCGTCTGGGCTCCAGTTGGAGGGGAAAATTAAGCTTCTGTATTCTTGTCAATATTTGAACTTAGACTGTGTGTCAACTTTGCGCTACTCACCTCCTCGCACGACTCCCTATTGACTCAATATCGTGCCATGTCAGGACGGCACTGCACAGCTTCTCCTCGTCTGCCACGATCTGGATATACTGCTTATTGTCCCACTTGATCCAGCGACTTTCGACGCTCATCGTAGGCCGCACCGATCCAGGCCAATCGTCATTGTTATAATTATGATCCAGGACCCAGCGTATGCCGAGCAGTATGAGTATTATCGCGGCAACAAGCTTAAATACCGGTGTCGTGGTGATGCGCTGAATGCGCCGCAGGGGTAGAGGCATGGGCCTTCCGTTCATCGTCGTCGCGAAAGCATGATCCTCCTTATCTTTCGGCATGTTCGCGAAGGGATCGCTTTCTTTCGACATCTGGATGGGCGACGACGACGCTTGGGAGTGATGGATTGGCCTTTGCCCTCCGTCGACTACACTGCTGAGGTGAATAGAGAGGAGACATCGGAGCGAGGCAGGCTGGCTGGGGACGGAGAGAATAGATTGGATTGTGGAGGCTGTTCCTATCTCCAAGCCGCTAGAGACGGATGCAGGCAATTGCGGCGTGAGAACTTACTCCTTTTGGCGAACTTGGCATTTTCATCTATTTCGACTTTATCCAACACTTCTTCCTGTTCTCTTCATATACTTTCACTATTTGCTTTTATTTTGTAGTTCTTCAATCTACCAGATTATAAGTAACTTGTCTTGTGACGACGATAGGCTCCCAATTTACACACTTCTTGAAAAGCTCGTGATGGACCCCCCCCATGTCAGATTTTGTTTATCGTTATGTGGCACGCAAATGCAGCGTCAAGTACCTGGCTGTGTGACATGAGATGATAAATAATGCCAGTTGCTAAGCCGCGTCTGCGATGAACTAGAGCTCTCCAAATCTTCCCTGAGTTCAGTGGGCAAACAAATGTCAACAACGGAGACGAGCCGAAAGGCTGATAGGGACAGGAAGTCCGTATATCTTGCGAGCTCACTGAACGCAATGAAGATGACTTCAGTATCAGATGAAACCCGGGATCAGCTTCATGCCGTCCTACGCAAATTCTAGCCTTCCACTTAAAGATTATACACTTTGACGGACGGTCTATCACCTCACTCCAGTTCTGGTCAAGACTTGCGAGGTGATCTTTCACTGTACCACGAGTCTTTGGAGCTCTTTTTCTTCATATTTACTTCTCTGATAACAAGCGAGAGGATGGCATGATCGTACAACGGTGAGTTATCACAAAAGCCCTTTCTTCGGCTTCAATACGTTTAAGTCATCGGTTTCATTACAAGTTTCCGCGGTGACGATCCTAGCGACCCAAATTGAAGTCACTCAATGCAGATGATTGAATGCAGCCAAGCTCTACATAGCAGTCTTGCCCACCTCTAGCATTTGTCACTGCCCGCCACCGGGGACTATGTTAGCCAGCAAATAAACGCACCAGTTGAGTTGCAATGGCTCGTTATAGCCTGCGAAATATTCGAGGCAGGGCTGGAGTAATGTTCTGAATTTTTTTGGTGAAATAAGGCTGTTCCTTATAATCGAAATTCTACCAATTATGTGTCGTAATCTAGAGTTATCCCAATCCACATTTCCTCATGCTCCAGAATCGCATGCGTTCGACATGAGATACAAATTTGCTAGAAGTCGCCAGAACTTTTCGAGATCCTTGATCCGTTGTAAATCTGGCGTCAACTTGGTATGTCCACAAATGGGTATTGAAAGTCACAGGTGTGGTATAGAAATGTCAGCATTTCCCTTCTTGGTATTGTTCTCATTTCCACACGGTGACGGCGAAGGCTTTCGCGCATTGCTTTTGAGCGCCAAGGGAGAAGAGCAAGACGATTGCGTGACTGATTTTGTCACAATTGGATTTCTCTCCACTTTGAGTATTGAGGAAGCCGAAGTTGATATGACTTGGCTCGAGACATACTGTATCAAGACGTCCTTCATGATGTATTGGAGGAGGCATCCAATGTACGAAGCCGCCCCGCCCTGTTAGATGTCCAAAATGGGGCTCAAGACGAGTTGGGAACGCACCAGAGATCACTTCAAACCACCATGAAATACTTCAGAAAACAGTATTCAGTATTGTAGACATCGGATTGAGGGCTCTCTCGGGAGAGGAAACGACAAATAATACCTTGGATGATTCACGGATGTGGTGAGTGTCCACTTGAACGTTTCCGAAGGTTATTTGCCCTCAAGTCAGACAGAAGGACAATCCCAGTGTACACCATGACTCCATTCCTCAGGAACAGTCATCAGTGGTATCACTAGATTCACAAGTACGTACTCCACAAGTCTCATGCTCTTGCCACCTCAACATGCTCAAAAGTTTCTCGCCCGCAAATCAACCTCCGATATCTTTCATCCTCTACGCAATCAGAACATAGGGAATCAACCCAAGCGCCTCCCACACCACACCGTCCAATCAGATACCAAACAGCCATGCCACCATGCTCTTCAGCACCTACCTCTGCCATTGCCATCGCCTCTGACCTTCCCGCAGCAATCCCAACATCTTTGAATCCGACCCCACTGCCCCAAAAATGCCACTATACTCTCAATGCCTACACCTGCACGCACAAAACCTGGCCGTCTTCACCAACCCCATCTCCATCCACAGTAACCCAACCCCGCATAACACATACTCCGCCATGTCCCTTCTCCTCTCCCATATTTTCTCGCTCATTTCCTTTCAGTACTTTAAAAATCAAGAACGGAATACAAAACACCAATGCCATCCGCTGCCCCAACATGGAAAAACTCCCTCTTATCCAGCAAGTACCTGAACTATGTCCGAAATGTCGACCTTTCACACTTGGTGTTGGAGGGAGGAAGAAGGTTAGGGGATTCGAGATTCCTTTCAACACACAAAGCGGGGGTTTGAAGGATCAACAGAAAGGTCAAGGGTGGCGAGGTGGGAAGAGTAGAAACGAAGGAAGGGCTGTGGAGGGAGACGAGGCTGATGGGAACGAGGATGAGGATGATGATGAGATCAGAAAGACTGATCACGAGGAAGGCGAAGGGAAAGCCAAGCGGGTGGAGCTGGATCCTCGTACAATTCCTTCTGTCGAGAATGGTTCTTCAGAGATACCTGCTTCCAGGTTCTCAGTCTTTAGGAGGGTTTTGGGAGTGATGATACCTGGATCAAGCACCTCTCCACCCATCGACAAACCTTCAACATCAGAATCAAGCTCCAGGGTTGAGAACATCGATCATATGACAGAAAAGGAAATGGATGATAGAGTCAAAGGAAAAGCAAACGACAAGCAGAGCTGGCACAAAGCACACCATGATCCAGATTGGGAGATCGTTGGGCGGGAGAAGAGCTGAGCTGAATGCACGTTCCAAGTAGACGAGATATCAACGTCAAATACAATCAACGAGAAATTGCACCTTCATAGATCGTGAACATAGCCTACAACCAATTAAATCATCGATGCTCTAAAACTCATTCCTGCCTCTTCCTTTTTGCTTCCATCTTTCACAGCACCGTATTAAACTCATATCTATTCCTTTGAAGCTCCGTCGCGTGTTCGTTCGATCTTCTCTAGATTAAAAATTGCCTTGCTCACTTCAGAGTTGGTAGCAGTGGAAGTTACTGCTACGAAGTGCAAACGATGGCCTGTCCGGCGTAGGTAAGGATGTCAACAAACGAAACAGGGGGATCGAGAACTAGTGCCGTTTAAGCGAGACCCGAAAAGATACCAAGTTATGAGCTCTGAATCGCAATGTGACAACGTGGTGATGCTATAGAACTTTGTATACCGCTCAATATCGTGTTGTATAAGGCAATGTCGCTGTTCTTTTTTCCGTCAATGATAATCACAGCTTTCTGGGCAATGCGCGATGATTCACCTCTTTAGAGATACCAAAATGAGGACAACAAATTCGCTCGCTTGATTTCGTGCGCTACAAAAGACTAAGCTAAGGCCAGCAATGATTACGGTTTATGACTCCTCTCAGCTACATCGGCATTGAGGAACGTTGATCTTTCTTCCCCTGCCGTCCTCACGCTGGCGTTCAGGTGCCGGCTGCTCATCGTGTCCTTGAGCACGTTGCTGATCTTCACCAACCGTCTGGGTGGCGCTCTTCCGGCTATCGCCTCGCTCAGGTGGTGTACCCTGCTGTTGACCATGTGCAGTCTCACTGCTCTGTTGATTTACTGCAGGACTTTCGGCTACCCCTTGGCTAGAGTGCGACATTGTAAGTAGAGGACATACATTTGGGCATCGAATTTGAATTGAGATAATTGAAAGTAAACTTACAGCCATGGATGCTGCAGCGCCTCCGTAGCAGTAGGTCTCTGATCTGGATCCACATTGAGGAGATATTCAAGAAATTCGATACATCTTGGATCAAGAGGCGTCTGCAAGCTCTCTAATTCTTCTCGCAAGGTACGAGTACCCATTCTGGCATTTATTCCCTGCCCATTGCCTGGAATGGTGTAGTTACCTTTCGCCATCGCGTGGCCCTCAAGCATAACGGCGTGGTGAGGGCCCAAAGTCAATTCGATGTCCCCACGCAATCGAATGATTTTGGCGATGATGAATGCATCCTTGTTGATCCCTGCTAGCAGACCCTTTGGGGATTCTGGTAATCCGAAAATGTTCCCTCGCGCTAGCCCTGAAGACTGAAGTAAGAAACGACAGCCTTAGGGAAAATGGACATGTGAAGGAGGATACTAACAATTGGTCAGTGTCACACCGAGTCCCCAGATGTCAAGCTTGGGCGAGGGTATGCTGCCTTTCCACATCTCTGGAGCACGATATCTTGTCCCCTGATTTACAATTAGTGATGCTCCCCAAGGGTAGTTTAGGAGATAGATACTCACCTGTGGGCGATTGTCAGGGGCTGCTTCGAGATTGGCGCTCATACCTATTATATATTAGGGAGAAAGCTCAATGCTTGTACACAAGAGTGAACATACTGTGTCCCAAGTCCCCCAACTTAATGACTTGATCCGGCTCACCCATATTTGACAGAAAGATGTTCCTATGACCATTCCATTAACACACGGTTCACCAAATTGGGAGCAAGTGGTGCCCTTGAAACAGAATCAAGGTACCAAGCAGGGTGCTTGACTCACTTCACATGCACATCCCCGTGTATCCACCCATTACCGTGAAACACTTCCAGAGCTCTCAAAACCTCGCGCGCAACCTGTTGAGGAAAATTGGAGTCTATGCCGAGCGACGAAGAGTCTACATCAGACAACGTGTTATCCATCCACTCGTATACCATAGCTCTCGGTAATTGGGGTTCCGCTGCGGTTGAGTTGCGGTTGGGTACTGAGTCGATGTGGGCACGAATCCAGCGACAGTCTCTGATGAACGGTAATTTATACATGGAGTGTTCCTGGATAACTCAGCATCAGCGGCTCGACTCCTCGCGAGTTGCAACGTGAAGAATGGATGGTGCCCAACAGCAGTGTGAAGATTGAATGTACACGTACGTTTTCGAACTGTGATTTGTCTCCCACAGGACACTTGATCGTGGCGCTGAATGAATTAGCATAGTACCACAGGTGTGAAGAGGCACGAACAATTCGCCTTTGTCTGTAATCTTCGGTGGCAGATCCAATGCTCTCCTGAGTGTCCCCTTGGCGACTCTTCTTCCCTTGTAGATGATATCTGTTTTTATGGTTTGATCGATTTCGTAGAAACAAACATCGCCTCTGACGATCTCACCCACTTGGAAACCCGTCCCTGCCGACATTTTCGCTAACGATGGAATGAAGATATTTCAAGCGAGTGTAAATGGATTGATACTAAGTGTTGTCGTGTAAACAAGTTGATAAGTCGATGTTGTTGGATGTTTGAGAATTCAAGTTGCGAAGTTTCAAGTATATCAAAATAGGTTCCTTTAAAGGGCAGGAGCTCATCACAGCGGCAGCCACGACCCTCGTCCTCTATAGCTACAAACGGATCTGGGTAGCTCTTTCCATACTGTACCTAGGATGATGGTGGAGAGTTGTTCATTGCAATTCGATATGAGGGGCTTTAGAACGATTGATCGATTGGTTATCTTTCTATCTCCTATATTGCGCACTTGATTGGGTCATCGCATCGCCTGCTACGCTAGCCAAGAGGTCTCGCAGCCTCCACCGAATAATTGGCTTGACTCGACTCGACTCGGCTCCTGTGTGAGGGAAGTCGTAGATATCCAAAGCCTCGTCACCATTCCTTCACAGCTCTCTACTCCTCAGCCCACCACTTTCCCTTACTCTCTCGTCCTTCAATTGCCCTCCCGCTCCAATGCCAGCACCACCAGCACTCGCTGTTCCGCCCCCACCACCAGCAGGCCCAACGTCAATACTCCTCTCCACCATCTCAATCCCACTCAGACTCGGAAACCTCTTACTGAAATCCGCCACATAATCCTCCTTCTCCTGTAACGTCATATCCGGTCTAGCCTGCAAGGGTCTAGGTGGTAGAGCTGAGGGCTTAGGAGGGGAATTCTGCATGGAGTTTGAAGGGCCGGTAGAGATGCTGTTCAGATGCATTGGCTTTGGTGGTGCGTTCGGTCGTGGCCCTGTTCGAGAGATGGTCGCTGGAGATGTGATATGTTGAGGTTGTGATTGTGATTGTGGGGGAAGTGCGGAACGTGGTTTGGCGTAGTTGAGTTCGGGCTGGGTGACGGGTACTGTTCGGGGATGGATCACGCCTCCTACGGATTGAGTGATCGGTTTGCGGATCACGGAAGGTGTAGATTTTGCGTATGGGTTGGCGGATTGTTCGAATTGGGAGGATTGGGGAGGTAGTCCGTTATCTGTGAATCGTCCGTAGCCTTCCGCTGTCTTCTTGACTGGTGATGGGCCTTGATTTTCATCAAGGAGGCTTTGAACCTTGTGCTGGATGCTGGCTGCGCGTGAAACGCCTCCTATGCTTCTGGGAGCTGTGGGACCACGATCTGCTACTCGCTTGCGGTACTCAGCTGCAGCATTGGCGACACGCTTTTCTTCCATGGAGAGGCGTCTTCGCTCAATTTCACGACGTTGCTCAGGTGCCATGTGCTCCATGTCTTCGAGCACATTGCCATCATCGCTTCGACCATCGGTGGCTTCCGAACCAGCTATTGGTGTCAAGTCCCTGCGCTCCATGTCATTCAAAGGACTTGGAGTTCTCGGTTGAGTTGGCGAGCTTGCATTGTGCTCAAATCGCTTGAATGCATCCCCAAATTTGCCAGCTAGAAGATTCTTGGTGCCAGACAGTGACATTGATGGCAGACTTGAGCGCTTTGATTTGTTCCCACTGCCACTGCTTCGCCGCCTGTCCTTCTTGGAGGTATCTTGATCTTCCATTGTGCGTAGGAAATCAACATTTGATTCGATTGTTGTCTCTTCATCCGAAGGTGGGTCTGCAACAGCAGTTTCCAAGGCTTTGTACGAAGGCCGCTTCTCTGAAAGAGACGGCCTGCCACTTGACTCCTTTTCCTTCTCGCGTAGAAAATCCATATTTGATTCCAAATAGGTACTTGATGGGCGAGCCCGAGAATTACTAGATTTGGTCCTTGCTACTGGCTCCAAAGCCTCAAGGCTAGGCCTGCCAGCCTCAAGTGATGGACGAGACGAAGATGAATGTCTCGCGTGACCAGGTTGGGTAAAAGATGAATTTCGTGGGATGTTAGGATGAAGAGACTGGGTTTCTTCTGGTCGCAAGAGATGCGACCTGTTATTTACAGCTTCTTGATTCCTAGGCAGACTGGATGATCGGTGATGATCAGATGTCTGAGGGAACCGATATGCGGGTGAGGGCGCATACTTGGTAGGTGGCTGTCCAGTGGGTGGTGGAGTAGGGGTAGTCATAGTCCCCTGCGAAACATACGAGCTATTTGGTGGACGCGTTGGTGTAGGTTGGTACACAACAGTCGGAGCAGCTGCAGCCTGCAATTCCGGGTTACTAGATATGATTTTCTGTGCTCGAGAAATCACGTTATTTGATGGCTTCACTGCCGACGGCGTTGTTGTTCTCGGCTGTGAAGGTACCGCAAATGCATCATCCGCCAGCTTTTCGGCTACTCTTTGATTTAGATCTCGCGGAGCGGTTGGCTTTGTTGGAGAACTTTGATCAAAGTCAAACTTTCCACCATCATGAAGTAGAGAAAATTGGTCCAAGCTCGGAAATCGACTGGAAATATCGTCGATCGCCGGAGAACTGGATTTAGCATCTAATGCTGCCCATGGGTCGCTATTTGTTCCACGCATAGGTGATGGACTTGGTTTAGCTACAGGTGGCTGTGAATTCGCTGTAGGCCTTCCTCGTCTCATCGGTACAATATCTGGAATGACTTGTTGAACAGGTGGAGGTGGGGAATATACAGCCCCAACAGGTGGTGGTGACGCAATTTCCTCTGTCTTGGGAAGCTGTTGATTTCGTCTTGATTCTGATTGTGTTCGCCCAGCATAAATCTGATCTAATTAGTATTGGACCCCCGAGACTTGGATATTGACCCACGTCTTTGATAGGGACTGCCAGCCCTTGCATCAGACATGCTTCTCGAAGCACTTGGTAAATATTGGGGCGCGATTTGGGATTTTCCTTCAACATCGAGGCTACACAGCTTAGCACCATATCTCCGCAATTGTCCAGATATCTTACCAATAAGTTTCTTGAGGTTGTCGGAAAATGGCGGATAACTCGGGAATTTGAAGCTGGCATTTAGGATCGCAAGTTGTCCCTGGGCTTCAAACGGTGTAGTGTAATAGCACAGCTTGTACAACAGTACGCCTAACGCCCATATATCCGACTTCTCGTCAATCGGTTGCTTGCGGTATACATCGACCATCTCTGGACTCCTGTATTGTAAGGTAGTATGTTTCTGCACATCATCCTCAATCAACCTGCACTCCGCAGCTGTGGTGGCCGCAGGTCGTGGCGGGGCCGTGGAACCAAAATCGCAGAGCTTGAACCTCTTCGAGCTCCCAGTCGAAGTAATCAGGACGTTCTCGACCTTCAAATCCCTATGAAGAAGCGGGGGCTTCAGGTAATGCATGCAGGCAACTCCCTCAGTGACATCAGAGAAGATCTTCAAGATCTCTGGCTCTGTCAAGCGATTCTGCAGCCGTGTATTCATGAAGTCTATCAGCCCTCCACCATTACAGAACTCCATCAGCAAAAACACCTCGTATCCTCCGCCCTTCAATTGTGAAGCATGGGAGTCGTAGTATGTGACGATTGGTCGATGCCCCTTCAGCTTCTTCATGGTTTCCACCTCTGTTCGCATATTCGCTAGATGTTCCTTATCCGGGACGGCCACTCGTTTCAACACGGCAATGTCGGTCCCATCAATGGGCTTGGGCATCTTGACCAGGTAGACATGGGCGAACCCTCCCTCGGAGAAGTACTTCTGGATGATAACCTTCTGGCTGCCCACTTGAATCTTCGTGCCCGGCGCAAAGGTCCCTGCTGGGGCGGAAGGGTCGGCCATGGGAACTGGTGCTCCAAAGACTGATCGGGGAGCCGTCGCAGGCATCGTGGTGTTGTATGAAGCCATGCTGCCAAGGCGAGGGCGAGGGCGAGGGCGCAGAGAGGAAGGCTAGAACTCGTGGTACCTGGTCACTGCATTGGAGGGCGTTACAATTCGAAGAGAAGGCTGCAGAAGGAGAGGCTAGAATACGGAAGAGAGTTTGCGTCGGCAGAGAAATTGGTGTGAAAGTAGCGTTTTGGAATATGATGGCTGTCGAGGTTCAGGGTCAGGATGCCTCAAGTTGGCATTACGGAGGCATGCTAGGTTGGATGCCGTCAGCTAAGCCCCAATAGGCTTACCCTTGCCAAGCACCGTTGAAAGGTGGATGGGATCTGGCTGCTGACTTGTCCTTATGCAGTGAACAGGAGGTACACTTTCTACTTGGAGACATGGATTTAAAGAAGAAGTGATTAATTACTCTTTTTCCGGAATAATGTGTATCTGTATCTGGTGATTACTCCTTCTGGCATCATACTGCGGTGTTAGTCTGGTCCCCTGTGAGATCGTCAAGCCAGATCATCCAATCAGGTCTATCCAGCAAATCAAATGTCAGTTAGCCACAACAGCCTCGCCTTGCCTCGCTGGTTGTCTCGAACATTAAATGTCAGAAGGGATCTCGATGATCAATGTTGACCCCATCCAGGACTCAAGAAAATCCTCCGCTTCAGCCTTAGCTAGGCACCTGAAAAAGTACCTTCACAGGCAATCAAATCTATAAATGTGACTCGAAGTTACCTGGAACTCGAACTGAAGGCAACAAAGTAATTGTAACAGTCACGTGGATATTGACATATCAGTTTCCTTGGGTGGTCGAGTCATTGACTTTGACGCCGTCTCAGGGTCCAGAATATAGCAAACTGCCAGCTGTCCAATAGAGAAAAGACTAGCAGATCCCTCATGTTTTTGATTTGCAGTATTCCATAAATCCCTGATTATTCCGACAGTATCCAGTCCAGCCTTGCGTTACGTTGCCGTTTGGATTTTTTTGGGGCAGTTGAGTACGCGAGTACGCATCCATCTCGAGGCTTTTGCTATGCTCTGTTTCCCTTTGTCGTGTTCCAGTTCCTTTCTTGCGGGGCTATTGCCATTTTCATTGGCCAAGGATCTCCCGAAAAATGCGGTCCAGTCCAGTGTCCTTGATGTTTGTTGCAGGGCATGCACGCTTTCGTAATCCACCCCGACTTCCTTACCATGACCTGCAGAAGAGAATGCGGAGAGTGTAATATTTATGCAGATATAAAAAATGATACTTCTCTGCTTTGCCTGCCCCTTCTCCTTTCTCCTTCCCCCTGAATCCGCGATGACGAGCTGGCGGGATTTAGTTGTGGCTGTCGTTCTCAATGATCTCCCCTAGTCGAGGGCAACAGGGATCAGACGCACTAAAAGCATAAGCGAAAATTGTCGGGGCGCAAAGCTATAATAGAAGGCACGATCCGCCCCAAGAAAGTGACGAGACGACCGCGACCGCTGCACGCGTGAGAGGTGCGACAGGACAGGACAGGACAGGAGAACAGGCCCCATGCAAGCAAAGAGCAGCTGCACCCACGCTCACACCCACACCCACAACCCATATCCACATCCCGGCATATCCACGGCCCAAGTTCCATCATCCACCAGGAACAGGATTGCAGATTGACAGCACTCCACAAATACATCACGAAATACCCTACACAAAAATTCCGAACTGGCCGAAACCCCAACATTCTGGCCTTTTCATTGGTCGATAGGTCACCCGCACTTTCGCCTTTCGAGTCACATTGCAACAATATATTTCTGCCTACTCCTTTGGTACTCACCTTTCAGCCAATAGTTGCATTTCAAAAGCGACAGAAAAGGAGAAGGACGACGATAGCAATCAACCAATCAGAGGCCAGGAAAGTGCAACCTCGACTCAAAGAAAATACCCACTTTGCATTGCGCTTGCTCTTGTTAATTGACAACAAGGCCAAGAAGAGGGACAGAAGGCCCGGATCGACGACAACGACTCCCCTTTATTTGTTCATCGCCCTTTTTGCAACTCTCATTCAACTCAGCTTCTCAGCATAGACAAATCATCGCGACTGCGGTCTCATCTTCTTTATGGCGTGTCCTACCACCACCCGAACCCCTTCATACAGTTAGAGGTGACGCGTTGGTAGTTGAACGTGGTTAGAAGAAAAGATGGCTTCGAGGTAAGATGAATCTCAACCCCAGAAACCGCTTGTATGCAACTTTGACGCTAACATCACGTGTCGACAGACTTGACCGACTTGTCACGTGCGTACAACTCCCATGAAACATGGTTGTCATTTGAGACAATTCGTTCTAGACTCACTCCCACACACGAAGACGCTGACTCTTTCTTAGGTTGCTGGAGACTGGAAGCACTCAGCTGATCAGAAACACCGCTGCTCAGCAATTAGCTGATGTGCAGAAAGCACACCCGGAAGAGCTTTTCAACCTCCTCACCCGAGTAGTTCCGTATCTCCGACACAAGACATGGGATACTCGGATAGCAGCTGCCAGAGCGTTAGGAGGAATCGTCGATAATTCAGAACGATATGATCCAAATACCGGCGATGGATCAGCGAAGAGTGAGAAGAAGGAAGAAGACCTTCCCATTAAGAAGGAAGAGCCGGTCGACGATATACCATTTGCCGAGGGACAATTAAGCCTCAATACTCTTGATCCTGTCCCCATACTCAAATATGGGAAAGAGCTACTTCGAGGAGGTGGCAAGGATCTTGACTATGCCCTCGCCACACTCGATCCGGCGCAACGACTCGAGCATCAGAAGAAGACTCTGGCCGGTCGTCTGGGCTTATTAGGAGAGTATCTCGAAGAAGATATGGAAATTGACTTCCCTCCACCCAAACAAAATGGTGCCTCGACCCCATCAATCAACACATCAAATGGCTATGGTAATGGAACCAAGCAACCTGCCACTCCATCCGAAGAGTCAGGCTTAAGTGCACGCCAATTGAATCAATTGAAGCGCAAGAGGAAGCGGGAAGCCCAACATGCTGGAAGCAAGAGCAGACTGGTTGACTTGTCAATTCGACGCTCTAGCACCATGGGATCCGTCGAACTCGGCGCCGACACCACTATGTCAGATATCGTCGACGATTCCGCCGCAAACGGAAATGGCGTGTCTGATTACTTCAACCTAGACAGAAGTTCAGAGGTCGATGAGGACAGCAAAGTTGTCTCCGAGTTCAAGGGACCTGTGCTTCCAATCAAGTCCGAACTTCAGACAGAAGAAGAGACGGATGGTGGTGAATGGCCCTACGAACGACTCTGTGAATTTCTCATGGTCGATCTGTTCGATCCACAGTGGGAGACTCGGCATGGTGCAGCTATGGGTCTGAGAGAGATTATCAGAGTTCATGGTGGTGGAGCTGGCCGTGTGAGAGGAAGAAGCCGTACAGAGAACGACACCCTCAATCGCAGATGGCTGGATGATCTCGCTTGCCGGTTATGCTGTGTTTTCATGCTTGACCGCTTCGGCGATTATGTGTCCGACACAGTGGTTGCGCCTATTCGCGAAACCGTCGGACAGACACTGGGTGCACTGCTCATTCATCTCCCACCAACCACCGTCTATGCTGTCCACAGGATCCTCCTCCGGATGGTCATTCAAGATGATCTCCAGTTGACGAAGCCTGGCTGGGCTATCTGTCATGGTGGCATGATTGGATTGCGTTACCTGGTAGCCGTGCGCAATGACCTTCTACTGAAAGACAGCGACTTGATCGATGGAGTTATCAAAGCTGTAATGAAGGGTCTCGGAGATTGGGACGACGATGTGCGCTCAGTCAGTGCAGCAACGCTTATCCCGATCGCGAAGGAGTTCGTCAACCTTCGACCAGAGGCGTTGGATGGTCTCATCAACATTGTATGGGAATGTTTATCAAATCTCGGCGATGATTTAAGTGCTAGTACCGGTCAGATTATGGATCTTCTCGCCAAACTCTGCAGTTTCCCCGAAGTGCTCGAGGCAATGAAGCAGAATGCGGCTCGAGATTCAGAACAATCTTTCGCTCTCCTAGTACCACGACTCTACCCATTCCTCCGACACACCATCACATCAGTCAGATCAGCTGTGCTGAGAGCACTCATGACATTTGTCAATATTGAAGGCGCTGGCACTCGCGATTGGCTGAATGGCAAGATTTTACGGCTCATCTATCAAAACATCCTTGTTGAGCGAAATCCGGACACCCTCAACCTCTCACTACAAGTCTGGGCGGCTTTGGTACAATACCTTGCCAAGGACCCAGCAGATCTCGCTGAGCAATTTTCAGCACATGTTGATCCTCTCATGCAACTAACACTTCACCCTATCGGTGTGTCTCGACATCCATTACCGATGAACGCCACACTTTTCCAGAAACCATCGGGAAGCACATACTCGATGCCTAGCGGGTTTGTGCCCACCCCAACACGGCCCGTCTCCCCTCCTTCAGCATCGGAACCACCTCCGAAAAAACAGAGGCGTAAGTCGACCAAGAATGTGGAGCCTGTCCCGACTTCTTCATCGCATGATGTGGATGGCCATATGATGCAAGGTGACGTCGACCTCGTGGGTATGGATATTTTGATCAGATCTCGTGTTTCAGCCGCTCGAGCGATGGGTTTGATCATGTCGCTTGTTCCCAGCGGCCATCTCGAAGCCTACGATGCCAGCATCATCCCTGGACTATCGTCTGCTTTCTCCTCTACACAACTCACGGCAGCATTGGTCATTGACGAGTACGCAAAGAATTGTACCGCGAAAGACCAGGCAGCGAGATTCGTCAATCCTCTGCAAAAGATCGTCGAGAACGAGAGACCTTCACATTACCGAGATCTGGTGAGCTTCACACAGCTTGTCCGGGCCCAATGCACTCAGTTGCTCAATACCTTCCGAGATGTCGGCAAGGTCTCACAAGGCAAATTGCCGATTCTTGCGGTTGTAGTCCAGGGAGAACCGGAAGCTGGTCCAGATGCATTTTCTATTCAGACTGCTGACAAGGTTGTCAACGATGACTTTGACAGGCTGAAGAAAGCTATGCCACCGAGCCAGCGGCTGATATCCACACAATCCTTGACCGAAGCGAGGGATAATGTTGCTGAAGTAATTGAAAATGCCAAGGCTATCAAAGAGCAGCGCGACATCAGAATCAAGGCTGCAGCTGCAAGTGCTCTGGTGGCTATGAAGTTCTCGCCGAAGAAACCGACTCACATCATCAAGGGAATGATGGACAGTGTCAAGAAGGAAGAAAATGCTGAATTGCAGCAGAGATCTGCAGCATCTATTGCAAGACTGGTGGAGCTCTTCGCTGATGGAGGTCGGGCTGCTCCAGCGCAGAAAGTCGTCTCCAACCTGGCGAAATTCAGTTGTATCGACACATCAGAGACCCCAGAGTTCACACCGAATGCAGGTTTTACCAGCGCCATCTTGTCGCTGCGTAAAGAAGAAGACCGACGAGATCATCCTGACGCTGCGAAGTTTGCTCTCGAAGCCAAGAATGCGCGAATCGTCCGAAGAGGTGCAAAGGAGGCTTTGGAACAACTGTCAAGCATTTTCGGTGCCAATCTTTTAGAGAAGGTGCCCACGCTAAAAAGCATCATGGAAGATGCTCTCACACATGCATTTGCGGGCGACCTTCCAGAAGATACCAAGGATCCAGAGAAAGAGACTGGCCAGGCTGCTGTAGACGGAATGTCCGTTCTTCGCGCCTTAACACCTACTTTGCACAAGGACCTGCATCCCTTCGTCATCCAACTCCTGCCTTTGGTGATCAGAGCCCTTCATTCGGAACTATCGGTCTTCAGATATATGGCTGCGAAGTGTCTAGCGACTGTTTGCAGTGTCATTACCGTCGAAGGTATGACTATGCTGGTCGAAAAGGTTCTACCTTCCATCAGCAACCCTATCGATCTGAACTTCCGACAAGGTGCCATCGAATCAATATACCATCTCATTCATGTAATGGGCGATAACATCCTTCCATATGTCATTTTCCTCATCGTACCTGTCCTCGGTCGCATGAGTGATTCCGACAACGATGTCCGCTTGATCGCTACTACCACGTTTGCCACCCTCGTCAAGCTTGTACCGCTTGAAGCAGGTATTCCAGACCCTCCTGGATTATCGCAAGAGTTATTGAAGGGCCGTGATCGAGAACGTACTTTTATCGCCCAATTGTTAGATCCCCACAAGGTCGAACCATTCACCATTCCAGTTGCTATCAAGGCAGAGCTTCGATCCTACCAACAGGAAGGTGTCAACTGGCTGAACTTCTTAAATAAGTACCATCTACACGGCATTCTTTGCGATGATATGGGTCTTGGGAAAACTTTGCAGACTCTGTGTATTGTGGCGAGTGATCATCACAATCGAGCCGAGGAATTCGCTAAGACAGGCTCACCCGACGTCCGAAGACTACCATCCCTTATCGTCTGCCCTCCCACATTATCAGGCCACTGGCAGATGGAGATCAATACTTACGCACCTTTCCTGACATGCACAGCCTATGTTGGCCCTCCAGCAGACCGAGCTCGACTTCAAGACCAGCTTGGCAAGACGGACATTGTCATCACATCTTACGATATCTGTCGTAACGATGCCGATATTCTCACTGCCATGAACTGGAATTATCTTGTTCTTGATGAAGGTCATTTGATCAAGAATCCCAGAGCAAAGGTCACCATGGCAGTGAAACGTCTTCTCAGTAATCACAGACTCATCCTCTCTGGTACACCCATTCAGAACAACGTCTTGGAGCTTTGGTCTCTGTTCGATTTCCTCATGCCTGGGTTCCTTGGTACAGAAAAGGTATTCTTGGACCGCTTTGCAAAGCCAATTGCAGCCAGTCGGTACAGCAAATCATCTTCCAAGGAACAAGAAGCCGGTGCTCTCGCTATCGAAGCTCTTCATAAGCAAGTCCTTCCATTCCTCCTTCGACGTCTCAAGGAAGAAGTGTTGGATGATCTGCCACCCAAGATCTTGCAGAACTATTACTGTGATCTCAGCGAGCTCCAGAAGAAGCTCTTCGAGGACTTCACTAAGAAGGAAGGAAAGACTCTCGCTGAGAAGGCCTCGGCTGGTGATAAGGAAGCCAAGCAACACATTTTCCAAGCTCTGCAATATATGCGCAAGCTCTGCAACTCGCCAGCACTAGTGATGAAGGAAGGTCACAAGCAATACGAAGAGACACAGAAATTCCTCGCCAAGTCAGGCAGCAGTCTCCGCGACCCGGTCCACGCCCCGAAGCTCACCGCCCTCCGTGATCTCCTCGTCGACTGCGGAATCGGCAACGAACCCTCCTCCGAGAACGAAGTTACCACCGAGACCTCCTACGTCTCACCCCATCGCGCCCTCATCTTCTGCCAAATGAAAGAGATGCTCGATATGGTTCAAAACGACGTCCTCAAAAAGATGCTTCCATCCGTACAATTCCTGCGCATGGACGGCTCAGTCGACGCCTCGAAACGCCAAGACATCGTCAACAAGTTCAACTCGGATCCCTCCTACGACTGTCTCCTCCTCACCACCTCCGTCGGAGGTTTAGGTCTCAATCTGACGGGTGCCGATACGGTCATCTTCGTCGAGCATGATTGGAATCCGCAGAAAGACTTGCAGGCTATGGATCGTGCGCATAGAATTGGTCAGAAGAAGGTTGTTAATGTATACCGGCTGATTACGCGTGGGACGTTGGAGGAGAAAATCATGTCGTAAGTCTCCCTCCTGTTCCTTGCCCTTCCCCTTCCCCTTTTCTCCCCAAACAAGACTCAAATATGCTGACCCAAACCAGTCTCCAACGCTTCAAAATCGACGTCGCCTCCACCGTCGTCAACCAACAAAACGCCGGCCTCGGAACCATGGAAACAGACCAGATCCTCGACCTTTTCAACCTGGGCGAGACCGCCGACGGTATAGACAAACCCTCTCTGAACGGCGGTGCAGGGGATGGAGAGAGGGAGGAGGATATGGTTGATGCGACGGGTGAGGTCAGAGAGAAGGGGAAGAAGGGCTGGTTGGATGATCTGGGCGAGCTGTGGGATGATAAGCAGTATGAGGAGGAGTTTGATTTGCAGGGGTTTTTGGGGAAGATGAAATAGTGAGGGGGTTTGAGACGTGGTGGTGTTGCGGTGGTGGGGGGCGGGGGGTGAGAGGTGGTCGGGAGAAGAAAAGAAAATTGCGGTGTGTGTGTTGCATAGCATGGACGGACGGATGGGTGGATTGGAGGGCGTTTTTACTTTTACTCTTACTTTTTCTTCTTACTTGTTTGGTATTTCACATTTTCTTTCTTCCACTTTTCTGCTTTGACTTGTTAGTGGTTGACTGGTTCGCTGGGTGGCTTAAGAGAAAGGAGGAGTGTCATTGTATATTGTACGATTAGATAGTTTAGGCATTGCATACTGCGTGCGTGCATGTTTGCTTGCGTGCATGCATAGTGAGCGGGAAAGATAAGAATGAGAATGAGAATCAGAATAGGAACGGGAAACATGCTTGATTTTGAGCGGATAGAAATCATGCCTTCTCGATACACAGATAAGTGATTTCTGCAACAATGATGTGAAGGGAATGTGTAACGGTACAGGAGTAGATTGCCAAGACTTTGATTGATGTGCTTGCTCACTGATCGCTTAAGTCAGTGCGGGTTTGTTTACTTTTCTTACCCCGCTATTCCCCCACCTGAATAGAAAAATCACGATCTTTGAAAGGTCGAATGTCGCGTAACCGTTTGCTGACATCTGAAGGACAAGGAATTGCGCTTTCAGGGCATTATATGAAAGAATGGGTCAGATCTTTAGACCCACAGTTCTTGTGCAGGTCTCACATTTATTCAAGGAGGCGTCAGCATCATGCAGAAATCGCAGATTTTTTAATTGCGTTCTATGTACTTTTGGCATCTTGGCACTTTGTGCATCCCAAGCAACCAAGCAACCAAGCACGCAAGTAAAAAAAATAAGCAAGCAATTATCGCCAGAAAAGAAAAGAAGCATCTCAAGGTCCTATGACAGAGACACAACTTGTGGATCCAGCTATGCCCTTCGCACCAATATCATCCCAGCCAACGTGATCAAAGCATCCATTCATCCGTCCATGCAGAAACTGCCCTTCCTCCCCAAAGAAAAGCAGAACGGCATATGAGGAAACCATGATCGATGATCGAGAAATGGGAAGGGGGAAGTGAAGTAAAGAAACCTAGGTGCAGAAGTCATACTCCTCATCGCCACCAATGACTTCCCAATCCTCGCCAACACCACCGACCTGGTCAGCAGATACAGTCTCTCTCTTCTTAACACCAGCTGAAACACCAACATTTCCACCATTTTTAGCCTTAGCGCGATCAGCATTGAAAGCCAAAAGCTCAGCCGCAGCACTATTCGGCTTGAGATTGATCCATTCATCCTCCACTTCTCTAGCGACCATCATACGCTTAGCCTCCTTTCTGGCATGGTTTGAGTTGGTGGCGAAGCGGAGGGTAGGTGGAGAGCGTGCAGTAACGGTATTGGAGTTGGTGGAAAAGGCGCCATTAGCGGGGACGACTTCCTTGTCTGAATCCTTGCTACCGAGGTCTTTGCCTTTGGCGTTCTCACCCTTTTCGCCCTTCTCAGCTTTCTCATTGACGTGTCCACTGCTAACAGCAGCAGTTGTGACAAACTTTGACTTCGAGTCTCCCTTTGTCTTCGAGGAAGAGGCAGAGCCTTCAGCATCAGCGGTTCCACGAATGTAAGGAGCAAAACCATTCGTGCGCTCACCAAGCAACTCGAAATTCAGGTTCTTCTCATAAAGCTCCGATGCGAGTCTACCGAAGTCATATCTCCACTTAGATGGAGGGAGACGACGAACTGAAGCGGCGATTGCATCTTGCTTGTCGATGGCGGATGTCATGAGAGGGGTGTTGAAGTTTGCGGGCATGCAGTCGGTGTAGTAGGGAAGCGCGGGATCCTTCTCATTGACGGCAGTGGCCCAACCGGGGAGCTGAGAAAATAAATCATCTCCAGCAGCTTTATTCGCACCAGCTTGAGACTGCGAGATAGCCGATTTCTTCGAGATACTAGCATCGCCTGTAGCCTTGTTCGAGACGGAAGAGTCTGGCTTGGTAGCAAGACGGGATTTGGCAGAGTCTTCGAAGGGACGTCCGGTACCGGTAGTAGACTTCATACCCGAGGAGGCAGTAGGTCTGGGGAGGATAGTGGACTGCTCCATGAAAGCGAACTTTTGCATGGCTTTGTGTCTGTCCTGTCGATTTTCACTCTCTTGTTTTCGTAGCTCAGCCTTCAGCTTTCGTGCAATGAGAAGCTCGCCTGCAACACATGTAGCAGCTTTGGTGGCGCGAACAGCTTCAGCAGCAAGAATGGCTTCATCCTTTTGTGACTCTTGGGCACGATAGTATGCTTCTAGGTCTTCGGGCTTAGATGCTGTTGTGACTGGATGAGCAGTATCCTTTGTTAGGGCATCTGCAGAGATTGAGGTCGTGGCCTTTCCTGGCTTTCTGTTGGTACGAACAGCGCTCGACATCTCTGCTGGCTCTTCAAAGAGGATACAGTCACAGCAGGGGTGGTTGACTTCGAATAGCTTGGGGTTCGAGGCGCGGCTTGGACGCAGGACTTCGTGGATCGTCAGACAGGTGCAAGGGTCTGCGTGGTTGATTCGAGGAAGATTTGGGTGTGCAGCGCTATGGTGGCAGGAGTAGACTGTATTTATTATTAGCTGAACTATCGCTCGAAAAATTTGCGGCGCGGCAGTTCAATTTGAGGGTGAATTGGATTTAAATGTGAACACAAATTCGAGGTGATACGGGGTCAAAATCCAGCGCATGGCTCAAAGGTGAGCGTACAATGCAAACAAGTAGAATCCAAACTAAACAAGAAGATTTAGATGATCGATAGTTGCAGAGTGGATAAGCAGATGTAATGCATCATGAGATTGAAGCCAGAGTGGTAGACGATAACAGAAACCTTCAATTTGAAAGATGATCTTTCATGTGAGGCTAGTAAATTGAAGAAACTTACCGATCTTGTTAAAGTAACACTACTCCTTTGGTGGTGAGGCTTCGTAGGGGACGAGTGGAATAACACGCTTGGTGCGCGAATCTGGGGCATATGAGGGTGGCATCTTGGCACGTGATATGTTGAAGATTCTGCCTTGTGATATGTCGAGATCTGAAGTTGATGTGATATGGTAGGGAGTAAGATCGACCGTGGTCGAAGCTGTTGTGGTGTTGATGGGGGACGAAGGCTCGAGGCTGAAGGAGAAGTAGGGCTTTTATGGGGCTAAGCGACGACGAGCGCCTCGCCTCGAAACAGAAATTCACTTTTAGGCTTCTGGCGGCTTCTTGGCTTACATGGATGGACAATAATTTGTCAACTACATGTCATGAAAACAATAAATACATAGATAGCCTTTACACTCCGTTCAGGTCGTGAAGCCCGTTTGTTTACATTGTGACGCGTTTGTCAACATCAATGTCTCCCTCCGCGGTGTACTGCACAGTGTGGTTTCCAGAAACCTCCTGCTGACTTCTTGATACCTGTAGATGTACATGGAAGCTATACATAGATCGTTCCTAGCATATTCGTGACGTTGGTCGGGCTGGGGAGTTCCTTCATGCCCCATGTCAGATGAAAGCCTAGCCCTGAGCCCATTCTGGGCCTTCAATCTTTACCTCTTCACGATTATTGGTCTCTTTGCCACCTAGGCGTTCTCCTTGTCCCTGGTGTCTGGCATAACCCAAGTGTCCTTGTCCTTTCAAAACTGAAGAATCTAAATCGCTGCGATAAGCACATCGCAGCCAAGATGCTCTTCCAAGCTATTTGAGCAGTAGTAAAAACCATGCGAGAAGTCCTCAAGAAGTACCAAAAAGCTGACAAAGGATTATTTGTCCCATGAATGCTTAGCGGTCGGTCTCATCAACAAGGCCAACTTGTCAGCAGGAATACACCCTCCATTTGACCAAACAGAGCAAATTCATGGCAACGCCGGCCTCAGTAACCAAATGTACTGATTTCTGATTTCAGAAATTGTAATAGGGACTTTGAAAATTGCGGGATTGATCATACCCATCTCCATCTCTCTAAGACTGCCTAGTGGAAGTCTGGACGGCCGGTTTTATGGGTGCGTCGCGGTTGGCTAGAACCATGGCCTGCAGTTGAACCCTCACAACCACAAGCGGAACTAATTTTACCATCTACATCTAACCAAATAAGCAAATTCCTACATCGAAAAAACCGTGGGCGGCCAACTCGACGGCTCAGGTCAAAGCGGTTCGCATACGAACGCCAAGTAACGGCGGATCGAATCGGAAAACGTGTTAAATCACGTTTGTAGATTGGAACCTCACACGCATCCGAGTGTGAGCTTCCAATTGTGTTTTGCGGGTCTTTGATACCAGATTTTACGCAATTGAGAAGGCGCGGAGATGTTTGAGGGCATCCAACCTTTTTTTTGCATCTTTTGTTGATGTTTTTGTTGATTTTGCCGATAAGCGAGGCGCAGTAAGTTTGAGCCTTGTCAGCGAGACATTCCAGAAATCCGGAGACATTACTACCAAGCTAGTATAATGCAAGATTGATGATTGTTGATATCGTAGATGGTGTTATTAAATCAGTGATTTTCAAGTAACGATCGACTTAAAGGTTGGCGTATGTCACGTGATGTTCACTTACGTCGAGGAAGTGCCCAAGTACTTACAAATAGGCATCTTCACAGATCTCGTAATTCCATAAGTAGTCAGGCTCTAATAATGATACGGATTATGAGATCGAAAGAATTTTAAGCTGGGAATAGGCTAACACTAGTGTACCACTCGATGTTCTCAGAGATCAAGCTAGTTAGTCCGAATAGTAACAGTGACATTAAGGAAAGCTCTCGCTTGGAACAAAAATATTTACTCCCTCTTCATTTCAAATTCATCTCGAAAACTTCATACAACTCAGTATATCCCAAGAAATGGCTGGAGACAATACGGGATCCCTGTTGGAACTCCCAAATGAGTTGCTTCACGCGATTTTCTCCCATCTGTCTCTGGACTCCATCCGCAACCTGCGCCTGGTCAATTCTCGCATATGAAAGATTATGCATGACATCTTCACCAGTCATTTCACCGATATAAGTTCGACCATATCCCAAAAATCGGCTCAAAAGCTTCAAGGTATCTCCAACGATCCAATAATGCGAGACAAAGTCGAAGTTCTCCATATACATGCAGGCCACTGGGCATACGGCGAATCCTGGGTACGACACAGTCCAACTCGTTCTCCCAATCCACGATATCTAGAAACTCCGAATGATGCACTAAGATGCTCAGCTCGATACTTACAGGCGGATTACCGAATCGCCATTCCCTGCACTTAGATCTCGATACAGTTGTGGACGAGCCTGCAGAATATCCCAGAATCATCATATCGCCAAGCGACATCTTGCACATCACACTTTGCACTATCGCCAGCACTGGGGTGCCATTGAAGTAATTCGCAATCAATTACGCCTCAGGCAGATTTGACTCACATTTCATCGACTTCACAGTCATGCAATCGGAAGGATTTAGTAGCTCATGGGAGACGCTCGACTCCCTGACCATCGGGTACGACATCGACTGCCCTCACAACTCAAGCCAGCTCAGTGATTTCACCATCTCCCTCATCAACCAAGCTAAGAACCTGCGGAAACTGCACCTAAAAGACGTGAGACAGTCAGGCGATACCTTGTCCTCCTTCAACCAAGTTACACTCGTCTCCATGTTCATAGCCGACCACGTGGAAAAGCTGAAGCTACACAGGCTCGAGCACTTGATACTGGAATGCCAGTTTCTCGATACCAATGTACTGCCGAAATTACTCTCCCACTCGAGAGATACACTTCGGCATATTTCTCTATCTTCCATCATGCTTGTTAATGGGTACACGTGGAAAGCACTGTTCCAATCTATGCAGACACTTCTCCCCAACCTGAGCAGTATACATATCCACGGAGGCTACCAAGACGAGTCGCCGATTTCATATCCAGGGCTTCAACTCGATCTAACAATTCCAGGTACCGGCGGTGCGAATATTAATGTTCAGAAGGCCAGTCTGGAAGATACATATGTGTTGGATGATATTTGGACGGTATCGTATGAGGGTCCAGAGATGCATACCGCACTCGGCATGCTCGCGGATAGCGCCCAATTTCTATCGCTCCCTGAACGCACTGGGATCTGGATGAAGGGAATGATGGACTGATAAGTAGAAATGCTGCTGCAAATCATACTGATTCTGAAGAATAGATGCAAGGGAGCGTCTACCTCAGTAACGGGCATTTGTCTTTCGAGGTTCGGAGAGAAATTCTAGTCACTGAAGCTAGTGACTAAAAGTACCCAACTTGTAGGCTCTCTGGAGCTTCGAAATTGATCTGGCTCTGCTCAGGCTCCATAAAAAGCGTACAGATAGGTCCGATTTAACGTTCATATTTGCTTCAGCGAGCAAATTGGATTCGATCACAGAGTCAGGTATGAGTCTGACAACAAGATGGCTGTTCAATGTCACGAGCGGTACCGAAGACAGGAAGACAGAAAGACAGAAAGACAGAAAGACAGAAAGACAGAAAGACAGAAAGACAGAAAGACAGAAAGACAGGAATCCAATCGCAGATCGATTGAGATCAGGCAATCAGTGGAGTTTACGAAAAGAGGCATGAAAGAGGAGAGGGGGGAGGGTTGGTTATCCCCTCAAATGTGGTTTCATCCACATCCTGAAAGCTTGTATGCAGCGCCTGTAAGCTAGCATGCGAAGCCTGAGGGCGGCAGGTCAGCCACCTCAAGCTTGCTCCGGACGCTGTAGAACGCTGAATGAGAGGTGGCTGCTGCATCCAGGGGAATAACTCTCCGCTCCCTTAAGATATTCCTAAAGCACCAGAGGGAGCACAGACACTGGTATCAGTCTGCTTTTTGCATCACTACCCAGCCGCACTGTCCTCAAAGGAGGGAGTAAAAATGGGTATCAATAGGCCATAAAAGACATACATTCGTTCAAACAACCAATCTATGTACGCACAATCGCATGGTATCATTAGCATTACCTCATTCAAGCATGCAATTTCCCATCCCAAAATGCCAATGCAATCAAACAATAAAAGCCTTGCTTCCCTCTACAAGCCCATCCGTCAATTTTGTTACAGCAGCCCATTGCGGCATGAATCGCTGCACCTCGTCCAAGGCTGGGATCGTACCCAGCTCGTTGTGATCACTCCACCAGCAGACCACTCTTCCGCTTCTGCCTTCGTCTCCTGCTTTCTTGCCCTCGCTGACGGGCCACTCGACATCAACGATCCATTCCCGGTCCCAGTCTCTGTGCCACAATTTGATCTGGTCGCTTCCGCTTTCTGGCACAGCGTCCCATTTGCCGTCGCCCTTTGCAGCACCATGAACCTCGAATGCCGTGAAAGGATCGTCAAATCGGATGATGCAGGCTTTGGTATCGACGGCAGAGATGTTAAAGGTAGCTTTGTTTTGACCCTTGGTGCGAGTCACTTTGGAGCTCATCCAGTCCTTGTAACCCTTTTCGGGTGGAATGCCATCTACGACGTTGTCAACAACTCTGGGCGGTATTCCAGTCCATGAGCAGTAAGAAAGCCCTTGGCGAATATTGTCTCTAGGCCCGCAGGATATGTTCTGGCCAGCTGCGGATGGAATATCTGTAATGATCTTTCGGACATACTCTTCGACACCGGCAAGAGTGACCTGGTTGATACCACTGTCAAGATCTACGGTTTGCTGGAAGTATGCCTTGAATCGATTGTTTGACGAAAATGGGAAGGCAACAAGGTTGTAGATGAGAGTGCCGATGAAAATGAGAAAGAAAAAGGTTGGAACGTGGTGAGTGATCCTATGCATGAATGGTGTTACAGGCAATAGCACCAGAATCGAGAACAGGGCAATGAGTAGGTAGGGCAGAAGAAGAGCGCTACCATCAGAACCAGTTTGAACTACGGCCCCAACAATAAGCAGCCCGACTTGACCACAAACGATGATGATGAATGGACCAAGTAAAAGGAACTGAAGGAGCCATGTCCATGCCGGCATTTTCGCTGACCATTTCTGCTCTTCTCCGAAAGCAATCGTTTCGTCGTCGGCTCCATCTGCACCATCAGCACCATCGAGAGGTGCTGGAATTACGCGCCGATATCCTCTTGCGAAAGTCGCACCGAGTGTGCTTCGGTGACCATTGCCTCCAACTAAAGGAGTCGTCTCGCTCGGCTCGTCGTCTCCATCTGCTCCAGCACCATCTTCTTGGGTATCGCCAGATGATATTATAGCATCGGAATGGGGGATTGAATTGAATCCCTCGCGCGTCTCATGTTCGTCGTGAGCGGCTTCGACAACCGAACTCTTTGTTGGAAGAGCAAAAAGTTCGCATAGCCCGATAAATGCAGCCAAGAAAGTAGCGGCCTGGTAAAATACAAATATGTACCCACCACTGACCTTGTAGCGGTCCTCGAAGACGGTAGCGCCCACGAGAACAATCCATCCAAGGGCAAACATCCATAGCAACGCATACACACGATGGAGTGCCGAAGGTCGAGCAAAGTTGCAACCAGCCATGAGGAACCAGAAAACACAGAAGAATAAGCTCAGAGACATTGACCATACGGCGTACTGTGAGGAGTATACAATCAAAGGATTGAACTTGCGCAGTAGAAACGCCGCACCAAATGTAATAGCACCGGAAATGATGAGTACGACTGGAAATCGGAAAGCTCCTCTCCAGCCTTTTAGGGAGACAGCTTCGCTCTCGTGTCCTTCTGGCTTAACGGCTCCTGCGAAGAGATAGTACTTATCCTGGCGAGCCAAAAGATAAGATACGAGCATCAATATAAGTGGTGTAGCAATGAGAATCGTAAGAGACCAGGCGAACAGAGTTCTCAGTCTGAAGACAGCCATGGTTTTACCAAATAAGTCAAACCATACACCATCACTGCCACGTCCGTTCTTGACTTTACCAGTAGCATGATCTCCACGAGGACCAACGAATTGTTTGGTGTGCGATGTCAGATGTTCCATTGTCGCAACGGAGGCAGACAGCATGTGCCATAGCGAGTCTCTGGAGGTGTGCTTGGCATCATCCTGATCTGTGTGGTATCTGGCTCTTGGCTCCCAGAAGGCGACATCAAGCCCACGGTAGCCCTCAGCTCGGAAAACGACGTAGTCGGTCTCACTTCGGATAAAGCCCAAAGCAAATCCATCCGCACTGACAACAGTGCCCAGTGGATGTGGAGCTTTCGCATACGCTCGAGTAACTTCCGAATCTGTACTGCGGAAAAGCATAGCTCGACCTCCAGCACCGGCTCCTTCGAGATTCAGGAATGCATGGACAAAAGTGGCCATGGGGTGTGAGAGGAAAGCTTTAGCGCCATATAGTCCGTCCTCTTCGCCATTGTTTAACAATACGATCACGCCTCTCTTTGGAGTATTGCCCGGAGTGGTAAAGTATTTTACCAATTGTAGTGCCGTTACAACCCCCACTCCGTCATCTGTAGCTCCATATCCTGTTGATACACTGTCGAAGTGGGCATTGACCATAACCCCTCCTTTCCCATGAAGTCTGTGGGTGTATGGCGGCAGTGGCTTCCACCAGTCTTCCTCCTCATCTTCGGTCCCGCGGATGTACACAATGATGTTGTTGCCTTCAAAGTATGTGCTGATCCCCAGCTTTCGCCCACTCACTCCGATACTTGTAAGGGCGTTACTCGTGTAATTGGAAACAAGGTCGTTGAAGACGACCGCGGCAGGTTGTTCTGCTCTCAGTCCAAGCTCTCCTCGATCCGCAGATCCTACCCGAGGCTCTTCTTCTCCCGAACCTGAATGTATACTGACGTCTTGCGCCTTGCCGTTGCTAGATATCGAATCGTCTGGTACCGCGTTCACATTCTCGCCCTTCTCGTGTTTGACCCCATTATTGTCCAGTATCTCCTCCACTCTTCTCAACAGCCAATTCCTGACATCGTCGTTCCTTCTGCTGTTGAATGGATGATAGCCATTGCTCAACTCTGCCAGGTCCAGCCAGGCTTCGGTGAGGTTCAATCCACGATAGACTGTTGGGTCTTCTGGCGCAGAGGGGACTGTTTCGTGGATAATAAGCAGAGGGATAAAGACGGCAAGGTACACTACAGCAGTAACCAGAGTCACCGCCATAGGAACGAAAGCGAATGGATTATACCATCTCATCGTTGCTGGCTTGGATATTCAGGACCGGGACAGCTGTTCGAGCTCGTCGTGAAGCTCATGTCATGCCTTCGAGGTGGCTGGGAAGCTGCCTCCCAGAACTGGGTCAATGCACTAGCGCGGGGTAGCTCGACCTCGACGACATGTCATAAATAATCATCAATCGCCTCACCAACTCCACCTAGAAAAATCGAGTAGATTGGCTCCGATATTCAAACCTTTCGAAGCATTTATTCGGTTGTTATTATCGTAGGAAGGAATTTCTCAGAACCATTGACGCCGCTACGAGATTTTCGAGCTTTGTTTTATCAGACGCCCCCAACGGCTGGCGATTCCAGTGGAATGAGTTCATCTAGCAAGTTCCTTGACATTCGACTTATTCTCTGTTTGATTTGGTAGGAGTCGCTGTTTTTTAAGTTGAATTGACACTTCTGCAACCATGAGCATATCCGGCTCGGAGTATCAAGTAGTACAGCCATTTGAAGATCACTATGCCAAGCGGGTTCTCTTGTTGAAATGGGAAGTTTCTATTGATATGAGGTGTTCCGAATACTGTTTTGAGCATTTGGTCTGGTGCTCATCGGAGGTGCTGACGATTTATGACGCTACGTTATTGCAAGGAATTTTACCTCTGTCACATCAAATCGGGGTCTGTCTGACCCTGTTCATCTTCTTTTCCAAAGTTCGTCTCGTTCTGGAAACTACACGCGTTCTTGAAAGTATTTCGTAACATGTTTGAGATTTTGAAGCATCACCTCATCTCTTCCGGGCTTCTGTGCTTGCTCAAAAGCTGTCCCGATAAATGTTAATGAAGTCCCAGATGTTCTCATCTTGCCGTGCTACATCATATAGTTCCGACTTCTCAAAAGGAAGGGCCACACGAAGCAGAGCAAGTTCGCTTTCAATGGACTCCAACCTTTCTTGAAGATCAAGTTTCTCTGCTGCTCCATCCTTTCCTTCTGTGTCTCCTTCTGTGTCTCCTTCTTTCAGTCTTTTCCTAGCCTCCTACGGACGCTATCAATCGTCAGAGTAACTGCTTTGCCAATCGATGTTTCGCTCAACACACGAAGATCCAGAGCCTTCCTTCTGCATTGTCAGAAGCGGTGGAGTCATCTTGGTGTTGATCAACATGTCCACCATTTCCAGTACCGAGGTCTTGCTCCCAGTGTACTTCGAAACCAAGGCCCCCTTTTCAACCATGTCTTTCCAGAATATGCCTTCTAGCTCTGTATGTCTCCGCTCAAACTTCTGATGCAAGGTCACATCTGGAGGAAGGTCATCCCACATGGTTGTCGCCAACACCACATGGGGCCAGAATGCATCCCCGCAAATCGCCCGAAGTAGGTCCAGATTCACTTTCGCTGTGCCAGCGAACTGGGTCTCTTTGATGGAATGCAGGTATATGACGCCGTGTATGGTGCACAGTTCCCGAGAACAAAGAGACCGGGCTAGTTCAAGAACATTTCGAATATCTGAGACGTTCGAGTCGTTGAATCCTCGTGTATCGACTACGTAGATGCCAGGGCTTCTTTTTCCGATAGGGAAAGCCCGCATTTGTCTGAGTACCTGCCTCGCACTACTTCGGATATTCACAATGCTATTGAGCACTTACAAGTCTCCATAGTATGTCCAACAAGAGCCTTGTGGCCTGTTGCAAAAGCAATCAGCGACGACTTGCCTGACCCTGTGGGACCTAGCACGATGATCAATTTTGCCATTGGCGGTGATTCCATTTAGCTTTTTTTGCTTCCAAAGCAAAGATAAGGATCAAAATGAAGTTAGAAGTCGCTTCGCCGCAGATTATAAGATTGGGCATAATTGTTCTGGTGATCAATCACGTGCAATATAAAGTCTCAAAAGAGTCGGTGGCGCTGCGGAGCCTTCTCATGTGCTCAACTTGTCGGTCGGCTCAATTCTTCATATGGATGCCTGAAATAGTTCCAGCCTTGCCTGTTGATACCCCCAAGTCAACCCAACTCTACCCGAGAATCAGAAGCAGGCTGGGACAAACGCTTGTATCCAAGCATTGGCAACACCATCTCGGGGACTACCTCTGGGATCTGACAGTCCACGTAAGAGATAGAGACAGCCTCACAAATTTCTGTCGCTTTGATAAGACCACTTGCATGATACAAGGCAGGACTGCGTTTGACTGAGTCTATGGACCAACAATATCGCCTGTCAGAAGCTGGGCCAAGCCTAAACTTCCAAGCCTTGGGCTGTTTGCACTTCGTTGTCAATTCATGCTTGCAATATATTTACCAATCCAGAGCAGAAAAAAGTGAGGCTTAGAGTACGTCTTTGATACGCTCGATGGTGCTCATCAGTATATAGCCATCATCAACGCAAGCTGGAGTGTTTACGGTTTGATGGTTGGGACAGCCAACGAGGCAAAAGCATTTGAGAAAATTTTATTTTCAGACATATCAAACAGACAGCCATGTCAGGTCCAACTCCAGACGATGCCATCGTTGCGGTGATGGGAGTGACGGGAGCTGGCAAGAGCACCTTCGTCGCCAATGTGACTGGTCAGGATGTTGAGATTGGAGATACTCTGGACTCATGTAAGTATGGCATTTCTGACTGATCCATACCTGCATTAACCACACGAATTAGGCACCACGGAACCCGGAACCTGAGATCTACGAGACTGAGATAAATGGCAAAAGGGTCTTCCTCATCGATACTCCAGGCTTTGACGATAGCTCCGGCATAGACGACGCCGACATTCTGAAAATGACGGCTGCAAAACTAACCCAAAGCTCCAACCACAATCTGAAGCTTACTAGCATCCTGCTTCTGCACAAAATTACAGACAATCGTCTTACTGGAAGCAGTAAGCGCCTGCAGCATGTGTACGAGAAAGTATGCGGGCATGAGGCATTTCAAATTGTCGTGCTTGGCAGTACCATATGGGACGACCTCGGCAGCGAGAAGAAAGGTATTGCTCGCGAGAAAGAGCTCCGGAAGGGTGAATGTTGGGGAAGGACGATCCGAGGGGGCCCGGATTGCTGCCGATTGGAAGATTCTGTGTCGTAAGCGCAGGAGCTTGCCTCGAAGCTGATTGACAAAACGCCGGTGGAAATCCAGCTACAGAGGAAGCTGAAGGACAACGGTGGAGTATTGATTGAGACCGCAGCAGGTCAGGAATTGGATCACATATACGAAAAGCGGATTCAAAGACAAGAAAACAGGTCTGATCTGGACGAGAGCGAAAGAGAGGAGCTTGAAAGGCTCAGAGAAGAACAGGGGAAGTTCCAGCAGACCATTGTAAGTTCCAGACGTCTGTAGGATGTTAAACTTTATTGCTAACACTACATTCATAGATTCAATATATATATCCGCGAACCATCTGTACCATCCTCTGATAACAGTGCTGACTTCATATTTACCATTTAATCGTCTTGGCGTCTCGAATTTTATTTGTATCTGGCCGAGTAATGCTTTCTAGGGTTATCAACAGTATGACAGTATGTCTCCAGTTTAGTAGCGTATACTCATATCCAAATAGTTTGGAAGCATCAACATGCCCGACGTCATATCATTCTTAAGTGAGGCTGCGACGGCGGCGTCTAAGATAGTGAGCATCATTGATGGCAGCCGTCAGGTGTGGAGATATGTACTTCGTGAGCTTTTGCAGCATTATTCCATTGCTGCGAAGCTCGGCAAACAGCCAAAAGGATTTTCTGCTCTGCACCAGAGTCACATTGATAATTCTTTTAGTAATCTATTCTCCGTTAGACATGAACCAAGCGGGAGTAAGGGTAGGCGCAGTAAGCCAGACAGGGGGCGACAGTGCGGAAGCCGGGTAAACAAACCTTCGCAACCACTTGGCTAGAGCTGCGTCCTTTCTCCTTCGCCTGCATTTGATCATCCGGTGTGCTTTCATAGTGTGGACCAGGCGCATAGCTCTGTTCCCCGCAGGCTGAAGGCTTGGTCCTTGTCCTCCGTTAAGATACAGACCGTTTGTTGACATTCGGTAAACTGGAACCGAGATATCACGTTGCCAGCTCCTTCCAAATAAGCACGCTTCGCATCTCCTATGTGAGCGCCTACCTACAATGTCTGTGACAGAATCTTGTTGGTAGCTGCATGACAACTCGCCTGCCCACCGAGACTTTTACTCCATCCATTTTTCCTTGATAACCTACGGTACCCCTTTCTCTCATTGGAGGAAAACGAAGATGAAAAGAACTATCCCTCCGCCAGCGCCGTTTTCTACATTGTATACATGAGTCTTTAAAGCCTAGTAGTTCTTAAAGCAGAAACACAAAAGTCTGCTCGAAGCTCTTCTAGGCCACCTTTGAAACATAACGTTCGATATTTTCATTGCCGGGTATATTCTCGTGAAGCAGAAAGAACGCCGGGCCTCTTCGGGCAACAACCAAGTTGCCCGAATACCTATTAATGACACCAAAACACCTGCCCGATGCGCCTCCCAAAGTATTCGCCCTCTCCAATGATCACGACCCTGGCCAACCATTTACACCTTACATAGCTAGAATATGCCAAAGAAACATAGTAGTAACCTAACGAGACAACTTTGTGAAGTCAAGTCTGGACCATTGACATGCCACCTGTCCTGACACGAATCGCCGCATTTTCCTAATGAGACTTGAACTGTTTGTGCCCCCCAGCTTTAGGTCGTTCTCCATAACCCCGCATTTCTGAATTATTGCTTGAGCCGGGTTGAGTGTGCAGCGTTTGACTCCTCGGTAACTGTACAGGAGAGTGAAAGGAAGACTGGTCTGCGTTTGAGTGGGGATCAGAGATATAGGAGGTGCGATACCCTGGTGATATTGGATCGAGCACATCATCATCGTCTTCCATTTCGTCGTAGGCCTCCACAAAGCTGCCCAAAAGCATTTTATTCACATCACCGTCGCAATGTTCTGTATCAACGATATCGCTTTGTACGATGTTAGCTTCCTGAGCAACACAGACTTGTCAAGGTTTGCCACTCACATTATACCCTCGTGTTTCAGCTCATCGTCGAGGCGCTTGAGACGGAAAGTAGCTTCAGGATCTCTGCCAAATTGGACAAACTCGATGCTCACAGGCCGCTCCTTCGGTGGACGTCCCAATGTCTCCTCTAGTCTGCGAGCAAATGCGACAATGGTCTCGTTCACATCCTCCTTGTTCATCGTGCCTCTCCAGATACCATCTGTGAGAACAATGATCGTGACCTTGCTCTTCTTAGTATTGGAAGGTTTGAGTTTTCTGAAGTAGTCGTCGAATATATCCTGAAGAGATGTCTGCATGGAGGTGTAACCTCCTTGGTTTGGCTTGGCCTCATCGTTATCCAATTTCTTCATTATCTTATCAATCGTTCTCTCCTTTGAAGTGTCGACTTTGACGTCTCCCAGTGTGAAAGTCAGATCCACCCCATCTGGATCAAGACCTTCTGCTTTGAGTAATAGGGTTTCTAACACAAATTTGACTTTTCCCCAGTGAGTCTGCATAGACTCTGCATTATCCACGATGAATTTCTGTAGGTGATTGTCAGTAAAGTCCGAGCAAGTTCCAATGTAGCTAAGTTCAGTGAATTTACTTACCAGATCCCGATCTCCCCAGTAATTTGACAGTCTGGGATCCTTAGGTTTAGTTCTCAATCTCGCAAATAAGTCTTTCTCCCGTCTTTGTAGATCTCGCGCCCACATGTCCTCTCTCGCCTGAAAGAGATCTTGTGGATGCTCCTTCTTCGTTAGTGGTGACCTGATATCCTTGGTTGATCCCGTCCAGTTGGACGACTCTGACATCATAGTCCCGGGCCTTCTGAGTTGGAGTGGAATCCCATGTGAAAGATCTGGATCTTTTATTCCGCCAAAACCAAAACCAGAAGGACTTCCACTAGATCGCAGGAATCCTGCTGGCAAGGGTTGATCTCCGAGTCCTGGAAATGTTTGAGAGTTGTCTACCGGAAAGGTCGAGCGGGTAGATGGCGGTTTGAGGTATGAGCGATAGTTGTCCACCAAAGGCCCATCCAGAAACTTGAAAACTTTGTCTCTGCGCTCTTGACGAGCCGCCTTTGGTTCTGTCGGTTCGATGATCGTGCTGGTAGAAGATTGCGCTAGGTTGAGGGAGAGATTTTGATCGTCACCGTCCCGAAGAAAGTCTAATATTGCTGTTGGAACATCGGAAACAGGGTCCGGAAGCCTGTGAGAGATCTTTTCTAGTTCGTCCCATACATCTTTGGATTTCATTCGCTTCTTAGGGTCGCCAACTAGCATTCCGTTTCGCTGGCCTAGCAAATTCAAGACCTGGCTGGTGACTGTGTCAGTGACACGCATCGAGTGTCGAAGGTACGTGTGCCAATCGTTGACTTCTCGTAGAACCTCAGAGCCATTGTGGAAGTAATCGCCTCTTTCTAAGTGCAGTCGTGGTGTGTTGGATGTTGTGGCAGGAATTTGGAGGCGAATAAGATTCTCGATCCCTTTCAAGCGCAATCGCTGATACTGCTTGATCCCTTCTGCTCCAAGCACTACCCAAGTGGCAGCAACGGAAAAAACACAACCCAATGACCACGTATCAGTGGTTTGGGTTACACCACCTCGTCTCCTCCGTCCTGGACATCGTTCCGGAGCCGCTGTATATTGTGTCAATGTTAAAAGCACAAGAGAATAGCAACGCCACTAGAGCGGTTGACATACCATAAGTATGAGTGCCTCCTGTCAGATTCGCGACCGGGTCCGAGTCTGAGCTTTCTTTGGCTCGCTCCACGAACTTCGCGAACCCAGGATCGGCAAGCCGAAATTTGCCCTGGATTTCCAAGATGTTGTCTGGTTTGATGTCCGCATGCCAGCTTGTCTAATCAGCTCGTCTCAAGGAAGAGAGGAGAACTTTAAATTCTTTGACGGAGACGTACCCTGAGTAGTCTTTAGTGATACCATCGTTCTTGATCTGGAAGTCATGCATATCTCTCACTGCCTTTGCCACAGTAAAAAGATTCTGCCAAAATGCTTGGATATCATCTTGAAGCACAGGAGGCAGCTTTTCCCCAAAGAGTAGATCAAGATCGCGATCCGCATACTCAAGAAGAATATTGTGCTTATATGTCCTTCTTCCACGTCCATCAGCATGTAGGTCCATGCGAGGGACCTGGATGACTCGGTGAGTATAACCACCCAGATATTGAACCAAGCCATTGTGTTCGTGGAGGGTGACAAATGCCTTGCGCTCATCCTCGAAGATATCCACGTTATGTTCGTCGAACACCTTAAGTGCAAAGTGATATCTCTGATTAGATTCATCAGCGGGGCTCATAAAACTTTGCGAAATATTTGCCTCACAGGACCGAGGCCATCCTCTTTGTCGTCATACCTGGCGTGAGGTACTGCCTGTTGCAACTCACGTCCAACGAATTCCTCAAGAACCGCAATCTGCCATAGTTTCGCTGTCCCTCCTTTCTCGCTGATCAATTCCTTCTTTTGAATTGGAATAACTCTGTCTATATCCAAGTACTCATCGAATTCGCCGTTGAACTTCGCTGGGCAGAATTGCCATTGGGTTTTGTTGAATGTTTCTGCAAGCTCGTCCGGAGAAGGATCACTCTCCTTCAGTATTCGACGACCAGCCATCTCTTTCAATTGTTTCTGAAGTGTTCCCAGATGAATTGGCAGCTTTGCATCTGTTAGATGCAGGCTGTGGAAGCGATCGACTAGCCAGCCTGAGCCCATGGTGAGCAGTATGACGAATACAATAATGCACGGATTTTCTTTCTGGAAGAGCTTATTCCGATCGATAAGGGGACGATGTTCTCTATGGCGGTAAGCATGTTCAAGCAGACGGGTTGTTTGTGTAGTTCTATCACCCCGAAGATTGGTTCCGCTCTCCAACCACTGCTTGAGTTTGGAGACACGAACGTACCGTCGTCCACATGCCAAGGGAGGGGGAGGTGTCGAAATGGTGCATTGTTCTAGGCATGCCATGAAGTCTTCGATTGCCGGGCGACTGTTACCACTATTGGGGTCCATGGTCACTTGAAGCAGGATCTTGAATTATCGACAACGAATCCCTGAACACAGTATTGGCGGGGTATGTGCTTCATAGATCTTGGTGTTCGGAGCACAGACAGGAGCCAACAGGACGCTGGCGCAAGTGGGCGGACGAGTTGATAAGACGTGGTTGGGAAACCGTTGATAATCGGGAGCCGGTTGAGGCGAAAAGAGATATGCAGCGAAGTATGGTTGGAATGATCGATGGAGAAAGGCCACAACGCAAATTGAGGTGAAGATCGCGAATGTTGGGGCGGGCCAGAGGCCCTTTCATCGACCTGAAGTGCGGCTGGAGACAACTGCCAACCACACCCTCTAGCCTCCAGAGAAGGTGGCAAATCTCCTCCACGATGAGGCTCTGTGATTCCTTTTGGGGACACCGAAAGCGGGCGATGGGATTGGACAGTAGCTGTCTAGGTACGGAGCAGGAACGATGCCATCAGAATGATCCAGTGATCATAGCCTTACTTCCTCGATTGGTGAACCGATGGTCTAATCGAATGCACGCACCTGCTCAGAACATACGTATATTCAAGAGGTAGTCCCCTTGATGATGTGGTTCTTGAGTAGATAGTGATCCCACCCACCATTTGCCTGCGATGATAGCCATTGCTCCCAAGACACTGCTGAGCTAGGAGAGTGTGAGGGCTGAGACGACTCTGATAGGAACGCGGAAGTGCAAATGTGATTGCCCATCGAAATAGCGACTTAGTCATGCCGTCCCTCAGCGCTTAGAGAGCTTGACTTCGGGAGGAACCCTAAAATCGAGCTGCTATGCCCCACCAGAGCTTTACTTTGTGTACCTATGTAATCGTCCCGGGCCCTCAGCGTGCGCACCTAGATATTTAACCCTGTAACACTCAAAAGCTTTACAAGCTGCCAGGTAGCAAAGTTGAAGCATCTCGCAGCAGGAACTCAACAATTGGATACGCTCTAATTGTCTTAAGATTGATGTCATAAGTTATCTTTGTGCATACAACATTCTTTCATCGTCTTCTCATTTACTGCGGCTTTTCCGTGACTGATTATCTGCACCTGCTAGACCGCCATTGAAGTCAATTGCGCTTTAGAATCGAATCAGAACGCCAAAATGAGTTTAAATACATGTTAACAAGGAAATTCCTAGCGACTCTGACATATGTATTTCGGCACCAAAAATTGTCGCATAAGCCTCCTCGAAGTCTATCAAGTATAATTTTCATCACCACCATCGCTTGTTATTCTCTACCCTTCTTTGCCAACACGGGCCCCAGTTTCACTCTCATTTAATGTTCCGCACCGAGATGTATCAAGTGGAAGATGTTTTCAGTTCCTACCTTTATCTCTATAGAAGGGCAATTGAGCAGTTTGAAATAACTCGTCTGCTTTCTTCCCGGATCGTCGAAACGCGGTAATAGCAATGGCTCCAGTGATTGCGGTCAGCGGTAATGCAACCTGAAGCCATCTTAACATGGCGACTTCAGAAAATGACCCCATATACTGCCCTGTACCAGCGGCAGTTGTATTGGCACCGTCGTTGTTTGGATTCTGATATTTGACTATGTCGGTGCTGAAGAATGTCTGGGGCTGTTAGCAACTGATATGTTCAAGAATTGATAATTGAATTTCCTACCGAGACAAATGTTGCTGGTAGATAGATGAGTGTCACGACTGTTATGATGCGCATAGCAATAGCCTCTCGCTGGGACATGGTACCAATTTTGATTGTGAGTTGTGTCAACTCCTCCATCTTTCCAGTTGCCTGGCTTTGGAGATGCTGCAGGATCTTCAAAAACTGTCAGTCAATGATTCCGCAACGACTTTTGTCAGATTTACTAAATTCTTCCTCTCGGCAGCGATTTTGACCAGAACACTGGCACGAGCGATTTGCATTCTCGAATCATACACCATATCGTCTAGTTGAGCTGCGAATTCTAGGATGGCTGGTTTGCAGTTCGCCCGCAGTTCAAAGTCGTCTAAATCTAGCAAGCGTTTGTAGAAGCTGCGGAGGGAAATGATCACATCGTTATTTGCTTGCAGAATCATGATCGCTTCGTTAATTTTATCCTCGCGATGTTGCACCATTTGAATGTGTTGAGGGGTGTAAACAATTTCCCCTTTCGCTCCACGAGTGCCATACACAGCAGGATTAGTCTACTTTTACATTAGTACCCAGTCAGATAGCTATACTGTATGCAAAGTCTTACCTCTGTCTCAATAACTTCTTCGAGCCATTGAATATACCACCTCCACTCTTCAGTCGACCAATGACAGTTCAGTAGATGGGTTGTTAAACTTGTTCGAAAACAGTCCTCACTAGTAGAAAATGCCCTATCTTCAGGCCGACCATGAACTGCTGTCATTTCTTGTATCCTCTCCTTCAGGAACAAGCGACCTTGTGTGATAATCCACAAGGACAGACCTGACTCCACATCGAACTGGTGATGAATAGCAGCTTGTCGAATAGACCACTGCTGTTCGGTCAATGCAATACCCAGAGCTGACTTGCAAGCCACTGCCTTCAAATTATAGCTCAGCTGGAACTGCCTTCCACTTCGCCCTAGTTCTGGAATCGAAGCGCGATGCGTTATTGAAAGTGCGACTTGCTCTCTAAAGCCACTGAAGCGTAAGTCTCGAGCCTCATTCTGAGAGCCGAAGACGGATAGAAAGTCGAGATAAACCGGCATAACCTGGTGGAAGCTTAGGAGTCTGAGAAGCATATCTTGAGTCAGTCTCAAAGGCGCCCGAGAATTATCAGCTGTGATGAAGCTGTAGGTTACATTAGCTTTGATCTCACCATGGGATGTAAGCATCCCTACTTACATATAACGGCATTTGGGATCCTTTTTGATGGCATGGTTGGCTGCAATTGCTCCATGAGGATTTACTTCTTCCAACCATGCTTTTAGTGCAGCTTCACCGCCGACAATTTCTCTCTGGACGCCGCCGTCATTCCCTATACGAGTCAGCACCCATCTTCGCAATTCTAACAGGACGATCTTACCAGCTCCAGTAAATTCACGGAACGCAACATAAATGTTGTCCTTCTGAAAAAGCTTATGAGAATACTGGTCCAAACGTGATCTGTAGCCTTTGAGGGCAGCAGTGGAAGAGTTCTTGAAAACAACATTCGAGGGGTAGTCTCGGTATTTCTCGTATGACTTCCTAAAAGCTTCAAGAGGGGTAACTGCAGTTGGTGCTGCCATTCCTATGCAATACTTCCACGACGTGGAAGGTGCGAGAATAAATGGACAGAGTTGATGCTTTTCCTGTTGTTGAAAAAATAACGACTGGACTCGATAGATATAGTTTTTGCAGACCAAAGAAAAGCAGCAGCACAGCTTGAAAGCCCAACTGATGGCACGGGGCATACATTCGGTGGCAGTGTCTGACTGGGCGCCTTCTCGAACACAACGGCTCGTTGAATACCCTTGAAAGCTACGCGCTGCCAACAATGCCGTAAGAAGCCGCAAGAATGCAAAACAATTCATGTAGGTGTCCTTCCGGGAATGGTGGTGGCTGGATGTCGCCAAACCTGGCTGTGCAAATGCGCGAGACAGCCTAGGTAGAGTACGTTACGCTGGCGACAACAGTATAAAGCTTACGAGGCTGCGCTTTTGAAACAAGATGGTTCTGGCTCTCACATCTCCATTTTTATAGTTGATTTATCTCTATGTGGGCTAAACATGGCTCGCCTCTTATGCTCAATAATCTGGCTCCGCAGCCTGCGGCCCACCTCTTCTCAGACCAGCAATGTCCTCTTTCTCGAGCTTTCAGACCCAGTTTGTTAGCTGGCATGTGCATAGATGTGAGAACAAAGAATATGAAAGTCGTAATTCCCTTACATCTGTCAACTTTTCGGGCACCCAAATCATATATTTATCTCCCCTCACTTCAACTCTCTGCGGCAAGGCACTGTCAGCGTACAATATCTCCAAGCATGAGAGTGCACATGATCCTGGAAATTGTTTAGAAACTCACATCTCCGTCAAAACTGTGGCCTGGGAACCTTCTTCTCAGCCACCCTCTCAAATCGTCAATCGCTAATTCGTAGACAGGTATCTCATCTTGTTTGCGATTGGGGCGGCTGGGTTTTGGTGAAGCCTCAGCCTCTTTCTTGAAGCTACAGCGTTTGATCACCCTCGTAAAACCGGAATCGCTTCGATTGGGTGGTGGCGGATTCATGACTGCGGGAGCTGAAATCTCGGGCGAAAGCTGTTGAAAGCCTCTGGGTATGGCACTCAAGTCTGACGACCTTTTGTTTGATGAAGATAAGCCGTTTGGTGTGGATGGTAACCTTCTATTAAGGCTCGACTGGTAACGAGCCAGCTCAACAAGGCTGCCGGCCAGCTTCTGCCTGGCACTGGGAGGGGTTTGCCTCTTCGGCTGAGAAAATGTCATTTGAGATTTTAAGACTCTCATTATGTAAGTTCTCTTGTAAATGCATGCGATATGAGACCTTGCAAGGATTGCTGCATGCATTTGATGTGTGGAAAGCGAACATGCCAATCACATTGTGGCTGGGGGATAAAAAGCTGAAGCGAGCCATTCAACTGCTTACAGGTGGTGTAACCGCTTCTACCAATTAAAAGAAGAGGCTTGGAGTTGAGCCTCAAAAAACTCGTCCCACACCAATGAAATGAGTATTTGATTAGACGCGAACCTGGAACCTACATGAAAAGATGGCTGCGATCTAGGCAATGCAATTGCCGGTCTTCGGCCAACCTCGCTTGAAAGCCTTGCGCCCAGTGTGCCAGAAACCGCTGTCATACCAGTGACTTCAGAGCGCATCTCTATTGATGCTGAACCATGACTTCAGTAGGCCCATATTTAGAACAGTCTCAAACGATCTAAGTGAAGAAGTGTGTGCGAAGACTTAAGCGAGCTATATGTTTTGTTTTCAAGGGCATAAGCGAAAGGGGCAACTACCGACAGTCTCTCATTAAAACCAGCTTATAAAATCCAGACCTGGGTTCTGAAGGGATGACCTTAAATTCTGAAGTTGTAGAGAGCGTGTGATGTGATAAAATTCGAGCTGAGAAAAGTTCTCGTCACCCAAAGCAAGATTCGATTTTCACCCTACCAGTGCTATGTTCCGGTGGCCATGGGGTTGATGAAACTATCATTTGAGTTGCAACAGGGCTTAAAAGAAAGCGTTACAACGTTTATATACGAATGGATGATAACAACACTATCGGAGAAAAGTAGTGAAATATATAAGAGCTGGTGGCCCCAAATTGAGCTCTGACATCCCAGCCAAAAGTACCCAAGCTGTCAGTTCCCTCCTTGAACATATTCAGGTCGATCCATACGTCTTCACTCCATTGACGTTCACACACCTCACAAAGTTATTACAAAGTGGCGGATTCGGCCACGCATTACATTGCCCATAATCCCTGAACGTACTCTCCCAATACTCCGCGTCGGCGCACCTGTCAGCACCACCCGGCCTGCCCGCAAAGCACCAACCTCCACCCCTCTCCTTTCTTGTGCGTCTCCCTGGGCGCGAAAGTCCGATCCAGCCGTACTGAGGCTGAATGGTGTTAAGATAATTCAGGGCGTCACAGTTCCCAAACATTTCGAGGCCCCACTGGTTGCCGGAGGGATCATAGATCCCGTCCCACTTCCTCTTAGAGTTGCTTGTTGCAAGGAGGTGGAACATGAGGCGGCCGTTGTGCTCGACCGTTATTTCGTAGCTATAAGAAAGAAGATGTGGTGAGTATAACGAGCCTTCCAAACCTTGACCTTTGACTTTGGAGAAGTGCCAGTGCAACAGTGGCAGGGTGTGCCGGTGGAAGAAGCTTACAATACTTTCCAGGAGTCAGGAGTCGTGCCTTTGACCCCGCCACAATGGGCCTGGACGCACCCTGAAGGTAGTGCGCGATCGAGTAGAGCGCCTTTGACTCTCTCTCCTCGAGCGACGATGGCGCTACGATTCGCGGCATAGGAGGCTTCTGCTTCGGTTGGGACATATCCTGTTGGCCAGATTACCTCGAGAGCAGTGGTGACGGCCACCATGCTGAAGAGCGCAAACATGGCATTTCTGAGTAACATTGATGATTCGTGGAAGTTTTGGTATTTTGAAAAGGAAGTTTGAATATGGTAAAGAGGGTTTGAAGCTCGATAGTAGATTCCTGAAGGGTTGATTGCAGAAGCGTGGCCGATTTGTTGATGTTTGAGAGGGATTGGGCCGTCGGATGGCCCTTTATATACCCGTTTTGCTACATACCACCATATTCAACTCATTGGCACTGAATCTTCTGGTCGCAAGCGGCCATCTAACTCAATTTCGTTGCTGACCGCCAGGAACAAATAATATCGAAGTGTTACATCCCAAGACTGAGAACCCATAAAGAAAGCCGAACGTAACAGCACATCCGGGTACTAATAGGCTATGTCAGACACAATTAACGGTCTTGAGTCTTGGTACAAGTTCAGCTTGGTGGATACATCTTTGAGGGAGCCACTGAGAAGCAGGCTTGATACGATCCGTGGTGTAAGCTGCCAAGTCAAAACACTTAAAGTTATTAACTTGCGAGATAATAGTACTGCTTGCTTTATGCCATCTCCTTGTCGAGTCGAGCTGAGCATGGGGTATTGCGGCTGTCTATGCCCACATGGGCTGGTCCTCGCCGATGTTACTCTGCACACATGCTCTTGGGCGCGGTTTGAGCCGGAGGACGGAAACAAAATCGAGTTTCGCACTTCTGTTATATGTCGACAGTCGCAAAGTGGACATGCCACATTTGGATCCCGAACGCAAAACAATTCTGAGATACACAGAACAGAACAAACATTGGATATGATCGAGTCTGAGAAGAAGCAAAGCCAAACAAAAACATTGTACTGAGCACCCGATGTTTAGATGCCCTTACCTACCCTAGCCCAACCCGTTCCAACCATTTTTATCAATCCTCACTTCTCACTATAATCCCCCTTTGCCCACGCCCTCAACACATTCTTCTTCACCTTCCCCGTACTCGTCTTCGGCAATTCCTGCACCACTTCAACCTCCCTCGGGACCATGAATTTACTGATCGCACTTTCGTGCTTGGCCCACTCAATCAGATCCTCGCCTTTCATTTGCTTGCCCTCCTGCACTGTGATGAACGCTTTAGGACGTTCGCCCCAGTGCGAATCCGCGACTGAGACGACGCCTGCTTCAAGGACGTCGGGATGTTGGACTAACATGGACTCGAGAGCAACGGAGGAGATGTTCTCGCCGCCTGTTTTTGAAAGTCAGTATTGAAACAAGCATTATTTTGGTTGAACTGTTTTGAAAGGAGGTTTGGAAAAGGAGGAATTGCTGGCTCACCAGAAATAATAATATCCTTCGCCCTATCCAGAATCTGCGCACTCCCATCTTCATGCCAAACTGCCAAATCCCCCGAATGCAAGCCCCCACCCGCAAACAACTTCCTCGTCGCCTCGGGATCCTTCAAATACTCCTTCGCGCAGATATTGCCAAAGAAGATGATCTCGCCGATCTCCTTGCCGTCTTTGGCGACGTCGATGAGTACGCCTTCTGGCTGTTCCGTCTTGACGATGCGGATGGGGAGGCCGGTGATGAAGCCGTGGCCTTGGCGCGCCATGCGCGCGTACTTCTCTTTGATGGGGAGGGTCTCCCAGATGGGCATGTGGTAGCCTTTGGTTATTGGGCCATAGGTTTCTGTTAGGCCGTAGACGTGGACTGGCATTAAGTTCAGATTCGTCATCTGCTCGAAGAGATGGGCTGTTGGTGGGGACGCAGCGACTGTTACTCGCACCGGATTTTCGAGCTTGACGGCGTCTTTGGAGGCGCAGAGGAGGGTGTTGACTGTTGGTGCGGCATTGAAGTGCGTGATGTTTTCTTCTTTGAGGAGCTTCCAGATGAGTGGGTAGTCGATTTTTCGTAGGCAGAAGTGTGTGCCTCGGACAGCGGTTACGGACCAGGGAAATGTCCATCCCATGGCGTGGAACATCGGCAGGGTCCAGAGATAGCCACAACGGCCAGAGTGATAGTTGAGACCACTCTCAATTACGTTTCCCATAGCTGCCAAATAGGCACCTCGATGCGTGTAAACAACACCTTTTGGCTTTGCGGTTGTACCGCTCGTGAATGGGATTGCGATGGTGCCATTCTCATCATCGGCTTGGGCTTTAAGACCAGCCCAGCCATGCTTTCCAAGTTCAATATCGTAGTTCAGACCTTCGAGGACAGCTTCGTCGAATGGACCAGATAGTTGTCCTTCAGTGGCGTCTGTGTCCGTGTCGATAATGAATGGGACATTTGGGTTTTGGGAGCGGAAGTCCGAAAGGAGAGGGAGATACTCTTCATCGACTATAATGCTATCCACTTCGCCGAAAGAGAATATATAGGATATATCCTCCATTTTGAGTCGGTAATTGACCGCTACATTCACACCTGCATACTCGTTAGTATAGTTCCTACGATCCGCCCAGGACATAAAAAGTTCGCCCAAGGACAAGAAAAAACCTGCAAGAAACTCACCCCCTGCAGCCGCAATCCCAAAAATACTCTCCAAAAACGCCGGCGTATTTGGCGCCAAAATGCCCACCCTCTTAAAGCCATGCTTCATCAAGAAATACGCCAATCCTCTCGCCCGGTCCGCAAACTCCGCATAATTCCTCCTCAGCGTCTTGCCATTTGCCGTGACGTGGAAGATAGCTTCTGCGTCTGGTTCGATCTCGGCGGCTCGCGGGAGGAAGAAGGTTGGGGACAGGGTGTGGATGTGTGGTTCTTTTGGTGGAATGGGTGTGTTGGAGGAGGGGACGGTGGGGGAGGAGGATGAGGGGAGGAAGTGCGAGGTTAGGGATTGGAGGCGGGTTTTAGCGGTGGACATCTTGTCTCTGGAATTGAGTTTCTTGTTGTTGAGATTTGAGGTGTGAGATTTGGTAGAGGGTGCTTTTGAGCTTGAGACTGGGTTATATTTCTGTGATAGGTGACACGGGATCCTGTCTGGCTGTCCTGATGACAAGAGCTGAGTCTGAGCCTGAGTCTGGGTTGAAGGTATCTGAGTCGATGCTCTTAGCTTTGCTCAGTTGGCCAAGACTCCGGATAGTTGCATCAACAAATGTTATCCTGCTTCCTGCGTCGATCGATACCTCTAATCTTCTTGAGCCTAGCCCTGACTCCGTCAATTTAAATCGTACAAATGTAGTAGCGAACGTTCCGATGATGACCTCCGATGATAATAACAAACCAGGAAAGAGGAGAAAACGTATGATGATCTAGTTTAAAACACACCTCAAAAATCTTCATGAAAGAACGTTCTGCAGCTCCATACTTGTACCTGTAGAGCTGTCGTCGCTACTAGCTAATGTGGGGTACGGATCGCTTCCGCTATTGGGAGATGGGGATTAAGCGGGGAGCTGGGGTTGGGAAGCGGAGGGCTAACCCGAGGTGATGTTCGGGAGAAGGGATCAGAGGAGCTTGCGAACGTCGGTGTTTGGCGCGGTATCGGCTGGCGGCTTGCCGATCATGAAGGGTTGGCATTTGAGGGGTGGTGATTGGATACATGGTTGGGATGGGAGAGGGCTGAGGGTCTTATGCAAGGCTGAGTGTAGTGACATAACAGACATGTGAGAAGCATTTGGCTGGGCATGGATGAGGGAGGGATTGATGTCACTGGTGTGGGAAATGGTAATTATTGTAAACTGGCATGGCTGAAGGCAATTTTGTAGGGAGTAAAAAAGTAACCTCCTTCGAAGGAGATAGGAGGAAGAATACTGCAAAGGACTACTGGATCGTTGATGTTGAACTGGAGCCCGGCAGGAGGTTTGGATTGAGACCTGCCATCTTCGAAGAGCCTTGCCGTCCAGCGTATCGCAATGGTTTTGTAGTCAACCGGGCCCGATACTGCCAGTACATAGACGGCAAGGGAGACCGAATTGGAAAGCGTCAAAATAGAGAGATCGTAGCCTGTGAAATCGAACTGTCAATTGTAGCCCCATGACGGCCTGTAATTTTAGCTTATCAAAACCATAACTCCATATCACTCATCATCCAGAGGCCCAAGTATTCTTATTTTTTGGATTTCATTTCCCTAAGGGCGGCAGCATGCAAATGTGGAAGCTTATACACATCAGAAGCAGGGCCCAATATCACTTCCATTCAATAAGCAACCTCCCATAGTATCCCGCTCACGGTTCTCGTATGGTGTGTTGAAGTAACCCAGCCTTGGGATCCCTACCCCCATCCGCAGCAGCAGAAGAAGCACAGGTGGGGGTTCGAGAACAAGGCATTGAAAGTTTTGTGCGTGGATTTTGTCTTTTTGGTTGCAGTGCGCGGAGACAAAAAAACAAGGAAGAAAACAGATGAACGAAGCCTGCCAGACCGACCAAATTCCCAACCCATCCAGACGTAATCGCGAAATAATTAACTCCGGGGGATGGTCTAGTAGCCGAGCTCAGCCAACTGCTTCTTGGTCTTGTCGTCAACCTTGGCGCTCTTCTGGGCGTCAGAGAGTTGTCTTCGTGCGGCCTTCTTGCGTTGGTAGTATGCGGCTCCCTTAACCTTCCGTCTCTCCTCAAGTCTGCGAATTTGTCAGTTCCAACTCCTCGTATCCTGTAATCCAGCTCGACTGACCTAGCAACAACATCCTGGTACTTCCATCCAACCTCGTGGCTCAGTCTGCCAACGGTGCAGTACTTGCGTCCAGGCTTCAATCTCAGGACTCTCAGGGCTTGTGGAACCACAACACGCTTGACTTTGTCGTATGGTGGTGGGACACCCTCAAAGACCTTAAGTCTCTCCATAGCAGCGGCACCACGGGCGGTCTTGTGGGGAATCATGCCACGGACGGTCTTGTAGAAGATTCTTGAGGGAGCACGGAAATGGAAAGGACCTGCTATGCATTAGATATTGCCAATTGTGCTGGACTCGGCTGGTTCGCAGCCACGGCGCTGCTTATGACGTACCTCCACGGGTTGGGTTGTATCTGGTCATCTTTCTGAGGTAGGCGTGGTACTTTACTGTTCATCGAGCCAAGTCAGTCAAAAGTGCTGTAATCCACCATATATGCGCCCATATAGCCCCTCCTTGTCCTCCTCCAAAACCAACTCGCGCCATGGAATAGGTGTAGAACATACGCTTCGCACGGAAGAACTCTCCGGAGATGTTCAAGGCCTCGCAACGCACAACAACGATCTTCTGGCCGTTGAGCAATTGCTTAGCCACAGTGCTGGCCAGCCGACCAAGGAGGTGACCCTTGCCATCGATCGTGATCTGTCAGACACATTGCAATTAGCCTCCGATTCTCCAGTTCCGCGTCCTCCCAGAGCCCAGCGACCAGCAGAAAAGAATTCCTTCCATGAGGTAGAGTTGAAGGGCGCGCGAAAGTTCCTTGCGGGCGGGCGGGAGAGACTTACGACTTGCTCGAAGGTCGACATTTTTGCCTTACTTCACGGATATGAGCAGACAAATGTCGAAGGGGTTGTCGGTATCCTCAACCTTCGTGATGGTGAGGAGTGGTGTCGATTTTGTCGTTGGGGTTCGTTCTTAGAATCGGCTTTCCAAATCGCAAGACAATCCAGTGTGAGCTTGCGGCGGCGCGCTAGTCTTAGCCGAGCTCGTGACTGGGCCCACACAGGTTAGGGCCCACAACCCTATGAAAGGTGAAAATTCAAGGAAATGCGGGTACGATCGAGGAACGAACTCACAATTATGGATTAATTGAATTGAACGACTGTAATTGTGGTCCGTTGTTTATTCGTAGTTGGTTGTTGACTCTTTTCTTGGAGATGTTGGGAATCCCCTCAAACAGCGGCTGTTGACATCACATCACCCGCTGGAAGGATGAAGATCATCACCAGAATTCTGCGCATCATATGATGAGGCGAATATGCAATGCTTTGATCTCGCTGAATATTGCTACAATGTCTATTTTCAGATCTGAGTTCATCTCGGTCTCTGCTGTTTGATTCTTCTGTTTCCCTTCTGCTGCGATCCATTCCGCCCTTCTCTCCAGCTTTATTTCCTTTCTCTAAGGGGCTGACTTCGTATCTCAGCACTGTAATTAGTACTTCCTTCATCAAATTCATTACTATTCAAGTTTTAAACCAGACGCATCTTCTATTTCTCTGTCTCCATCCTCTGTTCATGTCTCGTTGATAGGAGGGTCATCGCACAGGCTCGAAGGACAACGGCTCTCTTGCCGAGAAGCTACGATGCTCTTCATCTCACTCATGGATGAAGAGCTTCTATCTACCTTGCTTTTGACAACCGAGCCTGATGTCTTCCCTCACACATTGACCCACCAGTAGACTCAATTCGTTGTCTGTTTACACTCACTGGCAGACACCACCTCGCTTCATGTGAGCAGCGTCGCTGGACGATATACCAATAGCTGGCAGTAAGCCTAGAGCATCTAGCTGGCATCACTCCCGAAATACTGACAGCCGCGTTTACGACTATGAGAAGTGACAAGAAGCAAATGCAATGCGCATCATCTTCATCAGCAAGGCTTGTGACTCAGGGAAACAGTACAAATGCTGAACTTGATGGACTGCACTACAGAATCAGCAATGTACGTTACTGACATGGTACATGCACCGAGCAGAACGAGGCTGCAGAAAACGTGGACATTCAGAAAGTAAATCGCCACAAGACGTCACCGAAACTCAAATCCCCAAAAAGCAAAGCCTATATCCTCAATTTACTAAGAATATCGATACGTCACCACAGGAGCAATGTAAACAGATCCAGGAGCCACAACGAAGTTGAGAAGAATTGGCATTTCTACAAGCGGGACGAATAAGAGCCTCTATTCGAGTCCCTTCATCAACACTACTAATGCCATATGCAAAAAATATGCTTGAGTCCATACCGAACAACGTCTGAAACGAACTGAACTGAACGCCATGCTCGCCTCGTGAGGTCTTAAAAACCACCCATCCTGTCCTGCCTCTACGAGGAGATTCGCGATGCTCCCAATGCAAAATGTAAACGTACATAAACACTATTTGACCTGCTCCACATGATAGGTCGGCCAGTTAGGGATTCGTGACGACGCTCTCTTTCTCATCCAGATCAGGGCGTCATTTCTCAACCGAAGAGAAGGGGCACGTAATGTAGTAGAGTAGCCAAAATAAGCTGGGATCCAATTCGATTATGACTGATGTCCCATCTTCTCGTCCAAGCCATTCAGAACACCCTGCGTTTCTCTGACCAGCGCTCGTCTCTTCTCTCTCGCTTCGTCATTTCCTTCTGTCTCAACAGCATCCAGCTTCAATAACACCTCGTTCATAATCGTCTCGCTCAACTTCTTATGCTCGAAATCCTTCTTCTTCGGATCCTCAGGCGGGTGAAGCGTAAACTGTACACATAGCGGCAAGATCTTGGTATGGAAATGGCTCGAGATAGCCTCTAGCTTCTCAATAGGTGATTTCGGTAGGGCCGGGGACGCAGTTCGTGACGTCGCTGTACTGGGGTCGGCTGAGTTGGGAGAGAGGTTGGCATCGCTCTTCTTCTTGCCGCCCTTCTTCTTCGACTTGTTACGGTTGCGCTTCTTCTTTGAGAAGAGCCCCCCGCCTTCCTGAGCGCTGGCGCTGTCTTCGTCGCCGGAGTCGTCGCTCCCTTCTGGTGCTTCACCGATCACGCATAATACCTCGCTGTTGTTCTTGAGGCTGTAGTCTCTGCAGGGCTTGTAGTCGTCCTTAAGTTGCTGGCCTTTATACAGTAATTTGATGTTGCGGCCGTTTGGGAGGTCCATTACGGCGGCGGCCCGCTCCTTCACATCCCGCACTTGTAGCTTGCCATCGCCGATACTGTAGGCGGGGAACTTGACGGGATATGTTACCCCTTTGTTCTTGATCAAGAGGACGTCGTCTTCAGCTTGCATAGATGGCGGTGCGCGGCCTTGGGGATCGTATGCCCGGCCTGGCTGGGCCAGGTCCTGAGATGTGATGTACGAGAAGTCTTCGTCGGTGACATTGGGAGGGTAGGCTCTGCTTCCAAAGGGCGAGAAGCGGGCATTCGAACCGCCAAAGAAGGAACGGCCCCAGCCGCTCATTGAGACGGCGAAGAGGGTGGAAGTGGTGAGGAGGAGGAGAAAGCTGGCAAGTTGGGCGGATGGAGAGACGGTGTCGAGATGGGTGTACTTTGCGACTGTTGAGATGGTATTCTGCGTACTTGGAGACAGGGACTCGTAGGCTGATTGAAGATGTGTTAAAGAGGTGCTGAGGTAGCTCTGAAGAGAGTCAGGAAGGTGGTTGATGATGGAAGACAGTGTGGCACCGGATGCCACTGCTTGGTTAGCCACCTTGTCTGATACGATGCCTTGCTTGAAGGACTTAGCAGACGTCTTAAGGCTGTTGTAAGGCGTTGGTGCAGATAAGTTGCTTGTTTTGAGTCAGGTGAGAAACTCTGTAGATCGCTGGGACAATTGGATCGACGGGTGGATGTCAAGCTTGACTCGAGACAGGGAAGGGGATGGGAGAAATGGTCTGCTTTGAGGTCTGCTTTTGCGGTCTACGATGGCAAGCGAGAGAGGTTCGGGAGATTTTTTTGGCGGGGGTCCAGCCTAGCAGAGGAAAGTCACGTAGGGGTCTCACAACAATACGGGATGTGAATGATCAGGTCATTCTGGCATTGGCAAAAGAAATATTGTTTGTTCACTCAAACTATGATGTCTCCAAGGCCATCGTACTATTTGCAAGGCTGAGGAGTTGCACGCACATATTCCAAATGCTGACTGTCCATATTCCAACCTGCCAGCAAAGCAATCATCCACCGTCCCTTGCCATGCATCCGTTTGGCCCAGAAGCCGACGCCGACGCCGACGCCGACAACCAGAACCCATCGCATCAACATGCAAGCCGACATGCTTTGTCAGCCCTCAGCTTCAAACCCTTCCCTTCCCTTCCCTCCAACCCCTGTATCCCCTCCTGGTTGCGTCATGGGCCGAGAGCGACCTATGGCATAATCCAAATCCAATCAGAATCCATAATCAGTAATCCCAAAGCATCCAAAGTGAATTGTTCACCATACACTCCCAATCCATTGCTCTCTAATACATCCACTAGTCGCATAGTACAGCAGAAGCCGCGGCCCTGCCCCTCCTTTATATAAACACTACAACCCTTCTCCCATCATCAACCAGAATAACAGTTGCCCACCATTTCGTTCCTACGCAGATTTTTCTCGACAACTACTGTCAATCCCGCAACCATGTCCGCCGCAAAGACCAAGGCCCAGCAGATCATTGACGAGAATGCCGTCGGTATGTCCTCTTCTCTCACTAAGCCTGTCCTCTCGACATCTACCCGCATTGAATTGAAGAGGGAGATGCTAACATCACTCTCTGTATAGCTGTCTTCAGCAAGTCATACTGCCCTTACTGCAAGGCCACAAAGGCTCTTCTGACTGAGCTCGGCGCAAACTACTACACCATCGAGCTTGATCAAGTCGGTATGTAGCCCACTTTTGCCACCTGAAAAGTAAATAGAAGCTGATTGTGTATGTGATAGATGATGGATCTGCCATCCAAGCCGCATTGAAGGAGATCAACGGCCAGACTTCTGTCCCCAACATCTACATCAAGCAGAAGCACATTGGAGGAAACTCGGATCTTCAGGCAATCAAGGGCAATCTCAAGGGTCTGTTGACGGATGCTGGTGCTTTGTAAGGACAGCTTTGAAAGGCGAGAGATTACATGGCATTGCATTTGAACTGAGCATTGATTTGGAGGAAAGGAATACCTAGACAACGGAGGGATGAATGCAAATTTGCTATTGTACAAGGACTATCTACTTCCGCTTGACGCTGTGATGTACATCTTTATACATGTGTTTGGACTTGGACCTGAGTAGCAACTGTACCGACAGGCCTCTCGACAAATTCCATTACACCATCAATGATACTCTTCCTCGCCGGCACACTTACTGGTGTTTTCCCTGCCAGGTAATTCAGCCACAAGCCTCTAGATATCCTTTCATCGTCAACCTGTCCCAGCCTCTGAGCCCCAATCTTCCCATCATCATACCAAACCGCCAGCCTCCCTTCCCTGTTCCTTGCAAGCAACAGCTCCTTTCCTTTCGGCACGCTCCCTCTATTCAGCAACCCCTTCAAGGTCTCAACCCCGCTCCCAAATGCCTCATCCCCATACTCTTCCTTATTATCCCTCGCCCTCTTCTTCAAGCTCCCCACAAACGCATCCCTCAGATGCCCAAAATCCGTATTCTTAACCGGCACAATCCTAACAAGAGTCCTACACCCCGCATCCCTCAAAATCTCACTCCAAATCCTCGTCCCGTCCTCAGCATCATATAACTTCCTCTTCAACTCCTCCTTCTCGCCTTTAACAAGCGAGCTCGCCCCAGTAGCAATCTGCTTGATCAATGCCTGCTGCAACTTCGCAATATCGTCCGTAGCGACATACATCCCCACAACATACACCTCTATCCCCAAAAAGCTCACCGTCCGCACCCCGAGGCCGATCAATTGGTACTCATCCAGCATATCCTCGCCCTTCTCCCCCAGGCCCTCAGGATGTCCCAGTTTCTTGTCATCGAAGAACTCCAAGACGCGAGGGAACGTGGGGATCGTTGATGTGCCTGTATGCACTACGTCTGGGATCTCCTCGGGCTCTTCGCCGAGTTTCTGGATTACGACTTTGCGCTCGCGGCCGAGGACTACCATGGGGTCGTCGGAGCGACGAGGAGAGTCGAGCTTTGTGGGTTTGGGCGGGTAGGCATTTAGGTCGATGGAGGTTGCTGTTAGGTAGATGGCTATCATGCCGAAGACGACGCCGGCGGCGGCGTAGTAAGAGCGGCGCTTGTAGTAAGCTCTACGTTGTACTTCGAGACGGTGGAGGGTTATGGGGTCGAGGAGGGGGGTGGAGGGTTTGTTTGTGGAGGGGGAGGAGAGGTATCGTCGGGTGAGGGGGGTGGATGCGAGGGGTCGCGGTCGGAGGCATTGTGTTGTATGGGAGAGGGTTGGCCGTAAGAGGCGGAGGGTGGGCGAACGGAGTAACATTTTGACAGGTTGAGGGAGCAGATATATCTACTCCTGCGAATTTAGGAAGAGAGAAGAGGTTTAATGATGATGGGCTGATTTGAAAAGCCGCTTGCAGAAGCGAAAATCCGGGGAAGCTTGCTTGTTGGTGGAGCTTGTATTGCCGAGCTCTTGTTGATTTTCATTCTGGGCAAGACTGTGACTGAAATAGGAAAGGTTGGTAAACTTGATGTATGTAGTTTTCTATTGCACGTGTGGTTTCACTAGCGGTTTAGGTGCGTTCTTCTGACCTTTCTTAATGGTCCTTTCAAACCTTTCAATAAAGTGCAAGGAGTAGATGAACTCCGTTTGAAGAAAGCCAAGAACTCGGAAGAATCCGTACTGACTTGAGTATACTCCTCTACGATCAACATTAATATTCTTACAAAATGATCCGCTAGCAAAGAGCACAATTTTGACGTTAGGGAGAGTCGCTATTGCTTGAGATGTTAGATATAATACGGAGGCTTGGTATAAGTGCTTCATGCAGTAGCTGTTCTGTTAAATAAAAGCAATACGAGATTGGTGAGAGTCAGCGACTATCATTTCTTGCGGCATTCAGTCCTTGAACGCCCAAGGGCGCAGCTTCAGCTTTTTGCTTTATGTCACACCTTCGCCATGAGACCCTTTTAAGGTCGAATTCGTTCAATTTCTCGGATGGGTAAGAATAAAGTCGACTCTCAGAAGGGGCCGGCAAACATGGGTGACAATACCCACCGAACCAGAAAGCATACCAAGTGGAAAGCTAGACTAGATCTCATTGAAGCCATCCACTCTTCGGAGGGTTCTTGGCGCCGCAATGCCGCATACGTCATTTGAGATACAGAATGATATCTCATTCATGCGTGTAAGACAGGAAATGTATGAACTTAAGGCTTTAGAGTGGCACAATGCACTATAAGTCATGTTATGTAATCGTGCATTCCCATTAGTGGACAGCATTGCAGCTCACAGCTTATTGCTGGCAAAGTTGTTGATGTTGTCCGCCCTAGAGACCCAAGTACCCGCCTTCCTTGTGTAACGATCAGGGACTAGAGCTGCGGGAATGAAAGCCACCATAACTTTTTGATATGGAAAACATTGTAGACTCCCTATCAAGTGAAGATTTGCACCATCTTCCAGACCGTTCAGCCTCTGCTTACGACTAGAAAACTTCCCAACCTGCATCTCTCACGTGCCAAATCCATCAACCATTCCAGGCCCTAAGCGAGACCAATCACAGCCTTGCATCGGTGTGATGCAGTGCCCTGCTGCTTCACCACTTCAATCCTCCAGTCCAAACGCCATAATCTGATCACAAAGCAATTAACGCCGCCTTCAACACTCATTTCAACGCGACATATCGGCCCCTTTCATCCCCATCCGCATCGTTATCATCGCGAACGATGACTGTAGCTGTTCACAACAAATAGAATCACCTGAGGGCACGGTAGAAATCTCCCTCGTACACGAGGCTGAAGGGGCTTACGAGCAACCCCCCTCCACGCAACATCGACTCGCAGACGATCCCAGAGCAGTGAAGCATACATCCGAGACTCGCAGTCATCACGAAGCATCTAGGACACAAAGTCCGACCGTATTCACGACTCTCTTGTCGCTCCTGCTAGGATTGAATCCACACGACGACAAAATGAGGGCCCAAGCAGTACCAGTGATGGCGCCCCTCGAGACCGAACCCTCTTATCGCGGTACTCCGGACCCAGAAGGCGATTCGCAATCATCTTCGAGTAACTCGCCTGCTCGAGCAGACTACGAAGAATCTGATTTCTATGCCGGCAACAACGACTCGCAGTCTTCTATCGGAGTTCCCACATTCTCAGACATGGCCGTGTCGGAGGAAAGCTGTGTGGCAGCCTCAAACCGCCTGCCCGCAGAAGTACTTATTGGCATATTTTCGAAGCTCAGTAGTCCTCATGACTTGTTGACGTGCATGCTCGTCTCGAAGAGATGGGCGCGAAACAGCGTTGATCTTCTTTGGCACCGGCCTGCGTGTGTGACTTGGACCAAGCACAGCTATATCTGCAACACTCTGATCAAATCACATCCCTACTTCGCATACCGAGACTTTATCAAGCGCCTCAACCTGGCGCAGCTGTCGGACAGTTGTAGTGACGGAAGCGTGGTTGCCCTGCAGTCCTGCAATCGGATAGAACGGTTGACCTTGACAAATTGCAACGGGCTTACTGACTCTGGGGTAACGGGTCTACTGGAAGGCAGCAATCATCTACTAGCTTTGGACATATCTGGGGTCACGGAAGTCACCGAGTTGTCGATGTACTCTCTGGCCGATAACTGCCAAAAGCTTCAAGGACTCAACATTTCTGGTTGCACAAAGATATCCAACCAGTCCATGACTGCGGTAGCCAACTCTTGCCGGTACATCAAGAGAGTAAGTCTCCTGTATAACTCGAATCTGTGCTATGCTAACAGTTCCCAGCTTAAACTAAACGACTGCGAACAACTCGAGGATTCCGCGATTATTGCATTTGCTGAGAACTGCCCCAACATTCTCGAAATCGACCTCCACTCGTGCAAACTTATTGGAAACGATCCGATCACATCTTTGGTCACGAATGGACAGACCCTGCGAGAACTACGACTTGCGAACTGCGAGCTGATCTCCGATATGGCATTTCTCAACCTCGGTAACAACAAGACGTATGAGCATCTTCGTATTCTCGACCTGACAAGCTGTGCTCGTCTTACGGATAGAGCTGTGGAGAAGATTATCGAGGTTGCGCCACGGTTGAGAAATTTGGTTTTCGCAAAATGCAGAAACCTCACAGATGTGTCGGTCAATGCTATTAGCAAGCTCGGAAAGAACCTTCATTATCTTCACCTCGGTCACTGCCATCACATCACGGATGCTGCGGTCACTAAGCTTGTACAACTTTGCAATCGCATCAGATATATTGATCTCGGATGTTGTACCCACCTGACCGATGCTTCAGTTACTAAGCTCGCCACTCTACCCAAATTGAGAAGAATAGGTCTTGTCAAGTGCTCAAGCATCACTGATCAGAGTGTCTATGCCTTGGCACAAAGTCGACTACGATACCCACGTCATTACCGAAATGCTGATGGCGAGCTTTTCGAGCACATGGCTGGAAGTAGCCTCGAGAGAGTACATCTTTCTTACTGCACAAACCTGACTCTTAACGTGAGCACCTTACACTCCTTCTTCTGATGTCACTAACAAGTATGTCAGAGCATTGTTGTCCTCTTGAATAACTGCCAGAAGTTGACTCATTTGAGTTTGACTGGCGTTCAAGCCTTTCTCAGAGCAGATCTAGAGCAATTTTGTCGAGACGCACCTGCTGGTCCGTTAACATCTATACCCCTCATGACTCGGCGCTAACGTACAATTGCAGAATTTACGGAACACCAAAGAAATGTCTTCTGTGTTTTCTCGGGTGTGGGTGTCAATGGCCTTCGACATCACTTGAATAACCTGCAACCTGGTCAAGGTGGATATGATCCTAACAGCGCCGACGACGATGATGATGACCAGACCATGACGGGTATGCTAGGCGCTACTGCCATGATGGGCGCTGCTGTTCTGAATGCCGACGACGAAGACGCCGACGGTGATGAGGAACTTGAGGATGCCGACGGCGATAACAACCAGACGTGAAAGGTTTTCTTTTATACCGACCGACTACTATGATTTTGATGCAACATTGACGACGATAAAATGTATAGGTGGTACCAAAGATGGCTGGCGGAGGGACTAATCTGGATCGGCGCGGAGCGGAACCAGGAACATGGCATACAGCGGCTCACCAGGTTGCCAAACCTGCAGTTGTGGAATATCTCATATGGCTATCTGATCTCCATCACGGAGAAGGGATGACGGTCTAATACCTACATTGTTGCTTTGCCTGACTTTCTGCGTATGGTTGCATGGACGATGGCAGAAGGATTAGGGGCGGGGATAGCCGTATTTGGCGTTAAGGATTCGGACTATCAGGGCCAGTTTTCTCGACCCTGCATGGTATCATTCAATGAATTGCACACTTCTTGTCTTATTGCAACTCCTTCCTGGTCTCTTGTTCGCGTTGCGACTTTTGGTTCAATTTTCGTCTCATTCAGCAGGCCGGCTCTTGAAAATGTGAAAAAGTAATGTGCTAAACCGTCGAAGCCTTGCTAGCCCTACTAGCACTGCCAGCCGTGAGCTGAAGACCATGGGCAAGTGCCCAGAGATACTGTTACGCATCGGAGAATCCCCAAATCGAACCTCTCAAGTCTCGCTCTCGAGACTAAATCACGCCTTGCTGCAAAAGATCAAGGACAAGGACATTTTCGAAATTTTGACAATGAGGCTTGACAATGCTTCCCCATATCTTTGTTTCGAAATGACGGTCGTTGTTATTGCAGTAAAAGATGTCTTGTATCAGGGACAATGAAGCCATATCAAGCAGTTGATACATGCTTTGTAGCCCTTGTTTGTGACCCTTCTTCCATTATGTTGTCAAAGTATAGGGACGAACAATGCCATTTTACCTCCTTATATCCGAGGTGTCCCGAGTCTCAATATTCATCCCAGCAATTTCAATCGTCAACCACATCGCTACTTACTCTATACCAGCAGCTAAATCCAGAACCCATCAAATAATTTCTGCAAGCAAGAAAGGAGGATGTGCATCCAACATTATACCGTCTACGCCGGCTGCCAGCATCGTATACACACGAGCACCGAACCTTGCGAACACGCAAGAGCCGAAGACTGCCCTAACGCCAAACTCGAAGATTCCGCCAACGCCAATAACATCGTGACTGACGACCCCGGACGCTGCAAATCCTGCCGTGACAAGCGCAGGACGACAACGACGAGAGAGCAAGCGTATAGAAGTCACGGCCTGGCCTCACTAAATGACGAGTCCGGGTCGGGGCTTGATCACGTGGCTCATCAGGCGGTTATTTATCATGGCAATGATGCAGCGTTGGTTGAAGCTGGACTGTCCTCGCAAGTTGGACTTGTGTTGAATGGCGATGAGCAGCAGGTGAGTCATTTCGGCGGTGGGATTTTGGGAGTAAGAGGGGGGAGTGGAGAGCGTGCAGAGAATGGAGGTGACCATAACCATGAGAATGGGTCGAGTGGTGATTGTTTCATTTGTTTGCTTGGGCTTGCGAAGTGGTTCTAGATGACCGGTATACTGAGCGCCGGAGAAAATGGTATGCAATAGGAGAAGGTGGGCGAATCCATTTTAATTTTGGTTTACACAACCGCCATGTCTAAATACTGATACTCATATTTCATCTATCATAAGTTTATTTGCGAAAAACGTTTCATGGATTGTGCCCTATCTCTTACTTATCAAGGCTTTCACCAACCCTGACCTCCCCTTCCAAGAACGCGTTTAATCTCCCGTAGAAACCTCCAGCACTCCTGTCTTTACAGTAGTACGGATAAACATGCACATGGTCCACCCCTCGATGACACTCAACCCTATTTCCCTTCTCTAACACCGCATTATAGAGCCTCCGAATCCCTGGCATGAAGATCTCCGCGTCGCCATAACACAACAATATATGCGGCAAGCCCTCGAGCGTATAAGGAGCAGAGAGATTCCCTCGACCTGGGGAGAGCAGTGTGCCTCGGAGATCCGGTCGGTTGGTGCTGTATTGTGTTGATGCAATGGAACACATACTCGGATTCAGGAGATCCAAGTTCAGCGCATCTTCATCACTGTGAAAGTCATCAACGAGATCCACGAACGGCGAGACCAAGATACAGCTCCCAGGCTGTGCCAGCCTATCCTTGTAAGCACGGAGGTAAAGTATCGTAGTCGTAACAATCCCGCCACCTCCCGAGTCACCCATCATACAGATATTCTCTGGCTTGAAGCCTTGATCAATGAGGTAGTAGAAAGCGGAAACTGCATCCTGTAAAGCAGCTGGGAATGCCGTCTCTGGCGTGATAGCTTTCCGGAAATTGACCCCGAAAACAGGCATGGAAGTGACCTGCATCATCGACCATGCTAGAGGCGACTCCAAAGGATGACCTTGAACCATTCCTCCGCCAACAAAGTACATCATGGCTTTCCTTTCCTCGACAGGCTTAGAATCCGTGAGTGGATTGACCATCTTCCCATCCAGCCACATCCAAAAACAGGGACACTCCTTCGGCTTCACATTCTCGCAAATTACGTCACCGAACCAAATTCCCTCCTTTGGCGGCACGACCACTAATTCAGCCTTACCAGAGCCCTTCAATTTGGGGATTGAACGGCGTGCGGAGTCGCTTAGGACATCCGGGGAGGGACGAGTTCCTGGGTTCATGGACCAGATCATGTGCGCGCCGATGCAGCGGAGGGTGCGAAAGCCGAAGGACCATGATGGGCGGCCGTAATACCGCGTGTTGAGGGTTGTGTCCAGTGCGATGAGAGGTAACTGAAGAGGAACGGCGATGATGGAGTATAGGGAGCGGGAAAGCCGGATGAGACGCTCGATGAGGGGTGAGGTGTGTTCCCAGGCGGCTACGGAGGTGACGTTGAGATATGGTCCTTTCGCCATGTTTTCGTGCGAGGTTGTTAATCGTGTATGATTAGTCAATTTGAGTGAATTGCAGGCTTGAAGTCTGAGACGTCGTCAATCCTTTGCTTATGGAGTCAAGCTTCTATTGTTGATGTTGACAAGGATTACGCGAGCTCCAGCCAAGACCGGTACAGCAGTACCCCGCTTCAGGAATTGAGTTCCAGCAGAGGTGATCATACAAAGAAGAGAGAAGATGTCTGAAAGCGTGTGCTTTCAGAAGACTCTAGATGGTTTATGAGAATGCGCACAGGCTGGCTTCGCTATATGAAATGACTACTGAGGACGGCTGGTTTCAGGTTCAGATGAGGTCTAGTCCGGAGCTTCCCCGCTCCCGACATCAACAGCCGAGATTCGGCAGTCAACAGCGGTGACACTTGAAAGTACACTTTTGCGAGAGATCATCGACTAAAACCTCAACCCAATTGTCTGGCCGTTGATGTATAACTACACGCTGCAAGTGCTACAGAACACTGCTTACTTTAGCTAGAGATCGAGATTCGGATATTCAGACGCGAGCTGCAAAGTGCATCTCTGAAGTCCCCAGATCAAAGACAGAGACCACAGACTTCATGAACACGTCCCCAAGAACGAAGGTCGCATTTTGATCGCCAACCGATCCTCCTCCGGCCCAGGCTGAGAAGCAATTCCCGCCCTCCTTCAACACAGCAGACTTGGAAGGCATCGCAAAAGTTGTCCCGTTCAGAGTTACCCCAACATCTGGAGCAGTCGCCGCACAGTCAATATTGAACAGGCCCTCTGTGTCGTTGAACTGGGCTGGTGGAGTCCAAAGATCGTTGATCCGGTTCGCGAGGTCGTCAGGTACGATGTTGGCGAAGGTGCCCGAGTCGACCACCATCTCCAATTTCTTCATCGTCATGACCTTACCGTTGACAGTGAATGAAGGCACGGCAACGATATAATCAACAATTTGAGGACTTGGAAGTGGGCCTTGGAATGAGCTGGTCTTCTTTATGATGGGTACCGTCGTGAAGTTATCCGCATGGGCTACGGGTGGCAAGCCTCCGAATACTAGAAACCCAGCTGGTCCGGAGTCCACGTTGTCAATTGTCATGCTGAAGAATGGTTGGGAGACATTTTGTTGAATCATTTTCTGGAAGACAGGATCGTAGACAGCCTGCTTGTTGTCATTTCCCACCGCAGTGGTCCTACTTAAAGTCAGTTTGGGTAGAATGCTGGACGGGAGATGCTGCGACTCACGTTGCAGTTCCGGAAAGACCCAACAGGCCTCCATTAACGCCATCTCCGTTCCAGAATGCGGTATCGACAGCCCCAATCTGAGACTTTTGAACAGTAACGCCGCCGATGGAAACAGTCTCGAGAACCATTGGCCCAGTAACAAACTCCCCACTTGCGTAGCCTTGGCTCAATTTCACACCAGAGACTGAGGTCGCTCCAGCTGATTGTGTATATAGGGTGGGAAGGTTGCAAGTAGCCTGGCCAGTAGGCTTCTCTCTCTCATTGACGCAAGTGAAGTTCTTCGTGGCCACCCTAAATTGCAACCTTCGGTCAAATGAAGTCTTTGGAGGACGGTTAGGGCAACTAACCATGTATCGCTACTGCCGGTGTCAACCAATAGCTCGAATGGTTGATCGCCGACAGTAACATTGGCAAGCAGATTTCTTGCAACAGCAGTAAGTGGCGATCCAGGCAAGTTTGCATCACGACGGACACGTCTGGTGACTCCTACTCCGCGAGACAGAGGGACTGTGGCGCCTTGGAGAGATCTCTTGTTTGGATGTTCAGAATAGAACCTTCGAAATCCTTTGGTTTGGCCAAAGGAATTCGGTTGAATTGATAAAGCTTCGCTATAAACACAAAGAAGAAAGCAGGCGACGAAAGTGCTTGCGAAATACATATTGGTTGAGACGGTCGAGTGGATGAATCTCAAATGGAGAAAGTAGATGAGGGGATGAATGTAAAGTATGTATGTGGAAAATTAAAAATGGAAGACCAGCTTCAATATCAGATAGGACAGTTGTTCTGTGTTGAGATGCTTATCATGATCTCTTGGGACTGGGCACCTTTTGAGTCTGGTGCCTCAGCATATTGATGCAGTTGTGAGGAATGACTGCCCTGTCACTAGCAAACATCTAGTGAGCACATCATCAGGCCAGCCCCTGCAACATATGTTTTAAACGTAAACAAATGAATAAGCTTTTAGTCTCCAGATCCTCATTCACGAGTTCACATCTCGTCATTGGAGTGGGAATCCAGTTTCCCGGGTCGAAGCTAGTTTGAAGCAAGAGGTGGATCATTTAAACTTCATCAGGCCCCCTCTCTTCCCCATGTCCCGTCAGATATCTAGCTCCGACCGACCGTGAAAGCTGCTGTGTGGAACCCTGGGATGAGTTCCAAGTGAGCTTGATAGCTCTTGGCGCTCTTGTTTCACCCAAACCTTCGGCATCGCAACCGGGCTGTTTCTTTCCGGAAGCACCTGCCACCCCACCAGGAATTTAAGCTTATTTATTGGCTGGGTACAGTACCTGGCAGAATGTTATTGAGTGACAGGGTGTCAAAGGAGTGTATTCCATGTACGGGGGCCGTAGTGGGCTTCTCTTTAGCCTTTACATCAAACATCATCGATTCCAATTCGATCGTAGCCGACGCTATCTGTTGGCTGGTAGGCTGCTCAAAAACATGAAGCTGCGATGAATAACAATTTTTACTTTCGGGCACCAACTGTGACTAGCCTGTTTACTCGTCTATTGAGACGATGCAAAACACGCTGGGCTGGGAATGATAACCTCCGCGGAGACATGATCCCCTCTCCCCCTTCATACCCACATTGAAGCCAGTGTGACTTGCATAGAACCCCAGTCTGCTGGGGTACTAATCAGGGCAGTCTTGACCCGAGTTGACGAGAAGCCGACATGCTTTGACAGTAATAATTCGTGGTGAAGTGATCTCTTAGCTCGTTGGCGTGAAGCGACGAAAATGGTACACTGAACTTTAATACTGCAAAGAGGTCAGACAATAAGATCACTGTCAAACTATGCTTCGAAAATGCAGTATCCTTAACTAAACCTTTTTTTAATTCGGGTTAGAAATGTCTCTAAGTTTTGGGCATTTGACACTACCTCATTGACTCCTAAGTTGTGCAAGAATAGGAGGACATTGCTGGAAGAGAGCCAATTCCTGATCAAAAAAACCTAGCTTCGTCGGCGTTCCACATATTTGGTGCCACATGGCTTCAATGAATGCAGCTTGATGCCTTTCCGTCTTCAGAATGGTAAGTGACATTGCCAATTCTTGGCGATGCTGCTGGTGGTGGCTTGGACGTTCAGCTGCACTTTGAAGACCTCAGTACCTGATTTCCTGAGCACTTAAGTCTCGACAAGACCCATTGAATAGTTCAAAGTCTTTTAAAGTCTCTATGGCCGATATTGGTGAACTAATTTCTCTAAGGCCTAGAAGTATCTTTCGAGTGTTGACGTGAGGTCCTCCAAGATGCCGAATGCATTTGGTGACCAAATCTTCCAACAGCATGACGAACACGAGTTTTGTCTGGGACAATTGGATTCGAAACCAAGTAGCCCAAAGACTGTCTTCAAGTACGAAAGCCTACACCATGCTAACTCGATTCGTCTACTTGAGCTGGGACCGGCACGTGACCAAGCTGAAGCATTGAGAGGGCGCCTTTTCGAACAGACCGACTTCGAAAGTGCAGGATACGAGGCACTATCCTATGTATGGGGTATAGATGGGCCAAAAGATAGGCTCGAATTGGGCGAGAGTACAATGCAGATCTCTACAGCCCTCCACTTAGCTCTGCAAAGCCTTCGACAACCATCTTCGCCCAGAATCTTGTGGGTCGACGCTATTTGCATCAATCAAGAAGACGACAAGGAGAAAATGGACCAAATCTGCCGTATGGGATCGATTTATAAGTCCGCCGAACGAGTACTCATCTGGCTTGGCGAGGCCACCCCAAATACAGCCCAGGCATTCGAGTTTATCGACCACTTTTCTCGGAGGTATGGCCATACTGACGAGCAGTCGCCACCCCTCATGAGTTGCTTTGGTAGCTTTGGAAATAGAAGCATTGAACACGTGTTGCCAAGTTATGTCGAGAAGGAAGGACCCATGATATGCAAGATGGCAGAATCGAGCCAACTTGAGGATATCCTTGGGCGTCCGTGGTTCACCCGTTTATGGATCGTTCAAGAGCTGCTCCTGAGCAAGTCGGCAGTCTTGATCTGTGGAGCGCACAGACTCAATTGGACTCAATTTTCCTATATGCTCATTGTGCTCCATGTGGTCATGGACAGGAATGTCATCAATAATACCTTGCTGGAATGTCTCGGACCGGCGTGGAACCTCATCCAGATTCAAGAACAGCACAGATTCAGTAGAATGATGTTCTCCACGACTATGATGCTCCGAGCACCAATCACATTCCTGGCCTTCATGAATAAGCAAAAATGTCAGGAAGAGAAAGACAGGGTCTTCGGCATCTTGGGGCTGGATGATCTCCAATTCAATGCCATTGGTCTTGATTCATCGTTGCTCAAGATGGCAATGACTACTGAGGAAGCCTATACACTTCTATCTGTACTGTTCCTGGCACGAGGAAGCAATAGAGTCTCAAGTATCATCAATTTCAGCGGGTTTTCACGACATAATCGAGTGGGCAAGACCCCGGATGACGAAGATTCAACGTCACCAGATCAGAAAAGTACCTTGCCGTCATGGGCTTTAGACATCTCAAGCCCGAAAACTTTTCAAAGATTCCCATGGACAAGTGGGAAGTTCAATGCTGGCGGGGATTGGAACGTTGGATACAATTTGCAAAGCGCCAGTAGCCTGGCTTTGGAGATGTGTCAGAGTACCTGTGTCCATTTGACTAACCGCCCTATAGGACCCTCACCTGGTCTCGACTTCTTTTGTGGACTGTGGATCTGGCTCCAGTATCAAGTTGGTGCTTCTTTGCATATCGCGAAGAAGCTGGAGGGGAGAAGTACCGAAGAAGCTACGGGTTCGGACATAGTCACATACGACTCGATTGATGCTGGGACACTTAGACGTTTCGCACGTACCCTGCTGGCTGATGGCGTAGCACTGGCCCCAGAGTTGGACATCTTGGAAATCGCAGATGAACCTGCGCGCATGGACTCTAATCAGCTGCAAAGTCTCTGGGGTTTGTTCGAGATCCACTTTCTTGCGGAGGGAGGAGAACTCAGGAGCAGATATGAGAAGATTTCCGAGCTGCCTTTCTCAGAATTAGTGCAGGGAAAGTCCATACTGGTTGGAGCAGCCAAGCCAGTGACTGATGCGGAGCTTGTCGAGAACCTTAGTGACGATGCAGCCCAGGCGTGGAATGTCTACGTTGCCATACGATCGATTTTTGAAGATGGCGTTTTTGCGGTTTTAAAAGATGGAAAGTTTGCAATCGTACCGAGTGTAGTGAAAGGCGGAAATGGCGGTGGCGAGATATGCTGTGTGCCTGGACTCCCGATGCCTCAAGTCTTCCGTGCAACAAGGAAGGCCAAGGAAGTTGAAGGCGGTCAGACCAATACTTGTCGGCTTGTTGGTCCGGCGTATGTAGAGAACTTGATGGACGGCGAAGGTATAGTCTACACTGACATTGGCGATGGATTAGTGACTTTCCCTGCGGCAATTGTTGTTTAAGACAGATCCTAAAAGTATATTCCTGCAATACCAGAAATCGTCATTTATTCGCCTGGAAATACGAACAGCCAAGAAAGTGAAAAGAAAAGTCCAATTTCCAAGGACCATTTTGTTCGACAAGAGAAGATGAGACATTCTTTGCGGCAATGCGGCTGAGAGTTACGTCGTCTGAAGAAGGCCTGCTGGCCTGTACGCCTAAACAAATCTAGACCTAAAATGGACGTCTCTAAGCGAGGGAAAGCTTGGGATTGGTCCCCTTGGTTTTAGCGAGAACACCACATTTTACAAGGCCGTCCACGGCGGTCGAAGTTGCAGTCGCATATCACTATTTAAGAGAGTACATTTTCAGATTTCAGATTCGGATTAAGACTCTTCATTCATTCCAAGATGCCACAATCTCCGGACAAGAAACAGAAGACCGTCCTTATCACTGGGTGCTCAGATGGGGGTCTAGGCGCAGCACTTGCAAGAGCTTATCAGAAAGCTGGCTACCGAGTTTTGGCTACAGCACGAAACCCTTCCAAGATGGCATCTCTAAAGGGGGCGAATATTGAAAAACTGACATTGGACGTGGTTTCCGATGAGTCCATATCAGCCTGTGCTTCCGAAGTCACGAGCCTCACTGGAGGAACACTGGATGTCCTCATCAACAACGCTGGTGCTCAATACAACATGCCGATCTCAGATCTCCCGATTTCCGAAGCCAAGAAGATATTCGACCTCAACGTCTGGGGGTGTATTTCCACCATCCAGGCATTCATTCCCTTGCTCATTAAAGCCGAAGATGGAGCTTTGATCGTCAACCACACTTCTGCTGGATCTCTTGCCGGCCTACCATTCCAGTCTGCTTACAATGCCTCGAAAGCTGCATTTGCCATGTTCTCTGATATCCTTCGCCTTGAGTTGGAAGCATTCAGCATCAGGGTTGTGGATTTGAAGACCGGCGGCGTTAAGTCCAATATCATCCCCAACTTGACCAGCACGGAGCTACCGAAAAACTCGATTTACGATGCTGCCCGAGAAGAAGCAGGGAGAATGCTGTCGGGAGAGCATTTGAAATCCTTGAAAGGAGTCTACATGGAAGCGGATGTGTGGGCTGAGGGAGTAGTGGGAGACTTGACCAAGCCGAAGCCGCCGTATCAGATCTGGCGAGGTGGTCAGGCTTGGTTGGCGCGTATAGGCACGTTGTTACCAGTTGGGATATTCGATGGAAAGTTGAAAGAGATTACGGGACTGGACGCTGTCATACGCAAAATTCAAAAGGTCTAGTCGATCGAGCAATCATGAGCCAGAAGTTGAGCCCGAGGGGGTATGAGGCGGAGGTTCTTGGGTTTTGGAAGTTGCATCTTCTCATCTTATTTTTCACGACTGAGCTGTTATGACATTTTTGGGCTCCTTTATTTGCGTATGTCAAGGAGTTGTCCTCTTTCCATTGATTGAGTCATCCTTTTTATGTAGCAGAGAAGAATTGCAACATCGCCACCTCAATTCTTGCTTCAACTTTCTCCTTGACCCAAAGTCCTAAGGTTTCCTGATACTATGATATCTGCCTTCAGTCTAAACCTTGCTGAGCTGTTTCTGTTGGTATCAAATGGCAATTCTTATGTTCGAGGGATTTTTGGACGATCTGAAACAGATCTTCCTATGGGCTTGTTCTCCATGCTGCTCGACATTTTGCAAACACAAGGTTGTTCTCCAATGCTGAGAACTAATTCCCCCAATACAACGCAATCTAGTCTCTGAGCGAGGTCTCGAGACCCAATCACTGCTTCGAGAGTGATAGACTGTAACAGAGATGAAACAGGTGAAAGATTGGAAATCAACGTGAGAATACACTGAGTAGTTCGCATATATCAACAGAACGTTTGAGATTTCCTTTCAAATAGAAAACTTCCTAGTTTAATACCCAGTGTTTATGATTACAACACTTCCCGACCATGTCTGGACAAAGATCCCCCAAGTTAGCAACCACCAATACTTCATCCACATCCGAGAAGACTCAATCAGCATTCACATTCGTCTTCGATATCGATGGCGTACTTCTCGAGAATAAGAAGGCCCTTCCGGGGGCTAAAGAAGCCATCAAGATGTTGCTGGGACGCAAGATTCCATTCGTGTTCCTCACGAACTCAGGTGGGATGCCGGAATTTAGACATACCACACTGCTCGCTCAAAGACTCGGTATTCCAGGCCTACTGAGTGAGCACCAGCTCGTTCAATCTCATACACCGTTCAAAGGTCTCTTGGAAAGATTTGCAGACAAGAACATCCTTGCTCTCGGTATGAACAGCGAGAAGACCCGTAACCTCGCGGAGGCGTATGGCTTCAAGAAAGTCATCACCACAGCTGACTCAAGCACGCTCTCAAAGCACTTTGGGAGAAGCACACCAATGGCGCGGATCTGAACCCAGCCATCGTGAGATATGGTAAGCCTAGCGAGACCACCTTTGCTTGGGGCGAGCGTGCCCTGCATGAGTGGCACACGGAGCTTAATCCCCAGAATGCCCCTCCTATCCGTACTATTTACATGATACGAGATGATGTCAATTGCGATGTCTATGGTGCTAAGAACTTCAAAAGCAGATATGATAGCGAGTGGAAAACTATCTTGGTTGAGACTGGTGTTCACGAGAAGGGCACCAAACCCGAGCATGAGCCCGATCATATCGTTCCCGGCGTGAAGGAGGCTGTTGAGCTCGTCCTTAACCTCGAGATGCAGAATGATGAGCCCGCCTAGTGGCAAGCTCTTGACCTGCAGGACCTGAATGAAGTGATGAATTTTCTGGTCAGATCGCTAGGGCAGTCCGCTTTGTCTGCTGGACTAACCCATTGTTTCCGAAAACAAAGGTTGCCTTGCAATACTTCTTTCATAACACGTAGAATAATGAATAATTAATAATAATCTAGCCAGCAAATCAATCGAACGTCTCAAGTGCAGCAATGTGACAGTGGGGAACAATGAATTAAAAACTAAAATACCATTGGGTGTAAACTCGATAGTGATGTAAAATGTACTGACTGACACATGGACATGAATGACTAGAATGGACCTTTCGGAAGCCATTTTAGTTGAATGTTAACGTTTAATTATCTCAGATGCCCATTCTAAATCAACAATCAAGGATCCCACGGTCCAACAGCCCTCGTGCCCGTAAGAATTTCTGGCTCTCCATTCTCCTTCACCAACAAAATATCTTCATGTCTCACACCAAACTTATCAACCAAATAGATCCCCGGCTCACTCGTGAAAGTCATACCCGCCCTCAGCGTCACATTTACATTTCCCTTGTTCAGATACGGGCTTTCATGAGCCTTGATCCCAATCCCGTGACCTACTCGATGCGTGAATGCTTCGCCATATCCTGCATCGGTGATGACTTTACGGGCTGCGATATCGACTGATGCTGCACTGTTGCCTTGGTGGAGAGCGTGCATGGATTGTGTTTGCGCTTCGAGAACAATGTCCCAGACGGAGAGCTTCTCGCAGAGCATTGGGGAGAGAGCTTCGATTTCTGCGGTTGTGTTGGGCTTGGGGAAGAATGGTGGGAAGAAGGTGCGGCAGATATCTGATGAGTAGCCGTATAGATGAGCGCTATGTCATTGAGTCAGCTTTGAGCCTCGTAACTCAGTCTTCTTGACTTACCCGACGTCGATCAGGACGAATGTTTCGGCTTCCAAGACTTTACTCCCATTTGTTCCGCCATGTGGGTTTGAAGCATTCTCATCTGGAATTCCTGTCAGCCTTGGGCTCCTTTCGGATTACACAAAAAACATGGAAGACCAAGAAAATCTTCCAACGATCGCTTTGGGTCCAGAAGAATAGCTCTCGAACTTACCGAATAGCACAATATCGAAGAATGGCTCCATCCCCGCAGCACGTAGCGTGTTGTCCAGCACTTCCATGACCTCGTTTTCGGTCAATCCAGGATACATGCAAGTGCGCATCGCCCTCAAAGCCTCAACAGTTCCTGTATTAACGGCTCTCACGATTTCGATCTCCCGCTCCGTCTTCGTCTGCTTCACCCTCTCAACCTCGCCGTTAAGCCCGAGAACCTCAAACCCATTCTCGCCCAGTCCCCTCTGTATGAAATCTCGCATCTCATCATCGACCATGATCATAGGCTTAAAGTTCTTCTCAGCCGACCCCGTCGTCTTCCATGATTCCAGCAGAGTCTCGTAAGGATTCCAGTGTTCTTCCCAAGGGACGAAATCAAGCTGGTCTACAAAAGGCATGCCCAACAACCTCGCTCTCTCAATTTCGAAGCTCGGGGCCAGGAATCTGGTTACTGCTTTGATTTCTCCTGTGCTCTCATTCTTGAGTGGCTGAACGATCATCAAAAATGGCCGTTCTTCTGGTTCCCAGACCTCCCAGTCTTTTTGACTGATGTTGGCGTAGTACTGGAAAGTATATCCAGGTTCGACAAGAAATGCATCAACGCCATCAGCTACGAGCGCAGCTGCGAGATTGTCTCTGCGTTCGACGTATTCTGAGACGGGTAGTGGTGATGCTGAGTCCAGGAATGAGACGCCTGTTGCCAGGAAGGTATCAATGGAACATTTCTGGAATTCTCGGATTGTCTGAGCTGGTGAGCTACCATCTGGAGTCTCGTCGTCAAAGCCTGATATCTTTGACCCTGTTAGTCTGGAAGTATTTCTATGCCTATGTGACTTACCAGTATCAAGCAGGTGACTACAAACACGAACGCTGTCAAAAGACATTGTCTTGCTCTAAGCTTGATGCTAGGTATCTGGTATCTATACTCAACCCGAACATTGGGCTGAAGTAGTAGCCGTTTCTCATCCATGGTTCGAATCCTTAAGATGCAGTTCCTGACTGCTGAAATTGTCAGAATGCTGCAGTGAAAATAAAATAGATCTAGTCACCTGGAATGAGGTGATAGGTGGGGTATCTACAGCGCTAGGCAGGTGCCGAAACATGCCCGCCACGGGCAACAGGCATTGCGCGTTGGGCCCTGCAGGGTCCTCTGCGAGTTCAATTGCTTCCCCGTCTCGCGTGTCCCCCATCTTTGACATCGGTCACCAACCGAGAGCAGTCAAAAATCAACAAGCTATGATAAGAAGGGTAATTAACAATGAAGATCTTGACTTTGCCGGTAACACGCCGGTGGTAAACCGGCAAAGCCGTCAATTGAAGAGTGGGCTGGTATGAGCTCAATTTGGTCAGCGAGCTCCATGGGATTCTTTTCTTTGGTCTTTCCTCCTTTGCTTTCTGTCTTCAGCACGCTCACTTGAGCATTGAGTTCGACTTCTCTTGTGAACTTTCAAAATGGGGGAAATCAACGCCTCAGAGCCTGAGAGCAAGGAAGTCTCTCAAACGAAAGGAGATGCGATCACAGAAGCCGTTCCCTACCAAAACGGAGAAGACCATGAAGCGCAATCTCTCGCGGAAGGCCAGACAGCCTACAGCAAGCTCTCTGTCACATTGATGGTCGTATTCTCTGGTCTTGCAATCGGATCAGATGGTTTCAATGCTTCGATCATTGGCAACTTGTCACTGATCTTCGGCGTCCTGTACCCAGATCTGTCGACTGTCATGTACTCACGACTTTCCAATGCTTTCCTCATCGGTATGATTGTGGGTATGCTAGGGTTCGGATATATTTCTGATCGACTGGGACGAAAGAGCGGTGCTGTGTTGACGACTTTCATCCTTGTCACGGGAATTGCGTTAAGTGCTGCGAGCAGTGGGAAGGACCAGCTCGGCATGTTCTGGATGCTGGTTATAAGTCGAGGTATTGCTGGTGTGGGAGCTGGAGGGTAAGCCTTGGGATAGTCTTCTCATTACCCAAATAATTGCTGACCATCTGACTCGCAGAGAATATCCGGTGTCCGGAGCTGGAGCAACTGAAGCAACAGACGAAGATTCCGGAGTCCGCAAACACAGAGGCTTCATCTTTGCACTGATTGGCGATCTTTCTGCAACTCTCGGATTTGTCTTTGGAGGTCTTGTGCCTTTGCTTCTCATCTTGTGCTTCCACTCCAATGAGAAGCATTACAACATCGTTTGGCGACTCGCCCTTGCATTGGGAGCGATTCCTCCACTTTCCATCTTCTGGTTCAGATACAAGATGGCGGTCAGTACTGCATATCGAAAGAGTGCTGCGAAGAAACAACGCCTTCCATATTGGCCGATCTTCAAGAGATACTGGAGACCACTGCTTGGTTGTTCGATAAGTTGGTTCTTGTACAGTAAGTCTTAGCTCGCTATCTCGCTGCGAATTGTTTAACTAACGTCCGCCAGACTACATCTCATATCCATTCGGTCTCTTCGCATCAACCATCCTCAATCGCCTGAACATCGGCTCCTCGCTCACCAGAAATATGGGTTGGGGAACTGTAATCAACTGTTTCTACATTCCAGGAGCGTTCATTGGAGGCTACCTCTCTGATAAAATCGGACGCCGGCGCACCATGGCTCTTGGATTCGGGCTTCAAGCAATCCTCGGTTTCATCCTAGGCGGTGCGCTTGGTAAAATCCAAGAGATTCTCCCTCTTTTCATCGTCATGTACGGTGTTTTCTTGACACTTGGAGAAGTCGGACCTGGTGCAACTATCGTCCTCACTTCAAGCGAGTCTTTCCCAACGTCAATCCGCGGTCAATGTCTCGGTCTCATCGCAGCATTCGGCAAAGCTGGGGCTGCGATTGGTACGGCGGTGTTTGCGCCGATCCTCGCGAGTTATGGTGATAGTGTTTACAAGGGCAATCAAGCTGTCTTCTTGATTGGAAGTGGATTTGCTGCAGCAGGTGCGATCTCATGTTGGTTCATCATCCCGGATATCAGTGCGAGGTTGGAGAATGAGGATGAAGCTTGGAAGAAGTATCTGAGAGACATGGGATATGAAATTCAGTGGGGCGATGAAGAGACCAAGGATCCTGAGGGGTTGAGACTTGATGCTTTGAGAAGTTAAAGTGGTGGGATGACAGTGTCGAATGACGAGATAGATGGAATATTAGTTCGTAATTCTGAGATGATTAGAACCTGTCAGTGTGAGGTAAGACGCAAAGAAGTGTATGCTAATGATCAAGTAAGCATCGATCGATGATCCAGAATACAGGCTCGTCCGAGTACTTCCAATCTTTCTTATCATCAGCCCCCGGATTCAGCTGAATCTAGACCCACCTCCCACTTTCGACTACATGCGCATCCAATATTCAGGAAGGGGGATGATAATACCATATAATTGGGCAAGACTGTCGGTTTGACAGCTACTTTGGGCCTTCAAACCCGTTTTTGAGCATGAGCGACTCAATGTGCTTCGCCAGGAGGGCAGAACGGCCGAGGCTTTCTATTTTGACGGATCTGGATGCTAAGCGAGAGGGGCAATCCTGCTCATCGGAACATTGAGACGCGCATGTCTTCTCAAGCTGGATATCGGCTTCGAGATACCGTACGGTTTTGCTCTTCATAAAGGTTTGCAGGGCTACATATCAGCTCTGATTCGTACATGTTGGTTGGTTATCTCGACGACGATCGAAGCCGCTCGGCAAATCTATTGTATCAAAACATGCGATGCCCACCCATTATCTAGATTCTGAAGTAGATAAGGAATGATAGCATGAGTAGTGACTTTGGATATGTATATATCAATCCGTGGCACCACCATAAGGTTTTCGAGCAGTCCTCTGTTTGACTAAGTAAGCTTCGGAAAATCACCAGACATGGTATCCTCAGATGAACTCGACCCCAACTTCTGGGCACCAGGTACTGTCCGCCTGGAAGACATCCAGCGAGCCAAAGGAAAAGACATCATTCTCCAACCCCAACCAACAGACGACCCCAACGATCCTCTCAACTGCAAGTTCCCATCCCCACCCACTACAAACTCACCACTAACCACAACCCCAGGGTCCAAACCCCTCAAACTCTACAACTTCGCCCTAACATGCCTCTACGTCGTCATAGTCTTCGCCCTCATCGGCGTCACAACCGCAACCTGGGGCATAATGAACGCCACCCTCCCCGGCTTCACCTGGGGCATCCTCAACGACGGGTACGCCGCCGGTTGCGCGGGTCTAGCCATCGGCTCCTTCCTGCTCATCCCCTTCGCACTGAAATACGGCCGTCGTCCCATCTACATCGTCAGCTCGATCATCCAATTCTTCGTTGCGATCTGGTCGGCTAAGATCAAAACGCCAGGCGATTACATCGGCACGAATCTCGTGGGGTGTGGAGTTGGTGCTCTTGCGGAAGTGATTGTGCAGATGACGGTTGCGGATATGTTTTTTGTGCATGAGAGGGGCACTATGAATACAGTTTATGTGTGGGTTATGAGTATTGGGACGGGGTTGTCGACTGTTGCCGCGGGGTACGTGGCTAGCAGTCAGGGGTGGAGGTGGGTTTGGTGGTGGTGTGCTATTCTTCTTGGGGTGGTTGTTTGTTTGTTTGTTTTCACATACGAGGAGACGAAGTTTGTTTATCCTGCGATTGTGGGAGAGGAGAGGCCTGGTGTTGGGGAGATGACGACGGTTGTTGATACTGGCGTAGAAGGAAAGGCGGAGAGGGATCCTGATATGAGGGATCTGACGATTGTGGAGTCTATGCAGAAGACGATGGTTGTTGGGGAGGGCCAGACGACTGTCGTGCTGAATGCATCGATCCCGAGGAAGACGTACGTACAACGCTTATCGCTTTTCACACCTTCGACGGGGAACTGGAAGGATTTACTGGCCCACAGCTACCAGGTGAGCAATAGTCCTATCTTCTTGGTTTCTGATGCGCAGCCCCACGAGGGCTGACCAAATTTATCTGCAACTTCGTTTGTATTCCGTTGTTGCATGTCGAGATTTAAGACTCCGACACTCGCTAACCGAGACAACTGTCACAGCCCCTAGTGATACTCTTCACCATCCCAACAGTCTTCTACATGGCATTAATCTACGCAGTTATAAGTGCTTGTACGTACCCTAGCCTTCTCCCTCGCTTCATCCCATCTTTTGCACCCACCCCTCCCCCCTTCTCCTCTCCTTCCTTGAACCGGCACTTCTCGCTAACGAATCCCCACAGGGTCAACAATAATGATAACCATCCTATCCTCCACCATGCCCCTCCCCCCCTACACCTTCACCTCCTCCCAAATCGGCCTCATGGCCCTCCCCGGCTTCATCGGTACCTCCCTCGGCGTAATCCTCACAGGTCTCCTCTCCGACCGTTCCATCCTCTACCTCTCCCGTCGCAACCGCGGGATCTACGAGCCAGAATTTCGTCTCTACTTGATCCCCCTATTCGCGCCTTTCGTGCCGGCGGGAGCGATACTGTATGCGTGTGCGCTGGAGAGAGGATGGAGTTGGGTTGCTGTGGGAGGGGGTTATTTGATGTGTAATTTTGGGGGAGCGCCGGTTAGTGCGGTGGCGTTGACGTATGTAACGGATAGTTATAGTGAGGTATGTCATGTTGTGCTGAAATCGCTCTTGGCTCGCTGTATTTCCTCCTTTGGCAGCGGAATTGGAGTCGAGGATGTCGAGGTGGCAATTGTACCTTACTGACTAGTCTTGAACACAGATTGTTGGCCCTTCCCTTGTAGCGATAACGTTTACGCGGAACCTCATTGCTACTGTGCTCGTCTTTGCACTCACGCCCTGGATCGAGGAGATGGGGATTCAGAATTGTGTCATCACTATCTCGGCGATTGGGACGTTCATCCTCGCTTTTGTGGCGTTGTTTATTTGGAAGGGGAAGGTGTTTCGGGTCTGGACAATGGAGAGGTATCTGAAAATGGCTGAGAGGGAGGGGAAGAGTGGTGTTGTTGTGGTGAGGGTCTGAGATGTGGTGTTGGCTGGTGCTGGTGTGGAGAATGAGGGAAATGGTGATATGGGGACGGTGTGCGGCGGCAGTTTTGACTTCGCTTCCGTGGAATTAGAGGTACGGTGGACTGACTGGGGATACTCATTTGTGGAGGCAAGTAGACAGTGCTTTAGTCGGTTTGAGCTGTAATGGTTCAGCTTTACCGCACACTGAAGCGTTATGTCTGAGGATGTGGTCATGTAAACATAGACGTCTTTCTAACCGAGCAACGCGAGCAACACGAGCGACCATCAGAGAATCATGTGAATACGTTGGGAATTTCCCCTTCTAATTATCTGCCTACTCTCACTCTCGATAACTGGACACAATAGGAGTACTTCGTCTTCCAATCCATCTCAAGCTTTCTGCTCTCGCCCACACAAGTCAGAATTGCTAGATCGTTCTCGAGGAGTCTCCTCTCTCACGTGACCATGCATCTGCTCAAGGGTTCATCTTCTACCGGGAAAGATTGATTTGAGAGAGAAAGATGGATGGCTGATACTGCCAGCTCTCTGTATTTGGTTGTTTGCAGAGCTCGGGAGTATGTTGAAGAGAAGAAAAATAGAGATAGGGTGCAAGCGGCGGCTTGAATATCATGTAGCAGCAGCATGACGGGGTGGACGCTGAGAAATGGGGATGCACAAAGTACGAGTGTTTAGTCGACACATGGATAAAGAGAACAGCAAAGAGAGACACTCAACACCAGAACTAATAACCAGTTGACGACAAGGAAAACGGGAACCAACTTCGTAAGATATCGAAAGGAGATAAATCCTTGCTCAAAGACAACTTATTGGGATGGCAATCTTCTGACCCTCCATATCCAATCACCAAAAGCACCACATCACTCCATCCAAGACTAACACCGTACTCGTACCGTACATCATCGCGATCTGCTGAGACAACCATATTGACCTACCTCTTCAAGGTATCCAAGCCTGCATACCTGCAGCGCCAATGTAATGAAGTAAGCATCTTACCGACAACCCCTTTCAGAGGGAGCAACCTGTAAGTGCGCTTGACTTCGTTTGGCTGCAGAACACGATTCTGGGGCTGGAATGAGGATCTGAAGTAAATTGAGGGGAATTGGTGACATATGACATGAAAAAGATCATTTCTGAAATGAGATCTCAGATGGCTTCACCAGCTCACATCACAGTCAGAGCCTCTAGTCTGACTGGGGCCGTAAAGCCAGTGAGGTGTGCCCGCAAGAGCAGACAGGCTTTGACTGGTGGCCCGGTAGAATGAGATGCATGATTGAGCGAATCGAAATGATGCAGTGAGAAAGATCGGACGAAGCCACCTTCTTGTCCACCACACTCATCCACACTTAGTGTCACTCACCCACTACACTCTCTCCTCGTTCCATCCTCGACGAATTTGTTGTTCGCTCAATGGATGGAGGTTCCAGTCTGCAAGCAGCCGCCTGCCGCCGGCCGAAAACGCACTTCAAGACTCACACTCACTCGAGTCGGAAAATACTCCGTATGGCAGAACGCCAATGCTGTAGGTAAGCGTGAGGTAAGGTCAGAGACGGGATACAACAGCGGCTCGTGTCTTGTCTCGTGGGCGGCGTCTTACACTGTACTCGCGCCGTTGCAGTGCATGGAAATATTGGTGGCGCTTTGGCGGCTTGTGCCAATTCTCTTTGTTGACGGTTTTGGTGTTTGGTCAATCGTGATGGTGTGGGAGAACCTGGGAGAAGGAAAGTAGTCTTTGAGATTGTTGGAATATGGTTAGTCATCGCACCGGACCGTAGCTACTTAGCTAGCTGGAGCCTGGGGTAAGTGGTAGTGTTGGTGAGTATGGTGATGTCGTGGTCTTGATCTACTTGCTTGTGTGTAATTAGGGAGAAGAGAGGAGAGGTAGATTCGCCGAAGGATCTAAAGTAATGGTCAAAACATACCCTCATCTGGCATATAATTTGACAACGGTAAAATTGAAGCTCTGCAAAGTTTCTGAAGGAGCGCCATTCGCTTTAAACCGCGGGACATCGATAGAGAGAGCTCGGTGGCAGTGGTGTGATATCTTGATCTGGTATTACATACCGGTATGCTGTATTACTGGTGTCGGTGTCGGTATTAGCTTGGTGAGACGATTGATGGCTTCGGAGTAATGTATTCGTAGGGCCGAGAGATGCATAGCCGTATTCCGAAGATGATGCATCTCGGGCCTGTTCATGATGATTAGATGGTGCGCGGGGTCTTGTATTGCCCTGGTTCTGGAAGATCTAATAGAGTGGCTTAATTTGGGGGACTCCGGGGAAGTGATGTCCGTATTCGACGTGCAGCTTTTTCGCATTGGCATCATATTCAGAAGGAATTGAAATGTCTGGCATTTGATAAGACAATGAGAGAATTTTCTAGAAGGTTAATTGACTGCTGGTGATTTGCTTGGAAAGAAGTATAGCAATCTGCTCTGATTCGCTAAAATATGAATAGGGGTTTAGGGTAAAATTGCACAACCTTCACAACAATGCACGCATCAAGCGAATGAAAGATTAAAGAGGTGACGCATGTCCAAATATCGGACGAATGTGTCCTTGGCACCTGCCGTGATCTTGATTTATGAACCCTTTGTGCAGATGAATAAAACGCCTTGCTATAATTGCTTTTTCATCTGCACAAATTTACCCGAGAGAGGGGATGGGGAAAGGCGCATGAGTGGTATAATTGTTTTCATGCGTGCGCGAGCAGAGACATGCATGTCTGCACCGTATGCATGCGGCTTTCCGTGGCGTGTGAAGAGTTTTCTTTTCTTCTTCTTGGATTGAATTACTGGCTGCCTTGCTTTGTGCTGCTTGGTTTGTGTAACTGGACTGAGTTCTTGTCGTCTTGTGTCGTCTTGTGTCGTCGGCTGAGGGAAAGGCAATAGAGATAGCTGTTGGGTCATGCTCGCCCGCATGCATAACCCAGCCAGTTATCCATACCAAACTCGCTCATTTCATCTCATAGACTTTCGCGTTCACATCGAGCCATATGATGGTAAACAATTCCAATTGACTTTCAGCACCTCAAAGTCCGACACTCAAAACATCAACCATCACCAGCCAACGACCAATCTTCAAGTCTTCAACATCAAAAGCCTCGACCAGTCCATGGATCCAGTCTAAAACCCTCGCGTAGAATATGCCCTAGTGTAAGACACTGTAGCATTCCGATCCGTCCTAGCGCAGCTCACTCGCACGTCCTGGCGCTGGTGTCTTTTCCAGAAATATCCCGGGCCAACGCGTAATTGGCATGGTTGCCGCTGAAGCGCAATTTCGTTTTGGCGCGATGTCCGATGCTTTGGGAAAAAGCGTGGATGCGGCGTCGGCTTGGGTGGGAATGGCCGAATGGTGGGTGCCAGGTGTTGCGCGGCATTGATTGGACCCAGAAGACTGCATGGAGAAGAATCTTCGAATCGAATTGGAGATCTGGAAGAGGGGGGTCTGGAAGGTGGTCTGGATGCTTACGAGGTGCTGGGATTATTGGGCCTGGGGATTGGATGGTAATATTTTGGATATGATTGTTCTATGAATTATCTTGTTGATTATGGCAACAGGATTTGGGAGGGAAGTGCTGTGAATGGTAGAGCTGGGAAATAACCGGTGAGAGAGCTGCTTTATTGGTCGGCTGCTTATGTCATGATGTTGTGTTGGTCTCTCGCTTTTGTTCCTCATCCGATGTTTGGTTCCTGCGCTTGGCCTGAGCTGGACTGGACGCACCAAACTGCAGTCAGATTTGACCAAAACTGGGTGAGTCCGGTCAGGCTAACCGCAAGACAAGATCAGGTGGGAAAGGGGAAGGAGGTGTGAAAGAGGCGGAGCGGATAATCGACGTTTGACCCAACCTGATGTGACCTGACCTGACTGCTCGTGGGACTGTGCAACGGCAGATAGGGCACAGATCACAATCACATTAGTTCCTTTTCCTTCTCCTCACATCGCCATCACCATCAGAGATCATAAGTGAGGGGAAAAGAAGAGAAAGCCGCATGTCAGATGCAGCAGTCAGTCGCAATATGCAATATATCGGTGTATGCTCCCAAGGCGGGGTTTCTCTGTCGTGGCTTTCCCAGTTGGCCATTCTCGATTCGCTTCCCCTCTGGCTGTTACCGCGGCCCTGCTTAGCTTCTAGCGGCGTTCAATACTTCGATATTGGCTACATACCGTGGCGTCGCTGGCACGCGTCCGCCATCCTGACTTGACAGACTTTGACTTTCTAACTGGCTCTAACGTGCGGCGGCGTCCCCTGTGCTTCTCTGTGTGCTGCACCGCTTGCTCGGGGATGCAAGGGTTGAGCAATATTTGCCAGGGGAGAAGCATCCATGCCCTGTGAAGCCTGCAAGGCCGGAAACAGGGCAGCCAACAAAAGCCTGCCGTGTCCCCAGCAAAGCAGATCGATCTGGTATCAAGAGAGGAGACTGCTGATGTGCAGTCCCTTTTGCCTATTTCGCTGTCCAACATATACATAATCGATCCTTCCAGGCCCTCCCACTCCTTCATCCAGACCACAGCAGTCCAGAGCAAAGGAAAGTCAACTTCAGGTCGACGACGATAATACATCCCGGAATAATACCAACTACAGTCACTCGTTTATCTGTGTTTGGATCGGCATTGTTGTGTGTGGGAAAGTCTCGATACCCGATACTTCGAGCTACCTATCTGCAACTTCGGGATCCTATCAGACTGGCAGCGGGATATTGTACCACTAGGACACGCACACGGCACGACGACACTGGAATATATCTGCAACAGTCGTCCGAACAGAACACTTTGCGGGTGAAGAAAGTCATCCCAACAACGGAGCAAAATACGGGACCATCCTCTGCTTCCCCAGGCTTGGTCTGTTGGTTCCAATTTTGCTGCCGTTGGATACTGGGGACGACATCCTTTGTCGACTCACCACACTCGAGTAATGCTGGAACCACGATTATAAACAACATTTCACGACCTCGGAATAATTAATTTTTGCCCTTCGACGTCGAGCTTTCTGTTCACCATGGAGGCTCAAAATAGACTTACTGTTGCTGCTGGCCCATCCAGAAAGTCAATGCAACAGCCGTCGCACCATCCAACCACCCCGACCCGCACAGCAAAACATTGCCGTCATCGCGCAGTCAAGCCACAAACAAGCTCCCAACAGCTTTTCCTCTTATTCATATTCCTCACATGTTGCATATCGCTGTCGTCGGCATCGCCAACATTATATATCGACGAGCAGTTGGTTGAAGGACAAGAGATCGAGGGACGGTCCGCTGCCTCGGAGCCGCTGGGATCGACATTTGCACGACTAGCTCGTTCAGGTACCATTCTCGTTGATCGCAGTCCGCCTCCAAAGCCCAACGGACACGGAGAGGATCTAGAAGCCGCTGATCTCAGACGACGTGCAGAGGAGACAGATTCTGAATCTTCATCCTCAATTATCTCGACATCAACAAGGAAATCATCCTCATCCTCCACGCTGGCGCCCACTTCCACCTCCAGCGGCATTCTTGCCGCTGAGACGACCAGCGCTCAGCCATTACCTACCCCTTTTGATGTGGGCTTCAACAATAACATAACAGCTAATTGCGCGTCCTTCATGACTTCTATGCTATCCAACAACACATTCAAGCAATGCCTACCATTCTCACTTCTCCTTCAGGTACGTCGCTTTCTCAAATCCATCCTCTCCCTTTTTCTCCTTCCGAGATGAAAACATTCTATTGAAGCTCAAGCTAACATCCACCTCCCTCCAGAACTCCAACTCCTTCTTCCAAGCCTCCAAATCCCTGGTCCGCATCACCCAGACCCTCGATTACTCCTGCTCCGCCGACTCCACCCTCTGCGCCTCCGTCCTCTCCTCCTTCGCCACAAACATCACCACTCCCTCCGCCTGCGCCGAAGACCTCTCTCTCGAGAACCCACTCGTCCAACAAGCCCTCCTCGGCCTAAAAGCCTACAAGCCGCTATACACAGCATCCTGTCTCCGCAATCCCGAAACTTCAGCATACTGCTTCGCAGACGCCATCACCAATGCCTCGAACCCGACAGATTCATACATCTATTTCCTGCCGCTGAACACGTCCCTTGTAGGAGGTAGTCAGCCGACGTGTGATTCCTGCTTGCAGAATACGATGGCGGTGTTCGAGGCGGCGAGTTCGGATCGGAGTGGTGCGCTGGCGAGTACGTATGTTAGTGCTGCCAGCCAGGTCAATGTCAATTGTGGCCCGGGGTTTGTGAATGCGAGTTTGGCGGAGGCTGTGGATTCGGCGGCCGTGTCGAATTTACATGCGCATCCGGCGGGCTCGATGGGCTTGGTTGCGTTGCTGGCTGTGTGTATAACATGGCTGCTGTAGTAGCTTAAGTCGACTCGGCGCGACTGTGGTCTTGTACATGTTGGAGCGACATATGGGTTGAGAGACTTGCATATTGGGGTGCTTGCTTGCTTGTTGCATGAGCGATTTTTGGATTCGGATTTTGTTTGGGCTTTGGAAAAGGTTTATAGTTCTGCTTGCTTGATTGGATATATTTGGGGCGTTCAACATACCCATGGGAAATGGATTTTGCGCCTTCTGTCCCGTTCATAGACGGTTTCATTTTCGATATTCTGGATTACGGCGTTGCGGCATATCATACACACATACATCTTCTTCGCTCTCAACACCAAGGGAGTGGGAATTGATTGGTTCGGATTGGGACGGAATCTACCCGGACATATGGCCTGGACACAGGAATCTTTTTCTTAATCTTTTGTTTTCTACTAATACTATTTACTTTCTATTATTTATTCTGTTAGATGGGGAGAGGGAATGTTTCGATTCTAGTGTGCGGCGGGAGATATGGGCCCGACAGAAGCAGTTAGGGAAGATACGATGACGAGGAGCATGGGAAAGGGAAGGATGGGACGAAGAGCGATGGTTTACGACGGTGGTGGAATGGAAGATGAGGGTGATGGCGAGGCAGTCAATCGATGAATTTGATCATTGGAGCGACTTGGTCCATACTGCCTAAGCAGAAGCACGACATGTGTCTTCAATTTCTTGTATATACTTCAAGTCTCGTCTGGTTACAGTGCCACCAGACAATCACATGCAAAACTATAGAGAGAATACCAAAACATACCACACAACATCATCTCGAGATCTCTATCGTATTTGATACTATATCACCTGCTTCTCAGGTAAGTTACCTCGAATTTGACTCAATCTTCTCTTCCCTTTTCGTCGATTAAACCTGGTTGACGGGCTGCTCGTCATGCGTTCCCAAATTCAGATCCTCAAATCAAGCAAAAGCCGGCTTTGAAGCATAATACATCCATTTCCTACACCCCAATGGATTCAGACGCTACCCCAGCATCAAGCAGATTGAAGATACAGTACTATATCAACGCAACTGGGCCTCGCTACTTTCGAGCACATGATGGATTCAATCCCCAACCAGCGCTCACCCAAAAGAAATCCGATCAAATCCGTCCGGCAATGATGAATATCGAAGCGAGGCGTTCGGGAGCGCGATAGTATAGGAAATATCGCGTGGAGCTCACTCAATCAATGGGGGAATTGTATGATATGAGCAAGCTTTGCCTCGACACATTCGATGGTTTTGGGCAAGAAACTTGAAGAAAGAGGCTGTTTGCCTGGTTTGTTTGGATAGTCTGCTTTGCTGATGCCAAAGGGAATTGGGGATAATTCGATGGATTTCAGGATCGGTTCAAGGCTATGTTGTTTGGTTATTAGGTGCGTGTGATGTACCTGTGTGAGGTCGATGGTAGGGTGGGGTTTTCGTTCGCTGACTGTTTACTTTTCACATCGCTTGTGTCGAAGTCTGGATTTGGCGAGGGGTTGGAACTTAAAGGGAGAGGTGAGGCAAGAGAGGTGTCGGGAATAAGAACACTACTTGAATGGAAGAGAAGAATTGTGGGTTGGAAGTGGTTTCTCTTAGAAGTTTATTACACAGAGTCGAGAGGAGTATCTCTTCAGACGCCCGGCTAGCATCAACTCTGCCAGGAGTTCCCTGGTTAACAGGAGCACCGGAGATGACAAAACAACATCTCCTCTGCTTAGAGGCTCAACTTGAGCGATTATATACCAAGTGTTATCACCTTTACTCTTGCTCCAAGGGAAGTGATACTATTATCAAATATTATCTGTACTCACCATGTAAAACTCAAGAATAGCGGGAACGTGAAAATGGGTCTGTATACAATCTGCGCAAACTAACAACGCCTCAATTAAGGACAGAGTCAATCTCTCCTCCGATTTATCCCACTTCCAAACCAGTGCTAGTGCTCAACCACTCAAGGCAGCCATTGTTGTTATTCACTTCTCACTTCCCGCACCTGCAGCAGTAACATGAAACTTCGCCGCCCCCGGCCTCGAATACCCACTGAAATAATCATCATACTCCCAATCTTCCGCCGTCAAGTGATTCGAAAGGAGATTATCGTATCGTCTGAACAACGTACCCAGACTAACGTAGACTTCGCAATACGCGAGACTAATCGAAGCAAGAACATCACCTAGTCAGCCTTGCATTCCCGGAAGACGTAAGGGTAGGTAGAGAGGGAATTTGAAATGGAGGGGAATAAATACTTTATTCCGACACAGCCACGACTTCCCTTCCCAAAGGAAACAAATGCTTTGTCGATGCGTCGCGCTTCGACGGGGTCGACCCAGCGGGTAGGGTCGAATTTGAGTGCGTTGGGGAAGTAGGTTTCGTCTTGGTGTTGCATCCAGGAGGACATGGAGACGAATGACTATTTAGAGTTCAATGATGACTAGTCTAAGGTAAGGTTATTGGGTTGGGACGGAGAGGATCAGCTTACCCCGCCTGCGATGAAGTGACCGTTGAAAGTCGCGCCTCCTGCTGGGACGATTCGTGCGAGACGACCGGGAACACCGAAGGATAGACTAGGATCTATTTAGAATTTTGGAACAGAAGTAAATCTAGAGATAAGTAGGAGATATTCTTACCGTAGACCTTCTTTCACGACACCAGTCTGTAAAAATGGTAAGTATATGCCAAGAAGATGATGCGGGTTTACACATACCAAATAAGGCAACTTCTCTAACGTAGCATAATCCAGCTCATCCTCCCCATTCGGAAAAGCAGCAATCAATTCCTCCCTCAACCGTCTATATATCTCCGGATTGTTGACTACGTTATACGCAGCAACAGTCATTGCATTGCCAGTGGTGTCTGCCGCAGCAGCCAGGACGCTAAGTGCTTCGTCTTTGATCTCTTCTACACTTGGAGCGGGTATACCTTCTGGTGGGGCTAACAGAGCTGGGAAAATGGATGGCTTGTCGAGTTTCTTGCCAGAATCCATGTTGGCTTTGACGGCGCGGACTTGGACGCGACAGTGCTGAGTTTGATTTGTGAGATTTATGGATGCTGGGATGGGGAAAGGATAGGACAGGGAAGGATGTAGAGTACCTCGCGAAGATTCATCATTTGTTTCAGAGGACCGTTGATGTGTTTGACGAGGTCGGGAGGGAGGGCAACGACGATCTTTGCGAGAAGAGGCCATTGTTGGAATACCCACTAGCCGCGGTGTCAGCGTTAGTTGATATCTCATCGGAAGCAGGTCGAGGCCGATCTTGAAAGTCCGTCCAAGATGTTGCATGTAGCTACCAGTGGCTCCAAAGAATGGAGTACTTACCATGCAAGGCCCAATACCACTGACCATGGCGAAGAACTCCGCGCCAAGATCTTCCTTGTCCATGAGGTTGTAACAAGATCCAAAGGCGTATTCAGTGATGACATCCACAGATATCGAGCGGAAGGTATGGTGCAGATCAACAGCTTCACACTTTGCGAATCTTGCTTTGATGAGATTTGATAGTTTTTGTGCCCTCTCTTGGACAATGTATTCCAGGTTCATGACATTTCGGCGGGAGAAGAATGGCTCCAGCATCCCTCGACGAATTCGGTGGATGTCAATCGGTCCACAGCTGAAAGTAGAATATCCAATTGTGAAGCCATCGTAGAATTGGGTGGACTTGGCATACTTTGTACCCACGCAATTGATGATCTCATAATTGTCAGTGTCGCTCAGATGGACTTCATCTGGGGTGATGCGGATCACTGGGCCTGCATGGTGTCAGCACCGACTGGATGGAGACTTTGTCAGCCTAGATTTTTATGAAACATACCATATTGTGCGTGCATTTCCCGAATACGCTTGTAGTAAGTACTAGTACCTCTGAGACTATAGTATGTCTGATAGAGGTATGTTGCGCCTGCTATCTTTGGTCCAGGAATCTCATGGAGGGGGTGTTGGTATAGATTGTAGATCACATTGTTCACAGCCGACGCAATGCTGAAAAAGACAACCAGACAGATGACGATGAACCAAAGACTGTATCCAGCGGTCGGAATACCGTCAATTACAGCCATTCTTCTGTTTGATATCGATCGCTTCCGAAAGTGATTGTACGACACGAACAACCAACAGAGGATGTTCCCGAAGTGTCGGGAAAAGGATTTCCTCCACTTCAAAAAGCTGGTGTGAGTGGGGGTGAAATGGAAGGTGTCCAATCGAGAGATGCAATTGATAATAGGCTCTGTTCCCGATGGACTTATCGCCCTGGCAAGGTGTTCGCATATTGAAGCCGTTTGTAGACAGGCAGTGGATAGCTCATGCATGGAAGCCGATGCACATTCAACTTCCCCGGCCAATCCACGTGTGTTGCCATGCCGGAAGGATATTTGAAAGGGTGTTCTTCCCGCTCGTCCAATTATCAAGGAAGCAATAATCTTTCAGACACACACACTTCCAAAGAATACCGAGCCCTGGCAGCTATGGCTGACGACTGCATTGCTTTTTCCCCTCATGACTCCATGATCCCGCTCCTAGATCCCACGAGCTCGATTGTCAAGCCGAGTATATGTCACTGCTCATCCACTACAGGAAAAGCAATTTTGAAGAGTACAAACGAGTTTAAATCCCCTGCCTCGTAGGATTTGCACAATTGTTTGTTGTTAATTTGACTTTCGGATACTCCCGCGCGCTGGAGGATGGCAGATCCAGTCCCCACAGCGCCAGTGGCAACTAGCCCTAGCCTGCCCCAGACGGTGAGTGCCCTGGCCCTAGATCCTGTCCCTACTGTAATTTAGCTCACACAATCTGCAATGAACAATTTTTGGTGAGATCATCAACTAACGTGGGGATCGTGATATTTGACAGGATGACCCCGCTTCAGAACCTACCACTAGCGTAGTATCAACATCAGCTGCACCGCCAGCAACAGACTTGTCGGTAGTGCAGGCACCACAGGACAACGATAACGATTCTCTGGATGGTGAGGATTCAGCTTTCGGAGACGGGTAAGTGACCGAGCAAGCGATCGAAGAAAGAAGCCTGACATGTGCTTGATAGCGACAGTTCAACCGGATCAGTATCGTCCAGCATTCGCCATTATCGTGAAGTGCATGGTCGCACCTTTCATAATTATGGCAACACAGAGTATTGGTATGAGCGCGATTGGCGATAATTATAACCTTACAACGCTCATGAATTCTCAGGGGTCCAAACGATGAGACTCAGAACGAGCAGCTCGATATTGGGTGAGTCGGGAACATCTAATGCGGGGGAAAATCTCCTCGCTGAACAATTGATAGACATCACATGTGTACCCTCATTCTCGATAATAAGCTATACCTAGCACCTATCGAGAAGAATATTCAGAAAGCATTAGATATAGGAACTGGGACTGGTATTTGGGCAATAGATTTTGCTGATGAGCATCCGTCTGCGACTGTCATCGGGACAGACATATCTCCAATCCAGCCAACAGTGAGTCAACGAAGTTTGCAAAATCTCAGCAGACGAGTACAGTCAAACTAATTCGACTAATCAGTGGGTTCCACCAAATCTTAAATTCGAAATCGACGATGCCCAGCTGGAGTGGACATTCGCCGACAACGATTTCGATTACATCCATATCCGCTGCTTGATGGGGAGTATCGACAACTGGCCCCTTCTTTACCAGCGAGCATTCAAGTGAGCCATTTCCTCCCTAGATCCATGAGTCTTCGGCTCAACAATCACAGAGCTACAAAACCAGGAGGTTACATCGAGCATCTCGACATGGATATCCAGTTTACGTCCGACGATGGCACCGTCAAAGAAGGCGACATCATGTACGAATGGTCGAAGGTCTTCATCGGTGCCGGCGAAATGATGGGGCGTACTTTCACGATTGCACGGAATTCCAAGCAGCTTCTTGAAGAAGCTGGATTCGTGGATGTGGTAGAAAAGACGTACAAGATTCCTGTTGGAGCGTGGATGGAAGATCCGAAGTGGAAGGAGATTGGGAGGTGGGATCTGCTGTATCTCACGACTGGATTGGAAGGCATGGCGTTGTATATCTTGAAAAATGTGTTGGGTGTAAGTTTGAAGTATCCCAATATTATTAGGATAAAGCTAACAGGGGCTTTCTGAAGTGGGAATTCGTCCAGATTCAGGTATATTTGGCTTCAATGCGGAAAGCTCTTTTGAACAAAAACCTTCATGGCTACTATCCCATGTAAGTTCATCATTCGACAGGCTCGCAGCGCGCATTGAATAGTTGACTGATTTCTGGATCTAGAACCGTCGTATACGGACGTAAGCCTGAATTCAGTACGGATTGAAGGAAGAACCAGAGCGAGCTACCGCGCGTACAAAAGGCACATGATCAAAGCCCCTCCATTCACGAGCTGAGTGAGGTGAAAGTTCTCACAGGCGTTTGCTTTATTAAGAGATAGATGTTTGAAAAGTTCTACAAGAAGTGTCTCTAGGAGGCTCTAAACTCTCCAAGACCGTGTACTCCTGGCGAAGTTCGTGTCACAATAACAGGAGTGAGCGAGCTGATTAGCCCAGTCTGGAACTGCTCCAGGAGAAGTTGTGGTGGCGCGGAATTACGACTGCAACATTAGCATGGGCACCAAATAAGTACATCCAGCGGAGAAGCATCGAACGGCAGTCTCGACTTCTCACCAAGGTTAGGCTCGGCCGGAAATACAGAGAAGCCCAAGACTTCACATGGGAGGGACTTTTGGTACCAACACGTGTGTAATGTCACTGGCAACACCGCGGCAGCGAATTGAAGAGGAGATGAGGGGAAAGCTGCCACACTCCTTATATGTGACATCCACGTGATATAAGCAACACCTTCCAATCAGGAAGCCCATCGACCTCCTCACCGTTCAGCCCCAGATTCAGTCATACCAAGAACGGGAGATCTTCGATTGTGCCTCCAAAGAGCATGAAAGTCTCTGCTTGACAGTCATGACGTTCCTGTCCCCAGATCGTTCATTGTGAGATACCATCACATGACCCGCCTTCTCATCCTTCACTTCCCATACAAGGCAGCTCAACTCCATGACGAAGTCAAGAGACACGTCCAAACTTTTGTTGCACATCTACAAATGCTCGCTTTGCGAGCCGTCCATTCAGATAGGTTTAAAAACGCGAGAGACGTCGGCGACCAAACTCCACCCAGCTCGTTTTGCTCGCACACGTTGCCCGTTCAGGCGTTCCGCGGAACGCCAACATATGTTGGAAAAAAGCACTTTTGTGTTTTAGACGAGGCGGCCGCACTTCCAAAGCGAGGATGATTAATATGGCGAGGTGGTGTGAGTCTGCGAGGGCGTGTTGTGGTTTGCTGGCTCGCATATTGGGTTGTTTTGATTGGGTGGGGATGCGAGGGAAGCGAGCGGATAGGGGGAGAGATTGCACCCCTGGTCCTGTACGAGAGGGAAGTGTTTGCGATGCTGTGTGATCGTGTGATGGCGTTGATGTGGATTGAATATTGAGGTGGACGGGGATATTGGAAATGGTGAGGTAATGATGAAGCGCATGGTATGGTAGTGAAGGAGGTATGTATGAATGAGGAAGCTGGACTGACCAACTGCAGCTGTGCGAACCTGCGAATGAAATGGGCGCATTTATGACTTCTATATAAAATTATCTGCGAGAAGCTCCTTTGTTTAGGTATAGCTGCTCTCATCGAGATGAAGATACCCTCTCCTGGTCCACTCACAGAGCCTCCTCGGTTGGTAACACAAACACAGCACGACATTCGACAAGATCCGTTCGATCTTTGACATGGCAATTGGCAACTGCATGATCGTGTAACACCGAAACCGGGACGCCTTCTCCGACGACAATTTGCTTTCTCGGTCCCGGAATCGCCTGCGAGTGGATCCCGTTTCCGAGAGTGTGATGTTCGAGCGAAATCTGCGACGTGCAACAAAAGATTGTGAGACTGCGAATGTCAGACGATCACGTGTGTGTCATGTGTGAACATACCGTTCCGGAGCATATACTTTGGAGAGACCTAGCTGTCAAAGGGACGATACTCCACATGTTACAATGAGCTGAAGCTAGACGAAGGCTTGGCTTTGGGGCGGAGCTGTCAGAATCAAAAGGGATGTCATGCGGGGGTCAAAACGATGGAAGCTGAGACGGTGGTTTGATATAAATATGACGAGAAATAGTGACGTGAAACGGGACGCGATCTGCAACAAAACCTCGTACAGGAAATTAACAAAACGTAAATCAAACTCCTTGAAGTAAGTTCTTTCGCCTAGGTAGATCTGGGGAAGTAAACGATTGCAATGTATGGATCTTCCGATGTACGCATCACCCTTGCCTCACACGCACACTCCCACTCCAAGTCTTCTTATATACCATAGCGAATTAGACCCGACTTAATTATTTGTCAGATACTTCTTCTATATCGTCGTCGAGCACGACACCCCTCTCTAGAAATCTGACAGTACCTTGCTGTGCGTCCATGATGCACATGAAGTGTGTACACTCATTCATGACCGGATATGCCCGTAGCCAATCCTTCAGTGTGTTTTCTCTCACGCTCGCCCATCCAATTGATGCCACGTCTTCCTGGCTTGCACCTTCTTTTTTGAGGAGCTTCTTCTCCTGCCTGCGCTTCACACTGCTCCATTTCCTCCACACGCAGGCTCTCCGCTCCTCGCTCTCCTCGATCCAGGAATCCATATCCAGTACAAGCGAGCTCTTTTCCTTCTTAGATCTGCTCTGTTGAGGATTATCGGGGTCAAATGACCTAGTATCGTTGTTGGTGATGATGATGAATTCCTTGTCGGATCGGACTTCGGCGGTATCTAGATCGCGCTCGATCACTGCAGTGCTTCCTCCGTCGCTGAGAATAAGGTAACATGGCGGACATCTCAATCTTTGAAAGTTCGCCACTTGGTTCTCAAGAGAGACAGGGTTTACCTGTTGCTCGGCATCGCTCGGCGTGATCACATTACGGATGAACGAGCAGACGGAAGGTCGGAATCCAAGGAGGACAAAAAGCTGGTGCTTTCGAAGGGCAAGGTTTGAACAGGAATGGGTAGGTCGGAAGTTCAACGAAACCGACAAATCTCTTCTGAAGGAGTTTTAGCGTACGTTCCGAAAGTTGAAGAGGGGTAGGACTACCTGACACCAGTCAACATTCCCACGAAGCCTGCATATGTAATTGATCTCCCAATGATCCTTTCTGGATCCTCACTCTTCGTCCTCACGAATTCTAGAGCAACAAGGACCCTCCGTAACGGATCCATTCCCCAATCAAGTGTTCTAAAATGCAGCATCCTCTTCCCACCCTCCCCCTTCCTACCCAACGAAGTCATTACACCACCGCTGGTGCAACCCAGTAACGAATCCAGAAGCACATTCAATGCAATCAGGAAGTACAAGTCCACTCCGCTCGTCGCGGAAATGCCTCTCAATTCCTGGGTTTCCTCTGCAGAGTGGACGCGACGAAGAAAAATCGAGGCGAGCCACTCGACGAATTTCCGTAGCCAGAGCCATGGGATCACCATCTGTAGAACTTCGTCTAACAACGAAGTCATGGCTTTCATTTCTGGGGAGAAGTCTGTCGCGAGTTTCACATATCGTTCTGCAGGCGGCAGTGACAGATCAATACGATACGTCGGGATAGGCGTATCCTTTTCTGGAGGCTGCGGAGGTGCCATTCTGACGACAGCACTTCGTAGAATGAAGCGCAAATGAATTTATATGTTGGAGAGAGGATATCTTTTTACATAAATACATTCAAATGGAAGCCTGCTATCCCATTTAGACAGCGATCTCAAGCTGTTCGGTTCTGACGCGCTTCATTCCAGGCAGCAAAGCGGCTGGACCCAGAGGTCGATTTACTCACAGGGTACAGAACTTCCAGACTGGCACACAGAGAAGGCATTGTCACTCGGAGAATAAAGTCAGCCCATGTACAACCCGGGGTTGGAGTACGACAGCAAAGACAAGTTATCGATGACGGCAATGAGGTCGCAAAACTCCGACGAACCTTGGAAGATGTTGAAACCCTTGTATGCATCACGTGATGGGCGGAGTTCCCGGAGAAATTTTCCGACGCAAGCCTCGGTCGGCTCTTTCAAGCATCAACATCGTTCAACGTCTTGTACCACGATTTACCTACTGTAATATCATACCGACCCGGAGTTATGTCCGGGGGCGACACAGGAAGATATGCTGTGCTATGTTCCCACGTTATCCCCGCACTTCGCCATGAGCTGGAACAGCCCATGTCTCCTAACGACATATTTCTTATCTGTCGTGCTCGATTCCGTGCCTCGTCGACGGGTCTGGATTTTCGCTGCTTCTGCAGGGCCATCCAAATCTTGCGCTAATTTTATCATTTGGATATTCATTTGGAACTCTATCTCAAGGAGATATGGAAGTACATAAACTCCTTGCTTCTTGTTTCTAATGCTCCGTCATTGCGTCGCCATCTCTTGCTTTTTCCCGCTTTTTCACAATGTCGTTTTCAAATATGTCTCCAGTTGAGACGCTATCACAGCCTTTGACGCTACCATGCGGCATTGTGCTTCAGAATTGGTATGCCAGACATCACGCAATGGGGACAGAATCTCATGATACACAGTCTTGTCAAGTGTCCGATGCAAGAGACTCTTGCCGAAGCCCCATTCTTTGATCCTCCAGTGGAGAAGTTCAAGAATCTATACGGAAAGTGGGCGAAGTCCAATTATGGTCTTATCATTACCGGCCAAGTTCAAATCGACATCCGATGTATGTCCGCGCTTCAGTCGCTGAGTGTTAATTCTCCTTTGATCCTCCTTCGAGATCACAAATAGCCTGCTTGGAAGCTACTCACTCTTTCACCTTTCAGTCCTCTCCATAAGCGGCGATGTTGTCTGTCACCGCGACTCACTCTCCTCAACACACTTCGAGAACTGGAAAAAATGGGCAAAAATTGCGCAGAGCGGTGGCACACCATGTATCGTTCAACTAGCACACCCGGGTCGCATGTCTCCAGCAGGTGCAGGAAACCGCCCAGCCGACATGCCAGCAATCTGTCCCTCCTCCGTTCCCGTCAAATTAAGCGATAAATGGCTCGAGAAACTCGCGATCCAATCCCTCCTCGGAACACCGAAAGCCATGACAGTGCCAGTAGACCACCAAGTGGCGGAGGATTGGAAGCGAGGAGCTCGCGTTCCCAAGGCTGCGGGGTTCAAGGGGATTCAATTGCATGGCGCACATGGCTTCCTCCTCAGTCAGTTCCTGAGCCCGCATACAAATCGCCGAACAGATGAATATGGTGAAAGTTCAGAAGGCAGAATGAAGCTTCTAAAACGCCTCGTTACTGAAATTCGCGAGGAGAACCCCGCCCCATTCTGCTTGAGCGTCAAGCTGAATTCGGGCGATTACATGGAAGAAGGCGGTCTCACAGAGGACAAAGCCTTAGAGCAAGTTCGTTGGCTGACTACTTGCGGCATGGTGGACCTCGTTGAGATCTCTGCCGGAAATGCTGAGCAGCGATTTTCTGGTCTGCACAACTCCTTCGGCACTCAATCCTTGCGGACAGCGCCGAAAATCAAAGAGTCCACGCGGATCAGAGAAGCGTACTACACCGAGTTCGCCGAACGCGTCGTCAAAATTGATGGCTTGAAGTGCCCGATTCAGCTCAGTGGTGGATTCCGCTCGCGTACAGGCATGGCCGATGCCATTCTCAGTGGGGCTTGCGATCTCATCGGCTTGGGAAGGACAGCTGTTCTCGAACCTGATATTCCAAAACGCCTTCTGCTTAACACGGGTCTGTCGGATGATGAAGCGCTTGCAAGCCCACATATCGTGCGATGTCAATGGTTTTCGAACATGATTCCGGTGAAAGTTGTAGGCAGTGGACTGCCGATTCAATTCTTCTACTTAAATATGCGGAGGTTGGGAAATGGTCTGTCTTCAGACCCTGATAAGAGTATCTCAGGCATTGTTTGGCGTGCAATTCTTGAGACTTGCAGGAGCGGATGGGGTGTTGCGGTACAGCGAGTCTTGGAGACGTTCTGGTGGAGGACCCCGAAGGTGCAGAAGATTGATTGAGATGCGTCCCTCGTCTAGCATTCAGCTATGACTTCTATTCCAGTGGTCTTTAAGGATCATTCTCACTGTTATCTGTATAGAATACTTTGTTCGCAAACCCACTCCACCCCACACCACCAGGCCTAGTGACATCGATCATCCTTTCCCACAGGAGTGTGGAATCAAGTACTCTATCAAGTATTAATACGCTTTGCGTGCACATTACAGCACCACGGGTTGCCATTATTGCGAAATGCTTTGCATGTTGCTTTTTATTGCCTATTGATTGGTGACAAGCCCACCGCCATCATGAGGCTGACTGGCGGTTTGCATTAGCTTCACATGACATCTCGGGCGACACAGCAGCTGGGGCTGAGTAAGGCTTCCAACCTCGAAATATGTTTCTCCTTCAAGGCTCGATGCTGCAGTCAATTATCGATCTCTAAATCAAGTGATCTCACGATGAGTGTCACGTCGGACGAAGGCAACATTGGTCGGAGACCCAGTCCGGCGAGGACGAAGGACGATATTGGACGGAGAACTTGCATGTGAGATCCCATTACTGTGATTGCCACAGGAGAATTCGATATTTATTTGAGATGTGGCAGGACTTGTGATCAAATCTGCGATGATAATACACGGATGCCAGAGTGTTATACTTGCTCAAGATCAGGAATCAAATATGACGATGAGATCGATTTCGCTCATCTAGCCAGTGCCCACCCCATGGGCACTGAAGAGGTTCTCGACACTCCAGTACATGGAAATACACCACAGCCTCCACAGAAGCTTTCAGAACCTTCTTTCGCATCAGAGAATTTTATCACACACGATGCAGTCCGATCTGTTTCCGATACAAATGAAAACTTTCTCTCACGACGATTGAAGTCGAGACTTTCGTTTCAGAAAGCGCGCCATTCTCAAGGACCAGACCGGTCTGGTCACACTCCCTTGGGAACCTCCACAGGCTATTCCCAAACATCGAGACTGGGCGATGAACTCTCACAGACGCGTCATCGGAAGCCGCCGTTCCTCATATTCATTCTCCACTGAGTTATCTGAGAAGACAAGAAAATACAACGGACCATAAGTTTCGGTCGGAATTCAATCTTGATGGACTCCAACTCATCTTTCCCAAGGGACCGTATGAAGAGTCGGCATCGATGATATCCTCTGGTGCAGCTGAGCATTCTGGTGTTGCTTCCTGGGGGTTCCGGCGAAGATAGAGCGAGAATTCGAACAGACAAAGATGAATCCAATCTAGACCTGAACAGAGAAGTGCCTAAATTAATTAGCAAGGCCGAACCTTCCCACACACAAAATAACAAGCTACTTGACGTGCCCCGACGATTCAAGGGTAAGGACGGACCACTCAAGGATCGCAAAGATCTTCAGGGAGAAGATGACTACATTTTAACTTCGGAATATCTGAAATTTGGAAGCAATTCCATGAAGCTCTATCCAAGAATAAACAGATTGGCGGCTCCAATCATGCGGGTGAATGCCAAACTCCAATCAGCCATCAAGAACACCGAATCGAGATTTTTTAGAGATGGCGTATCAGATAGTCCTTCAGAGGAAGAAGCTAAGATTCTCCAATGTGCCATTGAAACGCGCACAGCAATTTTAGTGGCCCATGGTATTTGTATCAGCGGGTCCCGCCTCTTGACTGCTAGGCTTTTCAAACAGATAGAGTCGTTGATCTTTGGACTTGATATGCTGAGCATTCCGGACACCATCACGTGGTTGGCCAGCAATGAACTGGATGCCAACTTCCAATCTATCAAGTTGTTCGTGAGAGAGAATAGCTTCTCCAAGACTTCGGGCGGCAGCGGAACAGGCCGAACCTCAGCAGGACAGACTCAAGCTTCCAGAGCTTCAATCCTTCCAGCAAACATTGCCAAAGCAGATCCGAGCGTTATCCAAGAGACGGAAACTGGCACCATGTCCACAAACGACGAAATAATAGCAGAGGAAACAGGGGAGGGAAGTCTATCCATGCGCTCCATGGATGAAGAAGAGAATAGCAAGGAATTTACTCCCATCCTTGGAGAAGAGCAAGATGGAGCGACCAAAGCACATGGAATATCAGGAGGCATCAGTCAGGAACGCCAGGAAGACCTTCTTGTTAAAGCAGACCTGCTCCAAGAACACAGTCCCTTGCGTGATGGTATCAGTTGCAGTCCAACTCTAGATGTTGACCCCTTGAAGCTAGATTATGATGCCTCATCAATAGTTCCAAGAGTAGCTGGTGACGCTAAATCATATCGAGAACCGAGGCATCGCTTCAAAGATGAAGTAGAGCAAAGGTCGAAAAGACTCTCTTCACAGACCAAGCTGGAGCTGTTTCTGAACATTACGGCGATGGTGCTTGCTGTAACGTTCAACAACATTTCAACACCAGTTCGTAGCATTTCCAACAATATTACTCCGACGGATATATGGATATACTGCGGCTTGTTCGTGGGTGTTTTCACGACAGCCTGCGCCGTGGTGTGGTACTGGGAGGATCAGCCTCATTACCATCAGCAAGTCATCGAAAGGCTGTTCATGCCCACCAAGAGGACAGACGAGACTGTACGACATTCTGATACGTCTTGGTGGCAGAATTTAGGTGGTAAGCTTGAAGTCACAAGCGATGTGCTGATAATGGCAAATCTCAAGATTCAAGAGGATGCGCCTTTGTCGCAGCAAATCCTAGCACTCCAGAAATACGAAGGTTCAGATTCCTGGGACGTATATTGCCGGTCCGTATCTGCACAGTCTTTGAGTTTCTTTCCGAACTTCTCTAAAACAAGACTGGGCCAAGGTACAATGCGCTTGAAATGGACATGCGTAAGTTGAAGCCGAATATATCGAGACTGGTACTAACAGCGAGCTAGAAATGCGGCCACCAAGCATTTGATGATTTCCAAGAGCTCAAAGAGGACGCTACGATTGACCTTGCGAATGAATTGCTTGATGCTGGATACATTTCACACGCTCGTATATCGAATCATACAGACGGGCAGTTCTTGAACTTAAAAATGAAAGTGAACAACGCTTTCGCTGGAGCTCGAAGGCGCCTATCTGGGCTAAGATCTACCACTCTTCCCATGTTCTCCACTTCAGGCCCGACAAATTCTATCGCACTGCGGTGTCTACCGACACGAAGCTGCAGATGGTTACACCTGTGCTTGAAGAAGCGACCATATGCAACAAAGCTGGAACCGTTACATGTCTGTAAAGATGACCACAAGAACAATTTCACCGATGCAACTTTCTTCCAAGCACTGCGAAAAGCATACTACACACAGCGGACTTGGAAAGAGAAGCTGCTATTCAAGCTGAAGAAGATTGAGTTCGTTCAGGTGCGTAACATTGATCTCACGCCAATGGCCTGACTAATTCGAGACAGTTCGAACTCTGTCCCGAGGACCTTGTCGACCATATAATTCCCGACAAGCTTCCACCAAGCATCGAAGAGTATGACCTCATGCCGCCGCCTTCCCTGAAGAAGTGTCCGGCTATAGGAGCAGAGCACATGATGCACCTCTTCAAATCCTGCTCAGCGCAACCGCAGAACACATCACTCTATCTTCGCCACATTCCCAAGCGAAGAGACAAAGCCCTCTCGTTCCGTGCCGAGTTGGTTGAGGGCAACACAGGATGGGGAATCCACTTCGTCGAGACTCTCAACAGCTCGCTAGCCGTGACGGTCTTGTTTTGCATCTCTTTGGTCGTTGGTCTCGTCTTCGCAGCGTGTTGGAGTGTCTGAATGAAGGATGTCCAAGGCGCATTTGGTGTTGCGTCCTATGTGACAAGTGTAGTGACCTTGGCGGTCATGACTTGGCAAATGTGGTCTAGCTAATTGTCAGGTTGATGTCAAGTACGAATGAGGGATCAGCATACCGATGTATGTTCTCAGACATTTCAGTCTTGCGGATTACAAGTGCGGCATCTGTAAATCTCCCATGAAAGCTTCCTCTTCAAGTTTCTCCATCCTCAGCCGATACTCCGAGACCGATGCCCTTCTCGACATCAGCACTTGTTCGCGACTCCGTGCGATCTTCCGCATGACTCACACTCCCAGGTCGACTTAGATTCCGCATGCCGTTCATAAGCCCCTGCTGGACTTCACGATCCCATTGCGCCTCACGGATAGGTACGCGGTTTCTCGATTGCCTCCAGTATCTCCATCTCATGATCTCGCGTGGTGTTGCTCCTTTCTTCAACTCGCCCCAATAAATCCAACATAAGACGAATGGTGAAAGGACAATAAGACTGCCAACGAATGCGATGGTGTATGATCGAGTGTCCGGATGGTCGACGTAAAGGATGTTCCAGATAAATCCTAGGATAATCGCCAACGAAACCACCTCTTTAAACATATTGCGCACTGAATGATCCCCCACCAAATTTCGATTACATATGCATCGATCAAGAATACTTGTTTGCGATAATCCGTCGATCCGAAATGTCGAGGTCTGTTGCGCCACTGAAGCTCGAGGGAAAGAAGGGCGCTTGCCCAGTCTTTATTTCAGATGGAAGGTACGAGTGACACGGGATCTGAACTCCACATGCAGCAGTATAAGTAATCCGTCGGCCATAAGAAGCCGACTTGCATTCCTCATTCAGCACCCACGATGTGGTGTGACCTCGTATCCCCCGCCGCACGTACAAATCCAGGGGCTTGGTGAGACTGGATCTCCAAAAACCAATCAGCAATGCTCAAGAACGACCCAAACTCCACAACTTCTCCAATCATATGGGCCAAGCTTCAGCCCAAAATGCAGGCATTTTGACCTCTTGGCGTCATCTTTTCCCCTGTGCTCCAAGCCTTCAAATCACAATTAATAACTTTAAATTTCTCGTGTTCTTCGAGAAGCAGGGGCTGCGTATTTCTGAGAAAGTGCAGGCTTAACGACCACTCATTTGCGCCTTTCTGCGTCTCTGAAACATTGAAATGTTACCGTGTTCTTGTCACGACAGATAAGGCTGATGGCTGGTCCGGGTTGAGGGTGTCAGCCAAGCCCGCTCTTCCGCCCGTCTGTCGTGAAATCTGGGGACGGTATCCGCACCAATTTGGAGATTTTACGAACTTCTCCTTTTCGACTTTTGAGTTCTTACTCTCTCACTGACGCGATCAACATGCCGTGGACCGAGTAGTCAAAACCTGTGCCTCAGCCTGTAATCCCAAAAAGGTGTGCAATTCGGCTCAGGAATTCGACCCTAGGCGAAGATTTAGGCTCTCTGCGGCGAGGTTTATAGATTGCGATCCATGTCCCTGTCGACCTTGCTTCGTCTCCCTTGCCTTGGTGCTGGAGTCACGCTTGTCTCTCACTAATTAGCGAACAGACCAATCAATATTGGACGAGCCTAAATAAGAAGAGACAAAAGTGTTAAGTTCAGCGCATGTTTCTAACTCAAATGTGTCGAAATTGGGGGGAAACAAAATGGCCAACTCTTTCTCCACGATGATCTCCTTCATTTCGACCTGGGAACCCAACCCGAGAGTAGGTTTAACACCGCATCAAGTGCTCATGCGAATTACTCAACTTCGAGCTGTCAGATTTCTCGGAACCGAGCCCGTCATCTTTTGACATATGCTTTCGGTACTGCTTCGAGCTACCGATCTTATGTGCAAGTCGGCGCTTCGACACTCTCTCCCGATCTCTGATCAAAGGCAGCAAATATATTTCCTGCAATTACTCTCGCTCACGAAGCGAGCCTTGAGGCAGGATGCTGCGCAATCTGAAGCAGACTCTTGCACGTACATTCTCGCTCGACATCTTCGCATTTCCTTTATCAGATCACAATATTTTCTTTTACAATTATTAGACAACTGCTTGTCTTATGCTCTCATCATTCCCCTATCTCAGATGTGATATCATCTGCCTGCCATCGATTCGAAATGTCCTTGTTAGATAGATTTATGCTGTACCCGCAAAGTCTCAAGTTCCTCAGCATCCTCAACCTTACCATGGAACTTTCTACTCCGCTTCTCAAAATTCAGGATCGCACTTTCAATTCCTTGATGCAATCTCTGTTTCACCTCACAACTTGCTTCTTTCTGAAGCCAACCAATCTCTATGTTAAGCGAAGGCATTTCCTCCGAGACAAGACTTGATGATGAATAAATTGTCCGTTTGGATTTTCAGCACGGAGGTAACGACTGATCAAGGAGGAATTCTTGATGGTACGCTGCATGCGATGTGCAACAGAAAGTTTGGAGGATAGCCCGAAATGCAAGAGGGTGAGGATGGGCGGGGAAATTTTTCTGGTCACGTGCCGCGTCAAGATTTTGGTCTTGCCTCTTGTGCGTGTCTCTCTACTTCTCCCTGATGAGTCCCACTGACCTGAATGAGTTTGTATTGAGAGAAGGATCTTTCTATTGAATATCTGCAATCTTTCGGCGATGGTCAAGACCTGGCATCGTGACTTGTGCAGTCTGCCTACCAAGCTCCTCCCCTGGCCTCAGCCTCATCGTTGATTGATGCTTTTCCCGGAAGGATGCGCTAGTTCCCTTGAGAAACAGCTCATTATGTCTGTTGCATCGACCCTGTTCACCCACAGCCTCGCGACTCGAGAAATGCCCTATATCCACTCCTTCAAGAGTCAACACTTAATTGTTCGGAACTGCCTGATGGAATTCAGTCTGGCATATGGCAAGTTGACTGATTCATGGGTATTTCATGTCAGTCACACACCAGGCGCAACGAAAATCAAGACTTCGATCAAAAGTTGGGATACTTGTGATTGGGGCTTTCCGCAGCCACCAATTCAGCCCTCTGCGGTTGGCATCTTCAGCTCTTCCTCTTTCGGCATCAATACAACGCCATATACTGAATTTGCACTTGGCACAAAAAGCATAATGTCCCATGCCGTGTTACTCGCAGTGATAAGTAAAGGCAAGAATGCCCCGCGCATGGTAGCGTTTCATCTTTCCGTTCAAATTCGAAAGCAGCAAGCTCGCGAAGTGGTGATTGAAAGATGATTTCAATGCAGTTATTTTTCAGTCTCGCAGCATGCGCTGTCCTAGTCTTGGCGAATGCGATTCCAGAGCCTATTATCACTCCAGCCCCAATCGCTGGCAGGCAAGCCTTTGAAGACTCGCTTATTGGGTATTATTCATATGCAAACAACCTTTGTGAGTGCTGTGTTCTCAGCTTCATTCGTATCATGTGATTTTGACTTGTACTGCAACAGATGACAGTGCGGAATGCCCTTTCGGGTCGACATGGACTGCTTCCTCAACGTACGGGCGCTGCTGCGCGACGACCAAGATTTGCACCGCTGCCGATTATATTACTCGCTGCGCAGGAAATAGCATCGTGTTTGCAGACGGACTGCAAGCTTCATGTACTGGGAGCTTCAGCGTATGCAATACTGACCAAATCATCCAAACGATCAATGATGCCAACCCGACGTTCTGGATTGGTTGCGATGATGATGGGCTGCAGACATTCTACTACAGAACAATGCCCGGTGCGGCGACAGAGCCTCGTCAGTAATCCTGATAGACGGCCCCAGAGAGAACTCGTTAGTGACTGTGTCATAGCAATTACTCCTACCACAAAACCTCCGGTTGTGACAGGTCCGACGTCAACACCAACGCCAACGACAACGACGACTCCTCCACCCGTAGCCATAGAGACCACAGTGCCAGTCTCGGACTCAAAACCGGGGAAGAGCAAAGCGTTTATTGCAGGTGTCGTAGTAGGTCCAGTAGCTGCGCTCGCCATAATCGGACTCCTGGTATGGATCTTCTTCCTCAAACGATCAAAGAGGAAAGACCAGACAACGCAACAATATCAAGCTCAGCAACAAATGGTGCCAGCTCCACAACAATACCAACAGCCTCCACCTCAAGATTCGCGATATTCTGCAGCGCCAACGTACTCGAATGTCTCGTATCAGGGATCATACCAGCAGCCGACAGTTTACTCGCCAGGCGTGTCAACGATGAGTTCGCCGCAAATGCCGTACACCGAGAACGTAGCCGGAACTCAGCATCATGGTCCGGAGGGTTACTTCTCGCCGGATTCGAAGACGCCGGCTGTGACTACTTCGCAGGTTAGTGAATAGGTCAGAAGAAGAGAACGGAAGTGTGCTAACGTTGAAATTGCAGCAAACTCCAGGTTCTCCTCCTCCAGCAGCACCGTACAACTATCCGCCCCATTCAGAGTTGCAATAGAAGATGAAGAAGCAGGGATAGGGAAGGTAGGAACAAACTGGTGACAAGATGTATTTATTGGACAAACTTTCCATTTTCAAGTCATACAAGGGTTTAAGTAATTCTGTGGTCCCCTCAGGGTCGAAAGCGACCAGTAATTCATTCCAGCACTTATTTTCTTCAAGGGTAGTCTGGATACTTCAAGGAACGGGCGAAGGAAATATTCTAGCAAATTGCTGGAAACCAAGACTATGAAGTGCAAAGAGGGATAAATTCAGTAACATGAATCAGTCATGACGGTCGAGATCATCCAAGGGGGATGCAAATTACTGATGCGTGAAATGTTTCTTTACGCCTGGGAAGGAATTTGCAGCGCAATGGATCCACTGATAGGACTGCGGATCATGTTCTTTGGGGTGCTCGCGATTGCAGTGACCGCGCCGTACGGCCAGCACCCATACCTAGCTGCCACTTGAAACTTGTTTCCCTCCTCTTCAAGTCTTCTTCAAGATCATCGCTGGGCCTTGTGGGCATCTCTTGAGCTCTCTCAATATCCCAAAGCCCTCGATACAGCAGCACCGTCTCGCCCTTTGGGCAGACTCTGGAACTTTTCTGCCCGAAACCATCTTGTAGTATCGCAGCTCCCGGGCTCTGCCCGCCAATGACTTGTAGACAATTTTGATGCCCCAGATACTCCTCGGTTTATCCTGCAGAGATGCTGCATGGCTCGATATCGATCGCCGACGCGGGGTCTTCAGAGGTTGGAGGGGTCAAGGCAAACTGTCCAAGAGGGCTGGGAGAGATCGGGATGTGGTCATATTGTTGGGCTTCGCTGGCATCACGGGCTGTCAATTGTCGCATTGGTGACGACCATAGTAACGGGAGTGTTGATTTTGTCTACCAGTCTGGCGAAGAGAAGTTGTCTGCTGCTGACTGCTGTGGTTGTCCATGAACTCAAAGAAGTCCGGCACTAGCATCCATTTTAGGTCTAGCTCCGCCCCTGAGCAAAACACCTTGTCGAGCAGAAACATCTGATCCCTTCTTCCCAATTGCTCGTTCAAGATCCTAAGTGGGATACAGGACCAGTGTGCGAGAACCTGCTCCGCAGATTTGGCTCGCAGATTTATGGTTTCATCACCGATGACTTGTCGGATGAAGGTCTAGACATTTCTGGATAAAGCCCGCGTTAAGCATCAGTTCGATGCAGACTTCGAGGGAGCAAGGAAACCTTCGTCTCGAAATAGTGTCTTAGTATCGCATCTGACTGGCTCCGTTTAGGAATGGAGTGTTCGGATCCAGCTTGTATGTTACTCTTCACCGCATTTTGCTCCAGTATGCATATAAGACAAAGTTCATCTTTGGTATGGACTTACCAAGCTTTCTTGATCGTCGTATTCATCAGTGTTCCTGCAGTAGAGAAGATCCAAGTCGCAGTGCCACTATTTCAGACCGAAATCGTGAAGCTCTCGGATGATATGGTAACCGTGTACCGAGTCACAGCGTATCTTGTTTCTGGGTTTGAGCTTGTTGGAACCGCGATTTGTTTCATCATTTGACGCTTTGGCCAATCAAAGCGACTGCTCAGCCTAGAGATGGACTTTTTTGCTTCGAAAACGAAGTAAGCTTTCGTGGCGATGCGAAATCTCGTTTGACAATGCTCGTCATAGAGCAATGTCAAAGCCAATGCTCGATCTTCCGAGCGTTTCCGGTTGGCATATGAGGACGACAAGTCTCCAAGTACCTTCTTTTCGTTGGATGCTTGATGTACACCTGTTACCTTGGCGAAAATACAACTCTCGTTATCCATCGTTGTCAGTTCGGTCTTGTAGACGTTGATTCGGAAACTGGAAGCTTCGCTGAAGTCACGGTCCCATCTTGGACTTTTGTAATTCCAGTAGGCCACTGGAAGTTGTATTGTTATATTAATCTCCTTTTGCGCAATGGCCTTGTAGTATTCAGAAGGTCTTGGAAACTGCAAGAGCAGTACACTGCAATACAATACGTGGAACAATGCATGTCCTGCCGTCGCTGAGATCAGCCATCATAATTCGTATATCAATCTTGGTTATTGGTAAGTAGACTTCTCTCTCTGAAGGATTTTTATCCTTACTAATATATTCCAGCGACGTCAGTTCTTGGAGCTGATTCCAATGCCACTCTGCCCAGCGGTTCAGTTGGCCAATTTGTACCTATGAAGATTTTGCCACTTGGAAACTCAATTACCTACGGCTATCAGAGTACCGATGGAAATGGCTATCGCAAGCATTTGCTTGACAAAATCACTACGAATGGCACCGCTCAGTACATTGGATCAGTTCGGTCTGGCAATATGACTGATAACCACAACGAAGGCCATCCAGGGGCAACGATCACGCAAATCTCGGCGTTCTCGGTCATCAGTCTTGCACTGCGTCCCAATCTTATTCTCCTCATGGCCGGCACCAATGACATGAACCTAAATCTCTCTTTGGGAGCTCCAGAGAGGCTAGCAAACCTTGTCGACATGTGTTCCATAGCCTGTCCTGATGCTTTGATTCTTCTAGCGCAGCTCACGCCTGCTGGAACTGCTGATGTCGAGGCTCGTATTCAGCAATTCAATCCTAGCGTGGCTAGCCTTGCCACCAGCCGAGAACAGAAGGGCATGAAGATTCTTGCTGTGGATATGCCAAATTTTGTGACCCCAGCGGATCTGAAGGATGAACTACATCCGAATGACATTGGCTACGCCAAGATGGCAGATGCGTGGTATCAAGGAATCCAGCAAGCTGCTTCGAGAGGGTGGCTCACACCGCCTATGGATGGAATAGGCCCTCCCGGAGATATCGGCCCAGCAAGTGTGCTCTCTTCCACAGGTGCTGGATTTCTTGAGTCTACGAAGACTCTGATGGCATCGAGCTCTTCAAGCACGTTCACGTTGATGAACTCATCAATTGCCACTACGGCAGCGAGTAACGTGTCCATACCGGCACCCTTCTCGGTGCCTACCTCGGCACCTGCGAGCTCTTCATTCTTCTCAACCCCATCTGCTCTCGCAGTGCCTACACAAATCTCAGCCCCCTCAGTGGCTGTAGCTTCTCAAGCGGCGACAAGTGCTGCAAATTCCAGTGGTAGACGGTGGGATTATCTGAACACTTCATTTTTCGCCCTAGCGGGATTGTACATATTGCTCTGAAGACTCTAATTCAAAGCCGGCTTAATCGGTTGGAACGAACACAGGAACTTTCTTAATCATTCTCGTACATACATGATGTTCGTCAGAAAGTTTCTGGACCGGCCATCCTGCTCCCTCACGTGACCCATCCAAGCCTTCACCGACCAGAGTCGCAGCGCAAGTGCTCTGCTCAGGCACGTTCAATTTCTTGCACAGTCGTCCCATCATTATTGACCTTAAGATCCTTCATCTCAGCGTTTGCGATCTCTGCAACATCAATCGCACTCGCTCCATCAAAGAACTTGGCGATCTCCTCAAGAGGTGTGTATCTAGTCTCAACGAGGAAGAAGTAGATGATGAAGACTTCAAAGAGGAGGAACACGCAGTAGAAAATATAGTATTTCCAAGCGAGTGCTTCGAGCGCGATGGCGTTGACATATTGATTGAAGAAGAGCGCGGCGGAGACGCAGAAGTTCAGCCATGTGAATCCTTTGGCGCGGATACCATAGGGCAGGATTTCGGTCGAGTACGAAGCCAGAAGACCAGATCTTAAGATTACATGAGTATCAATTCTGCAAAATTTGGACCGGAAAACTTACTTGAAATCGTAGAAAGTACCATAGACGAAGATCATGAAGACGAAAGCCCCGCCGAGACCATTGGCAGGCGAAATGGCGTACCTCGCGGAGATAATAGTCCAAATTGTGAAAGCGAAGAGCGTACCTATTGTCGAGATCAGGTAGGTTGGTCGTCTTCCGATCCTGTCAACTTGGAAAGACATGAAGATGTTCACAATCAACGCCCAGGACTTGAGACCGCCATTAATACCGAGTTGCGTCTTCGGGTCTGTGATACCCATGTTATCCATGACCGCAGAGAGGTAGTACGACATCAGTCCATTACCGGACCATTGTGAGAAGAATGCAATCGCAGTGATTATGCCGATTCTCTTGCGGTTTCCTTTTGTTCGGACGAGGTCTATCCAAGAATTTGCTTCGGCTTCCTTGTCCAGCGTGATTGCTGTTCTGATCTCTGAGAACTCGAGCTGGACGAACTCATCATCGCGGTTGTCGCTTGCGTGGTAGTGTGCGAGAATATCGAGCGCTTTCTCGGGTTGGTCTTTGCTGATAAGATATCTGGGGCTCTCGGGGATCCACCACATCAGAACGAGGATGATGAGTGAACAGATGGACTGGAGTAGACTTGGGAGTCTCCATGACCAGTCGCTCTGAAATGGACGTCAGTACATGACTTGAATCTGGCTAGCCTGGGAACTAGGCTAGTGGCTTACCTGGATCTGAAGAGTGCCATAAGTGACCCAAGAAGCGATGAAAGCTCCAGAATGATACGAAGCACCACTCAAGGTGACGAGAATAGCTCGATCTTGCGGATGCGCAATCTCAGTAATGAGCAAAGGAGCCGATCCGAGGACGATCGAATCTCCCAGCCCAAGCAAGAGTCTCGCCGCAACGAACATCCCGAAATTGCGGGCACCGGTCTGAATGCCTACAGCAAGCAACATGATGCAGCATCCCAAGACGACACCACACTTTCGACCGAACCTATCAACCAAGAAGGGGATGAAGAACAGGCCGATCAGGGACCCGAGACTCATGGATGCATTGAACAGCCCGAGTGTCGAGCCTTTGGGATGGTGGAAATATTCTTGCCAGTAGGAGAGGGCTTGGAGACCATTCATCATGGATCCATCAAAACCATTAGCGGTGTTGGTCATGATGAGGACGACGATGTACATGTACAGTCGGCGGAGATTGGTGTCCTTGTACCACTTGACGCGAGGGAATGTTCGCCCTGCGAAGAAGAAGTGTCCCTTAGGTGGTTTCACCGGTTTCAAGGCTTCATTCTGGCGAGTCCTAGGAAGTTTTGGGAGGAAACCCATCGTGAGTGCAAAAGTACTCTAGTGCCTAGGCTGGAGATCGGATGAATGTAGGATTGAAGATGGGAAGAATGAGTTCATTCTCGAAACAATCGGCGGCCGATGCCAGAACTTTATAATTCTGGCTCATCCTTTTCAGGACCAAACATCTGACAAGTTGATACATGTTTAGGTGGTGATCAGTATGCATACAAGATCTTCATGATTGGCTGTAGATGCAGTTGAGTCCCTGGGGGAAGAGGGGTATGGGGAATGGGGTAGCTTCGACCCTTCTTTTGCGCCAAAGCTGCATCCTATCCATGCCTTGTTGTTGAAGACATTATCCACAGTCGAACAATTGGTGCGATATCCGGATAAGTCGAAGTTCTGACTTGCCGTAGTTATCGACAGCGGGGGAGATCATTTCTGCGTCCCGACTACCTAGCTCGCTAGCTGCCCTTGAGATCAAAATAGTCAACCTCGGCTCCCTGTGGGTTTTCATCAACATATGCAGAGTCCAAACTGCGCCAAGAGCACAATCGATCTAATATTGCTTTACAGCCGTCCATGGCGTTTTGGGTGATAATTGATAGGCGCGCATTTATTTATGTTTAGCCTGAATTTAGCCTGATCTCTGGTCACGCACCTTGGAGACGACACATGAAGATGCCTCTACTCTGTTATCTTGTTATCTTGGACTTCATTTGGTAGTTTGATACAAAGCAGTAACGCACTACCGTAGTTAATTGCCGCTGCAGAGACGAGAAGAAAAGAGGGGTTCTGGAGCTGTTCGTCTGCGCAAGGCTTGATATTCTCTTTATCCGGATGCTCTTGGCACATGCCCGACCACGGAAAATATATAGATTTGCTCTACGAGAGGTAGTACTCAGCATAGACCTGTAGTTGCCCAGTTATCATTGGAGATCTATAAGCCTGCCTAGTTCACTTCTAGATGATTAAATGGCACCTGCACATCTGGTATCTGAGAAGTTGCAAATACCCCGATAACTGGACCAACGAAGTCCGGTCCAGTCATGTCGAGAGCATCGACTGAAGAGAGAGAAGCCCACGCCCCTTGCTTATCTGCTCCACTTCTGTACGAGAACAAGAGCTTCGTCTCGGTATACTCAACACAGAAATGGATCACATCCTTCTCATTCAGCAGCATATTAACCTTCGAAGTCCGTGAAATATCTTTCGCCTTGTTGTAAATTTCGATGACGACCGAAGAAGTAGAATAGTCGTAGAACATTTTGACAAAGCGGTGTTCGTCTTTATAGTACGCCAAACCGGCCTTGAGATTCGAATCGGCGGGTGCGGAGATGATGTCCATGGATACACTGCTTTGGCCATCAAGTTCACGCTGGCGCTTACCAACAAATGTGACAGGGTCTGTCCACTGCGATAAATCTCCCTTGCTGGCAGTGAGAGTAATCGATTTCGAGTCGTCGGAGAATTTGTGATCCTTCAAGATGGCGTCTCTGATGTAGAGGTACTCGACCAGAGGCTCAGCGCTGAGACGAGGAGTACCTTCGGGACGCAGAAATGCAGATCCATCCCTGAGAACAGGATTACTCTTGACCTGGTTGAGACTTGGCCATTCTCCTTCATCCCATTTTCCAGTTGTAAGAAACGTCTCCCTCCCCATGATATAACTCCCAGTCGACTTTTCTTTTCTGACTCCAAGACAAACACCCCACCACTTTCCTTCTTGATCTTGGAACATATCGCAATGTCCCGTGTACCGAATATACTCATCAGTTCCACGTGCAGTGAGGATTGGATTGTTCTCGTAAGCATCATAAGGACCCCAAAGCTCCTTTGATCTTGCCACCGTGATCATGTGGTTCTCGTGCGTGCCACCCTCAGAGATCATCACGTAGTACCAGCCATCCTTCTTGCACAAATGCGGTCCTTCTGGGTAGATACCGCCAGTGCCTTCCCAAATAGTCTTCTCCTCCGTCAACTTTTTTCCCGTCTTGAGGTCGACTTCGAACAAATTGATCTTTGTCATCGGACCAGGAGCAGCTGAGCCTTGGATATAGGCACGGCCATCATCGTCGAAAAGAATGCTGGGGTCAATACCATCAAAGCTGAAGTAGATCGGGTCACTCCACTTGTTGGACCAGATGTCTGTTGTTGAAATGACGAAATTCTCCTTGACGTCGAAAAGTGGCTGCAGGATATTTGTACAAACAATGTACGTGACACCATCTTTATGGCGAATGGTTGGAGCGTAGAGCCCTCCAGTAGCTAACATGCAGTCGCCAGTCCCGCCTGGAGAATCATCTCTGGGCCAAATGGTGGTGCCCGACATAGCAAGGCTCAGTTGCTCTTGTCTGTTGAAGGCATTTCCTGCGATACCTGTGAGTAGGTTTTAGATGTCCAAACCGGATCTAAGTACCGATGTGTTTCCAAGATATTAGATCTTTGGAAGCATATATTGGGAGACCCGGGAATAGATGAAAAGTGGAAGTCACAAGAAAGAACGTGCCATCGATCTGAACAATAGATGGATCTGGCGAGAAACCAGGTATAATGGGATTTATGTCGGCCGATGGCATAATTGATGATTCTTCTGAGATTCTTGGGTTGCAGTCGAGGACCTTGATACAGGGTCGTAAAGGAGTACACGCCTCACATGTGCCAGCTTCTTTAACCCCTCCTTTTGTCCGGCTAAATTCAGTAGCCAAGCACGAAGAGGAGATCGTTTCGACCAGTAGCAATTAGCTAGGTGATGTTCTTTGCGCCTATTGAATAATAATTAATGAACCATTTCCTTTGCCGGGATGAGCCCATTCGAAATATCTTTAGCCCGAGACCTTGAGTCTTTTGTTGTTGTCGCCTGCCGGATAAATGTGATTGCCAAGGATTTAGACGGGCCCCCACCATTGACGTTCCCAGTCATTGGGGTCCCTGAAATGTTCCATGGTTAGCTCCTCATTTGCTTAGAAATAGAGGGGAAAGGAGGTACGCTCTATGCACTGATCTGAACTATCAAGATTGATCACAGGTGACTAATGAGGGGAAGAAGCTCGCAAAAACATGAGTCACGTGGGCAGCTTCTGTCACTGATATTGTGGAGTTGGCCTCCGCATTGAAGATGTTGTAACTGGTTGGCATGCAAGTTCAGGAATCTCAAGGAACTATCAAATCAAAATCACTCCTGCATCACGACTTGAAAATCCCATCGATCCTCATGATCACCAGTGGAGATTTGCTACACTTATTTATTAACCCGCCTTTACTGTCTAGCGCAAAAGTCTCTCAAAAGCGCATTTTCCATCGCACGCTGTCAGAATTCTACCCACCATACGACTTAGTCGACTCTTCTAATGACTATCAGCAACTTCCTTTTCACACTTTGCAGTGGAGAGTACCTATCTCGGAGCCCGCGACAGCTCTCTGAGCTCCATGATAGTTTTGTACTCGACATCCATACCCGCCAAATTCACATTCTTAATACAGTGATCTTGCTTGAAGTACTCTCTACCAGTATTCTCTCTCCGGACTCTACGAGGATCCCCCAGGGGGAATATGTGTGGGATGATGACATGTTTGAGAGATCGGAAGAACCTGACCAGCAGGAAATCTAGCCCAGCGTGATGAAGCCGACAAGGTGGATGGATAATCAGGTTGCGGACCTTGCCCAAAGTTTGCTCTCTGATGACGCTCATGGCATGTCCATCGAATAGAGCTTCGAGAAGTGGGGGGCTAATGTGAAGTTAGTCGAGATCGTAGTTGAAGAACATGGTCTGCACTTTCGGATGGTGCTCGAAAGCAATAGAGTAGTGCTTCAGAGCGACGGCACGAGAATCACGGACGGCGTAAAGGAGTCCTGGAATGCTGGTAGCGACCTTGATCTTTGCCTGAGCGAGTTGGGAAGCGATCACAAACCCATGACCTCGACTGCCTGAAAGTCTGAAGTAGACAGCCCGTGGACCATGCAAGGCAAAATGCCATATCATATACCGGAGCTCTACGGGGAGCTTGTTGAATAGGGTAAATCGCGGCAAGGCTGTGTCTGGCGACTGGACGGCGGTGCTCGGCGAAGAATCTGTAGTGGTAGCGAAGGTCTCTTTCAAAGCTCCCTCATATTGTTGTACACTTCGGATCCTGTGAGGATCAAAATCAGCTTCTAGTCTATTTCCTGTGGTAAGACCTCTCTGCCGCTTGTCTTGGAGCAATAGCAGCCGCAGAAACACTGACAGCAACGACTGTCTGGCAACTCGGAGGTCCCCGGTGGTACACGTTTGAACTCACGGAAGAAGGTGGAACATACCGGTGGATGAACACGTCTCCATTCGAAGACGGAAGGGTCGAAGGCATTCGTGATAGAGCCATGGTATTCTCCGGGTGGATCATTTGATACGGCTTCAGTACCAGGGTAATCGTCGATCGATCTCGTAGAAACTTATGGTGAAGAAATGCCGGACTTGAGACCCCCTGTCTGGCATTTTCTGCTAGTTCCAGTCACAGCTTCCACACTACTGAGATCTAGTAAGTGAAACAACTGCCTGTGCGGTACCAAACTATCCAGTGCTCAGCGCGCGTGAGGAGCAAGATGTCGAGGAATTGAGGAATTTGATGAGCAAGAATGACTGTCAGAGGAAAGGACTATTCTGCCTAGATATTAGCTTCCAAGTCGTCGTCAGATTCACTACTGCATCGGTAAATCGAAAGTCAATAGTAAGCTCGCTTAATTCACCACCTCTTCCACGCTGACCCGAACATTGAATCGCAACTAGTGAAGCTCTTGCAGTTGAAGCGCGTTATATATCGCAGTGTTCGAGTTGACGCGTCAACCTTGGTGATCTTGGTTGGGGTTCGAAAGGAGTGAATCTCTAATCAAAATCCTGGGCGATAATCGGTTAACAGTACGAGGTCACACAATTTCTGCCAACATGGTGAGGATATACCATGTTTGTATTTCTACTCAACAAGCTCTCCTCAGAAGTCCTGAATTCCTGCCACATAATGTTCTGGAGAACAAGTAAACGTGAGATTCCACCTTCGGTAACACAACGCTCAGCGCTCACGTCCTGTTGTGTAAACGACCCTAAAGCTTTCCTTCAGTCCTGTTCCTGCCTTGAATAATTTGATAATATGATAATATCAAGGTTGGTGCTCTGCAAGCTTGGCCCAAGACCAAAGTCGAGCCTCCCGTGCTCGGAAACGCATCTGCTTCTGCGTGAGAGATAATTAGTCACAGCTTGTCTAGAAATCAAGAGTGTGCTTTGATTTACCATGCTCGTTGGTCCCACAACAATAATCTCTGGCATATTCAAGTCCTGATCTCTTGACAACTTCCACCTCCTTCCAAGTGCTTTTCTCAAAAATCGAGCCGCAAATGATGGAGGTGCCGGGTGAACACCGGAATCTTCCAGATAGACCCCTTCGATGAACAGCTTTGTCAAATCTCCGAAAGTCCCTAGCAAGTTCAACACTTCAGGCTTATCGATTTCCTCCCATGGTGTTTCTCCTGTGATGGCATGAAATGGCAAAGGGTTGCTTCGCCCAATAGCCATATATCTCAATTTGCTCTCGATCTTCTCATCATCGGTATATCGTCTGGGGACAGTTCCAAAGTTGCCTTGGGCATCCCTCACAGGAAATAGCTCGGTAAAAAGGGAATTGTCGTAAAATTTGAGTGTGTGGGGCAGTGCGACTGGCTTTGCGAACTTGACAAATGCGTCGACGCTGGCGAAAAGTAAAATGTCGATGTTGGGATTGAAGTATGTTGGCTTGAGGAGTCTATGCTTCAAAGTGACCGTGTAGTATTTGAGTGCTAGGTGGCTCGTTTCGTGATTGACGTGCAGTAAAGTTGGGACTCGAGCTCTGGATCCGATGCAGCTGCAGGACGCGCATGGCTTGTGCCGGCCACTAGCGTTTGTATATGTTTCGACTCGAACGACGCGCTCTCCAGGAAGCACCAACTCCCAGACCATCAATCGAATCCTGTGGTTATATTAGCGCACGATTGATAGTTCAAAAATTTCCGAGATCTCGAAGTTCTACGTAGCACTGGAGCATGATCGATGGGGGACTGGACCTTACTCTGTTGGTAATTTGGGGAAAGATTCAAAGGTCTCCAGGGGAAGTCGTGCTGAACTGAGTGTAAAGCCCGGTTGACGTGGGTCCGGCGGGCTAGCCGCAGGTGACGGAGAATGAAATGGGAGAGGTGTACTTGCGGTGTCGCGAGGGATGTTATGGTGCGTGACAGATGTACCACTAGAAGGTATAATCAGACGCGATATATTAGATCCCATCGTGGCGCGTCGAATGATATTTGCGGAGTTTGGATCCTGATCTGACTGGGTTGTTCCGTCTTGTGTTGGTTAACATGGGATAGTCTGAGCAGTTGTCGAATGGATAGACGGGTCGCGCAACTCTTCGTCGGAGCGTACTCCACTCCACAGCAGGAATTCGATACCTATGACATGGTTATGTCGATGGAATGAAAATACGCGATTCACGTTGTTGATTTCATTGATTATGATGAAGGTAAATCAACCTCAACTCGATTAAGCGAGTCTTGGCGATTTTAGCTCCTTCGGACTTTCTCCAGAAAGAATCTTCGGAAGCGACGACCTTCCTTTGGGAAGTCGCGAATAACTAGGCATTGCGTAATAAGATTGTATCACGGCTTTGTCCCACATTTTCAGGATCCTTAAATCAGCCGCGATCTGCGCATACTCACTCGCCCTGCATTTCCCAACGTCAACTCCCCTTCCGAACACTAGCCTACTCGATCTATTTCTGCGTCTTGCTTTTCAAATCTTATATCATTTCTTTGCCTGGGATGAATTCCCAGTTCTGTAGTGTCAGCGACGGCATTCGTGATCAGATTGACGACTCTTTATCAAGATCTTCTGTGATGTTCCACGGCACCTTCTGCCTGCTAGCATTTGCAGAACCTCACAAAGATATCTGTGCCTTAAAGAAGGTTCTCCCATATTGATGACACACAACCCTTGCAGCGCTATCACGGTATATTGCTATTCCATACTTTGTGCAGTTGGTTCATGCTCCTGGACTCTCCTGGCACACAATCTTGAAGCAGTCCACGTGCCTTTGTTTGAAGCGAGAAGTGTCCCTAACAATATCCCTTTGGCATAGCTGATCAACGCTTTCTTAAGGTTGATTCTAAGAGCAGCAGCTATGTTAACCTGCAGATTGAGCGTTCTCCACGATAAAGACTTTTGGTACGACGAAACGTCTCCGATATTCAGTATCTCTCCAGTACGTAGATTATGGACCGATCTGTATGTTTCGTTGCGTGTCATCCCAAAGCTTTACTTCAGACGCACATTTGGAGATGACCACTTTGCAGTTCGACATTCTTCAACACGTCCGCGTTGATATTCCCTGATTGGTTACGGAAAGCTGACGAGGATGACGAAACAGGTGGGCTTGAGAAGGCTGGACTTCTGCAAGCAGCCATCATAAGCAAGCAACACGGCATTAAAAAGTCTTAAAGGCAGCAGAAAATGGACCTACGATTCTATTCTAATTGCTTTTAGTCTTGGCCACATCAAAATAGCGCCGATGAAAACAGCCGAGTCAGGGCGATTCAAGAGGGGCGATCTAAGCGAGCGGCAACGATGCAGCTCCCGTATTCGTTTCTCAAATAGGTAATTCTCGGGTCGTACTTCGTATTTTGGAGACAGATTGGGATGTACTTGAAAACTTTGAGGAGGTGAATCGTCATCGGCGTGTCGGAGGGAAAATCGTATGAAACAAATATAAAGTCGTACACGCCGACTGTCTCTTCAATTCTAAATTTTCTTGGCAAAGATCTTTACTCCCTGCTCTGCGTTGTTGCCTCCCGCCAAAACCGCCAACTCGCAGCGAGCCTCAGCACTCCTTGAACAAGTTCCCTCTGTCTATTTCGAGTACCGAGCTATCAATACTTTGACGCTTCGCCTTATCGATAAGATTGCAATTTGAAGAGGAGCTCGTTCAGTATTCGCCCATCGATAATTCACAAGGCTGAGATCCTCATCTTTCAGCACTCACCCAAACATCCACAATGTCACCAGCAATGCTTCAACACTGGCACAAACGCGACACAATCGGCTTCCTCCCCCTCACTTGCTACACCCTCCGAGCCCTCCAGTTCATCTTTGCCCTCACAATAATCGGAATCTACAGCCCCGACCTCACGAACTCAACCCGCACCCACACTCGGGCACACTCCGCATGGATATTCGCCGATGTCGCAGCCTGCCTCTCAGCCTTGACATGCCTAATACACTATTTTGTCACAGTCACACGAGTGGTCTGGTGTCTGTTGGATCTCGTACTAGCTGTGCTGTGGGCGGCGCAAGTGGGTGTTTTTGCGGGGATTTATTTGGGAGGGGATGGCGGGGGGCAGATGGAGGAGGAAGATGTGGGTGTTACGAGTGATTTGGGGAGGATGAGGGCTGGTGTGGGTGTGGGAGTTGTTAATTTGGTGTTGTGGTTTGGGACGGCGGTGCTGGGTTGTATGTGGTGTTGTGTGGCGAGGAGGGGAAAAGCGGTTGACAGTGACGAGTTGGATGGTGGTGCCGACCAGAGAGATGTTATGGGTCATAATATCGAGAAGGAAGCTTTTGAGAAACCTACCAAGGGGAGTAAAGGTACTCATGGGTACTCCAGCGTTGGTCGTGAACACTCGATGGAGAAGAGCCCCGGGGACTTGGATTTGAAGGGAGAAACCCCTAAGGGTAGTCTGTCGAGGCCACCGAGCTACGAGTCGGTGTTAAACAAGGTGTGGATTAATATCGAAAAAGGGCTAGTATAAATTGGAAAGCCTGTCCAGGAGTTGGAGGACTACCCCATATGTTCTTTTAGAATGCTGTCGCAGGACTAAAGTAATTGTTTTCTCTCTGTATTTTAGAGGAAATCAAGTTCTGGATATGTCCTTTTACCATCCACATGAGTCTTAATCTCATAAATTAACATCATAACAGTAAGAAGAAAATCTCGGTAGAGCTCTGCACTTTTGCTATTTGAATTTCGCAGCAAGAATATATGAAGAAGTTGCAAAAGTAAGCAAAATTGCCGAAGTCGAGCAATTACGACGCAGTGGATAGCACAAGTAGCGTGTCAAGGTCAGGGAAACAAATGCCATTGGAGGAATCATTTTGTTCATTTCTTAATCTTGATTCAGTGGTACATTCCCGACGACATGGTTCGCTCGCTGCCCTCAGAGTGGGGCCGAGGCGAAGCGATAAGGCGACCCGAGATGACAACAACTCCGGAGAAACACTTGCAAGCTGTCGCATGATCAAGACCATCGGCATGATGCTCTAAGGCTGTACGGATCGGTGTTCGACTGAGTCGAGACATTGAGCCATTTGTAGCTCATACAGAAGATACCGATACAGTACTGTACATATTCTTGTGTGGGCTTCGTGTTGTGCTCGTCCGCATCGCTACAAATCACCTCAAGACAAAACTCTCCACCCTGTCGCACCCAGCTCAAGATACGACCAAAAAGTCTCACGTGAGAATCACAGCCACAGCCACGATGTCATCAACTCCATCTTTATCCCTCATCCACATAATCGGCTCCCTCAACACCGACCTAACGACCTATACACCTCGCATCCCGCTTGGCGGCGAAACCCTACGTGCAACCGCCTTTCAAACCTCATCTGGCGGTAAAGGGGGTAATCAAGCCGTCGCCTGCGCAAAACTCTCCCGGACACGCGCACTCACAGATGCCACAGCGACCATCCGCATGATAGGCGCCGTCGGCTCTGATGCACACGGTCATGCTCTCCTCGCTGGCCTACAGAGCGCTGGCGTTGAGACATCAGGTGTCATAATGAGAAATGATGTCGAAAGTGGTGTCGCAGTGGTTCTGGTCGAAGAGGAAAGTGGCGAGAATAGGATATTGCTGACGGCTGGTGCGAATGCGTCGTTGCTGCCGAAGCAGTTCGAGAGCTCTTTGGGGGAAGAACAAGGTGAAGGGGCACCTGATCTAGTTATTCTACAGCTAGAGATTCCGGTTGAGACTACAGTCAGGATACTGAGGACTGCGAGGGAGAAGGGTGTAGATGTTTTGCTGAATCCTGCGCCAGCTGTTGAATTGCCCAGCGAGGCGTACGAGGGTTTGAAGCACTTAGTCCTGAATGAGACTGAAGCCGTGATTTTGTCGGGGTGTAGTGTTGAAGCGCTGGAGAAGGAGGAGACTTTATCTGGTGTTGCGGATGTTTTTCATGGGAGAGGTGTAGCGAATGTGGTTATCACACTTGGTGGGAAAGGTGTATTTTTCTCTGGAGAAGGTGGAGACAAAGGGCTGGCAAAGGCGAAGAAGGTCCAGGTGGTGGATACGACTGCGGCCGGAGATACCTTTGTTGGAGCCTATGCATTGGAGGTTATGAAGGGTGGCGTAGGTATCGAAAGTGCAGTAAGGAGGGCGAATGAGGCAGCTGCAATGACGATTGGGAAGAGAGGAGCACAGAAATCTATTCCGTGGGCTTATGAGTTGAGTTAGCGGTGGTTGACAGCATCAATATAAAGATGATTACCAGTTGTTCCGAAACACACGGGTCACACAATCGCAAAGCATGAGTTGAAGATATCATGCATAACCGTGCGGATGTCAACTCTTTGCTTCAAAGCTTCCTGCCTTGTTTGCACTTCTCTGAGCACTTGTCCCGTGATTTCCGCATTCGTGGCCACCTTCTCCATTCTGTTGATCTGGCCATGAATCCAGCCTTGCATCTCGGCATCATTCTCCTCAGAGCCCCACATCAGTAAAGGCCACAGCATGCTTACAGGCAAGAACTCTTCCTCGAGGCTTCCCTCAACCATGACACGAGCCGTTGAGCGGATATGGGACACCGAGGCTTCTGTCTCGGTAGAAAGTGGTAGGTGTTTGTAAGCTACGCGATGCAGATGTATCTTGGAGGCGTGATAGTTGGCGTAGTAAGTTCGAAAGGTCCGCGTTATTGCGAATGCAAGACTGGGCGACAGATGTGCCGAGGTGAGTTTACCACTCAGAGCATAATCCATGAGTGGAGGGCGTTGTTCCCACAGTGATGTCAAGTCTCGTCCTATCTTTGCGGCGATGCTCATTACTTCTGTTTCATCTTTCACTGTCCCACGAGATCGATGCCATGGGTCAATTAGTGATATCCTTCCCATGAAAGACTGTATCTTTTGGAAGAAGAGAAATCCTGGTTGGTACAGAGCATCGAAGAGGACATCTTCGATGTCCGCTTCGCCATTATCCGTGCTACCTTCGGCAACCTCAATGCTCGTAGCAGGTGAGGATTGATCAATAAGATCCTCATTGTTTCCCAGAAGAAAGAGACCTTCTCCGCCTGCTGAGACGGCACGAGCATCCAGAAGTCGGATCCAAGACACTAAACGCTTGCCCACCATGCGGAATTGCGACTTGTCTACTTTGCAGAACACATCGTATGCATGCTTGAGATGAGCATGGGCGTTCCCAATCCCGCCTTCCAGTAGATCAATGTAGCTGAGGAAGAATAATGCCGCAAGCACATATTCTAATGTTGTAGCTGAAGTGCTTTCGTTGCCAGGTGACATTCCAGAGACGTATCGCTGAATTTCGGCTGCAGCTTTCTGATAGTACTGCTGGTATTGAGGCACGACGCTACGTTCTCGACCCATGAGAAGCTCAGAGAAAGCTAGGATAGCGTACCGAACCATTGGAGATGCCGTGGCCATGGATATGAGTAGCTGTCTCATCGACGACCATTTCAGTTCCGTCTCAACCTGAGCAATGATGGGAGGTACGACAGTACGTGTGAAATACTCCATGAGTTCTTTCTCACCCGCTTGGTTGAAAGCGACTAGTGCCCTCGAATCCATGCTGGGCTCTGGGACTTGGTAAGATGGCATGTGATCTGTTGGGGAGTTGCTCCATTCTGGAGGTAGATGCTGGCGCGTGGAGGAATACGAGGCGGAGAACGTGTGGCTAGGTTCTTCCTGTTATTGTATTAGTGAATTGTTCATATGTTCGACATATGTAGTCGTTATAGGGTATGTGCTTCAAAACGCTGAAAACATACAATACTGCCTCTTTCAACACTTTGCCCATCAAGATCCGAAAACCCTTGGCTTCGCCACCCCGAAGCCTGTATCATATTATCATCGATACTCGGATCCCACATGAAACTGGCATAGTTGAAAATATCATTGAACGAGTTGTCATTAGCGCCATAGTTCGCACCATTCATATTCGGCATAGCACCGGCAGAAGCAGGCCCAGAAGTAGGCACAGGCGCAGTTGAGCCGTTCACCGTGAACGAAAGTTCTCCATGGCTTTGCCGCAAGTTGGAAGTACCTTGTCTGGACGACTGCTGTATCGGTCGCCAGAGACACTCAAGATTTAAGCGTTCACAGTGTGAACATCGTGGTCGATGTTCATTGCATCTGACTTTTCTACGACTAGTAGCACTTTAGTTGTGAACTTTGGAGAGGCCTGAAGCCGTACCCCACTTACCGACATGTTAAGCAGCCTGATTTGGATCTAGGAGGTCGTCGTGGGGTGGGTGAACCAGCGGAAGAGTTTGAGCGTATTGACTCGTTCATGGTAGCGCCATTCAATGAGGTCCAGTGACAATTTCATGGGGGTGCTACTGCCCAGGGTGAGGTGATTCAGATGACCGAAGAAGAAGCAAATATCCCTGACGATTGTCGATGGACGCACCAATTACATCCGATGACAAGATATACAGGGGCTGATTTGCAAATCCTCGGATGAGTCTCTGTAGAACGAGGTTGAAGCATGGGGTTGGGAGTCTGGGGAACTCGCGTCCCGTAAAACTCAAATTGCGGAGGAGCGGGGGCTTGATCACATGACGCAGAAGTCAAGATTTATTTCAGAGAAAGCAGGAGAGGTCATGAAGGTTCTGATCTGATTCAGATTTTGTAGTCTTTAACAATGTCTAGAATTTAGTAACTTTGTGGTAAGATTTGCTGTTGTTCGCTAAATCTGCTCAGCAAGGAAGGATGCCCAGCGTCCATGTTCGCACCTCCTGCGCTCGAGGACTGTCTTATGGGAAGCCACAAATCAAGCGAAATTGAACCCATGTACAACGTCGCAAAAATACAGGGCTCGTCATAATACCATTTAAGGATATCTCGCAGGCAATGATTGTATGGAGGTCATTTCTTATTACAGGGTATCTAAGCCTTCGCCAACTTCTTCAAGCTAATCTCCTTCGCCTCCAAAGGCTTCATAATGTTCATAATCCACTCCTGCTTCTTGGCATCCACGAACTTAGGATATGGGCGACGAGTATGGCAACTCGATTCTGGATAGCCCAGATACTGTGCAACGACCCACTTCGTCCCGTTGATTCCACCCTTAGCGAATCCCCATTCTACGGCTGCGAGCTCGATTTGCGCTTTCTCGGCGGCTTTGCGGTCGGAGCCGATGGAAAGGTTGTAGAGATCGATGCATGTCTGCAATATTATTGTTAGCAATAAGACAAAATCGTTAGGGAGGTTCGGACATACTCTTGGGTAGATATTCGCAAGACCGGTAATCGTGCCAGTTCCTCCTACCGAAATAGCTGGGAGGAGCCAGTCACTCTGCCCAGCCAGAGCGCAGAAGGTCTCGGGCTCGAAAACAGAGCGTACGCGAGCGACCTTTGCGATACCACCACAAGTCAATTTGACACCGACGATATTTGGGTGAGCGCCAAGAGTCTCGAGCATCTCGGAGTTGACGTCTAAGCCTGCTGATACGCCTGGGAAGTTGTAGACAAGGACTGGGATGGGACTGGCGTCCGCGAGCTGTAAGAAGACAGTGAGCAAGTAGCCATTTACAAGCATTTGGATGTCATACTTCGCGGAAGAATGCTACAATGGCTTCTTCGTTCATAGCGAAGTGGAAATAACTGGGCACCATGACCAGCGCATAATCCGCACCAGCCTCCTTCGCCAACTTCGTCTCCTCGATCACAGCTCTTGTTGATCCGCCTCCACATCCTAAGATGACTGTGAGATCTGGTCGGCCGAGCGAGACGGCAAGCTCGCGGGTTATGCTGACGAGTTTGGCTTTTTCGGTGGCTGTGAGTGCTACTGCTTCTCCGTTGGTGCCAGCGAGAACGACTGTGCTTGTTAGAGATTTTGTGACTTGGAGAAGTTTGTTGGGGGACTTACTGCCATGTAATCCGGATCCGATGAGAAAGCTCAAGTGCTTTCTCTGAGTGTCCCAATCAACTTCTTGATTAAAGTCATCCAAGAACCAAGTTAAACTTGGGACATGTACACCTGGAGGAAATGGCTTTCCAGCTTTTGATGCCCCATTGGTACCGTTTGTTGAGATTGCCATGATTGTTAGTAGTTCTGGAAACTTCGGAAACGTGCACAGAATGAGCGATTCGAAAGAATTTTGACTGGTAAGTGGAAAGGAGGAGTGGAAGATAGAGAATTTGAAAAATACCAGCCGCAAAGCTTGGGAAACTTTTTGTTATCATTCCCCGCGTACAGTGGGGGTAAATCATAGGGAGGACTACCCCTCGACGCGATAGCCCATCCGATGAGATTCACGCCTCGGAATCGCCATGACGAGTCAAACAAGTTGCATGTTCTCATCACCTGCCAGTCAGTTTTCATTCCGACGCGACTGCCTTTGAGGCGATCGTCAGATTCTTCGGGTCTCTGATGACTGCCGACGGATTGAGGGTCCATCCATGCCATGATTTGCCGACGCGACGCGACCCGTAGCGATGACTTCCATCGCCAGTTTCCAGCCACCTGGAAGTGCAACAACTTCTGACAGTTCTTCGACTTTCCCCAACTTGGCGGAGTAAAGAGTGACCCCATAAATCATACCGGCTCCATATCTCGCATCTCTGCCGACGCAATTGCAATCTCAGTAGGAAATCTGGTAGACGATAGGGAGACAAAATCCGGGAGAGAATTTTACCCCTGAATATCGCTAAGCATCCCCTACCGACGCGAGCCGACCTTCCCCTAAACAGTTTGGTCCCTCGCTCCATCCCCGAGCAAACGGTCAGCTCCATCCCCAGAAGTCGCCCCGCCATGCACCCCGTTCCCCACGTACACGATTCAGTTTTGCAGCACAGGTCGGGTCGCTCAAAGATGGGTTCAAAGGGCAAGGTTCATGTTGATGGGCGTGTCCATGGGTATACATATATGTATGCTTGGGTCTGCTCTTCCGACTGCTTCTCAAATTCGTTACAGTCTCAAGCGACAACGACTTCATCCATCTCGATCGAATTGCATTGACGACTCAGCATGGCGGTAACTGTAGGAAAACCGAAGATGGACTGGTACACTTTGGGCGTCGCCATGTTTGCGGCGATTGGAACATTCCTGTTCGGATTCGATACTGGTATTGCGACGACTACTATCGCTCATCAGAGTTGGGTCGACTACATGGACAAGCCGAGCAAAGCTCAAGTTGGTGCCGTAAGTTTTCAACCTCGAAAGTTCCGACTTCTTTCGCTGACATATCTTGATAGATCGTCTCTATTTACATCGCTGGTGAAGCAGTTGGCTCCATCCTTCAAGTCTTCGCAGGAGATAGACTCGGTCGTATTCGATTCATGCAAATTATGTGTGTGATCGTCACGATTGGTACCACGATCCAGACTGCTGCTGCAAACTATGGCATGTTTGTCGCTGGTCGGTTCCTCGCTGGATTTGCTGTCGGGTATGTCATCCCTCTCCAAGCACCCTTGAAGTTTGAGCTGATGAATTCAATAGAGGAATGGTCGGCACAGTCCCAGTCTACCTCAGTGAGATCGCCGCCCCAAGAAATCGCGGACTCATCGGCGGTATCTCTGGTGTCGGTATAAGCTTCGGATCCATGATGAGCAACTGGGTTGGTTTCCTCTGCGGTCTGGCTCCTTACGGTCAACTGCAATGGCGTCTTCCGCTTTCCCTTCAGATCCCATGGGGTATCATCATGTTCATCGGTCTTACAACTTTCATGCCCGACTCCCCTCGTCAGTTGATCCGAGCTGGGAAGGTCGATAAGGCTCGTCTTGAGTTCTTGAAGATTCGACGTGACTTGGCCTCCGAGGAGAGCACGAGGGAATTTGCGTTCATGCATGCGCAGATTGAGTTTGAGATGGCGAGGGAATTAACCTCGTACAAGGAGATCTTCAAGCTGTTCAAGCGTCGTGTCTTGGTGTATGTGCCCCTTCATCCAGCTGTCGTGATATTCGCTAATGGGTTGGCAGATCCATCGCTGTGCAGACGATGACTTCGCTCACTGGAACGAACGTTGTCGGCGTAAGTTCTCTCCCCCACACTGCCGGTTACAACCCTAACCGAACTACAGTACTACCAAACTATCTTGTATAAGGGGCTCGGCTTCAACCCAACAATTGTGCTATGCTTGGCTGGTGCATACGGTACCGTCGGATTCATCTCCAACTCGCTTACAACCGTCTTCTTGACCGATGCTTGGGGACGCCGAAAGATGTTGATCACTGGTCTGGCCGGTGTCTGCTTCTGGGAAATCTATTCAGCCATCATGCTTCGGGAATTCAATGGCTCAAACAACACTATCGGAAAAGGCTTCACCATTGCCGGAATTTACATCTTCTGCGTCACGTACTGTAAGTGGTTCCTTCCAGAGTTTACCACTTGCTAGGAAATGCTGACAACAGTAGTTGGTATGATAAACAGCACGACCTGGCTCTATGGCGCTGAAGTCGTACCCATCATCCTCCGAAACAGAGTCATGGGTGTGGCATCTTTCTTCCATTTCGTCGTCAATGTTGCCAGTAAGCATTCAACCTTCCTGAGCCCCCGAGTTCACAAAGACTAACACTTCGCAGTAACCCAAGCTGGCCCAACTGCTTTTGCCAATATCAACGAGAACTACTTCTACGTCTTCGTAGGATGCTCGTTCTTCTTCCTTATTATGGCGTACTTCTTCTTCCCGTAAGCACACTCTTTTTCGTTAGAGTTTACAGAAGAAATTTAACACTGACAATTCTCGCAGTGAGACCAAGCAGAAGTCCCTCGAAGAGATTGCGGCTTCTTTTGGTGACAAGGTGGTCCTGCTTACAGAGATGGAAGTCGCAGTTGAGGCAAATATTCAGCAGAATAAGGGCGGAGCGGATAAATTGGAGGTTGAAGATCGTTCTGTTGATAAGGTTGTTTGAGCTGACTTCAGCGACTGATGGAGGCGGCTGCTCTGAGGTGTCACGACCAATCTCTTAGACATCAATGGAGATCAGATTTATGCGACTTTCTGTGTAATTGAAAGTGTCGCTAGGAGGCAGTCACAACATTTCCCTGCAAGCCATGTGCTGAGGCAAAAGTTGGAGATGCACCCGGAATACCGTGAACTCTACCTACCATCTTTGCTCAGTCACTCTGGGAGTGGCATCACAAATTTCTGCGCATATGTCGATGCGAACTCAGAAAATGAAATCAATTGTGAAATCCGAGAGTGTCTCTGAGTTTTCGAAAGTTTATCTCACTATTTTCTCTCGGTCCGTGATGAGGACGAGAATTGTCAAGAACCTCGTCCAAGTTGTTCTATTCACTTTTCCATGACTATCTATCATTGCATTCCATCTGAGAAGCAATATACCTGTTTCTCGTTCTCATCTAAGTATCGCGAACAACAAATTGCGGCGGTCTCCCATTTTAAGTCCACGGATCTCTGTGTCGCAACGATGTTCCAGAAGATCTTGACTCTCCAAGTGTGCCAAAACTAGCTTATCTCCTGGGGCTTGAAATTGCACTAAGTTTAGAAACTATGGTTTTCTATCGAAGAATGACTTTGCAACCTTGAGCATTAGACAGAGTAAGCGTGAGGTGTTGTCGTTCTGTCCCCGGCTCTTCCAATACTGTGCCCGGGACAAGTTTGATACCTGGGTGTTCCTGGATAATCCGTACAATCGCACAGGAAGCTAACATGAGCCCGAAATCCTCTGTTTGAACCTTTTCAGCGATTGCACCAGAGATAAGGCAAATGGACGAACTTACTGCCTAGACACAATCGCGGTCCACCATTGAATGGAAGATAGGCCCAGCCGATGCTAGCTAGCTCTGAGCCGTCCCATCTCTCGGGTCGGAATGCCAGATGATCGGGTCCATATAGATCGTTCCGTCTTTGCATGTGGTACACTGAATATGCAACGGGCATGCCTTCTCGAACTAGGAGTGGTGAGCGTCCGTCTGGACCACCACCAACTGGGAGAGTAGTCGTCTTCTTGCAAAAACGTGTGTTGATCGGAACCGGGGGATACAATCGAAGCGCTAAACTTTATTGTCAGCAGGTTTGTGGCGGCTCTTTAGAATGGTTGACCTCTTACTTTCCTGGAGGACATTGTGCAAGTAGGGCATTCGCTGAATGTGCGCTCTTTTGATCTCCTTCTCGGATCCAACAACATCCTCTATTTCACAGCGGAGTGTCTCTAATGTCTTTGGATTCCGTAGAAGAAGGTGACTGTAAGTGAAGTATTAGCACGGTCTTCCAATAAAAAAATCTATTTACTGACAAGGCGTAAGACAATGTCGCAGCTGTGGTATCTCGTCCAGCAATCAGCACATTAAGTACTTGATCACGAACGAGTTGTAAGTCCTTGTTGTCGCGATGTAATTCCGAGATGAACGAGACTTTCTCGGAATCGACTGGACTTTCCGCTTCTCGTTGCAGCGCGTCTAGAGCAAATTGGTAAGTGTAATTTTTGATCGTCTCACAAGCTTTGAAGAAACCCGTGGGACGATACAGGAAGTACAAGTCCCCAAGCCGAGCGCGCGTGCCAGTGACCAGAGACGCCTTGTCGAAGGCTTTTGAGAATATATCTCCCATTTCGTGCTTGAAGCTCTCAACAGGTTCACCCAAGATCATAGCAATGGTCGTGTCAAGAGTGAGTCTGTAGAACATTGGTTGAAGGTCCGTAACTCCGGAAGAGGCTTTTAGTCTTCCCATCAAGCTTTCTAGATGCTCGTGGAAGCCTTTCAAGTTCTGGTACTGCATTCGCATAAATTGCCGCCTCAGAACTTCTCGCGAGCGTTTCCAGGCAGGTCCGTCCTGGGTGAAGATTCCATCACCGATCATCGCCTTCATAGCCAGAGTGCGAGGTCCAAGATGAAAGTCTGAGAATATGCGTGATCAGACTGGTACAGTCCAGTATTTTCACCGAAGCGACTTTCTGGTCACTTACCTTCAAATTGTGTAGAAAGCAATGCCTCTATGTTCTCGGGATCTTGCGTTACAAAGCCGATACCTCCGAGGATCCTGACCTCAGCAGTCGGACTCAATTGATCAAAGTGTTTAGTGAAGAATGCCAAAAGTTTCTTATCTCGTCCTGCTTTGAACCCATCCTTCAACACGTCCAGCGCAAGTGGCCAATGATAGATGAGCTTAGCTGCCGAGGGTTTGCACCCATTGCGCTTGCCGAACTCGATGTCGTGCTATAAAATTAATCAACGCCATTTCGCACTTGTTCAAGTATAGGGACTCGTACTCGATAGTTTAGAGCATTTCGGGCATATAGATATATACCTGAAGAGACGATCAAGAAGAGCGCTGTAAGTGTTGATGGTCGGAAAGCGGCGAAAGTGCCAATGATGTCACCTGCGCCATGAGAATATTCGCTGGTAGACATGCTTCGGTGTACTTTGAGTAACGGGAAGCTTAAAAGGCTTATAATGAGAAGGAACAGAGGAAACTTTTACTGAAGGAAAGGTCACGAAATAATTGGCGATGTCGAAAAACAAACGACCTCGTCCTGCGCAAACAGTGTCGGTGACCCCTTGCCCCTGCCTCTCAGTGTCGTCTCACCCCGCCAATTCGACTCTTTTAACCGCCGCCCAGCCACACCTCAATCTTCGCAACTACTGTGGTTGGCCATGCTCTACGGCAGGGGGCATCGTTATCGCTGCAGAGTGGTACCACTGGAAGGACATATACTTCATTTGGCTCGTCCCGTCCCCTGTTGATTGTCGCTGTCACACTACTTGTATGCGGGGGTCGGGTGGTCGGGTTGAGGCATGTCTGTCAACTTCTCAAGAGCAGGATCCTGAAGCACCGACTAGTTATATTATGGTTAAATTACAATGAGAAGAAGAGAATTTAACAAGATTATAGAATGTCAATTGGGAAGTTTTGTTATATTTCAGTGCCCAGGGAAGTCGTACGCTGTCGAAAGCTGACCTGAGTTTTGGTTCACCCTTGTCTTCGCTGGAGAGACTCAATGGGCATCCGGCTTCACACTTGGCCGCATTTCTGCATCAGTGTGCATGTCCGGAGGAACATGAACGGCCTGGAAGTTTTGAACGAGGGGTTTGGAAAATCCCCCTGTCGCAACAAGGCTTGTCCCAGAGGAGCAGTACCAGCCACAACGTGTTGCCACATCAGGACAAGCTGTGATACTGCTGATGCACAACAAGAAGCCCCCCTGGCATACAAGGAATAATACTCTGTGCTTCCAACCGGAAGTGTTGTTTCAAGGCGATACTTCCTTTTGCTGGCGTACTGTAGGATGGTGCTGCCCGCCACCATAAGTTATCTCCTAGTCGTAAGTCTACCTCCCCACCTGTCGCTTTAGTATTCCGCGACTTATCGAAATAAATACATTAAACAGATTGTGGAGGCGTACTAGTTCTTACCAAAGTCCTTCTGTGGCATGGCCGATCCATTCTCGATCCTGGCAGGTGCGGCTGGCCTGGCTGATGTATGCATTCGACTCGGAAAGTTCCTGAAAGATGCCAACCATGGATTTCGAGTTGTGGATCAAGAATTGGATGAACTTCTCAAAGAGATCACTTCTTTGCAATCAGTCAATGCTTCTATCGAGGAGCTGCTCAAAAGGAGTTATCCAGAAAGATCCACAGCCCAAACAAGCCCCAACCTGCAACAAGTTCTTGATACGAATTGGCAGGCAACCAACGCTACTTTATCCAGCTGCAAGCTCGTTGTCGAAAATATTGAGGCCATATTGAAAGATGTCGTAAATGTTGGAAGTGGAAGACATATCAAGCGTGATCAAATACGCAAGTGGATCAAGCAACAATCACGGGGGGATGAGTTGAATACGCTACGGGGAAAACTCAAACAGTATCAGCTTGCATTACAACTCAGTCTTTCAGCAGTCGCGATGTCAGGTCCATCTTCCTTGATCTTTGGGATCATTTGGCTAACAGATCTCAGCATTGATTCTCGCACCTCGCAGCAAGCCTCCCACAATGCCCACTCGGATTTATCCACATCCATACAAAATCTGGGTGCTGGTCTGAAATTGAAGATAGAATCCTTAGAGAGTATCGTCAGCCGATCCGCCGATCAGACGGTTAGTTGAAACTGTCCAGGCAATGTTGCAGAAATACTGACCTAGAAGCTCGATTCCGCCATTGAATCAGCACAGGAAGTAGTGGCTTTGCCACAGCCTCACACACATTTCTTCACACCGCAAACTGTGAGCAGTCATTTCACTGGGCGGGAGAAAGAGCTCAGGGTGTTAAAGGAGTGTCTTGCCACTCGATCATCTGCGCCCATTGAGGTCCAGAAAAGATTTGTGGTCTTTGGTCTCGCAGGATCTGGGAAAACGCAGTTCTGTTGCAAATTTGCGGCCGACAACAAGCAAAGGTATGAACATAGGAAAGAAAATGGTTGAGGGTTCTTGACTGACTCATTCAGCTTTTGGGGCGTATTTTGGGTCAATGCAAGCTCCAGAAAGCATGCAGAACAGTCCTTCTCAACGATCTCAACGATTGGGAAAGTTGCGCCAAGTCAAGTCGCCGTAAAAAGCTGGTTTTCAAGTCTTGGTCCAGAACAGCCGTGGCTACTCATCATCGACAACGCGGATGATGAAAACTTCCCCACTAAGGACTGTATTCCTGACAGCCTCTCTGGAACTATTCTCATCACGACCAGGAACCCAAAGCTCAAAGCACAAGGTACCGTCGGAGAGCATGGTTTCAAGTTCGATGGACTAGATGAGGGCAACTCAGCCGACCTACTGTTAAAAACAGCGGATGAGTCGATGCCATGGATGTCTGCATCTCGCGATCTGGCGCATGCCATTGCTAAGACATTAGGATACCTGCCCCTTGCTCTCATACATGCCGGGACAGCAATTCTCGCAAAACTCTGCACGCTTGAAACTTATCTCGACTTTTTCGAAAAGTCGTGGGACAGAGTTCGCCGGGTCAAGAGATCGGGTGCTACCACTCCGATCTCGAAGGAAGATGCCACTATATACAGCAGTTGGGAGTTAATCTACGACCATATTGCAGCAAAGAAGACTACAGCTTCCGAAGATGCTCTTGATCTTTTACGGATGTTTGCTTTCCTTGATCGTCAACAGATCAAGTTAAGCATATTCTTGCGCGCAATGTCAATTCCCAGGATCGAGTCGTCCGATGAAGCAAGTAAAGAAAGCGAAACAAAGAAATACAGCAGGTTGGTGCCAAAGCGCACACCGGCACAAAAATTGCAGAAGCTTGTCCTACGTATTGCAATTCTTCTAAGAGAGCTAGGCCACCGTCCGTTCCTGCCAAAGATATTTTCTGAATCGGACGACTTCTTCCCAATAAGGCTGAAAACGGCACTCAATGAACTCTCCCAATTATCACTAATTTCTACCAACTCATACTCCGGTGACAGCTATTCAATGCATGCTGCGGTCCATTTCTGGGCAAGGCAAAGGCCAGAGATGACGCTTGTCGAGCAAGCAGTTTGGTGTCATATGACAGCAAATATACTCTCTCGAGCTATCTTGCTCCCACCTCTGGGCGACACGGAGGAGGACGAGACATTCCGTAGAGATTTACTCCCACATGTCCGCCATGTTCAACAAGTTGAGCAGACAATCCAAGACGCTTTTACCCGGAATAAACAATCGAGGCACAAGCTCTGGCCAACATTGGGCCCGCCCGTAACCCCAGCCCGGTTACTTCAGCTGACGAAATTCAGCCTAGTCTACGCGCAAGGACACCAGCTTGACAAAGCAGAGGAGCTGCAAACGTCGGTTGCAGATTATGCGATTAAGTACTTAGGCAAGCAACATCCTAGGACGATCGGAATCATGCGGCTGTTGTCAGTGACGTACTGGCAACTTGCGCAAGTGGACAAAGCTGTTAGACTTCAGCAGGAGAGCCTAGATGCGTGCAAAGAACTTTATGGCCCAGATCATCCATCAACACTGCAGGTCATGCACAGCTATGGTTCGGGTCTGTGGCTGCAGGGCCGGATTCTGGAAGCACGTAGAGTTCTTACCACTGCTGTTGAGGGGCTTAAGGATAAACTTGGTAGCGATCACATTGAAACGTTGAAAGCAATGACATGGTTAGGACGCGCAGTCAGCAAGAACTTCGAATTTACGAAGGCTGTTGGATACCAGATAGAAGCGTTCGCTGGTCTGAAAGCCAAGCTTGGTCCGTCCCATTCATCGACACTGGAAGCCATGGACAATCTGGCTATGGCCTACTTCGATCGAGCTGCGTATCGCCAGGGCCAGCCGGGAGATGTTGATCGTGCTCATGAGATACAATCCGAGGTCTTCGCCAAACGTGTCGAAAAGCTCGGCAGCCAACATTATCACACGCTTTGGGCTGCCCTTAATCTAGCACGTATCAAGGCTGTCCGTGGTGAAGTTGATGAAGCGTTATCCATCTTTCTGCCTGGACATGCACAGGTAGGGAGAGATCTGGGCGAGACTCATTTCATATATCTGTTTGGAGAACTTCATCATGGCCGTATTCTCATGTGTGCAAATAGACACAGGGAAGCAGAACAAATCCTATCGAAAGTGGTCGCTATTCACCAGAGAGATCGGCGGCGCCATCCTGATCGCTTGCTCGCAATGTTTTCTCTGATAAAGTGCCGCAACGTGCTTGGCACGGGTGAAACAGCTACACTTCTGCAGGATCTGATTGAGGGATCAAAGGAAGTTTTCGAGTCAGACGACCATCCGGCGATCAAGTATCTTCTCGATGGCAGAATTCTGTCCAGGGACATGAGCGAACTTCTGATATGAAGGAGACTTTGGGCTCATCCAATAGTCCTAATATCCTTCTACAAGACGCTGCGCTATCCAGAGGACTTTCAAGGTTGAAGGCCACAAGCCAATTCCATCTGGACAACACAGTACAGCAGAACAGATAGGACAAAGAACGATCACGCTAGAAGAATCATACTCGTTGCTGAGTTCGATAGTATATCGCAGAATGGGCTTCAAAACATGCAAAACAAAACACGCGATGAAGTTATCAAGTAATTGGAAAGTAAAGAATATTCAAGTCGTGGTGTCGCAAGGAGAATATTGAGAACGCCCATTTGAGTAGCTCCAGAGAAAGTACTGTAGGAAGCAGGCCCACCAGAGTCTCAATAAGGTTACCGAGTATTTAGCAAGGCGATTATCTTGAAGGCTACCTAGTACAAACGGCAGGGGCAGAGGTTACAAACGAAATGATACCCATCCATCAATTGTATGTTTCAATCAGGCAACAGCAACAGCCTTGCTTAATATGTTGTCCAATGAGAATGAAGAAAAGATAGCACGTGATGTAAGCCTAGCTGAAACCTGAGGCTGAAGTCACAGAACTCCAATGGCAATCAACATCGAACGCACCGCAAGTGTACAGTGAATTGGCAATAACAAATGATTGTTTGAATGAAAGGAAGACTTGCCAAAGCCATTAAAATTACTGGAACAATCAAAATTGGTTGCTTGCTTGGAAGAAGTTGCAGGAGAGTTCCAGCCTCTTCGTCAAGGCGTAAAAATTGGAAGGCGGTGTGGCGCTAGTCAAAGAGCCCCTGCTTGCATGCAGCCGAATATGGAAAGGCTGTTTTCCGCAGAAACTCGTAGAAGCTCTTTCGACATCCTCCACAGCAACGAAGATAAATTCGCTTTTTTCCTACCAAACCGGTTCATCTTCTTCTTCTACATACCACTCCAAACTAAAGATACCCAACTGCTCTTCTCGTCCTCTACACACACTTCCTTACTTCACGAATACCCTCAAGGTAAGCTAGAACAATCCTCTACTTATTCTTAGCTGCCTCGCCGTTTGTTTGGGAGCTCAGCCTCATAGCAACGAGCTTCGTTCAGCTTCAACATCCACTTTCCACAGTCGCAATTGTCCTCAACACATCTCATTACATTCAAGTACGGTCTGCTAACGCTCTATCTTCTCCAGAATCCGAAATACCGCTACCATGGCTGGCGAGACCTTCGAGTTCCAGGCTGAGATCTCTCAGCTTCTCTCCCTCATCATCAACACAGTTTATTCCAACAAGGAGATCTTCCTGAGAGAACTTGTTTCCAACTGTTCCGATGCTCTCGACAAGATCAGATATGAGGCCCTCTCCGACTCGAGTAAGCTCGAGTCTGGTAAGGATCTCCGTATCGACATCATCCCAGACAAGGAGAATAAGACCCTCACTATCCGCGATACTGGTATTGGTATGACCAAGGCTGTAAGTGTCAATCTGCCAGTTTCGCAGACTCTGCTAACAATCAATAGGACCTCGTTAACAACCTCGGTACGATCGCACGATCCGGCACCAAGCAATTTATGGAGGCTCTCACCGCAGGTGCTGATATTTCCATGATTGGTCAATTCGGTGTTGGTTTCTACTCTGCATACCTCGTCGCAGACCGTGTCACCGTCGTTTCCAAGAACAACGATGATGAGCAATATATCTGGGAGTCCTCCGCTGGTGGAACTTTCACCCTTACCCCAGACACCGAGGGCGAGCAACTCGGCCGCGGTACCAAGATCATCCTTCACTTGAAGGATGAGCAAACCGACTACCTAAACGAGTCGAAGATCAAGGAGGTCATCAAGAAGCACTCCGAGTTCATCTCATACCCAATTTACCTCCACGTCACAAAGGAGACCGAGACTGAGGTTCCTGATGAGGAGGAGGAGACCAAGGAGGATGAGGGTGATGAGAAGAAGGCCAAGATCGAGGAGGTCGATGATGAGGAGGAAGAAAAGAAGGAGAAGAAGACAAAGAAGATCAAGGAGACCAAGATCGAGGAGGAGGAGCTCAACAAGCAGAAGCCAATCTGGACTCGCAATCCTTCCGACATCACCCCAGAGGAGTACGGTTCCTTCTACAAGTCCCTCTCCAACGACTGGGAGGATCATCTTGCTGTCAAGCATTTCTCCGTTGAGGGTCAACTCGAGTTCCGTGCCATTCTCTTCGTTCCCAAGCGCGCTCCTTTCGATCTTTTCGAGACCAAGAAGACCAAGAACAACATCAAGCTCTACGTCCGCCGTGTTTTCATCACTGATGATGCCACCGATCTCATCCCTGAGTGGTTGAGCTTCGTCAAGGGTGTTGTTGATTCTGAGGATCTCCCACTCAACTTATCTCGTGAGACTCTCCAACAAAACAAGATCATGAAGGTCATCAAGAAGAACATCGTCAAGAAGGTTCTTGAGCTCTTCCAGGAGATTTCCGAGGATAAGGAGCAATTTGACAAGTTCTACACTGCTTTCAGCAAGAACATCAAGCTCGGTATCCATGAGGATTCCCAGAACAGACCTGCTCTCGCCAAGCTCCTCCGATTCAACTCCACCACCTCTGGAGATGACCAGACCTCCCTTGCCGACTATGTCACCCGCATGCCTGAGCACCAGAAGAACATGTACTACATCACTGGCGAGTCCCTCAAGGCTGTCCAGAAGTCTCCATTCCTCGACTCCCTTAAGGAGAAGAAGTTTGAGGTTCTCTTCTTGGTTGACCCCATTGATGAGTATGCCATGACTCAACTCAAGGAGTTCGATGGCAAGAAGCTTGTCGACATCACCAAGGACTTCGAGCTCGAGGAGACTGAGGATGAGAAGAAGGTCCGCGAGGCCGAGGAGAAGGAGTTTGAGGGTCTTGCCAAGGCTCTCAAGAACGTCTTGGGCGACAAGGTCGAGAAGGTCGTTGTCAGCCACAAGCTGGTTGGTGCTCCTTGCGCCATCCGTACCGGTCAATTCGGTTGGTCCGCCAACATGGAGCGTATCATGAAGGCCCAGGCTCTCCGTGACACCTCCATGTCATCTTACATGTCCTCCAAGAAGACCTTCGAGATCTCGCCCCGCTCGCCTATCATCAAAGAGCTCAAGAAGAAGGTTGAGGCTGATGGTGAGAACGACCGAACTGTCAAGTCGATCACTCAACTTCTGTTCGAGACCTCTCTCCTCGTTTCCGGTTTCACCATCGAGGAGCCAGCCGGATTCGCCGAGCGCATTCACAAGCTTGTCTCTCTCGGCCTGAACGTTGATGAGGAGCCAGAGACTGCTGAGGAGGCCGCCGACGAGGAGGTCACCGGTGATGCGCCAGCTGAGAGCGCCATGGAGGAGGTTGACTAAATGCAATCATGAACTTTGCGTTTTGTGCGGGATTCCTTTTTTGCGGAGTTTGATGGTTGGTATTTCACGAATGGTCATTCTCACGTTGCATGAAGCCTGCTTTTTACTCTTTCCCAATTGATGCCCAACTTAATGCAGCATTGGTTTGCTTGCTCTTGGTGGGAATAATCAAAATGTACTTTAGTGCGAGACTCGGAAAGACGGAGCAGAATACAAAAGATGTTAACTTAATGATTGTGTATCGCGACTCGCCTGTGTGACCATGTGAACGGCGATTAACATCGGCTTCGCATTTGCCGTGGACCAACCCAATTGGACCCAATCTAGTGGTTGAGATCATCAACGTGGGTTTGCAAGTGCAACCGCATCTCTTAAGGGGATGAATTGCATATGAATCTGTCTAGTTATAGCTCCTATTGTATTTTAGTCTGCCATGTATAATAGCTTTAGTCAATGAACAGAAAGCTCACTTCAACGATCATATCCACCCATTTGAGGATTCTGGTCCCGTCTGATTTCAGCTCTGAGCCGAAGCTCGGCGACCAAATATCAAGGTTATGATTGCTCCCGCCTATCATCATTTCTCGTGTCGTCGCTCCTTCCTGCATTCAACTGAATATCTCTCCGTTCCCTTGCCAATCTCTTCTTCGCGTTTTCCCAGCAGTACAAAGGCACACAGCGTCGCGCATGTATCGCAACATCTTACATCGATGAGGTGCTAGATCGCTTAGAGCATTCTCGATGGTGTTGAGGCTTGGTTCAGGATGGTCATTTCGTGCGATGACGAATAGGAAGGAAAATTTTGGTTTCTTCAAATCCTTCTAGGCTTATTGCAATTGTCCTCCAGATGTGGAATCTGGTCTCTTTCAGCTTTGGTGTCTAGTCATGAATGTGACTTCCCTCAATCTCTACGCGTGGAGATGAAATTCGTGTAAGGAATTCGCTCTTTCCGCGTCTGTTACCTTAGACAAATCATTGATATAAATGCGGCTCACTCCTTCCGTTGCTCAGGTTATCGTCCTTGCCTACCATCCAAAGAATACCTCCTTCCCTTCCATTAGACACCGAGTCCTGTCACCCGGGTACAAAAGCCAACTCATCCCCCTTCAAACTCCATCTTCTTCAATTCTCAAATATCCGCTCTTCAGCACTTCACCACTTCTCCAAGACCGCAGTACCCAACTCATCAGCACTCAAAGTCACCTTTGACCACATCACCAACCTCCCTTCTTGTCCGGCAGCATACCTCCAAAATGGCACTAACAACAATCTCCCAGCTTCTCACGCTCGCTCTCCTTACCGTCAGCACGACCGCCACCGACGGAGGATATGGTGAACCTCCTCCACCACCATCTTACGGCCCACCTCCACCACCTGGAGTCCCTGGCAATCCAGGTGCTTTCCCGCCGGGTTTTCCATTCAATAATGCGCCTCCTCCACCAGGCTGGAATCCGGTCCCAAATCCGGTCCCGGGTTATACACCTGTTATTCCTGGACCACCAAAGCTCACTACGAGCACGGCTGGTGGTATCTTTACTACTGTTCCTGGTGGTCCCGGTGGGCCTGGAGGTCCTGGAGGTCCTGGAGGCCCAGGCGGACCAGGTGGACCTGGAAACCCGACTGGACCTGTTGACCCCAACTGGTGAGTTTCTCTTCTTTCGCTCAGAGCTCTCCACTGCATTATCGAATCATTCTCTGACAAATACAGTCCAAGCACAATCCTCTCCACCACTGTTGTCACCCACATCTCGTCTACTGTCATCAGCTACACGAACACCATCTCGTCGCTCCAGACATTGACCAACAGTATCTGCGTTCCGGTCATCCCAACTCTTCCTCCAGCCGTCTCCACCTCGGAAACTGCAGGCGGTGTCTTCACAACGACTAGCACACTTCCAGGAGGATCTTTGACCGTTATCACGACTTTGACAACCCTGAGTACAAGTCAGGTCACAGTTCCAGGCCTCTCCAGCATTACTCTTCCGAGCATTCCAGGTGGAGGCGGTTCGACTGATCCCGGCACCAACCCGACGAGCAAGTCATTTTCATTCATTCCACCACCAGCTCAAACCTACCCACCATCACCACCATTGTATCCTCCACCACCCCCACCAAGCTACGGCAGCGGAGGACAGGGCGGATATGGAGGCTCAGACGATGACTACTAGTTGATGGCAGCTCACAGCTGTTCCTCGTGGTTGGGTGTCACAGACTTGAGGGTAGCTAATATTACATTTATTTGAGTGGACGGTCTTGAGCTTGCAGACTAGTTATACTTTTGATTCCGCTTTCTGTGTTCATTTCTATGGCTGACATATGTGGCTAGGTCACTCTTTACCTTTCTTTTGCGGGCAGATAATTCATATGCATCATCAGTACACGATACAGACATGTTCAATCCCAGCCGATTCTTTCAAATAATTCAGTAATGATACTTCTCATCTCACTGTATCGGTGGTTGTGCTTGTGAATTCAAACACGATTATATGCCACGGTCGATTTTCAATATTGCGTAAGCTTGCCATGCGTGCACTCTTTTCACGAGTAGCTTACTATGGCTCCGGAGGAATCTCAGTCCGATCCTCTAGGGCTGTATGGAATACAACTGTCACACTTCGAGTGTTGTGTACCGTCAACTCTGTACCTGCAGATTGACAGATCGGCAGCGCAAGCGAGGTGAACGTAGCACAGCAGTCATACCCACGCTTTGAGGCTGTGTAATATCGCATGCTACATAGAATTATCTACTTCTCAAGCCGACCTCAATTTATGGCAGAGGCAGGCCAAGGCGAAGTTCGAAGGGACGTGGTACTGCTATGGACCTTCTATTCAGCGCGCCTCGTTTCCCGGACCCGAACATGGGTAAAGTGCATTTTCACTTGCCTCTGAGCGACTGCGCCATTTTCAGTCAAGCACATGGAAGGCTCCTCCCCATTCTAGTCCGCGTGGTAGATCAGGCACGTATTCGAGGTACTGGAAGAGACTTCATGACTTCATGGCTTTTCTCTTGCACACCAATCTGGTTTCTCTTCACGGGCCAGGAAGTTCCGAGCCCTCGGCCTCAAAGCCGAACAAGTACACATCATAATCCCCTCCGTCGTCTATCTTCCTAGCAGGTTGGTCCAAAGCACGTAAGTGGCAGCTGAAACATAGAGATCAGCATGGGAATCATGCTTGTCCAGGATAGATCCCGACAGTTCGGGTGCTGGAAGCGAGGATACATAGATAGCCAAGAATATACTGCTCATACAAGACCATTTCCTTACCCACAACCTCTTGTTTCTTCCCAAGTCGCATTGTCTTATTTTTCCTTCCCGCGCGTATCTAGCTACGGTCGCATTTCCACTGCTCGATATGTCTACGCATCCCGCACCACACCATCACACTTCCTCCATCTCAACTCTTCTTCTCGTCCTCCCATTCTCTTTCCAAGCCCAAGGACAGAATGAAGCGAGAGCTAGACCAGATCCGATCTACGACCCTCTCGGTCTTGGAGTTGGCCTAGGTGATGCTTTTCGCAATGCGTTTCTACCAGGTTTTCCATTCAATGGACGGCAGACGTCGATACCTGCGTATGGATGGCAGACTGTACCGACATATGCACCACCCCCGGGGAAGTATGATACTGTACCGATGGTGAGCACGTCGAGTCAGAGTGTATCGACGAGTTCAGTCGGTACGGTGCTGACTACAAGCTTGGCGACTACGACATCGAATTCTGTCTCTACAACTCCAGGATCAACTGAGTCCACACTCACAATCTCGTCCACGAGCCCTCCACTATCCAGTTTGACTACTACTTTGGTTCCCACTTGTTCATATGGAGGTTCCGCGACATTGGTACCGACTGTGCTCACGCGCATGTCTTTAGTTTTGGTTAGCTATTACAGTACGGTTTTCAGTTTGGAAACGGTGTTTGGTGGGAGCTGTATGTCGATCACGTTGACTGTGATATCGAGTCAGTCCAGCTCACTCAGTACTGGTCCAAATACAGTGACAGTCTTGCTGCCAAGCTCGAGTAGTGGCACATCAATTTTCCCAACGACTATGATTACGACTGAGCCTCCGGCGTCTGTATCTTCGCTAAGTACTCTGCCCACGAGCATGGCTTCTGTCTCAAATCTTCCGAGCTCGAGTATCAATTCACTCTTGACATCGATGAGTCTGAGTACTAGTTCTGTACCATCTACAACCAGCTTGCCGTATTCAATTCCAGATTTCAGCTCATTGATTAGCTCGCTGCTCTCAATCTGGATGCCTTTGACTTCGACCACAATCATGCCGAGCATGATATCTGTTACTTTGACTTCGATGTCTGTCTCCTTGGCGACGAGCAATACTTCGGCACTTACTTCTTCGACCGGATCTCTGTCCAGTACCATCTCACCCATCAGTATCGAGACTTCAAGCGCTACTTCTTCAATGTCCTTGGCTTTCAGTACTACTTTAATAACGACAGTCCTAACGGCGGTACCTTCAACTTCAACCTCGCTCACTTGCGGGGCAATCACTGAAGGATTCACGATCACATAAGTTACACAGCGGCTTCACCACAAGTGACTGGCCTTCTTGCGCCTGACTTCCGACCGCGACTTTCAAACAAGGTAAGCTTCTTTCCTCATCCACACTGCATACTGAACTTTACTGAGAAAGAGAAGTTGTTTCACGCATCCATATCTTCCAAATCATCAGCTGAAAACGAGTGCCAGCATTTATGTGATTTGGATGCGAGGTGTCAGAGTTGGCACGTTAGTTCTAGTGAGTCTCCCTTTCTTCAATCCTTTTTTTTTCTTATTTTTTTTCTCTGGGGCCAAATTGGTGATTTGGTCGGGACGAAAGATGGGTGGCTGACTGACTGGCACATGATGATTGGTAGATCGTGTTTTTAACCAGTGGATGCGTGTCTTTTTTGGGACGCCTTTAGATCTAAGGACTTTCGATGAGGGGGGGATGACGATTACGGATGGTGCGGCGTTTAATGGGAGATGTCCAGGTACGACCATAAGTATTTCGGCATCGACTTCGAAGGATTCTTTGACGACGGAGATGTCTGCTTCGAGTGGTTCATCGATGAGTAATTCGATGCCTACGATGACAAGCATGCAATTTTCCAGCCTGAGTACGATCTCGAGTTCCGTTTCGAGTAATGGATGTGGGGTAGTCACTGGAGGGTATACTGTCACTTACTCAGAGATTGCTCCTCAAATTACGGGAAACGTGCGACCGGATCTTGAGAACGTTCTTTTTTACAAGGTAGGATGGAATTATCTGCGTCGGACATAGATGTCTGAACGCTGAAGCTGACAATAAATAGAGGCCTACTGCCCAACTTGAGGATCGGCCTTTGGCTGAGTATGAATGCCAGCAATTCTGTGATGAGGATACACGGTGTGTCAGCTGGTTCGTTGGATATGGTACAAGCCCCGCAGCCGCTCTTGATCTCTGGATTTCTGGGCTGACAATTTGAAAGCTACTGCTTACAAGATCTGGAATTGTCTACTTTTCGCCAGCCCATTGCAGCCAGAGGTTTTCACATCTGGTCAAGGCACAGTTCTCAGCGGCGCTGCTTTCAATGGAAAATGCAGTAGCACGTCTTTCAGTTCTGTGATCACATCGACTACCTTGCTCACATCCACCAGTGTACCAGATCCTATGACAACATCAAGTTCCGTGGAAGCAGGTTCGTCCACTCAATCAATGGAGATCACGACATCAGCAACCCCAATATCTGATTCCGTCCCGGCAACGTGCACGCTGGCTCCAGCAGCGACGACTGGAGCATACACTTTCCAATTTGCGGAAGTGCTGAAGCCCTCTCCTTCTGCTGGAGTGAATTACACTTTAGACTTCGGCTGGGCTTTAGGAGTAGTCTCCGGGACAACTGTAAGTCGACATTAAGCTCCAAGCACGTGTGACCTATTCGCACAACTGTAGCATTCGTACCATATTCAAAGCGACTCGCTAACACGACATTAGAATATCAACCTACCAGAGACCGCCTAAATTGAAGCGGAGAAAGTCTGCAACGATTTCTGTGATAAGCCCGACTGCTTGAGCTGGTTCATGGGATACGATTAGTCCAGGAATAGTCTTTCACATTTTGAACTCTTGAGGTGGAATCTTACTTGAGTTACTGACTTGTTTGTGATTTATAGCTCCTGCGCGTTCTAGGTGGCAGTGCTTTTATATTCAGGCGTTGGCTACTCCCAATAGATGGGTCGTGGATCCGGCGGAGGTTCCGAGGTATACGCATAATGTGATGTTTGCGCGGATCTGTAAGTGACGGAAGATTGAGAGGCTTTTCTTCTTGCTCTTGCGGCGGGTTGTACAAGGGGATACGAAGAGTAATTTTGGCCGATCGTCTTGTCTACCCCGCACTTTCTTTCTCGCTTATTTGTTGACTTGCTCTTCATGTGGCAAACAAGCTTTGCTGTAGACTAATGCAAAAGAGATTATGTCATGATTTCAGATGCTTCTGTTCTGGTCCTTGATAAGGATGAGGGAGAAGCACATCGCTGTTCCAGTTCTTGTGATGGGAGGTTGAGAATTTGATGATCGCCAATGAAAATCTTTCAATTCAGCCTATATGCAGGAACAGGCGCCATCCCCGACAAAGCTCGGTACCCCTCGCCGAAAAAGCTTGTCTACCCCACCTCTCCTCTCCACCCATGGATAAATTATTCTTCCACTCCACTCCACATCCCAGATCTCTATCCTCATCATCATTCATCCCCGACATATTTTGCCAGCTGGCAACCGAAGGTCCCGACGAAGATGAGCATCCGCGAATTCGGGATACGACCTGCATCAGGCACATATCACATTCTCCGTCAAAAGCCGACACGTATATTAAGTCGGATGAAAGGATGCCAGTCGCGGAGTTCGAATAGATTGGGAATAGAGTTTCGTACCTGCGTCATGGCATATTAGGCTGAGGTGTTCCGGGGCTGGTAATTTCTTACCGCTCCCCTCCTATAGTACCAGTATGGGGATCTTGAGATTTCTGCGGGGTCGGGGAGGGTATATGTAGCTGGGGGATTCCGGATTCCGGATCTTTTGGAGCCTCTTGCTTGCTTGCGTACTGATTTCTGCTTGCGACTTTTGGTGATTTTCGAGCGTCATGTTGTTCCAGCAATTGTTTCGTTTCGTGGTCCTGGCTGTATCTGTTGGGAAGTCCAATGCTTCCATTCATAGGAGACATGATAGTAAGCATTGGGTAGACACTTGGGTTAGCATGCCGCAGCTTACGGAGCCGGCGAATCTGCCTCCTCCGCCATTCGTAAGTTTCTTTGCCCAATACTTCAACATGTGTCTGATAAGAGTCCATAGAACGAAACAGGAGCAGTGTTCGTAAATTCAACCATCCGCCAAACATTACACATGTCTATCGGCGGTCCTTCGATACGAATCCGCATCTCGAATGCTTTCGGCACAAGCGATCTGCCCATCACAGCCGTGACCGTAGCGCTACCATTCAATGGTTCCGCGGGAGTCGCAGCTATTCAGTCAAATACTCTCAAGACTGTCACGTTCTCGGGAAGCAAGAACTACACGATTCCAAACGGAGCTCTGATCGTCTCGGATCCTATTGATTTCAAGGTCGAGCCACAGAGTATGTTGACTGTGACGATTTATCTGGCGGATGGACAGAGGAGCGCCACCAATGCGATTACGTCTCATCCTGGAAGTCGGACGATCAGCTGGATGAGCGCGGGCAATCAGGTCTCGGCTACCAATATCACGGATTCGAGTTCGGCGAATGTGGCGCATTGGTGAGAAGTTCCCAAAGCCAAGGCTTGAAATGTATGCTGATGAGGACTTGTAGGTACTTCGTAAGTGCTGTCGAAGTTTATGTGCCGAAGAGCACTCGAGCGTGGGTGATTATTGGAGACAGCATCACAGATGGTCGTGGAAGTAATAACAACCAGAACAATCGGTTGGTGACCCATGCCAGCAACTCATCTCCTTCTAACAGACATCAGTTGGCCCGATCTCGTCCTTCGCAAAATGCAGACTCGCCACTCGACTTCAGATATCGCAGTCCTCAACCAAGCTGCAGGCGGGAACCGGATCTTATACGATGGACTTGGCCCGAATGCCCTCTCCCGAATAGATCGAGATGTTCTTGCCCATTCAGGAATCGAATACGCCATGATCTTCGAGGGCGTAAACGACATCGGGACTGGCGCCACAGACGCCGCAACCCAAAAGGCCATTGGCGATCGTCTCATCGCAGCATTCACCCAAATAGCCATCCGCATTAAGACATTCGATATCCCGATTTTCGCTGCAACCATCACGCCGTTCAGCGCACCTGGGTACAATATCACGGTCCAGGGGTATAGCGATCCAGAGAGGGAGAAGACGAGACAGAGGGTCAATGAGTGGATTCGGAAGAGTGGAACCTTTGATGAGGTGCTGGACTTCGATAAGTGGTTGAGGAACGAGACGTATCCGAGTCAGTTGGCGGATGCGTTGCAGGGTGGTGATTATTTGCATCCGAATGGGAAGGGGTATGCGAGGATTGCGGAGTTGTTTCCGCTTGATATCTTTTGAGATGAGGCGGCCGTTTGGGGTGTATATAATGCCGATGGAGAAGTACAGAATGAAGTAATACATGACGAGGGTGGCATTGTTCGCTCTGAGCTGCCTAAGCAAATGACATTTCGTCGAGGGATCTAAGCTGGCGTCGGGTCACGGAGGGGATTGTTATTCTTTTCCCCGCCGTATCATCTGCCTCCTTCTAGCTGCATTTACGTGATTTAGTGTACGTATTGACAAGTTCTCGAAGTCCCCAGTCTTCTCTGCATGGTCAACGCCCCGACAGTTAGGCTGAAGGGTGACTGGTACTCATCCGGCTCAGCTGAAGCAGCTAGATACCCAGCATAGCGAAATCCCTTTTTAATTACCAAGTCTGCCAGCCAATAATCATTGTTCGGTACCCTGTTCGCTTCCCGTCTCGGGGCGCTTTCTCTTACGAGAAGCTCCGGGACAGTATGCAGTAACACTCGAGCCAAGGAATTCCAATGCACTTGATGGTTCTGCCCTGATCCACTCCCCCATTTCGGTTATGTCTTCTGTATCCAAAGCAGACGTTCTGAAAGATATCGATATCTCGTTTTCAGGTACCTGCGGGATGGTGTTTGTGACATCCGCAGATGGTGTCTGCTGGGGGATAGGATGCAAAATGATTCCTCTGTCACTAGACTCGGCAGATAATCTGGTATGAACTGGTGCTCGACGTAAGAATGATTTGTCTTCGGTAGCTTGGTCAGATCCTTCCGGTTCTTGGCATGTCGACTCCTCACTCTCCGATTCTTCATTCTCCGAATCTTCGCTGTCCGAATCTTCGCTGTCCGAATCTTCGCTGTCCGAATCTTCGCTTTCTGTTTCTTCATCTTCTTCTACATAATTCGTTTACCTTTCTTCCGAGATCCACAGGACTGAAGTCGATATGGAGATGGGCAATCCCTTCTCATGACCCTTGTTGAGCGCGTTAATGAGGCTGGTGGTAAAGGAATATTTCTCGTCGCCTGGTGTTTCCAAAGACCAGCAGTAGGCAGCAATGAGCTCTTTTACTCCGCCTAATACCTTCGTGGACTTCAGAAAATCGGCAGAATGGCAAGTGTCGTAAATTATTAGGACACTAGAAACTGATTATTCAAGAAGTCGTTGTATGGTTCCTGAGGAGATATTCGTGACCCTCTTTTTTCTCCTAAGATACTTCAGTGACTTTGTTGGGAACGTTACTATTGCCAATAAACTTACGGTGTCCAGCCAGAGTCCAGGCTTTCCTGGAGCTTGCCATGGCCTGTATGCAAAATCCCCTCAAAAACATCCGAGGTTTTGTCCTGCTCCAGCCATGAGACCACTTTTGCTTCAAGAGCTGATTCTGAGTCCTTGTCGGGGATCAAGTACTCCTCAGCAACGATGTTGTACGAGAGTAGAATCTTTGTAAGCTTCCCCACCTCGGCTTTTACTTTCAAATCGCTGGACTTCCAATATAGGATCAGAAACTTGCCACTCTCATACCGCGACCCATGCCGCTCCTTCCACGTCTTCTTTATTGTGTTGTCGAGGGCTGTCGCCCACTCTTGGACCTGGCTTTTGTCGTCGTCCGCTTTCAGAGGAGCTTCGTCCTCTGTCGCCTCTGCTGGCTGATTATTCTCCTTGCTCGATACATTCTCCTGCCGCGGACTCTTGTTCTGCTCTTCCAGCTCTTTGAACTTTCGGTCTGTGTCTCGTCTTTGCTGCTTCAGCGATTGGATTTGGGTATCGTTGATTATCTATGGAGAAAGGTAGAGATAGTCGATGATAGTCTCCAAGATAACACTGGAGACTTGCAATATTCTATGAGCTTGTTTCAGAGCCAGACTGATTCACGATCGTAGGCTTGCTGTCTCCATCTTGGCTGAACGTCTGAGGCATAGCCATATCCTCTATGAGATAGTTGATCTTGCCTTCCCTGATCGATGGGCTGACGATGCGAGAGATGAATTGACGATGCCGAAGGTTTTGCTGAGTTCAAAAGAGATGGCAGGCAAAGCCAGAGGATTATGGACGACTGTTGTGGGATTCGAGTCTTAGTTGTGCAGGTAGAGTCTGTAGTGTTGATGGCGGCGGATGGAGTTGGAAGTTTGCGCTCTTCAAGTCAATTTCTGACTTTTTGTGTGTCCAAGGATTAATTCCTCGAAGCTAATCTAGCTTCGAGCAATGAGAGGTGAGATAAAAAGTATGATCTCAAGGAAGGGAGGGTCTTTACAAGTGTTCTTCTGAGTAGCTACTTGAATGTGCCAGGAAACCCTGTCGCCGTACTTGTAAGGCTTGGGGTTGTCTCTTTCACCCAGAAACACATGTGTTCACAAAACCTGCCAGTACTCCACCATTTGCAGTATAATTCTCATGCAGACCAAACAGGGAACGATGCCTAAAGTTACAAACTTCACAGGTTGTGTCCTGGCTCCATCCTTCATTTGTCTAGCCTTCCTACATAGATACGTTCAAAGTCGTCAGATGTATTGGAGAATCTTGCATTTTGGCCAATTCAAAAACCTACCAACAGACATGTTTACTTGGAGGTAATAAACCACAGACAGACCACATCAGAAAATGCTTAGCAGCAGTCCTTCTTGTTTTGTTTGAAATGGCTTGTGTTTAATTCCCACCTGCTCAGTCCTTGATCTTGAAGTCAACAAAGTCGGCTATTTACACGATCGAGTTTGGCCTTGGGTCCATCACGTGATTCGACGTTCCCTTTCAACGGATGCCATCTAGTAATGTACTCCTGAAAGCAAGGACAACTACGTTATATGGTTCAAAGGGAAGGAGGCAATCTATTGTTGCCGCTGTAAATGGTCTATAGCCGCCGGCTAAGATATTGGAAATTCTGTTTCACCATACGCTCTTATTTACAGTAACGGTAACAGGAACCGGCGTACCCTTCAACAACATTCTGACCCTAGGTGCCACCTCATTCTTGAAAATGTAACTAAAATCGCGGTATAGAAACCTGTTTTATGGCTCTCACATCAACTCATGTTCCACATTACAACAAGCAAGTCAATAGCTTCGACACTCGTTGCTGGCGGGGGGGTCATAGGTCAAAGAACTCTAGATCTCTTTTGGAATCTTGGGCGACACCATCACTCAGCCAGCAAATTCCAGGCCAGGGAGCATATTCGAAGTCCTCTAATCAAATGGGAACTTCGATAGCGAGCTGAGAACTCTAGCAACTCTTCCTCTTTGCCCTTTAAACTTGAACATCAGGTTACATCGGATTGGACTCGTCAACGAGAATTGCTCCATCTGAAAATTTTCACGAGGACTGAGGTTTACCATTCAAGTATTGTCTGTCATTGACTGGGCGCGAAAATGGTGCGGATTGGCCAGAGGCAACGTCATACTAAAGGCTGCGAGCATTGTCTCGTTAGAAGCATAAAGGTTTACCTGCCACCATGACGGCCTCAGATAGCTTCGAGCCTCGAATGTACCACCACAAAATTACTATATCTCACTGCACGTCGATCCTGCAAGTATGCACAATTCATGGAGCACGTCCAACAGAATTTGATTTCTTGAGGAGGACCTTCCCTCTGAAAATTTTGGAAATGCTCAGCCCATCTCAAGAACAGCGGAAAGAAGCAAAGAAGGTGACTGAGAAATGGGGACTGTTTATGAGACTGGAGGCATTTTGAAGGCCGAGATGACAGTCTAAAAGTCATGGCAGAGGAAGAAAAGTCGCATTTCTTATTCTTAACCGAGTCTGTCAACAATGGGGTGGGTCCATGCCAAGACTCTGGCCAGCGCGTCAGATCGCGTCGCGCAAGATTTCCTCTCAAGACTGATTTTACTGGAGACAAACTTCGACATAATTCTCTACCACAACTCCCCGCCGCGACTCCCGATGAAAGCCGGAATAATGGCAACCACTGCGAGCCGTCTATCTGCGGATGTTGACTTGCCTTCCACCTGTTCAATCAACTCCCAACAGAGCTCCGAAACATGATATGGGAATGGGCACTTCCTGGACCACGGGTCGTCTACCTGGAGTGCTGCTTCTTCGAACGTCCCCATTGTTATCGAGTACGGTCCGACAGAGCTAGATGAGATTGGACAATGGGGTCTGCCATCATTCTTTGATTGTGACGAGATCAGCGAAGACGAATTTGATAGAATTGTGGAGGAAGACGCCATCAGGCCAATACATGAACATTACTCGGACAACCGTGGCTTCAGAACCAGATCTCCCCCCACCGGCACTGCTGATTGTATGCCGAGAATCTTTCCAGGTCGCGACCAAGCATTACGAGCGTGCATTCGGATCTGTTAACACATTCCCCGAAACTTGATTTGACTTCAAAATCGATACTCTATATCTCATTTGGGGATGAAAGAATGGCGTATCATTTGATCCCGAGGACCTTGCGGAGGATGACCTAGCGCGCGTGCGATACCTGGCTATTGATACTTTGAGCGACTGGAGTCTGGGCATCAATCAGTATGCAGGTGAAGAGGATCTACTGGCCTTTATGCTTTTCTGGTGTCCCAATATCGAGAGGATCTCGCTCTGCAGCCAAGAGGCTTTTCATATTGTAAAAGAGGCTGCAGATGTGCTGCGAGACCCTGTCCCCTTGGGTGTAACAATACTTGGAACCATAGACGACTACCAGCTGGATCCTGCGGAGATATTGTCGAAAGAAGATGCGATGTACCTAAAAGGCCGTCAGGTCTATGAAATGACGGACCCGCCTATCGACATGGAAAGACTGAACGAGCTTGTGGCAAAGAATGTTGAGAAAGGGTTGAAACCACGACCACTACCCGAAATCGTTGCTAAGATCTTCACTACGCCTGCTATTGATGGCAAGTTGCTGGTTGCAGAAGCTGAATGGGAGAAAGAAAAAAATCGTGAAGCTGAGATAGGGTCCTTCGATTCGGATTATCAACATCTGGAAAGCTTAGCCCAGAGCTCTCTGTAGATTTGAAACTGCGTTGTTCTCGATTGGCTATGCTTCAGCAGCCCTCGACCGGACAAGCTGGGATTTGATTCACTTTGAATAGCTACACTCTACACCTTCCGACTTCTACCTGTGAGACCACGCAAATGTACGTTGACAGAATGGAACCAGCTTACCAAAATTGACAGCCGTCAACCACTTCACGTGTAGCCTCTCTTTTGAGTCAGTCTGTTAATGCGCTCCTCTGCTGTTCATCTCGCAATCTACATATTATCTTGCGAGTAGACAACTCCGCCAACCTTTCGGATCTCGTCCATTATGCGAATCATCCTTACACTCTCTGCCACAGGCATTATCTCATTCTCCTTCCTCCCAGCCAAAATATCCGCCGCAACAGCATCTGCCTCGAAGTGGAATCCCATTCCCTCGTGTTCGAAGTCCAGAACCTTTTCTTCCTTTCCCTTTGCCGAGATCGCGATTCTTTCGGGTACTGAAGCCGCACCTCCCGAGACAACAATTGTGCCACCAGTCCCTTCAACACGGAGGAAATTCTGTCCGCTCTTTCCCCTCATGGAGGCAGTCAAGATGGCCATTCTTCTAGTTTCGGGATATTTCAGCACGATAACATCATCGAAGTCAACACCATCAACCACAAGCAGGCTACTAGTGACCTCGGGATCCGAGGCTTTCGATCCTACATGCTCGTCAAGCACGACGCTACTGAACATGAGAGGATAGACGCCAAGGTCAAGGAGTGCTCCTCCGCCTAGCTCGAGGTTCTTCAGTCGGTGTGTCGAAGGCAGAGAATCGACATTGATATCGAGGCCGAAGTCACAGAACATCCGAGAGATGTCTCCAATCACTTTCTCTTTGTGGAGAAGGCGCTGGAGTTCTAGGACCAAGGGGAAGAATCGAGTCCAGACGGCTAGCTACCATCAGTCGTATTCTCTGAAGCTGATTGTATTCAAGGAGACAGCAGACGTACCTTCCATTAGGAATACCCCCTTCTCCTTTGCAGCAGCGATCATCTCGTTCACCTCCGTCTCATTAATTGCCATAGGCTTCTCACACAATACATGCTTCCCCGCCGCAATTGTAGCTAAGCATGATTCTCTGTGAAAGACATGAGGGGTACCGATATACACGATATCGACGTTGGGGTCTGCATACACTGATTTATAATCTGTGTAGATGCTGGGTCTGGACTGGTTGGATGTGAAGATCGAATTGACGAATTCGCTGCCCTTGGCTTCTGAAGATGTGCCTAGTGCGGTGATGAGGTGCTCGAAAGGGGATGACGGACGTAAGAGAACGAGGTCTTTAACGAAATTTGTGGAGACCCAGCCAGTTCCTGACAGAAGTTAGCTGTGGTCTCTGCCTTGTAGAGAGATGCGAAAACCGAGAATTCCCCATCGGATGGATTGTTTAGGATTTGAGGCCATATCCTTTTTTTCTTGAGGTATGGAGATCTTCTGGTAGTTTTCTAATTTTCAATTTGATCTTGATCAACGTTCAATGGTCAAGGAACGCCTTACATCATACCAGAACAATGGGATGGAGGTCCGAAGAAGCATTCAGGCTAATCTCAAGGCGGATTCGAGTCATGTGATTATCAATCACATCTTCGGAGTTCCTAAGTTTGTGCAGCTATTGGAAAGCATTTCGTTCATGGAAGGAGAGCTACTGTAGTAATTGTCATATCTCAGCATTTCCAGGTAAGCAGAATTGATTGTAAACAATGCCAAATCCACCTACTATCGAGATCCTGCAGTTTCGTGAGAAGAGTGGGGTGAAGGAGGGCATTTGGCGGGGTAGAGAAGAGGCCAAAATGCAAAATTTTCAAGATGTCTAGCTCCTTCAGAGAACCAAATAGTGAAAAGTCGTCCAAATCAAGCTAGCTTCTGTGGTGTAAGTATACTCCGGATCTCTCAAATTGATCGAACTAACTTGTATCCAGCCAATGGTTAGGTTCGTAACATTGCATAGCTCTCACCTGAATCATCTTCTAACTCCTCCTCAGGATTCCACCCTTCCAGACTCAATGTCAAGCGAGGTGGAGGTTCGTGTTCGATTCACGGCAGTTGCATTTCTTTTTTTGCATTCTTTGAAAAAGCGAAAGTGGATACAGAAAGTGGGTATACTCCCTTTTTGCCCAGACGCTGACCTGGGTTGCTGTTTCCTCACTCTACTCAGTCGAGTTCCGCTGCTCACAGTACATGAAGCAGAGTAATTCTCTCGGATATGTTCAAGTTTTGGTTTATTCTTTTGCAATTTTTGCTTCATTGCCAGCTAAACTGGCGCTGCGAGGCTCGCCACACTGACTGCAAACCTCAACGATAAAGAATGTAGCTGTAGCATTCATATTCACAGATGGCATGGCATAAAAGAAACTCTTCCTCCAAAGTTGGGAAGAGCCACAGCATTCCAACTTTAGCTCGAATTGGGCTTAGTAAAGAAGAATGCCTTGCCCCTCAGAGCGCATGTCCTCCGCCATCAACAGCAATGTCCGCTAAGGAATGGTCAGCAACAGGCATGAAGGTCGAGAAGTCAGACCATATACCTCCAGTGATATATGAAGCATCATCACTCATAAGAAAAGCCATCATCTTTGCAACTTCTTCCGGCGTGCCCATTCTTTTCATCATGGTACCTGAGCTCAATACTTTAGGATCAACTCGACCAGACTCGACGGCCCTTTGGAAGTTGTCTCCGCTGGCAATTGGTCCACTGAAACTCGGAATCAGTCACTGGGACATCTTTATCTGATGGAAGCACTCACGGCATCAAAGTATTAACACGGATCCCCATGGGTCCAAACTCGGCAGCAGCAGTCTTGCTAAGACCACGCATTCCCCATTTGGTAGCTGAGTACGAAGGCATACTAGCAATAGCCTTCAATCCAGCTCCACTGGAGACATTAACAATTGACCCGCCTGGACGGGTCAGCACACGAAGCTGAGCCCTTTGACAGTTCATCGTTCCTGTCAAGTTTACAGCAACGGTTCTGTCCCAATCTTCTTGGATCTGTCATTGCTCATGAGTACGAAGCCCAGGATAATAATGAGAAGGAACCCACAATGTTTGCAGAAGTCGTATCTGGATGTCTCATTGACAATCCAGCCACGTTCGCTGCGCCGTCTAGCTTTCCGAACTCTTTCACGGCATCATCAATCCACCTATCAACCTGATCCGCTTTCGCTATGTCAACTGTGCGTATCAGGACTTTCGTTTTGCTCTTCTCTTCACTGCCTCGCCGTCAGCACTTCTCTTTATGTTCTGACTGGCACGCCTACATCATTTTCTTACTCACTTCCAGACCTTCTGTGCTGAGGTCACAAAGAGTCACTCCCGAGGCACCAAGCTCGGCACATCGTATTGCTGTTGCTCTTCCAACTTCAAGAATATTAGCGCTGAAAGAGTAAAGATCCGGGGATCAGGATCTTGGATCTTAGATTCCCAAAACATTGATCTCAAGACATGTCTCTGATCCGAGATCCATGATCTTTGGCTTAAACAGGTGAGACTACATACTACCAGAACCGGCTCCAGTGATGGCGTAGTATTTTCCCTCCATGGCTCTGATGTGGCAGGCAAGGGATGGACTGATCAAGAGATCCTCTGCTTTTCCGCGATGGTCAACGATGGTCAACGATATTATCGCAAAATCAAGATTGTCTGCTTATTTGAACACGGAAAGTGCGAACGTTGACGAATATACCCCACGAATCATGACCAGCGAGAATGAGCCGAAGGAGTGATCCTTTGCATCAGCTATGCCAGTCAAAACACGAAGGTGCGAGCTTTCGGGTTGGCAATTGAGCATTTCCCTGCAGCAACTTGCCACCTGCCTTCTTCTCAAGTCTCAAGAACACAGCATTAACAGCCTGAATTCCGGAAACCTTTCGACCAAACACAGCCAAGTATCTTGACTTCTTGATTTCATCCTCCTTTTCCATCCACAGTGTCGATCTTGCAGGCTTGATTGGGGGATCGACACACCTACCAAAGAGTGTCAACCAAGAACGTCAACTTCTGGAGTGCAATCCTCCGCGTTGATTCGCACCTCTCGTATCTAAAGGCTGTTTTCCGAGCACTTCGGACTACACTGCGGGGAAGAAACGGTAGTGCAACAATCCCAGAGTAAAACGCACCATCTTACTCAAGTTATCAATTGCCGGACCATTGACGTTCGGTTCTGACCGAGGACTTCCCCTTCTCCTCGTTCCCAGCTCGTATTCGCTTAGTAAGGGGTGCTGAGACAGTCACCTAAATAAAGGGAAGTGATAATCCATACAAGTGCCGCGAATTACATATCCGGTCCTCTGAAGCCTTGCAAGGTGCATCGGAGTTTTGCTCAAGTGTAGCGAAATGTACGTCACTAGCGTCATGAACTGTGATGTGTCAAGTACTCCCAGCAGTTGGACAACCCTTGGCCGAGGTATGTCAAGGCGTCCATGCAGCGATTTGTAACGCAAGTTAACCTTGATCTCTTGTCAAGATATGGTTTTCGGGCTTGGGAAAAAGTGCGAATTCCGAAAGAGGAGTGCTGGCGCGTGGATGAGAAGACGTTGAAACCCATCAATTAAGTGTTTCCTGTCATCCAAACATATTCGGATGAATGCCAAACCCACATCGTACTCGCGGTTTGAGATCTTCATACCCACCATCTCCTCCCGCGGCGAAGGCAACTATATCTAGTGGAGGCAGGTACGAAAGCATCTTAGCTTGATTACTAGATCAGACTGTCACTCATATCTACGACAGCCGTCCCGCAGAACTTCTTCAACACTAAGTCGTCCGTCAAGCGGTCTTTGGAGACATAATAGACAGCCAGTCTGCTAAATCACGACACTGGAAATATTATGTTGGCAATTATGGAGACAAATGGCCTAGCCAGCATCGCCAGCAAGCTTATCCTAGGTATTTTCGCCGTGGTCGCATGCTCGCTGGCTTCTCGACTATTCAACACCTTGAGGATCAATAGGATCATATCGCGATATCCTCTCGCGAACGAAAAATGGGATGCTGCAGGGCAGAAATACTTCACAGAGAAGGCAGATGCCATTCTCGCAGATGCAGTCGCACAAGCAAGTATACCACAACTTTTCAATTCGGGACTCTCAAATTAACATCATTTGCCTAGAACAAAGGACGTCCATTCCGCTTGAACATTAAAAGCAGAGCTCGTCTGATCATTCCTGTCAAGTACATTGAGGAAATCAAGAATGAAAAGAATCTTGATTTCCATGCGTCTGTTGGGAAGGTATGTCATTGCAAGGCAAAATGGGGGTCGTCAGGCTAATTCAAAACAGGAATTCTTCGCTGGGTATCCTGGATTTGACGCATTCAGCACATCTGTCAATCAGACTATTTTCCAAGACGCAGTGCGCACGCAACTCACTCAAGCATTAGGTATTATACTTGGCATCATCGGATCTGAGATAGTGAAACTAACATCAGCGCAGCTCTCACAGTTGAACCGCTCGGCAAGGAGGCACCCAACACGTTGAACCTTGTGTACGGGTCCGCACCAGGTAAGTCCATTCTAAACATTAATTCAAAGTAATACTAATAGAGAAAAGAATGGAAAGAAACAATATTGACTCCCTCAATTTTGAAATGTGTCGGGCGTCTGACAGCCCTCATATTCCTTGGCGAAAAGTTCATGAACAACGAGGAATGGCAGCGCATTTCCATAATGTATACTGTCGATGCTTTCATGGCTGCCCAGGTGCTCAACTCGTTTCCTGCTCTCGTCCGACCAATCGTTCATTGGTTCCTCCCTCAATGCCGTAAGATCAGAGAAGAAGTCAAGCTCGCCAGGGCGCTTATCACCCCCGAGGTCGACCGCAGGCGGAAGGAGCTGGCTGAGAATGCTGGGAAGCCAAGACGCAAAGTCCTGGATTCAGTCGATTGGTTTACTGCTGCTGCGAAGGGCCAAGAGTTTGATTACGCCAACGCAGAATTGAGTTTGGCTATGGCGAGTATTCACACGACGACCAACACGCTGGGCTTTGCCATTTGTGATTTGCTGGAGAACCAGGAATACATCCCCCTGCTGAGAGAAGAGATCAAGCAAGTCATCGAGGAAGATGGCAAGTGGGAGAAGAGCACGTTGTTCAAGATGAAATTGATGGATAGCGTGCTGAAGGAAAGCATGCGATTGCATCCACACAGTTTGGGTACGTCGCCTAGTTCTTTTGTGACTTATATACTGATGAGAGCAAAGTCAACATGCCGCGCCAAGCAACAGCAGACGTCAAAATCTCTGACGGTATCACCATCCCCAAAGATGCATACATGATGGTGGGTCCAGTTCTCATGACGGACCCAACAATCTACCCGAATGTCGACAAGTTTGACGGTCACCGCTTCCTCAAAATGCGTAATGCACCAGGTGCCGAGAATAAGCACCAATTCGTCACTACCACTCCCGAGTGCACTGTCTTTGGATACGGAAGTCATTCCTGTCCTGGAAGATTCTTTGCCAGTAATGAGTTGAAGTTGCTGCTAGCCCACATGCTGCTGTACTACGATTGGAAATTGCCTGAGGGTCAGACGAAGGTCCAGCATATCATCAACGGGATATCAAGGAGTCCAAATTCGAGGCAGAAGGTTTTGTTCAAGAGCAGGACCCCAGAGATTGTAATTGATTATAGCGAGTAAAGAAAGACATGAAAGTCGTGTGGACCATGGATTCATATGTCGGTTGTTGATTTAGCTTTGTCGAGATTGATATGAGTGCTTTCGTTATGATTTGCGATGTGTAAGAGCAATATTGGCATTTATGTTTGTTCATCCATTAAAGTTCAGATTCCCGTACAATCTAAATCTAGTCTGCATATTGAGACAGTGATGAAGAAAGATGATTCGCCATTCAGCTTACCAACTTCGCGTTGATGATCTAGTCTGAGTCAGTTACAGCTTACCAGCTATCCCTTGCGAAGCTAAGAAGTGCCTGTTTTCGTGATGATACATGGAATATTTACACAACACAAGTCGAGATTATCATGGCTTTGTTTCGAAATCCAGTCTGGCAGCATCCGCCAACTTTGAGTCCGTCAGCACCCGATAGCCTAAGACCGCCATTCCTTTCGCGCATCGGATTGCAGATTCGTGAGCAGCATCTGTTCCCGCGGCCGCGGCAAAAGATGGGTTGTGTCCGGTGACATTATCTGGAGCTGGGATGGCGAAACCCCCATGGAAAGCAGGAACAGCGTAGGATACGTTGCCTGGATCGATCAGTGAACCATCAGCCAACTGGAAACTTAATAACATACCCATGTCTGTCGAAGCTGTTGCTGGAATGTCTTCTTTGAACTTGATTCTCTCGCCTAGATCTGCCATGTCCTCCACATATTGCCTGCAGAGAGCATCGTTTGCTCGAAGATCCATATATGTTGGGGCACTAAGACAATGTAAGAAGTTGAATATCAGTAACAAGTGTAAGACGTACTATATGTAGCTCACAGAACAGCCTGTAGCAAGTGCAGCCGCTTCGAAACAAAGCTTCACCCGTGCCAGCAGCTCGTTCGCCCGCTGAATCGTAGGACTCCGAATGTTGAAGTTCATTCTCGTGAATTCCGTAATGACATTTGGTACAGTTCCACCCTGCTCGATGACACCGTGTATCCTCTCATCCGGTCGAATTTGTTGCCGGAGCATGGATATGTTTGTGTAGGCCGATACCGCGGCATCCAAAGCGTTGAGCCCATTGTAAGGCTCTGCCCCAGCATGTGCGGGCTTCCCCCGGAACTCGATCCGCAGTTTGTGACTTGCAATAAGCTTGAAGCCAGCGAGCCCCGAGTGCCCATCTTTGTATGAATGAGAGGCCATTGGATGTGCCATGATCGCCGCGGAAATTGTGTCCTTGAACGCGCCAGCTTCGAGAAGCTTAACCTTTCCTCCTCCACCTTCCTCTGCGGGTGTTCCTAGTATCCTGACACGGCCTACAATATCTAGTCCCAGCACAGCCTTTGAAAGACCCAGAAATGCAGCAATGGAGGACGTAGCGATCAGATTGTGGCCGCAGGCATGGCCAATGTTTGGAAGAGCATCGTATTCCGCACATATGACAACCAGGCTCCCACCAGCACCACACTCTGCCTCAAAGGATGTCTCTAGCCCATATGCATGCTCCTTGATGGTGTAGTCGTGTTTCTTCAGGAAGTTGGTGAGGGTTTCGTAGGCAATGAACTCTTCGTATCCAATTTCGGGATTGACATGGATATGCCGATTCAGCTCTCGAAGCTCCACACTGCTCTGGTCAATTGCTGTGTATATAGCAGAGCGAACATCTGAGATGCTGTGTTCCTTCTGTACAATCGGATTTCGAACTTCGAGAGACAATTCGTCGGTTCGAGGGGTTGAGAGGGAGGAAATTGTTTGTACGAGCGTCATGATGGCTGCCAAGTTTGAGGAGTTGCTGCCCAGGCTCTGGTAGCAGCAGCATGGCTATATAGGAACATACTACCCATCATTGGAGGTATGCAACATGCCAAAGAAATGATCATCTTCTTCGGGTAGCCTCAATTGTTGACATTAGTTATTGTATGTAACTGGTCGGCAATCTTTCGAGGTCGTAAAGAGCCGACGAAGCTAAACCCAACTAGGAAACTAGGAGGTCAAGAATGTTGACCATACAGCTTCCTCTCCACAATCGAGCTGCATCTGTAAGCTTATCTTCTTCACAAAACTTGCCACCGTGGCTCTCCCGACCAGATTGCCGGCAGAGAGCCGTTGCTGGTCCATCGAATATCAACTGTCGGAAATGGGCACTCGAGAGTGGGATGATTCCCCGCACTGCCCGCAGACATGCATATCAACGGGCAGTCGTTGACTCTCGAAGCCGCCAGCGCGATCACGAAACTGTTCTGATCGATTGAAGATAGTCGGCTAGAGCTCATCAGCCCATTGTACCTACCTTCAGTCTGGCGTCGGCTGCGTAGAAATGCGAAGTCCCACGCTTTCCCTTGCCAGCTCACTCACTCACATTGCCTGCTTGGTGGAGAGCAGGTCTTTTTCAATCTGATACTATGGACCTTGTGAGAAACGCTGTTAGCTCTCCTGATTCGCTAGCTGTCTCACCAGAAGCGTTCCACCTGGGGGGAAACAGGCACGCACCTAGATCTCGGGCTGGCTGCTGGACTTGCCGAGAGAAGAAGGTCAAATGTGACGAAGTACGGCCATCATGTACGCGCTGTGTTCGCCTAGAAAGAGCCTGTGACTATGTCCCGAGGCAAAGAAAGAAATGCGGCCCACGAAAACCGAGAGTTGGAAATCTCAACAGTCCAACTTCGTCGCGGGAGCTGGATACTAGCAGTCGGTATGGTTCAACCACGTCTACGGAACTGCGAGAATCAGACAATGGTTCTCCGATAATGACGAGGCCACGTATACCATCATACTTGTTACCTCCAGCAATTTCTGCTGCTTGCTCTCTGGTGCTGTTGCCGGCTGATCACGAGTCCATTCACCACTTTCGAACTTCCTTTGCTATACGCCAGCATACCAAAAATCCAAAGTATTCTGTACTTTCCATTATCTTTCGTCTTGCGGAGTCGAGCCCTATGGTCATGCACATGGTAGCAGCGATTGCTGGTCAAGAAATCGCCTACCTGGAAAGTGTCAAGAACGATAGAGCCCTTGAGAGCTGTCGTCCAGCTGAACATTATGGAGATGCGATGCGAATGTTATCAGAGACATTCATGGACAGCGAAGCAAGTTCTGACATGGATTCCATCCTAGCTACCCTTTGGCTCATGATGCAGTGGGAACAACGATTTGGAGACGGTCATGGCCTAGGATTGAAGAGCCATCTAAATGGTCTCGCTGCTGTGTTGACAAGCAAGTATCCCGCTCTGTCCAACCTCAACGGGGTGGCGAAAGGACTCTCACTAGACGTCTTGGAGAGCGAGATCCCTCTAAACTCCAACAGAGATATAGGAGAGTATGCACCTCTCTCGACATTTGCTACTCGGATGCTCGTCTGGTTTTCGAGCTTTGATGCGAGTGCTGCAACGTATGGTTTAGGAGGCCAGGTGAATAGTTCTCTTACCCAACTTCTGAGGCATGTCACAGATGAAGACGAGGACAATCCTATTAAAGGCTACTTCAAGGTCCACCAACATTCCAATGCTCTTTTCCGTACAGTATGGGGAGAAGCTTATCCTCAGAGCGAACTGCTAGATGATCTTGAGAACAGAGAAATCTTCTACCTGTTAGGAGAGTGTGGCCAGCTTCGGTACATGGTTGCCGAACTAGCAAAGCGGTTGTATCATGACGTGGCAGACGCCGGGGAGCAAATTTCAGCCGTAGAGAAAGCTATTCGACTGGTCGGCAGGAAACATTCGGAGATCCTGCGAGTGGCGACAAGTCTGTCTTCGGATGAGAGCAACCACAAGAGGCTGATTTCAAATGTTCGCTACATCGTTCCAAATTTTCACGCCACGGTGCTTCATTTTCTCAGAATCACCCGGTTCAACCAAGTCCTCGACGAGCGGCAGAGATTATCACTCCGTGAGATCATGACACTCGCCTTCAAGAGTTTCAAGCACGAAGGTGATACTGCCATGATGCGAATCTCTTGGCCTTTGTTCATGGCAGGTCTCGAGACAGACGATCTACTCCATAGAGAGTGGATCTTGGACCGTTTTCGCAGCCTTGGCCGATTCGGTCTGAATTACAAGCGAGCTTTCCTCTTACTGGAAGCGGTCTTAGAACAGCAGGAGAAGCTAGGCGAGCGTGTCAACATGCTAGACCTCTTGGATTCTGGCTGCTTTGAGAGTTTTGTGGTCTGATCTTCTCCCCAGCACGAAGATCTGGAAATGGAGACATCGACACCGGGGAGCCGACGGGCGCCCGTCGTGTATCAGTGCATCACATCGGCTATTCAACCATCGACCACATCCGAGACTGCCAGTACTGGACTTTCCGAAGGTAAATACCGACCATCGCTATCTACAAAGTGGGGTATGCGACTGATGTGGGGTAATTTTGGCTTCGGCTAGTCTCAAGCTGATTGGGCCGTCACATCTGCAGGAGGGCGGGTCCTTTCCGCTCGGCAATCTTGAGATAAGCGACGAAATATCAATATTCCCATCACCATAACCAAAGCGCCGGACACTATCGCACGTTCAAAGCAGAGGGATGGAAAGGTATAAGACAAGGAGGGCCAATGTCGGTGTCTAACGTCCATTCAAGCACCGAACGATTGCCTCAACAACACCATCCAATAAATTCTCAATCAATATGGAAGAGATGAAGAAGGAAACCATGATCTCTTCTGACAATTCAGATGTTGATGCAACCCTCAAAGAACTCGGAGAAACAGTCCTACTGACTGAGCCACTGTCTCCCGAGGAAGACCGACGGATTCTGCGACGTATTGATATGTAGTAAGTTCCAAAATACACGTTTCCGAACACAAATGTTTACTCAATCCAGCTTGCTCCCTGTCATGGCCATCTCGTACCTCTTTCAATTCTTGGACAAATCAGCCATGGGCTACACATCTATCCTCGGACTTCGGACAGATCTTCATCTTGTCGGCCAAGACTATGCCTGGGCTTCCAGTATATTTTATTTTGGTTATCTGGCATTCAGTTACCCCGCAGCGCTGATCATGAATCGATTCCCTGTGGGGAAGTTCCTTGCGCTCTCAGTGTAAGTTCGCATATCCGTGGTACTGCTCATTAATTCTAATCGATAACAGGACTCTTTGGGCAGCAATTTTGCTCTGCACAGCGGCTACACAGAATGCTGCCGGCCTTCAAGCGACGCGTTTCTTTCTGGGATTCATGGAGGCTGCGGTAGCACCTGGCTTTGGAATTATCACGTCCATGTGGTACAAGAGATCTGAGCAACCTCTGAGGATGGGCGCGTGGTTCATGGGAAATGTCTGCTCAGGCTTGTTCGGGGCATTGCTTGCGTACGCCATAGGTCACATTACTGGAATTGAGCCATGGAGGGTAAATCTCTCTAGCACCTGCAAATATGAATGCACAGATTGACAATGTACAGGCCGTATTTATCATCTTCGGTGCCATCACAATCGTGTGGGCTGTCACGTTGTTCTACACTCTACCCGACACGCCAATGAATGCACGTTTTCTATCGAAGGAAGACCGAATCAAGGCTATCGAGCGAGTCAAAGACAACATGACCGGTATCAAGAATAATCATTGGAAGAAAGATCAAGTCGTTGATGCGCTCACCGATCCCAAAACTTGGTTCATCTTCTTTATCGGGTTGTGCTGTAACATCCCAAATGGAGGCATCACAAGCGTAAGAAGATACCTCCCTATACCCATCACGCTGCTAACACTTCTCAGTTCGGCTCAATCGTTATCAAAGGTCTCGGTTTCTCCACTCTAAACACCCTCCTTGTCCAAATGCTCGCCGTCGTCTTCCAGGCCATCTATGTTCTTAGCGCAACAGGTGGTTCTACTTACCTGACCAACACAAGAACATACTGGATGGCACTGATGATGGTCATCTCGCTTGTCGGAACTGTGATGATCCGTTCGATTGAGCACTCAAATATCTGGGGACGCTTCATGGGATACTGTCTCCTGATCGCCTTCTCTGCCAATTTCCCCATGTCACTCACGATGGTTGCTGCCAACACAGGTGGTTTCACAAAGAAGACTACTGTCAGCGCTATGGTAAGACTACCTCCCTCCATAACCTCGCCTTTCAGCCGGCTAACACGACTAGGTCTTCATCGCCTATACAGTCGGCAACATCATCGGCCCTCAACTGTTCTTCGAGGACGAAGCTCCAGGCTATGACTCCGGTTTCGTGTCCATGCTGGTCTGCTTCTCGGTCGGTGTGTTTTTCTGTTTCGGATTGAGATTCTATCTCATCTGGGAGAATAAAAGGAGAGATGCGATGGGCGAGGCGCCTGTCTTGACCATTGATGGAGTTGAGGTCGAGGGAGCCGCGGCCCTGAACTTGCTGGATAAGACTGATCGGGAATTGTTGCAGTTCAGATATCTGTATTGAAGGAGCAAGAAGAGCGTTGAATGCATATTAGGAGCTTGTATATTGGTGAGACAATATTTTATGTAGCTGTGGTGGTGAGAATGGAATCAAAAACTCGATAGAGAGAGCTTTCTTAACGATATCATTTATCCATGAGTGTATGCTGGAATTTTTCCTTGTCACCGTCAAGTCTCCCAGGCAAAGTTTTTTTTGGTATCACGTGATTTACAGGGACAAATCTTCATGACAATCTATACTGAGTCTTAATAAGAGAGAGCAGAGAGCAGACAAAGCATTAGTTGACGATTAGAAATAGATCACGGTAAGGTCACGTTGATGTTGACCGAAGGACATCAAAAACCCTTAGGGATTCGACTTGATGAAAATTTAGCGGATACCCCTGAAAATTTCTAGGGCATTAATTGATATTTGGCGAGATAGAGGCAAGTAGCAAGTCGCAGGATCAGACCCGACGCGATGAACAATTTTAGTGTCTCCGATAGCCGAAAAGCAATTTAGACATTACGATACGTAGATTTTCAATTTCAATCGTAAGAATCGATAAACAAAACAAGATAAGTGGTACTGCTACTACTCAAAATTGAATTGAAAAATCAGCACATTCAAGGGGGCATCACTGCACATCGTGAAAACCCAATCTTGTTGACCACACCCCCACCTCGCTTAAAAGCAAGGGGCTTGTTTTGATTTCCCAGAAAATGCGGGGTAGTGAGCCCCATGAATGCAGTCGAGGGGTAATTGAGTTGAAAACACTGCACGAAAATTTGGTGCTAGGTTTATCAATGTCATTGGATGCATTTGCAAGTCTAAATCACAATCATCATGTCGTCAGAAAAGTCAAAAAGTCAAAAACGCCAAACATGCAACCTCTTGCCCAAAAGAAATCCCAGAAAACACTGATGGATACGAAAATCCCGGGAACCGACACAGAAGCAAAGTACCCAAACATAGAATGAATCCAAGATCGCAACAAATGACAGACCCAAGGCATAAGCAAATGATACCATCCCGTCGTCAAATCTTCCGGTTGTAGTCCCAAGATTAAAGATAGAACATGATATCGTCGACACTGTTGTTCCAGGGGTTCTTGCGCTGTCCGTTAGTTCCGCGATTCCTTCCCCAAGTACTGATATTCTGAGCACATGCATCTACCGTGATGGGGTTGCCCTGAGGTTGGCGGCGGAAGTATGGTTTCATGTAACATCGCAGTCTGTCGCAAAGAATATCGGCGTACCGCGCGGGTGTGCATACCGAAAGCGACTTAGTGGCACGAGCGCTGAGGAAGCACAGGTTATTTGTCTACCACGCCAGGTCAGATTCTTTTGTTTTCAAGTGGAAGGAGACTGTTCGCTTACCAGCTCTTCCAATTTGTCCATCGTGTAGCAGCTTTCATTCTCGAGCACAATATAGTGTGCAGTACGGGCAGTACCAAGATAACGATCATGACTCTGTAAATAGAAATCACACTTGTAGGGAGAAGTGATGACAGTGTCCACTACAAGTCCCGACTGGAAATTCTTGTTTTATTTCGTAGTTCCGGGCTTAGGTGGAAAGAACCGGACATGGTGACGCTTGCCGACGACCAGGAGGGTGATCTTGGGGGTCCAATCAAGCTTTTTCTTTGTCTTTCCCCAACGGATACAACCACTCCGGATGAGAGGGATCTCTTTCTGCTTGACCATACCAAATTGACTCTCGCTAACGCCATCGCGATAGAACAAGATGTGGGATGGGACGCACCCCTCTTGTTCGTAGTACGCTTCGAGTCTTTCTTTAATCATCGAGTCTAGTCCATCAATGTGCTGTAGTGATATGTTAGCCGATTTCAGTTGTGTAGTAGCTAATGTTACTTACCTCTTGAGTTCCTCTTTGAAGCCTAGCTGACGCGAGATAATGAAAGGCGTTCTTGCCTCTAGTAGCCACCACGCCCCCCATGGATGGACAGACCATATTCTTCCCAGGATGTGTCACGTCTGCACCAACAATCATGGTGTTATCGAGAGCGCCACCCCGTTTCTCGCTATATTGGACCTGATGGGCTGTCCCGGCGAGCTTGAAATTGATCTTGAGGCTGGCGTATGGTTAACTTGTGCTTTTTCGAAATTTGCCCTACCAAGCTTCCTATTTACTTACCTTAGATTGGCCAACATGTTCGGATCCGCATCGCTTGAGTTTTTCTTCTTCTTGTTTATGACCCCCCTGGTAAGACAGATATTGGCTTTCCCTACCGAGCATTCGGCCCACCACTTAATATTGGAGTATGCTGAGATATCTTTGTAATCCAAGACGAATATAAGGAGACTTGTACCAACGTCGAGCCCGCGATACGCATTGATAATGTTTGTCGACGAACTTTGCCCGTCGTTATCCGTAGACCCTCCATCGACAATACCGTATCCGAAGCATTTGTTTTGGTTATCCCAATTGACTTCATAGCCATACGACCGCAATGCTGGTTGAAGCTGATCTGCAAATGTTATAATCTCATTATTGGTGAATTGGCCGAACTTGATGAATCCCAGTTTAAATTTCTTCCTCGGCTCCAGAAACTTGCTGCCTGACAGATTCCAACTTCCTCTGAGACCACTGTCCTTAGTTTTTAACACCTTCGCTTTGTGGTTGCCTTGGAACTTCAGGGTGGGTGCAGGGAGCATTCGCGCATTGACTTTTAGCAGCTGGCTGTCAATGTCGAGACCAAACCCCTGTGGTTGTTAGATGAATACTGCTGTATCTACAATTGTTTACAACTTACAGAAAAGAAAGTAGAGTTCCATTCTGTGTTCGGTGCGAGAGTGACAGAAGCCGTAGTGCCGGGTGGTGGAAAATCATTTGAAGGGCGAGCTAAGCCCAACGGGCCGAATGTCTTGAAAATGATCGCGTTCTTTTTCTCTTTGGGGTCCTTCTGCGCCTGTTTCAACATTACATCGGTGAAGTCACTGGTAATTACCTCCCGAACAGGCTGGTACGGTACGATTATCAATCGATCGGCTGGGTAGAACTTATCATTGCCAGGATTTCCAACCTGAACACAGCAAGCGTTCGCGTCAAAATTCAGACGGCTGGCCCCTGTACCATATGCTTCCTTGAGGTTAGTTTTGTGCGATTAGATTGGAACTAGGTGATACTTACTATCCTTCAGATTTTTCAACATAGATACGGATGTATTGGTACCCTTTTTGGTGAAATTCTTGGCACCCACTTTGCCTTCAAACCCCATGATGACGCGCTGTTTTCTCTCCACCTTTGAGTCAAGTGGATCTCCGTTGAATGTGACTCGATGCCCAATAATCTCCTCTTGTGTTTCGAATTCCGGATCTCCATCCGAGCCCAGACTCCCTCTGACCTTCAGCCAATCTTGCAACTTGACGCTCGGGAAAAAAGTCAAAGTGGTGGGTTTGACATTAAGAAAGAGTCGGTCATCTTCTGGTGCTTTGGCTCCGGATCTCTGTGCTCCGACTGGACCGACTCCGGGTCTGATGGATGAGAAGTATCCTCGAGTAACGACATAAACCGGGGTAGTCTCGCCGGGTTTGTACATAGGAACAGCCGACGAAAATGGATCTGGGTAGAATGTCTTCTTGACAATTCCTCCTCCGAAGAACAATAGGTTATTGATATTCTTCCAGGAAATCATGTTCAGAATTCTGATGTCGTCATCAGAATGATACTGGGCTACGGTTGCAGATACTTGCCGATTGCCCATACCCTTACTGTACTCCATGAGAACGTCCTTGTCAAATATTCCTTCATAGTGAAAGGCCGTGTCCATGATGGCAGGAACCTCGCCCGGTATTGGCGAAAGACGATGTGGAACTTTGAACGACTTGGGCTCGGAAGGCCTTGTATCTGTGTGAGTACCAAATCCAGGATACAGTGTTGCCGTCGAGATAATGTATGTCAAGAAATCCGATCACCCATTGAGCTGTGGTCACTGGCGGGCGCTGAACCGTCAGGAGCTTGAACACCAAAGCTTTTTTCACCTCCTCCTTCTTGACTGGCTTTCCCTTGAGATTGCCAAGCTCGATTCGGTACTTGTGGAACAGAGTCTTGGAAACGAATTTTAGTTTGAAGAAGTTGACCTCCACCTCAATGTCACGGTTGATCGTTTTGTTGGCCTAGAATGGAACTGCGCCATAAGATTCTCTTGCCCAGGCAAGCTTTTGAGCCAGTTCGGGTGTTGGAGCAGGCGCGGTGTAATTGAAAGGAGTGATGGGCAACTCCGTCTCAAGCTGTTCGGTAGGGTCTTGCGAGCCCGTAGCCTGATACGGGTCCACAACAAAGTTGTATCTTCGCTTCGGGTTCTTTTTCATGTATTCGTCGAACTTCGACTTCGTCCATTGTCGTAGGTGACCATCATTTGAAGGATCCTTGATCTCGCACTGCGCCTTATTGTGGTGGCCTTGGCCACAAATGCTGCACATCGTGATATCCTCGCTCTGTTTGCACACGCCCTTCTGCCCGGTCTCATGTTCACCTCCACAACGATCGCATTCTTGTACTGGATGATAAGCCCATTTCTCTCTGCAGCCAAAGAGCTTGTGTTTGTTGGTTTTGCATTTGGAACACCGTGTGCCTTACATCTCGAGAGAAATAGCTAAAGGTCCTCAAGGAACACGAAGAAGACCACAGTTGCGAATATCAGGATAAGCTGATGTAAGAAGGCGTAGAAAGCTGAGGAACCCTCAGTCCTTTATGCATCGATTCGCGCTCATCTATATCCCGCAATTGTCAGAATCATCTCGGCTGACCTATGCCCCAGATTGTACCTCACAAACATCCATTGAAAATCTTCCCGATTTATCACCAGGATACCACATGACGGTAGCACAGTGACTTTATCAAACTCACATTCGTCCCGTGGCCGTGGACAGTCTACAAGAGCTGGAGATGACATGAATACACTGCATCAAATACAAGCTATCGAAGGCACATGTCAGTCACGTGGAAAGCTGGCAAACATTCCTTCGCCAAACAACAACACTTGCACCCAATACGTGATCCTAAGCCGGAGGATTCACGGACTAACGGAGATAAGGACAATGGTGACGGCAAAGTGGAAGTTTAAGGAGAACAGTAGTCATAAGCAGATCTGTAGTTCAATTCATGTAGCAAGTGACTTTGATGAAATTCTCGCCGGAACTTAAACCCGCCGAAGTCCCTCACTCTATTCACCCCGGTCCTCCTCGCCCAAATGCAGAGGTTATGACTGCGCTCGTAAAGTCAGTTCAGCCTCATCAGACTCGGACCCCTTGATCCATGGCGTTGATAGCACTCTGATAAGTTGCCAAAGCGTCAACCCAGCCACTACCGAAGTTCTGCGTCAAGACATCTTGCATATCCTTCGAAGTGATGCTGCTCATGCTTCGAGAACCCATGTGACGTCTGATAACCTCCTGCATATCCCTGATCTTCTTCAGTTGAAGCAGGCCGAGGCGTCCACGCGGGGCAATTCTCGTCCAGCTTGAGGTTCTTTGCCATAGCCCAGTTTGGTGATCCTGGTGGTGGTCGAAGAAGAATTCTGATGCGAGCATCTTGATGTGTCTTCTTAATTTGGTCCTGGTCATTGCGACCGACAAACTTAGCGTTGTTCTCCGGCGTGTCTTTTCCTGTGATGACAAGGTGTCTGATAGGAGTGCTATTCGACATCAGCACTGTCACAATGTAGTAGCAAGACTTTCGACCACTGCGTTCCCAGCCCCATCAAATGTGCTGAAGCAATCGAATGAAGCAACCTACACAAGTCCACCAGAGCCAAGCTTCAGTCCAGTCTCGGCAGCCAAATCCTTTGCCTTGTGGTGGTTCGGCGCAATCATCTGCCAGTACTGGTGAGCTGGAAGCTTACAGATGACCTTATGCTGCTTCCAATCTGCCTTCTGACATTCCTTGGAGCAATAACCCGCGTTCTTGCATCCTCCACAGAGCAAGAATTTGGTAACACCATTGGAGGGGTGGACCGCGGCACTCATTGCATCGAGGGGCTGCTAACTCGATCAATGTTTCGAAGAAACCCAACCAAGTTTACTTCCCCGCCTTGATGCTTTCCTCGTCTCCAACCTTGACGACTCACAGCTCCTTCCGAACTTCGGCAAATTTCAGGCGTTCTTCCAAGGCTTTGGCCAAGGCCTCATCGTCCGTACCCCAGCTCCAGGGAGCATTTGGTTTGACATTGGTAATCCCAGTAGACTCATTCATAAAACTGGTACATGCCCTCAACATCAGCTCTCTCGGAAGCTAATTTATACCAGGATCTGAGCTTTGGAATGGGGGAAGCCACTACCTGGATTAGGGAAATGAAGTAGGTCACCTGAAGGTTCGAATGACACATGATGAATAGCGAATTGCCAGTGAGTGTCGACCAGACCCGAGGAAGTTTAGAGGAATCGTGGAAGGCCGTTGAACGCACGGACGAGCCCCTGAAGATCCATGTTAATGTACCCATTGAATGACAATGCGAGAAGTGAGGGAGGGATTTTGGTGTCTGGAGTGCCCACAGAATATCAAGAGAACTATGGCATGAGACCAGAAGAAGTAGAAGGAGTGTTGAGAGAAGAGGGAAAGAGAAGGAGAAGAGAAGGAGGTGAAGTCGTTTGCACAGAAGCTCGAGTCGATATCTTCCCATTTCAGGTCAGATTTGTGGCTACCCGAGTCAAGTGGGGGCCTTTCTTTTGGCCGAGCAAGACCATTGCTAGAAGCAGAAGTGAAAGGCTTCGAGACAGCAGAGAATGAGTAAATGAGTTTATTCAGCATCATTAACTGACTTTTGAAAGAAATATGTGCAGTAGATGCGTTCCCTTGGTGTCGGGCATGTATGGTCCCCGATCTTTGTAAACCAGCGAGCCCGAGAAACTATCCCCAGAGGTGAAGCCAGAAACAACATGTTGTTGCTTCATTTGCAAATAGACATCATGAAAGAGCTAAAATATGGGTACGTAATACATATTCAGCCAGTAAGTCAGCTCATTCCCTCTAAGCTCCATTGAAGCAAACCTTCCTTTGTACAAAGTTATAAAAGCCTCTTCGCACATTTGCATGATAAACGACCATCTTTCAGCCTGCCTCCTTCCCACATTCGTCGCTCAATATATCAACACGAGTCGAAGGTTCGGTCCCAATATCATGTCTCTGACGCAAACCCCCTTTCAAAGAAAGTTCAATGCTTCAAGTTCGTGATCCATTCCCGCCATCCTCGAAGGACTCGCATCGACATCCTCAGCCAGCTTGGCAGTGTCCTTCGTCTTCGTCTTCACTTGATCCTGCTTTCTCGTCTTCGCGCCAAAATTACTTCTAGCCCACCGATCGATCTTCTTCATCGGATTGGTGCGACGAGCAGGTCTCTTAATCAGGGACTCGAACAGCTCCAAATCATCCCCTGCCAGCTGCTCCCGGGCAGAAGCTAGCGCTGTAGCAAGTCCGATCCAGGCACTCATTTGGCGACTTCTCCGTCTGCGCAAATCGCTATCGGGAACTTGGCTCGCAAAAGTTTCAACAGCAGGATAGTCATCATTCGGAATGTAATTCGGGAGTTCGCTCCAGTCGACGTTCTCGTCCTTGAGGCTACTTTCGAACTTGGTATTCTCTCCAGTCTTGATGCGCTTGCTTACATGAGGGTCTAGTACGTCGTCATATCCAAGATTCGAAGTGTCGGCTTGCCGCTTGTACTGGACTGAAGTGGCTGTTTCGTGTGCTGTGAAAACCTCCCAAGACTCCTTGTAGTGATCATTGTCCATGACTAAGGTGTCGCCGTACTCCATGTTTGGCTCCCAATCACCAGCTCTAGAGTCTCCATCATCGGTACTGATCTCGCCTTCCTCCTCCTCGGAGTAAATGTCTTCATCATCCACGATCGTTGGAGGTAGAACCTCGCCTTCGATTGCTGTTCTATTGATGGATTCGGAGCCAAGGAAGAAATCAGGCACGGAGTTGAGAGGAGTTGATGCGCCATGCATCGGTTTTGCAGTGCTTGCGTGGTCTGTGAAGTCATAATCCATCTCGTACGTCTGCAGTGGGCTGGGATGTGGCTGTTTACTTCGTTTCGTTGTCGTCAATGTTGTTGGTGATTGAGGAAATGTCAGAGAAATCGAAGCTCTGGCTGCTTGAGGTATCGGTTCTTGTCAGAATGCGAACATGATAAACGAGGAAGGCACGACTGGGTGTATTGCAAGTACGGTAAACAAACAGGGCAGGAGCTCCTGCTGGGCTGGTGCGAATTAGCCGAGCCGCTAATTATTTTTATCTCATCCTCTTTGAACTTGGCCAGAGGAGCCCCAAATCCGCTCTGATTTGAGGCTTTCGTCTCAAACCGGCCAGGTCCAGATTATGACTTGCTCATGCTAAGTTCCCATCGGGAAATAGAAATGTAAAACATTTCCCAGTACCGCAACGTGTGGATTTTCCAAGGACAAGGAACACGACGCAGAACCTGCTTCGAGCAGAGCAACCACTAGATGGAAAATAAGGTCTTTAGAACGTATCTCGATAGATTTGCCTTTCGGATTTCTGGTTATCCGCCATAACAACCACCCCTTCGTCTTAACTAGTACACGCACTGCCCACGTATAACAACAACCTCCTACAACATCTTGATATCCTCTTCTTCGCCACTGAGATCTATTTTCTTCATATCATCAGATAATTGATCCTCCAAACCTTGATTACCGAATTCAATCTGCTCGGATCGTACTGGAGGTGTAGCGCTGTCGAAGATACAGGGGTGATGGTGGTTCTTCGACCATCAAAACCGAAAGTGGTGACGGAGAATCCTCAATACTCTCCAGGATATCGCCCATCTCCACATCATGTTCACACTCCCCAGAACTCTGCACCTTCAACTATGGTACCCCAAAGAACAGCCCCTCCTTCATCATGCTCTTCATCGCAACCTCTCTATCTTTACTGGACCTCGTGTACACCACTGCAAATCCGCCGTCCACCGCGTATCGCCTTCTGACATCCTCCCTCTCCTTCTCGGTAAGACTTCCGAAGTCTCTAACGTCAAGTATTAGAGGATGCAAGCCTCTACGACGGTCGATCTGGACAGCGATTTGGTTCTCAACGGGCGTGAGCTTCTGCATCCATGACATTTCTGGGTGTTCGAAACGTAGTAATTGAGACTGAGGCGCAGGTGCAACGCGTTCGTAGCCGGAGACTAGAAAAGAGAATCTGATACTGGTTGTGGTAGTTGACGATAGTGTTGAGAGTGAGGCTGTCGATGGCGGCGGTGGCAGTGATTTTAGCCGTGATCTGACGCAGAGGGTCTCGGTATCCGAGGAGGATATGTCTTCGACATCTGCAATCATACCGGTATCCATTTCTACATCTTGGCAGGATGAAAAATGATCATAGGATGAGGAGATCATGAACTCCCTCAGTGGGGAGCTGCCTTTGGCTCTGCGGTCTCTTAGCCCGCGGATTTGGCTTCTTAGCTGTGGGTGAGCGGTGGATGATGTGAAGATGCCGTCTACATTATCGTAAACTTCTGCTGATTGGGGATGGATATACGTCTTGCGATTTTCAACAAATGATGTCCATCTAAATCAAAGGGGGGGGGGGGGGGGGGTTTCTTACGGAATATGTGTTGCCGGTTGGAGGAGTACTGAAAGGCCCGAAGCGGACCTTTTTCTTGACAACAGACGTTTCGATGTCCAAGTCCATTCCATCGTCAGGGTAGGTTCTTGAACGCGTGAGTTGCAGCATTTCCGGGAATTCCTGGGGCTTGGGAAGTTGTGGTGTTTTCAGTCTTCTGGATATTCTTTGAGCTGGGCTTGATCGGGACTGGATAGCCTTGATATCGAACTGTTGTACCCTTGAGACGATGAGATGTTTACGGAAATGAAGATTGGAAACAGACGAATTATATTGAGAGAAATGTTGTCTCTTGTGCGAGAGAATTCTCATCTGGACTGCTCCAGAATTAGACCACAATAGCAACCGATCAATTTTGATGTTTAGGATTGTGGTCCGCCGATCTGGCAGAATCGCGTATGCAACTACCCACAATGTGATATTTGGACTAGAACGGATAATTATAAGCTGAATAGATTCTGGATTTTATAACAGCCACTGAGTCTCCGTTAGAGAAGTAAGAACATGGATCTAAGTCTAAGCCTTATACTTAGGTACCAGAGTTGAATAATGTTAGCGCCAAGCTTCTAAGCGAACCAGAAAAGGGGTATCGAATGGCCTCGATTTTCGTGATGCTGATGTAGGTGCTACCCAAAAGTTCTATGGCATCTAAAAAGGTATGATGATCCAATAGAACTTAATAATTAGTCGCGCTACCGGCTTTATCCTGTACTTTCTCATCGTCCTGACCCTACAAATATTGCCACTGATAGGAGAAACTTGTCACGTGAGGCCGGCCTCTCGAAAGGAAAAGAGAATGCTCGCCAGTCTCGATATATCGTTGAGTCAAAGGCAATAGGGACTCTATGTAAGTTTATCGACGCTCGGATTGCTTATCAAGCTTTGAAGATTTTCATTTGCAAGAGAAGCTTCTATTCTCTCAACAGCACTTGAGAGAATATGCTCACATAACACTTCTCAATACCGTGATCAGTAGCAGTGTAGCTATGATTGGAGACAACGGAGTAGTCTTATTAATTGTAGATATCATGGATTATTGATACCATCTTTGCAAGCTGTGAGAACCCGGAAGCCAGCACTGCGGAAATGTAATGCGCGCACTGAAAGCCAAAAGAATAAACGTATGAATCTCCACCTCTCGCTGTATCCTTATCTCCAAGCTGAGAACATCTCATTAACCAAATTCAAGAAGAGTAAAGGAAGAACCCTAGAGATCCACGTCCGAGGAAACACTTCCGATATCTACTCCCAAGCCAGATTCGAGAAGTGTGGTCGATTTCTTGAATTTGTAATTAGACTTAATTTGCTCAATTAGCCTTCTTCTGGTATATTCTGAAGGGCCGATTCTCAAAAAACCAGTAGCATCTAGCTCAGTATCCTGCAGCATATCTTTCAAGCCGATGTATCTCACCAGCATACTCATGTTGGAATCACTTCCAGGCCAGATGAGTGCACTGTCGTCATCGCCACGACCTCCGAAGAGACCTTGACATTAGGGAGACATCTCATTAAGACTTCATAGCTTTTTGTTGCAGATTCCGGGCCATATCGAAAAACGTCACGAAGGGCGAAGATGACGCGCTGCACATTCTGGTACTCTTCCAAATGCTTAGCTGTGGTACCAGGGAGAGTATCAAACAGAAAGCTGTAAAGAGCTGCGTGGTTGGGAAAGAACAAGATGTCCTAATAGTAGTCGATGTATACCAGCTTCTTGAGAGAGTTTCAAAAGCGACGCTGTATTTCGCCAGACCTACTTGACGAGACTCTTTGTTGGTGCGAAGGATTGGAGGTGACAGCGTAATAGAATACACGGATGGACCGGTTCAGCCTGGACTATAAAACATTTCCTCGTTGTAAGAGAGTAGGTCTATGATTGTGATGATTCGAGGGCTGGATACAGACTCCCAGACCATTCGCCGAAGTCTAGGCGAAGATTGAGTCAGCCAGATACTTCGCTACATGAGCGCCAATTGGTCTTCGAGAACAGATCCTGGAAATGTTTTGGCAGCTTGACTTACTCGAGCGGCAGCTTGGGAAAGTAAATGAAGGAAAGTCCCACGTCTTGGATGGCTTCATCAAAATTTCTGATAAGGTCTTCTAGGGTGTTTGATTCAGTCTCCGAAAACATGGTCGACATGGTGACTTGAGTCTCTGAATTTTAGGTACTGGAGTCAAACGGCGAATGTTGAACTGACGTCGGCAGCTATCGCACTGATTCAGTGTTCTGGTGTCCAGGGAAGGGGTATGAAGAGCTTTCTGACATCACGAAGTTGCATCGAAGTTTACTCGACGACCTAAGACCTTATGTACCCCAGGGTTCAGAGCATGCGGCGTTCCGTAGCATTCACTGTACTTTGTATCACCTCGAGGGTATCCAAGAGCGCTGCTGGCTCTTCAACATCAAAATCACCCTCCGATTGAATGTGCATCATAATCACTAGATTTTCCTGTAACAGAGCCAATGTCAAGGAGAAAAACCGGGGAATATAACTAAGAGTATGTCCGCCAATCATGTGAATTCCCAAATTGTTGTGAAAACTTGCATCAATATCTGCCTAGGCTGGTAAATCGTAGCCTCCTAGCGCCCATATCTAATGGCATGGGTAGTCTGCAAAAGATCGCGGAATTCTCATTGATCTTCGATTATTGGTATCATCGAACCTTCATCACTACGACCTTGCTCCTATCTTATTCTAGTGCACTTTTGAGTATACTGTGCGAAATTTTGGGAAGGAAAATTGCCGATGTAAATGATATTGGATGCGTTTATGAGAATCCTGGATCAGTGTTAGTCATGTGTAATTATCCGTCTGTACCCTCGTTGGCATACCATGTATTCCACGACCAGCGAGCTGCCGCACCTCATTCAAGGATAAGGTAGTGACTTCAACGTCTTTGCCATTCGAATCTTTTCCATGGCCACACGTAGACTTGCATTGAGCCCAACAGTCCTTCAAAGCTGTCTCGTAAAGCCTTCCAATCTCAAATAGGTCGTAGGGATCACGAGTCAAGACCAGGGAGCTGAGGTTCTTGAAGTGATTAAGGCGACGCGTGTTGATCATTGGATATGTGAATCGCTCAACGCCTAAGATAATTTTTCGGACACACGCTACCTCCGACAATGGTATGTCTTGGCCAAGTATGTCTTCTTCGTGAACCAAGAAGCTCTCAAGGTCCGTGCTTGCCGTTGGGAAGAACAGAGAATCGTGAGCGAAGTCGATGTAAGCTGGCTTGAATAGCTGAGATCCAGAGCTCGGCTTATATGAAGCCAAAGCCACTGCACGAGACTCGCTGCTATGGCTCGACGGTGCTCTCGGTAGACTACCAAAGCTATATGATGACTGCAGATGCCCCAAACGGGTACAATCTTGCGCTCTGCATGCACCCCTGCTATGGAATCATGGACCAACCAAGTACTCGTAGATACGATGATCTTTGGACCAGGATTCGCAGCTGTTTTGGGGTACCGTCTGTAACTCAACTTCGCAACGAGATGCAAGTAGAGGAAGCCGACTTGCCAACACCTCACATGGTATATATCCACGATGATAACGGAAGCTCAGTCAACTTTGGTACAGAAAATTGCTGTGATCGGCGGAGGCTGTTCTGGCATCGCAGCTCTCTGGGCTTTGAAAAACAGCGGTCATGATGTTTACCTGTACGAAGCAGATGACCGGCTCGGCGGGCACACCAATAATGTGCAATGGAAAGCTGGAAAGTATACAGAGAGGGTTAACACGGGTTTTATTGTACTCAACACTGCTGCCACCTATCATGCGTATATGCCGTCAGGGGCTGTTCGGAAGTGTTGTCGCTGGTTTTGAGTATTGGCTTACATATCAGCGTAGCTAATTTCATCAACTTCCTCAATGAGATGAAACTTGAGACAGAACCGACTAGAATGGATCTCTCGGTTCCACGAGACTTTGGAACTTTTGAATGGGCCGGGAAGGATCTGGCATCAGTGTTCTGTCAACGAAAGAACTTGTTTTCAGCACATATATGGAGGATGTTGTTTGATATTGTACGATTTAATCAATTTGCCCTCGACGTCCTGATCGATGCGTATGACCAAGACACCGTTACATGGAGTGAGTCCATCGGCAGGTACTTGGACCGGCATGGCTACTCCGAAGCCTTCAGAGACGGGTATCTGATCCCGATTACTGCTGCTGTATGGAGCACAAGCCCTGAGAGATGTATAGATGAGTTTCCTACGCTGACATTGATTAGATTTTTGTGAGTAGCGACTGCTGCAAGTATTTTCACTGGAATGACAAGCGACCAGATGGAACCATCATCAACTTTCGACTGTGGCTACTAGACTTGATTGGATTACACTGAAGCAAGGATCAAAGTCAAATATTGACGCGGTCATGGAAGACTTCCCATCGGATCATGTGCTTGTCAATAGCCCGGTGCAGTCGGTAAATAACGACGCCAATGGTCGTGTCACTGTGCACGTGGACGACGGACAAACAGACACATTCGACCATGTCATACTAGCTACCCACGGCGATCAGGCCCTATCAATCCTAGGTTCCTCAGGATCAAAGGAAGAAAATGATGTGCTCTCATGCTTCAAGACCTCACGCAATGAGGTGGTATTACACTCTGACATCTCACACATGCCCAAAAGACGTAGTGCTTGGTCAAGCTGGAACTATATGACGCTTTGCTCGGACTCGAAGGAGTAAGTCGACAATGTCTCCCTCACATATAACATGAATATTCTACAACATATCCCAGAAGATAAGCTCGGCCACATTCTAGTCACAATGAACCCTTTTCACCCACCTGACGCCACTCTGACGCCACTCTGACTCAAGGTCGATTTGTCTACCCACACCCTCTATACACTCCTGAGGCCATCCAAGCACAGAAAAGGCTTCGAGAGATCCAGAATAAACGAGGAATAAGCTTCGCTGGGGCATGGACAAATTGTGGCTTTCATGAGGACGGCTTCAGTAGCGGCTTACAGGCTGCGCAAGACCTAGGTGCAAAGCTTCCCTTTGACTTTGCAGATTCCACCCTGAGTAGGGGCAGGAAACCAAAACTTCAATCCGCTGACTACTTGGCTCGGATTCTTATCGTCTTCATTCAAAGTATGGTAATACAACCCGTGGAATTTCTGTTGGGGATCAAGAGGGGCCAGAAAAAAAAATGCTGAAAAGTAGGTGGAAAGGGAACGAGGACTAGTGTATTTGGGATACCAGGTATGAGAAGGTGCATTCCGATAGAGTGATCCGGCTGTAGTGTGAATGGGTACTTTCAAGATGATTTATAGGTGGAATGAGTAGGAAGTTGAACGCAACTCAGTTTAAGTTCATCCATACAAGTCTCTCAACGATGACCGGCCACACTACTGCTTTGCTATAAGGTCAAGTGAACATGCGCACGACAACCACTAGAGGAATGTTTACTCAGTAAGTTCTAGTTGTCGGCAGTCAAAAGTGTTCTATGGATTGTATGTCATTGGCTAACCAAGATAAATGATCTTATTTTTCTTCATCGATGCATTCCAATGATCCCAAGCCTCCTTGATGACTTGCCCAACGGCAACACGATACGCAACATCGCCTTTCCATAGGACTAGCATCACATTAATTACTCTCCAGCTACTAGCTGGCCGATCGGTTGAGTTTCCTTCGCCGTCTGAAGTGCTTGGTATATATTTCCCCGCTACTGCCCCTTTTATAGCAAGTCCTGTTCTCCTCGATGAAATGGCAATGAACTGATGCTTAATCCCCGTCCGAACAAGCCTGTCACATGTCCATATCTTCCCTACCCGATCTCCATTCCTGTCCTCAAGGTAATATGCTTGCAAAGCATCTCTTGGAGTCCGCGTCCGCGTAATCGGTGCGCCGATCCAAAAAGTACGTATAGAGGTGTAAAAGCTCAGTAACGTGCCGCTCAGTCTTAACAATTGCCGAGCATTTCTGGTCAAAGGGTCCGGATCATTCTTTTTCTTGTTGCCAAAGAAACCCAGTCGGCTAGACCATACACAATACGATGTTACAGTCCCATCAGATCGCAGAGTGTGAACTGTCATCTCGGGCTCCTGGCATGCAAGCGCATTGGGCCGCGAATACTCAGTCCATCTGCAGCCTTCACTCAGAGACCAAGCTGCCCATGACCATGTGGGAATACCTATCGTATCGATATCGATTGAATAAGGGCTTCCGTCTCTAGGCTGCCAAAGCAGCGTCTCAGCCAGCCAGTCTCTCGGCAGCCCGCCCGGAAAAGCTCGTCTTGATCCATCCAGGACTTTCAACAGCCCCGAGACTGCTTTAAGTTTATCCTCGCTGAATGTGAATGTGCGTTGAGTGAATTCAGTAATCAACGCTACATAGTTTGGAAGAAAATGAAGCTCCCAGTCTTTTTCAGCGAGTCTCCAGGCGTCAAATGTCAGAGTATCCGTGACTTGGTCGAGCAAGTTCGGCTCCTTAATTCGTGGAGGGACCCATGCGAAGGGGTTCTGACGCCTTTTGATGCTGTACGATAGGGCGCCAGCTTCCATCGCAACATCTTCCGCGCAGATTGAGTTGGCGCAGCGAAAATATACTTGGTAGTCTGTGAATAGTAGTAGCCGCTTTGAAAGCAGCTGGGCCGTGTCAGCAAGTACTTCAGTTCTGGAGAGTCCGAAACAATGGAGAAGCTTGCTAAGAAGGAGAACAGTGAGAAGATATTTCATGATGAGGTCGGGGTAGTCCCGACCTTTTCTTGCAACGTCCACCCTCTAGTATTCCAGAATAGTTCGGTACCTGAATTGAGTTCCTGAAAAGATGGAAGAGCTACAGCAAGCTCAAGTTTCCCAACGATCGCAGTGCGTTGACGATTCCGTCTCACCCGGCTGACTCCTGGTAGTCCCCAATCTGCGTCTACATGGCATTAGCATTGCAATATTCAGCGCTTCAGAGGTCAGATCGTTTCAGGAGAACTTACGCAGACCAGATCCAGCGGCGATTGTCAAAGTCGCATTACTGTATATTTCGTCCATCATACCTATTTGAATCTCTTGGTCCGTCTCGTCGTCTTGCACGATGCAGAGCGAATCAACCCACAGATACCTATACCCAAGAGAGCGAGTGACATCGATGGCATCTCGGATCGTACGTGGTATGTTGTGAGGAAGTTCCACTACTTCTTGTCCATAGTCATCAACACGGACGGCTCTCTTCAAAGTTCGAGGCATCCGCCACCCCGGCGGCTTTTCCTTCTTCAGCGTCTTTTCTCCCCAGACATACGTCAAAGCGACATACTCATCCTCTTCGCCCAGGCCTCTTTTGATGATCAGGCTCTTCACATCTATCACTCTCAGACGACCCTGTAGGAAAAGTCGTGACGTCTGGTCACTGATGCATCTCTTCGAACTCCCAGTGTGATACTTTTCGCACAAATCAAGCCATGTTCGACACAGCTCCAAATTTACGAGCTCCCTGTCCACTATCCTCCCAAAGAACGGTCCTGGACGTACAGGTCGAAGATAAATCTCACAGAAGCCATAGTTCCAAGATAGATAATACTGGTAGCGAGACTCGGTTCTCGTTTCTGAAGCGTGCGAATGGAGATCAAACTCATTGGAATAATCCATTTCTCGTGTTCCATGATACTCGTTATAGCTTTTGCAGCATTTCCAGCTCCTTTTGTTAGATAGTTTGATGACACTTCTGTCGGACGGTCGATAGCTATCTGAGAGAATGGCTGCTTTGACGAGGCTACAGAAGGGACAATTTTTTCGTTTGGAGACCTTCTCCCAGGAGCCTAGTCTGAGCGCGAACAATCTTTTCGTATAGCTGTATTTGCGGAAATTGATGGATCTGCATGTTGAGCAGAGTGAGTGCGACATGTGCGAGGGTATAATGTAGCACGGCTGAGGTGGGGTAGTTCTGCGACTTCAGTGAGGCTTGCAAGATGATTAGAGGGAATGATATCTTGGGCAGTCGACGTCGTAATAGCTGATGTGATGATAGCTAGACTGTGAAGCACCGAAGAATTGACAATGAACAGATAAGCACCGTATGGATATGATGTTGGACAAGATATTATGTTGGTAGTTTTCAGCCGCTCCAGGCTGCCTTGAAGGGCGACGTGATCATGTAAGCTCAGCCATTTCTGGTGCGTGACGCAGAATGGACACATCCTGTATATTCAATCAACGATCCAACCGAGCGGGCTCAGAATAATCGATCAGATGTGAAGTAACGCTACGCTAACAGACCTACACCGAGCAAGTGCACATCGAAAAGTCTAATAAAACCCATGTGGAATGATGATAGAAGGCGGAGACTGGATGCGGATGCGATCAGCATGACCGAAGGCTGAAGTATGAAAATCTGCCTCGTTCTGGGCGACCGGGACAGCCTCACCATGTAGCTACTCGGTGAGCTAAAATGACTAAAGCAGATCAACGATTCCATTAGAGGGTTGATGGAACCCCAAAAAGAAAACATGCTTGTAAACAAGAGTCAATTTTAAAATACTCCAAGGAGGACTGTGACCAAATACAGTATTTTGCTCTGCGCCACCAAGACTCCTCTACCTAGGCACGGCAGGTACCATCACTAGATGCTCTTCTGAACACAAAATGACAAAGACTGAGTAGGAGGGCCATTCTCTGCTAAATACATACGCTGGTCAGCTAAGCCATACTATAATATGTACGCAAAACATCAAAGTTCGAAATCCCCATTTAACTACTCCTTGTTCTCTCTCCTCTGTCCTCCTAGTGCTTCTGTATCTGCGCCACCCTCTCCGCAAGTCCGATGCGCCTTCCTCTGAGCTCGGTAAATAACCTGTTAACATTAAACAAGCGGAGTGAGTATCTCGGAAAGTATGATGGTGGCTTTTCAGGGCTTCGAAGGCTGTACAGGCGCTTGGTGGTTACTGTTTGTATTCGGGGACAGGAGGGGACGGCGTGGAAGGGGGTTAAAAGAGGATGGTTGAATACAGAAGGTAGGAAACAATTTCCTCCACCGATTCGAAAAATAGATAAAAGAACAACCATTTATTCTAATATTGTGGTAGAGAGGTGCCATACTGTGATGCTCAAAGGTTTTTACAAGGTATCTGTACTGCCTTCGCTTCCACTGTTTACATTTGAGCCAAGTCCCCGGGTTCCACGAGACCCCTAAAAACGATAACTTGTAAGGATAGAATGACCCTTGTGTTGTGCCCAATTACTGCGCTGAAATCAGGTGAACTGCGAGAGTGAAGCACAGTCCAATGAAACGGCCTGCAGCCCATTGCTGGGAGCATACAGTGTGCAGCTTATTTTACGTGATCGCCTGTCAGATTTTGCGGGGACAGTGCGCAACGAAAGTCAACCCGACTCTTCTCATCAAAGTCCTTGTCCGACTCGAATCATCAATTGTGAATTGGCAGCACTATCCCTCAACTTTACTCCTTCGATCAATTCAGGACCGAGAGGTTCCGTATGGGTCGCTCACAATGAAGCCGCTGTCCGTGTGAGCATGGATTGGCCCGGAAGCCCTCAATCCGTCGTCCACTTCATTGCGATAACAGTAGGTGGCATTCGGGAACCAACCATCCACTCCTATTCTGGTTACAATCTGCTTGCACTCTCGGTGTTCCCAATCAATCTGAGACATGTACTGACTCCCCGATTATCAAGTATTCAACTTTCTTCATCGGAACCAGGCTGGACTTACTCTACACCATCGCCATCGCTACCTTTCTTCATCGATCCGCACTATACTCGTACTTACTCTTGGCACTTCCTCCGGGGATCTCTATCTCAATGCTCATTGTTAGTGTGTTTATGAGGTTTCTTGTTCTCCCTCTCCAGAAAACACTTACTACCACTTGGCACGGCCTGGACACCCATATTTTATTCCCTGCAGGACAACACACTCGCGTCTCTTCCCGGTGAAATATACGTTCTCCTACTCTTACTTGGCTGTAGGAATTCCGGTGGAATTGACAGCAACGTGAATGAAATGATATGCATCGACGATCGCTTACCTTCGTCGATCTGGACCAACTTTCCCTTCGCAGACTTATTCGCTTGCAGCTGGTTTTCAATCCGAGCTTCCGATTCTTTACAGAGGGGCCAAGGAGAGTTAGGTCCCAGACAGAGGCTGGATTTGTATCTCCAATCCGAGGTACGAGCACTCTCCTTTATCTCAGAATGCTTTTCTGACAGGGTGTAGGAACTCAGTCCAAGAGACTTTCCTCATGCGTATCTAGTCACTGCTCCCAGATTCGCCGGGTCCAGCTTCAATCCAGTCTCATTCTGGTATCTCTACTCGGCCACCCAAACGCCTTCCGCTATGATCCTTGAAGTGAACAATACTTACGACGAAAGACGACTGTATATCGTGTTTCGAGGCACCTCTCCTGAACCTGGAGCCCCAGCTGGGCGAGCGACCATCGAGGGGTACCGAGCGAAACACTTCTATGTATCGCCATTCAACTCCCGGAAAGGTCATTATTCGGTGCTGTCAAGTGATCCTCTGGGACCAGATATGAACGTATTTCGCGGCATCGATGTCAAGATCACGCTTAATTCCTCGAAAGGGCATCCAAAGCTGGTAGCAAGATTGGTCTCTGAAGGGCCTGCAGTTGATCCAACAGCTCTGGGTCTCTCTTCCAAATTAACGTTCTTGACGAAATGGTGTTGGGTCGGCTTTGCAATTGTGCCTAGAATCGTGAAGGAAGCTATCGTTCTGCTCTATCGCTGGAAATTGAATATGGTGGATAAGCTAGAACTATTGATTGGATCAATCGGAAAACGTGCAACCTCAATCGAGTAAACCCTCGAGGAGTGCTTGAGACAATACCTCGAATTCGTTGTGCACAATTCCAGGACGCCTGTCTCGCTAAAGTATTCAGCAAGTGGATTCCCATCCGAAGCTGAGATGATCTTTACTTCTCATCGTAATGCGGATTTGCAGGCCCATGAAATTCTGGAGTTTCGAATACTGACGCTGACATTTTACTCTCGATTTATACAATACAACGACAGCCTAGGTGGGATGAGCTCGCAACTCATGGAGCACAGGACGATATGGATGAACAAGCCGGAGCTTCTACCTGTCATATTTTCTCCTTTAACGCTCACGCGACTTAGACCTCAGTCTGTGAGCTTTTCCAGCTTCTTGTTCTCGACTTTGGTGATGCAACTCCGACGACAACCACCAAAAGCTTCGATTGATTCAGTGCTGGCACAACTGCCTCAACTCTTCCGTCGTCTCACAAGACTGAAGACGCTGATGTGTCCTCGATAGAGGCATACATGATGATGCATCCAGTGAATGGACGAAACATGCGATATAAGTCAACTGTCATTCGACAATCGATAGCTGATCGTTTCTTCATTGGGCGATTCGCCTCGCTGGAACGGGGGATTTTTGCTGCTCGCTTAGGAATTGCTCTGGCATTTGCATCATCCCTGAGCCAAATACAGACCCTGTGGAGTCTGACCTGACGATGAAGGGGTTTCTCCAATGTTTATTCCAGTAAATCGTACGATAAAAGGGCAAAAGTTACCTCGCAGAAGCTCAAAGACTCGCCATCAGCCTGCGTCTTTTAGAGCCGAAACAGCGCCAGCAGTTTAGATGTCACAAACACCAGCCATTACATCTCGGCAGACTACCATCACGTTGCAAGAGAGATCTTCGTGCTCCACTCAATGTCTCTATTAGACACTCAAAAAGTGCTATATCTGGAACATCGCTAGTAAGAAACAGGACTTTGATACTTTTTCAGCGGAGAATCATGGCTATGCTCTCCTTTCTGGGCGTTGATCTGGCAAAGCGTGGGCCGTTCAAATTCACAGGAGTGCTATAATGTTTTCGATTGGTTTTATCTTGAAACGCCGAATCTATCTCCTAGATAGAAGGAACTCCGAAGGCACTCTCACTGCACCGGACCGGCCACAAACTCGTCTAGCTCGCCGATCTTCTTCACATCCCCTGAAAGTCTCTCTTTGACCCTCTCCATTTTCCTCTGCCCAGTCCTCCTATCAACCATCATCATCTTTCCACCATCTCTAACCCTCATTTCATTGTTTTGCCAAACACTCTCCTGATCAACACACTCACCAGCTCTCCTCAATCTCTCTCCTAACACACCCCTCAAGACACCAATGACAGCATCTCTCGCACAGCTCAGATCCCCACCACTGCCCAAACTTGCAAAGACTCCTCTACAAATTCCCTTGGCTAGCGTCTCCACGCCGCGGGCATTGCCCCATCCCTTCGTTGCAACAAACTTCTCCATCAGCGCCGTCACTTCAGCATTTGCGCTTCGACCCTCGTCCAGGAATCCCAGGCCGATGCCCGCCTGCTTTACCTTAATCTTCAGAATCTCCACACAAGTCTCGGGCGACAAGTGCTCGAAACTAATCTCCTCCGGAAAGCGACTCGCCAAACCAGGATTCATGCCCAGTAGCGCATTCATCTCATCCTCGTACCCCGCAAGAACAACAACAACTTTCCCTTTGAACTTCTCCTTTGTCATGAGATCAACAAGCTCACTCACAACTTCGCTTGCATAACTACATTTCCTCACATCAGCAAGTCGATATGCCTCATCAATAAACAGAACTCTTCCCAGAGCCTTTTCAAACACTTTAGCTGTTTTGGGTCCGGAATGCCCAATGTATTTGCCAATTAAATCGCTTGCCGAGCATTCCACGACTGTGTGCTCAGCGAGTAAACCCATGTCATAATACAATCTTGCGACCTTCCTCGCTGTAGTGGTCTTCCCTGTTCCAGGCGGGCCTTTGAACACGAAGTTCGTGGGAATATATTCTCTCGGGTCGAGGTCTCGGCTTTTCATGGTGAGTGCTACGCGTTGGTATGTTTCGAGCTTGTGGATGACGGACTCACAACCTACGACATCAGCGAAAAGTCTGCGGAGGTTGGAAGGAGCAGACTTATGTCGATCGAAAGAGGGGTCGAAGTCTTGAGGGAGGAAGACCCATTCTTTGGGACGATCGGCAACTGGCAAAATTGACACCCGTGATTGGTAGTTTGTTTTTGCTTTCGAGATGAGGTTTTCTACTTCTCCTCCGTTCCCGTAATTCGCTCTCTGGCTAGCTTTCTTCAGGACATCCATCGCCACCCGTATGGCTTCATCTGTTGTTTCAAGGACATCATCGGCCAGTTTCGAGCGCAAGATGCTTTCCAGCTCTTGTGTCGTGAAATTCTGGAAGCGGAAGGCGCCGGCGAGTGGAAAGCGGCGAGCGAGACCTGGGTTGGAATTCTGTAGCATTTCTTCCATGGCAGTGTCGTAACCGAGTAGGAGAACGCAGCGATCTTCACCTGGCGTGAATTGGATCTCGCCGACGAGTGTGTCCATGATGCCTTGTCTGTAAGAATCACTTTCGTTACCAGTGCCATCTGAGCCGCCGCTGTACATCATGTATGCTCCATCGATACTGAGGACATTGCCGATCTCTGCGTTCAGCGCAGCCTTGGTATTTGCTTCAGAATCTCTAATGTATTGGCCAATCAAATCGCTCGGGTTTCGCAGTAGTACTTCTCCCTTACTCAATATTCCAATCTCAGCAAGGAGCTGTCCATAAAGCTTGGCAACGAGTGTTTTGCCTGTGCCTGGCGGCCCAAGGAAGAGGCGGTCGAGAGAAACTTTCAAGAGAGGTTTCTCTTCCATCTCGCGCTGGTAATTGGCTTTGACGAGTTCCAAAAGGCTAAGAATAGAGTCCTCGACCTTTTCTAGGCCGGTGAGCTTCTGCAGTTGAGTCCATGCAGGACTGTTGAGTACTGCATTTGATGGATCTGGGCCGAGAATATCTTCTTTGGTGAACTTGTAGTCTTCTGGGTCGACATCAATTACGGCATTCTGGATTTCATCGCTGTTCACTTCTTGTTGTTCCTTTGCGAGTCCGGTGTTATCATCCTCGTCGGCCATGGCTTGCCCGGAATCTTGGAGTTCTGCTAGAGTATCAACATCTTTGATGACAGTATCAGATTCTGAAGCGACAGAGACAACGTTTAGAGCCGCAATAGAATTGTCGAAGCCTCCTTCCGTCTCTGATGAGGTGATCCCATCACCAGTTTCGCTGCCTTCGTCCTCTGCGGCAGAGGTACCCTCAGGGACCATTTTCGGATCTACCTTCTGCTCACCCCCCAAAGTACCACTATCAGTTTCATTTGATGTTGATGGGCTGTCAATGTCCTGGGCTGGCTTTGATGCTTGAGGCTTCTTCTCTCTCTCGACGGCCCGTCTGATGACTTGCCTCTCCCAGACTCTGCCCACCAACGCCTCCACAGCTCTTGCATTTCCAAATCTATCCATCCCACGTCCCCTGCCCACCCTCCTCGTCGCAACCCTGACGAATAACCCGTCTTCACCACCTTCAACACTCATTTTCCCATCCCACTTTTTCTTGACCAGTCTGCCAAAAATGCCAATCAATTCCTCGTCCTTGAAGTCGTGGAAATTGATCAGATACGGGAACATAGTGGCAGTACTATGACTACCGTGTCCGATAATCTTTTGCATACCTTTCTCGGTGCCGGCAAGGATGAATGCGATTTTTTTTAGATTGGACAGGAATGGTTTGGAGAAGGTAGTCGAGGACTTTGACGCCGCTGCTGTGACCGCAGGAAAGCAAGAAGTGTGCATCGTCGATGAACAGGACACCGCCACTGTGTTCCAAGTTTTCGATGTATTTCTTGATGCGGCTTATGCCACCATCTGCGAGATATATGCCTGTCGTTGACTTGACAGTGGATGTGTCGATGAGACCGGTAGCATGTAGATAGGCTGCATAGTGATGGGCGAACGTGGTCTTGCCCGTCCCCGAACCGCCCATCAGGATCGTCCCTAAACCCTCACACTTCATATCCACTCCTTGCATCTGGGATGTTTTAACCTTTGCCTCCAACTTTCTAATGTGCTCCTTCGCGCCATTCCAACCCACCATCTCCATGATTTCTGTACTCTCTTTGTCTTTCTGTTCTCGCAACTCTTTTTTCATTTCCGCTGCTCGGCGAGCTGTGATCGCTTCATAGTCTGGCTCCGCTTCTTCTTCCGTCTCTTCTTCAGCACCGTCGTCCTCATTTTGATCATCATTCTCGTCCTCACTCTGTTCAGCGCTGGTCACTTGCTTCTTTTTTCTTCTTATTGTATACTTTGCTATCTCTTAAGAAGATGTCGAGATCAGACGTCTCGGAAGGGATATATCTCGGGCAGTACACATCAAGTGAGTGAAGCACCCCTTCCGGGCAGACACATTTCAGTCGATAACATATCTCAAGATTGCTGTGGCCGAGGACCTCGAGCCGCTTCTTGGTAATCGAGGTTCCAAATACTATTCGTCGACGCTGGACGCTGAATTTGAAATTTCATTTCCCAAGCGATTTGTTCGATGAAGAAGCGCGGGATGCAGGCGGGCACAGTTTCGTACTTGATTTCGAGGAACGATCGAATGCTTCTGAACAATGCCGCAATATCGAACCAGGAGGGTGACGAGGCGTGTACATCGAGTCCGTAGCTCGATGTTCTAGTCAGAGAAGACGACATCGGTTCGAAAACTGTGAGATAGACGTCCGGTATCTGTTCTCCTGGTGCGGGATGCAAAATTTGGCAGACTTCTTGCACATTTGATTCATTGACCATCTCAGCATTCTTCTCTGCCACTCGATCCTGCAACACGTCCTGCTTGAAATCTGGCGAATAGCCTGGCGGTGGTGTAGTATTCACCGTCCTCGACACGCTCAGGCTTTCTGGTAATACTTCATGTCGTTCCTTCTTCTGTGAACAACTTGGGTTCGACCTGAACAGTACCTTGTTCAATAACCCCAGACTACGGATGACCTGCTGCGTACGTCGCGCAGTACTATCCGCTTCTGTCGGCGAAATTGATGATGTCTGTAAAATGTTGTCCAAGGATGAAATAGCTTGAAGGAGAATATGCTGGGAGAGCTCTTGTTCGGTGGTGGAGTAGCCAGAAATGTGATCTAGCATATTGAAACCTTTTCTCAAGACCAAATATTGCTCGTTGAGCAGAATAACGATAGAAATGCGGCGATTCGCACGACGGCCAGTATATCGAAGTCAAAATGGCAGAAAAGGTCGAAATTCAGACAGAAACGACAGATGTAAAGAAACTCACGGGACCATCCACTACTTATTCGACCGGGAAGCCCCATACTAAGCCAAAATTACAATGGTTGCTGTACACAGTGAGGCTGAAATAGGCACAGCATGCAATTGACCCACTTTCCCTCAAGGACTCACCGATTGACCACTTGGCGCCGGCACGAATCGCATTTGCAACCTAAAACTTCCCATAATCATTGAAGCCGACTCGCTCTAGCATTTCCGAACCATGAATTTACATGTGATACCGCATAGGCACGGTAACAAGAAGTGCAAGGCTCGCAGCTGGCAGCCTGTGGCTGGGGTTTTTGCTCATAGTGTGGCCTACGCTAGCAGGTGATTTTGGCCCCCAAGAGTCATCGTACAACAAGAACGGTACTTGAGCAGATGCGACAGGTGGAAAGAACTTCAGGGGTGGTGAGTGATGAGCTGGGGTTGTTAGGCGTCGGTAGTGGTTGGAGTCTGAAGGTTGGAAAACACTGAAGGTCTGGGTTCAACAGGAGGAGTGTTGACTTAGTCATCACAATTCCAACTATCTGACATCTACCCAGCCCATGTTGTCCTTATGTTTCGAGCCATATCCCTTAATATTATACCGCCGATGAGGGTATCAGATCTTTTGAAGCGCGTCTTCCGATTAGTCTTAGATTCTACAAGTTCTAAAGATCTGTGAAAGTAGCAATTGTATCGTCAACAGTGCTAGACAATTCAAATCGGGAGGGCGACGATACACTGTGAGGACACTTCACAGAGAGTAGATTTATGGCCACCAGAAATGGTGCATCGAAAGCGTCTCTCGGATCCTTTGATGGACGTTAAAGCAATCGCATTTATGGTATCGCAGAACATCTACTATACATCTCACAAGGTCAGCCTAGCCTCCGCACTCTGAAGGGCTACTTGACGGGCACATCCAAACACTGGCAATCCTCAACTTTCCCACCCTTTCCCATCCCACTCAGCAAGCTCGGGCATCTAGCTGCTACTGCAGCATTAGTGCCGCACTGCATTACCAGTCCCCAGACTCGTTCCATCGCAAAGCCAAAGTACGGATTACTCGGACTATCTTCATCCGCGCCCGCGCCTGCTATATCCTGAGAAGAAGTGTCGTGACTCCATCCTTCTTTGCTTGTGATTGTAGTGAGAAGTCCGCCAAATACCTTCCTACTTATTCCACGGATGCGGCGGGCGCTGGCCACAAATTGACCTTTGTAGGAGAGGAGGATCTGTTCTTCCGCTTCGCAAGCATGAGAGTAGATCTTCTCATAAAGAGCTGGGATAACCCCCCATTTGTCTTCCCAGCCCCATCTGTCGCTGCAATTGTTGCATGTGCAAGTTACACCCGTGAAGCCCAGACTCAGCATTCCGGTTTCCTTGACTAGGTAAGAATTTATTCTTGGAATCAATTCTCTCATGTTGTGCGCATGTGCTTGAATGAACATCGTTTGTTCTGCGAGCTCGTCCCATTTGTTGACAATATGTGAGAGATATGTTCCACCCTCTCGCCCAAGGTTGTCTAAACGCTCGACCTGGTCTGCACCTGTGGCTTCTTTGAGCTGGTATAAATCTTGTTTGGGATCTTTTGTGTAGATTATGACGCGCGGTTGGAGGGTCGCGAGCAGAGTCGTGCGTCTGAGTGATTCGAGCATAGATCTGACGGAGACTGGGTCTTCCTTGTACATGGATACAACGATTTCAAACCGGGTCGGAGGTACGAATGCGGTGTCGAAAGATGTCGGTAGACTCGGCGCCAGCGAGGTGATTGCAGAATAGGCAAAGGAGGAGATTATTGAGCTGAAAAGGATGAGAAGGGCGAACAAAGTGCACGCAGTCAAAACTCCGCTGGGTTTCGATGGTTCTCTCCTCTCTTTCCCAAGCGATTTGTTGATCCATTGTTGAATTCCGTCCACAAATGACAAAACCAAGTGTTGTGCTTGCTCTGCTCCGAGCAAACAGATAGATGCGACGAGATAGGCTGCAATTTGAAACAGGGAGATGAATGAAGCCGGATCAGAGATTATTATCGCCAGAAGAAGCAGGAGACTTGCCGCGAAAGGCGCGAGAAAGTCTGCACCATGGACTGGTATGTAGGAAAACTGTAGTGCTGTGTCCTCGAAGGATATCGGGGAGTATGCCAGAAGGGAAGTCCCAGAGAACGCAGCTGCAACGATGGAGACAAGGTTGATAATCATGAGTACGACAGTGCTAATCCCAAGAAAACTTGCGGATCTGATGCTCTCAATATAGTATCCCGTAATGCCACTGAAGAGAAGGCCAAAGGTTAGAGTCATGATAACGAAACCATGATATGCTTTCAGCCTTGCCTGTACCGCAATATCTGTCCCAGCTCTTTCTGATCCTACTATGAATAAACCACGAGCCGCTCCTATCAAGAGCATCCCTCCCACACCAAATACCAGTCCTGGAACCATGAGACGATATTCATTGTAGAGAACAATGCTTGATGCTGCTGTGGAGACGACAGCTTCCAACGGGATGTATGTTTGCGATCGAGATTTGGAACAGCAGACGAAGAGGACGAGGGATTCAATGGTGTAGATGACAGGCTGTATCATTTAGTATCGATGGAGCAAGTGGATTTGTATCACCTACAAACAGCATAACCAGGACTGCCAGACTAGGCATATGCAGTATTCCTTCCAGTAACATGGGAAATGAAGCCGCAGCCGCCAACGACGCTGGGATCATAGGACCCCAGTAGCTGTTCAACAGAAAGTCGTCACCATCTGGTTGTCTCAGCCCCCGCGCGCTTCTTTTTGAACTTTGTATATAATTCGCGTCTGACTTTATTCGAAGAAGGACAATGTAAATGATAAGAATCGTGCCGAAGGATCGAAAGGCGATCGTGAGAGCTGTTTCGTGTCAGCCATTTGGGTAGGAGGGGTAGTTGATCAATTGACGTACGGTAATCTGGTAGTTGTTAGTGAAGGCTTCTTAGAAAGCTGGTGGACTTACGGTATCCATGTATTACCATCAGTCGCTTTGTAGTATATACCGCTGTCGCAGAGCAGAAAGACCAGCATCTAACAGACATAAAGGATCAGTACACCACAGGAAGTTTTCCAGGAGGGGCTGCCTCACGCAGCTCTCATGTAATTATAGCCCGCTTGCGTGAAATCCAGGCCATGCTCCTCGTCCCTCTCGTCAAATGCCAGAAATGGAGCATTGCTGTCACTGGTTTCGGTATTAAAGGTCGTCAAGGGCGCAGCCACTGGCTCTCGAGGAGTTGTCGAGAGCATCATTCATGGCTGTGGTGGAGATCGAGATTGTTGGGAAAGGAAATGCGTTGACGTTTGTAGTATTTCTTGTGTCGTGTCAGAGAGGCTGAATGTTGTCGCGTCTTGATGCGCTGCAGCCTTGGCTTGGCTCAGCCTTGCAACTTGAATCCTTGTCCAGTTCAGGGGTTGAGTCGCTGGGGGATTACCCTAGCGAGGAGTAAACAAGACTGGGAAGGATTTGAAACACGAGAAATTCACGCAGTTTCGAGGGCTGCTTTTCGGAAATTCCTAGTTTCGAGGAGTCAAGTAATATTGTGGGCTTGAGGTGAATGTGTTTTCTCCCCATCGTCTTCTTCAACTGACTTGGTTCATGGGGCAGATCTGAACTTGGTATGTCAAGGATCACATACAGTCTCTTGACTGACTTTCAATATCGTAACTTACTGAAGGCGTCTGAGCCAGGCTGACGAAGACTCATCAATACTGTGCGGGTGGGTCACCCAAATTATAAGATTTATGAGAAGGGGCGACCTCCGATCCTTGATTTCCTTCATACTTCATGATCGCCATCAGGTTCTCTTTTCCCTTGGAATATTGCCACATTTCGATTTCTCGGAACCCCATCGCATCATATAGTGGTCTTCCTTGAGTCGTTGCATACAGTACTGCCGGTATCTGCTCCCGCTCTACTATATCCAAACCCCACTGAACCAGTTTCCTCCCAACCCCTTTCCTCTGGGCGTCTGGGGCTACTGCAAGTTGAGGTAGAAATAGGCAGTCATCAAATTCGGGTTCCTCTTTTCGATAAGGCTCATCTTCAAATGCTATGTACGAGACTGAATGCCGTAGTGAAGTTGCTGGATTACGAAAGGCGAAAAAGACCTGCGCTATTATGCCGCGAGCGAAAGATTATCGAACCTCTGGCCAAATCAGCACCTGGCAACTGACGGCACTGGCTTTTCAAACCTTTCCAGTTCCAATTAGTTCTTCCCTCTGACTTGCTTTCTGGATTCTTATCGTCTCCAGTCCGCCGCCAACACGCAAATCCAACGATTTTCCAGCCCTCACTTCCATCTTTCCCTTCAGCAACCATCATCGAAAACCCCTCATCGTCCATCTCGCATCCAAGGGTGAATGAGTAGTAACTTTGATAAGCCTCTGGATGTTCTTTCCGGCGTGGACATAAGAACGTATCAATATCACAGTCAACATACGCGGCTGCGGCAGTGGCAGCTAGCGTTGGAAGATCTGAAGCTCGTGCTGGCCGAATTCGCATCGCGCGTCACACCTCAGAAGCGTTGTTCGCAAAGACGTTTCAGCACCAAATGGGTTTTTTTAACGGACCATATATGCAATCGTTTATTACTCAGGTTAATCTGCCGAGGCCCGGTATGAATCACTCGGTGGATTTTATTATATTTAAGTATATTTTACGTGAGCTTGCTTGTTCGCCTTGGCGTACATTTGTTGAGGTGGCAATTCTGTCATGATGAGAGCTGCAGACCCGGTTGGCCGTGTACTTCCAATTGCGAAGAGGAGTATTATTGGTTGCTTTGCAAATACTCGCAATTCTCTTGACCGGTTTTCCTTCGAAAATTCCAAATGCGACGAAGACATCTTTGCGGAGCTTGATCATAGCCTCATTTATTTCCTCCTCAGGTCCTTCACTCTCGATTGTGCAGCTGTCAATAAGCAGATCGCAGAACTGGTCGTATTTGGCCGATAAAATTTCTTGGTGGGATCTGGTGGCCAGGCTATCTCTCGAGGTAATAGTACGGTGATCGATGATGCCAGGTGCATTTAGGAGATTTTTTGTGAGAGCCCAGTAGAGGAAGATTGTGAAGTTCTTGGGCTTGCAGCTGCGCAGAAATAAGCGCGTGGTCTCCCTATATACGGTAATTCCGTTGTGTTTCTTGGGTTTATTGGTGCAGATTGTGCTGAATAGTTTAGATTTTGAAGAAACCAGAGCTTTGTTGGTGAGAAATTCTGTCCTCTCCGGCCAACAATGACCTTCAGGGTAGGAAACAAAGCTGCTTCGGATATAAAAGAGTCAGCGGTACTGCCATAGGCTGACTATGTTTTGTATTGGGCTTACGTTGACATTTCCACCTTCTTCCTCTTCTTCGTCAACTAGATCGCGAACGTAGAAGAGGCACTGCACGACCAACGCAAAGCGACAAGGAAACCCAATACCTGCCCAGGACCTTTCGTTATCGGGTGCGTAAAAGGAGACTTTCGTAAGAAGTACCCAATAGGTTTTTCTCTCTCTTCGAGTAGCCTTGGCACAATTTGGAAGTTGAAATCACTGCTAGCAATTGTTGGAAGTGCTATTGCGAGCCAGATCTCAGGCGAAAGGAGTGATTGCAAAGCCCCGAACTCGCTCAAGGGGAAGGCGCCGGCTAAAAATTAGGTAAATCAATCGTGTCATAAACTGTGTGAGCGTAGGATCGATTCACCGTAACTGATGAAACAAGTGCTGTTGTCTTGGAAAGCTGGCAGCCGAGTCTCGCTTGAGCACACTAGCGCTATCGATGTCAACAAGCTTCGAATTTTTATTTTACCACCCGTTCTAAGCAACGCCATCTTCTTTCACATTGAAGCAAGCAAGTCCCTTTTCAAATTCGAAGCTTCGAAATATGTTTTTCGTCGTCAATACCGCTGTTGCTCGCTGCTAAGTCACGAGGATATCCTCGCACGTCCCTGCCACAGAGGAGCTGTTAGCTATTGAGGAGCTCACCTTCCACCCGTTTTGTCGAATGCCGTCCAATATCCGACTTTAGGTTTGGGTCATAACTATTCGCTTCTGCCGCGCATCTTGATGGTCGACCACGTTTCAGCTCTCACGAAGACCCCATGGAGCGCACGAATTACGACAGCCAAGCTACCTACGATAGTTGGTCTGACGACTTCGGGGGGTTCTATTCTTACTAGTGTCACGAACACAGAATAATTGAGAGCTTGACTCGCGATACGTTTGTTCCTGCCATATTCCCCGTTGATCGAAAAGCGCGCTACGAGACCCTCAAGGTTTACACGCTCTATTTCCATGCCCAACTCGACAAGCAAATCTACTTCCATTCCGCAAACACGTACTTCAATATTAAGCCTAGATGACAGGTTTTCTCGCCAAGTCAGAGAAAATGGAGGATACAAGACGCAACAAGACGTTGATGGCGCCTCGAATAATGCTCAACAGAGAATACTGCTCGAATGAAGCATACACTGCTGCCGCCAAATTGGGTGGGCTTCCAGTCAGTCTAAACCATCCGACAACCAGGAGTACCGAGCGAAGGCTTGGCTAACATGTGGTTCCAAACATGGCTTGATGGCAAGCCTGTCCTGGGAAGGGGTGCTAAGACCTGTTCCATCAACCTGAGAGTGGCTGACTATGGTTCGTTGGGTAAGATTGGGGCTTGGGCGGATTTCGATCTTGAGGGCTGGGTCGGCGTGGGAGCTACATGCTGAAGAGCCTTTTCAAGCGACCTTGATGGTGATGTGGAATACTTCAGCCATAGTTTCAGTGCGATCGAAGCTCAATTATAGGCTTTGGCTGTTGCTTTGTCTATCTTGAGCCGTTTCGGTGCCCAGCAGCGAGGTTTACCTTCCAAATTTTCTCTCGAAAATGGCTACCATGGCACGCCTCGGAATTGATCATGCCTGGACCTTGAGCATCGGACTTTTACCAATACGATTCAGGAGGGTGTGTTGATAACAATGCAAGCATAAATCCACGAAACTGTCTTTTATTGCTTTAGTACCCTGATTTGCGTCTCTTTTGCCTTTTGAGATGGAGGTAAGAGGTTCGGGGCACAGCGTACGGATCATACTACAATACGACCTTAAAGCGAGCTTTACAGCGTGGTATGAATTTCAAACTTTCTTCTTGCGTCTGATAGTGACAGTGCCCGACATGTCTCATTTATCATCACGTCCAATATGCTGCCGCGCATTTATGACACGGGCTCGTGGTAGTGTACGACCTTGACCAACAGAAGTCCAGTTTTGTTCGATGGTTAATTCATCATCAGATATTGCACTCACATGGCTAGCCTTACACCCCCTTTCTTGGTAATTACAAGCGTGCATCACGGCAGAATCTTCAAGTGATGTTGGCTGCTCTTGAGCACGTGATTAGCCAAAGGGTGGTTACTAATACCCTTGGAGTTTAGCCCGAACCAAAGGTACATAATAACTCTTTTAAAATCTGCAGCTATTCTCTCCAACTTTTTTCCTACATCTATCTACAAGTTGCTTACTGCTGCTTACATTACCACGAATCATAAACTATATCTTGCGAACATCTAGGCACAACTCCACATCCCTGCAAGTCAAATGACCCTACCCAGCTTGTGAACTTGGAAAGCGCAAGCATTCCAGAAGTAGCACAGTGATCGTTTACATCTACGCATCACAGCTTCTGGTTGCAACACCACCTCTCGAGCTATGCAATATTGATATGCTACTAAGTTTTACCAGTCTCCAACACACCACCACTATGGCTTCTCCATCGACTGAGGATGATCATCATCATGTTTCCAGTAGCGTTATGTCGGAGTACAGGGAGCTCACCTTCGACTCTTTCATGCAGCTGCCGTGGATGTTCGCATACTGATTTGGGAAGCTATCCTCCGTGCCCCACGCGTCATAACAGTATCGCGGATAACAAGAATGGTACAAGTCAAAGGCACACCCTACAATTTCAGAGATCCTTGCGCATCGGTAGTTCCCGTCGATGCATATCCTCCGACGGTCCTCCATGTCTGTAGGGAGTCCCGGTATCTTGCTTAGAAAGTCTACCAGTACGCTTTCCACGGTCGACTTCGAAGGCCCATCTACTTCAACTTCGCCTCGATTACCTACACTTCGAGAACGAACACGCTATGCCGGTCTTCGAATACCCTCGGGACCTTCATAAATTCGGAAATGTCGATAAGAAGGAGACTCGCCAGAAGATCCAACGTGTCATAGTGGGAAAGCCTGCTTTCGACCGCTACGAGTCCTACGAATGCTCCGATTCATATGCCAAATGTATTAAGTCGAGCATCGGCAGGTACCAAGCTTTGAACATCGTGATCTTTCAGACACTATCCAAGGATTTCGATGACTACTACAGTGTTATGTGGTGTCTCTCTGGAATATTGAAACCCACCATCAAGAAATGGGGCAAGTTTTCTCCACGAACCATCGTTCCGGTGTCGTCTGAGACATTGGGTGCGATTGAGAGCGCGGAAATGTTTGTCGAGTCTCTCGCGTGGTGTGTCTGCTTACTGATATTGAACAGGACTTCGAGAGGGCTGTCCATGAGGAATTCGTACCAGAGGACTTGGTAAGCATTAAAGAGCAGAGCGCTTTGTTGAATAGATACCTTACAGGGGAGCTTCATGAACATTCCGATCATGATTCCGACGATTCTGCCGGAGGTGCATCTTCCGACGTGGGACTTTCCGACAACGAAGAATCTTCCAACGAGGGCAGATCACCGGACGACATATGAAAGGAACGATCTTTGCGTCAATATTAGCACGCATGCGAAGCAGATGAACACCACAGAACATGGCACCACGAAGCAAAGAAACTACGAGCGACTTCAACAACGATATCGGCACATGATACATGGAGTCGCTGAAATAATCAAAAGTTGAAATGGAAGTCAAGAGCTCTCCTTGAGCCTAGTCACCCTCCACCTTCGGACCGAAGAACAGGAAAAATGTTGAACAAGAATATGAGAACATGAGACAAGGGAAGCGGTGCCGAAGATTCTATAGACGGAACATGAACACTACATACGACATTAGTAGAGTACTCAATTGCAATCCAGGACTCGAATACTCAACACCTGGATATCCTATCATGGCCATATGGACTCGTCACCTCGAATCTACACAGCCTCGCAAGTTGAATAGCAGCATCTGTCGGCGCAATGTACAATATCTACCACAGCAGGTACCCTTACATTAGCAAGTCCAAAAATTGGCGGGAAAACAAGACAGGATAATATCAATCATTTGTCAATCATTGTCTGACAGAAACATCGGTACTCCTATTGACATATATGTCCTCGTCACCTTTCGCTTAGATCAGAGCATTAACATCGGCAGCAGTTGTACTGTGCACGAGCTCGTACTCCGTCCCCACAGGATCCGTTAACATCATTGCATTATTCCTGCCTTCTTGTTCCAGCGCCAATTGCGCAGCATTGGCATCGACAGCAGTTTGAGCATCCATGGCGCTCTCTCCACCTTCGTATGCACCGGCCTCATACCCTCCACCCCCGCCACTTCCAAAAGCGCCCGCATCCCCCCCCCCCAAAACCCCCCCCCCCCCACCATCAAAAGCCGCTTCATCGCCCCCACCAAAATCCCCACCAGCGAAGTCCCCGCCCCCAGCATCCTCAAACAAACTCGAGTCACTGACAGCATCGACGCCAAGGGCGAGTGCTCCTACAGCTACGATACCGACTGCGGCTCTGGTACCCCATTTCATGAGACCGGGTTGTGAGACGCTGAAGCGCTTGCTTTTGTCGACGGCGGTCTTGCTGTAGCTGGTGAGTTTCTTGCCCATGCTTCCCATGCTGCCCACAATTCCACTGGAAGATTTGTGCGGTGGTGGGACGTGAAGAGTGTGGGCGGGCGAGGACGATTGAGGTACGCCCTGGGCTTGGTGTTGAGTTTGATACTGAGGCTGTTGGAACTGGCCTGATTGCTGGTACTGCGACTGATTTGGAGCTTGGTAGGGGACTTGAGGTTGTCCTAGATATTGCTGCTGCTGTGGTTGTCCGAAGTTAGGCCCAGGAGTCTGAGACCCACCTTGAGGCTGGCCTGCATGTTGCTGTTGCTGTAGTGGTTGGGCAAAAGTATTGCCCGGAGCCTGGTAACCACCTTGTGGCTGCTGATGAGATGGAATTTGAGGCTGAATTTGGCCATAAGACTGAGAATGGGCCACAGGTATACGTTGAGGAATAGCATTACTCTGTGTTCGGACTCGCTGAGGAGGTGGTCCGTAGAAGGAGTTGGCATGTGCAACTTGCTGGGCATACGGATTCTTCACAGGTACCGGAGATTGGCCATGTCCTGACTGGGAAGCAACATTCTCTTGCTGGAGAACGACCGGCTCTGGTGCAGAGGAGTATCGATGCAACGCAGGGGCACTGGGCGGAGGCTGGGTCTGGGGTGGCTGCTGGTAGGAACCGTGGGCTGCAATTGGAGCAGTCGGATAGTGATGAAGCGGCAGTGGTGTTAGGTCGGTGGCGGCAGATTGCAGATGGTAAGCTGTCTGGTCCGTGGAAGCGCCATGCTGGACTGCTGGCGCCGGAGAATGGCATTCCTGTTGAGGTGGGGGAGAGGTAGTCGTTTGGGTAGATGTGACTGTTGCTAGGGGCGGTGCAGTTTGGCTCTGAACTGGGGAAGGATACTGCTGATCAACACATGGCGATGTTTGTCTCAAAGCCTCGGATCTTTGGTTCTCGTGTTGACGAACTGGTGTGGGAGGTGGCGGAAACGAATATTGAGCAGTAGCAGGACTTTGACTTGGACTCTGACTCTGCTGTTGAATTGGGGAAGTATCTTGCTGGTAGGGACTACTATGGGGTCCCTGTTGAATGCTTCTGGGTGTACGAGGTGGAGCATATTGTTGGAAGGGTTGGGCTTGCTGAATACCCGAAGGTAGTTGTTTCTGTTGTTCCACTGGCTGGTAAGCACCAGGAACTGGAGCCGAAGCATATTGTTGTGTCGTCGGAGGTGCTATGGGGGCGAAACTGCTCTGTTGCTGTGCAGAATAGGTCACAGCTGATGGAGAAGTCGTGTACTGCTGCGAGTACTTTGCATTTGGTACATTGGCTGGGAAATTCCCCGGAGGAGCAAAAGTCTGACTTGCTACCTGTTGCGACTGATACTGGTACTGGGCTATATTTCTAGGCGGAGGTGGAGGCGGCACAGGTCGAAGTACTGGCTGAGGAGCAGGTAATGGAGAGCTGTTGACATTGGGCTGCGCATTCTGGTATACAATACCACTTTTAGTAGGGAATGTCTGATCTGGAGTTTGGGCCGCTGGAAACGACTGATGTTGTACAGCAGTGGGTGGTGGAGGAAAGTAAGTGGTATTTGATGGCTGGGATGAGAAGTTGTGAGCATTTGGTTGATTGACCATAGGAGATATCGGAACATCGTGGGTGCTCAAAGGAGATTGGGCAGTCTGAGCTTCTTGAGATGCTTGAGACGATTGACTTTGAGCAGATAATCCTGTTGGGGCATCTGTGCCAGCGTGGCTCAGCTCCAAAGAGAGCGAAGCGAATTTTCTACTGAAGTCAAGTTGCTGATACTGGCTTTGAACCGCATGAGATTGCTGTGGCACTTCGTACTGAACAGGAGTTGGCGCAGGACTCAATGGCTTCGCCATCTGAGGAGCCTGATACTGTCCCGGAACCGTTGAAGGTGGGAAATAGCTATCTGTGGCTTGCGGTAATGGCACCCGAACACTCCCAGTATTGGCCTGGACCTTTCGTGCGGCAGCTGCAGGAGAAGCTTGGTTGGAACGAATAGATTGGGTCCCGACAGCCTTCCTCTGGATCTTCTGGAGAGGGGCTGATGATGGCGTTAAGACTGGCGGTTCTTCTGGCTTTATCTGGTCCGATTGTGGAGGAGGCTTGCTGACTGTTGGGAGGTACCATCTCCTCTCGCCCGTACTTGTATTTATATAGTACCTGGATGATGATAGTAAGCCTCGCTTCTGTATTCTGTGAGACTTATTGGATGTTTGTCTGATACTTACAATTGTTGGTGCTCCAAACTCCACTGCGAATTCCAACCTGGCATAGAGCTTGGATTTCCCGGCGGTGGATCATTCGGGATGACATTCCCGTGCTGGTCCATGTTGTCAAAAGTGGGAATACTCCGTGTAAACGAGCTCAATCCTTGACATCTGTTGATAGAAGTTCTCCCAATAAAAGCCCCCAAAAATGTTGAAGCTCTATAGCTTTGATGAAGTCGTATAAAGGATTCAGATTTAAAATATCTCAAGAATAAATTTACTCGGAAAATTGAAAGCCACAAAAATAGAAAATGGACTCACCCATTCCCCAGCCCCGGCCGCCATCCACGGGTTGAAGCGAGGGCTGAAATGCTTGGACTTGCCAAGTATTGAAAGCTCCCAAAAGAGATGCTTGCTGCATCAAGCACCACCAACCATTCTGGACTCCTTCTCACTTGACAACACTCAGTCCTCCCCAAAGCAGTGTGCATCCTAGTTGGCAGCACAATGGCCAGCAAATTGAGCAGGAGTCTCCTCCGTCTGTGGTCGCGGCATAATTTCCCCTCCTCTTCTCGCTGCACCTCCATCTCCACCCCGCGAAGCTACCACTCCTACGACCATCCCCCTCCCCCAGGACCCTTTAACCCAATCGAGATATCCATCCTCTCAGCCTCGCTCCCACACATTCCTTCACACGGCTTCACGCACACGACGCTCGCGCTCGGCGCCAAAGACGCCGGCTACATCGATGCTTCGACGAACCTCTTCCCTAAAGGCGCATTCAGTCTGGTACATTACCATTTAGTGACGCAGAGGCTGGGACTGGCAGACAAGACGCATGTATGTGAGGTAGAGGAGGGGCAGAGGCTGATGGGCGTGGGGAGGAAAGTCAAGGCGTTGACGTGGGAGAGGTTGATGGCGAATAGAGAGGTCATACATAGGTGGCAGGAGGTATGTCTTTAGCTTCGAGAAGGCAATGTTGTCTCTGGGAAGACCAAACGGATTGACAAGAAGTCCAGGCATTAGCACTCATAGCCCAACCCAGCAACCTCCCGACCGCCATCTCCGAGCTCTCCTCCCTAGCAGACGAGATTTGGTTCCTCGCAGGCGACAAATCAGTCGATTCGAGCTGGTATACAAAGAGAGCTTCACTATCGACAATATATGCTGCTACGGATCTATTCATGACGAGGGATAAGAGTCCGGACTTTGCGGAGACGAGAGAGTTCTTGGAAAGGAGGTTTGGAGATGCAGAGGTTGTAGGGAAAGCTACGGGGAGTGTAGCGCAGTGGGTCGGATTTACGGCGCAGGCTGGACTGAATGTGCTGAGGAGTAAGGGTGTAAGAGTATGAGAGGATTCCTGGAAGACTGGACTGTAGAATATGTATCATCACATCTAACGTTGTACAATATGGCTTTTGGAAAAGGTAGCCGCCCATTCCATTCTGCACAGCACCTAGCCTATGCCCGAACGCCGAAAGGTGAACCCGAAAGACCCCCCTCCCCTAATTCTTCCTCAGTGTAGTTATACACAATATATACAAAAGTCACCGCCTTCGATCATCCCAGCATTTCATCTATCCTTTTCTGCTTCTCACGTGGATCGACCAACCTGTATGGCGTCAGCTTTTTGGCTCCTGAATTTGAAATGGTTTTGAGATTAGAATGGACTTACTTGATCATGTTCACATCATCATCGGCATCCATTCCAGCACCTAAAGCTTTTGGAGTGATAAGAATGAATTGCCGGCCGACTGACTTGCGGGCAGCCGATATCTGTTTGACGTTAGTACGTAGGCGTGCCTGATTGGACTAGAAGTACTCACAATCATCCTCGTGCTGACATCTCTATTCACATCATCCATGAAGACATCGAACTCGTCCAGGCATCTAAGAGGTGCACCCATGGCTTCCCACAGGGATAAGAGGAGACAGATTGAGGAGAATGATTTCTCGCCACCAGAGAGTGTTTTGGTTTGCCGTCCCTTGGCGCTCTTATTGGTGTCGTCCGGCTGGACCACAACGTCAAGTAATTTGTTGGCATGATCGATGACAAGCGTTCCGCGGAAAGCTCGCTCACTAAGCAAGTAACTAAAGTTGATTCGAGAGCGTGCAGAAATCCACTTCTGAAACGCTCTATATTGTTCGAGACGAAGCATGAATGACTGCTTCAGGAGCTGCAAAAGCTCTTCAAGCTCCTTTCGATTAGAGACCGCAGCTGAGAAGACGGTTCTGGCATCAATGGCTGCTTGCTGGATCTCTTCATCGGTTCCACCTTGCCTTCTCCTAGCTTCATCAAGCTGCTTTTTCTTCGTTTCATAGATTCGACTCAGGCTTGTCTCAGTATCACCAGGTTCGAGTGAAACTCGCGGACATATCTTTAAAGCAGCTTCGGTGTATTCAACAACTACGCTATTTTGTGTAGCACGGGTTCGCTCTGCCTCCTCTTTGGTGTCTTGGTAGAATCCGAATTCCTCTATGGCGCGGTTTTTCTGTGTCAAGGCGAGCTTACGAGCTTGCTCATGATTCCTGACCTTGTTCTGAATCTTCTGCATCTTGGTGTCGAATTCTGCGAGACGCTCCTTCACGGCATCAAGCGTTCGTTTCCTTTCCGTGGCAGCAGCGTTGAGATTGCTTTTCTCCAATGCCGAATCACCATAGTTCTTCTCCTGTAATCGCAGTCCTTCTTCCGCAGGTTCCAAGTCCCGCCTAAGACCGTCAAGCTTGCCGTCATCCCCTTGCAAATTGTCTATCTCAACTTGAAGGCTGTCCACTTTCTGTGCTGCTCTCTGACTGGCGACCTTGAGCTGATTATTGGCTCTCTTGTTCTGCTGAATGGCGTCTCTGCATTTGTTGACCTCGCCTTTTCGCCGCTCATAGACTTGGGTGCGGGCTTTCAGTTCCGCATCCAGGGATTTGATCGTTTCCTTCTGAAAGTCGATCTGACTGTCGGTGTCCGTTTGCATGCGGGCTCTTCCTCTCGGAGGATAGACCGGGCTCATATCTCTACCGCCACCGCCGACTAGAGCAACGCGGAGACCCCAATCCGGTTTGGTGTCGTGTATAGCAAAGCAGTTCTTGACGTTTATTGGTCTTGCGCCTTCGTACATGATTCTAATAGCGTCATTCCGGTTGGCTACCAGTATCGTCTGTTCGATAGCATGGCCAATGATTAGCTGCCGCTTGACTGCCTCATTGTTGATGTTAAGGACTCGTAGAATGGTGTCATACTAGAAAGATAGTTTTAGCACGACTAGTCTAGAGAAAGAACCCATAACAGCGCGGGGCACATTTCCTGTGGTGAATACTGCGGGTGTATCAGGAAGCACGTACCTGGGGATCGGGCTCATGATCTGAGGTATCAAGGGATTGGGACTTGCCGATAGAGACCGGACAATACAACATATTATGCCGCCTCTAATGCCCATGTCAGTCTTCTTCTGAGGTTAGGTAGTGATGCAAGGCTCATGAGAATTGGAATAGGCGAGATTTATTATAGCCGCTCGGGGCTTGACTTACCAGATGATCTTTCAGTCTCAAGGAGTCTGCTTTAGTAGCGACAATGAATCCGTTCAAAGCATTGCCTAGCGTCGACTCGATTATGTTGCTCCACTTGGGCTGTAGTAGTTGCATGTGCAAGCCTAGAGGGCCGACAGGCTTTTCCCGAAAATTGCGGTCTGCTTGGAGTGCTCTCAACAAGGAGGGCATGCTCTTGTCAAACCCTGCCATGCGGTCGCCACGATTTGAGCTCAAAGAAGTAAGCCGAGCCTTCGCGCTGTTCAACTCCTCGGTCTTGGCCCGTAGAGGCGATTCTAGCTTCGCCATATCAATCTGTGCTGTCTTGAGGTTTTCTTCGAGCCGAGATTTGTCTTCTTCGTTCTGTGAGAGGTTTGCCCTGGCATCTTCGGCTGCCTGTTGAGCGACAGCAAGCTCTTCGATTTTCTTATCCTGAGCTCCACCATGAGCTGCGTGCAAACGCGCCTGTTCAGCTTTGATTTCTGCCTTGATACCCTTGACCATGTCCTGTGCTTCCTTGAGAGCGGCCGTGACACTCTTCTGCTGAGCGTGAAATCTCGCAACCTCCTTGGAAGCCTCCTCGTGAGCCCGGCGAGCAGCATCCTCCTCTTCCAGGACTGGGCCCCGCTCTTCTTCGAGACGTGTCTCAACCTCTTTGGCACGCTGTATGGCCTCGTCGATCCCATCAAGCGCCGCTTCCTTGGCTTCAGCATTCTTCTGAGCATCAACAATCTGCTGCTGGGCATCGGCAACCTTTTGCTCGAGGTGTGCAAGAATTTTCTCTTCATCAGCGACTTGTACCCAAGCGAGCTTCTTCCGGAGTCGTTTCAGCTCGATCTTGACGCCGTCGTACTTGCGCACTGTTTCCGCTCTTTGAATAGCAGCATCAGTGGATTTCTTCAACGCCTTCAAGTCTCCTTTCGAATCGTGTAGCCTGGTCTCGATCTGATCACATGTGTCTGAAATGATCTTGTAATCTCTGTCCAGGGCTTCGAGCTGAACACCCTCCACAAAAAACTTGTATTTCATGGCCGGGGTCGAAGCAGTGATGAAGGACTTTGCAGCATCTTGTGTGAGTACGTTCATCGGGTTGTCGACCTGCAGTTGGTAGTATTCCACAATATCTTCGACATCCCCCTTCTTTGTCGAGATGAGCTTATTAAACTCGGTCTTGAGCTTGAAGCTGCTGCTCCCTGACCGCGAGAAATGACGCTCGATAATGATCTTCTTTCCATAAAGATCCGGTTGATATGCATCGATCCCTTCATTCTTCAACTCGATAATCAAAGAGGCCTGTTCTCTACCACTCTTGATGAGCGCCTTTAGACTTGCTCCACGGTTGGTTGCGGCTGTCTTGCCTCCCAAACATAATGTAATAGCTGTCAGGACGGCACTCTTTCCACTACCATTCATACCGACGACAAAATTTATGAGGGGTCCTAGTGGGACGACAAGATTGTCGTGACACATGAAGTTCCTGCAAGTGATTTTCTGGATAATCGCATTGTCGGCAGCGCGATTGTCGCCCGTCAACGTGCCCATCCTTTTGGCTAAGAATCTCTTGCGTTCCTTCGCATCATCCGCCTTGGTATTATTGAGATGCATGAAGCCATTGTCCCTTTGAGTTTCGTACTGTGTGCTGGCAGGAACGGCTGGCGCATCGTCGGCATCAGGTATTTCGTCATCGGAATCGTCGTCACTCGAGGCTGGAGAAGGGCTCCTACTTGAGGCATCCCGGGCTTTCGATTCATTTGATAAACGTGCTTTCTTATTGCTCTGGGCAATATGTGAGTATGTGTGAATGGTTTTCTGAGGGTCAAACCTACGCCTTCATGTCGCAGTGCGGAACTGGCACTTTCCACTGCGATGACCTCCTCGTCATCCTCTATCCTAGCCCTCTTCTGCGGTGCCATACTGAAGCCTGAGGACTGAAGTCCAGTATTCGACGTCTTCGATAACAGGCCGTGTTGAGGCTCAGCGGACTGAATAACTGGTTCAGCTTTGTTGTGTGGTGCAGTTGTTCTTGGTTGCCTGTGCTACACGCTCCTGGCCGAAAGACGCGACAAAGCACGCTAGTAATTTAAGGTTTGGGTACAACAACGCGCTTGAGTGCTCTCGGATGTGAAGTCAAACGTGAATTTTCGAAGTAAACAAATTCTAATATTTTCCCCCGGGTTTGAAAATGCTTGTAACTACTCATTCATTCACTGGATCAAAACTTGGCTAGCTTCATGCCTTGGTGGCTCGAAATGTATGCTGATTGAACGAAACATACTTTGCGTCCTGATAATGCCGATGATCTGTGCCTTGGTACCGAACGCCAGAGCGGAAGCGAAGCTGCCTAAGATGCTCTGGAACCTTGAGGGGCTCGCGAATACTTGTCTCAGACTTCTTTCTGGACATCAATCTTCAATTGACGTCAACTTTTGATGCAGGCTACAAACACTTGTCCTACTGAGTGTGAGTACTCTCGGATACATCTTACAACACTACTGATAGAGTCAGGCCACAATCATCATAATCACCTCATGATACACGCCACCTATCAATGTCTACGAAATGTTAAGTTCTTCATTGCTATTTTTTCGTTCCCTTTCCCAGTAAGCAGCAAGTGCTCAAGCGAGCGAAGGGCATTTGACGTATCCAAACCGCCATGTCCGATCAGCTTTTGTCACACTAAGACTGGTCCTTCAAACGACCTTTCATTTGGTAGTCTCTTCAGCCGCTTTCAAAGCGATCGCGAACCTCGACGTCAGATCCTCCGCGTCCTCCAAGCCAACACTAATACGAATCAAGTCGCCAGGAACGCCAAATTGTGCTGCCCAGTCAAGCTCCAGGAAGTGTGCAAGAATAACATAGGGGGACACCAGCGTGAAGTTGGTTCCCAAACTTGGCCCTTTCGCAGTCTCGAGACGGTCATAGAAAGCTATCGCTTGCTCCATCTTCTTGAATGTAAAGGAAAGAAGCCCACCATATCCACCGTTAGGGGTACGGCATGCATCGTAGAACTGCCGTGAAGGATTGTATTTGGGGTAATACACATCCTGGACCAGGGGGTGTGCTCGTAGGATATCGCAAATCAGATCAGCATTTTCGTTGATTCTCTCGATTCTGGACACGAAATGACGGCTGTTACGCTCCAAAAAGATTGCATCTTCAGCCCAGCAGTTGTCCTCGTATTCAACTTCAGCAACCTTTTTCAACGATTGGTAGTATCGACCTCGAGGGTTCAGTATGGTGCTCCCTCCCATAACATTACATTCTCCTGAGAATATCTTGGTCAGACTGCTAACCACTACGTCTGCGTAAGGAAGCACGTGGACATTGATGAAGTTGCCAATAGTTTCGTCCACAACTACACCGAAATCATATTTATCGGCCAGTTTTCGGATTCGTTGAAGATCAGGACACTTTAACATTGGATTTCCTGGAAACTCGCAAAAGAGTGCAAGGAATCGCTCTCCTGACTCTAAACGAGATTCGAGGTCGTCAAGGTCTTCTGACTCTCCATTTCCATAGAATACGCAGCCTGGGCCAAACTTTTCCAAGATCTTGAGTGTGTCGACGTAAGGAAAGCCAAAGGAAATGCTCTTCATAGGTCCTCTCGCTTCCAGCATCATACGGTGAGCATTAAAAATGGAGTTCATTCCACATGGATAGAGATAGACATCGCTCTCTGAAATGTCAGCTACTCCACGTCTATTGGAGCCCATATCTGGACCAGGCGTTGCGGACAGGTCGACCTCTCCCATCAGTGAACCTGCAATACGACGTCGGATGGCGGACTTGGCGTTGTCGACGAAAGACACATCAAGATTACGACCGAAGCGCTCTTCCAGGAATTGTGAGCTCTCGCGATTCTCAGCGGATCCATTGAGACTAGAATCGTTGCGTGTCTTAACAACGTCTGATCCATTTTGGTGTGCTTTGGGTGGCGTCTTGTCAACAGATCCTTTCTGGTACCGTCTTGGCCCTTTCTGGAAACCATTCGAAAGTGGTTGAAGAACAGACTTCTCCACCAGGATTCCTTCCTGGAAAAGTCCGTGGCAGAACTCTGCACGACGACTCTGGACTCCATCACCCGAGTGCTGCCAGTACTGTTTCGCAAGGGGAAAGAGATCTTTGGGATATATGACAGCAGAAATAGCTGGTGAAATCTTCTTGAGCATCTCCGAGTCTGTCCGACTTACGTCCAGCACAAGATCAACCACGTGGATCTTGTCGGTAGAAATCGATGGGTCTCTCGAATGCATAAAGTCCACACATCTCCTAGCAGTCCTAGTGGATGGGAAAAGCATTGCCTGTTCGCCGGGAGTGCCAACCTTCTTAACAATATCCTCAGCAAAAGCAGCAATAAGCTTATGGATGAAAAATCTGAGTAACGAGGTACAAATCAGTGACTGTGGCAAAAGTGTTTCGAAGAATTGGAAATCAATACCGTGGATAGCCTGTGACCATCTTACTTAAGACCCTTTCCTGGCCTTCTTCATATCCAATATTGTCGCTCCATTTTGGCAGAGAAACACTTGTCGCCTGTATTGAGAATCAGATACTGAGTCACATGTACTGATGAAATTGATGCCAGTGGGGGATGAACTGAGAGGCATTAACTTACATGAGGTGTCAGCGCCGGGACTGATTCCCCTAATTCAATGACCGACATATTGTAGCAAAGGTATATGTAAAGACGGCGTCAAATTGACCCCGCAATGTAGTGCTTTTTATCAGATGCATGAAGTTTGTTTTGTCTCGAGAAAACAGCACTTCGTTGGTCAATCCGTTACCGGTGATAGACACACCCCGCACAGTCATAATTGACAACACCCCGACCACAGATAAGCAAGGTTGGTTATCTTAGCGTACAAGGGTAGGAAAAAAGTGCCTCGCTTTGAACATCGACGATTTGTACATTTTGAGAAATTCTACCAACTTTCTGTCCATAATCTCAATGGCACCACTTTCCACAAAACGACGGAAGCTGGAAAATGGACGGTCGGTTTCGCCTGCCGAGAGCGAAAGCTCACAAATTGAGCAGACACCCAACCATGACTCCCAGGTGAAAACACAAGCACAAACCCCGGCTCAATCGCGACCAAAACGAACAGCGGACGATGACGAAGCTGCCATATATGCTGGTGGATTGTACAAGACAAACCTGTTTAAGTTACAAGTGGACGAGTTGCTAGCTGAAGTCCAGCCAAACTATGAGAAGCGACTGAAAGGCGTGGACGACCTATTGCGCCAATTGAAGGGCTTAATCGAAAGTATTGGGGATCGTGATGCTGTCTCCGTGAGTATATCCTCGAACTCCTTGAGTGTCTGCAGTCGCTGACTACCAAGCAGATCCCAGAAGCTTCCAAGGCTTTGTTGAAATCGCACAGAATCACAATACCGTTTCCAGATCCCAAACCCGACAAGAACGCTGCATATAAATTGTCCTACGAAAAGCCATCCAATGTGAATGTCGTCGGAAGCTATGCTTCAAAAACAATGGTCAAGTCGGATGATGTTTTGTCTGTCGATATGGTTGTAGTGATGCCTGTTTCGATATTTCAAGAGAAGGACTACCTTAATTATCGATACTTCTACAAGAGAGCATACTATCTCGCATGCATAGCTGCCGGTCTTCACGATTCTACGAAGAATGATCTTATGCTCTCGTTTGAGTACCTGAATGGGAATACTCTGCATCCCATTCTGGTTGCCAAAGCTTTCTCAGGTAGGACCGAAACATGCAATAACTGGCGGTTACTAACCTGTAGTAGGAGACAAGTCAAGTACAGATGCAAAGTATCAGGTCCGCATTATTCCTGCAGCCCCATCATCTTTCTTCAATAAGTCCAAACTGCAACCCAGCAAAAATGCTGTTCGATCAAAAGATACCCCGGAGACCGAAACCTCTACCCAGTCACCTACGCCATTTTACAATGCATCTCTCATTTCCGATTGCAGCTTTGAGCCATACCTGAAGTGTCTGCACTCGGCTGCCAAAATTGCTTCTGGCTTCAAGGATTCTTGTATTCTCGGCAGGATCTGGCTGCGACAGCGCGGTTTTGACGGAGATGTTTCGAAAGGAGGATTTGGCCATTTTGAATGGGCAGCTGTTACAGCTCTGCTCTTGAAAGGAGGTGGGCCAAAGGGTCACAGCGCTCTTTCTCCGGGCTACAGCAGTTATCAAATGTTCAAAGCTGTTCTCCAATTCATCGCCTCCAGCGATCTAGCAGCAAAGCCAGTCATCTTCGAGGCGAAGGATTTGACCTTTCCGAAGTCGAACAGCCCGACGTTATTTGATGGTGCAAGAAACCTCAACACACTCTACAAGATGACTCCATGGTCCTATCAGCTGTTGCGCCATGAAGCTCAAACATCTCTCACGATGCTCAATGATTCAACTTTCGATCAGTTCGAGTCAACTTTCATCATCAAAACCTCTCAGACTCTACAAAGATATGACTCCACGATTAGATTGGCGTACTCTTCCCGAACTGCGAACAGTTCCTCTTGCGACCATGTCTCAAGCTACAGACAGTTCAGCGGCAAGGTCTACGATGTTCTCCGAGAAGGTCTAATGGACCGTATTCGACTTCTCGACATTCAGGAGCAAGAGTTGTCATCTTGGCCAATCAAGTCAGCTGGTCCTCCCGAGCAAGGTCGTTCAATGCAAGTCTCGGTGGTGTTTGATCCAGCAAGTATCGATCGCTTGGTTGATCACGGTCCAGCAGCTGAGGAGAAGAAAAAAGCTGCCAAATTTCAGAAGTTCTGGGGCGAGAAGGCAGAATTGCGACGCTTCAAGGATGGCAGCATTCTAGAGAGTCTGATCTGGCCTGCTGGTTCGGCTCATACAATTTTTCGAGAAATTGTCACCTACCTGATAAATCGACATCTCGGTCAAGATTCAAGTGCGAGTCTTGAGTTCATCGGGGAAGGTTTTGACAAGATCCTTCCTGCCTCCAGTTCAAGCATGAAACATTTCGATAGCCTCAGGGAAGCATATAGAATTTTCGAAAAGAAGATCAGAGATTTTGAGGAACTTCCTCTACAGCTGAAGCAGCTCTCCGCCATTGGTCCACAGCTGAGATACTCTTCAATTGACCCGCCGGTGTTCAGCTCTAGCCAGCCCATGAAAGTTCCAGCCGATGTATTGATACAGTTCGAAGGATCTGGAAGATGGCCAGATGATGTTGTTGCAATTCAACGAACCAAAATTGCATTTCTCCTCAAGATTGGAAGTTTGCTACAAGCTGAGAGGGGCATCACTACTCGAATTGGATTGGAAAATGAGGATCTTCCACTGCAAAATTGCGCCTTTCTCGATGTCATTTATGACTCTGGGGTAGTGTTCCGTCTCCGGATTCATAATGACCGAGAACAGACTCTTCTCGAACGGCAAGTCAAAGACAAGTCAAGCGATCACCATGCCCGTGAGGCTGCTGTTTCTGCATTGTCGGTATATAAGAAAACATTCATCCATCTTCCATTACATACGCAATCGATCGCGACACATTGCACCCGCTTCCCTCTCCTATCTCCAACGATTCGACTGGCGAAGATCTGGTTCGACAAACACATGCTCTTGGGTCACATCAGCGAAGAACTTGTGGAGATCTTGGTCGCCCGTACTTTCTTACAGCCATACCCTTGGCAGGCCCCATCTTCAGTTATGACAGGATTCCTGAGGACACTTCTATTTATCTCGAGGTGGGACTGGCGTCTTACACCTCTCATAGTGGATTTCACAGGAACGATGACAGCCAGCGAGGTCGATTCCATTAACACTAGGCTCGAAGCATGGAGGAAAATCGATCCGAGTATCAACCGCACTGTACTGTTTGCAGCATCGAACCACGATCCAACTGGTACTAGTTTCACAGACAAGGGTCCTTCAAAAATGGTCGCCTCTCGTATGACAGCTTTAGCACGTTCTGCTTGCAAGTTGGTCAAGGATAAAGGCATTGACCTCGACCCAAGATCCCTATTTACCACGTCAATAAGTGACTATGATTTCGTTATTCATATATCTCCCACATACTCTGGCGAACGACGGAAAGAAGGGAAATCTAAATTCAAGAATCTCGAACTCCAAGAGAAGACTGATCCGGGACTGGTTGGGTATCAACCTGTTCAGCTTTATCTCGAAGAGCTGCAAAGACTATACACCAGCAGTATCGTCTTTTTCCATGGGATCGCCGTTGGTTCAGTCATTGGTGGCTTGTGGAACCCTCAAAACGTCACTCCGCGAGCATTCAAGGTCAACTCGGCCCATGCCACGAAGGTAGTAGTATCAGATGAAGTTGACACTGAGAAGATTGTCATTGACAAGTCTGTAATCCTGGCAGAGATTGCGAGACTCGGAGGGGATATGATTTCCCGGGTGGAGGTACATAGATGATACCCAGAAGGAGGATGTTTTGGATGATGATTTATTATCGAGCAGGATCATTTTGGACTCAGATGAAGCTCAGAAGAGCCACGGAATATATTCATGAAGACATGGAATCCTGGACGCGTTCTTGTGTCAATCCAGTGCCCGTATAGGAGTAAAACTCCTCGTGTAATCTCCACCTCGGCTCAATGTGCAATTGATATTGATGCCTTTCAGATGTTCGACATATAACGCCGCCCTTGACCCACCCGAAAGAAGGGCAAGAAACGGCCGATTACTCAGACATTATAGCTACTAAGCCTCCATACATTTAAAATCAATTCTGTCTCTTCTCGCCCTTCGCAATTCCCAAGAACTCAAACTGACTTGACTTGAATCTTGTGCAGCGATGCACGTGACACTGACAGCTCAGCTAAGCGAAACTCTGCCCCACTAAGGAGCCACAGAGAAATCTGGCGAAGCTCTGCTCTCAACCTTCTCAACTTCCCTTCGTTCGCATTTCCTCTCCAACCACACTCACACGAAGTGGAAGTCGCAAACATGGGAATCCCATTCGACTACGCGCCCGACCGGCCAGAGCACATCGATGCGATCCTGAACGGCCTCGACAGATACAATCCCGAGACGACGGCCATCTTCCAGGAATACGTCGTACAGCAATGTGAGGGGAAGTTCGTGGACTGCTTTGCGAACCTAGCCCTGTTGAAGCTGTGAGTGTGCCCTTATTCTCCACGCTTCTACAGCCTGTTTTGTGTTTGCCGTACCTAGGCGCAAAGAGTGTCAACGTGATGATCGTTTTTACCAACGTTTCCTATTACCTGAATGGGCATGGAGAATGAATCCCTCCAGTCCTTGAAGTTTATTATTAGCTCTATCTGAAATTTGACCTACCTTTCACTCTCTTCAAACAAGCAGATCAACAAGTCTTGTGCACAGATTACTGACAAGATGTTTTGCTTGCTGCAGGTACCAATTCAACCCCCACCTCACCAAAGACGAAACCATCACCAACATCCTCGTCAAATCCCTCACCGTCTTCCCCTCCCCCGACTTCTCGCTCGCCCTCCACCTCCTACCCCCACACATCCTCACACCCATATCAGCATCCTCTGCTCTCCCAGCAGCAGGTGACGCGCCCCTTTCCGAAGCCGTCCAGAAGCTCAATGTACTGAACAACCTCCTCGGCCAAGCGTCCTACTCCCAGTTCTGGAGCACCCTCGACAGCGACGATCTCTACGCCGACCTGATCGCTGACGTCGCCGGCTTTGAAGAGCTCATTCGCGTCCGCATCGCCCTCAACATCTCACAATCTGTCCGGGAAGTCGAGAGATCGGTGTTGGAATCATGGCTTGGCATGCAAGGCGAGTCGTTCGAGAAGTTCGTTAGTGGAGTGTGTGGCTGGGAGATGGAGGGGACTACCATCAAGGTTCCGCTGAACAAGGAGAATGAGGCGAAGGGTACGGTCGTAAGGGAGAATGTCAAGATGGAACAGTTCTCGAGGGTGATTAGAAGGGCTTATGAGCAGCCTGCTTGAGTGAGCTGCTGGTGGTGGTCTTTTACGTTTGATGAACTTGCATGGCATGGGCGGGCTGGTTGGTGGCGTTCATGGATGGGTTTGGTTGACCATAGAGTCAGACCTATGCGATTGCATAGATGGATAGAGAAGTGACTAGGACATCGTGGGGTTAAAAGTCACTATCTCTGGACTCCAAAAGCAGCCTGCCTCACTAATAGCTTTACTGTATATTAGTGCTTCATCGCGATGCTTTGGAGGCCACATATGAGAATCTGGACTTGTACGAACACGCACAGGAAAGAAGATATCAATGCAAACTCCAAAAATCAAGGACAGTACATATTTCTTCACACATCTGGTCTAAATCATGAGTATGAATATGTTCAAGTTTGATTCAATGTTCAATGTCCATGTTTCACATGTTATGCAAGGTAATCGGTATCTAAGTTGCTCGCCGTCAACTGATGTATGAACTCCCCTCAACGCCAATTTTCCAATCGCTCTCCTCTGCTCCTCCAGCTTAACCAAATGGGAATCCACCTGGGAAGCCACCACCTCCTCCACCGAATTTGAACTCGAACTGCTGACCACCACCACTATGACCACCGAAAGGATTTCCTCCGAACGGGCTGCCATGGAATGGATGCTGTCGCTGCTGCTCGTGGTCATTTGGATCGTCGCCCTGGTCGTATCTGTGCTTCAGCTCTGGATCGCTTAGTACTTCGTATGCCTCATTGATAGCTGACATCTTCTTCTCGGCGTCTTCCTTTGTGATGCCGAGCTTATGTGCCTTATCTGGGTGGTGTAGCTTGACCATCTTTCTGTAGGCGGACTTGATTTGGAGCTCATCAGAGTCTCGTTGGACACCAAGAACCTTGTAGTAGTCCTTGGTCTTGCTGCGCTTCAGCTCAACTTGTGCGTTGTTTAGCAATTGGTTGACTTGCTGAGCTCCTGGGTGATGTTCCTTTGCTGTATTCAGAGCCTGAATGGCGGCCTCGAAGTTTTCAGCTTCCATGTGTCGACGTGCCTTGTTGAGAAGACCGTATAGCGAATTTTCGTTGTAGCTGAGAGCTTCGTCACACCATGTGAGAGACTTCTTTGAGTTTTTCAACTATGACTTGTTAGTTCTAAGTCCATTGCAGCCTCTCCAGGATAACGTACCTCATGATAAGCCTCGCAAACCATCTCTACCAATCCGACAAACAGATCATTTGGAGCATGTTCGGGAATAGTACCAGCCTCTCGTAACTCCGTCACATCATCCTTAATCTCCTGCACCAATCCCACGTCCTCGCCATTTGGTAACAGTAACTTAAGAGAGCTTGCATACTGTTTCTTCTCGAAGTGTTTGTTGACCTGTGCCAGTTGCTTGTCCAAGGTCTTTTCTCTACGGTACAATTTCTTGCACTTCTTCGAATCTGGATCTGAATGCAAGCACTTTCGCAATTGGTCCATTCCGCGCTCCAGATCGGCCAAGGCATAGTATGTGATGGCTGATATTTGCATATGTGGCTCAGTCTGTCCGGGCTGCATCTGCAAGACGTGCTTGAGATCGCTCATTCCTTCCATGACTTCTCCGCGCTCGAATCGGCAGTGTGCTCTAGTTCTTCGTAGTGACAGCATCTTGCTTGCGACCATGATGGCGACTCCAGATTGATTGACACATTCCTCCCAGTTTCCTGCCTTCTCAGCAGCAGTCGCCAATGCAGCTGCGCCCTTAGCCTCCTCCAGCTCGACCAGTTCATCTGTCGACTTTCCATGCAACAGGTAGTCCTCCTTCGCAGCGTCCCAGTCACCATTCTTTGCTCTGATCTTCGCACGCTGGACGAGTGCACCTTCGAAGCCAGGCTTGATTGACAGGACCTTGTCGAAGTCGGAGGTGGCCTGGACAGTTCGACCGAGAGAGAGGTATGTGGCACCACGCTTGAAGTAGGTTAGGTAGTTCTGAGGATCGCGAGAGATCGCAACGTCGTAGTATGTGAGGGCATCGTTGGTTTCGCCTTTAGCCAAGTGAGCGTTCGCAGATGCAAGGAGGGAGGAGATCGGTGTGTCGTGGGGGATCTCGGACGACGAGATAGCTTGTACAAGTGAGTTTGAGGATAAGAGTGTGGCAAATGCTAAAGCGGAAAGGTTTACAATCATCTTGAATGGTCGCTCAATTACGGAGTTATGATGTTGTGGAGAGGAGAGGAGACAGAGGAGGAGGAAGAAGGGAGAACTCCCAAGTCAATGGGTGGGAATAAAGAATGTACAATCAGTCTCAGGATCAGGGGGAAAATAAAAGTGAAGTGAAGGGAAAGGATGCGAGGCGAGGTGAAGGTCTGGAAGTCAATTGCATCGGCGCAAAGTGTCCTGAAGCCTTGCGGGACAAGTGTCCAACTTAATCGTCCCTGTTGAGTTTAGCGTGGTGGGGAGACCCTGACGCCAAGATGCCAGACTTGACGAGGCTGAGCCTGGACTTCGCGAACACTGTTTGATCGATCTCCCAAGTAAACAAGGCTTCTACTCCTCTTCGAACAATTCTCACAGCATCACAGTACTACCAAGAAATATGTCTCACCTGTCCCCCTCAGCCATATTCTCTCCTTCTGTAGCCCGACAACAGCAAGCCGCAGCCAAAGACTGGAACTACATCGACAACTGGCTCTCAACCAAGTTCAACGGTAAAACACCCCCGCCATTTGAGCGCAACAACGATACTTTGAAAGCACTTCTCGCCCTCGCAGCCCTCAACGATACCGCAGACGAAGAGCGCGACTTACTCGCTCGAGTCGAAGCCAAAGCACTACAAGATCTACAAGCAAAAGAGGACGCAGATCCACACATCGAACTCCTTAACTCGCTGGAAGAGTCTCTGACACGCGAGGGGCGAGCAAGTCTCGATGCCCTGTCATCATTGAGCGTAGCTCTCAATCAACCGGTTCCTACAATTGAGAAGCTAGGACGTGGTATTCTCGATCTACAGGTAGCTTCATACGACCTCGATCAAGCCAGCGAAAGGGTCTCGATATTGGAATCACATTTGATTAGCGAGTTGGAGAGTATCAATGCGCTCATCAGGGATTTGCAGAGCGATGATTACCAGCCCTTATCCGATTTGACGAAGCAAACAATCGATTATCAGAGGAGGGCTAAAGCTTTGTCTGCTAAGTTACCAGAGCTGAGAGACCGGGCCGCTTCGACAGCTGGAGGTTCTGGAAACTCGAGGATCACCATACAGGATGTGAAGCTGGAGGAAGATAAGTTCAAGAGTATGATGGAGACTGTGAAGGAGTTGGAGGGGCAAGTTAAGAGCTACCATGGACTCCCACAGGATACGGACTTGGCTAGGCTGGAGTTAGAAAGTCTCAGGGTCGAATTACGGGAATTGACGTTGCAAAGAGATAGCATGTTTGAGGATCTGGTGGAAAGGGAAAGTCCGAAGAAAACTAGATCATGAAGAAATTATATAGATTAAAAGTCTTCTGTAGGAGTCGAAGCGAGGGACGTATGTGCTTTTTCTGGTCACCTCTTTGGTCGCGTCCCTGATACCGCTCCCCCCAAACGCCCAAACTTTCCTAAACTCGATTTCGATTTGTTTGCCGCTGGTTGCGCCCCAGCCGGAGCAACTGCCACATCCTTCAGCGGCAAAGGCGGTCCCTGTAGTCGAGCCAGGTCCTTGAATGCCCTTGCATCCAACCCTTCCCCAGCTCGAGGATCTGCCATCATACCAAGTCCATCGTCGAAATCTCCGCCTGGTCTTTTCGCTCTTCTTGCACGTTCCTGAACGCTCTTGAACTTCTCCAACAACTCGTTCCACCGAATTCCACCCTCATCCCTGCCCTTCAAACGACTTGATCTATCAAAGCTTGACGAACTAGCATTTGTTGGCGCGCTAAATGCGGAGGTATGAGTCTCACTGCTTTTCTGACGTTGATGATATTGAAATGTAGAAATAGTATCCACCACACTGTTATTACGAGATTGAGGTACGTACGCTCGAGGGGCAATGTGCAAGTAGCCAATGGCACTAACACTATTCAGGCGATTCTTTAGTGCTGCAAATGCGGATGACTGGGGAAGAAGCATGAGAAGTCCGTAAAGGCATTTGTAGAGGTGTGGATGTTTTTCTGGTTCCAGTAGTTGAAGTCGAAGATCTGTAGCATTCATTAGGAGCAGTCATTATGTGTAGCTCGAGACCTACAAGTGAAAACAGGAGACTCTAGAAGCTGAACAAGCTTGTCTATCTGAATGAGCATGTTGACAGTCATCTCTAATTCCGCGCTACAGTGAATTAGCATAAGTGCAATTGCTGAGAAGGGTTCGGCGCACAATATCTGAAGAAGGTTGTAGGCCTGCTCATATGCCTGGGCAAGAAGGCACAAAGAGAACGTTGCGACGGCATTGTAGCACCAAGATCTAAATAAGGCGACGAAGAAGGTTTGTCCATCCTAAAAAAAATGTTAACACGGTGGTGGAAATGATTGGAATTGGGCTTGCCTTAGTTTCCAGATTCCGAAGCCTTTTCCGAAGCTCGGCTAACTCTGGAGCTGTGATGAGATTATTGTTGAGATTTTGTACCATGATACTAGCGAACTCAACATCCTCCTCCTTTTCAATGCAATCTGCGAGGGTACGGTAGATCCTTTCCGCGCTGAGACTAACACAAAGCTGTCTGATGATCAAGTTCCCTCGAGTTTCGAGAAGCTTTCTGTCTGTAGAGAACAGTTGCAGGAGATTCTCCATGAACGAGCTGAAGTAGTCATCCCCGCTGTTTCTGGATATCTGGGAAAGCAGTTGCAGATCTCGAGTCACGACTGCCTCTGCGGGATCTGAAAGTGTTTTGAGAAGTGCGGGAAAAGTGCCATCATTGAAAGCAAGCACCTTTCGAGGCGCCTTGCGATGTAGCATGAGAAGCCACGTAAGAGCAGCAACTCTTGTAGCTTCATGATCGTTTAGGAATAGTAGAGTCAACGAATTGACAGCTGCTGCATAATCAAGATCAACCTGAGGTTGCAACGGTGACGCTGGCGAAGGGGTTTTGTAGGGTGGAGGGGGTGTCTGAACCTCCAACTCTCTCCTGTCCAGTTCACGAGAATTCGAAATCGACCCACGAGTATTCGTAGAGGAGTCTCGTCTCTCATTACCAGCACTGTCTCTCACTATTGAAGTCGGTATCCTAGATGGCCCAGTCGTAGACTCTGCCGGAGCACCCTCGTCAGAAAGTGAAACGACGTAATCCATCAAGGATGTGTTGACTCTTGCAGCAGCGAGCCGAATGGTCTCAACACCACTAGCCATGGCAGGGAGCAAATGGGCCAAGATCTTCGGAGCAAATGGCAGCACTTCCTCTGGACAAATGTCTAGGAAATCGACGATCCATCTCAACGATTCCAAAAGACTGTCTTCTTCTGTGACGTGTTAGCTAATCAATCTAAGTGAGTTCAGATAGCTCACCTAGCGGCGAATCGAGATTAGCTGTCAGTATCTCCAGGATCTCTTTATGGTTCACCTGGACATCTTGTCCAGGAACCCAATCATCATCGCTACTGACATCCTTCTCGTCGCCACTTGCAGAATCCTCATCTCCGCCAGCATCAGGAACCATGGAATTTTCACTATCCATCGATCCTGACCGTTTTCTTTTGACGTCACTCCGAGATTTTCGACTTTCGGCAATACCCTTCTTGATTCGTGAAATACGTTTAATTTCGCTCAAGAACCTCTCCAAGGCACCCTGCGTAGCCACATGGACATCTCGATTCGGATCGCTGAGAAATTTGAAGAGGCCGCCAAGAAAGTCTGGGAGATATGAGACCAGTTCCAAGTCCGGGATTGAGTCCAACAAAGTGATCCAACCCACAAGGAAAGTCCTCGTGAATGGGTTGATTACATAGATCCTCTCTTTTAGCAGCGGGATGAATCGAGCCAGCGAGAAGGCAGTAGGGAGGTCAACAGACTCATCTGGAGTCTCTTTGCCGGTATCAGCCGTTGAGTCTTCCGATGTTTGAAGTATCGAGACATAAGTCGCCGCTGATTCAGAGACAATGTCTTTAATCAACCGGTCAAGAAGTTCGGCCCCATTTTTCACAGATAGTTCAGAATCTGCACCGAGCTAGTTCGCAGTCAGTTTCATATCGCAAAACATAAGGCAAAGCCCTGGCTTACTTTACACAATGCGTCAAAAATGTCGTTGAAGTAAGGCAACACTTCGCCTTTTGCTACCTTCGCGATGTTGTACATGCTTTCACATGCATAGTAGCGAACCCGTGCATCTTGGTCTGTAAAACAGGCTAGCACGGGAGGTACAATCTCATCCAGGTACCGAGCCAAGTCCTACCAAATTGTGAGTGGCATAATTTGCATAAGTTGAGGGCCAAAACATACCGGTCCTAATGCAATAGCTGCGGCTGCCAAGCCAATGAGACCGCCATTCCGGGCGTGAGGCTGATGGACAGCGTACGCAAAGTCGTTGCAGAGTTGCTGAATGATCTTCTTGATCCTGTCGAACTCTTTCGCGGCAGCAAGATCTCTGATAACGCGCTCGAGACTGGAAAATGCAATGTCAACTTTAGAATCCCTTTCGTTGACCCAATAGTACATACTCAAGAGCTCCGACCTTTCGTTTGTCGTAGAGTTTGTCATTCAGAGCGCGCTGGATGCTCGGCTCCATATTGAGTCTCAGCTGAACGCCAGTGACATGTTATTCTTTCAGGTAGGTTTCTTGCAAATCTTGAGGACTTGAGGAGTTTCAGAAGTGCATGCCGTGTCGCTATCGTACGTATGTAAATACAGCCAAAGAGCAAACAACGGGATGCTAGAAGGCTGCAAGGCTGGCAGCACGTGAAGCGTTTGAGTGAAGTGGCAACGCGGAGGTGATGGGACTTTGTACAGCAGCTGTAAAGCTAGAGATGACAAACTCAGGCGCTGAATAGTAGGTAAACTTGCCGGATAAGATGAAACCTTGAGGGCGAGAGATTCTTAGCCCGTCTCGTCAGAGCTGTATTTGTCGATGTTCGCCGTTGACGTCCACTCCCGGGAGGGTCCTTCTACGCCATGGAACCAGGAACAAAGCACATGCACGGACCATTAGGTGTCACGTGTGAGGTAAAGGGGCTGATTCCAGCCCCGAATTGTGGCGCTCGCTCGTCAACCAATAATATTGATGGGCCGATTCTGGGCATCGGCTCATCATGTTTTGTTTTTCCATCAAGGATTTACGCAACGCGACAATAGAACATACAATGCGGTTGAATCCCTGTCGAGATAAGAGATCATGAGCAAAGTCTTGTAAAGATCCGACTGGATGGAACTGCCGAGCTGCTCATATCATTGGGACACTTTGTCAGGTCGCGGCGCTCCACTCGGCCAGCGTGAGCAGAGTTCAGCCAGCGGATGGCCTTGGTCCAGTAACGTCGAGAATTTCTGAGCCGTGTGAGTTTTAGTAAATCTTAGTCCCAGAGATCGCCCACTTCTCATTGAGGAAATTGGCCCAAGGATCGGGGCAGTGGGTTACACACGAGATCTTGCATAACAGCGATCGGTTCCCGCTAGCAGAAATACATTTCATCGCTCAAGTGTCGCAGATCGAGCATATCAGCCAATACTAAATAGCTTTCCAATTTGCAATCATGGGATGAACATATGGCTCAAGCAAATGGTGATTCATTGCCAGTATCCGAATAAGCACAGTCCCGTATCGCATGTGTCCCCGTCCCAGACAAAAGAAACCCGCTCCCGCACATGGCATCTAACCAATAATACCAAAGAAAAAGGGACAGACCCCTACTCCACAAGAACACCGCAGATGATCTGCACCCCTGACTCCTTGTCCCCTTGTCAGACCCTCCAGTTTGGGTTGCTGTGGACCAAAATTAATCAGTACACATTTCAATTGAGTACTTTGGGGCTAGGAACTCATGGTCAAGAGATGGCATATCAGAAGTCGGGATTTTGAATGAATTCAGAATGAGATGGGATGATACATACTGGACCATACAAGGCTCGTAAGTTGAGCATTGGCTTCCAGACCGATTTTTGTTTTGGCATGTTCCATCACTACTTCCACCTCCGTCTCCCGAACTTCCACTTCCTCCACTTCCTCCACTACTTCCGCCCCCGGATCGGGATTTATGGTATTTCGCTGCTCGAGAAGCCGATTGTGCTTCGCGAGACTGTTTTCAAATTAGCTTTTGACTGGGCAAGCCTTACGCAGGCTAGGGAGGAATAGTACATCTGCGCCTCGACATCTGGCAATGCGCTCTGCGGACTCATCTGTATGCTTGGCTTTGGTCATTGTGATTCTGTAAGATTTGTCGATGAGAAAGAAAGGGTTCTTTTCAGACGGGAAGAGGTGATGTTGATGTTGGGATAGCCGAGATTTGATAATCGAGTATGACGAGGTCCGATCGTCAAAATACGACTGAGAGATTGGATGATGCTCTTACTACTCACTAAAGGAAGAAGCGTTCCTCATGGCATACCAAAGGACTTTATATCAAAGTCCGTGCCTCTGTGAAGATCTCTTTTTTTGCTTTTTCTTGTCAGAGAGTCTGGCTTGGCGCTTTGTCTCTCGGAAGGCGGAACGAAACAGACGCCTCGCATGTCTCCATGCCATGGCTGATCCAGCTCCCAGCTACTGAAGGCAAACAACGTCGCTACCCGCAAATTGAGATGTGATAAAGATTTTTGCTTTTGGGGATTCGATCGATAGGGACCGCCGCGGCAATCGCGGGATAGGATCTTGATTTATCGTGCCAAGACCTTCTCTCGCTATGTGAGCTTGTTCCTAACAACACGGATCTAGGCTCAAACCACATGAATGAAATCAATGTGATCTGGAGTTTCTGGAAGACCGTTACAGATCAGAAAGCAATCCTAGGGATGTTCACTCGCCAGAGGCGGGATTCGGGACGGCCCAGAGCAAGGAGAGTCAAATTTATGCCAGCCAGTCAAGTGTTCCAATAAGAGCCACGCTAGTCCTGCGGTTCCCCAGGTGCTCAAGGAAGGTGGCTACATTGCCTGTATTCTTGGGGCTAGCTTTGGATCCCGTCGCTAGGTAGCATTCTGCCAATATACTGTGAGTATTCCGTTCTCGCAAGTTGACCTTGATTTGGTTTGGAATGAGATGCTTGCATGAAGTAGCAATTGCCATCTAGACATATCATTCGCTCATACTGGCGAAGCTGTATCTTGCTTGCTTTTAAGAGGCGAGGTGCAGGGAGGTCCAGCGGTGGCGTAGAAATAAATTGAATGGAAGACGCAAGAGCGAGAAGACAGCCAATAACGGAAGGGGTTATACAGCCTCATTTGTGCCTCAGACCGACCACTTGGGAGTCTGCAAGGCCTTGAAGATCTTACGATCAGGGGAGACGCAACGGCTACCAACATCTGTATCTGCAGGCTGTGTCACACCAACAATCCGGCGATCTTTCGAACTGTACATGTTAGCGGCATCCGCTCCCTAAAGTGGGTGATGTCGTATTAACAGATATAGGAAGGCGGGAACAAGACTTGTTATGAGATTGCTAAAGATACGCAGTCAATCGATGCGGACAAACACAAGCCCTTGATGGCTCAATGTCCGTGTAGAATATCACCCTTTTCAGCAGTGACTCGCTGGCATTTTGCAAGGATCGCCGCCTGTCTTCCCACTTCGCCAAGTCTCCCAATGACCTGTTTACTTCCATCTACGAATCCATACAAAGCGTATGGGATACCAACATCTACGCAGAACTCCTGCACAAGTTTCTGGGCTCGTCTGAGATTGTGCCTTGGCATTCTTGGAAACAGATGGTGAACAGCTTGGAACTGAAGCCCTCCGTGGAAGAAGTCTAACCACTGAGGGCAATCAACGTCCATGGTAGTGCGCAGCATCTTCTGCGGAAACGATTCGTGCGGGCCAAGCTCTGCAGTACTCATAGCAAAGTGAGACAGCGTGATTTGAGCATGCAACGGCATGGTAATCATGTGGCTGACCATGAGGAAAGACAAACGCTCCGAGGCTGTTGGAATAGTCTTGTACATGATGATATACCCAAACCAATACCAGAAGAAGACTTGTCCGGTAAGTTCCAGCCATCTGTGCCACCATGCAGGCCCTTTCTTGGGCCCCAAACCACGGATGAGATATTCCCAGGACAGAAAGTATAAGTTGAAACGTCCAAAAGTGAGGATTGGGTAATATAGATAAGCCTGGTATGGTAGTATAAATTTTGCAAAAGCATCATAAGCCATGACACGCTCGTAGAAGGACGACGTAAGTGACTCTAGGAACCGATGTGAAATTGCAAAGAAAGGCAGATGTTCGATATCGGGATCGTGCTCCGGAGAATTTGTAACAATGTGATGGACATTGTGGTTTCTTTTCCACCACCCCACGGACAGTCCGCCTATAAAATCAGCGATGATGATTCCGATCGTCGTATCGACATGAAAGTTGTGTGTGATACCCATGTGCCCTGCATCATGCACAGTGAACACCAGCTGGTGCCAGAGACATCCCAGAAACAAGCCACTGGTAGCATACCACCCCAGTCGAAGGAAAAGAAGCATCATGCAGAAGAGAAATGTGTATCGACAGCCTTCAATAGCGTATGCTGTATAATTGCAGTCGTATAAATGTTCTTCTTTAAGCCGCTGATCCAGTAGACGGTACTTCTGGACAACCTCATCTTGAGTATTGAGATCCAACGATGGGTACTTGGCAATATCTAGGTTGATTTGTTCCTTGGTTTGGGCGTCCAAGTAGGACATGCCATCCTCAGGTTCCGTGGTAGATGAGATTGATGATGCAGAAGATAGCAGCGGATCGTCTCTGGAATGGATGCGGCGGCGAGCGGTCGGCTCTACCGTATCAAAAACCGGAGATGGAGCTCTCGAAATATCAGAGCTTGGGGCCTGGTGTTCGGGGTAATCCTCCTCACTCTCTTCCTCTGAGGTCGCCTCGCAATATTGTCGGAATCTACCACCTTGGATCGGAGGCACAAAATTGGCCCAGCGGCCATCAAATCGTCCTATGCGGTATCTTTGCATTTGCTTTTGGGCTTCCAAGGAATGCAGCCTGTTTATTATCAGCTATGTCGCGAAGGTATGTGCCAAAGGTACATACGCCGTAACTTCGTCTGTGGCATCTCTGCCCACCATATGCCGTATTGCTTTGTCGCCCCCAGGATGATATTTGAGCCATGGATCAACCTTTAAAACCTCCCCATTGACAATGATTATAGATCTGCCATCTGCGATCAATCCTTCGATTTGTCTTCGAGATAACAAGGTATCATTCTTGCGAGGGGTGGTTGTGGAAGCCATGAGGGGTTCGATAAAGAAGGTCAATTGATGGTGACCACGGACCCGGAGGTGATGATGTTTGTCGAGGTGTCCAAATCGTTCAAGGCACTTTAAACATCGCTGAGTTGATGAAGAAGAACTTCTGTCCAAGGTATCCAGGAACAGATGGGTCGGTGAGGATAGCGCCACAACTCTCGCCATGTGGGATGGATACCATCCCTGAGACTGAGACGGCTTGTCGAGCCATCCATTCTAAGTGGCTCGCCTACGGAGGCGCGTTCCGTACCTGAAAGACTATCGTAAGCCAACCTCCTTTCCTCATGACAACAACCTTCACGTGTATCGATCAATTCAAAATCAGTTCGTAACACTGAGTCAATATCCAAACACCTTATATCACAGCTTGGCTCGGATGTTCTTAGCGTCAGGCTTTCTCCGAGTATCCAAAAAGCCTAGGTGTTGTTTAGATGCAGCTAGTGCGGATTGAGGACATTGGGCTATTTCGCTGGCTTGGGGCAGGATACTCACTAGGCTACAATCGTGGAACGCCCTATTTGCTTGTTACCATAGCAATGCTTTATGTGTGATTCGTTGTTTTCCGAATGCCCAGTGGCCTGTAGCTATTCTGCTTCTGATCCATCTAGTCTCATGGTTTGTTTGTTTTCTCTGGAGGACTAAAGGCCTCTTTTTTTCGAGTATAGTCTAATCATCAAGACTTTTCTTCATTTCGGACATGTAAAAACAAAAAGCGATGGTAGGTCGAGGATCTCAAAGCCCGTCTGATTTGCCCGGCTTTGGTCACTTACTATCACGTGTGGTTTGCTTCGTTCCCTTCCTGATAGTGCTATCACTTCCTTTCAAAATCAGCCTTAGTGTCTCTCTGAGTTTTGCAGGTCGTACAGGTGCTCAAATGACACCTGCAAATACAAAATGAGTGGCTCAGATAGTCGGAGCTGAGGGAGCAGGTTGCAGGCATCTTGTCACATACGACCTGCTGGCACTCGGATTTGCTAGCCCATTCCTTATATATGTTTGCCTGAGACTTAGTTAGTCCTATGGTCAGAAGGATGAGATGTTCGATTTGGCTGGTCGTGAAGTCGAGTCTGAGACCGGTTCTTATAACAACTCCCTAGGCGAAGTATGTTACGGAATACAAAAGCGTCGACCGGGAGCAGATCTGTCGATTCCTCTCTTGTGGTCTGCCTTCTGGTCCAGTCTATGGCCCTAGAATCGCCACTGCCAAACGACTGTCTTCTGAGAAAGTGGCGCCTGTCGTTGTGCAAGTTTACCAGTTCTCAACGTCCTGGTGATCTCCCTCAGCCGCGGAATTCCTCTGATTGTTGAGATCGAATCCACCAAAGTTCTAAGCCATGCCATGTGCAACGCACGATACGCTCCGCTCCTATTCTCGGAGCTGATTCTGAAGTCATACCAATCGTCTGGCCGCCGATACAAGGCGCCTAGAGGGGCGTCTTCCAACCACAAGCTACTCTGGAGTGGTCACAACCCTGCGGAACTTTTTTTAAAGTGGATGATGGTACTTTCCCAAGCTGCACAAGATGGAGTAAGAGTGCTCGACAGCCCCATCAAATTTCAAAGAGCGGATCCTGTGTCACCCGAGGAAGACTTCCAATAACTACATAAGGAAGGACGACTCCTGCTTGCAGTCAAAGGAAACTTCCCTCCATACACACAATCTTCAAAACAAATCATCTTAACGTTCTTTACAAACAAGATATCTGCAACAACTCGACGCTCCTTACCACAATGAATATCAACAACAGTCTTGTGCTGCGAGGTGCAGGTCTTCAGCAAGCACAGTGCACTTACTGCCAGCTCGATCCGTACACCGGCGGACACTTTTGTGATTGTACCACGCAGGATTACTTGGCTAGCCTTGGTTATGTTTCTCCTCAACAAGTTCTGATCTCGGCTGCTTCGTGCAATTGCCCTCAATGTCCGTATCAGACGCTTGTAGGCGGTGGTACAGGTCTTCTGAACGGTAACTATCAGCTGTAAGTTTCATCATTTGCGCATGTGCTTGTGTACCATACATCGCTGATTTTGACAGCGCTGCTGCTTCTCCCTTGAGCATGGGTTACGGAATGTAAGGAAGCTCCAGATCTTTCCCCGGAGTCTATTTCTTTCCTACAATGCTAATTCCTCATACAGAGCTGAAGGTATGGCGATGAATCCAGCACTCGCAATGTAAGTATTGCTGACCGGTTTTGAGCGTCGATGCTAATTCCAAGAAGGGGAGGTTTCCAGCAAATGAATCCTCTCGCACTGTAAGTCCTCAGGCTCATTCCAGCCTTCACTATATCACTCCTTGCTAACAATGCCAGTGATCAAGCTGTATCTCCATTCGGTGCTGCCGGTATGGGTGGAGCTGGTGCCCTGTGAGCAAAATTTCCCAGATCCATCGGTTCAAGCTAGAAACTTTCTAACACCAACAGCAGCGGTCTGCTCGGCCAGGGTCTCGGAGCGTAAGTTCTCACAATACAAATACATCCGGACAACTGACAATAACCAGAAATGGCAGTCAACGCATGCTCGGCTACCCTATCATGGGCGGCATGAACAGACGCGGCTTCGGCCGTGGAGCTGTCAATAGGCTCGCCATGTCCCCTATCCATGGCGGCCGCTGGGGTCGTGGCTACCCGTAGAGTCTATTCGTTGAGGTTTGGAGGTAGCTCTTGATGCTCATTTAATGATAAACCCCCATCCTAAAATACCAAGGATATTCTCATGTGGGTGTGCTGGTGCATGATAGCAGTAAGTTATTTCTCCTCACGGCTACAAGACGTACCCTAACATGTTACTTACTGCAGCTACTCGAATTCATTTTGGCGCGCCTTTTGCCGGGGCATTCGTGTCTCGGACGGTCTCAAATTGGGTTGATCTTTTGATTGTCGATGAAGGTCTGCAATGGTCTCATTTTCGCTGTTAACAGGTACCTCAGGAGCAACCACAGGATGGGTATTGAAGTATTCGTGATTTTACCTTTGCTTTTCGGGATTTCATGAGGAAAAGCGCAGAGTGACGAAAGAATGATAAGCGTTTTAGTTGGCGATGGATCAAGTGATGGACGGGACCATGGTCGAAAAACTATTCTTGTGCTGCGGATTCACGAACAAGTCCTAGGTTTAGCTCAGGTCCTTTGTCAACGCGTATTGCTGGAGTTCACAGATTTTGTATCTACAACACAAATGGAATTCGACTGGTCAAAATATTTGCAGTTTATCTAACTATCGTACAATGGGGTATGCTCAGTAATGAATCGCCTTGCCGTATGTTGCCATAGCAGCCTCCTTGAATGCCTCTGCGAGAGTTGGGTGTGCGTGACTTGTACGTCCGATATCCTCACTCGATGCACCGTATTCGATTGCGAGAGTTCCCTCAGCAATCATCTCTCCAGCGTTAGGTCCGATGATGTGGATACCGAGGATTCTATCAGTCTCGGCATCGGCGATCATCTTGACGAAACCCTCAGTGTCGAGGTTGGTCTTTGCTCTCGAGTTGGCCGAGAATGGGAATGTGCCGACCTTGTACTTGACTCCTGAAGCCTTGACTTCTTGCTCGTTCTGGCCAACCCATGCGACCTCGGGATGTGTGTACATGACGGATGGGATAGCACCGTAGTTGACGTGTCCGTGTCCCTTCTTGATGTACTCAACAACGGCAACGGCCTCTTCCTCGGCCTTGTGGGCAAGCATAGGCCCGAATGTGCAGTCACCAACAACGCGGATGTGTGGGATCTTGGTGCGGTATTCCTGGTCGATGACAAGTCTTCCCTTATCATCGGTCTCAAGACCAATGTTCTCCAATCCGAGACCAGCAGTGTATGGTCTGCGTCCAATAGCGACCAGAACGACATCTGCTTCAAGCTGTGTACTGTCAGTAACCTATCGCTATTCGCATTCAGCTCTCAAAACTCACAGTCTCGTTCTTGCCTCCCTTGGCAGCCTCAACCTCAAGCTTGATCTTCTCGCCACTTGGGTCACCACCCATGACCTTGGTGTTGAGCTTGAAGTCAATACCTTGCTTCTTCAAGATCTTTTGTGCCGACTTCGCTACCTCAGCGTCCATTCCTGGGCCACCAATTTGTCCCAAAAACTCAACAACGGTGACCTTGGTACCCAATCTCGACCACACTGATCCCATCTCGAGACCAATGATACCTCCTCCAATAACAATCATGCTTTCCGGGACCTTTTCCAGGGCAATAGCACCAGTGCTTGTGATGATTCTCTTCTCGTCGATCTCAAGTCCTGGGAATGGCGTAGCTTCACTACCGGTGGCAATGAGGATGTTCTTTCCGACAATGGTCGTCTCTCCACCCTCGGTCAAGTTGACCTTGATTTCGTGCTCGCCGGCGAAAGCTGCGGTGCCCTTGATGTACTCAACATTGTTCTTCTTGAACAGGAATTCCACACCCTTCGTCAAGCCAGAGACCGCGGTGTCTTTCGACTTCATCATTTGTGCCAGGTTGAGTTTCACGTCGCCGACTTCAATACCGCGAGCCTTCGTGTCGTGGAGAATTTGGTGGTAGAGATGCGAGTTGTTGAGAAGAGCTTTCGAGGGGATGCATCCAACGTTCAGACATGTTCCTCCTAGTGTGCCACGCTTCTCAATACATGTGACCTATTCGAAGTGTCAGATTGTTTCCACAAAGCCTTATTCCCCGTTGCAAAGCCTACCTTCATGCCCTCCTGTCCAGCTTTGATAGCTGCGACATACCCAGCAACACCTCCTCCAATAATGACCAAATCCTTCTCCTCTACTACCCGTCAGCTCTGTAATCTTCTTCTCCATACACAGGATCAGCTCACCAGCCTCTGTGGCATATCCTCGTTTCGACCATCTCGCAATTGATGTAGGGGCGACAACTGTGGGAAGGCTGCGGAAGAGATATTAGCTTCTCGGTCGAGATTCCAGCGAGCAATTGACAGAGTACATACGATGAAGATTGATTGAAAGCTGACCTGGCAGCCGCCCGTGGCAATACTAAGCTTCGAAGCATTGTGTGTGAGGAGAGAGAATGTGTTGATTCAAGATTATTGGGACGAAGCTACAAAGATGTTTTGATGGGACGCCAGAGCCGCCGAAGAACGAAGTTGCCCGATGGTTCAGTCCCGTCACCCGTATTTAGCCGCACTCGGCTTTCTTCACCACGGACGAACGCCACGGGGATTTGAAAGCACTATTTACTTCTGGGATGTTCTTAATATCTCATTTCTGTTTCATTGCGGTGAGTTTGAAGTAATAAGGAGGGTAGTCAGAACATGTCGAGATCAAAACTTGAAAAGATTTTACGCAGTTACCATACCTTGCCGAGTGATACTTGAACCATTAGACAATCATTAGTCTGCACTCTATGAGGATGTAACATCTAGAATAAATGCATGTTCAGATTCAAGAAGCATCAGCAGCCAACGCCATAAGGGTATCTCCAGCTACTTTACAAGTCCATTTTACCGTCGCCTTCTCCTCCTTGCCACCCGCGATATCTGTCTTACTCACTACCTTCTTCAAGAAGTACTGCAAGCCCCTGATGAGCTGTGGCGTCTCCTTCGCCTGACCAAATATGTACCTCAAAGCCGTTTCGTCTCTCTTATTTTCAGCTTGCCGTTGGCACTGTAGTAGAACAGTGATGAAGAACACTTCCATGAATATCTTCGTCTTGGTTTGGAGGTAGCTGAAGTTCAGGTTCCTGAGTGCGTTGAGACTTAAACCGCCATCGACAAGGAGTGTACCAAACATCTTTGCAAGGTTGACAATTTGCCTTGTTTCTAAAACATCCTCTTCGTCGTCAGGGTCGACATCGTCTTCCTCGGACTCGCCCATCTTCTTGAACAAATCCCAGAGGCAGTATTGAAATGCTGTCTTGAGTCTTCGATCACCACAGATCTTCTTGGCGATCAATGTATAGTAAGGATTGTAGGTCTTCTCACCACCTGCACAGTGAATCAGAACCTTCGGTATCTCAAACTCTTGGACCTTCTTCAGCTTCAACTTCATCAGCCGTAGATGTGCATCTTGATAATCTGTCGCAGACATGATGGTAACAAATATGGCTCGACGAATGTCGGTGTTCATCCGCTGTTCTCGTGCAAGTTGAACAAGATCTGAAGTTCCTGCATCCTCTGCTGGTATTCTTTTGCTTCCAACCTCTGAGGTCGACGGCTCGGTAATGTCCTCTGCATTACCTGACCAACTGGCACCCACAAGCCACCATTTGCCCTTCTTGTCGGATTGCTGTATATCCTGTAGGCCAATTCGCAAAGGCTCACTGCCCTTAATGGTTCGGGTATTCAGAGAACCTAAAATCTTCTTCATCCGGATGGTATGTTCGGATGTGATTGCCGAAGCTGCACCTCCAGTCTTCATCTTATTGTTCTTGAGGTCATTGATTGTCTCGATCATAAATTTCGTTCGGACGGAGATGTTGGCTTCACCACCAGCGCTTTCAATAGCTGGTCGAAGCATTGCAACGATAGCCTTGAGGGAAGAAGGGTCGTCCTGTCGTAGCTGGGGACCAGATGCTCGGATAATCTTCAGTAACAACTCTGCGTTGAGCTCGGATAGCTTCAGCAAGAACATCTTGATGTAGTCAAACATCAAATTGCTCCCCACTACTTGGAAATTGTACATCTCGGAGAGAAGCATGATCAGATTCGAAGTCTCTTTGCTACTGTCTGTTGTCGCCGCAGCAGGACCAGCATTGCCGGAGGCTGTGGCACGAGCATAGTGCTCATCGAACAATTCTACTATTCGTTGGATGACCTGGGCTCCAAAATCGGTTCCGATAATCTTATAAATAGCCGCGATAAATCCAGCAGGAAGAATGACAAGAGTGTCTGGTAAGCTCGTGGGTTCGCAGACAGATGTCAACAAAGTATCGACGAGCGTCGAAGTGACATGTTGTCTAGGATTTTCTCGGTAGATCTTCTCGATGTCGGCTAGGATCGATATCAAGTTCGCTTCTGTGAGCCTGTTCACCAATCCTTGCGTCCGCCGCCGCAGTCGAATCAACTCTTCGGAATCGGAAGATGCTGCCTTTCGTAAAGATGGCGGAATATACTTTTCTATAGGAGCATTGGAACCTATGGTCGGCGCAACATAGGGGTTCTCGCGTACCCTCTTGGTAGGCTCGACCACTTCTTCCTCGGAGTCACTGTTCGATTCGAACCCTCCGAAGTCGTCACCGACATCCAATGTGTCTTCTTCAAAATCATCCTCATCATCCTCTGAGACATCGTCAGGAAACTCCGGCCCATCCAATGACATATCTGACGCCCCATCGTCATCATCAGCTTCGTCCCCCTCTTCTGATTCCTCATCGTCCATATCACTATCATCTTCTTCGTCCTCAATGAGCGCCGCTTTCCCTTGAGCAGCAATTCGTGCCTCTTTCCGTTTTCGCTCAAGCCATTCGTCGCCCTCTGCTTTCCTCTTCCGTTTCTGCTGATCACCCTCGTCCACTTCTTCCTCTCCTCCTAGTCCCTCAAGCAATTCATCAAGTCCATCGTCTTTGAAAGATTGTGGTAAACCTTTCTTGCCCTTCAACCCCAATTTCTTCTCTAAAGCAGCAATCTCCTCGTCTTCCTCAGCCAATTTGTCCTGCACCGCTCTCGATATTTTGGTAGGTGGAGACACGGATCTCTGTGGTTTCAAAACTTCGGGTTCAGGAACTGCCCTCTTGGGACGTTTCAGAATCGACTTAGGCACGGGTTCCTTCGCAGAGTCGTCTCGCGAGGGCTTCGTCGATAAAGGTTTCGATACTGCCAGTGCTTTGCTGTTCACGCCATGGTTCTGGCTCTCGTCATGGTATACTTTGGCTCTCTTTGCAGGAGGAGGTCCACTTCTTGAAGCCTTCTTCTCGACTCGTGCAGCCTTGCGAAGTTCTTTTCTTGAACCAGCTCGAGGACGAGATTTGCGCCCATTGCCAGAAAGCGCCTCTGTCATATGTCAATTTCTGCACAGCAACAGTTAATTATGGACGATAAACATACCTTCTCCTCCAAGCTGATCAATCAGGACTTTAGGAAGCTTTAAAGCTCTCTGTTTCGGCGCCATTTCATGTCGTGGTGTTCCTGTCCCAAGTTCCCCAGATTTCGAGAAATTTATACAGAGATCAGCAAGGACGCCAAAATCGACTTGACCCCACAAAGCTCAGCTCACCCCACCACGACCACCTCACTTTAAAATATCCCACCACGAGCCCCTCGATTGACGACACCACCTTATCGTGTCGCAAAGATGTCAAAGGGACATCTGAGCAATGATGATGTACTTCTCTACCCCAGTTAAATTTGTGCCTATATGATGGTCACTGACAGCAAACAGTTCTTCCTGCGTCTCTCAGAGCTCTTCGACGAGCGGCGGCAGAAAGACCATGGCAGCATCTACCTGACTCAAAAGCGCAGTATGAGCTCCTCAAGCCCAGTACACCTCTTCAACTTAATCTGACACCAACAGTGACGTACGGTGAAGACGTAGATGTCGACTCACCAGAAGCCACGATCGAGGCGCCGTTTCCCGACCAGAACCCCTCCAAACCATTACCGATCATAATCAGGGCGACGAACGGCAATTCCAAGGCGAAGCGAGATAAGAAAGTCAAGCTATCGACGATCGTTGAAGTCGATTCATTAGAGGGATTTTATGCCAAGTATGCAGAGGTGTGCAAGCTGGGAATGTCTGGCCTAAAGAAGAGGGATAGGAGTAAGGCGAAGGAGAAGCTCAAGAAAAAAAAGAAGCAAGGCGGTGCTGCTGGGGCTGCAGCGAATGCGGATGTCAAGAAGCCATAAAGCTCCGGGGCTCGTCATTTTGGGGGGGGG